>Ga0265296_1000001_pt1 | contig 1417931 bp, 1196 predicted proteins | sample MunlanPumphouse1_FD_189073 | JGI IMG/M metagenome (GOLD analysis project Ga0265296, IMG submission 189073) | Groundwater microbial communities from a municipal landfill in Southern Ontario, Canada - Pumphouse #1 | ecosystem: Environmental > Aquatic > Deep subsurface > Groundwater | place... | reverse complement strand
TGTAAACTACCAATTCTATCAGCTTTTCTTTAAATTCTTCTGGGAACTCAAACCTTGATAATGACTGTTCTTCCATATTGCTTTACGTTTTTCCAAAAAACTGTATAGCTATAGACGGATAAGACCATATACCTAACAGATACCTGGTGATAGTTAGATAAAAGTATTTTTTGGTAAAAAAAGTGAATAGTTGATTCATAATCGGCTACAATGTTTTTATTCAGACCTCCCTTTAAAAATACCAGATTTCTCTCTAATATATGAAATTAGTATCTTCATCATATACCACACTTATTAGATTAAAGATGATAAAAATCGTTAAAAATAAGCTAGCGTCGAATCTTATACTTCTTGCTCTTCTGATTAATATTATAAATAAAATTGTGCACTCTAGTAAGTTCAATGTGCCATTTTTTATCAACTGTGCGATTTACACCTCTGTATACTTAATAATAGCAATCCTGTTTAGAATAAATAAACTATGGGCAATTTACCCATGTTTAATACTCACACTTTTTATGTCTTATCAAATTATCTACTTTATAAAGATTATATACTTTGCACCAATATTTGTAATTGTTTATGTTTTACAGATGTTAATCCAAATATTTAGCATGTGGATAATGTATAGTGGGGATAAAAAACTATTTAAAATTGTTAAACATAGCCGCTAATATTCAAGGTATATAGCCTCAAGCAAATAATTATGCTAGCACAAAGAATTTTTCTATTTTCAAAGAAGCTCTAACAATTTATATTAATGAAAAAAAACAAATGGTTTGCAGGCAAAATAAGTTTTGCATTAATCCTTTTTGTGCTTTGTGTAGAAAATACAGCTCTTGCACAATGTCTAAGTCATAGCATCATAGACTGTGTCTATTTAAAAGCAAAATCTTATGAACCTGAAATACGTTCAGCAATTTTGACATCTAAATTTAATACGGGAAAACAAAACTGGGACGAAGAAAAAATTGACTCAATAAGACTTGTGCCAATAATTAAGCTATCTTTTGATGATAGTGATAAAAATTTCGCGGAATATGATTTTCATGAAGATAGTAGTTCTACAATATGTGCTATTCCATATCCTTCAAAAAGAGTATATCTATATGATGTAAAAAGTAAAAAATTAGGCCTAAAGGGGGAATCTGGCAAAGAGATGAATGAGTTAGTCCAGAAATCAATTATCAAATCAAAAAAACCAATCTTTACCTTTTTCTTTAATGTAGATCAATATCAGAATGATGTAGTATGTTTTCCAATTAACAATTGTTCATTCAATTTTGTTACTGTTTCTTCCTCGCAAATATTAAGTATTAAGGAAGTCCTTAAAACAAAATATGGAGCATCTGATACCTATTTTGAATACAGAGAAAAAGAACGGATAAAAGATCATATCGGAAAAGAGGCTAGAAAGCTCTTTGCTGATACAACACTAAAGAACAATTGGCATTTCTATTCAAGCTATTTCCCAAATGACACAATAACCTGTTTATCCCTTTTGGTAAATGATGTAACGAACTCAGTAAAATTAACATTATCAAATAAATCTAGACTTAAAAAGGAGATCCTATCCACCCTATCAAATAAACCACCAGAGTTTTCTTTTATAGCTGATCAAAAAACCCTCACTTATTATAAATATTATGGATTGAAACCAATCATAAATTTCATGGATACCGATATTACCGCTGCACTCGCTTTGGTGCTTAATAAAGAACAAATGAAAACTTATAAAATAGCTGCAGAAATCTCATATATGCAAAATACAATAATTGAAAATTCATTATCTAGAAAGTTCATAAACGATAATACTGCAAAAAAGGATTTTGTAAAAAAGAATATTAAGAGGACAGACTTAGATAGCTTTTCATTTAAGGATGAAGACTATAAAGCCGGATATATAGTTCGCTAATAACCATAGTTACTTGACCATATTGACTAGCAGCTCATCACACATGATCAGCGTATTTTGTTCTCCTTCTGCCTCCACTTTAATGTAACGTGTTTTTTTTGCAATGTTCTCCACAAATGCCATATCTATCCAGCAATCATGTTGGTCATTTTTGGATATTTCAATCGGTACGCTTTTTATCCTTTCATATTTTTTTCCATCCTTTGACAAGTAAAAAGTCACTGTTGACGGCAAAACAACAGCCTCTTTACGGTAATGCAGGAACCGTGCAGCGAGATTTGTTATGGTTGTGTATTCATCTAAATCGATCACTACAGTCATCTTTCCGTTTTTAAAAGTGGTCCACCGCTTATCTTTTGTATCCTCAGTGCCATAAAGGTTGTCGCTTAGACTTCCCTGCTGATGTGTGGTTAATGGAGGGGTTCTCAAATCAACTTTTTTTCTGATAGCATCGTGTTCTGCTGATCCTTTGAAAGTAGCCTCAAGCCATGGCCATCTGCCTTTACCGGCGCGCCAGTCCATGTAATCTATATAAGCCTTCGCGGAACCATAGGGTTGTCCAATAGGCATGTTAGAATCGGGTTTATCATAGATACCATACATCGCAAAACTGACTATTTCCTTTGCACCAGCTTGTGTAGCACCTATTATCTGAGAAAGATAGCGGGGGAAAGCAGCAGGAATTAATGCTGACTCAATGGAATTTGTGCCCTTTTCCCAAGTGAAAGATTCGACATTTGTCCAAAACTCTATAGCTGTTCCCTGATGTATTTTACCAAGCGTCTCAAGGTGCTGTTTCACTTTTTTAATGGGAAATGGTTCCCTTACACAACCTACCTCATCCTGATAGGCAACAATGTCAACTTTTAACTTGCGGATCTGAGCCGCAAACTTATCGCTGTCTACTTCAGCCATCCAGAGACCATATGGCGAAATCATTACACGTGCCGAAGGTATCAGTCGTTTCCCTTCAGCTGTTAACATATTAGTAAAGTCTACTGCTTGGTCAGAAAGATTGGGAAATAAACCATCTTCTATAGGCAGATACCAACCGTAAAAGGACTTGCTCTTTCCAAATTTGGCAGCAGTTTCCATCATGATACGCTGCTGAAGCAAAGGTACTTCGGTAGTGTTGCGATCATCATACTGATTGATAGCCCATCCACAGCTCATAAACACTTTCAAATCTAAACTATCTGCTGTTCTCATAATAACTTCGATTGGGCTCTCTCGATTGGACGGGTATGCGGGCTCCATGAAATCGGATGGATAATATGACTTTCGTTCGTTTGCCACAGCCATAATAATCAAATATGAGATGCCCATTTCGGAATATTCCTTAATTTTTTGGTTCCAAAAACTGGGGCTAGTGTAATCCACGTGAGCGGGGTTGGTATATTTATTTCTTACATCTTGATAAGCTAAATTAATCCAGGTTCCCTTTACTGTCTTGGTTTGGGCAGTAGCAGATAAAACTGTCAAAATGCTTGTGAATAGGATTAATAATGTTTGTTTCATCTTTATATAATATGATAGATAATTAATCATAATGGCTATTCTTGCTCCAACGATCAGCCGCCGCTGTGGCTTAATATATTTTAATAGCACTGAGCTGACTAGCCTTCCTACAGAGAAGGAAGGCCTAATTTTTGTCTTCGTGTAACAGTTTCACATAGTCGTTTATACATCGGTTTATGGATAGGATTAGTTGAACTCCATAATTTCAGAATCGTATTCTCAGACTGGTAGTAGGTCAATTTTTTTGTGTCAAAAACGTTGTTTTGACCAAACACATCGAAGGTTTGGTTAAACTTTGTGCGATACGGATCAAAATAAAGTATGTTGTCATCAAATTCCACTTCAAGTCCCAGACCATATGTATTTGCGGCATTACAAGCATCTTGTAGCCGGCTTAAGGGTACATTATAGAAAAAGTAATTCGGTTGCAAATATGTCTCTGAAAAGCCCAGTGCTCCAGGATTGGTATAGCCGGGAGATTGCCACCAAGGTATCCAATTGAAGCTAAGGTTATAACCACTCAAGTATGTTCCGACTGACGAAATTGTACTCGCATTGTCTTCTACTGACTCTCCGATCCAGTAGAATCCAGCTAAAGAAAGGTGACGGAAAGCGGCGCTGCTAAATCGGGCACGAACTTCATTAATAAACCATTTGCAGGCTATCGTTTTGTGGCTGGGGTTTTGAAAATTTAACCAGATTCCTTCAGCCATTCCCCAATTATTGGCAACAGAAGTTAAAGGTTCGGGAATCCCGATTACAATTTTTCTTTTGGATGGAGGTTGTCCTGCACTCCACGTAGCATCATCAATAGCTTGGTCTAATTCGTGTAGAGAACGTCCGACTTCAAAATACTTATCGATGAGTGTCGCCCAGTTTGCTTTCTGCGCGGGTTTATTCGGATCGCCATGTCCTAAGGTAAATGAGTAATTCCAGTCATCATTTAGTTCCAAAAATAGAAATCCATCAAACATCCAATCATAGACCTGCTGCTCTGTTTTATAGACCACATAAGGGTGGAAGGAATAAAAATCCCAGTCCTGCCCCTTTTCAGTGCCCCCGCCATAGATCAATACCATGTCTCTAATCTTGTTATTGCTGGTCAGAGTCGTTTGTTCGGCAATTCGGTCGCTTGCCTTCAATTTATCTTTCACCGATGCACGATCATTAATCTCATTTTTCTTGCATGATAACAGGAAGCCAAAACAAAGGCATATTCCGGTAATTAAGGACAATAGAAGTCCCTTTCTGTGTAAATTCATAGTTATACAGATTAAATAGTTAAATAAATGGCCACTCTGGCTAGGTTTAATTTTTTAAATAAGGTGGATTCTCTACTTTTTGTCGTTTAGTCACAATGTCTTTCAACAACTTATACAATTCCTGATCTGCCGTGTTGGTAGATTGATACAATCTTAAAATTGTATTCTCAGATTGATAATAGGCCAATTTCATCGTGTTATAAACATCATTTTTTTCAAACACTTCCAGGTAGTCATATAGCTTCTGTCCGCGTCCTCCTAAAACTTCTTCGCTAAACTCTATTTCCAGATTAATCTTGAATTTTTTAGCCTCATCACAGGCATCCTGTAAACGGGAATAAGGAACATCATAAAAGAAGTAATTAGGCTGCAGATAGACATCCGTAAACTTATAAGGCTTATAGTTATTGTATCCCGGAGATTTCCACCATGGAATCCAGACAAAAGTTAAGGTTTTCTTTTGCACATAATCGCCAATTGCTGCGATCATAGTACCTGTATTTTCTACCTCTTCAGCAATCCAATAAAACCCATCCAGTTCCAGGTGGTTGTATTTCCGCTCCTGAAATTTTTTGGATACCTCATCTACGAACCATTTACAAGCGGTAATCCGGTCTTCGTCTTTCGAAAAATCAAGCATTTTACCATTTACCTCTCCCCAGGCTGTTGCTGTTTTTATCGGTTCTGGAATACCAATGGATATCCTTCTTTTGCGACTTAACGTAGTCCCCTTCTGAATGACACCATCCACACATTGATCCAGCGCACCGATGGACAGATTCTCTGCAAAATATTTATCGATCATCTCCTGCCAGTGCACTTTTAGTGCCGGATCAGGCGCATGGCCTGTGGTAAAGGCATGGCCTTTGCCATCGTTCAACTCCAGAAAAAGGAAGCCGTCAAACATCCAGTCATAAGCGGTATTATTTGCGGCTGCAACATAAGGATAAAATGCATCCTTGTTCCATGTCTGCGCGCGATCCGAACCTCCACCATAAATTAACACCAGGTCACGTATGGATGTGGTTAAGGTAGTTTCTACAGGAAGTTCCGGCTCACCTGTTCCAGGCCCTGGGGTTTCTTTCTCTGTACCATCGTAATCTGGGTACATATAATTCTTATTGCAACTCATTGTCGAAAAGGAAATCAATAAAGTTGTCAAAATTAAAAATGCTTTTTTCATCTATATTTTTATTATGGATTGATAATTAACCTTGTTATTTCTACTCTATAATGTACTCCATCCGGTATTTCCGAACACCTGCATTTCCAGCAGCTTGTGATGAAATTGCCGTTGCAGCGACGTAAATATCTACCTGAAGCCCATCAACCACCACTTGTACATCGCCGGAAGAAAGATCTGTAGTGATGCCCAGGTTTCCAGACTCAAACACCTTCAGATTGACATATCCAGGATCGCCAGGTGCCAATGCCAACTTGCTTTTATTGGTAATTTCAAAAACCATCAACTTGCTTTCGCTATTGCTGCGTAATCCCTGCGTCAGAATGGCAACAAACTCATCACCGTTTACCGTAAATGCATCAAATGCCAGTATTTTGTAGAAATGGTTGGCGGGATTTAAGCGGTAATAAATGCCTGCGGCATCCATCACTTCAAATCGACTGCCTTTGCCGTCTGTTTCAGTTGCACCTTCATTATACCAGGAGAAATAAGTATGCGCATTGGCATCGGCATTGGCGCGTTTCACAGAGGCAATGTCCCAAGTTCCACCGGTTTTTGCTACATCAAACTTGGTGACTACTGGTCTTGTACTAAGCGGCACACCATTGTTAAATTGCCAGGTATAATAATTACCGTTTTGCATCGTGGAGTATACATAAGCTTTACCGGTTTTTACATTGCCTGCCACACTAAATTTGTTGACACCTAAATATGGAGGAATGTACTGAGGTTCATCCCAGGATACCTGATTCAGGATTTGTTCAGGACCGCTATCTGGACTAGCATAACGGTTTAGGATAAATCCTTTTCCGCTATCATTCCAGGTGTTCACCAAAATATTACCACCTTTATCTGCGCCAACATGATAAGAGAAGGTGGTTGGAGGATCAATCTTTTTAACCAATTGACCATTAGTATTACTAAATACATTCAGCTTTCCGTTTGCATCCCAATCGTTAAACTCTGCGATAAAGAAGTTGCTCGCTGTTACAGCCAGACTTTTGATATTGGTACGGGTTAAACCCAATTCTGCCGCTGTTCTAAACCATAGCTCTCTAAACCTGGTTTTTTCAAAACCAACCGGATTGATGGCAATGTAGTGTGTTCTGACGGTTCCCCGGCCATCTTTTACTTTGATTTCAAATGGCTGGCTGAAATCGATCGGTGTATCCGCATTCAGTACAGGAGTTACGGTGCAGGTAGGTTCTAGCTTCAGGGTAGCAAATAGCTTACTGATATCCAAAGGATCCTTCCTGGTATCCGGCACATCAATGTAAATGGTCTCTCCATCTACATACGGTGCGGCTTTTTGAGGTTGATAAAACTTATTCTGTCCCTCTTTCCTTACAGAAAAGTCCAACAGGCCCTTGGTATAATCCATACCCGTTTTTTTAACCTTAAGAATGTAAACCTTCGATTCCCCGTTCGCAGCAGTAACTTTGATTGACATCGGTTGGTTCATATTTTTGATACCCCCCAGGCCTGGATTGATCACCGTGCCTACTGGGAGTGAAGCAATAATTTCCATTGCAGAGAGGTCATTCTCTATAAGTTCTTCTGTGCCGCTTTTATAAATAGGCACTTCAAAAAAAATAGAATCTCCCGCTATTAAGCCTGGAAACAACCGGTCTGTACCTGCAAATTTCAGGTTAATAGCGCTTACCGTATGATTAGAACTGAAGTTTTGGTATTCAGGCTTTTGACATCCTTGAAACAGTAAAAAAACCGGGATCAGGATTTTATATAAGTGTAATCTCATCTTTTCGCTTTTTGAGGTAATCATCAATAGATTTATTGCCATGCTAGATCCTGTCTGCATTCCAGATTGTTTCTCATTTCAAATTCAGGAACAGGAACCGTATAATATCGGTTGGGAAAAACATGATTGGCTTTATCGCAATCGACAATGCTGTAGGTAAAGGCATCTCCGGCGGGAGTGATTTCCACGCCATGCATACGCGTTCCGTTTAGTACCGTCTCTGCTCGCTTCCAGCGCCTCAGGTCCCAATAACGATGCCCTTCAAAAGCAAATTCACACATTTTTTCCTTTTCCAGATCCTTGTAATAATTCAGCAAAGAACTTTTCGGAACAAGTTCAGGCATATCCACACTAGGCCTGCTACGCAATAGATTCAGGTACCTGTAAGCGCTGGTAAAATCATTTTTATGTGCATAGGCTTCTGAAAGAATGGTGAGAACCTCGGCATAACGGATTTCGATCCAAAACTGGTCACCCTTTTCAGACACAAAATCCTTCTGCTTTTCCTCCAGGAATTTTCTGATAAAATACCCAGTAACCGTTCTATTTCTGGAATTTCCATCAAAATACTCAATGTAACTGTCTGTTCCACCTACAAAGGTTTGGATCTGCCTTCCTTTCCAGGATGCTCCATTGTACAAAACTGTCGCGTAAAAACGAGGATCTCTACCCACATATGGATTGAGTTTGTGTTGTTCATTGTTCCAGTCGAAACGCTCCCACTTACCATCCACACTGATATCGAACTGAGAAACCAACTCTTCGGTTGGGCTTGCATAACCACCATAACGTTCCATATCGCCGGTTGGAGAAAAGAACCTATCAAATTCGTTGGTTAAACCTGGTCGCTTGTAATAGGCTGCCAGGATCAGCTCCTTATTATGAGGAATTTTAGACACCTCATCAAACTTGTTCAGTAGCTCGTAGCGGCCACCAGTAGTTGCCAAGGCTTCTACCTGTTTTCCTGCATTTATCGCTTCGTCCCAACGTTCTGCATACAGCGCAGATCTGGCCATCAGGGCATAAGCCGCTCCTTTGGTAATTCGCCCTGTTTGCTCGGCTGCCCACTCTGCAGGCAGAGTGGCAGCTACTGATTTCAGTTCAGAGATTACCCAATCCCAGGATTCGGCGGTAGTTGCACGCTTCTTGTTTTTATCGGAAGGCCCATCTAAAACTTCGTCACTTACACGCATGACGACCCCGCCATGACGAGTTACCAGCTTATGATACACAAAAGCCCGTAAAAACCGGATTTCAGCGACCCGGATTTTTAGTTGATCTGCGTCAATCGCCGAGCCATATTTCTTGGAATTGATGATGAATTCGTTCAGCGTTCTGATCCTTTCATAACTGGCAGACCAGGGACTCAATACCTCTGCCGATGCCGGTGAAAGGTAATTGGGGAACAGGTTCATCCTGTTGTGCTCCGTGTCCATATAAGTCTGAGAATACTTGAGGATGTCTGAAAAACCATCAGTTTGATTTACACTGCCCACCTCTGCATAAAGATATAAGGCCGAGTACAGACTGTTTATATAAAGATCCAGTGTATTAATATTTTTCCATACCACGGTATTGGAATATTTATCCCTGGGTTCAAGATCTAATGCCTTTTTACAGGATGACATGCAGATGGTCAATGCGACTAAATAAAAGATTCTTTTCATCTCGTAATATTTAAAAATTAAGATTTAGTCCTAAACTGAATGTACGTTGCTGCGGATAATATCCGTTGTTAACGCTAGGACTCTCAGGATCAAGATATTTGAATTTGGCCAGTGTAAAAATGTTTGACCCAGCCAGATACAGCCGTAGTTGCTGAATTTTTATCTTGCTTAACATTTCTTTGGGAAAGCTGTATCCCAATGAGATGTTTTTAAGTCGCAGATAAGATCCATTTTCTATCCACCAGGAAGAGTCGAGCGAATTTCCGCCGCTAGGAACAAGTGACAGTCTTGGATAACGGGCATTGGGATGCTCAGGCGTCCAGGAGTCTTCCAGCAGATAGCGCGGAGAATTGTATCCATTCCCATAAAAGGCAGTCGTAAAGATGGTGTTATCTGGAATTCCATGATCATACATTCCGCTCAATAAAATATCATTCCCGGCCGCCCCTTGCCACATCATGGCAAAATCAAAGTTCTTATAGTTAAAGTCGATATTAAATGCATACATCACCGGAGGCAAGCCAGGTCGGGTACCAACGGCCATGTCATCCTGCCGGGTTAGTTTTCCATCCCCATTCAGGTCCTTGTACCTAATATCTCCCAGTCGTTTATAACCACCACCTGGAGGAGCAGGAGAATTCAATAGTTCTTGCTCCGACTGATACAATCCATCAGCAACATATACCATCCGCTGTCCAATAGACCTACCGATCATACTTTGCCATGGATGGATATTTTCCGTCTGGATCATAGAAAGGATTCGGTTCTTGGAGTAACTCATGTTACCGGAAATGCGGTAGTTAAAATCATTGATATGGTGCTTGTGGCTGAGCTGGATCTCGAATCCCCGGGCATCTACAGAGCCGCTGTTTTCTATTGCCGGAAAATTCCCACCCAATGAAGAAGGGTAAACATTGCCTGCACTTTGAAGGATGTCGTAAGTATATTTATAAAACCCATCAATTTCGGCACTCAACAATCCTTTCCACATGGATAGCTCCAGGCCAACGTTATAGGTCTTTGTTTTTTCCCAAGTCAGATCTGTACTTGGATAAGACGTTGATGAACGCAGCCCATACAAAGGCAGCAGGTTTTTGCCGAAAGCCGCGACAGGTCCTGAAGTTAAGTTGAAATATTGATCATAAAGGAAAGCATTTACATTGTCCTGGCCAAGGATACCTGCCGATGCCCTTATTTTCAGGCGGTCAACATTTGAAAACTGATCTTTAAAAAAGTTTTCCTCTGATACAACCCAGCCTAAAGACAGAGACGGGAACAATCCCCATCTGGAATGTGGTGGAAATTTATAGGAGGCATCTTGCCTGAAAGATAATTCCATGAGGTATTTATTGGTATAGGCATAGTTTAAACGTCCCACAAAGCCTGCCTGTACGGTTTCATTTGAGCCGCCAGAATTGGGAACCGGAGGAAAAAGCTGTCCAAATGAAAGTTCCGGTATAGCAGTAATGGGATAGCCCCAGCGTGTAGCATACATACTGTTGCTATTGCCTTTTTGATATTCAAACAAAAATAAAGCACCAAGTTGGTGTTCACCTAAGGACTTACTGTACTCCGCAGAAGGGCGCAATACGGTATAATCAAAATTATCTGCCGACTGCATCAAATTGCCGGATGCGATGAAACCATCCGATAAAGATTTGGCGTACACACCCGTTTCTGCCAGATAAGTATAAACGGTATAAGGAGTAGCGAAGGATTTAGCATTGCCATAACGGCGGTCGTAGCTACCAAACAACGACAGATTAAGCCCCTTTATAAAGGAAGGTGTATAGCTGATCCTTCCAGATGTTTCAATGATTGCATTACTACTTTCCTTAAAACCACTAAGCTCTGCAGCAGCAAAAGGATTTAAAGTCATATAAGAAGAGCCTGTAGGCATCCCTTTATAAGTAAAAGGAACAAAGGGGTACATGTAAAGCGCTTGTGAAATGGGACTGAACAGCGCCTGTTTTTCATAAGAAATTGCGCCTGGCATATAAGATTTCTCCATCCTGCCGGACAAATTGAGGGATATCAGCCAGTCTTTATTGGGATTCATATCCACATTAGCCCTTGCATTGTGCCGCTTAAAGCTCATGTCCTTCACAATACCTCCTTGAGCCATCGTTCCAATACTCGTAAAATAGCGGATATTATCCGTGCCACCACTAACAGAAATATTGTGTTGGTTCATCGGGGCCAGTTTGCCCATAAACTCTTTCTGCCAATTGGTATTTTCCAGTCCATCGGACGGATCACCATTGCTCATTTTTTCGATTTGCTGCTCAGAGAACCATTTCTTATTTCCATCCAGCTCATTTGCCCGATTATGCCATTTTGCGTATTCTGTTCCGGTTAGGAAAGCCGGCAACATGGTGTTTTCGGAAATGGTAGTTGAGCCACTGTAAGACAACACCGGCTTATTGCCGCTTTTTCCACGTTTGGTGGTAACCAGAATGACACCATGTGCACCTTTCACCCCATAAACTGCAGAGGCTGCAGCATCTTTAAGTACGGATACGCTCTCAATTTCACTTGGATCTATATGTCCAAAAGAACGTTCGACACCATCTACCAGCATTAGTGGTGAAGAATTGTTAAATGTGCCATAGCCTCTTACTAACATGGTTGCCTCGTCTGCTCCAGGCTGACCGCTCTGCTGTTGAAATACCACACCCGGTAGTCTACCTGTCAGGAGCTGACTGATATTGGGCATTGGAACTTTAGTCAGTTCCTGCGCGGTTACCTGTGCAACAGATCCTGTTACATGAATTTTCTTTTGGCTACCGTAGCCCACAACCACAATTTCGCTGAGTTCGTCAACAGATTTGTTTAATACAACGTCAATTACCTCAGCTGTTCCAATTACTTTTATGGCGGTTTGATAACCCATCATAGAAAACTCCAGGCGATCCGCTGTGCCTGGGGCCAGTATTTTATATATTCCTTGATCATTGGTCATCGTGCTTACTGATGAACCTGGTATCTTAACCGTAGCCCTCTCCAAGGGTTTGCCTATATCCGACAAGACCTTACCAGTGATGCTCCTTTGCTGCTGTATTGGTTTCGTTCCAGGCTTTAAACCCTGGTTGAGTGCATTGGGACTGGCGGCAATAAAAATGGTTTTTTCGCTGATCTCAAACAAAAAGCCCTGGCTCGTCAAAATAGTTGAAAGGAAGCTTGCCAATGGCATGTTATCCGAGTTTACGGTTACTGGTTTGGCATTTTTTATGACCTGAGAATTATAAACAACATGATATCCAGTCTGTTTTTCGATCACAGTAAGTACCTGTGTAAGCGCCATGCCTTTGGCTTGCAAACGAATAGTTTGTGACAGGGATTTTGCACTTAAATGCAAACATCCTACTAATAGCAACATCGAAGTTACTTTCATCATCTTTAATAGTTGACTGCCATGTGCCCTAACGTAACGGCACAATGAGTGGATTAACTTTTTTTTCATTAAATTTGGTTAGTTTGGATAGTTTTCGATCCGTTTATTTGCTTCAACTGAATAATGGTGATATCCGAACGCTTCAGGGAGGTGCTGGTAACACTTCCCTGCTCGTTTATCTTTGGCTGGGTCTATTCTTTTTTCATACTTAGCGTATTAAGGTTAAATACTATGTGGTTAGTTGTTGATGGTTAATTCTCTACCATTAATTTGGTACGGGATCCCGGCATTTTTCAGAAAGTTTAGGACCACACGTAGCGGAACTTTCCTGCTTATTTCACCGGTAAAGGTTTCTTTAGGTATGGCCCCTTTGTAGATGATGTTTAAATCATACCATCGGCTGACCTGGTCGAGCGCATCCTTCAAAGGGGTGTCATTAAAATAGAACAAGCCATCTTTCCAGGCAATATCGCCACTAACATCCACCTGTCTTATCTTGATACTGCCGTTGGTATTGACAGATTGCTGACCTGGCAGCAATTCTTTAAAGTCTGAATCTGTAGATCCAGAAGTACCTTTCTCCTGTCCAACCCGAACAATTCCGTTAACTAAAGTAGTTTTAACATCAGCTTCATCAAGATAAGCCGAGATATTAAATTCAGTACCAAAAACCCGCACAATCTGCCCTTTGCTTTTTACTGCAAACTGTACCTTTGAAGTACCTATTTTACTTTTTGTCACTGAAAAATAGGCCTCACCTTCAAGCTCAACGTTTCTACTATCTCCTTTGAATTGATACGGATATTTTAAAGTAGAAGCTGCATTTAACCAAACCTGCGTCCCATCGGAAAGTGTGACCTGATAGGTTCCTCCTTTTGGAGTCGTTAATGTGACATAACTTGTATTAAGTGACGTTCCTGCGTTTTTCGTATCTTTCTGATCATAAGCAGATTCAGACACAATCGTTTTTCCATTATTGTATTGTATAATGCTATCGTTAATGATAATACCGGTTTCAGCACTATCCAAATCAATACGCTGTCCATTGGAAAGGGTTAAAAAAGCCTTACCCTTTGCCGGATAGATATCTGCTTGAGCAACGTTTCTATCTCGCGGAGACTCAAACTTTTGCAAGGTCATATAAGCAGCAAATCCTAAAGCCAATATAAATATGGCAGCAGCAGCAGATAGCCAACGGAAAGGACGATTTTGTTTTGGTTGCAACTGATCCTTTAATTTCAAACGATTCCGGGTAACAAGATCGTTGAGTTCAGGTACAGAGTATTCATTTGACTGGTCATTTTGCAACTCAACATCTATTAATCGACTTAACTCAGCATTTCTATCTTCCGAAAGGAATTCCTGCAACAGCAGTTTAACTTCTTCAGGAGAAGCTTCGTTATTGATGTATCGATTAAAAATTTTATTTACATCCTCCATTATAATATCGCTCTTTTATATACCAAACGATTGGTAAATGAAAACTCTCGGCTTAGCAAGATTATTTTTTTTATCTTCTGTTAATTTAGACCTGATGGCATAGATTGTTTATTAAAATAACGAAAGCTGTTATTTAAAAATAACTTCAGCTAACAAAAGGAACAGCAGAATAGGGTCTTTATCTGCCATTTCATCGCGCAGAAAGCGCATAGCCTTTGCCATATGATCTTTAACTGTACTGAGGGAAACGCCATATTGAGTCGCCACTTCTTCATAGCTTTTTCCCTCCAGTTTGCAACTGGTAAAGATTTTTAATCGCTGAGGGGGAAGTTTAGCGATAGCGGCACGCAGCACATCATTGGTCTCATTAAAGTTGATGTATTCGCCAATATGGTCATACAATTCAGTGGCCTGACTGATCAGCTGTTGTTCAAGCAATTGATCTCGAGCTGCTTTACGAAAAAAGTCGATAGCGGTGTTCCGTGCAATGTGTAGTAAAAACGGCCTGAACGGTGTATCAAGTTTAAGATTTTCACGCTGTTCCCATACCTTCATGAAAACATCCTGATGGAGTTCTTCTGCTATTTCTGTTATTTTAACTAATTTATTGATTTTATAAGCAACCGAGGCTGCATACTCCTGATACAAGGTATCAAAAGCGACATAATCCCCTAACTTTAAGCGGGATATTAGCTCAATTTCATTGAATGTTTCAGCTGTATGCATTGACCTGACCTTGGTGGAATCCAAAGTTAGAAAATAATTTGGAGATCATACGTTTGATTTTTTTTGCGAGCAAGGCACTGATATTCAAAGGTTATTGAACGAAAAAAGCTCACGTACGTTAAAACATCCATACGTTGCAACATGACGATAAAATTCCTTGATTCATGGGGCTTTATCTCCCCACAATGATTCTACTTACGGGGCATGGGCCGTGTCAGCTCAAACAACTTAACAACAGTCATTATGAAACAAATTGAGATTTTTCACCGTATCGATTAAACTTTGTCTTCTAATTTCAAATCTGAGTCGTAACTAATGATTATATGATCCGCCCCCAATCCCTTCATGAAGATAAAATCTGATAGCCTGTTCCACAATTGCTTAAGACCATTAATATCTTCCACACCGTTTACCTCTAAATAATCTTTATACTCTTCAAAGGTCAAATCATTAATAGGTTTAAAGAAGTCACATGCATAAAAATATTTCCAAAGATCAATAATGAAATTCGGAGTATTGAGATCAAAAGTAATCATTGCTATCGCATCGAATCTTCTCTGGTCGATCTTGAATAAATACTCAAAATCACCTTCTGTTTCAAACCTTCTAAAAATCAGTTGTCTTAGCACATCCAATTCCGAATCTTCAGTCAAGTCTTCCTCTCTTCTAAAAAAGAAATAAACTTTGTCCCCAACTGAAAAAAGCTTATTTATAATGCTTTTGAAATAAATTCTGTCATCACTTTCATTGTATAAGTCAAATTCGCCTATATTTAATATTGAAAGATTTCCATTAGTTGTTTTACTTTTCCCTATCATTTTATTGGTTTTCCAAATGTCCATGGATTTAAACTTCTATGTTGACTAACACCCTGACTGAAAAAATTGGTATGATAATGCAAAATTCTAGTTTTCGATCGTACACCATCAATAGTCTTAATTGTGACTTTGTAATAATCTAACCTGAAAGCCTTCAGCAGAATTTTATATGAAAAGATTGTATTCCCTCAGCTCTTGGAATCAACCTCACAACATACAAAAAAAGAAGCCGTATCATCATCAACGGCTTCTTTTTGTTAGTTCTCTTTCTTATTTTTTGCGAGTTCTTTCTTGATCTCGTTTAATTTGGAGCGGAAAGATCCAAGAGGAATTAAGGCTTGTAAACTCGGCGAAACCTAAAGATGCTTAAAAACAATAATTCTTCTCGCGTATAAATCACTTATAATGATCTCATCATTGCTATTAACCGCAAGCCCTGGTAATGAGCCTGAATAAAATTGTCCTTTGCCTATTTCCTCTCTGATTTCGCCATTTTCATCCGTTTTCATAATAAAGCCATTACACGCAAGATATAGGTAATTCCCTTTAGCTTTTATAGCATAAGCCGATGATCCGGAATTCCAACTTTTCAAGTATTTTCCTGTCTTATCAAAAACACGTACTAGATCATTTCGTGGTGAGGTTACAAAAATTTTATTGTTCAGGAAACAAATCCCATAAGGATAAGGACCATCAACTTGCTCAGTGGTTTTCGTGGCTGCCGTAAATTTTAATAAAAATTCTCCATTCTGGTCAAACTTTTTAACTGCATTATTCTGCCCATCAACGATGTAAATATTATCTTCGTCATCAACCGTAATTTCTTCAATATTCTTAAATTGCGTATCGCCAGTTCCATATGTCCCCCACTCTTTCAGAACATTTTTCTGTTTATCAATGAGTTTCACATAAGAACTGCTTTGTGTACGTGAAACAACCGTGTTTCCATTTTTGAGAAAAGCTATCGCCCTGGCACCACTTCCCAGGAAGAATGTTTCCAGATATTTTCCGTCTTTATCAAATTTCTGAACGCGGTTATTTCCCTCGTCACTTACATAAATATTGTTATTTGCATCAACTTCCACATGCATTGCAAAACTAAATTGGCCAGCGGCTGAACCTTCAGAACCGAAACTAAAATATTTGCTATAATTTTGACCTGACGTATAACCATATTCTACATCACTAAACTTACTGAGTTCTATAGCACTATTGTATACCATTAATTTGTAGAAGACTTTACTCAACGGTGTCTTTATTTCTAAATCGGTAAAACTTGTATCAGCAGTTTCTTTTGTTAGTTTATAGGTCTGGGAGATATCATCAAACTTATATAATCGATAGTTTTTTGCTAACGGTATTGGTGTCCATGTAATGATAATTCTATTTCCATATAGACCTTTAGTAGCCGAAAGATAAACAGGCCTGTCTAATTCTTTAATTTCAGTTTCCGGTTCTGGCTTTATTTCTGTAGGTTGATCCTGTCCTTTTTTACATGATGCTGAGGCGAAAATTGCACATAAGGCAATTAGATAGAGCGTTTTTTTCATATAAAACAAATATAATTAATCTTATAATTATTTCATAATTAATGTATAAACAAAGGTTTAAACAATAAACTTCAACAAGCAGAATTTTTATATGAAAAGATCGTTATTCCCTCAGTTCTTGGAATCAACCTCACAACATACAAAAAAGAAGCCGTATCATCATCATCAACGGCTTCTTTTTGTTAGTTCTCTTTCTTATTTTTTGCGAGTTCTTTCTTGATCTCGTTTAATTTGGCTTTCTGTTCTACACTCAAAATTTGATAATATTTTTTACTTCTCTCAGCTGAAAGGACTTTTATCTTATCCTTTTTATCATCAGCACTTAAACCTTCATCTTTTTTAACTTCATCCATTTTCGGCTGAAATTCTTTCATTAAATCTGCAACTTTAGCCTTTTGATCGGCGGTTGCTCCTATTTCATCCAAAAGCTCTACTGAGTAAAAATTTACAGAGGTGCGTTTCTTTTCTTGTGCATTTACAGCAAAATTTAATGCCAGTAACATGATTCCGGTTAATAGGATTCTTTTCATAATTTAATATTTAATGATACTATTTGGTTAAAGTTCAGATTGAGTAAACCTGAATTGTGTAAGTACCCTAAACTAAAGAACATATATTTTAAATCCAAATAAAAGGACTACATCAGAGAACAATGTAATTTATCAGTGTCCTGCAAATCGTTCTTCTTTCCGTTAAAAAGAAAATCGATTTTTATCCGTTATTTTATAAGATGTCCGGAAGAGAATATTCCGATTGATATTTTAATCGTAATGGTACAATGAAGAAAAAGGAAGTAGAAACTTTTTCCCCGACAAGTCGAGAAGAATGGAGACAATGGTTAAAAGAAAATCACTGTTCGAGCCAATCTGTTTGGCTTGTTCAGTATAAGCAAAAATCAGCCAGGCCAAGTATAACCTGGAGCGATGCAGTAGACGAAGCCCTTTGCTTTGGCTGGATTGACAGTACAAGAAAAACGATTGACGAGGAGAGCTTTGTCCAATTCTTCAGTAAACGGAAAGCTACCAGCAACTGGTCAAAGATCAACAAAGCAAAAGTTGAGCGGTTAATAGCAGAAGGATTGATGGCGGAAGCAGGTTTTAAAAGTGTTGAAGTAGCAAAGAAAAATGGCTCATGGTCCATTCTTGACGAAGTAGAGGAATTAATCATGCCGAAAGATCTAGGGGAAGCACTCCAATCGTTACCAGGTTCAGCAGAATATTTCAGCAGTTTGAGCAAGTCCGTTAAAAAGATGATACTGCAATGGCTTGTTCTTGCCAAACGGCCAGAAACCAGACAGAAAAGAATTACCGAAATAGCAGAACTTGCAGCCCAAAAACTAAAACCTAAACAGTTTAGATAAATACTCTTTTCCTCTTCAACATTTGTAATAAAAATTCTTAATATTGGCAATACACGCTATGAACATCTAATTGATACTGGTTATGAAAAGAAGGAATTTTTTAAGTTTGATAACTGCCGCCACGGCTTTAACTGTGACTCATAATCAAACTTTATTTGCTCAAATCAGGAATAACAAAAAAAATAAACCCATTACAGGAACATGGTTTGAGTTTCAACATCATAGTGAAATAGAAGGAAAATATTGGAATGATACCCTACAGGCATTTACTGCGAATGACTGGGATAACAAGATTAAAGAGATTGCGTCAAGCGGCATAAAGTATCTGGTACTTTTAGATGTTGCCATATATGGTAAGAGCTTTTATCCTTCCAAATTACTCCCTCAACATTCTTTAGGCTGCACAGATCCTTTGGAAGCAGCGCTTACTGCTGCAGATAAATATGGACTCAGATTTTTTATCAGCAATGGCTTTTTTGGTGATTGGAGAAATCCTCTGCTACTAATGAAAGATCAGAAAATACATGAACTTCGGGTAAAAGCGATGGAAGAGTTAACGGAAAAATATAGCCATCATAAAAGTTTTTACGGTTGGTATTATCCTAATGAAACCGGTATTTCAGGACATTACGACGATGTGTTCATCAATTATGTAAATGCCTGCACGAAAGAAGCCAAACGTCTTACCCCTAATGGCAAAAATCTTATTGCACCATACGGCACTAAGAACATTAAATTTGACGACAAATATTTGTCTCAACTGGATTCGTTGGACATTGATTTTATTGCTTATCAGGACGAGGTTGGCGTGCAAAAGACAACTCCGGATCAGACAGCTGCTTTCTATCAGAACCTAAACAGATTCCATAAGAAGTCAGGTAAAAGCAAACTCTGGGCAGATGTTGAGATTTTTGAATTTGAAAGCAAAGTCTATAATTCACCATTGTTGCCAGCACCGGCAGAAAGAGTAATCCCGCAACTGGAAGCCGTCTCAGAATATGTCGATAAAATCTTTATTTATCAATATACAGGGATGCTGAATAAACCTGGCACCAATTTATTTACAGGGTTTGATAATGGAAAAAGTTTGTACCAGTCGTTGGTAAAAGAAGGATGGTTGAGAGGCTAAACAATAGCAAGATTAGAATTTCCATATTTATTTGAGCTTCCTCAGATTCCTAATTTCTTCCGGCGTTATGCTACTTTGAGCCCTGGTAAAGTTTGAACGGACATAGCTTATAATTTCTGCCAGTTCCTGATCTTTCAGAAAACCAAATGCCGGCATCTGCTGATCATATTCCTTACCTTTTACTTTAATTGGACCTGAAATACCATTCAAAAGAATTTCAATCAATTTCTTGTTTTCTCCCAGCACCTGTTCTGCATCTCTTAAAGGGGGAAATACTCCAGGAAGGCCATTGCCATCTTCCTTATGACAGGAAGCGCAATACTGATTGTAAAGAGCCTTTCCAGTAAGCACCTGCTTTTCAACTGCATTATCTGCATTTGATATCAGGATCTCATTTTGTGCCGAAGACTTACCAAGTGGAGCTATCCTGATGATCCTATCATCTTTTTCATTCGAATATTTGTTGGTTCGGTTCCAGTCGTGGTTACTAGTGGATACAAAGACTTCACCGGCAGGAGAAACACAAACATCGCGCAGCCGCCCAAATTGCTGGTCGAGATAAATATTTTCTGAAATGATTTTATCACCGGCTTCATTCAACTTTAAAATCCGAAGATCACTTTCTTTAAGCGTGGTAACCAGCAACGAATTCTTCCATTGTGGTATAGCTGAGGACCCATAATACGCAATGGAGGAAGGAGCAATAGTTGGTGTCCATGCTTTTAAAGGATCTGTTACCTGATTGCTTGCAGAAAAAATTTTCTCTGCCGGGCTGTCGCAAATCCCGGTAACATTCGGATAACCGTAATTTCCATTTCTTGTGATGAGGTTCACTTCATCATCAGTAGCATCTCCATGTTCTGAAGTATACAGAAGCCCTTGAGCGCCAAAAGTCAAACCCTGTGGAACCCGAAATCCCTTCGCCCAGACGTAGCTTCCCTTCTGAGGATTATCTTCTGGAACGCTCCCGTCTAAATTAATTCTTAAAATTTTTCCGTTGAGGGTATTTGGATTTTGTGCCGCCTTAGCATCTGTAAGATCACCAGTGGCTAACATGAGTTTATCGTCTGGGCCAATAGCCAGGCGGGCACCCATGTGACCTGTATGAGCTGGCATCTCTAGAAGTATTTGCGGTAGGATTAATGAATCTGCTTTCCAGGTGTACCGTACAAGTTTTGTAAATGCTTTTTTATCTTTCAGAAAAGAATAGTAAACAAACAAATAAGGATTTTCTTTCATCCTCGAATGGAGCACCATACTAAGCAAACCCAGGCGTTTCCGATAGTAATCTCCTATTCTCAGCATTAATTTATGATCTCCGTTCAGTGGATTTACACTGCTGATACTTCCATTCTGTTCGCTGTACCATATTCTGTTATCGGGTCCCCAGAGCATTTGCCATGGGACTTCCAGGTTGGAAATGATGGTGTTGTAGCCAATCCTTACTGAATCTGCACGTGATTTTACAACTGGACTGACAGCCCCACAATTTAGGCCAACGTAGCAACTTGTTGACAAAAGCAACATGATCAGCACTATCCTTATTTGATTAAGCATCAGTTTCATTAGATATAATTTTGCTCATTACTTATAAGTCTTGCCTTCCCAATCATCGGTACGGAAAGAAGAGGCCGGCAGCCCCTCTTTGTTATATAAATTTGCCCCCAAGGGATTATCTGCCCAGGCATACCTGACTGCAACGGGATGCTTAACTTCTTCTGCCCATATTACTACAGAATTGTTTTCTATTCTCGTTTTTGCCCAAACTAATTTCTTATCATCTCCTGCTATTGCAAAATATTTCAACTCTTTACCACCTTTAGCCAATAATCCCATTCCTGTGTTCTTAAAAGTAATAATGACTTTATCTTTTTCAATACGCATTTTATCGTAAGTTGGTCCAGAGCTTAAAATATCCCTATTATAAGCGGTCTTTAGTGCCGCTAAAGCAAGGCGCTCTCCTACAGTTTTCTTGTTTAATGGATGGATATCATTGGTTTCACCAATATCATGTATAACTGCCATACCTGTATTTGATAATCTAAGCGCCATTGATTGTGCCTCTCTTAACTCCGCCCAGGAAGACTCAGCGGGCTGATCTCTTAATTTTCCATAGTTAGCCAGTTGCACATATATGAAAGGTAAGTCCCCCAGCCTCCATTTGTTTCTCCAATCGACGATTAAATCAGAAAACAATTTACGATATTCATAAGCCCTTCCTGCATTCCCTTCCCCCTGGTACCATGCCACACCTTTTATTGTGTAGTTTGTTATAGGGGCAATCATACTATTGAATATCGCTGTTGGTTTTATATTAAACTTAGTGATCCTTTTTGAGGGTAAGGGCTCTAATTTAGCCCCAACATTATATTGCCAATCGTCTCTTAAGTCTATATGAACATCCCCTGAAATAAACTCATACTTCTTGTCAGGATAAAAACCACCCGGCCCATCCGGATTAACAATGCGGACTATAATACGGTTTTTACCAGCTTTTACCAGCCGTCCTGGTACATTATAATTTCTGGACTGACCTCTCATATAAGAATGGCCTACTTTTACACCATTAAAATAAGTACTATCCTTATCATCAATTGCTCCAAAAAAAAGAACAGCATCTTTACCCGCAAGTTGAGATGGAATGTCAATTTCTTTAATTAACCAAACAACACCAGGCAGATTCTTTATATCTGGTTTATCCCAAAATCCCGGAACAGTTAATGTATTCCAGGATGAGCTATTAAAAGACGGATCAATCCAATTATTTCCATTATGAGCTTGTCCAATATCTTGCTTGACAGAAAGGGTGTTCCATTTGTTACTTATAGCTTTATCTGCTGTTGAAATTGCTTTTATTATTTCAGGATCTTTATATTTATTTGCTTCTGCAATAAAGTTTGGAAATTCCTTTAATCCGTCTTCACTCATCCATGCCTCTGCTACCGTAGCGGAATAGCTCGCATTTATAATACCAACTGGAATTTGAGTCTCCTGATATATGTTCCTTGCAAAAAAATAGCCTACAGCTGTAAATTTCATTAATTCTTCAGGGTTGGCTTGTATCCAGCCCTCGGACTCAACATCCTCTTGTACCGAAAAACTCCAGGATGGTTTAATTAAAAATTGTCTGATATTCTTATTCGTTGAAGTCTTAAATTCCTTTTCGTACTTATCCTTTACCCTCTCCATTTTGAATGCCATATTCGACTGCCCTGAACATAGCCAAACATCACCTATTAGAATATCATTGATTTTTATTTCATTTTTCCCTTTTATAGTCATTGTATATGGCCCACCTGCACTCATTCCAGGTAGTATTAATAACCATTTCCCTTCTTTTGAAGTCAGGACTGAATATGACTTGCTATTAAAATTAATTGTTATTTTTTCACCCCCATCAGCCCAACCCCATATTTTTAACGCCTGGTCTCGTTGCAAAACCATACCATCACTGATTAAAGCAGGAAGTTTAACTTTAGCAAAAGCTAAAGATGCGGAGAATGTCCATAATAAAAGCAATAGCTTAATTTTCATCTGACTCTTTTTTATGTTATTATAAAATACGAAATCATTTTTTTATTGATTTATCGATAAAAGCGGATTTCCCTTTGTAAACCATGCGGGAAGTCCAATCCACGTTTTCATCCGTCCAAAATGCATCAGAGGCAGGCAGGCCTAATACAAGAAAAGCTTGAGAACATAAATATAAGCTACCGGTACATATATAATTTTCGGCCAATTCTGGCTGGCTCCCGTAAAAACCAATCCTCAGCCAGCCCTGATCATCAAATGTGCCAGGCGCTTCAATTTGTTTTTTAATAACTGTATACAATGCAAACCTTACTTGTTGCGGGGTCAATTTAGGAGGAAGAGCTTTCATTAACGCAATCTTGGACAATAACTGAAAAGCTCCGAAGCGATAAGTAATAGAACGACCAAGTAAAGGATAAGTTCCCTCTGGTGATATGAGACGTTCCTGCACAGCGGCATATCTGCTGGCTCTGTCAAGAGCCAAATCATAATTATTTTCAGGATCAAGCCCATTCGCTTTAAGGACTTGTAATATTTCCAGGAACATGGGTTGAATTACAAAGCTGTTATAGTAATCCCAATGAAAATCAGGCCCATCTCCATAAGCTCCATCTCCCTTATACCATAATAACATTTGTCTTACCGCATAATCCATCCTCATCTTATCTCCCGAATTATCATATTTCTGTAAAGCTGCTTCAATAATAGCACTAAACAATAACCAATTATTGTAGCCAGGGCTAATAACTCTTGATGATTTTAATGCATTTAAAACATTATTCTTTGTTTTGCTATCCAAATTTCCCCATAACTGATTTGGCGCCCGCAATAGAGCCTGCGCTAAAAATGCGGCATCTACCAAAGGCTGCTTCCCTACATTAAAATTCATAAAATCAGGAGCTTTAGGGTCCGTTGCATTGCGGATACAAATGACAGAAAGTTCTATATATTTTTTGCGAAGTTTACCTTCTTCAGTATCATCAATACCTAATTCCAACCAGGGAGCCATTCCTGCCAATAACCGGCCAAAGGCTTCTAAATGCATAAAATCCTTCCTGGTATCCGGATATTTGGCTTCTAAAGGCATCCGTTTCTTAAGTTCATTTTTACTTAGTGCATCTAAAACAGGATGAGCAATCCGCACCAAGGTTTGCACATAATAATCTCTCTGCATTTTTCCATCTTCTGAAACATTTTGGCTGTATGCATAAAATGGAAAAGAGAAAATGATTATCGCAATAATTCTATTCATAATCGGCTATTTATAGAGATCTGTATAAAAAATCACTTAGATAGATTTCTATATCTTAACATTGCTTCAACATAATAATAATCCGCGTAAGCAAGTGGCACATCCACTTCTCTTTCCTTTGTAAGGTTTCCTACACTATGTTTTAGTATAAAGCCACCATTCTCTCTAGTGGGTGCTGTATAAGCGGGAGAAGAAAGAGATTTGATCATGGTTTCTGCAGCTTTTAGATATTTTTTCCCTTTTTGATTATCTGAATAAGTAGAAAGTTCAATTAGCGCAGAAGCCACCAATGCTCCTGCTGAAGCATCTCTTGGTATTACAGGATATTTCGAAGCATCATAATTCCAGCTAGAAGGAAATCCAGGTTGCCCGGCGTTAAAATCCCAATAGGGAATTTTATCTTCCGGAAGGTTTTTATGATTAAGGAAGAAATCTGCCATTCCTTGTGCGGTTTTTAGAAAACGCTTGTCCAATGTTTCACGATATGCCATTGTAAAACCATAAATTCCCCAGCCCTGTCCCCGGGCCCAGGTAGAATTATGTGCAAAACCCTGATAAGTCTGGCGACTTTCTACTGCACCAGTCTCAGGATTATAATTTACAACGTGATAAGAACTATAATCTGGACGCATATGGTTTTTCATTGCAGTTTCGGCATGTTTTATGGCAATTTTTTTAAAATTTTGGTCGCCTGTGACTTTTGATGCGAAAAATAACAGCTCGAGATTCATCATATTATCTATAATGACAGGGAAATCCCAATATTCCGGCCCGGTAAGCGACTTTATCCGATCCCAGGACTGAATACTCCCAACTTTTGGATTGTATCTGCTGCATAATGATTTAGCAGATTGTACCAGGACATCTTTATAAGCTTCTTTTTTTGTAACGCGATAGGCATTACCAAAACTTGTATACATCATAAAGCCCAAGTCATGTGTACCTTTATTGTCTTTCTGGCTTTCCAAAAATTTTAATTTGTCTTCAACTTCATGGAGTAACATGTCGTCTTTCGTGTACTCATAAAGATAAACTAAAGTACCCGGATAAAACCCGCTGGTCCAGTTTCTGGCAGTACTGGTTACTGAACCTTTTCCTTCTCCTTCATAAGTCTTAGGAAAACGATCTTTCGGTGTGATAGATTTCAGGTATTTATATTGCTTAACTGACTGATCTAAACTGTAATCAATAGTTTTTAATAATTCCCTGCCGGGGTTGATCGTGTTTTTTTTCTGAGCAAAAGAATATCCAACAATAAAGAATAGCAAAGAAACTGAAGTACTAAATATTAATTTCATTTTGATTTAGGGCTTATAATCATTCCTGTTATTTTCCAGCCTGAACCTTCACTATTCCCCAACTTTCTGAAGCTATTAAAGATTGATTAGAACGAAATGCAATTCCTGATTTTGATTTGCTCCAACCAGCTCCTTCGGGATTATCTGGACGATTCATAATTTTTAAATTAAGGGGTTATGGTAATTGTTACTTGTTTAACGACCTTTTGTTCTCCGTATGTATTAGAATTACTGGCTACAAATGTTGCCGTATAAGTGCCTTCTTCCAAATAGATATGACTGAAGTTTTCAGATTTCAAATTCTTAAAGCCTTTTACAGGAATTCCGCGGTCCGGGCCTAAATCTATTGAGCTTCCTAACGTCATTGCAGGAGAAATTGCCCAAACTTCTGAATTGACTGTGCCAAGGGAATTTGGCACCCTTAAGGTTATTAACCCTGAAGTTGGATTAACCGAGCTATTGTGAATAGCTGTATTCAAGAGAGAAGGGTCAGTAAATATATCAGGGAAATTATAATCATAAACGATTTTGAATCCTGTACCGCCAAATAAGGGTTTTGGATTTTCAGTCACATCCGTAATGGTAGAAACATCAATATTTCTTATAAACCAATTCCGTTGTGTTCCAGCTTCTGCATCAGGCTTTTTCTTATACCTGAATGCTATATATAGTGGCTTGCCCTCTTCAAATTCACTAATCAAATCTAACTTACCTGAATTTACAGCAGAAGCAACAGCACTTGTATTCTGTGATTGCGGGGCAAATTTATAATTTTTAGTTACTTCATTTTTCCAGGTCGCTTTAGTGACTTCATTATAACTGTAAATACCACTAAAATCAGTCGAAACCCAAACTGAGAGCAAATCAGGCTGCGTTCCATATTGAACATTTGTTGCAAATTCTGCAGTTACACTTTTTATATTTTCTTTCCTGCCATCTTTAAAATTATAATCATTCAGCATCTCCCCTGAAAAAAAGGTAATCTGATCTGCATCACCTGTAAAATTAAAGTTAACTTCCTGCCCAACTTTATATGTCGCTGAACTTACTTGCACATCAAAGGAAGGAGCTTCCACCTCCACTTTATTACATGCCGATAAATAGGAACCGGCAAATAACACAAGAACACAAAATCTAATATTTTTCATAATTTCTATTATTAATCTACCAACCTTTATTTTGAACCAATGCAGAATTAAGCCCCATTTCATAAGATGGAATTGGCCATAAAACATCTCTATCGCTCACGTTACGATAAGACCATATCACATAATCCAAACTAGAAGACAAATTGGCTTCTGCAATTTCATCTCTGACTAATCTCATATTCTTAATTAATAAGCCCCATCTTACTAAATCTCCTTTTCTTAATGATTCAAATGAGAGTTCTCTTGCACGTTCATCCTGGATAAATTTAAGGAACTCATCAGGCGAACTAATTGCCAGTGCCGGAACGTCAGAAGTAACTGTTGAAGAACTTAACACAGCTGTAGCAGTAGCGCCAACTCCTGCAGAAGAAGTGAATGTAACTGTTGGAGCACTTGTATAACCAGTACCTTCAAAAGTGACTGTAATACCTGTGATTTTACCACTCGTCACCAATGCCGAAGCTGTAGCTCCTTGTCCACCACCACCAGAAATAACAACATTGGTAGAAGAAGCAACATATCCGGTACCTTGTACATTAACATTAATTGATTTGACTACACTTCCAGACATTAATTTTCCATATGCTCTTCTTCTTACATAATTTACTGCTTCTATGGCTTCTGAACTTACTATCCCCGTACCTTGGCTTTCTGCCTCAGCAAACATCAACAATACATCAGAATAGCGTAAAATCGGATAATTTATAGGTGTGTAGACGTTTTCCTTTGGCTTAACTTCCTCATAAAAGCGCCTGTATTTTCCACAGTCACGTTGATAAATTTCTGTAATTGGTTTCGCTGTTTCCCTTGCAGGGTTTCCACTTAAAGAAAAAGGGGCAATAGACCAGTTCCTTCTTAAATCTGCTGAGTTCAATTGAGCGGCATCATCGTACCTTGCCCAATGCGTATATGTGGTATTTAAGAATCCATACGAAAACCCATGATTTGGATCGGCATTAGAACCTCCATTATATTGAATCCCATTATAATGGCCTATTTGACCAGCTTCTCTATATACACCTTGAGTATTTCCCCAGAATTCGACTTCCCAAATACTTTCTCCCACGTCATATTTATCAGAAGAATAATTTATAAATACTTGTCTGAAGTCGGGATTTAATCGATGGTTAGCCTCCGTATCATCCATGATCATTTTCGCCCATTTCCTAGCTTCCTCGTATCTTGAAAGATCACGCAAAGGATAACCAGCCATGTGTAGGTTAACCCGAGCTAGAAGGCCTCTTACAGCAGATTTACTAACCCTTCCTCCAAATCCTAAAGTTCTTATCCCTTTAACTTTAGTTTCTGCACTTTCCATGTCTGCTATAATTTGTGCATAAACTTCTGCTAGCGGTGCCCTAGGTATAGCAATATAATCTGTGGGCAAAATTGGCTCAGTAATTAAAGGTACACCACCAAAATTACTCGCCAGTAAAAAATAAAAATAAGCCCTTAAAAACAATGCTTCACCTTCGATAGCGGCTCTATTTGCATCAGATATTTTTTCAGCTTTATTAATATTTACAAGCAAGAGATTAGCACGATAAATTCCTTCGTAACAGGTTTGCCAAAATGCACTTATATGTGGATCAGTAGAATAGACACTATAAACGGACACACCAATGAGATCTGTAGCTCTATCATAAAAGCCCTCATCAGCATCCATTCCCATTCTTGTTATTCTACCCCCATACAATGTCCCATCTCCCAACTTCGAATATACAGAAGCGAGTGCATTATTTAATTGCTCTTCCGTTTTGTAAAAACTTTCTACAGTTAAAGTATCTTGTGGCTTAGTATCTAAAAATTTATTACAAGATGCAGCAATACATACAATGATTATTGCGCCAAAATATGATATTAATTTCTTTTTCATTTTTATCTCCTTAACGTTATAAAGTAACTTTGACTCCAAAAACCAATATTTTTGCTCGTGGGTATGCAGACCAATCGAATCCTTGTGTTAAGATCGAGTGTCTTGTAGATACTTCTGGGTCCATACCCGAATAATTAGTTACTGTAAATAAATTTTGAGCTGAAGCCGTCAGCGTTATGTTGTTAACACTTATCTTTTTCAGTAATACTTGCGGTATCTTATAAGAGAGTGACACCGTTTTTAATCTCAAATAGGATGCATCTTCTATATATAATGAAGAATATCTACCTAAAGGACCTTGTCCCCCGGCCCTAAACATGGTATTTGATGGATTTTCGGTTGTCCAGCGGTTTATATAGGTTGCGAATTGGTTACGGCTGTTTTGTGGCCTTCCTCCTTCAAAATAAATCCTGTTGGCATTGAACACTTCATTACCATAAGACCATTGAAAGAAGACATTTAGACTGAATCCTTTATAATTAAAATTGTTAGACAAGCCCCCAACATGCTTAGGCATAGGATTTCCTATAATTGTTTCGTCAAACTCATTAACCGTACCATCGCCATTAAGGTCTTTATATTTTATATCCCCGGGTTGAACATCAGCTCTAACATCGCCATTATCATGCATACTTGGTTTTAGCTGATATTTACTACCTATCAAATCAAAGTCAGACGTTTGATAGACACCATCAAAAACATATCCCATAAATAATGCGGCTTGTTGACCTACCTGTGCGGTATACAAAGAAGACCCATTATGTAATGCATCCCAGGTTACAGCACTTAGCATTCTGCTTTCATCTGAGGTAAGTGCCAATATTTTATTTTTGTTAAAACTGATATTAAAAGTGGTGTTCCAGCTAAAGTTTTTTGTGGTAATATTCCTGCTGCTAAGTGTTAACTCCAAGCCGTCATTTTGTATCGACCCAATGTTTTTGTAATTTTTACTGAATCCAAAAATTGTAGGAATATTTGCATTTAACAACAAATCTTTAGTTTTCTTTCTATATATATCAGCTGTAATGTCAATACGGTTTTTAAATAAAGATAAATCATAGCCTATATCTATTTGAGAGGTCGTTTCCCATTTCAAATATGGGTTACCTAATGAAATTGGGTAAATACCTTTAGTTGGATCCCCGTTATTAAATGAATAAGATTGTCCAATTGAAGTTCCCGACATTAACTCCTGATAAGGATAATCAGAAACCCGGTTATTACCCGTTAAGCCATAACTGATTCTAAGCTTAGCTTCTGAGATAAACTTATAGCGCTTCATAAAATTCTCTTCTCCCATTTTCCAGGCAAAAGCCCCTGAAGGGAAATAGGCCCATCTATTTTGAACAGGAAATTTAGAAGAGCCATCAGCTCTAAAGGTCGCTGTTAATAAATATTTTGATTTATAGGTATAATTTGCTCTCCCAAACAAGGAATTTAAGGTGTTGTTAGAGAATGACACTGACATACTTGAAGGTACACCCTCGTCCATACCGCCCAAGCCCAGAGACTCACTGGGGATGAGTTGACTACCCAAACCATAACGGCTGGTTCGTCTTTCCTGAAAATCAATCCCCCCCAGCACGTTAACATTATGATCACCGAATTTCTTTCTGAAATTAAGTGTAGAGGTAGAATTCCAGGTTACATTTTCATATAGTGCCAGCGATGCTTGAACACCTCTTGAATTGGACGGCAAAGTAGCTGAACCTCTGGTTGTTCCGGAATTGTAAAAATTATAACCGTTTCCGGAGTCTTTGATATAACCTGCAGTTGTTTTAAATTGTAAGCTCTTGCTAATATCGTAGGTGAGGTAAGCATTGGCATTTAAACTCGCGCCTTTAGATTGCCTGTCTTCATTTTCTAAGGATTTTACAGGGTTTATGGCGAACAAAGTTGAAGATAGACTTTCATCTACATCACCATCAATAAAATCTTCGTCTATATCACCACCGATAATTTCCCCATCCTCAATTATCAGCTCTTCTCTACCAGTTACCGGCCTGAATGCCCATGTACTATACATCAGATATCCATAAGCGTGCCCAGCGGTACCGGCATTACTTGCTGCGACTTGCCCAATCGATTTTTTATCGGAATAAGATAAATTCAGACCACTTCTAAATTTCTTATTTATGGTATGATCTAACGATACTCTTGCAGTTGCTCTTTTTGAACCACTATGAATAATTACACCATTCTGGTTATACAAAGAGCCTGAAATAGCATACTTAGTTTGCGCATTACCTCCTCTTATTGATAAGTTATGAATGTTTGTTGCGCCATTTTGAAACACCAGATCCTGCCAGTTTATACCCTTAATTTTCTTGTAACTTTCTAAGGTCTTACCATCTTCTTCGTAATCTGCATGTAAGGGGTCTAACTCAGCTCTTGTATAAATACTTTTTATGGCAGAAGAATAATTATTTCTTTCTAACTGATAATTAACAAAATCATAGGGGTTCATCATTTCCATTTGCTTGGTCACTTTCTGAAAACCGAAAGATCCGCTATAGAAAACGACAGGAGCACCTGCTTTTCCTTTCTTTGTTTCGATTACAACTACCCCGTTCGCTCCCCTGGCACCATAAATAGCCGTTGCTGATGCATCTTTCAGAATGTTCATTTCCTCAATATCATCCATATTTAAGGTTGAAGGATCAAATTCCTCAAATGGGAATCCATCAATAACATACAACGGGGAAGTACTTTGTGTTAAGGAACCTGCACCCCTGATGGTGATATTGACACCTTCAGAACCGGGCTGTCCATCTGAAGCGGAAACCTGTACCCCGGCAATCCGGCCTGCTAATGCTTGCTCAAAAGACATCACAGGCGCCTGAGCCATTTCTCCCACATTTACTTGTCCAACAGAACCCGTTAAATCTGATTTGGCAACCTCACCGTAACCAATTACAACGACTTCTTTTAAGGCCTTTTCGTCTGGTTGTAAAATAACATTTAGCTCTGTATTTCCTCCTACGGGGACTTCTTTCGCATAAAATCCTACGTAAGTAAAGACAAGTACATCCTTACTCGTTGCCGGAACCGAATATTTCCCATTTACATCTGTAAATATCACTTTATTGGTATTCTTAACTTTTATGGAAACGCCCGGTAAGGATTCCTTCGTTGTACCGTCAGTAACAGTACCCTTTATAGTTTTACTTTGTGAAAAGACATCGTCTATAAAACCGAACATGGCTATAGACATAGTAATTGCAAAAACTGATCTCCTCTTAAAACATCGTAATCTTCTTAACATACTGGTTTAGGTTTAGGTTAATGTTATTGTCATTTCTCTTTGTGAAGTACTTATGATGCCTGCATCAATGCGGTTACGTACCCGTATATAATTATGTATTTATTATTTTTTAGAATAAAACTATGCATGAATACAAACTGAAAAAGTTACTAGAAAGCGGTAACGTACACGTAAATTAATAAAAGTTTCTTAAATACCAAACAGTTAACTACTTATTTAAAAAAACTTTCTATTATATATACCCCTATGGGGCTTATCTTTTTCATTTACCTTATTTCCGAAAAAGTCTAATCCACCATTGTTTAATATAACCTTACCCGAATTTAAGGCGGGCGAATGAGCGCGAAGTTTATATCCGTCTAAAGTGTTTAAACCTATACTGCCTGTACCTGGATTGACAAATAAGGGATCACTGATAAGTTTGGCCTTATCTTCTGGTTCACCATCAGGGTGAAATCCGTAAAATAGATTATTACTGATTGTTCGATTTTGAATTCCTTTTCCTGAGCTTGCAAGGCCATAAGTGGCCTGTTTACTTTTATTGTAAATAATATTATTATAAAATCCATAGGTATGGCTATTATTTGCTTTTTCTCTAATAATAACCGGTGAAACATGCGCCCCAATGTAAAACACATTATTATAGACTTCAGCACCAGAAAATGCATAGTTAAAATACACCAAAGCTCCCTTATCATTTTGACTAAGGTTGTAACGAACTTTGATATTATCGTCTCTCTTATGCGTACAAAACCACACTAATCCATGTGCATTATCATGGCTGTAACTATATTGCCAAACCGTACCAGGACTATTAATATCAGGATCATAAAGACTACCATCGGCATCGGGTGAGCGATTCAAAAATCCCTCATTATATTGAAAAACAGTTCCGCTTACAGTCCTTGAAAATATAGTATTACCAGTAATATCCGTTGCAGTTTCATAACACAAATTATGTTCTACAACCCCACCCTCTGTCATTCTGATAATCATGGCATTTTTTGAGATGTGATGGATAGTATTATTTCTGATAATCAGATTGGTTATTTTTCTATTTTCCCATTGCTCCCCTTCCGGATAATCAAATACTGCCGTTTCATGACTGGTTGCGATCCCCTGGTTTTGGATATGATGAATGTGGCAATTTTCTATTAAAATACCATTGTATCTGGTAGATTTGACTTTGTCTGCAACAGTTGTAATATAAATACCAGCCGTACGCTTTTCTTTATGTCCATTTCCTATCATCCCCTTTATATGATGAATATGAAGGTTCTTTAAGTGAATGTGATTTATAGTTCCATAATTGGCAGCTTTTATCTCAACTCCCCTCCTATCTCCAGGAAGCTTAGCATCATTCACTATTTCAAGATTGCTAATCTCCCAGTATTCCTGATTATACAAACTGAATACACCTTTACCTTCCATTCCATTTCCATCAATCAAAGGCTTTGGACCAATCCCGTATTGATCAATGACTATTGGCTGTTTTTGTGAGCCTGAACCTTTTGGACAAAGTTGTCCTGTCCACCTACTTCCTGCCTTCAGCAAAATCCTTGTGCCCGGACCGAATGTCAGCGTATTCACTTTATTTAATGTTTGCCATGCCGACCGCTCTGATAGCCCGTCGTTATTATCATTACCGGTTTCTGAGTCTACATATACTGTAGATGTAACTATAGTTTGTGCAAACGAAGTATTAGGGATAAAAGATGGCAAGAGCGTAATTTGATTGATTTTTTTTGCATTGATCATTCGATTGGCATTGGCGGCTAACTTTTTAACCATGCTCGCATAACTGTCTTCCACAAAGGCTTCTCTTACCTGACGTTCATAACCTTTTAAAGTATATTTCTCTTCTTTATAAACTGTCTGCCGCATTTTTTCGAATTGTTTTTGCAAATCGTTAATGGTTATAGGGATTAGTCCCTCATCTACCAGCATTTGTTTTAATTGAATGAGTGCATTGCTAAAACGATAATCAAAAAAAGTCTGCTCGTCATAACTTACAGGACCATAAATCACTTGTTTATTCTCAACAATTTTCTTCCTGGATGTATTCGTATCTTCTAAATCCTTCAAAAAATCCTGATAATTTTTATACGGCCATAAATTCCTTTGGATCAATAACTTTTCCTGAACCTTTATTAGGGCGAGTGAATCCAAGGCCTTCTTTCTAAGTATTTCAACACTGTTATAAACTTCTGCCCGATAGCGCAACATTTCCCTCTGTAATTCCTGTTTTGAGATGCTGATTCCATTGACAGAACCTAAATCTGTTGTTTGTCCAGACGCTACTAGTCCAGAAATTAAAACACTGAGGAGGATGCTTAATAATTTATATCTCATGATGGCTTATTTGTAATTCAGAACTTAATGATAATGGAATTTTAGAAGTGGTACTCCATTTTTCAGGTAACCCCTTATTAAAATTTTCGTATTTATATTGGGCACATACGGAAATACCATAACCAAGAGTTAACAAGAACGTACCAATGCATTTCATTTTATAAATATCCATAATTACGGTTACGTACACGAAAATATAAATATTTCTTAGCTTTCAATGAACTTTATGAAAAAAATTAAGAAAAGAACAAAATAAAATCACCTGATAAAGAAAGGTTTACAATTATAGAACCGATAAAAGCCATCGCGAACAAAGCTTACTCAGAAATGAATTTATTATTTAAAATAGATTTTAAAAGTAGTCCCCACATTTACTACACTACTGGCATGAACTTTACCACCCATCGCTTCAATTTGGTTTTTAGCTATAAAAAGACCAATGCCCTTGGCATCCGGATTTCCATTAAATGTTTTATACATCCCAAACAGCTTGTCACCATGCTTTTCCAGGTCAATCCCGATTCCATTATCTGATATCTGTAAAACCAACTGATTATTTTCTTTGAAACAATCAATTTTTACTTCCGGCTTTCTACCGGGATGACTATACCTTATGGCATTAAATATAAAATTCTGTAGGATGCTTTCCAGGTAGGCAGGATTATAATCGACTAGAACATCACAATTTACAGGCTCCTTAATAACAGCATCCTTGGCAACGATTTCCTGATGGAGTGCGTTAATAGTTTTACTAATGTAATACTGAAGATTTAATGGTTCAACATTTATATGGATACTGTTTTTTATATTAACAATCTGGTTGAGGTTCATCAATGTTTCATTGAGTGAGGTTGAGGCTCTTTTCAACATACTCCCCAATTCTTTTCTTTCTTCCTCATTGCTAGCTTCGGCAATTAAACTTATTATGCCATCTATATTACTGGCATGGGAACGTAAATTATGTGAGACGATGTAGGAGAAGTCGACCAACCTCTTATTCTGTTCTGTAACCAATGTAATGGAATCATTCAATATTTTCTCTGCTTCTTTATGGGCAGTTATATCAATCATAATTCCACGTAACAAAGTGGGTTTCTGCCCATCAGAAATCACATTAACAATATCCCTTAACCAAACTAGAGTCCCATTCTTATTTAACATTCTATATTCGAATTCGTGAGACTTAAGTTCTTTTGTACACATCATACAATAATCCACAACCCAACTTCTATCATCCGCATAAATATGATCTGCCCAAAATGTTGGTGAAGCCAACCATTCTTCGGGAGTATAACCTAGTATTTGCTCCGACTTTTTACTGATAAAAGTAAACTCGAAATTGTCAGGTCTACCTTCCCAAACAATTCCATCTATGGTATTGATCAAAGAGGCTATTCTTAATTGCGAATGTTTCGCTTCTTGTTCTGCAGACATCCTTTCCGTCACATCTTCAACTATGCCAATGTGACTAGTTTGAATCCCTACATCATTCCATAATGATTTAACAGTTAAATTAGCCCATAATAAATGTCCGTCTTTATGCTTATAGCGCTTTAACAGTGTAAACTCATCAATTTCACCAGATTTCATTTTTTTCATCTTTTCAAAATCATCCGTTAGATCATCCTGAAAAGTGATAGACTGAAAATCGGTTTGATAAAGTTCTTCTTCAGTATATCCTAAAATAGAGCAAAATTTATGGTTAACACGGATGAAATTCCCTGTTTTCGAATCTACCTCCGCAATGCCAATTGGTGCTTTTTCAAATATGGTTTTAAAACGAAGTTCACTTTCCATGAGTTCATTGGCTTGTTTATTTACCAGCTGTCTCAATTTTTCCGGTTTCTGAAATAACCTATAGGCTTGTAATCCAAATACAGTTGCAAGTGCAAGTCCCAGTAAGAAAGAATAAACAAGCTGTATCCATATTCCGTTTTCATCGGCAACTACTATATATAATTTCCAGTCACCATCTGGTATAAGGATACTTTCGTAAGTAGCATTTTTGAAGTCCTTTTTAGTGCGTAAAAAGAATGTTTCCTTGCCATTCTTTTCGTTTTTCTTTGAAAATTGAAAAAAGAATTTGTTATTTTTATTGTTATAAATTCCTGCTTGTTCTAAAAACTTGTCTAACTTAAGTACAACCGCAGAAAACCCCCAGAATTTCCCATTATCAAATAATGGTAAACGCCCAATAATTCCGTATCCACCTTGTACCAATGGAATCGGACCGGAAAAATACATCCTTCTGCTATTTATAGTTCTTAAAGCACCGGCTGCAACTTCATTTGATCCTTTAAGGATATTTAGGCCTAAAGCTTTTTCGTTTCCTTTTAAAGGGTAGGTATATTTAATAGTGCCACCTGGCACCAACTGCACAGTCTGGATCATTGAATTCGAATCCACTAATTTCGCTCCCACTTTTTCGAAATCCACTGGTACTCCATTTTCGTCAAGTGTTATAGCAAGTGTTAATGTAGCTGTATAACTGTTCTTTAAGGATTGCTCTATATTTTGCTTTACAACATTAAGAATGCTCAACATTTCCTGCCTTTCAGCATCCCTAATGATAAGGTATTTCTGTTTCGTTATGAAACCTATAATAAGGAGCAGGAATAAAAACACGGATAAACCGGCAACTTTTGGTCGACTAAAAACCGCAGCCAACGAATCGAAAATACTTTTCTTTGAACTCATACAATTTGCATCATCAGGAACTAAAATTAGTTTCTGCAATGGGAGTCTCTAATATAACAAAATTGATATTGATATTTTAATGTGTCTACATCATCTGATTTTATTTATAATGATACTATTTTTACTTAAAATGAAGCTAATTAAGATTATTTTTAAGAAATTGACAACTGAATCTATTCCCATATTATAAAAGCGATGTTCCAAAGGATGAAAACATTTCTTAGTTTCCTAATCGCATTATGCTTTTTTGCCTGCAATTCTTAGACAGAAAAACAGTTGACCATTGAGGGGTTACAAATGCATTTCTTAGTGAAGCTTTTCAGAATGGATTGTTATGGGCGAAATACGATTTACGGTGCCATTAAACCCTGTAACACTCTTTGGTAAGCTTTCATGTTGAATCTGACTATGAGCATCTGCTTTATAGCCTTGGATCTCGGCTTTTCCAGGACTAGATTTTCTAGCTATTTTGATAATCTCATAAGATTTATAAGCGGGCTCATCATGGCCAATCAAACTCCTTGGGCCACCTCCCAGGCAGCCAGAATGCAAAAGTGTAACTTGTTCCTTCGATGCTGGATAATAGACATGTTGATGTCCTGATATATACATATCTACTCCATGATTTTTTAAGAAAAAAAGTGTCTTATCCGCCTCATCTAATACTTCTCCAGGTTTATTCTTTGCATCAACAATAGCATATAAGGGTAGATGTCCCAAAACAATCTTTCCCCGTGCTTTAATAGCAACTGAAGATAAGAGTTGACCTTGCATCCAGGTTTTGACTTCATCTGGAATAATTGCAGAAGAGGCATCCCAACTTATAAAGAATATATTATTCTTTATATAGGAAAAGTAATATGGGAAATGATGATCATCCACAAAAGTTAGGTTGATCTTTCTCTTATTCTGCAACCAAAATTTAGAAGCCGAGTTTCGATCATTAATGTAATTAGGCGAGGCATCATGATTACCAAGCGTAAACCCAAATGGGATACCTTGTTTATGAAGCGGATCTAACACAGTCGATTGAAAGCCATTCCACATGTTGTCCAATTGTTGGATGGTAAGTGATTTCTTTTGCCCTGCAACCATATCTCCTGCACATAAGACAAGATCAGGTTTAATGATTTCAATTTTGCTAATGATATCATGTACCTCGTTGCTATAGCTTACTGACCCATAACTATCATTCAAATCCGAAATCAATAATATTTTTAAATCCTTGTTACGTTTCTCTTTGTTGAGCCTGCTTGCGGAATTCAACTGGTAAGCCTTATCCTTGGTCCACATCTGTGTATTTTCAGGATGGGATTGTGCAGAGCTACTCTGAAAAAAGAGATTTGTCAGAACCAATAAAAACAGGCTATTTTTTAAAAGCATCTTATACATTTGATTATGTTAATCATGAAAGTTCAAATAGATTGTAGTTTTTACATTCTACTAAAAGTACGATGACGATTCTTTAAGCCATTTATCGCTACGAAAATAAAAATAATAAGCCCAACAATATAGCATGTATATACAATAGATTCATTTTCCTGATTACTTTGATTAGAGACTGAGATTGCTAGCAAAGCCCAAATACCGACCAACGCATACTCACGGAGATTTCTCATTCTGATCATAATAATATTGATAAGACCTGCAATACAAATCATGATTATAGTCCAGCTAAGATCAGAAATACCCCATCCGTCCCAATTGATCTTGGTAAGGAAAGCTGCAATATTAGCAATCAAAGCAACAGAAATCCATCCAGCATACAGTGCAAATGGCCAAAATACCAAAAGATACTTGATAAATGGATGTTCATCTAACTCCATACGTAGATTGATAATTATTTTTAACAGAGAAACCAGTATAACCACCATAAGAAGTACAGACATGCCTGTATAATCATACAACCAAGCTATGACCCACAGAGAATTAGCCATACACGATAATACAAACCACCAACCTACTTTACCTAATAAAGGATCCTCAACGTCTTTTTTAAAAAGTCCCCGCCCTGTGTAAAAAACAAAACCCAGTAAGCCAAGATAAATAAGTCCCCAGATAGAAAAGGCATATCCTGCTGGAGTAAAATAGTTGAAATATTTATCCGACATAGTTTTCATTGTATTACCGTTTAATATGCCGGTGTTAGAAAGGTAGTTAATCACTATGGTGAAAACTAAGGCAATGCCATTGGTTACTGGAAGTACTTTCTTCATATTTTCAATTATCACATCAGCACTTAATCAAAAAAATAAAAGCGCTGATATGATTACAACAATGACATCGTATTTGTTTTATTTTACTATCTCAATTTCATCACCTGTGCTTTTCATCCTAACTTTTATTCTTCCCGAGGTCGTTAAGTCAGCACCTGAAATTACTTTGCCAGCTTGCTGCTGTGCGATAAATGATAGAGATAACCCATTAGGACCAATCAGCTTTGCTCCTATCCCTCCATCAACAGGTATCATTTTAACCTGGTGCGCAACAGAAGCATTCTTTTCTCCTGGGATTATAAAATAAGCCTGGACAGTTTTCCCTTTCGATTTCTGGTGGATAACTCCTGTAGATATTGGAGTGTTTTTCTCTTGCTCTACTTTATAAATCCAACCTCTTCTTAAAGGCTCGGTTTGTCCACTCGCCGCACTTGCCTGCAAGCCATTTCCTTTAGTCGGCACCGGAAGTATTTGAAGATTAGATTTTTTACCCGTTAATACCAGGTTATCCTTACTAACCTGGTATTCAAATTCACTTTGAAATAGGGACTCGTACAAATGCTCCTTTGTATCTTCAGGATCCAGCCAGTCTAACACCAGCCATACCCCTGGTTTAATAAATAAAATATCTCTTTGATGACTGATTTTAACCAGAGGATCTGGGTTCTTTTCACCGATATAACGATAATCTGCATAACCATTTTTGTAAGTGGCACTTAGAAAATCAGATTTATCATTACTTACCCAGATAGCATCATTTGGTTTATTATTTTCATATAAAATCCGTTGTCCATAACGATACTGGCTTAATCCATCTGGAATGACGGTATTATGTGCCAAAGAAGATTGATAGTACTTTCTCCATGGGCTCTTTCTATTGTATATATAAAATCCTGGATCTATTAAAAATAGTTCACCATTGGCAAACAGCTCAAAGCTCAGTTTATCTTCCTGTTGATGAGCAGCACCATATGGCCCTGCTTTTATTACCATATAGTTATCATTTTTACCCCAACCAGACCGCATGACATAATAACCAGCCCAATTTAGCGCTACAGAATTATAAGGGGGTTTAGTCCCACTTGTCCCGCTGCTACCAAACCAATTTAAAACACCATTATCATTTATAGCTCTGGAGATCCCCCTGATTTTTTTACGGATATCCTTACTATCGCCATGCGATTGTACCATTTCATTGAAAGCTGGAATAGTGCCATCTGGCCTGGAAATCTTAACCAAAAACTCTCCCATACTTTTCAGTTTCCCGGTAAATGCGTCAGGTGCAGAAATTCCGGCAGATTGAGATACAGCCATGAATTGTGCAAAGCTACCCATTACCCCTTGATGATACCTTGGACATAATTCCTTTTCCACTCCGTCCGGATAAACGACATGCTCCATCTGATCTAATCCTCTTTCTAGTGCCCATTTGGCCCATTCTGTAGATTTTTTTAGTTCAGGAATTGCTAAAGATGCTTTTTGTAATACTTGTGCATCTACAACACCCATATTATGATAGCCCAGATAAGGATATTTTTCCATCCTCAACAAATGATTGTTTATTCCCTGAAGAATGGTTACAAAGTCTTTACTACTTAAAGAAGGAGATTCCATCACCGAAAATAAGCCTAGAATGGTCGCGTTAAGCCTGGCTGATACTGATAACTTACTATAGACGAGCCAGTCTATTTCTACCGGAATGCGACTATCTTGTTTTTCATTTAAAGGAACCGGGAATTTCTCTATAAAATCCCGCATTAGATAAATGGCTTCTGCAGCAAAGCGTTCATCATTGGTTTTTCTATAAGCAGAGACAATTTCAGGTAGGACTCTAAATCTAACCGTATTTACAACCCATTCCGGATTTACATCCTTCCCCCCTTTGGCAGTTGGATTGTATAACCAATCAATTCCATTACTGAAAGTATGGGTGGCACCCTGATATGAATAAGTCCGCTCCAATAAGCGTTCTGCTTCTTTTTGTTTTATACCATCGGACCTTAACTCTGATATGCTATATACCTTTTGTGCATAGCTTTTGTGCTTAATGAAATAAGCATGGAGCTCCTTGGCTGCTTTTGAAAAATCTTTCTTTTCGACCGCAGACTTTACCTTGCTTAAACCGGATATTTTATAATCAAACTGACTGTAGAAGTCTTCCTGGCTTAAGGAAAAAACAGGGTAATCATACAAGGGCTTTTCCATCTTTATCAAGGCGGATACTTTGGTAAAACTGGAAAGCATAATGCTCGTTAGCAATAAGGTTAGTAACCTTACTAAATGTTTTTTTTCTATATAATTCATTCAAGAAATCTATTTAAGGCTCTACTTTAATTTCAACTTCTTTAACAATCTGCTGACTGGCATATAAATTTGTATTGGCAGCAATAAAAACTACCTTATAAATCCCATCTTTGGCAAATGTATAGCTGAAATCATTAACTGTAGGATTGCCATAGCCCTTAATTGCTGTGGCGTAATCAGTCCCGAGATTAATATCGTCAGCAAAGTATGCCGGACTGATTCCCCATTCATCTATAGTCGGTTTTTGAGGCGTTCCATTTGCGGGAGCTATTGGATTAAAAATCATGATTGAAGCTGACCATCCATCTGAACGGGAAGTGATCGGGTTATCGCGCGAAACCAATTTAAACTTAGTATTTGAGTAGGTCCCCAGATTTGAGCGAACTCCTGAAGCGGTTAATAAATCCAACTTAAAAGAAGACATCCTCCACCTCGTACTGGCAACAGCTGGTCCAGTTGGAGAGTCAAATTTAAATGCAATATAAAAAGGCTTTCCAGGTAGCTTTAAATCAGAAATATTAACCACCCCTGATTCAAACCAACCTAAATTACTTCCCCAGGCGCGAGGTTGAGCGATGATAAATCTACTGCTGATGTCTTGCCAAGTAGCATTATTGACATGATCATATTCATAAACCCCATCAAAATTTGTAGAGAACATCACCTTAAAAGTAGCTGGAGAAGCAACAGGCAATGATGGGGCAGTAGCCTCCTGGTCGTGTGTTTGAAAAGAAAGCGTCACTTCAGTAATATTATCTATCCGAGGCTCTTGTCTGAAACGATAGTCGCTACCAGCTTCTCCTGAGAAGAAGGATATCGTTCCCGGATCTCCTGAAAATTTAAACTTTACAGGCTCATTAACTTTAACGGTTGCAGATTCTACACTCACATCAAAGCTTAGCTCAGGCAGTTCTTCTTTTTTACTGCATGCTCCTAAGGATACCGTTAAGAGCAGTGCTAAATATATATGTAATTTCATCGAAATGTTTTTAGTAAATATTACCACCCTGGATTTTGCACTAAACCCTGATTTAAACCTATCTCCCTTGCAGGTATTGGCCATACCTCATCTTTCTGCCGAACATTTGTAAAATAGCGGCTATGTACTGACCATGTGCTGGCAGCACCTGTTACCATATCCTGGGCTTCATTTTGCATATTCTGATAGAATATCCCCCAACGTACCAGGTCACTCTTTCTTAAATTCTCAAATGCCAGTTCTCTGGTACGTTCATCTTGTAACAATTTGAGAAAATCTGCTTTGGTGCCAATCTCAGCAATGGTAAAATCTGCTTTTGTAGCTGCAATCTGGCTAATAACAGCAGTTGCAGTAGCACTTTTACCACCAGTACCTGTAATGGTAACTATCGGTGCAGAAGTATAACCAGAGCCCTCATCAGTGATGGAAATATCTGTGATCTTACCACCAACTACTGTTGCGGTTGCAGTAGCCCCTGTTCCACCTCCACCCGTAATAGCGACTGTAGTTGTAGCTGGATAGCCTGTACCTTGATTAGTAATTACTATATTTCTCACCAATTCTGCCTTCAGATTTTTCCCATATCCTCTTCTTCTTACTTTATTCAGCGCTTCTACTGCTTCAGGTGTTGGTCCTTCATTAACCATATTATCTGCCTCTGCAAACATCAGCAGCACATCAGAAAAACGTAATAAAGGATAGTTCTGAGGAGTATCATTTTTTGATTTAGGTTTAATCAGTTCATACTCCCTTCTCCATTTTCCGCTTAATCTGCGGTACATATCTGCAACTGTGGCTGGCGGATAAACTTTTGCTCCATTATGTGCAGCGCCATAGTAAAAAGGTGCTATAGTCCAGTCTCTTCTTAGATCATTAGAATATTCTAAAACTACCGATCCAATGGTTTTGCTTTCCGAACCATAAAGCATAAAGTGACTGGCTGTAGTTTGTATATAGCCATAAGCATATCCAATCAAATCGTTTGTTGCATTATCTGTGTGATGTGCCCTGATGCCATTGTTACTGCCCACCCGTTTAGACTCGGAATATGTACCATCTGCAAAACCCCAGAATTCAACCTCCCAGATACTTTCTTTCATATCATATAGATCCTGGGCATAATTGATAAAAATTTGCTTGTAACTGGGATTCAAAGCATGGACATAACCATCAGCAGGATCAGGATCCATTACCATTTTGGCCCATTTACGAGCCTCTGCATATTTAGACACATCATTAACAGGATGACCGGCCATGTGTAGACAAACCCTGGCCAGGATTCCTCTAACGGCCGACTTAGATATTTTACCACCAAAGCCAACTTTACCTGCAGTACTAACCATAGCTTCGGCTTCGGTCATTTCTTTAATGATAAAATCATAAATCTCTCTTTTAGAAACACGAGGGAAATTCGTTTCGGTCGGCGAATCGTTGGTTTTTATTTTTAGAGGAACATCGCCAAAATTAGTCACCAATAAAAAGTAATAATAAGCCCTTAAAAACTTGGCTTCTCCAATTATCGTATTTCTCTTACCTTCGTTCATTGTAGGTCGGCTGACGTTCTCCAATAGCACATTTGCACGATTGATACCATCATACATGGCTTGCCAAAATGCAGTCACCAATGGATCAGTAGCAGCCGTTTCGTACACAGAAACTCCAGTTTTTTCATTTCTTCCATAAAATGCCTGATCAGCATCCAGCCCCATCCGGCCTAACATATTTGAGCCATAAGTATTATTACTCCCCAAAATATCATAAACAGAAATCAGAGCTCTGTTTAAATGGTCTTCTGTAGTATAGTAATTCTGTTTGGATAGAAAATCTTTAGGCTCTGTATCAAGAAAGCTTTTACAACCACCTAATGCAAAGACTACAATAAGTACAATAGATTTAAATATATATTTCATATTCGTTGATTTTAATATTAAAACGTTACCTGTGCACCAAAAACAAATGTCCTCATACGTGGATAGGATGACCAATCGAGCCCCGGAGTAAGGATACTATGACGAACTGAAACCTCTGGATCCATCCCCGAGTATTTTGTCCATGTGAATAGATTTTGCCCGGATGCAGATAAACGCACTGTACTTATCTTTGCTTTTGAGGTCAATCTCTTTGGAAGAGTATAACCTAGAGCAACTGTTTTTAGCCTGAGAAAAGAACCATCCTCTATTAATCGTGTGGAATAAACTCCTGCTGGCCCTCCGCCATTGACCCTAAAAATTTTACTGGAGGTATTTTCTTCTGTCCACCGATCTTGATAGGAAGCAAATTGATTCAATAATATTCTGCTCGACTGATTTCCTTCAAAAAAAGCTTTGTTCACATTCAGGATATCATTCCCATAAGACCATTGGAGAAATACGTTAAGATCGATTCCTTTATATGCGAATGTGTTTGAAAAACCTCCGGTATGTATTGGTGCAGTTCTACCAATATTTACGCGGTCATTGCCATTAATTACACCATCACTGTTGACATCGCGATACTTGATATCCCCTGGTCTAGGCTTTATTGTAACATCAGGATTATTTGTAGGCAATCCGGGTTTTAAAATGTATTTCCCATCTGGGGCAACATCAAAATCTTCATAACCATATACCCCTTCCCAGATCATCCCAAAAAAAGTAGCGGCTGATTCACCAACACGTGCTATATATGGGAAGTCTGTATATAAATTATCAAAGGCAACAGATGAAAGCATAAACTGCTCATCTTTTGTTAGTGCCAGGATCTTGTTCCTGTTGAAACTGATGTTAAAACTACTGGTCCAGCTGAATTTCTTATTTTTAACATTAATTGTTTGCAAAGTGATCTCTAAGCCTTCATTTTGAAGCTTCCCTATATTCTTATATGCAGTTGAAAACCCAGTTACATAAGGAACATTTGCATTTAACAATAGATCGGAAGTCGTTTTTCGGTATACGTCTACTGTTAATTCAATTTTATTCTTTAAAAAACCTAAATCTATCCCCAAATCTGCTTGTGTTGTCGGCTCCCATTTCAGGTCTTTATTACCCATATTAGTCTGACGGATACCAGGAATAGGAGTTGCATTATTAAAAGAATAAGAGCCATCAAATGGCATTCCTAAGGCGGGGTCATAGCTAAAGTCGCCAACCCTATTGTTACCCGTCACTCCAATACTTGCTCTTAATTTTGCGTCTGAAATGAACTTGATATCCTTCATAAAAGATTCCCGACTCATTCTCCATGCTAAAGCAGCTGAAGGAAAATACCCCCATTTCTTTAAAAATTTTGAAGAACCATCTGCACGGTACGTTAGGGTCGCCAGATATTTACTATCATAAGAATAATTGACACGACCAAATACAGATGTCATAGTTGACAAGATGTATCTGGAAGAATTTGGACGTGGAATTCCTTCATTTAATCCCCATACACCCAATTGTTCATTAGGCAAATTCTGGGCACTTAATCCAAACCCTTCTCCAGTTATAGATTGTAAACTAAATCCTCCCATCACATCAAAACGGTTTTTCTTATTCAAGATCTTTTTCCAGGTAATGGTATTTTCATTTGAATACACTCCCCTTTCTGAATAGTTGACACCTCCATTTACACCGGCTGTATTTCCTGGGCGATCAGGAGTACCACGATGAGTTTTAGAATTGTAAAAAATCTTACTCTTGTCCAATACATTATCTATTCCTCCCTGTATTTTTATCTCCAGGTCTTTCATAAGATTATATGTAAACCATGCATTTGTACGAAAGTTAGTTGTATACCGTTCTCTGAGTTCGTTTTCTACAGACAGCATTGGATTGATTCTATAATCTGCTGTTTGGTCTATACTAGAGTCGTATAAATCATCTTCAATATCCCAATCTTCTTCATCTACCGGTCCAATACCTTTAACCGGTCGATAGCCCCATGCCGAATAGAAAAGAGAGCTACTTGCAGCACTCGCAGCCCCTGTAGATGAAATCAAACCATAGTTCATATTATGGCTATAATTAACATCAATTCCGGCCCTTAATTTTGAATTTACTGTTTGTATCAAAGCCACTTTACCTTGATACCGTTTAGATCCGGAATTGATAATACTACCACCTTGATTAAATATAGAGCCTGATACAGCATAACGAGTTTGTTTTGTACCTCCTCTTAAAGCCAGACTATGAATATTTGTGCTCCCATTTTGCAATATTTTATCCTGCCAATTTACACCTTTAATGCCTCTATAACGTTCCAGATCACTGACTGTAGCAATTCCATCTACATCAAAAATATCCCTGAAAAAGACCTGAGTAGCGATAGAAGGTGACCTTTCCAATTCATATTTAACAAACTCAAAAGGATTCATCATTTCCATTCTTTTATTGGCTTGCGCAATCCCTACTCGTCCGCTATAAGAAATTGTCGGCATGCCTTCGTTACCTTGCTTGGTTTGTACTACGATAACACCATTTGCACCTCTGGCTCCATAAATTGCCGTCGATGAAGCATCCTTTAAAACGTTAATGGATTCAACATCATCAGGGTTTAGTGATTTCGCATCAAAATCTTCAATCGGGAATCCATCAATTACATATAGTGGGGCAGTACTTTGTGTTAATGAGCCTGCTCCACGTATTACAATATTCATCCCAGATCCCGGCTGGTCTTCATTTGAAGTTACATTCACTCCTGCTACTCTACCCGCCAAGGCCTGCTCAAAAGATTGAACTGGCGCATTTGCTATGTCCTTTATACTTACAGAACCTACTGCTCCAGTAAGATCACCACGTTTAACTGTTCCGTACCCAACAACCAATACTTCGTCTAAGTCAGTCTGTATCGGTTTTAAAGCAACATTAATAGTAGTTCGGACACCGACTTTAAAAGATTGGGGAGCATAGCCTAAATAAGAGAATATCAATATGTCTTCAGGATTTGCTGAAATACTATACCTCCCAATGTCTCCTGAAACTACTACTTTGTTTGTAGTTTTATTTTTTATGCTTACTCCAGATAAGGGTTCTTTTGTTTCACTATTGATGATTACTCCCACTATATTTTTAACGACGGCTTGAATAGCCGCCGGTTTATTCCTTTCACGAATCATTACAGCCTTATCTTCTATTTTATAGATGAGTGGCTGGTCTTTAAAACATATATTAAGAATTTCCTCTATCGAAGCTCCTTTAATATTTATGGTTACCGGCTTCGTACTTTTTATGAGTTTTAGGTCATAGAAGAAGTCATAGCCACTTTGAACCCGAATGGTATTGAACACCTTCTCCATAGATTCATTTTTAACATTCATGGTTATTTTTTGTGCAAAGCTGCTTGCACTAACCTGTGAAATCATTATAGTTAAAAAGAAAAAAATCAATCTCATAACCTGTATTAATTTTGTTAAAGCGGAAACAGAACCGTGACGCTTAAATTGAGTGTAAAATTCCATACATTTGATTTGTTGGGTTTGGGTTTAAAATGTTGATTGCTTAATATTTATCCTTGTCAATAAGGCAAAAGACTCAATTTATAGCCAGAGGTGTTCCTACGCACTTCTGGTTTTTTATGCCTCTGCCAGTAAAATTATCTTGTAACTGTTACCACCCTCCCCTCTACTTTAAAATGTACCTTTCCGGTATATTCCATAATTTTTAATATCGCATCAATATCTCTGGTTCTTGAAATTTTACCAGCAAAAACCAGGTCTGCATCGGGTTTTAACTCATACACAACATCCACATTATACCATCTGGAGATCTTATTCATAATGCTCTCCAAATTTTCGTTGAATTTAAAATAACCATTTTTCCAGGCTATGACATCCTCCAGATCAACCTCTTCATTTACCTCGATTTCATCACTATTATATACCACTGATTGTTCACCAGGGGTTAATAATTTTGAATATTTAGCATTACTAACTTTAACAGAGCCCTCAATTAAGCTTGTTTTTATTACCTTTTCATCAGGATAGGCCATTACATTAAAATGTGTCCCTAAAACTTCAATAGTTTGTTCTGCACTAAATACCTTAAATGTTTTATTCTTTATTTTTGCGACTTCGAAATAGCCTTCCCCTTTCAGCTCCACCCTACGTTCATCCCCAATAAACTTAACAGGATAGCGTAATCTTGAAGCTGCATTGAGCCAAACCTTTGTTCCATCAGGGAGATAAACCTGATATTGCCCACCTAAAGGAGTTTCAATCGTATTGTATTCCATTTTCTTGCTCGACTTTGCTCCGCCCGCAACTTCAACAACCTTATAGATCAACTGCCCATCAGCTGTTTTTGAAATGCTGATTCCTGATTGTTCAGCAAGCTGTCCATGTGTTACATCTGAAAGATTAATTTTACTTCCATCAGCAAGTGTAAGTACCGCTTTATCTCCACCCGGTTTAATCTCCTGGGCATAATTGCTTTGATCTTTTTGAGGTGTCTTTTTAAAAAAGTAAAACAATAATCCTGTACTTAAGGCAAGAATGATCATACCAGCCGCAGCGATCCTTGGCCATAGCTTACTGATTAAGTGTTTTTTTGAATGAATTGGCAAACTATTCCAGACTTCGTCCAGTTGCTTTTCTTTTTCTATTTCAGAAATCTCAGGCAAAGACATGTTTTGTCTGACATACCAGGTTTCAAGGATAGCTATTTCTTCTTCAGAACAAATACCTGCGCAATATTTTTTTAATAATTCTTTAGCCTCTGAATCTTGCATAATAATAGAATGTTTTCCCTATTTATACTAAGACAGCTAGCTACCAGGCCAACAGGTAGATGAAATGAAAAATAATTCAAAAAAAGAAGAAGAAAAAGATATTCAACTTTACTTTTAGGATTTTAAGCGCATTTGTAATTTGCTTAGATACGGTTTGTTCTGAGATCTCTAATTGTTCTGCGATTTCTTTATGAGACAGGTACCCTTTTCGACTCAGCTTAAAGACCATTTGCATTTTTATTGGTAATGCATTGATTTCCTGATCAATCATCTCCGAAAATTCCTTCTCTCTGATTTGGAGATCAGTGACATAATTGGCTTCATTTATAAATTCCTGAAGAGACTCTATATACCTGGAAGAGACATTACGATGAGCAATGATATTAAATGCCTTATTACGCACAGCAACATATAAGTAACCAGAAAGATTTATTGTTTCCGGAAGCTCATTTCTTTTTGTCCACAGCTGAGTAAAAAGCTCCTGAAGCACATCTTTAACCTCTTCAAAATTGCCTAGTTTTTTATAAACATGATGCTGCAGAATACTTTTGTACCGATTGTAGATCTCTGCAAATGCTTCCTTATCATCATTTCTTAGAAGTGATATTAGTTCAGAATTGCTTAAGTCATGGTACTTAGACATTTTAAATTATTTAGTGCCTAATATCTTTTTTATTAATGTCTCGTATGCCGTTGCATACCTTAACATTCCCAAATCAGTCGGGTGTGAACCATCAACGGTACCATCTGTGCCTAATCCTATTTCCTGAGTGGACAATTGATAAATATCTTTTATCCCAGCTTTCACAAGCTGTTGGTATGCCGCAGCAGAGGTTTGGTTGGAAGTCGTAACAGTTCTACGGACTGCTGCATCCATTCTATTTTCTATAAACCCAGCATTATCAGTAAGGATTATAGGTGTTTTAGGATGCTTTTTTCTCAATGTATTAACCGATGCCAATATCCTTTTACTTACTTCCTCAGGTTTAAATCCACCCAGGTTTGGTAAGCAATCTAACACAAAAACACTGGCATCAATCTCGGCAATTAAATCAATCAATTCTTTCTCTAACTGTCCATTACCCGAAAAGCCCAGATTGATCATAGGAATTCCAAGTTTTCTTTCCAGAATAGCTGTCCATGCCATACCAGGACGTGAAGCACATCCTCCCTGGGCTATAGATGTTCCGTAGACTATTACCGGCTTCTCTTTACGAGGGGCTAAGGGTAAGAAATCTGCATTTTCAGCAACTCCAACCTCTAACCAGGACACATTGTTGTATAAAGGCAGATAAAGGTGGTATTCCCTCCCATCCTTATATTTCTTAGTATCAAGATCTAAATTGCTAAAAGTATAGGTTATGGTATCACCAAATTTATACTTCCCATTTGCCCAGGCCCAGCTTCCATCATTATTTGGGGAATATAGATCGACACCACTGACACCTGTAGCAGGGAAGTGAAGCATTGCAAAATTTTTCTTTTCAACTATGTATCTGACCACAATTTGTCTGGCCTTTGTTTTAAAGCGAAATTTTAAACCGGCAGAATTTCTGGAAAGGCTCCACACTGGTTTTCTCAAAGCATTTTCTGCTCTAACTGGAATTCTATCATAGAAATTTTGCAATCCCTTACTCCAACCTTGTCCTTCTAAGACCGGAAATTCATTTTTAGAAGGGTTCCACCATTTCATTTTTACATTTGAAGTTTGGGCAAACACCGGCATGGCAAAAAGACATACAACCGCAAACGCTATTATTTTTTGGATTCTCATGATAAGCTTTGATAATATTTCCAATTGGTGTCTACCTTCATCAACTGGTGTTAAGATTGACAATATGACTAAAATGAGCATATTGGGTAAAAAAAATAAGCTGTATCCTGGTTTCGATACAGCTTATAAGCAGTTATTATTTGGTATTATTTTTATTCATTTCGGCCTGCATTACTTTCAATTTAGCTTTCTGCTCCTCTGTCAAAATTTTAAAATACTTAACAGCCCTCTCGCCATAAAGCACTTTTAATTTGGCCTTTTTCTCATCTGCAGTTAAAGATGCATCTTTATTAACTTCAATAAGTTGAGGTTGGAATTCTTTAACTAAGGCCACAATTTTTGCCTTTTGGTCTGCTGTTGCCCCTATTTCATCCAGCAATTCAGTATCATAGTATTTAAGGACAGCTGGCTTCTTCTCCTGTGCGCTTGTAGCAAAGTTCAATGCCAGCAGCACCATAGTCATTAATAAAACCCTCTTCATGATGAATTATTTGTTTGCTTTATTTTTTTCTATTTCTTTTTTCATCTCTATTAATTTGGCCTTCTGCTCTGCATTTAAGATTTGATAATAGATTTTGCCCCTATCCCCTGAAACGGCTTTGAGTTTAGCCTTCTTATCCTCTGGACTTAAAGATGCATCATTATTTACTTCATCAAATTTTGGTTTAAACTCTTTAACCAAATCAGCAATTTTTGCTTTCTGCTCAGCTGTTGCTCCTATTTCATCCAATAATTCAACATCGTAATATTTAATGTTAGTACGTTTTTTTTCCTGAGCATCTGCCGCAAAATTTAATGCAAATAACACCATTGCAGTCAATAAAATTTTTTTCATGATTAATTTTTTTAGGTTAAAATTTGGTTCATCTTACACAATAGTGGAAAACACTTATCGTGTACGTACCCTAAAATAGAGAACATATATATTAAATCCAAATATTATTTTTTCAATAATAACATTTACAATATATTTCCATCATAAATCCCAATACATTCACATCATCTGCCCTTTTCATACAAATTTTCGTAGAAGTTTGCGAGCTCAACATTCATTCCATCTGATAATCTATTTATTTCATTCGGATATTTTGCTATCAGATTATCTTTTTTATTGTACAAGTTATAGATTACAGATGCAGACTGTATGTCTTTTTTCACCGCTGGGATATCAGCATATCTATCCAGGTTGGGAGCAATAATCATTATAGGTTTAGGTGCTACTGCCGCTATAATTTCAGCAAAATCGACTGGCACCCGCTCTGGTCTTTCAGCAAACAGCCCTAATCTTGGCATAAAGCCATGCAGGTGCGAGTAGTTCTTTAAGCTTTCATATTGCTTACTTGAAGTTCTCCAAGGCGAGAAGGCAGCAACAATTGCTAGTCCTGCGACACGATCATCTAGAGCGGTAGTCATTAATGCTACACTACCACCAATTGTATTTCCCAATAAATAAATACCATTATGGTCTATATAATCAAGGCTTTCCAAAGCGTCGATACATCCTTTCACATCACTGATCATTTTCCCCATTTTAGACCATTGCGGAAACCTGGTATAAAAGTTTGTGGCCTCATCTATTCTTGTTCCGAAACCAAACATATCAATAGCCAGTACTGCAAAACCTTTTTTCACCATTTCCTGGAATAGCAATTTATTAGCCATCCCACCATTTTTTCCATACCCTTTGGCGTACCCGGTTGAATGAGCATACTGATGTAAATAGATCACCACTGGTATCTTGCCCTTTTCAGTACTGATCTTTCCCGACTTATCTGCCGGACAATATAATATACCAGCAACATGATCTCCTATAGCAGTATATGGGCCTAGATAAATCTCCTTAGCACCATTAACTTCCGGTCTGCCAATGGTTTTATCGATCCAGTCGCGTCTTGACGGATCCGCTACAGCCACATTTGCTGCCTTCACACCAGTTGGTTCATCTCCAAGAATCCATTTAAGATTTGCTATTATTTTTTTCCTGTCTCTAGAAAAAGTAACTGTGTCTGAATAAGCCCCTTTTAACTTAATAGGAGATATACTGATTGCCAATTTCTGATCTGCAGGATGTTGTTTTTGCCAGTCAGCATAACTATAAGTATAATACAACTGATTATGCCATATTAGGTTATTTCGTTTAAACTGAATATCGAGAAAATCTATAGTTTTTTCGACATCCCTTGCAGCCACTGCATGTTCGCCCATTCTAGTCAACACCCCTATACTATTTGGAGCATTCAAAAAGTCGTAAACTTTCTTTACCGAATAATAATTTTGTTCATTGGCCCAGGGATTGAGGCCTCGTTCTACTATAGAGTAATGATAGAGCAGCCCCCTTGGCGCTATTAAAGCACCTAACAGATTCTGATCTACAGGTAACTTATCTTCTCTACCTGAAAAAAACCGCAGGCGTGGATGAAACCAATGACCGTTTAGTGCCGTGACATAATCCAGGGTCTCACTTACATATTGAGGGTCGCTAAAACGCCAGGGAGCATCCCCTCCTGTGCTTGAACTATTTGATATTGCAGCAGCAATTCTTTCATCAAACGCAGCTGCCCATAATGATTGTTTCCCATTCCGCGAATGTCCTGAAACTGCAATCTGTTTTTTATTAACCTCTTTTCTTGTCAGCAAATAATCGACAACCCTGGAAGCCCCCCATGCTCTTCTCATTAACATACTAAAATCGTAATCAGGATAAAGTGCCTGATAAGCTTCAGTATCATCCTTTGAATCCGCAGCAGCGTATACACAAGCAATGTATCCTCTTCTGACGGCCAGTTGTGCCCATCCCCTATGGGTCCATTGTGTCATGTATACCGGCAATACACCTTTTGCTTTAGGAATCATCAATTCAATATTCATGACAGCTTTATCCTGAGGTCCGAATTTAAGTCTGATTCGTTGTATCAAAGTCTCACCTTCTGTCCGCTCTGAAAGTATCTCGGCTTTTACACTCTTTGGAGCAGGAGGAAATTGTCCAGATATCCAGTGTTGATATTCTTTTTTAATCCATTCTCTCTTTTCTTCCCATTCTTCCTTTGTTTTGATCTCCACTTCCTTGCCATACTTATACTGGATTAATGGATCTGGCAGCATTGGAGAAGAACGCATTTTAGAAAAATCTGGAGGTAGTTCCTTTGTTCTTGTTAACCATTCCTGCCAGGTACTATCTTTTAAATTAACGCGTCTTGTATTCTCCTTAAAGCGCTGAGGGAGATTAATCTCCAAAATATCCTTCAGATATTGCTGTTGTCTTTCCATGGCATTCTGGGCCAAAATATTTCCAGACATACAGAAAGCAATGCAAAAAAATAATCCAATAGCTTTGATCATACAGTTTAGGTTTGGTTAGCGCCCTCAAATCAGGCAAACCACAATAGGTTAGAACAATTTGGGTACGTACCCGAAATTATTAAAAAAACTAATCCAATCAAAATATTTAAACTGTGAGAAAATAGACTATGTGCATAACAGCTCAATTACATCTGACTATCTCAGTAATTGAGCTGTGTTTAAATCCTCAATTGGTCATTTTGAGGTATTATAAAATTAAACTCCTGAAGCTTGTAACTCCTCTTCAGTTAAAATTGATTTAGGAAATAAGATATTATTCTCGAGGTGCACATGTTTATGCAAATCATTTTCAAATTCATCTAATTTTTTATAAAGAATGGTGTATGAGTTACATGCATCTGCCGGAAGGGTAAAATTAGCTGTAATCTCACGGATAATTTTCAATGCCTCTCCAGCCTCTTCATGTTCTAATTCCATCATTCGAATAGGATTAGCCACTTTACCAAATGCACTTGTAGATAAAGCACCTCCGTTACGCTGAACAGTAGCCAATTCCTTTATAAAAGGAAAAAGCATTTTCTCTTCTTTGTTTAGATGTGAAATCAGCTCCATTGCTACTTGCGTAAAAATCTGTGCGACTCTTATCAGTTCAGGATGTTGGCTACCATGAACCTTTGCCACTTTATTAGCCAGTTCCATGATAAACTGAGTATTGTCTTTTACATATTGATGATGAGTATTGATGATGTAATCTGTCAAAAATCCTATATCCCATTTTTGATAATCATTTCCTATACTGTCCACCCTATCGGCTACTTCTTCAAGTGCTTTTTTAAGTGCATTAACCTCTATACCTTTACTTTCACAAACTTCAGTGATGGTCTTTTTACCCCCACAGCAGAAGTCGATATTAAAACTTTTAAATACCTGTGCTTTCCTATAATCCTGGGTTACGATTTCACCGACAGTTTCTTCCTTGATATTTATTAAATTATCCATTTTTGGTTATTTTAATGATAACTGATTTTGTTAATTGATATCAAAGTTACTGTACTATAAACCTATTTTTTATGACTGTAATCATAAAGAACATCGATTATAAATATGATTTTTACATGCTGTTTATCTGTATACTTTGCGATTAATGATCGTTAATTCGCCTTTCTTTTCTAATGCTTTTATAGCACGAATAACTGTTTCGACTCTTAGTCCGGTTAGATCAGCTATTTGTTGCCGGGTAATTTCGACCTTATACTTGGTGTTTATTGGTGTCTTATTTATTTTAGTTCTAAAATAATCAATGAGTTTTAAAACACGGTGCTCAGGTTCCTGAGATGAAATTTCTGATGCCATAATAGATTTGTAATAGAGTCTACGGGCTAGATTGGTAGTCATGCAGAGGTGAATTTGCGGATTAGCCATTAGCAAGTCCATAAATTTATCTCTTGATAAAAGATAAATCTGCGAATTTACAATAGCTTCTGCATTTGCGGGATAAGTATCTTTCAGAAAAAGAGGTGGCTCTCCAAAACTCTCCCCTGTAGTGAAAAATCCTTGAACGAACTCCTTTCCTTCATCGTTGAAGTTATTCATCTTCACTTCACCATTAAGGATCTGGAAGTAATATCTTGGTGTATCACCTTGACTAAATAAGATTTCACCTTTGTTAAAGGTTGCAAGCCTAGCCCCAAACTGAATCAAAAGTTTTTCATCAATCATACCTGTTAAGATACAAATGCCTATCCAAATAACATATTACTTTGAAGCTAATGTCCTCCTCTTACTGATTTTTAGAGGCTAACAGCTTTGGTTTTGTGTCCCTATATATTTTCTTGCATTATATAAAACCTACTTTCTTTAAGCCCAGCAAAGTGGAATAAGCATCAGCCGAAACAGCTGATTACTCAAAGACAACCGTTTTGTTTTTATAAACAAACACCCTATCATTAAATACTAGTCTTAATGCTTTGGCAAGTACAGCTGTTTCAATTTCTTTACCTGATTTCACCATATCAGCGGCTGTATAAGAGTGATTTACCGGAATGATCTGCTGTGCTATTATTGGACCTTCATCCAGATCATCTGTTACAAAATGCGCTGTTGCGCCAATCAGCTTTACACCTCTTTCAAATGCTTGTTTATAAGGGCTTGCACCTGCAAAAGCCGGTAAAAATGAATGGTGAATATTGATGATTCTATGGGAAAAGTTCTTTACAAAAGCTGGTGATAAAATTCGCATAAACTTTGCAAGAACGACATAGTCGGGATTATAGGAATTGATTTTTCTGATAATTTCCTGCTCAGAGATTTCTTTATCATCATGATAAGGAATCAAAAAGAAAGGAATACCAAACCGGTCGCAAATCTGTTGCAAGATCGAATGATTACCGATTACACTAAGAACAGTTGCACCGAGTGTCCCAAAGTTATTTCGTACCAATATATCTGCCAGGCAATGGTATTCTTTTGTAACCATTACCACAATCTTCTTATCTGGAACTGGGTTAACATGTATAAGAGCACCTTCTGGTAAGATCTGTTCCATCTGATCTTTCAGTTGTAACTCTTCTGCTGTGCCATCAACTTCCAGACGCATAAAGAAACGACTTTCTGCCTTATCCACATGCTCGCGCATAGAAACAATATTTAACTCTGCTTCTGATAAGATCCTGGAAATATCTGCAACCAGACCAACACGGTCCTTACATTGGATGATAACAATCATGCTTGCTCCCTATTCGAAATAATTAAGGGTTTTGAAGCCTCCTTCTTTCAGGTATTCATCTTTCTTCATCAGGTGCAAATCTGACTGAATCATATCCTGAACTAATAATGGAAGATCGTATCTAGGTTTCCAGCCTAGTTTTGTTTTAGCTTTTGTAGGATCACCTAACAATAAATCTACTTCTGTAGGGCGGAAATACTTTTCATCAACCTGTACCACTACAGTTCCAGGTTTTAGATAAGTATCGTTGAGACCAAGTTTGACAACCATTTGCTGGTCTACATCAATGATAACACCGCGCTCATGCTCATCTTTCCCACTAAACTCAACTTCAATTCCCAATTCTGCGAAACTCATTTTTACGAAATCTCTCACTGTTGTCGTTACCCCTGTTGCAATTACGTAATCCTCGGCTTGTTCTTGCTGTAGAATCAACCACATTGCTTCGATATAGTCTTTAGCATGTCCCCAATCTCTTTGTGCAGAAAGATTACCTAGATATAGGCAGTTTTGCAAGCCAAGTGCTATTTTACAGGCTGCACGGGTAATTTTACGTGTTACGAATGTTTCACCTCTAAGCGGACTTTCATGGTTGAACAATATTCCGTTACAAGCATACATCTTATAAGCTTCTCTATAGTTAACAGTTATCCAGTATGCATACATTTTAGCTGCTGCATAAGGAGAACGAGGATAGAAAGGTGTTGTTTCACTTTGTGGAACAGCCTGTACTAATCCATACAATTCTGAAGTTGAAGCCTGATAGATTTTAGTCTTTTTCTCCATCCCTAATATGCGGATGGCTTCCAGCAACCTTAAAGTACCTATACCATCTGCATTTGCTGTGTATTCTGGCATTTCGAAACTTACGTGCACATGGCTCATTGCTGCAAGGTTATAAATTTCGTCGGGTTGAGTTTCCTGGATGATACGGATTAGATTGGTTGAATCAGTTAGATCACCATAGTGCAATTTAAAGTTTACACCATTTTCGTGTTGATCCTGATACAAATGATCTACCCTATCGGTATTGAATGACGAGGCTCTTCTTTTTAAACCATGTACAAAATACCCTTTTTTAAGCAAAAACTCTGCTAAATATGCACCATCTTGTCCTGTAACACCTGTTATTAAAGCTACCTTCATCAATATTATTTTTTTTTAAATTGTTGGCGTAAACATACGGAATTATTTATTTTTTTCTAGAGCCTTGCATCAGCAAATCTGCGATCTATAAATGATTTAGTATCAAAGATAATCGCACCTCTTTCTTTATACTTTGCATAATCCAGATTTAAGAATTCATCATGTGCTACTGCGATGATAATTGCCTTGTAATCGATATCCATAATTTTCTCCTCTAAGGTAATACCATACTCTTCTTTAACTTCACTAGCAACAGCCCATGGATCATAAACATCTACATCCATTCCATATTGGCGAAGTTCTTTATAAATATCTACAACCTTTGTATTTCTTATATCTGGGCAGTTTTCTTTAAAAGCTACTCCTAATATCAATGCTTTCTGGTCTTTAATCAAAGAACCCTTTGCAATTAACATTTTTACTACCTTGCTGGCAACAAAAATACCCATATTTTCATTTACCATCCTTCCAGATAAGATAACCTGCGGAGAGTAACCCAAAGCATTAGATTTATGAGCCAGGTAATACGGATCGACACCGATACAGTGTCCTCCTACTAATCCCGGTTTATATTTTAAGAAGTTCCATTTTGTTCCGGCCGCAGCAATTACATCGGAAGTGTCAATTCCCATTTTATCGAAAATCAATGCCAACTCATTTACAAAGGAAATGTTTACATCTCGTTGTGCATTTTCTATGGCTTTTGATGCCTCCGCGACTTTTATGCTTGGTGCTTTATGAGTCCCTGCAGTGATGATACTAGAATATAATGCATCAATCCAATCAGCCACTTCAGGTGTTGAGCCTGAGGTAACCTTCATGATTTTCGTTAAGGTATTAACTTTATCTCCAGGATTGATCCTTTCGGGAGAGTATCCACAGTAAAAGTCTACGTTATACTTTAAGCCTGAATATTTTTCTAAAACGGGCACGCAATCTTCTTCGGTACAACCTGGATATACGGTTGATTCATATATTACAATATCCCCTTTTGATAGGAATGGAGCGAGCATTTTTGTAGCACCCAAAAGCGGTCTCAAATCAGGTGCTTTAAATTCGTCTATAGGTGTTGGAACCGTTACAATATAAACATTACAATCACTTAAAGATTTTGTCTCAGCAGAAAGTGCAAGTCCTTTGCCGAGTACCCCTTGCAGAGCATCTAAGTCAGCTTCCCTTGTGATGTCTTCATTTTTAGAAAGTTCATTTATTCTTGTTTCATTGATATCGAAACCAAGAACCTGATATTGTTTAGCAAATTCGATGGCTAGTGGTAATCCGACGTAACCTAAACCGATGATTGCGATGTGTGGCTTTTTTGCTGCTGACATGGCTGCAAACTTACGAAATAATTTAATTCAGTATAGGTGGGTTTTTATGAGATTAAAAATTCTAAGTAAAACAAAATGCCCCCATAAAGTGTCTAACTTTTTGGGGGCACTGCAAAATTTGACACAGGGCATTTTATTTAAATGATTTATTGCTTTATTCTAATAGAATATCAATCTGTGCAGCGAGCTTATGTTCCAACTCTGCTCCTTCGAAACCTATTGTCCTGAATTGCATGAGTCCTTTTTGATCAATCACCGCTATTGTAGGGATTAGTGTAAAACCAATTTTCTCTCCTATATCAGGATCATTGTTAAAGTAAAGAGGAAAAGTATACTGAGGGTTTTTAGCTTCCCAGCCAATGGCATCCTTGATGGTGTTTCGCGCACCACTGTTCACAACCATAAACATGACCTTTGGGTTATTTTTATACTTGTCATATACTTTTTGCAAATAAGGCATTTCCTGCATACAAGGCACGCACCAGGTTGCCCAGAAATCAAGAATAACAACTTTACCTTTCATCATTTCTGCTGTCACAGCTTTCCCTTTAAGATCGGTTAACTGATTTAATCCAGGCCCAGGCTTATTCATCATCTGTTTTGTCAGGGATGCTTTTAGCTGAGCTAGCTTTAATCCTTCCAGCTTTTTGAGTTTTGCATTGAATTCTGTTTCAGAAGAATTGAACTTTAGAAAATTAGTTTTCGCTGATCTGATTGCAACAGTATCCGAAGGATCTTTTAATAACACCATCCAAATGGCATCAAAAGCTTTTTCAGGTTTCCCCGCTAGTTCGTAAACTTGGGCTACATTCATCAAGCTCTCTTTATTTGCACCATTGCCTTCAGCTTTAACTGCAAGCTTTATCGCTTCGTCTTTATTTCCCAGATAAAACTTATTTAGGGCTATGATGGCATTAAGACTTGATTTTGCTTCAGTAACCGTCTTAATCCGCACACTATCGGCCACAAAAGGTAAAATATGACCGTACTCGGGAAAATACCTGATGACACCTACCGGCCACTGATCAGCAATCTTTAAAGATGCTTCGGCATAAGCAAGCACGGTATCGGCGGCGAGCCTTTGCGCTGTCAATTTTTCAGCAATCGTTTTTAATTTCTGAGGTGTATAGGGCTCTGGCGCCCCAATGCTTTTACGGGCATGATAAACGGCTTTCGCCTCGTTTTTGAGTTTGGCATAATGCTCAAAAAGCATCCGGTGGATTTCTGTCGAATTTTCACCTGATTCCCTACCTTTTTTTAGTAATGCTTCGAGTTGGGCTACTTTTTTGGTTTCATCCGTCTCTTTGGAAATAGCAGAGATCAGATAGTCTTTTGCCAGATCTGATTCGGGGAAACGTTTAGAAACAACCTTACGGATAGAGTCTAGCCTGTAATTTTCTCCAATAATCAGATAGCCCATGGTCACTTTATTGAGGTTACCACCGAAGGTGGGGTTTTCCTCAAACTTTGCGGCGATGATTTTTCTGGCCTCCAGGCGATGTTTCATCTTTTCCTCAGGCGTTTTAGCCAGAGTCATCAACACGCTTTGCTCACGTACTTTAGCTTCGTAATTATTGGGATAGTTGGTCAGCTCTTTTTTTAGTAATGCCAGCTGCAAGGCAGGCAATTTCGGCGATTTGGGAATCTGAACCCCAAGGCTATAGGATTCATGTAAAAACCCATCTCTTACCCGCTTATTACCATTATATACTGCAATTGTATAGTGCCGATCGGCCACAGGCTTATCAATGATTTCAGCGCTCTGCAGATAAAAGGAAGCAAAGGTAGCGTAACGCTGTAAAACAAAAGACGCGATCCATTTGTCGCCCTGTTTGGTCATCGCTAGCTTCCAGGGCTGATCGTAAAAAGTCGAATAGGTAAAGTTGACGATGATGCTGCTGGCATCTTTGCCGATTGCAGCTCCCGCGACGCCGGGATGATAGGTGATCGTCACCTTTTCTCCGCGTTGCGGCCTCTCGGGGGTAATTTGTACCACCTGTCCTTGTACTTGCAAAATTGCAAGTACAAGAAGGCAGCTCATTAGCATTTGTTTTAACATAGGGATGCGAATTAGTTGTATCCCGGATTTGGGACCAAACTGTTATTACTGTTTAAAGCTGTAGATGGGATCGGGAAAAGAATGGCAGTTGATTTCCACGCTGGTTTCGTCAGACTCAATACGTCATCTGCCCTGGTTTTACTTGGGTCGCCAGTAACGCTTTTCCAACGTTTTAAATCAAACCAGCGGTGGCCCCACTCCGTGAAAAGCTCCAGTCTTCTTTCATTTTCCACCTGTGCCATAGCGACAGCCGGATCTGCTGTTACTGGTAGCGGATTTAATCCTGCTCTCTGACGGATCACATCCAAATCTTCCTTCATTCCGGAGTAATTTTGCTGTTGCGCACGGGCTTCGGCACGGATCAGAAAGGCTTCTGCAAAGCGAAGTACCATGGAATATTCAGTAGGTGCACTAACAGCCCCCACCCTCACTTTGTATTTAAAGGGGAAATAATGAATCACCGGAGGAACGGCTGTTGTTGCATATTCTCCAACCCAATTTGTTTTCCTCAGGTCAGTTGTCCCAAATGCTTCTACTAAGCTCCCTGCACCTTTATTCAGTCGATAAAATGGCGCACCAGTAGATAATAGTGTATTGCCTTCCCAGGTATTTCTTCCAGTACTGGTATTAATAGCCTGCAGTTGCCATACCGCTTCTGTACTATTTTTCTGAAAAACCTTGGTCATGTGTGCCATACTATTAGGATCAAAAGCGTTAAGTATAGCGTATCCGGTGGTACTGATAACCTCAGCGGCTTCCTGCTCTGCAAGTGCATTGTTTCCGTTGTATAGATAAGCTCGGGCAAGCAACAGCGTTGCGGCCGTTTTATTTGGGCGTATGCGCTCCTTATTAATTCCCGGATAAGCAAGAACCAATACTTTTTTTGCATCTGTCAAATCCTTAATGATGGAAGCGTATACTTCGGCCTTTGGTGTTCTCGGCAGATTCGTATTTTTAAGCACATCAGAATCCAGGATCAATGGCACATCACCGAAAAAATTTACGAGGTAAAAATGGCAAAAGGCCCTTACAAACAAGGCTTCACCAAGCAATTGGTTTTTAACTTCGGGTGTGAGTGTGGTAGATGCGGATACACCTTCTATAGCCAGGTTTGCACGATAAATGAAACTGTAAGGTTGATCCCACATGATTTTGACATACTGATTTCCTGGAGTAAGTGAATTGTTCTTAAACTCATCAAAAGGTGCCGATGCAGAAGCATAGGTAAATTCGTCGGCAGCCATGGCACACATAAAGGTAGTGACTACATTAGCAAACTGATAGTTGAATCCGTTCATATCACTGTAAATCCCCGTTAGCACAGCTGTAGCAGATGCATCATTTACAAAGACTAGTTTACTGATCAGTTGATCTTTTGGATCATCAATATCTACAAATTTCTTACATGAACCCAGTGTGCTTAAAATCGCTATACAAAGCACAGAATATAATATTTTCATAATTTCTTTTTTTAAAATGCCAATTGTAAACCTGCGGTATAAACGCTTAATGGTGGTAATGCAAAACCCTTTGTTTCCGGATCAAAACCATCATATGAGGTGATGGTAAACAGATTCTGGGCCTGAACATATACACTAAGGTTCTTAAATTTCGAATTCTTTATCACATCCGAAAGGTTGTATTTCAGGGAAACATTTTTCAACCGGATAAATGAAGCGTCGACCCAATTGGCATTTGACAACCTATATAAGTTTTGAGAGGCATTAAAAATCGCCTTGCCTGAAGTTGCACTGGCCCCCGGAATGGAAGTCTCCTGCCCCGGGCTCTGCCATCTATCTAATGCACTCAGATCTTTATTCTTCAAAAGTCCATTAGAGGAAGCCAGGCTGCCATAGTTAAGCCCCGGTCCCTCTTGCTTAGCAAACTGGAAAAAGAAGTCGAGGCTAATTTTTTTGTATGTCAGACTATTCGACAATCCCCCGTAAAACTTCGGCATGGTATTGCCCATCACGACCATATCCATCTTATCATCAAATAATCCATCTCCATTCAAATCTCTGAATAAGGGTACACCTGTGGCGGGATTTATGCCAATAAAGTCATAACCTTTCACAATGGTAAGTGGCTGTCCGATCACATATCTATTTGAATTTGCAGTTGTAGCCAGGTTTGGATATTCTATCAATTTATTTCTGGCGATGGTCAGATTCGCGGAAGTATTCCAGGTAAAGTTTCCCCCACGCACATTGGCTGAAGTAATTTCGAACTCGAAACCCTGATTCTGCACCACTGCAGGTAAATTCGCTGTATATTCTGGAAATCCGGATTGCGGAGACAATGGGTAGCCAACCAACTGATTACCTGAACGGCCGCGGTAGAAATTTGCCGTTAGCATAAACCGATCTTGAACGAATCCTAAATCTATTCCAAATTCAAGTTTCTTATTCATTTCCCAGCTGTAATCGGGATTCGGGAAACGACTAGGATAAATTCCCGCAGAACCACCATAAGGAAGTGAAGTTGAGGACCAGCTGTCTAAGAACTGGTAGCTTCCGATCTGATCATTACCTACTGTTCCGTAGCTTGTCCTTAATTTAGCAAAGGATAAGAATTTCAACTGATCTTTGACAAAAGATTCATTGCTGATGAGCCAGGCTGCACCCACAGATCCGAAATTACCAAATCGTTTCCCTGGTCCGAACCTGGAAGAACCATCACGACGAAATGTACCGTTGATGATGTATTTTTCATCAAAATTATACGTTAAACGCCCGAAGAAAGAAGCATACCTGTATTTGGTGTAGGTATAAGTACGAGGTGTGACTACCGTTGCTGCTTTGATATTTTCTAATTGTTCATCGCTCACATAGCCTCCGCCGATCACTGATTGTGCTTCGGTAATGCTGTGCTGAAAAGTTCCCCCGGCCAGGGCAGAAAGATTGCCTTTTCCCAATTGAATGGTATAATCCAGCTGAGGCTCCAGGATATAGGAGTTGAATGAGCCATTTCCGTAGTTTCCAGAACTTCCGCTATAAGTAGCGGGATTGAAGCTGATTTTAGGCAGCGTTTGCACTTGTTTCGTTTCCAGACGGTTATATCCGGCACTTAATTTTGCATTCAATCCTTTGATAATGATATAGGCTAATGAGGTGTTGACAAACAGATTATTGGTATTGGTCACATTTGTGCGTTCGAGCAAAGCCATTGGGTTCTGCTCAACAGTGTTAAACCAATAATAATTGCCTTTTGCATCGTATATCGGCATATTAGGCGCCAGATTGAACGAACCGGCCAGATCTGTTATTGCCGTATTGTTCTCGTCAATCACATATTTTATTGAGCTGGTCATTCTGAATTTATTGTCTTTCGAATTGTAATTCAGTGAAGAATTCAAGGATCCTCTTGTATAACCAGTATTGCCAGGCAATACGGATTTCTCATTGCGAAATGCACCGCCAACCAGAAAATTAGTCTGTTCAGTTCCGCCACTTAAACTTAACTGTGCTTCGGTCAGACCTGCAGATTTTCCAAATAATTTTTCTTGCCAGTTCTGATCAAGATCCGGACTCCAGGTTAGCAGATCGGGAGCCTGCGTTTCAGTTGGCGTGACTGCATCATTTTTAAAGGCTTCGCGTCTCAATTCCAGATATTGCGCAGTATTGAGCATGTCAACTTTATGATTCACCTGCGCGAATCCCTGGTATACGTTCATGTTTACTTCCGCCTTTCCAGACCTACCTTTTTTGGTCGTAATTAAAATCACACCATTTGCACCTCTGGATCCATAGATAGAGGTCGCATCCGCATCTTTCAACACATCAATTCGTTCTATATCGGAGGGGTTGATGCTACTCAGAGGACTTTGCGTTCCATTTGCTCCGGTAAACTGGCTTAAACTTTCTGAAATAAATGGGATTCCATCCACAATATATAATGGCGAATTACCTGAGGATATGGAATTCTGTCCGCGCAGACGCACATTATATCCAGAACCAGGATATCCTGTTACCACAGAAATGTCTAAACCTGCCACTCTGCCTTGTAATGCTGCCAGTGGATCTGCTACCGGTTGATTTGCAATACTTTTAGCCGTGATGGAACTTACCGATCCAGTATTATTTCTTTTTGTTGTGGTTCCATAACCGATAACAACCACATCATCAAGCGTACCCACATCAGGCCTTAAAGAAACATTCGTCATGCGCCCGTTTTTTACCGGGGCTTCTGCTGTAACATATCCGATATAGCTAAAAACAAGTATCACATTTTCATTAGCGACTGTTATAATGTATTTACCCTCACCGTCTGTAGTAACCCCGGTATTTGTTCCTTTTACTTTAACAGACACCCCCGGCAATGGAAGGTTATTTTCATCCTTGACAACACCATTGATAGTTATATTCTGGGTCTTGGCAGGCGCTTCTTTAAAAATAATGACACTATTGTTGACCTGTTTATAATTTAAGCCTGTCCCTTTTAACAACTCATCCAACATACTTTTTACGGAACGATTATCTCCGTTAATGTTTAGATTTTTAAATTTAGCAATCAGCTCATTTCTGTAAGCAAACCTAAAATCTGTTTGCTTTTCAATCTGAGAAAAAGCAGAGCGAAGTGTTCCATTATTGATATCAATAGAGACATTCACATCGGAAAGTGTCTGAGCGGAACCCGGTGATGCGGTTAAGCTGCTAACTGTAAATAAGGTGATCAATAAGAGGATCGCATTCACTTTCATATAAAACTTTAATTTTTTAATATTAAAAGGAGCGTAAAATGCCGGAACACACCGGCTTGCAAATCGAGTAGAATTGTAATACATTGCGTTGGTTTTAGTTGGAACTGATAGGAAAATTTAAGACCAATGCAAACTCCGGTTGCAGCCGGGGTTTGCTTTTAATAGTCTGGACCACGAATGCTTTTATGGTGATGCTTTGTTGTTCATGTAGTTGTTTAGGTTTAGTTTATTGATTTAACATCCTGGACCATCAATAGTGACCAGATTATCTTTTAAAGTCAGCGTTGATCCTGTAATATCTCCTACTACACTCAGCACTTGATTGATATCATTTCGATTTAGAAAGGCTGCTGTAAATCTGCAGTTTTTAACCTTTTCATTCTTGAACTGAATTTTTACGCCATAACGATCAGCTATCATTTGCGCAGCGTTTTCCATGCTCATATCATCCATAATCAGATCATGTTTTTTCCATTCTACTACGGTCTCAGCTTTCACATTTACTTTTGTAGGTTCCGGAAGTTTAACATTCCATGCCAATTGCTGATCTGGTGTTAATACAGCCAGCACCTTCTTTTCGTCTTCAACTTTAACTTTACCTCTGGTTACTGTTACAGTTACTGATTCATTAACATGATATGCATTGATGTTGAAGGCTGTACCAAGTACTGTAGTTTTTATTTTACCAGTATAAATAACAAAAGGATGCTTTGCATCATGCTTAATGTCAAAATAGGCCTCTCCTGTCAAACGGACTTCCCTAAGGGCTTTTCCTCCAAAAGATTCTGGATACTCGAGATAACTATCTACATTTAACTGAACTGAACTTCCATCAGGTAATTTCACCCATTTATGTGTCGTATCTTTTGTCTCTTCAGATTTTTCATTATTCACTTCGGCTAGTCGTGGCCCCTCGACTTCAGGTTTTATAAGTAATAAGCCAATGCTCATGGCTAGAAAGACTAAAGCTGCTGCGACCAACCAAATGCGTTTTGTATTAAAAAAAGGTCTTTTTGTACCAATAGTGGTATTTATTTTATCAAAGATTCCCTCCTCATTTATAATCAATGATTGATGATCGGCATTTGCAAATTCCTTTTCTGTTTCTTCCATCGCCTCGAACCATTCCTGCTCATAGCCTCCAGAACTTACCATTTCCTTAACCTCTGCAATTTCCTGTGGACTGCAACGATTAAGAATGAATTTTACAAATAATTGCTTGATGGGATTTTCCAATTTGCTATCTGTTTTAATACATCTGTTTGAAACCGATATCGAACAGACCTATACATTACAAATAACTGGAGAGGTACATTTACTCTGATTGAAAATATTTTTTATTTAGTGTAGAACAATATCAATAATAAAGCTCCATTACGTACCATAAAATCTTTAATAGTCTTAAGTGCTTTTACCATCTGACTGTTTACAGTACTGTCCTTTATCCCAAGTTTATCGGCAGTCTGCTTATAAGAGTAACCATAATTACGACAAAGGTCGTAAATGATTCTACGCTGTGGAGGAAGCTGATCAACAGCCTTTCCAATAATCTCACCAGTCTGTTTCCGTTCTGTATACTGCAAACCATCCTCTTGCGCAGACTCCACATGTGAAAATATTTCATCGGAAATAAAGGTTTGCTTAGAAGCCTGTTTAATCACATTTAAAGACAAATTTCTAGCAATGGTAAAAAGAAATGGCTGAATAGAGCGATCTGATTTGATTGATGAAGCATGTTCCCATAACTTCACAAAAGTATCCTGCGTAACATCTTCGGCAAGGGAAGGAGATTTTAAAATTCCCAACGCATAGGCATATATTTTCTTAACATACAAGTCATACAGCTGCGAAAATGCTCTTGAATCTTGTAATTTAAGTTCTTCTAATAATTCTATTTCCCTATTGATGGACAATCGCATACTCTACAAATCTAGTAGATTTTATTTAAAACCCAACCCTTACGATTATTAAAACGAAAGTTACACAATTATTAACAGGATTTAAAATATAGAAGCACGGGGAATAGATGATCCCTTTGGGCTAAACATATTTTCCATAAATTTGCAACAGACATAAAAGAACTGACTATGACTTATCAGGAAAAACTAAAAGAAATACGTAATCAAATGAAGGCTGATAATGTACAAGCATACATTATTCCATCTGCTGACCCTCATATTAGTGAATATTTACCAAAGCATTATAAGTGCATCCCGTTTGCTTCGGGTTTTAAAGGATCTGCAGGAACATTAGTTATTACTCATGATCATGCTGGTTTATGGACCGACTTCCGCTATTTTGAACAAGCGGCGGATGAATTAAAAGGTAGTGGATTTGAACTGATGAAACAAAAGGTTCAGCATGCTCCCGAATACATTCAGTGGCTAACTGAGAAACTAGAAAAGGGAAGCATCGTTGCTGCCGATGATAAATTACTTTCTGTTTTACTGGGCGACCTGCTTACTCAGCAACTTTCTGTAAAAGGAATTAGCCTGAGTAGTAAAGATTATTTAAGTCCAATTTGGGAAAACCGTCCTGCATTACCTTCAGAAAAAGCATTCCTTATTGAAGATTTGCATATCGGTCAATCAGTTAGATCTAAGCTAGCTCAGGTAAGAACGAGCTTACAGAAACAAGGTGCGACACACCACCTCATATCTTCTTTAGATGATCTTGCCTGGCTGTTTAACATTCGCGGAAAGGATGTAAGTTATAATCCTGTGGTTTTGAGTTTCGCATTGATTAATCAAGATCACGCTACACTATACATGGATATCGATAAGCTTAGTGGAGCGGAAAAAGAAAATCTGTTAAGCAGTGGCGTAGAAATATTACCTTATGAAGATATTGAAAGTGCTATTTCAAATATCCCTGACAACAGTTCAATTTTTATTGATCCAAAACGTAACTGTTTTGCTTTCTATAAACTGATCCCATCATCAGTTAAAATCATTAAAGATACCAATCCGACCACAAACTTAAAGGCTATAAAAAACGAAACTGAGCTAGCCAACACTCGTAAAGCAATGCTTAAAGACGGTGTTGCCATTACTCAATTCTTAAAATGGTTATCAGAAAACATTGGTAACATTACGATTACCGAACTTTCTGCTGCTGCTGAATTGCGTAAATTCAGAGTTGCACAAGAAAGCTTTATTGGAGATAGCTTTAACACCATCAGTGCTTACAAAGCACATGGTGCTTTACCACATTATGGCGCTTCGGAAGAAAGCAATGTAGAGGTAAAAGCTGAAGGTCTTTTTCTGGTAGATTCAGGTGGTCAGTATTTTTATGGAACTACCGATATTACCCGTACTATCCCTATGGGTAATAATACTGAAGAAGAGTGTACAGATTATACCCTGGTTTTAAAAGGCATGATTGATGGATGTAAATTACGTTTCCCTAAAGGTACTTGTGGTTATCAGATTGATGCTATTACCAGGAAACCACTTTGGGATTATGCTATTAACTATGGTCATGGAACAGGTCATGGCGTTGGTTATTTACTAAATGTACATGAAGGCCCTCAGGTATTTAATCCTACTCCTAACCCAATAGCTATTGAATTAGGCATGATTACTTCAGTTGAACCAGGTATTTATCGTCCGGGGAAACATGGTATTCGTATCGAAAATCTTGTGAACACAATTACTGATATCAGTAATGAGTTTAATGAGTTTTATGCATTTGAGGCTTTAACAATTGCCCCGATCAGCACTAAAATTGTAAAAAAAGACTTGTTAGAGAAATCGCAAATTGACTGGCTAAACAGTTACAACGCTTTGGTATTTGAAAAGCTTAGTCCACTATTAAATGCTGATGAAGCAGCCTGGCTAAAAGAAGAAACTAAAGCTATATAATCATAACCACCTAAGCGATTAGCAAAAAACCTGATATGTTGCGAAAAGACATATCAGGTTTTTTAATATTTATGCGTTATGTTTAACTAATAGACCTATCCAGATGTACATACCCTCCATCAACATAAACCAACTGACCGGTTGTATGGCTGGATGCATTGGATAATAAGAATACTGTTGCATTTCCAATTTCTTCAGACGTTGTCATCCTTTGTCCAAAAGGTATTTTGGCCTTAATAGATGCTAATGTTTCTTCAGAATTTGGCAGAGAATTAACCCAAGTTTGATACAAAGGTGTAAAACACTCTGCTACAATAACCGCATTTACACGAATCTCATAAGGCAATAGTTCCAATGCCCATTCTCGTGTTAAAGCGTTCCTTGCACCATTAGAAGCAGCATAGGCAGAAGTTCCGCCTTGCCCTGTATCTGCTACTTTAGAACCAATATTTACAATTGCTCCTTTTGAAGCTTTTAAAGCTGGCAAAGCATGCTGTGCCATCAAATAATAATGGATTACATTTTTATGCAAACTCTCCACAAAACCCTCATAATTACCATTTTCCAAACCAATTCCATCATTTACTCCGGCATTATTTACCAACCCATCAATTCTTCCAAATTTCTCCAGAACCTGTGCAATTGCCTTTGCTGAATCTGTGGGCTTTGTAAGTTCTGCAACAACCTGAAAAACCTGTCCACCATCTGCAATGATATCATCAGCCAATTTCTGATTATCTTGTGCATTACGCCCTAAGATAACAGGAATTGCACCCTCCTTTGCCAAGACCCTTACAATGCCTTCTCCAATACCTTTTGCACCCCCGGTAACAATGACTACCTTATCTTTTAATTGCAAATCCATAGCAGCTGAAATTTATAAGTTGTAAAATTTTGTTGCATTACCACCCCAAAACATCGCTTGTTCATTGGGAGATAATTTTAAAGTATATTCTTCCATAACGTCAACCACCTGATTATAGGTAGCTGCGACAAGACAAACCGGCCAGTCTGATCCATACATGAGTCTTTCTACTCCAAAAGCTTCAAAAACCACATCCAGATAAGGATTAAAGTTATCTGCTTTCCAATGTTTCCAGTCGGCTTCTGTTACCATCCCTGATACTTTACAGTAAACATTTTCATGCTTTGCTAGCTCCGCGATATCTTTTTTCCACTGATCAATTACTCCGTTTTTAATATCTGGTTTAGCAATATGGTCAAGTACTAAAGGCTGATCGGGGAACATCGCTGCAAACTCTGCAGCATATTTCAGCTGATCCGGAAAAATGAGGATATCGTAGGTATAACCAAATTGTTTTAGTTTACCAATGCCATTTACAAATTCTGGCTTTAGCATTAATGCACGGTCTTCTTCACCTTGTAAAATATGACGAAACCCTTTTAGCTTATTATGAATGGACCATTCAGATAACTGTTCTTCAACATCTACGGCACACAGGTCAACCCAACCAACAACCCCTTTTATGAAGGCATTGTTGGCCGCGTTTTCAAGTTGAAATATATTTTCAGCCGGAGTTTGGTCCGACTGGACCACTACACTTCCATCAAAATTATGCTGCTGAAGCTCAGCTAACAAACGATCGGGGCTGAAATTATCCCGGATTATAGACATATCGTCTGTAATCCAGCTATCTCTTACCTCATCATATATCCAGAAATGTTGATGGGAATCAATTTTTAACATAGTTTTTCACCTTTTGCTTAGATGTACCCAGTCCGTCAATACCCAACTCTACAACATCACCCTCTTTAAGGTAAATTGGCGGATTAAAGCCCAGGCCAACACCTGCTGGGGTACCTGTAGAAATTACATCCCCTGGAAGTAAAGTCATGAACTGACTCAAATAAGCAACTACGAAAGGAACATTGAAAATAAAATTAGATGTATTACCATCCTGCATCTTCTGACCGTTAACTGTCAACCAAATACGGAGATTATCAACGTCAGCTATTTCCTCTTTAGTTGCAAGGAATGGGCCAAGCGGAGCAAATGTATCGCAGCCTTTTCCTTTATCCCAGGTACCATTTCTTTCCAGTTGGAATTCACGTTCTGACACATCATTGTGTAAAACATAACCAGCTACATAATCCAGCGCTTCTGCCTCATCAACATAAGAAGCTTTTTTGCCGATTACTATTGCAAGCTCTACTTCCCAATCTGTTTTAACGGAGTTTTTAGGAATTACGATATCATCGAAAGGACCAACCATAGAGGTTGTCGATTTCATAAAAATAATTGGCTCTGAAGGAATTGCAGCTCCTGTTTCTTTTGCATGATCGGCATAATTTAGTCCGATGCAAAGTATTTTTGAAGGACGGGCCACTGGTGAGCCTAATCTTGTTCCGGAAGGAATAACATTTAATTTGCCTTCATTAGCTTTCACAAATTCAGCAAGTCTTTCCAATCCGTTATCATTAAAAAACTGTTCGTTGTAATCTCCGCCAAAAGCAGAAGTATCATACCACGTATCATTTACAATAACACCGATTTTCTCCTGATCGGCAGCGCCCCATCTGATTAATTTCATTTTTTGTGTCTATTTAATTTTCAATTCAATAATGGTATCAATGTCGTCCATTGTTACCTCTTCTAAGTATATTATGGTTTGGTCTTTTGTTTGCTTAAATTTCAATTTCGTTCCACTTTACATTTCAGTTGCAGAAATCACTTTTTCTTTAAGCTCTGGTAAAGTAATAAAAGGTTACCCACTTTTTAGCATCATAAGCCGTAGGTTGTTCTTAATTATTTAATTTTATAAAACCGCCATCTAAAGGATAGTCATTTCCTGTTACAAACCCTGCTTCAGCAGAACATAGATAAAGTGCTAACGAAGCAACCTCTTCAGGTTTCCCCATTCGGCCTATTGGCTGACTTTTAGATAATTTTTCAAATATTTCTGCTTCCTGACCCGCATAGTTCTTAGCAATAAAACCATCTACAAACGGAGTATGCACCCTTGCAGGAGATATACTATTGCAACGAATTCCATCAGCCATATAATCCTTCGCAACAGAAAGCGTCATTGCATATATCGCCCCTTTACTCATAGAGTAAGCAAAACGGTCTGATAAACCCACTAATGCACCTATAGAAGCCATGTTTAGTATCACACCATAATTATTTGCTTTCATTACCGGAATGGCAGCAAATAAGCAGTTGTAAGCACCTTTAACATTTACATCGAATACTTTATTGAAATCAGCCTCATTGGTATTATCAGCTCTACCAATATGTGCAATACCAGCATTATTTACCAGGATATCAATTTTACCTATTTGCTTAAATACTGACACCACAGTTTCCTGATCCACTACATTGCAACTGTGAACATTGGCCAGTCCCCCCGCCTCTTTGATTTCATTTACAGTCTGTAGACCTGCGTCTTCATTCAATTCAATAATGTGAACATGGGCTCCTTGTTTGGCAAAAAGCACTGAAATTGCTTTCCCGATTCCACTTCCACCACCTGTAATAATTGCTGATTTTCCTTTTAAACTAAACATTTTTAATAATTATAATGAAACTCCTCTTTTCCATGGAATAAAGTCGTCCTGGTTCAATTGCACTGCCTTAGGTATTTCTTCTCCACTCGCCGCTTTAATACAGTATTCAAGAATTTCCGTCCCCATCTCTTCAATCGTTTTCTCTCCGCGGATAATTGCCCCTGTATCAATGTCAATAATGTCGCTCATTCTTGTTGCTAAAGCTGTATTTGTAGCTACTTTAATAACCGGACAAACCGGGTTTCCTGTTGGGGTACCCAATCCGGTAGTAAATAAAATTAATGTCGCTCCACTTGCTGCTTTCCCTGTTGTTGCTTCCACATCATTCCCAGGCGTACAGACCAAACTCAATCCAGCTTTTGTTACCGGTTCTGTATAATCCAACACATCTACCACAGGAGATGTCCCAGCCTTTTTTGCTGCCCCAGTACTTTTAATCGCATCGGTAATCAGGCCATCTTTTATATTCCCAGGTGAAGGGTTCATATGAAAACCTGATCCTACAGCGTGTGCCTGTGCATCATACTCTTGCATCAAACGAATGAACTTCTCGGCCGTAGGTTGATCTACACTTCTATCAATTAAATTTTGCTCGGCACCACACAGTTCCGGGAACTCCGCCAACAGAACTTTAGCCCCTAAAGCTACTAATAAATCTGAAGTATATCCAACAGCAGGATTAGCACTTATACCACTAAACCCATCGCTACCTCCACACTTAACTCCTACACAAAGTTTGCTCAATGGCGCTGGCTGTCTTTCTATTTTATTGATTTCTGTTAAACCTATAAAAGTTTGAAGGATTGCATCTTTAATTAGCTGTTCTTCACTCTGACTTTTTTGTTGCTCAAATACCAGCACAGGTTTATTGAAAGATGGATTTCTTACTTTAATATCATCCAGTAAATTTTGAGTTTGCAGGTGTTGACAACCCAGACTTAATATAGTAATTCCGGCAACATTAGGATGATCTGCGTAAGCAGCCAATAGCTGACTAAGTAATGCCGAATCTTGCCTTGTCCCACCACAACCGCCTTGGTGATTTAGAAATTTGATCCCATCAACATTTTTAAAAACCCTTTTCTTTAAAGGTTCAACTGGAGCCAGTTTATCGATTTCAAATGCTGAAACATCTTCACAAGATTGGTAGGCTTCCAACAGTTGCTCAGTAAACTGCTTGTACTTGTCGGTTACAGTATAACCCAAATTGTTATACAGAGCTTCTTTTATCACGTCCAGATTTCTGTTTTCACAAAAAACAGTTGGTACAAAAAGCCAATAATTCGCTGTTCCTACACTGCCATCAGCACGATGGTAACCATTAAAAGTTCTATCCGTAAAATTTGAAACATCAGGGGTATTCCATTCATAATTCACTTTGCGGTAAGCATAATCCTGGGAGGCATGATGCACATTTTCAGTCGTCATTAACCCACCTTTAGGAATAGCTATGATTGCTTTCCCAACTAGCACCCCATACATCAAAATTTCATCTCCCTCCTCCATCGCATCAATAAAGAATTTATGCTTGGCGTATATATCATCCTGTAAGGTGATCAACTGTCCATTCCAATCTATAATTTGTCCTTTCGGCAAATCCTTCAAAGCCACCAAGACATTGTCTTTAGGGTGTATTTGCAAATAGCTTTTTACTTTATCCACTGCTAATAATCCTTTAACTCAAATATTCTATCCATCATTATCCATTTCTCTCCAGGCTTTGCTCCTGGAACAGGCTGTTGATATTTCCACATCAGCGTTTCCCACTCCTGTACCTTTTCATTAACAGCATCCATGTTCGACTTACGATCGAAACTAAACGTATCATTTACCTCCATAATCATAACCAATCGGTTTCCTGTTCGATAGATTTGCATATCTACAATTCCTGAGGAGGTAATGCTCTCAATTATTTCCGGCCACACCTTGAGGTGTATCGCTTCATATTCAGCAATGAGTCTTTCATCAGGTATGAGATCCAGTGTTAAACAATATCTTTTATTCATAATCCACTCTTTTAACAACTTTATGTCCTTTTAATCCAAACACAAGTACCACCACAAAACAAACTAGTGGGACGATGTATCCGATTTGAATATTATGCGTTACATCAGCAATATAGCCCATTACTGGTGGCAATATTGCCCCCCCAACAATAGACATGATAATTAGGCTGCTTCCTAATTTCGTATCACGTCCAAGGTCTTTGATCCCAAGAGAAAAAATAGTAGGGAACATGATTGACATAAAAAAAGAAATGCCAATTACGGAAACCAATGCCAATATCCCCCCTGCAGTAATTGCCACGATACACAAAGCCACATTGATCAATGAATAAATCACTAATAATGATTCGGCTTTTATAAATTTCATCAATGATGTTCCAATAATCCTCCCGAATAAAAAGGCAAGTCCCATTCCATAACCAGCATAGTCTCCAGCTGTTTTCTGGTCAATACCTGCCGCTTCAGTAGCATACAATATAAAAAAACTGAAGACACAGACCTGAGCACCTACATAAAAGAATTGTGCAGCAACTGCCCAGCTTAAATGCTTATGCCTTAAGGCATGGAATATTCCCTTTTTCTCTCCTTGTTTTTCTTCCTCTTCTATAATTTCAGGTAGTTTTAAGAAGATAAATATGACGGCAATTACCAAGATTATAGCCCCTAAAATCAGATAAGGCATTTTTACCGATGAAGCTTCCGAAGCTAAAGCCAATTGCTTGGCCGACTCTGTCATCTTACTCAACTCTTCATCTGTAGCTCCCTGTATTAAAATTACCCTAACACCAATCATAGGTGCTAATGTTGCAGCCAGTCCATTGAAGGTTTGCGCGAAGTTTAAACGAAACGTGGCACTCTCTGGCGGCCCCAATAAGGACGCATAAGGATTTGCAGCTGTTTCAAGGATAGTAAGCCCGCAAGCAATAACAAACAATGCTCCTAAAAAGAATACATATAATTGCGTATTGGCTGCTGGAATAAATAAAAATGAACCAATTGCGAAGACAATCAGTCCTATAATAATGCCTGTTTTATAACCATACTTCCTCATGATAAAACCTGCAGGCAATGCCATAACGAAGTATGCAATAAACACTGCTGAATCTACCAGGGAAGCTTGTAAAGTACTCAGACTAAATGATCTTTTTAAATGCGGAATAAGAATAGGATCGAGATTATGTACAAAACCCCACATAAAGAATAGTGAGGTAATCATTATAAAGGGAAATAGATATTTATTTTTCGTCATTCGATTAAATATTTGGTTATTCAAAGGACGGAAATTTAGAATGTATTTATTTTATGATATTATCTAATGATTAAGCGATTTTAGCATGAAAAATAACCATTCTCTTCAGCGTCTGGCATCTGTTGCTGAAGGGCAACACCGCCTAAGGCCGCTTCAGAGAAGGTGATTTTTCTGTCAGCAGGGAGCAGAAGTAAAGCGCAAAACTGTAGTGCAAAAGCAAATTCCATAAGCACAAGTAGGGCGAAAGTATCTTGTAAAGAACAGAAGCAAAGCGCAAAACCAGTTTAGCACAAAACAAAAAAGCTTCGGTTTCCCGAAGCTGTAACTTTATAATTAAACCTTATGTGCTATAAATATATCCCCATAAGTAATTTTAAATAACAATGTATCAACTCTTCTGCACTTTCCACAACCTCCCTCTCTCTGCATCATGCTTAAAGAAAAAATCACCTTCTCTGAAGAGCATTGGAACTTTTGTCCTCCTTCAGAGCAAAAGATTCCCGTGATGAAGAGAACGGTTATTTTTTCCCTTTACTTTATAATTTTCAGCAAATACGCTCCATAACCACTCTTTACTAAAGGCGTTGCAACCTCACGTAACTGTTCTTTGTCAATGAATCCCATACGGTAAGCGACCTCCTCAATACAGCCTATCTTTAAGCCTTGTCTATCTTCAATAACCTGGACAAACTGACCTGCCTGCATTAATGAAGCAAAAGTTCCGGTATCTAACCAGGCTGTTCCTCTGCTCAAAACGCCAACCTTTAGTTTTCCTTGTTCCAAATAAACTCTGTTTACATCGGTTATTTCATATTCCCCTCTTGCCGAAGGCTTAATATTCCTGGCAATTTCAACAACACTATTGTCGTAAAAATACAACCCAGGAACTGCATAATCGGATTTGGGAACGGCAGGTTTCTCTTCAATAGAGATCGCCTTATTATCTTTGTCAAATTCGACAACGCCATATCTTTCAGGGTCAGAAACTCTATAAGCAAATACTACGCCACCGTCAGGATCTGCACTTGATTGAAGTAATTTCGACATTCCATCACCATAAAAAATATTGTCACCAAGAACAAGAGCAACCTTATCATTGCCAATAAAATCAGCACCAATTACAAATGCTTGAGCCAGACCATTTGGTTGTTCTTGTACAGCATAGGAAAACTTACAACCTAAACGAGAACCATCTCCCAATAATTTTTCAAAATTGGGCAGATCATGTGGTGTTGAAATAATCAAAATCTCTTTAATGCCTGCAAGCATTAAAATAGACAATGGATAATAAATCATCGGCTTATCATAAACAGGCATCATTTGCTTGCTCATGACTAACGTTAAAGGGTGAAGTCGGGTACCGCTCCCTCCAGCTAAAATTATTCCTTTCAATGGGTATATGTTTGAGGTTAATACTTGTTATAGACTGTTTTACAGAATAAACTACTTATCCGAAGATACACTATTTTCTAACTCCGTATACCATTCAGCTCCATATTTTCTAATAAGTGGACCTTTCAAAAATTGATATACTGGCACTTTTAGTTCGCGCCCAAATGAACATGCATCATGACATATGTGCCATCTATCATAATTCAGTACATCAAACTCAGGGTACTGAGTAATTCTGATTGGGTATAAATGACAGGAAATAGGCTTTTGCCAATCTACCAAACCTTGCTCATAGCCTTTTTCAATACCGCATTTAGTAATGCCATTTTCGAAAGTAACATAAGCACATTCTTTATTCCCATCAACACAAGGAGTGGTTAAATCACCATCAGCATCAACAACTGAAGTCCCCTGTTCTTCAATAGCTGCAATCCCCTTAGGTTCCAACAGGTGCTTAATTTTTGGATAAACATCCTTTAGAATTGCTGTTTCAGCAACATCAAGCGGTGCTCCCGCATCTCCTTCTACACAACAAATTCCTTTGCACTTGCTCAGGTTACAGACAAACTGTTCTGTAATTACATCTTCATGAACAAGTGTATTTTGTACTTCTATCATTATATTATTTAACTATAGCTAATGGATATTTTAATCCAGCAGCCGATTTGATCTCCATGGTTACAGATCCAACTATAATCTCTACCTGAGCCTTTACAGGCACCCTGTTTCCATCGTCTGTTATCCAAAGGTATAATTTACTGTCTTTTCTAAAAACACGCCCAGGCTTGATAGACGGGCTGAATTTTAAACATTTTATTTTACCCAACTTGGTCTTCACCACTTCTCTTCCTACAAACTGTATTTCCAATTGACTAATCTCATCTCCCAAAAAGTAATTCAGCTTCACAAAGTCGCCAATTTTCATTTTAGAGATATCCAGGCTTCTTGCAAAGTAATAAGCAGATACCAGGTCAAAAGTCTGAGTAGTTGGCGTGGTAAAAGTACCCTGAGTAGCTACCACTTTCTTTCCATCCTGATTAAACCTAGCCTTATCCTGTCTTCGGTATCCACCTTCACGTATATTTTCCTGGTAGAAAAATGGTTTTAAGTTCTCTTTATCGATAAAAGAATCATAATGATCTCTTATTTTGTAGAATATATCAAATGTACCAGAGGTCTCTCCATCAACCAATAACTTAAAAGCAGGTTTACCATCAAATTTAATATCAGACTCCTGCACCTTTAAAGTCCCTTCAGCAGCAGTAATAAACCCGTATTTCAATTTATATTGGAGAACCTCACCGGCCTTGAAAACAGGCTCCTTTACAAAAGGCAACTCCTGTGCCTGCACTTTGAAGCTTAGTAATAAAATAAGGACACACAATAAGGATTTTCTCATAACTAAGCTAAAACAAAAAGCAAACCAATTAATCTTTACGCTTATAAATAGGCACCGTAGAGCATGGCTCACCATACATGATGCTCTTAACCACAGGAGTAAGCAGATTCGTAATCTCTATATAAGCAGCAACGGTAACATCAATATCAGCACACCCCTTAATTACCACACGTTCGTTAGCAAATGCAGACACATCGATTTTAGCAAGGGCTTTTGAAAAAAGTACTGCTTCAAGAGTTTCCAGACTTCCAAAAACGACCTCATTAGCAAAGGGTTTCATTCGATTAGCCAGTAACATATAAGCCCATGTTGGTACAATTGCATCTGCACTACAAATTATAGCAATGTTTTTACCTGTATACACTGACCAGTCATGGGTTTTAATGAATTCGCGAAAATCTTTCTCTCTCAGCATCAGTCCATGAAAAAGATTCTCTTTAATATCATAGACGATTCTTTCCCCTGAATGAAAGTAATCTTCAAGGTTGAGTGTAATCAACCCACTTGCAGCTACCTTATTGACAAAATTCTCCTGAATATCCATGGTACAAATATTTTAAATATAAAAAAACCGGAAGCTAAACAACTTCCGGCTACAAAATTACGTAAAATAAGATTAATAGAATTTCACCCTATTGTCTTTTATCGTACTTCTATCTTGCAATGCCTGGAATGCAGCTCCTAAGGAACGTTGTGCATTACCTTGCATCATAATTTCTTTTTGTTTGTAAGCGTTTGCAAGAGGAGCTGGATTGCTGAAACCATCAACACTAAACACATACACACCCTGGCTACCATCAATGGCTTTAGAAAGTTTTCCTGGCTGAGAACCGAAAACAGCTCCTACCAATTTGTTTTCTTGAGCAGCACCAGGTATAATCGGGTTAGCAAACACGATATTCTCTACTGGAGCAACCTGCTTTCCTAATTTCTGAGCTACCTGTTCAATTTTAGAAGAGCCTTCTAATGCTTTATTTATTTTCTCGGTTAACATTTTAGCTTTAACTGCAGTGCGTACCATTGGTTCGATATCTTTTTTCACAGCGTCAAGAGATAAAGCACCTTTTGGTTTAATGTCAGTTACACGCGCAACAACATAAGCATTATCCATTTGGTAAACCTCTTTAAGCACATCACCTTTGTCTGCATCATATGCATCACGAATTAACTGACGCGGATTATCTAATCCAGGAGCAAATCCTTGTGTAGGGGTAACTCTTTCAGCAACACCAACAGTAAGCCCTTTTTTCTTTGCTACCTCTGCAAAGTTATCGCCTTTAAGTTCATTAAGGAAAGCACTAGCTTGTTTGTAAGCAGCATCTCTGGTTTTATTACTTGGAACCAATCCTTTTTCTATATAAGCCAGTTTCGCAACCTTTGAAGAACCAATTTGTTTTTCAATTTTGATTAAATGAACACCAAACTGAGACGTTACAACTTTAAGATCGCCTGGTTTACCATTGAATGCAGCATCCTCAAATGCAGGAACCATTTGTCCACGGCTAAATGTACCTAGGTCACCACCATTATCCTTAGAACCGTCGACACTGTATTTTTTTGCTAATTCTGCAAAATTAGCACCACCTTGAACCAAGGTTCTTAAAGAGTCGGCTAATTTAATAGCTCTATCTGCACCACCTAAACTAGATGGGTTAATTAAGATATGGCTTGCTTTTACTGAATCAGGAGAAAAACGAGTATCAATAACTTTTACAAGTTTATAAGAGTTCCCTGAGAATGCAGGTCCGTAATAACTACCAGCAGGCAAGTTGAAAATAACTGAATCTACAGCAGGGTCTAATTTACCTTTTGACATATAAGCATAAGGTACTTTTACGTCAGAGTTTACAGCGGCAAATAATGAATCGTTTGTTGATGTTCTGAAATCAGCAGCTAGTTTTTCAATTTGTGTTTTAACAGCAACAGAGTCAGCTTTTGTCGGATTTACACTAAAAGAAACATATTCGAATGAACGTGTTTCAGTTGGATTTTCGAAACGCTTTTTGTTTTCGTTATAGTAATCTGAATAATCAGACTCTGTAAGCTTTACATCTGCATCAGGAACTGAAGCATAATCAAGCACAGCATATTTGAAGCTAGCCAGTTTATTACGGTTCTGATACTCATCATTAGCTTCCAAAGTAGTTACATACATTGAGTTGGTGATCAGATTTGCATATTTTTTCTGTAATGCCTGTTTCTCTATCTCTTCCTGTAACATATCCCACTGTTGTTTTAACTGAGGATTTTGACCTTGTTGTTTTAAGGAATTGATTACTTCCGCACGGTTTATTTCACCAGTTTGGGGGTTACCAAAATACTGAACGATAAGTGGACTTGGATTGCTTCCCTGAAGCAAATCAAAAAGTTCATCACTTGAAATAGTTAATCCCAATCTGTTATATTCTTTACCTAAAAGAACACTGGCTACCTCACCTTGCCAAACATTATCAACTGCCATTGCCTGCATTTGCGCATTACCTGATCCGCCGTATTGTTGTTTAAACTGTGCAAGGCTTTGGTCTACTTTAGGTCCAAACTGATCTATGCTAATTTCTTCACCATCAATTGATCCTACAACCTTTTGAGACGCACTCCAAAAAGGCTGCCCCGCTTGCATTGCATCACCAACTAAAAATGCAACAATTGCAAAACCGATGGCCCCTATCAAAATAAAGCCAGCGCGATTCCGCAAAAATGTCATTAATCCCATAATATTCTTATTTATAATTCTTTTTTAAGAGCGCGCAAGATACAACTTTTGCGAAAAAAAGAAAACATTAAATTATTCGCCAAATTTTTCCTCAATATATGTTTCTCCAAAACCACTTCCAGCTTTGTAATAACTGAAGTCTTGTGGTGCGCTAAAGTTCACTGCATCAGCAAAAGAGCCATCTGGTTTTGTTACTATTCCTTTAGGTGAAAAGAACATTCTTTTATTCTCATCCCATATTAACTCTTCTGTATTAAATGTTAATGATTGATTTACGACCACCACATTCCTTCTGAAGATGGTCAACTTTTCCGTTTCCTTTGCAATTGCATAATCAGAAGTGATGGTTCCTGTTATTTGTTGATTTTCATCTAAAAATTCAATTTTAACACCCTTTGGCATCTCAGAAAAGGCCGCTCCGGTAGCTGGAGTTATCTTATCCAGCACACGCGCAAAACCTTTTGCCTTTACCTTTGCGGAATCACTGTAAATAATTTCTACACCGATAGTCCGATTCGTATCCAGACTAATTTTTTTTGCAAGCTTTGCTGTTTTTTTCAAATCATCATCCCCACAGGAGCTCAAGTACAATAACAAAAAAAAAGCCATACAAAAAATCAAACCCGGACTTTTTATCCAGGTATAATTATTTAATGATGGAGATGGGCTTACCATAAGATGGTTATTAGTCAAACTTAAATCGTCTGAACCAGGTATCATTTAGCGTAAATCCTAAATGAATGTTAATATAATTCTCCTGTACCAGACCGTTGGTTAAAGTTCCTCTTCTACCAAGCTCTGTAGTCAAATTCAATTTATGAAAAGCGAACCTATTGAATGCCAATGGCAATCCTAAACCGAAAGTAACAGCCATCTGCTTAACATCCTGATTTCCGATACGGATATAGGTTTTATCGTAAGCAAATCCAAGTCTATAATCTACACGGTTAAAGTAACTACCAATTGAAGTCATATCAGGTGTAAGTTGCCCACCAACAGAGGCACCCCAACTATCTTCCAGACCATTATTTAATCCGTCGATACTTAGTTTAGACCAGTTTCCAGTTCTAAAGTCTGCCCCTATTAACCATTTATTATCCTTTTGGATAGCGATACCGAAATTATGTACTAACGGTAATTTCAATTTTGCTGAAGCATTTTCTGAAAATGAAGGAGTGTCAATTGCGGTGCCTTCATCACCAGAACTCTGTCTAAGATATTGCGTTACGACAAATGTTTTCTTAGAGTTAACACTTGATGGTGAAGATCCTGAGTATCCAAGTGTGATTCTGCTTTTGGCACTAAGTGGGATTTCATATTGTGCTCCATAAGAGAAACTGATGCCACCTACACTATTTTTATCTTGCTGCTTTGTATTTACAGATGGTACACTTTGGAGCTCTAAAGCACGATTTTCAACCAAGTTACCAAAAACATATTCAACATTTACCCCAATTCTGAAATGATCACCAAACTGCTGACCTAATCCAAAATATGCTTTAGTTAAACCACCTTCACCTGAATACAATTTATTTACACCAGTGGTATCATTTGGAAGTGTCCCGGTATTGCTGAACTCATATCCAAGATCAGTATATGGCAATAATCCAAAGCTTAAACCTGTACGGCCATTTTTAATCGGAAATGCAAGAGCAATATGACTTAAGGTCGAGTTAAAACTTCCTTCAGATAAGTTATCCTTTTTAAGTTGTTTAAAACCCCCACTCATACCAATATCTACTGTAGTTAACGTAATACCAGAATAAGATGCAGGGTTCTGCATATTGATGTTACTATAATAATTATTAGGCTTGTAAATAGCAGTAGATATTCCACCCATTGCCCTGAATTGAGGAAGCAATAATCCTTTCACATTTCCAAGGCCATATCTTGAATATGGTGATTGAGACGTTACCTGTGCTTTAACACTAACACTGGTAAACAAGATGATTACCGCTACTATATAATTAATTCTTTTGTACATATTCAAATGCAATAACTTCATTTAATCCCTTTAATACCAAATACGGATCGTGTATTATTTGAGGCGCAAAGATGCTGTTTTTTAATTGTTCTAGCAAAAAAGCTGCACTCCCCCCTGTTAACAATACCGTAAGGCCAATATTTTCTTTATTATAAGAGGATATAAAACCCTCAACTTCATTTATTACTCCTTGTAAAACACCATTTTTAATTGCCGAACTGGTATCTGTACCCTTAGGAATTTCTGCTTCCTGCTGCCATTCTACAAGTGGCAATTTACCTGTAAAGTGGTGCAATGCTTTAAAGCGCATATCTATCCCTAAGCTAATGCTCCCTCCAAAATACTTATTATCATTACTTAATAAATCGTAGGTAATACAGGTTCCTGCATCTATCATTAGACTATTTTGGCCAGGATAACAGCTATGGGCTGCTATAACTTTAGCCCACCTATCTAAACCAAGTGTTGAAAGCGTCTGATAATAATTTTTTATTCCTGTGTTAATTTTGGTAGAAAAAGGAATATAATTAGTGTGGGACTCTAACACATCAATTACTTCCTGTAAATCTTCTCTAACAATAGAAACAGAGGAGTTTTTCACCTTATATTTTTGTATTAAGCTAATGAGCACGGCAGGCTCAATCTCTTTAAGAATTTGGTAGTGAACCAACATCTTTTCATCGAAAATAGCAAGTTTACTATTTGTATTACCAATATCTATAACAAGATTATGCATTAACAGCTCCAAACTTCATTGCACAAAGCTATCAATCTTTAGGTATTTTCAACGGTTCAATTTGTTAAAAAAAGTTAAACAAATAAAAAGTACTGAATGGCAAAAACAAGGATGAGAAACAAGCTCTCATAAAACCATCTCTTTTTTGCATTTGAAAAATAATATGCCAGCAATACGGCTCCTGGCGGCACGCATAACAAGAAGTGATATAACCTGAAATCTGGCTTTGTATAAAAGCTCCCGACGCTTACAATAAACATAAAAAAAAGCATTTGAAACGCTTTCCTGGTATTGATAAAGCTTCTGAAAAAATTCTCACGTAGTTGAACAATTGCAAGGATCATCATAACCAATACAGGCACCAATACCAGATAATCGTTATAATTAATCTTAAAAACAGAAGGGAATTTATTTGCCAGAGGTAGCCATATTTTATAGAACATTGACAGGCTGTCATTCCAGTAATAGAATACAGCTACAAAAAAGAATATGATTAAAAAACCCACCAATCCAGAAACCCACTCCCGCCAGTTGAAAGACCTATACAACAGTAAAGCAAGCCAAATCATGATCAGCATTACAATGAACGGGAAATAGATCAACGTTCCTATAGCAATGATCATCCCAATATCAAACATAATCATTATGGCATTTGGAGATTTACCAATTTTAAGAAATTTATCCATCATCCAAATCAATAAAAAATTACAAATCAAGGTTGGACTCAATACTAAAAAAGGCATAAATAGACTGGCACCACTGATATACATCAAAGCAGGTAAGAACCCGGGTTTATTTAACAATCCATGATTATTTACAACCCTGTTAAACAGTATAGCCTGAATATAAATAATGATTCCAGCGAAGAAGACATTGCTAGCTGGAGAAAAGAAACTTTGAACAGGGATTTTGATAAAGAATCTGGTGTAAGACTCTAAAAACTCGAAATTCAGCTGAGCCGGAAGATCTGCAAAAAGGGCTATTCGCATAAAAAAAGTATATGCGAACAGGATTAACAGGTTTACAGGGTTTAAGTTTCTAAATTGATTAATCATGCCTAAAGGCAAAGTAAAGCAAATTATCTGGCAAACTGCTTTACAACTTTATCAATTACTGAAGCAGTTTCATCTGGGAATTGAAATTGATGCATTTGTGGCTGTGTTACCCAATCTTTAATTATTGGAAGCCAGTTCTTGTTGCTTCCCCATATCACTGGTAAACCAAACTGTTTCAATGCATAAGCGTTACATTGCTGTTCATATTGAAATTTCATTGGCGCTACCAATAATTTCTTGCCTAAAAAAAGTGCTTCAGCAGGACCTTCAAAGCCTCCACCAGTAAACAAACCTTCACAACTTGCTAAACTCGAATTAAACAATTGGTTGTTTACAGGATGTACGTCAACATTTCCATCTACATAAGCCTGTTTACAATGTTTAGAAAACACCTGCCAGTTAACCTGAGGTATTTGCTTAAGCATAGGTACAAGATATTGATCATCAATAGCTGGAAGATAAACTGTATAATGTCCCAAATTACTGGTCAGCATATTTCTAATTTCAGCCCTGATTACTGGCGTGTGAATAAAATCGTCGTAACGTTCAAAATGAAAACCTACATAGTGCGTAGCAGGTGCATAATATTTCATAACCAACTGTGCCCAATCTATGCTTTTAGGTTTCGGAACTTTTTTAGATTGAAAAGAAGCCTGGTGACTTAATCCGACACTCTCTATTCCTTTTGTTTTACAAGCCCAGGCAGTAACAGGTTCAAAGTCGTTCAAGATCAGATTGTATTCCCTTAAAGGAATACTCCTCATATCTTTCAAAAAACGTGGAAGGTCCATACTTTTCCATGTTTCATAATGATTCACTCCACCCTTTTTACCAAAAATAAAGCTAAAGCCATGCAGTTGATACTTCACCTCCTGTGTTAATTTCACATCTGCCTGTGTTCCGCTGATTAACAGATCAACATCACCATGTTTTTGTAATAAAGGTACAATCTCTCTTGCCCGGCTTATATGCCCATTGCCCGTACCCTGTATGGCGTAAAGTATCTTCATCCGCACCGAATATCTGTAATTTTCGTTGAAATATATATTTGTTTTTTGTAATGGTTTTAACCTCAAACAATTTCTAACTTAATTTTTTGCAACAAAATATTGACGTCTAGCTTACTACGCAGATCTTCGCTATCAGACAAATCCCCTTCTTCAACATCATCTTTTTGGAAGTCTTTTTGATCATACCTAAATATTTTCCATGATTGACCATAATACTCAAGTGCGGTAAGATTTTCAACCCAATCACCACTATTCAAATAAGTTACCTTTCCATTTTCTGTGACTATCTCTCTCATTTCGGGTTGATGAATATGCCCACATACCACGTATTGGTAACCATTTTCAGCAGCTAAGTCAGCCGCGGTATTTTCAAAACCATTGATAAACTTCACAGCATCTTTGAATTGGGCTTTAATTCGTTTAGAGAAACTCATTTTTTCTCTCCCAACCGATACCAAAAACCAGTTTACAAAACTATTGATCAAAATTAAGCTGTCGTATCCTACCGCCCCCAATTTTGCCAGCCATTTAGAGTGTTGCATCGTTACATCAAATATATCTCCATGAAAAAACCATGCTCTTTTACCATCCAATTCCAGTACTAGCTTATTTTGAATGTGAAATGTACCCAGGTTCATGTCAGCAAATTTCCTCAACAACTCGTCATGATTACCTGTCAGGTAATAAACAGGCACTCCTTCTACTACAAATTTCATGAGCTTTCGAACCACTTTCATATGTGTCTCAGGCCAATATCTTTTACTAAACTGCCAGATGTCGATAATATCGCCATTTAGAATGATTATTTTAGGCTTGATGCTTTTAAGGTATTTTAACAATTCTTTAGCATGGCAGCCATATGTGCCTAAGTGTACATCCGAGATTACGGCAATATCTAGTTCTCTTTTAGATGTCATGCGGATTCATATTGCATACTATTTTACGCTACAAAAGTGCAAGGACTAAATTAACAAGGCATTAAGAGAACATTAAATATTAAGAGAAGGAAGGTAATTAAAGCGGAGCTTTAAAAGCATAAAAAAAGGTTGCTCATCTTTTAATTGATGACACAACCTTTTTAAGACGACTGCGAAATATGAAAAAAATTAAGCAGTCTTTTTATTTTTATTTTCTGAATAAAATGCGAATCCTAAGCATGCAAACAATAATATAGAGCCTGCCAATGATATTTTCTCACCCATATAATAAGAAACAGGTTCGAATTTAAACTCAACCTTATGGTTACCAGCTGGTAATTGAGCAGCGCGTAAAACATAGTCGGCTCTGAAGTACGGTTTTTTAACATTATCAACATACATGTTCCATCCCTTATCATAATAAATCTCAGAGAACACGGCTATTACGTCGGTAGGTGCACTATAGCTGTAAATCAAATGATCAGGATTATAGCTGTCCAATTTTATTAAAGCACCTGTTCCTGGACCTAAACGTTTTTCATCTAACAAACTTTTGTATCTTACATCAACAATTGCTTCTTTCTTTGGATCGAAACTACTGATTGCTTTCATTTCTTCATCAGCATCTTTAGCAAATTGAACATGAGGTACAATCCAGGCGTTTCCTGCTGCTGTCGAATTACGTTGCATTTTGTAAGAGCCGTTTTGCTGATCCTGGGTGATGATGTATTTAGTATTCAACATATCTAAAACATCTTGGTTTATACTTTTTGAAAACTGATGCTCTATTAATTCCTGATATCTTTTCAATTTAGCGGCATGGTAACCACCAATAGTCTTATGAAAAGCCGAAGGACTTGCGTCCTGAAAAGTACTGACTGTTAAATCCAACACTCTAAAATTAGGATCTTTATCCGCAGCTATAAATGTATCAACATCTCTCGGCTGATAATGATTCGTTATATTACTTTTAGTAGTAAAGTTACTATTGTTTAGATAACGACGATCTACCTGCCACATATCAAACAATACAACAGCCGCCAATAGGCCACAGGCCATTGTAACGCTCATCTTCTTCGTAATGAATGCCCATACCAAACCGAAGCCAATAGCGATCAGGATAAATGAACGAAAGGCATCAGAACGTGCAATCGCTATCCGGTCATCGATCAGAGCATTCGCTATCTTGTGCGCAAGTGCAGTATTATTTTGAACACTTTGTGATAAAGCCTGAACAATTTCAGCATGATTGACTGTAGTGAAGCTGAAGAATAAAGTCGGCATAATTGCAACTATCAATGCAAAACCTCCAGTAATTGCAGCAGACAATTGCAATTTTTTAACCAATGTTTTTTGATCAATATTTCCATCCTGCGCTTCTTTAACAGCTAGAATAGCCAATAGAGGGACCATTAGTCCTACTACAGCTAAAATTGATTCTACAGCTCTAAACTTACTATACAATGGGAAATAATCGAAGAACAGATCAGATATAAATGGGAAATTCTTTCCGAATGACAAAAGGATAAATAACACTGTGGTTGCCACAATCCACCATTTCATTGGACTTCTTACTATGAACAATCCGAATACAAAAAGGAAACATATAATGGCCCCAAAATAATACCCTCCCGATGTGCCTGGTTTTTCACCCCAATATTGCTGCATATTCAGATTTCCAGCCAGTTGCTGTATGGCCTGAGTAGTTTGATTAGGATCCCCACCTGTAAGTTCTGAAATTGCTTTATACATGTGACTTTCTGGCTTAACAAGCTCATTAATACTTGTGGCACCACCATAAAGATCTGGAATCAGGAAAGTAAAACTCTCTCCAACACCCTGGCTCCAACCATAGGCATATTCCTTCGCCTTTGCATTGCTTGATCCGCCATCACCGGGGGCTGCAGTTAAATTTGATTTACCTCTATTAGTTTCGCCTGCATACTCGGCGGTTGTCCACAATACACCAGCATTTACCATTACTGCTAAGAGAGCCGCAGCAGATAAGGTACCAACAGCTTTTCCAAATGCGGGTAATTTTTTTCCTTTATAAGCATGATATAACTCAATACCCATAAATATCAAAATAGACAGCAATAGATAATAAGTCATCTGCACGTGATTAGCCCTAATCATTAAGGCTAAGAACAATGCGGTCAGACTACCCCCCAACAAATATTTGCCCCTCAATGTTAAAATAAAGCCAGCTATGATGGGTGCAAAAAAGCCAATTGCCAATACTTTATTATTATGACCAGCGGAGATCAACACAAAATTATACATGGTAAATGCAAATGCGATTGCACCTGCAGCGGCCAGCCAAGGATTTACTCTTAATACTATAAACATGAAGTAAGCACCTGTTAATAACAATAAAACAGTACCTATCGGACTTGGAAATGTATTTACAATAAGCCTGATTCCGTAAGATGCTCCATTGTAGGCATACTGCGCCCAGATCTGATAAGCAGGCATACCACCAAACATTTGATTGGTCCATAATGGAGCCTTGCCGTCTTTAGCTTTAAAGTCCATGATCTCCGTTTGCATGGCTTTGGCAGCCAAAACGTCACTCGTAGCAGGGGCTTTGCCTTGTAATACAGGGCTGAAATAGACGAAACAAATGATTACAAAAAATCCAATTATGGCCAGATGAATGCCATTCGCTTTAAACCAGTTATTCATTAAGGGTTTGTTTAAGATTAAACTAACCCCAAACTTAGATAAAATGATTTATTTTTTTAGCCTTGGACGATTTTTTTAAGAAAAATCTTTAACTAGCTAAAGCACAGCTATTTTACCTCTTCATAATCTACGAAATCTCCCAATTTATCGGTCTTACCTGTTTTAGCACTTGGAGGTACATAGTCAATTGAGATAGATCCTTCTGGTTTTGTATTTTGTTGTCTTGATTGACCTTGGGCTTGATTTTGTGCTTGCTGTTGTACTTTATTGAACATATTCCTAAGCACCATTGGAAATACCAGACGAAGAATAATTCGTATGATATACATGATCAGTAAGGTGATTAATATGAATTTTATAAATCCCATTTTGTTTCTTTAATAAGTATATAATGTTAGACGGATCCGAAATTTCAATATTACAATACCGTCCTGTTTATTGCATAACAATTACAATACCACCCATTTAATTGTCATTCATCACTGCAGCTACTCTGCCGATTTGTCCGTCTTCCAGCCTCACCTTTATTCCGCGGGAATGAAATGCTGCCGAAGTAAGCAGACTTGCCACAATCCCTCTAGTCAACTTTCCACTTCTTTGATCTTTTTTAAGGATAATATCTACTTCCAATCCTGGATATATATCTTTTCTGCTCTTTCCGTCCATCTTACAAACTTACGACTTAGCAAATCTTTCTTCAAACATTTTTTCCATTGCAAACATTTCATCCCTCAATCTTGCGGCAAGTAAAAAGTCCATATCTTTTGCAGCTTTACTCATCTCTCTACGTGTTTTATCAATAGATTTCTGCATTTCAGCCTTGGTCATATATTGAACAATTGGATCCGCAGCCATACTCACCTCATCAACCTCTACATAAGCTTTTGCACGTTTTGTTTCACCAGAGCTAAAATCAAGCACAGAAGTTTGCTCCAATATAGCTTCTCTACTTTTGCCTACAGTTTTGGGTGTAATCCCATGTTCAAAATTATAAGCAACTTGCTTTTCTCTGCGTCGATTGGTTTCATCAATAGTACGTTCCATTGAATCAGTAATCTTATCAGCATACATAATTACCCGTCCTCTGTCGTTTCTTGCAGCACGTCCAATGGTCTGAATCAGGGCTCGATCTGAACGAAGGAAACCTTCTTTATCTGCGTCAAGAATAGCCACTAAAGACACTTCTGGCAAATCCAGCCCTTCTCTCAGCAAGTTAATTCCGATTAATACATCAAATTCACCCAAACGTAAACCTCTTAGTATTTCTACACGTTCTAATGTTTTTACTTCTGAGTGTATGTAGCGGCATTTAATATTAAGCCTATCCATATACTTGGTCAGCTCCTCAGCCATTCTTTTTGTTAAAGTAGTAACCAAAATACGGTCTCCGAGCTTTATGGTTTTATCAATTTCATCTAATAGATCATCCACCTGATTGATTGCCGGTCGAACTTCTATTAAAGGATCTAATAATCCTGTTGGCCTAATCACTTGCTCAATTACCACTCCCTCTGTTTTTTGCAACTCATAATCTGCCGGAGTCGCACTTACATATATAGTTTGTGGGGCAAGTCTTTCAAATTCATCAAAATTCAGTGGGCGATTATCTAATGCTGATGGCAAACGGAATCCATATTCTACAAGAGATAATTTACGGGAGCGGTCGCCACCATACATCGCTCTGATCTGAGGCACTGTAACATGACTTTCATCAATTACCATTAGATAATCTTCAGGAAAATAATCCAGCAAACAGAAAGGACGCATACCTGGAGTACGTCCATCAAAGAACCTGGAGTAGTTCTCAATTCCTGAGCAATATCCTAGCTCCTTCATCATTTCTATATCGAAGTTAACCCGCTCTTCTAATCTCTTTGCTTCTAACAAATGTCCGTCGCCTACCAATTGATTTTTACGAGCCTCGAGCTCTTCCTGTATACCCCAGATTGATGAATTGAATCTATCCTTTGGAGTTACGAAAAGGTTGGCAGGATAAATAGCCATATCTTCCAGCTTTTCCAAAGTTTTTCCGGTTACGGGATCTATTGCACTCAATTCTTCAATATCATCACCAAAAAAAGATATTCGGTAAGCATTATCAAGGTAAGCTGGAAAAATATCAACCGTATCTCCTTTAACCCTAAAAGTCCCCCTTTTAAAATCATTGGTTGTACGTGCATATAAAATCTCTACCAGACTGTGTAAAAATGAGTTTCTTGAAATTCTGGTACCGACAGAAAAACGGAATACTGATCTTGAGAAGTCTTCAGGGTTTCCCATACCATAAATACAGGAGATAGAAGACACAACAATGATATCCCTACGACCCGACATCAATGCCGAGGTGGTCCGTAATCTTAGTTTCTCTATTTCTTCATTGATACTTAAATCCTTCTCTATATAAGTATTGCTACTTGCAATAAAAGCTTCTGGTTGATAGTAATCATAATATGAAACAAAATAGTTAACTGCATTTTCAGGAAAAAACTGTTTGAATTCTCCATAAAGTTGTGCAGCAAGGGTTTTATTATGACTAAGAATCAATGTCGGTTTCTGTGTTTCCTGAATTACGTTTGCAATAGTGAACGTTTTACCAGATCCGGTTACTCCTAACAATGTCTGATAGTGCTCTTCGTTATTCACACCTTCTACGAGTTGCTTAATTGCACCAGGTTGGTCACCTGTAGGTTTGTAATCAGAAACAATATTAAACTTCATCCTTAAATCTTTATATTTAACAAGTTAGATCCGAACCCATGCGAAGCATTAATAGCTAACGATGTACAGTTCGTAACTATCAAATATAAGGATTTATCAAAGCCTCCTTAAATTATCATTAAGAAAAACACTATAATTTAACCATTATATGTTAAATTTATATTGGCCATCCCTAGTCGATTAATTCATATGAAACCCCCTAACGGATGAAACTTTTGATTTATGTTCCCCTGATTAGTCCAAGGATTAAATACATTTTCAGCTTCATATTTAATGATATATTAAGGGCTGAAATAGACTTTACCATAAATAAAGAAGAATTCCTGCAATCGACTTTACCTAAAATGAGCTATGCAGAACAGCCCATAGGAAATGAATTATTTTTCAAAAGCAAACATCTTTTGTATGAACATAAGATTATAGCTCAGCGAATTAAAATAACAGATTTTGGAGAAATGAAAGTCCCTTTCTCAGTCTCCAAAAGCATCCTACCTTTTGATATTTTTGCTGCATCATTCTATTTTCTTAGTCGACACGAAGAATATATTTATAATGAAAGTAAAAATGGCGAACCTTATCCTTTTAAAGACAGTTTACAGTATAAATTGAAACTATTGAAAATCCCAATCATTGACAATTGGGCATTAATCTTAAAAAACATTCTTTTGAAGCGTTTCCCCGATCTAACCTTTGGAGCTAAACAGTTTTCTTTTAAACCAATATTCATCCGTCATTTACAGAAAAAAGCAAAGAATAATTTTATCACTAATACCGCCACACTCATTAAAATACTTATTGACAAAAAGTTACATTCAAAAAAAGACAAAATAGCCACCATTAAGCAGATTATAAATCATAATAATGATTTTGACCACGTAACTACTGTTAATGGCCTTAGCCTATACAATAATCACTTTATTGGCCAATTGCAGATCCCTAAAAGCTATATTAAATTGTTAAAAAATGCTACAAAAAGTGATTATAGCATGTATTACCCAGATTTTCCAGGCTTTAGAGCTGGCACCTGTACACCCTTTTACTGGTACGATCTACAATTAGAGAAAAAAACTCAATTATTGCTACATCCTGTGGCAACAACAGATCTCAATTTACTAAAGAACAAAACACCTGAAGCATTGTTGTTACAAATGAATGAACTGGTTAGTAGCGTGAAACTGGTTAATGGCAATTTATTTTTTTTATCTTTAAGTAATGATATTCGACCTCAGTAAGACCAATTCCATTGCAAATGTTTTTATTTCTGAAATCAGGGATAAAAACATTCAGAAAGATGCCATGCGTTTCCGTACAAACATGGAAAGACTCGGCGAGTTCTTTGCACTGGAAATAAGTAAAACACTGGAGTATCAACCAATAGAAACTCAAACCCCTTTAGGTATAGCAAAAACGGTAAAACTTGCTACACAGCCGGTTTTGGCAACCATTACCCGTGCAGGCATCCCCATGCACAAAGGCATGTTAAATATTTATGACCAAGCGCCATCTGCTTTCATTGCAGCCTATCGCAGAGTGCATAAAAGTGGAAATCTGGAAATTGCAATTGAATACATTTCAACTCCTGATTTAACTGATCGTATAGTAATTATGGCGGACCCGATGATAGCAACAGGGATGAGTATCGTACTTTGTTGTAAAGAATTAATGAATAGGTACAAGATTAAAGAGCTACACATTGTATCGGCCATTGCAAGTTCAGAGGGGTTAAGACATTTAAGAGCGAATCTTCCTAAAGCAAAGCTATGGTTAGGGGCTATTGACGAAGAAATGACAAGTAAATCGTACATTGTACCCGGATTAGGTGATGCAGGCGATTTGGCCTATGGGCCCAAAATTTAGGGCTACTTCTAAGTTACTAAAAATGGTTCTCTTGCTTTTAAAATATGAATTGAAATGATTAAACACATATTCTTCGATTTAGATCATACCATTTGGGATTTCGACCGAAATGCAGAAGAGACACTCAAAGAGCTTTATCAATTGTATGAGTTGGAGAAATTAGGCCTCCACTCCTGTAAGGACTTTATTGATACTTATACGACAAACAACCATCAGCTTTGGACCGAATATCATGTAGGAAGAATTACAAAAGAACAATTAAGATCTGAACGCTTTCATAAAACATTTAGACAGCTTGGAATAAAACCTGATAAAATTCCGATGCAGTTTGAAGAAGATTATGTCCGCATCAGCCCGACAAAAACCAATCTATTTCTAGGCTCGGAGAGGGTATTGGGATATCTTTATGAAAAATATACCCTACACATCATTTCTAATGGTTTTAAAGAAACTACCTTGACTAAAATGGATGTCTCTGGTCTGAATCCATATTTTAGAAATGTGATTATTTCTGAAGATGTTGGTGTAAACAAACCGCATAAGGCCATATTTGAATACGCTTTAAATAAAGCCGAGGCAGAAAAACATGAGAGCATTATGATTGGAGATAGCCTGGAAGCTGACATTCGTGGCGCACAGGATTTTGGAATGAAGGCAATTTATTTTAACCCACTTAAAAAGGAAAAACCAGGTGATGTAGAATGGCAAATTAATGATCTGGAAGAGCTCCTGCTTCATTTTTAACCATTCTTAAAAATCAATCGTTCGTTTTACGGTGACGAACAAAGTACTGTGCTAGATTAATGGCTATAAACACATGATTAATCACATTTGGAAGTAGTCCATAATACTTGGTAAAGATCTTAAATCGCTCTTTTAGGCTAGCTATATGTTTTTTCTTTGAAATACCTCCGACCAGGTATTTTGCTACATAAGCATGCGTATTTACAATGCTTGAAGCTTTTTTGGCCACGCGGATGATCCAATCAATATCAGCGCTATATTTATATTGAAGATCAAATGGTTCAGCAATGCTCCTTTTGACATATATTGCCTGATGACTAATATTCATCCCATATCTAAAGCTTCTCCAATTAAACACTAGCGGAGCATGATGTCTTCTTTGTCCAAGGCTCGTCCAATTTTCATCAAACATCTCTGTCTCTCCATAATAAATATCTGCAGAAGCAGCTGTTTCAAATACCTCAGCTACTGTTTCTAATCCATAAATCTCATCTCCAGAGTTCATAAATAAAACATAATCTCCAGTTGCTAATGACAGTCCTTTGTTCATGGCATCATAAATTCCTTTATCAGGTTCAGAAATAAACTGTGCAAGTCTGGGTTTATAATTGTAAATCACATCCTTTGTCCCATCTGTAGAAGCTCCATCAATTATGATATATTCTATATTGAGATAAGTTTGATTTAAAACCGAAAGCATAGTGCGTTCAATATCTTTAACATTATTATAAACGATAGTGATTACACTTAACTTTGGCTGCATGGGCTTAAAACTATTATTTTGGTTGCAAATCAATAAGGGACTGATACAATAATAAGTGTTTTTCTGCAATAACAACTTCAGAGAATTGATTTAATATAGTTCTTCTTGCTTCTTTCTGAATATCAGGAGCATTTTCATCATGATACAACCATTCAATACCTGTAGCCAGGTCTTCAGCTGATTTATAGTCGGCCAGATAGCCATTCTCAAGATGCTTTACCATATCCGGAATTCCTCCGGTTTTAAAAGCAACCACCGGTGTTGCACAAGCCAGGCTCTCCATCACTGTATTCGGCAAATTATCTTCAAGCGATGGCGCTATAAATACATCCGCAGCTGAATAGCATTTTGCTAAGTGATCATCATTATTTATGGCACCCAGAAAAGTTGTTTTAAATGGAAACACAGGCATCTCAACATTTGGCTTATTGCCAAATATCACCAATTCTATATTTTCTTTAATGATGCCTGGTCTTGTAGCCAGGTCATTTAATGCATCAATCAAGTAAGATGTGCCTTTATGTTTATCATTTCGTGAGGGCATAAAGCCACTCATCATCACAAATTTATCGGGATTAATCTTTAACATTTTCTTAGCCTCCGCTTTTACATAAGGCTTAAACACATTTGTTTCAATAGTATTAGGAATTACTGTAACCTCCCGAAAGCCCATTAAACTACTCAATTTTACTGAATTGGCCATCCAGTTGCTGGGAGCTACAATGTGACAGTTTAACTCAGAATATGCCTTTTTTTTACGCAACCAGTTTTTATGAGAAAAGTCATCTTTGCCACTAAATCTAAGTAGAGGACAAAAGCCACATTCCTTATGATAGTTTTCACAATCATACCTTACATGGCAGCCACCAGTAAAGGCATTACTATCATGAAATGTCCATACAATCGGTTTTTCCAACTCATCCAATTGCGCAAGGAACTTAGGGGAAAGAAATCCATGGTTTACCCAATGTAAATGGATAACATCTGCTTCTTTAACAGCAGGGTGGTTAATTATGGATCGTCCGAACCACTGTATAGAGAAGGGAGTTTTAACAGCTTTAGATATTGCCTTAGATAAATAACGCTCCGCGAGAATATTGAAAATTGCTCTGGATTTTTGAAAAAGATTCTTACTAAAAGTACCTGTTTTTGTACTCTCTTTGAACTGAAAGTAAACCATCACCTTTGATGACACTTCGACAGCGTTAAGTGCATCACTTAATCTCAGGCAAGCCCTTCCAGCACCTCCATTTCCTTCATAAGTATTCAGATGTAAAACCTTCAATCTTATCCTCCTTATATGCGCTAAGCGCGTTTCATTTTGATTTTTGTTAGTACATGATTCAAATATCGTAAACCTCGCTGAATATAAGTTCCTTTGCGATGTTTTAGAAAGTTTCTCACTGCCTGATAACCGGGTTTATATTCCTCCAATTGTTCTGGAAAACTATTAATTCTGAAATTGTTAACAGCCCCTTTATAAATTGTACTTACCCCAGAATGAACTCCAGAACCATCGTGTCCAATATTTTCTATGAGTGATAAAGCAGGGTTAACAGATAGGCCTTTTTTCAGAAAAACAGAGGCATACCATCTGATAGCCCATGAATTATTTCTGCCATGCTTAAATTCCATAATATGTTTCCAAAAATTCATGCCGCCTTCCAGTTCAAACTGATGCTTTTGCTGATCGTCAAATCGGGAAATAATCTTGTCAATATCCGGTTCAAAATTCTTCCATGCTCGATCCCATGTCGCCCATGCCTGACTACTGGCTATTCTTAGAAAAAAAGTCTCAGGAAGTCCTTTATGAGGAATTGGATACATATAGGCAGTAACATGCATCACCTGATCCTGTTCCTCGTATCTATTTAAAGCATCATTGAAATATTGAAGTGTATAAGGTGAAGTCAATACATCATCTTCTAACACAATAGCCCTACCATAAGTAGAGGTTAATCTACTTACGCCATCAATTACCGAATTTGCCAAACCAAGATTTTGTGAACGTTCAATTACCTCTACCGACTTAAAGCCGGTGATGCTATGCCCAAGCTCTCTAACCGCATTTACATTTTCTTCTTGTCCAGCTTTTGCTCCATCAGAAAAGATGAATAGTCTCGACTCCTCAGCCAAATGATTTTTTTGAAGAAAACTAAGTGTACGACGTGTATGTTCTGGACGATTGTAAACAAATAGGGCTATCGGGGCAAATTTTTGCATTCGCAATGGATTAAATAATTATACAATGAACGCTCATAAGCGTAATAAAATTACACTTCAAATCTAACTATATTTTTCTGGATTCACTTTCCCTAAACTACCTGTTAATCCGTCATGAATTGCTTTTAAAAGCTTATTATAATTAGCCTGTTTACTTGTTAACTTGCTAATAATCCATTGTCCGGACAAAAATAGCCACTTATTAAATCCATACACCAGACGATTACTTACATTCACCTGGTCATAAAAATAAACACTATTGCGGACTTGGTAATAGGTACGAAAACCCCAGAGATCCAGATATATTGATTTCCAGAACTTCCGCTTATAAGTAATCCCATATGATTTATCGATATCTGTAATTGTACTGCCAGGAATGAGCCAGATTTGCCCTCCCTTTTCGGTGATCCGATAAGTATATTCTGAATCATCTGCATATACAAAAAATTCTGCTTCAGGATATCCTATCAAATCAATCATTCGCTTATGAAAGAACATTCCACCGTAAGGTGCATAGGGAAGCCTTGCATTTTTCTTAACCTGATTGCGCTGGAACAATCGATCACGTAATTTATAATATTGATTAAGAGGTGTTCTAAATAGGTTAAAGCCCATGAAACTATTGGCCACCATATAAAAACGCTTTGCATCTTCGCCCTGAGCAATCATTACATGTTCCTTCCTATCTGGTCGGAGCGAAAAGAGCGCTTTCTGCTGATCATGCCCAGGCATAGAAGCCCATTCTCCGGTAAGTTTATCAAGTGCATCAGGAGCCGGCATGTTGTCATCATCAAGCAGCCAGACAAAACTAGCAGCCGTTTTTGTCATGAAGTGCTTTAGCCCCACTTTGTAACCACCGGCTGAGCCTTCATTTTTGGCATTAGCAATGACCGTAATGCGCTCATCTTGTAATAAATTACAATTTTGTGCAACACTATAAGTTGAAGCGTTATCAACCACTATAATATTTGTTACGTTTTCGAGCGTAGTTACCCGCCTCAATACCTGTTCTAAAAATTGCCACCTATTACTGTAGGTAACAATTAACACACAAATATTATATGTTATCTTTGCCATCTTATTATTGCAAGTTTACAACATAAACGCACATATTACAATACGGCAGAAAACTAATTTGCATTAAAAATATACTAAAACGATCTATATCAGGGATGGGCATTATTCAGCAACAGACAATAAAAGGAACCTTTTACTCATATCTGGGTGTTTTAATTGGCTTTTTTTCCGCTTATCTTATACAACCTCATGTTTTAAGTCCCGAACAAGTTGGCTTAATAGGCTTGTTAACTACGTTTTCTGTATTATTTGCTCAGGTATCAGTTCTTGGATTTAATGCTACTGCCAGAATTTTCCCTTACTTCCGCAATCCAGAAAATCACGATAATGGCTACTTGGGTTTGGCATTCCTGATTTCTATTTTAGGCTTTGTATTATTTTGTATTGCAGCATATTTTTTAAAAGATCAAATTGTACAAGACAAGGATGATCAGAATAACTTATTCGCGACCTATTACTGGCAACTCATTCCTTTAACGTTTTTTACTATGGTTTTCAATATTCTGGAACTCTACTCCAGAATGCAATATGATACTACCATGGGTAAGGTTTTAAAGGAATTTACCAACCGTTTATTAGTATTAGGCGCATTGTTGCTGCTATTGGTAAATTCCGTGAGCTTTGAAACCTTTATGTGGGTTTGGCTGATTGTTAACATCATTCCGACAGGAATGATTGCCTATCGCTTACATAAACGAAATCAATTGTCATTTCGCCTAAACCTTAAGTTTATTGACAAACCACTTAGAAGACAAATCATTCATCTCTGCTTTTTTGGAATTCTAACCGGCACAGCTCCATTTCTTATCCAAAATATTGATAGGTATATGATTAATGAAGAGTTTGGTTTAACAAGTACTGGAGTTTACACTTTAGCTTTTACAATTGGAACTATCATCAGCTTGCCCGCACGTTCCCTATACAGTATCTCTTACACAGTTATTGCAGAAGCATGGAAAAATGAAAACACACAGGAGATTAAGTCTATTTATAAAAAAAGCTGCATCAACCAGCTGATTGCTACCCTCTTCTTATTTTTATTGATCTGGGCAAATATCCATAACATCTATCACATATTACCTGCTGCATACGACTCCGGACAATATGTAATCTTTTTTATTGGCATTGGTTATTTGATAGAAGCATCCACGGGCGTAAATGGTGTGATCGTAGCAACATCTAAATTTTATAAATATGAGTCTTACTTCAGCCTTGCAATGATAGGTGTAACTATTATAGCTAATCTAATCCTCATTCCGGTTTATGGAATAACAGGCGCAGCCATTGCTTCTGCGGTCACCCTACTCATTTTCAATTTATCGAGATATTTGTTTATACTTCTCGTTTTTAAAATGCAGCCATTTTCTTACAAAACTCCCATAACGATAATTACAGGTATTGCAGTTTACGCGATCGTAAATGCAATACCTTCATTCTCCAACTTTATTTTAGACAGTATTCTTCGCGCCGGATTAATTACATTGTTGTTTTGCGGAACAGCCTATTACTTACGCTTATCCGAAGACATTAATAATTTAATAAACAATCTGGTAAACAAATATTTAAAAGGAACAACTAAGTAAAACTAGTTTAAGTTCCCCTTATCGTTGGTGATAAATTTATTCTCAGGCCTTCCAAATAGCCTGCCTTTAATTTTCATCCATATCGTTTCCTTTTTCAATTCCGGAGGAGTATACGGTGGATTTATTTTATTGCCTTTTCTGATATGAAAAGCATTGGGACGCTTTAACTTCTCAAAAACAACCACACTATCAAAAAAAGTAATACAACTGATATGATCAGTAATCTCGTTTAAAATCAACTGATCTTGTTTCAGAATATGATCTCTGTATAATGAATCAATCAGGTTTTTTGAATATTCAATAAACGTAGTTTTCTTCTTATATCCACCATGAAACTCGTACCAATATGAAGTGTGTGTATCTTCTACCATATATACTCCACCCTCTTTCACTTTTAGGTACAACATTTCAAATGAAACCTTTTGCTGGATCATAGTATGTCCACCATCGTCAAGAATAATATCCAGCTCAGGCAGTTGGTCAATAACCCTTTTAAGAAAAACCGGGTCGCTTTGTGATCCTATAAAAATTTTAGTATGCTCATCTTCAAACTTTTGGCATTCAGGATTGATATCTATTGCATAGATATTTACATCAGCACCAAAATACTTCTTCCACATTTGTAATGAACCTCCATGAGAGATCCCTATTTCAAGTATGTTCAGTTTTTTACCTTTATACTTAGAGAAGTATCTTTCATAAATCTCAAAGTAATGGTCCCATTTATGAATTAAACGTCCTTCATGTTGATAAAAAATATCTCTCAACGTACTATCTTCCATACTTCATTTTTGTTTTTTCAAATGTATCAAAACTTTGCAAAAAATGGATCAATATCTTTTGAATGTACTGGCCAAAAAGTGTCTTATTTTTTCAAAAAAAAAGCTACCCTGAAATACAGGGCAGCTTTTCATTAGCTTATCTAAGTATTAAACGAACTTCTTAGCGTTAACTTTACGCTCGTTTTCTGTTAAATATATTTTACGCAAGCGCATGCTTGCTGGTGTTACTTCTATATATTCGTCAGCCTGAATATACTCCATTGCCTCCTCTAATGAGAATTTAATAGCTGGAGCAATACGTGTATTATCATCTGTACCTGAAGCACGCATGTTAGTTAGTGCTTTACCTTTAACAATGTTAATCACTAAGTCATTATCGCGAATGTGCTCACCAAGGATCTGTCCTTCATAAATATCAACTCCCGGATCAACAAAGAAACGTCCACGGTCTTGCAATTTATCAATTGAATAAGCGGTAGTTGTACCTTTATCCATAGATACTAATACACCATTTAACCTACCAGGAATAGTTCCTTTCCAAGGCTCATAAGCTTTGAAACGGTGTGCCATAATAGCTTCTCCAGCAGTAGCTGTCAAAATGTTATTTCTTAAACCAATGATACCACGTGATGGAATCTCGAATTCCAAGTGTTGCAAATCCCCTTTAGGCTCCATAACTAATAACTCACCTTTACGCTGAGTAACCAATTCAATAACCTTACCAGCAACTTCACCAGGAACATCAACGATTAAAGTCTCAATTGGCTCACATTTCTTACCATCAATTTCTTTAACGATAACCTGTGGCTGTCCAACCTGAATTTCATATCCTTCGCGACGCATGGTCTCAATCAATACTGATAAATGGAGAATACCTCTTCCATACACCAAATAAGCATCTGGAGATTCCGTCTCAACCACTTTAAGGGCTAAGTTTTTCTCCATTTCCTTATATAAACGCTCTCTGATTCTTTGTGAAGTTACAAACTTACCTTCTTTACCAAAAAACGGTGAGTTGTTGATCGTGAACAACATGTTCATTGTTGGCTCATCAATTTTGATTACAGGTAATTGTTCCGGAGCATCAAAATCAGAGATAGTATCACCAATTTCAAATCCTTCTATACCTACAACCGCACAGATATCGCCAGATTTCACTTCAGTAGTACGAATCTTACCCAATCCTTCGAAAGTATAAAGCTCTTTTACTCTTGATTTTACAACTTTACCGTCACGTTTAATCAAGGTAACTGGTTGATTTTCTTTAATGCTGCCGCGATGTACACGTCCAATTGCAATACGACCAACAAAAGATGAATAATCTAAAGAAGTAATCTGCATTTGTAAAGTTCCATCATTTGTTGGAGCAGCAGGAATATTAGCAACAACAGCATCTAACAATGCAAAAATATCAGTTGTTGGCACTTTCCAATCAGTACTCATCCAACCTTGTTTTGATGACCCATATATTACCGGGAAGTCTAACTGCTCTTCGGTAGCCTCAAGATTAAAGAACAATTCGAAAATTTGCTCATAAACCTCTTCAGGGCGACAGTTTTCTTTATCTACTTTATTTACAACTACAATTGGTTTTAGTCCCAATGCTAAAGCTTTCTGCGTAACAAAACGTGTTTGAGGCATTGCACCTTCAAATGCATCACACAGTAACAACACGCCATCAGCCATTTTCAATACACGCTCAACCTCACCACCAAAATCGGCGTGACCAGGAGTATCGATAATGTTGATCTTTACATCTTTATACTGTACGGAAACGTTTTTAGATACGATGGTAATCCCTCGCTCACGTTCCAGATCATTGTTGTCAAGTATTAAATCTCCCGACTGTTCATTATCACGAAAGATTGAACATGAATGTAAGATCTTATCAACCAGTGTAGTTTTACCGTGGTCAACGTGGGCTATGATAGCTATATTTCTGATTTTTTGCATAAAATGCGTATGATTTTTGCCGCAAAGATACAGTTTATGATCGACATATCAAGCGATTAGCTATGTCCGATGTAGAAAAAACTTACAAAAAAAAGATAGCTTTATGTCTGAGGCTTCCGACCAAACGCCCACATTAGGAAGGGAAGCATCGCTTTTCCCCAAGTCTGAATATCATGTTTACCACCAACCATTTCGTAATAAGTAATATCATCAGGTCGCTTATAGCCCTTTATAAGTAATTCCTTTATCACATCAATAGAATCATCGATAGAGTCTATAATGAAGTTCCTATTACGGTCTGCTTTCTCATCTTCAGTACCTGTCATCAACCAAAATTTGAGGTCAGGCTTGGATCCTGTAATCCTAATGCAATGATGCAATATGCGGTCCTCATCCGTGTAACCATCTTTTAAATCTTTTTTACGCCACCAGAAGGCACCGGAAAATACGCCAACAGCATCAAAATAATTATCATTGTTCCAGGCGATATCAAAAGCAGTTAGCCCACCTAAAGAAAAACCTGCAAACGCCCTTTTACCATTAATAGGAAAATCAACCTCGCCTTGTATAAAAGGCAATAACTCGTTAATGATGAATTCTGTATAGATTGAAGCCTTAGCTCCACGTCCTAAATAGTCAGGATTCCCAGCTATGCCATACTCCTGTAAGCGATCTGCAGAAGCCTTAATTGCCACAACAACAAGCGGCTCTATTTTATTGGTTTGATAAAGGTTATTTAATGTCTCGTGAAGACAAAGACCATCGGTATCCTGTCCATCATTAAGCAACAACAGGTTTAATATTTCATTACCCATTAATCCTTCTGGGATAAAGAACTCTAATTCAACATCCCTTTTCAGATGAACAGATTTAAAAATACATTCAGTTTTTATAACTTCCGGAAGTAACATCACACTATACATAATCCAACAAATCCCTATCTCAAAAAATAATCGAACAAAGGTAATATTCTCAGCACGACAATAGTTAGCTATAGCTTTATTTTTACATTTCATCCAAAATCTTAGAATAAAAGTATTGAATACTTGCTGTTTAACAAATTGTTTTTCTAACTTAAAGCATCTAACTATTAAGGTATGGAGGAAGCATATAAAAAATGGTACAGTCACAACCTGAATGCTGATTTTGAACTCCTCACTTTTGGGCATAGTGGTTATCCGGTTCTGTTGTTCCCTACCAGCATGGGTCGGTACTATGAAAATAAAGATTTTAAAATGATCGACTCAATAAGTTGGTTCATTGAAGAGGGTAAAGTCAAGATCTATTGTGTAGACAGTATCGATAAGATGAGCTGGTATAATATGAGTGCTCATCCTGCGGAAAGAGTAAGGAATCATATTTATTATGATAAATTGATTCTTGAAGAGGTATCAACCCTTGCACGCCAAGAAACAGGTCACGCCAGGATCATTACTGCAGGCTGCAGTTTTGGAGGCTATCATGCTGCAAATTTTGCTTTTCGCCACCCATGGCTTGTAAGTCATATGTTTAGCATGAGTGGTGCTTTCGACATAAGAGGACAGCTAGAAGGTTTTTACAATGACGATGTTTACTTTAACAATCCTGTTGATTTTATTCCAAACGACAACAATCCGGATTTATGGCAGATGAGAATTATACTGGGAACTTCTGACAGAGACATCTGCAGAACAGATAACGAACGCCTCTCACAAACTTTAAACGAAAAAGGAATTAATCATTGGCTTGATATAAGACAAAATGCTGATCACGATTGGCCTATTTGGCGACAAATGTTACCTGAATACCTTGCTCAATTACCATAAATAATCAAACTAATCTACTAAAGAATATTATACATCTATTATACCTATGAAGAAAATTGGAATCTTATTTGGCAAGGAAAGATCTTTTCCTGAGGCTTTTGTGAAGCGTATAAATGAAATCGGGGGTGATGAATTTAAAGCTGAAGCTGTTAGTATTGACAAGATATTTCAGGCAGAGCCTTTAGATTATGCGGTGATTATAGACCGCATCTCACAGGGTGTTCCTTTTTATCGGGCAGCTATGAAGAATGCTGCAGTTACCGGGACAGCTGTAATCAACAATCCGTTCTGGTGGAGCGCTGACGAAAAATTCTTTAACAATGCCCTTGCAGAAAAATTGGGCATCCCTGTACCGAAAACGGCTCTACTTCCCTCTTACGAACAACCAGACGACACCTCTGATGAGTCTTTCAGTAACCTTGCATTCCCCCTTGATTGGGAAGGCATTTTTAATTATATAGGTTTCCCCGCTTATATGAAGCCTTTTGATGGTGGTGGCTGGAAAGATGTGTACAAACTCAATGACAAAGAAGATTTTTTCGACAAACACAGTCAAACGAAACAAACAGTTATGATGCTGCAAGAGGAAATCATTTTTGATGAGTATTTCAGATGCTATTGTATAGGTGGCAAACATGTTCATATTATGCAGTATGAACCACGTAATCCTTTTCACTTAAGGTATGTTGTAGATGCCCCTCCATCTAACGCACAACTCCTTCAAACTATTCATGATTATGTTATAAAGTTGAATAAATATTTAGGATACGATTTCAACACAGTTGAATTTGCAGTCCGTGATGGTATTCCATATGCTATTGATTTCTGCAATCCAGCTCCTGATGCAGATATAGCTAGCGTGGGCAAGGAGAATTTCGACTGGGTGGTAGAAACAAGCGCACAATATGCAATTGAAAGAGCAAAAGCACATGTTGATGGCCTGGACAACCTGACATGGGGTGAGTATATCAGAACTTCAGCAGCAGGCTTACCGCTAATTAAAAAAAGTATCGCTAAGAATTAATGGCCAGAACTTTAAAGGAAAAAGAAAATAACGCTAATCAATCGGAGGGAAAGACATGATGAACGAATTTACACTCGGCATAGAGGAAGAATATATGATTATAGACCCTGTAACAAGGGAACTAACATCTCATGATCAAAAAATAGTTGAGGCTGCTCAAAAGATCCATAAAGACCAGGTAAAAGCCGAGATGCACCAGGCAGTAGTGGAAGTCGGCACTGGCATTTGCAGGAACACAGACCAGGCACGTGAAGAAATTTCTCAGCTCAGATATACCGTTTCGCAGTTAGCTGGTGAACAAGGTTTACGTATCGGAGCCGCAGGCACTCACCCTTTTTCTCATTGGGAGAAACAACTTATTACCGAACATCCGCGTTACAACGAAATCGTAAATGAACTACAAGAGGCGGCTCGTTCAAACCTGATTTTCGGATTGCACGTGCACGTCGGCTTTCAGTCTAGAGAACTTGCGATTCACATTGCTAATCAGGTAAGGTACTTCTTACCTCACGTATTTGCATTGTCAACCAACTCCCCTTTCTGGGAAAGCAGAAATACAGGATATAAATCATTCCGAACAAAAATATTCGACAAATTCCCACGTACAGGAATTCCAGATATTTTTAACAGCATTGAGGACTATGATAACTATGTAAAGCTGTTGATTAAAACCAATTGTATCGACAATGCTAAAAAAATATGGTGGGACATACGGGTGCATCCATTTTTTGAAACCATAGAATTCAGAATTTGTGACTGCCCTATGTTGATCGATGAAACCATGGCTTTCACTGCTTTGTTTCAAGCTTTATGTGCTAAACTGTATAAACTACGACTACAAAATCTAAACTTCATTAGTTATTCAAGAGCACTAATCAACGAAAACAAATGGAGAGCAGCTCGGTATGGTATAGATGGAAGCCTGATCGATTTTGGTAAGGAAATGGAAGTCAACTGTCGTAATCTGGTATTAGAACTTCTTGATTTTGTTGATGATGTTGTCGATGAATTAGGGTGTAGAAACGAAATTAACTATGTGTTAAAAATACTTGAACACGGGACTGGCGCAGACAGGCAATTGGCTGTTTACGAACAATTTGGTAACTTTGAATCCGTGGTTGACTATATCACCACACAAACACTAATTGGGGCTAAATAGTTAACATGACTGATAGAAGAAAGATAAAGGTTGCGGTTATTGATATGAATAATGGCGTAACCAACCAGGGGATGCGTGGAATACAGGAAGTCTTGTTGCGCTATCAGAAGAATTACGAAATTACGTTATCGATTAACATATTCGATTTAAGACAAAAAGGCGAAATACCAGATTTGGAATATGATATATATATATCGAGCGGTGGGCCTGGTAGCCCTTATGAAGGAAAGGGCCTTAAGTGGGAAAATGATTTTTTTAATCTGCTTGATCTTATTGAATCTTTTAATCTTACAAATGAGCATAAGAAAAAGCATGTCTTCCTAATTTGCCATTCGTTTCAGATGGCCTGTAGAAAGTTCGGTGTAGGGCAAGTCATAAAAAGACGTTCAACAGCCTTTGGCATATTCCCGATATTTCTAACCGAAGAGGGAGAAAATGATCCAGTATTTAATGGATTAAACAACCCTTTTTATACCGTAGACAGCCGTGACTGGCAAGTAACAAATCCTGATGACCAACCCTTTGCTATTAAAAATGCTAAAGTTTTGGCTCTCGAGAAAGACAGGCCCCATATTGACCTGGAACGTTGTGTAATGTCTGTCCGCTTTACAAAAGAGATTGTAGGAACCCAATTTCACCCTGAAGCAGATCCCATCGGCATGAAGTCATACCTTTTACAGGAAGACAAAAAAAGAGCTATCGTTGAAAATCATGGTGAAGAAAAATATCATGATATGTTAAATAGCCTTGATAACCCTAATAGAATTGCATTAACACAGCAAATCGTACTACCAAATTTTTTAAACGAAGCTATAAACACCTTACAGGAAGCATCATATGATTGATCGTTACAGGAGTATATTTAACAACTCTTTTTCTGAAGCAAAATACTTAAATTTTTTATCTGCAATTGAAAGTGGACTAACTAAAATTCCATTTAGAGTAGCAGAAACACCTGTTTTTATCCCCAAAGATCTTAAAGAACAGTTAATTGCTGCTGGACAGGAAATAATAGACCTCATTAAACAACCTGATTTTAAAACGCTTACAGAGAATTCCATTCCCGAACAATGGAATGTCCCGGATGAAAATGACCATCCACACTTCCTTACTTTCGACTTTGGCATTTGCAAAGATGACCATGGAAAAATAATACCAAAATTAATCGAGATGCAAGGCTTTCCTTCTCTATACGGATTTCAACCTCATTTAGCTAAAATCTATAAAAATAGCTATGCATTACCAAATCCTTTCACTCCTTATTTTGAAGGATTAAATGAGGAGAGCTACATAGCCATGCTTAAACAAGTAATCGTAGGAATGCATCAGCCTTATGAAGTTGCATTAATGGATACTGATGCATTAAATCAGAAAACAGCGATTGACTTTTTATTAACGCAGCAACTTTTAGGGATTAAAATATTAAGTCTGACAGACATTATTAAGGAAGGTAAAAATCTTTTTTACCAGGAAGGTGATAATAAAATACAGTTAAAACGCATTTACAACCGGCTTATTTTTGATGAAATTGCTGATCAGACGGATATATTTAACAATAGCTTTGATCCAAGGGAAGCATTAAATATAGAGTGGATTACACATCCAAATTGGTTTTACAGAATCAGCAAATACACGATGCCATTTCTGAAAAGCAATTTTGCTCCTGAAACACTCTTTCTTAACAATTTAACCGAAATCCCTTCTGATTTGGAGAATTATGTATTGAAACCATTATTTTCTTTTGCCGGCATGGGCGTAATTATAGATGTAACCAAAGAAGATATACAACTTATTAGCGACCCTGAGAATTGGATATTGCAAAAAAAAGTAAATTACGAGCCGTTGGTACAAGCACCTGATGGAGGAGTAAAAGTAGAAATCCGACTAATGTATCTATGGCCAGACAATGCTGAACCAAAACTTTGTATAAATCTTGCGCGATTAAGTAAAGGAAAGATGATTGGAGTTAGATACAACCAAGATTTTGATTGGGTTGGAGGCACAATTGGACTAATGGAAAGCTAAATTGACATTCAACAGACTCCAATTGACATGGGGCTTGTTATTTTTGTATTATGGACATTCAAAGCATATTAGTGACCTTATTGTTTGTAGCCGCTATATTTTATATTGGCCGCATCATATATCGCTCTGCTTTTCCTAAAAGTGGAAGCTGCGCCTCAGGTTGCGGTAAATGTGGAGTCGACTTTTCAAATATCAAACCTGATAAAAAATAGATTTCATCTATAACCATATGCTGGAACAATTTAAAGCCTATTTACAAGACAAGGTTGCCATTACAGATGAGCAGTTTAATCTCATTTCCGATAAGCTAAAGGTCAAGCGCTTTGAAAAGAATGAAATGATCCTGATGAAGGGGGAAGTTTCAGCACATGGATATTTTGTGGTAGATGGCCTATTACGCAGCTATTCTATAGATAGCAAAGGGAAAACGCATATTATACAATTTGCCCCTGAGCAATGGTGGCTATCTGATAGAAATGGCATGCTTTTTAATGAGGCTTCGGAATTCTTTATCGACGCAATTGAGCATACAGAAGCCATCGTAATTCCTAAAGACTATATTAACGAATCAGCTAAAGTCGTCCCTTGCATGAACGATTTAAATCACACGATTCTTAATAACTCTATCAGATTTATGCAAAAACGCATCAACATGCTGTTAAGTGCAACTGCTGAAGAGCGATATCTGAATTTCATAAAACTTTACCCCAACCTAACTTTAAGAGTGCCACAATGGATGATTGCCTCATATTTAGGCATTACTCCTGAGTCTTTAAGTCGTGTCCGCAAAGACTTGGCTCACAAGCATTTCAAACCTTAACATTTTCTTATCATACATCAATGTCTGGCGATACATAAGCCCCTAACTTTGTGTTATTAAATTATTAACTAAATAAAATAAAACATAAAATTATGGCAACTACTAATTGGACATTAGATCCTACACACAGCGAACTTCAATTTAAAGTAAAACACTTAATGATTACTACTGTTACTGGGAGTCTTAATGTTTTAACAGCATCATTAACTTCCGAGTCGGATGATTTTGAAAATGCACAAGTAAAATTTGAGGCAGAGACCGCATCGATAGACACAGGAAATAATGACCGTGACAATCACCTGAAAAGTGGCGATTTCTTTAATGCTGATGAATTCCCTAAAGTTTCTTTTGAATCTACATCTTTAACTAAAGACGGTAGTGACTATACATTAAAAGGTGACTTAAGTATTAAAGGTGTAACAAAACCTGTAAAATTAGCAGTAGAATTTGGTGGTATCGCTACAGATCCATGGGGAAATACAAAAGCTGGTTTTACTATTAGTGGAAAAATCAACAGAACAGACTTTGGTTTAACATGGAATGCTGCTTTGGAAACTGGTGGCGTAATGGTAAGTGAAGAAGTTAAGATTTTAGGTGAATTACAATTCGTAAAACAAGCTTAATTAAAAGACAATTAGCATCCAGGTCATAAAACAAGAAAGGAGACAAATTGGAAGCAAATATTAAACAGGTATCGGCCGTGTTAAGCGCGCCGGCACCTCATATGGTTGGGGACGGATTTAGAGTTCATAATTTCTTCCCAAAAGGATATAAAATTAAAATGAGCCCTTTTTTCATGCTCGACTACAATTCTAAAATTGTATTCTCGGCCAGGAATGAACCGCGAGGAGTTGATGTACATCCACATAGAGGGTTTGAGACAGTAACAATTGCTTATCATGGGGCAGTAGCACATCATGATAGTGCAGGAAACAGTGGTATAATTTACCCCGGAGATGTACAATGGATGACAGCTGCCAGTGGAATATTACACAAGGAATACCACGAGCCAGAATTCAGTAAAAAAGGGGGCTATTTTCAAATGGTACAACTATGGGTCAATTTACCGGCAAAAGATAAAATGAGCCGCCCAAAATATCAGGGTATCAAATATGAAGATATTGCTAAACATGATCTAGCTGATGACGCGGGAACTATTGAAGTAATTGCTGGGACATATGAGGACACCAAAGGCTCAGCCAGTACCTTCAGCCCTCTTAATGTCTATAATGCCAGGTTAAATGCTGGTGGTAAAGCAAAGTTTAGCTTTCCATCAAACTATAATACTGGTATTGTAATTATTGAAGGAAGTATTGAAATTAATGGCAATGAAGTTGCCAATGCTGATGAGTTTGTTTATTTCAAAAATGAGGGAACTGATATTGAAATTGAAGCCCTCGAAAACTGCATAGTACTTGTGCTTAGTGGAGAACCTATTAATGAGCCTATTGCTCAGTACGGCCCCTTCTTAATGAATACTACAGCGGAAATCCAGCAAGCACTTGCAGATTATAATGAAGGTAAGTTCGGGTATTTAGAATGAGGAAAACAACCATTCTCTTCAGAATCTGGCATCTTTTGCTGAAGGGCAAAAGCGCCTGAGGCTTCTTCAGAGAAGGTAATTTTCCTTTTCAAGCAAGCTAATTAAGGATAGTGCAGAAACAATGTGTAGTACCGCTTCAATTCCTTGCAAAGGTTATAAGTATAGTGTTGATCTTTATAAGCTTTCAATACAGATTAAGCACCAACATATTAGTAAAATTAAGGATATCAAACAGGGAATAAATAAGTTTAGCAAGGGCAAAAACTAAACATCCGGCTTTCTAAGCTCCCTGCTTGACAGAAAAATTACCTTCTCTGAAGAGCATTGGAACTTTTTCCCTTCAGAAAAAGATTCCCGCGATGAAGAGAATGGTTATTTTTCAATGTTGTTTTAAGCCTTCTGAATTAAGCACACCGCATACGCCACTACTCCTTCTTCTCTGCCAATGAACCCCATTTGTTCATTTGTAGTCGCTTTGATAGAAATATCATCAATAGAAATTCCGGCAGCCTCAGCAATATTTTTCTGCATTGCAGGAATATGCGGATTAATTTTAGGCGCTTCCAGACAAAGGGCAGCATCAATATTACCTATTTCATATCCTTTTTCCTTTAGCAGTTTAACACTTTCCTGTAATAGAATTAGACTACTGATCCCTTTCCAACGATCATCTGTATTTTGAAAATGATAACCAATATCTCTTAAGTTGGCAGCTCCAAGCAACGCATCACATATTGCATGCAAAAGTACATCAGCATCGGAATGTCCAAAAGCCCCTCTATGATGTTCCAGATCGACTCCTCCAACGATAAATGGATGATTGTCTTTTAATTGATGAACATCAAACCCAAATCCTACTTTAATTTTCATTTTATCTAATTTGTTTTTACTCAAAATAATACATCAACCGATATTTTTCTTCCTTTTTATAGAAACCACTATTGCTGTGCCTTTCCAAAATTAAAAAGCAGCGAGAACCTAAGTGTATTAGCTAAGGGGCTGTCTTGTGAATTAGCAAGTAAGTAGGCAATATCAATATTAAAAATATTATACTTTAATCCAGCTCCTAATGTAAAATAACGCCTATTTCCCTTCTGGGGGCTTTCATAAAAATAGCCTGCTCTAAAAGCAAATTGCTGATCATACCAATACTCCATTCCAGCGGCAATATTTATTTCTTTCACTTCCTCCTTAAACCCACCTGGTGCGTCGCTAAATGAACCAAATATACCAGCAGGAACTGACCTACCAGGATCTCTTCCTGCAATTATTCTTCCATCAACATCATAAATCGGCTGAGTAGGAACCATTAATTTATTAAAATCAAGTGCGAAAGTAAATTGACTAACATCATCAATAAAGAATGTAGATGCCCCACCAATTTTCAGATTTGTAGGTAAGAAAGAAGCATTTCCCCGTTCAGAATAGCTTATTTTAGTTCCAATATTCGACAGATAAAGTCCAGCAGAAAGTATAGCATCACTACCTAAAAAAATCGTCGGCTTCTTAAAATAAGCTGACACATCTACCGCTACAGCCGTTCCAGCTTTAGTTTGCTGTACAGAAGAAAACTGTCCGGAAGTAAGATTCGAATGAATATATCTTAAGGAAGTTCCTAAAGAAAAGGACTCACTCATTTGTCGTGCATAAGTAACATCAAAAGCCAATTCATTAGGACTATAAACACCTAATTCTTGTTGATTAACGTCTGTTAGCTGGATCTCTCCAAGGTTAAAATATCTCAATGAGGCCCCTAGAACTGTTTTCTCATCTAACTTATAAAATCCACTCAAATAGCTCAGGCTAACATCAGGCACCAGATTCTTTAACCAGGGGCTATAAGAAATTGAGAACCCATATTTACTTTCCAAAAATGCAAGTTTTGAAGGGTTAATTCCCATTGCATTTCCATCAGGTTGCACTGCTACGCCAACTTCTCCCATCCCTCCCATTCGGGCATCAGGAGAGATAAGTAAAAATGGCACTGCAACAACGATATTATTACGGTCACTACCATTGGTCAGGGTTCCTGATTCCACAACCTGACCATACAGTTCTGTATAAACTGCAACCAAGAAAAATAAGCTTAAAGCAGTTTTTACAAAACACCCTAGATTCATCCCTGTAGATAATTTAACAATTATTGAACGCAAGTTACCATAGTGTTTATTAATTTCAAAGTATTACTCAGTTAACCCATGGTTTTAAACTGATAGACTATTTTAACTTTATTAATTATCTTCTTGCAGCATAATCCTTTTTTTATGTAATTTTATCTCTTATCATTGTCAATGCTTATTTGCTCTACTTGATAAAAAATAAAGATCGATTTATACAACAATAAATGAAAAGAACATCCTTATATTCAATCATTTCTCTCATGGCAGCTGCCTCTTTAGTTTCCTGTAAGTCCAAATCAGGAACTTCAGATAAAACGGGAATGGCCTACAACAAAAAAGAATATGGTGGTTTTACAGTTAATAACCGATACAAAAGAGGTCCGGGGCCAGGTTTGGTAGAGATTGAAGGTGGTGCATTTGTAATTGGTGGTAGTGCAATTAATGTCCCAGGTCAGGAGTTAGGAAATTACAATCACAAAAGAGAAATTACGGTTAACTCTTTTTATATGGATGAAACCGAGGTTTCAAATACCAACTGGCTTGAATATCTAAATTGGATCAAGACAAATTTCCCAAAAGACTATGAATATTACTATAATGAGTTACCCGACACATTGGTTTGGCGCAGACCATTATCATATAATGAGCCTTATGTAGATAACTATTTAAGACATCCAGCTTACCAGGATTATCCTGTAGTTGGTGTTACCTGGGAACAGGCAGAACGTTATTGCGAATGGAGAACTGACAGGGTTAACGAATTACTACTTCGTGAACGCGGCTATATGACAAGCTTTAAAGATAAGAATGGAGGTACAGCAAATGCCACTGCTTCTACTGGCTCTCAAGGTCCCTTCAGTACCGGAACCTATTTAAACAACCAAATAGATGATAAAGGTAAAAGAGCAATGAAGGACTTAAACCCTTCAAATGCTGAAAATGGCACTGGAAAAAATATGGCAACAAGAAATGTCAGACTTGAAGACGGTATTTTAAAATCAGCTTACCGTTTACCTTTTGAAACGGAATGGGAATATGCTGCATTAGGACTTATTGGAAATACCCAATACGAAAACATCAATGATAACAAAATTTATCCATGGAGTGGTTTAGGTTTAAGCTCTGCTAAAAAAAGTACCAGAGGTTTAATTCTTGCCAACTTTAAAAGAACCAAAGGCGACTATATGGGTGTTGGAGGTTCCTTGAATGATAAAGGAGGAATAACTGTTGCCGTAAGATCGTATACACCAAACGATTTTGGTCTTTACAATATGGCAGGGAATGTAAATGAATGGGTTCGTGACGTTTACCGTGCAAACACATTCGAGGCTGCTGATGCTTTCAACCCGTTTAGGGGTAACTTATATCTGGATAAAAAGATTTCTGATCCTACTACAGGGAAAATCGCTGTAGATAAATATAACAGACCAGTGATGACAGAAGCATTATATGCTAAAAAACAAACCTGGGCAGAGAAACAAGCTGCTGCATCAAAACCTGCAGACTCTTTAAAGAACAACTATGCTGATCAAAGAGGTTTTAGAGATCCTCAAAGTGAGCTTTATGGCGAGATTACTCTTGTAAATGACAAATCGAGAGTATACAAAGGTGGTTCTTGGAACGATCAGGCATTATGGCTTAATCCTGCTAGCAGACGTTTTTTACAGCAAGATGAATCATCGGCTGATATAGGTTTCCGTTGCGCAATGGACATGCAGGGATCTCCAGAAATCAGATCTTATGGAAAGCCACAGTTTAAGGCTAAGCCTTCAAAACCATTCAGAGGCAGATAAAATATCATGTAATAGCAAAAAAGTCTCCGACTTAAAGTTGGAGACTTTTTTTATGCCTGCCTGTTGGCTAAATTAGGCACACGATTAAAACTGAATTAATATCTCATTCTTTTCAACCTTATCGCCCTTACTGACTAAGATCTTTTTTACAGTTCCACTACTTGGTGATTTAATTATATTCTCCATTTTCATCGCTTCCAGAATCAGTAAATTATCCCCTTTATTAACCTCTTGTCCAGCTTCCACAATAACATTCAATACCAAACCAGGCATTGGTGCTTTAATTTCAAGCATTTTATTACCCTTAGCTATATCAAAGCCAAGTTGCTTTAATAAAATATCATATTGATCTTCAATAGTCACTTTATATAGCCTTCCATTCACCTTAATCAAACTTGTTTTCTCTTCTTTATCTTCAGAAACAAGTTCCACTTTATAAGATTTGTTCTTATGCAGGATATGGGCGTGTCCAACAGAAAGACCAGCTACATCTATTTGAAGTTCAGCTCCCCCTACGCTCAACACTTGCTGTTCTACCTCAACCTCAAAGCCATACCTGTCATTTACTTTTACATTCATAGTTACTGTGTTAATGCATATTGAATTAAATTTGCGCCCATTTTAAGCGCAGTAGTTCGCTTTTCCTGTGTATCATCAGGGTAAGTTCCAAAATCCTCCCAACCATTCCCTAAATCGCACTCAAACGTGTAATAACAAACGACTCTCCCTTCCCAGATCAGAGCATACCCTTTTGCAGGTTTACCATCATGTTCATGTATTTTAGGAAGCCCGTTAGGAAATTTAAATTTTTGATTATAAATACTATGATTTGCTGGCAATTCTGTAAAAGACAACTCAGGAAAAACCTTTTTCATTTCAATACGGATAAACTTATCCAAACCATAATTATCGTCAATATGCAGAAAACCTCCCCCTGTTAAATACTTCCGTAGGTTATTTGCTTCAGCACCACTAAAAACAACATTTCCGTGCCCCGTAAGATAAACAAAAGGATAATTGAAGATATCTTTACTTCCCACTTCAACAATGTCTTCCTGAGCCGCAAAATTAGTTTTAAGGTTTTTATTACAGAAGTCTATCAGATTAGGTAACGCAGTACGATTGGCATACCAATCGCCCCCTCCATTATATTTAAGCTTAGCCATTTTATAGGTCGGCATTCCAAAACTGCTCAGCAGCACCCATAAAAAAAGTAAAGCTCTTATCTTCATCTGTTTAAATAATTCACTTCAAAACAAGCAGCTAGTCCAGCTGTTTCTGTTCTTAATCGTGTATTACCTAAAGTTAAAGGTTTATAGCCAATTGTCAAAGCCATTTCAATTTCATTGGTCGTGAAATCACCTTCGGGTCCAATTAAAATGGTATAACGTTCCCTTGGCTTGGCGACATCAGAAATAAACTGTCTGGGCTCATTGTTCAGGCAATGCGCAATCATTTTTACGCTCTCGTTATTCTGTTTTAAGAAGGCAGACAAAGATATCTGTGGATTAATTACTGGATGATATGCTTGTAGGGATTGCTTTACAGCAGATGTAACCACTTTGTACAATCTATCTTCCTTAACGACTTTCCTTTCCGATCTGTCGCAAATAACAGGAGTGATTTCTTGAATGCCCATTTCTGTAGCCTTTTCGAGAAACCACTCCAATCTGTCTATATTTTTTGTAGGAGCAATTGCAATATGAAGATGATGATTAGATTTCTGATACTCATGAGTGGCTTCAATTACCTTTAATGTAACATGCTTTTTATGTTCACCAGTAATTTCAGCTTTATAAAGACCTCCAACACCATCAATCAGATAAACAACGGTCCCAATACTCAAACGCAAAACTTTAATACAATGCTTGCTTTCTTCCTCATTTAAGACATACGCATTACCGTTGATATCAGGGGTATAAAAAACGTGCATGATTTTAGTTTAATGTAAGTCTATCGCATCACTTTTATTAATAACAAGCTCCATCTTTATTGTCTCAATATTTTGTTCGGTTTTCTTAAGAATGGTAAATAAGTAACCATAGCATTCTTCACTATCTCCTACCTCCGGAATCTTTCCAAAAGCATGAGATACTAATCCACCGACAGTATCAAAATCTTCATCTTCCGGAAGGTCGTGAGGTAAATGCTCATTCACATCATAAACCGTTGCGTAAGCATTGATGATAAATTCTGAATCCGAAATCCTTTCTACGATCGGTTTTTCTTCATCATACTCATCCTGAATCTCACCAACAATCTCTTCAACAATATCTTCAAGTGTAACCATTCCAGCCGTTCCCCCAAACTCATCAATTACAATAGCAATCTGAATGCGTTTTTGTTGAAGCTCACTAAGCAGGTCATTAATTTTTTTAGTTTCTGGCACAAAATAAGGCTTTCTGATGATGTCACTTAACACCCAGTCCTTGTTATCAGCTAGCAAAGGCAAAAGGTCTTTAGCATGCACAATACCGATGATCTTATCGATGATAGTATCATATACTGGCAAGCGGGAATAACCTTCAGTTATAATCTTCGACACGACTTCCATTTTTGGAGTATTTAACTCCACCCCAGAAATTTTTGTCCTCGGAACCATAATATTCCTTACTACACGCTCATTAAAATCGAAAACATTTTTAATCAGCTCATGTTCATTGTCTTCTAAAGCACCGCTTTCTTTACCCTGATCTAATAAGTATTGTAGTTCTTCATTACTATGCAAAGATTCATGTCCACCAGCAGTATCAATTCCAAATGGTTTTAAAATAATAGCCGCCAGGCTATTCAACGCCCAAATGAACGGTTTTAAAACAACGTAAAAGATTTGTAATGGAATAGAAATAAACAAAGTAGTTGCAACGGGGCGTTGTATTGCTAAAGATTTTGGTGCCAACTCTCCAAATACAATGTGCATAATTGTAATGATAGCAAAGGCCGTGATTGTAGATGCAGAATGAATTACAGCATCACTAACATTAAGATTGAAACTAATAAACATATTTTGGAAGATGGTATGCATCACACCTTCACCAACCCATCCCAAACCAAGAGAAGCCAATGTAATTCCAAGTTGCGTTGCTGCTAAATAACCGTCCAGGTTATGGACAATATTTTTAGCCATTTTACCAACCCTACTCCCAGATTTTGCCTTAATCTCTATTTGCGAAGCACGAACCTTAACTATTGCAAATTCTGCTGCAACAAAAAAACCATTTAGAAATACAAGAAATAATGCAAATAGCAGACGCCAGCCTACTGGATCTGCGTCTGCAGCACCGGGGGTAACCAATACAGTTACTATCGGTACTGGTAAAAATGCACTAAGAAATGTAATAGCAGACATACTGACGGGATAAATCATTAAGGCTTATTTCTAAACGTCTTATCGTAAAGCTCTATGCTTTCTTGTATTACTTTGTGTGCATAACGTACACCAAGTAAATGCTCAATAGTTACTTGTTTCTCTTCTAATGCTTTGTAATCCTGAAAAAACTTCACAATCTCTTTCATCGTATGTGGAGGTAATTCAGCAAGATCATTAATATAATTTACAGACATATCATTTTTGGCAACGGCAATAATTTTGTCGTCTTGCTCGCCATTATCAACCATATGCATTACACCTATAACTTTAGCTTCAATGATGGTCATAGGATAAACATCCACAGAACATAACACTAAAATATCAAGTGGGTCATTATCATCACAATATGTTTGTGGGATAAAACCATAATTAGCAGGATACATTACTGATGAAAATAGTACGCGATCTAACTTAATAAGGTTTGATTCCTTGTCTATTTCATATTTTGCTTTCGACCCTTTCGGAATCTCTATAATCGCATTAACTGTCTCCGGTAAATTGTTACCTGGAGATACACTGTGCCATGGGTGATGGTCGTCTTTACTCATTTTTATTGTTCAGTATTTGATAATTTATCATTGTCGTCTTTAACTACTCTCTTTTTCACAAAAGCGAAGATTAACGGAATAGTAGTGATGACAACGAAACCTATAATTATATATAATAAATAATCGTTAATCTCTTTTTCAAATCTCTTGCCAAGAAAATATCCCAGCAAAGTTAAGGATGCTATCCAAATAATTGCACCTGCAAAGTTATATAATGCAAATCTTTTAAAGTCCAATTTGACTACACCAGCAAAAATCGGTGCAAATGTTCTAACAATTGGAACAAATCTGCCCATAATCAATGCGAAAGCTCCCTGTTTGTTGTAATATTCTTCAGCTGCCTTTAAATAACGGCGCTTAAAGAAAAAAGATTCCTTTCTATGATACAACATGGGCCCCGTCTTTCGACCAAACCAATAGCCCACAAAATTACCTGAAACTGCAGAAACCATTAGACCAAGGATAAGTACCCAGATATTTACATCGAGCTTTCCTGTAGCAACAAACATCCCGGCAAGAAACAATAGATAATCTCCTGGAAGAAAAAAGCCAAAAAACAAACCTGTCTCGGCAAATATGACGAACATTACAACGTAAAAACCACCTTCTTTAAGTAATTTTTCGGGATCAATGAAATGCTGTAATGAGTTCCAGAAATCGTGCATATTTCAATTATTCGTAAAACTACAAATAATAATCTATAGAAGTGCCTATATCAGATTTAAAATTACTGACGGATATACTCCTAAAAAAACAGTAATCAATACTGATAATACCAATACAAACTGATATTGCACAGGAGTTTGTAAGTCAGTATCATTACCTTCTTTGAAATACATAGCCACAATGACCCTAAAATAGTAATAGAAACCAACCAGTGCATTTAAAATTGCAAAAGCAACCAGGTATACATGGTAATTGGTCATTACATTTACAAACATCAGATATTTCCCTATAAATCCAGCAGTTAAAGGTATTCCAGCTAAGGATAACATCGCTACAGTAAGGACTAATGCTGTTAATGGATTACGTTTAGCTAAGCCATTAAAACTATTGAAATGATCATCTCCAGTTTTTTGCTTCACCAAAATCAATACCGCAAAAGCAATGATACTAGCAAAAGTATATGCAGCAACATAAACCAATACATTGTTTGATGAGCTTGCTGTCAAAGTAACCAAAGAGAATAAAAGATAACCTGCGTGTGACACACTTGAGTAGGCCAACATCCTTTTAAAGCTCTTCTGAAATAATGCTGTAACGTTACCAATAAATAAAGTTAAACATACAATACCCATTAATGGTGGAAGCCAGAAGTCATGTAAAGGTGCAAATGTACCTGCAAACAAACGTAGGAATGCAGCAAATCCAGCAACTTTCACAACTGTCGACATAAACGCCATGATCAATGTAGGTGATCCTTCATATACATCCGGAACCCAGAAGTGGAATGGAGCAGCTCCAATTTTAAAGCACATTCCAATCAATAGCAAAATTAATCCAGGGTAAAACAATGGAGAAACAGCCTTATAGTTACCTACCAGATATTGATTGATCACATCAAGATCAAAAGATCCTGTTGCGCCGTAAATTAAGGCAATTCCAAATAACAGGAATCCTGTAGAAAATGCACCCATCAAAAAATACTTTAATGAAGCCTCGTTTGAAGCAAAATTAGTTTTTCTGATTCCTGCAAGGATATATAAACTGACAGACATGATTTCCAGCCCTATAAACAACATCGACATGTTTTTATAAGAGACCATAACCACAATTCCGGCCAGTGCAAAAAGTATCAGTGTAAAGTATTCAGCAATATTTTCACTGTTAGCAGCAAAATAGTTCTGAGTAAGCAAAAATATAAATAGTGTCCCTAAAACAGTCAGCCCTGTAAAAGCCAATGCAAAGTTATCCATTTGCATCATTCCATAATAAGTTTGATTGGTATTCCAGGCAGTAACAACAAATGCCAGTGAAGTAAGCAAACCAACCAAGGTAAGAGGTAATAACGCTTTTTTAGCTTTAAACAAACCTGCATAAAGCACTACCAAAGCAGTAACAGTTATTGTTATAATGATATTCATTTCCTTAGTTTACCGATGTTAATTTTTGTGTTACCTGTTCTATTAAATGCTGTACTGAAGCTTCTGATAAGTGTAAAATCGGCTTAGGATAAACACCCAATCCAATTACCAGTGCACAGATGATATACAATACAACCTGTTCCGACCCTTTGATGTCTGTAAATTTAACGGTTAGCTCATTTGTTTTGCCCAACATTACATTCTGATACATTCTAAGCAAATAAACCGCGCTTAAAATAATAGTTAATCCAGCGAATACTGCAGCCCATAAGCTATATTGATATACGCCCAGTAATAAAAGGAACTCTCCGATAAAGCCGTTCATTCCCGGCAAACCCACTGCACCCAAAATGATAATTAAAAATACAATGGCAAGTTTAGGTGCCTGTTTTGCAATTCCGCCCAGATCAGCTATTTTTCGAGTTTGAGTACGATTAGCAATAATGTCAATCACAAAAAATAAACCGATAACGTTTATACCATGACCTAACATTTGTATCATTGCTCCTTGCATACCTTGTACGTTTAGTACAAACACACCTGCTGATATCAGACCTACGTGACCAATAGATGAATAAGCGATCAATCGTTTCGCATCCTTTTGTGTAAATGCAATAATCGAAGCATAAACAACACCTATAATTGATAAAATAATAGCGAATTGCCCCCAGTCTTGAACACCCCCAGGTACAATAGGCAATAACCATCTGATCACACCATAAATACCCATTTTAAGCATGATACCTGAAAGCAACATTGTTCCTGCAGCAGGAGCTTCTGTATAGGTATCAGGTTGCCATGTGTGGAAAGGAAATACTGGCATCTTAATAGCAAAAGCCACAAAGAAAGCCCAGAATATCCAGGTCTGTTGTGTAGAATCTAAGCTTAAATTATAAAATGCCTGGATATCAAAGTTATTCGAAGGATTCTGTAAGTAAAGATAAATGATCCCCAAAAGCATAAATAAAGATCCAGCGATAGTATAAACAAAAAACTTCATGTTTACTTTAATCCGGTCTTTACCACCCCATACTGCACAAATAAAGTAAATAGGAATCAATGCTGCTTCCCATCCAATGTAGAACAAGAAAGCATCCATAGCAGTAAATACTACTAACAACCCACTTTGCATAAACAAGATTAATGCGAAAAAAGCATTTGGCTTACTATATTGATGCTGATAGGCCGTAAGAATAATCAATGGAATAAGCACATTGGTCAATAATATAGTGATCAGGCTAATCCCATCTACACCTGCATGAAAGCTGATCCCGAGATCTTTTATCCAGGGAAAGTTCACAACAAATTGCATGCTTGCATCCGGTGTAAAATTACATACCATTGCAAGAGCAAGGCCTAAGGAAGCGATTGCCGATACCAATGCGACATGTTTTGCTGCATTTCCGGAGAATGCGGTAACCAAGGCGCCAACCAATGGTAAGAATATAAGAAGTAATAAGACTTGTTCCATTATTTTTTCTTGAACGATCTTTTATAGAGATAAATAAGTATACAATAACAATGAGATGATTCCTATCACCATCATAAAAATATAAGCGCCAACATTTCCTGTTTGCAGTAAACGTAAACCTTTGCTCGCCTCATTTGTAGTCCAGCCTAGACCGTTTACAATACCATCCACAATTTTATTGTCAACAATTTTATAAAAGAAAACCGATATTGCATCTAAAGGCTTTCTAATTATGGCATCATAAATCTCATCAACATAAAACTTGTTGTAAGAAAGGTTGACTAAAGCCGAACGCTTGCCTTCGTCTGCCACAGGAATATCGTTTTGCTTGATATACTTGTTATAAGCAACACCAATCGAAATCAAAACTCCTATCACCGAAACTGCCATTAACATATACTCTGTAGCATGATCTGGAGCCTCACCTACATGTTTAATAACCGGAGATAACCATTGAGATAACCAATGACTACCACCTAGTGCTTCCGGAATACCTATCATACCTCCAAAGGCAGATAAAACAGCCAAAACGATTAGTGGTATAGTCATAGACTTTGGAGACTCATGAATTTTCTCTTCAGCATGATGAGTACCACGATACTTCCCATAAAAAGTAAGGAACAACATTCTGAACATATAAAAAGCAGTCAAGAATGCAGTAAATACAGCAATTCCCCACATTACTTTATCATGCATATAAACATGAGCTAGAATCTCATCTTTAGAGAAGAATCCAGAAAATGGAGGTAAACCTGCAATAGCAATAGTACCAATCAACATCGTGATAAATGTAACTGGTAATTTCTTACGTAAACCACCCATATGGCGCATATCCTGTTCATGATGTAAAGCATGAATTACAGAACCAGCACATAAGAACAATAATGCTTTAAAGAAAGCATGCGTAATTACGTGGAAAAAAGCGCCATCGTAAGCACCCACACCTAAGCCAAGGAACATATACCCTAACTGGGATACTGTCGAATAGGCCAGTACCTTTTTAATATCATTTTGCGTTAATGCAATAATAGCTGCAAACACCGCTGTAGCCAAACCAACAATGGCAATGATGTGCTGAATGAATGGGGCAAGATCAAAAATCAGGTTAGATCTTGCAATCATATAGATACCCGCTGTAACCATGGTAGCAGCGTGAATCAAGGCAGAAACCGGAGTCGGTCCAGCCATCGCATCTGGCAACCAGGTAAATAAAGGCAACTGTGCAGATTTACCGCAGGCACCAATAAATAAGAATAAAGCAATTAAAGCAATCGTACCATTTCCTGGCAACATATTAGCAGCTTGCGGGAATATTTTACCAAACTCAACACTTCCAAAAGTAGTGAAGATCAAAAATACACCAAGTAGAAAGCCTAAATCACCAATACGGTTCATTACAAATGCTTTTTTCGCTGCTGATGCATAACTGCTATTTGTATACCAGAACCCGATCAATAAGTAAGAACAAAGCCCTACACCTTCCCAACCAATAAACATTACAATATAGTTTGATCCCAAAACCAGCAACAACATAAAGAAGATAAACAGGTTCAGGTAGGCAAAAAACTTACCGAAACCTTCATCGCTATGCATGTAGCCGATAGAGTAAATATGGATCAAAAAGCCTATGCCTGTAATGATCAGGAGCATTAATGAGCTTAATGGATCAACCAAAAACGACAATGGAATGTGTAAGTTCCCTGCGCTAATCCAATCAAAAAGAAATATTTCGTGCGATTTATTCGCATCCGCACCCAGTTCAAAAAATATCCCAAGGCTTATTGCAAACGAAATGAATATGACACTGCTCCCTATAAAACCAATCAGGTTTTTGGATAATGAATTTCTCCCAAGGCCATTAATTACAAAGCCCAAAAGAGGAATCAACGGAACCAGCCAAACTAAATTTATCATCTTATATTCTTCTTAATAATTACCACTTAAGGCGATTCAACACATTAATATCTGTAGATTGGGTATTTCTGTAAACCATTACAATAATACTCAAACCAACGGCCACCTCAGCTGCTGCCAGGGCCATAATAAAGAACACGAATACCTGACCCGATGGATCATTGTTATGTACCGAAAAAGCAGTTAACAATAAATTCACGGCATTTAGCATCAGCTCTATAGACATGAAAATAACAATTGCATTTCTACGTGTTAAAACACCTATAACACCAATGGTGAAAATGATTGCACTTAACCAGATGTAATGGTTTAGCGGTACCCCTTGTAAATGATGAGTAATGTCGCCCATTATACTTTCTCTTTTTTAGTTAATAATATCGACCCTACCATTGCCGAAAGCAATAAAATAGAGCACAGTTCGAACGGCAGCATAAATGGTCCGAATAATTCCTTTCCCAGGTTTTTTACCAGACCAAGATTTGGATTTTTCAATACAACCGGATCAGAAATTGCTGTTGCCTTTAAAGCCCCTGCTAAAGTCACCAGTAGGCAACAACCTGCAATTACGCCAACAACCTTTATCAAAGTCGATTTGAGTTGTTCATTGTCTTTATTCAGGTTCAGTAACATCAGTACGAAAAGGAATAAGACCATAATCGCCCCCATGTACACAATAAAGTTTACTACTGCCAAAAACTGTGCATTCAGCAGAACGTAATGTACAGTAAACGTAAAGAATGTAACAATCAGGTAAAGCACGCTATGCACTGGGTTTTTTGCGAAAATAACCATCAGTGAAAAGAAGATACTTAGTGTGGCAACAAAATAGAATACCGATGCACCCATTAATATATATTTAATCTGTTTATTAAATAGCCCTAAAGCTATATGTGTTTATTATTTCTTATTCAAAGGCTGTTCAACCAGCTTATCTTTTCCGTAAATGAAATCCTTACGCAAATAATCTGAAGGAACAATTGGTCCATCCAGGTAAATAGCCTCTTTCGGACAAGCCTCTTCACATAAACCGCAGAAAATGCAGCGTAACATATTGATCTCATATACCGAAGCATATTTCTCTTCGCGGTAAAGCTCTTTCTCTTCTGGCTTACGCTCAGCAGCAATCATAGTGATTGCCTCCGCCGGACATGATAAAGCACATAAGCCACAAGCTGTACAACGCTCTCTACCTTCTTCGTCTCTTTTCAAAGAGTGCATACCCCTGAAATTAGTCGAGAATTCACGCTCTACCTCAGGATACCTGATCGTCGCTTCTTTCTTAAAAAAGTGACCAATCGTAATAGCCATTCCTTTAGCAATAGCAGGCAAGTACATGCGCTCTGCTAATGTCAAGGGCTTTTGTTCTAATACTTTCTTTTTACTGGTTAATGGTTCCATTAAACCTCCTTATTATTATTCCACTAATGTGGATGTTAAAATCCTTCAATTATTGCAATTACCACACCGGTAACTACCACATTCGCTATAGCCAAAGGAATTAATACCTTCCAGCCTAAATGCATCAGTTGATCGTAGCGGAAACGAGGAATAGTCCAACGTACCCACATAAAGAAGAATATGAATGCAAATATTTTAACAAAGAATACAGCTACTCCAAAAAGCGGTGCCCAGGTTGGGCCTAATAAACCGGCCATATAATCCATCCCTGGGTAATTATAACCACCAAAATATAAGGTAGCCATTACTGCTGCAGATACAAACATGTTAATGTATTCAGCAAACAGGTAAAAACCCAATTTCATAGATGAGTACTCTGTATGATATCCACCAATCAACTCTGTTTCACACTCAGGTAAGTCGAAAGGTGCCCTATTGGTTTCCGCAAAAGAACATACCATAAATAGAAGAAATCCTAGAGGCTGATAAAGGACATTCCAGCGCCAGCCATGCTGACCGTCCACAATTTCTTTCAAGCTCATAGAACCCGTTACAAGCAACAAAGCAATAATCGACAAGCCCATTGCAATTTCGTAACTAATATTTTGTGATGCTGCTCTGATGGCACTTAATAAAGAGTATTTATTATTTGATGCCCATCCACCGATCATCACACCATACACACCTAGTGAAACAACACCAAAAATGTATAACAAACCAACGTTGATATCAGTTACCTGTAAAGGAACCAACCTATCTCCAATCTGCATTGGACTACCCCACGGAATAACAGCTGTACCAATACAGGCAGTTAACATAGCAAGGCCTGGACCAACCATAAACAGCCATTTACTTGCATTTGAAGGAATAATCTCCTCCTTCATGAACATCTTTACACCATCGGCTAAAGGCTGCAAAATACCGAAAGGGCCAGCTCTATCCGGTCCCAACCTGTCTTGTAAAAAAGCAGCCACCTTCCGCTCCGCATAGGTAGAATACATAGCAATCACAAGGCTAATCCCAAAAATGATAGCTACAAGTACAAATTTTTCTATTACAAAAGCTATATCCATTAGAATTTAGTGGTTTTATCTAGTTCAACCTGATTTGCTTGCTTCAATTTAGGGTTATCCTGAATTACTGGCAATGGCTTTAAAGTCTCGTAGTGATTAGAAGAAATTACTGAAGTATCACTAACAGGAGTAGGGTGTTCAATTACCCAATCTGCAGTCTTTTTCTTATCAAATCTGCAAGTATTGCAAATGAACTCTTCTACTTCACCATACACATCCTTACGTGCTGTTACTCTTAAAACATCCTCACCCTTGTACCATAAAGTTACTTTACCGCTACAAGTAGGGCAATCTCTATGTGCATCAATAGGCTTTGTAAACCAAACACGGTTCTTAAATCGGAAAGTTTTATCTGTCAAGGCCCCAACCGGACAAACGTCGATCACATTACCTGAGAAATCATTATCTACTGCCGTTTGAATATAGGTAGAGATTTCAGAATGATCACCTCTGTTCAGGATACCATGTACCCTTTTATTCGTAATCTGATCAGCTGTAAACACACAACGATAGCATAAAATGCATCTATTCATATGTAACTGGATCTTATCTCCAATATCTATCCGCTCAAAAGTCCTGCGTTCAAACTCATATCTAGTTTTCTGCAAGCCATGTTCATAACCCAGGTTTTGAAGATCACACTCTCCTGCCTGGTCACAAACCGGGCAATCAAGTGGATGGTTGATCAATAACATCTCTACCACACCACTACGTGCTTCTAGTACTTCCGGAGAAGTAATGTTCATTACTTCCATACCGTCCATTACAGCAGTACGGCAAGATGCAACCAGTTTAGGCATCGGGCGAGGGTCCTTTTCCGAACCTTTACTTACCTTAACAATACAAGTACGGCATTTTCCACCGCTTCCTTCTAATTTTGAATAATAGCACATAGCCGGTGGTACAATATCTCCACCTATTTGCCTTGCAGCATTCAGGATAGAGGTACCCGGAGCTACTTCTACTGTTATTCCGTCTATGGTTACCTTAACTTTATCACTCATTGTTAAAGATATTCTTTTGTCTGATGTTAATTATCTGTCGTAACGGCTTTGGCAATCGGGTCAGCATAATTTGCCAGACCATAATTTGTATTTAAGCTCTTTACGGGCTCATTCACATGCCACTCAAATTCGTCCCTGAAATGTCTGATCGCACTTGCAACCGGCCAGGCTGCTGCGTCACCAAGCGGACAAATAGTATTTCCTTCTATCTTTTTAGACACGTCAACCAGCAAATCAATATCGCTCATCTTACCATGTCCATATTCCAATCTGTGCAATACCTTTTCCATCCATCCGGTTCCTTCTCTACATGGCGAACATTGTCCACAACTCTCATGATGATAGAAACGCGAGAAGTTCCAGGTGTTTCTAACCATACATTGATCTTCGTCGAAAGCTATAAAACCTCCTGAACCCATCATTGTACCAGTTGCGAAACCACCTTCGGCAAGAGACTCATAGCTCATTAACCTTGGTTCGCCATTGGCTAGTTTCAAACTTAAATTTGCTGGTAAAACAGGAACTGATGATCCACCTGCAACAGTAGCTTTTAGGCGCTTCCCATTGGCAATACCACCACACCACTCATCAGAATAGATAAATTCCTCAACAGGTAAACCCAACTCGATCTCATAAACACCTGGTCTAACCAGGTTACCTGAAGCAGAAATCAATTTTGTTCCTGTACTTCGGCCAATGCCAATTTTTGCATACTCATCCCCACCATCATTAATGATCGGAACAACAGCTGCAATAGATTCCACATTGTTTACTACAGTCGGACAACCATATAATCCCGCAATAGCAGGAAATGGAGGTTTAATCCTTGGGTTTCCTCTTTTACCTTCAAGTGATTCCAGCAAGGCTGTTTCTTCACCACAGATATAAGCTCCACCACCAGGCTGAACATATAGTTCCAGATCATAACCTGAACCTAAAATATTCTTACCTAAGAATCCTGCTTTTTTTGCTTCTGCAATTGCCTTTTCAAGAATACGAATCTGCGGCATCATTTCTCCACGTACATAGATATAGGAAGTGTTTGCACCAAGCGCAAAGCTGGAAACAATCATCCCTTCGATCAATGCATGAGGAATATAAGTCATCAGATAACGGTCTTTAAAAGTGCCCGGTTCCGACTCATCCGCATTGCAAACCAGGTAACGAGCAACGCCCTCTGGTTTAGCTAAAAAGCTCCATTTCATTCCCGTAGGGAATCCTGCACCACCGCGACCGCGTAATCCAGACTTTTTAACTTCTTCTACTACCTCTTCAGGCGTAAGAGTCTTTAAAGCTTTCTCAACGGAACGATACCCGCCTTTTTGGCGATAAACATCAAGTGTATTGATGCCAGGTACGTTTATATGTTCTAATAATAGTTGACGGCCCATTATTTCTTGCGTAAATCCTCAATCAATTTGTCCACCTTTTGCTCGTTCAGGTTTTCGTAAAATGTATATTCAGGGCCAATCTGTAAAACCGGACCGTAACCACAGGCCGCCATACATTCAACACCTCTCCAGCTAAACAAACCATCTGCTGTTACTTCATTTTCTTTCACACCCAGCTTGCTTTCAATATGACCCATGATTTTCTCTGCGCCAACCAGACAGCAAGGTCCTGTTCTGCATACTTCAAGCACATATTTACCTTGTGGCTTTAAGAAATACATGGTGTAAAATGATGCTACCTCATAAACTTCAATATCTTGAATGTCTAAGTAAGCAGCAACTTTATCCATTGCAGGAACACTTACCCAGCCATACACCGCCTGCACTTCGTGCAAAATTGGCAATAAGGCCGACTTCTGTTTCCCTTCAGGATATCTTTTTACGATTTCATCAAACTTTTCAATTAAGGCTGATGAAAACTCTACAGGTTGTTGTTCTTCTACTTTAAGCATCTAATTCTCCTGCAATAATATTCATGCTACTCATGTTGATAATGGCATCTGACAACAGCATACCTACGCTCATGGGTGCAAACATTTGATAATTTATAAAACTAGGCCTTCTAAAGTGCAGACGGTAAGGAGTTCTTCCGCCATCATTAATCAGGTAAAAACCAAGCTCACCGTTACCACCCTCTACAGCATGATAAACTTCAGCTTTAGGTGCATCAATTTCTCCCATCACTATTTTAAAGTGATAAATCAACGCTTCCATATTGTTATATACTTCCTCTTTCGCTGGCAGATAAAATTCAGGAACATCTGCATGGAAAATACCTGCAGGTTCATGTTTCAATTTCTCCATCGCCTGCTCTATAAGGCGTAAACTTTGCCACATTTCCTCGTTACGAACTAAATAACGATCATAAATATCACCATTTGTCCCTACTGGAATTTCAAAGTCAAAATCTTGATAAGAAGAATAAGGCTCACTGATGCGCACATCATAATCAACCCCAGTTGCACGCAACAAAGGACCTGTCCAGCCATAATCCAGTGCTTTTTCTGGAGTAACACAGGCAACGCCAGCAGTACGATCAATAAAGATTCTGTTTCTATTCAATAATGCTTCAAATTCTCTTAAAGCAGGAGGAAAATCTTTCAGGAACTTATTGATCTTTGCAAAAGCGATATCATTGAAATCTCTTTCAAAACCACCGATACGACCAACATTCGTTGTTAAACGCGCACCGCAGATTTCTTCATAAATCTCGTAAATATGCTCTCTGAACTGAAAAAGGTACAAAAAAGTAGTTGTAGCACCAGTATCTTGTCCTATGATCGTATTACAAATGATATGATCAGCTATACGAGAGAGTTCCATGATAATTACCCTCAGATAATCTACACGTTTTGGCATTTGTATGTTCAGCAACTTCTCTACCGTCATGTGCCAACCCATATTATTAATAGGTGAAGAACAATAGTTCAAACGGTCTGTCAAAGGAGTAATCTGATAAAACGGCCTGTGCTCTGCAATTTTCTCAAATGCACGGTGAATATACCCAATGGTAGAAACACCACTCACAATACGCTCTCCGTCCATCTGTAAAACATTCTGGAAAACGCCATGCGTCGCCGGGTGTGTTGGCCCCAGGTTAAGGGTTACCAATTCTTCCTGCGGATCATTATCTGTATATACTGGTTGATTGTGATTCATAAACTTATCTACCAAAGTATTCGTCTTTTTTATCTACTCTATTTGGATCTTCCAAAGGATATTGTTTCAACATAGGAAAAACACCTAAATCATCCATGTTCAGAATCCTTCTTAAATCAGGATGACCTTCAAATTTTACCCCGAAGAAATCATATGTTTCACGCTCCATCCAATTTGCAGCATTCCATACAGTCGTTGCGGTAGGGATACTTGGATTTTGCGAATCGATATATACTTTAATCCTGATTCTGATCTTTTTCACCATGCTATGCAGGTGGTAAACCACTGCAATTCCATGTCTCTTTTCTGGATAATGCACTGCTGTAATATCTGTGAGGAAATTAAAGTTTGCCACTTCGCTTTCCTTCAAAAACTTCAGCACATCGATAATTACGTCTTTAGTCGTTTCAAAAGTAAGTAAGCCATAAGGCTCATTTACACCTATGATTTTATCACCAAACTTTTCGCTTAGTAATGTTATCAAATCTTGATTTGTTACCTCTGCCATTATAAAATTCCGTAAGAAGCCAACATTTCCTTGTACTGATCTGAATTTCTTCTTCTCGAAGATTCATTCTTCACTAATTCCTGAATTTTGCCAAAACCATCTAAAATAGCTTCAGGTCTTGGTGGGCAACCAGGGACATACACATCAACAGGAATAATCTCATCAATACCCTGTAAAACAGAATACGTATCAAATATCCCACCACTAGATGCACATGCACCAACAGCAATCACCCAACGAGGTTCAGCCATTTGCAAATAAACCTGTTTTAAAACAGGGCTCATTTTCTTAGCAATGGTACCCATTACCATTAATAAATCGGCCTGACGTGGAGAAAAACTTAAACGCTCCGACCCAAAACGGCCGAAATCATAATGAGAACCCATAGTTGCCATAAATTCAATACCGCAACATGAAGTCGCAAATGGAAGAGGCCATAATGAATGGGAACGAGCCAAACCAATAACTTTATCTAAAGAGGTGGCAAAAAAGCCAGATCCTTCAATGCCTGGCGGCGCTTCTACTATATTGATGTCACTCATGATACAAAACGAAAAAGGCTCATTCCTTTAAAGAATGAACCACAAATTTACAATTTTTTGAAGCAAAAGGCCTACGCTATATGCATTTAGAATCGATCTAAATAGATTAATTCCAATCCAGGGCTTTCTTTTTCAAAACGTATATAAAGCCCAATAATAAGGTACCCATAAATATAAACATCTCAATCATACCCGTCATACCTAAATCCCGGAAGTTAACAGCCCATGGGTACATAAAAATAACCTCTATATCAAACAATACAAACAAGATTGCAACCAAAAAATATTTGATAGAAAAAGGCTGGCGCGCATTTCCAATGGTTTTAATACCTGCCTCAAAAGTTTCCAGTTTATCTTTAGTCTTCCTTCTTGGGCCCAAAAAGTGAGTCGCAACTAAAGTCACAACAACAAAACCTAAGGCAACAATAACTTGAAAAATGATAGGTAGAAAATCTACAGGTACACTTTGCGTTTCCATTTGAAAAATATTTTAGGACAAAAGTAAAACAAAAAGGCAGGATATCAACCCTGCCTTTTCAATTATTATATATTTTAATTATTTTCTTTTAACAGGAGCTTTAGGAGCTGGTGCTGCTAATTGCTTCAATCCCTCAGATGCAGTAGCATTTTGAGGCTCTAATGCCAAGGCTTTATCCCAGTACAATTTAGCTTTTTCTTTATCGTTTTTGTACAAAGCAAAACCTGCTATCTGGTTATAAGCCTCTACCATACTTTTAACTGGTGGAGCTGGTTGAACATTATTTTTTAAACGAACTTCTGCTGAATCCAGGTATTGCTGATAGAATGGCAATTTCAATCCTTTAGGATCTGTATCACTATCCATCAAATTATTTACTCTGGCCCTCCAAAGAAATACATCAATAGTAGTCGGAGCCTCTTTCAACACTGCAGCAAAGGCAGTATCAGCTTTAACTAAAATATCCTTAGATGGATTTGTTTTCGCACTATAACCTTGTCCATAAAGGAAATAACCAGCAAGTCCACGGTAGAAGTAATTATATAATGAACCTTTTCCATTTGGATTATACTTATTCACAACATCATAAGTTTCAATTGCTTTAGGATAGTCTTTCGCATCATAAAATGCTTTTGCAACTTCAGCTAATTGCTCAGCATAAGCAGAGTCCAACTGAACAGCTTTAATCAAGCTAGTCATTGCTAAATCATCTTGCTTATTTTCTTTTTGTGCCCTTCCTAGGTATAAATAATCTGAAGCTATTACACGAGAAGTGTCTTTTGCTTTCGCAAAGAAATCGTTCATATATTCCAAAGCTTGAGGATAGTTTTTATTCTCAAATGCTGAATAACCACGTAACCTAGAAACTACCAAAGCTTTTGGATCGTTAGGATTACTTGCCGCAAGACTAGAAGTTACTTCTTGTAAAGTTTTATAATCCTTTGCATAAAATAAGAACTGAGCATAACGTAATTTAGACTCAAATGAGTTATCAGTTAAATCGATATACTTTTTGTAATTCTCAGTTGCCTGAGCTGATCTAGCATCAAATTCACTCGCCATCTGAAGTGCCCATTGCATATAAAGCTCAGCAATTTCACGGTAAGCTGGTCCATAGTTAGGATCTTTTGTAATTGCTTCCTTCAATTGCTCTTCTGACTCTGTAAAAGCTCTTGACTCTTTGTACATACGACCAATTTGAACCGTAGCTCTAACCAACGATTCGTTGATATTTAATGCACGCATATAGTTTTGTAATGCCTCAGAATTCTTCTTTTGCAAAGCATAATAATCGCCTAGTGCTAAGAAAGTTTCTGCATCTTTATCTTTGTCATCCAATTCTTCTGCTTTTTGCAAATAAGGCAAAGCAGCTTCAAAATCTGGTTTATCGGTTGAAATATATGCTTTTCCGATATACAACTGAGGCACCCAGTCTTTCTTCGATGACACCTCTACAGCTTTTGCAAAATTAGTTTTTGCAGAAGCAGCATTGTTATCAATTAAGTCTGCCTCACCTAAACCGATATAATTTAATGAATTTTTAGGATCTGCAGTTACACCTTTTGTAAATACAGCACGTGCTGAATCCACATACTCCATACGCAAATAAACCTCACCCAAATTATAATAATTCTCTCCTTTGCTAGCTTGTGAATTTACAAGTGTTTTAAGCATTGAAGCGGCTTTCTGATACTGCTCGGCATCTATTGCCTTCTTTGCGTCACTTAAGCTCTGAGCAAAAGAGGCAGAACCCATCACTACTAAACCTAAACTTAAGGTTATCGCTTTCTTTGTCATTTTCATGGTTCGTATATTGTTTTTTAGTTATCAAGAAGTCCATCCACGTGGGGCTTCAAAGTTCAAATATAAAATTTAGTTTGTATTCTTAAAATTAAAATCACGAGAAGCCATTTTATGTGGCCCTAATCCGGATTTGAGTACAATCAGTTGCCCCCTCGGACTTACCAACCAGGTTGCGAACCCTGCTCCCAACCCATCTCTACCTTCAGCATTTATAATATATATATTCCTTAAAAAAGGATAAATTCCACTAATTAAATTCGCCTGAACAGGCTTATAGAACTGATCATCCCCTTTTTTACCTTTAAGGTTTTTCACTCCCATCATTTTCACCTTATCCAGGTCACCAGCCATCTCTTTCTTATTATCGATAAGCCAGTTAACCCCAACAACACCTATAAATCCTTTATTTTCTGCAATATACTTAATCACATCATTATTGGTGTTTAAAGTATAAATACCTTTTGCCGGCAAAACTTTAATCCCTGCCAGATCTTTAAAATAACGTAATGTGCTGGAATAGGCATTGTCAAACACCAACTGCTTACCACTAGTAGAAGTCCCCTTTAATATATTAACGACTTCATTTACAGTAATATTGCTATCCAAATTAACTTTATTAGTAATTAATGCAATTCCATCTATTGCAAATCTGGATGTTTTCGGCACAATACTTCTATTCCTGTATACCTTATCTTCAGCTTCAGTAAGCATCCTTGACATGACGATCACGCGAATACTATCATTTAAAAAAGTAGGTATTATTCTTTGTTCATTACCTTCAACAAGCGTAAATTTTGTATCCGGATAATCCGTTTTAAATACTTCAATCTGGTCGGCCAATACTTCCGAAAAAGATTCATCGACTAATACACTAATCGTACCAGAAGTACGCGTTTCTTGCACTTCATTTGCAGGTTTTGGCTTCTGTTTACAGGCAACAAAAACAGTTAGTAAAAGTATAAAACTAAGATTTTTCATTTATCAAGCATTAATTGTTACTCTTCTTCAGGTTTCTGATTTATTAAGCGTACGAACCGGATCAATGCGTAAACGATAAGCAAGCAACCCAACATGATCCTGTATTTCGTTTCTATCTGGTTGAGGACTTGATTTCCGAAGATCAACATACCCCCTAGCACGATGTAGAAGAAAAACATGACCAGGCCTAAAATGAACAGAAATCGCTGTTGAGGCGATTTCTGCATAAATGTTTTAAAATTAAACATTCTAATTTGATAAAGTAAAGCTAATTGGAATATTGTATTTTACACGTACCGGTTTACCATTTTGGATACCCGGAGTCCAACGTGGACTAGCTTTAAGTACTCTGATGGCTTCCTCATCGGTACCACCACCAAGTTTTCTTTCCACTTTAATATCTGTCAAAGATCCGTTTTTCTCTACTACGAAAGATAAGAACACTTTACCTTGAATATTATTTTCTTGTGCCATTGCAGGATATCTCACCGCTTTTTTCAAATAAGCATAGAATTTCTCCATACCACCTGGGAAGCCTGGCTGAGTTTCGATACTTACGAAGTCATAAACTTTAGTATCTTCCACTACTGCTGCCTGTTTTGGACCATCTCCAACCGGACCAGCGATAACGATATCAGCTGTTGGGTCACCTTCAATTGTTTTCTGACCAGGGTCAGCCTTTTTCAAATCTTCAATTTGAACAGGTTCTTTATCTACTACCTCATTATCCGGTTTTACAATCGGAGGAGGGAATTTCACCTGATCTTGTTTCGGTGGCGGTGGCTCAACCGGTGGTGGCGGAGGTGTCTCCGGGTTTACCGGTGGAGGTGGCGCAACCGTAACCTCTACCTGTTTTACTATCTCGTCTTCGGGCAACTTGCCTTTGATCAAGCCTACGAGCTTAGGCGCCACAAACAACAGTATAAATACTGATGATGCGAGGACTAGAGCCTTGGTGGTATTTGCGCCATTTTCTCTACGTAGCTCGTAAGCTCCGTATTTCTTATTCTTATTTGCAAATACAACATCAAGCCACTCTGTCTTTAGTAAGTCTATTTTAGAACCAAACATAGCTTAAATTTTTAATATCGTTAATTTGTTTTTATTATAAAATTCCGCCTTGTTTCATGAAATCCTTTTCACCATCAGTGATGTTTTCATCATCAATTGCTGGTGCTGTTTTGATTTTAGTAATCGCCAGCTCATCCATAATATCCACAAAATTCTTATAAGTAGCTCCTGAAGTTGGTTTAATCACCATAATGATCTGCCTTCCGCCAGTAGCATCTGCTACTTTCTTTTTATTATCTAATATTGATTTTCTGATATCAGAAAAGCTTTCAATAGTAGGTTGAGCATTTTTTGCTTCTCCCATATACCAGGCTACTTTATTGTTTTTACCCAACAAGATGGTCATGGTTTCTGAAGCACGCAATTCATTTCTTTCTACTGAATTGTCTTCTTTATCAGGCTTTGCAATGTCCATTGCAATTGGTTTCGATAGGGAAGTAGTAAGCATAAAGAAAGTGATCAACAAGAAAGCCAAATCCACCATCGCAGTTAAATCTACTTTGGTACTTTGTTTCTTGGTTCTTACTTTTTTACCTTGTTTTCCCCCACCGGAGGTATCTAATTCTGCCATAATATATAATTATTATTCCCCGCCTTCGGCAGATGTGATTAAACTGAATTTGTTAATTTTCTGTTTCTGAAGGATATCGACAACCTTTTTAATTGCTGGATATTCTTCAGCTCCATCTCCTTTGATACTTACACGCATTTGTGTAGAATGAAGTTCTGCAACAGAGTGGCGCGATTGCATAATCCATTCAGCCAACTGATTGTTAGTTGAATCTGTGGGAATACCTTGTAATGACTTTTGGAAAGCTGCTCTTTTATCTCCATCCAGTTGAATGTATTGTTGTAAATTCTGGATTGGAACACCGAAAGCCCCTATTACACTAAAACGTTTTCTCTCTTCAGGACTGAACTTGATGTTGTATTTCTCGCCCATCTTGTCCAGCGTAGCCATCTTTATGTCGGCTCCTATGATTTCATAGTACACTTGTCCTTTACCTATTGACAATATTCCCATATCCAAATCAGGAACCTTTAATTTATAGGTTGATGAAGGAATAGATACTTCCAAAGGGTCAGGCTGACGTGCAGTTGCTGTTAATATAAAGAAAGTCAGCAATAAGAAAGATACGTCGCACATCGCGGTCATATCTATCGCAGTACTCTTTCTTTGGACCTTTGCTCTTGGCATAATTTTTTAAAATTACTAATGTTTTAAACTAATGATGTTTATTCCCCCGGTTTTCCATAAAGCCGGTAAAAAAAATTCATTATTTTTTATTTATGCGTACTAGCGTAAGTCTGGATGATGCTGAAACCTGCTTCATCAATTGCATAAGTCAACTTATCAATTTTAGAAGTAAGGATGTTATACATGATAATTGCAAGAGTTGAAGTACCGATACCTGTAGCTGTACACATTAGGGCTTCCGAGATACCTACCGCAAGTGCAGCTTGATCCGGTGCACCAGAGTTAGCCAAACCAGCGAAGGCCTTGATCATACCTGTTACTGTACCTAATAGACCCGTTAACGTACCGATTGATACCAAAGTAGCAATTACAGTTAAGTTTTGCTCCAACATTGGCATTTCTAAAGTTGTAGCTTCTTCAATATCTTTTTGGATACCTAAACATTTCTGATCTGTATCCATGTTTGGCTCAACTTCCATTTCACGGTATTTTTTCAAACCCGATTTAATAACGTTAGCAACAGAACCTTGTTGTTTATCACACTCAGCCATTGCAGACTCAATGTTGTTTGAGTTTAACAAAGCTTGAATTTTTTTGATGAATGCATCTAAGCTTCCTTTACCAGTAGCTTTACCAATAACAATCATTCTCTCCACTGAAAACACAATAACCATCAGCAACAATCCGATCAAAATTGCTACAATCGGACCACCTTTGTATGCCATACCTGCATAGTTTCCAACTTTTGGTAAATTTTCAATGTTATCATCAATAAAGTTTTTTGGATCTCCAAGGATAAACTTAAAAATACATATCCCAATGATGATACAAATTGGAATAGTTAATGTAGCGAATAAATTCGAAGCTGTAGAGCTTTCCTTTTTTACTGTTGTCGGTTTTGGTGCGTTTGCCATTTTTTTTTAGTTTTTTAGTTTTTAGTACTTTGTTTTTTAAAATTAGATAAATAATCTGTAATACACACAACGACCATTATAAACAATTGTTGTTACAACAAATTTATAACTTTGATTTTAATACCAAATTAAATTATTGTTAGTCTATTACCCCGAGTATTTCCCTTCACGTAGTTAGTATAATTAAAAAAGATTGTCCCGGTGGAGAGACAATCTTTCGCAATTAAAACTAAAAAAAAATTGATATGCAAATTTTTCGGAAAAAAAATGCGTTTAATGTGCGTTTTCAACAACTTTAGGAGCCGATGCAAGCATTTCCTGTGTTGCACTTGCTTCAAACTGCTTAAAATTGTTCACAAAGGCCAATGCCAGTTCATTTGCTTTTTGATCATATTCTTTCACATCAGACCATGTATTTCTAGGATTCAGAATTTCCGCAGGGACATTGGGACAACCAACCGGAATGCATAATCCAAATACCGGATCCGCTTCAAAATCGATGTTATCAAAATCACCTCTCAGTGCTGCCGAAATCATGGCCCTGGTATAAGCCAGTTTCATCCGTTTCCCTACACCATAAGCACCTCCACTCCATCCTGTGTTAATTAACCATACATTCACTTTATGTTCGTGCATCTTCTCACCGAGCAGACTTGCGTAACGCGTTGGATGCAATGGTAAAAAAGCTTTCCCAAAACAAGCAGAGAAAGTAAGTTGAGGCTCTGTAACCCCTGCTTCTGTTCCTGCTACTTTAGCTGTATAACCTGAAATAAAGTGAAACATAGCCTGGCCGGGTGTTAATTTAGATATTGGAGGCAATACTCCAAATGCATCTGCTGTTAAAAAGAAAATATTTTTAGGCATTCCGCCAATAGATGGTATAACTGCATTATCAATATATTCAATTGGATAAGCGACCCTAGTATTCTCAGTCTTATCTATGTTAGAAAAATCTACTGTACGTGTTTGCGGAAAGTAATTCGTATTCTCGAGCAATGACCCAAATTTTATGGCATTAAAGATTTGCGGTTCCTTTTCGACGGTCAGGTCTACGCACTTTGCATAACATCCTCCTTCAAAATTAAACACACTATCTTCACTCCAGCCATGCTCATCATCACCAATCAGACATCTTTCAGGATCTGCAGATAATGTTGTTTTCCCAGTACCAGAAAGTCCAAAAAAGATCGCTGTGTCACCATCCTTACCGATATTTGCAGAGCAATGCATTGATAATGTTTGTCTTTGCTCAGGCAAAATAAAATTCAGCACCGAAAATATCCCCTTCTTAATTTCACCAGTATATCCAGAGCCTCCAATCAATATCATCTTTTTAGTAAAGTTCAGAATGGAGAAATTGGGTTGCCTGGTACCATCAACTGTCGGATCAGCAAGAAAAGTTGGTGCTGCAATAATAGTCCATTCAGGCACAGAAATGATTTCCTCATCTTCCAGTCTTAAAAACAAGTTATTGGCAAAAAGATTCTGATATGCTGTTTCAGTAACAACTCTGATGGTAGTTTTATATTTCGGATCTGCACAAGCATACGCATCCCTAACATAAAAATCACTCTGATTCAGATGTGTTGTGATTTTCTTAAAAATTGAATCAAAATTTTCTGGATCAAATTTAAAGTTAATATCACCCCACCAAACGGTGTCCTTGGTAATGTCATCACAAACAATAAATCTGTCTTTCGGAGAACGCCCGGTAAATTTCCCAGTGTCAATTGCCAATGCCCCGCTATCGGCAAGCGTACCCTCTTCATTCTTCAAGGCCTCTTCAACCAATTGTGCTACATTAAGCTGAAATAGAGCTTTATCCGAATCCAGATTCAGATAGCTCAAATTAGGCTTAAGCATAAACGCTTTGCTCATAAATAATAAGTTAGTCCGACAAAGTTATACAGATTAAAAGGGAAAACGCATGATTTTTCCTGAAAAAATTTACTTATTGTCGCCGATACACTAACAGATAATCAACTGACTAACAAACACTTAAAACGATTTCATATAGCGATTTTATCCGCCTGATTTTTTTACTTTGTAACCTTCTTTTTGCAATAATTGTATCACTTTATCTCTAAAGTCCCCTTGGACAATCATCTCCCCTTCTTTAGCAGACCCACCTACTCCACACTTGGTTTTCAGCATCTTACCCAATTTTTGAAGTTCTTCTTCCGTACCAATAAAGCCTGTTACAAGTGTAACGGCCTTCCCTCCTCTATTCTTTTTATCAAGTGTTACCCTCAAATCTTGCTGATTATTTGGCAAGGCTTCTGCCGGTTGAATATTTTCGTCTTCAAATACAAAATCAGGGTCTGTTGAAAACATAATTCCACCAAGGTCACTCAATGATTTCTTTTTAGGCTTCATAATCAGGTATAATAATATTTAAAGACAATGGCTTTACAGATACAGCGATTTCTTTTCCCATAAAAAAAGGCTCTCCATCGATATGTATTGCATCTTCCTGTATTCTAGTTATATGTATATTTTTTCCTTTGATAATTTCTACCAATTTAGAATTATCAGTCTTAGCACTTAACATTTCATATGCTAGTACAGGTAACTTATACATAGGAAATTCCTTTACGATGCATACATCAAGCCATCCATCCGTAACGGATGCTGCAGGCGCAATGTGTGCATTGTTCCCGTACTGTGATGAATTTGCTACGCTGATTACAAATGCAGTCCTTATGTATTCCATTCCGTCAATAGCAATGTGATAGGTTTGAGGCTTATAACTTAACACTTCTTTAAGTCCCAGTTTTACATAGCCGCTTAATCCGCGCCCCTTATTTCCTGCAAATACAGAACTGATATGTGCATCAAAGCCCATACCCGCCATATTAAAAAAATACCTGTCATTAAAAGTTGCCGTATCAATCACAGTTACGTTGCAATTGTTAATCACCTTTATTGCCTTTACGGTATTCATTGGTATTTTAAGGAATCTTGCTAAACCATTTCCAGATCCAAAAGGCAGGACACCTAGAATCTTGTTCTGCTCCATTACTTTTCCAGCCACCTCGTTGATTGTCCCATCTCCACCAACAGCAACAATAATATCAAAGTTTTTACCAGCAGCCTCTTCTGCAATTTCTGAAGCATGACCAACATACTCCGTGAAAGCAAAATTTGCATTAAACTTTGAACGATCCAGATTTGCATCAATCAAAGAAGGTATCTTTAATTTATCTTTCCCCCCAGATATCGGATTTATTATGAATAGTATATTTTGTTTCGACAAGATCTTCCAAATTAATAGGATACAAAATAATCGATATTTTTTGACTATTTAAATATATAGTGTAATTTTGCACTATTAAAGTGGACTGATTTGCGATGTTATGTAAAATAGCGGGATTGCAACCACGTAAAAAAAAGTGCTAACCTATTACACACTTCGATTTACTACCTGTTTCAGAGGATCATTTCCATTTTATATAATTGTTTACTCATTAAATTAATTATTTACAATGTCGTATTTATTTACATCAGAGTCTGTTTCTGAAGGCCATCCGGATAAAATTGCAGATCAAATTTCAGATGCCCTTATTGATAATTTCCTGGCTTTTGATGCGGATTCAAAAGTAGCTTGCGAGACACTGGTTACAACTGGCCAAGTAATTCTTGCAGGAGAGGTAAAATCTAAAACTTACCTTGATGTACAGCAAATTACACGTGATGTAATCAGGAAAATTGGCTATACAAAAAGTGAATATATGTTTGAGGCGAATTCTTGCGGTATCCTTTCGGCTATCCACGAGCAGTCTCAAGACATTAATCAAGGTGTTGACCGTTCGAGTAAAGAAGAACAAGGCGCAGGTGATCAGGGAATGATGTTTGGCTATGCCACCAATGAAACTGAAAACTATATGCCATTGGCTTTAGACCTTTCACATAATTTATTGCAGGAACTGGCTATAATCAGACGTGAAAATCAGGAAATCACTTATTTACGCCCAGATGCTAAAGCTCAGGTGACTTTAGAATATTCTGACGACAATAAGCCTGTTCGTATTGATGCGATTGTTATTTCTACTCAGCATGATGATTTTGATGAAGAAACAGCAATGCTAGCTAAGATCAAAAAAGATCTTGTTGATATCCTAATTCCTCGTATCATAACCAAATACCCACAATACGCACATTTATTTAACGATAAAATAGAGTATCACATTAACCCAACCGGTAAGTTTGTGATCGGCGGTCCACATGGTGATACTGGTTTAACTGGTCGTAAGATCATTGTTGATACTTATGGCGGCAAAGGTGCACATGGTGGTGGTGCTTTCTCTGGAAAAGATCCAAGTAAAGTAGATAGAAGTGCTGCTTATGCAACACGTCATATTGCTAAAAATCTGGTTGCTGCTGGTATTGCTGACGAAATCCTGGTACAGGTGAGTTATGCAATTGGGGTGGCTAAACCAATGGGTATTTACATCAATACTTACGGAACAAGTAAAGTGAGCAAAACAGATGGCGAGATTGCCAAAATTGTAGAAGAAATTTTTGACATGCGTCCTTACTTTATTGAGCAACGTTTAAAGCTAAGAAATCCTATTTATAGTGAAACTGCTGCTTATGGACACATGGGACGTATACCAGAAACAGTTACCAAAACTTTCAGAACCCCAAATGGTGAAGAGAAAGTGGTTACGGTTGATTTGTTTACCTGGGAAAAACTTGATTTTGTAGATAAAGTAAAAGTAGCTTTTGCCTTGTAAAAAACACTTGAATATTATTATACGGAAAAGGGTTATATCAGTTTGATGTGACCCTTTTCTTGTTTTACACCTATCGGGCGCAGCCTTTGTACAGCCTGAAAGCTTTGAGATAATTACAATATAACTACCAGATAATTACAGGATGATTACAGGGTTGCGCTACCCTTGAGCTACCCTTGAATTACCGTTACGCTACCGTTGAGCTACCCCTAAGGTATCTCAACCCTATCGCAAGGGTAGCTCAAGGGTAGCGCAACCTAGTCGTCAGATAGTGATCATCCTGTAATTATCCTATAATCATTGTTTTATTTTCATATAGCTATAAGAGATGAAACAGCTAGTTTTCAATCAAATCAAACTATTTTATAATCCAGATGTTTTATAAGCATAACCTACTATTATGGAACATCCAGCAGAAATGAACACATTAAGTCAGATTTTAGAAAAATTGAGACTTAAAGGAATAGACAATGAGATAAAAATGACTGACCACGGTAAGATGCAAGGTGTCGGTCAAAAAATATATAGCCCTGAAGATTTATCCATCATAAAAACATATCGTTTTGAGGGGGATTCTGACCCTGGAGACAATGCTGTACTTTATATATTAGAGGATAAGGATAAACAAATTGGCTACATCCTTGATGCGTATGGTATGTACAGTTCTCAAGAAAACACAGGATTTGATGATTTCTTAAAAAAAATCCCTACAGCAGACAGAGACATGCAAGAGCTATTAAGTTAAACACAGCATATGGGACGAAGATCAATTGCCAATTCTGCGTTTTTCTTCGTCATTACTTTGCTCAATCTTTTTATTACTGAATTTTTTACCTGAACTAAAATTATAATTTACCGATATGCTAAAAGTGCGTGTAGGTCTTTTCTGGTAGAAATCTATTCTAGTTCCGGAAAACTCTGTTAAATCCATTTCTCTTGAAGTGTTAAATGGATCTGATATAGAAAAACGCAACATTAAACTTTTGTCAAGGAACCTTTTGGACATACCCAGGTCAGTATAGAGTTGATAGGCTATTTTTGAATTTGCACTAACATATGGAGAACGGTAATCAACCGCTGCCTCCAAATCGAACAATCCTTTCAACTCAACCTGATGTTGGGATCTGGCATAGAATGTCGACTGCCTAATCCGGTAACCATCAAGATTGTAGCTAAGGTTATAACCTGCTACTGAATTGTTTGTCGTCCAGCCCTTCATGATTTTAATTGGGGCATTAAAAGAAAAGCCATATTCATTACTACTATCAAAGTTTCTTCTCTGATATTCGATAACATTCCCTTCAACCGGATTAGCCAATTGGCCAATTTTATCATTTGTTAACGCAAAATAGATGTCAGCTGAGAAGCCTTTCCAAAAAACCGTTCCAATTTCAAGCTTGTGAGTATATTCAGGTGTAAGATTTGGATTTCCAAGTTGCGTAAGGTAATCATCAAACTGTAGCCTATATGGATTAAGATCCGAAAAAGATGGTCGCTGTAGCCTTCTGGAATAATTTAGGTAAACCGCACTCCCCTTTTGCTCATTCAATTTTTGGGAAATAAAAACTGAAGGAAAAAAACCTAAATAATCCCTTTTAAATTTTTCATTTCCAGTTATTGAATTTCCGTCCATACCTGTATGTTCAGCTCTTAACCCAAGCTTGGCACTTAATTTACCCCAGGCTTTTTCTAAAGATGCATAAGCCATTGAAAGATTTTCCTTATAAATAAAACGATTACTCAAGTTAGAATTCAATTCCCAGTTCCCGTTGATAAAATTCTCATTCAAGACCTCGTTATCCCTTTTAGTACTAGCAAACTTAAGTCCTGCTTTAAAAGAAACCGCATTCTTAAAAACCTTGGTATAATCTGTCTGCAAACTATAAAGATTAGTCTTATTCGGTGTATTATTACGATAATGTGAATTTTTCTGGGTTAAAGTATATACAGAGATAAAATTATTCAACTCAGTTCTTGTGCTATTAAGATAATCGGCAATAACCTTTAAACCCGAGCCTAGACTATCCGTTTTTAATGAGTAATTAAATGTTGTCCCATTAAATGAGGGCCTTCTGAACCATTCAGATTTTGCAAATCCTGTTAAGGATTGGACACCAATAAAAGAAATATCAGTATCAAAATACTGATTCATTTTGTTTTCAGTTCGTACTGATTGAATACCAATAGATTGGTTCTTATTAATATCATAAGCTGCTCCAATCCTGTACATTAATCTCCCATTGTTGTTGTACCTATTTGTACTACTGGAATAAAAATCCTGGTTTGGATAATTGATTTTAGTACTAGCAACATAGTCGCTTTCATCTTTTCCAGCAGATACACTTCCTGAAAGATAAAAGCTTTTAAGTTTATAATTTAATGAAACTCCTGCTCCATAGGCAGGTCTTTTTTCCTGTTGCCGATACTGACTATATAATGATCCGATCAACCCATCTTTACGAGTTTTTTTTAGTACGATATGAATAATACCGCCAGAACCTGCAGCTTCAAATTCTGATGGGGGACTAGAGATAATTTCAATTTTACTGATATCTTCCGATCTCAATGTGCGCAAATATTCAGCAAGATCATTCTCCGACATCCTTTGAACGACATCATTTATCATTACCATTACTGACTGATTTCCTCTGATCTTGATTGAACCATCACTTCCAACCCAGATTCCTGGAGATTTCTGGAGCACTTCGAGCCCATTATTACCAGTCCCTAAAGCACTTCCATCTACATTGACAATATAGCGATCAGTCTTTCTTTCTATCAATGGTCTTGCACTGTTAATATTTACAGTTTTTAGGGTCTGCTGATCTTCATTAATTACAATACGTCGAACCATTACGGTGTCAGGATATACAAATTCTAGTTTCAATGGCTGATAGCCAATTGACGAAATTTTTAAGACGTAACGATTCTTCGGAACAAATTTATGGGAGAACTGATACTTGCCAGTTTCTCCACTTACAATACCTCCCAACAGTACATCGGATTCAAAAAAGCCGATGGATGCGAATGGGATTCCCTTTCCCTTTTGATCAACTATCGTTCCTTTAAGAGTCACTTTTAAAGTCTGATCATCCTCTATTGATATTTGTTTCTTTCGTCCAATTGCAATCAGTTTATCTGATACCATTTGATAGGTAAACCCATTTTCTAACAGAACTTTTCCCAATACCTGTTTAACAGTCTCATTTACGACATTTATGGATATCTTCATTGTATCTGAAACCACTTCATCACTATAAACGAAGTTGTACCTACATTGATCTTCAATTTGTTTAAATAAAGAAGAAATAGGTTGATCCTTTAGGTTTAATGTCAATTTTCGATCTTGTCCATAAAGTTTAGCATGGGCAAATATCACTAACAGAAGTATGATGTATCTACTCATCTCTAGTCATTTATTACTACCAATCTATTATTGATCGTATAAGTTAATGGATAGGAAAGTTTGAGTGCTTCTAGCGCCTGTTGTATGGTTTCATTGGTAAATGTTCCACTAAATCGCTTTTCCTTTAATTGTTTACTTTGTATTTCTATCTTAAGATCATACTTCCTCTCCATTTTTATCACGAGATCCTTAAGCTTTTCTTTATGGAAGACTAATGTATCAGCGACCCACTTCGTATCCATTGACAATAAGTTTGAGTTCATTGAAAATACCCGGAAGTTATTTCGAATACGGCTTTGCGTCTTAGAATAGATAAGTTTTTCATTAGGTCTAAGTTGCACCTTGTTATAATTGTTTAACCTATCTGTTACCTGAATTGAACCTCTGATCAATGCAATCTGTACCTCAGGGATACTTTTGTATGCATTCACATTAAAAGCTGTCCCTTTAACTTCTATTTCAATATTCCCAACATGTATAAATAATGGGACTTGGCTATTTTTAGCTACATCAAAATATGCTTCCCCATCTAAAGTTATTTCACGTTTGTACTTCCCAAAGGCTTTGTTATAGCTTATAGTAGATTTTTTGTTTAGCCATATCCCAGTTCCATCATCAAGCATTTTGAAAATTTTCTCATCATTTGCTACTACCTTATTGAGAATTAGATCATTATCTTTATTGATCAGATGATTCACCAACAGACCAACACTAATAAAAAGAATCAGCATCGCTGCAATTTTCATCAAGAAAGCATTAAAAAACGGATTGTTTTTTGGTGTCGAATAATCAAACCTCTCTCCGATACTTTCATTATCGACAGCTTTAATCATTTCCCATATATGACCAAGTTGATCTGTATTTATCTGGGGGTTTTCTTTGTGATTGAAGTATTTCTCAAATTTTATGGATAGAGATCTATATTCTTCATTATTCTCCATTACCCAATCAAACACCCTTCTGTCTTCAGCAGAGATTTCTCCAGATAGTTTTCTGGATAACATTTCTAAAAACTTTTCTCTTTTCATCATTTAGAAGCTTATAAATTAAAGACACCTATAAGCAGCAGATTACTTACTTCTTTACAAAAAAAATAATGAAAGATCTGAAAGTGGCTGCTTTCTGGATATTTTCACCTGTGGATGGTACCCTAAATAACCACTAATAGAATCCGCTAATGTTTTTACTGCCTTATAAAGTTGATTTTCAACTGTTCTTATTGAAATCCCTAAAATCTTAGCAACATCGCTGCTCTTTAACCCATGCTCTTTAATGAGGGTGAATATTAACTTCCGCTGTCTTGGAAGGGCAGCAACAGCTAAATCAAGTAACTTCATAAGTTCCTTATCCTCTGCTACAAAATTGTACTTATCTGATATATGCTCAAATGATTGTTCAGCGGTCTGTTCTGCAAATAATAGGTGTCGTTTTCTATCAGATCTTATCAGGTTAAGACAAGCATTCTTAATTGATATATATAGATAAACCTCTGGATTGAGCACTTTTGATAAGCCTTCTCGCTTAAGCCATATTCTTACAAAAAGTTCAGAGGTCACCTCCTCCGCGCTTTCAAGCTGTTTGATATATTGTCTCGCGAAAGCCAGGACCTTATTGTAATACAAGGCAAAAAGCTCATCAAATGCGGCCTTATTACCGTATTGGATTTCCTTAAACAATAGCACAATCTTACTTTTCTCTTCCGGCATTAACTTTAGCTTTTATGAACCAAGTATTGTGGTGTTATTGATAATGACACCAAAGCTTGAAGATATACTTATTCTTGGATAAAATTTATGTGGACTATTAAATTCTATGAAATAAAAAAGCCACTTGATGAAGTGGCTTTTTTGCGGACCGGACGGGACTCGAACCCGCGACCTCCGCCGTGACAGGGCGGCATTCTAACCAGCTGAACTACCGGTCCGTTTTCCTTTCGGATAGCCTTTTATAGTAGGGCCTCTACTTTTTAAATTAAAAAGCCACTTGTGTGAGTGGCTTTTTGCGGACCGGACGGGACTCGAACCCGCGACCTCCGCCGTGACAGGGCGGCATTCTAACCAGCTGAACTACCGGTCCGTTTTCCTTTAACATTCAGTTACGTCCGTTTCGGGATTGCAAATATAGAGTCTTTATTTATATTTACAAACTATTTTTTAAAATGTATTTAACTCCTTATATCCCAGAGCCTTCTTTTAGCTTTTCTGCATTCTCAGCAAACTGTAGTGCATCGATTAGCTCTTGAACACCTCCGTCCATAATATTATTTAGGTTATAAAGTGTCAATCCAATACGGTGATCTGTAACCCTACCTTGTGGATAATTATAAGTACGAATCTTCGCAGAACGATCTCCAGTCGACACCATAGTCTTACGTCTTGCTGCAATATCACCATTTTTCTTTTGCAGCTCTATGTCGTACAATTTACTGCGCAACATCTCCATAGCAATAATTCTGTTTCCTAATTGCGAGCGTTCCTGCTGACAAACCACAACAAGACCTGAAGGTCTGTGAGTCAACTGAACTTTAGTCTCTACCTTATTCACATTCTGACCTCCGGCACCTCCTGAACGGGAAGTCTGTAAGTCAATATCAGCTGGATTTATATAAAGGTCAATTTCTTCTGCTTCAGGTAAAACTGCTACAGATGCTGCTGAAGTATGGACACGCCCCTGAGTTTCAGTATCTGGAACCCTTTGTACACGATGAACACCTGATTCATATTTCAACTGCCCATAGACATCTTCGCCACTAACTTTTAAGACAACCTCTTTATAGCCACCTGCTGTACCCTCTGTAACATCAACGGTTTCAACTTTCCAACCTTTCTGTTCAAAGAAACGACTATACATTCTATATAAATCACCAGCAAATAAAGCTGCTTCATCACCACCCGTACCTCCTCTAATCTCAAAAACAGCATTTTTAGCATCTTCAGGATCAACAGGAATCAGCATTAAGCGAACTTTTTCTTCAAGTTCCTCTTGTTCCTTCAATAAAATGTCGAGTTCTTCTTTAGCCATCTCGCGCATTTCAGCATCCTTCTCCGTACTTAAGATCTCTTTATTTGCTTCAATATTACTCATCACATTTTTGTAGATTTTATAGGTATCTACAATCTTGCCTAAGTCTTTATATTCTTTATTTAAAGCCGCAAAACGCTTCATATCCTGAACGGTGTCAGGATTACTTAACTGCTCCTCAACATCTTCCCAACGCAGTTTAATTGCTTCTAATTTATCTAACATATTCTTTTTCGAAACTTATAATATATCGCCTAACCGATTTTTTATTCGGGGAGCAAAAATACAGCTTTTTTTTCTTAACAGCAGGAAAAATTATACAAGCCAGTCTGTTGTCATATATAACTTTTAATCTTTTTCAAAATATTTAAGGCTTAAATCATTGCCATCAAATACAGCGTACGAATTATAATTCATCCATTCCCCAAGGTTTACATACCTACACTTATCATTTAATGTAAGATCTAAAGGGAGGTGCCTATGTCCAAAAACAAAATAATCATAATGGTCCTTTAACAAGATTTGATTGGCATAAACAGCCAGCCACTCATTATCCATTCCTTCAAAAACTTCATCTTTATGATTTGCAGCCCTACTACTCCCAGACCACCAATTAGCAATTCCCAAACCAATTCTGGGTGGAACAATTGAGAACAACCACTGACAAACGGGATTTCTAAATATTTTCCTCAGCATTTTATACTTTCTATCGCCAGGACCTAAACCGTCACCATGATGTAAAAAGAAGCGTTTACCTGATCTCTCTATTACCTTTTCATCACTCACTATCTCTATTCCCATTTCATCGCTGAAATAGTTTTTGACCCACATATCATGATTACCCTTAAAAAAATAAATCTTTATTCCGGCGTCAGTCATAGCGGCTAGTTTACCTTGAAGTCTAATAAATCCTTTAGGGATAACCGTGTCGTATTCAAACCAGAAATCGAAAATATCACCCATCAAAAACAACTCACTACAGTCTGATTCTATGGAACTTAGCCATCTTACAACGCGATCTTCACGTTCCCGGCTCTCCGCATAATTAGGAGAGCCTAGATGGAAGTCAGACGCAAAATATATGTTCTTTTTCATTAATGTAAACAAAGATATAGAAAATATTGACTACCTTAATTTCATAAGTTCTACAGATTATGTAGAATATTAGTAAATAGAATCGTTATTAATTACAAAAGTTCGTAAATTCGCACAAATTTTAAACTATGATTTCTACTGATATAGCCATCATTGGCGCCGGACCTGTAGGTTTATTCGCGATTTTTGAAGCAGGTTTATTAAAAATGCGTTGTCATTTAATAGATTACCTTCCTCAAGTTGGCGGGCAACTTTCTGAGATATATCCTAAAAAACCGATATACGATATCCCTGGCTATCCTACTGTATTGGCTCAGGAGCTGATCGACAACCTGATGGAACAGGCCAAACCTTTTCATCCGGGATTTACCCTAGGTGAACGTATTGAAGGGTTAGAAAAAAGAGGCGAAGGTGACTTTGTACTAACTACCAATATGGGAACCATCATAGAATCTAAAGTCGTAGTTATTGCAGGTGGATTAGGCTGTTTTGAGCCTCGTAAACCAGCCGTAGCTGGACTAGAGCAATTTGAGAATGGACGAGGCGTAAATTATATGATCCTGGACCCTGAAAAATACCGTGGTCAAAAAATGGTAATCGCTGGTGGTGGTGACTCTGCCTTGGACTGGACCATATTTTTAGCGGATATTGTTGATGAACTAACGCTTGTTCACCGTAGCGAAAGCTTCCGTGGAGCACCAGATTCTGTAAATAAGGTTATGGAACTTGCCGAAAGTGGTAAGATTAACCTGGTACTTAACAGTAACCTGAATGCTGTTAATGGTAATGGGAAATTGGAGAGTGTAGAGCTTATTCATAACAAAACACTTGAAACGAATACAGTTGCAGCGGATCACCTGATTCCTTTGTTTGGATTAAGTCCTAAATTAGGCCCTATCGAACAATGGAACCTAAACATCAGCAAAAGCGCAATAGAAGTAAATACAGACGATTATTCAACAAATATACCAGGTATATATGCAATTGGTGACATTAACACTTACACCAATAAACTTAAACTTATACTTTGTGGATTCCACGAAGCGGCTTTAATGAGCCATAGCGCATACCAGTACATGAACCCAGGTGTTAAATACACCATGAAATACACCACAGTAAACGGCGTATCAGAATTTTAAACATGGAAGACAATAACATTACCCTACACGTAGAAAATCCAGACGGAAGTAGAACAACTCTTGAGGCACCTGTAGATATGGGCTTAAGCCTGATGGAATATTTAAAAGCTTGTGAATATGATATTCTTGCAACTTGCGGAGGTATGGCTTTATGTGCCACCTGCTGTGTAGATGTGCTGGAAGGCGAAGATAAATTAAATGAGATGAGTGATGATGAGTATGCAATGCTCGATACGCTTCCTGACGTACTTCCAAATTCCAGACTAGCATGTCAGCTACAATTAAATCCTGCAATGGACGGACTTGTAGTTAAATTACACCACGCAGAATAATATTTTTCTAATCATTTTCAACAGCGGCAGCCATTGTTTTTACAGGGCTGCCGATTGTTTTATATTCGCCATCTCCTTTTAATATAGCCAACATTTTATGATTATCATTAAGCAGGGACTTTGCAGCATTTAATTCTGCATCGTACTGAAATGCCTGGGTTACTTTCCCCTTCTCATAATAGTACCGGCTAACAATTTGCGTTTCTAATATTCTCTTAATTTCAGGTTTATATGCGTTAAGTTCACTTTTCTTTGCGCCAATCATCTTACTCTTCAAGTCATCCAAATCAGCTTTTACAAGGGCTAATTTATTTTCTTTTTCAGCCTCTGTTCGTAAGTCAGACAACAATCGCTCGGTACGAGATAAATAAGAATAATCCTTTCCGGCCAAAGAACTTACAAACTGAGCATACTCATTATCCGTAAGCTGAAAAGCTGCAGCAGGTGCAATCGTCTTGTTACTCTTTTTATAATTATTAGCATAATCAAAAAACAAATACTTATTGGCTAATGAAATTGTAATTGGACTTAGCTTAGCACTCTTAACTATGATGTCTGGATAAATCCCATTTCCATCGTATACATTCCTACCAATCTTGGTATTGAACTTATTCATTAAAGAATCTGCAAACTTTGGCGTTTTACCACTTGCATCTTTATGTGCATAATCCAGGGCCTGTATACATCTTCCTGATGGTGTGAAGTACTTTGCTACAGTAACCTTTACCAAGCTATTATAAGGTAGATTAAACGTTTGTTGTACCAGCCCTTTTCCATAACTCCGCTGTCCCACCACCACTGCTCTATCCAGATCTTGTAAAGCCCCGGCAACAATTTCAGATGCGGAAGCTGATGAACCACTAATCAAAACTACCAACGGAATATTCTGGAATAATGGCGAATTAAGCGTTCTATAAGAAATGGTTTTTTGGGGATTTCTGCCCTTTTGAGTAACAATCAGCACATCCTTTTCTACAAATAGATTTACAATTTTTACAGCTTCTTGTAATATTCCTCCACCATTATACCTTAAATCAAGAATCATTCCTTTTGGATGGAGTTTGTTAAGTGTTACCGCAGCATCCTTAACTTCCTGCGCTGCACTTTCAAGAAATTTATCTAAACGGATATAAGCGATATTATCATCGGTCATGCCTGAATAAGAAACATTAGGTTGTTTTATAGCATCCCTTACTAGGGTCTTAGTCAGTAATGCACCATCTCTAATCATCAATAATTCAACAGGAGTTCCTTTTGGCCCACGCAAAAGTTGACTAACCTGAATTCTCTCCTTCCCCTTAACTTCATTACCATTAATTTTAACCAACTGATCCCCAGGCCTCACCCCTTGTTTATCTGCCGGATATCCCTCATTAACTTCATTTACAAATAGCTTACCCTCAATAAAAATAGTACTAGCTCCAATACCTCCATATTGTGTACTTACATATTTTAATTTATAGTCTTCAACTTCCGACTCAGGAACGTATTCTGTGTAAGGATCAAGATTATCCAGCATTGCATCAATACTGGTACGCATTAAATTTGAGGGATTAGTTTCCTCTACGTAGTTGATATTTATTTCTTTGTAAAGGGAGGCAAAAATATCAAGATTTTTAGACACCTGGAACAAATCTTCTTTAAAAGACCAGGTTAATCCGGCAAAAGAAATGAGGAGGGCGGCGGCTACAATTTTATATGTTTTCATCATAAAGAGGATGTTATCATCAGTCTGTTGATGGTAAATTTACAAAAAAGCGCGCAACAAATGCAATTAAAGTCTGTTGCCTTCAGGATCGGCTAAAGCCTTCTGAATAGTGAATTCTACATAGCTCCGATCTCTTTTTACCAAGTCCATTAATTGAGTAACCAACTGGTCTTCCTGACCAGGAACAAAAGCAAGATCAACCTGTGCCAGATCACGGTATTTTCTCAGAAATTTTATTTTAACCTTTTTCCAGGTTTCAGGAGTTAATGTAAAGTTTGCCATACTGCAAAAATAGAAATAATTATAATACTGTACCGCTTAATTGTAACTAGGTACGCCTTTTAAATTCAAATCCTTTATTTGTGCTCTAAGCCTCTTCATAAAATCGATACCTGGATCTGTTTTGTGTGTAATATAGGCTGGATCTGTCTCTTTCCACAAAGAAGTATTCTTAAATAAAGTGTATTCGTAATGGCCAATCACATATTCAATAGGATACCTACTTTTAAGATATCTTATGAGTTGTTCATTCGCAACAAGCTGTGCTGGCGTTAAAGGATTCTTATCACTACCAATATTCTCAACCCCAATTGCACAGTAATTCAATCCTATTACATGCCGGGCGAAAACAGTATCAGGCAATAACCTAAAAATCGTCCCATCCCTATCTATAAGAAACTGCGAAGAAACGTTTAATGCACTTGCAGTAGCAATTTCTTTACGTGCACCAGGCAATTTTGATTTATTAAACGCATTAAATGTTTGTTCGACTGAAGGGATAACTGTCCAATGTAAAACCACCATAACCGGCTTAATTGTCGGTTGCGTTTGTTTTAATCCATGGCGCTTTTCCAAATATTCCAAAGAAAGTTGTTTCCGCTCTTCATCAAAAATAATCGGCTTATCGAATATTCTAAAAGTAGCCTGCGCCCTTAAATTAAGGGCGGCAGAGCTACATAATATAATCAGCAAAAGTTGTTTTATAGTATATTTCATTATTTCAAATTAATTTCTAATATTTTCTACCAAGAGCATCATTCGCTGCCTTAAGTAGCGAGTTTCCACCATTAGTATCCTGATAAAACTCCCACATCATCATCCCATTAGCTCTTGTTTTAGCAAGAGTTGCTTTACTTTTAACAAGCGGAACACCGTTATAGTAATACAAAACGCCATCCACGGTAAAAGAGTTCTGATCAGAGCTTGCCCCTTTGATCAACAAATTCCTGTAAGTCATAGACTTTGCTGGACTCCCTGTATCTTTACCATATGCAGGGAAACCCAAAACTGCTTTTTCTTTAGGCAAACCTTTTTCATTCAGCCAGACATTCAATACGTCCTCAGCTAATTTATACGACGAATGATTTGAATCGCCCGACCAACCAGCACCATCATAAGCCATTAAATTAACAAAATCAGTCGCATCTATAGCAGCTTTATTTATTCCGTCTTTAACACCCCCTGCATAAACTCCAGCAGTGACAGCAGAACTTAAATATTTATGATATTTATGCAAGCCAACGGACAACTCTTTCATAAAAGCCTCATAGGTAATGTCATTGGATAAGTTAGAACGTGGGTATTCCCAATCGATGTCAATACCATCCAAATCATTTTCTAATGCCATTTTTATGATGTTTTTAACCAACTTAGAACGAAGTATAGGATCCGCTGCTATTGCCGAATAGATTGTCTCAGTCCCAGCAAATGAAACTGCTCTTTTCACTCCATTTTCCTTTGCTTTTTTCATCACCTTAGTAAAATTAGCAGGTTTAGTTAAAGCTTTTATTGTACCATCAGCATTCGGATAGGCAAAAGCATAATGCAAATGAGTGATCATTTTATATTTTTCATCTGCAATTGAATCGGGTTCGTTAGCTTCAGCATAATAGGCTACAATTTTAAAATTGTTATCTGCCACATACGCTCCAGAAGGCACTTCATAACTGACACCCGGGGTTTTATAATCATCAGCCACCCAATTCACACTCTTTTTACAAGACTGTAATCCTGCAATCAGAGTAAGTGACATGTATATAATTTTTTTCATAATGTTTTAATTACAATAATTAATTTATCGTTTTACATGGTCTATCGCAATCCCATAAGGAATAAATCCTTTCAGAAAAAATGTTGGCTGACTGCCACCGCTTATAGCATAACGCTTAATACCTGAATTTGCTCCAGTGCCCGCTAGTACTCCTGTGCTACTAACCTCCGTCATGTCTCTATAACCATAATAAACATAACCTGCAGTACCATCATCTGGTGCGTTGTCTACCACAATGGCAGTCACATAAGTCTGTTCGTTCGGATTTCCCTCTTCGGAGAAACTAGCTAAGGCATCGATCAATTGTGGGTTCGTACCATCAATATTACTCACGTACAAACCCTTAGAAAATCCTGTACTAGCAAAGTTTACTGAAAAATAGATTTTACTGTTTTTAGTATCTACCGCGAAACTTCTGATTTTAACATCTTTTAGCGCTGCAATACTTTCAATAAATACTCCCTTGTCTGTAAGCTTGAACATTCCTTTTCCGGCAGACCCTTGTTTTGTATACCAAATATTTCCATTGACATTTTGAATATCTCCATCAAGCCACCCGTAAACACTGGTAGCTCCTGCCTGGGCAGCTGTTAACACAAACTTAGTTGCTGGATACGCAACATCTTCTGCTGTCAGAGGCAACGTTCTTATTCCCGGCGTATTCGCATTTCTAGACATCCACCATACAGTTCCGCTATTATCTACAGTACTTGCAAAAGGGTCGTCATTACCTGTTCCCACACCACGAGTGATCGTTTTTTCATTTCCTCCGTTCAAATCCACAGAGTAAATTCTACCATCAGCTGCCGCCCCAGTAAAATAGGCATTAGCGCCTGTAGCGGAGATTACTAGACGTTCGCCGGCCACCGTTATAGACCAGGGATGCAAGCCCGTATTTAATGGCAATTGTATTGGATTAGATTGCTGCAACACAGTAAAACGCTTCTTATAAAGCTTACCAGTTTTTGCATCCGTAAAATACAGCGTTTTAACCAGCTCTCCTTTTACAACGACATCAACAGTAGCAGTCAAACTTTCTTGCCCATCATTAATCGTAAGCTTAACCGTATGTATTCCTTCATTTTGAAAAATAACCTTCGGATTTGCTTCTGTTGAAGTTAAGCCTGCCTCTCCAAAATCCCATGAGTAGCTTACATCAACACCAGGATATTTAAACACTTTGGCACTAAATTGAACTTCTCCCATTATACCAATACTAACAGGCGGTACAATCTGCGGTTGCATTTTCACTACAGTAACAGATTTTGTAATTGAATCTACCTTACCCCCCTGCCAAGCAAGTAAAGTAACGTTATATTCTCCCGGCAAGCTATAAAATACTGTATCTGGCACCAAACTCTCGCTAGTAGATCTATCCGTTAACCCTTCTTTGGTTAACGCTACTCCTTTGGGAAATTTCCAAAGATATTTTTCGGAGTATTTCGACCTATTGGTGAGAACAAGTTTCGCCGGGGCTGTAACCACACCTTCTGGTAATGTAAAATTCACGGCAAAATCACCTTCCGGTGCAATCCTGCCAACCTCATCTTCTTTACAACCTGCAAAAAACAGAAGTAAGGACATTATATATAAAAACCTATATTTTTTCATGACTAAAACTTAGTAAATGGATTCAATGCTGTTACTTATAGTGGTTTGGGCAGCGTCTGCGGTAGTTACCTTAACTATTATCAATGCAGTTAGGGCTCCATGCTTCTTAATTTCCTTTAAGCCATTGCTAATTAATAGTTCTCGGGTCAAGTTATCTCTAAGATAAGTTTTACCAATAGCGGAAACTGCTGTTTTTACCCCGCCTGTAATTACAAAATTAGCATCAGGTGCAGTAGGAAATAATTTCACATAATCTGCGACCCCGATTACAAAGGTTAGCTGACTCTTAACAATCTCAAATGCTTCATTAGGAAGCTTGCGCAATAATTCAGGTCCATTAGATGGATACTTGCCATCCGTTTGAATGAAACGATCGTATGTAACAGGCACAACATAGTTGTTCGAAAGCGTAACAAAATAATTATCCAACTCATTATTAGTACTACTTATCGTTTTCCAAACTACATCTCTTACCATGGTATCTCTTACTACCATAATGGGTTTTTCAGCATCCCACGTTTTGATCACTGTATTCGCCAAAGATAACTCCACACCAAAACGCTCTGACAGAGTATGAGAAAATTCTACTTTAGCAATCTTGTCTTTTCGTTGGGAAGTCGTTGCAGTAACCACTGTTACCTCACCAACCAAAGGTGTCTTGTTACTTAAGGAAACGCTTAACTGTGGGTTATAACCTCCACTTTGTTTCCCTAGTAAATCCATTGAACTATTCTTCTTGCAGGAGGCCGAAAAAAGCGATAACCCTGCCATCAAGAACATTATATATCTTTTCATAGCCGTTAATTTTTAAGTGTAGATTTATCTGCCCACCAAACAGGCGTAAATACCCAGTTTCTAGCTGTAGCACCTAGCCTTGCCATTTCTTGAGGATTGTAAATGTATTCTGTTTGATTGTCATACGGCAATCTTTGTATCCATTTACCAGCCCATTCACTTGAAGCTTTAGCAGGATAATATATCCCTGGGTAAGCTTTAGCGTTATAACCATATCTTCTAAGATCTACCCATGTTTCAGCTTGTAGGTACAATGCAATATATTTCTGAACCATAATATCACTAATCTCAAGCGATGCCGCATCTTGTTTTATCTTTGAAGAAGCCAAGTAAGCCGTAATCTCCGACTCTGCTACACCTAACCTTTGCATATTCAGTTTTACCCCTTCTTTATAGGCATCAAAAGCAGTGGCAAAATCGGCTTTATAAAATGCAGCCTCCGCTTTAATAAAATACAACTCTTCTTTTAAAATGTATGGGAATGGTGAGTTATCAGCAGTCCAGTGTCCATTGTATAAATTAGCAAAATCATCCATAACAGGAGGTACGGGCTCTGCTGGAGGTATTGGCACAGGCCAATTAGGCACTACTAATCCTTCTGACGCTTTCGCACCATAATAAGTATTTTTCACACCTGGTGTTGTTAACTTAAATAGCCTTGGATCAAACTTCAAACCAGGCTCTCCTACCGTCATATAATTCATAAACAGATCTGTACTAACAGAATTGTTCAACATATTTACAATCTCAGCAAAATTCCATTCCGGCCTAGCAATAGAAGCCCCCCACATGTTCCGCTCCCAATCCTTTGTAGGTGTAGTCGGATACTTAAAAACCGCATCCGAAAACCCACTTAAAGATGTATTTACAGTCGAAAGCACTGCGTCATATCCATTCTGAAAATTCGCAGTATGCAACAATAACCGGGCTTTCACTGCTTCAGCAAAAGCTTTCCATTTACTCAAATCTCCCTGATAAATCAAATCTGCAGTTCCATTCATGGTAGGATCGGATGCATTTGACTTATTCAAATCAGCAATTCCATCGTTAAGTAACTTAGCTATTTCAGCATATACAACTTCTTGAGTATCGTACTTAGGGTAATAAATACCTTTATACGCTTCTTTATAAGGCATATCACCAAAAGAATCAGTTGCTGTTAAATAAGAAAAGGCTAGCATAATTTTACCTACACCTCTGTAATTATAAGTCCCATCCACCTCAGCACGTTCAATCATACCCAAACAATTACTACCTACGTCGAAATAATGCCAACGCCAAGCACCCAAACGAGTTACATCATTATAATTCCACAACGCCTCAATCTTGCTTGTGTTGTATCGACTGGTTATATAAAAGGAATGATAAGAAGAAAATCTAGCATGGGAATATAAATGATAAGCCATATTACCTAATATCGCAGGCAATCTCAAATTTGGCGCAGTCGTTACCGGTTGCTTTGGATCTATATTGATGTCCAGATTTTTACTGCAGGAAGTCAAAATGACGATAAGCAGTACTGGTATTAATTTAAATATATTTTTCATAATCTTAACTGATAATATTAAAACCCAACGGATATACCTATTGAATAAGATCTTGATAGCGGTATAGCACCATAATCTACCCCCATAGTACTACCTCCGCCACCGCCTGCATTTGGTCCAGCACTATTTACTTCAGGATCACCACCTGAATAGTTTGTAATCAGAATAGGGTTCTGTGCAGATAGTTCAATTCCTACCCTAGCTAGTTTTAACCTATCTGTATATTTTTTTGGAAGCGAATAAGCCAAAGTGATGTATCTTACCCTTGCCCAATTAACTGTTTCGATAAAATTAGTCCCTGTAACAGCATAATTTTCAACGAAGTACTTGTAGTCAAGTGGAACCTGTTTGGTGTTTTTAACATAAGAACCATCATCCTGTAAAACCACTCCATTAAAAGTAAAGGATTGGTCCCTCCAGTCGCCAACCTCCTTAGAAATACCTCTCGAAGTCATTCCTAAACGTGTAGCATTATACACGTCTCCCCCGAAACGGAAGTCCCATAAAAACGAAAGGGAGAAATCCTTATAATTAAATCTATTCAACAAGCCAAAGTTTAGCTTAGGCTCACGATTGCCTATATATTGTGCTGAATTTACACTATTAATTACCGGATATCCATCACTACCAATCACAGTATAACCATCCTCATTCTTCAAGTAATCCGTTCCTACAATGCCCAATACGGGCATATTTAGCATAGATGCGGCTTTTGCAGCATTGTAAGGGTTTCCAAAAGTATAAGGGAACACTTCAATCTGCCCCGGAAATTCTAGCATTTTAGATCTATTGATCCAGGTGTTCAATGTTGCAGACCAAGTAAAGTCTTTAGTTTTCACTGGAACTCCAGTTAAGGATAATTCGAAACCTCTATTTCTTAGTTTACCTGCATTAAAAGTCTGGTTAACAAATCCAGTTGGAAGCGGAACCCTCGCCGTTACGATCTGATCATGACTTTCCTTGTCATAATATGCAGCCTCTATATTTAAACGGCTTTTAAATAACCTAAATTCAACACCAAATTCCTTTTCTCTCGTTGTCTCAGCCACCAGGTTTGTGTTACCACCAATAGTAGGGTTATTCTGATACCCCCCACCAATACCATAATATGGAGATAAGGTTGTATAAGTAGCATAAATTGGCGCATCCTTACCAACTTTAGCATAGCTGGCTCTAAGCTTACCAAACCAACTGTCTTTATTTTCAAACAGTTCAGAAAAAGTAAAACTACCCGAGAATGAAGGCGAATAAAATGATCTGGCATTTATCGGTAGTGTAGACGACCAGTCATTACGACCTGTTATTCCAAAACTCAGCATATTCTTATAGTCTAACTTAAAGTCACCATATATAGCATATCGCTGTCTCTTTCTGAGGCCTTCAGCCGTTATTAAGTTAGTCGCTGGAATATTATTTACACTATAGATATCAGGCACAATAAAACCTGTACCTGTAAAAGAATTTGTGCTTGCTTCAAAATACTCTGAACTGGCCCCTAAAATTAAAGTAGCTCTTAAGTCTTTAATGATATTTCTATCAAAAGTACTGTTAAAAATATTTGTTTGATACTTATAATTTCCTTTGGTTTGATATAAACGACCCTCTTTCATATAACTCCCAGGTGTACCTGGAACAGTAATATTTGAAAACTCCTGATTGTAATAATCCTGTCCTGATCTGAATGACAAATTGATCCACTCATTGGCTTTATAAGCAAGTTCACCATTAACAACAATACGCTGAGTACCTGTATTTCTAGGGTTTCTCATTACCCCCCACATCGGCGAAATCCTAGCCGTTTCTTCAGAGCCACTATTTTCATAGTATTCATAGAAAGGATTTCCATTTTCATACTGGTACCTGTTGATGTCATAACGAAGTGGATACATATAAATACCATTGGCATAACCACCAGAGCTCCCTCCAACAATTCCTTCTTTGATATTATTCTTAATATAGTTAGCGGATGCATTTAACTCAAGGTTTTTAGCCAACTGAGCTGACCCCTTTATCAACATCGAAAACTTATCTGTTTCAGTATTAGGAATAATAGAAGATCCATTATTGTAATTACCAGACATATAGTAATTAAATTTTTCTGCTCCACCAGAGGCATTAAAATTAACATCATGAACCATTCCTGTTTTAAAGAAGCGGTCAATATTATCATAGATTAATTCATCACTTCTATATTTTCTTCCCCACGATGAAATCGAACTTTCATCAAAACCACTTCCTGTACCAGAAGTATACAATCTTTGCTGTTGAGGCGTACGACCAACGGTTTCTATAAAAGATTTATAACCTAGGTTTGCCTGAATATTTCCAGACTTTCCTTTCTTGGTGGTAATGATAATTGCACCAGAAGCTGCATCAATACCATATAGCGCAGCAGCAGCAGCCCCTTTTAATATTGAAATATTTTCGATATCATCTGGATTAAAATCTGATAGTCTGTTAATTGTACCATCTGAAGATGCATTACTAACTCTTATGCCATCTACAATCATTAAAGGCTGATTGTCGCCAGTTAAAGAAGAAACACCTCTTAAGATAATTTCAGAAGGCAAGCCTGGTGAGCCTCCAGAAGAAGTAATCTGGGCACCAGCAATCTGCCCCTGCAAACCGTTTATGATATTGGACTGATTTGCATCACGAAGATCATCACCTTTAACAGTCTGAACAGAATAAGCAAGAGTACGTTTATCCCGTTTTATTCCTAAAGCCGTTACTACTACTTCACTTAATGATTTGGCATCTGGTTTTAAAACAACATCAATGGTTGTAGCAGCACCAATAGTTTTCTCCTGAGTTTCAAAGCCAATGTAAGAGAACTGTAATACATCACCGGCTTTAGTTTTGATGGAGTACACTCCACCCATGTTCGACTGTACTGCTGTAGATGTACCTTTGATTCTGACAGAGGCTCCAGGAACCCCTAGCTTGTCTTCGGCAGATGACACCTTTCCTGTCACTGTAATTTGCTGTGCCATTGCATAAACAGTCAGCAAAAACATACTCAAGAACAGCATGAGTAATTTTTTTTTCATAAAAGCTTATTTGGTTAATAGTTCAAATTCTGTTTTGTTTAGCATCCCTGACAAAAAGGCCAAATCACGCAAATACCTGCACAAAAACTAAACATTAGTAAATATCAATAATATTTTCCAGCTTTTACCTGCAAAACCTAATCTTAGTTTCTTAATTTGTAAAATTAATGTTGCACAAACCTGCATAAATAAACCATAAATTGCTTTGACATTTTTAATTACATTCGCACTCCATTCACCTGGAATTAAGTTTTTTAAACATGCTAAAAAAAGAACGACACGGTTTCATAATGCGCCAGATAAACTTGCACAACCGCGTACTTAGCTCTGATCTTATCGATCTACTTGATGTATCAGAAGATACCATTCGCCGTGACCTGCAAGAATTATCAGAAAAAGGACAGCTATCAAAGGTACATGGTGGTGCGCTTTCAAAATCTTACCAATCTTCTTTTAACAACAGTGAAGTATATGCCAAGGATGCAAAGATCATCATCGGCAAAAAAACCATCCCATTAATTAAAGATGGAATGGTTATTTTAACTGGAGGAGGCACATCAATAATTGAACTTGTAAAACGCCTACCCGAAAGCTTAAATGCCACATTTTTTACGATCAGCCCCTTTGTTGCTATAGAACTGGCTAAATATCCTAAAGTCGAGGTCATACTTATTGGCGGTATTTTCTCTAAGAACTCTTTAGCAACTTATGGCGGACATGTTATTAATCAGCTTGCTGAAATCAATGCAGATCTATGTTTAATAGGAACCAGTGCAATACATCCTCACGATGGGTTAACAGATACAGACTGGGAGATTAACCAACTCAAAAAGGCTATGCTAAACTCTTGTAAGAAAACAGGCATACTTTGTATTTCAGAAAAATTAGATACTTCGTTAAGGTTAAAAGTTGCCTCTTTAGAAAACATTGATTACTTAATCACTGAACTTAATCCTCAAACACCTGAATTAGATGCATACAGAGGAAACAGCCTAAAAATCCTTTAATAGCATATAACAGGGACCGAATCCGGAAGCCATTGTATACAAAAGAGCGACAAATCATGAAATGTGCCGCTCTTAATTTTATAGGTAATTACCATGCTTAGCGCACATAAAAATACTATCGATTCGGTGTATTATCAATGAATCTTCTTTTGGCATCAGTGGTACCCCCAATTGTTATATCACCTCTCAAACTAAAAGTATAAACATTTGATTTAAGTGCAGAAACGTCATCTCTTATAACTACATCACCAGCGGTATTTACATAACGGGCAATCAATGAATAAACACCCTGAGGGACTTTAATAAATGCTGAGCCTGACTTAAAGGCAATATTCTTTGCTACTGAGATTTCCGTACCCGGCGCTTCTTTCAGCCTCATATAAAAATCTATAGGATTTGCATTAGGCGAAACATGCACAAATCTAACATACGCGAAACCAGTATCTATTGGAGGCAAAACATCCTCCATCAAAAACGCATCAGTAGTTTTTGCAGTAGAATTGTAGAAGCCACACATATACAAGGAATAAGTCCTACCCTCCACTACATTTGCCGTAAGTTTATTGAGTACAATATTCCTATCTGCTGCAACGGCAGTTGAAGGACGAGTGGCTTTAAAATCGTACAAACCAGGATCTATTGTTGCATAAGCATTATTAGCTGGGTAAACTGTGCCATAAGTTAAGCCAGCTGTTCCACTTTCCACTCCTGTAGTTGACACAGCTGAGGAAACCTTTATATCGTTTGCGAAATAATTTACTACAGGACTATTGACAGCAAAATTAAAAAATTTGATCCCGGTAGCTTTTACCGGACCATCTATAGTTTGAATATCCGTCTTGTCGCATGAGTAAATTATTGTAGACAGCAGAAGTACTGCTGATATTAGACATTTTCTTTTCATATTACTGAGGTAAAGTGATCCACATTTCTTTTGTATGATAATCTGTTGCCAGTCCACCAATTTTTTCCAACGCCTCCTTATTCCAAACATATTCCGAATTGTAGCGCGGACGAATCCGATAAACCAACTTCCCTCCATTATCAGGGTACAAACTTGTTGGTGGTACAAAGCCAGCAAACACTTGTGCCCCTGTTACAGGATCAAGATCCAAATAATGGTACCTTCTCAAATCCATCCACTGTTCGATATGCCCATAACCCCATTGCGCTATATATTTTTGGAGCATAATGTGGGTAAGTGTTAAATCGTTACCACTAAGTGGCACAACAGCAGTAGAAGCCATGTAAGCATCCTTTTCAGATGATAAAATTTGTGTAGGCGTCTGACCATCATCAGAATTTCGTGCATTTACAAAATTGAAATGAGCAGAAATGCCGTTTTTATAAGCTTGCAATGCAACTGTTTTATCTCCTTTTCTATAAGCCGCTTCTGCCTTTACAAATTGAAGCTGCGAATAAGTAAATGCAGGCATTTTACTTTTATTAGAAAAAATGTATCTGGCAGGCGTCCTTATAGACAAAGCTAACGTAGTATATCCCCAAAAGTTATTAGGTTGCTGAGCCGTTGTCAATGCACCAACACCAGCACCAATGGTCAGCCCTCGATATTGACCGTCAGGAGAAGGAGACAACATCCTACTCATTCTAGGATCTACCACTCCAGAAAAATGGGTACCGTCCATGAGCCTAAGAATAAAACTAGTCTGACGATAATTAGTGAGATTATCTCTGGCACCTGCAAAGAAATTAATATCATCATTTGCAGTACCTGTATAAGCAAGTAAAGGCTGCTCTATATCAGCATCACTGATAGATGCATCTACTGCAGCTATTATTTCGTCGGCTTTGTATAATGTTGGTTTATTTGAATAATGATTAAGCGTAATTGCTTTCAAACCATTTGCAAATTTCACCCACATTAGAGCTTTCCCTTTATAAATGACATCTGTTTTTGCGAGATACCCTTCATTAACAGCGCCATCAGTTCTTTTGAGATTAGCAATCGCTAAATCCAACAAACGAAGAACTTCCTGATAAGCAAACTCCTGCGTATCGTAATCGAATGCAGTTCTATTCTCAAAGGCCTGTTTAATTGGGACTTCACCATGCAGATCTGTTACAGCCAACCATCCCCAGGCTTTTAAAATCTGTCCTACGCCTAATAAATCCCAACGTTGTTGCTTTTCAGCAAGATTATTCATATCCACCAAATTCTGCCCTAGGCTCCAATAAACATCCCTAAATACTTGCCCTCCATTATCAGAAGCAGGATCATAGCCTTGCCGATCCCATGTATTTGCCGTAGTAATAATAGTCCAGTTTTGAGTATAACGCCCTACGAAACGTGCATCATAAGTTGGTGATGTTACCATCCAATGAAGCATGGGCGATAGGTATAAATTTGCTTCCACTACCTGCGGAGCATTTGGATTCTCATTAACATCCAAGAACTTCTTGCAGCCTCCGAGAGCTACAAACGCCATCATTATCAATATTACATATATCTTTTTCATATGAATGTCCTTTTAAAAACCAACCTTGATACCAAAATTAAATCCTTTAGGCATTGGAAAATTACCATAATCAATACCTTGAGCACCTGATCCCCCTACGGCAGCAGAGTTACCATTTACGACAGGATCCAGACCTGTATAATTTGTGATCAAGAACAAATCCGTTCCGGTAAAAAACACGCTTGCATTTTTAACAAAACCTTGCTTTTTTAAGAATGACGCTGGCAGTTTATATTGCAGTGTGACATCTTTTAAACGTATCCAATTAATATCTTTTTCAATGAACAGCTCTTCACTCATTTCCTGATAATATAAATTTTGATAAAATGGTACAATGGAAATATTATTTGGAGTAGGATTTGCTGTATTTTCCAAACCATCCCTCATCACCCCCTTAACAATTCTTGGCTCTAGACGATCCAGCGTCATCGGTGACAATCCTAACTGTGTGAGCAGACTTTGCGTAGCATTTAAAATATCTCCACCTTTTCTGATGTCTAACAGAAAAGATAACGAAAGATCTTTATACCTCAAAGTATTAGTAATCCCTAAGGAAAAATCAGGCTGACGGTCATATCCTCTTTCTATAAAAATAGTAGAGCGAACGGGCAGTCCGGACGAAGGATTAATCAGGATATCCCCCTTATCGTTCCGCAGATAGTAAAGTCCGGTAAGCGACCGGGTAGAATAACCAACAGTCACACCATTCCGCACGTTACCGTACAACCAGGTATCAGAAACATATGACTCAGGCAAACCATTTGGCAAACTCAGCACTTCACTTCTTGCAGCCTCAAAATTGGCCATAATATCCCATGAAAAATTTGTGTTTCTAACAGGTGTCCCTCTCAAGCTTATCTCTAAACCTTCATTCTTTGTTTTGGCTCCATTCAAATTAAATAAAATATAGCCTGTAGCATAACTACCTCTGATGTCATTCACAATCTGATCTTTCGTTTCTTTGCGGTACACTGTTAAATCAAGTCCTAAACGATCATTAAAGAATGCCAATTCTGTACCTAACTCATAAGAACTAGCAAACTCAGGAACAAGATTAGGGTTAGGTCCAGTAAATCCATAGCCATAGCCACCGCCCACTGTTGTTTTACTTTCTAACGCAGGTTTATAAGCATATGGACGAGCGTCTTTACCAACGTTTGCATAAGCAGCCCTCAACTTACCTGAAGTAAATATTTTACTTAAACTTTCTTTAATAGCCGGAATTTCCGTAAACACAAAACTTCCCGAAACTGAAGGATAGAAAAATGAATTCGCTCCTACAGGAATAGTAGATGTCCAGTCATTTCTTCCTGTAAGCGTTACATATAAATAATCTTTGTAACCAAGTGTCGTTCTGGCAAATAAGCTCACTACCCTTTGTCTGCCGATTGAAGATTTTGCATTTCTAAGAGTAGTAGTCGTATTGTTTATTGAAATGAAGTTAGGATCGAGAAAATTCTCACCGTACAAACTTTCAATATTTGAATTCAATGCTTTTATGGCATTACCTACTGTAGCGTCAATGGTGAGGTCTTTAGTAATATTCTGCTTCGTCAAGTTAACTAAGGTCTGAGAATTTATATTTCTGGTATTGTCATTGGCAATATCCATGATTCCCGATTTAAGAACACCTCTTCTACTCTCTGGATGACTTAAAACCAAAGCATTATTATTATAGGCATCAATACCAACATTAGTTTTTATGAACAACCATTTAACTGGTGTAATGACGAATCCCAAATTCGAAATTATACGGTTATTTTTTGTAGTTGATTTATTTTTATTGACATTGAAATAAGGATTCTCAATTTCAAGGGTTTGATTAGCCCCATCAATCAATCTTCTTCTGGTACCTGCAGGCGTTAGGTAATCCTTCGCATTATCATTTTGTGGCCAGGTAAGCAATCCAATCAATGGCCCGCCATCTCCTTTGAATGCCTGATTATTCGTAGCATAGGAATAATTCATGGATAGATCTACATTCAACCATTTATTGATCCTTCCTCCCGTTGAGCCCATCAAAGTAAAACGATTGTAATCTGATCCGGGAACCACTCCCTGTTGCGCAGTATAAGAAGTAGAAACACGATAATTAACGACATCACTGCCACCTTCTACAGCCAAATTATGTTTTTGAGTAAATGCCGTTAGAAAAAAGCCTTCTATGTTATCATAGAATTTAGTCCCTTCCAGATACCTGGGACCAAAATACCTCAATCGATCTGTAGTTGGCGAGCCAAATGACCCTAAGTTAAATTCCCTTTGTAATTCAGGCACTGTAGATGTCTTTTCGACACGAAAACTATTGTTATAAGTAATCGCCCCTGCACCAGCTTTACCTCTCTTGGTTGTAATCACAATTGCCCCGTTGGCAGCATCAATACCATATAACGCCGCAGCCTCGGGGCCCTTTAAGACAACCAAGCTTTCAATATCTTCCGGATTGATATCCGCTGCCCTATTCGTAAAATCCACGCCTCTGTTAGCAAAACTGGTAGTTGAACTGTTTTCAGAATAAAAAGCAGAGGTATTTAAGGTTTTGTTGTCTACCGGTAAACCATCCACGATAAACAGAGGCTGGTTGCTTCCACTTATAGAGCTGATCCCCCTGATTGTAATCGAAGCTGAAGCCCCCGGAACCCCTGAAGTACTTGTTACCTCAACTCCTGCGACACGCCCCTGTAATGCATTAATAAAATTCTCTCTTTGTGTTTCAGCAATAACAGCCCCACTTACCTGTTGTTGGGCAGTACCAATAGAGCGCTTAGTAGATTTTTGACCCAGTGCGGTAACCACAATTTCATTTAGAGACTGATTATCTTCTTGAAGTGTCACATTTAAAATAGAAGAACTTCCTACTGTTTTATCTTGCGAAATCATGCCGATATAAGTAAAAGATAATACATCTCCTGGTTTCGCTTGAATGCTGTAGATACCATTTGAAGCAGTTTGGGTAACAGCGGGAGTAGTTTTAGACTTTACGGAAACACCTGGTATCGGTAATCCATCTGCTGACGAGATGACTTTACCTGTAATTGTCTTTTGCTGCGCAAAAACATGTGCGAAGAACAAAAAGCAACCTAAAGTTAGGAGTAGTTTTTTTTTCATAAACGCCGATTTTAATAAAGGTTTAGAACTATACTTGGCAATAATCCGAGAATTGCAAAAACGCTCTAACCCGCATAAAATGCAACGCTCTTAGTAAATATAAAAAAGAATTTTCATAAAAAACAATAAATTTTTACTAATTTTCTGTTAAATCAAAGCAAACCCAGCAAAAACACGCATAATACTGCACGAACTTAATTGATATAATTTTTTTTACATTCGCTAAAAATTTCATTTATGCTCAAAAAAGAAAGACACGGTTTTATAATGCGGCAGATTAACTTGCACAACCGTGTGCTTAGTTCAGATCTCATTGACTTACTAAATGTATCAGAAGATACTATTCGTCGCGACTTACAGGAATTATCAGAAAAAGGGCAATTATCAAAAGTACATGGTGGTGCTCTTTCAAAATCTTATCAATCTTCTTTTGACGACAGTGAGGTATATGCCAAAGAGGCAAAAATCATTATTGGCAGAAAAACAATCTCCTTAATTAAAGACGGGATGGTTGTTTTGACTGGCGGGGGAACTTCTATTATTGAGCTTGTAAAACAACTTCCTGAAACCTTAAATGCTACTTTTTTTACAATCAGTCCTTTTGTAGCCATAGAACTTGCAAAATATCCCAAAGTAGAAGTTATACTGATAGGAGGTATTTTTTCCAAAAATTCACAAGTTACTTATGGCGGACACGTCATTAATCAGCTTTCTGAAATCAATGCTGACCTATGCTTATTAGGAACAAGTGCAATTCACCCCCAAGATGGCTTAACAGATACTGATTGGGAGATCAACCAGTTAAAAAAGGCTATGCTAAATTCCTGCAAAAAAACAGGCATTCTCTGCATTTCAGAGAAACTAGGAATTTCATTAAGATTAAAGGTAGCAGCTTTAGAAAACATCGATTATCTAATCACAGAGCTTGACCCTCAATCACCTGAACTTAGTGCATATAATGTAAATACACTTCAAATCCTTTAACAAATTCAATTAAGACGGCAAACATATCTTTCCCATTGTAACAGATGGGACACCCTGTCTATTTCCAAAATTTGTATCTCCACCCACGAGAGTTTCGTTAGCTAAAATGGCAAATAATACCGCTTCTTTAGCATCAGGATTAATCTCCAACTGACCCGTTGTATAAAATGAAGCATTATAAAGTCCTTTTTTAAGCTGACCCAAAAGCATCGGATTATGGATTCCACCCCCACTTATATAAATAGAAGGCCGGGCAGTTTTTCCAAAACATTTTTCAATAGCATTAACAATTACAATAGCAGAAAAATGGCACAATGTGGCCATCACATCTTCTTTCTTGATAGCCAGCGTGCCTGATGACTCCTGAGCCTTCTTAAGATATCCCAAATTAAATAGTTCAGGACCCGTTGTTTTAGGAAACCCTGCGCCCAAAAACTCCGATAGCATCAACTCATTTAAAAGTGACTGATTGACTACTCCAGAACCAGCGATAGCAGCATCTTTATCGAAATAAACTCCAATATAATGTTTTTGGATATATTGGTCCATTAATGTATTTCCTGGCCCAACATCAGTTGAGAAAACCTTAGCAGCATCATTATCCGCAGGGAGATAAGTAAAATTGGCAATCCCCCCAATATTGAGCATTATCCGATCTTCACCTTTTTTAGAAAAAAGGAGGTAATCTCCATAAACAGCTAATGGAGCTCCCTCGCCGCCAGCTGCGATATGCTTTTGCCTAAAATCGGCTATAGTTACAATTCCTGTTTTAACAGCAATATGATCACCATCTCCTATTTGCAAAGTCCCGTTTGGATAATCATTCATACCATGCAATGATTTAGGAGCGTGAAAAATAGTTTGTCCGTGACTCGCTATGACATCTATTTCATCAGATTTGTAGCCCCAGGAACCAATTGCCTCTAAAATCATTCCTGCATGTACCAATGCAATCTTTTCATTCATTAGACATACCATTTGCAAATCTGCATCATGCCTGGAAAAAATAGACTTAATTTCTGCTTTAAATTCTTCAGCATAATCAACAGTCTTAAACTCTATTAGTCTAACTTTAGTTTCAGATCCACTTCCAGATATGCCGCACAAAGCAATATCCAATCCGTCCATTGATGTACCTGACATCAATCCTACAATAATCCGTTCTGGTTTTTGAATAATATTGAAGATTTTCTTCCAATTTAAATTCATACCATCGGTACAACTCATTGCTAACTTACTCTCCATAACACTCTTAATCTTATTTCAGGAAACCCTGTTTCCAATAATTCAAATTTAAATATACCTGATTAAAATCTTTTGAATTAAATACTTTTTCCTCAATCTGCCCTTATTCATATTGATCAACCGTTTGCACAAATGCCTAATTCTCATTTCTGATTAAGCTAATGGGAAATTAAGTCAGATATACTTCTTAAAAAATTTGATAAAGTCCAAAGAGTGCCTATATTTACTGCTCCGTACAAAATTTAAGAACAAAATTAAATGGCTAGATTAAATCTTCTAGAAGAAACTCGCTTTGAAAAACTGCCTGTTTCTGTCTTTGAAAACCCCCAAGCAGCTTCACTTAGTGTCGCTCATCGTATCGGGAATCTCATTAGGGAAAAACAAAAAAACAACGCTCCGGCTGTATTAGGTTTAGCAACAGGAGCTACACCGACCGCCGTTTATGCTGAACTTGTTAGAATGCATAAAGAGGAAGGTTTGAGTTTTAAAAATGTGATTACCTTTAACTTGGATGAATATTACCCTATGCAGCCTAATGCGGCACAGAGTTATGTTACTTTCATGAATGAAAACCTGTTCGATCATATCGATATCGACAGAAATAATGTAAACATTCCTGATGGAACCTTGAGTTTAGAGGAAATTCCTGCATTTTGCCTTAATTATGAGAAAAAGATTGGAGACCTGGGAGGATTAGATATTCAAATCCTCGGTATCGGACGTACAGGTCACATCGGATTCAATGAGCCAGGTTCTGCACCAAATTCAGGAACACGTTTGGTTACACTTGATGATCTGACAAGAAGAGATGCTGCCAGAGACTTCGGTGGAAAGTCTTTTGTTCCTACAAAAGCCATTACAATGGGTGTTGGTACTATTTTCAAAGCCAGGGAAATTATCCTTATGGCATGGAATAGAAAAAAAGCATCTATTATCAAGAAAACTGTAGAGGGCGAACTTTCAAGTGAAACTCCTGCTACTTACCTGCAGTTATCAGATAATGTTGAGTTTATTTTAGATCAGGATGCTGCATCTATGCTTACACGCTTTGATACGCCTTGGCTGGTTAAAGATTGCTCATGGGATGATAAAGCATTAACTAAAAAAGCTGTAATCTGGTTAGCCAATACACTAAAAAAACCTATCCTGAAACTTACTGAAGATGATTATAACAATCATGGTATGGCTCAGCTAGCTGTTGAAAAAGGCCCGGTATACAACATCAACATTGATATATTTAACAAATTACAACATACAATTACAGGCTGGCCAGGTGGCAAACCTAATGCAGATGATTCACAAAGACCAGAAAGAGCAGAGCCTGCTAAAAAGCGCTCTATCATTTTCTCTCCGCATCCAGACGATGATGTAATCTCTATGGGCGGTACCTTCCTTCGCCTTGCTGATCAAAAACAAGATGTTCATGTAGCTTACCAAACTTCAGGTAATACTGCTGTTTGGGATGATGACGCCTTGCGTTTTGTTGAATTCAACATAGATTTTTCTGAAAAAATGGGACTTGATACTGCAGAATTGAAAACGCTGTATCAAAACATGCGTTCTTTCATGGCTACGAAGCAACCTAATCAGATTGACACACCTGAAATTCAAACTGTAAAAGGCCTGATCAGAAAAGGAGAGGCAATTGCCGGAGCTAGATATTGCGGATTAGATGATGATCATATTCACTTTATGGCATTACCTTTCTACGAAAGCGGTAAGGTTAAGAAAAACCCTGTAACTGAAGCAGATGTTGTTTTAACAATGGAATTATTGCAAAAAGTAAAACCGCATCAGGTATTTGCTGCAGGCGATTTTGAAGATCCACATGGTACACATATCGTTTGTTTCAACATCATTTTAGAAGCTTTAAAACGCTTAAGGAAAACTGAGGATTGGGTTAAAGATTGCTGGTTATGGATGTACCGTGGTGCATGGCAAGAATTTGAAACTCATGAAATTGAGATGGCTGTACCACTTAGTCCACAAGAAGTGGAACGCAAGAAAATGGCTATCTTCAAACATCAGTCGCAAAAAGACACTGCTGTTTTCCCTGGTGATGACCCAAGAGAATTCTGGCAACGTGCTGAAGACAGAAATAGAGAAACAGCACAGGCCTATGACAGCCTGGGTCTGGCTGAATATGAAGCTATGGAAGCCTTTGTTCGTTATAAATTTTAGTATAGTTTTTTTATTATATTTAATCCCGCTATCGCAGTAAGCAATAGCGGGATTATTTTTTTTAAACCAAACCATGGCTCAACCTCAGCTTATGCAGGAAGCACCTGCAAGACTATTATCACTCGATTTCTTTAGGGGTGCAACTGTTGCCGCTATGATACTTGTTAATAATCCAGGCGACTGGGGTAATATTTACGCCCCATTAAAACACGCTAGCTGGAATGGTTGTACGCCTACAGATCTCATCTTCCCCTTTTTTCTATTCATTGTTGGGGTTTCTATTGCTTATGCGATGGGGAGCAGGAAATCAGATCCCACTACACATCATAAAACCATTGTAAAAGCGCTAAAAAGAACGCTGATCTTATTTGGCCTCGGTTTATTTCTCTCTCTTTATCCCAAAGTTTTCACGAATCCAATTGAGGCTATTCAAAATGTAAGGATACCTGGAGTATTGCAGCGCATTGCTGTAGTTTTCTTTATCTCTGCTATTATTTTTTTAAAAAGCAGTGAGAAAAATATATTCAAAATTCTCATTGGGCTTCTTGCCGTTTATTGGGCACTAATGACTTTTGTACCCGTACCTGGTGTTGGTTATGCGAATCTTGAAAAAGAAACAAACCTTGGCGCATGGTTAGACCGTAGCATACTTAGTGAAGCACATTTATGGAAAGCCTCTAAAACCTGGGATCCTGAGGGTATATTAAGTACCATGCCAGCCATTGCAACAGGACTATTTGGTATTTTGGTGGGAGTTTATCTGAAACGCAAAGACATCGACGCCGCAACAAAAATAGTCTGGCTATTTTGCACAGGATTAGCAGCGGTAGCGCTGGGCTTAATTTGGGATTTACAATTCCCTATTAACAAAGCCTTATGGACAAGTTCATTTGTACTTTACACCGGTGGTCTTGCCACTTTGATTTTAGCATTCTGTTACTGGATTATTGACGTTCAAAACTATAACCGTTTTACCAAACCCTTTGTCGTTTATGGCGTCAACGCGATTACGGTCTTCTTTTTATCGGGCCTGATTCCAAGAACACTTCAAATGTTCTCCGTAAAAGGGGCCGATGGTACTGAAATGAATCTCCAAGCCTGGCTATATTCAGGATTAACGGCACACTTTTCACCCATAAACGCCTCCCTCACATGGGCTGTTTCGGTGATTGTATTCTGGTTGGTGATCCTATGGATTATGTACAATAAAAAAATCTTTATAAAGGTTTAAGGCTAGCAACCCTGATTTGTACAGTACTGTTAAATTATGTTAAATTTTACCTAACTATTTTTCGTCCTTCGTAGGTTTGACTATAAACTTAAATTCATGAAAAAATACCTTAGCGTCCTTAGTATTGGACTCTCAGTACTTTTTGTGGCGCATACAACTGCATATGCCCAAAAAAAGACTGTAACAGTTAAAAAACAAGCTGGAAGCAGTGCGACAAAGATTCCATCAACCCTTATACCAAATGATCCAAATGTTAAAATAGGCAAACTATCAAATGGGCTTACTTATTATATCCGAAAAAATTCTGAACCCAAAAACAGAGCTGAATTATACCTGGCGACGCGTATTGGATCGTTAATGGAAGATGATAATCAGCAAGGATTAGCCCATTTCACTGAGCACATGGCTTTTAATGGGACAAAAGATTTTCCGAAAAATGAGATGATTAACTACCTTCAGAAAGCAGGTGTACGTTTTGGCGCTGACTTAAATGCTTATACCAGTTTTGATCAAACCGTTTATCAATTACCTATCCCGACAGATAGTGCTGCTCTTTTTAAAACCGGATTTAAAATTCTGGCCAACTGGGCGGGTAAAATCATTATGGAAGGTAGTGAAATTGATAAAGAGCGCGGAGTAATTGTTGAGGAAGATCGTCAGCGTGGGAAAAATGCGCAAGATCGCATGAGCAAGCAGTTGCTACCTGTATTATTGAAAGGCTCTCGCTATGCTGATCGTCTGCCTATCGGAAAAGTGGACATCCTTAATAGTTTTACGCACGATAAAATCAGAAACTTTTACAAAGACTGGTACAGACCAAACCTACAGGCTGTAATTGCAGTGGGTGATTTTGATGTAAATGAAGTTGAAAAGTTAATTAAAGAAAATTTCTCTGGCCTTACGAATCCTGCAAATCCACGCCAGCGGCTAAGCTATGATTTACCAGATAACGTTGAACCTCTTGTAAAAATCATTACAGATCCTGAGCAGCAATACAATGTGGCTCAAATCATGTATAAACAACGCGGCAATGTAGTAAAAAGTACTGCAGATTATAAAAAGAGCATGATTCATGGTATGATCAACAGTATGTTAGGAGCAAGAATTCAAGAGATTATGCAAAAAGGCAATGCACCTTTTATACAAGCACAAAGTGCGTTCGGCGCTTATCAAGGTGGCTTAGTTCCAAACCTTAATGCATTTCAATCTGTTGCTGTCTCTTCTTCAGGGGCTACTTTAGAAAAAGCATTCACTGCTGTTCTTGCAGAGAATGAACGTATGAATAAATATGGCTTCACTCAATCTGAATTAGATGTTGCTAAGAAAAACATCGCTGCAGGAAATGAAATGAGACTAAAAGAAAAAGACAAAACTGCTTCAGCTTCCCTGGTTAAAAGATATCTTAGTCACTTCCTTTCCGGAACCAGCATCCCATCAACGGAATATTCTTATGAATTAACAAACAAGTTATTGTCTGAAATCACGCTTAATGAAATAAATGCAATAGCGAAAACATTGATTACGAAAGACAACCAGATCATTCTTGTTCAAGCACCTGAAAAGGAAAAAGCAAATCTCCCAACCGAAGCTCAATTGCTAGCTGCGTTAAAAAATGCGTCGAACAATGTAACAGCTTATGTTGACAATTCTGTTAACAAACCATTGTTAGATAAAAAGCCAACTGCCGGCAAGATTATTTCAGAACAAAAAAATGATAGAGTAGGCGTTACTACCCTTAATTTAAGCAATGGCATTAAGGTTTTACTTAAACCAACTGATTTCAAAAATGATCAGATTATTTTTAACTCATTCTCTAAAGGTGGAACTTCTCTGGCTACAGATGCCAACTTACAGTCAGCAAGTGCAGTCAGCCTGATTCCTGCCAGTGGTGTTGGGGATTTCAATCCTACTCAATTGAATAAACTTCTTGCAGGAAATACTGGAAGAGCCGGAGCTTATGTAAATAGTCTTTACCAGGGTTACAACGGGAGTGCAGCACCTAAAGACATTGAGACAGCCTTTCAAATGGTTTATGCTTATGCAACAAATCCAAGGAAAGATGCGGAACTCTTCAGCAAAAATATTAGTGATTTTAGGGTAACTCTTGAAAACAAAAGCGCTAATCCAGAAAGTGTTTTTAGTGATACCGTACAGGCTGTACTCTCTTCTTATCATAAACGTGCAATGCCTACTACAATTGCAGACTTGAATAAGATCTCTTTGGATGAGGCTTATAGCTTTTACAAAGATCGTTTTGCAGACAATAGTGAGCAAATATTTGTAATTGTAGGCTCTTTCAACATTGAAACTATTAAGCCACTTATAGAAACATATATTGCCAGTTTACCTGCATTAAACAAGAAACAAAATTTTGTTGACAATGGAATATATCCTCCAGAAGGGAAAGTTAGTAAAACAGTTTACAAGGGACTTGAAGACAAGGCTTCTGTGCAACTATACATCCATAACGACTATGACTACAGTGTTGACGCTAATATGCAACTAGACGCCTTAAAATCCGCCTTAGAGAACAAAATCTTGGAACGCTTACGTGAAAAGGAAAGTGGAGTTTACAGCCCTAGTGTTGGATTAAGCGTTAGCAAATATCCAAAAGCGCATTATTACTTTACTATTTCTTTCAGTTGTGCAACAGCGAATGTTGAAAAATTAATTGCAGCAGCTCTTGATGAAGTACAACATATTAAAGACAATGGTGCCACTACCGATGACATTATGAAGTTTAAATCTGAGGAGCAACGTCAGCAAGAACTTAGCTTACGTAACAACAGCTTCTGGTTAAATTACCTTAGCAATCGTGAAAAGCACGGAGATGATATAAACCAAATTTTAAGTACTAAAGAGAGACTGGATAAAGTTACTGTTGAAACATCCAAAGTAGCTGCCCAAAAATTCTTAAGTGATGATAACTACATCAGATTGGTATTAATGCCACAGAAATAAGGGAATTAAATAATAAGGGGATAAAGATTAAGGATTTGTTAGGTGCTGTACCTAACAAATCCTTAATCTTTACCCCTTTTTTCTTGGTTCGATCCCCTACTCCTTGCTCTCTATTTCTTGTTTTAAAATCATCCCAACACCTTCTGTACTGGCTAAATCCTGCGCTTCAATTCCTACAGGCCCAGATGGTTCACTTTCATTTTTAAGTCTATCCAATGCGGTAACCAGATAGTTATAACGCTTCCCTTTCTCCACATTTGTATCAATAAACTGATGAAAATCTTCAAAGCTAATTTTAATAATATTCCTTGCATCTAAAACCTCTATCTTCTCCCCTTCAATAAAACGGTAGATCACATAACCAGAAGCTGTCTCTCCATCAGATGCCTTTAATGGTCTTTCCCATTTCAGATGAACACCATCCTTTTTTGCTTCAGCAGAAAGGTCCTGAGGTTGATTAGGAACAATATCATCTAACCAAGGCATTTGAGGGGGCAAAGCAGGGTATTTATATAAATTATTCCTTAAAGAGTCACTCAACCCTCTTGCAACATTTGTGAAAGACTTAGAACTAAAGAATACACTCCCCTGTATCCGGTTACTGTTCCTGATATATTTGATCTGATTTGGGATCTGATTAGGAAATGCCCATGCAGCTTCTTTTCTGGTAGTTCCATTATGCATCAGATAAGCACCATGTCCAACATATACATGTCTATTAAAACTATTATGACTCCACCAATCAACTAAAGTTCCAAATGGTGCGGCTTTACGCGTAAAACTAAAATAAATCTGCGGGTTGATATAATCTACCCAGCCCTCCTTTACCCACTTTCGGGAGTCGGCATATAACTCTGAGTAATTTGACAAACCATTTGTTGCAGAACCCAAGCTATCTTCAGAAATATTCTTCCAGATACCGAAAGGGCTTATTCCAAACTTTACATGTTTCTTATAATGATGAATACTATCGTCTAATTGTTTAATCAGCAGATCAACATTATTTCTGCGCCAATCTGAAATATCGGTAAAACCATTTGAATATTTTCGAAATGTTGCCGCATCATTAATCGTTTGTCCGGCAATTTTATAAGGATAGAAATAATCATCAAAATGAATACCATCGACATCATAGCCCTTTACCACATCAAGGATCACTTGTACAATGTATTCTCTTACTTCTGGAATTCCAGGATCAAATTGCTTTTTACCTCCATATACGAAAAATAAGTCAGGCCTTTTCCTGGTCATATGATCCGGACTAACGACTGTATTTGCACTCATGGTCGCTCTGTAAGGATTAAACCATGCATGTAGCTCCATACCCCTGGAATGAGCTTCCTTAATAGCAAATGCAAGTGGATCATAACCTGCTGATGGAGCCAAACCTTGCTTACCCATTAGCCATTGACTCCAAGGCTCTCTTGATTTTGAATAAAATGCATCTGCAGCAGGCCTTACCTGAAGTACAATAGCATTCATACCATTGGCCTTATGCATCTCCATTAAACCAATTAACTCCTGTTTTTGCTGATCAACACTAAGTCCTGGCTTTGAGGGCCAGTCAATATTAGCAACCGTTGCCACCCAAACTCCTCTAAATTCTCTTTTTGGAGCAATTTTTGATGGTGTCTGTGCTAATAGGGAAATAGGGGTTATTGTTATTGATAATAGTGCATAGATTATTATTTTAAACATTTTTAATGATTAGATGTGACATAAAATAGGTTTCTTTTTGTTGTGTTCAGTATACAGTTAGATAACTGATCTAAGCAATTAAACGATTTTTTTTTATCTGTCATACAAATTGAGTGTTTTTTTACCTAACTCTGCTTATAAGCTATTCCTTTTTTACTAAGCATTAAAACTAAAGAATGTCAGACAAAAATGATATTGTAAATAAAGGCGACCGTAACAAAATCTATTTTTTGATTATTGTAATTGCAACTTTACTAGGCATCAATGCGTATTTATATATAAAAGATGAGCGGCAAAATGAGCGTTTTGTCTCTATAAATACAGAAAAAGACAGGTTAAAACTTGAAGTAGAAAAAATCGAATTTGAATTAGACAAGTCAAATAATCTGAACATGGTATTGACGGAAAAGCTTCAAAATGAGCAATCCTCTGCAAGGAAAAAAATTGCAGAACTCAAACTTTCACTGGAAAAGGGTTCAATTAACAAAAAAAATTTAGATAATGCACAAAGAGAGATTCGTGAACTGCGGCAATTTGTTAAAATGCATAATGAACAGATTGCTCATTTAAAAAAGGAAAATTTATCGCTTAAAACACAACGCGATAATCTACAGGAATTTGCCAATTCAGAAAGCAGCAAGGCCAATAAACTAGCTAAGAAAAATGCTGAACTCGCAGCCAAAGTTAAAACAAGTGCATCCTTAAAAGCTGGGAACGTACAGATTTTTGCTTACAGAGTAAAAAGTAATGGAAAAAACATTGAAGTAACGCGTGCAAGCACTGCAAAGAAATTAAGTGTTAAATTCAATATTGTTCCGAACCTTCTGGCCGAAAAAAACTACCATAAAATATATCTACGCATTTTTGATCCCGCTGGCAATCTAATAGCAAATGAGAACAACATGTTTGAAGCCGATGGCCAGGAAATGCAGTATACTTCTTCGACTACAATTTTATATAATGAAGATAATTTAACCTATACCATGGACTGGGTAAACCCTAATCCCTTCATAAGTGGCGATTATTCAATTATTCTTTATGCTGATGGGTTTACAATGGGTAAAGCATCAACTACCTTAAGATAAAGGAAAACTAAGGTAAAACGTAGTCCCTTTAGCAGACACAGATCTAAAGTCTACACTACCACCTGCATTTTCAACAGCTTGTTTCACAAAGGCAAGACCCAATCCAGTTCCAGACGACTTGGTTGTAAAATTAGGAACAAATATCTTATCCTGCAGTTGAGGGTCTATACCATTACCGTTGTCTTGAACTTCAATAAAAACATGTGATTCATCATTAAAAACCTGGATTTTTATTACACACTTTCCATTGACAGAACCAGCTTCAATCCCATTTTTAAGAAGATTATTAAAGGTCCTAAGTAGTTGATCTTTATCTCCAAGAACAAACGCATCTACATTAGTATTGTTGGAAACAGTAATTTCAGCATCCTCAGTATTTGTAAAGATATTTCTCGCCTGCTCTATAATAGGTAATAGTCTGAGTTTTTCAAGCTTTGTATCTGGCATCTTTGCGAAGTTTGAAAACTCAGACGCTATTGTTGACAAACTATCAATCTGTTCAATAAATGACTTATTAAACCTTTCAAACTTCTTTTCAAAATTAACATCCTTTTCTTTCCAGGATTTTTCCAACAGTTGAACCCCAAGCTTTAACGGTGTTAATGGATTTTTAATTTCATGGGCTACCTGTTTCGCCATCTCCCGCCATGCACTTTCTCTTTCAGAACGAGCCAGTTTAACTGCACTTTCTTCAAGGGCAGCAATCATTTTGTTGTACTCCTTAATTAAGGAGCCAATTTCATCATGCCTTGACCACTGAATAGGTTTATTTATTTGTCCAAGTTTAGTCTTACGGATACTATCTTGTATAAATGTAAGCGGACTTGTAATCTGATTAGCAAGAAAAACAGCCAATATCCCAATGGCTACAAATACCAATGCATAAATATTAATCAGTGTATTGATAAATAATCCAATTTTAGCATTATAGTCAGCCTCATTACCATAATATGGTAATCCAATATAAGCAATTGTCTTATTTTGAGCATCTCTTATTGGCGCATAAGCAGATGCGTATTTAAAATCTCCAATCTGTTCATTTGGATTAATAAACTCCGAAACTTGCCGTAACTTCAGATAGATGTATGCACTGGCCTCCATTTTTCTTCCAATGATATTAAAATCATATATCTTAGGAAGCGAAGTAAAACGTAAATTCCCATTCGTATCAAACAGATTTAAAAATGTTGCATTTATATTAGCAAACTGATTAAAATCAGCGTTACTCTGGACTGTTACCTCCGGGATTCCTCCTGTACTAAAGACTTGCTTTTCATACGAAAGCTGTACTTTTCTGATCTTTTCCTTAATAAAGTTTTCCTGCTGTCTCCTATACTCATCTCTAATATAGAAATAGGTTGTCCACCCCACAATGAGTAATGTTGCGACCACAGAAAGTACAATAGAGAATTGAATCCTTGTTTTATAAAGAATTTTATTTGCATTGATCATAAGTGACCGGTTGATATTAAACCAACCTCCCCAGCTTTGATCTATATTTTTAACAAGCCATATCAGAGTATATAGTAACACTGAAAAAATAATAAAAACCAGGAAAAAGAAAGATAACGTAGCCAGTCTAACTACATAAGAAACCCGCTCCTTACTAATTACAATAACTTTTGAACTAGCTGGCATATATACCAGATGTGTATAATTCAGTGTATCATAAACAATAATACTTTTACCAACCTGACTATTAAATTCAGTGTTTGTAAGTTTGTAAGTATATTTTCCAGATTGGTTGATCAACTTACCTGAATTATAAAAAGCAAAGGAATAATTACTATAATCTTCTTCAACCTTTACTTTGCCATCGACCAGAATTTCTGGCAGTTGACTATTGTAATTGTATTGCGGGGATTTAAGATCTATAACGAGTGTACCAAGTATACGATTATCAACAAAAATGGGAATCATTCCAAAATAGTTCTGATAACCAAAAGTATAATTGAGTCTATAAAAAGATTTAGATTCAGGAACCTTAACAGAGCCAGATCTTACCAAGCTTTTGTAATAGCTTAATGGAATTGCACCCTTACTAGATATCGCAGAGTCCTGCCCGTTGTATTCATAAAGATTATATTCATATTGAGTCAAATAGCTATCAAGTAGAATTCTATTAACATGCTTTTCTAAGTCAAATGTCCCATTTAATACCGGTCTCTTAAAGTATTCAGCTATAAAAGCATCTGTTGAAACCGCCTTTTCAAGATTCTGAATGGAATTGATAATTTTAGGGTCATCTGCAGAACTTAATTTTTGGGCAATTGTATACCTTTTACTCTTTTCCTTAACCTCAGTAAATCTGAGGTATTTAATCGATGTGATAAAAGCCAGACAGAAAAACAGAGCCGCAAATATCCCTATCGAAAACTTATTATTCCTGATATAGATATTCCAGCCCATTATGAATATAAGCAAAGCGTATGCAATAAAGAAAATACTGAAACCGGTTGTCAGACGGTATACTAAGTATATAAAAAAAGCAGAAAGGAATAATACTAAGCGTTCTTTGTTGGAAACCTTAGTCTGAAGCGTTTGCTCCATCATAATATTTCCGACCAAATAAACATTAAACCATACCAGGCATAAAATTATAATACATACCCAACTGATTAAGCTGAGGTTGATGATATTGGTAATGTTAAAATTAATTTTCGAATTGATAATCAATCCCAAAAACACCTGATCAAATAAAAAGGCTAGTGCTGAAAAAGCAATCAGCAATAACAGATGAAAAGCAAGTCCCGCAATTTTACTTATTGTTAGCCATTTTGGCACCTGATATTTGTCCTTATAGGTATAAACAAATAATACCACCCAGGTTAGGCAAATCACATTAAGTAAAAAATCCCCTAAAGAAGGAAGAAAAAAGCTCTCACCAAAGATCGTCGGACTAAATATCTGAAGATTAAATTGATTGTTAAACCAACCATATTCAAGGTCAGTAATCCTAACCGCCAAAAAGAATATCATCAACAGAAAAGTCCCTGCTACTAAATTCCCTCTTCTTACCAGCCAGGCACAAAGAGAATTGACAAATAAACAGACGCTAAAAAGTCCGACTACCCAAAGCCAGACCTCTATTGTACTGTAAATATTCTTTGTATATCCTTGTTTTAATTTAACCTCAAAAAGAGGCTCCCCCTTAATACTTTTAATGCCATAAACTTCAAGGTCTGAATACGTTGCAAGCAAAAGAGAGTTTGAAGTAGAAAGAAATGGCGAAAAGTTATTTTCGAGATAATGATTCTGAATATCAAACCTTCTTTTTACTTCAATCAGAAAGACAAAGGTATAATTATCAGAAGTTTTCTTAATCAGTTCATAATATCCATTACGTAGTTCAATAAAAGAAGCTCCCTCGTTGACTGATTCCAGATCATTAGGAAATGTATTAAATGAACTCCAAAATTTAAGTTCATCAGCTTTATAAACCAGAATATTTATACCTTGACTGGAATATTTCTTTATGAAATTTGCACTTCCCTGCTCACTCTGGGCAAAATTTTTAGCTTGCTCTACCTGTAGGCTATCTGCAAGGAAATCGTAAATAGCTTGTTCCTTAACATTAAGATTTTTCTGAAGCGTAATCGCATCGTACCTTAGCAGTTCCTTTTTTGTTATGGAGTGTTTTAACGATAATGCTGTAATGATACAACAAGCGCCCAGTACTAATAAAAGAAATCTTATTTTACCTCTTATACTCACGCTTGTTCTATCATTAAATATTTATTATAATTTATACAATTGTTGCAGAACTAGTTTGGATAGCTCTGTTAACTTTCTTCACTAATCCTTGTAATACATTTCCCGGGCCAACTTCAACAAATTCATCAGCACCATCTGCAATCATTTGCTCTATGGTCTGTGTCCACTTCACTGCACCTGTTAACTGGGTAATTAAGTTTGCTTTAATTTTTTCAGGATCAGTATTTGGTATAGGATCAACATTCTGATAAATTGGACATACTGGAGGCAATACTACAACTTTTTCAATCGCTTCTTGTAATTCTAATCTTGCTGGTTCCATTAATGGCGAATGAAAAGCGCCACCTACATTTAATTTCAATGCACGTTTTGCACCTGCTTCAGTTAGTTTCTGACAGGCAATATCTACCCCTTCAATGGTGCCAGAAATTACAATTTGTCCAGGGCAATTATAATTAGCAGCCACGACCACCTCATCAATACCAGCACAAATATTCTCTACCACATCATTAGCAAGTCCAAGAATTGCTGCCATTGTCGATGGCTGCAGTTCACATGCACGTTGCATTGCATTAGCGCGAGTTATTACTAATTTCAATCCATCTTCAAAAGACAAAGCTGAAGCTGCTACTAATGCAGAAAACTCGCCTAAGGAGTGACCAGCAACCATATCAGGATTAAAATCTGCACCCAATGTTTTAGCTAAAATTACTGAATGTAAAAATATAGCAGGTTGTGTAACTTTTGTTTCTTTCAATTCTTCATCGGTACCGGCGAACATGATATCGCTGATGCGAAAACCAATAATCTCATTGGCTTGCTCAAACAAGAGTTTTGCTTCTTCATTTTCATAAAGTTCTTTCCCCATGCCCGAGAATTGCGCACCTTGTCCTGGAAATATATATGCTTTCATTTTATTTATGATTTTATCCTGATTGTTATTAATGCAAGTTTGCTGTTATTAGTCTTAAAAACTCAGCTCTGGTTTTATCTTTTGCAAACTCGCCTGTAAAAGCTGAGGTTGTTGTAACCGAATTTTGTTTTTGTATCCCCCTCATTGCCATGCACAAATGCTTACATTCAATAACGACTGCAACACCAGCGGGCAATAAAGTATCCTGGATACAATCCCTGATCTCATTGGTTAAACGTTCCTGAACCTGTAATCTGCGAGCAAAAGCATCAACAATACGAGGTATTTTACTTAATCCAACGATATGGCCATTCGGAATATAGGCAATATGTGCCTTTCCAAAAAAAGGCAGCATATGATGCTCACACATAGAGAAAACTTCTATATCCTTAACCACTACCATTTGACTATAATCTTCCTTAAACATTGCAGAACGCAATATTTCTGCAGGATTAAGATCATATCCATGTGTAAGATATTGTAATGCTTTAGCAACGCGCTCAGGAGTTTTTATCAAACCTTCACGACTTGGATCTTCTCCCAGTTGCCCTAAAATATCTTTATAATGGTCTGCTACAGCAGCTATTTTACCCTCATTATAACGGTCTATTTTAATGTATCCGTTATCTTCTTCCTCATCTAAATGATTTGTATGATTCATTATGTATAGTTATTGACCGAAATATTCAACAAAATTATTTTCAGTCTCGTAAATCTTTATGCTATGTAATTGTGCTCCCGCAGCTGCAATCAAATCAACCAATTGTTCCCAAATGGCGATAGCCAGGTTTTCTGTTGAGGCCAATTTACCCTGCATAAAATCAACGTCAAGATTCAGGTTTCTATGATCAATCTTATCAACCACATAAGTATTAGTGATATCTTTAAGCCATTTTAAATCAACTAAAAATCCTGTCTCAGGGTTAATTTCACCCTTAACTGTCACATAAAGCTGGTAATTGTGACCATGCCAGTTTGGATTGGCACATTTACCAAAAACCTCCGTGTTCTTATCTTCGGTCCAGTCTGGTCTGGACAATTTATGTGCTGCGTTAAATGATGCTTTTCTGGTTATATAAATCATTGTCTCTTATATTATTGACAAATATACGCAGAAAGGTTAAAGTAGAAAGGTTAATTCTCTAACTTAGCTTTCATGAAATTTGTATCCTAATGAAAATTCTTTTAGTTGCCGCAACAAGGGCAGAAATAGCTTTACTGGCCACACACTTCCAGTTACCCGAACAAGACTTTGTAAGGACAAAAGAGTTCGATCTGTTGATTACAGGAGTTGGGATGACAGCTACCGCATATGCCTTAGGCAAGTATTTATCCACTAGCTACAAACTTGTTCTTAATCTAGGTATTGCAGGTTCTTTTGATACAAAAATGCCATTATCAACTGTTGTAAATGTTACATCTGATGAATTTTCGGAACTAGGTGCAGAAAATGGCGAGACCTTTTTAAGTATCGATCAGCTCGGTTTCGGAAAGGCCAAATTTAATGCAAGAAACAACCTGCTAAATAACGACATAGCTAAACTGCCTAAAGTGCACGGGATAACTATAAACCGTGTACATGGAGATAAAAATAGTATTTCTAAGGTCATTGAGCAATGCAATCCAACCGTTGAAAGCATGGAAGGAGCTGCTGTTCTTTATTGTTGTGAAAAAGAGTCATTGCCCTGCTTACAAGTTCGAAGCATCTCTAATTATGTAGAACCACGAAATAAAGAGCGTTGGCAAATAGGTCCCGCAATAAAAAGTCTTAATGAGTGGGCCATCAGATTTTTGACAAATACATAACCAAGCATCTTTGCTTAGTCCGTAACTTTACAGCATGAAACTTAGTCTCGGCTTTTCTCCCTGCCCTAATGATACTTTTATCTTTGATGCATTAATACATCATAAAATTGATACTGAAGATTTAGAATTTGAGGTTTTCTTCGATGATGTGGAAACACTTAATCAGAAAGCCATGCGGGGAACGCTTGACATCACCAAGCTTAGCTTTCATGCGTTTGCTTATGTATGTGAGCAATATGCACTATTAGATTCAGGAAGTGCATTAGGCTTTGGCGTTGGTCCATTATTAATTTGCCACAACGAAAACTTAGTTAAAAGTAAAGAAAGTTTAGACGCATCTTTAAAAGTTGGAATACCTGGACGTTATACAACAGCCAATTTCTTGATGGGAATAGCATTCCCCCATTTGACTAATAAGCAGGAAATGATTTTCTCGGAAATAGAAAGTGCTTTACTGGAAGACAGGATAGACCTTGGATTAATTATTCATGAAAATAGGTTTACTTATTCGGATAAAGGTCTGCATAAAATCATAGACCTGGGTAATTATTGGGAGCAGGAAACCGGATGTGCTATACCTTTAGGTGGTATCGTGATCAACAGAAGTCTTGATCAAACAACTAAGGAAAAGGTAAACCGACTCATTAAAAAATCTGTAGAATATGCTTTTGCTGATCCGAAATCAAGTCTTGAATTTATCAAACAACATGCTCAGGAAATGAGTGAGGAAGTGATGTATAAACACATAGAACTGTATGTTAATCAATACAGCATCGAATTAGGCCCTGAGGGTAGAAAAGCTATAGATGTAATGTTTAAAATGGCCCAGGAAAAAGGAATAATTTCCCCTATTACACAAAACATTTATCTTATTCCTTAATTACAAGGCCCATCAGGAATCTCCTTTGTAATTTTTAATAATTTGGTCACTACCAGAGTTGAATCAAAATCAGCGGACATACTCAAGCTATCAGATTTCAAGGCATGACATTCCACTTCTATATAAACCGGCTCATACGGTTTCTCAAAATTGAGGTTATTATAAGCAAGCTCAAGTGTCTTGGCACTATCAGCAACCCAATACTCATTACCTTCTTCGCACTCTGTAAAAGACTTAAGTTCCGGTCCGTAACTATATAAGCCTTTCATTATTCTCGTACCCCCGTCTTTTACCTCTGCAGGTTTACGATTACAAGCAAAAACGACAATAAGAATTGCTATTATTAGAAATAATTGACTTTTAAATATATTCATGATTTTAGAGATCTTGATTTAAATGATTTATCTTCTTTACGCTCAAATTAGATGACAAAGCTGATGCCATAAAAGAGAAAATACTTACGGTTAAAAATACGAGTAGGAAATCTTTCCATTTTAGTGCAACAGGATAAGCATTGGTGATGACAAGATTATCTTGTGACATCTTTATCCAACCAAATTTTTGCTGCAACAAACAAAAGATAAAACCTACGATTAAGCCAGATATACATCCGGCCATGGTAATCATCATTCCTTCGAAAAGGAAAATACGCTTAATAAGTGCTTTTCCTGCACCCAAACTACTTAATATAGCAATATCCTTAAGCTTATCAATAACAAGCATTGTAAGAGAGCCTATGATATTAAAAATAGCAATGATAAGAATGAAGGTCAGTATAATATATACAGCCCATTTCTCACTCCCTAAAATATTATAGAGCACTTTATTTTGCTGAATCCTGTCTTTAATTTCAAATTCATTCCCAATCTGCTCTTCAATAGCAGCTTTAAATTTATCCACATCGACCCCTCTATTCAGATTGATCTCGATAGAAGAAATCTTTACCGGCTCTTCTAAAAGCTTACGAGCAAATCTTAGCGGAACTACAGCTACGTTATCAAAGTCTTGCTGAACTTCAAAAACACCCGAAACTGGTATAGACAGGACTGTAAAGTCATCAGCCGGATTAATAGAACCGCCGTGGTTACTCTTCTTTTTGGGAGAGAAAAACTGCAGAGGATTAAAAGGATCAGTAGTATTCACCATTAAAAAAGTTTGAATAGCAGATCCAATCACCACATAGTTCTGACTTCGATTCTCAAGTTTAAATTCACCATCAATAGTGATACTATCCAGACTTGTGTTCTTTAAATAATCGGTGCTTACGCCTTTAACTAACCCAACCGACTGCTTATCATTATACCTTAACAAAGCATTTTCGGAGAGAACTTCCGTAAAAGAATGAACCTCCTTACTCTTTCTCAATTCATTAAAGTAAGCTGTATTGGGATCAAAAGTTTTCCCTTGTATTGGAGATATAGCAATTTCTGGAGTAATGGTATTAAACATTTTTAACACCACTTCCTCAAAGCCATTGAAAACCGACAAAATTATAATTAAAGCAGCGCTACCAACAAATACACCTATTGCAGAAATTGCAGAGATGATATTTATGGCATTGGTAGATTTCTTTGCAAAAAGATACCTGCGTGCTATATAAAATGGTGTATTCAATACTTTGTGATTTATTACTTATTGCAAATAAGGATTGTGCTCTTTTTCAAACCCTATAGTGGTGAACTGACCATGACCGGGATAAACCTTGCAATCATCAGGCAATATAAACAAGTTATTTTTGATACTATTGATTAATTGTGAATAGCTACCTCCAGGAAGGTCTGTGCGCCCTATGCTTCCGTAAAATAAGACATCACCGCCGATTAAGAAATTATCTGCCGCAGCATAGAAACACAAATGCGCAGGTGAATGCCCTGGTGCAAAAATCAACTCAAGTTCGCTATTGCCAAAATGAACCTTACCAGTCTCAGCTAAAAAAACTTCCGGCTCAGGAGAGAGCTCGTAATGAAGCCCCATTTGAGGAACATATCCCGGTATTGCTTGCAACACATACAACTCTCCTTTATGAAACTGCGGTTTTAAGCCCCATTGATCATACACAAACTTATTTCCAAACACATGATCATAATGACAATGTGTATTTAATAGGAGTACAGGCTTTAAGCCATTCTCTTTTATAAAACTGACAACAGCATTCTGCTCATCAGCGTCATACATTCCCGGATCAATAATTACACATTCAGCGGTTTCATCAAACAAGATGTAAGTGTTTTCCCTTACCGGATTAAAAGTGAACTGTTTAATACTTATCATAAAATGTATTGGTATTTAATATTAGTTTTTCCATTTAAAGGTACTGATCATCCGGTCAAGGTCCTTCTTAATAAAGTTTACCACCGGTTGAATCGAATCGTACTGAGGCTTTTCATTAAAATACAATGCAGCTCTAAAATAATGCTTCGTACTATCTGTCAAAAAGAACTGCACTGATGACGCTGTATTCCCTTCAATTGCATAATAAACGCCATATACTTTCTTTTCAGGGTAATTGATCAGCTTTTGATCAATAGCATTTGCTTTCACTGTATGTTTAAAAGCAAATGTTCTGGCATCTTCAATCAAATTCTCATACTCCTTTTTAGAGGATATATCATAATAGGTTAAATGAAGACGTCCGTTAAACTGAGGAAATGCAAGATTATACCAACAAGGCTGTGTATCTAAACTATTGTCGGCAACCAAATTCGCATATTTTGGATATTCAAATGAAAACTCACAATCCTGATCAAAAGTCTGATAGGTCTTGGCCGGAAAATCGATCTTAAAATATCCTCTAGGCTTAGGTGTATAACTATTGTTAGTACAAGCTGACAACACCAATAACTGTGCAAATAAAAAAAGAAAGAAATACTTTTTCATTTTATGCATTCCAAATTTCCCAGGAACGTATGGCTTGTAAATGTAACATCTCCAATCCATTTTTTACTTTCCCGCCCCTATCTTCTATTTGTTTCAAAAAGTACGTTCTGTCAGGATTGTAAACCAAATCATATCCAACATGTTTTTCAGTTAAATATTGATAAGGTATATCTGGGTAAGTATCTATATGGGGTGACATACCCAATGGAGTAGTATTCACCAATATTGTATATTCCAGAAGCAAGGCTTCATCAACAGCATCATACAAAATGCTATCTGATGTTGGTTTTCTGGTTACTACTAAGTAAGAGATTCCCAGCTTATTTAATACATACTTAATCGCTTTTGCCGCACCACCATCACCAAAAATCAAGGCCCTACGATGATGCGTTTCCAACAATGGCTTAAGTGACTCCTCAAATCCATAAGCATCGGTATTATATCCTATAAGTTTCCTTTCGCTACCGTTTTTCTGAATTGAAATACAGTTTACTGCACCTATTTCTTTGGCTGCCTCATCCATTTCATCTAAAAATGGTAATACCTGAACTTTATAGGGTATCGTTACATTGATTCCTCTCAACTTCTGATCATTAGCTAGCAGGTCTGCAAAAAGATCTATATTTTCAATTGGATAAAGCTCATATTCACATCCGTCGATCTGTTCATCTCTGAATTTTTCAGTAAAGAACTTCTTTGAAAAAGAGTGTGATAAAGGATAACCGATTAAGCCGAATTTTCTCATTATTTATAAGAATGCGATTATTTCTCCAGATTCAAAAAGTGATCAAAAGTATCACCTCTTAATCCAAGACGTATAGTTTCCAAAGGAATTACTTCTGCAGGAGCAATATTTCCCATATTTACATTGGCACCTAAAAGTTTTATAAACCACACTTGCTGCTCTTTTTGTGGGGCTTCCCAGATAATTGTCTCTTCAGGGATTTGTGTTAATATCTCATCTACTAAACCTTCACGAACTTCTCCTGAACCTCTGTAAATACCCACATTACCCCCTTCACGTGCTTCGGCAATCACTTTCCAAGAACCTGCTTCAATTTCAGCATTCATCAACTTAATCCATTTATAAGGTGCAAATATTTTCGTTGCATCTTTAGATCCCACTTCAGAAATTACAGTTACCTGCTTAGCGAGTTGTTGAATATATTCACACTTTAAATCATGCTCGATGCTAATAGAACCATCAGACACTTCGGCAAATTCCATTCCGTATTGATCAAGTACCTTGCGGTAGTCGTCAAACTGGTTACGGATTACAAAAGCTTCAAAAAGCGTCCCTCCAAAATAAGTGGGAATTCCTGCATCTCTGTAGATCTGTAGTTTCTCTTTTAAGTTTGGCGTCACAAAAGATGTGGACCAGCCTAATTTTACAATATCAGTATGTATTCCGGCAACTTCTATAAAGTCTTCTGTTTGTCTTAAACTTAATCCTTTATCCATAACCATAGTAATTCCTTTATTACGTGGTTTTACTGGACGTTCCGGTATATTATTCAATGGGTAATTCATATAGGTCACAAAGGTGAAAAAAAATAGACAGTTTTCATCAATACTATCTAATAAAAAGGCACAATACTATTTTATATACCTGCTAATAACCTCAATAATTGAGCTGTTCTCTTGCAATTGAGGTAAATACTCAAACAAAATATAATGCTTTTCCGGATCAGTCACCAATGCAGTTTCAAGATATAAAAGAGCTTCATTTTTCCTGCCAAGAGCAAATAAATAAGCTACCATACGGTAATAAAGTTCGGCAGCATCTGGGTTATTCTTAATAGCTTCAGCCATTGTTTCTGACGCTTCAATTAACTTCCCCTGCTCATATAATACTGTTGAAAAGTCAAGCCAGGCTTCTACATCAACCGGATTATACTCCAACACTTTATTGTAAGCCTCCACAGATTCATCGATCTGCCCTAACTTATAATAAGCGTCTGCCATAGCAAACCAGAAGTCCGGATTTTCTCCATCCAACTCCAAGGCTTTTCTATAAAAATGTAAAGATTCAAAGTAGCGTTCTTCAAAGTTTAAAGTAACGCCAATCCCAAACCAGGCATCAGCCATTTTTGAGTCCATTTTTACCGACTTTTTATAGTAAGAACGGGCTTCGTCCATCTTTTCAAGCTTCTCGTAACATTCTCCTATAGCACAATAAGTATCTGCATTTGGCGGTTCATACTCAAAAGTTTGTTTATAGACTTCAATAGCCTCCATATAACGATCCAGCTGAACCAAAGCATTGCCTTTGTTATAATAAGCTGAAGCAAAATTATCTTTTATCAGGATTGCATAATCATAAGCATCAATAGCTTTTTCAAACAGATCCAATTTATGATAAGAATTAGCCAGGTTATACCAGGCGGCGTAAGAATAAGGATCATTATCTATATACTCCTGGTAAAACTTAATGCTTTCCTCCTGTTTATCTAAAATATCGTAACAAAATGCAAGCTCATACAAGCCGTCTTTATTTTCCATATTCTGCTCCAGACTTTGCTTAATATATACAATAGCATTTTCATAATCCAGCATATTCTGGTACACATAGGCTATCTGCAGCAAAATTTCGTCAGTAGTCTCTGCAAACTCAAGCGCCTTCTGAAAATTATCCAGTGCCTCTGAATATCTTTCGAGACTATTATAGATGTTCCCTCTTAATATATATATTTCAGCTTCAGAGGCTTCCAGCATTTCAGCCTTTTGCAAAGCTAAAAATGCGCGCTCAGTCTGATCAGTTATAAAAAGTAACTGTGCTTGTTTTACCAAAAAAACCGCAGCATAGGGATGTTGATTCACCGCGTATTCTATAACTTGAAGAGCCTTCACCGGATCACTCTTCTCGATATAATAATCAATAATATTTTCAAAAGCCTGGGCATCAAAAAAATACTGATCTTGATTGCGTATCATCTCTTCGTAGCGCTCCACAGATCGTTGCGCATCATCACTAAAATCAAAGTAAAATTCCTCTTCCATGTATCGAATAATTAATGAACAGATCCCCGTTTGTTAAATACATCCTAAGTTTACAAAATTAAGCTTGGTATGCGGTAAATAATTTTCAACATTCACACAACTTATTGGATAAGTAACTGATTTATATTATGAATGTCCCGGGTTCATGATCAGAATTATTTTACAAAGAAATGCAACATTATCTGAAATCACGTAAAATTCAAGTCATGAAAAAGCCGGAACACAAGTATTCCGGCTTTTTCATATTAATATGTAAAATTTACCTGTTCATACTTTTTGCTATAACTGAGTCCTTTGTAACAGTCAGGGCATACTCTTGAACCGTTTCCTCACCATCAACTGTACCTGTTGTTTTTAATGAAGCGAATTGTACCGTATTTAATTTAGCTACTTTACTTTTAACAGATACATGATCTTTTGATGTTCCTTTTAATTTAAGTTGCGAACGATCTTTTACCAATGTATACAAGCTACCAATATCACCACTTACATAAGCTTTTGCATTATCTTGAAGAAACACTTGCAATACATTTGATGCAAAACGGCCTCTTGTTATAACAGACACACGGTTACTTGCATCTATTCTTTGTAAATCTTTAACATAAACAGTAATATGGATCGGCTCATCTTCTTTAGAGTTAATAAATAATTTATCTCCCTTTTGTGTTACTGTAGTTAGATTCTTATTATAAGCTTCATAGATAACAACCCTTTGTTTTTCTGATTGAATAAGCTCCACATTTACATTTCCTGTGATTACTACTTTGTTAAAATCAATAGTAGTAGATAATTCTGAGAAAATTTCACTTTGGTTTGCAGCTACTGAAGTAAATGCTGAAGTTGATAAAACGATTACTGTTAATGCTGAGGCGAATAATGTTTTTACTGAAGTTTTCATATTTTCTAGTTTTTAAGTTTTTTAAATTGTTTACATATAAGTCGTTCAAAAGCCGAAAACGTTACAGCTATTTTTTTCCTTTTAGGCAACATCAATGTAATACCCGACCAACTGCCCAATTTTTTCGACGAACCAGCAACAGAAAAATGTCATCATTTGTAACAGATGTTCTCTTTCATAAAAAACAAGTGTTATTAAAGAACAAATGCCCCTAAAATTTAAAAACAAAACAATTTTATTTGAAAGCATCTCAATTTGGCGTATGTTTAAAGATTTTTAATTGCTTATCCTCTGATTGTTTTAACCTTTTGCCAATGTTACGTGTAGATAGCTCCAAACCCTGCAAAATTGTATACTCAATATGTAAACACGCGTATTTTGGCTATTTAATTGAACCACATATTGTTCAGCTGAACCCACAGGGAGATTTTTCCTTAACATATCAGCGTTTATTTTCACATACAGCCGGAGAATTTGCAAAGCACTTAACAGATAAAGATCTAAAGCTGATCAAAATACTTGATGAAACAGAACAAGATTATATCATCAAGAAATACCATAAAAAGGCAATCAGGCCTGTCGAATTCTTCAGTAAATTTTTCAATGAAAAGTTTTACGAAAATGTACGGCCAAAGATTGAAAAAAAATTATCAGAAGTCCTTGAATCGTTGAAGGAAGAAGGTCGCTTATACCTTATGGATAAAGATGGCTGGCCTGCAGAAAGAAAGATAGAAATAGCCACTGAACCCTCGACTGTTCTGTTTCACTTCAGAAGAAGTGAAACAGAAACCAGGTATTTTCCAACTATAAAATACCAGGGATTACGCATCGACTTCATGTTCAAAGACGCCCAGATAATCAGCAATCAACCTTCATGGTTATTACTCAACGACATGCTTTATTTCTTTGAGCAAGATATTGAAGGTAAAAAATTAATGCCTTTTTTAAATAAGCGATTTATTACTATACCAAAGGCTACTGAAGAGGCATACTTCAGAAAATTTGTAGCTCCTTTGATTGAAAAATATCATGTATATGCTGAAGGCTTCGATATAAAAACGGAAAAACACGATCCAACTCCCGTTATTAAGGTAATCTATGTTGATGCTGGTATATCACAACTGCAACTATACTTTAACTATAGTGAACATGCCTTTGCCATGGGTAATGAAAAAAAAATAACTGTTCACGTTCATAAAGAAGAGGACAATTATATTTTTACCCGCATTAAACGCAATGCTGTTTGGGAGAAAGAGAAGTTTAATTTCCTGATTGGACTTGGTTTAAAAAAAACAAGTGCACTTTATCATCATTTAGAAGTACCAGCAGATCAGGAAGTAGATCAATCTTATGCAGTTATAAATTGGGTAAATGAACATTTAGAGCAGTTAAAAGAAGAAGGTTTTGAAATAGAACAGCACAGGGGAACTAAGAAATTCCTATTTGCCACTAATAAAATAGACTTTGAAATTAAGGAAGACAATGATTGGTTCGACATTAATGCCATTGTTTATTTTGGCAGTCACCCAGTTCCATTTATCTCTTTAAAACAGCATATTCTTCATAAAAAAAGAGAATTTTCACTCCCCGATGGATCAATTGCGATTATACCAGATAAATGGTTTACTCAATACGGCAGTTTATTTAGTCTTTCTGATGGTGGGAAGGTACTTAAACTAAAAAAACATCATATAGGTCTTATTAATGAACTTGCGGAAGATGGTATTGCAAACATTACATTAAGCAGAAAGCTTCAAAAGCTGACCGACTTTGAGAATATAGCAGACACAAAAATGCCTGTACATTTTAAGGGCGATCTGCGTAGTTATCAAAAAGCCGGGTACAACTGGTTTAGCTTTTTAAGAGAATACAATTTTGGTGGATGCCTGGCCGACGACATGGGATTGGGTAAAACCATCCAGACCTTGGCTATGCTACAAAAGCTTAAGGAAGAAGATCAGGAAAATAACACACATAGCACTTCGCTGATAGTGATGCCTACTTCACTGATCTATAATTGGCTAAATGAAGCAAAAAAATTCACTCCAAAGCTTAAAATTCATGCACATACCGGGACATCAAGAAATAAAGATGTAGCCCGTTTCTCCAATTATGATATCATAATTACCACTTATGGCATAACAAGAGTCGACATAGATGTACTTAAAGAATTCTATTTCAGCTACATCATCCTGGACGAGAGTCAGAATATAAAAAACCCTTCATCTAAATCATTCAAAGCAGTTAAAGCGCTTAAATCAAGGCATAAACTGGTATTAAGTGGTACTCCGGTTGAAAATTCTGTAGGCGACCTATGGACTCAGCTTACTTTCTTAAATCCAGGCCTATTGGGAACCCAAGCATTCTTCAATGAAGAATATGTGCAAGCCATTGAAAAACGAAAGGATGAAGATAAAGCCAGGAAGCTACAGGCTATAATAAAACCATTCGTATTGCGCAGGACCAAAGAACAAGTAGCGGCTGAATTGCCAGCTAAAACAGAACAAATCTTTTATTGCAACATGAGTGAAGATCAGGCAGCTTACTACGAAAAAACTAAGTCAGCCTACCGGAATGACCTCCTCAGTAGCATGGACGATGGTACATACGCTAAGAAACAAGTACAGCTTTTACAGGGCTTAACTGCATTACGTCAACTTGCCAATCATCCTGTTATGATTGATGACAAATATGAATCTGACTCCGGTAAATTTGAAAACGTTATTCATACTCTAGATAATGTGCTAAAAGGCGGGCATAAGGTTCTTATCTTTTCACAATTTGTAAAGCACCTAAGTATATTCAGACAGTACCTTAACGAGGAAAAAATTCCTTTTACATACCTGGACGGCGCGACTAAAAACCGCGGAGAAATAGTTGCTGAGTTCCAACAAAATACAGAGCTAAAAGTCTTTTTGATATCAATAAAAGCAGGTGGGGTAGGCTTAAACTTGACTCAGGCCGATTATGTATTTATCCTCGATCCATGGTGGAACCCTGCTGTAGAACAGCAAGCGATAGATCGTACACATAGAATAGGTCAGGACAAAAAGGTATTTATTTATAAATTCATAGCCAAAGACACTGTAGAGGAAAAGATCTTGGCCCTTCAAAACCGCAAAAAGAAACTGGCCAGCTCTCTGATTACAACTGAGGAAAGCTTCTTTAAATCTTTAAGTAAAGAAGATATTAGTGAACTACTTAAATAGCCTTTAAGTAGCCTAAGTATTCATCTCTACTGATCATCTCAGCTCCAAGGCTCATGAGATGATCATTTGGGAGCTGGCAATCTATCATCTTAAAATTCTTATGTGTACAAAGCCAGATCAAAGCATATTTAGAGGCATTACTGACCTTACTAAACATACTTTCACCACAAAATACCTGATTGATATGAATCCCATAAAGACCTCCTACTAATTGATCTTCTTGCCAAACCTCTACACTATGAGCATAACCAAGTTCATGTAATTTTAAATAAGCACTTTGCATTTCCCGAGTTATCCATGTCCCGTTTTGGTCCTTTCTAGCAATTTTAGCACAGTTTCCTATTACTTCATTAAATGCTAAATCATAAGTAACCCTAAAAGCATTTACTTTAAAAAGCTTAGCCATGCTTTTACTAATCATTAAGCATTGAGGAAAGATCACACAACGTTCAATCGGAGCATACCAACATATTGGATCTCCTTCACTAAACCAGGGAAAAATACCATTTTCGTATGCTAAGATCAGTCTTTCTGCTCTTAGATCACCCCCTATCGCCAACAAACCATCCGGATTGGCTAATTCCGGATTCGGAAAAACGATTCTATCATCGTCTAACTTAAAAACCATTTACAATATTACATACTTAAACATTACGTACATAACCTCATCTTAGAATTAATCCTATCTTCTTAGAGTGGAGTATAGCCTCTTCACTATTATCGTATAAACAGGTTTTCACCTTTTGAGTCGATTCGACTTCATTTAGTAGTGCCAGAGCTTCTGCTTTATTTTCTTTTCGGACATTGCGGATATATATCGCAGCAATATTTTTAGGATACTTTTTAGCAATGGTGGTATAAATTGTTGGGTCTTGTTGACTGTTATCGCCAAAAAATACAAAGCGTTGATTAGGGAAGGCATCTAAAATCCGCATAACCCTCATTAACTTCCCTTCATGGCCTGTTCTACCTGTTTTAATCAGATCTTTCCATCTTTTAATCTGATTAAGCAAAAAAGCACCTTCAGGAAGACTGTTAAACCTAAATGTTTCCACTAAATAATCATATAAATTCCATTCACTACTGGACACATAGAAAAATGGATTGGGTTGTTCTACTTCTGTGTGAGATAAAGCCAGTAAACTATAATGTTCCTGTGCTTCAGAAAATGTTTTACGGGTTCGTGGATTTTTAATCAACAACTCCCTCAATCTTCGCAAAAAAGTCGCAGAATGAGAAACCATTATGGTATCATCAATATCAGAGATAAAAGCATATTGGGTAATATGAGGTACATAAACCAAACCATTGTTAGCGGCTAAGACTACATCATTTTTCCCTAAAGCTTCCACTACAACTTTGTGCCAGCCAGCAGCAACATTTTTTTCAGCCTTCCATTCTAACTTAAAAAAGCCATCATACTCGGTATGTCCATATACTGTCTGCTCATAAAAGCGCAATCTAACCTTTACATAAGGGTATGGCTTTAGCACAAAAAGCTTTAAAACATATAGCATATTAACAAACAAATTGTTACTGTAATACTGATTATTTTTAGCCCTGAAACGAAATACATGTCCATACACGACCAGATTTTGTGTATGTCCGTATCCATGATATACTTTAACACTAACAGATTTATTCATTACTAATTAAAACAGAGTTACACTATAGTTGTTTTGCTATTACCCATGAAAACAGAAACAACAGCTGAACTAAAACTATTATTTATTGTAAATCCCGGATCCGGAAACGGGGAAATAAACTATAGTAAAATAATAACTGACTATTTTGAACAACACCCAAGTAGCTTTGAAATATATGAGTTATCTTCTGGATGTACGATTGACGAGCTTAAAAAGGCCATCAAACTGTCTAAAGCCTCAAGAGTAATTGCTGTAGGTGGTGATGGAACACTAAAGCTAGTTGCAGAATGTCTGTTGGAAACAGACACCCCTATTGGAGTCATCCCCGCCGGTTCAGCAAATGGAATGGCAAAAGAACTTGGTATACCTGTCGACATTCAGCAGGCATTAAATATAGCCGTAAATGGAATTCCTAAAAAAATACATGCAGTTACAGTAAATGGAGAGCTGTGCATACACCTGGCCGACATCGGTTTTAACGCTTACATTGTTAAGAAATTCGACGATCTTCCTGAACGTGGCATGCTTGGATACGCAAAAGCAGCTTGGAAAGCACTATGGAGTCACAGCAAGATGGATGTTGAAATTAAGATAAAAGACAACCTGATCAAATCACAGGCTGCAATGGTAGTTATTGCTAATGCAACTATGTATGGAACAGGTGTAAAAATTAATCCTGAAGGAAAGCTTGACGATGACCTTTTTGAAGTTATCCTCGTAAAGGAGTACTCCGTAATGGAAATTCTAAAAATCAGATTTACCAATTTACCTTTTAATCCAAAAAACATACAATCTTTTCAAACGAATAATCTGAATATTAAAACCAAACGTAAAGCACACTTTCAGGTAGATGGAGAATATATTGGAAAAGTAAATACAGTAAAGGCACACCTCATTGCTGGAGCGATTAACATCATCGTTTAATACTTACCTACAGTATTTTTCCAGCATTTCATCAGCAAGATCGGACCCCATATGCTTCACAAAAAGAAAATCTTCACACGCTCCCTGTTTATCTTTTTGTTTCAACTTTTTAAGTCCGTCTTTAATACGTGCTCTAAAATATTCATCATCGTATCCCAACTCTTTTTTAAGTGCCACAAATCTAGGCTCTTCTGCTTCTATCGCAGTCCCTTTTTCTTTGTTTCTATAAAAATTCTGAATAGAATTCACCAGCTCTTCATTGGCTTTATAAGCAGTAATTGCTCTTTGAATATCCTGAGGATTTCTGTCACGACAATTATAAGTAGCCAGGCTAAATTTTATAGGCGCAATTAATGAAACAGCAGAATCATGGTTTTTAGGAACAGTCCATTTCCCACTGCTAAGCCTGATTAGGCGCAATGCTTCATCATCCAGATCAGTACCTATTCCTGAACTTATTTTTGAATAGTACACTTCACCTGCTGAATTTAATTTAAAGCTGATCGTTACAGTCCCTTCAATGCAATTACTTAGAGAGTATCGAGGGTATACACTGTTGCTCGTCGCAAAGTTCTCCAGCCCCCCCTTTATTATAGGCTGAGCCTTTAATGTAAAGGTGAAGCATAGAAAAAATGCAAAGAGAATCTTGATCATATACTAATTTACGCAAAAATTAACAGATCAAAGATTTATCTTTAACCCTCTTCCGTCCCGTTTTCTTCACGATCTTTAGAGATCTTATCAAACAATTTATCCATGCGCTCCACATATTCATTTGTATCATCGACAAAGAAAGTCAACGTTGGAATCACACGAGCTTGATGACGGATTCTAGCCCCTAATTTATATCTGATCTCACCAGCATGTGAATTTACTTCAGCTACCGACAAGCTGGTATTATTTGTATTTAAAAAGCTTAAATAAACCTTTGCAACGGCAAGGTCAGGAGATACTCTAACTTTTGTAATGGTAACCAATGTATTCGGCAAATACGCCGCCCCTTCACGCTGAAAAATCGCAGCTAACTCTTCTTGTAATAACCCGGCAAATTTCTGTTGACGTTTACTTTCCATAATGGTTCCTTTTCTTCAATTAATATAACAACTTATCGTAAGGATAGCGCTCAGTGTGCAAAGCAACAACTTTATCGTACAATAACTGTCTAAATTCTTCTAAATTCTCTTTGTGCAGGGCAGAAATAAATATTGCAGGAGCATTTTCCGATCCCATCCAGCTCTTTTTAAAATCCTCAAGTGTAAGTACTAAAGGCTCTTCTTCCTCATGGTCAGGCTCAGGACTCACATAAGCATCAATTTTATTAAATACCATTATGGTTTCCTTATCTCTTGCTCCCAGATCCTTTAATGTTTCATTTACCACATTAATCTGATCCTCAAAATTGGGATGAGAAACATCCACCACATGAACCAATATATCAGCTTCCCGGACTTCGTCCAATGTAGATTTAAAACACTCTACCAAATGGTGAGGTAGCTTTCTAATAAAACCAACTGTATCAGATAATAAGAATGGAAGGTTTTCAATGACTACTTTACGAACGGTTGTATCAAGCGTAGCAAATAGCTTGTTTTCAGCAAACACTTCAGACTTTGACAACATATTCATAATAGTAGATTTACCAACATTCGTATATCCTACCAATGCAACACGAATGAGTTGTCCACGGTTTTTGCGTTGTGTTTCATTCTGCCTATCAATCAGCTTCAAGCGATCTTTCAAAAGAGATATCTTTTCAAGAATCATCCTTCTATCACTCTCGATCTGCGTCTCACCCGGCCCACGCATTCCAATACCACCCTTTTGGCGTTCAAGGTGAGTCCATAAACGCGTTAAACGTGGCAATAAGTATTGTAACTGTGCTAGCTCTACCTGTGTTTTAGCTTGTGCTGTTTGAGCCCTTCCAGCAAAGATGTCAAGAATCAAATTACTACGGTCTAAAACCTTTACTTGTAACTCTCTTTCAATATTTCTAAGCTGCGACGGTGAAAGTTCATCGTCAAAAACTACAATATCAATTTCTTCCGACTTCACATATGCCTGAATCTCTTCAAGTTTTCCCGTTCCAACGAAAGTTGCACGATCCGGTTTAAGCATTTTCTGGGTAAATTCACGCTCTACCAATCCCCCTGCAGTATCTACTAAAAAAGCAAGCTCATCAAGATACTCCCTGGTTTCCTCAGGCTTTTCACCAGGCCTGATCACTCCAACAAGTACTGCTCGCTCCTTTTTAACTGCTGTATCGAAATATTTCTGTTTTCCCATGTAAAATACAAAGATACAAAAGTTATACCGAGATCAATTTTCCGGCAAAGTCACGCATTGCTTGCCCCGGATTGACTGTTTTCATGAAATTCTCTCCGATTAAAAACCCATTAAAGCCTGCAACTTTAAGGTCTAAAATGGTCTGAGGCGCACTTATGGCACTTTCTGAAATCTTTAAAAACTCATCAGGAATTTGATTAACCAGATCAAATGAAGTTTGAATATTAACCGTAAAATCGGCCAAATTTCGATTATTAACGCCTATAGCATCTAAATCTTTACAAATACTCCGTTCCAATTCTTCCAGGTTATGCACCTCAAGCAGTACGTTTAACCCTAGGCTTTTTGCCAATGCAGATAGATTTTTAATCTCATCAGGTGTCAAAATTGCAGCAATCAATAAAATAATGTCAGCTCCAAGGGCTTTCGCTTCTAAAATCTGGTATTCATCAATCATGAATTCCTTTCTTAAAATAGGGACTTTATTAGCCGCCCTTGCTGCCAACAAATCATTGGTATGACCACCAAAGAAATCAATGTCTGTCAATACAGAAAGCGCAGAAGCTCCAGCAGCTGCATAAGCCTGTGTTACTTCTTCTACACTTACCCGATCATTAATCACACCCTTTGACGGGGACCTACGTTTAAATTCTGCGATTATGCCTGTTCTTTTATCATCCAGCAAAAAATCCTTAAACACATAAGGGTTACGGTTAAAGTGTAAGCCTGCTTCCAAATCCTTAACAGATACCAATTGCTTTGCCTGGGCTATCTCTTCTTTTTTCCGTATTACAATTTTATCTAAAATAGTCATATCTAATTCTCTAACCAGTTTTTCATCATTTGTTTCCCAAACTCAGTAAGCACACTTTCTGGATGAAACTGTACACCCCTGACATCAAAATCATTATGCCTTAAGGCCATTATTTCAGCATCAGCATCTGTTGCAGTTACAGTAAGACAATCAGGAAGTCCCTCTGTGGCCACCACCCATGAATGATACCTTCCTACGTTTATAGTTTCCGGACAATCCTTAAAAAGCAACTCCTCTTTATCCAATACAGTAATAGGTGTTGCAATGCCATGCATCGGACGGCCAAGATTCAATAAAGTTCCACCAAAAGCTTCAGCAATTGCTTGTTGCCCCAAACACACACCAAATATACTTTTTGTTGCCGCATACGTCTTGATCACCTCAAGTAGCAAGCCCGCTTCCTCAGGTATACCAGGGCCGGGCGACAAAATAATTTTATCAAACTGATCAACATCGGCCAGGTCAAACTTATCATTTCTCCAAACCTCCACTTCTCGGCCTAATTCATTTACCAGATGTACTAAATTATAAGTAAAGGAGTCATAATTATCAATCACCAATACTTTCTTTTGAATGCTCTTATCCATTTCTATTAAATATCTGTAGCCATTTGTATTGCCTTACGTAAAGCAGCAATTTTATTATTTACTTCATTCAGTTCGTTTACAGCTACTGAATCAGCCACTATGCCTGCTCCCGCTCTGTAATGCAACTGATTATTTTTACTCATAAAAGTTCTGATCATGATCGCATGATTAAACTGATCATTAAAGCCCATATAACCTATTGCGCCAGCGTAAAAGTTACGTCCTAAGCCTTCATATTCATCAATCAGCTGCATCGCTCTATATTTTGGCGCTCCACTTAATGTTCCTGCCGGATAAGTATCTGCAACAACTTTAAAGGCTGACACATTTGGTTGTAGATTACCACTTACTTTTGATACCAGGTGAATCAAGTGCGAATAGTACTGCACTTCTTTAAAAGATTTTACCTCAACACCACTACAGTGTCTGCTCAAATCATTCCTCGCCAAATCAACAAGCATCACATGTTCCGCACTTTCCTTAGGATCCTGCTCTAATTTACGAGCCAGCTCTGCATCTTCTTCATCGTTACCGGTACGTTTAAAAGTCCCTGCTATTGGAAAAATATTAGCAATATTATCATTTATAGTAATCTGAGCCTCTGGAGAAGAACCAAAGAGTTTAAAACTACCATAGTCAAAATAAAACAAATAAGGAGAAGGGTTTATAGAACGTAAACAACGATAAACATTAAATTCATCTCCTAAGAAACCCTGATTATATGCTCTTGAAGGAACAATCTGGAATACATCACCACGTAAAATGTGTTTCTTCATTTTCTCGACAATATCCATGAACCCTTCATTGCTCATGTTAGATTCTTCCTCCCCGTCTATTTTGAAGCTATATTCAGGGAAGTTTTTATTCTGAATGATGTATTCAATCTTTTCAAGCTCCTCATTGTCATCTCCATTAAAAGTATTTTTAAACAGCGTAATCTCATTCTTAAAGTGATCAATAGCAATAATATACCTGTAAATATGATATTGCATCGTTGGAATCTCCTGATCCTTTGGAGTAACAGAACTAAACTTAATATCTTCAAAATGTTGTACTGCATTCCAGGTAAAATATCCAAATAGACCACTCGAAATGTATCTGGTATCTTCCACTCCACCTGGTTTAAATTTTGCTTTAAAAGCATCAATTTCCTCGGCCAATACAAAGTCTCTTTTTTCCCCATTTTGTCCATCCGGGAAATAGGTTGACAATACTCCATCCTGCAATACAATACCTGCAACAGGCTCCGCACAAACATAACTTACCGAATTTGAACGACTATGATAGTCAGAACTTTCCAGTAAGATTGTATTTGGAAATACGTCCCTAAGCCTCAGGTAAATACTCACAGGCGTTGTGGTATCTGCAAGTCGCTTTTTGCAGGTAGTTTTAATTACATAATTAGTTTCCATATTTAACTAGCTTCTTTAATATCTTTTATTCTTTTTTCCACTGCCTCTTTAAAATTCTCTCTATTCCGAAAAAAAACCAACAAAAAACCCGACGTGTGGTCTACGTCGGGTTTTTAATGTGGTTTGGTTTAGGTTGATAAACTATAAGGTACACAAGACTACGACTAGACTCTTTTTGGGAGTGCTACGCCATTGCCATGTATGAATGTTGTTAATCATAGGTCACAAAAATATAAATAAATCTTACAATGCAAAATTATATTTGTAATTTTTATGAAACACCAAAAAATGAACGAGATGGATCAGCACCCACCATTGCAAAAATTGAAGCTATAATAAGAATCAACGCCAGGCCAAAATAAAGCGAAACAGAACGATGTTTTACTGCTGCATCAGTACCCTTCTTAGATCTGGCATTTCCTACAGTTATCAGAATTACAGCCAACACCATCATTCCGATATGCTCCATTTTCCAATAGCGCCCCAAAGCAACTGAGCTATCAATCTTATACCATCCATTCATAAAATAGAGAATTAAACCCATTAAAAGCTGAATGTGTGCAGAAATCAATGTGAAAAGGTTTACTTTCCTATTTCCTTCTGTATAAGTCTTTTTACCCAGCCAGCCAGATAGTGCCTGAATAAGGGCAACTATAAGCAAAACTAAAACTATGTAACGCCAACCCGAATGTGCGCTTTTTAAAATCTGATCCATAACTGTTTTTCTTTCAAACTTAAGTATTTCCTTTATTATTCGTAAAAAAGCCATTTACTAATTCATATTTAAAATGATTATGAATTAGCAATTCATTTCTTTATTATTGGCTATATTATTGCAGCAGTCAGATAAATCCCTTAAAAAAATTAACGCTCGATGATGCAAGAGGTCGTTCCCTTTAAAAAATTTAAAACTGAAACCGAGCAAACAGGAGCCGCTCTGGTCACCATTTTAACCGCAGAACATGAAATTTCTGTTAGAGAACAGATTGAAACAGCAGCGGGTACACTCATTGCCTTCTATTTTTATAATAGCCGCGGACTGTATAAATTAATATATACTATTGTAGCGAAAAATGGAACAGTACAGGCTTACGCAGAACCTGATGGTATTCTGTCTACCCTTTTAAAAGGTCCCGACCAACAACCCTGGGTTTCTATCATTCCCTATCATCCGGATAAGGAACTGGAAATTTCTGTACCCTTGTTCCAGCCCGGATTAACTGAGATACCGAAAGGCAAACGTCCATTTCCCGGCCAATTCATTTGCCAGGTTAATCAAAGTGCTGTTTTTTACGATGTCGACATTTGGTCGGATTTGAAACCAGACCGGTTGTTAAACATCGAATTATGCTGTCGTATTCTATCCTATGCCTGATGAACACAAAGAAACAAAACAGATGATTATAAACAAGAAAATAAAATCTTATGATCAGGAAGTATAAACTCCATATCTTATTTTTTATCCCAGTACTCGTTTTATCTCTGCTTTTGTCGGGGTGTGAGTACAAGAAAGAACAGGAACCGGCCTGGACTAAAATACCTGATCCCAAGACACTGAATGAAAGTTATGTAAGTAATCCCGACAAGATCCTTTCGGAAGAAACGGTAACCTGGCTCAATGCCAAGCTCAGACCTCTCGATCAGGCCGGCACAGCGCATATCGACGTTGTCTTTGTCAACAGCATCGGCGAAGCCATTCCTAAAGATATTGCACATGAACTTTTCAATACCTGGAAAATCGGCAGCAAAGAAACAAACAATGGTCTGCTGATTTTGATGGTGAAAGACCAGCGCAGGATAGAGTTTGAAACCGGATATGGCCTTGAAGGTATACTTCCCGACATGATTTGTCAGCGGATACAGCAAGAGCACATGGTACCGCAAGCCAAGGAAAATAATTATGATGCAGCAGTGACGGCTGGCGTAACTGCCGTAATTAACCGCCTGACAGGCACAGAAACTCCGGCTCCTTTAGAAGCTGTACTCCCTGACACGATACCAGCTGAAACTGTACCCACTGACACTAAACCTGCAATGACTGAGGGGATCAGAGAAATGCCCGTTGATATTACCCCGGCACCACCCAGCTCTACAGAGCCCAGAAGTCATTTTGCAGATGTTTCATATCCTAGCCCGAAAGGCCCTATTGGCAGTTTGTTTACCCTTGTTATCCTATTCTTTTATTTTAAAATAGCCAAAGCAATTGGTAACAGGGTGAAGTTATACTCTGGAGATCCGCCCTTTCTCAATCCAACGGTTCTCATCATTTTTGGAGTTCCGGTTGCTATTATCATTTTATTGAACCTTTACTTTCCTATTGACTGGATCAGTATCCGGGCAATTGTCATTCTATATGTTTTTATTGCCCTGTATATTCACCTGCATTTTTATCTAAAAACCCGCAAGCTGAAGGTAGATGGAGAAGGTAAAAGCAACCACGAACAATTCCTTGCCTGGCGTGACAGTTATGAACCTTTAAGATGGGCAACGAAAGTAATTCCTGGCCTGTCTTCCTATTGGCAAAAATACACACTGCAGCAAGAGCAACTGCGTAATGCACCGGTAAACTGTGAAAAATGCGGAAAAACGATGGTCTTACTGGATGAAGATGAGGACAATAAGCATTTACAGAAAGGCCAGGTAGCAGAAGAAAAAATTGATGCTGTGGACTACGATGTATGGCAATGTAATTCCTGTAAACACAGTCAGACACTGGATTATCAAAACCTAAAATCAACCGCAACGATCTGCCCGAAATGTAATTACAGGACTTTGCAATTCACCAGAAGCAGGATTATTGAGCAGGCGACTACCAGCAGTTCTGGTAAGGGCTGTTCAGACTATACTTGCTATCATTGCAAATTTGTGGAAAGGATTGAATACAAAATTGCCCGGATTTCGACTGGTTCATCAGGAGGTTCTTCTTCATCTGGATCTTCCCGCTCCTCATCATCCAGCAGTTCCTCATCATCCAGCGGTGGCTCTTCCGGAGGGGGCGGATCAGGCAGCAGCTGGTAAAAAGGAATTTTGCTTCAAAAAAAAAGAGTAATCCCATCCAAGATTACTCGTTTTTAACTAACTTATTATTCATAAAAAAACTGGCTGTTGGGGAAGGAGTCGAACCTTCAAGGGGTAGTTAGCTACAGTTCAAAAATTAATTTGTGGTCAACCCATAAACTGCGTTTATCCATTTATCCCCACCACCGAGACAAGAAGGCGTGTCTGCCAATTTCACCACCCAACATTACTTAAAAGTACTAAATTGTTTAAGTAGTAAGATTTTTGGTTCAGGTTGATTTTTTTCTGATCTTACTACTTAATTGCTGTAGGGGAAGGAGTCGAACCTTCAAGGAGTAGTTAGCCCTTACGGGTTTTCCATATTCTCCACCACCGAGACAAGGAGGTGCGTCTGCCAATTTCACCACCCTACAGAGTATAAGCAAATGTTTAAAGAACAATGTTTTTTTTGTTTTGCTTGATACAAATGTAACAACAACCCCAATACGTTGCAAATATTTTAATCATTTAATTTTATTTTTACCAATTTTATAATTATATTTGATTATCGTTAACAAATATCAAAATCATGCTTAGAAAAGAAAGCCAAAATTTAGAAATTGATAACCTGGATATCGACATCCTGAAACAATTGATGCATGACGCCACCAAACCTTATACGGAAATCGCTAAAGATCTAATAGTTTCTGGTGGCACGATCCATGTCAGGATGAAAAAATTGCAGGAAATGGGCATTATTAAGGGTTCTCACTTAATAATTGATCCACAAAAAGCGGGATATGATGTAACTGCCTTCTTGGGTATATACCTGGAAAAAGGAATTCAATATAAAGATGCTGTAGCACAGCTTAGTAAAATCAAAGAAGTTGTAGAGCTACATTATACCACTGGAGCTTATAGTATGTTTGCCAAAATCATTTGTAGAGATACGAGTCACCTTAGGCACGTATTGAATGAGGAGATCCAGGCAGTTGAAGGCATACAGCGTACAGAAACACTTATCTCACTAGAGGAAAGTATCAGAAGACAGATTGAGCTGTAGTAGTTCAATCTGTCTCTTCTTTTACAACCTTATTACTTCAGCACCAATTGCCATGGTGATTTCTTTTGCGACACACTGTAAACTAAAATGAGGATAGCCTCCTATAAATTTCTTGTATTTACTGATTTTAAACTGTCCATCATTGTATTTTACCTCGTAGGCTAAACCTTGTTTAATCCCTTGTTCAACAATAAAGTCAACTTCATTACCATCGGAAGTACGCCAGTAATGTAAGTTATCATCATGATAAAGATATCTAAGACGGGTGTAAACATAGTTTTCCAGCAACTCACCTTTATCTGCACGCTCATTAATCTTGCTAAAATTATTTAGCAGCGCATTGCGCAATCCATTATCACTAAAATACACTTTTGGCATTTTAGTTAATTCCTTACGTAAACTTCCATAAAAAGGGCTCAATAGATTGACAATGAAACTTTTTCGCATAATGTAAATGTAGTTATCTACAGTTACACCTGTCATTTGTAAAGTATTTCCTAATTCATGGCTATTCACTAAACTCCCAATCTGATCAGCCAGCAATCTCAATAAGTGAAAAAACTTTTGCTCTTCTCTTACCCCTGCCTCTAAAGCATCCTTTTTAATATAGCTACTCACCAACTCTTTTAAAAGAGTATGCTTTTCTTCACTTGTTTCTGCAAGTACAACCTCAGGATAACCACCATATACGAGGTATTCATCGAACAACAAGTTGATCTTAGTATGATTTGGTCCTTTATATTTATCACGTCTTTGCATTTCATACCATTCTTTAACAAGATCATCTTCCTTTTTGAAATGCAAAAATTCATCAAATGAAAGCGGAAAGAGCTCAAAAACCTTTTTCCTTCCTGCTAAACTATCTTTAAAATTTTTATCGATATAAAAAGCACTACTTCCCGTTGCTACTACTTTAATCTGCTCTTTATACTTATCATAAAGCAGTTTTAAAAAGTTACTCGGATTTTTTGCGTACTGCACCTCATCAATGATCAAATAAAGCTTTTTACCCACTCGTAAATCTGATGGAAGCATAGTATAATTGAAAACATTCTCTGGATGCTCATTTATTGCCTCCAGAATATGGGGGTCTTCAAAAGTTAGAAAAGCGCACTGTTCCCCATCTTGCTCCAAAATATTTGCAAGTTGTTTTACAAGTGTAGTTTTTCCAACTTGTCTGGGCCCAATTAAAATACTATGCTGCGGATTTGACAGATGGCCTTGCAAAGTTTTTAACATTTCAAATCTTTTCATGATGTCAAAATACACATTTTCCGATAAAATTAAAATACTAATTCAAAAATATCGGATAATATTAAAGTACTAATGTGAAAATATCGGATAATATTAAAATTATTCGTATTTCCTCTACTCTATTTACTGAATAACAACAGGATAATTACAGTATAACTACAGGGTTGCGCTACCCTTGAGCTACCCTTGAAGTACCGTTGCGCTACCGTTGAAATACCTCTAAGGTAGTTCAACCCTATTGCAAGGGTAGCTCAAGGGTAGTGCAACCTAGTTTTCAGACTGTGATTAAGCACTAATCAGACCGTAATCAGATGCTTATTATACGGTCTGATACTTTATAAATTATTCTAGATTAATTTCGATTGGGATAATACAACAGCTTTTCCTTATCTTTATAGTGCGAATACAGTTGGGCAATCCAGCAATTAATTTTTTAACAATAATCCAGGCAAACCGGTGAAAGTCCGGCAACTTTTCGGTACTCCGACTGTGTTCGCAGTGACCTGGACTTTATTTTTTCTATTATGCGAACACAGAAAATTAAAAAAGAAACGACTACCACCTTATCAAAACTGCCCAAGCAAACTACAAAAAAATGCACTTGTAAAGCATCTGAACCGCCAAAACCAAAACTACCTGAAGGTATACACAGATTAAAAGTTTATGGCAAATGGACATACGAAGGAGCAAAACATGAACCTGTAATCTTGCTAAAAGGCGAATGGCTACGCAATGCAGGTTTCGAAAAAGGATCTGAAATACTTGTCACTGTAAATAAAAAACAGCTCATTATTAACTTTGAAAGTGATAAAACTAGTATCTCCTAAAACAAACAAAGGCAGGAATACTACTCCTGCCTTTGTTTGTTTTAAAGAAAAAATTACCTTCTCTGAAGAGCATTGGAACTTTTTCCCTTCAGAAAAAGATTCCCGCGATAAAGAGAACGGTTATTTTTTAAACATATTCTTCAATGCTTCCAGCTTCAATTGTAAATCTCCTTCAGGCTGCGCCTTCTCTCTTTGTCCACCTTTATTATTTTGCTGAGGTTTAGCGCCTCTATGCAGCTGCTCTGAACGCCCAGGTCCTACCGGTTTTTTAGACTTAGCAGGACCACCCTTCTGTTCTCTTTTAGGCTTAACACTTACTTCTGTTTTCATAGATAAAGAAATACGCTTTCTTGCAACATCAACCTCAACAACAGTAACTTCAACCTTTTGATGTACTTTAACCACCTCATTGGCATTCGCAACAAACTTATCAGCTAGCTGACTTGTATGAACTAACCCATCCTGATGTACTCCTATATCAACAAAAGCACCAAAATTGGTAATATTCGTTACAATCCCTGGCAACTTCATGCCAATCCTCAAATCAGCAATCTCATTTACCCCATCAGTAAAACTAAAGACCTCGAACTGCTCACGAGGATCTCTCCCCGGTTTAGCTAGTTCCGCCAGAATATCATTCAGGGTCGGCAAACCAATATCTTCATTCACATATTGTTGTGGCTTAATTTGTTTTTGCAATGAAGGGTCATTAACCAACTGATTTATGCTGCAATTTAGGTCCCTGGCCATTTTATGTACCAAAGCGTAACGCTCCGGATGTACACCACTTGCATCTAAAGCAACTTCAGCATCCCTTATTCTTAAGAAACCAGCAGCTTGCTCAAATGCTTTGTCGCCCAAACGAGGCACTTTCCTTAAACTTTCACGGTTTTTAAAGGCACCATGTTCATTTCTATAATTTACAATATTCTGAGCCAGCTGAGGTCCTAATCCAGACACATAAGCAAGTACCTGCTTAGATGCTGTGTTTAACTCCACACCCACCGCATTTACGCAACTCATTACCGTATCATCCAACGAGGCCTGCAATTTACTCTGATCCACGTCGTGTTGATATTGCCCTACACCAATTGATTTAGGATCGATCTTAACCAGCTCAGCTAAGGGATCCATTAACCGGCGACCAATAGACACGGCACCTCTAACCGTAATATCCTGAGTTGGAAATTCTTCTCTTGCGACATCAGATGCTGAATAAATAGACGCCCCATTCTCACTCACCATCACCACTATAACATCAGGGATGTTTAAACTGCGTACAAATACTTCAGTTTCACGACCAGCTGTACCGTTGCCGATAGCAATAGCTTCAACCTCATATTTAGTGCAAAGCTCTATGATTTTATCGCCCGCCTTTTTAACCTGTCCTTGACCTGTATGCGGATAAATCGTAGTATTCTCTAACAGTTTACCTTGTTTATCCAAACAAACCACCTTACATCCAGTTCTAAAACCTGGATCAATGGCCAATACATTTTTCTGTCCCATTGGAGCTGCAAGCAAAAGCTGGCGTGCATTTTCAGCAAATACGCGGATTGCTTCTTCATCTGCCTTTTCCTTAGAAATACTACGGATTTCAGTTTCCATTGCTGGACCAAGCAAACGTTTGTAACTATCTTGTACCGCAAGCTTAACCTGCTGCGCACAATCATTATTTCCTTTAACAAACAGACGTTCTAATAAATCAATAGCCCCCTCTTCCGCAGGCATAGCCTCCAGTTTTAAGACCCCTTCATTTTCCCCACGTCTTATCGCCAACACTCGGTGTGATGGTGCATTTTTAAGCGGCTCTTCCCAGTTAAAGTAATCCTTATATTTAACTCCTTCTTCTTCCTTACCTTTAACAACTACGGATTTAAAAGCTGCTTTCTGCTGATAATAATTTCGCATAGAAGTTCTTGCTTCTACATTCTCATTTACCATCTCGGCAATAATGTCTCTCGCTCCTGCCAAAGCATCAGCTAAAGATCCCACTCCAAGCTCGTCGTTTAAAAACTTACCAGCTTCAGTTTCGGGCGATACCCTGCCTTGTTCCAACAGAAATAAAGCCAGTGGCTCTAATCCCTTTTTTCTTGCTTCAGAAGCCCTGGTTTTGCGTTTGGGTTTGTAAGGAAGATAAATATCTTCAATCGTTGCGATATTTTCCGCAGCATTGATTTGTGCTTCAAGTTCGGGACTTAGCTTATCTAAGGCAGCAAGCGCTTTTAAAATTGCTTCTCTACGCTTATCCAGCTCTCTTAATTGCTGAAACCTATCGCGGATTGCAGCTACCTGCACCTCATCTAAACTTCCTGTAGCCTCTTTCCGGTAACGGGAAATAAAAGGAACAGTTGCCCCTTCATCCAATAATTCAATAGTAGCGATAACCTGCTTTTCCGTTACTGCCAGTTCAGCAGCAATGATTTTAGAATGATTGCTCATTATTTTTTGTTTGATCTTCTAACGTACAATTGCCGGCAAAATTAACCCTAACAATTGACATCTCAAATAAATATATTGTTAACAAAAAGGCCTGTATTCATTTATCATGAAACAGGCCTCAATTATTTTAATGAACAGTTCTTACTTGTTCACGTACATTACTTCTTTAACAGCTTTAACAACACGCTCTGCGTTTGGTAAGCTAGCTGCGATCAATGTTGGTGCATATGGTAACGGTACGTCTGCACATGTGATACGCAGTACTGGAGCATCCAGGTAATCAAAAGCATTTTTCTGAACATTAAACGCAATTTCAGATGAAATTGAAGCTAATGGCCATGCCTCTTCAACAACTACCAGACGGTTAGTTTTCTTAACAGACTCGATGATGGTAGCGTAATCAATAGGACGTACAGTACGTAAGTCGATCACCTCAACGCTAATTCCTTCTTTAGTCAACTCTTCAACTGCAGGGTTTACTACACGAGAAAGCATTTTACCGAAAGTTACGATAGTTACATCAGTACCTTCTTTAACTATATTAGCTTTACCAATTTCCAGGTAATATTCTTCTTCTGGAACTTCACCTTTATCGCCATACATTACTTCCGACTCCATGAAAATTACTGGATCTGGATCTAAGATAGCTTGTTTAAGCAAACCTTTAGCATCATAAGGAGTAGCAGGTATAACAACCTTTAATCCCGGGCAGTTTGCATACCAGTTCTCAAAGTTTTGAGAGTGCTGAGCACCTAGCTGACCAGCATTACCAGTTGGACCACGGAATACGATTGGTACAGAGAACTGACCACCGCTCATAGACAACATTTTAGCTGCACCGTTAATAATCTGATCTATAGCAACTAAAGAGAAGTTAAAGGTCATAAATTCAACAACCGGAATTAATCCGTTCATTGCAGAACCTATAGCAATACCGGCAAAGCCTAACTCAGCAATTGGTGTATCGATCACACGTTTCTCGCCAAATTCATCAAGCATACCCTGACTAACTTTATAAGCACCATTATACTGCGCAACTTCCTCACCCATAAGGAAAACGTTTTCATTTTTACGCATTTCCTCGCTTAGGGCCTCACGCAAAGCTTCTCTAAATTGAATCTCTCTCATTGTATATTCAAATATTAACTGGCACAAATATAAGTATTGTAATGCAATTATAAAGTAGTGTTTTAATTACACTTTCGAACCTGCAAAACGGCTAAAATAATTTGGCATTTCACATCCCGCACAGAGTTAAATATGGAGAATATGCAAAACCAGCTTCATTCTCTGTTGACACAAAAGGAATATCTGCATCAAATAACTCCGAAAGTTTAGCTTGCAGGAAACCTATAAACTCAGATTTTACACTTTCCAGTTGCTCTCCATTCAATTTTACTTTTTCCCTACCCTCTGTAAAATAAAAATAAGTACCCTCCTTACGCATATTGCGAATACTATACAGATTTGGCTCTACCCATTCAACAGCATTTGCCTTTTCAAAGACATAGGTATAAAATAATGTCTGTATTAATGCTTTGTTCTGTTTGTTTCCATTTGTATCAAAAACATCTGTCAGATTGGTGTATCTTAAGACATCACTTCCTGTTTTATAGTCTACAATCCGTGTAATACCGTTTTTACGATCTATACGGTCTATAATCCCATGCAATGTTATACTACGGTCCTTCCCCTTAACCTTAAAACTAAATTCAACCTTATCTTTCTTTTCAAGGGCCAAAACTTCAAATGGAGCTTCGTTCTCATCGTAATCCAAAATCAGGTTCGCATATTCTTCTACAATAGCCAATACCACCTTTTGCATTCCGTTATGGTTCACTTGAAGATCTGATTTTTCAAACATGACTTGTGCAAAAGCTTGTACTGCAAGTTCAGGTACTTTTTTACGATAGTCGGCAATGCGTTGCTTTGTGATCATGGCATCTTGCATCATAAGATCTCCATAAAAAGTCTCCAACACATAATGAAGCATAGAGCCTATATAGTTTGCTTCCAGATTTTCAGATATCTCTTTAGGCTCTTCAACTTTAGCCACATAACGATAAAAGAATTGAAGTGGACAATTCACATAAGAAGTTAATGCTGATGCCGACAATGGAATTTCTCCGTTAAGATACTTATTGAGTACCTCCATCACCTTTTCATCTTTATTGATAATAACAGGCACTTTTTTCTCAGTTGTAATACGCTGTTTATGCTCCAGATAATTGAAGTTATAACCACTTTCGTACTCCAGTTGCCTTAAAAACCGAGTTGGCTCACCCGTATTGGTATCATCTGCCTGCGCATTATACACTAAACTAACATCGAGGGAACGTTGCAATAATCGATAAAACATATAAGCCGAAATCGCATCCTGATTTTCCAATACAGGAAGTCCATAAGCTCTTCGGATGCTATCTGGAATAAAGCTTGGTGACACGCTTGATTGCGGCAACAAACCTTCGTTAACCCCTAAAATATACACTTTCTCAAAATCAAGACTTCTACTCTCCAATAGACCCATAACCTGAATACCTTGTAACGGTTCACCTGTCAATGGAACTGCAATTCCCTGAACCGCTCTTTGGATAAGCGATAAAATAAAGGATAGTTCTTTAGAGCTGGTTAAAGCAGGCAGATATAATTCTAACGCATCATGCAACCGGTTTAATTCCTTTATTGTAGCCACAAACAGATCAGCTTCGGTTTGTCGCAATGTTTTATGCGCAAGCTGCTGCTCTAAAATGTGTTTAAAGATTGTTTGCAAAGTATTAGTTGCTTCAGCACTGCTTTTAATGCGGGTAAAAAATGTAGCCAACAAGCCCTTTTGTGCCTGCAACCTTAGCAGCGGCACTTCTGCCAGCTGTTCTGCTAATAGTTTCTGCTGTATTTTACTACGCATCTGCTCCGAAATTCCAGTCAACGGATGCGATAAAAAAGCCTCTACTTCACGGTGATAAACTGTCTCTTTGTCGCCCTGGATTAATTGCGCCTGAACACTTAACCATAAATCAGCCAATCCAAAAATAGAAGATGCTACTAATGGATATCCCATTGTGACATTTATACTTACCGGACGTTTTTCCTCTCCATGATTATAATGTGTAGGGATGGTTTGCAATACCGGAAGTAATAAGCTCTCATCAGCCAGAATAAGTGCTATTTTCCCTGCATTATCTTCAGCACTAAGTAAAGGATAATCATCCTCTAATGCCCTGCTCAATATTTTAGCCTGGGCCACCTGACCCTGAGTTTTATAAACATTTATTGTTTTTGGGTTCACTTTAATAAATGACCTACTCGCTCCTAAAGCATTTACTAACCCTGTGCTTTCAAGATTTTTTCTTAAAAACAGACCTGCTTCCTGCAAAGGATCACTCAGATAGTAGTCATCCGTATCAAAGTAAAACAATGCTTTATCTTGCTCCTGCCAATGTTTAAATACAACAGCTTCAGCTCTGCTTAAGGCATTAAAGCCCACAAATACCAATTTACCAAAGGTCGAGGTAAAATCAGGCTGAGTTGCTTTTCCCTCGGCAAGACAGCGGTAGATATGTCCCATAGTTGTTACCCCCTGCTCTTTAAGTGCCTGATGATAATCAGCATACAACTCCGGCATCCGCTGCCACATTTTAATAAACTGTACTTGTTGCTTCTTATGCTTTCCTTCCGAATAGGAACTCCAGAAATTCTTTAAGAACTCCTGTTGCTCTTCAGTCAGGTAATCAAACTGATAATCAACCTCGGCAAACTCCTCCATTTGCTCAAATAACTTGTCCGCATTTACCAGATCATTATCTATTTGTGCAAAATCGCTCAAAATGATTCGCGCAATTGGGTAAAATTTGGCGGGTTCAATCTTGTTTTCTCCATTTCGCATGATCAGTTTGTTATACTGCTGATAAAGCGTAAAAAACTGTGTAAATGTATCCGCTACTTTCAATTCGGACGACAATGCAAAGAACTCCTGAATGGTTAGGAAAGACGGACTCCAGAATGGTTTATTGATAATTTTTGCCAGGTGATCCTGCAAATAGGCAACTGGACGTTTATTGTTAAAAACAATAGCTGCATGTTGTAAATTATCACCTAGTTTTAAAACCAGGTCTTCGGCTACTTCTCTTAAAAAAGGCTTCATATTTATTTCTCCCATCTTACACCAATTTCAATTGTCCACTCACGGCATAGAACAAATAAGTTTTTACATCTGTATAACCCATTGCCATCAACAAAGCCTTATAATGTGCAACCTGTTCAATATGTTTGTCACTCTCCTGTTGGGTAAATTTATAATCTATAATGATTAGCTCATTCCCGTTTACCAATACCTTATCAGGACGATAACTTTTACCTTTAGTATCGATGATACTTCTTTCATTTAAGCTCTGTTTACTTTTCCCCAGAATTTCCTGCAAGCCAGTATGCTGTAATACTGCCAAGGCCTGAGCTTTTAAAAAAGGAAGTTCTTCTGCTTTAAAAACACCATCCAGCAATAATGTACGCAAAGCATCATCAATATCGTCAGCACTACTTGCCATAGCCAATACCTCATGTAGTATTGTCCCGGTACGTCCGGCACTTTCACCCGTGATAAGATCTATTTCTCTGCGTTTTAAATTTGCATCAAACACCTGGCTTAATCGATCTGAAACCGGATAGGATTCCATTTCAATCTCTTTAACAGCAGAACTTTTTTCTGATTGATCAGGCACATCTCCCTCAATTAAATATTGTCCATCTTCAGACAACTGATCTTCATAAACCATATTCAATAAATCGCCAATATTGGTAATGGTTTTAGTCTTTTTACCTTGAGTATTAATATAGAGGTATTCCTTTGAACGGGTTGTAGCTACATAAAGCATGTTTAAAGCATCCATATTGTTATACAACAATTCTTCAAAATAAGGTTTTGCTACACTAGATCGGCCTAATTCCTTATTGTATTTTAATGGGATGCTATGCAGATGATGGTATGGCGTATCTGTTGCAGGAACCCAAAATATACCATTCGGCTTGCCATTAATATCCCAATTACAGAATGGCAACATCACAGCTCTAAAAGCTAATCCTTTAGATTTATGAATAGTGATTACCTGAACAGCATCAGTATTTTCAGATGATGGTAAAGTTTTTCTTGCCCCTTCTTCATCCCAAAAAGTAAGGAAAGCGGCAATACCTCGCTCGCCATGTAAAGCAAAACTGCCCATTAAATCCCTTAGGGCAAATAGGTATGGCAAATTAGTTATATGTTGAGGTCGATGTAACCCGTAGGATGTTATAATTTTTTCTAGTAATGCCGGTAACGGCTGCTGCATCCATCCCTGCCAGTTTTCACATAGATCAGCAGGCAACAAGTCCGACAGCTGAGTCAAAGTCTTGAACTTGAGCGAGAAGTAATGATGAGGAACAACCTCTGTTCCCAGTAAACGCGCATACAAATTGATGCAATTTGCTTTAAATAAGGCTGTATTCTCTGACAGCCCTCCCATTACCTGCAAGGTATTGATGATTAACTTTACAGCGTTGTTGTTATTTAACAGCAAGGCCTCTCCCGAAATCACATCAATGCCATGACTCATTAACGTTTCAACCGCAGCCACCGCTTCTGAATTTGAACGCACAAGCACACAGATATCCTTAGGTTTATAATTCTTAACATGAATAAGAGTGTTCAGCTCTTCAATCATTTTGGCCAGCGACAAATCTCTGAATGTAACCTTAGTTAAAGGATTCCCCTCTTCATCCGTTTTGAGCACATTAAAATTAATAGTGCCACCTTCCAAAGTATAAGGTGTTGTCTTTTGCTTTACTTCTCCATAAACATCAGTAACAATCCGGTCAAACCTTCGGGCCTGCCACCAAGTTACTACATCAGCCACCTCCTGCTCCTCGATAGCACCATTTAAGTTGGTCTGCATGAGTTGTGGCAGCTGTTTAAACAAATCATTATTGAATTGAATGATGTTTTGTGTACTCCGATAGTTCTCTTCCAGACTATCATCCAATACATTTTCAGCCTTTACATCTTGTTTCGCTTGTTGGTGCAGGATATTCCAATCGCCATTACGCCATCGGTAAATAGACTGCTTTGTGTCTCCAACAATTAAATGATCGATATGTTTCCCGCTAGGCGATGCAATGGAGTTACTTAATAGTGATCTAAAACTCCCCCATTGGTTAGACGATGTGTCCTGAAATTCATCAAAAAGAAAATTCCGGTACCTGTTACCCATCTTTTCCCAAATGAATGAGGGATTATCATCGGCGTCATCTGTAATTCCTTTTAATAAGGTCTGTGCATCACTAATTAACAAGTTCGGACTCTCCTCTCTATAATCTTTTAATAGCACAGCCATTTCCTGCATTAAGCGCAGATAGTACAAATTTTTATTGAATGCATGAGCCAGAATATAACCAGCTAATCCTTCCTGATAAGCATGGACAAGTTTTGACAATAGTGGATTCAACTCTGAGTATGCTCCACTTTCCTGACCTTTCTGAAACCATTCTTCAGGTTGATCTATTAGTTTTACCAGACCAGAAATCTTAGTCAGATCACCTCCTGCTATCTTTGAAAGATTATTTAATGGTGATTTAGATTTTCCTTTCAGACTTGAAACTTCAACTCCTTCCACTTCAAATATCTGTTGTGCCTGATCTGCAAGTTCTTTAAGTGTATTTTCAAAAGTTTCAATTCCCAATCGGGTAACTTTATTATAATCCTTAAATAGCATATCAAGGTCGACCGACTCCCCCAATAGCTTAATTGCATTTTCGAAAGGCTGATAACGCTCTTTAAAAATTTCATTGGTCAGATCAATAAGCTCCCTGCGATAATTCCAACTTTTATCATTGTTAATACGGTCGAGCGCAAGGTCAATAATCCATTGTAAAAGAACAGGATTCTTATCCAGTGCTTTATCTAACCTTTCTGCCAGTTCATTCTTTACCTTATCATAATTCATTTCCAGGCCATAACCGGCATCAAGACCCAATTCAAAGGCAAATCCTCTGATTACTTTTTGCACAAATCCATCAATGGTACTTACCGAGAATCGGCTGTAGTCATGCAATATTTTACGATATATTTTATCAGATCTATATTTTAAAAGATCGGCATTCAAATCCGGATGGGCCTTTAAAACAATCTCCCTGTAATCATTAATTTTCTTGGAAGGATCCCCTTCAGCAAAGCCTTTCAACACCTCCATGATCCTTGATTTCATTTCCTCTGTAGCTTTATTTGTAAAAGTTACAGCAAGGATTTCCCGGTATTTGGTTTCAGCAGATAATAATAACGTGAGATAATGGGCTGTTAAACTGAATGTTTTACCTGATCCGGCAGAGGCTTGTAATATTTTTAATGGCTTTTGAGGCATTAGGTAAAGCTATAATATTTTATTATAATCTCATTACCATATTTGACTGACAAATCTTTAAAATTGTATATTATTTCACAGAGATGAAGACATTCCTATTCATAATTTGTTTGGCATTTTCGAGTGTTGCTTTTGCACAAGAAAACAATGATGTTAAAGCCCCATCAAAAAAAGTATCGATATACAATCCTAAAGCTAATGCCAGAGCGGATATTGATGCAGCCGTAGCCAAAGCAAATAAAGCAGGAAAACATGTATTTATACAGGTTGGCGGCAATTGGTGTGTTTGGTGCATTGCATTCCATAAATTGGTTGATGCAACTCCTGAATTAAAAGACTACTTAAACAGCAATTATGAAACCGTTCTGGTAAACTATAGTCCTGAAAACAAAAATGCTGATGTAATGGCTAGTTTGGGTTATCCGGGCCGTTTTGGTTATCCTGTTTTTGTAATTCTAGATGGTAATGGAAAAGTATTGCACATACAGAACTCCGCATACCTTGAAGAAGGGAAAGGTCATAGTGTAAAAGAAGTAATGGGCTTCCTGAAAGGTTGGACTGCTGCTGCAGTTAAACCCGAGAACAACAAGTAGAGCTTATTAAACTTTCTTCTTCTTTTTAGCTGCAATTCTTGGAGGGCGCTCAGTCATTGTAATGGTTTGCCCTAACATATCTCGGATGGCCACCGAAGCACAAACCCCACCAAAAGCAGCAGGCAAATAAGACGCCGTTCCATATGCAGAACGCTTAAAGTTACTACCGTCGGTCATTAACAGTGAATCTTTCATGATTTCCTCTGTAGAAAATACCGCTTTAATCTGACTGTAATTTTCAAGTCTTTTTAATCTCTTACGTACATATTGAGCAAAAACACATTGATAGGTATCAGGTAACCATGTTACACGCACTTGCGTAGGATCTAACTTACCACCAGCCCCCATAGAGCTTACAATTGGTACATTTTTCTCCAATGCTTTAGACAATAATATTACTTTAGGTGTAAGACTATCTATACAATCCATCACATAATCAAAATGATTCTCCATTAACTCCCTGCATTTTTCTGGTGTTAAAAAATCATTGATAACATGTAATTTAAGTTCTGGATTTATTGCGAGCAACCGCTCCTTCATGATTTCAGCTTTACTGATTCCATGATTAGTAAATAAAGCTGGTAATTGCCGATTCCTGTTACTTGGATCTACCACATCGCCATCAACGATAGTCATTTCACCAACGCCTGAGCGACAAATAAATTCAGCCGCAAATGACCCTACACCTCCAAGTCCCACCACTAACACATGTTTTTGCTGTAGTGTATTGATACCCTCATCCCCAATTAGTAAAGCAGAACGAGATAACCAGTTTAAATCAGACATATTAAATAAGCATTATTTTTTTCCAGTTCGCGAAAATAAGGGCTTTTAATTCATTAACAGTACAGTTTTTTAAATTTGCTGCTGCTTCATAGATTTCTGCTATGTTACAATCTGCATCGTCCGTCTCCAGAAAGAAAATATCTACATCCTTTAATATTGCCGCAGCACCTGAATCAGCATTCAGTATTGCCTTTCCGAATGACAGAAAAAAACCTTTATTAAGCAACTGTCTGCCGAGTTTTTCATGTTTATTAAAGCCATGAAGTATATAAGGAATATCAAGATTCATTTCTTTTTTCACCGCCATTAACTCATCAAAACACTTCACACAATGTAATATTACCGGCTTATTAATTTCAGCAGCAAGACGCAACTGCTTTTTCAAAATGAGCCGTTGGTTTTCCATGCTTTCCCCTTTAAGCCTATCCAATCCACATTCACCAATCAACTTAACGTGTGGACTTCGTGCAATTTCAGTCAAACGAAAAAAATCTCTATCCAAATACTGCAAAGTAGAAAACCAAGGATGCAAACCAACAGAAAAATCTTGATTTTCAGGCAACGCGATAGCTTGACCTCCGGTTAGAGAGAGACTCAATATGCTTCTAACTCCCGGTTGTTCCCCTTCCTGATGCGTATGAATATCTAAAAATTGCAAACCTTAGAATTAAAGTCCGTCGCCATATTTAAAAAAGCTGTTCACCGTTACAGGTAGTTTTCCTGTTGCAATTACTTGATTCTTAATTACTGATGCTGCCGCTTTCTGCATGAAATCTTCCTTTTGATAAGCAACAACTAAACCTTGGCTTTTCTCTAAACCGGGCAATGCTGCCAGGTTATACGGGTTGGCAAATAATGCAAAAACAGCATTGCTTAGGGACATATCTTTAATAAACATTTTAAGATCATCACTCAGCACTATTCCATTTCCAGGACGTGTACGAGTATCATGTATTCCTATAATAATCTGATCAAAAGCTTTAATTTCTCTTAATACCTTTGCAATATAATTTGCAGTTGCATTTTTATCCAAAGTATAAAATACGGCATTTTTATAAAAGGCACCTAATTCACGTTGAAACAGGGTTACTTGCGGAGCACCGATGCTAATAATTATGGTACGTTTTTCTGGATTTAGCTGCTTTATATTTTCCTTTCCTGTTAACAAAGTCATAGCGCTTTCTGCGAGTTGCTGTACCAATGCCACACTTTCAGGCCGGTTAACTTCAGCAAATACGTTATTTTCATCAATAGATTTTTTAACATTTAAACCTGCCCAATATTTAGCAGTAAGGATCTTTTTAACACTCTGATCGATCTGATCCATGCTTATCCTGTCCTCTCTTACAGCATTACGAACCAATTTAATTGCTCTGGCACTATTTTCAGAAAGCTCTAAAATATCATTACCTGCTATGATTCCCATTACATCCGCTTCACCATCTTTAAAATTCTTAACTACTCCCTTCATTTCCATAGCATCAGAGATTACAATTCCCTTAAAGCCAAGCTCTTCTTTTAAAAGGCCTGTGACTATTGGTTTTGATAATGTAGATGGCATATTCGGAGTATTATCCAACGATGGGATATTCATATGTGCAATCATCACCCCAGCAGCACCACCTTTAATCAGCTCTTTAAAAGGATAAAGTTCCAGGCTATCCAGACGCTCTTTTGTAAACTTTAACTGAGGAAGATCATAATGTGAATCCACATCAGTATCACCGTGACCAGGAAAATGTTTAATACTTACAAGCAAACCACCGTCCTGCATTCCGTTCATATATGCTGCAGCTTTAGTTGCCACATTGTATTTATTTTCGCCAAAAGAACGAAAGTTAATTACCGGATTTTTTGGATTGTTATTTACGTCAACATCTGGAGCGAGGTTCATATGCATACCGATACGTTTATAATCCTTTGCCACTTCCAGGCCCATTTTATAAATCAGGTCTTTATTCTGCACCGCACCAAGTGCCATTTGATATGGGTAAGAAATCGTACTGTCTAAACGCATTCCCAAACCCCATTCCCCATCGGAGGTAACCAATAATGGCACCTTGGCCAGGGTTTGATACTTATTGGTTAGGATAGCTTGTCGCCCTGGCCCTCCCTGAAAGAATACCAATCCACCAATCCGTTGTCTTCTGATTACTTTTCCTACAGAATCTTGATAGGCTTTACTAAAATTAGTATTAGCTCTTACAAAAAACATTTGAGCAATTTTTTGTCGCTTACTTAAGCGTTTAAATACAGAGTCTACCCATTGATTAGGTTCTTCAAGCGTTTGTAGATATGTTTTCTTTTGTGCAAAGGCAGCGAAAGTACTTGATATTGAGAATAATCCGATTATTAGAAAGTGCCTGATGTTCATTCGTATTACTAATTATATAAAGTTTCAAAGTTAAACAAAAATCCAGCGATTAGATTTAAAGCACCACTTATGCCAACTCAAAAGAACAAGGAGTTACCTCCATCCAATTGTATCAAATTTGATACAATTGGATGGAGGTAACTTTAACTTGTCCTTAAAAATAAAGAATCAGAAGTTTTTAATCATCAGTTATATAAGCACACTTAAACCTGTTTTTAATGTAAAATTTTATTTACAGATCAAATTGGCACATTTCTTTCACTTATGATGACAACAAAAAACATACAAAGATGAAAAAAGTAATTATTTTGGCCCTAGGCCTATTTGCCGCTAGTGCTACTTACGCACAGAGTCCAATTAGATTGGGAGTTAAAGCGGGTGTAAATTTACCAAACATCATAAAAGATGACGGAAACAATGATTTTAAAACTAAAGTTAATACAGGATTTAATGCCGGTGTAACTTTAGATATTAATTTGATTAAAGGACTTGCTTTTACACCAGAGTTGCTTTACTCTACTAAAGGTTATAAAGCAGAAACTGTATTTGGTGATTTCACACAAACCACTAGTTTCATTGATATTCCGATTCTGGCAAGTATTAATCTTGGTGGAAGTGGTTTAAACCTTGTTGTTGGACCCCAGGTTTCATTCTTGTTATCGACAAAAAATAAATATGAAAATGGTTTTGGATCTGCAGAACAGGAAATTATTGAAGACAAATCGGACAGATTTAAAAAGAGTTTAGTTGGTGGTCTGATTGGCTTTAGATACGACCTAAATGAAAAATTTGATATACATGGTCGTTATGCTTTAGATTTCCAGAAAAATAATGAAGATGGATCAAGAGAAACCCCAGAGTTTAAAAATCAGGTTTTCTCAGTTGGTGTGGGAATAAAATTCTAGAGATTCAACTCAGAGTCTGAACGGGTTGTGCTTATAAGGCACAACCCGTTTTTTTTATAAAAATTAAGCCCTAATTTCACATTGCATCTTTTACTTTCGATAATGATTGTTTATACTTACGTTTTATTACACATTATTGCCAATTATAAACTATGAGCAAATTTATTTTATCCTTTGATCAGGGAACAACCAGTTCAAGAGCGATTGTATTTAATAAGGAAGGTGGAATTGTATCTATTGCACAAAAGGAGTTTGAGCAGATTTATCCTCAACCGGGATGGGTAGAACACAATGCCAATGAAATATGGACTACTCAAATATCTGTTGCTACTGAAGCAATTGTAAAGGCTGGTATAACCCCTACTGACATTGCAGCAATTGGAATAACCAATCAACGTGAGACTACAGTTTTATGGGATAAGAAGACCGGAGAGCCTTTATGCAATGCTATTGTATGGCAAGACAGACGAACCTCAGCCTATTGTGATGAACTTAAAGCGAAAGGCCTTGCTACAAAAATACAAGAAAAAACAGGGCTTATCTTAGACGCCTATTTTTCGGCTACTAAAATAAAATGGATTCTTGACAATGTAGCCGGTGCCCGTGAAAAGGCTGCTGCTGGTGAATTGGCTTTTGGAACTATCGATTCCTGGCTAATATGGAATTTAACAGATGGAAGGGTACACATTACTGACGTAAGTAATGCTTCCAGAACAATGATATATAACATCCATACTTTAAGCTGGGACCAGGAGCTACTTGATCTTTTCGATATTCCTGCAAGCATTCTTCCTGAAGTTAAATCTTCGAGTGAGATATACGGGGAAACGACAGGTAATGTCCTTGCTGCAAGGATCCCTATTGCAGGAATTGCTGGCGACCAACAGGCTGCTTTGTTTGGACAAATGTGTACTCAGGTCGGCATGGTAAAAAACACTTATGGTACAGGCTGTTTTATGCTGATGAATATTGGCGATAAACCAATTGTATCAAAAAACAATCTGGTTACAACAATTGGATGGAAAATCAATGGCAAAGTACAATATGCGCTTGAGGGCAGTATATTTATTGGTGGCGCTGTTGTACAATGGTTAAGGGATGGACTGGGTATCATTAAAAATTCAGCAGAAGTTGAACAGCTGGCACTAAAAGTTAAAGATACTGGAGGGGTATATCTGGTGCCTGCATTTGCTGGCCTTGGAGCTCCTCACTGGAACCAGGATGCTCGCGGAACCATCACCGGTATCACTCGTGGTACAACCTCATCACATATAGCCAGAGCGGCTGTAGAAAGTATTGCCTTCCAAACAATGGAAGTTCTTAAAGCCATGGAAGCAGATTCTGGACATAGCATTAAGGAATTAAGAGTTGATGGCGGGGCGACTGCTAATGATATGTTAATGCAATTTCAAGCGGATCTATTAGATACAACGGTAATTCGTCCTAAAGTGACCGAAGTGACAGCCTTGGGGGCCGCATATCTTGCTGGCCTGGCTGTGGGCTATTGGAGCAGTATGGATGATATTAGCGGGCAGTGGAAAATTGATAAGAATTTTAATGCTGGAGAAGCTGAAAACATCCCTGAGCGAATCAAAGGATGGAATAGAGCTGTTAAAGCTGCTAAGGCAGCCGCAGAGAACTAGTATATTTATAAAAATTAAACTTAGAACACATGTCTCCTTTTTTAGCTGAAATACTCGGCACAATGTTTATGATTTTACTAGGTAACAGCGTTGTTGCCAATATGGTTTTAAAGGGAACCAAAGGGAATGGTGGTGGCTGGATAGTGATTACTACCGCATGGGCATTTGCCGTTTTTGTGGGGGTGGTTATTGCTGGGCCTTATAGCGGTGCACACCTTAATCCTGCCGTAACTATTGGCCTTGCCATTGCAGGGAAGTTCAGCTGGGCACTCGCACCTACCTATATTGCAGCCCAATTTATTGGCGCCATGTTAGGTGCCTTTTTGGTATGGCTCCTTTTTAAGGATTTTTATGCAGGAACAGAAGATCAAGGTGCGAAACAAGCGACTTTTTGTACAGCCCCTGCTATCCCAAATACAGTTTCAAACCTCATCAGTGAAATCATTGGAACCTTTGTCCTGATATTCGTAATATTTCATTTTACGAATGCTGATATGGGTGTAGACAAGAATCCTATTGGACTTGGCTCCATTGGTGCATTACCGGTTACATTATTAGTATGGGCAATTGGCTTATCCCTTGGAGGTACAACTGGTTATGCTATTAACCCGGCAAGAGATTTGGGACCTCGTATTATGCACGCTATATTACCAATAGCCGGCAAAGGGAACAGCAACTGGGGTTATGCGTGGATTCCGGTAATTGGCCCGATTATAGGCTGTGCAATCGCTGCTGCGCTTTATATTTGTATCAATAGCTAGTTTTAACATAAGAAAGGGGCACAGATTGATGATTTGTGCCCCTTTCTCATATCTTAATATCTTAGGCTAAAGAATTTGCATTCTTTTGTACAGTAAAGATCTATAAGCATCTGAAACAGGAACAATCTTGCGATTAACGATAAGTGTTCCTCCTTCTATAGTATCAATTTTACTTACATTAACGATAAACGAACGATGTACTCTAATAAAGATATTCTTAGACAACTTCTCTTCTACTGATTTTAATGAAGAATGTATAGAATACTCCCCATCAGCAACGTTAATGCGAACATAGTCGCCCTGTGCCTCCATATACAAAATATCATTAACCTTAAGTCTTCGTACGATATTTGAGTCTCTGATAAACACGAATTCGTCATCTTTATCGGCCTGGTTCAAGCTTTTGGTCAACAACATTCTTTTTGCTTTCTCTACGGCTATCAAAAAACGCGCAGGAGTAACTGGTTTGATCAGGAAATCTACTACATTTAAATCGAATGCCTCTGCGGCATAATCTGTTGCTGAAGTTGTAAAAATAACCATCGGCCTTTTATCTCCTAAGCTTTTAATCAGATCAATGCCGCTCATATCTGGCATCTCAATATCCAGAAATAAGACATCTACATTATTTGTTTGCAATTGCTCATACGCGATTAAGGCATCGGCACATTCGCCTACCACAGCCAGACCAGAGGCCATGCTAATCAGTTTTTTCATAACCGTAAGCGCTATAATATTATCATCAACTACTAAGCAATTCATTTGGATTTGGGAATGATTACTCTAAAATAGCCATTATAGCGATAACATTAAATAGAACAACTGCACTGAATGAATTGAACAGAGAACCTTACTATACTGCTAAAACATCAGTAATAGCCTTATAAAGCGCTATAATCTTGATTCCTATTCAGCTTATGATAGTAAATATAAGACACGGCAAGTATTGCGAAAACAACAAGTGGGAAGATCGCCTGTCCACCGAAGCCGTCCACAGCCCAATGACTGATAGAGGCAAAAATAAAGTCGAATCCAAAACCTGCATACACCCATTCTTTTACTCGTCCTTTAATTTTAGGAATAACAAGTGCAATTGAGCCTGCTACTTTAAAAACAACAAGTGCAACACCAAAGTACTCTGGATATCCGAGATGTCTGATACCCTCCTTAGCCATTTCTGTTTGCGATGTTAATGCTGGCATTACGCCTTCAAATAAAAAAATAAGTATCGTGGCTGCCCAGAAGATGATTTTTTCTTTTTTCATTATAGTATGGTTTTAAGTGTTTAATTATAACATAAAATTATAGTCTATATCTGAATATGAAAAGAAGAAAAACGACAACTTAAGGGGGGACATGCGACATCACTTAAACAAATAAAGCCCAACAATGTTGGGCTTTAAATCTATCCTGCGGAGAGTGAGAGATTCGAACTCTCGATACCCTTTTGGAGTATACACACTTTCCAGGCGTGCTCCTTCGACCACTCGGACAACTCTCCGTTTTGCGGATTGCAAAAGTAGAAAAAATATTGAATGCTAAGGAATATTAATCGATAACAGTAACTTTCAACATATTTGTCTTCCCTTTACGTTCCATTGGAATGGCCGCAGTGTTAATGATTACATCACCACTTTTAACTAGTTTCTTAGCTTTAAGCAAGTTATTTACATCCTGAATTGTTTCGTCAGTACTCTCAAACTTATCATAATAGAAGCCCTGAACACCCCATAGCAAGCTTAAGCTATTTAATAAACTTTTATTACTTGTAAAGATATATGTATGTGCTTTTGGTCTATGACTAGAAATTTCAAATGCAGTATAGCCACTTACAGTCATAGATACGATACCTGCTGCATTCGTTTGTTTAGATAAGAAACATGCTGTATCACATACTGCATCACTTAAGAAACTTTCAGCTTTTGGCTTTAAGAATTTCTCTGGATGGAATGGATAATTATTCTGCTCTATATTCTGGATAATTTTTTGCATAGTCTCAATAACGATCAATGGAAACTCTCCAACAGAAGTTTCTCCACTAAGCATTACAGCATCAGCACCATCAAGAACTGAATTCGCAACATCATTCACCTCAGCGCGTGTAGGTCTAGGCGTAGTAATCATGCTTTCCAACATTTGAGTAGCAACAATTACAGGTTTAGAAGCTGCACGACATTTCTGAACGATCATTTTTTGCAACAAGGGAACTTCTTCCATTGGCATTTCCACTCCAAGGTCACCACGGGCAACCATAATACCGTCTGAAACTGCAATGATTTCATCAATATTTGCAATCGCCTCAGGTTTCTCAATCTTAGCAATTACACGGGCACTTTTACCTCTTTGTTTGATAATATCTTTTAATTCAATGATATCTTCTGCATTACGTACAAAAGAAAGACCGATCCATTCTACATCGTTTTCGAGAACAAATTCAAGGTTTTTACGATCTTCAATGGTAAGAGAAGGAATAGAAACTTTTGTATTTGGTAGGTTTACACCTTTTCTTGAAGTCAGGATCCCACCATGAACAACCTCACATAACACCTCGTCTTCAAGATTCGTTTCAATTACACGCATTTGCAGTTTACCGTCATCCAAAAGGATAATTTCACCTGCTTTAACATCTTTGGGAAATGATTCATATGTGATATAAATCCGCTCTTCATTACCCACACATTCCTTAGTCGTAATTACCGTTCTAGCCCCATTAACAAGCTGTATACCACCGTCTTTAACTATGCCAATTCTAATTTTAGGCCCCTGCAAATCGGCAAGAATTCCTACATTGTAATTGTGCTTTTCATTAAGGGTCCTAATGGTATCCAGAACTTCCTGGTGATCTGCCTGTGAACCGTGAGAAAAATTCAAACGGCAAACATCCAGTCCGGCATTGAACATACTATATAAAACATCTGGTTTTGCTGAGGCGGGGCCTAAAGTGGCTACGATTTTTGTTCTTGAATGAAATGGTTTCATTGAGTTATTTTAATTTTATTACAGACCAACAAAATAAGCATCTATAAATAAAAAAAACCGATGCCAGTCTAATTTATTAATCTATCTGTTTGGTTACGTAAATTCAAATATAGTGTATTTTATACACCTTTAAATATAAATTTTACATTACTAAATTCTCTTTCGATTTCAATTTAGATGGATCTATTTGCGCAGCCACCTGAATATCAGGCAGTTTATTAAGACCCGCCAAAATATAATTTAAATCTTCCTTATCAATATACTGATGAATAACCATAAAAAAATCGACCTTATTCATCTCTGGAATTAAAAATCCTTCAGCATTTCGGTTGTTAATTATGTAATATTCGATCTCTCCTTGCTCAACAAAAAAATAATATTTTGAAAAAGAAAGAGGCTCTTCATCAATATTAAAATAAACTTCGTGGTCATCAATCTTTTCAAAATCAAAGTTTAATCTTGTATTAATTTGATGACACAGCACATAATCCTTTAAGGATGCAGTAATAGCAATTAACACAAAGTCTAGATCTAAGGAAAGTTTTAGGTAAGTTTTGTTCAAAACAGAATATTTTACGGAAATACGAAATTATAAAACTAATTTTACATTGATGTTCAAAATAAAAACATTAAAATTGGCAGAGAAATAAAAACATTTGAAATGTGTAAATATTTATTTTTCTTTGCACTGAATTATTTAACCATTAAATTATAACATTATGTCTGATATTGCTTCAAGAGTTAAGGCTATTATCGTTGAAAAATTAGGTGTGGATGAAAACGAAGTTACACCAGAAGCTTCTTTCACTAACGACTTGGGTGCGGATTCTTTGGATACAGTAGAACTTATTATGGAGTTTGAAAAAGAATTCAATGTAGCAATCCCTGATGATCAGGCTGAGACCATTGGTACAGTTGGTCAAGCAATTGCTTACTTAGAGAAAAACGTTAAGTAAAAATACGGTTTCCGTATAATCCGTATAAATGGAATTAAAAAGAGTAGTAGTTACAGGGTTAGGTGCGCTCACTCCAATCGGCAATACCATTCCAGAGTTCTGGGATGGATTGGTTAATGGGGTGAGTGGTGCCGGCCCTATTACCGGTTTTGACACTTCAAAATTCAAGACAAAATTTGCATGCGAGCTTAAAAACTTCAATGCTGAAGATTTTTTAGATAGAAAAGAGGCTCGCAAATTAGACCCATTTGTTCAATATGCGATCGTTTCGACTGATGAGGCTGTAAAAGACGGTAATTTCGACTTTTCCCAATTAGATACCAATCGTATTGGTGTAATCTGGGGTTCTGGTATTGGCGGTTTTAAAACGTTTCAGGATGAAATGAAGAACTTCTTTTTAGGTGATGGTACGCCACGCATAAATCCGTTCTTTATTCCAAAAGTAATTATTGACATTGTTCCTGGGCATATTTCCATAAAATATGGACTTAGAGGCCCTAATTTCGCTACAGTTTCTGCCTGTGCTTCATCTACAAATGCAATGATTGATGCTTACAACTATATTCGTTTGAATATGTGTGATGTTATCATCAGTGGTGGTTCAGAAGCGATCATTAATGAAGCTGGTATTGGCGGATTCAATGCAATGCATGCCCTTTCAACAAGAAATGATGATCCTAAAACTGCTTCCAGACCGTTTGATAAAGACCGTGATGGTTTTGTTGCCGGTGAAGGAGCTGGGACAATCATTTTGGAAGAGCTAGAGCATGCTAAAAAACGTGGTGCAAAAATCTATGCTGAATTAGTTGGCGGGGGAATGAGTGCTGATGCAAATCATATTACGGCTCCACATCCTCAGGGACTTGGCGCCAGAATGGTAATGCAAAATGCATTAAACGATGCCGGAATGACAACAGCAGACATTGATTACATTAACGTTCATGGTACCTCAACTCCCCTTGGAGACATCTCTGAAAGCAGGGCAATTGTGGACCTTTTTGGCGAAGATGCTTACAAGCTGAACATTAGTTCAACAAAATCAATGACAGGTCACTTATTGGGTGCTGCAGGTGCAATAGAAGCTATTGCTGCAATTCTTGCAGTTAAGAACGATATTGTTCCACCTACAATTAATCATTTCAATGATGACCCTGAATGTGATCCGAAATTAAATTTCACGTTTAACAAGGCGCAAAAACGTACCATCCGTGCTGCTCAAAGTAATACCTTTGGCTTTGGTGGTCATAATGCGTCTGTGATTTTCAAGAAATACGAAGAATAAGTCGCTTTATGTAGGAAGCTCCAGTATGTTGCTTCCTTTAATTTTTTAATATTTAATGCCATTATTTGATCTGTATAAGCTCTATCTGTCACCAGATAAAGTCTTTATAAGAAAATTGAAAAACATTTTAGGCTTCGTGCCTGGAAATGCTATTTTGTACAAAATGGCATTCAGGCACAGGTCTGTGGCAAAGATTTTAAAGAATGGAACCAGGAGCAGCAATGAACGTCTTGAGTTTTTAGGTGATGCAGTATTGGGTTCTGTAATTGCTGAATTGCTATTCAAAAACTACCCATACAAAGAAGAAGGATTTCTTACAGAGATGCGCTCAAAAATTGTAAATCGTGCAAATCTAAATCAACTGGCCCGTAAAATGGGTTTCGATCAACTGATTGTGTTTGATCAAAAAGCTGTAAATGTTCAAACTAAACATCACTCTATGCTTGGTGATGCATTTGAAGCACTCATCGGTGCAATCTATCTTGACAAAGGGTATAACTTTACCAAAGATTTCCTTCACAAAAGAATTGTTAAGCCATATATTGATATTAATACTCTTGAACAGACTGAAACCAATTTTAAGAGTAAACTCATAGAATGGTGTCAACGTCATGGTAAAGATATTACTTTTGATATGGTTGAAAATGGAGAGGGAGAAAGTAGCAAGTTATTCACCATTCAAGCTGTTATCGAGGGAGAGAGCTATGGTATAGGTAGAGATTACAATAAGAAAAATGCTGAGAAGTTAGCTGCAGAAAAAACCTGCGAAGCGCTTTCAATTTAATTTTTCTTATCTTTTCTAAGCGTATCTGTATAATTCTTATAGGAATCCCTGATATACTTTATAGCATCATACTGTGCCCAGTTTTTGGCCTTTTCATATTCTGGACGGTAATCTAACATGAATTTCTCCAGATCTTCGCCTTTCAAATCTGTATTATTTTGGATTAAATACTCATTAAAAAATCCATCTATCTTAGTTTGCTGTAATTCAGTCTCATAGTATCGTCCAAACCTTCTGGCATTCTTTGGCGTTCTTCCAACCAATTCATATACTGCTGTTAAAGGCTTAAACAAAAAAGCCAGAAAGGGAGGTTTACCTTGATAGAATGAACCTTTATTCTTATAATCTCTTTTAAGTTCCTGTAATTCCTGTTTTTTAGACTGCCCACTAATATCGACTTGCCGTAACATTCTACCTCTTTCCAGATAAACAAGCTGATCTTTACTACCGGCAACAATAATCTCTGCATCGGAATAATCTCTTTTAATTACTAAAATTGTATCGCCTGTAAGGGCTTTAATCTGATATATGCCCAAATCATTACTGAGCACTTTAAATCCTGATCGCTTATTTGTGAGCTCTGCACCTGCCACCCGATTTAGTGTGCCTTTCTCAAATACAGCCCCTCCTAATAGAAACTCCTGGCCCATAGCTGCAGGGGTAGCAAACAGGATAAACATCCAAAACAATAAAATATTTAAAGGATTAAACTTCATTTCATGTAAAACTAACCATTGTTTGGCAATTACCTTAGTTAAAAAAAGTTAAATGACCAGAAAAAGCCAATAAATTATATCTTTGCACATGATAAAATCAATGACAGGATATGGCCTGGCCTCTACAGATCATCAAAATGTAAAATTTTCGGTAGAGATAAAATCCCTAAACAGTAAGTTTTTAGAACTGAATCTAAAATTACCTAAAGCCTTTTCAGATAAGGAATTACTGTTACGCAACATTTGCAGTAAAGAAATAGAACGCGGAAAAGCAAGTGTTTCTATAAATATTGAACGTGGAGAAGAGGCTTTAAAAGGAGCAACTATCAATGCAGCATTGTTGAGTAAGTATTATAAAGAACTGGAAGAAATCAACATCAGTTTAGGTGCGAATTCGACTAATCTATTACAAGCTGTTCTTAATTTTCCGGACGTAATTAGTTATGTTGAAGATGAGATAAGTGAAAATGATTGGGTTATTTTAAACAGCGCTTTCACTAAAGCGCTTGAAAATTTCAATAATTTCAGAGAGACAGAAGGAAATGTTTTAAAAGCAGATCTTGAGCTTAGAATTAAAAATATCCTTAGCTTTTTTAGTCAGATTGAAGTGTTGGAACCTCTAAGGATCCCACAAATTAAAAATCGACTGAACCAGTTTTTAGAAGATAATGTTGGCAAAATCAACGTTGATCAGAACCGTTTAGAGCAGGAATTGATCTATTATATAGATAAATTAGATATTACTGAAGAAAAGATCCGCTTAAGAAGTCATTGTGATTATTTTATTGATACTTTAAAAAGTAAAGATGCCAATGGTAAAAAACTTGGTTTCATTTCTCAGGAAATAGGACGTGAGATCAATACAATGGGAGCAAAAGCAAATGATGCACAAATTCAGCAGCTTGTTGTAGGCATGAAAGAAGAACTTGAAAAGATTAAAGAACAACTATTAAACGTTTTGTAAGTACCAATGAAACAAGGTAAACTAATTATATTTTCTGCACCTTCTGGAGCAGGTAAAACTACTATCGTTAAACACTTACTTACGAAGTTCCCTTCATTAAGCTTCTCTATATCAGCTACTACTCGTGAATCCCGTGGGGATGAAAAAAATGAAAAAGACTATTATTTCATTTCTAAAGAAGACTTTCTGCATAGGGTTGCACTTCATGAATTTGTGGAATTTGAAGAAGTATACAGCGGTACATTCTATGGCACTCTAAGGTCTGAAATTCAACGTATATGGGACAACGACCAACATGTTATATTTGATATTGATGTAGAAGGCGGTTTGCGTTTAAAACGTAAATACGAAGAAGAAGCGTTAGCTATATTTGTACAACCACCATCTTTAGAGGTACTGAAAGAGCGTTTAACTGGTAGAGGTACTGACAGTAAAGAAAAGCTTCAGGAACGCTTTATAAAGGCTGAAAAAGAATTGGCTTATGCTGATAAATTTGATGTAATCCTGAAAAATTTTGATTTGCAAACGGCTTGTCTTGAGGCAGAGAAATTAGTAGGAGACTTCTTAAAAAAATAAAACCCATATTGAGTGATGAAAACCGGACTTTTCTTTGGCTCCTTTAATCCCATACATATTGGCCATTTAATTATAGCAAATTATATGGCTGGTTTTTCGGGTTTAAAGGAAGTCTGGCTTGTTGTTTCTCCACATAATCCGTTAAAAAATAAGAACAGCCTCTCAAACATGTACGACAGGCTGGAAATGGCCAGATTGGCGACTGAAACATCTGAACAGATTAAAATCAGCGATATTGAGTTTAATCTACCTCAACCCTCCTTTACCATCGATACTTTAGCTTATTTACAGGAAAAATACCCTGGTAAAGAATTCGCATTGATTATGGGGGCAGATAACCTGGCTTCCTTTAAGAAATGGAAAAATTACGAAGTCATTTTAAAAAATTACCAAATCTACGTATATCCAAGACCTGGTGCTGACATATCGGAATGGGTTAACCATCCTTCTGTTATCATTACAGAAACACCTCAGATGGACATTTCTTCAACATTCATTCGTAAAGGAATTGCTGCAGGCAAAAATGTACAATACTTTGTTCCCGATAATGTTCTGTCATTTATTGACAGCAAAAACATGTACCGTTAAGTTCTATAAATCAGAAATATGGTTGGCTTCTTATGTAGGTCGATACGTTCCTGACGCCACTGTCCAATAGACATCGTTTTTACAAATTCATCCTCTCCAGTTAAGTTACAGGCAATGCAAAGCAATGTTTGTGCAGCGGTATTTTTTAGAATATCTTCAAAAAGGTGATTATTACGGAAAGGAGTTTCAATAAACATTTGTGTCTGCTTATTCTTTTGAGCCAACTGTTCTAATTCCTTAATTCTCCTACCTCTTTCTGCTTTATCAATAGGCAAATAACCATTAAAGGTAAAGCTCTGTCCATTAAATCCTGAAGCCATTAATGCCAGCAAAATAGAACTTGGCCCCACCAATGGTACCACTTTAATTCCACGTTTATGAGCTTCAAGGATAACTTCTGCTCCAGGGTCAGCTATTCCCGGACAACCCGCCTCACTCATCAATCCTACATCTTTTCCCGTCATCAGTTCCTTAAAATAAGGCACCATAGACTCATTACGCTTATGTTTCCCATAATCATGAATAACAAGCTCACTTTGAGGTATTTTTATTCCCGCCTCCTTAAGAAACTTCCTTGCTGTTTTCTCATTTTCAACAATATATGTGCTTAAAGAATTAATGGTATCACCCAAAAAAGCAGTAAAAGATTTTTGAGCTGCATTGTCTGCCAGTGGAACAGGGATTAGAAATAGTGTACCTTTTGTCATTCTGAATTATGATTTTAAATACAAAAATAGCAGAATTATTTGCGCTAAAGCATATAATCCTGGATATAAATAGTGTTATGCTTATGCCATCTTAACAAATTATTACGTTATTACCATTAAAAAAAAGGTAAATTGTATATCAGAATTTTAATTAAAATGGCCAGACAAAGCCATTAAACAAATTTTATTGGGAGATCGCGCAACATCACATTGTAATATTTTAGCAGACATATTAAACTTTATACAAGTTTTGGAACTCAAATTGATAGAATAAAAACGTTAGGTAAATTTAACACACACACAAATGAAAAACATGATCAAATTACCGGCTATTGTGCTTGGGCTAATGCTCATGCTAACCGGAAGCACACAAAAGGCTATGGCTCAAGATGATGACATATCATTACAGTCGTTTTACGACGAGCTTTCTCCTTATGGAACCTGGATTCAGGATCCTCAATATGGTTACGTATGGAGACCAGATGTGGAACAAAGCGACTTCAGGCCTTATTACACAAATGGCCGTTGGGCTATGACTGAATATGGAAATACATGGGTATCTAATTATGATTGGGGTTGGGCACCTTTCCATTATGGAAGATGGGTCTATAACCGCTACAGTCAATGGGTTTGGATTCCAGATACCACATGGGGACCAGCATGGGTAAGCTGGAGAACTGGCGGTGGATATTATGGCTGGGCACCAATGGGCCCTGGAATGAATGTAAATATTAACTTTAGCATTCCGGACCTATGGTGGGTATTTGTTCCTCAAAGGAATATTTATTATGATAGTTTCCCAAGATATTACTCCCGTAGGAATGTGACCATCATTCATAATACGACTATCATTAACAATACCTATGTAAATAATAGGCGTTCATATTATACAGGTCCTAGAGCAGATGATATCAGACGTGCAACAAGGCAAGATGTAAGAGTTTACAATGTAAACAATACAACCAGACCAAGTAGAAGCAATATTAGTGGCAATAATTTAAACATCTATAGTCCAAGACCAAGCAGAGGTAATACGAATGCTAATGCAAGACCTAGAGAAGCAATAAGAGGTGAAGGTTATACGACTGCGAGACCTGATAGAAATTCAAATGGGAACTCCAACTCTCGTCCTTCAAGAGGAGATAATCAGGGAAATAATAATCCTGGGAACATGAGACCTTCAAGAGAAAACAGGCCTAATGTTAACTCTGGATCAGAATCAGGAAGACCAACATTTGATAACAATTCAAGGCCTTCAAGAACAGAATCTCGTGATCGTAATGAAAACCAATCTGGAAGACCTGAAAGAGTAAGTCCACCGAGAGAAATGCCTGCTCAAAGGCCTGAACAAAATCAAACATTCCCTCAGCAACAACCTGAGCGTAGAGAGCGAGTAGACCGCAGCAACGGAGGAACAACACGTCCTGAACGTACCCAACGTCCTGCTCCTGTGCAAAGAGAAATGCCAACACAGCAGCAGTCAAGGCCAATGCAGCCTCAACGTCAGGAAAGCAGACCAGCCCCTACTCAAAGGCCAGAAATGCAAAGACCTGAGCGTGCGCCTCAAAGTGTACAACCTTCAAGAAGTAGTGAAGGCAGAGGTCACCAAGGCGGAGGAAGGTCAGAAAGTTCAAGACCTAGTCGTGGCGAAAGAGGTTAATAAACCATGCTAATTCTGAAAAACCGGCGATTATAATCGCCGGTTTTTCTTTTATATATTATAATTATCTTTGCAGCCGCATCAAGCGAACAGGCTTAATTCTTTATGATTCATCCAGAAATAGAAAAACGAAAAACATTCGCCATCATCAGTCACCCCGATGCCGGCAAAACAACCTTAACAGAGAAGTTCCTGCTATTTGGAGGCGCCATCAATACTGCCGGAGCAGTAAAACGGAATAAGGCAAACCAAAGCAATACTTCCGATTTTATGGAAATAGAAAAACAGCGTGGGATTTCTGTGGCAACTTCTGTGATGGGTTTTGAATATGGCGACAAGCGCATTAATATATTAGACACCCCCGGTCACAAGGATTTTGCTGAAGACACCTACCGTACTTTATCTGCTGTAGACAGTGTTATCCTTGTCGTAGACTGTGTAAAAGGAGTTGAGGAACAAACGGAAAAACTAATGTCCGTTTGTAGAATGCGAAATACCCCTGTCATCATTTTTATCAATAAAATGGATCGTGAGGGTAAAGATGCATTCGATCTGCTTGAAGAAATAGAAAGTAAGTTAAATATTAGTCTTTGTCCTTTATCCTGGCCAATTGGTCAAGGACACACTTTTAAAGGCGTATACAGTATATATAACAAACACTTAAACCTGTTTAAATCTGACAAATCTAAAATCACAGAGCCCGTTATTGAGGTGAATGACCTAAATGATGAAAACCTAACTAATTTCTTAAAGCCTAAAGAACTTGATGGTTTAAAAGGCGATTTAGAACTGGTAGAGGGGGTTTATGGAGAATTAGATAAAAACATGTATACAGAAGGTTTATTAGCCCCTGTATTTTTTGGAAGTGCGATCAACAACTTCGGAATCAAGGAACTGCTGGATACATTTATCAATATTGCTCCAAGTCCCAGAGGACGTGAGGCTGAAGAGCGTGAAGTTGCTGCCGAAGAAAAGAATTTCTCAGGTTTTGTATTTAAAATTCATGCAAACCTGGACCCAAAACATCGTGATAGGATTGCTTTTATGAGAGTTTGTTCAGGTAAATTTGAACGTAATAAATTCTATTATCACACCCGTCAGGAAAAGAAATTAAAATTCTCCAACCCGATGGATTTTATGGCCAATGAAAAGAGTATTGTTGAAGAAGCATGGCCAGGGGATGTTGTAGGACTTTACGACAGTGGAAACTTTAAAATAGGTGACACCTTAACTGAAGGAGAAAAACTTCAATTTAAAGGCATTCCCAGCTTCTCTCCTGAAATATTTAAGGAATTAGAGAACAGGGACCCTCTAAAGACCAAACAGCTGGAAAAAGGCATACAGCAACTTACAGAAGAAGGTGTGGCCCAATTGTTCATCATGCAACCCGGAAACCGAAAAGTTGTAGGAGCTGTTGGGGATCTTCAGTTTGAGGTAATTGCTTTTCGGCTAGAGCATGAATATGGCGCAAAAGCAGCATTTAGAATGCTTAGTTATACCCGTTCAAATTGGATAACCGCAAAAGATAAAACCAAACTTGCAGAATTTCTCAAAAGAAAACAGGCTCACATTGGGACAGATAAAGATGGTAACCCGGTTTACCTTGCAGATAATGAGTTTATGATTAATATGACTATGCGGGATTATCCCGATATTGAGTTTCATAAAACCTCAGAGTTTTAATACAAAATTGCCCTGTATCAGTTGATACAGGGCAATTTTGTATAATATTTAGCTTTTTTTTAAGATACTTATTTCAACAATGATGCTATTGCCTCATGTGTTTTTTCAAACTTAAATTGAGACAACACTTCGGCCATCATACCTTCAATTTCATCATTACAAAGGTTACCGATACTGCCTTCATGAGTATGGTTTACTGATTTCCCTGGCTTAAATGTCCCATTATCAATAGATTCTCCAACTATTTTATAAGCCTCTCTAAAAGGAGTCCCCTTAAGTGCAAGTTCATTCACTACCTCTACACTAAATAAATAAGCATACTTTTTATCGTCAAGAATAGCATCTTTAATGCTGATATTCTGCAGCATGAAAGTCGTCATTTCCAGGCATTCATTTAAAGAGGTGATAGCAGGAAAAAGGTTTTCTTTTAGCAACTGTAAATCACGATGATACCCTGAAGGAAGGTTCGTAGTCATTAATGCAATCTCATTTGGCAAAGCCTGTATCTTATTACAACGTGAACGAATCAGCTCAAATACATCTGGGTTCTTTTTATGCGGCATTATGCTGGACCCTGTAGTTAATTCGTCAGGGAAGCTGATAAATCCGAAATTTTGATTGATAAACAGACAGACATCCATTGCCATTTTTGCTAACGATGCAGCAACGGAAGACATTGCCTGTGCCAGTGTTCTCTCTGTTTTACCTCTTCCCATTTGTGCATATACAACATTGTAATTCAATCGCTCAAATCCAAGTAATTGTGTAGTCATTGTCCTGTTTAAGGGGAAGGAAGAGCCATAACCCGCAGCAGAGCCTAATGGGTTCTTATTGCAAATCTTCCATGCAGCCAGCATCATCTCCATATCGTCAACCAAGCTTTCGGCATAAGCCCCAAACCATAATCCGAAAGATGATGGCATAGCAATTTGCAAGTGAGTATAGCCTGGCAATAACTTATCTTTATGGGTATTACTTAACGAAATGAGCTGTCCGAATAAAACATTGGTATTACCTACCATTTCTTCAATACAACTTCTGAAATACAGTTTCAGATCAACCAAAACCTGGTCATTGCGTGAGCGTCCGCTGTGTATTTTTTTACCGGCTTCACCAATCCGTTGTGTCAACAGCCATTCTACCTGAGAATGGACATCTTCAACTGTATCTTCAATAACAAACTTCCCAGCTGCTATCTCTTCATATATATTTTTTAATTCCTTTTGAATCTCGGCAAGTTCAGCAGCAGTAAGCAAGCCAATACTTTCCAACATCTCTACGTGAGCCAATGACCCTAAAACATCAAAAGCTGCCATCTGCAAGTCCAGTTCCCTGTCTTTACCCACCGTAAAGGTTTCTATATCCTTATTTACATCAATGTTTTTTTGCCAGATTTTCATGTATCAATTTATCTTAAAATAATTCTATTTACCCTGAACTACAGGTTTTAGCATTGCTATATAAAGCTCAATGCCTTCTTCAATCTCCTGGGTATAAACATACTCATCAGCCATGTGCGACCGTGCAGAATCTCCAGGGCCAACTTTTAGCGAAGGAATACTCAGTAAAGCCTGATCAGAAGTAGTTGGAGAACCATAAGTAGTCCGTCCTAAACCAAGCCCCGACTGTACAATGGGATGCTCTTTATCAATAGATGAAGGTTTTAGCCTTATTGAACGGGGTTTTACATCACAGTCAACATTAGTCCTGATAATTTTCAATACTTCTTCATTTGTATACGCATCCGTTACGCGGACATCAACTGTAAAAGTGCAGGTAGCAGGAACAACATTATGTTGAGAACCAGCATTGATGATGGTTACGGACATCTTTAAAGGGCCAAACATTTCTGACACTTTTGAAAAACGATAACTTCTGAACCATTCAATATCTTTCAGTGCCTTATAAATGGCATTGCCCCCCTCTTCACGTGCAGCATGTCCCGCTTTTCCATGAACAGTACAATCAAGCACCAGCAATCCTCTTTCAGCAATAGCCAGGTTCATTAGTGTTGGTTCACCTACAATGGCAAATTCCAGTTCACCCAAATCAGGAAGCACATACTCCAAACCATTGTTCCCGGATATCTCCTCCTCTGCGGTAGTAGCCAAACAGATGTTATAACTTAATCCTTCTTCCTCATAATAGTAAAGAAACGTCGCTATTAGTGAAACAAGGCATCCTCCTGCATCATTACTGCCTAATCCATATAACTTTCCATCTTCCACTGCAGCGTCGTAAGGATCGCGTGTATAGCCCGAATTTGGCTTCACTGTGTCATGATGAGAATTTAGCAATAAAGTAGGCTTAGCCGCATCAAAGTGTTTATTGTAAGCCCATACATTATTCAGCTTACGGCTTGTTATAATATTCCGCTCCTGTAAAAAATACTCAATGGCATCAGCGGTCTTATCTTCTTCTTTGCTAAAGGACTGAATGCTGATCAATTGTTTCAACAATTCCAGACTATCCTTTTGCAGTTGATCGATTGTCATAGTTATTCGTTTGTGTACAAAGCTCCTGCTTTAGTTGCCGAAAGCTTAATCCCTTTTATTAAAGAAGAGCTAAATCCATTATGTTCCATTTCATTCAATCCTGCAATAGTACATCCTTTTGGAGATGTTACTTTATCGATTTCCTGTTCCGGATGCGATTGCATCAACAACAATAAATCTGCAGCACCTTTAGCTGTTTGTACGGCCATTTTTAAAGCTTCATCAGCATGAAAACCAATTTCAACCCCACCTTGAGAGGCAGCCCTGATTGCTCTTAAAAAAAATGCAATTCCACAAGCACATAATGCCGTTGCAGAAGTCATCAGATCTTCATTGATCTTAACTACAGATCCCACAGTTTCAAACATGCGAATTACCTCTTCCACATTTTCTGTTGTCGCATTATCCGTAGCTACACAAGTCATGGATTGCCCAATGGCTATTGCTGTATTTGGCATAGCGCGAATTACCTGTACCTCTTCTCCCAGTTTACTGCGAATATCTAAACAGCTTACACCAGAAGCAACAGAAATAAATACATGCTTATTCGCATCAACAACCTGTTCTATTTGCGAAAGTAAACTATTCAATTGTTGCGGCAATACGGCTAATACCACAATATCAGCACCAGCAACTACTGCTGCATTATCATTACTTACTATAAATCCCTCTTCAGCAAGATTACTCAGGCCAGAAATATTTCTTCTTGTTAAACTGATCTGTCCCGGTTCAGCATAGTTAGATTTTACCAATCCTTTGGCTAAAGAAATACCTATGTTTCCACTTCCCAAAATGGCTATCTTGCCCTTAAACTTGTTCATATTTACTTGATTAATCTGGTTCCGAAATTATTTCCGCTAATTTGAGGTAATTCATCTGCTTTACCTATATATACTGTCGATACGCCGCTTTTAATCGCCTCAAAAGCATTGTGCAATTTAGGGATCATTCCACCCGAAACCACACCTTCATCTTTTAATGTTTCAAATTGCTCCATTCTGATCTCAGTTACCAATGAATTATCATCATCCACATTACGCATTACCCCTCTTTTTTCAAAACAATAAATCAATGAAGTATCATAAGTGGAAGACATTGCCACAGCCACTGCAGAAGCAATTGTATCCGCATTTGTATTTAATAGTTGAGTATCCCCATCATGTGTTATAGCACAAAATACAGGTACCAAACCAGCATTCAACAAACTACTTAAAGTTTCTGAGGAAACAGAAGAAGCATCCAGATCACCGACAAAGCCATAATCAATGTCTTTAACCGGTCTTTTAACAGCTTTAATCACATTCCCATCAGCTCCAGTAAGGCCAATAGCATTACAGCCCTTAGCCTGTAATTGAGCCACCATATTCTTATTGATCAGGCCGGCATAAACCATAGTTACCACCCGAAGTGTATCAATATCAGTTATCCTTCTACCATCAACCATTTTTGCTTCAATACCGAGCGAGGCACCCAGTTCAGTAGCAATCTTTCCACCACCGTGTATTAAAATCTTATCTCCAGGGATTGCAGTAAAGTCCAGTAAAAACTGATGCAGCTTTTCCGAGTTATCAATAACATTTCCCCCAATTTTAATTACACTTAGCTTCTTCATATTATAATTTTTCTAGTAGTTGCTTCAATACAGCTTGTGCTGCCCATAAACGGTTTCCTGCCTCATGAATAACAAGTGAATTTGGACCATCCAATATTTCCGAAGAAAGCTCCAGATCACGACGTACCGGCAAGCAATGCATTACTTTTGCATCATTTGTCTCTTTTAACTTATCATTGTTCAGCATCCATCCTTCTGGAAAAGGAAGTACTTTACCATATTCCTTATAGCTCGACCAATTTTTTACATATATGTAATCGGCTCCCGCCAAAGCTTCATCCAGATTATGCGTAATGTTGGCTCCTGGTGTAAAATCCTCATTCAATTCGTAACCTTCAGGCTGTGCAATGGTAAAATCAAGCATCCCCTCTTCTTGTGCTTTACACATCCATTCTGCAAAAGAATTCGGCACAGCTTGTGGTAATGCCTTAATATGAGGAGCCCAGGCTAAAACAACCTTAGGTTTAGCCATTCCCTTCCATGTTTCCTTGATAGTTATCAAGTCAGCTAAACTTTGCAAAGGATGTCGTGTAGCACTTTCAAGACTCACTACTGGTACTTTACAGAATTCTATGAACTTATTGAAGAAATCTTCGTTATAATCTTCATCCCTATCTACTAGTTTTGGAAATGAACGTAAGCCAAGAATATCACAATACTGCCCCATTACAGCAGCAGCCTCCCGGATATGCTCTACAGTTGAGCCATTCATAACCACTCCGTCCTGAGTTTCAAGTGCCCAACCTTCTTTGTCCATGTTCATTACCATCACATTCATCCCCAAATTTAGGGCTGCTTTTTGGGTGCTTAAACGGGTGCGTAAACTTGGGTTTAAAAAAACAAGGCCTATTGTCTTATTCTTTCCCAGGTGCTGATGAGCATATGGGCTTTCTTTAAGTGCCAATGCGTCTTTTACCAATTGGCTGATGTCTTGCACATCATTTACTGAAGTGAATTGGTTCATGCTTTTAAAGCGGTTTTAAAGTCGTTTAAAAATTGATCTGCCTGATCTTTAGTTAAATTTAAAGCAGGCAGTAGTCTGATTACGTTAGGTTTTGCCTCTCCTGTAAATATTTTATATTTAAAAAGAAGGTCTTTTTTTACGTTGGATTGATTTTCAGAAAGATCAATACCAATCATCAAACCACGCCCACGTACTTCATTGATTCCTTCTATCTTTTTAAGCTCATCAATCAGATAGGTTCCTATCTCTTCTGCATTTTTGAGCAAATTATCCTGTTCTATGACTTCCAATACTGCCAATGCTGCTGCACAAGCCAAGTGATTCCCTCCAAAAGTGGTCCCTAACATACCATGCCAAGGCTTAAGTTTAGGAGCTATTGAAATACCTGCTATTGGAAAGCCGTTACCCATTCCCTTTGCCATGGTATAAATATCAGCTTCAACACCTGCATAATCATGCGAGTAAAACAAGCCTGTTCTACCATAACCACATTGCACACTGTCAGCAATATATACAGCATTGTATTGATCACAAAGTGAACGGATTTTTTGCAAGAAGCTAATCGAAGCTTCCTGAATTCCCCCGACACCTTGTATACCTTCAATAATTACCGCAGTAATTTCATTTCCGTATGCAGCAAAGGCATCTGCTAAAGCAGCCTCATCATTGTGTGGGAGAAAAATAATATTTTCTGTTTCATTTACTGGTGCAATGATTTTAGGATTATCAGTTGCAGCAACTGCTAAAGATGTTCTGCCATGAAAAGCACCTTTAAATGCAATGACTTTCTTTCTTCCATTGTAAAAAGAAGCTAATTTCAGTGCATTTTCATTTGCCTCTGCACCAGAATTACATAGAAAAAGTTGATAATCTGTTTTACCAGATACTTCCCCTAATTTTTTTGCAAGCTCAACTTGTAAAGGAATTTTAATGGAATTTGAGTAAAATCCAACTTTGTTTAACTGATCAGTTAAACGAGCAACATAATGTGGGTGAGTATGACCTATAGAGATTACGGCATGACCGCCATATAAGTCTAAATATTCCTGTCCATTTGCATCCCATACTTTACTTCCGGATGCTTTGGTAATTTCTATATCATTGAGTGGATAAACGTCGAATAAATTCATTTTTTTAATTTTTAAATGGTATTGTGAATAAAGGATAAGCACTGATTTACATCAGCAATATGAAGCAATAGCGCACCGGGTTTAATTAAAACGCCGATGCTTTAAGCCGCAGTCCTGTACCCTCTTCTAATCCAAAAATTAAATTCATATTCTGCACAGCTTGTCCGCTCGCACCTTTCAAAAGGTTATCTATAACACTTACAATAAACAGCCTAGTACCATGTTTCTCTACATGAATCAATGCCTTATTGGTATTAACAACCTGTTTTAAATCAATATTCTTTTTGCTTACATGCGTAAAAACATGTGATTCATAATAATCCTGATAAATCTTTTGCGCTTCCTCAGCAGTCAAATCACTTTCAAGGTACATTGCAGCTAGAATTCCTCTTGTAAAATCACCACGTTGAGGAATAAAGTTTAGCACCTCATCAAAAGTAGGATCAAGCTGCTTAAGGCTTTCTCCAATTTCATTCAAATGCTGATGATCAAAGACCTTATACACAGAAAGGTTATTGTTACGCCAGCTAAAATGTGAAGTAGCTGATAAGCCTTGCCCCGCTCCAGTAGAGCCTGTAGTAGCATTCAGATGTACTTCGCTTTTTAGTAGGCCTTTTGCCGCTAATGGAAGTAGACCTAATTGAATACAAGTCGCGAAACAGCCAGGGTTAGCAATGTAACTTGCAGCTTTAATTTTTTCACGATTCAATTCAGGCAATCCGTAAACCCAACTGTTACCCGAATTAGCTTTTAATCTGAAATCCTGGCTTAAGTCAATAATTTTAATTGCCCCATCAATCTTATTTTCTTCCAGAAATTTCTTTGCATTTCCATGTCCAACACATAAAAACAACACGTCAACATCATTAGAAAGCTCATCAGTAAAACGAAGGTCAGTATCACCAAACAAATCTTCATGTACAGAAGAGATTAGATTACCCGCGTTACTGTTGCTATGTACAAACTTAATTTCTACTGATGGGTGGTTAATCAAGATGCGAATCATTTCGCCCCCTGTGTAACCTGCACCACCAATTATACCTGCTTTAATGTTCATTATCATTCACTTTATGCCAGATCATCACCTGGTTGCCAAAAATCTTTGAAAAACCTTTTACATCATCGCCACTCCATGAATTGTTCATTTCTCCATAGCTACCAAACTTATTGCTCATTAAGTCGTGTTCAGACTCAATACCAATGATATTGAAACGATAAGGTAATAACTCTACAAATACTTTTCCACTTACCATTTTTTGAGTGTCGGTTAAAAAGGCTTCAATATTACGCATGATGGGATCATGAAACTGTCCTTCATGCAGCCAGTTTCCATAAAAAGTAGACAATTGCTCTTTCCATGAAAGCTGCCATTTGGTTAATGTATGTTTTTCAAGCGTATGATGCGCTTTGATAATCACAATTGGAGCTGCAGCTTCGAAACCTACACGTCCTTTGATACCAATAATAGTATCACCAACGTGAATGTCTCTACCAATACCGTAAGGTTGAGCAATAGCCTGTAGTTTCTGAATAGCAGTAACCGGATCTAAGATCTCGCCGTCAATACCTACAATTTCACCTTTCTCAAAAGTAAGTTCCAATTTACGTGGACTTGTTTCCGTTACTTGTGTTGGCCATGCCTCTTCAGGTAAAGTTTCATGAGAAGTTAAGGTTTCTTTTCCACCAACTGAAGTTCCCCATAAGCCTTTATTGATTGAATATCTTGCTTTTTCTGCACTATACTCCACACCATGAGCATTTAAATATTCTATTTCCGCTTCGCGGGATAGTTTCATATCTCTTATCGGTGTAATGATCTCCACATTAGGAATGATAGTATTGAAAATCATATCAAAACGCACCTGATCATTACCAGCACCAGTACTACCATGAGCAACATAGTCTGCACCAATCTTTTTCACATAATTGGCGATAGCTGTTGCCTGGCTTACACGTTCTGCACTCACAGAGAGTGGATAAGTTGCATTTTTCAATACGTTACCAAACACCAGATATTTAATACAGCCGTTATAATAATTAGTAGTTTCATCAACTACAGCATGAGAAGCTACACCAAGGGCATAAGCACGCTTTTCTATTTCTTGAAGCTCTTCGTCAGAAAAGCCTCCTGTATTTACAATTACAGAATGTACTTCAAGTCCGCGGTCCTGAGCCAGGTAAATACAACAAAACGAGGTATCTAAACCTCCGCTAAACGCTAAAACAACTTTCTTCTTCATCTTATATAACAGCTATTTAAATAAAACACTAAACATTAAAAACAGGGCTTTCAATCCCTTTTTATTTTGTGGCTTTGACTTGAGTACCAACCTTTGCTTTATACGCATAAAACGTTCATATAGCTTTGGTTTTTTATGCAATTCTTCAGCAAACTTCTTTGCTACTTCATGTTTTTGCTGAACCGGATCATACAGCATCGCTGTACACATACAGTTTTTACGTTCCTTCATTTTTAAGATTTCGAAGTTCACGCAGCTTTGACAGCCTTTCCAGAATTCTTCATCCTGGGTAAGCTCTGAATAGGTAACCGGCTCATAACCAAGATCAGAATTAATCTTCATGACAGCTAAGCCTGTTGTTAAACCAAATATCTTGGCTTTTGGATATTTCTGTCGAGAAAGGTCAAAGATTTTGTGCTTAATGGCATTTGCCAGGCCTGCTTTGCGATACTTAGGACTAACGATTAGCCCTGAATTGGCAACAAACTGACCATGACTCCAGGTTTCAATGTAGCAAAATCCAGCCCATGAGCCATCCTTATGGAAAGCAATAACAGCTTTCCCATCGACCATTTTATTTGCTACATACTCCGGAGAGCGTTTAGCGATACCCGTACCTCGTGCTTTGGCTGATTCAGCCATTTCTTCACAGATTTCTTCTGCAAAGACACGATGTTCAGGAAGTGCAACTTGCACTATAAAATCGTTTATATTCATTAATATGATAACGAAAAAATATAAATGTTCTGATTAATTGTTTTTTGAGAGGCAATCCTCTTCGTAAATGACCTGGTAAAAGGAATTTACTCAGATCCGCGGCGTATAGGTTTGCCGGTTCGTAGTCACAAAAAACACGGGTTGTAAACGTTCAATAAACAGACTCCTTGAAGCAATATTCTTTGCTTCAACAATAGAAAGTTTATGCGTTGCGTGCTTGATCATTTTCTGTGTATAATAATTATTTGAATGAGTTGAGGCGCAAAGGTTTAAATAAATATTGAGTTGTGCAATACGTTTTTCATTTTTTTACATTTTTCAGTTGATTTTTATGATAAAAAAGCCATTGACAGTCATTTAAAAAACACACTTTATATTTTGATAATAAAAAACCGGTTTTAATTTAACGTCCAAACCTGAAATAATGTGATAACAGTTCGGGTTTTCCTTCCATCAGCCCAATAATTATATCGGCCCCTGCGACCGAGAAAGTAATCCCATTCCCTCCAAAACCCAGAAGGAAATAACTATCTGGAAATTTCGGATGAGCGCCAATATAAGGCAGCCCATCTTTTGTTTCTCCAAAAGTCCCACACCAGCAGAAATCTTCAATAAATGCAACATCAGGAAGATATTTTTTTAGTGTTTTTACCAGTCTGTCTTTCTTTTTTCCCAGCAATAAATCGCGCCTCACTGCATTTTTGAAGTCAACATCCTCCCCACCCACAAGTAGTCGTCCATCCTCAGTAGTACGCATATATAGATAAGGTTCATCAGTATTCCAGAACAATGTTTTTTCGCAAATAGCAGGATGCCTGTCCTCCTTTTCACTAATCATCGCATAAGTACTTTTCAAATTCACAATTTTATCAGGCAACATCCCCTGACTTTCATAGCCCGTACAATAAATGATCTTTTTAGCGGAAACTTCTGCTCCTGTTTGCATCAATACGCGAACACCACCCTTTTCATATTTAACTTTCTTCAACTCAGTCTTATCAAATATCCTTAAACCCCGTTCCATATTGTAATGCAACAGATCATGAGTCAGACAAAAAGCATCCACACTTCCCCCATCTGCCGATAATATACCTCCTTCTCCTTGTAGCCCATAGGCACTAGCCAATAGATCCTTATCTAACCACTTCACTTCAAAGCCTGCAGACATCCGAGCTTCGTATTCAGTTTTTAGCCATTTTACATCTTTACGGTTCCCGGCAAAATAAACAGACTCCTTTTTCTCGAATCCACAAGTGGACCCAATCTCCGCCACCAAATCTTCCAATTGATAAATGGCATCCCGGCAAGCGATATAACTCGCAATTGCCCCCTGCTCACCAATCAATTGTTTCAGCTTATAAAGGGGGACATCTATTTCATATTGTAACATCGAAGTCGTTGCGGATGTACTCCCGTTTGCAATTTCTCTTTTATCAATCAATATTGTCCTGTAACCGTTCTTTATTGCTGCATGGGCCATTAAGGCCCCTGTTATACCAGCTCCAACGATTAACAAATCTGCGTCCAAATCTTCCCTTAAAGAAGGATAAGAATGTTTTATTCCATTTTTAACTAACCAGAAAGGTTCATTCGAACGTACGTCCATAATTTTCAATTTTGCCTTTACAACAGTTAACAACTCAATCTGTTTGCATATATTTACCTAACACAATGAAATCTATACCCGACACCCTTTAATATGAAGAAGTGCCTGATCATTCTATGTCTGATTATTCCGCGACTGGTTTTCTCGCAAGACATTAATCTTGCCCGATCTATTGTAGATACACTTACCTCCAAAACAATGTGGGGTAGAGGTTATACCAATGATGGACTTAAAAATGCGGCTAATTATATCAATGCTCAATTTGAAACTTATGGTCTTAGTCCTATGAACGGGCAAATGTTCAAACAATCATTTTCTATACCTGTAAACACCTTTCCCGGTAGCATGGAACTGAGCATAAATGGCAAATCTTTTATCGCAGGAAAGGACTTCATTGTTATGCCGGAAAGCATAGGACGTAAGGCCAGTGGGAAACTAGAACAAAAAGACAGCAGCGTATTTATTTCTTCTGCTAATAGAATTGTAATGGTGCTGAAAGATAAACTGACCTGGTCTGTAAGCAACAAACAAGCAGATTATACAGGTATTGAGGTGATCCGAAAGTTAGTCGAAAAACCTGAAACCATCTATATAAATATTGAAAATCAATTCATTCCTGATTTTAAAGCTGAAAACATTGCAGGAATGGTTAAAGGCACAAAAGAGCCTGACTCCTTCATTGTGTTTACAGCACACTATGATCATTTAGGAGGAATGGGCAGTCAAACCTATTTCCCTGGTGCAAATGACAATGCAAGCGGTGTATCTCTTTTACTAAATATGGCCCGTCATTATGCTGCGAATCCAGCTCCTTATAGTATGGTATTTATTTGCTTTGCTGCTGAAGAAGCGGGATTGTTAGGCTCTAAATACTTTACAGAACAACCTCTTATTGATCTTAAAAAGATTCGCTTCCTTGTTAACCTGGACATGATTGGAACTGGAGATACAGGAATCACAGTGGTTAATGCGGAATACTATCCAAAAGAATTCACTTTGCTCAACGAAATTAATGACCAGCACAAATATCTATCGAAGATAAACCCAAGGGGGAGAACAGCAAACAGTGACCACTATTTCTTTTCTGAAAAAGGGGTTCCCGCTTTTTTTATTTATACCAACGGTGGAATAAGAGCTTATCATGACGTGAATGACTTACCCGGAACATTACCTTTCACGGAGTATGACGACCTCTTTAACCTTTTTCTAAATTTCAACAAGAAACTCACAGAGTAAAACCTTATAGCAAACAAATGATTGCTATTTTTCACTAAAAAAATCTAGTTTAAACCAATTTCCCTTAATTTCGTTGTTATTATAAAACAACCTGATTATGTTCGATAAATTGATGGCGGCCCAACAAAAAGCCGATGAAATAAAAAAACGTCTGGATACCATTTCCGTTTTTGGTGAAGTTGAAGGTGGAGCAATCCGTGTAACTGCAACTGCAAATAAAGCCATTACAGCTGTAGAAATTAATGATGATTTTTACCAACAGGCTGATAAAGAAGAGCTGGAAGAACTATTGCTTACTGCAATAAATAAAGCTTTAACGCAGGCAGAGCAGGTAAGTGCTACTGAAATGCAAGCTGCAACAAAAGATATGCTTGGTGGCCTTGGTGGTATGTTTGGACAATAGTCTTTTAAAAACCTGATGCTTTAATCTCTTATACAAACAAAAATGAAGTATACTTATTATGGCCAGTCTTGCTTCCTTCTGGAGGCCGATGGTAAGAAGTTTCTTTTTGATCCATTCATTACACATAACCCTTTAGCTAAAGATATTGACATCAATAGCATTGAGGCAGATTATATTTTGGTAAGTCATGGACACGCAGATCATATTGCAGATCTACCCGAAATTGCGAAACGCACCAATGCTCAGGTCATTGCACTGGTAGAAGTAGCAGAATGGATAAAGAAACATGATGTAAAAAATGTAACTGATATCAATTTTGGCAAGGCAAAATTTGATTTTGGGACCTTAAGAACGGTTTGGGCTGTACATTCAAGTAGCAATCCTGATGGCAGCTACGGAGGTAATCCTGCAGGCTTTGTATTAGAATTAGAGGGCAAATCTATCTATTACGCAGGAGATACGGCCTTAACTATAGAGATGAAAATCCTGGCCGATTTATATAACCTTGATTATGCAATTCTTCCTATCGGGGGGCATTACACCATGGATGTTGACGATGCATTGGTTGCGACAAAATATCTCGAATGCAGTAAAGTAATCGGTGTACACTACAATACTTTCCCTCCTATACAAATTGATACAAAAGAAGCACAAGCCAAATTCAATAGAGAAAATAAAACATTGCTATTACCCGCTATTGGAGAAAGCATAGAGCTTTAAATGCAACGAGTTTAAATTTAACCATAAAAAAGGGCTGTATTATTCGCCTCCTCATATCTTTGGCCCTGAAAAAGGGCAAAGCTATGCATGTCGTCTCACAACACAAGCCCTTTTTTATTAGCGCAGAAAAAAAGCAAGGTTACTAGGAAAGACCTAGAAAATTTTGCCCATTTAGCGAAGCGGGCAAAAGATTTCAGTCTTAAATAGTATCTTGCTTTTTTAGTTTCTTCAGAAGTTAATAAGCGGTGATTTGCAAAATAGACTAATGCGCTGCTAACCAATTATTCCCTTCGCCAATCTCTACTTCAATTGGTACATCAGTTTTAATTGCAGTCTTCATTCTATGAGAAATGATCTTCTTCATGGCCTCAACTTCAGTTTTTAGCACATCAAACACCAACTCATCATGTACCTGCATGGTCATTTTAGATTGAAGGCCTTGCTCTTTCATATCCTTATGGATGTTTATCATCGCCACTTTAATCATATCCGCAGCAGAGCCCTGAATAGGCGCATTAATAGCATTTCGCTCAGCAAAACCACGAACAGTCTGATTTGCAGAGTTTATATCGCGTAAATATCTTCTTCTACCTAAAATTGTTTCTACGAAGCCGTTTTCTCGGGCGAAATTCATCGTGTCAGACATATACCGTTTTATTCCTGGATATTGTACAAAGTATTGTTCAATAATTGCTGCAGCTTCCTTTCTAGGTATCCCTAAGTTTTGAGATAGCCCAAAAGCTGATTGTCCATAGATAATACCAAAGTTTACTGCTTTTGCATTACGGCGCTGTGTGGAGTCTACATCCTCTATAGCAACACCATATACTTTAGCCGCAGTGGCCGTGTGAATATCAATACCTTGATTAAAAGCTTCAAGCATATTTTCCTCTTTACTGATTTCTGCAATAATCCTAAGCTCTATTTGAGAATAATCCGCAGAGAGTAATACGTGATTTTCATCCCTTGGAATAAAGGCTTTACGCACCTCCCTACCACGTTCTGTACGGATAGGAATATTTTGCAGGTTGGGATTATTGGAACTTAATCGACCTGTTGCGGCTACTGCCTGGTTATAGCTGGTATGTACACGTCCTGTTTTCGGATTTAATAGTAGCGGCAAAGCATCTACATAAGTTGATTTAAGCTTTTGTAGTTGGCGGAAATCGAGGATATCCTGGACAATGTCGCTTTTACTTGCAAGTGCCAGCAATACATCCTCTCCTGTCTGATATTGCCCCGTTTTAGTTTTTTTAGCCTTTGGATCTAATTGCAATTTATCAAAAAGTACTTCTCCAAGTTGCTTTGGTGACGCCAGGTTAAACTGAACACCACATTTCTCATACACATTCTGTTCAAACCTTTTGATATCAGTTTCCAGTTCCTTCGAGTAATTAATTAAAGTATCGATATCAATTCTTACACCCTCAATTTCAATATCAGCCAACACGTATATTAAAGGGTTTTCAACCTCTGTAGCCAATTTCTCAGCATTCAGATCCTTTAACATCGGGATAAATACATCTGCAAGCTGTAAAGTAACATCAGCATCCTCTCCTGCATAATCTACCACCTTTTCTACAGGCACATCCCTCATATTTCCCTGATTCTTACCTTTGGCACCAATCAGTGTGGTAATAGATATTGGGGAATAATTAAGATAGTTCTCTGAAAGAACATCCATATTATGTCGGGTATCCGGATCAATAAGGTAATGGGCAAGCATTGTATCAAACAACCTTCCCTTAACTGATACGCCGTACCATTTTAATATCAGCATATCATATTTAATATTCTGACCTATTTTAAGAATGTTCTCATCTTCAAGTACCGTTCTGAACTCCTCAACAATCTTTAAAGCTTCTTCACGATCTGCAGGTACAGGAATATAATATCCTTCCCCAGCCTTAATACTAAAAGAAAGGCCTACCAGATCAGCAAGATTTGCATCTGTTCCCGTTGTTTCAGTATCAAAAGAAATACGCTCTTGCTTTTTCAACAACTCAATCAGCGACTTTCTTAACTCCACCGTATCTGCCAACATATAATTATGCGGGGTATTTTCTATAGTATTTAATACTTTTACTTCAGGCAATTCCAACACTTGTTCAGGAGGTGTAATGACTTCAGTGTAAGTAATGGTTTCACTGACCACATTGCCAAAAAGATCGGTTTGCTGAGAAATAACAGCTGTTCCTTTATTGAACCCTTCACCAAAAACTCTTTTACCTATGGTTCTGAACTCCAATTCCGCAAATAAAGGCTCCAATAGTTCCCGACTTGGTTCCTCAAGTTCCAACTCCTTTTCATTAAATTCTACTGGAACATCTAAAATAATTGTAGCTAATTTTTTAGAGATCAATCCCTGCTCAGCATAGGTTTCTACATTCTCACGCTGCTTTCCCTTTAATTCATGTGAATTTGCAATGATGTTTTCTACAGAACCATATTGTTTGATAAGGGATTTCGCTGTTTTTTCTCCTATTCCTGGAATACCAGGGATATTATCTACCGCATCCCCCCAAAGTCCTAAGATATCTATTACCTGAGTTACATTTTCAATCTCCCATTTTGCCAAAACTTCTGGCACACCCATTATCTCCATTTCATTACCCATCCGTGCGGGTTTGTAAATGAAAATATTATCTGATACCAACTGAGCAAAATCCTTATCAGGCGTCATACAATATACCATAAAGCCTTCTTTCTCGGCTTCTTTTGCTAATGTCCCAATAATATCATCTGCTTCATAGCCATCCTTAGTGATTACCGGAATCTTGAACCCTTCTATTAATTTAAAAATATAAGGTAGGGCTGCCGACAAATCTTCCGGCATAGCTTGTCTATGTGCCTTATATGCTTCAAAATCGATATGTCTTTCAGTAGGCGCATCGGTATCAAAAACTACCGCAATATGAGTAGGACTTTCTTTTTTTAGTACCTCCATTAAAGTGTTTGCAAACCCCATCACCGCAGAGGTATTGATTCCCGTTGAAGTAAACCTTGGGTTTTTACTTAATGCAAAATGCGCTCTGTAAATCAGCGCCATACCGTCAAGAAGAAAAAGTTTTTTCATCAATTTATCGTTTGATTTTTATCAGTAATGAACCTGTTATGAGCAACATTCCAGTTATAATAATACTGACGGCTTTATAATCGATTCATATACCTGTTTAATAATATCAGGATAAAGGTACTAATACTCCAGGGATCAAATTATAACCTTTAAATATTTTTTCTGATCTGTTATGAAATCTATCTATTATAGTCATCCTAATAATAAACCGAATGATATGAAGAAATTTCTTACGCTAATCCTGATATTCCTGAGCATTGGCTCCAGGGCACAAACTCCATCAAAAGAATTATTGAAAGCAACTACTTTTAACGGGCTTGAAGACAAAGTTAAACCAGGTTACGGAACTAAGACTGATCCCATACCTTCCGGGGCTTTTAAATACATTTCTGAAAGTCCAAAAATGCACACAAGGATGTTAAAACTCAAAAACAGTTACAGATGGCCCAATGGAGAAAAAATAGATTTTTCAAAAAGATTTAGCACGCGAAACGAAGCTGGAACGGGTATAGTAGATTGCTATTCTTTGATTAAGCCGGGAACGACAGATACCATCTTCCTATTTGTAGATCCATATAAGGAAGAAACTACTTATTTTGTGCCAGAAGGCCTAACAGCGGTCACTTTGCCCGTTATTAAAGATGAACTTCAACCTCTTATTAAACAAATTGACGAGAGCAAAGTTGCGACAGACGTCTTCCCTTCTAAAGAGATAACAATGGAACTGTTAGGTTATATGTATAACCACTTTGGCGTATCATTATTTATGGATCCCGACAAACTTAGCGCAGTAGTAGCTGATAAGGAGGCAGATAAAGAATTGACTTCAAATCTATCGCGCTATTATATGATCAGCAAGTTTTATGCATACGCTAAAGACATCCAAGACCCTAAGCAATATGCTTTCGATCAGATGAAAGTCGCTTTTCAGAAATATATCCAACTCCATCCTGAAGTCAAAATTGGAGATTTACATCTAGCTTTCCAGTAATTGTTGCATCGAGAAACAACAAACAGAGAATAATTCCCGTTATTTGATTATTTTAATTATGTCAGGCCCTTTTATAGAATAGGAGCTATTAAAAAACAAACAATGAAACGAATTAAAACACTCGCTTTGCTCTTATCGCTTTTGATGATCGTATTTGCCGCACAAGCACAAGATGCGGTAGTAATTTCTGATGGGAATTTTGTGCGTGGCACCATTCAAGGTACTGATTTTTCAACAGTTATTCTTAAAAATGAGGATGAAACACTTTCACAATTTAAAGCCAAAGACATTAAAGAATTTTTGTGGAATGGGGAAACTTATATTAGTAAGCCTATTGTGGTAAAGAAACGGATGGAACACCGCTTTTTTCAAGTGATTGAACGTGGCACTGTAAACCTATACAGCATTGGTGGCAGTGCAGCTGTTGATGCGCCACAACCTAAAAGAGCGCGCATCAGACCCAGTGTTGGTATTGGTGGTGGTACAGGGGGATTCGGTGGAATTGGTGGAGGCGTTGGCATCAGCTTAGGTGGGGGCAGGAACAGAGAGGATAATCAGCCACGACAAGCGGGCCCAACAGCCTATTTTTTAGAAAGATTTGGTACAGGACCTATGGTTGAAATACCTGTAAATAGCGGAAACTCTGACAATAAAAATCAATTGATTAAAAATGCATTATTGCAAAAGCTAACGAATGATGAAGATTTGACCGAGCGCATAAAAGCCACAGAAACTTTTGATGCGAAACTGATCAAAGCTTTTGTGGCAGCTTATAACGAAATGCACAAATAAGCTTATTGGACTATCGGCAGATACAATCTGCCACATGATCATTTACCATCCCTGTCGCCTGCATATGTGCGTAGCAAATCGTAGTACCAAAGAATTTAAAACCCCGCTTCTTCATATCCTTACTAATGGCATCAGACAATTCAGTTCGTGCAGGAACATCTTTTAAAGTGAGCACTTTATTCTGAATTGGTTTCTGATCAGGGATAAACCCCCATATATAATCAGAGAAAGAACCAAACTCCTTTTGTATCTCTATAAAATGCCTGGCATTACCAATAGCCGCTTTCACTTTTAGCTTATTCCTGATAATACCCGAATCATTCATCAGACGTTCTTCATCAGCTTCAGTAAACGCTGCGACCTTTTTTACATCAAAATCAGCAAACGCTTTTCTGTAACCATCTCTTCTTTTTAAAATGGTAATCCAGCTTAAACCAGCTTGAGCACCTTCAAGAATTAAGAATTCAAATAAAGTTTTATCATCATAAACCGGCTTGCCCCATTCTTCATCATGATATTTGATATACATTGGGTCTGTTCCGCACCAGCCACATCTAATTTCCTGCCTCATATTCTTTACAATTTCTAGTCCTAATTAATGCATGATCTCTCTTCGCTTGTTTATATCTCAATCAACGGATCCCAGAAATACTTTTTAAAATTCTGTATTTTATCGCCTTTTACCACAATCCCCTCTTTTTCCAATAGCTCTTGCATCAGGTCAGGGGTTTTGAAATGGAACTTACCAGTAAGCAATCCAGCGCTATTTACAACTCTGTGGGCCGGGATTGGCGGATGAGCCAGTGGAGCATTACTCATAGCATAACCAACCATACGGGCTGAGCCCCCTGCACCCAGGCTTTTAGCGATAGCTCCATACGACGTTACCCTCCCTTTGGGGATTAGCCTTACTACCTCAAAAACCTGGTCATAAAACGATTGTTCCATTTCTTTTATGATTATTAATCTAAAGAGAACTGTATATAATTGATGCTTTTATCATGTTTTAAATAAATCCGTTCATAATGCGTCTTAATGGAAAGAACCGAATCGTAAAACTCTGAATGATACAATTGATCTGTTTTCTTATGGCATTTTAAACCCAATTCTTCAACTTTCTCTACTGTATAAAGATACAATCCGTCATTATCAGTTTTCAAATTTATTTTACCACCAGGCTTTAAAAAAGTCTTATACTTATCTAAAAATCCAGGGAAAGTTAAACGCTTCTTTTCACGGCTCTCCTGAGGTTGAGGATCAGGAAAGGTTATCCAGATCTCATCCACTTCATTTTCACTGAAATAATCCACAATATCTTCTATCTGAATTCTTAAAAAAGCCAAATTGGCAATTCCTTCATCCACACCTGTTTTAGCACCCCTCCAAATCCGGTTCCCTTTCAGGTCCACACCGATAAAGTTTTTCTCAGGGAACATCTTTGCAAGATTAACAGAATATTCTCCCTTACCACATGCCAGTTCCAACACAATTGGATGGTCATTTTTAAAATGTTGTGATGCCCATTTACCCTTTAACTCTTTACCAGCCTCCAACTGGTAAACATTAGGGAAAGTATCTATTTCGGCAAACTTTCTTAATTTGTCTTTACCCACTACTATAATTTTTATACAAACTTAGACAATAACTCTTTTATACACCTCGTCATCCTTAATTATTCATTAATTTATTTCATTATGAACCTCTCTTGTTGATTTTTAAGACAAATAAGTCGCTAATATGTATTTTTAATGTTCAGATCATAGGATGACGTGGGGATTTAGTATTTTTGTATATTATTAAGGCATACGTGGAAAAAAACGCAAAAATTTATATCGCAGGACACCGTGGAATGGTTGGGTCTGCAATTTACAGAAAGCTGCAAAAAGAAGGATATAATAACCTTATAGTAAAAACTTCAGCAGAGCTTGATTTACGCGATCAACAGGCGGTTACCGATTTTTTTAATAGGGAATTTCCTGAATATGTGTTTCTGGCAGCGGCAAAAGTTGGAGGAATTATAGCAAATAATACCTACCGTGCCGACTTTCTATATGAAAACGTGTGTATCCAAAACAATGTAATTCACGAAGCTTATAAAACCGGTGTTAAAAAGCTAATGTTTCTTGGCTCCAGTTGTATTTATCCTAAGCTGGCTCCTCAGCCTTTAAAAGAAGAATATTTACTTACTGGTCCTTTAGAAGAAACCAATGAGCCTTATGCCATCGCTAAAATTGCAGGCATTAAAATGGCCGATGCCTATCGTGCTCAATACAATTGTAACTTCATTTCCGTAATGCCGACTAACCTATATGGTTACAATGACAATTATCATCCACAAAATTCACATGTATTGCCAGCATTGATTCGCAAATTTCATGAAGCCAAGGTAAACAGCAGCAGTGAGGTCAACATATGGGGATCAGGAACGCCAATGCGTGAGTTTTTATTCGCAGATGATCTTGCTGAAGCTTGTTATTTCTTAATGCAGAACTATAGCGAAGCGGGCTTAATCAATATTGGAACCGGAGAAGATTTAACCATTAAAGACCTTGCGCTTTTGATCAAAAAAGTTGTAGGATTTGAAGGTGAATTAACTTTCGACAGCAGTAAACCAGATGGTACTCCTCGTAAATTAATGGATGTATCTAAGCTACATGCGCTGGGCTGGAAACACAAAGTGGAACTGGAAGAAGGAATTAAACTAGCTTACGCAGATTTTCTGGCTAAACATAGTTAAAATTGATACATTTGCTAAAGATAAATAAACTTTAGCTATATGACATTAGTTCAACTAGAATATATTGTGGCAGTAGATACCTATCGTAGTTTTGTAGGTGCGGCAGAAAAGTGTTTTGTTACCCAGCCGACCCTGAGCATGCAGGTACAAAAACTAGAGGAAATGTTGAATGTCAAAATCTTTGACCGCAGCAAACAACCTGTGATTCCAACCGAAATTGGTAGCCAGATTATAGAACAGGCACGTATTGTACTTCAAGAAAGTCAGAAGATAAAAGAAATTATTAGTGACCAACAGCAGGAGGTTACAGGCGAACTTAAGGTTGGAATTATCCCTACCGTCGCTCCTTACTTATTGCCAAAGGTCATCGCTGCCATGATGGAGAAATATCCTGATTTAAAACTCGACATTTGGGAATATACGACTGAAGACATTATTCATCATTTAAAAACAGGAGTTCTGGACTGTGGGATTATGGCAACACCGTTGGGCGACAATGCGCTTAATGAACAGCCTCTTTATTATGAAAACTTTGTTACTTACATCAGCAAAATCAGCAAATTATATAAAAAGAAGACTATTGATGCTGATGATCTGGAAAGTGAAAATATCTGGCTGCTAAATGAAGGTCATTGTATGCGATCGCAAGTCTTAAATATTTGCCGTTCTACTAAGCAAAATCGACTTCAAGGCCTAACCTACAATACAGGCAGTGTAGAAACACTGATCAGAATGGTCGATGTGAACAATGGTGCTACATTATTACCTGAATTAGCATTAGAGGAACTAAGCAGCAAACAATTGAGCAAGGTAAGACACTTTAAAGCCCCTGAACCCGTTAGGGAGATTAGCCTGGCAACTCACAAAAACTTCATTAAGAAAAGAATGTTAAATGCTTTAAAAGAGGAAATCCTGGCTGTTATTCCAAAAGCCATGAAGCAGAAAAAGAAAAAAGATATAGTGGGCATATAAAACAAGAAGGCGGATATAAAATTACATCCGCCTTCTTCATATATATTGTTCCTGTAGTATACAGGTAATAAATTAAGCTTTTTTGAAACGCTCAGCTACAGCATCCCAGTTTACAACGCTCCAGAAAGCAGCGATATAATCAGGACGTCTGTTCTGATATTTCAGGTAGTAAGCATGCTCCCATACGTCCATTCCTAAAATTGGTGTTCCTTTAACCTCAGCAATGTCCATTAAAGGGTTATCCTGATTAGGAGTTGAAGAAACAACTAATTTTTTATCAGCACCAACGCTTAACCAAGCCCATCCTGAACCAAAACGAGTTGCACCAGCTTCAGCAAATTTAGTTTTGAAATCAGCGAATGAACCAAATGCAGCATTGATTGCATCAGCAAGCTCACCTTTAGGTTCGCCACCTTTGTTCGGGCCAATTACTTCCCAGAATAAAGAGTGGTTGTAATGACCACCACCATTGTTTCTTACCGCCGCAGGCTGTTTAGAAATATTTTTAATGATTTCTTCAATACTCTGATTTGCATCAGGCTTACCTTCTAAAGCTTTATTTAGATTTGTAACATAAGCCTGGTGATGTTTACCATGGTGAATTTCCATAGTTTGTTTATCGATATGCGGTTCTAATGCGTCTGTAGCGTATGGTAACGCAGGTAATTCAAAAGCCATATTATTATGATTTAAGTTTAAATATTTATTTAATTTATGTCTTATAGATCTTCACCTACAAGGCTTCAACAGCAAATATAACAAACGGGAGTTAAGTTTTGTTCAATCCTATGTCAAGTTTAGCTTCTTTTATTTTCGAAAAACTTTTTCATTAAAGTTCCACATTCCTGTGCCAAAACTCCACTCCGCAATACTGTCTTAGGATGCAGCAGGTTAGCATTTTTTGTAGTAAACCCTCTTTTAGGTTCGGGTGCACCATAAACTATTTTCCCAATCTGAGTCCAGTAACTTGCACCAGCACACATCACGCAAGGCTCAATGGTCACATACAAAGTACATTCTTTCAAATATTTCCCTCCAAGGGTTTGTGCCGCCGCTGTAAAAGCTTGCATTTCTGCATGAGCAGTTACATCATTTAACTGTTCGGTCAAATTGAAACCACGGCCTACAATACGGCCTCTACACACGACTATCGCGCCTATTGGAATTTCCTCGGCATCAAACGCCTTTTGTGCTTCTTGCAGAGCCAATCGCATGTAATGTTCATCTTCTGCACCAGGATTCTCTTCCTCTGAAAAATTGTAAAAACTCATGCTCCAAAGATAGCATTATATCATTTTACTCCCATTAGGCACTTTACCATTTAAGGTAGTCAAAACGATATCTCCATTTTCGTCTGCGAAACCGGTAACCAAAAACTCTGACATGAATTTACCAATCTGCTTTTTAGGGAAATTTACCACTCCTACAATCTGCCTTCCTATCAATTCTTCTTTTGTGTATAATGCAGTAATCTGCGCACTACTCATTTTAATACCAAAGTCTCCAAAGTCAACCTTTACTTTATAAGCCGGTTTACGTGCTTCCGGATAGTCTAAAACTTCTAAAATTGTACCTGCTCTTAGTTCGACCTTCTCAAAATCATTCCATGTTATTTCATCCATGAGCTAAAATTACAAATGCAAAAGCAATTAACCTAGGCTCAAAGCCGAACGGAACACAACGCTATCTGATACCAGTTTTTTTCCTTTTCAAAAAATTAGTTTCTCAGAGGAGACCTAGGCACTGTTGCCCTTCAGCAACAGATGCCAGACTCCGAAGAGAATACTAATTTTTTCTATTACTTTTGCTCCATGATCGATGTAATACTAAAAAAAGGCAAAGAGAAAGCTGCCGTACTGCGCCACCCATGGATTTTTTCTGGTGCTATTGATAGAATTAAAGGGAAACCAGTTAACGGTGAAATTGTGACAGTAAGATCGGCAGAAAGAGAATTCCTTGCCTATGCTTATTACAACGATCAATCAAGAGTTGCCTTACGCTTATTGGAATGGGATGAAAATACTACAATAGACAAGACGTGGTATGCACAAAAAATAAAAGATGCAATTGCAGCTCGTTCCCATATATTGGACTTTCAAACAAATACCTGCAGATTAGTTTTTAGTGAAGCGGATTTTCTACCTGGACTTATTGTAGATAAATATGCAGACTTTTTATCCTTACAGGTGCTGAGCGCAGGGATAGAAGCTGTACAAGGCGACATTATTGATATTTTAAGACAAGAGTTAAATCCTAAAGGAATATTCGACAAGAGTGACGCTGGCGCTCGTAAACACGAAAATCTGGAGCCTGTGCAAGGCTTATTATGGGGAGAAAATCCTCCTGAATTTATTGAAGTAAAGGAGAATGGGATTCTTTATCACATCAACATCGCTGATGGACAAAAATCTGGCTTTTATTGTGATCAGCGTGAAAACAGGCAAATCCTTGCGGCCTACACAAAAGACAAAATAGTCCTTGATTGTTTCTGCTACAGCGGAGGTTTCAGTTTAAATAGCTTAAAATATGAGGCGGCACATGTAACCAGTGTAGACAGCTCTGCTCTGGCTATTGAAACATTACAACATAATCTTGAGTTAAATGGCTTTAATAAGGAAAAGCAAGAATGCATTCAATCTGATGTAAACAAACAACTTCGTTTGTTTAAGGAAGAAGGAAAGACTTTTGATGTACTGGTACTAGACCCACCTAAGTATGCACCATCAAGATCAGCTTTAGACCGTGCTGCAAGAGCTTATAAAGATTTAAATAGGTTAGGCATGCATTTACTTAAAAAGGGGGGTATACTTGCTACATTCTCGTGCTCTGGCGCTGTAGATCTGGAAACTTTTAAGCAAATCATCGCATGGGCAGCATTGGACGCCGGCAGAGAGGTCCAGATCATTAAACAATTTCACCAACCCGAAGATCACCCTGTAAGAATTTCCTTTCCAGAGGGTGAATACTTGAAAGGATTATTATTAAGAGTATTGTAAGCTAAATGCTCCAATAAAAAACCCCTTTATCATTATGATAAAGGGGTTTTTTATTGGAGTCCTAAAGACTTTCATCATCAGGTAATTTATCATACTCTCCTTTTAAGGCATAATAGCCAAATATCACTACTCCAGCACAAATTGGGATGAAGATAAATAATATAATCCCCCATTGTAATGCTGTATTCGTTTTATTTACTCCTTCTTCTGCCAATCCTATTTTTTCAAAGGCCTGAAGAAATAAAAATATAATTGATGCCGGACCAAGTATGATCCAAACTAATCCTAATGCTTTTTTTAATGCGTTCATGAGCTGAATGTTTAATGGTTTTCTGAATCAGCCTCGTTATGATCAGGCCTTTTATTAGATAAATATACTGCACCAATTACTAAGCTTAATGCGGCAATACCAATCGGATACCATAAACCAGATAAAGGTGTAGAACCTGAGAAACTTGCGATAAGCGTAGCAATGAATGGAACAAGTCCACCAAATACACCATTGCCAATATGATAAGGTAACGACATAGATGTATATCTGATCTTAGTAGGGAACAACTCTACCAAAAACGCTGCTATTGGACCATACACCATTGTTACCAACAAAATCTGGAAGAAAATCAGGAAAACAAACTTCCAGAAAACAGGTGATGAAAGCTTCTTGTCTTTATGTACTTCGGGCAACTCAACTGCAGTTTTAGTCGCGTCTGCAAATTTAGTGTGAGATTGTACCTTTTGAAATGATGCTCCATTTAATAAGGTAACAGTAGAAGTAGTTGTAATCAAGCTATCGGCCGTTCCTGCAACAGCAGTCCGGGTTACTACAGGGTTTGTTACTTCAGCTATATCTCTTTGTTCGATTTTAGTAAAATCTGTATCGTCAAGAAACATCTGATATATTGGACGGTAAAATATTACGCCCAGTAACATACCAGTGAGCATAATCCACTTTCTACCTACCTTATCACTCCATGAACCAAAGATTACAAAGAAAGGTGTTGCAAATGCAATCCCCCATAAAAGGATGTATCTGGAATCATTAAAATCGACATGACAGGTGTTTTCAATAAAGGATTGTGCATAAAACTGCCCTGTATACCAAATCACCCCCTGACCCATCGTTGCACCAAAGAGCGCAAGAAGCACCATTTTAAAATTCGCTTTATTATTGAAACTCTCTTTCAGTGGGTTTTTGGATACTTTTCCTTCCGACTTTAACTTGCTGAAAGCAGGAGATTCGTGCATTTTCATCCTGATGTATATAGATACACCTACTAATGCAATTGAAAGTAAGAAAGGAATTCTCCAACCCCAGTCGGCAAAATTCTCAGCACCTACAATATTCTTAGTTAAAACAATAACTCCCAATGACAAGAATAATCCACCAGTTGCTGTTGTTTGAATCCAACTGGTAAAAAAGCCTCGTTTATTGGCAGGAGCATGTTCTGCAACATATGTAGCTGCACCTCCGTATTCTCCACCAAGGGCAAGTCCTTGAACTAATCTAAGAATAAGCACCAGAATTGGGGCTGCATATCCAATACTTGAATAAGAAGGAATTAGTCCGATCAGGAATGTAGAGCCACCCATCAATACTAGCGTAAGCAGAAAAGTATATTTTCTACCAATAAGATCTCCTAAGCGACCGAAAAATAACGCTCCGAATGGCCGCACAATAAATCCGGCGGCAAAAATGGCTAATGTGTTAATTAATGCAGATGCTCCAGCATCTGCGGGAAATAATTGTGATCCGATAATAAGGGCAAGACTTCCAAAAATATAAAAATCATACCATTCAATTAGCGTCCCCAAAGAGGAGGCGCCAATAACTTTAAAAATACTGCTTTGTTGTGGTTCTTGGCTCATACTTGGTTTAAAAGGTTTACTTAAAAAATAAATCTACAATTTATTCACCAATGATAAGCATAGCATTTTCATAAAAGTATTAAAGTTATTTTATTATTTTTCGGATTGTCGAAATAATCACCCTCTTTCTTTAACAATTTCGTATTATTATAAGGATCTCTTAAAATAGATTCCTTAAATTTTACTCCTCTTCTCTAAAAAATACTTTGTAATAGTTCATGGATTTATCATCATCAAAGCCTTTTTCAATGAGTTCCTTATCACCATGAATATAAATATGGAAGTTCTTATCTAGCTTTAAAACACTTTTATATGCTCTTGTCTGTTTTTTTACAGCAGCTCCTGAAATATCAAAGCTATCTGGAATCGGCTGATCAAACTCCTCTTCGAAGTTCTTCTTGTAATTCTTAAAAGACTCAATACCTTCGGCATTACCAATAACTTCATTAGAAAATTCATCCAGATCAAAGCTTTCCTTTTCTTTGAAATATTTCATGGATTTATTAAGTAAATCAATTTTATCCGCCTTTGAGATGTCAAACTCTTCGTCCAGTTTCTCTGTTACAAAGTTTTTGTATACTCCTAAAACACTTGCCGTCTGGTTAAAACTATCATTTCTGATTTTGAGTTTCAAAAACTCATCTTTCCAGTATATAGCATCCGCACTTCTCTGATCAATTACCGCAACTTTAAAACCTTCTTCCTTATCTGTGTTGAAGATTAAACATCCTTTATCCAGTTTATTAATATTGATCGCTTCTTGCTCATAACTTAATCCAAAACCATCCTGCTCGGGAAAAACCTTAAGGTAACTCTCCTTTGTTTCTGATTTGAAAATCCCAATAGCATCATGAAGCTCTCCTTCGATCTGTACATTCTCAAAGTAGGCTACGTAAAGCTCACCTGGTTTAATTTTGGGATGCCCTGAAACATCATACAGATATTTAGCCAGCTGTTTACTATTCTCGTGAAAAGTCTCGCCATTGGCAAATATCTCTGAAGCAAAATGATAAGCTTCGTTCAGATTTAAATCTCCGTTAGGATGGATAAAGCGGTATACTTCATTTACCTTCTCATATGGACTTAAAAAGTATTGTTGTAATAAATTACTTAAAGTAATGTCTCTGATCGCAATTGATTTCTCAGACAATACATAAAACTCATCCTCGGATTTGTTTCCGATACGGTGTATAGATAATTCGGCCAAAGAGGCCTCAAAAAAAGAAATCATTCAGAAAATTTACGCGTTGGTTTCGTTACTATTCGGTGTATTACGAAGTTCAACTGGTTTCTTCGCATTTTTCTTCATCTTCAAGTTCAACATTTCTACCAAAATAGAGAAAGCCATTGCAAAATAGATATATCCTTTTGGTATGTGTTGGTCAAAGCCTTCTGCCAATAGCGAAACGCCTATTAGTAAAAGGAAAGATAAAGCCAGCATTTTTACTGTAGGGTGGTTATTTACAAAATTACTAATAGCACTTGCCGAAATCATCATGATAATTACCGCGATAACAACAGCTGCAATCATAATTTCAACGTGGTCTGCCATACCAACAGCTGTAATTACTGAGTCTAAAGAGAATACAATGTCCAATAAAAGGATTTGTACAATCACTCCACTAAAGGAATATACTTTGCCTTTGATTTGCTTTTCTTCCTCACTTTCTAGCTTATCATGAATCTCATGGGTGCTTTTATAGATCAGGAATAAACCTCCAATAATCAAGATCAAATCACGACCAGATATCGCCAGTTTTTCCAGCCATTCTGAATCCTCTATATTTAAAATTCCACCCAGGTTAAATAAGGGTGCGGTTAGCGACATTACCCAGGTAAGGGACAAAAGTAGTAAGACACGGGTAATCATAGCTAAAGCTAAACCGATCTGACGGCCTTTCTTTTGCTGATGTTCAGGCAGCTTACCTGATAAAATAGAGATAAAAATAATGTTATCTATTCCTAAAACGATCTCAAGAACGGTTAGGGTTAATAATGAGATCCAGGCCTCAGGGCTACTTAAAAGTTCCATATTTAGATTTATGTGTACGAAGATAAAAAACAATATTATAAAATACGTCTACGTAAGCATACAAACATTACAATATTTTTAAAATATCATGTCTTCCTTGAAATATTTCTAATATAACAGCTTAAATTCATTGACGTTTGAAATATGTGGCTCAAAATGAATATTTTTGCCACCTAATACTTTAATAATAATGTTAAGAACAACTACTTGCGGCGCTTTAACCATTAAGAACCTGGGAGAAAATGTAACCCTGTGTGGCTGGGTGCAGAAATCAAGAGATTTAGGAGGAATGACTTTTATCGATCTTCGTGATAGATATGGCATAACCCAATTGGTTTTCAATATGGATGATAACCGTGAATTGTGCGAATCAGCCCGTAATCTAGGCCGTGAATTTGTAATCAAAGCAGTAGGACAAGTAGTAGAGCGATCTAACAAAAACCTTAAAATACCAACTGGTGAAGTGGAAATTAAAATTACTGCATTAGAAATACTGAATGCAGCCAAACTACCTCCCTTCATGATTGAAGATGAAACAGATGGTGGCGATGATTTACGCATGAAATACCGTTACCTGGATTTACGTAGAAATCCGGTTCGTAACAACATGATTTTACGTCATAAAATGGCTCAGGCCGTTCGTCGTTATTTAGACAAACTTGATTTTATTGAGGTAGAAACTCCTGTATTGATCAAGTCCACTCCAGAAGGAGCCAGAGATTTTGTGGTACCAAGCAGAATGAACGAAGGTCAGTTTTATGCTCTTCCTCAATCGCCGCAAACCTTTAAACAATTATTAATGGTTTCTGGCTTTGACCGTTATTTCCAAATCGTAAAATGTTTTAGAGATGAGGACTTACGTGCCGACAGACAACCTGAATTTACACAGATTGACTGCGAAATGTCGTTCATTGAGCAAGAAGACATCTTAAATACTTTTGAAGGACTGATCCGTACTTTGTTTAAAGAATTGAAAAATTTTGATTTGCCAGAGGTTCAGAGAATGCAATATGCTGATGCAATGCGTTTATATGGGTCTGATAAACCTGATACACGTTTTGAAATGCAGTTTGTGGAACTGAATGAGGTGGTTAAAGGAAAAGACTTCCCTGTTTTTGATAGTGCCGAGCTAGTAATAGGCATTAATGCGGCCGGATGCGCTGGTTATACCAGAAAACAGATGGATGAGCTGACCGATTTCATTAAACGCCCTCAAATCGGCGCCACTGGCCTGATTTATATGAGACATAATGAAGATGGCTCTTTAAAATCGTCGGTAGACAAGTTTTACAATGAAGAAGAACTTCAAAAATGGTCTGCAGCTTTAAATACAAAGCCCGGTGATTTGGTATTGCTAATGGCCGGCACAACAGATAAAGTACGTAAGCAATTAAGCGAGTTACGCCTTGAAATGGGTACCCGTTTAGGTTTACGTGATAAGAGCAAATTCAGTGCACTATGGGTTCTTGATTTCCCGCTATTGGAATGGGATGAGGAGTCAGAGCGTTACCATGCTATGCACCACCCTTTTACTTCGCCTAAACCAGAAGACATTTCTTTATTAGATACTGACCCAGGAAACGTGAGGGCTAATGCTTATGACATGGTGGTTAATGGCACTGAAATAGGCGGTGGTTCAATCCGTATCCACGACAGAGCCCTTCAATCATTAATGTTCAAACACTTAGGGTTCTCTACAGAAGAAGCTCAAAAACAGTTTGGCTTCTTAATGGACGCATTTGAATTTGGGGCACCTCCACATGGTGGAATTGCATTCGGCTTTGATAGACTATGCTCCATTTTTGCAGAATTAGATACCATTCGTGACGTCATTGCTTTCCCTAAAAATAACTCAGGAAGAGATGTTATGATCGATAGCCCTTCTACAATTGATGAAAAACAAATGAATGAATTGAAAATAAAATCAACTGTTTAATCTCTTAGATTAAGCACTATAATAAAAAACGCCAGACAATATGCCTGGCGTTTTTTATTAAATTTAATACGTTTCGCTATCTGGTGGAATGCCATAATCTACCTGTTGAGAAATTTCGGATCTCTTGGTCTTTTTAGAGCCTCCAAACCATGATTTCACAGAATTAAATATCGCAGATAAATGTTCAGCATCTAAAGCTTTACCAAATTTATTTGAAGCCAGACCTACAAGTGTTTTAGTTAAAAAACCTGAGCCTTTAAATATCGTACTGTTCATTAAAAAAGGCAGAAACATAGACATAAGACTACTACTGATATTAAATTTATCGTCTATTTTAAGGAAAGCCGAAGGGGTTGCATACTTTTTGATTAAGCTACCTAATGTAAACTGATTAATATAAGCTTTACTGTCTTTCAACAATAATTCGCCCTTTACCTGGTGCTCATATTTTAAGCTATTCACCATGGCATGCAATTCATCAATGTTGTTTATGTTATATCTTCTGATCATTTTCTTCTTCTTCCTTATCAGCAAGTTTGTTAAAATAATTTCTTATAGTAAAGTTAACTATCGCCTTTTCAATATATTTCTCTTTAGTATAGTACACAATAATCGCTAACACAAGATAAATTAAAGCGACACAACCAAAACCACGAGTAAAACTACCCAGTACATCAGATAGAAACAGGGCTAAGGTGAAAGTTCCAAATAAAAAGGCTAATACAAAACATACAATAACCAAAGCATTTGTTACAACATCTGCAAAAATCTTAGAAACCTTTTCTACCAAATAAAGTCTGGTATACTCTGTCCTGATTTCTATATAGTCCTTCGCATCTTTGATTAAATCCTCAATATTCTTTTCTTTATTTTCCTGCATCGTTAATTAGCTTTAGCTAGGTATTATTATATTTAAGCATGTTCCAAATCATCATCCACAAACTCTTCTCCCGTCTGATGAAGTTTGTTTTTAACAGAAGTAACCACTTTATCTTTTAAATTACCAAGGTTGTTGATTTCATCTATAGCTTTATCTTTAATTGAATCTCCAAGATCCTTTAAAGACTGGCTTAGTCTGTCTCTGGTTTCACTTCCCTTTTCAGGCGCAAAAAGTAACCCCAATGCGGTGCCGGCAGCCAAACCTACCAATAGTCCAACTAATACTTTCGAATTATCATTCATAACTTTTTAAATTTTTGGTTTAATAATATATTAATATTCCGCAACACCACTCTTATAACTTCATGTGTCGGGAAATTGTTTTTAATTTCTCCCTTTTTCCTCAATTGTAAAGCTTAGAGCTTGATTATTACACTATAAAATATATAGGTAAAACAATCATATAGGAATGAATAAGCATTGGTATTCCGATAATGATCACACCAATAACTAAGCCAATTAACGGTTCATTTAAGTAAAAACTATCAGCAAATTGTTATTTTTCAAGATTGATCGCTCTCATTTTATTATAAAGCGTTTTGCGATCAATATTCAGAATTTTAGCAGCTTTGGTTTTATTGAAATTAACTTCTCTTAAAACCTTCAAAATAGCCTCGTATTCTGCCTCTTGGGCAGCATTTTTAAGATCTCTAGGCCTTTCTGAACGTGACATAGTTGTTTCTATCGCATTTGCCTTTGCATAAGTTGAAATCTCTAAAGGAAGTGCTTTAAGTTGAATTTCCTGAGACTCCGTTAACAGGGTCGCTCTTCGAATTACATTTTTTAGCTCCCTCACATTACCTGGCCAATTATACGTTAAAAAACACTCCTCAACCTCTTGTGAAAAACCAAGTACACTTCTACTCAGCTCCTGATTCGCAACTTCAAGAAAGGTATTTGCAAAAATTAAAATATCTCTTCCGCGTTGACTTAAAGGTGGTAAATCAATGGAAAACTCATTAAATCGATGATATAAATCTTCCCTGAATTTTCCTTTTTGAATAGCATGAGCAAGATTTTCATTGGTTGCAACAATAATCCGAACATCAAGATCAATCTCTTTTGTACTTCCAATGCGCTTAATTTTACGCTCTTGAACCGTTCTAAGCAATGCTGCCTGAATGTCGTAAGAAAGATTTCCTACCTCATCAAGAAAAAGTGTACCCCCATTTGCCATTTCAAAATGGCCTATCTTGGTATATAATGCACCAGTAAAAGAGCCTTTCTCATGTCCAAAAAACTCACTACCAGCAAGCTCTTTTGTTAAAGAACCACAGTCCATCGCAACAAAAGGCATATCCCGCCTAGGACTATTCAAATGGATTGCTTTTGCAACCGATTCCTTTCCTGTTCCACTTTCACCAGTTAAAATTACACTGTAAGAAGTTGGAGCAACCAATTCAATTTGCTTTAACAAATGCTTTGAAGCACTACTTTGACCTGCGACAAAATTGTCTGACTGACTATATATCTGTTTTTGAATTCTATTTTTAGGCGCCTCTGAAGTATCTGCTGGAGGTCCAGCATTTAGTGCCATCTGTGTTTCTATTGATTTATTAATCGTATTCAGAATCTCATCAGGATATAAAGGCTTTGTGATATAATCATAGGCCCCTAGTTTAATCAACTCAACTGCCAGCTTTATATCTGAATATCCTGTTATAATAATAACCCCTGTCCTGGGGTATTTTTCTTTAATTTTGATGAGCATTTCTTTACCATCAGTATCTTCCAAGCGGTAATCGCATAACACTAAGTCATAATACTCTTTGGATAGATATTCCATCGCTGAAACACCACTAGTAGCTGTTGAGACACTAAATGAATTTCGAGTTAAAAATTTAGATAACAGGATCCCAATATTTATTTCATCGTCAACGATTAATATTTTTCTCATAGATATTTACTGAATATTGTTGAGATAAATATAGCTAGTTTTTTTGTTATGGGAAATATTTTCTACACATTTTGCAAATCCCTCCCCCAATGAACTCTATAGATTTCATATAAGCTATACAAAAAATTAAGAAAGAAAACCAATATTAAAGCTACAAAAGAGCCTATTTACCAGAAAAAACCGGCTTTCTCTTTTCTAAAAAAGCAGATGTACCTTCTTTAAAATCCTCTGTATTAAAACACTTGCCAAATTCATTGATTTCTGTTTCAAATCCATTTACATCAAAAGAGAAGGTTGAATTGACAGATTTTATGGCGGCCGCAACGGCTAAAGGAGCTCGTTGTTTAATCTTATTTAGAATTTCTTCAGCTTTTGCAATCAGGTCAGCCTGAGGTACTACATGATTAACTAATCCAATTTCTAATGCCTGATCCGCAGAAATCATATCTGCAGTTGCAATCATTTCAATAGCCTTTCCTTTACCAACAACCTGGGTAAGTCTTTGTGTTCCACCATAGCCAGGAATCAATCCTAATGATACTTCTGGAAGACCTAACTTTGCATTATCTGATGCAACACGAATATGACATGCTAAAGCAAGTTCTAACCCACCTCCCAAAGCAAAGCCATTAACAGCCGCAACTATAGGTTTAGGGCAATTTTCAATGGCATTAAAAACCTTTTCCTGACCTGTTCTTGCTAATGATTCTCCTTGCTCAGCATTATAACTTGAGAATTCAGATATATCTGCCCCTGCCACAAAAGCTTTTTCACCTGCACCTGTTAAAAGAATCCCTCTAATCTCATCCTGAGTTACTGCAAATGAAATCACATCCGATAATTCAGCAAGGGTTGCTTTATTTAAAGCATTAAGCTTTTGCTCTCTATTGATAGTGATGTATAAAATCTGCTCCTTTACTTCTGATAAAATGTTCTGGTATGCCATATTCTAAAAATTTCTATGTTCAGTAACCCAACTTTTAATATAATTCACAATAGATTCCATAGTTGTTCCCGGAGCAAATAGTTCTCCTACACCGATCTCTTTTAACTTTTCCATATCTCCCTCAGGTATAATCCCACCTCCGGTTAGTAAAACATCCGTAACGTTCTTTTGCTTCATTACCGCGATGATCTTTGGAAAAACAGTCATATGTGCTCCAGATAAGATGGATACTCCAATGGCGTCCACATCCTCTTGTAATGCAGCGTTTACTACCATTTCAGGAGTTTGGCGCAATCCTGTATAAATCACCTCCATACCAGCGTCCCTTAAAGAGGTAGCAATTACTTTTGCTCCCCTATCATGGCCATCCAATCCAACCTTTGCCACTAAAACCCGAATAGGTCTTTTTAATGCATTGCTCATATTTTATGCTAATAAGTAGGCTGTAAATGTAAGTAAATTAGCGGTTTTATGTTAACTTTGGCTAAAAATTTACAGCTTATATGAGTGAGGAAAAATCATTGAACTTTATTGAAGAGATCATTGAGAACGATTTGAATAGCGGAAAATACAAAACGTTAATTACCCGTTTTCCACCTGAACCGAATGGATACTTACATATCGGTCATGCCAAAGCTATTTGCTTAAACTTCGGTTTAACGCAGAAATACGGAGGCTATACTAATCTGAGGTTTGATGATACAAACCCCATAACCGAAAAAACCGAATATGTGGACAGCCAGCAAGCCGACATTAAATGGCTTGGATTTGAGTGGAAAAATGAACTTTATACTTCTGATTACTTTGACACGCTTTATGGCTATGCCATTACGCTGATTGAAAAGGGCTTAGCCTATGTTGACCATAGCACTGCAGAAGAAATGGCCACATTAAAGGGCACGCCTACTGAAGCAGGAAAAGATAGTCCTTACCGTAACCGTAGCATTGAAGAAAATCTGGATTTGTTTACACGCATGAAAAATGGTGAGTTTGAGGATGGCACCTGTACCTTACGAGCTAAGATCGATATGGCCAGCCCAAATATGATCATGCGCGATCCTGTTATTTACCGCATAAAACATGCGGAGCATCACCGAACAGGCAATAAATGGTGCATCTATCCGATGTATGATTTTGCACACGGTCAGAGTGATAGCATTGAAACCATTACACACTCTATTTGTACATTAGAATATGTTTCTCACAGAGAATTATACGACTGGTGTATAGAAAAGCTAGAGATTTATCCGTCAAAACAATATGAATTTGCACGTTTAAATCTGTCATACACCGTAATGAGCAAGCGTAAATTGCTACAACTGGTTAATGACGGTGTAGTAAGTGGGTGGGATGATCCGAGAATGCCAACAGTAAGTGGACTGAGAAGACGTGGTTACACTCCTGAAAGCATTCGTGAGTTTTGTGAGCGGATTGGTATTGCCAAACGTGAAAACCTAATTGAACTTAGCTTATTGGAATTCTGTGTCCGTGAACATTTGAATAAAATTGCTAACCGCGTAATGGCTGTTCTAGACCCAATAAAGTTGATTATCACCAATTACCCTGAAGGAAAAGAAGAGGTATTAATTGGGGAGAATAACCCTGAGGCTGAAGATAAAGGAGGGACCCGTGAAATCCCTTTCAGTAATGAGTTATGGATTGAGCGTGAAGATTTCATGGAAGAGCCGGCAAAGAAATGGTTCAGACTTGCTCCAGATGCAATGGTTAGACTTAAGCATGCCTACATTGTTAAATGTGAAAACTTTGTAAAAGACATTGATGGAAATGTAACGGAAATACACTGTAGTTATATCCCAGAGTCAAAAAGTGGTGAGGATACCAGTGGAATCAATGTGAAAGGAACAATCCATTGGGTAAGCACTAAACATGCAAAACGCGCGGAGATCAGAATGTATGATCGTTTGTTCTCCGTAGAATCTCCTGATGGCGAAGAAGGTGACTTTAAAGACTATCTGAACCCAAATAGCATAGAAGTAATCAAAGAGGCTTATATCGAGCCCTACCTAGCTACTGCCGATAAAGATGCAAGGTATCAATTCATCAGAAAGGGTTACTACTGCCTGGACAAAGATTCAACACCGGAGCATTTGATATTTAACCGTACAGTATCTTTAAAAGATGCCTGGGCGAAAGCGAAGAAATAAGTATAGAAAGTATTTAGATTTTAGTAGTTAGATTTGCCTAAGTACTAAAATCTAAATACTTTATAAATAAACCCCATGCCTCAATACTTCTTGTAAAGGTTAAACAAAATCAGCTTATCAGCAGGTGTAAGCACCTGACTTACGTCTGTTTGGACAAAATGCAGCTTAAATGAAGCTATTGCTGCAGGTAAATTACGAGTATCATATCCAATAATTCTCAATGCAAGCTCTGCATTAAAATCATCCGGAGGTAGGTTCAAAACATCATCATACCATAATCCAAACCCTTTCTTTGCCAAAATCTTCCATGGAAAATTTCTTGGATCATTCTTTCTTCCAGGGGCGATATCAGCATGTCCAATAAAATTGGCAACAGGTATATTATAACGTTTCTTTAATGCATCAAGCAGCACCAATAAACTTCTTATCTGGGCATCGGTAAAAGGTTGATCAATCCCATTATTATCTAATTCGATCCCGATAGATGAAGAATTCAGGTCGCTGGTATTACCCCATTTCCCTATTCCGGCGTGATTTGCACGGAGATAATCATTAACCATCTGCACTACTGCGCCGTCCTTTCCTACAATGTAATGCGCACTTACTTCACTTTTACCTTTTACTAAAAACGTATTGATAGTTTGTTGGGTGGAGTTTTGAGCAGTATGGTGTATGATCACAAAATTTGGTTTACGAATTCCAAAATTCACAGACCCAACCCAGGACTGAATTGTGGGATCTAGCCCAGGCACTTGTTGTGCTGGCGGGGGTACAGTCTTTATGATCTCAGAAAACCCCTTAGCCTTGTATTTATATATTTTTTCGGTAGCAGCATACTTACTGGTAGAACAGGATACCAATAAAAAGGAAGAAACAACCACTAATCCAACTTTCCTAAATTTCTTATAATGAGCCATATTGAATATATAGAAGATGTGAAATTACTATTTTTTACTATTTTAGTCGCAAATAATTCGATATATGAATCTCGTACCATCTTATTACGGCTTCATAACCAGGAAAAAATACAATATATGAAACACATTAACAAAGCAACTGCTTTTATTGCCGGGTGCTCAATTATTATGGGAATAGCCTCCTGCACTAACCCTCAGTCTACGAACCAAACTGCGACACATAATTCGGCAGAAGATAGCCTTCAAAACTATGTTAATGAACGATTAGGCATTTATGAAAAAGTGAAGTTAACCACAAACATCAATGATCTAACGGCTAATGAAAGAAAGATATTGCCCCTATTGATTCAGGCTGCCCAAATTATGGATGACTTGTTTTGGAAACAAGCTTATCCACAACGTGACAGTTTGCTTAGCACCATTAAAGATGAAAAAACAAAGGCTTTCCTCATGATCAATTATGGCCCTTGGGATAGACTAAATGGGGATAAACCGTTTGTTCAGGGCATTGGTCCTAAACCAGACGCAGCAACCTTTTATCCAGCTAATATGACAAAGGAGGAATTGAAAAAATCTGATGTGAAGGATAAATACGGCTTATATTCCGTAATCAAAAAGGATAGCACTGGTAAGCTTTCATCAGTTCCATATCATATTTTATATGCTACAGAGCTACAACAGGCATCAAGCTTATTAAAGCAAGCTGCACTTCTTGCTGAAGATGCTGGTTTAAAAAAATATCTCAATCTACGTGCTGATGCCCTGGTCACCGACAACTATACAGCGAGTGATTATGCCTGGTTAGATATGAAAACCAATAACCTTGATATTATTATTGGCCCGATTGAAAACTATGAAGACAAACTTTTTAATGCACGTGCTTCTTTTGAAGCTTATGTATTGGTAAAAGATAAGGTTTGGAGTAAAAAGTTAACAAAATATGTAAGCATGCTCCCTCAATTACAGCAGGGACTGCCTGTTGAGGCTAAATATAAAACAGAAAAGCCTGGCACTGACTCTGAATTGAATGCCTATGATGTAGTTTATTATGCTGGCGATTGCAATGCCGGATCTAAAACAATTGCGGTTAACCTTCCAAATGATGAGGTTATACAACAGAAAAAAGGGACAAGGCGTTCGCAGTTAAAGAATGCGATGAAAGCGAAATTTGATAAAATTTTGGTTCCTATCGCTAAAGAATTAATAGATAAAGATCAGCTTCAATACATCAATTTTGATGCTTTCTTTGCTAATGTAATGTTTCATGAAGTAGCACATGGCCTGGGTATTAAAAATACAATCACAGGTAAAGGTTTTGTTAAAGAAGCTCTTCAAGAGCAGTATTCATGGTTAGAAGAAGGTAAAGCAGATGTTTTAGGGCTTTATATGGTTACAGATCTGCTTAAAAAAGGAGAGCTCGAAGGTGATATAAAGCAATTTTACACGACCTATATGGCCGGTATTTTACGTTCAGTAAGATTCGGAGCTGCCAGCGCACATGGAAAAGCAAATATGCAATGCTTTAATTTTTTTAAAGAGAATGGCGCTTTCATTAGAAATGAAAATGGTACTTATCAGGTTGACTTTGCAAAATTTGAAAATGCAATGAACAAACTGAGTGGTCTAATTATAACACTACAGGGAAATGGAGATAAAGCAGCAGTTGAAAAAGTACTTCGTGAAAAGGCGATTATCACCACAGAATTACAAGCTGACCTGGACAAATTAACCAAAAAAGGCATCCCTGTTGACATTGTTTTTGAACAAGGAGTAGATGTTTTAGGTGTTAAATAGTTAAATGTTTTTGGATAATTATTTCAAGCTCTTCAATATCGAAGGGCTTGGATAAATATCCATCAGCTCCAGCCTGATCAGCTAGTGATTTTACATCATTATTTGCAGAAAAATAGATCACAGGAATGCTCTTCAAGAGAGGATCAGCCTTTAAGGCCTTTGTTGCATCCATACCACCAATATCTGGCAACCAGTTATCCATAAATATAATATCAGGCATATAAGCCATCACCTGATCTACTATGTCATTGGAAGTAGATGAGGTTTTAATATCGTAACCTGCATCCTCCAATATGATAGTACATAAATCCAGAATGTCAGTATTATCATCAAATACAAATACCTTTTTATTCTCAATCATTTATAATCAAATTAGGACATCAAATTAATAAATTCTGCCATATCAGCTATTGGCAACACCTCATCTATCATTACATTTAACCTTGCCTGCTCAGGCATATACGCAACCTGGGCAGTCTCAGGATCCTGAATTACGGCTCTTCCACCCCATGCTTTTACACTTTTCAAGCCGTTCACTCCATCTGAATTAGAGCCGGAAAGTAATATGCATACAAGATTCGTTTTATACACTTCCGCAGCTGTCTGAAAAGTCGCATCTATCGCTGGTCTTGAATAGTTTATTTTTTCAGAGTAATCTAATGAGAACGTTTCATCCTGCTCAACAAGTAAGTGATAGTCAGACGGTGCAATATACACATTACCCGCCACGATCTTCTCTTTTTCATCTACTTCCTTAACGTTGAGCTTGGTTCGGGTAGAAAGCAGTATGGGCAATAAAGAGTCTGCACCATGCTTTCTGTGCACCACAATAATAATTGGAAACGTGATATTTACATTTACATCTGGTAACACTTTTAATAATACTTCCAGACTCCCGGCTGATCCTCCAAAAATAAGTGCTTTACATTTTTTTCTCATTACCCTACTTTCCTCCATATTTTTTCTCCCTGCAAGCGTTTATATTTAGAGGAAACCCTGGAAAACTCAACCGTTTCTTTTGATCCCAATGCAAGATACCCCAGGTCTTCCAGACTTTCATCAAACAAGTCTAACACATTATGTTGCAGGTCACGGTCAAAATAAATCAATACATTTCTACAAAGAATCAATTGGAATTCATTAAATGAGTGATCAGAGACCAGATTGTGTGTCGAAAATATGATTTTCTTCTTTAATTCATCATCGAATTTTGCCAGAGAATAACTGGCGGTATAATACTTTGAAAAATCATCTGTTCCTCCAGACAATATATAATTCTCAGAATACTGTTTCATATGGCTCATTGCAAACATACTCTGCGCCGCTTTTTCAAGAACAGTTGGGTTAAGATCAGTCGCATAAATCAAAGACTTATGTAAAAGGTTTAATTCTTTTAAGATAATAGAGATGGAATAAGCTTCTTCACCAGTTGAACAACCAGCTAACCATATCCTTATGAATGGATAAGTCCCAAGTTTGGGCAAGACCACCTCTCTTAAAGTCCTAAAAAAAGAAGGGTCTCTAAACATTTCAGTTACATTAACCGTAAGCTGCTCTACAAATCGCTTAAAGTAAACCTGATCGTTTAACACCTTATACCTGAATTCAGCAAAACTCAAGGATTTATCTAAAGAATAAAGCCTTGAAATCCGTCTCTTTAAAGATGCCCTTGAATATCCAGTAAAATCATAGCCATACTGCTCCAAAAGGTCAGAAAGCAATAATTCTACATATTCATCTGTAATTAAAAAACTATCCAATGTTATTCAGTTAAAACGTAAAGGGCTAACAACTTAAGCAATTCCTCTACGTTAATTGGTTTTGCAACATATCCAACAGCACCAGCACTTAAACACCTTTCTCTGTCACCAAGCATTGCCTGAGCGGTAACTGCAATTACAGGAATGTCTTTAAATCGAGTACTGCTTTTCATTTTAGAGATCGCTTCATATCCATCCATCCCTGGCATCATCATGTCCATAAGTACCACGACAATATCCCTATCATTTGCCAGGATTTCAAGTCCTTCTTCTGCACCGATTGCAGAAAGACACTGATACCCCTTTGCCTTTAAGACCGCACTTAATGCAAAAATATTTCTGGGATCATCATCAATTATTAAAATCTTATTTTCAACCATATTTTTTCCAGCGTTTTATGATTAAACCTTATTGTAAAGCCAAACTCTTAATAACGAAATCAACTGATCTACATCCACAGGTTTGGAAATGTAATCAGAAGCGCCTGCCGCTATGCACTTTTCTCGATCTCCCATCATTGCTTTCGCTGTAACAGCTAAAATTGGCAATTGTTTGTAGGCAGGACTCTTTCTTATTTCCTTTGTCGTTTCGTATCCGTCCATCTCAGGCATCATCATATCCATAAGCACTATATCTACCATCGGATTATCCTTGAGCGTCTGAAGAGCTTCCTTACCATCAACTGCGGCAAGAACCTTCATTTTATGTTGTTCCAATGCTTTTGTTAAAGAAAAGATATTACGGACATCATCATCGGCAATCAAAACGGTTTTATTACTCAATACATCATACAATCCACCTAATTTCTCTGAATCAGATTTCTTATTTTTTTTATCACCCTCACTTTCTTCTACCAGATGAAGAAAAAGCCCTGCTTCGTCTAAAATTCTCTGATAAGAATGTGCGGTTTTAATCACGATCGAATCTGCATACTGCTTAATTCTGATCTCCTCCCCTTTTGAAAGGTTTTTTCCTGTAAATATAATAATAGGCAGATTTTCAAGTCCCGGACTCTTCTTTATGATATCCAAAGTCTCATAGGCATTTTTATCTGGTATTCCCATATCCAGGATTACACAATCCACTTCGTTTTTACTTAGCGCTCCAATACTTTGTTTTACATTATCTGCAACTTCTGTATGGATATTGTAATTACTCAAAAAGTAGCTTAACGCCTCTGCATGTTGCTTATTTTCTTCAACGATCAAGACCTTCCTGGGGTGTCGGCTAAATGCATCTTCAAGCTTTTCAAAAATCTGCTTAATGTGTTCTAAAGCAACAGGCTTATTGATAAAATCAATTGCCCCCTTCAATAAACTCTCTTTCTTAACCTCCATTGAAGACATAATATGGACAGGTATAGGCCGGGTTGCAGGATTTGATTTTAACTCTTCCATTACCTGCCAGCCATCTTTAACGGGTAACTGTATATCAAGTAGGATCGCTAAAGGCTGATAAATATTCGCCATTTCTACTCCCAGATCCCCACGAACCGCTACAAGGCCTTTATAATTCTTTTTACGTGTAAAACTTAGAAGTGTTTTCGCAAAATTAGTATCATCCTCAATAATGAGAATCACCCTATCTCCTGGCTGGATATCATTCCTGTCATCCTCAATCTCATTTGGGATATGATCCACAGTAAACCGCTCTGCTACAACTTTCTCTACCCTATCAACATAAATCGATTGAACAATATCTTCTGTTCTTTGATCAGGTTCAGCCTGATCTTCAAACACTTTACGAACCAAGGGCAGTGAAAGTGTAAACTCACTACCTACATGTTCCTTACTGGTCAGTTCAATATCGCCATCCAAAAGCTTAGCTAACTCTCTGCTTATAGAAAGGCCTAAACCTGTCCCTCCAAACTTACGCCTGGTAGATCCATCCGCTTGCTGAAATGCTTCGAAAATGAGTCCTTGTTTATCCGGAGAAATGCCTATTCCTGTATCTGTAACCTTAAATAAAATATTTTTGCCCGAGTCGTTCTTAGTTACTGTTAAAGTTACTTTTCCTGTTGAAGTAAACTTAATCGCATTTGAGAGTAGATTTTTAAGTATCTGCTCCAATCTCATTTTATCAGTATTGAAATTTTGTAATGATTCCTCTACATCAATAATCAACTGAAGATGCTTATTCTTCGCTATCGGATTAAATAGTGACCGCATATCAGTTGCAATCTCTGCGATACTGACATCTCTGAATTCAAGCTTCATTTTACCAGCCTCAATTTTTGAAAGATCCAGAATTTCATCGATCAAACCAAGTAACCCTTGTCCTGAGCTTTGTATAACTTCAGCATACTCAATATATTCTTTGTCAAGGTCTTTATTGTCTGACATTAATTTTGACAGCAACAAAATAGAATTTAATGGGGTTCTCAGTTCATGAGACATATTTGCAAGGAACTCAGATTTATACTTGGTACTCTGCTCCAATTGCTCTGCCTTTTGCTGTATGTCGATATTTCTTTCACGAATCAGTTGGTTCTTTTCTTCCAACAAACTAGTACGTTCTTCCAGTTCCTGATTACTTTGCAAAAGTTCTTCTTGTTGTACTCTCAATTCCTCTTCTGAAGTTTGAATTCTTTGAGTTTGAGCCTCAAGTTCTGCATTTAGCCCCTCAAGTTCGCGATGTTGTGCCTGTAATTCTTCTGCCTGCGCCTGTGTTTCTTCTAAAAACTCCTGCAACTTACTACGGTTTTGAGATACATGAATAGCAACTCCAATATTATTGGAAATACTATTCAGAAAGTCAATCTGCAACGGGGTATAAGTCTGAAGAGATCCAAATTCCATCGCTCCAATAACCTCTCCATCTCTAAAAATCGGGACAGCAATCACATTGCGTGGCTTTGTACTGCCTATAGTATAACTAATTGTTAATTCTCCTTCTGGAATATCATTAATTAAGATTGATTTTCTGGACTTGATGCATTGCCCGATCAACCCCTCTCCAATATTCAGCCGCTTTCGCTTTTCATCCTCCATCAGCGCATAACTCCCCGTTAATTGGAGTGTTTGAGCATCCTCCTCATGAAGGTATAACGCTGCAACCTGACTATGCGTCCGCTCTACAATTTCTTCTATGACATCCGTTGAAAGCTCTTTTACAGTCTTTTCACCAACCATTTTATCATTTAATGCCGCAACTCCAGATTGTAGCCACTCTTTATCAGCCAATAAAGTAAAGGAATACTGTAAAGATTCTGCCATAGTATTTAAAGAGATGGCCAAACTTCCCAATTCATCCTTTTCATTATTATCCAATCGGATCTGATAATCTCCACCTGAAATTCTATTTGCGACTCCTTGAATTGTAGCAATCCGACTATCCATTTCGTCATTCTTATCTTGTAATTCTTTCTGAAGTCGTGTACGGGTATTGAAATCGTAGGAAACTCTCCTATAAAAAAAGATCGTAATGATAATAGCAAGAAAAGCCGCTAAAATAATAAGAGAAGGAGTGTAACCAGCCAGCTTATTCATATTGGCTGTACGTAAATCCAGCAACCGTTCTTCCTCCGATTTCATCACTTTGATCAAATCTCTTGCTGTATCCATATAAGACTTTCCATTGATCAGTTCAGAAGTCGCAATAGCTCTCCCTCGTTCCTTATCCTCAATGGTTCGCTTTATGATATCCAATCTGCCATTAATGATCTCTTTCAGCTTCTGAACATTCCTTTGTTGAAATTCATTGTCAACAGTCTCCATCCTTATTTCTTCCAATAAACCTAAAGCACGCTGTTTTGCTCCATTATATGGCTCAAGAAAATCTTTCTCACCAGTTAAAAGAAATCCCCTTTGACCTGTTTCTGCATCGGTTAAAGCAGATATAACATTATCAAGTTTCGACATAACCTGATTGCTATGCTTAACCATTTCTGCACTTTTAATCAGACTGTTAATACTTAAGTACGAAGCTAAAGAGGTAATAAAAAGTATCAATAATGATAAACCAAGGCCAATTCGCAGATTATTCTTTATTTGTTTTTTACTCATAAGATTCCTTAATTTTATCCGCCTCATTAATCATATTTATTGGTATCGTAAAATAAAATTCAGAGCCTTCTCCTAATTTGCTTTTTACACCAATTTGTCCCCCATGCCTGCTAATAATTTCAGCAGATATATATAAGCCTATTCCCAGTCCCTGGAAATGGATTGCTGTCTCTTCTACTCTATAAAACTTTTCGAATACTGTTTGCTGCAGTTCAGGTATAATTCCAATCCCAAAATCACGCACCCCAAGGTATAACTGCTCTCCATTTACATATACGTTAATCTGAATTTCATTTGTACCCGGTGAATACTTTATTGCATTGGTCAGGAAATTAACTATTACCTGCTCTATCCTCATTTCATCAGCATAAATCTGTTCAGGAAAAGTCCCATTTATAACAATTTTGAACTCTGGATTTGCCTGATGAATAACCTCCAATACCCCATCCAACATTTGATCAAGTTCGAAATACTTTTTATTAAACTCTAACTTTCCACTCTCTATTTTAGAAATATCCAGAAGTTCAGCAATAAGATCATTTAATTTATCCAGTTGTACCTGCGCTTTAATCAAGTGCTTTTTTACTGTCAGAACATCTCCCTTATCAATACTTCTAGCCAACAACTGCACATACCCCTTTACGCTAGTGAGTGGTGTTTTTAATTCATGACTGGCTATACTTATAAATTCATCTTTTTTTCTTTCTGCTTTTTTTCTGAATTCAATCTCATCTAAAAGGGCTTTCTGAACTTCAATAAGTTTCCTGCTTTGTTCATAGATACGATAAAACGTCTTCACCTTTAGTAACAGGATATCCATATCAACCGGTTTGGTTATATAATCCAATCCCCCAGAAGAATATCCTTTAGTAATAAATTTAAGTTCGGTATTTGCTGCTGATAGAAATATGATCGCTGTTTCCTTTGCTTTACTATAGCCTGAAATTGCCTCGGCAACTTCAAAACCATCCATTCCTGGCATTTGTACATCTAAAATAATGAGCACATATTCATTTTTAAGCACCTTTTTTAGAGCTTCCTCACCAGAGGATGCTGTGTCAACTTCAAAATTATGTTTCTCCAGAACCTTCTTTAAAGAAATAAGGTTCTCAGGAGTATCGTCTACAATTAATATCATTATTAAAGATAAATAGGCGTTGAAATCAGAACCGGATAGCCTGTTATTTGTTTATGTTAAATCTATACAAGTTTAAACATATATACAACCTAATTTTTGCAAAAAAATTATAATTGTCCAGTATTAAATGTATCGCCTTGATTGAAATCGCCTGTATCAAAGCCCTTTTTGAACCAATGCATCCTCTGAGCAGAGGTACCATGGGTAAATGCATCCGGTACTACTTCACCTTGCGACTGCTGCTGAAGCTTATCGTCCCCAATTGCGTTTGCAGCCGTTAATGCTTCTTCAATATCTCCTTGATCTAATTTGAAGTTAGCGAGGTTTTGCGCATGATGCGCCCACAGACCAGCAAAGAAATCAGCTTGTAATTCCAGTTTTACTGATAACTTATTATATTCTACTTCACTCATTTGTCCTCTTGCTCTTTGTACTTTCTCGGATATGCCGAGCAGATTTTGTACATGGTGCCCCACCTCGTGTGCGATGACATAAGCTTGTGCAAAATCCCCTGCAGCACCAAAGCGATCCTTTAAATCCTTATAGAAAGTTAAATCAATGTATACTTTATGGTCTGCAGGACAATAAAAAGGACCAACTGCAGAGCTCGCATTGCCACAAGCAGACTGAACACTATTGTCGAACAATGTAAGAACCGGTGGTTCATATTCCCTACCTAATTCCTTAAATTGTGCAATCCAAACTGAATCTGTAGACTCAAGTACACCCGCAACAAACTTACCCTCTGCATCCTGAGGCACTCCTCTTGCCCCATCTACATTTTCCTGCTGTCCGATAGGAAGCTGATTAACCAGACCGGAAAAATCCTGTCCAAAAATAAGTCCAAGTACCACAACGACAATAGCTGCGCCACCGCCAAGTACTTTACCTCCACTCATTCCTCTTCTGTCATCAATATTACCACTGCCTTTACCGAACCATTGCATAGAAATTTATATTTAATTAGGTGAATTAAACTTTGCGGCAATTGTTATACCAAAACCAGAAGAAAGGATATTTAACTGAAAGTAATTATCGCTTTATGGATTCTTTTTATCGTTTCTACTGCACCAAGCGCAACAGCAATATCAAAAACTCCTGGTCCAAACTTCCCTCCAACAAGCATAATCCTAAATGGCAACATTAGTTCCCCAGGTTTAAAATTATGTGCTGCAGCTAACGTCTTAAACTTTTCTTCCAATTCTAATCCTGTAAGTCCGTCTACTATTTCCAAAGCATAAGCTTCAAAAAACTTAGCTTTCTCAATAGTCCACTTGGGCTTAACCGCATCTAAATCATATGATTCCGGCGCAACAAAAAAGTAAATACTTTGAGGCACGAAATCGGTTAAAAGATTACAACGGTCTTTAATTAGGTCAATAATACCCTTTAGATATTGGTCATCATTCAATGCTATCCCATGCTCGGCAAAAGCTTGCTTTACAACAGGAAGAAGTATTTCTGCAGTCGCATTTTTAATCCACTCATGATTATACCATTTAGCTTTTTCAAAGTCAAATTTCGCTCCTGCTTTACTAATTCTTTCTAACGAGAACTTATCGATAAGCTCGCTCAAAGAGAAGATCTCCTGATCGGTACCGTCATTCCAACCAAGCATAGCCAAAAGGTTCACAAATGCTTCCGGCATAAAGCCCAGCTCCCTAAATCCTTTAGTCAGATCTCCTGTTTTAGGATCCGTCCAGTTTTGAGCATATACTGGGAAACCTAACCTATCACCATCTCTTTTGCTCAACTTACCATTCCCATCTGGTTTTAAGATTAATGGTAAATGTACCCACGCGGGCATCTCATCTTCCCAACCTAAATATCTCCATAAAAGGATATGAATTGGTGCTGACGGAAGCCATTCTTCACCTCTGAATATATGACTGATTTCCATTGCTTTGTCATCCGCTACTACAGCAAGATGATAAGTCGGCATCCCGTCAGCTTTTAATAAAACTTTGTCATCAACCAGGTTGGTCTCAAAGCTGACATGTCCTCTAATAAGGTCTGTAAAGGATACCGTCTCATTTTCGGGCATCTTAATACGCACAACATGGGGAGTGTTAGTGGCCAGCAATGCAGCTACTTCTGTCTCATTAAGTGTAAGTGAATTCCGCATCTCTCCACGAGTTGCTAATCCATATGTAAAATTTGGTATCTCTTTTCTTTTAGCATCCAACTCTTCAGGAGTATCAAAAGCGTAATAAGCATAACCATCTTCAATTAATTGATCTGCATACTGTTTATAAGTTGCTTTACGCTCACTTTGACGATAAGGTCCGAATGCTCCTTCATTTGCAGGACTTTCATCGGGAACAATTCCACACCAATCCAGACAAGAGGCGATATACTCCTCTGCGCCCTCTACAAAGCGGGTTTGATCAGTATCCTCAATACGTAAAATAAACTTCCCCTTATGCTTTTTTGCAAACAGATAATTAAACAAAGCGGTACGTACACCACCTAAATGTAGTCCCCCTGTTGGGCTAGGGGCAAATCTTACTCTTACTTTCTTTTCCATGATTACGAGTTACAAAGATATATTTTTTAGTGCTTTAGCATTATATTCATCCAATTTTGTAATGCACACCGCATTAAGTGTGTATTTTCAACAAAAAATAACACTCAAACAGCTGATAATCAACGCATTGTTTATCACAAAACTATAACTTGTATGAGTCTTGTATGACTCTCTAATGACTCTCATATGAGTATAGATGAGTCCAACCCATTTAAAACCCAGTTACAAGGGGCTATTATGTCTTTTATTATTTAGGCTGTTTCGCTGCATTTTCAAATGCTATTTTGTAATTTGCCCATATATTAATATGAATCCATACGAGAAAAAGCGCCGCTGGAAATTCTTTCTACTCATCTTTGCCATTGTTATTGGCACTGCTTCTGTTTTTTACAGCGACTTTTTTGTAAAAAAAATGGAGCGTGAGGAGCAACTTCAATTCCAACTATATGTAAAAGTGACCGAACAATCGTTGGCCATGTATGATGACGATCGTTATACAAGTTTGATTGATCTTATCAGGACAAATACAAAATTACCTGTTATTATGATTGATTCTGAAGGGGCAATTTTGGCCTATCAGGGCCTTGATTCAACCAAAACCAATTATGAAGTAGAAAAACAACCCAATAAAACCTATGACCCCGGGTATTTTGCAAGAGAGCTTAATAAAATGAAAACTCAACATCCTCCTACCCCAATTATTGGACTGGACGGAACACGATGGTATATTTATTATAAAGATTCGGCAACCTTAACTCAACTTCGCTATTTTCCTTATATACAGCTGGCAGTGATTGGCTTGTTCTTAATTACTGCCTACGTAGCTTTTAGCTCAGCCAGAAAAGCAGAACAAGATCAGGTTTGGGTAGGTATGGCTAAAGAAACAGCACATCAATTAGGTACTCCAATCTCTTCTCTGATGGCATGGGTTGAACTGATCAAATCAAGGTTTGATGCTGAGGACGACCCTTTGATTGCAGAAATGGAGAATGACATCAAACGACTAGAGGTCATTACCGATCGTTTCTCTAAAATTGGTTCAAAACCTATTGTAGAAGACCATGTCGTTTATACTGTTATTTATAATTTTGTAGAATACTTTAAACTACGTACTTCCGATAAAATTGTTTTTAAAATTTCAGGTGATGAGCAAGTACGCGCACTGTTAAATGTCCCGTTATTTGACTGGGTGATTGAAAATCTACTTAAAAATGCTGCAAATGCGATTGAAAATGAGGGGCACATTACTATAGACATTATCGAAAATCTAGCTAAAGAGGAGGTTTTTATTGATGTCACAGATACAGGAAAAGGCATTACACGCTCAAAGTTTGATGCAGTTTTCCAACCTGGCTATACTACGCGCAAACGGGGATGGGGTTTGGGGCTATCACTAACCAAAAGAATTATCGAAAACTATCATAATGGACAAATCTTTGTCAAGGATTCAGAACTTGGCAAAGGAACCACCTTTCGTATCATTTTAAAAAGCAGCATTACTTATGAACCGACCACAAACACATGAGTATCCCGTATGGGCTGAACAATACATTAGCCTTGTAGAAGGAGATGTAATGGAATTGTTGAAAAGACAGGCTACTGAATTTTCTGATTTTATAAATAGCCTCATTGAAAAGGCAGATTATGCTTATGCCCCTGGAAAGTGGACAATTAAACAACTAATTGGACATATTATAGATACCGAGCGGATCCTCGTATATCGTCTTACCTGTTTTGCCAGAGGAGAAAACCATGCTTTACCTGGTTTTGAAGAAGATGATTACGTTGCTAATGCACATTTTCAGGACAGGAGTTTACTAAGCCTGTCAGAAGAGTTTGCTTTACTGAGAAAAGCGAATATGTATTTGTTTGAATCACTTTCAGAAAAAGAACTAAATAGAAGCGGAACAGCTTCTGAGAGACAAATTACAGCGCGGGCATTACTTTATGTTATTCCTGGCCATATCATTCACCATACACAAATCATTAAAAGCCGTTACTTATGATCTGGTTTTCTGAATTTAGTCCTGAACAGTTAAATGACCGCCCTAAAAATCACATGGGTGCTTTTCTTGATATTAAATTTACTCAAGTTGAGGAAGATGCTCTAACAGGGACAATGCCCGTAGATGAGCGCACACATCAACCAGCCGGAATATTGCATGGTGGAGCGTCTGTTGTATTGGCAGAAACACTGGGAAGTGTTGCTTCTTATATGTGTATTGATCCAGAAAAATATCAGGCTGTAGGTCTTGAAATTAATGCGAACCACCTTAGGCCTGTTAAGTCAGGTCTGGTTACCGGAATATGTAAACCTCTGCATATAGGCGCAAAAACCCATGTTTGGGAAATTAAAATTTACAATGATAAAGGAAAGATGAATTGTATAAGCAGGTTAACAGTAGCTATAATTAAAAAAGCCTGATTAAAATCCAGTTTTTTTGATCTAAATCGACTATTTTAATTCAATTGGTAGCTCGATTAAGGTTTTATCCCAACCAAAAACCATATTAGCGCCTACTGCATTCGTTGTAAAAGTTATAGAAAAGCTTTCTAAAGTTTTATCCAATGATTTAACAGGCACTTCTGTTCTTAGAACATCCTTAGTTTCATCATAAGTAAATGAACCCCAACGGTCTGTCTGTTTATTTACAATCATTACCCATTTATCCTTATTTGGAATAGCAAATAAGCTATAGGTACCCGGCTTAATTGTCTTGCCTCCTATTTTTACGCGCTTAAAAAACTTAATCTCAGTATTCTCATTGGCACCTAAACGCCATACTTTTCCATACTGCTCTAAAACACCAAAAATTTCACGCCCCTTTTTTGCTGGCCTCGAATAAATAACCTTAATCAAAGGCAATGAACCATCCTTAGCTTTTGCAGCATTAAGCGGAAAATAAACAATATCAGCAGGACTGGAATCAATCGGCGAAAACTTCAATTCCTGAGCTTTCGCCATAAAGGCAAAAAGTATAAATACTCCGATAAAACTTATTCTTTTCATTATAAATTGCCTTAAATGATTAAGAACTAAGACTAATACTCGCGTCCTTTAACGACACCGTTTAAGAAAACTGCACCGAATATAAAACCAATAATTCCACCTAAAATAGACCAACCGAAACTACAAGTTATAATTGCAGCAGTCAAAATACCAAAAAACAGGCCTAAAACGTAGTAAACCCAGTCTAAACTATTGTTGTTCTCTTCTTTAATCATTATAATAATACTTAGGCTCCAAAGATATTGATTTATTTTATAAAGCAGGATTACATGTCAGCTTTTCGTCAATTAATTGAAAAATATTCTTCACCAAACAAAATTAATCAATCGATTGATTAATTTTGTTCCCCATAAATCTTTTAATGGAAAAGACAGACAAAAAGGCAAGTATCCTTGAAGCAGCAGAAAGACTTTTCTGTGAGCTGGGTTACGAAGCGACATCAACCCGCCAGATCGCAAAAGAAGCCTCAGCAAACATGTCCATGATTAACTATTACTTCGGTTCAAAAGAAGGAGTTTTCATGGAAATCATGTCCAAAAGGGTTGCTGACTTTGGTTCACAACTTAATAGCATTAACGAAGAAAAACTTCCCAGCATGGAAAAGCTATTAAAAATAATCGAATGCTATGCAACAAGGGTAATGTCCAACCATAGGTTCCACAAGATGATGCACCGTGAGTTTTCACTTCCCCACAGGCCTGAAATGTTCTTAAAGATAAAGAATGCTATGGGGGCCAACCTCACGATCATAGAAGAGATTATCAATGCAGGCATCACTGAAGGAAGTTTTAAACAGGTAGATGTTAGAATGCTCATTGCAACAATAATGGGAACAATAAGTAATGTTGCTGTCTCTCCTGCAAAAATCACTTATGGAACAACTTTGGACATTAATAGAACCGAGGATAAAAAACTGATTACCTCCAGATTAATTGCTCATTTAAAAGACCTTATCGTCACCTTTTTAACTCCTAAAAATGACACGTAAATCAATCCGATTAGGCTTCTTAGCTTCTCTTATCCCAGGGATCCTTTATGCCCAGGAGATCAAAAAATTAAGTCTGCCAGAAGCTATAACTCTCGGGATAGAGAATAGCAAAAATTTAAAACTTTCACAGAATAGAGTCGATCAAGCTATTGCAAAACTAAATACGGTAAAGGACAACGTATTGCCTACCGCAAAGGCTTCTTTTCTGTACAATCATGCAGAAATTCCAACAAACACCTTAAGCATTGGAGGGGCAAATCCTATCCATTTACCAAAACTTGCTGATGCATTCGTCGGAACCGCATCTGTCGAAGAGCTCATTTATGGTGGTGGTAAATTGAGATATGCTGAGGAATCTACCCGACTTCTTACCGAAGTAGCAAGGCTTGACACCGACAAAAGCCAGGAAGAAATCAGCTATGCGATTATTAACACTTACTACTCCTTATTTAAAGTTATTCAAAGTAAAAAGGTTATAGCTCAAAATCTTGAATCAATTGATAGTCAGCTCAAACAGTCACAGCGCTTTTTTGAACAGGGAATTGTCACTAAAAATGATGTATTAAGATTTCAGCTTCAACAGGCAAATGTGTCGCTTACAGAGCTGGAAGCAGAAAATAACAGGAAAATCATCAACTACAACCTGGATGTATTACTTGGATTAAGCGAAAACACAGAAATCGAAATTGCCGATCCTTATGCTGCACTTAAAGCTACGGCTCCATTAAATTCCTATCTAGAAATGGCCTTTTCTGACAGGCAAGAGCTTAAACAACTTGAGCTACAGAACAAAGTGGCAGATGTGAACTTAAAGTCCGTTAAAGCGAATACATTACCAACAGTTGGTGTTGGTGCAAACCTATATTATATCAATCCAAGTGGAAAATTCATTCCTCCTACCGACCAATTCATTATGCCTGTGACATTGGGCGCTAACGTATCATGGAATATTGGAAATTTATGGACCAATAAGAACAAAGTTACTGAAGCAAGAATTCAGCAAAAAGAAATTGGCATACAGAAAAGCATTGTATCTGATCAGTTGAAAACAGAAATCAACAGGAACTATCAAAATTACCAGCTGTCTTTAAAAAAGATTAAAGTCCTTGAAACCGCAATTACTCAAGCCACAGAAAATGATAAGTTGCTCGCTTCAAAATACAAAAACAATGTTGCATCTGCTATTGATAGAATTGATGCGGAGACCTTACTATATCAGGCAAAAATCAATTTAGAACTTGCCAAAGCTGATGCTGGTCTAGCTTACTATACCCTACTAAAATCTACCGGAAAAATTTCTCAATAACCACTTAACAAATCAGGCAATGACAACTGAAAAGAAAAAAAAGAATAAAGTAATTCCAATCATATTAGGAACCCTCATCCTTATAGGTGCCATATTTGGCATTAAAGAATATATCTATTATAGCAAGCATGTTGATACTGATGATGCACAGATTGATGGAGACATCAGTCCGGTTGTAGCCCGTGTGGGCGGTTATGTAAAAGACATTAAATTCGAAGAGAATACAAAGGTTAACGAAGGTGATGTGCTCGTTACATTGGACGACAGGGATTATAAAATAAAGCTGGAGCAGGCAATTGCAGGCCAAAAAGGAGCTAATGCAGGAGTCGGAGTTTCTGAATCTCAGATTGTAGCAACTGCTGCCAATACCAGCACAGCAAAAGCTAATATTGAAGCTGCAAGGGTTAAATTAAATCTCGCTCAAAAAGATTACGAGCGATATTTCAACTTGGTAAAAGACGGCTCAGTTACTCAGCAACAATTTGATCAGGCAAAAGCTCAGAAAGAGTCTGCTCAGGCTGCTTTTACCGCTGCAAATGATCAATATCAGGCTGCGGTAAAACAAGTAGGTACGACACAATCTCAACTTGCAGTAAGCAACAGTGGTGTAAATCAACGTCAGGCTGATGTAGATTTTGCGAAACTACAGTTGTCTTATACAGAAATCAAAGCCCCAACTACGGGTATCGTCTCTAAAAAGAATATCCAGAAAGGTCAGTTGATACAACCTGGACAATCATTATTTGCGATAGTAAACGACAATAGCATTTATGTTACTGCGAATTTTAAAGAAACACAACTGGAGGATATAAAAGCTGGTTCTAAAGTTAGAATCGAGGTTGATGCTTACCCTAAAGAAGATGTGGAGGGGGAAGTTTACAACTTTGCTCCTATTACTGGTGCAAAAGGATCTTTATTGCCACCTGACAATGCTACAGGCAACTTTGTGAAAGTAGTACAACGAGTTCCTGTAAAAATAAAAATCACAAAAGCTCAAAAGGAAGTGCTTGAAAAACTTCGTCCTGGTATGAGCGTTAAGGTTTCCGTTTCTATAAAAGACTAACCGATGGCCGAGCAAGGTTTAAAAAAGTGGATCATTACTTTTACTGTGATCACAGCTTCGCTACTGGAGCTGATTGACACTACGATTGTAAATGTAGCAATTCCTCAAATACAAGGTAACCTGGGCGCAACACTTGAAGATGTAGCCTGGTTATCTACCGGCTATGCAGTTGCCAATGTAATAGTATTGCCCATGTCAGGATGGCTTGGGAGCCGTTTTGGACGTAAAAACTACTTCTTATTTTCGATTATTCTGTTCACCATAGCATCATTCCTTTGTGGAAATGCAACCAATCTTGAAGAACTTATAGCCTTCAGAATACTGCAGGGGCTTGCAGGAGGGGGGCTTATTTCAACAGCCCAGGCCATCCTAATTGAGACCTGGCCAAGAGAAGACGTAGGTATCGCCACAGCCTTATTTGGACTTGGAGCCGTAGTAGGACCGACAGTTGGCCCTACTATTGGCGGCTATTTACTCGAAATCAGTTCCTGGCCGCTAATCTTTTATGTAAATATTCCCGTCGGAATTCTTGCAGCGTATTGTACATACATGTTTGTCAGGGAGACCCCAAAAGACGGACAGGGTATGCCAGTAGATTGGTGGGGTATTCTTTTACTTGCTATAGCTGTAGGCAGTTTACAAACCGTATTGGAAAAAGGGGAAAGTGAAGATTGGTTTGCAACACCTTATATTACAGCACTAGGGGTGACTTCAGTCCTGGGTTTAATATTATTCATTTGGAGGGAACTAAGTACTGACCACCCGATTGTAAACTTTAAAATTATGCGCCACAGAAGCTTTTCCGTGGGGATGTTTACCTCATTTATACTAGGTTTTGGATTATACGGTTCTGTATTCGTATTCCCTGTTTTTTGCCAGAATCTATTGGGTTTTTCTCCCTTACAAACCGGAGAACTCTTATTCCCCGGAGGCTTGTGTACTATTGTAATGATGCCTTTTATTGGGATTATGCTGAAGAAAAACATACCTGCCCAGTTTATGGCCACTATAGGCATGTTCTTATTCTTCGTGTTCTGCTCTATGTTGAGCAAATCAACTTTACAATCAGGAACAGGTGATTTCTTTCTTCCCTTAATTATCCGTGGTGTTGGAATGGCATTGTTATTTGTTCCTTTAACTACGCTAGCTATTCAAGATCTGAAAGGGGCTGAAATAGGCCAGGGCTCTGGACTAAACAATATGATGCGCCAACTTGGGGGCTCATTTGGGATTGCTGCATTAACAACCCTCATACATGTACGCCAAGGCTTCCATAGGAGCAATCTCTTGGTTAATGTAAATGAGTATAACCCGGCCTTTAACGAACGTTTCAATGGATTTGTAAATAGTTTTATGGCTAAAGGATACAACTATCTGGACGCAAAAACGCTGGCGATCAAAGCAATTGAGGGTACCGTAACAAAACAATCCCTCCTGCTTACCTATAGTGACGCCTATTGGGTAGCGGGACTCATTTTATTATGTTCAATTCCTTTATTGTATTTGCAAAAGTTCAAAAAGAACGTTGCAGTTCCTGCCGATCTTCATTAAAAAAACGGCCGTTAGTTGTCTAACGGCCGTTTTACCTCAAAAAAATTAACAATTAAACTGCACAAATTAGCGCCTCCGCTAAAATATACATGTCCTTAAAAGACTTTATTGAATCTCTATATATCTAAGTTAGCAGTTTTTACAATCAAATCAAAATAATTTATTGCCTCATTAAGGGGTTATTTGGAACATTTTTGCTAGATTAAGCGCGAAAATATTTCGCCTAAATTATGATGCAAAAACAACGAGCAAAAGGTCAGAGAGAGTCTATATTTAATAATGAAGTCGTATCCCGGTTCGAACTTTATAATAGCCTCTTCCTTACCCTTCCGTTCTACAAAGTTAAAGACACCGGTACTTTATTACCCCTATTTATTAAATACTGCGAAGATGGAGTGAATAATCACGATACTCCTGCAGATATTATCAATGCATTTTTTAAGAAGTATACGCAGAACCACTCAAACAAGGACATTATCGACCTTCTTTTCCGCTTTATTCAATACATAGAGCGCCAGGTGGTACTATTTGATGCGGTAGAAGATGCTTCCTTTAATAAGTTAAATGCAGCTGACGAGCACAATGCTTTGTTATCTTACTTAAAGAAGGGTGTAGACAACAAAGCCCTGAATGATAAGATTGAAAAGCTGATAGATGAGTTTTCTCTTCGCCTGGTATTAACGGCACACCCTACTCAATTCTATCCTGGCAGTGTTCTTTCTATCATAACTGACCTTACTACGGCCATCAAGACCAATGATATTACAACCATCAACCTCTTGTTGCACCAGTTAGGGAAAACACCTTTTTTTAATAAGAAATCACCAACTCCGGTTGATGAAGCTTTAAGTCTTGCCTGGTATTTAGAAAACGTATTTTACTTTGCCGCAGCAAATATTCAATCAGAAATAGATAAAAGCCTGAATGATTATAACCTTGAGTCGAAAAAGATTGTAGAACTTGGATTCTGGCCTGGAGGGGATAGAGATGGCAATCCTAATGTACATACAGATTCCACTATACAGGTTTCCAAAATGTTACGCCAAATCCTATTCCGTTGCTATTACCGTGATTTCAGAAATCTAAAACGCCGAATTACGTTTAGAGGTGTTGAAGAACCAATTGCGATTATACAAGACGTTTTATATAAAAATGCCTTTGACCCGAACATTGCAATGGAGAATATTGCTGATTTCCTGATTGAAAATCTCAATAAAATCCTGACGACATTAAATGAAAACCATGATGGTTTATTTTCTGATCTGGTAACAGACCTGATCAGAAAAGTAGAGCTTTATGGTAGCCACTTTGCTTCATTAGATATCAGACAGGATAGCCGTGTGTTAAGAAATGTACACACTTTCTGTCGCCAAAGCAAGCCAATTGTTTCTCTTTTCCCAGAGAATTATAATAGCCTTTCTGAAGCGGAAAAGATTAAAAATCTTTCTTTCAAAAGCGCAAAGTTAAATTACTCGGACGCGAACGATCCATTGATTGATGATACACTGCAGACCATTGCAGAGATTAAGCAAATTCAAGAGAGCAGTGGAGAATTAGCCTGTCACCGCTTTATTATTAGTAATTGTCAGCAAGCAAGTGATATTCTTCAACTTATTGAGCTATTCCTTTGGAGCGGTTGGGAAGAAAATGACCTTTCAATAGACTTTGTTCCATTGTTTGAAACCGTGCATGATTTAGCTGATGCTGCTGAAATCATGGATACACTATATGCACATCCTTTCTACAAAAAACACCTGAAAAGAAGAGGAAATAAACAGCATATTATGCTTGGCTTCTCTGACAGTACCAAAGATGGTGGTTATTTAATGGCCAACTGGTCAATTTTTAACGCAAAAGTTTCTCTTACAAAAACAGCAAACGAGCATAACATCCAGCTTGCATTTTTTGACGGACGTGGAGGGCCTCCTTCACGTGGTGGTGGAAAAACACATCGTTTCTATGCCTCTATGGGTAAAGAGATTGCCAATAAAAACATACAATTAACCGTACAGGGTCAAACGATCAGTTCGCAATTTGGATCAATTGATAGCGCAGAGTTTAACATTGAGCAATTAATTAATGCAGGAATATCTGCAGGTATTAAAGAAACACACAACATTCTTTTAGATCCGCTGCACAAAGGATTACTTGATACCATGGCTGAAGACAGCTACGAGGCTTATGTTTCTTTACGCCAACATCCATTATTTTTAAGTTATCTGGAGAAATTCTCTCCACTCCCACTTCTATCTAAAATAACCATTAGCAGCAGACCGGTGAAACGTAGCTCTGGCGGTTCATTGAAACTGGAAGACCTTAGGGCAATTGGTTTTGTAACAGCATGGAGCCAATTGAAACAAAACATTCCAGGTTTCTACGGAATGGGGACCGCTTTAAAAAATCAGGAAGATCAAGGAAACTGGGATAAGGTGGTAAAAACATATGAGGAATCAGGGTACTTTAAAACCATTATCGACAACTGTATGATGTCGATGAGCAAATCTGATTTCTCTATCACTGCACATTTTGCGAATGATAAAGAATACGGTGCATTCTGGAAAACACTTTATGAAGAATTTAAGCTTTCTAAGGCAATGTTATTGAAGTTGTCGGGACATGCTACTCTAATGGAGAATTATCCCGTTGAAAAGACTTCTATTGCGGTTAGAGAAAAGATTGTTCTACCTCTTGTATTAATCCAGCATTATGCTTTGGAACAATTACAAAACGAAATAACTGACGAGGAGCAACAATCATACGAAAAATTAGCAATCAGAACGGTTTATGGTATTGTAAATGCCGGCCGAAACCTTGCATAATAAAACCAAACCGGCTAAGCCCGGTTTGATCATAAAAAAAGCGAACCATTGGTTCGCTTTTTTTATTGTTTTAATAGCTAAAATTAATGTCTACCTATCGATTGAGCCCATTACTTTTTGACCAAAGGCATTTAAAGCATCTTTTTCAAGGGCACCTGCTTTTACACTTTCATGTACTTCCAGTGCACCACAGATATTGGTAATCATTTCACCTGCTACATCAATTTCTTCCTCACTTACCCCCCTGAATTCACAAAAAGCTTCTAACACTGTAAGTGTTGCTTGAAGGTCTTCAGCTGTAGTATTTTGGAATAATTGTCTAATAACTGGAATCTTCATTATTTTATCTTATTAAATAGTTCGCCTAACATTTCTGCTTTGTTGGTTTGCACCTGATCAACTAATACACCTCCTTCGAAAGCCGCAAAAGTTGGTAAATTATCAACATTAGCAAGCTTACGTGAAGCAGGAAGTTTCTCCGCGTCCACCATTAAAAAAGTAACATCTTCGTTTTCAGCAGCTAATTTCTTGAATTTTGGTTTCATGATCCTGCAGTTTCCACACCATGATGCAGCATACTGAACCATTACTTTGTTGTTTTCAGCAACATATTGTTGAAGATTATCTTCTGTTAATTCTAAAAACATAATTCTCCTTTTTTTATTAGTTAGCGCTCAGGTATTCTGCAACGCCAGTTCTGTTAGCGCTCATTGCTTCTTTACCTTCTTCCCAGTTTGCAGGACATACTTCGCCATGTTTCTGAACGTGAGCATAAGCATCAATTAAGCGCAAATATTCTTTTACATTTCTACCTACAGGCATATCATTAACACTTTCGTGGAATACTTTACCAGTCTCATCAACTAAGTAAGTTGCTCTGTAAGTTACATTTGAACCTGTGAATGATTCATTTCCTTCTTCATCATATTCTACCTCTTGTTCTACAATACCTAAAATGTTAGCTAAGTGTCTGTGAGTATCCGCTAAGATTGGATAAGTAACACCTTCAATACCTCCATTATCTTTTGCTGTGTTTAACCAAGCAAAATGAACTTCGTTAGTATCGCAAGAAGCACCAATTACGATTGTATTTCTTTTTTCGAAATCAGGAAGAGCAGCCTGAAATGCATGTAATTCTGTCGGACAAACAAAAGTAAAATCTTTTGGATACCAGAATAATAAAACTTTTTTCCCTTTGCTTACAGCCTCTTCAAATATGTTGATTTTTAAATCATCGCCCATTTCGGACATTGCATCAATACTAACACTTGGGAATTTTTTACCTACTATTGCCATAATTATATTTTGTTTTTTATTGTTGATTTTTTGATAGTGCAAAGGTAAGGCTATACTTAGTCAAAAACAACCAAATCGCAGATATAACACATACTTAATCTTGATATGCATATAGACAAAAACTATTTCCCAGAACAACAAATTAGTTTTAGACTATTGCTCTTTAAGTGTTTTTTCAAAAAGTTTAAATACCCTTTTGTATTCATCAGTCCAGCTACCTGGAGTCACAAAACCATGATCCTCAACAGGATAAACTGCAAGCTCCCAGTTATTTTTCCCCAATTCAATCAACCGCTGTGAAAGTCTTACCACATCCTGAAAATGCACATTCACGTCAACCATCCCATGGCACATGAGTAAATGACCTTTAAAGCCTTCAGCAAAATAGATTGGAGAGCTTTGCTTATATGCCTTTTCGTCATTAAAAGGCTCATTTAAAATATTTGAAGTATAACCATGATTATAATGTGCCCAATCAGTAACCGATCTTAAAGCCGCTCCACTTGAAAAAACATCTCCCTCCTTAAACAAGGCCATCAAAGTGATAAAACCTCCGTAAGAGCCTCCATATAACCCCACATGCATAGGATTCACTCCGTACTTATCAACCAACACCTTAACACCATCTATCTGATCGGTCAGGTCCTTTCCTCCCATATGCCTGTAAATACCAGTTCTATGGTTTCTTCCATAGCCGGCGCTTCCTGTATAATCAATATCAATTACGGTATATCCGTTGTCAGCAAGCATGTTGTTAAACATATACTCTCTTGAATATTGGCTCCACCAATAATGCACGTTTTGTAAATACCCTGCGCCATGCACAAAAACAACTGCCGGGTGGTTAGGATGAGGGTTCTTTGCAGGGTAAACCCTGGCATACACATCGTCTCCATATCTGTTTTTAAAAGCAATAAGATCGGGCGTACGCCATGGATAAGAATCAAATTCAGACGTGGTTGATTTCGTTACCTTTACTGCCTTTGCGCCTGCCTTATTTGCTTGCAAATAAAGTTCCCAGGGCTTATCCATGTAAGAATAATTTATTGCCAGCCATTTTTCATCCGGAGATAAAAGCACTTGATTCCCTCCTTTCATGGTCGTTAACTGCTCCATTTTGCCCCCATCAACACTCAATTTATAAAAATGGGTAATTCCTGGATGCTCCTTATTTGCTTGAAAATAAAAGCACTTCTTATTCTTTGAAAGTTGCAATTCCTGCACCTCCCATTTCCCAGAGGTAAGTTGCTTTTTCTCACCCGTACGTACGTTGACGATATAGACATGTGCATATCCGGTAGCTTCACTCCTGTAATAAATCCGGTCTTCATCCAACCAGGCAACCTCTCCAGCTCCCGGCCCACCTATCCAGGCTTCATCACGCTGTCGGTCAATATTCTCAAGTTCCCCTGTTCTCGCATCTAGTTTTAATAACCACAAATCCTTATTGTCTTGGGCTAAAGCAAGTATTACCGCAGCGGAGCCTTTTTCATTCCAATATGGTCCTTTTAAGTCTATGCTTCGATCTACATTTCTCTCTTTCTCTTCCTCTAACTTTGTTGGATAATCTTTTAGATAATCAGGGAGGTCCTTTATTCCAGGAATCCTACGTATTTTAATTTTGTAAGTCGTATCATTATTGACATCATACACATAATTTTCTGATGATGGCAAAAGGCCTCCTACCTTTTTCCTTGTAACAAGATCCTCAGTATACCCGGAAGCAGTAACATAATTGGGTACAATAGTATTTTTTTCCGCCCGCGGACCAATACTAAGCTGGTAAGAAATATAAGAGGCATCTGGACTAACCACAATATTCTGAATCCCTTTATCGCCGATATAAATGGGCTTCAATTTGTGGGTCGAGTCAAGTTGGTTTCCACGCTTGGACTTTCCCTTATCTGCTGATCGAATCACCTCAAAAAGGACTTTTTGTTGCTGTTTTAACCAACTTTCCTGCTCTCCAGAAGTTTTTTCTCTAGTTTTACCTTCAGCCCTGACAAAATTAGTTAGCTGTTTTAATTCTGCTGTTCCAACATTAAGCTCAAAGACATTTTCATTCTTCTGAAAAACAACGTGGCCATTACGCAAAAAACGGGGATTGCTTTCGTACTCCAAGGTATTAGTAAGCCGCAAACCTCTTTTGTTTTTTACATCATAGGCATAAATATCGCCTCCTTTTTCTGCAATACCCCAGGAACGATCTGAATTATACTTGTAGCCCATTCCAACGGCTCTATCAGCAAACTTTCTATCTTCCTTTTTAAGCTTACCAGATGAAACATCCAAAACATAACATTCAGTGGTATCTTTTTTTTCTGGATTCCATTCAAAAAACAATGTTTTGCTATCTGAGGACCAACGGTACCCTGAAGGAGAAGGGCCAATCCATTTCTGATCCCTCATAATCTTCTCAACAGATAGTGGGGCCAGCTGCTGAGCCCCGGCAGAGGAAAACAGAAAACATAAAAAGACCGTTAAATATCTCATCAGTAAAATTTTATCTGATTACTCTTCCTGTTTTATCTATGCTTACTATAAATGGGTTCAAATACTCTTCAATTAATACAGCAAATTCCCTCCTATTGATCGATCTGTTCAGTTCATACTTTCCCTTAAACCGATATTGCTTCTCCCATTTCTTTTTGATCAGCTCCTTTGTGCTTTCAGGAGACTTATTCCCGACCATACAAACCAAACTAATTGTAGACCCCAAGGTCATGTTCTCCTCTTTATAGTCATCAAACCAAATCTGAGCTTTATAATAAAATTCTTTTATAGGTTCCTTTATTTCTGCTGTCGTCACTTCTTGATCTGGCATAAAAGCCGCTTTTCCATTTGCAAATCCTGCTTTCAAAAAACCCGACAAACCGACATATTGAATTGCAGCCCAGTTTGGATCATCATGATTAACATCGGCAAAAGGAACTACTGCAAGTTTATAATTCAGCAGCTCTTTCTGAATGATTTTAAGATCGGCAAGAGAGGTTTTTGTCCTGAAAAACACAGCATATGCGGCAACAGCTCCCGCTGCCTGCCCTGCGGCAATACTTTCATGCTTTCTATCCAGCATAATCAGATTTTCTTGTTCGGGAATCTGAAAATTGGATAAAGGAATAATATTAGCATTTGAATTCCCCAATTCATATCCTGCACTAAGGCTCAATCTATAAAGGTTATCATTATAATTAAATGTCCTCCATAATTTTTGCGCCATGTCAGGCAGGCCTGTACCGTCTGCATTCACCAAAACCTCAGCTTTAATCGTCCGCCCATCTGCAAGAGAAACATTCCAACCATTCCCAGAACGTCTAATGCTATTCGTCCCCTTAATATGAGCCCTTTTTATACTTCGTATTACGGTAAGGTTTTTAAGGCTATCTGCCCATGTTTTAAGCACTTCATTTGCCCTGACCTCATCAATTAGGATTTTACCCATATTATCAGTAATTGATTTTGAAACAGGCATCCTTTTCAAAAACTGAGCTTCCAGACCAGTGCTCATGCCTTTCCCTGATATTGAAATTTTCAATCCGGGTTCCTGAATCAGCATCACAGTTTTAACCCCTGATATTGCCGATTGAAAACCGGCTCCAATGGCATTACTCCCATTACCTATAACCAGCACTCCGGTTTTAATGGTTTGTCCTCCGGCAATCTGTGCAAACACCGAAACCAAGAAAACAATAAATAATCCCTTTTTCATCTGTATATTTAAGTCTTTATGATCTAATAAGATCAATTTAATGAATTTAACAAGCCCGCCATGACTCAAATGTTCGATTCTATTTTTGAAGCACAGCAAAAACATAAATATACGCTTAGAAACACCAATGCTGCACAAAGAATTCAAAAATTAAAATCTTTAAAAGCAACTATTGAAAGAAATGAGCACCATATCTATGATGCACTACAAAGTGATTTAAGAAAAAACCAGTTCGAAGCTGCAGTAACAGAAGTGATATTTATTTATGGTGAAATTGATTTTGCTATTAAGAATCTGCACAGATGGATGAAACCAACCCGTGCAGGAAAAAGCATGGCTAGTTTGATGGCAAAAAATAGAATCTATTATGAACCAAAAGGAGTTTGTCTTATTATTTCTCCCTGGAATTACCCTTTTCAACTCATGATGTCTCCCTTACTTTCGGCAATTGCGGCAGGTAACTGCGCTATATTAAAACCCTCTGAATTAAGTCCTGCAACAAGCAAAGTTATAAGCAAAATAATAAAGGAATGTTTTGATGAACAGGAAATATGTTGTTTTGAAGGCGACGTTTCTGTATCCACAGCATTGCTTAAATTCCCATTTGATCACATCTTCTTTACCGGAAGTCCGGCTATTGGTAAAATAGTAATGGAAGCTGCCGCAAAAAATTTAACCTCGGTAACATTAGAACTGGGAGGCAAATCACCAACAATAATCGATCAACAAGCTAATCTTAAAAATGCTGCAGAAAAAATCGCATGGGCTAAGCTTATCAATGCAGGGCAGACTTGTATTGCTCCCGATTATGTATTAATACCTAAGAACAGGCAAGAAGAGTTTATAAGAGAATACAGCAACGCAACCCAGCGAATGTTCTTTAAAAATCCACAGGAAATTAATGAAGATATATATGCAAAAATCATCAATCAAAAACATTTCAAGAGGATAGTAGCGCTCATAGATGATGCAAGAGCTAAAGGCGCAACAATATCTTTAGGGGGACAGCATCAAGAGGAGGTTCAAACGATAAATCCGACACTTCTTACAGAGCTTCCTGCAAATGCCAATATTATGGAAGAAGAAATATTTGGCCCGGTTTTACCCCTTATTACTTATAAACTGCTTGATGAAGCAATTGAAATGGTGAACAGCAAGAGTAAGCCTCTTGCCTTATATATATTTAGCGACAATGGTAAAAATGTACGTCACATTATCAAAAACACCTCTGCAGGCGGAACTTGTGTAAATGATGTCCTCATCCATATATCTAATCCAAAGCTCCCCTTTGGAGGAGTAAATAGCAGTGGAATGGGAAGTTGTCACGGCATTTTCGGTTTTAAATCCTTTTCTCACGAGAGAACTGTCGTTTTCCAGTCAGCAATGAACATGAGCAGCATGATTTATCCTCCATATGACCGTAAATCATGGGTCTTAAAACTATTAAAAAAAATCATGTAAGGCTAGCCAATCCTTACAGAGGTCATGGTTAACGAGCCACCTACAGCTTTATCATTAAATAAAGAAACATCTTCTTTAACATTTTGCAAACCAAGCGTATACATTAGAGGAAGGTAATGTTCAGGAGTTGGAATAGCAAGCATAGCTGCAGCACCCAAATTTTTATAGTTAGCAAGCTGCTGGTGCTCTTTGTTCAAGATTAAACTTTTAAATTTATCATTCATTTCCAAAGCCCAATCAAATCCACCACCATTGATCATTTCCCAACTCATCATACGAAGGTTGTGCACCATATTACCACTCCCTAAAATCAAAACCCCTTTTCTACGTAATTGATAAAGCTCTTTTGCCAGATTGTAATGATAGTTAGCGTCTTTTGTGTAATCAATGCTTAATTGTAATACTGGAATATTAGCTTCAGGATACATATGCTTTACAACCGTCCATGCACCATGATCAAGCCCCCAATCGTGATCTAGTTCAACTGCTGCACTATATACAAGGCCTGCGGTTTCCAATGCCAGAGCAGGATCGCCCGGTGCAGGATACTGCACATCAAACAAAGCTTGCGGGAATCCCCCAAAATCATGAATGGTTTTTGGGAAGTCCATTGCTGTAATGTGTGTACCACGCGTAAACCAGTGAGCAGAAACAACAAGAACAGCCTTTGGCTGTGGTATGTCTTTTGCAATACCAGCCCATTTTAAACTAAATTCATTGTCTTCAATTCCGTTCATTGGGGAACCATGACCAATAAACAAAACAGGCATTAACGAATCCTGTACAGGAAGCGCGCTGGTAAAATTATTGAACTGTGATAAATTTGACATCTCTTTAAAAATTAACCCTTTAAAAAACAAAAATCCCGCATTGTCATCCACCTGACAAATGCGAGATCCCTGCCTCCCCTTGCATTAAACAAGGCAGAATTTGTTAAGTGCCTTAGATCTTTTACAAATAATTACTTAGCCTGAACAAATTGCAGGTTTACTGTAATTTTAATATCCTTTGCAATCCCCGCTCCTGTTGGATCGTATTTAATATTATAATCCATGCGGTTAATGTTTGTTGTTGCAGTAAAGCCAGCTTTGGTATTTCCTTTATCATCTTTAATCGTACCACCATGGGTTACAGCAAATACAACGTTTTTAGTCACATCGCGAATGGTTAATTTTCCAGCTAACGCATAAGTGTTTCCTTTGATTTTCTTGAAAGCAGTACTCTCAAAAGTCATTTTTGGATATTTTTCAGCATTGAAGAAATCATCCGTTTTTAGGTGATTATCTCTCATTTCAACATTTGTACTAATACTGTTTACATCAACCGTAAAGTCAATTTTAGCATCTGTTAAATCTTCTTTAGCTGCAACAAATGAACCGTCAAATTTTTTGAATCCCCCTTCAACAAATGAAATTCCTGTGTGTTTTACAGAAAAGTTCACAAATGAGTGCATTGGATCTACAGTCCACTTCGTTTGTGCGAATGACGCAACACTGATTGACAATGCAACCAGGAATAAAAATACTTTCTTCATAATCTTGAATAATTAAGTTACAAAGCTATAACGAATTTCTTGCGTAATTGTTGACCTATGATAAGAAATTGTAAGCTTAGCAATTTATTTCAACTACCTAATAAAGCAGATTAACCTTAACTTAGCCGGGTAATTAAACTGAAAATGAAGAATTATTTAACCATAATGCTTTGCCTGTGCTTTATTTCAGCCTATTCAGCAAAGCCAAAGCATCAATACGTTAAAATTAAAACAGAACAGGGCGAATGTATCATCCGTCTTTATAATGAAACGCCTCTACATCGCGACAACTTTCTTAAACTCACTAAAAAAGGCACTTATAATGGGTTGCTTTTTCATAGGGTAATTAAAGAGTTTATGATACAAGGTGGCGATCCTGACTCAAAAAATGCAACAAAAGGTAGCTTGCTTGGGGAAGGGTCTGTTGGTTATACTGTTCCCGCAGAATTTAACGACAGTTTGTTTCATAAAAAGGGGGTGCTTGCTGCAGCCAGGGATAATAATCCAGAAAAAGCCTCTAGTGGTAGCCAGTTTTACCTGGTACAGGGTAAAAAATTCACAGATGAACAGCTCGATGCAGTGGAGACAAAACGACTGAAATTTAAAATCCCTGAATGGCAGAGGGCAATTTATAAAAACCTGGGAGGGGCTCCTCACTTAGACCGTACCTATACTGTTTATGGCGAGGTAGTAAAAGGCATTGACATGATAGATAAGATTGCTATTCTAGAAACTGATAAAAACAACAGACCTCAGAATGATGTAAAAATGACGGTTACCATTTTAAAACGTCGTGAGGCCAAAAAGCTAGAGAAAGAACTAAAAAAACAATCCAAAACTATTCCCGATCTTAAAACCGCTTAAAATCCATACTCACGATGAAGATTATTTCCTATAACGTTAATGGCATCCGCTCCGCCTCTACTAAAAACTTTTTTGGATGGCTACAAGCTACAGATGCCGACATGATCTGCTTACAAGAAGTAAAGGCAATGCCTTCTCAAATTCCGGAAATCATTGGATTAATAGAGCAACTCGGATACCATCATTACTGGTTCCCTGCCGAAAAAAAGGGTTACAGTGGTGTTGCCATCCTTACTCGCATCAAACCCAATCATGTAGAATATGGTTGCGGGGAAGAATGGATAGATAAGGAAGGAAGGATTTTAAGGGCTGATTTTGATGATTTCTCGCTAATGAGTCTTTATATGCCTTCTGGATCAAGTGGAGATGAGAGACAAGTGAAAAAGTATGAATTCATGCGTTTCTTTGACACCTATATTGCCGGGTTACGTAATGAATTCCCAAATCTGATCATTTCAGGCGATTATAACATCTGCCATACAGCCATAGATATTCATAACCCGAAATCCAATGCCAACTCTTCAGGATTCCTCCCAGAAGAACGTGAATGGATGGAATTGTTTTTAAATAATGGCTTTATTGATACCTTCAGACATTTTAATAAAGATCCCCATCATTATACATGGTGGAGCTTCAGGGCCAATTCAAGATCAAAGAACCTGGGTTGGCGCATAGATTATCATCTTGCTACACAACCGATGTTAGAAAGGCTTAAAAAAGTAACCATTCTTGCAGACGCTATTCACTCCGACCACTGTCCTGTTTTACTAGAGCTTAACGTATAATCATGTCAGCATTACTTATTACCAATATTGGAACCTTAGTTGGTATACATCCACAGAATACATTGATGTTAAGAGGGCAGCAAATGCAATCGCTTCCTATACTTGAAAATGCATGGATTTTATGTGAGGACGGAAAAATTTCTGATTTTGGAAAGATGGAGCGGATCCCTGAGCAGTTGCCCAATCACCTGGTTACACATAATGCTCAACAAGGATTCGTGTTCCCTTCATGGTGTGATTCCCACACACATATCGTCTTTGCCGCATCGCGAGAAGAGGAATTTGTGATGAAAATAGATGGTAAGAGTTATGAAGATATTGCTGCTGCCGGAGGTGGGATATTAAATTCCGCAAAAAAAATGCAGTCTGCATCAGAAGATGAGCTCTATCAATCTGCATCCAAACGCCTTTCTGATATGATCAATCAGGGAACCGGAGCTGTAGAAATTAAAAGTGGCTATGGATTAAGTACCGATAGCGAACTTAAGATGCTAAGGGTTATCCAGAGATTAAAGAACAATTTTAACATTCCAGTAAAGGCATCATTCCTTGCTGCTCACGCCTACCCTCCAGAATACAAAAATGACCACGAGGGATATCTTAAGCTAATTATCGACGAAATGCTGCCAAAAATAGCAGGAGAAGGTCTGGCTGATTATATGGATGCTTTTTGTGAACAAGGATTCTTTTCTGTTGAAGATACAGATCGGTTACTACAAGCGGGGGCAAAATATGGGTTAAAGCCAAAGATACATGCCAATCAACTTTCTGTGTCGGGCGGTGTACAAATTGGAGTAAAACATCAGGCTGTATCTGTTGATCATCTGGAAGTTACTGATCATGCGGTAATTGAAAGCCTGCAATCTAGTAATACCATTGCTACATTATTACCCTCTTGTTCTTTCTATCTCAATATCCCATTTGCCAATGCCAGAGGGCTGATGAATGCGAACATTCCGGTTGCAGTAGCGACGGATTATAATCCAGGATCTACTCCATCTGGAAATATGAATCTCGTTGTATCCCTGGCCTGCATTAAGCTCAGAATGCGTCCGGAAGAAGCGATTAATGCTGCAACTTTAAATGGAGCCGCAGCAATGGAGTTAAGTGAAATAACAGGAAGCATTGCAAAGGGTAAAACAGCCAACCTGTTTATCACAAGGCCAATGTCTTCACTTGCCTTTTTACCTTATAGTTTCGGTCAATCGCAAATACAGACGATCGTTTTAAATGGAATAATAAGTTAATGGAAGCCCTTAAAATATATACTGCATCCGATATTGCTTCTATAACAAATTGTCGCGAAGGAGAGGTTAAAATCGGCGAAAAGGTACAATACACCTCCTCTTTAGAGGAAATAAGCCAATCGAACGCTCCATTTGTCCTGATTGGCATCCCTGAAGATATTGGCGTTCGTGCAAATCAGGGCATTGCCGGCGCTGCTTCGGCCTGGCAACCGGCACTTAAAGCGCTTTTAAATATACAAAGCACTTCTTTTTTCACTGGAGAGGAATTACTTGTACTCGGTCACTTTGAATTTTCAAATCCTGAAACCGACAATTTAGAACATTTACAACAAAAGGTTTCAGAAATAGATGATGCCATATTTCCTGTTATTCAAAAAGTAATTGAAGCAGGTAAAACTCCTATTGTTATTGGAGGCGGGCACAACAATGCATATCCGATTATTAAAGGTGTATCACTAGCTACAAAAACACCAATTGATGTCGTTAACATCGATGCTCATGCGGATTTACGTCCAACCAACGGAAGGCATAGCGGCAACGGTTTCAGCTATGCAATAAAAGATGGTTTTCTAACCAGATATGGAATTTTTGGACTGCATCAGAATTATAACAACAATTCCATATTACAAGCAATTGACTTAAACCGTCACATTTATCCGGTATTTTTTGATGACCTTTTAAAAAGTGATCAACCAATTCTTTCTGCATGGAATAATCTTTTAACCAAAACAGGACAAGTTACAGGACTGGAGCTTGATCTCGATTGTATAGAAAATGTGTTATCAAGTGCAATGAGTCCTACAGGCTTCCATTTAAACGAAATCCGAAAGCTTATCTTAACAACTACTAAAAAACTTACGTATTTACATGTTTGTGAGGGCGCTGTAGCCTTAACTAATGGAAGGCAAGATCAAAATACCGCTAAAACGATCGCCTATATTATAAGCGATTTTATCAAGTCACAAAAATAGTATCTACCAAAAACAAATTGGCTGATCAAAAATGACCAGCCAATTTACTCTTACTATCTCCAGCGCGGTTAACTTAGTATTTCAACACCTTTATCTCTGTGCGCCTGTTTGCCTGATGCTCATCCTCGCTGCACTGAACACCATTCCTACAATGATTCAGTAAGCGAGCCTCCCCATATCCCTTGGCAACCATCCTGCTACGTTCTATACCTTTATTAACCAGGTAATTTACAGCCGCATCAGCTCTTAGTTGAGAAAGACGCAAGTTGTAAGCATCTTTACCACGACTATCAGTATGAGAAGAAAGTTCAATTTTCAATGTCGGGTTTTGCGACATTACATTTACCAGATTATCCAATATTCTTCCCGCCTCTTCCCTAATAAATGACTGGTCGAAGTCATAATGAATATTTTTAAGTACAAAAACGGCTCCTGCATCCAGGTTATTTATGCCAAGTTTCAAAGTAACATATAACGTTTTACTCCTATCTAGTCCTTTAGTCGTTACACTTTCAGTTTGTGAAAACTTACCGGCCTGATTGGCTACAATATTATAATCAGACTGTTGCTCAAGTTGATAAACAAACTTTGCTTCCCCATCCGAAATTTGTGTCATATTCTTACTATTAGAAGTATTCGTTAATACTGTACCAATACCTGGTAATTTAGAATTATCATTTGCCCTAACCGTTTCTCCAATTAATGTAAACCTTGGATCATCATGATATATCTCTTTATAAATTACATTATCAGACCTATCGAAATCAGGAATACCAATTGTTACTGGTTCAGCAGCAATTCCATTTTTTACAGCTGTAATCAGATAAACACCTTTCTCTGCACCCTTTATCCGTTCTGCCTGTCCATCAACATTACTAATCGATGTATGATCAATACTATTGTGTGATATTTTTACTGTAACCCCACTTAACGCCTGCCCGGTTTGCTTATCCTTAACCACCACCATAATATCTTTAGGAACTATATTTACAGGAGCTACGGTCTTAGTAACCGGAATTACAGGCGTAGCTTTCCGTTTGGCTCCAAATGTATATTTAACTCCAAGGCCAACATTAACCGCCTGTATAAATGTTTTTTGTGTAGTAGGTATTTCTTCATAATAGGTGTTTATGTTTGTAATTACTCCTGCTTTTTCTGTCAGCACATCAGAGGCTGTCAAAGCTTGTTTCACTTCATACTTTGTAATATGAAATTCGCTGGAATCGCTACCTAATTTCTTTCCGAAGGTTCTTAAATAATCAGCTTGCGCAAAAAGGCCCCAATTATCATTCAACGCATAAGATAAACGCAGTCCGCCCAAGCCCATCAAAGCTTTTGTAATCCGTTTAGGATTATCAGTATAATAAGTGTCAAACACACTTAATGCAGGTCCTACAGCCTGGTTGATATAAATAGATTGCTTGTATTGAGGGAATCCCTGGAACAAAACACCAGCTCTAAGAAAAGCTTCAAGGTCCACTTTACCAAACTTAGATTTGTAAGTAGGCCCAATACTAACCCCTATATGCTGAAAAGAGGCATGATTAATATAATCGGTAGCGATATAGCCATTGTCAAAAAATACACTGTCGAACTTTCTGATATCGTGATTTAAAAAACGTGCATCAATGCCAATTCCCCACTTATTCCCTTTAAAATACTGGTCAATCGCCAATCCTCCAAAATAGCCATTCTTAGTTCTACCGATCTCATTTTTGTAATTGCCCATTGGCATACTAAAACCTCCAAATGCAGAGATCTGCAATCGCCCTCTATTATTAGCAGAAGTATCCTGCTTTGTTTGTGCCCATGTAATTCCGGTTAATAAAACCGCAAATACCATAAATATTATCTTTTTCATAATGTTCTCCTTTAGTTTAAAATCAAACCATTTGGAGATATATCAGAAAGATTAAATATTTGTTACCCCCCTAAGGAGAAGAAGTTAAAAAAGGCCTATTGGCATTCCTTAAAACCGATATATGCGATCCGGTGTAATACAAGAATCCAACCTGACATCATGCTCATTTATGTCATCGATCCGATCAATAGGATCAAAAAATGAAAGACCAACTTTAAGGACATCAACACCTTGTAAAAACCGGTCATAAAAGCCCTTTCCATACCCAACACGATAACCTTGCAGATCAAAAGCCAACATCGGTATGAGAACCATATCTACAACCCCGGAATGCAGCTCCCCCATATCAGGCTCCAGAATGCCATAAATATTCTTCACAAGCTCATTTTTCCCCTTATACACATAATTTATCATCAAAGAGCTTTTAAAGTCAGCCTTGGGCACTATAATACGCATTTCAGGATAATGAGCCGTTAACCAATCAATAATCAAAAAAGTATTTGGTTCATTTTTCTCAGCAATTGGAAGAAAAACATGAATAACTTTAATCGAAGAAAGATCTAAAGAAGAAAAAAGATCCAGTAAACGCTTACTGTAAGCATCAACCTCTTCTTCAGAAAGCGCCTTTCTTTGTACCTCTGCTAATTTCCGGATCTCTGCTTTAGTCATTAAACAAATATAACAATTAACCTAAAAGCTTCTTACAGAAAGCCTGCATCATACATTAACGAAATCTGCATCATACATGAAATGACCTATTTACCCCGAAGCATTTCTTTTTTGCATCCAATTTTTGCACCCAAGAAAATTCAATATTGTGCTGACGAGGCCTAGGAATTTTGCCTTCTTCAGGCAAAGGTTCCAGCCTCAGAGGCACATATTGAATTTTCACGCAAAAAAGAGCATAAAAAAGATGGCTTCGGGAACCACTCCGAAGCCACAATCAACCTAAACCTAAAACTAAACTATGAAAATTCTTATTTTACTCTTTCAACATAGTCACCATTGCGTGTATCAATCTTAACTTTATCGCCCTGATTGATAAACATTGGGACTTTTATTTCAACTCCTGTCTCTACAGTTGCATATTTCAACGCATTTGTAGAAGTATCACCTTTAACTGCAGGCTCCGAGTACGTAACTTCTAATTCAACATGTGAAGGTGTCTGTGCCATAATTGGCTCTTCACTTTCAAATGCTACGATAACGTTCATTCCTTCTTTCAGGAAACGAATACTTTTACCGAACAACAATTTTGGAATATTAAACTGTTCGAAAGTACTGTTATCCATTACCACCAGTGCTTCACCATCTTCATACAAATACTGGTAATCGCTGGTTTCAACACGGCAAATCTCAACTTCTTCATCAACACGGAATCTATACTCAACCAATTTACCGGTTTTAACATTCCGCATTTTAGCTTGATAAAAAGCCCGTAAATTTCCTGGAGTACGGTGTAGAAACTCTTCTACTTGTACCAATTCTCCGTTAAAACGAAGGATATTACCACTTTTTACTTCTGATGCTTTTGCCATTTCATTTGAAATAAAGCCCAAACTTTCGGCCTTTTTTCGTGCCGCAAAGGTAAAGACTATTTATTAATTATACAATAGTAATTTAAAAATATTTTCACAAAGGTATTTTAACCGCTGAAAAGCCTCTTTCACACCCAATTTCAAATATAAAATTACTTATTTATAATCCGTCAAATGAACAAAATGGTTACAAAAGGAATACTCAGATTCCTGATTTGATCCGATAATCAGCATTCTTTCTGCTGAAAATTGTTCAATTAATTGAAGATACCAGGCCATTCCCTGTTTATCCAGATTAGAGGTAGGTTCATCCAACAAAAGAACAGGAGTATCTGAACAGCAAGCAAGCACAAGCTTGGTGCGTTGCTTCATACCCGAAGAGAAGTATTTTAAAGCCTTATCCTGTGATTTCGCCAGTCCAAGCAGGTCCAACACCGCGGCTGCGTCCATCCCTTTGTAAAAAGCCTTAAATTTAAAATGAAATCGAATTGTTTCCTGAAGTGTAAACTCTTCGATCAGATCCAGGTAAGGTGCCGCAAAACTAATATCCCGATAAATTTCTTCTACCGGGATATCAGCATCAGCCTTATAACTTATTGACCCCTCAGATGGGGATAGATTGCCATGTAAAACACTTAGTAATGTTGACTTCCCAGAACCATTAGGTCCTAAAACAGCATATTTCTCTCCAGCAAGAAATTCGTAGTTTACATTCCTAAAAATCCATTCCTGATTAAACCGCCGTCCAACGTTTCCTAAGCTGATTGTCATTTAATAAGTACCTTAACTTCCAGAGCCAAAGCCTTTCATTACACCGCGGTTTGAATTCCTGATGAAATCTACAATTTCATCCCGGATTTCCGTAGGGGCAAATTCAGCTTCTATCATATCCAGAGCCTTGGTAACATTGTTATGTTTCACAAATAAAACCCTGTAAATTTCTTGTATCTCATTAATCTTCTCAGAAGAAAACCCTCTCCTTCTCAAACCTACAGAATTGATTCCTGCGTAGGACAAAGGCTCTCTGGCCGCCTTAACATAAGGAGGCACGTCTTTTCTAACCAATGAACCACCAGTAACAAATGCATGTGAGCCCACCTTAACAAACTGATGTATAGCAACCAATCCCGCAAGAACCACATAGTTTCCAATAGTAATGTGACCTGCCAGTGTTGTACTGTTTGAGAAAATACAATAATCGCCTACCTCACAATCATGCGCGATATGCGAATAAGCCTGAATAAGACAGTTACTGCCAATAACAGTCTTCCACTTATCCTTTGTGCCACGATTAATCGTAACACACTCCCTGATTGTTGTATTGTCGCCAATTTCAGCAGTAGTTACCTCACCGGCAAATTTTAAATCCTGTGGCACACCCGAAATTACCGATCCGGGAAAAACCCTACAGTTCTTTCCTATCCTGGCACCGTCCATGATCACTACATTAGAGCCAATCCAGGTCCCCTCACCTATCTCAACATCTTTATGAATTACCGCAAAAGGTTCAATAACTACATTATCGGCTATTTTTGCCTGAGGATGTATATACGCTAAGGGTTGTATCATGTAGTTTCGTTTTCTTTTACTTTTACGATCTGGGCCATCATTTCTGCTTCGACCACAACTTTTCCACCTACCATTCCGACACCTTTCATTTGCGCAATTCCCCGTCTGATCGGTTCCATTAAATCGCACCTAAAAACAATCGTGTCACCAGGTAAAACCTGCGCTCTAAAACGAACATTATCAATTTTAAGGAACAAGGTTAAATAATTTCTGGGGTCTGGAACCGTGCTAAGCACCAATATCCCTCCTGTTTGGGCCATGGCTTCGATCTGAATAACACCTGGAAAAACTGGTGCACCAGGAAAATGTCCCTTAAAAAACTCTTCATTCATGGTCACATTTTTCAAACCAACAACATGGGTTTTACTCAATTCCAAAATTTTGTCAATAAACAAAAATGGTTGACGATGAGGAAGAATGTCCATAATCTGAACAATATCATATAGTGGCTTAACATTAGTATCATACACATGCTGAACCTTTTTATTCTTCTCCTTTTTGATAGCTGCTTTGATTTTTTTAGCAAAAGCCACGTTTGCAGCATGACCAGGTCTTGCTGCCATAATATGGCCTTTTAAATGAACACCAACAAGTGCAAGGTCACCAATCATATCCAGCAACTTATGTCTTGCCGGCTCATTCTGATGCCTTAATTCCATATTATTCAAAATACCCTGAGGGGCAACTTCGATTGCTTTGCGTTTGAATATTTTGGCAAGGTGATCTAATTCTTCCTTAGTAACTTCCTTATCTACAATTACAATTGCATTATTCAAATCACCTCCTTTAATCAGGTTATTTTGCAACTGATATTCTAATTCATGCAAAAAGCAAAATGTTCTGCAAGAAGCAATTTCTTTCTTAAATTCAGCAATGCTGGATATTCCTGCGTGCTGACTCCCTAAAACAGGTGAATTATAGTCAATCATACAAGTGAACCTATAATCATCCAAAGGCATTGCAACAATCTCAACCTTTCTATCAGGCTCAGTATAAGTTATGTTATGAGGAATCTGGAAATATTCTCTATCCTGGCTCTGCAACTGTACCCCGGCACTTTCCAAAGCATCCAGGAACTGAATAGCACTCCCATCCATAATAGGTGTTTCGGGTCCATCAAGTTTTATCAGCACATTATCCAGGTCCATCCCTACTAAAGAAGCCATAACATGCTCAACTGTACTTACACTAGCACCATTTTGAGAAATTGTAGTTCCTCTGGCAGTATCAGTAACATTATCACAATCCGCATCTACAATCGGACTTCCAGGAAGGTCAATTCTTTGAAATTTGAACCCGTAATTTTCCGGTGCCGGACAAAATGTGAGCGTAACATTTGCTCCGGTATGCAGGCCAACACCTTGTACCGAAACCTCGTTCTTTATGGTCTTTTGTTTAACGTTCATTATTATTTTGATATTGTACTGTTTTGTTCGATGATCAAGTTAAGCTCCTTAATTTTGGATTCAAGGCTGGCTATTCTTTTTTCAACGCTAGGCAATTGCTTAAAAATCACAGATGCACGCATCCAATCTCTTAAAGGCTGGGCAGGGCTGCCATGCCATTGTTTATTTTCTTCTGTTGTATTAAAGTTTATTCCTGCTTGTGCACCAATCTGTGTGCCTTTAGCAAGTGTAAGGTGACCGGCAATTCCCACTTGTCCGCCAATAAGGGCATGCTCGCCTACTTTTGTACTACCAGAAATTCCAGTCTGCGCTGCCACAGCACTATGTTCACCTAAATCAACATTATGTGCAATCTGAATTAGATTATCCAGCTTAACGCCTTTTCTGATAAAAGTAGAACCCATTGTAGCTCTGTCTACAGCTGTATTGGCGCCAATCTCTACATCATCTTCGATCACCACATTACCAATTTGGGCAATTTTAGAATACGTTCTGTCAGCTTGTGGAGCAAATCCAAAGCCATCACTACCAATTACAGTATTCGAATGGATAATTACATTGTTGCCCAGGACCGAGCGGTTATAAATTTTTACACCGGGGTGTATACAGCATTTTTTTCCTACAATGCTATCAGCACCAATAAATACCTGAGCAGAAATTTTTGAACCATCCCCAATTTCTGCATTTTCAGAGATATAACTAAATGCCCCGATAAATACATTTTTACCGATTTTTGCAGTCGGATGAATAAAAGATGGTTGTTCTATACCAACTTGTGAATTATTTTGGTTGATCACCTCATTATACCTCTCCAGTAAAACCGAAAAAGCGCTATAAGGATCTGCAACACGGATCATTGTACTGTTGACCGGCTGAGAAGGCAAAAAATCTTTTCCTACAATTACCACTGACGCATTTGTCTGATATAAATAGTTCTCGTACTTAGGGTTAGATAAAAAGCATAAAGAACCTTTCTTACCATTTTCTATTTTGGAAAGCTCACCAACCTGAACGTTTTCATCCCCTTCAATGGTACCATCTATAAACTCACTTATCTGCTTGGCAGTAAATTGCATTTTACAAAGTTATATGTTAAATTGATATGAACAAATAAACCTATTTAGGTTATTGACTAGTTTTAATAATCAACAGTATAAAAAACGGGATTAAATGCCAGTTATTTTGTTAAAAAGTGCTAAATAATTCTTGGATAGCACAGTATGTGTTTCTTTACAGTTTTGTCTAAAGATTCTAAGTTAGATAAATCCGAGGCCTTCGCAATATCTATGATCGTATTGTTTTTCAACAGAATATTAATATTGCCACTCCCAGCATTATACGCCCGGTTTCTAATGATATCGGTAAATACAAAATAGCAAATATCCGTTTCGTTCAAATTTAAAAATACCCCCATCCGCTCGCGTAAATCTTTCACCCGGTTTTCATCGGGTTCATCGTTACTAATTTCTACCTTATAAAGATTTCTTTGCGTAAGCATTGCGCAAAGCTTCGATAAAATACTATCAGAATGGTCTACCCACACTTTTACTGAAGCAAAAATATCCTGATCATCCAATTTGGAGAACTGTAGCAAATGCTCTTCTGTTGAGAAGAACTCGATTTCAGTAATATCGTTTTTTAAAAAATGCTGTAACGCTGGGGTGGCGAATAAAGTCTCCCCACGTGAGGCAAGTTTTTTAGCACGTTCCAATATTTTTACCAGTAACATCTCACCAGCAATTACTGTTTTATGCAAATAAACCTGCCAATACATCAACCTTCTGGCAATAAGAAACTTCTCAATCGAGTAGATCCCCTTTTCTTCAATCACCAGTTGATTATCCAATACATTAAACATCTTAATGATGCGATCAAAGCTGATTACTCCTTCGCTAACCCCAGTAAAGAAGCTATCCCGGTTCAGGTAATCCATCCTATCCAAATCCAGCTGACTCGAAACAAGCTGAGGAAGGAAATGCTTATGATAATCACCCGTAAAGATTTTAATAGCAAGTGTTAATCGTCCCTTAAACTCCTCGTTTAGCTTTTCCATCATAAACATGGAAATGTCCTCATGTTTTATCCCATTCACCAGAGTATGCTCCAATGCATGAGAAAAGGGGCCATGTCCAATATCATGAAGTAAAATTGCAATCGTAGCCGCCTCCTCTTCTTCAACGGTAATATCATGCCCTTTCCCTCTAAGGACTTCAATAGCAAGGCTCATCAAGTGCATCGCGCCTAAAGCATGATGAAACCTGGTGTGCAAAGCTCCAGGATATACAAGATGGGTCATCCCCAATTGCTTGATATACCTTAGTCTTTGAAAATATGGATGCGAAATCAGATCAAATAAAACTTCAGAAGGAATATTTATGAAGCCATATACCGGATCATTGATGATTTTCTTTTTGTTCAAGACTTAAAAATAAATTATACGGTACAAAAATTGCTATTTTTATCCACAACTAAGAAAGAGATGACTCTTTTTGAGGAATTATTTTTACAGTATACACATACGATGATGCAAGAAACAAAGATTCTTTGGGCCGATGATGAGATCAACTTATTAAAACCACATATATTACTATTAAATGAAAAAGGATATCATGTAACCACTTTTACAAATGGGAATGATGCCCTTGAAGCATTTGGGAAGGAGCATTTCGACCTGGTTTTTCTCGATGAAAATATGCCGGGCTTAAGTGGATTGGAAACCCTTACTGCCATCAAAAATATCCGAAATGATGTTCCAGTAGTGCTCATTACAAAAAGCGAAGAAGAAAACCTGATGGAAGATGCCATCGGCTCCAAAATAGACGATTACCTGATTAAACCAGTGAACCCTAAACAGGTTTTACTGACTATTAAAAAGATCATCGATAACAAAAGACTGGTAAGTGAAAAAACTTCTATGGCTTATCAGCAAGACTTCAGACGTTTGGGGATGACCCTTAACGACAAACTGAGTTATGAAGAATGGGTTGATGTTTACAAAAAACTAGTATTCTGGGAATTGGAACTGGAGAAACTGGATGACCCTCAGATGCATGAAATCCTAACAATGCAGAAGTCTGAGGCTAATACTCAATTTTCTAAATTTATTGAAGACCATTACCTGGGTTGGGTAAATGGGAAAGGAACGGCTCCATTACTGTCTAACGACCTTCTAAAAAAGAAAGTATTTCCGCTGATCAACAGCACGACTCCCGTTTTCTTTATCCTGATTGATAACCTCCGTTATGATCAATGGCGAATCATAAATCCATTGATTACCGAGTTCTTTAGGATGGATGAAGAGGATACTTATTCGAGTATCCTGCCAACAGCAACGCAATATGCAAGGAACGCCATTTTTTCTGGCCTTATGCCACTCGAAATGGAAAAAAGATTTCCTGGACTATGGCAGAATGACGACGATGAAGGTGGTAAAAATATGCATGAAGGAACTTTCCTTGCTGACCAGATTAAACGTAGTCTGCGTAAGGACTGCAAGTTTAGCTACAACAAAATTCTGACTTATGATGATGGAAAAGCTTTAAATGAGCAAGTAAACAATTTATTGCAAAATGAGTTCAATGCCATTGTATACAACTTTGTAGATATGCTTTCTCATGCTCGTACAGATATGCAAATGATCAGAGAACTGGCCAATGATGATGCGGCATATCGCTCATTAACACTTTCCTGGTTCGAGCATTCACCACTAATGGATTTGCTTAAAAAGATCTCTCAGAAGAAAGTAAAACTTGTAATCACTACAGACCATGGTACAATAAGGGTTAAAAACCCGAGCAAAGTAATCGGAGATAGAAATACCAATACCAACTTACGTTATAAGCAGGGTAGAAACCTGAATTATAATGCAAAAGAAGTATTTCTGATTAAAAATCCACACGAAGCACAACTGCCAAAGATCAATATCAGTTCTAATTATATCTTTGCCAAAGAGGACAAATACTTTGTATATCAGAACAACTACAATCAGTTTGTAAACTATTATAATGAGACCTTTCAGCATGGGGGAATATCACTTGAAGAGATGATTATACCCATTGCTACATACAGTTCAAAGTAAGGGACCTTCAGTAATTTTTAGCCGAAATGTTTTAAATTTGCTGTAGCATGAATAGTATAAAAATTGAAGTTAACGGACTTACAGAGCTCGAAAACGCCGCACAACAGATTGTCTCCTTTGCAGGTGAAGAACAGATCTTCATCTTCGAGGGTGAAATGGGTGCTGGAAAAACAACATTAATCAAGTCGCTTGCAAAAGTACTTGGGGTAACTGAAGTGGTCACCAGCCCTACTTTTTCTATTGTAAATGAATATGAAGCAAACGGAGATATTATCTATCATTTTGATTTTTATAGAATTAAAAATCTTCAGGAAGCGTATGACATAGGCTACGAGGAGTATTTTTATTCTGGAAATAAATGTTTCATAGAATGGCCTGCTAAAATAGAGTCTCTAATACCGGAACACTATTTAAAAATTGAAATCGATGTTATAAATGAAAATACCAGGTTATTGTCCATTTCGAAAAATTAAAATCAAACATGCTTAATTTCAGGTATTTTGCTTAAATTTCAGTCCAAATTATAACTAATAATGGCTACAGGATTACGCGAAGGTATGGCCTCTATTGCTCAAAAAGGGATGATACAACCAAAAGAGGCAATGGCAAAAATAGATGAGAAGAATAACAGTTTGTATATTGGCATCCCAAAAGAGATTTCATTCCAGGAAAACAGGATTGCTTTAACGCCTCTTTCGGTAGCCCTTTTGGTAAACAACGGCCACAAAGTAATTATTGAAGCCGGCGCTGGTAATGGAGCAAACTTTTCAGACAATAATTATAGCGAACAAGGAGCAATCATAACTTTCAATAAAAAGGAAGTATTCGATGCCGACATTATCGTCAAAATAGCCCCACCAACAATTGAAGAAATCGCACTAATGCACAAAGGGCAGACGCTGATTTCTGCCTTGCAGATGGGAAATCTTAAGGAGTCTTATCTAAAAGCGTTATTAAGTAAAAAGATTAATGCTCTTTGTTTTGAAAACCTGAGAGACGAGGGAAGTATATTAAGTGTGGTACGCTCCATGAGTGAAATTGTGGGTGCGACGTCAATTCTTATCGCCGCGGAGTACCTGAGTAATGTAACCGGAGGAAAAGGCTTGATGCTGGGCGGCTTTACAGGAGTGCCCCCAACAGAAATTGTTATTTTAGGTGCAGGGACCGTAGGTGAATATGCTGCACGTACGGCCATATCTCTTGGCGCAGAGGTGAAAGTGTTCGACAGCTCTCTCTATCGGCTCAGAAGACTTCAAAACAACCTCGGGACCCGTGTGTTTACGTCTGTTATGCAACCCATCGTATTGGATAAAGCCATTACCACCTGCGATGTAGTAATTGGTGCCATTCGTGCATCGCATGGCAGGAGCCCATGTATTGTAATGGAGGAAACTGTGGCGCGAATGAAGCCGAATTCTGTCGTGATTGATATCAGTATTGATCAGGGTGGTTGTTTTGAAACCTCAGAAGTTACAAACCATAAAGACCCTGTTTTTAGAAAACATGATGTCATTCATTACTGTGTCCCTAATATCGCATCCCGAGTTCCAAGAACAGCTTCTTATGCATTAACGAATATCTTTACTCCCATTCTGGTTGATATAGGTGATATGGGCGGGCTGATGAACCTAGTATGGAGCAAGCCTGGCATTAGGGAGGCCTTATACATTTATCAGGGGCACCTAACCAGTAAAGATCTGTCGAACATGTTTAATTTGCCATATAAAGACATAGAATTACTCGTAGCTGCAAATCAGTAATCCACTCAGCATGATGAAAAAAATCTTCCTGCTTTTATTAGCCGGCTGCTGTATTTCTGTTTATGCACAAAAAAAAGAGCTGAATCCTTACGGTTTAAAGGTAGAATCCTATACCGATTATTTAAAATCCTGCAAAGAGAATAGCAATCATCAATTGCTCGAACTTAAAAATCATATCCCTGGACTTGTCCTCGATATCAAATATGCAACTACTGATAACTTTATGAAGCGCAGAATGTACCCTCAGGCTCGTGCATTCGCCCGAAAACCTGTAGTATTACAACTACAAAAAGTACAGGCAGAGCTTAAAAAAAAGGGTTACGGACTAAAAGTTTTTGATGCTTACCGTCCTTACAGGATTACGGTTGCCTTTTATAAAGAAGCGTCAAATAAAGCCTTTGTAGCCAATCCGAATAAAGGATCAAGGCACAACCGTGGATGCGCAGTAGATCTTACATTAATCGATCTAAAAACGGGCAAAGAGCTTAAGATGCCAACCACATACGACAGCTTTGCAGAACAGGCTTCAGTAACTTATAATAAATTACCTGCACAGGTTATAAAAAACAGGGAATTCCTCATCCAAATCATGCGGAAATTTGGGTTCCGAGTATTACAAAACGAATGGTGGCATTATGACTTTATTGGCTGGCAGGCTTATTCCCTGATGGACATACCTTTCCAAAAATTATAAATTCCAGAGCATTAATATTTTTCGTGTATATAGGTCATAATTCTGGCCATCTCTTTTCTTACTTCAGTCGTTGGTACAACAAAATTGTTATTCATAAAAGAAAAGATATAGGTTTTCCCGCTTTTCGTAAGCACATAACCACTCTGATTGTGCACACCAAAAAGGGTGCCTGTTTTCCCAAAAACAAATGGTTGATTGGTCTTAGGATAGGTATTCCTTAATGTCCCGCTCTTACCTCCCGCAGGCAGCAGATCATACAATCTTTCTGGATTATTTATCTCTGTATAAATCAGCTCTAACACTTTAACCATATCTCTGGGGGTAAACAAATTATATCGTGAAAGACCAGAGCCATCTACCCAAATGGGCTTATCCGGAAGCTCTGATAGATAGGTCTTCAAAACATGATTAATGACCTTATTTGTGTTCAATTCTTCACCAAGCTGATTCCCATAGACTAACAACAACTGCTCGGCAATAAAATTATCACTTGGTAACATCAACTCCTTCAGCACCGAATCTCTCTTTAAATTATATACTGTTTTTGCATTGAGCGGCATTTTTCTGTTGGTCACAGTCACCTGCTTATTCAAAGTGTCTGACAGCAGGGACAACGTAGTTGGGAGATTAACCTTATAAGGTATTTGCTGTCGGTAACCTTCCTTAAGGGAAACATTAGGATACTTAAATTGGTTGTCGATAAAGTCTCGGGTCACTGTAAAGGCTTTCTTACTTGATAGTGAATCAACGACAAAGCAATCTCTAAACACAGCTGGAAAAAACACAGGTTTACCATTCCGACTAGTCACACTGACCAAATTATCCATGATAGGCAATTCATTGATTTCAGCCTGGTAATAGTCATTATAGTCATCCCATTGCCACCCACTTCCATAAAAATGACCAGTATATCTGCCAGGAGCATAGAAAAGCTTTTTGTTGCTAAGTCTCAAAAAATCAGCAGCCTTGGTTCCTTTCAACTTGCTTTGCAAAAATGAAGGATCACCAGTCCCCCAAAAAATCAAAGAATCCCCCTCTTCTATATACCTAAGCGAAGGAATCGAATCAGAGATCATTTTCAATCCTGCATAAAAGGTAAAAAGCTTGGTATTGGACGCTGGAGTAAAATATTGATCTGCATGTTTCTCAAATAGCATTTTTTTTGCAGACATATCGTATAATGCAAACCCCACATAATATTGCTTCAACACTTCAGAATGTTTAAAAACCTTTTTTAAATTCTTTGAAACCTGTCTTTCGGTAGAACAACTCATTAAAAAAATAAGCCCGAATACAGCAAGATATTTACTTGCGCATCTAATCATACTGCTACTAATTTATTAATTTAGTTTAATGAAATTGTTAATGTGTAACATTAATTTTAATAAACTCAGGGTGTATGTATGTCTCCTGATGATACAAATTTGCACAGTCTTAACCACCAAAGGCCAACAGTTTCACTTCAAGGGAGATAAAAATAAGGATGCAATCTCGTTTACTCTGGTTAAAAACCTGATTATAGTCCCCCTTTATATCAACAACAAGGGCCCTTTCAACTTTATTCTAGATACTGGTGTAGGCCCTCTGATCATAACTGATCCAACTTTAATTGACAGCATTGGTATTAAAATATCCAGATCCATCAAAATATCCGGACTAGGCAAAGGCAACGAAATTGATGCTTATGTTTCAAATGATATCGCTGCACAATTAGGGAAAGCCTCCATCAATAACATCCCTACAGCTATCCTTAAAAAGGATATTTTTGGTCTATCCAATTATCTCGGAATGAAAATTTATGGTCTTTTAGGCTATTATTTCTTTAATAGCTTTGTGGTCGAGATAAAATATACTTCAAAGAGATTATTGTTCAAAAACCCTAGCGCAGGTGGAAAAATTAAAGGAGAAAGAATTCCTATTGAACTCATTGGAAACAAACCCTATATAAACATAAATATTGAAAGCCCAAGTTATGGTGAAATAAGTATAAAAACATTGGTAGACAATGGTGCTAGTCATGCTATTTCATTAGAGAGATTAAATGAAAAACCATTCCCCGTTCCCTCAAATGCTATAAAAGCTAATTTGGGTGTAGGTATGAGCGGCCCAATTGATGGAAGTATCGGACGGTTAACCTCGTTAAAAATAGGGAGTTTTAAACTAAAAAATGTACTGGCATCTTACCCCATATATGATGACGTTGCTGCAAAAGTCTTCCTTAGAGATAGAAACGGCAATCTGGGTGCAGATGTATTAAGTAGGTTCAACATCGTATTCGACTATGAGGATAAGTCCATGTATATAAGGAAAGGGTCCCAGTTTAATCGTCCTTTTGAACATGATATGTCGGGGTTAGAAGTGTACGCTCAGGAGAATAAATCTTTACATTACTATGTAAGCAGAATAGAACCTGGTTCACCTGCCGAAATCGCGGGAGTGATGGTCGATGACGAGATCGTATCCATAAACTTTGTCCCCGTTGCCAATTATAAATTAAATGAAATAAATACCCTTTTTAAGTCTGCAGACGGCAAAAACATCATTCTCACGATCTACAGAAACAATGAACTAATAATCAGGGTTTTTAAGCTTAAACAAAGAATTTAAAGGATTGTTATACCTTTGCCTTAAACGAATACCTTTACCATTACATGACGAAATCCGGCATCCTAACTATCGCAGCAGGCATTTTACTGTTGATCAGCAGTTGTACCAGTAATTCTAAAGAGCCTTCAAAATTCAGGGGGCGCATATCTTTTGACTCCATTATGGGGATAAAATTTTATGAAGTAAAGCGTCGGTTTAGTACCGGTCTTTCTTTTAATGAACTAGGATTTCAGCAAGAACCAACCTGGATCATTCAATTTAAAGATCCTGATACAATACAAGCTTATAGCCCGCAGAAAAAGCGTATGCAGAGCTTTTACTTCCACTATGATCATGGGGATGTGTATAATTTTGCCAAGGAATGGTTCAGAATCAAAAAGATCAGTAAAGACAGTATGGTCTTCCAAAGACTCCATGTAACTGGGCGTGAGATATCAAAAGATATACGTTCGGATGTGAACATTACCTGGTACTCAGAAAATTACATCAACAATGTGCTTAAAACAACAGTAGGGGAATTACAAAAAACAACTAAGGCCGATACACTCTATATCAAAGAGCTCTCAGAAAAGTCTAACAGAAACCCAGGCAACGTGGATAGCGCATTTGCCGGCCGGCAACCCGTTCAGTTTATCCCACTAAGCGACATGATCAGTGTAAAGAAAATCAGCAGCGTTGATAAATTGAATGGAAAAACAGAATCCTACGATTACCTTTTCCCTAAATATCGCATTGATATCGTAAAAGCTTATGACGATTTCGGCTATGAGTTCTCTGCGGTGGTGGATGAAAAAGGAAAGATCTATCTGGGCAAATTCAGGGTAAATCAACCCGAAAACTATGAGCCTAGAAAGAAAACATTGGAAGCCATAATTAACGTTTACCTACAAAATCTTTTAAAAACAATTCCTGGAGAAACCCTTGGAATTCAGCACTCAAGCGAAATTAATTTGATCGTTACAGGACGTAAAAACAAAGCTTAAAATCCCATTCTATTTTATATTTATCAAAAAATGAAGCGTTTGCACATTATAAAAAAATAATATGTACCTTGCACACTTAATTTTTAATAAATAATACAATGCAAGAAGGAACAGTAAAATTTTTTAATGTAACTAAAGGTTTCGGATTTATTATCCCTGCAAACGGTGATAGCGAAATCTTTGTACATTCAACAGGCCTTATCGACGAAATTCGTGAAAACGATAAAGTTGAGTATGACGTAGAAAGCGGCAAAAAAGGGTTGAATGCGATTAATGTTAAAGTAATCTAGATTATTAAAAACATAAATTGTACAGCATCGCGGATAACCCGCGATGCTTTTTTATTTTACAAGCTTTATTTGCGGCTTTTAATAAGCTCTAAAAGCATTTCAGGTTCGTTAGTAGTAATAAACTCAACCTTATTGTCTAACAGCCATTTCATATCGGCAGCATCATTTACAGTCCAGGCATTTATAGTCAATCCTAATTCTTTTGCTTTAGCAAACCACTCTCCCTTTTTATAAACTGAATAATGGTAATCTGCTCCATAAAAACCATCTTGTTTTAGTTTCTCTAAAGATACATTTCCAGCCAGATAGGATACATTTGCCTGTGTATCCAACTTTTTTATCTGCTCCAGGATTGGATAGCTAAAGCTAATATAATCAACCCATGGGCGAGCTTTAAGCTGATGTACCATTGCAACAACTTTAGCTGTTAAAACCTTATCATATTCAGCACCAGTTTTAGACGGCTTAATCTCCAGAATCAATCTGGTCGTTTTTTGCTTCAATCCTGCCTTTAGATAGCTCTCTAACGTAGGAATATACTCTCCATTTGAAAGTTGCTTTGCCTTCAACTCTTTGTAAGTAGATTTTTCAATATGAATACCAAAAAAATCATGATCATGGTTTACAACCAAAACGCCGTCTGCAGTCATGTGTACATCAAACTCAGAACCATGGCAACCAATACGAACCGCCTCGTTTAATGCAGCAATGGAGTTCTCAGGGAGTCCTTTTGCTTTAAAAGCACCTCTGTGTGCAATCACCTCATTTTTGCTCCAAGTATTAACTGCTTTCATTTTCTTCTGCGCAAAAGCGCCATTTAGTCCTATTGAAGTAAGGATAAGTCCAAATAATAAATGTTTCATGTGTGTGTTTTTTTTACTAAAATATCATTTTATAAATAATAATCCAGTTTTGATATAGTTAATAAATCGATAAACTTTAATTAAAACATTAGATTATATCTCTATTTTTATCAAAAAACTGCCCTTGAACAGGGCTATAGGAAAAAATAAATGAACAGTAACTACGAACTTTTAGTTTCTAAAATTAACGAGTTTACGCAAAAGTTTTACCTTAATAAACTTTTGCGTGGCAGCATTTATGCCCTGGCATTACTATTGGCGTTGTACCTGCTTATATTTGTGTTTGTTTACTATTTCCAGCCTGGGGCTATAATAAAAACCAGTTTGTTTTTTGGATCAATAGCACTGGCAGCACTAATCATATCAATTCTTGTCCTTAAACCTGCATTCGCATATTTTAAGCTAAGCAAAAACCTAAGTATAGAAGAAGCCTCTGCTATTATTGGTAATCACTTTTTTAATGTAAAGGACAAATTGCTAAATACCTTGCAACTCAAAGTGATGGCAGATGAATCTCCAGGAAACAGTACACTCATTCTTGCAGGGGTAGATCAGAAAATAGCAGAACTTAACCCAATACCTTTTTCAAGCGCAATAAAGTTGGCAGAAAACAAGAAATACATCAAGTATTTTCTTGCTCCAGCAACAGTAATATTATTGATTGCACTCATCGCTCCTGCCATTCTAAAAGAAGGAACCAGCAGCTTTGTACAGTACAATAAACAAATCTTACCAAAAGCACCGTTCGATTTTCAATTGTTAACGAATAAGCTTATCGTGGCACAAGGTGATGATATAGACTTAAAGCTAAAGTTAAACGGCAATGAAATTCCGCAGGAAGTGTATGTTAATGATGGGATTAACACCTATAAACTTGAAAAAGAAAATACCACCATATTTAATTATACGTTTAAAAACCTGCAAAAGAACCACAAAATAATTTTCCAGGCAGGAGGATTTAATTCTGTTCCTTATACAATTGAAGTAAAGCTCCGACCTTCAGTAATCAACATTACGGCAAATCTGGCCTACCCGGCATACCTGAATAAAAAAAATGAAAGCATTCGCAATGCCGGAGATTTGTTAATCCCGGAAGGAACCCGTGTTACCTGGAAAATGGAAACAAAAAATAGTAATAAGCTGACTTTTAATATTGGCAGTAAAAACCTGATTTTAACGGCATTAAATAATGTTTTTTCTTATACAGGGGTCATAAGAGAAAGTGCTAAATATGGTATTGTGCCTCAAAACCAATTCATCCATAGTAAAGACTCTCTTAATCATCAAATTAATGTGATTAAAGATGATTTTCCAGGAATTACTGTAACGGAAACCCCTGATTCCCTAAGTAGCAAGGCTCGCTATTTTAATGGAAATATTACAGATGACCATGGATTTACGTCTCTTAAATTTAAATATATCATCAAGGAAAATAACAAAACAAAAATGACAGTAAGTAAAGCCATTCCTGTAAAAAAAAACAGGCATGACGATGCTTTCTTCTTTGTCTGGGACCTAAATGAACCGCTGATTAAACCTGGTCAAAGCCTGGAGTACTATTTTGAAGTTTCCGATAACGATGCTGTAAATGGTCCAAAAACCACGAAATCAGAGCTTAAGGTATATGAGATTCCAAGCTCTGGAGAAATAGCTGAAAGAATAAACGAAAACAGCCTGGCATTAAAACAAAAAATGGAAAAAACCATTAAACTGGCTGGACAGGTTGAGAAGGAAAGCAAGAAGATGGGAGAAACGTTATTGGATAAAAAACAGATCTCCTTTGATGACAAAAAACAGATTGAACAATTGCTCGAAAAGCAAAAACAATTAGAACAAGCTGTAAAAGAGATCAATGATCTGAACAAAAAAAACACAGTCGAAAAGGAAGAAAATAACCTGCTTAAACAAGAGCTTGCCGACAAACAGAAACAGATTGACGATCTGTTTAAGAATGTATTGGATGAGAAAACCAAAGCATTGCTGGAGAAATTGCAAAATCTGATGGACCAGAACAATAAAGACCAGACGAGGCAAGAATTGTCTAAAATGCAAATGGATAATAAATCGCTGAAAAATGAGCTTGATCGCATTTTAGAGTTATATAAACAACTGGAGTTTGAGCAAAGTCTGCAAAACAATATAGATCGTCTGAATGATCTGGCCAAACAGCAAAAGGACCTGGCAAAGCAGAGTTTAGAAAAGAACACAGCTCCTGATGATATAAAATCAAAACAAAAAGAGTTGTCAAAATCACTTAATGAAATTCAAAAAGAGCTTAAAAAACTGGATGAAAAAAACCAGGAATTAGAACGCCCCAATTCTTTTAGTGCTCCTGAAAAAGAAATGAATGACATCGCTCAGGAGCAGAAAAACAGTGAAGAACAACTAGATAAAAAGGAAACCAAAAAAGCCGCTGAAAGTCAGCAAAAAGCTGCTGAAAAAATGGAACAGCAAGCAGATAAATTGAAAAAGATGCAGGACGACTCTGCGGAAATGGAAAACAATTTAAATGCACAAGAGTTACGTCGTTTACTGGAGAATCTTCTAAAAACCTCGTTTGACCAGGAAAAAGTAATGCTCAACTTAAGGAGGTTGAATAGCTCCGACCCACAGTATACCAGCAATGTTCAGAAACAAAGGGAAATAAAAGATAATATGAAAGTGATTGCTGATAGCCTTTATTCGCTAAGTAAGCGTGTTCCTCAAATAGAAAGCACGGTAAATGAGGAAATGCAAAAAATCAACTTTAATATCGACAAAAGTTTAGAAAACCTGGGTGAAAGAAATACCTCCGGTGCCAATAAAAATCAGCAATATGCAATGACCTCCGTAAATAATCTGTCGTTGATGCTTAGTGAAGCACTTAATCAGCTACAAGACATGATGAAGAATAGTAAGAGCGGCGGCAAAGGAAAGAAAAAGCAAAGCATGAAACAGTTGCAACAAATGCAGCAACAACTGAACAATAACATGCAAAAAGCCCGGGATCAGATGCAAAAAAATGGTAACAAAGGAGCTGTACCCAAAGGCACAATGAGTGAAGAATTTGCTAAAATGGCTCAACAACAACAGATGATCCGGGAGGCATTACAAAAAATAAACAGAGAAGAAAATAAAGACGGAAAAGGCGGACTGGGAAACCTCAATCAAATGATTCAGGATATGAAAGCCACCGAGGCAGAATTAGTGAATAAAAGGCTGGAACAAGAAACTATGAATCGTCAGAAAGAATTGCTGACCAAACTTTTAAATGCAGAAAATGCCCAGCACGAACAAGATCAGGATGCAAAAAGAGAAAGTAAAGCAGGAAAAGATTTCCCTCCATCCTATCAGAAAATGCTGGATAAATTTAAAGCTAATGAAAAAAATGAAACAGAATGGTTGCAAAAATTACCACCAAATCTAAACCATTATTATAAAAATAAAATCACCGAATATTTTAAATTGCTAAATTCGGGGCAATAAATTATATCTGATGAGTAAGGCAAGTATCAATTTTTTTAATGAAGAAACCAGTTATATCCTTAAAAATAAAAGAGCAATCAAAGCCTGGGTGGCAGCAACGATTGCAGAAGAAGGGTATGTTTTACAAGAACTAAACTTCATTCTTTGTTCAGACGAGTATTTACTGCGTATAAATCAGGAATATCTTGATCATGATACTTATACCGACGTGATAACTTTTGATAACTCTGAAGAGCTTAAAACCATTGTTGGAGATATATTTATAAGTATTGATCGAATAAAAGAAAATGCTGCTACATTTAAGCATGCTCTTGCCCAGGAATTGTGCAGGGTTATTATCCATGGTACGCTTCACCTTCTCGGATACAGAGATAAAAGCAAAGCAGAAAAGTTAAAGATGACAGAAAAAGAAGACCATTATCTCTCGCTTTTATTTAAAGATTAAAGACCAAATACCAGAGCTGCTAAAAAAAGCAGCAGCAAAAACAACTAAGCGTAGAAATAGTAAAGATAATTACCACAACCAGAAATTTTCGCGAAAACATAATAATTCTTAATTCAATTTCCAATAAAAATCCTAAGTTTTTAAAGGATTTCAGAGCTTAAAAAATCTTTTAAGTTTAAAAAAACGCAAGAACTCATACACGTCGTTTTTAGCCGTTTTAACGCGACTTAGTTAGTTTATGATAAAGACATTAGACTATCGCCTGTTTTTCGCTCAGAAAAGCCCTAATGAAGCGACTTTTCAGCTTCGCCTATACCCAAAATCGACAGGCGGAAAGCATCGACTCTAAATATAACATTTTTGTTACATTTGGTTTGCTAAAACAATAAAACTTCTACGTCGTAGATTCAAAGCTTCCAATTATATACCACAAATAATTATTGCTTACTTTTGTAGTAATTTCTTATCATAATATCGTTAAACACAGACTTTGAGCACACTTATTGCAGCCGAAAACTTAGGCCATGCCTATCACGATGAATGGCTATTCAAAAACTTAACCCTGGGCATCCAAACCGGGCAGCGCGTAGCGTTGGTGGGTATTAACGGTGCTGGAAAAAGCACCTTACTAAAACTTCTTGCCGAAAGGTTCAGCCCACTGGAAGGAAAAATTGTAAAGAATAAATCTGTTAAAATAGGCTTTCTAGATCAAGAACCTAGTTTTACTGATGGTTATTCTATTAGCGATTTCATCTTTTCACTGGAAAATAAACAGCAACAGCTGATTAAAGAGTATGAGGAATTAATTGAAGATCCTAACCCGGATGAGAAGAAACTAAACCGCTTGTATGAGGAACTTAGTGAACATAATGCCTGGGAATACGAGCATGAAATAAAAACTATTCTGAGCAGAATGGGTATCACTCATTTACAGCAAAAGATATCTACCCTATCTGGCGGACAGAAGAAACGGCTGGCATTAGCTAAACTGTTGATCGAAGACCCTGAAATTTATGTATTAGATGAGCCTACCAACCATTTGGACATTGACACCATAGAATGGTTGGAGAAATTATTGACATCAGGTAATAAAACATTGTTATTGGTCACTCACGATCGTTACTTCCTGGACAATGTCTGCAATACTATTGTAGAGCTTGACAGAGGCAAGATTTACAATTACAATGGAAATTATGCTTACTTCCTGGAAAAGAAATCAGAAAGAGAAGCAGCTGATGAAAGCACCTTTCAAAAAAACAAAAACTTACTTAAAAAGGAGTTAGAATGGATGAGAAGAATGCCTGCAGCACGTACAACAAAATCACAATCCAGAATTGATGCCTTTTATGATCTTGATGCAAAAACAAAACAAAGATCTGATAATCAAAAAGTTACTTTAAATGTTAAAATGTCAAGACAAGGAAATAAAATCCTTGAACTTGATCATATCGGGCAATCTTTTGATGATAAAACCATTATTAATGATTTCAGTTATACATTTAAACGTGCGGACCGCATTGGTTTAGCTGGTAAAAATGGAACAGGCAAATCTACTTTACTAAATATCATAACAGGATACTTAGTGCCAGAAAAAGGAAAGGTAAGTACTGGCGAAACCACTGTATACGGATATTATAAACAAGGCGGTTTGTCTTTTAATGAAAAAGAACGCGTAATTGATATTGTAAAATCTGATGCCGAATATATAAAAATGGCAGATGGTCAAACCATATCTGCTTCACAACTTTTAACATTATTCTTATTCCCCCCTAAAAAACAACATGGGATGGTTGAGAAATTAAGTGGTGGTGAAAAGAAACGTTTACACTTGATGAAAGTTTTGATGCAAAATCCAAACTTTTTAATTCTAGATGAGCCAACCAATGATTTGGATATTGACACATTAAATGTCTTAGAAGAATTCCTTGAGAATTTCCCAGGTGTCCTAATTTTAGTTTCTCACGATAGGTATTTACTTGATAAAATGAGTGAGCAATTATTCATTATGGAAGGTAATGGTGACGTAGCAATTTATAATGGAAATTATTCAGAGTATAGGATTAGCTTAGATACGGCAAAAGAAAAACCTGAGCAAAAACAAAAACAAAATTCTACCCCTTCTACTCCAACTGCTCCAGTAAAAAAATTAAGTTATAAAGAGCAGCAAGAAATCACTGAACTGGAATTAAGAATTGCAGAAGTTGAAAATCAAATAAAAGATTTAACGTTATCTCTTTCAAATATTGACAGTGCAAATTATTTGGAACTTCAAAATAAAACACAAGAGATAGAAAATTTAAACACCGAATTGGAACAAATAACAGAGCGTTGGTTGACCCTTTCGGAACAATAGTAATAACTGATATTCCTAATCGTTTAAAAGGATAAAAGTCTGGTAAATTAATTTTATAATTCAAATGTTTCACGTGGAACGATTCTTAAATTTCAAGTACAAGCTCTATACGTTCCACGTGAAACACTTAAAATAAAAAAACGAAATGTTTAAAGAATATGATGTAATCGTTGTAGGCGCAGGCCATGCAGGTTGTGAAGCAGCGGCAGCAGCGGCTAACCTTGGTTCCTCCGTCCTACTCATCACAATGAACATGGAAACCATTGCGCAGATGAGTTGTAACCCAGCAATGGGTGGAGTCGCAAAAGGTCAAATTGTACGAGAAATCGATGCTATGGGTGGTTATTCTGGTATTATAAGTGATAAAACTACATTGCAGTTTAGAATGCTCAACTTATCTAAAGGTCCTGCGATGTGGAGCCCAAGAGCACAAAATGACAGAAAAAAATTTGCAGAAGAGTGGAGACTAGCCCTAGAGCGTACACCAAATGTAGACTTCTGGCAAGACATGGTCAGTAGCCTAATAATCAAAAATAATACTGTTGTTGGTGTTAAAACTTCTATTGGTGTTGAGATAAAAGCAAAATCTGTTGTATTAACTAATGGTACCTTCCTCAATGGATTAATCCATATTGGAGAAAAGAAATTTGGAGGAGGCAGAACAGGTGAAAAAGCTGCGACTGGCTTAACAGAACAACTTACAGAATTAGGATTTGAAGCGGGCAGAATGAAGACCGGCACTCCTCCTCGTATTGATGGTCGCTCGTTGAACTATTCATTAATGGAAGAACAATGGGGCGATGAAAATCCAGGTAGATTCTCCTATACAAATGTAGAGCGATCAAAGGAACAACGATGCTGCTGGATTACTTATACCAATGGAAAAGTTCATGAAACTTTAAAAGAAGGATTTGAGAAATCTCCAATGTTTACCGGTCGTATTAAAGGCCTTGGTCCTAGATATTGTCCATCAATAGAAGATAAAATTAATCGCTTTGCAGAACGCGAAAGACACCAGATATTTGTTGAACCAGAAGGTTGGAATACTTGTGAAATCTATGTAAATGGCTTCTCTACTTCCTTGCCAGAAGATGTACAATATCGCGCATTAATTCAGATTCCTGGATTCGAAAACGCTAAGATGTTTAGACCTGGATATGCCATTGAATATGACTTTTTCCCACCTACACAGCTGCAACTAACCCTTGAAACCAAATTAATCAGTAATTTATTCTTTGCTGGTCAGATAAATGGTACAACTGGATACGAAGAGGCTGCTAGTCAGGGTTTTATAGCCGGAATCAATGCCCATCAGAAGATATATGACAAACATGAACTAATTCTGAAAAGATCAGAGTCTTACATAGGTGTTTTAATAGACGATCTGGTTACAAAAGGTACTGAAGAACCTTATAGAATGTTTACTTCAAGAGCAGAACATCGCCTATTATTACGTCAGGATAATGCAGATATCAGACTATCCCCTATTGCACATGCCTTAGGATTAATCAATGATGAACGCCTGGAAATTGTCAATAAAAAAATTGAAAACTCTGATGCAATTGTTGCTTTTGCAAGAAAACAAAGTGTAGATATGATTGCAACTAATGACATGTTGGAAAATCTAGGTACTTCCCCTTTGAACCAAAATGTCAAAATAATTAGCTTACTAAGCCGACCTCAGGTAGGTATTAATGATGTAAGAAAAGTAAGTACTGCTCTAGATAATTTACTCAAAGACTTCGACCAAGAGACCATTGAGCAAGCTGAAATCAAAATAAAATATGAAAGCTATTTTGAGAAAGAACAGGAAATTATAAACAAAATGCAAAAGATGGAAGATAAAGACATCAATCCAGATTTTGATTATTCGCAATTGGTATCTTTATCAAAAGAAGCGAGAGAGAAATTATTAAAGATAAAACCGAGAACTTTAGGTCAGGCATCCCGAATTTCTGGAGTTACTCCTTCTGATATCTCAGTTTTAATGGTTCATATCAGCAGATAATAGATAAAAATAAACAGAAAATACATAAACTACTGATTTATAATAAATTATATGAATATTGTACATCTTTAAAACAGACTTCATTAAATAAGATATAAGGACGTTTTAGAATTCCTGAATGATATTCATTAAAAACATATTAAAATTAAATACAGCGCAGCTAAATGGCTAAAAAACGAATTATAGAAAACTTAAGGAATTTTATTACCCTTTTTTCGATAAGCATAGTATTTTATGCTTGTGCGAGTATTCAGCAACCCCAGGGAGGGCCAAGAGATACTGAGCCTCCTAAGATTTTGAAAATTACTCCAAAAGATCTTAGCGTAAATTTTACCTCAACAAAAATTGTTGTAGAATTTGATGAGTATTTTAAAATCCAAAATGAATTCAAAGAGTTTAGTGTATCTCCTGAAATGGAGCGCCCTCCTATTCTAAAAACAAAGGGAAAAAAACTCGAAATAAGTATTCAGGATACTTTGGAAAAAAATACTACATACACACTGAATTTTGGTAAAGCAATAGCGGATGTAAATGAAAGTAATATAGTTAAAAACTTTACTTATGTCTTTTCGACGGGCCCACAACTCGATTCATTAAGTATAAAAGGCCAGGTAACCAATTCGGTTACCGGATTACCTGAATTAGATGCTGTTGTATTTATATTTCCTTTAAATAGAGATACCCTCTTTGGAAAACAAAAACCATCTATCTTTACCACGACAGATAGCAGTGGTAATTATTCATTAAACAACCTTCGAAAAGATACTTACAAAATATATGCTCTTAAGGAAAAGAATGGAGACCGGATCTATCAGCAAGCCTCTGATGAAATAGCTTTTATCAAAGATTCTATAGTTCTTGATTCCGTTAAATCAAATGTGAACCTTGCCCTTTTTAAAGAAGATGCAAGCACATTTAGAATAGTTGACAGAAGACTTAATACCGATGGAAGCTTGAGCTTATCCTTTAACCAAAAGCTTAAAAAACCAGAAGCAGTGGTTACTGATCCTCCTAATTTAGATGCTACAAAACTCATAAAATTCAGTAAGAACAATGATTCATTAAAGGTTTGGCTAAAGGATCTTAGTTTTGATTCAGTTAAAGTAGCTATTAAAGAGGACGGTAAAGTCTTACAAACTGCTAATTTTACCAGGGGTAAAAAAGAAACTTATACCAGGGTTTTAACTGCAACAGATAATATAGAAGGACGATTATTAAACCCAAATAAACCTTTAAAGCTTACCTTCAACTTCCCTATTGAAAGTACAGATATCACTAAAATAACACTACTTGAAGACTCTGTTGATCGAAAAAACTTTACACTGGTAAAAGATACATCTGACCTCCTCTCCTACTATTTAACTTATCCATGGAGGGCCAAAAAAAATTATGATATTAAGTTTAGTGATGGTGCATTTACAGCCATTTTTAATGCCAAAAACAAAGAGTTTAATAAAACTTTTACACTAGCAAGCAAAGATGACTATGGAACACTTATAGTAAAAATTGTTCCACCTGAAGCTAATAAAAGTTATATTCTAGAGGTACTCAATGAGGCTAAAGGCGTTGTAAACACCTTAATAGTAACAAAGGATACCACAGTTAGATTTGCTAATTATAAAGCCGCAAAATACTGGCTTAGAATAAGCTATGATACCAATAAAAATGGTAAATGGGATACTGGTAATGTAACCCTGGGTTTGCAGCCCGAAAAGATATGGAATGAACCAAAAGAACTTTCCATCAGAGCTAACTGGGAAAGAAATGAAACGGTAACTATTCCTAAGGAATAATTACCTGAACCAGTCTGAATACATGATATAATTATCTGGTAGTTTATTCAATAAAGCCCGTTGCTCTTCAGTAATGGGTTTTATTTTTTTTGCTGGAGTTCCGGCATAAATAAATCCACTTTCACAACGTGTATTTTCTAAAACCACTGAGCCAGCTGCAATAATACAATATTCATCAACCAGTGCATTATCCATAATAATGGCACCCATACCTACCAAAATATGATCTTTAAGTATACAACCATGTACTATAGCATTATGTCCTATAGACACTCTGTTACCTATAATTGTAGAGGCTTTAAGATACGTAGCGTGAATTACTGCACCGTCTTGTATATTGGTCTCATTTCCAATAGTAATACTGTTTACATCGCCTCTAATTACTGCATTGAACCAAACTGAGCAATTATTACCCATCAAAACATCACCAACTATTGTTGCATTTGGTGCTATAAAACAATCATTACCCCATTTGGGATTTTTATCTTTAACCGGTAATATCAATGCCATATCTTAAAAAATTGTATCTGTTAATTGTGAGGAATGTGTTGGATAATCTGTAGTATAATGTAATCCTCTACTTTCTTTTCTAACCATTGCTGCTTTTATCACTAAAAAAGCTACTTGTATTACATTACGAAGCTCACAAAGCTTAACAGAAACCTTGTTTTTTTTATAAAATTCTTCTGTTTCTCCATGCAATAAAGCTAATCTACGCATAGCTCTTTCTAATCTGAAATCTGACCGGACAATACCTACGTAGTCACTCATTAATTTCTGTGTTTCACGTAAATTATGTGTAACCAGAATATCCTCATCTGACTGCGTTACACCATGCGCATTCCAGTCAGGAATATGGTCTGGAATGATATTATCTTTAAATACTTTAATAGCATCTTCATATATGCGGTGCGCAAATACAGGAGCTTCCAAAAGCGAATTTGAAGCCAATCTGTTCGCTCCATGAAGACCTGTAGAAGAACATTCACCACAAGCATAAAGGTTTTTTATAGAGGATCTACCGTGTTCATCGACCATAATTCCCCCACACATATAATGTGCTGCTGGTGTCACTGGTATTAAATCCTTGGTCATATCTATGCCAATTGATAAACATTTAGCATATATATTAGGAAAATGCTCTAAAATATCTGATTTTTTACGGTTTCTTATATCAAGGTAAACAAAGTCCTCTCCAGATTTCTTCATTTCAGCATCAATAGCACGGGCTACAATATCACGTGGCGCTAATGACCCGCGCTTATCATATTCGTACATAAATTCATCTCCATTTTTTCTTCTTAATACACCACCAAAACCTCTGACAGCCTCCGAAATTAGGAATGCCGGATACTCTCCAGGGTGATATAATGCTGTTGGATGGAACTGAATAAACTCCATATTCCTAACTTTTCCTTTAGCACGATAAACCATTGCCATACCATCTCCGGTGGCAATTACAGGATTTGTAGTGCTTGAATAAACATGTCCCGCACCACCAGACGCCATGATAGTCACACGTGCTAAGATCTTTTCCACATCGTTACGCTCTGTATTAAAAGCATATATGCCATAACAGTTGATATCTTCGGAACTCTTATCCACATGCTGTCCCATGTGGTGTTGTGTAATTAACTCCAAACAAAAGTAATGTGTTAATATCTCTATGTTCTTATTTTGATGAATCTGCCTTAATAAAACGCTCTCAATCTCATATCCAGTAACGTCCTTATAGTGTAATACACGGTGTTCTGAATGCCCTCCTTCTTTAGCTAAATCATATACTCCAGTACCATTCTTATCGAAGTTAATACCATAATCTATGATCTCCTCAATCCGTTGAGGTCCCTCTTTTACAACGATTTCCACAATCTTCTCATCACACAAACCATCACCCGCAATCAAAGTATCCTCAATATGTTTCTCAAATGAATCATCTTTATCCACAACAACAGCTACCCCACCCTGGGCATACTTTGTATTGGATTCATCCTCGTTTGATTTAGTAACAATTAAAACTTTACCATGCTGAGCTGCTTTTAAAGCGAAACTAAGACCGGCAATACCTGATCCAATAACCAGAAAATCTACTTCTCTCATTCTTATACTATTGTATTTCAATTTATTATAAGGAATTCCTTTACCTCTTCTAATCTCTATATCTTGTTCTAATCACTAAAATCAACCCTTTAATCCCTCTTTGTTAACAACGTTGATATTAATGTTGATTACTTGTCTATAGAAACAGAACAAATATTTTTGAATGTTTAAAGCTAAGCTAAAAACATAATTTGCCACAATATTTCAACTACTTTTCGTCACGATCCGTTAGTTTATTAACGTTTTACACACAAACTAACAATAAACATATTCATATTGATAAAAAAATGGGCATATAAATATCTCATTGAAAATCAGCAGATATTTTGAATCAAAATGTAATCTAAATGTTAGTAAATTGCTAACAACTCAATTATCAGCATAAAAAAATGATATTTACAAACAATATCAACAGACTAATAAACAATAGAAATCTATTTATATTAAAATAATTATAATTTATTGAAGTGTTTAAACTCCGTACCTTTACAAAATCAGAAAAAAACTTTTTTGTTTTAAAATTGAAAACTGAAAGGTTGATAACTGAAATAAAATGTGGAGTAGAGATTAAAAAATTGGATATTATATCAAGATAAAATGGACACCTTAGCCGAATTAAATAGAAAAGGATATATCGAAGAGCATATTGATCCAACGTTGGATCTCTTTGATGAGATTGAGAAATTAAAAAAGGAAAAAAATGCTATTATCCTGGCACATTACTATCAGGAACCTGATATACAGGATATTGCAGATTATATTGGAGATAGTTTGGGACTTTCTCAGGAAGCTGCTAAAACAGAAGCTGATGTAATTGTTTTTGCTGGAGTGCATTTTATGGCAGAAACGGCAAAGATACTTTCTCCAGAAAAAAAGGTTCTATTACCGGATTTAAAAGCTGGATGTTCATTAGCAGATAGCTGTCCACCTCATTTATTCAAGAAATTTAAAGAAAAATATCCAGATCACCTGGTCATCACTTATGTGAACTGTACAGCTGAACTAAAAGCATTGAGTGATATTGTTTGTACTTCTACAAATGCTGTTCAGATTGTAGAAAGTTTACCTAAAGATCAGAAAATTATTTTCGGGCCAGACAAAAATTTGGGTGCCTGGGTTGCGAAAAAGACTGGTAGAGATTTGGTTTTATGGAATGGTGCCTGTATGGTTCACGAAATTTTCTCAAGAGAAAAAATTACTAAGTTAAAAGAGCGTCATCCTAATGCCAAGTTTATTGCGCATCCGGAATGCGAGGAATCTGTGTTACAAATGGCAGACTATATTGGCTCAACCACAGGATTATTAAAATATTCTATCAATAGCGATGCTCAGGAATTCATTGTAGCAACAGAAAGTGGAATCATTCACCAAATGGAGAAAGCTAATCCACTCAAAACTTTCATTCCGGCACCTCCAAACAACAGCTGTGCGTGTAATGACTGTCCATATATGAAAAGAAATACACTTGAAAAGCTGTATTTGTGTATAAAAAATGGTTTACCAGAGGTAACTGTACCTGCAGATATCATTGTACAAGCGCGTAAACCAATTGAAAGAATGTTAGAAATATCTGCTAGTTTGGGTCTATAAGCTATGTGGATAAAGTGTTAATTTACTGAAATAGAATAAGATAATGTTTGAGAATAAAGAACGTACAGATATTGCTGAATTAGGGGAATTTGGATTGATCAAACACCTGACAGAAACTTTTAAAGTAAAACATGAAAGTAGCCTAAAAGGAATTGGTGATGATGCAGCGGTTTTAAATTTTAAAGATAAGGAAGTACTGGTTTCAACAGATTTATTGCTTGAAGGAATACATTTTGACTTGGCTTATGTTCCACTTATTCATTTGGGATACAAGGCTATACAGGTTAATTTAAGTGATATTTATGCAATGAATGGAATAGCTACCCAGGTTACTGTTTCTATAGGTTTGTCAAGTAAATTTCCTTTAGAAGCTGTTGAAGAAATTTATAAAGGAATCCAGCTTGCTTGTGATCGATTTAACATTGATTTGATTGGTGGTGATACATCGACAAGCAAACAGGGATTAGTGATAAGTGTAACAAGTATTGGTTATGCTGAGAAAGGTACTGTTTGCTACAGAAATGGTGCTCAGGAAGGTGATCTTTTATGTGTTTCTGGTGATTTAGGTGGGGCTTATGTAGGTTTACAGATATTGGAGAGAGAAAAACAGATTTTTCTGGAAAACCCTAAAATTCAACCAGATCTGGAAGGAAAAGATTATATCATAGAACGTCAGTTAAAGCCTGAGGGTAGACGTGACATTGTGGATTTATTGGCACAAATGGACATCGTCCCTACGGCCATGATTGATGTTTCTGACGGCTTGGCTTCAGAGGTTTTACACATCTGTCAGCAATCTGAAAAGGGTGTTACTTTGTATGAGGAAAAAATTCCTATTGATCCAATGACTTATGAAACTGCAAGAGAATTAGGGCTTGATCCTACTGTTTGTGCATTAAATGGTGGTGAGGATTATGAATTGCTATTTACCATAAAACAAGCTGATTACGAAAAATTGAAACATGATGTAGACATCAGTATCATCGGTCATATCACCGAGAAAAATGAAGGTTGCAAAATGATTTCAAAATCTAATGTGGTACATGAATTAAAAGCACAAGGCTGGAATGCCTTTAAACTATAAGTCTTCATCTGAAGATAAAACAGGATCTAAAAATTTGGTGTCAATTTGCTTTGTTGCTTTGGCACCTAATTTTTTGATCTTCTCAGAGGTCGTAGAAAGATTACCTGAGCCTGTGGATAACTTGTTAATTGCTTTATCATAAGCATCTTGACTCAGCTTAATATTACGGCCTATACCTTCCATATCAGCAAGGAATCCAACAAATTTATCATACATACTTCCACTTAAACGAGCAATTTCAAGGACATTTCTATTTTGTCTTTCTTGTTTCCATATACTGGAAATAGTACGTAATGTAGCCAGTAATGTAGATGGACTAACAATAACCACTTTTCTATCCCAGGCATAATTGAAAAGTTCTGCATCTTTTTGTACAGCAATTCCAAAGGATGATTCGATTGGAATGAATAACAATACAAAGTCAGGAGAATTGATTTGATATAATTCCTGATAGTTTTTACCAGATAAGCCTTGGATATGAGTTTTAATGGAAAGAATATGCTGTTTAATATGTAATTCTCTTTCCTCATCTGAATCCGAATTTACAAATCGTTCATAAGCTATTAAAGAGACCTTAGAATCGACTACAATATGTTTCTCGTCTGGAAGGTCAATAATAACATCTGGTTGCATTCTACTGCCTTCTGATGAGCTTAAACTAGTTTGAATACGGTACTCTCTATCTTTAGTTAAACCCGATCGTTCTAAAACCCGTTCAAGGATAACTTCTCCCCAGTTTCCTTGTTTTTTCTGGTCGCCTTTTAATGCTTTCGTTAAATTATTAGCATCCTCCTGAATCTGTTTACTTTGATTCATTAACTGAGATATCACCCCTTTTAGGATATTTCTTTCATCAGATTCGGCTTTATATACTTTGTCTACCTTTTCCTCAAAAGCTTTTATATTTTCTTTTAAAGGATTTAATATGATATCCAGATTAGCCTTGTTTTGTAAGGTAAATTTATTTGTTTTGTCGTCGAGAACTTTATTTGCTATATTTTCAAATTCCAGTTTAAAACGTTGTTGTAATTCAGCAATATATTTTTCCTGCTCATTATGTTTTTGCTGCTGAGCCAATAGGTTTTCTTCTGCTTTTATGGTTTTACTACGTTCGGACATAAACGTTAAACGAAGGTCATTTAGTTCATCCTCAGTCTTTTGTTTTTCTTCCTTTAAGTAATTTAAAGCTTTCTGATGTTCTTGTTCTTTTAACTGTAGTAAAGCTTCAAGATTATTATTTACAGCAGGTTTCTTGAAAAATAGCACGATAATGAGTACTAATATTATGATCAATATTGATATTAAAATAGCTTCCATACTAATATTTTTATCAAAAGTGATTAAATTATATGGAATTATCAAATGTGTACTAATTGATAGTTATTTTCATTATTGAAATTAAATAGATTAAAAAAATTAGTACCCTGACTATCAGCTGAGACTCTATATAGATAATTATAAGTGATTTATAATCATTTTAAAAGAAATAGGAATACTTTTTGATATAAATTATAAAGGGAATGATTAGTTATATAAAATGGGAACATATATTGTATTGATTATCCCGATCCTGATTATTAGCATGTTTGTGCAGTGGAGGTTTAGAAATAGGTTTTCCAAATATGCCGAAATGCAGTTAAATTCAGGTTTTTCGGGGAAAGAGATAGCGGAAAAAATGCTATTTGATAATGGAATATTTGATGTGAAAGTAATGAGTACAGATAAAGCTTTATCTGATCATTATAATCCTGAAGATAAAACAGTCAATTTGAGTACTGATGTCTTTTACGGACGTAGTGTTGCAGCAGCAGCTGTTGCTGCTCATGAATGTGGACATGCTGTTCAGCATGCTAAATCATATCATTGGTTGCGGTTACGTTCTAATATGGTTCCTGTAGTTAGCATTACTTCCAATCTTTTGCAATGGGTATTAATTATAGGAGTTTTACTGATTGCTTTTACCTTTAATCCTATTGTTTTAGGGATTGGAGTGATTGGACTTACATTAATTACTATATTCAGTATAATAACCCTGCCTGTCGAGTTTGATGCCAGTAAAAGAGCTTTAATATGGCTTAAAAACAATAAAGAAGTATTGTATTCCAATGAAGAACACATACAGGCAAAAGATGCTTTATGGTGGGCGGCAATGACCTATGTAGTGGCTGCATTAGGATCACTTGCAAATTTGATTTACTATGCTTCTATCCTATTTGGCAGAAATAAATAGTTTAATTTAAGCGGTAAGGGACAATGAGTTCAAATTCAGGAATAGCAACGGTGAATTCTTTGTTATCTGCTAATCTTTGCATTAAATAATTGCCACTCATGCTACCTATATCCGTACTTAAATTACAAGCAGAAACATAAGAATGTCTTTCTCCAGGTTCAATAACAGGTTGTTCTCCTACTACGCCTTCACCTTCAACTTCTCTTTGGTTGCCATTGGAGTCAAAAATGAACCATTGTCTTCTTTTAAGCTGAACAGTATAGTCTGTTAAGTTTTCTATTGTAATACGATAACCAAATAAAAAATGGTTGTTCACCGGGTCAGAATGATCTTCCTGGTAAGTTGTTTCAACCGATATTTTTACACCTAAAGTAATAGCTGTTACCATTTTAACGCTTATTTATTAAATCTTAGTTTTCAAAAATCAGGCCATTTCGCCATTTGGGCAAAGATGTTGATATTTATCAGCTATTTCATCTAAAATACTATGTATTGTTTCAATGTTCTCTTCCTTAACTAATTGCATCCTATAGGATTTGAAGTCGGGCATTCCTTTAAAATAATTAGCATAATGTCTTCTCATTTCAAAAATACCAACTCTTGGCCCTTTCCATGCAATGGATTTATCAAAATGAGTTCTGCAGACTGCTACACGTTCTTCAATAGTTGGTCCCGCCAGAATTTCTCCTGTGTTAAAAAAGTGTCTTATTTCTCTGAATATCCATGGGTAACCAATAGCAGCTCTACCAATCATAATTCCATCAACTTCATATTCCAATCTCCAGTCAGCTGCTTTCTGAATACTATCTACATCACCGTTACCAAAAATTGGAATTTTAATTCTTGGGTTACGTTTAATTTCACGTATTAGTGTCCAATCTGCCTGGCCTTTATATAATTGAGCACGTGTACGGCCATGAATAGTTAAGCCTTGTATTCCAATGTCTTGTAAACGTTCAGCTACTTCTTCAACATTTTTAGTAGTATCGTCCCAACCTAGTCTGGTTTTAACAGTTACAGGTAAATGAGTAGCTTTAACAACAGCTTCTGTCATCTTTACCATTTTGTCTATATCCTGTAGCAATGCAGAACCAGCACCTTTACAGGCTACCTGCTTCACAGGACATCCATAATTGATATCCATTAGATCCGGCCCTGCGAGTGTAGCTATTTCAGTAGCCTCACGCATGTGATCAATTTCACTTCCAAATATCTGAATACCAATTGGTCTTTCATATTCAAAAATATCAAGTTTGGCCCTGCTTTTTGCAGCATCTCTGATCAATCCTTCTGAAGAAATGAACTCCGTGTACATCATATCTACCCCACTCTGTTTGCAAACAAAACGGAACGGAGGGTCACTCACATCTTCCATCGGAGCGAGTAACAAAGGGAATTCTCCCAAATCAATATTTCCTATCTTTACGGACATTTCTCTATCTTCAAACCAAATTTTTCGGTACAAAGGTACAAATTATAGGAATAATGAACTCTATGCAAAATACAAGGGAAGAAAACGGGCCTCTGGTACAAATAATGATGTTGGTTGTTTATGCTATTCTAGGCATGATTGTATTTTCTATCATAGGTTTTGGCCTCGTATATTTACAATACGGTGGCAGTATTTTAACTGATATATCCTGGTTATCAAGTGGTGAAGAGTATTATATTGCTGCTCAAAGGATATTATTATCTACACAACAGATAGGTCTTTTCCTTGTACCTGCTCTTTTACTAGCAAAAACAGAAGGTCAAAAAACCAATGTATTTTACGGATTTAAAAAACCTAAAATTGAATTATTATTACTGGTTATTGTATTGATGATTTGTGCTGTTCCTCTTTTGGAATTAGTAACTCAGTTCAATAAGAATATGGTATTTCCAGAAGCTTTAAAAGGTGTCGAAATATGGATGAAAAATGCCGAAGATCAGGCAATGAAAACCACACTTGCATTGTTAAAAATGGAAAATATTGGTGTTTTTATCATCAATATTGGGATGATTGCTTTATTGCCTGCTGTTGCTGAGGAGCTGATGTTTAGAGGAGGTTTGCAACGTGCATTTGGACGTATGTTTAGCAATCCACATGCAGCTATTTGGTTTTCTGCATTCATATTCAGTGCTATTCACATGCAATTTTACGGATTTATGCCACGTCTTTTGTTGGGAGCAACCTTTGGATATTTGTATTTCTGGAGTGGTAGTTTATGGTATGCCATGTTTGGACATTTTGTAAATAACGCTTATGCTGTATGTGCAGCATGGTATATGCAAAAAAACAATATACCTTTGTCGGAAGCAGATAAAACTTTGAATATTGCCTGGTATGGATATATTATTAGTGCGATATTAACCTTTTTACTATTTCGATATTTTAAAACAAAAACTGAATGAAAACAAGAGCAATAACTGCTTTCTTTTTTACAATTGTAATGTTAGGATCCATCTTTCTAGGTGGTTATACTTTTACCTTTTTTTATCTCATTTTAAGTCTTGCAGCGCTGTTTGAATTTTTCAATATGATTAAGACAGCTGGTATCAAACCACATAAGTATTTTGCTTTATTTGTATCGGCACTAATATTTTTAATTACGGCAAGTTATCAGTTATTACAGCTTGAAACGAAGTTTATGCTGTTAATTATACCTGTTATTTTCTCTGTATTTATTGCAGAATTATATAAAAGAGATAAATCTCCATTTACAAATATTGCTTATACCTATGTGGGTATTATTTATGTAATTATTCCATTTTGTTTTTTTTATTCTTTAGGATTCATACAGAACCATGCAACATATAATTATCATTTGCCACTATCTTTCTTACTGATGCTCTGGGCTAGTGATACTGGTGCATATTTGTTTGGAATGAAGATGGGAAAGACAAAATTATTTGAAAGACATTCGCCTAAAAAATCCTGGGAAGGCTTTTTTGGAGGTGTTTTGACCAGTGTATTGGTATCTTATATTATATCATTGTTCTTTACAGAACTGAGTCCTTTTGTATTAGGAGGAATGGCAGTATTGATTGTCTCATTTGGAACACTTGGAGATTTGGTTGAATCCATGCTGAAGCGTAGTCTGGATGTAAAGGATTCAGGAAACATACTGCCAGGCCATGGAGGCTTTTTAGATCGTTTTGACGGTCTTTTAATTGCTGCACCTATCGTTTATGTATATCTGTATCTAATTCTTCACTAGAGCTCTTTATTTCAGTTTTATATTAAAATTGGGATGAAACAGTAATAAGGCTTTGTCTTGGTCTGTTCCAAATCCATAAAAACTCAATGATAATATTATACTAAATCCATTTTTATATAGTAAAACATGGACCTAATGTGGAGGTACTATGGACCTACTATGGACTTACTATTATGAATATATATGCAATTGCTTAACTGTTAAGTTGTTACGTCGGTTTAAATATTGATAAAATTGCAGAATTTTCGAGATATTAATTAATATCTCTTCTTTTTTAAAGGCTCTAACAGGTATTCTAAACCATTCAATTTGATTTCATATAATGTAGCAATCATCTCTCCAAGCTTTCCCGAAGGAAAGCCTTCTTGTTGAAACCATACGAGATAAGATTCAGGTAAATCGCACATGATACGTCCCTTATATTTGCCAAAAGGCATTTGCATGGTAACCAGGTCTTGTAATAGCTTTGGATTCATTTTAACAGTTTAGTTGACTACCATTTGCAGCATTTCTACAGCTTCATCAACCGTATTAAGGTTATCAAAAGCAATACGCAATGAATCTTTGACTTCTTTAAGATTACATATACGTGGATGCATTTGTGCAAAGTGCAATATTTTATTGAACATTATTGAATCAAAAAATGCCGATTGTTTATCAGAGATAAAATAGCCACGTAAAACCCCTTTTTTGAAAGTTATCTTTTCAAAAGCTAGTTTTTTAGCCACCCACTGTAACCTTAATACATTTAGCATCGTTTTTACTGGCTTTGGCACGGGTCCAAAACGATCTTTTAAAGAACTTTCAAATGCTTTTAATTGCGTTTCATCTTCAATTTTTGAAAGTTCTGTATAGAGATTATACCTTTCTGTAATATTGGTTACATAATCATCAGGAATGTAAAGTTCCAGATCTGTATCAATCTGAGTAAAATTAACGAATGGACGAAGTGGTTCTTCTTTAAAAAGATCTTTAAACTCATCCGTTTTAAGCTCCTGAATGGCTTCATCAAGAATTTTATGATACATCTCGAAGCCTATTTCAGCGATAAACCCACTTTGTTCTGCGCCTAACAGGTTTCCACTACCACGGATGTCTAAATCCCTCATCGCAATATTAAAGCCGCTCCCAAGGTCTGAAAACTCTTCAATCGCACTAAGTCTTTTACGAGCTTCAGAAGTTAAGGTTGATAATGGCGGACTCAACAAATAGCAGAAAGCTTTTTTATTTGACCGGCCTACCCTGCCCCTCATCTGGTGAAGATCGCTTAAGCCAAACATATGAGCATGGTTAATGATTATGGTATTGGCATTTGGGATATCTAACCCAGCTTCAATAATGGTTGTGGCTACTAATACATCCTTTTCACCATTAATGAAATCAAGCATTACGTCTTCCAGCTGATCGCCGTCTAATTGTCCATGTGCAATTCCAATACGTGCTTTAGGTACCAAAGTTTTAATCAATCCACCCAATTGTGGTAAGTCATTAACCCGGTTATGGATAAAAAACACCTGCCCACCCCTATCTAACTCATATTGTACAGCTTCCTGGATCAATTTGTCGTTAAAAACATGTAATTCTGTATTTACAGCTTGTCTGTTAGGTGGCGGCGTACTCATGATAGATAAATCTCTAGCCCCCATTAAAGAAAAATGCAATGTCCTTGGAATAGGTGTTGCAGTAAGCGTTAAAGTATCTACATTTACACGTAGAGCCCTTAATTTTTCTTTCGAACTTACACCAAATTTCTGTTCCTCATCAATAATCATGATGCCCAGATCTTTGAATTTTACATCTTTGCTGAGCAACCTATGGGTTCCGATGACAATATCGACTTTACCTTCGGCCAGCTTGGCTAAAGTTTCTTTTATTTGTTTGTTGGTTTTGAAACGATTAATGTAGTCAACAGTACATGGAAACTCTTTTAACCGCCCTGAAAATGTTTTGAAATGCTGCAGAGCAAGAATGGTTGTTGGAACTAAAACAGCAGCTTGTTTACCATTTGCAACTGCTTTAAAAGCAGCTCTTATGGCTATTTCTGTCTTACCAAAACCAACGTCCCCACAAACTAGCCTATCCATTGGGTGTGGGGCTTCCATATCTTTTTTAACATCAGCAGTAGCTTTTTCCTGATCTGGAGTATCTTCATAAATAAAAGAAGCTTCCAATTCAGTTTCCAGGTATCCATCCGGACTAAATGCCGTACCTACCTGAGATTTTCTTAAAGCATATAGCTTAATCAGATCACGGGCAATGTCTTTAACTTTTTTTTTAGTGGTTTTTTTGAGTTTGTCCCAGGCTTCAGTGCCTAGTTTGTTCATTTTTGGAGCGGTTCCCTCCTTACCACTATATTTTGCGATCCGGTTTAAAGAGTTGATGTTTACATACAGGAGGTCATTATCGGCATATACCAGCCTAATCATTTCCTGCGTTTTACCATTTACCTCTACCTTTTCAAGGCCAGCATATTTTCCTATTCCATGGTCAATATGCGTTACAAAATCACCAGGTTTCAGATCTCTTAATTCCTTTAAGGTAATGGCCTGACTACGTTGATAACCTCTTTTGAGTTTATACTTATAAAAACGATCAAAAATCTGGTGATCAGTATAAAAAGCTAGTTTTTGCTGTGCATCAATAAAACCTTCTCTCAAAGGAATATTTACCGGGGTAAATTTTGCTGTTTTATCAATGTCGTCTAGAATGGCATATAAACGTTCAGTTTGCTTAACAGAAGAACTGAAAATAAAGTTGTGTATACCTCCTTTTTCATTCTCTTTAAGGTTATGAATAAGTAGGTTAAAATCTTTATTAAAAGAAGGCTGAGGTTTGGTTTCGAACTGAAAAATATGCTCTGTCTTATAGAAAAACTGTTTTCCGAATTCAACCAAAGCAAAATCATGGAACATATCCCCCATCATTTTCTCGTCAGTAAAGGCAAATTTAGGATCTATCCAATCCTGATTTTCCTCTTTTTCTTTTGCAGGAAGTGCTTTCCAAAGTTCAACAGCTTTTTTATAGCCGCTTTTTACAATATCTAAAGTGAATTCTACATCCTTAAACCATAATTGAGTGTCCTTTTCAATATAGTCAAGAATGCTGATGTTATTTTCTGTAAGGTATTTAGACTGTACATTAGGGATAATAGTCAGCGTTTTTACATCCTCAACTGAAAGCTGACTTTCAATTTCGAATGTCCGGATGCTTTCTACAATATCTCCAAAGAACTCAATGCGGTAAGGCAGATCATGAGAGAATGAAAATATATCAACAATACCTCCCCGAATAGAAAACTGTCCGGGTTCATAAACAAACTCTGTCCGATTGAAGTCGTAATCTATCAGAAATTCATTAATGAAATCGATACCTAATTTAGCATTCAGGCTAATTTCAAGTGTGTTTTTCTCTAATACCGCTCGATCTATTACTTTTTCAGCAATAGCTTCAGGATAAGTAACAACTATTTTTCCATATTCAGATTGATGGTTCAACTCATTCAATACCTCTGCTCTTGCCAGTACATTTGCTGTGTCCACCTGTGTAAAATCAAAGGCTTTACGGAATGACGATGGAAAAAGTAATACTTCCTTATCCAGAATGCTTTCAAGGTCGGCCAGAAAATAAGAAGCTTCTTCTCTGTCAGGAAGAATAAATAACTGAGGTTTATGTAATAAAAAATACGAAGCAATTGCAATTGTTGCATCGGCGGAACCTACTAAGCCTTTCAGCTGAAGTTTAGAGCCTTTGCCCGCATTAAGAGCTTTCGCCAATGCTACAATACGCTCGTCTGTTTTGTATCTGTTAATCAGGTCGCGAATATTCACAATACAAATGTAGGATTTATGATGGTTTTTAGATGTAACAATATTTCAACTCCTTAATCAAAGGGATAAAGGGAGTGAGGAAGATAAATATTTGAAAGAAGTGCATACCTTTAAATTTTTAATGCAATAAGATGAAAATATTAATGCGTATGCCTTTTGAACTGCTTTTCTGGACAATAGCTTTATTGTTGTTGGGGACTGCAGATTTGCATACACATGGAGGTGATGAGCATTTTACCCTTTGTCCATTGTCGAATATGGGTTTTAACTGGTGTCCCGGATGTGGTATAGGTAGGTCGATAGGGCATTTGCTTCAGGGTAATTTTCAGGCAAGCATGAACGACCATTGGTTTGGCATTCCGGCATTGATGATTATTTTGAACCGGATAGTGGTTCTGATTAAAATAAAATTGAAAAACCGAAAGGTATTAAACTTAAAATATAAGGAGGAAAGATATGTTTGATTCACCGTTTATGTCGCTACCAGGCATCTCGCCACAGGAATTTTCTTATTTGCAAAGTGCAACTACAGGATTTAGCGAGCAACAGTTAAGGGCGTTTTTAATGGTTTACAGCGGTAAAAGAAGAAACCCGGATGATATGATTTTGTATTGTATTCTTGGCTTCTTCGTTTTTGGTTTATCCAGGTTTTTGGTTGGACAAATTGGTATGGGTATTTTATACTTTTGTACCGCAGGATTGTGTTTTATAGGTACAATTATAGATCTGATTAATCACAAAAGTCTGGCTTACGAATACAATCAAAAAATGGTATTTGAAAGTCTGCAATTGGTAAGAATGGGTAACCTGCAATAATTAAAATCTATTGTATATTTACAGATTATGAGGTTATCTGTTTTAATAAAGCACCTGGAGGCCTTTGCTCCATTAAACTATCAGGAGGATTATGACAACTCAGGCTTGATTGTAGGAGATCCAAATGAGGAAATTCAGGGAGCATTAGTTGCTTTAGATTGTATAGAAAGTATTGTTGATGAGGCTATTTTACATAATTGTAACCTGATCATTACGCATCATCCAATTGTTTTTAAAGGGCTGAAAAAGATTACCGGTAAAAACTATGTAGAGCGGATAGTACTGAAAGCAATAAAAAATAATATTGCTTTATATGCGATACATACCAATCTGGATCACGTTGCATATGGCGTAAATGGCGTAATTAGTGGCCGTTTGGGTTTAAAAAACACGAAAATTTTAAGTCCTAAGACTGCAATTTTAAAGAAACTAGTCACTTTTTGCCCAGTTGCCCAATCTGAAGTGCTCAGGGATGCTCTTTTTGCTGCCGGAGCTGGTAGTATTTCTAACTACAGCGAATGTAGTTTCAATGCTGAAGGATTCGGAACATTTAAAGGTGGAGAAGGAGCAGATCCATTTGTGGGTGAGGTAGGGATTCAGCATCAGGAACCCGAAGTTCGAATTGAAACTATTTTTAAAGTTCAGGACGAAAGAAAAGTAATGCTTGCCTTATTTGAGCATCATCCTTACGAAGAAGTTGCTTACGATATTTATCCATTAGATAATAAACTGGATAATGTTGGTGCAGGAATGATTGGCTGGCTGGAAGAAAGCCTTGATGGGTATGAGTTTTTAAGAATGGTAAAAGATAATATGGATGCAACTGTAATCAGGCATACCCAGGTTTTACCTAAAAAGGTTCGTAAAGTGGCCGTATGCGGGGGTTCAGGTAGCTTTTTGCTTAAAGAAGCCATTGCTGCCGGGGCAGATGCCTTTGTTACAGCTGATTTTAAATACCATGAGTTTTTTGATGCTGATGAAAAATTGTTGATCGCAGATATCGGACACTTTGAAAGTGAACAATTTACATCCGATTTGTTGATAGATATTATTCAAGAAAAATTTCCTAACTTTGCAATCCGTTTAACGGAGCATAACACAAACCCAATAAATTATTTCATTTAATGGAACAAACTGTAGAGCAAAAGCTAAAAGCATTATACGAATTACAAACCCTGCATACCCAGATTGATAAAATACGTCAGATTCGTGGTGAACTTCCAATGGAAGTTGCCGATTTAGAGGATGATGTTGCAGGTCTGGAAACCCGTATTCAAAAATTCAAAGGTGAGTTGGATGATACGGAGGATGCAATTGTAACACGTAAAAATATGATCAAGGATGCTCAAGGCCTGATCAAAAAGTACGAGACTCAATTAAAAGACGTTAAAAATAACCGTGAGTATGATGCCTTAACTAAAGAGGTGGAGATACAAACGTTAGAAATTCAGGTTTGTGAGAAGAAAATCAGAGAATTCGGATTTGATATTACATCAAAAACTGAAATCTATGATAAAGCTTTAGCTGATTTAGAATCAAGAAAAAAAGATCTTGAGATTAAAAAAGGTGAGTTGGAAACTATTACAGCAGAAACTGAAAAAGATGAGCAAGGTTTACTTAAGAAAGTAGATAAAGCTGAAACTCAGATTGACGAAAGACTATTAGTAGCTTATACAAGATTAAGAGGCAATGCTAATAATGGATTAGCAGTTGTTACGATCGATCGTGATTCATGTTCAGGATGTTTCAACCAGATTCCACCTCAGCGTCAGTTAGATATCCGTCAGCGTAAAAAAATCATCGTTTGCGAGCATTGCGGTAGGATTTTAGTTGATGAGGCTTTAACACAAGAAGTTACATCGGCTTAAAAAGCATTCAAAATATATAAAAAAGGTCAGAAATTCCATCTGACCTTTTTTTGTGCTTAAATTTAGTTGGAATTCATACATCAGTACTTAAATATGCGTTATAGCTTTATTTACGGCTAAAGAAAAGAGAAATATGCAGAGACCCTTTTTACGAAAGAATGTTTGTTTAACATTTTTCCTGTTGCTTTTACCAGGAGTATTGTTTGCTAAATTTGATTTTAATGCGAATTGTCAGAAAGCTTATGGGTTAATATTTGAGCTGAAGCTGAATGCTGCGAAACAAATCATAGCTACTGAAAAGAAGGTTAATCCGCGCAATTCTTTTGTGCCTTTACTGGAAAATTATATTGATTTTTTTCAATTGCTGACTATGGCTAGTAAAACTGATTTCGATCGCTTAAAAGGGAATAAAAGCATACGGTTGAATCAAATAGAGGACGATACAGAGCAATCGCCCTATAGTTTATATGCTCAGGCTGAAATTAATCTCCAATGGGCATTAATAAGAGCCCGTTTTGGTGAGCAGTTTAATGCAGCTTTAGAAATTAAGAAAGCAAACTCGTATTTGCAGGATAATGCTAAGAAATATCCTGGGTTTCCATTAAATGCAAAAGGACTGGGGATAGTTAATGCGGTGTTGGGAAGTTTGCCCGAAGGGTTTATGAAGCGGACACTTTCTACCTTTGGTATTAAAGGCGATGTTAAAACTGGAGTGGCCATGATGCAAAAACTGGCATCAAGTTTACCTAAGTCTGTTTATGAGCCATTTTACGAAGAAGTAGTATTTTACTATTCATTTGTTTTAGTAGATGTTGCCCATAGTGCGAATGCGTACGCAGAAATGACGAAATATCTTGAAAGGGTGTCTGACTCCAGTTTATTGAAATCTTATCTTAAAGCGTACGTGAGTACTAAAAGAGGGCATAATGAAGAAGCAATAACTACCTTAGCAAATAGACCATCCGGGCAGCAGTATCAGCCTTTCCCATATCTGGATTATTTAATGGGAATTGCGAAGCTGAATAAACTTGATTTAACTGCTGCAAGTTATTTCAATCGGTTTTTACAAAGCAATAAAGGAGTAAATTATATAAAAGATGCTTACCTGCATTTGGGCTGGATTGAATTGATTTCTGGTGATACAAAAGGGTATGCTCAGTTTACAACAAAAGTAAAAGGCTCTGGATATGCTTTTAATGAAAGGGATAAACAAGCAATGAATGAAGTTAACTCAGCAATACCGAATACAGCTTTGTTAAAGGCTCGGTTACTATTTGATGGTGGTTATTACACCAAATCGCTAGAGGTGCTTTCGGGGATTAAAGAAACGGATTTAAATCTGGTTAAAGATAGGACAGAATATTTTTATAGACTAGGCAGGAACAATGATGAACTGGGCAAAGAAGATGCAGCCCTTGAAAATTACCAGAAGGCCGTTAATTATGGGAAGGGGCTTAAAGCATACTTCGCTGCAAACTCTGCTTTATTTATGGGTAAGATTTATATGAAAAAAAGAAATTATAATCAAGCCAAAGCAAGCTTCAATACGGCCATCAACATGAAAGGCCATCAATATGAAAACAGTATTGAAAGCGAGGCAAGGGATAGCTTAAAATCGATAAATTAGAAGCGATATACAAAGGCATTTATGTGCATTCCTGCACCTACAGATGTAAATATGGCATATTCACCTTTGGTTATTTTATATCCTTCGACTTTACCTTTTCTCACCAGATCTAATAGGGTAGGAATGGTCGCTACGGAGCTATTTCCAAGCCATGAAATGGTCATTGGGACTAAGTTTTCAGGAACAGTATCCAGTCCATACAACTTAAATACACGCTTCATAATGGCATGGTCCATTTTACCATTTGCCTGATGAATAAAGACAATTTTAATATCTTCTATACTAATTCCTGCTTTATCTATAGCTTTTTTTACTACCTGAGGAACAGTTGTTACTGCGAATTCATAAAGCTTTCTGCCATTCATTTTTAGATAGGCATTGCCATTTTGTTCATCAGGATTATTACTCTTGCCCATAACTAGCAAAGAGCCATGAGTAGCAGCATAAGTTTGAGTTTTGTGTGCAATGATTCCTAGAGGTTCTTCGTCTTCTTGTGCTTCAAAAATAACAGCGGCTGCACCATCAGAAAATATCATGCTGTCACGATCATGTGGGTCAATTATCCTGGAAAGTGTTTCTGCACCGATTACCATCACACGCTTAGCATCTCCGCTTTGGATCAGATAATTGGCCTGAATTGCGCCTTGAACCCAGCCCGGACACCCAAAAATAAGATCATAAGCCACGCAATCCGGATTTTCTATTTGTAAGGCCTGTTTTATTTTTGCTGCAAGTGAGGGCAGAATATCCATGCGGTTGCTGCCGCTTTTAACATCCCCAAAGTTGTGACAGAATATGATGTGATCAAGTGTTTCTTTATCGATTTTTGCATCGTCAATTGCGCTTTGTGCGGCAATCGCAGCAATGTTACTGCTAATTTGATCTTCATCAATATAACGACGCTCGTTAATTTCAGTGATTTCTGAAAATTTACTGATAATCTCAGTGTTTTCTTTTTCCAGTTTTACGCCATTGTCGTAAAATGAAGCGTTTAAAAAGGCATTTCCAGAGATGATGTTTTTAGGAATATAGCTTCCGGTACCCGTTATAACCGAGTGTAACTTTGTTTTAATGCCCATTTTGAACCGTATACTGTTTTGGTGTACAGTATAAAATTAAGATTAATTTATTAGATTAAGAAAAATCGTCAATTAAAAATACGAATAATTCCTTAGGGCCGTGTGCACCGAGAACTAAAGTTTTCTCAATATCTGCTGTTCTGCTTGGTCCTGTTATGGTACTGATCATAGAAGGGATTTCTGTACCATATTTATTTTTGATGAGTTTAAACGCATCTTTCAGATCCATGACCATTTGACCGGTCCGAGCAATTACAATGTGATGATGTGGAAATATGCTTAACCTTCTGCCTGCTGCATTCTGATTAGAGACCATAATAGAGCCATTACGGGCAATTAAAGCTTCGCAAAGGGTTATTCCAACCTCTGCCATTTCGAAGTCTTTATCGGTTTGATAAAAAGGAAATTCATAAGTAGCAAGGAGGTCCTGCAATTCAGGTTCCCAGCAATAGATTTTCCTCCAGTTAAACCTTTCGGCAAGCTGAAGTATATTTTCAATAAATTCTATTCCGTTTTCGCAGTAAATGAAGTTTCCTGAAACTGCTGTAAGTTGCTCTGCAAATAAGATTTCAGGATACTCCCTGTGATCTTCATTTTCAGAATAAAGAGGGGTGTCTTCTAAATTCGGATAAGGGTTGTCTCTTCTTTCGAGAAGAGCTTTTCTTATCTTTTTTAGCATGAGCTCTTTTGAAGAAATGTTTTCCTGCATAAAAAAATGGATTTGCTGCCGTTTTTTTAAACGGCAGCCCCATAAATATTATAATTAAGATTCTGTTTGTGCCGGGTTTATGGGTGTTGCAGGGTCGGCTGGACTTACACCGTCATGCACTAATCCTTCAGCAGCAGGTTTTTGATCACCCGTTCCATTTACAAACTCATCGTAAGTAGTACGATTGTCGAAAGGACGTTTGCCAAGAATTTCCTCTAGATCCGCCTGGAAAAGAATCTCCTTTTCTATCAATTTTTGAGCTAGTTTTTCTAAACCATCTCTCTTTTCTGTTAACAAGTCTTTTGTTCTTGTATATACTCCTTCAATAATCAAACGAACTTCATGGTCAATCATTTCTGATGTTTTTTCAGAGTAAGGTTTGTTGAAGTTGTATTCATTTTGCGGATCATGGAAAGAAACGTTACCAATTGTGCTGTTCATACCATAAATGGTAACCATAGCATAGGATAGCTTAGTAATTCTTTCAAGGTCATTCTGTGCTCCTGTTGATATTTTACCGAAAACGATATCTTCAGCTACACGTCCACCCATAGTCATACACATACCATCAGTTAACTGCTCTGTAGTATATAGGAATTGCTCTTTTGGTAAATACTGCGCATAACCAAGAGCTGCAACACCACGAGGAACTATAGATACTTTTACCAATGGATCTGCATGTTCCAGGAACCAGCCTGCAATAGCATGGCCTGCTTCGTGGTAAGCTACTATACGTTTCTCTTCCGGAGAAATGATTTTATTTTTCTTCTCTAAACCACCGATAACACGATCAATTGCATCCTGGAAATCCTGCATATCTACAAACTCCTTGTTACGACGAGCAGCAATTAAAGCGGCTTCATTACAAACATTTGCAATTTCAGCACCTGCAAATCCTGGTGTTTGTGCCGAAAGTTTTTTGGCATCAACAATTTGATCCGTTTTAATTGGTTTAAGGTGAACTTTAAAGATCTGTTCACGGCCAACTAAATCAGGTTTATCTATTGATATCTGTCTGTCAAAACGTCCCGGTCTTAATAATGCAGCATCAAGAACATCAGGACGGTTGGTTGCAGCAAGAATAATAATTCCCGAATCTGTACCGAAACCATCCATCTCAACCAATAACTGGTTTAATGTATTCTCACGTTCATCATTGCCACCCATCATACTATTTTTGCCACGGGCACGTCCAATAGCATCTACCTCATCAATAAAAATAATACAAGGCGCTTTATCCTTCGCTTGTTTAAACAAATCGCGGACACGTGATGCTCCAACACCTACAAACATCTCTACGAAATCAGATCCTGATAGAGAGAAGAAAGGTACTTGTGCCTCACCTGCAACTGCTTTTGCCAATAGTGTTTTACCAGTACCAGGAGAGCCTACTAATAAAGCTCCTTTAGGGATTTTACCACCAAGGTTGGTATATTTTTTAGGGTTTTTAAGGAAATCGACAATTTCCATTACCTCTGTTTTGGCTTCTTCAAGACCTGCAACATCATTAAAAGTAACATTTACCTGACTTTCTTTATCAAATAGTGTTGCTTTAGATTTTCCGATATTGAAAATCTGACCACCACCACCACCGGCACCACCACCCATACGGCGCATGATAAAAATCCAGAACCCAATAAACAATAATACAGGAAGGATAATAGTTAAGAACCAAGAGTTAAATGAACTCTGTCTGGTTTGCTTTTCAGCACGGATTTGTTGATCAGGAGGGACATTCGCCTGAGATGCTTTTAGATCAGCGTCTAGTCCGTCCATTGTTCCTGCATTAAAATAAACGGTTGGTCCCTCTGCGGTTCCAAAGTTATTTTTGCTTAAATATTGCTTATATTTTTCTTCTTTCAGCTTGTCCTTTTTAATAAAGACTTCGGCTTTAATTACATCTTCATGTTTATAGGCTATAATTTTCTCTACATCACCAGGGATCAACATTTCTTTTTCAAAGGTCTGGTAAGAAATGGTTTTAGCGGTATCACCGCTAAACATAACCTGTAGCATGATCAGACCTAAAATAATAGCGGCGTATACCCAAAAGATGTTGAATTTAGAACCTTTTTGAGGTTTCTTAGGAATATTAGGGATTCTCTTAATCAACTTGGGCTTCGTATTTGGATTCTCTTTCATTATAATTCAAAAAATGGGGTTATATGATTATGCGCTTTGATAGGACGTAGACAAGGCATCACCCCAAAGGTCTTCAATTCCATAAAATTCGCGCTTTTCAGTTTTAAATATGTGTACTACTATGTCAAAATAATCAAGGATAATCCAGTCAGCATGATCCTGACCTTCTTTTCTCCAAGGGTTCGTTTGCGTATTTTTATAGATTTCTTTTTCTACGCTGTCGGCAATTGCTTTTACTTGAGTTGCGGAATCTGCGTTGCAGATGATAAAGTAATCAGAAACAGAGCTGTTGAGTCCCCTTAAGTCTAACCTTACAATGTCGTTTCCTTTTTTTTCCTGTATGCCATGTACAGCGATCTCTGAGAGGAATGTAGAAAGGTTTCCAATTTTCTTTTTTACCATTAAAATGTTTTAATTTTGATAAACAAATATACAATCAACTTGCAAAATAACACTTTTTCAACATTATTTGTTGGTCAAAATTTGATTAGATTATCTGAGGTTGATTCTACTAATAACTTTTTAAAGGATATGGTGTCAAATTCCGAGCCATTACCCGAGGGGACTGTTATTATGGCAGACTACCAGTTTGCCGGCAGAGGGCAGCAGGAGAATACCTGGTATACAGAGCCTGGAATGAACCTTACTTTTAGCCTGTATTTATGTCCTTCATTTTTGCAAATAAAGGATCAATTTATGCTTAATATGGCTGTAAGCATAGGTATTAGAGATGCTCTTAGGGGTTTTTTGGGGCCTATGTTAAAAGTGAAATGGCCGAATGATTTGTATTATAATCAGCAGAAGATAGGTGGAATTTTAATAGAAAATATATTGTCTGGAGTCAGTTTTAAAGCAAGTATTATTGGAATCGGTATCAATGTAAACCAGTTAATTTTTGACCCAGCGCTCCTAAATAGAGCGACATCTGTTTGCAAAATTTTACAACGGGATGTTAATCTAATGGAGCTTTTAAAAGAAATATGTAGCCATGTGGAGTGTCAGTACCTAAAATTAAAATCAGGAAGCTTTAATCTTTTACAGGATAATTACCTTAAAGGGTTGTATAGATTTAATGAAAATGGGCTTTACCAATATGAGAACAGAATTTTTGAAGGGGTAATTACTGGCATTGCCCCTGGAGGGCTACTGGTGATTCGAAGCAATGGCATTGAAAAGCAATATAATTTTAAAGAAGTAGAATTTTTGAACAACATATAAAGATTATAACTATTTTCACGGCCTTGTAATGCAAAAAGCTTAAATCGTCTTTAAAATAAATGAACAAGATTAAAAATATTGGAGTATTAACTTCAGGGGGTGATGCTCCCGGAATGAATGCTGCCATTAGGGCAGTTGTTAGAGCGGCAATTTACTACGACTTAAAAGTTACAGGAGTTTTAAGAGGATTTGAAGGGTTGGTTCATGGTGATTTCATTGAAATGGACCGTAAGTCTGTTGCTAATATTATTCAGCGTGGCGGGACAATTTTGAAAACTGCACGTAGTGATGCTTTCCGTACTCCTGAAGGACGGGAGCAAGCGTATCAGCAATTGTTGAAACATAATATAGATGGATTAGTAGTCATTGGTGGTGATGGAACTTTTACAGGAGCCAACCTTTTTGCTTCGGAGTTTAATTTTCCAATTGTTGGATTGCCTGGTACCATTGATAATGACTTACAGGGTACAGATTTTACAATTGGTTATGATACTGCAATTAATACGGTAATCAATGCTGTAGATAAAATCAGAGATACTGCAGAATCACACGATCGATTATTTATCGTAGAGGTAATGGGTAGAGATTCAGGGCTGATCGCGTTAAGGAGTGGAATTGGAGTAGGAGCAGAAGCAATTCTTATTCCTGAAACAAACATGGGAGTTGACGGATTAATTAACCGATTGGAGAATGGGCGTAAGGATAAAGCTTCAAAAATTATTGTGGTTGCTGAAGGAGATGAGATGGGAGCGTTTAATGTTGGAGAGGTCTTAAAAAAGAGATTCCCAAATTATGATATAAGAGTTTCTATTCTAGGTCACATTCAACGTGGAGGAAGGCCGAGTTGCATGGATAGGGTATTGGCTAGCCGTTTGGGGGTTGCTGCCGTTGAAGGATTGGTGAGCGGCAGTTCTGGCGTGATGGTTGGACAAGTCAATAGAGAATTGGTGTTTACTCCTTTTGATCATGCTATAAAACATATAGATGCCCAGGAAGTTAGTCCGGCCTGGTTAAAGCTGGTGGAGATTTTATCATTATAACAAGAAGAGAGCCCATTCGGGCTCTTCTTGTTTTATTCTCTTTTTAATCTTCGATGATTACTGCTGTCCCTGTTGCTGCAACCATTAACATGCTACCGCCACTACCTACAGTTTCGTAATCCAGATCCACACCAATAATAGCATTTGCACCTAATGCTGCTGCATGTTGTTGCATCTCATTAACAGCGGTTTGTTTCCCTTCTCTTAGCACCTGTTCGTAAGATCCTGATCTTCCACCTACTATATCGCGGATTCCTGCGAAAAGGTCTTTGAAAATGTTAGCACCTATTATGGTTTCTCCACTTACAAGGCCGATATATTTAACTACTTTTTTACCTTCAATGGCATTTGTTGTTGTAATTAGCATAGTGATTATTTTTAATTTTGACTTCTTTAATGATTTAATGTTACACTGAATTTAGTGAAAAAGATTTTTAAACTGTTGCATCTTGTTAATCATTAGTATTTTACTTACTTTTGCATCCCCGCAAGCATGAAGCTCCGGGAACTATGTTGAATACATAAACAAAAAGAAGAAATGGCAACTAAAATCAGATTGCAAAGATTCGGTAAAAAAGGGAAACCTTTTTTCCACGTAGTGGTAGCGGATTCCCGTTCACCAAGAGATGGTAAATTTATTGAGCGTTTAGGTTCTTATAACCCAAACACCAATCCTGCAACTATCGAAATTAATTTTGACAAAACTTTAGACTGGGTAAACAAAGGTGCTGAACCTACGGATACTTGTCGTGCTATCCTTTCTTACAAAGGTGTTTTATACAAAAAACACTTAGAAGGTGGTGTTAAAAAAGGAGCATTAACTGCTGAACAAGCTGAAGTTAAATTCGCTGAGTGGTTAAGTGCAAAAGAAGGTCGTATCGAAGGTAAAAAAGATGGCTTAACTAAATCTAAAGATGAAGTTAAAAAAGCGGCTTTAGCTGCTGAAGCTAAGAAAAATGCTGATCGTGCTGCTGCTCTTGCAATTAAAAATGCACCTGTAGTTGAAGAAGTTGTTGCTGAAGAAGAAGTAGCTGTTGAAGCTGCTGCTGATGAGGCTCCTGCTGCTGAAGTTGCTACTGAAGAAGCTCCGGCTACTGAAGAGGCTGCTCCTGCTGCTGAAGAAAACAAAGAAGAAGCATAGTATTTTTTATGCTGATTGGATAGCGAAGGATTCATTCTTATGAATTTCTTCGCTATTTTTATTTAAAGTATATGACACAAGAAGAAGCGTTTTACATAGGGTATATAACCAAGACAAAAGGGTTAAAAGGAGAGGTTCAGTTATTTTTTGAATATGATGAGCCGGAGTTGCTGGATTTGGATGTGGTTTTTGCTGAGATAAATGGTAAAATGGTGCCGTTTTTTGTGTCGGCCTGCAAGTTGCAAAACAACAATACAGGAAACCTTTATTTTGATGATGTTGATCATATAGATAAAGCGCAAGTATTAGTTAAAAAGAAGATTTATCTGCCATTAACTAAAATGCCAGACCGTTCCGATGATGAATTTCATTATTTTGATTTAAAAGGCTTTACCGTTTCGGATGAAAAACAAGGAGAGCTAGGAGAAATCATTGATGTGAACGAATATCCTCAACAATTTGTTGCTACAGTATTATATAAAGGAACTGAGGTTATGTTTCCATTAAACGACGATATGATTGTGGAGATTGACGAGGATGAAGAGACTTTATTAGTCGATTTACCAGAAGGCTTATTGGATATATATCTGTCAAATTAATTTAACTTTACAAAATGCGTTTCGACATTATATCTGTTTTACCTGATCTATTGGTAAGTCCATTTGCCCATTCTATACTTCAGAGGGCACAAAAAAAGGAAATTGCTGAAATTGTTGTTCATAATTTAAGAGATTATGCAACAAATAAGCAGAAAAGTGTAGATGATTATCCTTATGGAGGAGGAAGTGGCATGGTGATGTCTATTGATCCGTTTGCACGTTGTATAGAAGCACTTAAGGCAGAGCGTACGTATGATGAAGTGATCTTTATGAGTCCTGATGGAGAAACTTTCAATCAGACTATTGCAAATGAGCTTTCTGGTAAAGGAAATATTATGATCCTTTGCGGGCATTATAAGGGCATTGATCAGCGAATCCGTGATTTATTTGTTACGCGTGAGATCTCCATTGGTGATTATGTTTTGTCGGGAGGGGAATTGCCTGCTGCGGTGCTTGTTGATGCAATCGTTCGGTTAATTCCCGGAGTGCTGAATGATGAAACCTCTGCTTTGTCTGACAGCTTTCAAGGAGAGTTGCTTGATGCTCCGGTTTATACCAGGCCTGCTGATTGGAGGGGACATAGGGTTCCAGACGTTCTGTTAAGTGGTCATGAGGCTAAAATAAATGAATGGCGCCATGAGCAGGCATTAATCCGCACTCAAAATCGCAGACCGGATCTTCTTGAAGATTAATTATTCAGGGTGTTTGCGTAAAATATTTCGTCAAAATCACTAATTATTTTGAGTTATATTCGTTAATATTCATAAAATATTTTGTTGTTCGGTTTGTTTTTATTAAGTTCACACTAAAAAAAGATAGTAAGAACTAACCAGACCATTTTATGCATAACAAAGCTAGAAAGTATAAGATCAACGATTTTTTGTTACGATTGCCTGTTCCTTTATATAGAGAGGCTGTAAAAATAATCCCAGGTGTTTTAGGGGTTTCTACCAATACCTTTCATAATTACAAAATATTTTGATTAGTGATTTTCAAGACATTCCGCATGAAAAGGTGATTTTATTTGAAAAGTTATTTGAGCTGAAGGAGGGAGAGCTAATTAATAAAGAGCTAAAGTGCAAACCATTAACAGAGCTTTTACAACAAGAAGGATGGATCAGGTAAATAAGTATAAATACAAGATAAATGAATACTTATATAGCTTAAATGTTTACGAGTATTCTGCTGCTAGGAAGATCATTCCAAGAGAGCTGGATATTTCTTCGAATACTTTTCATAACTACCGGAGTATTAAGCTTGGTTCTGCAACTGACATTCCATACGAGATCGTGAGAAAAATGGAAATTCTTTTCAGTATGAAAAGAGGAGGATTGGAGAATTCGGAGATCACTGCAAAAAAATTAAAAACATTAATTTACGAACGTCAAGGTTCATAGACAGGTCAATATGGCTTTTTTTAGGCTCATACCTTATGTTTTTAATTAAATTGATTGATCAAGCCTTTTATTTTGAATTGTGGAAATGTTAAAGAATGTGGAAAAAAATAAAAAAGGCTTTTATTTTTAAAATATATTTCCTAATATTGCAGTCCGATTTTCAAACAACAAAAAGTCGGCTTAATAGCTTAAAATCATGGATTTAGTAAAATTTGTTGAAGAGCAGGTAATCGCAAAAAATGAGTTTCCTGCCTTCAAATCAGGAGATACAGTGAGTGTTCACTATAAAATTCGCGAAGGTAATAAAGAACGTATTCAAATTTACCAAGGCGTAGTATTGCAACGTAATAGCGTGGGCGCAAGCGAAACGTTTACCGTTCGTAAAATGTCTAACGGCGTAGGTGTAGAGCGTATATTCCCTATTAACTCTCCTAATATCGCTAAAATCGAAGTGAACAGCCATGGTAAGGTTCGCAGAGCAAAATTATTCTATTTGCGCGAATTAACTGGTAAAGCAGCTCGTATCAAATCTAAGAGAATTTAATTTTTCTAACAAAAGATATATAACCTCACCGATCATGTCGGTGAGGTTTTTTTGTTTGTATATATTTGCGCCAACTAACTTAAATATATAATGAAAGAACTGTTAAAAAAATTTGAGGAGAAACGTCCTGAGATTGTTTTTGAATGGAAAGACAAGGATTCTGAGGCTGAAGGTTGGGTGGTCATCAATTCCCTTCGTGGCGGTGCTGCCGGAGGTGGAACCAGGATGCGTAAAGGATTAGATAAAAGAGAAGTAGAGTCTTTAGCAAAAACTATGGAGGTTAAGTTTACCGTATCTGGCCCACCTATTGGGGGTGCTAAATCAGGAATAAACTTTGACCCTGCTGATCCAAGGAAGAAAGAAGTACTAGAGCGTTGGTATAAAGCAGTAATGCCTCTGTTAAAGAATTATTATGGCACAGGTGGAGATTTGAATATCGATGAGATTCATGAAGTTATTCCTATTACCGAGAATTATGGTTTATGGCATCCTCAAGAAGGTGTAATCAATGGGCACTATCATGCCAGAGAAAACGAACGCATCCATCAGATTGGGCAATTGCGCTATGGGGTATCAAAAGTACTTGAAGATTTAAACTATACTCCTGATGTAAAAAGGAAATATAAAGTTGCGGATATGATTACGGGCTTTGGTGTAGCTTCATCAATAGCGCATTTTTACGGCATCTGGGGAGGTGAACTTTCTGGTAAGAGAGCTGTTATTCAAGGATGGGGGAACGTTGCTGCCGCTGCTGGTTATTATTTGGCGCAGAATGGTGTGAAAATTGTTGGTATTATAGACCGTGTTGGAGGACTGATTAAGTCAGATGGCTTTAGCAAAGAAGAAATAATAGATTTGTTTAACAACAGGGTTGGAAATACTTTGGTTTCTTCGGATCTTATTTCATTTGAAGAAGCAAGTAAGCAGATCTGGAATGTAGGGGCAGAAATATTTGTTCCTGCGGCAGCATCACGGCTTGTGCAGCAAGCGGAGGTTGATCAGCTGATTGCCGGTGGCTTGGAGGTGATTGCTTGTGGTGCAAACGTTCCTTTTGCGGATAAGGAGATTTTCTTTGGAAGCATCATGGAACATGTTGATGAGCATGTTGCTGTAATTCCTGATTTTATTGCAAATTGTGGTATGGCGAGGGTTTTTGCATATTTGATGCAAAAGAATGTAGAAATGAGTGATGATGCTATTTTTACAGATGCTTCTAGTGTAATTTTTGCCGCCATGAAAGCAGTATATGATGAGTCTGACGCAAAAACACAGCTTTCTAAAACAGCATTTGAAATTGCGTTGAAACAATTAATTTAGATATAAAGTGGATAATCAATTTTTTGAACAAATTTTCTGGGGCAATACCATTAAGCAATATTGCATTTTTGTTGTAGTTATTTTACTTGGACTGCTGTTCAAAAGATTGGTATCCAGGTTTTTTAGTCTTGCTCTTTTTAAGATTTTTAAAAAGTTTGCAGAAGATATAAGAGGCGAAACGTTTGTTTCTTTGCTTATAAGGCCGATAGAGTCGTTTATTACATTTTGTACCATATACATTGCGATTAACAATCTGACGCATCCGCTGAATCATGTATTATGGCATAGAGCTAAGACAAAGGCAGCTGTTACTATTGGTGATTTTTTGGATAAGATCTTTCTGTTCCTGATTATTCTTTCTATTTTCTGGATTATTCTTAGGATTATTGATTTTATAGCCTTTGTGCTTAAGCATAAGGCATCCATTACGAATAATAAAGCAGATGATCAATTGGTGCCTTTTTTAAAGGAGTTGACTAAAACATTGATCTGTTTTTTGGGCTTTTTTGTCCTGCTGGGCTTTGTTTTCGAAGTAAATGTGCTGACGTTGATTACTGGTTTGGGGATTGGGGGTATTGCAATCGCACTTGCTGCAAAAGAGAGCCTGGAAAATCTGATCGGTTCGTTTACGATATTTCTGGATAAACCATTTACTGTTGGGGATGTAGTAAAGGTAGATGGTATAGAGGGGACGATTGAAAAGGTAGGTTTTAGAAGTACCTGGTTGATTAGCCCGGATAAAACAACTATTGTTATTCCAAATAGGGCAATGATTGACGGTGTGCTTGAAAACGTTACATTGAGGAATTATAGAAGGGTAAACTTCCATGTGGGAATTGTTTATGAAACGGACAGTGCTGATATTAAAGAGATCATTAAAGCCATTGGAGACTTCCTGACAGCTCATCCAGATACAAAGGATGGTTATGCTACGTTTGATGGTTTCGGCGATTCTGCTTTAAATATTCAGGTGGTTTACCTGGTAAATAACATGGACTTTAATAAGTATGTCAGGGTAAAGGAAGAGATTAATTTCAAGCTGATTGACATTGTTAAAATGTACAGGTCTGACTTTGCCTATCCAACACAAAGATCAATTTCGGATCATTAAATTTGTATCAGGACAGTATTGCGTATTAAAAAAGGCGGGTAAAAATTTTTACCCGCCTTTTTTAATGATTGTGATGCTGTGTTACGAAAGCTCCGCTAGAACGGTAATCCCGCCTTTTACGACCTGATTAAGTTCTAGGTTAACCTTGGTGCCAACCGGCAAAAAGATGTCGACCCTGGAGCCGAATTTGATAAACCCAAACTCTTTGGTTTGCTCTACCTGATCACCTTCTTTCACATACCATACTATTCTCCTTGCTAATGCTCCAGCAATTTGTCTGAATAAAACAGGAGTTCCATTTTTATGTTCAACAACTACTGTTGTTCTTTCGTTTTCTGTTGATGATTTGGGATTCCAGGCAGCTAAATACTTTCCAGGATGATATTTGAAAAATTTAACTACGCCAGAAATAGGATTTCTATTGATGTGCACATTTACCGGCGACATGAATATAGATACCTGCAGTCTTTTGTCCTTAAAGTATTCTCCTTCTTCGGTTTCTTCAATAACTACAACTTTTCCGTCGGCAGGACAAATTACCAGATTTTCTCCATTGGTAAAAGTACGTGAAGGGTTTCTGAAAAATTGAAGTACAATAATAAATAGTGCGAATGAGAGGATATAGATTAACCACTTTAACCAGGTTATGTCTGCATATCTGTAATCAATAAATGCATTCAGGATAAAAATAAAAAGAACTGATAATGCGATGGTGGTGTAACCTTCTTTGTGTATGGTCATTGGTATTGCTTAAATGTTTATTTGCGACAAAATTGTGAAAAAAAAACTACATTTATAGTAAATGAGAGGGAACAGTTTTTTCCCGATAGATATCTTTGAGGTTTCTTCCAAGTCCATCATAGTCCAAACCATAACCTACTACAAACTCATTTGGGATTTCAAAAGCGGTATACTCAAGTTCTTTTATAGGTGCAATTAGCGCATCTGGTTTTAATAATAATGTGCATGCTTTTACTGATGCAGGGCCTTGCTTACGGACCTCGTCCAGTACATAATTAAGTGTTAGGCCCGTGTCTACAATATCCTCTACAATAATTACATCACGGTTATGAAGGTTATCTGGGAGTCCGAAAGCTTGTTTAACGATTCCTTTACTAGCAGTTCCTTCATATGACGATACTTTTATAAAGCCAATTTCGCAGGGAATCTCGATCTCCCTCAACAGGTCTGCCATGAAGAGAAAACTGCCATTTAATACCCCAATAAATATAGGACACTTGTTTTCATAGTCGACATTCATTTGTATGCCGATTAGTCGTGTGCGTTTACTGATATTGTGCTTTTCTAAAAGGATTTCAAAGGGTTTATCCTGTATTTGAATTTGATTGGTCATATTTTAATCCTAAAACGGAGCACTTTTCTCCTGCTCTTTTTCTTTTTTTCGTTGTTCCCTACGTTCTTGCCTCAATTCCCTTTTCGATTTGGTTGTATCAGCTTTAGCGGGTTGTACGTTTGTGGTGTCTTTCTTATGGCGACCAAATAAGCGGTCGAATAAGTTTTTTGAGGCATCCTGAGTTTCAATAGCAGGTAGTGGATCATCACTATCTAATTCATTGGTATCAATGCTTGTGGAGTCTGGTAATATGTATTTCCTCAGGCCTTCGCGTAAGCGAACGTTATAAAAGCCGTAACCACTGCTATCTACAGGGGTTAGTCCTCTTCCGGCCATAATCTTTCCTATAAATTTAAAGTAAGGATAAAGGTAGTCTTTAAGCCCTCCATCATCTTTAAATTTGTATAGCGCAATCTTAGGTCTGGGAACGATATTAGCCAGAAATATACCCTCTCCAATATTAAGGTCGGAAGGTCGTTTACCAAAGTAATATCTTGTTGCTTCACCGATTCCGTAAATATTCTGACCCATTTCGATGATATTGAAGTAAACCTCCAGCATACGGTTCTTGCTAACTAAATTGTTATTTTCTATTAACCATACAATGAGAATTTCTTCAGCTTTACGGGAAAGTGTTTTTTGTCGACTCAGAAAGACATTTTTTACCAGCTGCATAGAAATTGTACTGCCACCTCGGACAAACTTCTTTGCTTTAAAGTTTACTGCAAAAGATTTCCGGATTGATTCCTGTACAAATCCTTTATGACTAAAGAACGAGGGGTCTTCGGAAGTGAGGATGGCATTTTTAAAGTTGCTCGAGACCTCAGAGAGTGAAACATAGTTCGGATTAGCAGGACCAATCAGGATATCACGCATTGGCTTACCACGCTCATATGGGGTATAAATAAAGTCTTTGTTTATTTTCTGCAGGTCCGTTTTGCCCCACTTCAGGATTTTAAAGTTTGTTGGTGTGAGTGCAGAAGTAAACCTTACACTATCAGGTAAGGCGCTATCAAGGTAAAAATTAAGGTCATAGCGGATTTTTCCTTTTACCTGCATGCCATCCAGTGATTCGAATAAGCCCTGTGGAAATGCGCTCAAAACTTCTTGTGCATCTTGCTCAGGTGCGTGAAGTTTTACTTCATAGATTTTATTAGGTGAAAGTGTATATTTCAAATAGGGGTGAATTGCAGCTTTCTTTAGGAATACTGTAGACGTACTATCAAGTGCGATGTAATTTTTCCCAATCAGCATATCTGCATCAATTTTAGCATCAGCAATTACGATATCATTTGAAGCGATTTTTGGATGATTGATCAATAAGTTTTTAATTGACCAGGAGCCCGATATTTTAAAGTCATTACCACTATAGTCTGCATTTTTCATTTCCGTCCGCACTGTATCGAAACTAAATTTTGCGCGTAACTTTCTTTCAAGATAAGGGAGTTCTACTTTTTTATTATCAGCAAAAAGCATAATGTCCATTTGTTTCTTTCCTGGTTTGACAATACCATTGATATGCCAGGTCGACTCCCTGTCGTTCACTAAAATTGTTGAATTTAATTCGCCGTCATCAATAGTAGCACGAGTCGTTAGAAATGTAAGTTTTGCTGTGTCATTATCATTCACATTCAACAAAAAGTCTTTAATCGTCATGTTATCTGGAATCTTATAGAGAACCTGATTGAGCAGGTCATGTGCAAGATTAGATAGATCAGCTTTTGTTTTCTTTTCTGTATCATCCTTCTTTTTCCTTTTCAGGAAAAAATCAAGATTGCTTATGGTGTCACGGAAAACAATATTTAGCTTCCCTGTATGTAAATCAATCTTTGAGAGTTTCACATCACCAAAAATTAAAGGAAAAAGTTTGACACCAATGGTCATGTCGGTTATTGTACTTAACGTGTCTCTATCTTTCGGAACTACGGAAATATTTTTCATGTGAACGGTGCTGAGCCCGTTAAAACCATACTCAGCGATTTTCACATTTAACCCGTAATCTTTGTCTGCTTTACTTATGGCTTTAGCCATCATTTTTTTCAAGAGGGCTTCCCTCTTGTTATAGGCAATAATTCCGGTAATGGTCAGCAAAAGAAGAAATACCCCCAATACCCACGCTCCGGCTCTAATGTACTTTTTAGGGATGTTTAATTTAGGAAGATGCATGCTATAAAATAGATTTTATTGCTAACGTTAAACTCAAATGTTTATTTCGTGTTAAAATTACAATAAAAAGGGGCATTTAAAATTTATTATGGAGGTCTTTTGTTAAATTTGGCTAATGATTATTAGCCCAGAACAAGTTTTAGCAGCTTTGCGAAATGTTGAGGATCCGGATCTTAAAAAAGATCTGGTGACTTTGAACATGATCAAAGATTTAAAAATATCCGGAAAACAAGTAAGTTTTACTCTGGAATTAACTACTCCTGCCTGTCCGATGAAGGATATGCTGAAAAATGCATGTTTAAATGCTGTTAAGCATTTTGTGAGTCAGGATGCCGAAATCGACATCAACATTACTTCAAGAGTGACTAAGCCGATGGATACGACCCAACTGAAAGCGATCAGGAATATTGTTCTGGTTTCTTCAGGTAAGGGAGGTGTAGGTAAATCTACTGTTGCCAGTAACCTGGCGATTACCCTTGCTGCTGACGGTGCGAAGGTTGGGTTGATTGATGCAGATATTTATGGCCCTTCAGTGCCGATTATGTTTGATCTTGTTGGTGCAAAGCCTTCGGCAAGGGAGACTGAAGACGGTAAGACTTTGATTATGCCGATTGAAAAATATGGCATTAAATTACTCTCTCTGGGCTTTTTTGCAGATCCTGACCAGGCTGTACCATGGCGAGGACCAATGGCTTCAAATGCTGTAAAACAGCTTTTTAATGATGCCGATTGGGGTGAACTTGATTACCTTATTGTCGATCTCCCTCCAGGTACAGGTGATATTCATATCACAATTACTCAAAGTTTTCCAATTGCTGGTGCAGTGATTGTAACAACTCCGCAACAAGTTGCTTTGGCTGATACGCGTAAAGGCCTGTCTATGTTTAGGATGCCGGGAATTAACATTCCTGTTTTGGGAGTGATAGAGAATATGGCTTATTTTACTCCTGAAGAATTGCCAGAAAATAAGTATTATATTTTTGGGAAAGATGGCGGGAAAGAGCTTGCAAAGTCATTCTCTGTGCCTTTCCTTGGTGAGATTCCCATAGTACAGAGTATTGGTGAAGGGGGAGATAAAGGGGTGCCTGCAGCGCTGGACCGTACAAATAAAGTGGCGATTTCTTTTGCTGAAATTGCAGGTAAGGTCGCTCAACAAATTGCCATAAATAATGCTCAAACAATGGGCGATCTTTCTTTGACAGTTTAAAAAGCTGTTAAATGAGGAAAAAAATCACTATTTTTATATTTTAATTTACCGAAAATGAATTTAACAGAACAAGTAGAGCAGGCATTAGAAACTATCCGACCATATTTAATCGCCGATGGCGGGGATGTTGCTATAGAAGAGATTACGGCGGAAAATGTAGTTAGATTGAAATTATTGGGTAACTGTGGATCATGCAAAATGAGCTTTATGACCATGAAAGCAGGAATTGAACAAGCTATTCTTAAAGCTGTACCTGAAATTACTGCGGTTGAAGCAATTAACCTGGCTGAACCCGTTTAAAATGATTTAACACAATTTAACTAGCCGTTTTATTTATAACAGCTATTTTTGTAACATGAAGTATGCATTAACCATTATATTGTTTCTTTTTGTTTCCTCTGTATTTGCACAAAATACAGGAGACAAACCATTGATTCAATTTACGGGGATTATTACCGATGTGGATAGTAATACGGTGGTGCCTTATGTTACGGTTACGAATTTGACGAATAAAGAGCAGCGTTATGCTGCAAATTATAAAGGGTATTTCTCCTTTATTGCTCATCCTGGAGATACGATCTTATATACAGCAATTGGTTATAAAGACCTTTTGCTGGCTATTCCATCGCAAATTAATGATAGCAAATATACAGCTATGATTAAAATGAAAGCGGAAATCGTAAATCTACCTACCGTGCGAGTGTACCCATGGGCTACAGTTGAAGAATTTACCAGAGACTTTATGTCAATGAAGATTGCTGATGACGATTATGTAATTGCAGCAAGAAATCTTTCCCCATCAAGTCTTAGCGGTTTAATCATGACCCTTCCAAGGGATGGTGGAGAGATTCAAAGCATCAACAATAGGTTAAACCATGATCGTGCTTTAAACAAGAACATGGTTCAGACCAATCCATTACTAAATCCTTTTGCCTGGGGTAAACTAATGCAGTCTATCTTTAAAGGAGATAAAGCAAGGAGCGAAAGTAATTAACGCTTCCTGTTCTGCTGTGGAAAACGCATCTTGTAATCAGCCTTAACATTTCCTTTAGAAATTGCCTCCAGCCTGCTTTTCAGCATTCTTTTGCGCAACAGGCTTAATGTATCTGTAAACAGTTTTCCTTCGATATGATCGTATTCATGCTGTATAACACGTGCAGGCATTCCTGTAACGGCTTCTTCATGTTGTACCCAGTTTTCATCATAGTATCTGATGCGGATATTAGGCTTACGCATAACATCTTCCCTGATGTCTGGAATACTTAAGCAGCCTTCGTTGAAAGCCCATTCTTCCCCTGTTTCTTCAATGATTTCTGCATTGATAAATACTTTCTTGAATTTGTCTTTATCGTCTTCATCTGCGCCGGTATCAACGATAAACAAGCGTATAGGTAACCCTACCTGTGGAGCAGCCAAGCCAACGCCATGCGCATTGTACATTGTGTCGAACATGTTGCTGATTAACTGTTTCAGATCCGGATAGTTCTCCTCAATAGGTGTACAAACTTTTTTAAGGACTGGATCTCCGTAGGCTATAATGGGTAATTTCATAGTACAAAAATACAAAATTACCCTAAAGGATAAAAAGTTAGAGACGTAAGATTACTTTCATCTAATATTTCGTTAGCAATATTTGCCATATCAGTAGTGCTAACGGCCTGAATCTTTTTAAATACAGTTTCTAAAGAATCAATATTATCGTAGTCAATCAAGCTTTTAGCCATAGCTACAATCAATCCAATACGGTTCTCTTCGCCTAATGCAATTTGACCAATAAACTTGTTTTTTGCCTTTTGAAGTTGAACCTCTGTTAGCGGATTGTCTTTTATTTTTTTAAATTCTTTAAGAATAAGTGACCATGCTTTAGCTACTTTTTCTTTATCAGTTCCAAAATAGAGGCTAAAAATTCCGGTATCGCTTAAGGGGCTGTAACCTGTTTCGATTGTGTAAGCAATTCCATATTTTTCCCGGATTTGCAAGTTCAATATAGAGCTCATTCCAGTACCACCAAGCAGATTGTTTAACAGCAATAGGCCTGTTTTATACGGGTGGTGTAAGGAATAAGCTTGTGCACCCATCATAGCGTGGGCCTGTTGAATAGGTTTTTGATAGGTCTGAGTTACTACAGGGGCCAATGCAGGAGCAGTTCTGGTTTGGGTATGTAAATTTGGCGGGATGTCTGCATAATGCCTGGAGCCGATTTTCACCACTTTATTTAAAGGGTAATTCCCTAGCACTGCAACTACAATTTTATCCGTATGGTAATTGTCTTTAATAAACTGTTTTATATCTTTTTTACCAAGCTTATTTACACTCTCTGTAGTGCCCAGGATGTTTCTGCCTAGCGGGTGACCGGCAAAAACAAGGTCTTCAAAATCATCGTAAATGGCTTCTTCTGGTTGATCTAAATAGGAAGCTATTTCATCGAGGATAACACTCTTTTCCTTTTCTAATTCATCTTCCGGAAAGGTAGAGTGAAATATAATATCATTAAATAGTTCCAATGTTCTATCAAGATATGGATTCAGGAAGGAAGCGTGAATACAAGTATATTCTTTAGTGGTATAGGCATTTAAATCTGCTCCAACGCTTTCAAGCCGGTTTAAAATCTGATTTGTATTGCGTTTCTCGGTACGTTTAAATACCAGGTGCTCTATAAAGTGAGCCAGACCGGATTGTTCTGTTTTCTCATCTCTGGAACCACTATTTATAATGATACAGGCATGTGATATTGCAGATGCTGAAGGTACATGAAGTAAGCGGATGCCATTAGGCAAAGTATGAACATTGTATTCCATTAATGGGCAAAGGTAAGGGAAATTATATCATGCGATTATAATTTTATTTGAACTGTCATTTTGACAACAATCTGAGTTTGGAATGAGCATTGATAAGGCTGTTATGTACTTAAAAATGAGTTTATATATGAGCATAGAAGAAAAAGGAAGTATTTCCATTCATACGGAGAACATTTTCCCGATTATCAAGAAATTCCTGTATTCAGACAACGAGATCTTTTTAAGAGAGCTTGTATCAAATGCCGTTGATGCGGTACAAAAAATTAAACGTTTAGCTGCGCTAGGACAATACAGTGGTGAGCTGGGTAATCCTCTGGTAGAGGTTGCGTTAGACGAGGAGAAAAAGACCATTACAATTACTGATAATGGTTTGGGAATGACAGCTGAAGAGATTAAAAAATACATCAACCAGGTTGCCTTTTCAGGAGCGAGCGAGTTTGTTGAGAAATTTAAAGATGCAAAAGACGCAAATGAAATCATCGGTAAATTCGGTTTAGGCTTCTATTCTGCATTTATGGTTGCTGATTTGGTGGAGATTCAAACGCTTTCTTACCAGGATGGTGCAGAGCCTGCACGTTGGGTATGTGATGGTAGTACTGAATATGAAATTACTGCAGGTAACAGAACTACAAGAGGAACGGAAATCATTTTACATGTTAATGCCGAATCTGAAGAGTTCTTAAGCAAATATAAACTGGAAGAGATTCTGGATAAATATGGTAAGTTCTTACCTGTTCCAATTAAATTTGGTACCAAAACAGAACAAGAACCAGATGGTGAAGATGAGGAAGGAAAGCCTAAAACTAAAAGTGTAGAGGTTGACAACATCATCAATACAACTAACCCAATCTGGACTAAAGCACCTGCAGATTTGTCAGACGAAGATTACCTTTCGTTTTATAAGCAACTGTATCCTTTCTCGGAAGAACCTTTGTTCTGGATTCACTTGAACGTTGATTATCCTTTTAACTTAACGGGGGTATTGTATTTCCCTAAGGTGAAGAATGATTTTGATATGCAGCGCAATAAAATCAAGTTGTTCTCACGTCAGGTATTCATTACCGACGAAGTAAAGGATATCGTTCCGGAGTTCCTGATGTTGTTGCATGGGGTAATTGACTCACCAGATATTCCATTAAACGTTTCAAGAAGCTTTTTACAGGCAGACAGCAATGTGAAAAAGATCAATAGCTATATCACTAAAAAGGTTGCGGATAAGTTACAGGAACTGTACAATAAAGACCGTAAAGCTTATGAAGAAAAATGGAGCGATATTGGTCTGTTTGTGAAATATGGTATGGTTAGCGAAGAGAAATTCAATGAGAAAGCGAAAGACTTTGCGTTGTTGACAAATACAAAAAAAGAGTACTTCACTTTTGAAGAATATCGTGAGAAGGTAAAAGATACCCAAACGGATAAAAACGGGCAGGTGGTTTACATTTATGCGAATGATCCGGCTAAACAGGATAGTTTTATTCAGTCGGCCAATAAAAAGGATTATGACGTGTTATTAATGGATTCTCCGATAGATAACCATTTCGTGCAGCACTTAGAGCAGAAGCTTGAAAAAACGTCTTTAAAACGCGTAGATTCTAGCGTTGCCAGTAAGCTGATTGATAAGGATGAGAATGTAGAATCGGTATTGACAGAAGATCAATCTAAAAAGGTTGCTGAAATATTTGATAAAGCTATTAATAAACCAGGGTATCAGGTTGAGATTGTTGGTTTGAATCCTGAGGAATTGCCAGTTACTGTTACGATGGATGAATTTATGCGTCGTATGAAAGATATGGCTGCAATGGGAGGAGGAATGGGCTTTTATGGAAATATGCCGGATAGCTACAAAGTAGCAATCAATGGGAACCATAAACTGATCGGAAAGATCATTGCTACTGATAATGAAGATGAGCAACGTTTACTGGCTAAACAGGCCGTAGATTTGGCTTTACTTGCACAAGGTATGTTGACTGGAGCAGATTTAACGGCTTTTGTTAGCAGAAGTGTTGAGTTAATTTAAAAAATAACCATTCTCTTCGAAGTCTGGAATCTTTGCCCTGAAGAAGGGCAAATTTCCTATGTCTTATGTGAGAAGGTGATTTTTTCTTGAAGAAAAGCGTGGTGCATATTGCAGCACGCTTTTTTTTATTCTTGTTACCTGTTATCTATAAGATACTTTGCAAATCAGCTGGAGAATAATTTATCGACTTTAGAGTTTTATTGTCGTTGGATCTGTATACCAGAAACAAAGAGTCCTCTTCTTTGTGATAGGCATCGCATTGTTGTGTTGCTCTGTAATGTTGTATGGTTTGGTTGGCTTCTTCTTCTGATTTACAGGCCTTACTCATGTTGGAACGGTGTACTTCATCAAATAGAGATTTGAATTTATCAGCCAGGCCAAACTCTAGTATTGCACCTGAAAGTACATATTGCAGATCGCAGAGGGCATCTGCAACTTCAACAAAGTCATTTGTTTCGATGGCTTGTTTCAATTCATTAAGCTCTTCTGCTAATAGTGAAACCCTCAAGTTTGCTCTTTCAATAGCGGGAATTCCTGGTGTTTCTTTTATCGGGTGCTTAAATGTTTTATGGAATTCTGCAACCTGATTTAGTGAATTTGCTTCTTGCATTTTTTATAGATTATGTTGTTAGTTAAAATTACAATATTTATTCAGAATCAAAATTAAGGATAATAAAAATAGAGGAGCCTGTAGCGTTTTTAAAGTAAGTCTCGTTTTATAGGAAAAAGAGTGTTAATGGCCATTAACCTATAGTCATAATGAAAAACATATACTTCTTAATGAAGTAACCTTTAAAAGAGATGAAGATGAAAAACGTGAATTTAAAAACAATATTTAAAACCTTTATTGCTGTTGCTGCTATATCAACAGTTTTTGCGGCTTGTTCTAAAGATAAATACGAACCTCAGCAAGTTGCAGGCCTTTCTGTTATTGATGCTTTTCCGGATACGATGTCTTTAGATTTTTATATTGATCAGACAAGAGTAAATAATAAAAGAGGATTGAAATTTAATGATAAGATTGATTATTTAAATCTTTTTCCTGGATCAAGAACTTTAAGTATAGCCAAAAGAGATGGTCGTAATGCTTTGGCTCATGAGAGATTTAATATGGCCCCAGGGGTAGGGTATTCCCTTTTTATTTTGGATACCGTAAAAACAAATGAAAAAAGATTCTTAAGAACGGAAGATGATTTAAGTGCTCCAGCGGCAGATAAAGCAAAAGTTCGTTTTATCAATCTATACAATGCGATGACTAGCGCGGTTGGAGCTGGTCTTGAACTTGGAATTGAAGGAAAGGATACTGATTTGTTTACTGAAAAAGCATTTTATGAGTATACAGATTTCACTGCCGTTGATCCGGGAGAAAGCATTACTTTCAATATCAAACAAGGAGGGGTAGTTAAAACTACTTTGCCAAATGTTAAAATTGAAAGAGGTAAAATCTATACCATCTATGCGAAAGGGAACTCTGCAGCAACAATAGATAGCTTAAAATTAGGAGCAGCAATTTACACACACAAATAATATCTACCTATATTTGAGGATATTCTGTTGATATAATGGGATATCCTCTTTTAAATTAGATAAATATGCCGATGGACTATTTATAAACCTAACCCTTAATTGCTGAAATAAATAATGCTCAATTTTGAGAACGCGATAGCGGGGTGTTTAAGGAACGACAATAAGAGTAAAGAGATGGTATATAAATCATTCTATGGCTATTTAATGGGTGTTACTTTACGCTATGTGGATGATAGAAATGATGCGGAAGAGTTGGTTAATGATAGTTTTATTAAGGTTTTTAAGAGTATAAGCCAATTTAATGCACCAAAATCAGGCGATCAGATGTTAAAAGCTTTCAAAGGCTGGATTGCCAGAATTTCATCACGTACGGCAATAGACTTTTTAAGGAGCAAGCGGACTTTTTTATATGTGGATGATATTGTGGAAGAACAGCAACCTGTGACCGAGCTGAATGCTATCTCTCAGTTAAATGTACAGGATATCATGAGACTTCTGAATCAGTTGCCTGAAACACATAAATTGATTTTTAATATGTACGAAATTGAAGGCTATTCACATGAAGAGATTTCAAAGTTACTATCTATGCCCGAAAGCTCATGTAGGGTTTATTTAACAAGAGCAAAGAACAAGTTGAGAGAACTTTATAAAAACTCCCTGTTGAATTCATATGATCCGACAACAATTCAAAATACCCGAAGGATATGAAACCGTTAAATGAAGAGCTATTTGCTCATATTAAGGAACGTTTAACGGAACACGAGGAGGTTTATACACCTGGTGCATGGGAGCGGTTTGAGAAAAAGGGAAAGAAAAAGATCGGGTGGATCTGGATGGCGAGTTTAAGTAGCGCTGCTGCAGTATTGTTAATTGGTTTCGCGTTATTTTATACTGGTGGTAATATTCAGGATAAAACTACACCGCAACATGTGAAGAATGATCCGACTGAACAAAAGAAGGAAGTGACGCCGGATATGGCTCCAGAGGTATCAACTCCAGCAGTTGAAAATTTAAAAAAGGAATTAACAGAGAATAAGAATATAGTTGAACAAAGGATAAGGAATAATGTGCCAGGGAATGTTTTAATCGTTAAATTAAAGCAGCCTGTTAATTCGAAATCAATCATTCCTATGGTACAACCTGCCAATTCATTTGTGCAGGGGCCTGTGATAAATACAGATTCTCTTAGTACCTCAAATAAAAAGGATCAATTAGACAAAGCCGTTGTTTCGGAAGGAATTGCGAAAGTGCCTGTGAAAAAGATTGATACTGTTAAAGAGAAAAAACCACGTAGTTTTCAGGAGTTTTTGGATGCTGAAGTAAAGTCTAACAGTGCTGTCGCTGCATTAAAATCTACCAATAAAAAGGGCGATAAATGGGAAATGGGATTGATGGTTGCACCTTCTATAGGGAATGCTAAAAAGCTCAATATGGGATACGGTTTAAGTATGGATTATGCTTTGTCTGACAAGGTTTCGATAAGTTCTGGAATCTCGTATAATGAAGTTGGTGCAACGAAAAGCATGTCGACTGGTGGTGGGCAGATGAATGCTCCGTCTGAACCTGTAGCAATGGTTCAGGAAACTAAAAGCCTGAAATCTGTTGATGCAAACCTGGTTGGGATAGATATTCCATTAGGGGTTAAATACTATCTGTCTAAAAAGTTTTATACCAATCTTGGCGTATCTGCTTTTGCTGTTTTAAATCAGAAACAGAATAATAATTATTTGAAGAGCGGAGTGGAGTATGCTCCAGCCGCTGAGCAGATTGGGAATGCTGGATTTAAAGCATTGTTTCAAACAAGGGAAGTTTCAGAACCAGTACCTTCTGGAGAAATCAGAGGGGGTAAATATTTAGGTTTCTATAATGTTTCTTTTGGTTTTAAACAACCAATATCTGGAAGTAAAGCTTTGTCTGTAGAGCCATTTATGAAGTTACCTATGAAAGAGTTTACAAAAGAAAACCTGTACCTAATGGGCACAGGTGTAAGGATAAAGTTTGATTTCTAAATTTATTCTTCTTTTAGTTCCTTTAATAAGTTTTCGATCTCTTTAGCATATTTCATATAATAGGATTTTAACCAATAAATAGCGCAAAGGTGTAAAAAGGCATAAGTTCCTATTGTTGCAATTGTGAAATACAAATAGAATGAGTTGCTGGAAACAGTAGTTTCGATTAACTGGATAAAGTGTTCATACTTACTATTGATTAATAAAAGGCTCACCTGAACAAATGCAAAGGGGAACATCATATAGCAAAATAGCTTATACAACTCCATGTTGAGTTTTATATCATAATTAACTTCATATAGCGCATCTTTTGTACTTAAAGAAACCTTACTGATCCTTTTGTAGAAGAAATAAAAACGCCCGAAGAAGTAGATGCAGGTTATCACAAGTAAAATATAAACTGCATAGAAGGGAGTGTAAAGTATCGGTTTGAAATGGAAGATTTGTGGGAAAAATCCAAGTAAGACAACCGCTGCAATTTGTGTAATAAGTTCATTCTTCATGTTCCTTTTAATCTTGTCAAGCGGTAACTCAGCCCGTTTAAGCTCTTCAACCTTATTTGGTATTGTTATGTTTGAACTGGATTCTCTATTCCAGGCAGATTTTATATCGTCAAAATTCATATCCTTGTTTTTTTATAAGTTCTTTTAATTTGTTTTTTGCTCGGTTTAGTTTTACCCTTGCATTTCCCTCGCTAATGCCCAGATTTACTCCTATTTCCCTGTGCGAATAGTCTTCAAGGAAATAGAACATCAATGCTTTCTCTATTTTATCTAGTTGCTGTAAAGCTTTATAAAAGTGGGCTAGTTGTATTTCTTTTGTTTCTGCATCATCTATAGGGATTTCTATTTCCTTACCAATTGTTTCATAAAGATCTTCTTTTCGTTTTTGCTTTTTGAAATATACAATAGCGGTATTTAAGGCTACACGGTACATCCATGATGAAAACTTGCTTTGGTGGTTAAAGGAGTCGTACGATTTCCATAGCTGGCAGATGATTTCCTGGAAAAGATCTTTCTGATCATCTTCATCATCCATATACATCTTTGAAATCTTGTGTATGATGCCTTTATGGGTTTCTATCTGTTCAAGAAATTCTTTCTCTCTTGTTTTCAAACCTTAATTCGATATTGGTTTCACAATATAACCCTGCGCTTTCAGTAAGTTTAGGATACCTTCTTTTCCTGGCAAGTGACCAGCTCCTACAGCAAAGAAACAGCCTTTGGTTTTTATCATATCGGGGATCTGCTTTGCCCATTTTTCATTTCTTATTTGCAACATCCATTTATCGCTATCCTCAGTACTACCAAAGCGTTTATCCTTTAATATTTTATCTAGCTTATTTAGATCTTCCGCTTTATAAGCATCAATCATTTCTACAAATACGGATTTATAATCATCAAAATTAGCAATTTGTTTAACCAGCATATCATCTGTAAATGCTTTTGAAAAGTACTCTGTTTGTTGCTTTACGGTTTCTAATGCGCATAATTGTTTATGCTGAGCTTTCGCTAAATTAATAAATTCAAATTCGTATGATTTAATCTCTGTGCAAGGAAGTGTTTTTGATATAACAAAGCTAGTTAATGCCATTAATGTTAACTGATCCATTGTTTTTAACTTTGCTCCTGTCTTTAAAGTCAGAATAGAATCTAATAATTTGTATTGTTCAGGACTTAGTTTTTTACTTAAGGGGACGGTCGACATCATAGATTTTTGAAGGTCTGCTATTTCTGTCGGATTTGTAAAGTCTAATTCCATTACTAGTGACTCAGATTTTTCCAGGGCTTTTTTCGTCTTATCTTTAATGATAAAATCTGGACCACATATCATATGAATGGTTCCATAAATATAAGAAGGCTTAGTTAGTCCTTTTCCACTTATTTCCCATAATAGTGATTTTTCTGCCGGCTTTTCCTGCGCTTTTAAATGAATAGTAAATAGAAGTGTTGCAATAACTGCGATGGTGCTTATTAGATTTTTCATAATATAATGTTTTTAGGTTTTACGATTTTTATTGTGTTTTCGTAGAGTAAGTATCTAGGAGTTAACATTCGTTACAAGTTTTTTAAAAAAAGAATCAATCTGTTTGTAAGTGGCTGATTTTTAGCTGCATATTCTTTTTGTCGAAGCCGGGTTATGATATATTAATGTAACAATTTGATTAAATTAACAATGGAATGTCAAAAGCCATCCTGTGCTGGAGGCTTCAGAAGATATTCTCGTAACTTTACAAAAAAGCGCTTACCTATAGATGAGAAGAATTTTGAATAAAAAGAATATTATAAATGCCTTGTTTATTGGCTTCTTGCTGGTGCTTATTTTTGTGCCATCGGCAAAAGCATTAATGATCAGGGGCTTGATGGAGATTGGATTATTTAATCCAGGGACAGAAAAACCTAAAGAGACAGCACTTACTTCAGAAGTAAAAGATTTATCGGGGATTCAATTTAAAGATGCTTCAGGAAACATAGTGGATTTAGGGACTTTGAAAGATAAGGTTGTCTTTTTAAATTTTTGGGCCACCTGGTGCCCTCCTTGTTTGGCCGAAATGCCCTCTGTAAATAAGCTATATGAGCAGTTTAAAAATGATAAAGATGTAGTTTTTATTATGGTAGATGCTGACAGCGACCTTGCGAAATCACAGAAATACATGGATAAAAAAGGATATGGATTGCCATTGTATCAGGTTGCAAGTAATATTCCCGAAGTAATTTTTAAGGGTTCGCTACCGACTACAGTCGTATTTGATAAAAAGGGGCGGATTTCTTATAACGAAGCTGGAGCTGCTAATTATGCAAGTGATAAGTTTATTGAATTTATAAAGGAATTAAAGGCGAGTAACATTTAGACCTGGATTTGCGTCTTATATATAACTCTTGTCTGATTTAATTAAATAGTATGAGGATGAAAAGGAATTTGATTTTTATAATGAGTTGCGTTGTAGGGCTATACTTTACAACTAACGGTTATGCACAAAAAACAGATCTTTTAAAAGATCAGAATCCCAGGCATCAGGAAAGTCGTGCGAAATATATGAACCTTGCCGATTCTTTAACCAGAAATCAGGGTACGACTGTCCAGGAAACTTATAAAGCCTACGATTGGTATGAAGCCAGGGAAGAGCGCAGAAAATTGAGAAAAGAAAGAAACTTTCAATTGAATCTGAATGGTGGATATTATTATAACAGTCCGTACTTTTATCCTTCGATAAGCTATGGTAATTACGGCTTTGGTGGCCGTTTTGGTTATGGCGGTTACATTGGTTATGGATGGGGAAACAGTCGCCCATGGGGTTGGTAAATAGATAATAAAAACTTTATATTCATAAATATGCAGATTAAAAAGATAATGACTATCGCGGCGATTGCCGTTTCAGGAGTGATCATATCATCATGTTCACGTCAGGTTACAAGAGTAAATACTGACCAGGCAATTGATGTAAGTGGGAATTGGAACAATACCGACTCCAGGTTAGTAGCGGAAGAGATGACTCAAACTGTTTTAGGTGGTAAATGGTTGTCTACTCACCTGGAAGAGAAACAAGGTAAAAGACCTGTTGTTGTGGTTGGCGTAGTAAAGAATAAAAGTCATGAACACATTGATGCAGAGACATTTGTTAAGGACGTAGAACAGTCATTCGTTAAAAGTGAACGCGTTAGATTGGTGCAAGGAGGAAAAAAGAGAGAAGAGCTTCGTGCGGAAAAAGCGGATCAGCAGGATAATGCTTCTGTATCAACAATGAAGAAATTCGGGTTAGAAAATGGTGCAGATTATATCCTTCAAGGATCTATTAACTCTATCGTAGATTCTCATAAACGTAAAAAGGTAGTTTATTATCAAGTTAATTTAGAGCTAACAGATATTCAAACCAATGAAGTGGTATGGATCGGAGATAAGAAAATAGCTAAATACGTTAAAAATTAGTCGGCATTTTACTGACTAAATATAATATGGTACAAATTCGCAGGAATATTCTTAGAGCATCATTCTTATCAGGACTGGTGCTCTTTCTTTTTGGCTGTTCTAGCTACAATGATATGATTGCGTCTTATTATAAGCAGATTTCTGCTGGTAATTATGCTGAAGCGGTAAAGGAATTGGATAAGAATAAGCTCTTACAGAAGCCACGGAATAAGCTTTTATTCCTAATGGAAAAAGGGAAAGCAAGCCACCTTTCTGGAGATTTTGAAACAAGCAATCAATATTTTAATGAGGCTGATCAGTTGCTTGAAAATGGGATGGGCGGAGCAATGGACGCGGTAGTTGGTACTTTAGTGAATCCAATGACACAGCGTTATAAAGGAGAGGATTTCGAGAAGTTTATGATCCACTATTATAAAGCATTAAATTATGTATATCTGAATAAAACAGAGGATGCTATTGTTGAAGCCAGAAGGATTACCTTGCAATCACAGGAACAAGGGGATAAATTTAATGATAAGGACAACCGGTATTCGAAAGATGCATTCTCCTTAATGCTTCAGGGATTAATTTACGAACATGACGGTGATGTTAACAATGCCTTTATTGCCTACAGAAATTCAGTAGAGGTTTATTTGAAAAGCAAAGACCAAACCTATTATGGCATAAAAATGCCTGAAGCGCTTAAACGAGATGTCTTAAGGATGGCCGATTATAATGGATTTACCGCAGAATTGAGCCGATTTGAAGATCTCTTTAGTATGAAGTATAGTCGGACCCAGGTTCCCGAAGGAGGTGAATTGATTTTCTTCTGGGAGAATGGTATGGCTCCAATCAAGCAACAGGAAGAGCTTTTTTTCTCGTTGATTAAAGGGAGCAATGGTGATTTGTTTTTTACTAATCTTGGAGGAACTATCGTTATTCCTTTTTATCACGAATACAGCAACAGTAATTTCAGTTTGAATGGTGTTGAAAGTCTTAGGGCTACCTATCCTAAGTATGTTGCGCGCAGTCCTTATTATAGTTCAGCGACTTTAAGTAACGGAGAACAAACCATTTCATTTGAAAAAGCTGAAGATATCAATGAGCTGGCTTTTAAAACCCTTGACCAGCGTTTTATGAAAGAGATGGGAAAAGTGCTGACTCGTTTAGCTGTTAAAAAGAGTGCTGAATATGTGCTAAGACAAAGTGCAAAGGGTAGTGGCAAAGATGGCAAGAACAATTCTTTGTTAGAAGGTCTTGGCGTGGGTATGCAGCTATATAGCTTGCTTTCAGAAAAGGCGGATACCAGAAACTGGCAATCTTTACCTGCAAATATCAGTTATACACGTATTCCTTTACAAAAAGGAAGTAATACCATTACCCTGAAGTTAAAAAGCGCTTCAGGAGCAGATGAAACAAAAACAATAGAAATCACCGGAACGGGAAAGCTTCAGTTTTATAATTATTCGACTTTACGCTAACCGTTTTTAATACAATAAATAAAAATTACAATGCAAGAACCATTTGACATTACTATAGGAACAACTGATTATGCCATATTTCCAGAGGGCAATGATGTTTATGTAGTTTATAAAGACGGGAAAGAATATGTTCAGATTCAAAAGGATACTGAAGAACAATGGTTAAAGCTAGATGATGAAACAGCTTTGCCTCTATTTGAGCCTAATGAAGAAATAAATGCTATAGGTAAAGCCATCATGGCTTATGTGCCGGAAGAAGAGGATGAAGAGAGCGATGAAGACGATGATCTTTTAGATTAACCAGTCCAGCTGTCGCGATCCAGGCTGCGGTAATGTATCGCTTCAGCTAAATGCTCCAATTTAATTTCTTCACTTTCTGCAAGATCAGCAATGGTTCTTGATACTTTTAAAATACGGTTATAGGCCCTGGCTGAAAGACCAAGTTTCTCCATTGCTGATTTAATTAGATGCTGTCCGGTATTACCTATCTGGCAAATATTTCGCACCATATTTGGGCTCATTTGCGCATTGTAGTGTAGATTGTTGTTTGTTCTGAATCTATTTTCCTGTATTCCACGTGCAGCAATTACCCGACTTCTTATATCGACACTTTTTTCCGTCTCCGTATCAGATGTTAATTCGTTAAAATTTACGGGAGTAACTTCTACATGTAAATCGATGCGGTCCAATAAAGGACCAGAGATTTTGCTAAGGTATTTTTGAACAATACCAGGGGCACAGATGCATTCTTTTTCCGGATGATTATAAAAGCCACAAGGACAAGGGTTCATTGAAGCAATGAGCATGAAACTGGCCGGGTATTCTACACTCAGACGGGATCGTGAAATGGTTACACAGCGGTCTTCAAGTGGTTGCCTCATTACTTCCAGGACGCTGCGTTTAAACTCTGGCAATTCGTCTAAAAATAATACGCCATTGTGTGCAAGCGATATTTCACCTGGTTGGGGGTTTACACCACCACCCACCAGTGCCATATCTGAGATTGTGTGATGAGGGCTTCGAAAAGGCCGTTCTGTCATCAATGATTCAGCTGCATTTAGTTTACCTGCAACAGAATGAATTTTGGTTGTTTCTAAGGCCTCACGAATATTTAATGGAGGTAATATTGTTGGCAGGCGCTTGGCTAGCATGGTTTTTCCCGCACCTGGTGGTCCAATCAGAATTAAGTTATGTCCTCCAGCCGCTGCAATTTCAAGTGCCCTTTTTATATTTTCCTGTCCACGGACATCAGAAAAATCCTGCTCATAATTGCTGATGTGATTTAAGAAATCATTTCTTGTATTAACTAATACAGGTTCTTTTTTTACAGAACCATTAAAAAAGGAAACAACTTCTTTTAAGTTTTGAACCCCATAAACCTCCAGATCACTTACAATTGCCGCCTCTCTTGAATTGTCTTTTGGGAGAATGAAACCTTTAAATCCGGCTGCACGAGCTTGTATTGCTATAGGTAAAGCGCCTTTTATAGGCTGTAATCCCCCGTCTAAAGAAAGTTCGCCCATGATGAAGTATTTTTCTACCTCTAAGCTTTCTATTTGTCCAGAAGCGGCTAAAATGCCTATGGCAATAGGGAGGTCATATGCTGAACCTTCTTTTCTAATATCCGCAGGGGCAAGGTTGATTACAATTTTCTGTCTGGGCATTTTAAGGCCGGCAGACTGTATCGCGCTTTCTACCCTTCTCAAGCTTTCCTTAATGGCATTATCTGGCAGCCCAACAATGTGATACCTATTTCCTCCGCCTATACTTACTTCAATGGTTATGGTTAAGGCGTTTACACCAAAAACGGCGCTCCCATAAGTTTTTATCAGCATAATTAAATTTTAAATGTCACCTTGTGAATCTATGCTGATTTGATATTACGTTGGTAAGGAATGAGGATTTATATTTTAAAGGGCATAAAAAATCCCAGCCTGTTATTGGCCGGGATCGGTTAGGTTGTTATTATATTCTAGCGCTGTGGCATTTTAGGCATGTTCTTCATCATCCTTGCTGCGGTAGCAGGGTTAGAGAATTGCTTCATTACCTTACGCATATCCTCGAACTGTTTAATCAGTTTCGTTACTTCTTCAATTTTATTTCCAGAGCCCTTAGCGATACGTAAGCGTCTGCTTTGTTGAATGCTATCCGGGTTCTCACGTTCAAATTTCGTCATCGACTGTATGATGGCTTCCACATTTTTAAAAGCATCATCTTCAATGTCAACATTCTTCATCATTTTGCCAACACCAGGAATCATACCCATCAGATCTTTCATGTTACCCATTTTCTTGATCTGTTGTATCTGGTTGTAAAAATCGTTGAAGTCGAATTTATTCTTACGGATTTTCTTTTGAAGTTCTGCCGCTTCTTTCTCGTCGAACTGCTGTTGCGCACGCTCAACAAGGGAAACCACGTCACCCATACCTAAAATACGTGAAGCCATCCTTTCTGGATAGAATACATCCAGGGCTTCCATCTTTTCGCCGGTACCAATAAACTTAATTGGCTTGTTTACTACCGATTTAATAGATAAGGCAGCACCACCACGAGTATCACCATCTAATTTCGTCAGCACCACCCCTGTAAAATCAAGACGGTCGTTAAACGCTTTTGCTGTATTAACCGCATCCTGCCCGGTCATGGCATCAACAACAAACAGGATTTCGTGCGGTTTTGTACTTTCTTTTACAGCAGCGATTTCATCCATCATCTGCTCGTCTATCGCTAAACGGCCTGCTGTATCTATGATGATTACATTATTGTTTTGTTTTTTTCCCTCAGCAATACCCTCCATTGCGATACCTACGGGATCTTTAGACCCTATATTAGCATAAACAGGGACACCAATTTGCTCTCCAAGAATCTGTAATTGATCAACCGCTGCAGGTCTGTATACATCACCCGCTACCAATAATGGTTTCTTCCCTTTGCTTTTTAAGAAGTTGGCTAGTTTTCCGGTAAAGGTGGTTTTACCAGCACCGTTTAGACCTGCGATTAATATGATGGTAGGGTTTGCTTTCAGGTCAAGCTCAGTAACTTCGCCACCCATCAGGGCGGTAAGTTCATCGTTCATTACTTTTGTAAGTAACTGACCTGGTGAAACAGCTGTGAGTACGTTTAAGCCTAAAGCTTTTTCTTTTACCTCATCGGTAAAGCTTTTGGCTGTTTTATAGTTTACGTCGGCATCTAATAAAGCCTTACGGATCTCTTTCATGGTCTCTGCCACGTTGATCTCTGTAATGCTTCCTTGTCCTTTTAAAACTTTAAACGCACGATCTAGCTTATCCTGTAAATTTTCAAACATTTTCTTTAATGCTTAGTGTTCAATTTTTTGTAGCCCCAAAGGTATTAATTTTGGAGGTAAATTTTGGTTTAATAAAAAAGTATTAGCGAGGGAAGACAAAGGTTACGCCAAGTGCCAGAGTTTGACTTCCTTGAATCTTAGTATCATTGTCGCGGTCAAATAAGCCTACTCCAGTGAGTGAAACATTCATCAGTCGGTTTAACTTAGAGGTTATGGAAACATCAAGACGATGATCTATGTTTACCAGAGATCTGTCGTAAGGAATAAACATCTGATACCTTGATTTAAGCATTGTGTTAGTGAAAACCTCTTTTTCGAAGTTCATTACGATCTGAAAAGCGAGCTCATTTTTAAATTTCTTGCCAAAATCTACACCATACTTTGTCTCTGCCTTTTTGTCTTTTGCCGGATTAAAGGGGTCGTTCGCATCCTTGGTAATATATACGGCAGTATCTAACACAAATGTTTGCCTCGCACTACCAGTACCAATTCTAGTAGAGAAGTATTTACTAGGCTTGTACTCAAAACCGAAAGATTCTGTGAGGTAACCTGGTGCCATAAACTTTGAAATCAAGTTTGGAAATTCATTACCCTCTGCATTTTTGGAATATGCAAAACCAGAGTCAAACTGCGATTCAAAGTTAATCGAACCGAAGAAATACCAGTTTTTAGATAACTGAATTGCTGCTTTGTTATCCCAGAAAATCCGGTCACGAGTTTTCTTTTGCAACTGGTCTTTGTTTTTAACCTTACCATATTCCAAAATCAGTTCGCTCACATAGCTATAGCTATCTTTAGAATACTCAGCTTTGTAGTTTACTAAACCAGCAACTGCAAGTGAATTTACACCCCCACCTTTCCAATTGTTTGAGAAGGTTGCCTGGTTTACGTTAATTCCTACAGAAGTTCTGGTTTTCCAGTAGTTTACCTTAGCATCTACTACTATAGGATTTATCTCCACTGTTTTAAAAGGAATGGTTCCAGTTCTTGATGGCAGTGGACTGCGTTTCAGTTTAATGTCGAGACCCTTGGTATTAATCGGAATAGTATCGATCTCTTGAGCATATAAGCTAGTCGTACCGGTAAAAGCTAATAATAAGTAGGTATAAAAACTCTTCATTAGTACAAAGAAAAACAAAAAACTGAGGTATTAAAAGTTTAATAGTAAACTAATTGGATAAATGGCATTAAAAGTAGGTGTTTTAGAAATAGTTTATCCAGGAGAAAAACTTTCTGCTTTTTAGGTAATTAAGGTTCTGATCGCAGGCGTAAGCTTCTTTTTCAAATGAGATATTTAAGTATGCACGGTAATGATTTCTGTATTTGATCAGGTTGATTACATAATTGATCAGGTACAAAAGATAAAAAGGGATTATCAGTAATTCCAGTTGTTGTCTAAGATGTATCCTTTCATGATTTATCAATACCAGATCTTCTTTTTGAAATTTATTCTTTAAAAGAATGAATGGATAAACAGCCATTGCATTGGCTGGGATTTTTGAAACGATTAAAAAGAAAGCTTTCAAAACTTTTCTATGTTTACTTTGGGCAATGGAGGCAGTTTAAATGCGGAGGGATTACGTTTATAATTGGCGTAGTTATTTCTTAGATAAACTACAAAAGCATAATCGGAGGCGCTGAGGACAAAATCATACGATGGGCGGTATTGCTGCATAAAGTCTTCCGCTTCAAAATCACCAATCTGTAATACCCGTTTTACAAAATCAGGCTTAAACCTATAATCGATAATTGCTTCACGATAATCTCTCTCAATTATTTTTTGCAAATGGCGTGCATTCTTACCCTGACGACTTAATAGATTGTAAATAGCATCTATACCCAATCCTGCGCCACCCAGGCCAAGGTTCAGTAAATCCTTTGCTTTCCCTTTGTCTAATGCGTACTTGTATTCTTTTAACGTTTTTTCATGGCGTTGCATGGGTGTAAATTTATCACCCACAATGGCGACTTCCCGAAGAGGAATTCCAAAAGATTTTAATTGAAAATAAATAGAATTCTGATTATGAATAACGACGGTGTCTAATGCATAGCCCTGTAAAACGGCAAATAGCGTATCCCCTTGTTTAGCTTTAATGTTAAACTCTCCCTTTGGGGTATTATAAATCCCCTCATCATTAGCTGAGTTGTAAATGTAAACCTTTGCCAGTCGAAGTTTAGAATCCTTATCTACGACAAAGCCCCTCACAGTTGGTTGCTGTGCCAATGCTTTAAACATTAAGCAGTAAAAAAAGAGTAAAAGGCTATAAAACTTCATTCAAATACAAAACTACAAGATAAGGCTATCTGTGTAATAATATTAACATTATTTAACTAAGGTGATTGTTTGACCAATTTTTATTCCAGTATCACTAATTCCGTTTAATGACTTTAACTCCTCTATCGTAATGTTGAATTTTTTAGAGATGTTGTAAAGTGTGTCTCCTTGTTTAACGGTGTAAGTGCTAGGTTTAAAGATAGGAGCGGTATTGTTTTGAGTAGTACTGTCTCTGACAACAGGAGCCGATATTCGTAAAGTATCTGGTGTTTTAACAACTTGTTTTGAAGGTGGTGTTTCAACTGGGGTGAATTTCTCTTTTTCTTTAGGGATATTGGCATTGATCTCTGAAAATACTCTGTCTTCACGTCTTATTTTATCTTTTTCAGATTCAGGTTGGTCATATTTATAAAGCTGGTAACGGTCGATCAGGTTAATCAGGAGATCCGGGTACTTAGGGTTTGTAGCATATCCAGCTTGTTTTAGGCCACGGGCCCAGTTTTTATAGTCGTTCTTATCCAACTCAAACAAGAAGCTGTAGCGTTTTCTTTTTAGAAATTCAGAATGATCCTTGTACGATTCTCTTGCGTCCTTGTATACTCTAAAACAGTCGTCTGCTTTGTCATCGTCTTTATAATAACCTTTTCCTTTCCAATCAGAGGTGCATTTGATACCAAAGTGGTTATTTGCATATTTAGCAAGTGAGCTATTGCCATTTCCTGACTCAAGGATTCCTTGTGCTAAAGTGATGCTGGCAGGAATGCCGTATTTATTCATCTCTTCAATGGCGACATCTTTAAAGGACTCAATATAATTTAATGTGGTATATGATTTTGCATTAGGATTTGCTTTGTTAGCGGCTTTTTCGATCTGCTTGTTGTTGTTACTGTATTTTCTGGATTTACAGGCAGTTAAAAATACAATCGAAAGGAGGGCTAGGGCTAGGAATTTATTGTTCATTATAATTTAAGTTTTTGTCCGGGTTTAATAGCAGCGCTTTTCAATCCGTTTTTTTTCATGATGGCAGTTGGGGTGGTTCGACGAGCCTTAGCGATGGAGTATAGACTATCGCCGCGTTTAACCATGTAAGTTTTGGAGGACGTTGTAGATTTTGATTTATGGGATACAGGTTCTGGTGTCGCAGCTTCTATATAGTCCTCAGGTCGCTCATCATACTCGTATAGATTATTTTTCTTTATAATTCCAATGATCTGTGAAGCCCAGCTTCTGCTTCTGGCATATCCGCCTCTTTGTATCCCTCTTGCCCAGTTTTTATAATCATATTGATTATACTTATCAAAGAGTTGCTTGAAAGATGTCCTGCTTTTTAAGAAATCCAGAAAATGTTCGTAAGATTCATTAACAGTTGGATAATCTTTATAAGCAGAGCGGATTTCAGTATTACTATTGGTTCCCTTTATGCCGAAATGGTTGTTTAAGTAGCGTGCAATTTTACTTGTTCCGGCAGCTGATTCATGAATGGCTACAGCAAGAATAACACTAGCGGGTATTTTATATTCACGCATCAGGGCCTGAGCTTGTTCTGCATAAGTCTCAATATACTCGTCAGTGGTTTGGGCTTTTACACTAAAACTGAAGCAAGTAAATAATAGTGAAATAACCAGTGCTGTTTTTATCATATTTACTTTTTTCTGATGACAAATAATCCGTCCCTAACAGGAAGAATAAGTTTCTCTACACGGCTGTCTGCTAAAATCTTATCGTTAAAAGTACTGATATTTTTAGTGTCCTTGTCTTGATTGGTGTTCAGTACTTTTCCACTCCATAGTACATTATCAACAATGATGAGTCCGCCAGGACGTACCCTGTCAAAAACCATGTCGTAATAAGTACCGTTGTTTTTCTTATCAGCGTCAATAAACACAAGGTCAAATGTCTCATTTAAGCCATTTAGGGTTTCATTGGCATCGCCGAGAATGTATTTTATTTTGTTATTGTACTCAGATGCGGCAAAGTTAGCCCGAACCATTTCTTCCAGCTCTTCATTGATGTCTAAGGTATATAGGATTCCATTTTCATTCAATCCTTCAGCGAGACATAGTGTAGCATAACCTGTAAATGTGCCAATCTCCAAAATTCTTGATGGGCTAACCATTTTGCTGAGCATACTTAAAACACGACCTTGATAGTGTCCGGAAAGCATTCTCGGCATCAGAACCTTAAGGTTCGTTTCCCGGTCTATCTTTTGCAGTAATGCGTTCTCAGGTTCGCAGTAATTGAGCAGCAGTTGCTGCATATCGTCATTAATTAAACTCATATTTAAATTCAATTCGGAACTATGCTCTCATTAACGATGCTGTTCCATAAAATATTGCAAAATGATGGTTGCAGATATGGTATCAACCCTTTCTTTATTTCTGCGATCTTGTTTTTTTAACCCGCTTTGCATAATGGTTTCATGTGCAAGCTTTGAAGTAAATCTTTCATCTATCCAATGTTGTGGAATATTAGGGAAAGTTTTTTTAAGTGTCTTAGCAAAACCCTTTACGTGTTGTGCAGAGTCAGAAGGCGAGCCATCCATTTGCTTTGGATCACCTAAAACAAAAGCTTCAACCTCTTCTGCCAGCAGGTATTTTTTTAGGTATTCAATAATATCTTTAGGATGTATAGTGTCCAGTCCCGTTGCTATAATCTGCAGGGGGTCGGTAACGGCTATTCCGATACGCTTGGTTCCATAATCAAATGCAATAATTCTGGGCATGTGGGCAAAGATAAGTAAAATCATAAAGTGGCGGACTAGTCAATTCAAGTTGCTCTAAAACAGCCTTGAATCTGCCTTTTTATTGGTGTGAGCAAAAGGATAGCAAAACAATAGCAAAAGAAAAGCAAAAGGGTAGCAAAAGAAATATCGAACAAAAAATGTTATTTTGCACCAAATGCAATTTAAAGAGATCGTCGGACAAGAAAATATAAAACAGCAATTGATACAAACGGTTGCTGAAAACCGGATTAGTCATGCTCAATTATTTCTGTCGTCAGAAGGAAGCGGAGCTTTGCCTTTAGCTATTGCTTATGCACAATATATCAATTGCTTGGATAAACAAATTGATGACAGCTGTGGGGTCTGTTCTTCCTGTCGTAAGTACGAAAGATACATCCACCCTGATCTGCATTTTTCTTATCCTTTCTTCGCTTCCAAAGATGTGAAAACAGCCGTGGATGTCTTGGAAGAATGGAGAAGTATGTTACTCGCTGATGCTTATTTTGATATGGACATCTGGCGTTCTAAATTGAGTGCAGAGAATAAACAGGCTAACATCAACATTGCTGAATGTCATGATATCATTAAAAAATTAAGCTACAAGGCTTTTGAGGCAGAAACTAAGGTGCTGATCATGTGGTTACCTGAGTATTTGGATAAAGAAGGGAACTCCTTGCTAAAGATTATTGAAGAGCCACCTCAAAATACTTTATTTATCCTGGTGGCAAATAATCAGGAACAAATCCTTTCTACACTTTTATCGCGGACTCAGATCGTTAAAATTCCTAAGCTTTCTCACGCAACAATAGAGACTTATCTGATGGATGGGCACGGGTTGCCAGAAAATCAAGCTACGGAATACAGTTTCCTGGCAGATGGAAACTTAATAGAAGCGAAATCGCTTGTTGCCAATACGCATAATGAGAATGCAGATAAATTTGCGGAGTGGCTGCGAATGGGGTATGGGAACCGTGTGTTGGATTTAACTGTATTTGTAGAACAAGCAGCAACATGGGGACGTGAAAATCAGAAAAACTTTTTAAAGTATGGGATCAGTTTTTTACGTGAATGTAGTTTGTTGCTTAGTGGGGCTGATGAATTGGTGAAATTGCCTGCCAGGGCATTGGAAACAGCTAAAAAACTATCTACACATGTTTTGGATCTGAACATGGCTGATGCAATTATTGCAGAACTTGAAAAGGCACATTACCATATTGAACGAAATGCTAACCCTAAAATTCTGTTTTTAGATGTATCTTTACAATTGGTTAAAATAATCAAATTTAAAACGTTCCCGAAAGGGACTCAATATATATAATTAATTATGGGATGTGGAAGTTGTTCTACAGGAGGCGGTTGCGCCCCCGCAGGCTGTAAAAGTAATGGCTCTTGTGCCACTGGCGGATGCGGAAAAATGGAAGTTTACGATTGGCTGTCGAATTTAGACATGCCCTCAAATTATAAGCCTTTTCAGGTAGTAGAAGTTAAATTTAAAGGAGCAAGGAAAGAGTTCTTTGTAAATAATGATAACATTTATCTTGAAATTGGAGAACTGGTAGCAGTTGAAGGGCCGACTGGTGGTTATGATATTGGCCATGTTTCACTTACCGGAGAGTTGGTAAGGATACAAATGAAACGTCGTAAGACGGCCGTAGATCAGGTAACAAGAAAAGTTTATAGAAAAGCGACAGAGGCAGATGTTGAGAAATGGAAAGTTGCAAAGGCTATGGAGTGGGAAACGATGCATAAAGCTCGTACACTGGCCCTTGATTTACGCTTATCTATGAAAATAAGTGACGTTGATTATCAGGGAGATAAAACCAAAGCGACTTTCTTTTATACTGCTGAAGGTCGTGTAGATTTTAGGGAACTGATCAAAAAGATGGCTGAAACTTTCCGTATAAGGATTGAAATGAGGCAGATCGGGATGAGACAAGAAGCAGGTAGATTAGGTGGGATAGGTTCATGTGGGCGGGAGCTTTGTTGTTCTACCTGGTTAACGAACTTTAAAACGGTGTCTACAGCTGCAGCCAGGTATCAAAACTTATCTTTAAATACCCTGAAATTAGCCGGACAATGCGGTAAATTAAAGTGTTGTTTAAACTACGAATTGGATACTTATTTGGATGCATTGAAAGATATTCCGGATCGTATTGAAAGTTTACAGACTGAAATAGGAGTCGCAAGACATCAAAAAACAGATATATTTAAGAAATTAATGTGGTTTAGTTATCCGAATACGGAAGACTGGATTCCTTTAAAGGTTGACCGTGTAAAGGAGATCATGGCCATGAATAAGAAAGGACAAAAGCCTAATAACCTTAAAGAAGAAGCTGTTGAGTTAACTCCTGCTGCGGTGATTGATAAAATTCCTGATTATGAAAATGTAGTTGGACAAGACAGTTTAACCCGTTTGGATGATAAACCTCGTAATAAGGGGAATAAAAATAACAATAGGAATAACAATCAGAATCGCAACAAAAAGAATACAGAACGACCTGATAGAACTGACAGGCCTCAGCAAGGTAAAAACAAGCAGGATATAGCGAAGAAAGAGAATGTTGGTGGACAAGGGCAACCAAAGGCCCAACTTCAGCCAAAGCCTAAAGTGGCTCAAGTAACAGAGCAGTCCGGTGCAGAAAAACCTGCAGGGAACAGAAATAACAGGAATAGGAATAATCGTAGAAAAAAGCCCTCGGATAAGCCTAAGAATGAAGAATCGTAGTTTTTTTGTTTTGTTTGCTGCCATTTTTTTGCTATTGTTTGGCGGCTGTGATACGAGCAATATTGCAGATATAAATCATACTATGCCTGCTCGAAACTGGAGCTATGCAGATAAGGTTAAGGTTGTTGTTGATATTACAGATAGCAATAAAGCGTATAATATTTACTTTAAACTGAGACATACTTCAGATTACCGTTACTCTAATATTTTTGTGCTGTTGAATTTGAAAACAGCACAAAAAAAACGTAATAGGCGTTATGAATTTAAATTGGCACAGGCCGATGGAGCATGGAATGGCTCAGGCTCTGGAAACGTATATTCTTATACTTTTCCGTTGCTGACCAATTTTAAATTCCCTGCTCCAGGCAAATATGAGCTGGAATTAGAACAAAATATGCGGGATAATCCTTTGACGGAGATTAGTGATGTAGGAATAAAAGTGGCTGTAGTGAACTAGCTTATAATAGCGGTAAAAGCTGTTCTAGTGCCATTCCTCTTGATCCTTTTAAAAGAACCAAACTGTTATTTATAGGGTGTTTAGTGATAAACTCCCGGGCATCTGCAGGAGTTGTGAAGAAGTGTCCCTTATAGTCTTGTTTTGCGCCCTGAAAGTGTTTGCCTATAAAAATAAGCGTATCTATATGTAGTTTCTCTGCTTGTTGAATGATGAATTGATGTTGTGCAAATGACTCTTCACCTAGTTCAAACATGTCTCCTATAATAACGGTTTTATGATTACTGCTCAATGATTCGATATTATTAAGCGCGGCTGCCATACTACTTGGATTGGCATTATAAAAATCGCAGATAACGGTGTTGGTAGCGGTTTTAGTTATTTGAGAGCGGTTGTTATTAGGTTGATAATGAGATAAACCCGTATTAATATCAATAGGAGAAACTTCAAAAAAGTGTCCAATGCAAATTGCGGCTAATATATTTTCAAAGTTATAAGTGCCCGTTAAATGTACTTCTGTCTTGAATGAGTCTGCACCACTGGTCCATGAAAGGTCTATAAAAGGATCTGATTTAATAAGCTTGCCTGAAATGGTGTTGCTTGCATCCGTACCGTAATAAATCACTTTTTGTAATCCTGCTTTTTCAATCATCTCGATGATATAGGTGCTATTCCTATTTGCAAAAGTGATGCCCTGGTGCTTTTTAAGATAGTCGAACAGTTCCGCTTTCCCCTTTTTCACGCCTTCGAATCCACCAAAACCATCAAGGTGAGCCATGCCTATGTTGGTAATCAGACCATGGGTTGGTTGTGCAATGCTGCAAAGAAATTCGATTTCCTTTTGATGGTTTGCACCCATTTCTATAACGGCTAATTCTGTTTGCTTTGTAATAGAAAGGATAGATAGCGGGACGCCAATATGATTGTTTAAATTGCCTTTTGTGGCAAAGGTTGAGTATTTCTGCGAAAGAACAGCATTAATCAGCTCTTTGGTTGTGGTTTTGCCGTTGCTACCTGTTAATCCAATAACAGGAATGTTGAGCTGATCACGATGGTATCTGGCTAAGTCCTGCAATGCTGTTAGTACATCTGGCACGAGAATGCACTTTTCGTTTACTTGATAAGTTTTATCGTCTATAATTGCATATGCAGCACCTTGTTCAATGGCTTGAGCAGCGAAAGTGTTCGCATCAAATTTATCTCCTTTAAGCGCAAAGAATAAGCAGCCATCAACAATACTCCTGGTATCAGTGCAAACTGTTGGATGGTTGAGATAGTTTTGATATATAGATTCGATGCTAAACATATACATATTAATGTGTGAAGCTGTAAAAATAACCAGATGAACGAGAAACAAAAAATATTCTTTAGTACTTTAGGTATATTAATTCCTTGCTATGAAAGACTTCCGGATTCTCTTTGTGTTTTTATTGCTAGGTTGGAGCTCTATAAAGGGGCAGGTAAAGTCGCCAGACGAGTTTTTAGGCTATCCGCTGGGTTCTAAATTTACACCGTATGATAAGGTTTTGGACTATTTTAATTATCTGGGCAAATCTGGAAAGAATATTAAAGTTATCAGTTATGGTAAGAGCTATGAAGGGCGCGAGTTGCTAGTTGGAATTGTGTCGGCAAAGAACAATATGGAGAAGCTTGAACAGATTAGACAGCATAATAAAAGCCTAAGTAGAGCAGAGAAAATTCAAATCAAGGGCTTTAAACCGCCTGCTATTGCATGGCTAAGCTATAATGTGCATGGTAATGAAGCGAGTTCGACTGAGGCTGCTTTGAGAACCATTTATGCCCTTGTGGAGGCAAAAACATCAAATATTCAGAATTGGTTAGCAAATACCGTAGTTATTATTGACCCCTGTTTAAATCCAGATGGTCGTGAACGGTATGTCAATTACTTTAACAGTGTTGTTGGGGTTAAGCCTAATCCCAATCCAATGGCAAGAGAACACATTGAACCCTGGCCAGGTGGTAGGTCTAATCATTATTATTTTGATCTTAATCGAGATTGGGCCTGGCAATCGCAAATTGAAACCCAACAAAGATTGCTTTTGTATAAGGAATGGATGCCTGAGGTACATGTTGATTTTCATGAACAAAATTATAATGAGCCTTATTATTTCGCCCCTGCGGCCGAACCCATTCATCAGGATATAACCCCATGGCAAAGGGAGTTCCAGATTATTGTAGGAAAGAATAATGCAAAATACTTTGATCAGAAGGGCTGGAAGTATTTTACCAAAGAGCAGTTTGATTTATTGTATCCTTCTTATGGAGATACTTATCCTTTATATAATGGCGCCATAGGCATGACCTATGAGCAAGGAGGTATAGGAGCAGGATTGGCCGTTGTTACCTTGGATGGTGATACTTTGACATTGAAAGATCGAATAGACCATCATTTTACAGCAGCAATGGCCACACTGGAGACGGTATCTAAACATTCCGATAAACTGGTAAATGAATTTAAAGGGTATTTTGAAACGGCAATGGTTAAGCCTCCAGGTCTTTTTAAAAGCTATATAGTTAAAGGTCAGAATCTAGGTAAAATAAGACGTCTCGCCGAATTGTTAAGACGTAATGGAGTAGAGTTTGCGTATGGAGGCATGGAGTCGGGAAGCGGTTATAGTTATGAAACAAGAAAAACAGGGAATTTTACAATAGACCGTAATGATCTTATTATAAATCTTCAGCAGCCTTCGGCAGTTTTAGCCAATGTGCTTTTTGAGCCACAAACTACAGTTAAGGATTCAAATACTTATGATATTACTGCATGGGCGCTTCCCTATGCTTTCGGTTTAAATGCTTATGCAAGTCAAGCATCTATTAAAGGGAAGTATGAAGCGCTTGAAATACCCAAAAGTATGGTCATCTCAGGTCAGAAACCTTATGCCTGGCTTTTGCCTTGGGAATCAGTAGAAGATGCGAAGACCCTCATTGCATTGCAAGCCGCAGGGATTAAAGTAAGACTTGCAGAAGAAGGCTTTACTGTAGGCGGTAAATCTTTTCCAATTGGATCGTTGCTTATATATAGGACTGAAAATGAACGATTGGTTAAAGAGCTCCCTGTAAAAATCGCGGAGATTGAAAAAATACATAAGTCTTTATTTTTCCCGGTAATGGGTGGTTATGTTGATCAAGGTAAAGATTTTGGGTCCTCTGCTTATCCTGTATTGAATGTTCCAAAAATTGCTGTTGTAACTGATCCTGAAATTTCGGCTCAGAGTATGGGTGAGGTTTGGCACTTTTTGGAACAGGAACTGAGGTGTCCGGTTATGGTTATTGGTCTTGATGATATAGGAGCTCTTGATATTAATAAGGTGAATACTTTGATTTTACCTGATGGGAATTATGGTGATGGGTTGGGGGAGAAATTGCAAGATTGGATAAAGATTGGTGGTAAGTTGATTTTACTCGAAGACGCGATATTAAGTGCAATAGGGAGAAAGCCTTTTGAGATCCAAAAGAAAGAGTTTTTAAAAGATGAAATTTCGTTGGAGGAAGTTCCTAAATACGTAAGTCGTAAGCGAGCTAATTTATCAAATGTTATACCTGGGGCTATTTTTAAAGTCGACCTTGACTTGAGTCATCCGATCTCTGTGGGTCTTGGGAATAATTATTATACATTGAAAACAGACGATAGGCTGTATGAGTTTCTGAAATCAGGATGGAATACGGGAGTTTTAAAAGGTGATAGCTATGTAGCGGGCATAGCTGGTGCTGGAGTTATTAAGAAGCTGGATAATGGGATGCTTTTTGGTGTTCAGCCATTAGGAAAAGGGACGATAATCTATTTTGGAGCGAATGCTCTTTTTCGTTCATTTTGGGAGAATGGAAAGCTGTTGTTTGCTAATTCTATTTTTCTGGTGAATTGATCTTTTGTTGTTAATAGGTAAATCTAGGGTTTTACTAGAGTTTGGATTTTATTAAAATAGTGTTTATCAAAAAAAATGAGGTTAAACGTTAAAAACTGTTAAATATTCTGTAAAGCTAATGATACAGTTATAGTTGTGATTTTTAGTTTCGTTTAAGATTGTTTATTCGAAATAATATTTTGAATAAATACCTTTTCTCGAATATTGTTGTTATAAATTTGTGTCATTTTTTTGTCATAAACAGATAGTCTTTTGTATGCACCTTATGCTTGCATATCATATTTGGTATATTTGATTATTATTAACTAACCTAAATTTTAATTTTTTATGAAAAAACTTCTACAAAGTTTGTTCATTTTGGTGTTCGTTGCAGGAGCTGCGATGGCACAAGATAGAACAATTACTGGTACAGTTACAGGAAAGGATGACGGGCTACCAATCCCGGGAGTTTCTGTAAAAATTGTTGGTACTTCGACAGGTACATCAACAGATGCAAGTGGTAAATACGCCCTTAAGGTTGCATCGGGGCAAAAATCACTCGAATTTTCTTCTATTGGATATTCAACGCAAACAGCTGCTATTGGTTCGAGTAATGTGGTAAATGTTACTTTGACTACGGATGCGAAGCAATTGGGAGAGGTTGTGGTAACAGCTTTGGGTATCAGCAGAGAGAAAAAGACCTTAGGATATTCAGCGACACAGGTTGGATCTGAAGAAATCACAAGAGCAAATCCGACTAATCTTGTCTCGGGATTGCAGGGAAAAGTTGCAGGAGTGGATATCTCTTCAACTTCTGGTCAGCCCGGAGGATCTAGTAAAGTGATTTTGAGAGGTTTTTCTTCTATAGCTGGAGATAATCAACCTCTATATGTGATTGATGGAGTCCCAGTTAACAACTCTCGTCCTGGACAAGCTGCCCGTGCCAATAGTATTGGAGATCTGCAGGAAAATTATGACTTTGGTAATGCCGCAAATGATATCAATCCAAATGATATCGAAAGTATTAGTATCTTAAAAGGCGCTGCGGCTAGTTCTCTTTATGGTTCAAGAGCATCTTCAGGAGTTATTTTGATCACTACTAAAAAAGGTAAAGCAGGGCAATTAAAAGTTGATTTTTCTTCAGCTGCATCTTTTACCCAGGTATCCATTGTTCCTGATCTTCAGGATCAGTATGGGCAAGGATTTGCGAAACAGGCTTATATTGCAGAAAATGGTAGCTGGGGAGGAAAACTGGATGGTGTAGTGAGACCTTGGGGTTCCGAAATTGATGGAGAACGACAAGAAAAGCCATTTTCTTTTGTTAAAAACAATTTTAGAGATGCATTTGATACTGGAAAGGAGTTTAATAATAATATTTCCTTAAGCGGAGGTAGTGATGTTTCTACTTTTCATTTTTCTTATGGAAATGTGTATAGTAACGGGATTCTACCTGGTGCAAATGATACTTATAAGCGAAATTCCCTTAGCTTAAATGGTTCTTCTAAGTTTAGTAAAGTAATCTCATTGAGTGCATCTGCAAATTATATTGGTAAAAATACCAGAGCTGTACAAACAGGACAGGCCGTTTCAGGGATTGGTTCATCTTTTTATGAAGATATATTGCAAATTCCAGTGGATTTTCCAATTAAAGCATTTAAAGATTACAATAACAAATTTTATGATGTAGACGGATATTTTAGCCCATTTGCTCAGAACCCATATTTTTCAGTATTTGAAAATGGTTCTACTTTTAAGAGTGATCGATTCTATGGTAATGCAGATTTGAAAATTAAAGCAAATGACTGGCTAACGTTTCAATTGCAACAAGGTATTGATGTAAATAATATTTCGGATAAAATCTGGAATGCAAAAAATAATCCAACACCTGGCAGCTGGAATGGTGGTGGGAATGATGAAGAAGTTGTCAGACAAGAAAGTGTTGGTAATGTAATTGAGGGCTCTGAAAAGTATTTTGAATTTGATTCTAAAATAAATGCATTATTCAATAAAAAGTTCAATGCTGATTTTGATATAGATGGTTTGATCGGATTCAATTTTAATAATAGAGGTTCTAGAGTGCTTTATACAGGAATAGAGGATTTGGCAATTCCGGGTTTCTATCAAATTGAGAATTCTGCAAATAGCCCAGTGTCCACACAAAATTCTACTGAAAGACGTTTGTTTGGGTTATATGCTTCTGCTACTTTGGGATATAAAAGCTTTGCATATTTAACTTTAAATGCCAGAAATGACTGGAGTTCAACTTTGCCACCTGATGGTAGAAGTTATTTTTATCCGGGAGCAAATTTATCTATACTACTTTCTCAAGTGGTAGATTTGTCAAGCGCAAAAATCAGTTTGCTGAAACTTAGAGCTGCTTATGGAAAAACAGGAAGTGATACGGATCCTTACCGAGTTTTTAATACTTTAACAAAAACGGATGTAACTCTTGGCTTTGGAAATATTACTTTTCCAATTGATGGTGTTCCAGCTTATAGTGTTTCTAATACTTTGAATAATCAATTTTTAAAACCAGAAATTAGTACAGAAGCTGAATTTGGAGCTGAATTGAGATTTTTTGATAATCGTTTAGGGATAGACTTCTCTTACTATAGTCGAAATACAAAAGATCAGATTTTACCAATTGTATCAGCTCCTTCTACCGGAGTAAATTTTAGAGTGGTAAACTTTGGTAAAGTAAGGAACAGGGGTGTAGAGATTGCACTGAATGGCACGCCTGTTAAAACCGATAGCTTCACATGGGATATTATGTACACTTTCACAAGAAACAGAAATATGGTACTTGAGCTTCCTGATGGATTGGATAAGGTTACCATTAATACAGCTTATGATGCACAGTTTGTGGCCAGAGTTGGACAACCTTTAGGTTTGATTGAAGCTCCTGTGGCTAAGTTAACACCAGATGGAAGAACTATAGTAAGTACTACTGGGTTTCCTGTTGTAGCCGCAGATCTTGTTTCTTATGGTACGAGTCAAAGGGATTTCGTTATGGGATTGAATAACAGTATCAGATATAAGGACTTTACTTTAGGTCTTGTCCTAGATTTTAAAAAGGGAGGAGTATTCTATTCAGGTACAGCTGATTTGTTAAACTTTGTGGGTAACTCTGCTAACACTTTGTATAATGACAGAAGAACTTTTGTAGTTCCAAATTCGGTTACAGAGGTCAAAGATGCATCTGGAAATGTTACAGGATATGCTGAAAATACCACACCAATAAGTGAAACTAATTTTTATGATTATTTCTACACTGGTAACGGAAAGGCCAGAGCTTATAAAGACAGAATACTAGACAAAACCTTTTTGAAAGTCAGAGAGCTGACTTTAAGCTATGCATTGCCTGCTGCAGTTGCACGTAAAATTGGTGCAAATAGGGCTTCTTTAACTGCTTATGGCAGAAATTTACTTACCTGGTTGCCAAAAGAGAATAGAGTTATCGATCCTGAGGTTTCTAATTATGGCAATGATTTGTTTAGTGAATTAGGAGAATTTAGGAGTGGACCTTCTACACGCAATTTTGGTCTTTCTTTAAACGTAACATTTTAACGGTCTACAATTATGAAAAAGATATTTAATTATAAACATATAATAGTGCTCTCGGCTCTGTTTTTGGCATCGAGTTGTAATAAACTGGATATCAATAATAGTCCTAATAACCCAAAAGTTGAGGATGCTACCATGGAAACTTTGTTCCCTTCAGGAGTGATGTCTAGTGTCGGACGTATCAACGGGGATCTTTCAATTATAGGGGGAATGTGGGCGCAATTTTGGACTCAGAATAGTGGATCAAGTCAATTCCGTACAGTGGATGCTTATAATTTAAGTAATACTTCCAATTTTATTAATGGAGCATATACTGAGTTATATAGCGGTGCATTGAATGATTATAGATTGACTTTAGAAATTGCTAATGATAAGCAGGAATGGCATTATAACTTAATGGCCACAGTGATGAAGGCTTATACCTATCAAGTTTTGGTTGATCTTTTTGATAAAGTTCCTTATACTGAAGCTTTGCAGCCTACGGTATATGTGCAACCAAAATTTGATGATGGATATACTATTTATAAGTCTCTAATCGCTGAAATTGATGCAGCTTTAGCAAAAGATTTTCAAAGTACAGATTTGACTGATGCTCAGATGAAGACGGATCTTCTATTTAAAGGAGATATGGATGGCTGGGTTAGATTCGCCAATACACTTAAGCTTAAGATGTATCTTAGAATGGTAAATGCTAAACCTACAGAGGCTGATGCTGGGGTAAAGGCTCTATATGCAAGTAATGCTGAGTTCTTGGAAGGGAACGCCGGAGCGGACGTCTTTGTGAACACGCCAAATAAAAGTAATCCTTTCTTTGAATATAACTTTAGAAGATTAAATACGCCTGATAACTTAAAAGCAAGTAAAACATTAATTACCTGGTTGACAAAAAATGCTGATCCAAGGGATAAAGCTTATTTTGTAACAGACGATGGTGTCATTGTTTCAGCTCATCAAGGAGATTATTTGACTACTACAAATGGTGCAACTAATCCAACTATTAAATCTACTGACCCGGCATGGTTGATTAGCGAAGCGGAGTCTTATTTTATGCAGGCAGAAGCTTTGGAACGTTATTTTGGAGGTGTCGGAGCGAAAGCCATGTATGATAAGGGGGTGACAGCTGCCTTTGCACAGGTGGGTTTAACACCAGGGGCTCTGTTGACTGGTGTATACGCTTATCCAGGTGGTAGTTTAGATACTAAAATTGAAGCAATCATTGTTCAAAAATGGGCTTCGCTATTTGGATCTCATGCACTTGAGGCTTTCTTAGAGCAAAATAGAACTGGTTATCCCAAAATTAGCCCTGTTTATTCTAAAGATCCGTCTTATGCAACTACTTATGCTGGACAATTAGTTTACTCTCCGAATGGTGTTACGGGGCCAGGAAATTTTCCAAGAAGATTTGTATTCCCGGATAATGAAAAAAGTAGAAACTCAAATACACCTGCAGAAGTACCAATTTATACCAAAGTTTGGTGGGGTAAATAATATGGTCTTGTTATAAATTTTAGAATACGAAAGATGAAAAAGAATATATTTATAAATACAACTATTGTTTTAATAATGGTTGTACTCGCGTCCGCTTGTAAGAAGGATGTGCCTGCTGGAGGAACTTCCATGGAAAAAATGGCTGGTGATTGGTATGTGCAAGTGAATAATCAAGGAACGTATTATTCGGTGCTGTCATTCAATACTTCAGCAGACGATGGGAAAGAGATGTGGATTCAGACATCGGGAACGATAAAGTCCGGAAGTACAGTAATTGCTGTTAAAGGGAAGATTCCTGTAAATTTGAATGATCAGAGTTTTTCTGGGACTAATATTGCAAACATTGCATCAACTAAAACTACCATTCCAACATTTAGTGTTGCAAATGGAAAAGTTGTTACTAATGGAACAGTTGCTCCAATTTCTAAAGCAGTTGCAGATTTGATTTCCTTCGATTTGATCGTAAATGGAGTCAGCTATAAAGTTGAGGGATTTCATAAAACGGGCTTTTTAGAAGATTTTCCTCCGTTTTAATTGATAAAAAGCTGCATTTCGGCAGTCAAGGTCGGGAGATTTTTCTTCCGGCCATTTTTATTTAAAGATTATGTTATTAGCAGGATTGAGCGACTAAAATTTTATCACCTTGATTGATTAACTTTATATCTTTTCCCACTACCAAAGCCCTATTATCATCTATATGCCCCACGGGGAAGTTAAAACATACCGGATAATCATATTCCTTTACTAAGTCCCATATCACTTGCTCAGGGCTAGCCCCAAAAGGAATGGACTCGGGTGGTTGTTCATTAAAAGCACCAACAATCAGACCTTTTAATTTGTCCAGTTTTCCTGCGCGCTTTAACATCCGCATCATTCTATCTATAGCATACTCGTGCTCACCAACATCTTCAATAAACAAAATCTTATCAGTATAATCTATTTCCGAAGCCGAACCCTGCATCATCACCATCAACGTTAAATTTCCACCAATTAAAACCCCTTTGGTCTTGCCGGTTCTGCCAGGAAAGGTGGGCGTATATTCATAATGAAGTTGTTCTCCAAATAAGGCTCCGTGCATTGAAGCTAATGATTCTGGTGTTGCATCAGCAAAGGTGTAAGGCATCTGTCCATGTATGCTTTGTATGTTTAATGTTGCCAATATATGCGAAATCAATACTGTAATGTCACTAAAACCAACAATCCATTTAGGATTGGCTTTGAATTTGTTAAAATCTAGCTCGTCAATAATTCTGATAGTACCATACCCACCTCTCCCAGCAATAATGGCTTTAATTTCCGGATCGTCGAGAAATCTTTGTAAGTCGGCAGCCCTTAGAGAATCATCTCCGGCAAACTGATGGTGCGAAGCATTTACAGTTTCTCCTATGATAACTTCCAGTCCCCATGTTTCAAGAATTTTTATCGCCTTATCAATACTGCTTGGCAGTTTCTTCGCTGGGCAAACTATTGCAATTTTATCTCCTTTTTTTAAATATGGGGGTTGGGTAATCATTGGCAAATCTAATTTTAGCTAAAATAATCAAAATAACTATATGCTAATTCCATTCCTGTGTAAAACGCTTATCTTTGCCAAAATAATAGAAATAGTTTTGGATAACAGTAAGATAAAAAGATATACCGTTACGGCCGCATTGCCATATACTAACGGACCGGTACACATAGGACATTTGGCAGGTGTTTATTTACCAGCAGATACATATGTACGATACCTGCGTTCCAATAAAAGGGATGTTAAATTTATTTGTGGCTCTGATGAAAATGGTGTTCCTATTACGCTAAAGGCTAAAAAAGAAGGTGTAAGCCCACAGGTTGTGGTTGATAAGTATCATAAAATCATTGGCGACTCTTTTAAAGAGTTTGGAGTTTCTTTTGATATTTATCACAGGACATCTTCTTTAATGCATCACCAAACAGCTTCTGATTTTTTCGAAACATTATATAAAAAAGGAGTTTTTACTGAAGAGGTTACGGAGCAGTATTTTGATGAAAAAGCGCAAACATTTTTAGCTGATCGCTACATCACTGGAACTTGTCCTAAATGTGGTAATGAGAATGCTTATGGAGACCAGTGTGAGAACTGTGGCAGCACATTAAATGCTACAGATTTAATCAATCCGAAGTCGACATTATCTGGTGAACCTCCAGTAAGAAAAGAAACAAAAAACTGGTTTTTACCTCTTGATAAATATGAAGATCAGTTAAGAGAATATATTGATAGCCATAAGGAATGGAAACCAAATGTTTTTGGACAATGTCAATCATGGTTAAATGCAGGTTTACAGCCTCGTGCCATGACACGGGATCTTAACTGGGGTGTAAAAGTCCCTGTGAAGGATGCTGAAGGGAAAGTCCTTTATGTATGGTTTGATGCCCCAATAGGCTATATATCGGCTACTAAAGAGTTGTTTGACTATGCCCGTCTGGATGTATGGAATCCTAAAGCAGAAGAATACTACATCAATCAAAATGAGGTAGAAAAAGGAAACTGGGAACAGTACTGGAAAGATGAAGAGACTAAACTGGTACATTTTATCGGAAAGGATAACATCGTTTTCCATTGTATAATTTTCCCTGCAATGTTAATGGCGCATGGGGATTATATCCTTGCTGATAACGTTCCTGCAAACGAGTTCTTAAACCTTGAAGGACAAAAAATATCGACCTCTAAAAACTGGGCCGTTTGGTTAAACGAATACCTTGTAGAGTTTAAGGATAAGCAAGATGTATTGCGTTATGTTTTAACGGCTACGGCGCCAGAAACTAAAGATAATGATTTCACCTGGAAAGATTTTCAGGCTAGAAATAACAATGAGTTGGTAGCTGTATTCGGTAATTTCATCAATCGCGTGGTGGTATTAACCCACAAGTATTTTGATGGAAAAGTGCCGATGTGTATGCATGTTACTCCTGAAGATCAGCTGGTAATTGATGAATTGGCTGCGGCACCTGCAAAAATTAGTGCTTCTATTGAAAACTATCGTTTCAGAGAGGCTTTAACAGAAGTGATGAACGTTGCACGTTTAGGTAATAAATACCTGGCGGATACTGAGCCATGGAAAGTGATTAAAACTGATGAAGACAGAGTGCGTACCATTCTGAACATCAGTTTACAGATCGCAGCAAATCTTGAAATATTAATCGAACCATTTTTGCCTTTCACAGCAGATAAATTGATGAAGATGCTGAATTATGGCGGACATACCTGGGAAGCTGCTGGTAAAATGAACCTTTTACATAGAGGACACCAGTTGAATGAACCTGTTTTATTGTTCGAGAAAATCGAGGATGAAGAAGTACAGGCACAAATAGATAAACTGAATCAGAGTAAGGTGGATAACACTACTGCTTCGGCTGTTGCAGCTCCTGCTAAAGAAGATATTCAATTTGAACAGTTTACAGCTGTTGATATTCGTGTTGCAACTATTGTTGCTGCAGAGAAAGTTGAAAAGACTAAGAAACTGTTAAAGTTGACACTGGATACAGGAATTGATCAGCGTACAGTAGTTTCTGGTATTGCCGAATATTATAAGCCTGAAGATGTGATCGGACAACAGGTAAGCTTAGTGGTTAACCTTGCTCCGCGTGAAATCAAAGGTATTGTATCTCAGGGTATGATCTTAATGTCGGAAGATGCAGACGGCAAACTTGCTTTTGTAGCACCAATCGCCAAACATATTAATGGCAGTGTAATCAGGTAATTTCACCTGGACCTGTGTCTTTGTTCGCTAATGCATTACCATCGTCAGCCTGTAATCGTAAAAATAACAGGCTGGCGATCGCTGTTAATACAGACATAGTCAGGAAAGTATACTTAAAGGCCGTCACTATGGAGGCTGACATATCTGTTATTTCATTTTGATATTTAGACAATAAGAAGGCCGCAACGGAGATGCCTAAACTCATCGATAGCTGTTGCATTACCATCAATAAGCTATTTCCTCCACTAGCCGTTTCTGTGTTGAGGTCAGATAAGGAAAGCGTGTTCATAGAAGCCATTTGAATGGAGTTCACGGCACCAAAAATCACAAGTAAAGGAATTAAGTTTGGTAGTGGAGTATCTGTTGAAATGAGGGCAAACAGACCTATTACTAATGCAATGATTAAGGTATTTATAATCAATGTTTTCTTATAGCCCAATTTCTTTACTATTGGTACGACCCAAGGTTTAACCAGTACTGATGATAGGGCTACTGGAATCAACATCATTCCAGATGCCATGGCCGAATGCCCAAGTCCTACCTGAAATAGCAAGGGTAAAAGCAAAGGCATTCCACCAATCCCTAAACGAGTAAAGAGGTTGCCAAAAACACCGATTCTGAGGGTTCTGATTTTGATCAGCTCCAGATCGATTATGGGATTACTTGATCTTTTGTAGTGTCGGTAGTAGCCATTCATCATTAAAAAGCCTAATAAAAATACTCCTGCTAGTGTCCAGCCGCCTATTACACCTTCTGAACCTAGTTCTATTCCTATGGTGAGCACGACCAATGAACCTCCAAAAAGAATCATGCCTATAAAGTCGAAGCCTTTGGTCAGGTGTTTATAATCTGGCATCGTCTTGCGGGCCCATATAATGCCCATTATGCCAATTGGAATATTGATAATGAAAATCCAATGCCATGAGGCAATATCTACTAACCAGCCGCCTAAAGTGGGGCCAATGATTGGGCCTACCATACCGGGAATAGTAATAAAATTAATAACGCCTAATAGCTTATCTTTTGAATAGGTGTATAATATGGCTAATCTGGCAACTGGTACCATCATTGAGCCGCCTACAGCTTGTAACATTCGAGCGGCAATAAGCTGAGGTAACGTCTGTGAAATTGCACAAGCTAAGGAGCCCAGGGCAAACAATCCAATGGCCCAAATGAATATTTTTCTTGAGCCAAATTTATCGGACAGCCATCCGCTTAGAGGAACCAACAGTGCAAGTGTAAGCGTGTAACAAACTACAATAGATTGCATTTGAGTTGGTGAACGATTTAAATTGTTCGCTATAGAAGGTAATGCTGTATTTAAGATAGTCCCATCCAAAGATTGCATGAAAATGGCCAATGCGGCTATCCATGGCAGATTTTTCTCATAAGTGTTAATGGTTTGGGGCATTCACAAACTTATTAATTTGTAGACTGGTTATTAAATAAACAAAGAAAAAGGAAGAATGTTAGGCGATTTTATCTCCTGTATGTTTTGTGTAAGCCATTATAAAAAAATGATTATGGCTCAAGTATTTTATTCCTATATTTGCGACCTGTTGTTTTAATTTTAGACAGCTTTGGTCCCGTAGTTCAACGGATAGAATAGAAGTTTCCTAAACTTTAGATATGAGTTCGATTCTCGTCGGGACCACTTACTTTGCCAGTAGTTATACATAACTGCTGGCTTTTTTCTTTCAAGGGGCTAGAAAAGGAACGAATTAATTTGAAGATGAGTTATATTGGTTCAGGGGAATGGGACTTTAGTAGCTTACTCTGCCCCTTTAGTAAATGATTGATTTAAAAAATGGCTGATTTTTACTATTTCTATTCAATCTAATGCCATATTTTTACAAGAATTCATGAGTATATATATGATTTTAAGCATATTAAATGAGACTTATATTCGTGTTTTAGAAAAGAAAATTAACCAATCGATTTTTGTTTATGAAGATTAGCAGTTTTTCGACTCACCTTTTTGCTGCCCTATGTAAAGACTTATAGTATAGTGGAAAGGGAAGAAAATGAAATCATTGCAGCTTGTTTTTCAACCACATGGTAATGGTTCCTGGTTGGAAGGATATTAAAATACCAATTATGCTGCTTGAAAATAACAAGTTTAAAAGGTAAATTATGAAGATTAAGAAAACATCCCGACGTGAAGCGATGCAGCAAATGGGCTTATTTGCTGCGGCACTGTGTAGCCTTCCTTTAGCTTCATGTGGTACTCCAGGTAAGAAATCAGAAGTTGATGCAGGGACAACAGTTGCTCCAATACCTTTTTTAATTCCTCCAAAAGCATCGCTTGAAGTTGGGCCTCTTGGTAGTAATATGAGGACATTGATTCGTAGCGCACAGACTAATACACAATTTTCTTGCGTAGAGGCCATTTTAGCGCCTAAGAAAATTGCAGGTTCTCCTCATAAACATGACCGGCTGGATGAACTGATGTATGTTTTTGAAGGAACTGCTTCGGTCTTAATGGGCGATAAGGTGGTCACAGTTCCTGCTGGAAGCTGGCATTTAAGACCCAGAGGGATTGTTCATGTAGTATGGAATTCGGGGAAAGAAAATTTACGACTAATTGACATGTATTTTAATCAAAATTTTGAAGATTATTTAGAAGAGTTATATCATAAGATTATACCGGAGGTAATTGAACGTAAAATATCTTTCGAAGATCCAGGTATTGCAAAACGCGTAGCTGAATTGGACAAAAAATTCGGACTTACTTACTATCCCGAAAAAAGTCAATCGATAATTGAAAAATACGGATTAAGCTAAGAAATAATCAGAATAAACTATTTCATAGGGCTCAAAGTTTTCTGAAGTTCCTCCGGGACCATGAATTTATTGTACATTAGAATATTGTATTTCTGTACCATAAATTAAAATTATGAGTCATTCTACCAGAAGGAATTTTTTGAAACAAACCACAGGATTATTAGGTGTCGCATTTGTTGGGACAGCGTTTAATTTTCCAAAAACAAATACCCCGTTATTATCTTTTTCAACTCTTGGCTGCCCTGATTGGGATTTTCAACGTATTGTAAACTTTGCTGCGGAAAGTAATTATAATGGAATAGAAGTTAGGGGAATAAAACGAGAATTGAATTTACCAAATTGTCCGGAGTTTAGTAGTCCCAAGAAGATACTTGCTTCTCGTAAAGTGGTTGAAGATAAAGGATTGAAATTTGTTGGACTAGGCTCATCGGCTGCATTGCATTATGGTGATCTTACTAAAAGGAATAAGAATTTGAGTGAAGCTAAGCGTTTTATTGATTTAGCACAGCAGTTGAATTGTCCCTATGTTCGCGTATTTCCTAATGACTTTCCTAAAGAAGTTGATAAGAAACAAGTTATTGATCTTATTTCGAAAGGGTTATTAGAGTTAGGAGATTATGCAAAGGGGAGTAAAGTAAAAGTGCTATTGGAATCGCATGGTGCAGTTGTTCATAGTGATGACCTTAGTGTAATCATGAAAGCTGCAAAGCATCCTAATGTAGGGATGATATGGGATATTGTCAATATGTGGGCGAAAACTAAAGAATCGCCTGTAAAAGTGTACGAAGTATTAAAAGATTATATTGATCATACACATATTAAGGATATGAAAATTGTAGATGGAAAGATTAAATATACCTTTTTGGGAAAAGGAGAGACTCCTGTATTTGAAGCGATTAATATTTTAGCCAAAAGTGGATATAAGGGGTATTATAGTTTTGAATGGGAGAAGATGTGGCATCCGGAATTGGAAGCGCCTGAAATTGCCCTACTGGATTATTCTAAAGTAATGAATGATCATTTTAAAAATATCTAACTGATCAGTACTGTAGTTCTTTAAGACCTCTTTCCTCTCGGATTATCTGTGCCGAATATTTTCATGATGATATGGGAGGATATTAAGTAGAATGATTATTTTGCGATAAAATAATATCATGTCGTCACACCATATCATCAGAGAGAAGCAAGAACCAGCACTTTATATTCACGAATTAGCTGCGTTTAACGAAGAGTACTTGGGCCAGCTATTAGAGTGGAGCCCTACTTTAATAGTTAATGATACCGAATACGAAAAGGTAATCAGCATGGGTTTAAAAGTTGATGCTGTTGTCAATTCTTCTGGCTTAAAAAGCGTTCAGGAAAATACCAAAATCATCGACGTTAAAGTTGAGCCATTGGATGCCGTGCTTGATTTTCTTATTACTGAAAAATATCAGGCTGTCAATGTAATTGATACTAAAAGTAATTTAAGAGAGTTGGGTAGTTATATTGATGAAATCAATATTGTTGTTTTTACTGAAACAGAAAAGGCTTATGCCATAAAATCCGGATTCAAAGTTTGGAAACCTAAGGGAAGTATCTTTAAAATTGAGGTAATGTCTTATTTCGAGACCAGTAACCTGATGCAGGAGGAGGATGGCGATTTTGTGGTTATTGATGACGGTTTTGTTGAGTTTATTTTTACCACATCATATTTGTTTATCAGTGAAGTGTTATGATCTTGTTGAGAAAGGGAAAGGAAGAGGATATAGAGAGCATACAGGATATTGCTTATAGGACATGGCCTCATGCTTATAGTAATTTGATTACCAATGAACAGATCGACTACATGCTAAAGAAAATGTATAATAAGGGAGAATTGCTGTCGCAACTTCAACAAGGTTATACTTTTCTGATGGCAGAAGAAGATGATAGAGATCTTGGCTTTGCTGTTTTTTCCATTATAGATTCAGCAAATCATATTTTTAAGTTGCATAAACTATATGTGTTGCCTGAAACTCATGGCATGGGAGTTGGGAAACTACTAATTAACGAGGTCGTAAATCTTGCGAAAAGAGCTGGAGGTGTGTCGTTGGAGCTGAATGTTAACCGAGAAAATAAAGCGGTAGCATTTTATCAGGGGGCTGGCTTTACAGTAAAGGAAACCGTAGACCTCGATATAGGTAACGGCTTCCTCATGAATGATTATGTGATGCACAAGCCCCTTTAGTCGTGGCTTTCTATAAGTCTTGGAATTCTACTTGGTGTATCTGTCCCTTTTATAATCGTAATTGCACTCTTAGCAATAGCCTTAATTGTAGCCAGAATATTCTGAGTATCTAATGTGCTATATTCGTCTTTTACGGTATGATAGAATGCGTCCGTATCAATTTGATCAGTGCTAATGGTATGAGCAGGAACACCTAACGCTGCGAGTGTAGCGTTATCACTTCTATAAAATAAGTTTTGGCGGATGTAGGGATCTGGGTGAAAGGTGAATTCTGTTCCAACCAGATTCTTTTGTAATATTTTACCAAAATCAGATTTATCAAAGCCTGTAATAAAGGCTGTATTCTTTCCAAACTTGCTTTCTTTTCCGATCATTTCTATGTTAAACATAGCTACTACATGATCTGGATTAAGTTTCTTAGAAAAATGCTTTGATCCAAAACCACCAATCTCTTCAGCTGTAAAGGCCACAAAGATGAGTGTACGCTCATTGTTATTTAATTTCTTGTAATATTTAGCTAGAGCAATCATTGCAGTGATACCTGAGGCGTCATCGTCAGCACCATTGGCGATACTGTCTTGCGCATCACCTTTCACAATTCCAAGGTGGTCATAATGACCAGAAAATATTACCAGTTCAGCAGCTTTCGATTTGCCGGGGATAATACCAGCTACGTTAAATGCCGGCTTTCCTTCAATTTCGAATGATTGTCTAAATCCAGTTTCGCCTTCCATGGGTTTTAATCCAATAGCTTTAAATTCTGATTCTATAAAGGACGCAGCTTTCTCTATTCCAGGACTGTATAGCCCTCTTCCTTCCATTTCATCACTGCTCAATGTTTTAATCAATCGATCTACATACTTTATGGTGATGATTTTATTGATGTCTTGAGCAAAGGTTAGCTGGGTAAAAAGTAAGGCAACTAATGTGTAAAGGGTTTTCTTCATTATTCGTATAATTTGTTTTTTCGTTTTTCAATTTCAGTACTTATGCGGGTATCATGTACGCCATCTATCACGGCGATTTCAAAATCTTTATCCTTATCTGATTCATAGGTCTGTGCTATTTCAATGTTCTGTACAGAATGATCATAAGGGCCTCTACTGCTCATCAATTTAACAAATACAGGCAAACATTCAAAGAATATAAATAGGAGCCCGATAAATGTTACTGCCAGGGCTGTGCTCGTATCTCGGCTACCGTCTCTGTTAAATTTGAGCTGTCCTAGTGCCCAATTTCGATCGGCAAAACCTGCTATGTTGGTTAAGCTGTCCAGTTGTTTTCCCGTATATAACTTTTCTGTCATCAGCCCATCAAATTCTTTACGTCCATCAACAAATTTTTCAAGGTTACGGACATAAGAAGTTAAAGTGTCCAAATCGCTTTCACGTTGTTTTAATTCTGCTTCTTTCCTCTTTGCATATGGGCCATAGCCCATTATGCCCGATGTTTCGGTTGTTTTATTGCCAAATATTTCAAAGTTAAGCTTTTGTCGGTCAGCTTTTATACCGCTGTCCATTGAATCCCTTTGTGCTTTGGCGTCATTTAGTTTGCCTATTTCTATGGCGTATTTATTCTCAAAAGCTGCGTTTAGTGTATCGATGTTTGATCGCTGGTTATTAAGATAGCTAACCTTAAGTCGTTCTTTAATCTCTTTATCAAATATTTTAAGTTCCAATGGGCGGGAAATTACAATCCCAATCATGATTGCTAATAAAATACGAGGTGTAGCTTGCAGGAGCTGTTTACCTGTACTTCCGCTTTTATTGATGCTGGAAACAATATATCTATCCATGTTAAAAATGGCTAGTCCCCATATAATTCCAAACAATAGTGCAAACAACACAGCTCCGGCATCTCCTTTAAAGACAAAATACATGGCATAGCCGCCAGATAGTGCTGCGAACAGGCCGGTAAAAAATATGGTGGCACCAATGCCTATATACTTATTGTGTTCTGTAGGGTGTTTTTCAAGTGTTGAAATATGTGCACCAGAACAAAACCAGAAGAAACGTGATATCGCGTTCATAATGGAAGAAAATCAAAGTTAAATAAAGACTAACTATTAAACGCGCAGCCCACTTAGTTGTTACAGAAAATCGTTCGCTCTTAATTGTATATTGCCACGACTTTGTATTTTTCTAGAAGTAAAACACCGTATGACACGTGATTTAATTATCTTTGAAAAAATCGAAATAACATGATAAAAGAAATAACCGTTCAGGAGCTGAAAGAAAAAATCGACAATAAAGAAGATTTTCAACTGATTGATGTAAGGGAAACTTTTGAGTATGACACTTCAAATCTTGATGGCTTGAATATCCCTTTAGGTGGTATTTTAATTGAGGCCGACCAAATCGCCCAAGATAAGCCTGTAATTATTCATTGCAGAAGTGGTAAGAGAAGTGCTGCAGCTGTAATGCAACTTGAGCAACAATTAGGTTTAACCAATTTATATAATTTAAAAGGCGGAATCCTTGCATGGCAGGAAGCTTTTGATCCTAACATGCCTGTATACTAATTATGGGAAAGAAGATTGCATTAAACGTTTTTTATAACCTGGGTATCATTCTTTCCATTTTTGGAATAACTTGGGGATATAACAATGCCCAATATTTACCAATAGCTCTATTTGTAGCTACTGGTGCATTTTTTGTTTACCTAAAGATAAAACTGGTAAAGGAAATGCGCAGTACACTTAAAAACAGGAATTAAATAAGGAAGGGTTTATCCCTTCCAATCCTAAACCTGCCAGGTCATTTAGCTGGTGTTTTCCATCTTCCATAATAGGTGTGGTAAAAGGATTGTTTTTAGTTAGCCAGGGGCCATCCAGGTCAGCCCAGTCGCATAAAGGGGCTAAGGCCATGCCTGCTTGTGTTGCGCAAGAAGTTTCACTCATACATCCTATCAATACTTTCATACCTAAAGATCTTGCTTTAAGAATCATTTGGTAGGCTTCATACATGCCGCCACTTTTCATTAATTTGATATTGATGCCATGGTAGGCTCCTTTTAATCCCTCCAAATCTGATAAACGTTGCACAGCTTCATCAGCTAATATAGGAATTGGGCTGCGACCTGTAAGCCATGCATTACCCTCCAAATCGGCCTTATCCATTGGTTGTTCAATCAATTGTACCCCATGGTCATGTAGCCAGTAAATGAGTTCTATTGCATCTTTCTTATTTGTCCATCCCTGGTTGGCATCTACATATAAAGGTAAATCGCTTACCCCTCTTATTGTATTAATGATTTCCTTGTCATTATCCCTACCCAGTTTCACTTTTAAGACCTTAAATCCCTTTGCATCAGCAATCTTTTCTTTGATGATCTCTGTGCTGTCAATACCTATGGTGTAAGATGTCAGAGGCATTTTTAAAGGGTCAGCACCGTAAATTTCATAACAGGGTTTATTCAGTATTTTTCCGTTGATGTCATTTAATGCAATGTCAATTGCCGCTTTAATTGCCGGATGGCCTTTTTCAAGGCTATCTAAGTAAGACTTTATCTCCTCAAAATTAAATGGAGAATTGAAGTATTTCCAATCTATCTTTTTCAAAAAAGCTTTTGAAGTTTCAACACTTTCGCCCATGTAAGGTACCATAGAGGCTTCACCATAGCCTTCAACAACGACGCCATTATGTTCATAAGATAGTCTGATTAGCATGATTGGGGTGCTTGTCCGCGAAAACTTAGCGATTGAGAAAGGGTGTTTCAGTTCCAGATTGTAAGCATTGCAAGCGATCTTCATGGCAAAAGTCTTTTGGTAATATAAAAGTTAAAAAAAGTGTACAAAAGCGAATGTAAAAATAATATGCCTAATATTGTGGCCAGTTATGAACAGCACCATATACCAACCTTTTAAAAACTTCGATTTTAAATATAAAAACTGCTTTTTAAGTGGAGATACCTTTAAGTCGCCTCTGGAAGAAATCAATATATTACCAGCATGGCTACTAGAGGTAGCAAAGTTTAGTGGGGAAGAACAAATCAAGCTGCTTGATGAAAGTGTAAGATCGTATAACACTTTAAAAGTTCCTTGCAATTCTGAGGTTTTAACCCAGTTTATACAACCTTTGGAATCTAAAATTTCTGCTGCTTTTGCTGAAGGGTATAAGGGGGTTTCTCATTTAGATGAAGCTGATCTATTTAAATGGATTGGAAAATTTATATATAGTCTGATCTACATTGAGATGAACGCTGCAGTAAGGCTGCAGCAACTAAGTGCTGATGGGGTGAATATGTCGCAGGGATTGATGCATAAATTTGGCAATCTAAATACCATGATTCAGAGTATATATAGAGAAGTGGTATTTGAAAACTTCATACCCTGGTCTATCGTTGTTGTTCCTTTGGAAGATAAGGACACAGCATTCAGTTTCAGAGACGAAATCAATACCCTTACATTTTCTTTAAAGCTAAAAGACTTTGCCATTATTGCTTGTTTGCAGGACAATGGCACGAATAAGAAATATCATCAGGAGTTATTAGAGCAAATCGGAACTAAACCTTTGTCTGCTCCTCAGTTTGAAGAACTTTGCGCACGCTTCTTTTACTCTGCATACCTGTTTAATCGCTTACCTGAATATGCAATTATGCCTGTTGAGGGGGCGATATATATTGATGCAATGCCACTAAAGGGTACATTGAATAAGCCATTGTTTGATCATTGGCAACATAAGACCTATGCACAGGTATTACAGGATTTCTGGAAACCATGGGGGCATAACTTGTTTGAGATCATTAAAGATCCTACAAAGCCTATTAGTTACTTTGAGCCATCAGCTTTACCAGAAACTAATTAGCCAATTTTGGCCATTAGTTGCATTAAGAAAGTTGGAATCGCTCCTGGAACCAATATGACCGTTATAATTAAGCCCGATAATGCACCAAAGAAGTGGGCATCGTGATTAATATTATCTCCGGCTTGTTTTGCAGCGTAGACACAATATAGTAGGTATAAAGGACCAAATACAATTGCCCAAATCGGAATTGGGAGTGGAAATATCATCATGGTTGAGAATGGGAAAAACAAAATACAGCTAAACAATACCGCGCTAATTGCCCCTGAAGCTCCTAAACTGTTATAACGAATATCGTTTTTGTGTTTAAGCACAGAGGGGATATCGCTGGCTATAAGGCTTATAAAGTAAATAATTCCGAAGTTTAATGATCCTATCGTACGCTCTAAAGTAGGCCCGAAAGAGAAAAGCGTAATCATGTTAAAGATCAGGTGCATCCAGTCGGCATGGATAAAGCCGCTGGTAATTAATGTATACATTTTATATCTCCTAGATACACTATAAGGATGCAGCATAAATTTTCCATATAAATTATGGTCATTAAAGGCATAAATACTTGTTAAAACAGTAACCAATAAGATAATTGATGTGACAGGCGTATTAAGGTATTCCATTGAAATGTTTTCAGTTTTAATATAAAGTTTTTGAAGAAAGACCTATCGATCCGAAGTGGTATCTAAAGCCGAGGGAAAAATAAGTATAAATATCGGGGTTGCCGTTTTTAAATGTAATAGAGGAGTCATCATAACCGTCTAAACCTTCCCCAAGAGTGATATTGCTTTGGTAGTTAACATTGATGCCGTATTTATAATATCCACTCCTGTTCATGAAGTTGAAATTGATTCCCAGGTTTAAAGGAATGTATAAGTCTTTTGATTTATCCAATCCAGGAAATGTAGAGCCATCACTTTTATTTATTCGCTGAATAAATTTCATGCTATTCATGATAACTCCCGCTCCTGCACCTATATAAAGTCCTTTTATTGCATTTGCAAACCCCGTTCGTTCGTAATCTATTAAGGCGCCAAGAGATACTTTTCCATTAAAGTTAAAGGCTTTGTAACGATTGGTAAATTGGCGTTTATAAGGATCTTTAAAGGCATCACCACCATTAATCTCTCCCATTTGTCCTTCAAAGCCTAAACTTATGAAAGGGCTGAAATAATAATCAAATGTTCCATAGCCTGCAGTGCCAAAATCGTTCTTTACCACATCTGCAAAAGATTGTGTAATTCCAACTCCTGCACCAATGGTCATTTTGTGAAAGTTTGACTGTGCCCGTGTATTAACACAAAGTAATAAGGCCAGTAACGAAGTTAAACCTAGTTTCAGATAGATCTTGTTTAAGTATGTGGTCAAAACTATAATCTTTATATAACTTTGTGCTTTTATAAGAGTATGCTAAAATATATAAATAAAAACAAATCCCTTCAAAACAGGTTCATAAAATACGTTCAGATAGATACGCAGTCCGACCCGACGTCACCAACTGTGCCGTCAACTGAGAAACAAAAGGACCTGGGTAGAGTTCTGGTAGCGGAATTATTAGACCTAGGTATAACTGATGCGCATCTTGATGAGTATGGTTATGTATATGCAACGATTCCTTCAAATACTGATAAAAAAGTTCCGGTAATCTGTTTTTGCTCGCACATGGATACTTCACCAGATTGCAGCGGTAAAAATGTGAAACCAATTATTCATGAAAATTACCAGGGACAAGATCTGGTATTGCCAGATGATAATTTGGTAGTGCTGAAAATGAAAGAACATGCTGACCTTAAAGATCAAATAGGTAATGATATCATCACTGCAGGCGGTACTACTTTACTAGGTGCGGATAACAAAGCAGGATTAGCTGAGATTATGGAGGCTGCAGCATTTTTAATGCAGAATCCTGAATTTAAGCATGGAGTTATTAAGATCTTATTTACCCCTGATGAAGAGATTGGTCGTGGTGTCGACAAGGTTAATCTTGAGAAGCTAGGAGCTGATTTTGCTTATACTGTTGATGGCGAAACTTTAGGCTCAATTGAGGATGAGACTTTCTCTGCCGATGGAGCTGTGCTGACAATTAAGGGGGTAAGTGCACATCCTGGTTTTGCTAAAGGGAAGATGGAAAGTGCGATTAAAATCTTGTCTGATGTAATAAGTTCGTTGCCGGCCGATTGTCTTTCTCCTGAATCTACGGAATTGAAAGAAGGCTTTATTCATCCAGTTGGTATTAGTGGTAATGTAGAAGAGGCGGAAGCTCGTTTTATTTTGCGTGCATTTAATGATGATGAATTAGCGGCAAATGGAGAATTGCTGGATGCTACCGTACAAAATATTATAGAGGATTTCCCAAGTTCTACTTATGAGTTAAAAATTACTGAGCAATATCGTAATATGAAACAGGTATTAGATCAGTATCCGCAGATTATTGAATACGGTATTGAGGCTATTAAGCGTGCAGGAATTACCCCTAAACAGCAAAGTATCAGAGGAGGTACCGATGGTTCTCGTTTATCGTTTATGGGCTTGCCTTGCCCAAATATCTTTGCCGGAGAACATGCTTTTCATGGGAAACAAGAATGGGCTTCTGTCCAGGATATGGAGAAAGCCGTTGAAACAATTGTTAATATTGCTGCAATCTGGGAAGAAAGAGCATAAGCTTGCACTTGTATAAAATTATTTTGCTAAAGACTAACGTGTGTTAATCAACACGCGTTAGTTTTGCTAAATATTGGTCAGAATCATCTTCAAAAATAATTTCTGCAGCCCATCCTGTGGCTTTCGCAATATCAATAAGGGTTTTCTGGTCTACATAGATCCATTTAAACCAATTGCCTTTTATACTTTTGTATTCGTATCTGAAGTTTATTTCACCAAAATAACCACTTTCAGGAAATGGGATTTCGAGGTATAAATAAGATAAGTCTGAACTATCAAAAACAAGCTGCCCATCTTTATTAATTAAATTTTTTGCTTGCTTTAAGAAGGCTTTTAAGCCAGGGATAGAGCCAGTAAGGCCAATGCCATTCATCATAAAAAGTAAGGTGTCAAATTTTTTCTCGCCATTTGCTACCTTATAGTTAAGGATATTCCCTTCTATTGCTTTTTTCAAGCCCCTTTGTTGCATAATGGTTACCGCAGAAGCTGAAATATCCATTCCTGTAATGTCAAAACCTCTTTTCTGAAGAATTAATGCATGACTGCCTACTCCAGCGCCAACATCCAGTACTTTTCCTTTGCAAAGTTCAAGGGCTTTCAGTTCCAGCTCCGGCATTTCATGCTCGTCTCTGAAATAAATGTCGACAGGCATTTCTTCTGGTTCATCATAAGAATTGTGTACCCATAGGGTTTCTGCCGGTGGTTTTAAAAACTGATCTTTTAAGGCTTCTCCAAAAACGTCCATGCGGCAAAGATAGAAAAGAGATTGTTTTAAAGCTCAAATTCCTGATGATACTCTGGGATAGATACGTTTTTAAATCCTGCATTTACAATGCGCTGGGCAAATTTTTGCTGGACATCATATTCGCCATGGACTAAAAACACTCGCTTTACTTTTTCTGGGTTCTGAACAGAAAGAAATTGTAAAAGATCTTCATAGTCACCATGTGCACTCATCGACTTAATAGATTGAACTTCGGCAAGTACATCATAATCTTGTCCGAAAAGCCATACCCGCTTTTGTCCGGCAATTAAACGACCTGCTAAGGAGCCTGGACTGGCATAACCTACCATGAGAATGGTGTTTTTGCGATCACTGATGTTATTCCTGATGTGGTGTCTTACCCTGCCGCCCTCGGCCATTCCTGATGAAGAAATGATCACGCAAGGTTGTGGATCATTATTTAGGGCTTTGGATTCGTCAACGCTTTCAATAAAGCGTAGCCCTTTAAATCCAAAGATGTCACGATCTACTTTCAGCACTTCTTTTACACCATTATTATATACATCGGGATGTTTTTTCAATACCTCTGTTGCTTCAAGGGATAGTGGACTGTCTACATAGTATGGTATGTTGGGTAATATCCCTTTTAATTCCAATGCATTTAAAGCGTATAACAATTCTTGCGTTCGACCAACGCTGAATGCAGGGATAATTACCTTCCCTCTTTTTTCCAGGCAAGTATGAGTAATAATTTTGCCAAGCATCGTTTCAATTGGTTCGAGATCGATATGTAGAGAGTCTCCATAGGTAGATTCCATGATAATGTAGTCTGCTTGCGGAAATCTTTGAGGGCTTTTTAATAGTAAGTCAACATATCTTCCAACATCACCACTAAAAGTAATCCGGGTTTGCTTACCATTTTCTTCTAAATGTAGGTGGATTGCAGCGCTACCAACAATATGTCCAGCATCGGTAAAACGGACTGATATATGTTCGTCTATTTTAAAATCCTGTTCGTATGGTATGGTTTTAAACTGTTGAAGAGTTTGTTGTACATCTTTATCATTATAAAGAGGCATCTCCTGATCTTCCTCTGTCTTCATTTTTCTGTTGGCATATTCCGCATCCTGCATTTGTATTTTTGCTGAATCAAGCAGAAGGATTTCTGCAAGATCTCTGGTTGGGGGGGTGCAAAAAATTGAACCATTGAAACCTTCTGCGACTAAACGTGGCAATAGGCCACAATGGTCAATATGCGCATGTGATAAAATGAGATAAGTGACCTTTTTAGGGTCAAATCCAAAGGATTCATTTAATTGATCAGTAATATCGCCCATACCCTGGAAAAGACCGCAGTCTAACAAGATTTGGGTACCATTAGTTAGTGTAATCAGGTGTTTGCTGCCTGTAACGGCACGTGCTGCACCATGGAAAGCGACTTTCATTAATCTTTACTATGCTCTTACTTTAGAAATGGTATCTTTTACTTGGTCAGTTACATCTGCTATTCTATCTTTTGAAGCATCTATTAGGTCACAAAACCAGTTAGATACCTTGTCTTTCATTTCTTCGTTTTTATCAGAAGCTAATATTAATGCTACTGCCGCGCCTAAGGCCGCACCTGCTAGTACGCCCGCGATTATTTTTGTTTCTTTCTTCATCTTAATACTATTTTGATTTTGTAAATGTGCGTATGCATTGGCATTGATACGCATTTGCTTGTAATATAAACAAAAATAGCGCCGAATAGTTTGGGGAAGGTGGATTCTATTGATATTTGTTTAAAATCTATTTACAAGTAACCCACATTTAGGTTTGCTTAGTTAAGTAAGTGATTGAAAGTATAAGCAATGAATGTAAGAAACACAAATTTGAGATAAAAAAAAGGTTGATCATCGTTTTATCAATGATCAACCTTTAAAATGATTGTAGTTGTTATTTTACACGCGTGCCCTCAAAACTGAATAAAGCATCTTGGAAGTTGTTTAATAATGTCATTTCTATATTTGAATCCGATAAGAACGCAAATGAAAGAGCTCTACTAGTCCCAGAGGTTGACATATAAGTCTTATTCATATCAATATAAAGGAAATTAGAAAAGGTAAGTTCTGTAAAAGAAGGATCGCCAATAGGCTGAACAACTACTTCGTTAGCCGCTTTTCTCGTTACTTTGACTTTTGCATTTGGATAATCAACAGAGCCAATTGATAGTTTTCCCTGGTAAGTTCCTTGTACCTCAGCTGATTTATCTGTGTTTTGAACCTCTTCTTTTTTCTTGCTGCAGGAAGTTACTAATACTGTAAATAATAATAAAACTGGTAATAATGCTTTTTTCATAATAAATAATTAGGGTTAAAAATGATTAACCGAGCCATCAGAAAAAATTATGCCAAAGGAGCTTAATTAGTTCATAGATTTTAAGATAAATTATGTGTTTAAACATTTAGATTATCTTTAATCGGCTGTAAATTAAAAAAGTAAGGGGAATAATATTTAATAAAGACAATCTGGGTTTTTGAAAGAAATTTTGGCGAGATATTGAGAAAATGAAATGATTCGTATATAAAAGGAAACAGGGACGATCTTTCGAAACGTCCCTGTTATAAAGATGGTCGATCCACCACAGATCAACCTAAACCAAACAAACTGCAACTATAACGGAGAATGTTGAGGAAAAGTTTGAAGAGTAAAAAATAAAAACATTTCAATGACAAAAGGAAAAATAACCATTCTTATTCAGAGCCTGGCATCTTTTGCTGAAGAAGCAAAAGCGCCTAAGGTCTCTTCAAAGAAGGTGATTTTTCTGTAAGCAGGGAGGCGAAGCAGGATGTATTGCTTGGGTGTTTTTGTTATAGAAGTGTGTCTGTTGGTTGTTGAGTTTGGTGTGATAGAATTTTTATACCGTCAAGTGTTTGACAATTAAATATTTCTATCTATCTTTGCAGTCCCTAAAAATTAGGGGGAATAAATAATTGTTTAACAAATTAAATACAAGCAAGTGAATACGTTAAGTTACAAAACTGTCTCTGCCAATGCAAAAACTGTTAACAAACAGTGGGTTGTTGTGGATGCTGAAGGCGAGATTTTGGGGCGCTTGTCATCGAAGATCGCTATGATCATCCGTGGTAAAAACAAGCCTGAGTACACCCCACACGTAGACTGCGGTGATAACGTTATCGTTATTAATGCAGACAAGATTAAGTTGACCGGAAATAAAATGAACGACAAAGTTTATATTTCTTATACTGGTTATCCAGGTGGTCAGCGTTTCATTTCTCCAAAAGAGTTAATGGCGAAACATCCTAAACGTGTTATTGAGAAGGCTGTGCGCGGTATGTTACCTAAAACTAAATTAGGTGCAAAATTGTACACAAACCTTTTTGTTTATGCTGGTGCTGAGCATCCTCACGCAGCACAATCACCAAAAACCATTAAACTTTAATTAAAGAAGAGATGTCAGTTACTAACACTTCAGGAAGAAGAAAAACTGCAGTTGCCCGTATCTACTTAAAAGAAGGCAACGGCACTATTACCGTAAATGGTAAAGATCACAAAGAATATTTCCCAACATTGCCTTTACAATACATTGTTAACCAATCATTCACAGTATCTGAATTAGTTGGTCAGTATGATGTAACTGTAAATGTTGCCGGTGGTGGCGTTAAAGGTCAGGCAGAAGCTGTTCGTTTAGCTATTGCTAAAGCTATTGTTGAATTAGATGCTGAGAAAAAACCAGCATTACGCGCTAAAGGGTTGATGACCCGTGATATGCGTATGGTTGAGCGTAAGAAACCAGGACGCAAGAAAGCACGTAAGAAATTCCAATTCAGTAAACGTTAATCTTAAGGAGACAAAACAATGGCAAGAACTACATATCAAGACTTACTGGATGCAGGTGTACACTTTGGTCACCTTACCCGTAAATGGAACCCAAAAATGGCACCATACATTTTCATGGAGCGCAATGGTATCCACATTATAGATTTAAATAAAACTTTAACTAAAACTGAAGAAGCTGCTTCAGCAATCAAACAGATCGTTAAATCTGGTCGTAAGATTCTTTTCGTAGCTACTAAGAAACAAGCTAAAGAAATCGTTGCAGAGCAAGCGAAAAAAGTAAATATGCCTTACGTAACTGAGCGTTGGTTAGGTGGTATGTTAACTAACTTTGCGACTGTACGTAAGTCAATTAAAAAGATGGTTACCATCGATAAAATGACTAAAGATGGAACTTACTCGATTCTTTCTAAGAAAGAGCGTTTAATGATCCAACGTGAGCGTATCAAATTAGAAAGCTTATTAGGTGGTATCGCGGATTTAAACCGTTTGCCAGCTGCTATCTTCTTAATTGACGTTAAAAAAGAGCACATCGCGGTTAGTGAAGCGTTGAAATTAAACATTCCAACTTTTGCAATGGTAGATACCAACTCTGATCCTTCTAACATCGATTTCCCTATTCCAGCGAATGATGATGCTACTAAATCTATTTTCTTAATTACTGATGTAATCATCAAAGCAATTGAAGAAGGTTTAGATGAGCGCAAACGCGAAAAAGACGAGGAAACTGAAAAAGAAGCGGTAGCTGCTAAAGCTGCTGCTGATGCTCCGGAAGCCGCTGCGCCAGGTGCAAGAAGAAAAAAGGTTGAAGCTGATACTACTGAAGAAGGTACAAGCGAAGAAGCTTAAATAATATAACGGGGTTGTGTATGGTGCGTTGCAGTTTATACTACAACAAGTCGTGCACAACCCTTATTTTTTGATCATAATTTAAAAGGAAATAAAATGTCTACAGTACAAATTTCTGCAGCTGATGTAAACAAATTGCGCCAACAAACTGGTGCTGGTATGATGGACTGCAAAAAAGCATTAATCGAAGCTAACGGTGATTTCGAAGCTGCGGTTGATTTTTTACGTAAAAAAGGAGCTAAAGTAGCTGCATCTCGTCAGGATCGTGATTCTAATGAAGGTGTTGTTATCGCTAAAGTTACTGCTGATGGTAAACGTGGTGTTGTAGTTGAATTAAACTGCGAGACTGACTTTGTTGCTAAAAATGCTGACTTCGTAGCTTTAGCTAACAAATTCGCTGATTTAGCTATCGATGCTAATCCTGCTTCAGTAGAGGAACTTTTAGCGCTTGAAATTGACGGACAAAAAGTATCTGATATTATCGTTGAAAATACAGGTAAAATCGGTGAGAAAATTGGTATTTCTAAATTTGAAACCGTTGCTAGTGATTTAGTTGTTCCTTACATCCACGGTAACTACCGTTTAGGTGTATTGGTTGCTTTAAACCAAGCTGTTGCTGGTGCTGAAGAAGCAGGTAAAGACGTAGCTATGCAAATTGCAGCTATGAACCCTGTTGCTTTAGATAAAGCTGATGTTGATGCTACTACTATTGAGCGTGAAACTGAAATTGCTAAAGATCAAATCCGTGCAGAAGGTAAGCCAGAAGAAATGGTTGAAAAAATTGCTGCTGGTAAATTGAATAAATTCTACAAAGACAATACTTTGTTGAACCAGGAATTTGTTAAAGATTCATCTAAAGATGTACGTAAATTCTTAAATGAAGTTGCTAACGGTTTAACTGTTGTTGCTTTCAAACGCGTACAATTAGGAGCTTAATATTTAATTAATTTTTTGAAAGAGGGCGTCTTTAGATGCCCTCTTTTGTTTTAGGGTAAAAATAAAAAGCAATAGCTGTTATTTACCCCAAGCCTTTTCCAGAAGTTCGAGCCTCTCTGGATTTATAGGGTCAAAGTCCTTCAGGTTATATACTTTAAATGGTTGTAATCCCGCTTTAGTGAGCTTTGCATTTTCAAGTTGTGCCTCTCCTGTTTTTTTGTATTCATTCTTTGTCAGGACCAGAAAGTCGACATACAGATATTCTATATTCTTATATTCTCCTGTGCTGCTTATCGAAATCTCACGGTCGGTATCAAATGAAACTTGTATAATGCGATCTTTCAACATCCAAACTACATAACCCTCATTGCCATAGTCTAATAAATAGGCCGCATAGTCCATTACTGGAGTGCTTTGTCTGGACATTTCCTTTTGCTCAGGTGTCATGTTCTTTGTAAATTCAGCCTCTACTTCAGCATTTTTTCGGTCATGCTCCTGCATTTCAAAGGTTTTTCCATATTTTTTGAAAAGTTTGTTCAGTAAAGAGTCTAACCCCGTTTTATGCTCGAATTTGGTTTTTCCAATTATTGCAGTAAGTTTTTTCTGGGCATCTGTTTCTAAAACCACCTGATTAAAATAAATAGAGTCAAACTGTGCAATGCTGTCGGTTACAATAGTTTTGAGTACATACCTTTCCTCCGGAAACTTGAAATAATGCTGGTCTCTGATAGGGCCGCTAAAATCTTCATTTTTACCATATAGAAATACTTCGTAATTATTTCCGTTAAAGCCGGTTTCTGTAGTGTCTAGTAGTTTAGAGACTAACTGTTCGATGTTTTCATTAAAAGTGACTTTTGCGAAGTCAAAGTTGCCACCTTTAGTTAAGATTGAAGGCTGTACAAAAGCAGCAGTTTTGTTTGGATTTTGCTTACAAGAAAGTAGAGAAATTGATAATAATGCAGGTAATAAAAGATAAAAGAAATAGGAGAAGCTACTTTTCATTGAGAAAGTTGTTTATAAGATTGATTCTACTTGTATTTTGAGCGTTTCGTCACTAAGATAATTATTGTACACAAATTTTCTTCACCTTATCTTTGGATACAACAACCGAAATATTATGATCGCAATTACCAACTGTAAGCTTCTTAAAGAAAATACATTGCTTTCTGATCAGACTGTACTGATTGAAAATGGAAGGATCGCTAAGATCTCTAATGAAAAGGTTCCTGATAGATTTCAACAGATTGATGCGGCTGGTGACTTATTATGTCCGTCATTTATTGATCTTCAGATTTATGGTGGAGGTGGGGCACTCTTTTCTGCTTATCCTACAGTAGACAGTCTAAGGAAGATGGATGATGACTTGATGAGTAAAGGAACTACGAGTTTTCTGGCTTGTGTAGCGACAAATACGATGGAGGTTATCTACCAATGTCTGGATGCTGCAAAAGAATACAGATCCAATACAAAAGGTTTTTTAGGCTTGCATTTGGAAGGTCCTTATCTAAACCCCAAGAAAAGAGGTGCACATATTGAAGCTTATATCCATAAGGCAGAACTTGATGAAGTAAAACGTTTGATTGAATATGCTGACGGCACTGTGAAAATGATGACCATGGCTGCCGAACTTCAGGATGATGAAGTCATTAATTATTTGTTGGATAATCAAGTGCTTTTGTCATTAGGGCATAGCGATGCTAATTTTGAGCAGGCTACGGAGGCTTATAACAAAGGATTTAAGACAACGACACATTTATTCAATGCGATGCCTTCGATTCATCACAGGGCTCCTAATTTACCTGTAGCGTTATTTAATCACTCTACTGCAATGTCAAGTATTATTGTAGATGGTAATCATGTTGACTTTGAAGTAGTGAAAATGAGTTATAAGCAGATGAAAGAACGTTTGTTTTTAATTACTGATGCAGTCTCAGCGTGTAATACTGGGCCTTATCAACATGCGCTTTCAGGGGATAAGTTTATTACTGCTGACGGAACGTTATCGGGATCAAATATCACTTTGTTGCAAGCTGTTCAGAATTGTGTGCAATATTGTGGAATTCCTTTAAATGATGCCATAGATATGGCTTCTTTATACCCTGCAAAACTGATGGGAATGGTTAATGAGCTAGGATCTTTGCAAATTGGAAATCGGGCTAACCTGCTGTTACTGACGTCGGAACTTGAGCTTAAGGAAGTATTTGTGGATGGTTTGCAAATTTGATCACTCATTAATTAAAACAATTAGTTATTTTTGGAGCCATGAAATATAAACGGATCCTGCTAAAACTAAGCGGCGAGTCGCTGATGGGCGAAAAGCAATATGGTATTGATAATGAGGTTGTAAGACAGTATGCTGAAGATATTAAAGCAGTACATGCACAAGGCCTTGAAATAGCAATCGTTATTGGTGGAGGCAATATTTTTAGAGGATTAAGTGCTGAAAAATCAGGTATGGATCGTGCTCAGGCAGATTACATGGGAATGCTTGCCACAGTAATTAACAGTATGGCATTACAGGATGCATTGGAAAAAGTAGGCCTTAAAACACGCTTACTTACTGCAATTAAAATGGAACAAATCTGTGAGCCATTTATCCGCAGAAGAGCAGTACGCCACCTTGAAAAAGGACGTATTGTAATTTTTGGTGCTGGTACAGGAAATCCTTATTTTACAACAGATTCTGCGGCAGCTTTACGTGCAATTGAAATTAAAGCAGATGTGGTATTGAAAGGGACACGTGTAGATGGAATTTATACAGCTGATCCTGAAAAGGATCCTGGTGCTGTAAAATATAAAGAGATATCTTTCAAAGAGGTTTACGCCAAAGGATTGAATGTAATGGACATGACTGCATTTACACTTTGTGAAGAGAATGAATTGCCGATTATCGTTTTTGATATGAATAAAACAGGTAATTTCATGAAAATCGCAAATGGTGATGAGATTGGGACACTTGTTAAGAACTGATGCTAAATAAATTTTATAATTTTGGTTAAATTTTACAAACGATGAATGACCTCATAAAGAAACAATTACAAGATGCCCAGGCAAACATGGACAAGGCGATTGACCATTGTGAATCTGAATTGACTAAAATCCGCGCAGGAAAAGCTTCTGCAGGAATGTTAGACGGCATATTTGTAGATTATTATGGTAGTGCTACTGCTTTATCTCAGGTAGCCTCTATCAATACACCAGATGCACGCACTTTACTTGTTCAGCCTTGGGAGAAAAATATGTTGGTGCCAATTGAGCGAGCCATCATGGAAGCAAACATTGGGATCAACCCTCAGAATGATGGTGTTGTAATCCGTCTGGTTGTTCCTCCTCTAACAGAAGAGCGTAGAAAGGATTTGGTTAAAAAGGTTAAAGAGGAAGCTGAACGTGGTAGAATTACTGTTCGCAATATCCGTAAAGATGCCAATGAGAAAATTAAAAAATTAAAAACTGAAAGTGTCTCTGATGATGAGATCAAAACAGGAGAAGGCGAAGTTCAGAAAATAACTGATGCTTACATCCTTAAGGTTGATAAGCACGCAGAAGCAAAGGAAAAAGATATCATGACCGTTTAATAACGGATTATAATCTACTTGTAAATAAAAGGGAATGAAAATAATGCTTCATTCCCTTTCTTTATTTTTGACAAATTTTTTGAATCATTTACGATCTTTACAACCTAATCTTTGCTCTTGTTGTTTAGTGCTTTTTGCCCCTTAATACAAACATATGAAGATTTTATTTAGCTATTTAAAAAACTATAAAGGACTAATATTTCTGGCCTTGTTTCTGGCCGCGGTTAACCAGATATTTTCATTCCTGGATCCTTATGTGTTTCGTTTGATTATCGATAAATATGTAACCAATTATAAAGATTTTACCACAGATGAGTTTATAAAAGGTGCTGGCGTACTTATCCTGTTAGCTATGGGGGCCGCAATGGTATCTCGTATTGCCAAAAACTTTCAGGATTATTATGTAAATGTAATTACGCAACGATTGGGGGCTCAGATTTATTCTGATGGTTTGGCACATTCACTTGAGTTGCCTTATCAGGTGTTCGAAGATCAGCGAAGTGGTGAGACGCTTGGGATTTTACAAAAGGTCAGAATCGATACAGAAAAGCTGGTGCAGGCAGCAATTAATGTTTTATTTACCAGTATTGTAGGAATCATCTTTGTTACCGTTTATGCTATCTCGGTTTATTGGGTAATTGCAGTAGTTTATTTTGCCGCGATTCCTTTGCTTGGCTTTTTAAGCTCTGTTTTAAGTAAGAGAATTAAGAAAGTACAAAAGACTATTGTTGCAGAAACAACATCATTAGCAGGCTCAACTACAGAATCGCTCCGCAATATCGAACTGGTTAAAAGTTTAGGTTTGGCAAAGCAGGAGATCAACCGCTTAAATACAACTACCATTAAAATTCTAGGTTTGGAACTTAAAAAAGTGAAGTATATCCGTAGTCTGAGCTTTATACAGGGAACTTTTGTGAACCTGTTGCGCAATGGATTACTGTTCCTGATGATGTACCTGATTTTTGCTGGACGGATTACGGTGGGCGAGTTCTTCTCTCTGTTTCTATATTCTTTCTTTATTTTTGGTCCGCTTCAGGAGTTGGGAAATATCATTAATATTTACAGGGAGACAGAGGTGTCACTCAATAATTTTGAGCGAATCATGTCAATGCCTAAAGATAAGAAACCAGACAATCCGGCGACATTGACAAAAATTACCGAGTTAGAGTTTGAAGATGTCGGCTTTAAACATCAATCAGCTACGACAAATGCATTAAATGGAATTAGTTTTAAAACCGGAATTGGTGAGACAGTTGCTTTTGTTGGCCCGTCGGGATCTGGCAAGACAACATTAGTTAAGTTGTTGGTAGGGCTATATGGTCCAAAATCAGGAGATATCAAATACAATGGCATCACAGGAAAAAATATAGACCTGGATGTGCTGAGGGAGAAAATCGGATTTGTAACCCAGGATACTCAATTGTTTTCTGGAACCATCAGGGAGAACTTACAATTTGTGAGGCCGAATGCTACAGATGAAGAATGTATGCGGGTATTGAAACAAGCTGCTTGTCAGAATCTTTTGGCAAGGGCAGATAAAGGCTTAGACACCGTGATTGGTGAAGGTGGTGTGAAAGTATCAGGAGGTGAGAAGCAACGTTTATCTATTGCCCGTGCATTGCTGCGCAAGCCGGATATTCTGGTGTTTGATGAGGCGACTTCATCATTGGATTCATTGACTGAAGAAGAGATTACAGCGACGATCAGGGAGGTGTCTGATATCGACAACCATATCACTATTTTAATAGCACACAGGCTCTCTACAATAAAACATGCAGACAGGATTTATGTGCTTGAAAAAGGTAATGTGATAGAACAAGGCACACACAATGAACTGGTTGCTCTGAATGGGTTGTATTACGCGATGTGGAGACAACAAATCGGAGAGCGCCTGACTTCAGCGTAATTTATCGGAATTTGAAAAGGGGCTATCTCACCTGATCGTAAAAATCAAGGTACGCCTCTCTCATATCTTCAGCCTGGTTTATGGCAGCAGATACCGCTATGCCAAAAATACCAGTGTTCATCAGCGGATCAACATCACTTAGGGTAACACCCCCAACTGCAAGTACTGGTAAATCAATGTTCAAATTTTTTAGGGCTGTCATTGCTTTTTCATAACCTTCAACACCTAATAGTGGAGCATTGTTAGGTTTGGTGAGAGTGGTGTAAAAGGGGCCATAACCAGCGTAATCTGCACCTTCCCGGGCTATACGAATTAATCCTTCAAGGGTAGTGGCAGAGCCGCCAATAGTCATGTCTTCTCCCAATTTTTCGCGTAATTTTCCAAAATCAGCATCAAAGTCTTCGATATGAAAACCCTGAATGTCGGCCTTGCCGGCTAAATGTATATGATCTGTAACGATCAGGGTAGCTCCCCAATCGTCACAGATTTCTGCAATAGCATTGATATCTTCCAGAAGTTCATCGTCATTTTTAGTTAAACAACGATACTGAATCCACTTGGCGCCAGCTGAGCAGGCAATTTGTGCTTGTTCAATATGACTAAGTTTTTGAATATCGTGTGTAATAAACTGTAGTTTCTCGATGTACTTCTTCATGATAATGTATACTGTTGGATTTAGAATTTTAGATTAAGCGAAAGTAGGAAATTTGTTCCAGCCTGTGGGAAGTAAAAGTTTTCAGTAACCGTAGCCCAAGGATAAATTGAGCTGTAGGTGTATCCGTTACTCTCGTATTTCTTGTCGAGGATGTTGTTAACCAATAAACCTACATTGATGTTTTTGATCCCTTTTAAGCTAAAGTCATAGCCAAGACGGGCATTGTTAACCCAATAAGCATCCAATTTGCGATTGTCATTTTGGGTGTTGTCCATAAACTGCTTGCTCACATATTTGCTTTGCCATGCCACAGCCAATCCTGCTAAAGGTTTGTATACCAGCTCTCCAAAAAGTACGGTGTTGGGCGAGAAAGAAATATCAGGGTTTGCATAGTTAGTGGCTTGTACATTGATCAGGTCAAAATTGGCATCATATTCAGATACATAATCGATGTAGTTTTTGATCTTGTTTCTGCTTAAAGCTGCATTGGCATTCACTGCAAACTTAGAACTGATGATGTAAGAAGCATCAAGCTCAACACCAATACGTGAGCTTTTGTCTACATTCTGACGGTAAGGATCACCCCCGTCATTCACCTCTCCGGTAAAAATCAGTTGATCTTTATAAAACATGCCATATACGTTAACACCAGCATTGAAATCAGTGTTTTTAATGCGATATCCTGCTTCAATATTATTTAGACGCTCTGATTTGGGCACAGCTAATCCTGCTTTTAAATTGATAAAATCATCGCGGTTTGGTTCCTTATTCGCAACGCTGAATGAAGCATAGAAATTACTTTCGGTGTTTAAGAAATAGGTAGCCCCAAATTTAGGATTAAAGAAGTTATAGGTATTGTGGAAATCAAGGGTATTGCGGTTTTTGTCCAGGCCAGTGATGTCATAACTAACATTCCTGTATTGCAGATCTGCAAATAAGCTTAATTCACTAATTGGGCTATAATTTACTTTTGCATAGGTGTTGAAATCATCCTTATCTCCATTGCCATCATAATAATGGTAGTCGTTGGTTGCAGTTGATGCATATTGAGCCCAAATGATTTCGCCAAAGTGTTTACCTCTGTATTGGTTGTATGCACCACCAAGTGTAAAGCTTAAATCAGATTTCGGTGTATAATTAAAGGCATAAGTTACGCCGTAAAAATCATTATCTAACCAGCGACGACGGACCAGGTCGGTCTTTGTCACGTCAATACCACCCACATTTGCATTAGGCAAACCATATTTTGTAAATTTCTGCTGGTTTTTATATTCTTCATAATAGCCTTTACCATCTGTATAATGCAAGGCTCCATTAAATGAGAATTGCTCATTAAACTGTTTGGCATATAAAGCCTGGTAGTGTGTTTGATTATAATTATCGTTCTGATCTTTATAGGTAAACTGATTATATGTTCTGTTGTTCGAGTTGAATAAGTTATCGCGATCAGCCTCAGTATAATATAAGTAATCTAAGTTGTTTTCGTAATGCGTTTGCAGTCCTGCTAAATCACCTCTCAATTTTGCTTCTGGAACGCCATTCCATGCCTGATAAGTTTTTTCTGAACCGCCAAATACGTTGATTCTTAATAGATCTGTTTTTCCGTGGTAAGCACCACTTAAGAAGTAGGACTTAAGATCAGCCGCGGCGCGGTCAATAAATCCATCAGATTTTATTCTGGATAAGCGCCCATCAAAACTCCATTTATTATCGATTAATCCCGTACCTAGTTTAACTGTGTTTTTTAAGGTATTAAATGAACCGAAAGTATTATTAAGTTCTGCATAGGCTACATCAGACGAGGATGTTGTTTGAATATTTACACTACCACCAAATGCACCAGCACCGTTGGTCGAGGTACCAACACCACGCTGAATCTGGATGTTGTCGACAGAAGAAGCAAAATCAGGCATGTTGACCCAGAAAACACCTTGACTTTCACTATCATTATAAGGAATGCCATTCACTGTCACATTTACCCTACTTGCATCACTGCCACGGATACGTATTCCTGTATAGCCCACACCTGCACCAGCGTCGGAAGTTACAATAACACCGGGCGTGTTGTTTAAGATAAAAGGTAAATCCTGACCGAAATTGTTTTTTTCAATTTCTGCTTTGTCGATGTTTTTGTAAGTTGTAGCCGATTTTTCTGTCGCCCTAGTGGCCTTTACAATCACTTCATCAGCAAGGAAAGCAGCTGGAATCAAGATAAAATCTAAAGTTTCATCAGCACTGATCTTTATTGTTTTTTCAATCGTTTTATACCCGATATAGCTTGCTGTAAAGGTATAATTCCCGGCCTTTAAATTGTCAAACTGATATTTTCCTTGTCCATCGGTAGTCATACCTGTAGCTTTATTTTTAAGCCTTATGGATGCTCCAGGTAGTGCTTTGCTTGATTTTTCGGATACTGTTCCTGAAATACTGAACTGAGCTGTTGCCAGAACCGGCAATAGCAACATCGCCATTACGGCAATCATTAATCTTTTCAATTTTTTAATTTTTAGTAAAACCACTGCAAGTAAGGGGTACTTACAGTCCAGTTAAACTCCATAACTCCAATCCCTACGCCGGCATTATCCGGATCAGGTGCATACATCTTTGTACAGATGTAATGGGTATGCTCTCAGCCTGTTTTTGTGTTTTAGCAAAACAAGGCACCCCCTTTTGATGTCGCAAATGTACTCGCTTATTTGATGAATACCAAGAAATGAAGTTTTTGTTACGTTGTAGAGATAAATTGATCAACTGCGGCAATTGCATTTTCCAGCCTGTTTTCTATTCCGCCAATAAGCTTGTAGTTTGCATTCAGCGCTTTGAGCTCTTGATGCCAGACATTCATAAAGTGTTCACGTTTATTAGGAAAATCACGTAAGGGGTCTTCTTGCCAGGGTAGGTCGATGTCCATTAAAAGGTATAAATCATAATGATATTTCGGAAGAGCCTCTGATACAATTTCTGGGGTTTCACCAAATACCTCATCACTCCATATTTTTACGGTAAGGAATGTCGTGTCGCAAAATATAAGGTCTTTTTGTGCAACTGCCAGTATTGATTCTTCAAGGGCAACTTGTCCGTGGAACATATTAATTTCATCCTGCAGATTACATGGTTCTGTTAGTGCTGCGCAATAATAACGTGCATATTCAGGTACCCACAAAGTGTTGTAATGTGCGGCCAGTTGCTGTGTAATGGTAGATTTTCCTGTACTTTCAGGTCCAACAATTGCTATCTTTTTAAATTGCTTGTTCACGGTAGTTCCTCCTCCAGTCTAAATATCCTTTAATAGCAATGACCACCAGAAACGCATAAAATATTGCGCTTAGGTTTAGGTTTTTATAGATGTATAATGGGATATAGCAAATATCAACAATAATCCAGAGTATCCAGTTTTGCAAAATCTTCCTGGTCAGTAACATTTGAGCAACAAAGCTCATAGCAGTACAGAAGCCGTCTTCATAAGGAACATCTGTATTGGTAAAGTGGTCGAGGAAAAGACCCAGTAAAGCAGATAAGACCAATATGGAAAGTCCTGCCAGTAACCATCCATTTCTGCTTAAGTTTTCGATTGGTTTATCATTGTTTACCTCTTTTTTCCTCCAATAGTACCATCCATATAAAGCGGTAAACAGAAAATAAAACTGAAGTGCCATATCTCCATACATCCTTGCTTCAAAAAAGACAAAAGCATAAGCAATTACACTGATGATAGATATGGGCCAACTCAAAATACTTTCTTTAGTTGCAAGATAGATACATGTGAAGCCAGTGATTACTCCCAGCCATTCAGGCCATGTAGTATGTTTAAACTGATCAACGATTAATTGAAGAAATTGATGGGCTTCAAATAGCATGGTCAAAAGTAATGACCTGATTTGATTAAAAAAACTGATATCAAATTTTATGAAACTTTAAAGCGCTGAGATGTATTAAAAAGTGCTAATTTGCGTTATCAAATAGAGCATTGTTTAAAGGGTGTATTAAAAACAATAAATAGATGAAAAGAACAGCTATAAATTATTTTATGATAACAGGACTAGCTATTATTCTGTTTTCTTTCTCTTTTATTAAAACTGGAAATATTCGTGGAAAAGTACTCCCAGCCGGAGCTGCATCAGAGGTTTTTGCTGTACTAGGTGTTGATACCTTAAAAACAACTGTTAGCAATGGGAATTTTGCTTTTCAAAATATTAAAACAGGAACATATACTATCCTTGTAAAAGCGATTTCGCCATATCAGGATGCATCTATAAAAAATGTGGCCGTAATAGATAGTGTAACTACGGATGTTGGAGTGGTTAAACTTCAGTAGTAAGAGTTTTATTCTTAGCGTATTAGCAGGTTTTCAAGGTCTCCTTTCGTATTTGTTATGGTTTTTTAAAAAATACCTTATTTTTAATGTGCAAAACTGTATCTTTGCATCCCGACAGATAAGTCGGAGCATTACATCCTATCACAGGAATACCTCTCAACTATTCTGATCAGAAACTGCATTTTTTACCACTATTTATAACATTAGACTTTTTAAAGCCTTATGCCTAAAGACACCTCCATACGCTCAGTACTAATTATCGGATCTGGACCTATCATCATTGGTCAAGCTTGTGAATTTGATTATTCAGGATCTCAAGCCGCATTATCATTAAAGGAAGAGGGGATCGAAGTATCGATCATTAACTCTAATCCTGCAACAATTATGACCGACAAGGTGATTGGCGATCATGTTTACCTTTGGCCTTTAACTGTGGATTCAATTGAGCAGATCTTACAAGAACGCAAAATTGATGCTGTATTACCTACAATGGGTGGACAAACTGCATTGAACCTTTGTATAGAGGCAGACGAGCGTGGGGTTTGGGAGAAATATGGAGTTAAAGTAATCGGTGTTGATGTTGCTGCAATCGAAAAAACTGAAAACCGTGAGGCTTTCCGCCAGTTGATGGTAGATATAGGTGTAGGGGTTGCTACTTCGAAAATTGCAAACTCTTTCCTTGAAGGAAAAGAAGCAGCGCAGGAAATTGGTTATCCACTTGTAATTCGCCCTTCATATACGCTGGGTGGTTTTGGTGGCGGTTTCGTGCACAAGAAAGAAGAGTTTGATCAGGCTTTACAACGTGGACTTGAGGCTTCTCCAACCCATGAGGTTTTGGTAGAGCAAGCGGTTTTAGGATGGAAAGAATATGAGTTGGAGTTGTTGAGAGATAGTAATGACAATGTGATCATTATCTGTTCCATCGAAAACTTCGATCCTATGGGTATTCACACAGGTGATTCAATCACAGTGGCTCCTGCAATGACATTATCTGATCGTTGCTACCAGGATATGCGTAACCAGGCTATCAAAATGATGCGTGCGATAGGAAACTTTGCTGGTGGTTGTAACGTACAGTTCTCAGTTAACCCTGATAATGACGAGATCATTGCGATCGAGATTAACCCAAGGGTTTCTCGCTCTTCAGCTTTAGCTAGTAAGGCAACGGGTTATCCAATCGCTAAAATAGCTGCTAAACTTGCTATCGGTTATAACCTTGACGAGTTAGAAAATCAAATTACTAAAACTACATCTGCATATTTCGAGCCTACACTTGATTATGTAATTGTGAAAGTTCCTCGCTGGAACTTCGATAAATTTAAAGGCGCAAACATGGAACTGGGCTTACAGATGAAATCTGTAGGAGAGGTAATGGCCATCGGACGTACTTTCATAGAGGCGCTGCAAAAGGCTTGTCAGAGTTTAGAAATTGGCAGAGCTGGCTTAGGTGCTGATGGTAAACATAATCGCAGTATTGATGAGATCATGCATGGTCTTGAGCATGCTAGCTGGAATCGTTTATTCTTGATTAAAGATGCAATGAGCATGGGTGTGCCTTTGGAGTCGATCCGTAAGGTTACACGTATTGATAAATGGTTCTTATCGCAAATCCAGGAGCTAGTGAACCTGGAGGTAGAACTGAAACGCTACTCATTAAACAATATCCCTAAAGATTTCTTCTTCACATTGAAACAAAAAGGGTTCTCTGATATTCAGATTGCTTACCTACTTGGGAATGTAACTGAAGATGAGGTTTATGAGCGTAGAAAATCATTAGGTATCAAACGAGTTTATAAAATGGTTGATACTTGTGCTGCGGAGTTCCCTGCACAAACACCATATTACTACTCAACTTTCGAGGAAGAGAACGAATCTCATCCATCTGATAAAAAGAAAATAATTGTATTGGGTTCTGGACCTAACCGAATCGGTCAAGGTATAGAGTTCGATTACTCTTGTGTACACGGTCTATTGGCGGCTAAGGAAACCGGTTTTGAAGCAATCATGATCAACTGTAATCCTGAAACTGTATCTACAGACTTTAACATGGCTGATAAATTATACTTTGAGCCAGTGTTCTGGGAGCATGTACGTGAGATCATTGAACTAGAGAACCCAGTGGGTGTAATTGTTCAATTGGGTGGTCAGACCGCCTTAAAGATGGCTGAAAAGCTGCATGAGAATGGTATCAAAATCATCGGAACTTCATACAATGATATGGATGTGGCTGAAGATAGAGGACGTTTCTCTGATTTGTTAAAAGAACTTGATATTCCTTATCCTAAATATGGCGTTGCAGAAAATGCTGAAGAAGCAATTGTTGTGGCAAATGAAGTAGGTTACCCGGTATTGGTTAGACCAAGTTATGTATTGGGTGGACAAGGGATGAGCATTGTGATAAACGATGAGGACCTTGAAAAGGCAGTAGTGAAATTATTAGGAGATCTTCCTGGTAATCGTGTATTGATTGATCACTTCCTGGATAGAGCAGAAGAAACGGAGTCAGACTCAATCTGCGACGGAGAAGATGTTCACATCGTAGGGTTAATGGAGCACATTGAGCCGGCGGGTATTCACTCTGGAGATTCTTTCGCTGTATTGCCACCATTCAGTTTGTCTGAAAAGGTAATGAACGATATGGAGACTTACTCTAAAAAGATTGCAAAGGCATTAAACGTAGTTGGATTGTTAAACATTCAGTTTGCAGTAAAGAATGAAAAGGTTTATGTGATCGAGGCAAATCCAAGAGCTTCAAGAACGGTTCCTTTCATCGCGAAGGCTTACGATGTTCCTTACATTAACATTGCGGCTAAAGTGATGTTAGGAGTGAATAAATTGAAAGACTTTACTATCGAGCGTAAGCTGGAAGGTTATGCAATTAAAGAACCGGTATTCTCTTTCTATAAATTCCCCGAGATAACTAAAGAATTAGGCCCGGAAATGAAGTCGACAGGTGAGTCAATCAGATTCATTAAAGACACGGAAGATCCATACTTCAGAAAATTAGTTAAAGATAAATCGATGTACTTATCGAAATAAAAAATAAGGGTTGTAACATTTGCTACAACCCTTACTCACTTTTAAAAAGCACCTTTTATAGGTGTTTTTGTTTTTTCAGGTATTCTGCCCATAGGGCATAAGCTTTCGGATTAATATGAATGCCATCATCAGTGTAATCTTTATTTAAAGCTCCCTTTGCATCCAGAAATATGTCATGGATGTTCACGTAGATAGATTTATAGACTTTTGCCATTTGAAATAGCGCTGTGTTATATTTTTTAATGGTGTCAGCTTTAAATTTATATCGTTCAGTTTTTAATAAATCATCATTCATAGGCAGGACACTTTGTATATAGATTTTTGTTGCAGGACTTCCAGCTAGAATTCCCTTAACTATTTTTTGATAATTTGATAATATCGTATCTACAGGGATTCCTCTTGCAATATCATTTACACCAATCAAGAGGAATACTTTCTCTGGTTTATATTTAACGATCTGGTCTAATCGAGCTAATATGCCAAAAGTATTATCACCACCAATCCCTCTGTTTTGGATAATTTTTCCTGGGAATAATTCGCTCCACATTCCACGTTCGGTGATACTGTTTCCAAGAAATACAATTCCTTTTTGAGTAGCCGGCAGATTTTCAAATAAATTCATTCTCCCATCGTAGTAGGGATTCTTATAACCCGTATTTACAGGTGCTTTGATTCCTAAGGCTTCATTTTGTTTCGCAATTTTTTGATGTAAAGCTGAGAGTTTAGTCTTTTGTTCAGGGTTAAGGATGTTACTATATTGCTGTCCGCCGAGCTTATAAGCTTCGGCATAAGCAGCTTTTTTTTGCTCTTCAGATAAAGCTGAGTTATTTCTCGCTTCCTTTAGTTTAGCATCGGTATTGGCTTTTACATCTAAAAGACTCTTTTGCTGCTCTTTGGTTGTACCTAAGGCATCTAGTGTTTCTTGTGAATAATAATTTAGAGATACCTTATTTTGGGCACTGGAAGTAAAGCCAATAAATAAGGCTAAGATAATGTATATGTATTTCATAAAATTAAAGTATCCCCCAGATCATATCTGGGGGCATTGTTGTTGCTATTGATTATTTATTTTCACTTTTTAACTTAGCAATATAAGCATTCAAGTTTTGTTTCTGCTCTTTGCTAAGTACCTCAAAATATCTTGTGCCTCCGGCTTTGTAAATGTCAGCATATGCAGCCTTTTTTTGTTCTTCATTTAAAGTTGCGTCATTTTTTACTGCCCTGATCTTCGTTTCATTCTCTACTCTGATCACAGCAATTTTGTCTTTTTGTTCCTGTGTGGCGCCTATAGCGTCTAGTGTTTCAACAGAATAGTAACTGAATTTAATTTTAGTCTGTGCATTTCCAAGCATGCAAACTGAAAGTAATAGCATTGTGAATAGTGTTTTCATAATTTTTGTTTTTTGGTTAGTGTTAAATTGATTTATGATGTGTGTTTATTTTACGGGGTATATTTAAAAAGGTTGATGCCGGAATTGTAGTATAGGTAACCATTATCATCTGTAGCAAGAGAGAACCCGGCTCCCTTAGTAAGAGTGGTTTTTGCTTTAGTCTTTACATTTAACTCAAATAAGTCGCCATACCCAACACCAAAAATTCTCCCGGAGGGATGTATGGTTAAGTAAGCATTTTTCCATACATGGTTTGCTTTTCTAGTTTCCGGGACATCGAAAAGTTCATGTTTACTGATGACATTCTGTGTTGAGGGATTAAAAATAAATAAGGTTCCATCTGCTATTCCCCAAATGTTTCCATCTGGACCTTTCATTACACATGTGATAGCTTTTGCATCAGAAACGGGGACAATTTCAAAAGTTTTAATTTTTTTTATTGGATCCCACCCAAATAGTTTGGCCTCTGTTGCAATGGGTTTTATACCAAGACCTCCCCAGATAGAGGTTCCTCCGATAATATCTTTACCAGTATAAGTTAAGCTAACAATTGAATGATTTTCGATCAGGTTTATGTATGGGGTTAGCTTATCGGTACTGGAATCGTATTCAACTAAAGCCCCACCATTTTTTCCATAGCCAGGAACTGTACCGAAATACATTTTACCCAATGCAGGAATACTTAGGTTTCCAAATGGACGATCTTGTCCTGATACATTTCCAATTAATTTAGGGTTACCATCAGCCATCGACCATGCTTTTTTTGTATCAAATCGATAAATTTTTGCACCACCATAAATTCCGAAAAAGATCTGATCATTTTGAAAACTGATACTCTCTGCCTGAGGAAGACCTGAATAATTCTCTGTTTTACCTGTTTTAGGGTTATAGGCTGCATTACTTCCAATCGGGTAGCCACTAGTCCATATTCTGCCATCACCACCTTTGGCGGTTGTCTGGATGTGTATAGGCAATGGAGGAACTTCTAGGTCAATTACATTTGCTTTTTTTGTGGCTACATTTAGCTTTACAAACTTCATATCTGACGTCAGTAAGTTTAATTCCTCGTCAGATGCCCAATATCTGGCAAGAGAGTTTTTGTAATTTCCTACCAGTACAGGTGTAGCTCCTGTCTTTGTAATTTCATAGGACCACAATGATGATGCGGTACTGAAATAAATCTTTTGATCAGCTGAAGACTTAGTTGCTGTTCTGGCACCAGCATTCTTTATCGGACTTTCATACTGAGCAGTTTTAAGGTTATAAACCAATGTTTTTCCTGTCATACTGGCTAACAGTCGATCTCCATCATTCAATCCTTTAATGATACTAAGTGTAGAAACAAACCCGGTAAGTCCACGGTCTTCAACGGGTAATATTTCTTTTTTCTGGCCAGTTCTGACATCAAGTTCTATTAAACCAGTATGAGAGCCTATACCAGCATAAATTTTATCATTTTCAGCATAGTATGCCAAGCCACGGACATAGTTTTCTGAAGGAATCAATGGGCCATTCCCTATATCTTTAAATCCATCATTCGGATGGTAACGCATTACTCTGCATCCAGGATAAGTTGCAATAAAAACTTCACCATTTTTACCAGCTACGATATCCCATGTATAAGATTCTGTAGCCAATGCTTTGCCTAATGACGTAGCCTTATTTGTTCCTGGCTCATGTTTGTATATTATCCCTTGATTTGAGACAATATATAAAATGCCATCTGTTGATCCGGCTATGGCCCAAGAACCTGTTACACCGGGTAAATTTAGATTGGTTTCTAATTTCCCTGATTTCTGGTCGTAACCCAATAATTTTGATGGAGTTCCGGTTTGGACAGTGTACAACCACACTTTACCTGATTTATCAGTCATAAAAGTACTTCCGTTAAGGGAAGACTGAAAGAGCTGAGGTCCTAAGTTTACTGGATTAACAGAGGTTTTTTTCGGGACTTCCTGTGAATGTGTTTTGTATGCTATACAAAGAAGTACAATGAGAAATTTGATAGCCGATTTGAACGTTTTAGTCATTTTATATATTTATTTAAGCCATTTGTTTAAAAATTTGATCCCTTGTTCCGGCATAGATTCATGCCCCCCTTCATGTAGGACGAGATCTATTTTATCTGGAATATTAAGCTTGATATAATCGGTCTTTGACTTGTTGTATTCTTCAAGCATTTTAGGCCAATTGGCAATGTTATCTTTCTTACCATGTTGTATCTGAATAGGCCTTGGACAGAGCATAGAAATAGCATCATAATCTGTAAATTCAGTTAGCCATCCTGTAAAAAATGCATTTTCTTCTTTAAGTAGGGCAAAGCTGCTATAGGATTTTGGGTCATTGACAGCCATTTTTTCCAGGCGATGATTGAACCAGCCTGCAATAATTCCTGTTTTAATTCTTGGTTCAAGAGGCATCCAGAACATAGTCGCCATACCACCATAAGATAGCCCCCACATACCAACACGCTCTTTATCAATTCCCGGTTCTTCCAGAATTACGTCAAGCATATTTTGCATTCTTGAAAATTCTATTCCTGGTAAACTGATATCTGCCAGACGTGATAAACGTTCAATGTTATTCCGCTTTTCTATACTTCTTAAGTTAAAGAGCGCAATAACGGCATAACCTGCTTTAACAAGTTCTGTAGCATAAGCATGATAGTTTGGTCCGTTTTCGAAGGTGGTTTCCGGGTAGCTGCCATTACCATGTTGTACAATAATAAGCGGTACTGGTTTGTTCTTTTTTGCTCCTTTTGGTAAAGCAAAGATCGCTTCAGCGGATATACCACCTAATGGTAATTCCACCCATTCTGCGTCAAGGTCACCAATTTTATAGGGTTTTCTTATTAATGGCCCGGTTTTCCTTAAAACCGGTGGTTTCAAGACTTTATTTCTCCATCTTTCTCTGTTTGGATCTACACTTCTTTCAAAAGCATATTGACTACTATAATCCTTGTTCCAGGCTTTGGCAGAGCGTTCAGGATACTCATTGATCAAGTAGTTTCTTAGGTAGGCTTCCAGCTTCTTTTCGTAATTATTCTGGCGCAACAGTTCATCATCTTTGCTTATGTATCGCGTGTAATCCTGTGCAAACAATGTTGACACGATTAATGCTAAGCATAAAGTGAGGTGGTATTTTAGAAGTTCGGGTTTCATTGTATGTTTTATGGTTGTGGTTCAATACTGTTTTTTAGTTCTCCATCGAATTTGATCGTACCGCTTGCCAAGGTTTGTTTTAACTTCAGGGAGAGGTTGTTGTGACGGTTAAATTTAAGTTCCCATTTTGTGCCAGCTGGGTCTGTTAACATTAAAATATCTTCATTAAGCCCCTTGATTAACCGGGTATTTATCATATTAGCAGGTTTGGCAGAAGCTGCCTGAAGCAAGTGTAGAAACCTTGTTTCCTGAACAGGGTTGGGTGGACTAACTTCTATTCTCCACTTTCCGGTAAGTTTTTGTTCTTTATCCCAATCGCTGCCTCCGGGTAATTCCCAGTTACGGCCAGAGGCTTCGAATTCTCTTCCTGGGCCGCCAATGACATTTGTATTCGCTTTTTCTGGCAACAAAGTGCGAACAAACAGGTGCCCGTCATGTTCGGTATACCAGGTTTTTGAATCTATTTGCATGGGCTTATTTTGAAAATGAAGGATAAACTCTTTGGTTTGATCTTCTTTAACAGAAGTTACACGGTCATAAATAACAAAAAGGTCTGGTTTAAGGTATACAAACTGACGGGTAACTTCTTTAGACTTTACTGCAGAATAGGCTTTTGTAGCATCACCTGCGGCATAAATAAAATCTTTTGTGCTTTGTAAGGCAATTGCCTTAGTATTGGTGTTGTTGTTTTGTCCGCCATGATTATAATAAATTTTACCATCAGGCTTATAGCTCCATGCTTTCCAGAAATGTGGCATTTCTTCTTTAGGCTCATGGATAAGTATGGTATTATGTGCCACACTTTGAGGCGCAAAATTGTGATGGTGATCGGTTTCAGTTCTGCTTCCTGCATCAAGGGCCAGGAAATTGTTTTTATATATAATAAAGCTTAATTCGTCGTAATGTTGATGGTTGGCATATTTAGAACCAAATCTAAAACTTGCATAGGTGTCGTGTTCAGCTTTTCCTGATCTCATCAGTAAAATACCAAAGCTATTGTTATAAAAATAACGGTTTCCAATAATTGGATCGGCTTTTATTGCATTCAGTTTCTCCGGATTAAAATTGCTAAGCAAAAAGGGTAAAAAGGGGAAAAGTTGAGTATTAATGATTCTTTTTTCTTTGGCGAGCCTGGATTGAAGTTCATAGCATATCTTCATCTTTTCAGGTTGCTTTTTGCTGTAGAAATGTATGGTTTGTGCAAGATGTGTATACATTTCATCCACAAACATGCTATTATTGCGGTGCTCAACATCTCCAATGCCATGAAATATCATTTTGTTGTTTTTGGTTACTTTAATAGCTGCCCAGTCAAACCAATTTCCATAATCCAGCATTTGTGTCCAACGTCCTGTAATATCTTCATTGAATGCAGATTGCCAGGTGTGCAGGAAATTGAAAGTAGTATATGGATAATTGATAAAAGAATAAGTAGGAGTAATGGTAGACAGAAGCCCCGATCCGGCAGAGATGTCATCACGCCAGTCCATCATATCTACAAACAGACCGGCTCCACGTCGTAACATTTTTTCAGCTAGGACATCATCAATACCATCCCCATATGCGGCTAAGCCTGCAAACCATTCTAAAGCCCCCTCTCCGTAGTTGCCATCTTTATGATTTCCAAGTGTTCTTCGAAACTTGAATCCACCACTGGGTTGCGCCAGTTTTATATAGTTTAAGATTGGTAAGAGTATTTCTTTGCGTTCGGTTTCGCTGAGGTCATTATAAAGCCAATCATAAGCGGTTAAAGCATTGATTCTAGTATTCCCTGTTAAATCTACCCATATTTCATTATCGGCACTCCATGAAAAAATATGATTAGCAAGCTTTAAATAACTTTTAGATTTTTGTAAGTATTCAGGTTTTTTGGTGATCAGGAAAGCTAGCGCTGCCTGGACAGCTTCATCTGCCCCGCTATAAGTAAAGGCATTCCTCGCCTGTAAACTGGCTTTTATAGGTTTTAATTTGCTGTTAGGACCATAGTTTGTAAACAACTCTGTTTTCAAGGTTACCGGCGCTTCTGCCGGTAACCCATCAACATATTTACAGAGCGCTTCGAATTCTGTCTTTAAATCTGTTTCAACACGTTGTTTTAAAATGTTTAATGATGTTTTATTGATAAACATCCTTGGATGACTTTTGTTAATCCTGCTAATCCACTGGCCGTTACTGAGTAATTGTGTTTTGTCTTGGCCAATGACCATTAGACTTGCAGATAGGAAGAAAAGTATCCCGGAAATACATTTTAAAACAAGGGTTTTACTTATCTCCATAATGGATGTTGGATTAGTTTTTTATTTAATTCTAATTCATAAGTAGGTGTGGGATAGATCGTATACTTACTGGATGCGTTTCTAAAAGTTAAGCTTTTCCAGCTTTCTGTAGGTAGTAAATCATTATTCATCTGGGCAAGTGTTTCTTTCATTGTCTCTACAAACATTCCCCAACGAATCAGATCTGCTCTTCGCAATGCTTCAAAACATAGTTCTCTGGATCTTTCATCTACTATAGCTTTAAAGAACTCGAATTTTCCCTTTCCAGGTGGTATATCATGAGCAGTATTATCATCATCATTATTCAATAAATGGCCAAAAGCTCTTCTTCTTACTAAATTAATGGCATCATATGCTTTTGTGGTTGGACCTCCATTTACTTCATTTTCAGCTTCTGCATACATTAACAATACATCCGCATAACGTAAAAGAGGGAAATTAATAGGTGTTTGTTGTTCTGCTTTTGGCAGTACAACTTCATATTCCCTTCTGTATTTGGCTGGGTAGCGACTATTTAGGTCTTTTGGGGCTGGATCAGGTAGTAAAATTTTCTCTCCTGTTGTAGCGTGATAATAAAAATTAGCAATGCTCCAGTCCTTTCTCAAGTCGTTCTTTTCATAAGTGTTGTACAGTTTGCTTGTAACCAGGATGCGTCCAAAGCCAAAACCTATTTTATTGGCCCCGGTGTTCCTGATCCCGATCCATGCGCCGACCCAACCTCCTTCTTGATTGACACCTGCATTGTTACCAAAAAACTCTACCTCCCAAATGCTTTCTTGATAATCATATTTATCAGCGGCGTATCGGATAAAAATATCGCTAAAGTCTGGATTTAACCTATGAGCTGCCTGGGTATCATCCATTACTTTTTTTGCCCAATAAGACGCTCGTTCAAATTTGCTAATGTCTTTAACTGGTTCACCTGCCATGTTTAAGCAAACTCTTGCTAATATTCCACGTACGGCAGATTTACTTATTCTACCACCAAACCCTATCTTTTGAATCGGATCAACCAGCTCCTCGGCTTTTTCCATATCTACTATAATCTGATCGTATACTTCTTTTTCTGTACTTTTAGGAATATCAATGTCATCCGGACTAGTTGTTGGTGTAAGTACCAGAGGTACGCCACCGAAATTCTGAACTAACAAAAAGTAATAATATCCTCTTAGAAATAAGGTTTCTCCACGGACACGATCTCTAAAACTTTCAGGTATTTCAGTGTTGCGGTCTATAGCTTGTAAAAATGAATTTGCCCGGGTAACACCAATGTAAAGGAAACGCCAAAAATCTCTGATTTCAGGGTCGTTTGCAGTATAATTGTGTACTGAAGGACCGGTAAGCGTAGCGTTAGAGTTATAAAAGCCCTCGTCGGCTTCAAAGTTATGTCTGCTGTGTAATTGTGCACCATATAATTTTGTCGAGCCTAACATATCATAAACTCCTGCCAAACCAAAATTTAAGTGTTCTTCATCTGTGTAATAGGTAGTTGGAGCGAAAAAATCTGTAGGCTCTGTGTCCAGAAACTTTTTACACGAACTTGCTGTAGTCAAAACAAGTAAGGTTAGAAAAAAATATATAAATCTCATTATCTTAAAGTTATGGTTGATTAAAATGTGGCATTAATTCCGAAGACAAAGCTTCTGGTGTGTGGATAAGCTGAATAATCCAGTCCTGGGGTTAAAACAGAATTTCTCACCGCAACTTCAGGATCAAAACCAGTATAATTGGTTAGTGTCCATAGGTTTTGCGCAGAAAAATTTACCCTCAAGTTGCTTATTAATAGAGGGTTGATAATATTCTTAGGTAGGTTGTATCCTACTGAAACTGTTTTTAATCTTAAGTAAGAGCCATCTTCTAGAACTCTTGTTGAGTTTCTGCCAACCGGACCAGCACCTGAAGTTCTGAAATAGGTATTGTTCTGATTCTCGGGTGTCCATCGGTTGCTATAGGATGCAAACTGGTTAAGGTCATATACATTGATTCCATTACCCTCAAAGATTAATCTGTTAGCATTGTAAATGGTATTTCCATAATTCCACTGCAAAAACAGATTCAAATCAAAATTTTTGTATGTGAAATTGTTATTGAAGCCTCCTGAATGAATTGGGAGAGACCTACCCATAAGGCCTTTATCCATGTCATTCACCGTTCCATCACCATTTACATCCATGTATTTTATATCACCAGGTTTTACATTTGCTCTTCCGCTGCCATTGTCAGCAATATCATCTTTAAGGACATATACGCCTGGAGAAGGTTCATTAAAATCAGCGTATTGGTAATTCCCTAACCATTGGTAACCATAAAACATACCTGCAGGCATCCCGACCTTAGAAAGGTATAATGACTCAGTGTAAGAGAAGTGGAATCCATTGTTTTTGAACATTTCATTCTGGTTTCTTGTTAGAGCGAGTATTTTATTTCTATTGAAACTGATGTTAAAGCTGCTTTCCCATGAAAAGTTTTTGGTTTTAATATTCTTTGTATTTATACTGATCTCTAATCCATCATTTTGTAATTCTCCTATATTCTCAAATACGTTAGGATAACCAGTTGCGTATGGTTTTTCCGCAAAAAGGAGCATGTCTTTCGTGGTACGTCTGTAAACGTCTACTACCAATTCAACACGGTTTTTGAAAAAACCTAAATCAAGCCCAATATCGGCCTGATGACCTGATTCCCATTTAAGTTTGTCATTACCCATTTCCGAAATAATAACTCCTTTTGTTGGCTCGGCATTTTCAAATGAGTATGCACTGGTAGCTGGGAATGCCAGTCTTTGTTGATAACTGAAATCACCTACCCTGTTATTGCCTGTAATACCATAGCTTGTCCGAAGCTTTGCAGCTGATATTACTTTTATTTTTTTCATGAAGTCTTCTTCACTAATATTCCAGGCGATTGCTCCTGAAGGGAAATAGCCCCATTTGTTTGCCGGAGGAAATTTTGAAGAGCCATCCATACGAAAGGTAGCGGTCAGATAGTATTTGGAATTAAAACTGTAGTTGGCGCGTCCAAAAAAAGAAGCCATAGTAGAGTTTGTACTACCTGCAATATTTTCCAATGGTTTACCCTCATCTAATCCAGACATACCCAGGTTTTCATTTGGAATTTTTATTACACTTAAGCCGTAATTTTTTGATTTGCTTTTTTGGGAAGAAAAACCCAGTAATCCATTTATTTTGTGTTTCTTGTTAAAAGTTCTGTTATAGGTTAGTGTATTTTCATTTGACCACGTTTCTGTGCTGAAATTAGCTACGCTTGCTTGCACGCCATTCTGGTTTTGAGGTATTTTTAATCCGCGAGGAGTTTTAGTGCTAAAAAAGCTCTCTGTTTCTCTGTCAACTGTGCTTATGTTTCCGGTGACTCTTAATACCAGATAAGGGTTAATGTTATAGCTCAAAAATGAATTGGCATTAAGTGATTTGAAGCCAGAAACCAAATAAGTGTTTTTTGCTTGTTTAACTGGGTTAACACGAACTTCATTCGGGTTATTCGGGTCTGCCTGGTCATCCAGGTCATCTCTTGTCAGATCAATATCTTCTCTTCCTGAGATAGGACGGTAACCGAATGCAGGGTAAAATATAGAGTTGGAATTTGTCGTTGCCCCACCGGCAAGTGTTGCAGCCTGAGCCCCATAGTTTTCAGTGAAAGCATAGTTAGCTGTAACACCTACTCTAAGTTTTTTACTTAAGTTATGGTCTAAAGACATTCTTGCTTGCCTTCTTTTAGAACCAGTATTGATGATTATGCCTTTTTGATTAAAAAGAGAACCGGATAAAGAATATCTGGTATCGGCATTCCCACCTCTTATAGCCATATCATACATCTGTGTCGGGCTGGTTTGAAAAAGACGGTCTTGCCAATTAATTCCCTCGACGCCATTATATGACTCCACATCTCTATTATTGGTAAAGTATCTGATTTTTGCAACTCCAGGGTTAAATTCCGCCTGATATTTTACAAACTCATAGGGATCCATAACATCAATTTTCTTTCTGATTTTCTGGAACCCAAAACTACTGTTAAAGCTAAGTTTGGGCTTACCTATCATACCCCTTTTTGTTTCAATAATGACAATGCCATTTGCCCCCCTGGAACCATATATTGCTGCGGAAGACGCATCTTTTAATATGTTTATTGTTTCAATTTCATTGGTGTTTAGACTGGAGGGATCAAAGTTTTCAACAGGGTAGCCATCTATAACATAAAGTGGGGAAGGATCCTGTGATAGAGAACCCGGACCTCTGATGACGATGTTTTGCATAGCGCCAGGCTGTCCATCACTTGAGGAAACACTGACTCCTGCAATACGGCCTGCAAGAGCCTGGGTAAAGGTAGTTACAGGAGCTTTGTTAAGATCCTCAAGGTTCACTTGCCCAACGGAACCTGTTAAATCTTTCTTGCTTACTGTTCCATAGCCTATAACTACTGTTTCGTCCAATGATTGGGCTGCTTGTTTAAGACTGATGTTAATCTGTTTTCTGTCGGCCACTTTAGTTTCTATAGTAACATATCCAATAGAGCTGAATATGAGTATAGCCTCTTTATTTGGAACGGTTATGTTATAATTACCTTGAACGTTAGATGATGTGCCTCCAGAAGCATTTTTAATGCGTATAGATACCCCTGGTATAGGGAGACCATTTTCGTCAGTAATTTTACCATTTATGGCAATAGTTTGCTGGGTAGGAGGAGCTGAAGGTATTGGCTTTCTGCTAACAACTATTGTTCTATTATTTATAACATAGTTAAATGGTTGATTGTTGAAACAGACGTTTAAGGCTTCTTTTAATGTGACATTTTTCAATTCCGCATGAATGGGTCTGGCTTCTTTCAGTAATTCAGAGCTTAGAAGAAAATTATATCCAGTCTGGACTTCAATTACTTTGATGACTTCTTGAAGACTGGCATTTTTTTTACTGAACGTTACCTTCTGAGCATAAGTTTCAGCTGAAACCTGCATTACTGTAGTAATCAAAATCAGGACTATTAGTCTCATAATGAGGAAATATTTTTTTGAACAAGCATTATTACAATAATGCAGTGCGGCATAAATTTTATACATTTAAACTCTGGTTTTTTTGGTTTGTACAGATCAATTCATAAGGCCATTTTGTTGCTCCTGGTATCTCTAGTACCAGGAGCTTTTTATGGCAATTACTTAATAATAGAGGTTAATCAGTAACGGTTACGTCAACGGTCTTGATCATGTTTGAAAATGTACCATCAAGATTCTTCTGTTTTACAATAAAATACGCTTTATATACACCTGATTCTGAATATACCTGTGTATAGGAAATAAGTTTGGTTCCTCCTGGAGATTTAATGGGTATCGGTTTATCACCTCCAGTCTCAACTGGCATGGGATAAATTGCTTTACTGACTACCCAGTGCTCTGTACCTGCAGGTGCATTTCTGTTTCCAAGTAAATAGAAGCGGTCTGCCGCCGACCAGGTGTACGTACCTTTTGTAGTCATATTTTGTTGAATTTCTATCAAACCTGAAGTGGTCTGATTGCTGAGTTCAACGGACTTATCATTTGTTACTTTATTTTTAAAACTAATTGCTTGTGCATAACAATAATATGGTAAATGCACTGAAGGGCTAGTTGGATTAAAGCTATTTACATATTTGAATGCAAAATACAGGGGCTTTCCTGGAACTACGTAATTAGATAAGTCTAATGTGCCCGAAGCCGTCCATTTATTGGCAACTGTTGGATAGGTGAAATCAATAGATGTCCAGGTTGAATTTGTGAGATCCGAATAAGAAGGTATTGGACCAGGATTATAGTCGTTAGATACCAAAAAATGAAAGTTTTTTAAAATCGGAAGAGGATTGATCAATGTGTTGAATGATATCGTAGGACTGTTAAAAACACCATCAATAACTCTGCTGTCTTTATATTCATATTGACGTAAGTACTCACCGGAATAGAAGTCTATAGACTCGGTATCTCCGGTAAAATAAAACCTCACCTGTTCTCCTTTCTTATAAGTGTCATTACTTATAGTTACGTTAAATGGCTCAAAATTGCCGGCAACTTCTTCTTTTGGTGTTGGCATTGCCAAGGGAATAAATTCAATTTCTTTATTGCAGGAGGTGGTGGATAAAACTACTCCTGATAAAAATAAGGTCAAGATTCTTCTCATACGCGGTTAGTATAATGGTTAGGGTTTGGTTAATTTGAGAGCGTTATTAAGTCGTTACTATGATTTTTTTTCTCTTTGTTTTGTTATCTGTTTGGATTTTAAAATGAACAATTCCTGTTAATTCCATATTTTTTAATAATTCTGATAAATCGTCTGAGCGGGAAACTTTACCATAGAATTTCTTGTCTTGAACATCGTCTTCATATTCAATATCTACATCATACCATCGTTCAACCTGCTCCATAATGCTTTTCAGTTCTTTGTTATGGAAAACAAAGTAGCCATTTTTCCAGCCTGTAACAGATTCCAGATCTGCTTGTTCTATTTTAAATCGGCCGTCATTTTGTGTTAATCCAGATTCTCCCGGTTTTAGAACGACTGACTGTGTTTTATTTTTCAATTGTACAGAGCCTTCAACTAAAGTTGTATTTACATCATCGTACGCTTCTACGTTGAAGTGCGTACCTAATACCTTTATTTCTGTGCCTTTTACAGAAATGCTAAAAGGACTGTTTTTATTTTTAGCAACCTCAAAATATGCTTCACCAGATAGTGTCACTTTGCGGGTATTTCCTTTAAATACTACAGGGAAACTTAATGATGATTCGGAGTTTAGCCATACTTTTGTTCCATCAGGTAATACAATTTGATATTCGCCTCCTCTGGGTATAGTAATTAAATTTTGTTCGACAGCATAACTTTGAGATACTCCACTCGTATTGTATACCAGTTTCCCATTTGACTCTTTGGAAATTACTGATTGACCTTGATTGGTTAGGATACCATTAGAGGCGTTGTCAAGAATAAGTCGAGAGCCATCACCAAGAGTAAGTACAGCTTTATTACTGCCGGAATTCATCTTTGTTTGCGAGGCTAATACTTTCTCTTGCTTATTTATTTTAGGGGAAGTCCAGAATAAGTAGGCTCCGATAGATAAAATACCAATAAGTGCTGCGGCAGCTGTGAAGGGATGTTTATACCAACTCAACTTAGGAGGCTGTGTATTGTCAATACTTTTCTTGAGTTGCTGATAAATGCGTGCATTTCTCTCTTTGTCTTTCTGGTTATCATGGACCTCAAGAAAATGAAAGTTTAAAGAATAATTATCCTGGTATGTGTCCAGAAGTTTTTGCTCTTCAGCTGTGCAAATACCTTTCAGGTATTTTTCATAAAGCAAAATATATTCTTCTTTCGTCATGGCTAAATTTTGTTTAATAAGTTTGGGAGCGATTTTGTTGTGCTATAAGAGTAGTGCTATTTTTAATCTGCTACACACATACTTTTCTAAAAAAAATATCCTGGTAAAAATTACTTCGGTATCATTAATAGAATTATGATAGTTATATGTACTTAATTAGCTGGTTTAAAAATATTCGAAATTTCTTTTAATCAATTTAAAATGTAATTTAGGCTCAAATCGTTTTAGAATGATCGCAGATGAAAACCTATGGCTAAAGATTAAAAATGATGACGAAAAATCATTTGCCATCCTTTTTTCGCGCTATTCATCTATAATATTTAATAATGTTTATTCCTATCTACAAGATAGGGAGGTCTGTGAGCAAATTGTTCATGATGTATTTTTATCACTTTGGAAAAACCGAAAAACACTGATTATAAAATCATTTAAGGCTTATACAATTTCTGCAAGCAGATATATTGTTTATAAGCATATCGTGGCAAATAGGAAATCAAATCTTAGTTATGAAGAAGATCTATCAATATATTCCGGTCCTTCTTCCGAAAATGCAGGCTATTATAATTTGGCCTATACAGATCTTGAAGAAGAACTGCATCACCATCTTGATAGACTTCCCAAAAGATGTAGAGAGATTTTTCTAATGAGCCGGAAGAACTTATTAAACAATGATGAGATTGCGCTGAAATTGGGAATCTCAAAACGCGCTGTAGAAAATCAAATCACCTATGCTTTAAAGTATCTTCGCGGCTCCTTAAAGGATATTTCTATCCTGTTAATTTTGATTGGATTATAGATTATAACTCCATAAGTTTATACCTCTTTGGAAATATAGTTCTCCGTTTATTCCCAAAGTCAGACAAACCCCTCCACTGCTAGAGATTGTAGTTTTTGCTTTGGTTGTTGGATCTAATTCAAATAATTCTCCATAAGCTAAACCAAAGATTCTTCCAGTTGGGTGCATTACCATAGATGCATTTCTCCAAACAGTGGTGTTTTTTGTGGCCTGACTAACTTGAAACAAATCATGAGTTGAATCTACTACGCCAGTAACTGGGTCAAAGATAAAGAGCGTGCCATCAGCCATACCCCAAATTTTACCATTTGGTCCTTGCATCAATGCTGTTATCGCTTTAGCTCCGGTTACAGGAACAATTTCAAAAGTTTTAATTTTGGTAACAGGGTTCCATCCAAAAAGTTTAGCTTGGGTTTGCGTTGGTTGAATGCCCAATCCACCCCAAACGGAAGTTCCTCCTATAATTGTACTGTTTGCATAGTTTAGGCTAACTATAGATTGATCCAGTACAATGTTTGCGTAACTGATGATCTTGTCATCACTTGAATTATATTCTATTAGTGAACCGCCCAGAATTCCATACCCGGGTACTGTACCAAAGAACATTTTTCCAAGTGTAGGGACGCTTACGTTGCCAAATGGCCTGTCCTGACCAGTAACGCTTCCTATTAATTTAGGGTTAGCGCTTGTCATAGACCATGGGTTATTGCTATTATAGCGATAGATTTTTGCACCCCCATATATGCCAAAAAATACCTGATCTCCTTGGAAGCTTATACTTTCTGCCTGTGGTAGCCCATTATAGTTAACTGTAGTCCCAGTTGCAGGATTGTAAAGTCCGTTGCTTCCGATTGGGTAGCCACTTGTCCATACTTTGCCATCTGGTCCAGCGGCCGTAGTTTGTATTTGGATTGGTAAAGGGGGAATATTCAAATTTGTGGAGGTCGTTGAGCCATTACTTACATTGACTTTAACTATTTTCATTTCGGGGTTGAGCAATGTTAATTCTTGATTTCCAGACCAATATCTGGCCAGTGAATTTTTGGTGCTGCTTACAAGAACCGGAACTGCTGTGGGTTGAGTAATTTCATATGATAGTAAACTAGATGATGTACTGTAATATATTTTTTGGTTAGTGGGTGATTTAATAGCAGTGTTTGCTATTGCTGTAGGTATATTTTTTTCAAATAGACCCGTTTGAATATTATAGACCAAAGTTTTATTGTTACTTGGTGTTCCTGTTATAGAGGCTAATAAGCGGTCGCCCCCTGTTAACCCTGTAATTACTTTTAAGTAGTAAACAAATCCTGTAAGGCCTCTATCTTGAGCTGGTAGCATTTCTCGCTTTTGTCCGGTTCTTGGATTTAATTCGATCAAGCCAGTATGTGAACCTACTCCCGCATAGACCATATCAGTTGGTTCATGGTATTCCACACTTCTTACATAATTCTCTCCGGTTATTAATGCTCCTGACCCTACATCTGTGAAACCACTACTTGGATGGTAACGATATACCCTACAACCTGGGTAGGTACCTATAAAGATTTCCCCATTTTTACCTGTAGCAAGGTCCCATAGGTAAGTTTCTGTGGCTGCAGGTTTTCCTATAGTTGTTACAGTTTGAGTAGTCTGGTCATAACGGAGGAGAATTCCTTGATTGCTGGCAATGTATACGCTATTGTCTGTCGCTACTGTCATTGACCAGGAGCCAGTAACGCCCGTTAAAGGTAAGTTTACAGCAAGACTGGCTGTTGTCCCATTGTAGCCAATTAATCTAGCTGGAGACCCGGTTTGAATGGTGTAAAACCAGCTATTGCTGGCATTGTCTGTTGCATGTGTACTTCCGTTGATGGAAGACTCGAATACTTGAGGGCCAAGATTAACCAAGCCAGCTAAAGTTTGGCTAGCAGCCAGCGATGTCGTTACTGGTTTATTGAGGATCTCTTTTTCAAGGGATGTACAGTGTACGTTTAATACAGCAATACATAAATAACTGAGGTTTTTTAAAGTCCTGTGCATAAGTTTTAATTTGGTTAAGGGATTAGAATATAGTTATATGTGCTAATTTTATTCTACAACACACATACTTTTTTGAAAAAAATCTATGGCACAAGACAAAGATTTTAAAACAAAAAAATCCTCGTTACCTGACGATAACGAGGATAATCATCCCTATTGTTTTGTTAAAATTCATAAATGAACGCTAACGTGAATACTTAGACAATTAATAGGCCGTTTTTTAAAAGATTTCTCTTTATAAGATAATCGTCTGTTAAACAGCGTTATATGTAGATTTATTTTTTTTGTTCATTATGTCAATTGGGTAAAATAATGCTCGTTGCGTGTATGGCTGAGGCTTTAGCACCTCAATTTTCTACAATTTATCCAAAAAGGATGGAGAAGACATCTTCTATTTTACTTACAGCTGTTAATTCAATTTTAAATCTCTCAATGACTAAACCTTTCATGTTATAGTTTGATATGAAGATACGTTCAAAACCTAATTTTTCAGCTTCGGATATTCGTTGTTCTATTTTATTCACTGCCCTGATTTCACCCGACAGTCCAACTTCGGCAGCAAAACATATTTTCGACGGAATAGAAATCTCCTCATGAGAAGAAATAATAGCGACCATAATTGCTAGATCAATTGCTGGATCTTCTACTTTAATCCCTCCTGCAATATTTAAAAATACATCCCGTGTACTCAATCTGAATCCGCATCTTTTCTCCAATACTGCAAGCAGCATATTCATTCTTCTGGTGTCAAATCCATTTGAAGAACGCTGAGGGGTTCCATAGGCGGCAGTGCTAACCAAGGCTTGTGTTTCAATTAACATTGGCCTGGCGCCCTCTAATGTAGCTGATATTGCAATTCCGCTTAATTCTTCATCACGTTGAGAAAGCAATATTTCTGAGGGGTTTGAAACCTGCCTTAATCCTGTACTGTGCATTGCGTAAATACCCAATTCTGCTGCAGCGCCAAATCTGTTTTTAATTGAACGCAATATTCTATACACATGATGTCTATCCCCTTCAAATTGCAAAACAGTATCAACCATATGTTCTAGTATCTTTGGTCCAGCAATAGTGCCATCTTTTGTGATGTGACCGATTAGAAAAACAGGTGTATCGGTTTCTTTTGCGAAACGTAATAATTCGGCAGTACACTCTCGGACTTGTGAAACACTTCCAGGGGTAGATTCAATATGTGCTGAATGCAATGTTTGTATCGAATCGACAATAATAATATCCGGTTCTAGCGACTCAATCTGCTTAAATATGTTTTGAGTAGAAGTTTCAGTAAGAATATAACAATCAGCTGTGGGCCGATCAGTGATTCGCTCAGCACGCATTTTTATTTGCTGTTCACTTTCTTCACCAGAAATGTATAAAATCTTTTTGCCCGGGATGTTTAATGCAAGCTGTAACATTAAGGTTGATTTCCCAATTCCCGGCTCACCACCTATTAAAGTTACCGAACCTGGAACAAGCCCTCCACCAAGTACCCGGTCTAACTCAACATCACCTGTTAAGATCCGTTCCTCTGTAATGGATTGTATTTGATCTACTTTATTAGGTTTGCTCACTCTTTTGCTTTCTGAGCTGGTTTGCCAGCTTGGAACTTTACTAGTAGGTTTTTCAATTACTTCTTCAACAAAAGTATTCCATGCATTGCAGGAGGGACATTTACCCAGCCATTTTGCGGATTCGTATCCGCAACTCTGACAAAAATATGCCGATTTCGTTTTAGCCAAATGATTTAACTTTTAGGGTTAATATTGAAAATTACCTTATTGAAGGGGTTTATACCATTGTGATGGTGGCGTTCAATAGGGACATACGAATTTAGGCTAAAATTTAGAAATATGCGGGAGATAAAGAACTGTTTAAAAAAACAGGCCTGAAGTCTTTAATGAAATCAGGCCTATTTAAACAAAATACATTGTTATTATAATTTGATCTCTTCGTCTTTTGAAGAAATAAAATGGAATTCAGTGAGATTATAAGATGGCACAGCCTTAACCTTTATACGCTGTCCAAATTTAAAGAACCATTTCCACTGCAAAGAAATCAATCCTTTTTTAATGTATGCTTCGATGTATGGGTGTACACAAAGCGTAATATTTTTTTCGTTTTGCTCCTGCAAAATATAGGTCAGATTGTTTTCAATGTCATCCATTAAAACAATACTTGCCTTGATTTCTCCCGTACCGTCACAGGTAGGACATTTCTCGCTGGTTACGATGTTCATCTCCGGTCTTACACGCTGACGGGTAATTTGAACAAGTCCGAATTTACTTGGAGGGAGTATGGTATGTTTAGCGCGGTCCAACATCATCAGATCTCTTAAGTGATCGAACAATATTTTTCTGTTTGCCGGCTTATGCATATCGATAAAATCGACAACGACAATACCACCCATATCACGTAAACGTAGTTGACGGGCAATTTCTTTAGCCGCCTCTTTGTTTACCTGAAGTGCATTCTCTTCCTGATTTTCTTTACTCGCAGTTCTATTACCGCTGTTTACGTCAACAACGTGTAAGGCTTCGGTATGCTCTACCACCAAGTATGCTCCACCAGCCAGGTTTACCGTTTTTCCGAAAGCATTTTTTATTTGCTTTTCGATACCGAAATGTTCAAATATAGGCTCCTTATGTTTGTACTGTTTAACAATTTTTTCCATTTCCGGAGATATCTCATGCACATAAGAGCGGATATCCTCAAAAAGGCTGTTATCATTTACATAAACATTCGTGAAGTCTGTACTTAAAATATCACGGATCAGCGTTGAAGTACGGTCCATCTCACCCCAAACACGTTTAGAAGGTTCTGCATCAGGTAACTTCTTAATGAAGTTTTCCCATTTTGCTACAGAATCAGTAAGATCTTTTTGCAATTCAGCAACACCTTTTCCTTCAGACACGGTTCTAATAATTACACCAAAATTCTTAGGCTTAATACTTTCGATAATCTTTTTTAAGCGATTACGTTCGGTATTGCTCTTAATCTTTTTAGAAATAGAGATTACATTAGAGAAGGGTACCAATACAATATATCTTCCTGCAATAGAGAGATCAGAACTTAAACGGGGTCCTTTTGTTGAGATGGGTTCTTTAGCGATCTGGACAGGTAATATAAGGTTTTTGTTTACCACCTCTGATATTTTACCTGCTTTGTTAATGTCCTCTTCTAATTTGAAATTATCTAATAGTGTGCCATTAACGGAGCCGTTACGCTTAATTTTAGTAAGCTTTATTAAAGATTGAACTTGAGGACCAAGATCGAAATAATGCAAAAATGCATCTTTTTCGTAACCAACATCAACAAACGCGGCGTTTAAGCCCGGCATAATTTTCTTTATGCGGCCTAAATAAATGTCGCCAACAGCGTAATTGTTATTGATCTGCTCCTTGTGAAGTTCTACAAGTTGTTTGTCTTCAACTAAAGCTATGGTTACTCCCGAAGGAGATGAATCTATAATTAGTTCCTTTACCAAAAGCTACAGATTTTAAAGCATTGCTGCTTTATTAACACATGGACAATAAAAAAAAACATTGCTACCAACAACTAAGGCTACGATCAAATCCTAGCCTTAGTTGTTGAGCAATTACATTAAGAAAAATTATTTTTTCTTATGTCTGTTTTTTCTTAAACGTTTTTTGCGTTTGTGAGTAGCCATTTTATGTCTTTTTCTTTTTTTACCGCTTGGCATAGTTTTAAATTTTAAATATTTTAAATCTGTTTATTATTTTTTGTTTTGTAATGCACTTACTTTATCGTCAATGAATTTTGATAAAGTTGCATTAGCAGCTAATTTCTTGCTTTCTAAATAAGCATTAATTGCTTCATTATTTTTTCCAAGATTCTCGTAAGAAGTACCTAAATAGAAGTAAGCTTCTGGAGAAGGCTTGATCGCAATAATGTCATTAAATCTTATGATTGCTTTGTCGAACTGACCTGACTTCATAGCGAAAGTTCCTAAACTCATATTTGCTTTTAAATTCTTAGGATCTTTTTTTACTACATCCATCAGCATGGCTATACCCTGCATTGGCATGCCCATACCATTAACGATGGTAATACCAAGGCCGCTTTTAGCGTCTGCGCTAGTCGAATCTATTGCCATTGCATGTGTATAAGCAGTGTTCGCTTTTTGTAACAATGCAGGTTGCAATAAACTATCGCGGGTATTTTCGAAAGCTTTCATAAACCTTTCACCTGTTAACAACCAGTTATTCAAGGTAGGCTCTTTCTCTGAAATGATTTCCAGATATAAAGCACTTGGAACTGCTTGCTCCAGATCATCCCATTTCTGAGCCAGTAATTTAGCTGCAGAAACTTTCTTGCTCTCTGAAGCTGTTTTAAAGGCGTTTTCTAATGAGGTGATCTCTGTTGAAAGGCTGGCGCTTAACATGTTTTTACTTGAAGTAGATACCTGTGTTAAATCAATAACAGCTGTTTCTGCCGGAGCCATTTCGCCGCCTGCAGGAACAGCTGCAGTAGTATCTTCTTTTGGTTTTACCAGACCTTTAATATCCCTCGTAAACAAAAATGCTACAAGCATCACTATTGCGCCTATTAATACAATTTGTTTGGAACGGATACTTTTTATCATGGCTATTAAGCTTCTACGCTAAGTTTTTTAGTGCTGTTTTTTACCTTGTCAACAAATACTTTTGCCGGTTTAAAGCTTGGTACAAAATGTTCTGGGATAATAATAGCGGTATTTTTAGAAATATTTCTAGCTGTTTTTTGTGCTCTCTTTTTTACAACAAAGCTACCAAAACCTCTAACATAAACATTTTCGCCACCGATCATACTGTTTTTGATGACCTTGAAAAATGCCTCAACGGTTTCTTGTACATCTACCTTTTCTATTCCTGTTTTCGTTGATATCTCTGAAATAATATCTGCCTTAGTCATATTTTTGTTTTTATTAATTTACTGTGTGTTGTATTTTATAAATGTTTTGGGGTTGCAAAAGTATTGCTTTTTAATGAGATAGGAAAATAAAAGATGATTTATTTGTCAGATCTTCGATCACCGGATTGCAAGTTTTACGAAAATCAAATATTTACACCGTAATTTTACCAGCATGAGTTTTCAATCTGAAGTCCTAAACTGGTATTTAAAATATAAAAGAGATCTGCCCTGGCGTGGAACAAATGACGCCTATGTGATCTGGTTGTCTGAGGTTATTTTACAGCAAACAAGGGTTGAACAGGGACTTCCTTATTTTAACAGGTTCTTGGAAAATTACCCTACAGTGGTTGACTTTGCTGCGGCAACAGAAACTCAGATTTTGAAACTGTGGCAAGGGCTGGGGTATTATTCTAGAGGTCGGAATATGCTATTTACGGCCATCCAGATACGCGATCAGCATGATGGTATATTCCCCACAAATTACGATTCACTGGTAAAATTAAAAGGAATAGGAGATTATACAGCGGCAGCTATCGCCTCATTTTCCGCAAATGAACGTAAAGCTGTGCTTGATGGAAATGTGTTCAGGGTATTGTCGCGTTTTTTTGGCATAGCAGAACCCATAAACTCCAGTAATGGCAAAAAGCAGTTCTTGACATTGGCCCAGGAACTTATCGAAGATCAGGATGCCTCGGTGTATAATCAGGCTATTATGGAATTTGGCGCATTACAATGCAAGCCAAAATCGCCTGATTGTAGCGTTTGTCCATTGCAATCCGAATGTTATGCTTATCAACAAAACAAGGTAAATGCATTGCCTGTTAAGTTGAATAAGTTAAAGAAGCGGACGCGCTATTTTAATTATTTTGTAGTTAGAGAAGAAGACAGGATTCTTGTGAAGAAGCGAAACTCTGGAGACATATGGCAAGAGCTTTATGATTTTCCATTGATTGAAACTGAGAAAAATTATCAGGAGGCATCCGCTAGTTTTTCTGAACAATTGCAAAAATTATTCGGGAACAATACTAATATCACAGCCTTAAGTCAGCAAAAACATTTATTGACACACCAAACTATATATGTTCAATTTTTTGGTTTAGATAATTATATCATTAACTTTAGTGAGGATGCAGATATAAAATGGGTTTCGCTGCAAGAATTTAATGAATTACCACATCCCAAAGTGATTGCCAATTTTATAAAAACTAATTTTAATTATTTAGAAAAACCATAATTCATGTCAGGCATTAACAAAGTTATTTTAGTTGGACATCTGGGAAAAGATCCTGAAGTCCGGCATTTAGACGGAGGCGTAACTGTTGCAAGTTTTCCATTAGCAACATCCGAGACCTATAATAAAGACGGGAAAAGAATAGAGCAAACGGAGTGGCATAATATTGTTTTGTGGAGAGGACTTGCTGAAGTTGCTTCTAAGTACTTGTCAAAAGGTAAACTCGTTTATATTGAAGGTAAATTACGTACACGCTCTTTTGAAGATAGAGAAAAGGTTAAGAAGTATGTAACAGAGGTTGTTGCTGAGAATTTTACTATTCTGGGTAGGAAAAGCGATTTCGAGCAAACGCCAATTAGTACAGAGAACACTACGCCAAAAAGCGAAACAGAGTATACTGATGTTACAGGTACACCTGGTACAACAGACCCATCCGGAGATTTGCCGTTTTGACTACGTTAGTAAAAGGCTGTATCTGATTGGATCGGATACAGCCTGACATTATTATTCTACAGTAACTGACTTTGCCAGGTTCCTTGGTTGGTCAACATTACAACCACGAAGTACGGCAATATGATAAGACAATAATTGCAATGGTATCGTTGCTATTAAAGGTAAAAACGCTTCACTTGCATCAGGTATTTCTATGCAATAATCAGCCATTTTTCTAACCTCAACATCTCCCTGAGTAACAATGGCAAGAACAATTCCTTTCCTGGCTTTTACCTCTTGGATGTTGCTGATCACCTTTTCATAAGATGAGTTTTTAGTGGCGATTACAACAACAGGCATTTCTTCGTCAATTAAGGCGATAGGACCATGCTTCATCTCCGCAGCGGGATAACCTTCGGCGTGGATGTATGAGATCTCCTTGAGCTTCAAAGCGCCTTCCAGGGCAACAGGGAAACCGCTTCCTCTTCCAAGGAACAGGCAATTTCTTGAGTCCTTGAATTTCTCAGAAATTTCCATAATCATCTCGTTAGATTGTAGCGCTATCTCTATCTTTTCAGGGATAGTATCCAACTCTGTTAGCAGCTCTACCATTTTAGAACGAGTTATAGTCCCTTTTTGTTGAGCCATATAGAATGCCATTAGCGTAAGCACAGTAACCTGGGCTGTAAAAGCCTTCGTAGAGGCTACGCCGATTTCAGGACCCGCGTGGGTATAAACGCCTGCATCGGTTAGTCTTGGGATAGATGCCCCAACAACATTACATACACCAAAAATAGTTGCTCCTTTTTCTTTGGCCATTTCAATAGCAGCCATTGTATCTGCCGTTTCACCAGATTGAGAAATGGCAATTACTACATCCTTTTCGGTAATAATAGGATTACGATACCTAAATTCAGAAGCATATTCCACTTCAACTGGGATGCGCGCATATTCTTCGATCAGATATTCACCAACCAATCCCGCATGCCATGAAGTGCCGCATGCCACTATAATGATGCGGTCTATGTTCTTTAATTTTTCAGCATATTCCTTAATCCCTCCAAGTTGCACTAGTCCCTCGTTTGGATATATACGTCCACGCATACAGTCTCTGATAGAACGAGATTGCTCAAAGATTTCTTTCAACATGAAATGTTCATAGCCACCTTTTTCAAGCATTTCCAGTTTTAGTTCTAACTCCTGGATGTATGGACTTTGGATAACATTATCCAGACGCTTGATCAATAATTCATCCCGCTTAATAAAAGCAATTTCATTATCGTTTAAATAGATTACATTCTTAGTGTATTCTACAATAGGAGTAGCATCAGAAGCAATGAAGTATTCTCCTTCGCCAACACCGATTACCATCGGACTACCTTTTCTTGCGGCAATTAATTGTTCTGGTTGATCTTCGTCCATCACCACAATTGCATAGGCTCCACTCACCTCATTAAGTGCTAATCTGACAGCTTCTAAAAGATCGGTATTGTCGTTTTTATAAATCTCTTCGATGAGGTGAACCAGGACTTCTGTATCAGTATCACTTTTGAATTCATGACCCCTGGTTAGCAGTTCTTCTTTCAGCGTAGCATAGTTTTCAATAATGCCGTTATGGATAATGGTCAGCTTGCCGTTGTTTGATGTATGAGGATGTGAATTTCTATCAGATGGTGCACCATGTGTTGCCCATCTGGTATGTCCGATACCAATCGTTCCTGATAAGTTCTTTCCTTCAGCAAAGTTTTCAAGCTCCTGTACTTTGCCGGCTTTTTTATAGATGTTTAATCCTGTGTTATTAATTAAGGCAATACCCGCGCTGTCGTAGCCACGGTATTCTAATCTTTTAAGTCCTTTAATGACAATAGGCCAGGCTTCTCTATGGCCGATGTAACCAACTATTCCACACATACAATAGGTTTTTGTTTAGTATAAAAAAATAATCCCCCGAAATTAATTAATCTCGGGGGATTTGACGATATATACAGATATATTTAATTGATCTGTGTATAATAAATGTTTAATCTCAATCTCTTGTCTGTTGGAGCGGCATTTTTCTTGTATGCGTTTATAACAGAGCGTGATGCTGAAGTCACAGGGGGGCTTATGTTGAATTCAGTTAATGAACTAGGAGCTAAGAAAGTTCCGTAGTCTTCAGTTTTACCGTCCAATAAATCCTGTACATAACTTGTAATGGTAAATATATATCTTCTGTTTACAGAATCGAAATAGCCACCGAATAAAAGTTCATTTCCAAGTGCTCTGGGATCTCCGTTGTAGACGCCCTGAATGCTGTTGTCATTATCAGGTACATTAGCTCTTTGTCCAGCTATGTCAAATCTGTATAAAGCAAGGCGCTGTGATGCGCTAAAAGGTAAAGCATCTGAGCCATTGCTTAAGTCGACCACTAATTCTGCTTTATTTACAATGATCTTTGTGTTTGGGCCACCACCGTTTTCCGGTTTTTTAGAATTGGCAAGAAAATCCTTTAAATAAGGGAAAGAAATTTTGTTTTTTAATCCAGCTAAAGCTTGTAAGTAGGTTACACTATAACTAGAATTAGGGTTGTTGTCCTCTACTTGAGTTTTTACATCTCCTATATAGGCATGTTTTATGGTTGCAGTAACAGGACCGGAGTTTCTTCCGATTGGAAAGGCTACCATTGCCGTATCTCTTGCAGTTGTGGTAGTTTTATTTTGTTTTTTATAATAAATTTCAAGTTTGCCCTCTGTGTTATAAAGATCCATGAACATAATTCCACCCTTACCAGCTGTTAAAGTTGGACTTACTTTAAGGCCTTTAAATGATTTAAAGAAGTTATTGGCAGTTGATCTGGTTATAGAATCCAGTTCAATAATATGAGTTTGAATATAGTTCTTGTTCAGGGGAATTCTGATCTGAGGGATTACTGATTTCAGGGTGTCAGGCCCCCCGCTTACAATATCAGTAACTTTAAATTTCGTACTTGGTTTGACTTTTCCAATATAGCTTCCTAATACATTCGCATCATCAGCAGGCCAATCTTTACTAGTCAGGTATGAAGTCTCTTTAGAAATATCATTTGTAAGCTGATTTACCTTAATGGTGAAATTAGAGGTTGTGGTATCTCCATAAAATTGAGGAGCGTATGGCAATACAAGTACAGCAGAGTCAATCGCAGGATCTTTACCAAAATCATAATACGTGTTACCAGGAATTCCCACTGCCATAGAAATACTGGCATTTGTAGTGCCAAAAGTATCGTCATTTAGAAAGCCTAATGGATGTCTAAGTAATCCGACACCAGATGTGGGATCATCCGTAAGAGTTTTTGATTTAACAGTTGTAGTGTCCATCAGTTTACCCTTGATTTCGAACTCGCTATCCAGATCCAATCCGATAGTATTGGAGTCTTTACAAGATGCAAAAAGAAAAAGACCTATCAACATGGTTAATAAGTCTTGTTTTGTAAATTTCATATATGATTTAATAATGCCTTAGTTTATGCTATTGAAGCCAATTCTTCACTTGAAATCTCCTCATACAAAGCATAGAAGTTTTCAAAATTTTCTGTTAAATTATAAGCTAAAGTTGGTTTATTAGAATCTTTAACAAATTTTAACACATTGCTATCTATGTTTTCAGCTGCTAATACAACTGCATCAGAGTAAGTTATCGCTCCAGTGTGTAAAGTGTTGCAGTCTGCATTCTCAAACATTTTAGTGTCATCAGCAGTCATAGAATTCATGATTGCCTTTTTATGCATATCAGCATTTAAAGTTTCAGTGAAGCAGTTCTCATAAATAGAGTAAACAACTTTTGAATTCTTAAAAGTAGGGTCGTTTTTATAAGTAGTCTTGATATAAGCGGGTACCAATGACGTCATCCAGCCATGGCAATGAACAATATCAGGAGCCCATCCTAATTTCTTAACTGTTTCTAATGCGCCTTTACAGAAGAAAATTGTTCTTTCGTCATTATCTGCATAGAACTTGTCTTCTTTGTCCCTAAATACATACTTGCGCTGAAAGTAATCTTCATTGTCAAGGAAGTATACCTGCATACGTGCAGCTGGAATAGAAGCAACTTTAATGATTAATGGGTTGTCATTGTCGTCGATAATGATGTTCATTCCTGACAAACGGATAACTTCGTGCAATCTGTTCCTTCTTTCATTAATATTCCCAAACCTCGGCATCAAAATGCGGATCTCAAATCCTTTATCCTGCATTGCCTGTGGTAATTGACGGGTAATTTCAGAAATCTTTGTGAGTTCAAGGAAAGGCGACATCTCGTGTGTAACAATCAGTAGCTTCGTTTTTGCCATCTCCATATTCTAAATAAAAATTTATGTTAAAGAAAAGATTATCAAGGGGCAAAGGTAAGCAAAATAATAACATTTATCAAGATTATACGCAAGATGTTTTGTTGGGAATGTATAAATAACCAACTTTGCACCCTGAAATTTTATACGCTGGTTTGAAAGTAATAAATACCATAGCGGCATTAAAGTCGTTGCTTGGGCCCATTAAGTTGGACCAACAGAAAGTTGCCTTAGTGCCTACCATGGGCGCCTTGCATAAAGGACATGTATCGCTGATTAACATAGCGCAGCAGCAGGCTGATGTGGTGGTTTGCAGTATATTTGTGAACCCAACGCAGTTTACCGACCCTAAAGATCTGGAGAAATATCCCCGGCCCTTGGAGCATGATATGAAGATGCTTGAAGAAGCTGGTTGCGATGTGGTATTTATGCCTTCCGTAACTGAAATGTATCCTGAGCCAGAGGTATGGCATATAGATCTTGGCCCTGCTGAATTCCTGTTAGAAGGGGAATTTAGAAAGGGACATTATCAGGGGGTGACGCAGATTGTAAAGAAATTATTCGATGCTGTAAATCCTGATGTTGCTTTCTTTGGTCAGAAAGACTTTCAGCAGGTTCTTATGATCAAGAATATGGTTGCGCATTTCAATATGCCGATTCAGATTGTGTCATGTCCGATTATAAGAGAAGATGATGGCCTGGCAATGAGCTCAAGAAATATTCACCTTTCAGCTAAAGACCGGACAAATGCACTTGTATTAAGCAAGGCATTATCTTTTGTGAAAGACAGTTTTTCAGATTGGAGTATCCCGGAATTGGTTGAAAAGGCGAAAGCGATTATCAATGATACTCCGGGTGTAGAGCTTGATTATTTCATTGTTGCTAACGGTGAAACTCTACTGCCAGAAAATGATAAAAGTCATCATGACATTGTTGCCCTTGTTGCAGCAAAGGTTGGTGAGACCCGTCTTATCGATAATATGATACTCAATTGAAAATAGATAAAACTACCCATTCATAAAATTAGTTAACTTTGCAACATGATTATCGAGATATTAAAATCGAAAATACACCGCGTTAGAGTAACACAGGCGGAACTGAATTATGTTGGAAGCATCACCATTGATGAGGATTTAATGGATGCGGCCAATATTATTCCTAACGAGAAAGTACAAATCGTAAACAATAATAATGGCGAGCGGTTTGAGACTTATGTGATCAAAGGAGCTCGCGGTAGTGGTACGGTTTGTTTAAACGGTGCTACAGCTAGAAAAGTTCAGGTAGGTGACATCCTGATTATTATGTCTTACGGTTCTTTGCCTATTGAAGAAGCTAAGAAATATCACCCTATTCTTGTATTCCCTGATGATAACAATCATTTATTGAAATAATTGTTATGCAGCCATAGTAATCTGCTTGATAATATATAAATTTGGCATAACTTATTATTTTACAATATTATTATGCTATTTCAATTAAGTGAAGAACAATTGATGATACAGCAGGCGGCAAGGGATTTCGCGCAGAATGAACTAAAGCCTGGCGTCATCGAGAGAGATGAGCATCAGAAATTTCCAACCGAACAAGTGAAAAAATTGGGCGAACTCGGATTTCTGGGGATGATGGTGTCAGAAAAATATAACGGAAGTGGTCTTGATGCGCTTTCGTATGTTTTGGTAATGGAAGAGCTGTCTAAAATCGATGCCTCAGCTTCTGTTGTAGTCTCTGTGAACAACTCGCTTGTTTGCTACGGTTTAGAATCTTACGGTTCTGAATTTCAAAAAGAAAAATATTTAAAGCCATTGGCTGCCGGAGAAAAGATCGGTGCTTTCTGTTTATCAGAACCTGAAGCTGGCTCCGATGCGACTTCGCAACAAACGACGGCTGAAGATATGGGGGATTATTATCTTTTAAACGGCACGAAAAACTGGATAACAAATGGTGGTACGGCCTCAACTTATCTGGTTATTGCACAAACAGATAAATCTTTAAGGCATAAAGGCATTAATGCTTTTATCGTTGAAAAAGATATGGAAGGTTTTACAGTGGGCCCCAAAGAAAATAAGTTGGGTATTCGTGGCTCTGATACCCATTCTTTGATGTTTAATGATGTTAAGGTTCCGAAGGAGAACCGTATTGGTGAGAATGGTTTTGGTTTTAAGTTTGCGATGAAAACACTTGAAGGAGGTCGTATTGGTATAGCAGCCCAGGCTTTAGGTATCGCTGCAGGTGCTTACGAACTTGCGCTGGAATATGCAAAACAACGCAAATCATTTGGAAAGCCAATTGCTGAACATCAGGCAATTGCTTTTAAGCTGGCTGATATGGCAACACAAATTGAGGCTGCCAGAATGTTGGTTTATAAAGCCGCGTGGTTAAAAGATCAAGGACAGCCTTATACACTTGCGGGTTCTATGGCAAAGCTATATGCGTCTAAAGTGGCAATGGATGTAACTGTTGAAGCAGTTCAGATTCATGGAGGATATGGATTTGTTAAAGAATACCATGTTGAGCGTTTAATGCGCGATGCAAAAATTACTCAGATTTATGAAGGGACCTCTGAAATCCAGAAAATGGTAATCTCAAGAGAGATCATTAGATAGAAAATAAAAATGTAATTAGGGCGGGTATTCAGATTGATCTGGATATCCGCCTTTTATTTTTTGGTTAATCTTTATCCGACCCTGCAATAGCTCCAAAAATTGCTTTTATGATTGCTATTACAATTGCAAGAAATGCTGCCGCCCAGAAATCGTTAACATGAAATCCACTCATGATATTGGATACCAATAAGATCATTAGTACAGAAATAATAAAGGAAACTAGACCAAGGGTTAAAAAATTAACAGGAAATGTAAGTATCCTTAAAATAAACCCTATGGTGGCATTTGCCAGTGCAATTAAGATGGCGGCAATAATTGCAGTTCCGTATCCGTCAATAGATACCCCAGGAACAAGTCGGGCGCCAATAAAAACAACGAGGCCCATGAGTAAGATTTCGATAATTAGTCTCATAATGATTAATTTAGTGATATGAATAGATGTTTATTACAGCATATAACTGTTTTGTTGTTTGCTTGTTTGCTGTTTGGCTGTTCTTCAACAAATAATAAGCCACTTTTGATCGACTTTTCTGCTGACAGTTCTTCAATTGTTTTCAATCATATAGATCGGGTAGGATTAAACCAGCTGCAAGAGTTTGGTGCTGACGACTCTACATTTAAAAGTCTTGTTTCAATTTTGGAAATGCCAGGCGTATTGGACACGACTTTTAAAGAGCATGCTATTAATGGAAAATTCCAGTTAACGGATAGTAATCTTGTTTTTATTCCAGAACGGTCTTTTGTAAAAGGGAGGGAGTATTTAGTGATTACACATTTGAATAGTAAGTTTGGCGATTTGAAAGCTCTGTTAAAAGGAGAGCTTTCCACTGGTGTTCGCCCTTTACAGAAGGCGCTGAGCAGGTGAGGAGTTCTTTAGTGTGCTTGATTTTGCATTAGCACTCATTTATTTCCGTCGCATTGAAATTGAACTAAAGCTGTGTAACGGCTTGACTATACTTCATAGTACATCCATAGTCCTTTTATATTATTTTCATACTAAGTCCATATTTTAATTATAAAACATGGACTTAGTATGGAGTTATCATGGACTTACTATTATGCATTGCCGAAGAAAATATTCAGTCTGTCTCCGTCAAGCCTTGTTTTACCCTCTTTTGGTATTTCCAAAAATATTTCATACATTTGCGCAGTAATAGAGGTAAGAGGGGGCAGAAGTCCCCTTTTTTCTGTTATTGGCAAATTGGTTATGCAGGTAGAAAAAAGAGTGATAGAATTAGTTGAAGAGAAGATTTCGGACAGGCCGGAACTTTTTTTAGTTGAGGTAAAAATGCTACCAAACAATAAGCTTATTATTCATGTTGACGGCGATGAGGGGATTAGTATCCAGGATTGTGCAGCCATTAGCAGACATGTAGGCTTTCATTTGGAAGAGGAAAATACGATTGAGAAAGCGTATAACCTTGAGGTTTCTTCTCCAGGTGTAGGTGAGCCGCTGCGATTGAAAAGACAATATGTTAAAAATATTGGTAGGGAGTTAAGTGTAAAACTAGCTGGTGGTGAGATCAAAGAAGGACAATTGTTAAGTGCTGATGACAACAGCATAACCATTGCTGCCAAGGTTAAAGAAAAAGGTAAGAAAGTTCAGTTGGTTGAAACCAGTATAAACTTTGATAATATAACAGAAACAAAGGTTTTAATTTCATTTAAATAAAAATGAGCAATATTAATTTAATCGATTCATTCCAAGAGTTTAAGGACTTCAAGAACATCGACCGTCCTACAGTGATTAGTGTGCTGGAAGAGGTATTTCGCAGTATGCTGCGGAAAAAGTATGGTACAGACGAGAATTGTGACGTAATTGTTAACCCTGATAACGGAGATTTAGAGATCTGGCGTACTAGAAAAGTTATGGAAGATGGCTTTTCTGAAGACGATGATTTAGAAATTGAATTGGCAGAAGTGAAACAATTAGATGCGGATATGGAAGTTGGTGACGACTACATTGAGCAGATCACTTTGGAAAGCTTTGGCCGCAGGGCTATTTTAGCTGCCCGTCAGACACTGGTTTCTAAAGTACTGGAATTAGAGAAAGACGAAATCTTTAAAAAATATAAGGATAGGGTTGGTGAGATTGTTACCGGTGAGGTTTATCAGGTTTGGAAAAAAGAAACTTTGGTTCTTGACGATGAAGGTAATGAGTTGATGATGCCGAAAACAGAACAGATTCCCGCTGATTATTTCAAGAAAGGGGATTCTGTACGTGCGGTGATTTTGAAAGTTGATATGGTTAATGCAACTCCGAAGATTATCATTTCAAGGATTGCTCCTGAGTTCTTACAGCGCTTATTTGAAATCGAGGTTCCTGAGATTTTCGACGGTTTAATTACAATTAAGAAAATTGTTCGTGAACCAGGAGAGCGTGCTAAGGTTGCCGTTGAGTCTTATGATGACAGAATTGATCCGGTAGGAGCTTGTGTTGGTATGAAAGGTTCACGTATCCATGGTATTGTTAGAGAGCTTAAAAACGAGAATATTGATGTAATTAACTTTACAAACAACATCTCACTATATATTACAAGGGCATTAAGCCCGGCAAAAATCACATCTATTAAATTAGATGATGAGACTAAACATGCTTCAGTTTATTTGAAACCAGATCAGGTTTCATTGGCAATTGGACGTGGTGGACATAATATTAAACTTGCTGGTAAATTGACAGGTTATGAAATTGATGTTTACCGCGAAGCAGGTGAAGAAGATGAAGATGTGGATATCGAAGAATTTTCGGATGAAATCGATAGCTGGATCATTGATGAGCTAAAGTCGATTGGTTGTGATACAGCTAAGAGTGTATTAGCACTTTCTGTTGATGAGTTGGTGAAACGTACCGATTTAGAAGAGGAGACCATCAAAGAAGTTATGAGTATATTAAAATCAGAGTTTGAATAAAACAAATGACATACTCATGAAATAAAGAAGAATAAACGTTACTTTTGTATAAGAATTAAGAAAAAAATAGGATATCAATGTCAGACGACAAACCAATAATTTTATTTAAAGCAGTTAAGGAACTTAACGTAGGCATTGCTACGGCCGTTGAGTTTTTAGAAAAGAAAGGCTTTTCTGTTGAGAATAAACCCACTACTAAGCTCTCCCGCGACATGTATAACGCATTGTTGAAAGAGTTTCAGGGCGATAAGATCGTAAAAGAAGAAGCCAATCAGATTGTTATTGGTAAAATTCGTCGTGATGAGCCTGAAGTAGTTGATAAAGTTGCTGAGGCACCTAAAAAGAATGTTGATTTTGAAAATGAGGGGATTTTAGTTAAAAACCTTCATTCTTATACACCTCCTGCTGAGAAGGCAGTAGCTGAAACCCCTGCTCCTGAGAAGGAAGAAGAGAAAGTTGATGAAGGTTCTTTACCTGGTGTGAAGATAGTAGGAAAGATCAATCTTGATGATTTAAATGCTAAAACACGCCCTGTTAAGAGAGAGGAAGCTCCTGCACCGGAACCTAAGGCTGAAACGCCTGTAGCTCCTGTAGCTCCGGTTGAAAAAGTACCTGAGCCGGTTAAGGAAGTAGAGAAGCCGGTTGAACAGCCTGTTGCAGAAATAAAACCTGAACCTGTTAAGCCTGTGGAAACACCTAAAGCCGAGGAGCAGCCAAAACCAGTTGTTGAGGCACCAGTGGTTAAAGCTCCTGAACCTGTAGTTGCGCCAAAAGTAACTCCTGAACCTCCTAAAGTTGAAAAACCTGAAGAAACTGAAGTGATCAAAGCACGTTCGGTAAAATTATCAGGACCAAACATCATCGGAAAAATTACCTTGCCGGTAACACCTGATCGTAAATCACAGCCTGTAGCTTCTTCAGGAGAAAGTGCTGATGCGAAAAGAAAACGTAAACGCAAGAAAACTCCTGGTGGACATCCTGGTCAGCAGCAGCAACATAGTGGTCAGAATCAGGGTCAAGGACAAGCGCCAGCACAAGGCGGACAACCAGGTGCTGCTAAACCTGCACCAACTTTTACTAACAGGCCAGATTTTAGAAACAATACTAATAATACAGCCAACAGGCCTAACTTTAGGAACAATAAACCAGGAGGACATTCTTCCGGACCAAAAGAAGAGCCTACGGAAAAAGAAATACAAGATCAGATTAAAGCAACACTTGCACGTTTAAGTGGAGCAGGTAAATCTGGTAAATTTGCTCAACGTGCTAAATTACGTCGTCAGAAACGTGATGATGTGGCTCATTCAGCTGATGAGGCAGCAATGGAGCAAGAGTTACAATCACGTGTACTTAAGGTTACTGAGTTTGTAACGGCAAATGAGCTGGCAACCATGATGGATGAGCCGGTTACAAAAATTATCGCGACTTGTATGAGTCTGGGTATGTTTGTTTCGATCAACCAACGTTTGGATGCTGAAACATTAACTATTGTTGCTGATGAGTTTGGTTACGAAATTCAATTCGTTAAACCGGATGATGAAAGTGACATCCTTATTGAAGAGGAAGATTCTGAAGAGGATTTATTACCAAGAGCTCCAGTTGTTACCATCATGGGACACGTGGATCATGGTAAAACATCACTACTAGATTATATTCGTAAAGCGAATGTGGTAGCTGGTGAGGCCGGTGGTATTACACAGCACATTGGTGCTTATATGGTAACTACTGCGACAGGTAAAAAAGTTACTTTCCTGGATACTCCGGGTCACGAGGCCTTTACGGCGATGCGTGCTCGTGGTGCGAAGGTTGCGGATATTGCAATTATTGTGGTTGCTGCTGACGATGCTGTGATGCCTCAGACAAAAGAGGCTATTAATCACGCGCAAGCAGCGGGCGTTCCGTTGGTATTTGCTTTCACAAAAATTGATAAACCAGGTGCAAACTCTGATAAAATACGCGAACAACTATCAATTATGAATATCCTGGTTGAGGATTGGGGAGGTAACTTCCAGTCTCAGGAGATTTCTGGTAAGAGTGGTTTGAACGTGGACTTACTTTTAGAAAAAGTTTTATTAGAGGCTGAATTACTTGACCTTAAAGCTAATCCGAACAAACGTGCTACAGGTAGTGTAATTGAAGCTACACTTGATAAAGGACGTGGTATTGTAACTACTGTTTTAGTACAAGCAGGTACTTTAAAGGTAGGTGACCCTATCCTTGCTGGTAGCTATAGTGGTAAAGTAAAAGCGTTATTTAATGAACGTGGTCAAAAGGTAGATAAAGCAGGACCATCGGTGCCTGTACAGGTATTGGGTATGCAAGGTGCACCTACTGCAGGTGATAGATTTAATGCGTTGGAGAGTGAAGTTGAAGCCAGAGATATTGCAAACAAACGTTTACAATTGATGCGTGAGCAAGGACTTCGTACTCAGAAACACATTACTTTGGATGAGATCGGTCGTCGTTTAGCTATCGGTAACTTTAAAGAGCTTAATTTGATCGTTAAAGGTGACGTGGATGGTTCTATTGAAGCACTATCTGATTCATTACTGAAACTTTCTACTCAAGAGATACAGATCAATATCATTGCTAAGGCGGTGGGTCAGATCTCAGAATCTGATGTATTGTTAGCTTCTGCATCTGATGCGATTATTATTGGTTTCCAGGTACGTCCTTCCCCTGGTGCACGTAAATTGGCTGAAGCGGAGCAGATTGACATTCGTTTATATTCTATCATCTATGATGCGATCAATGAGATCAAAGCTGCGATGGAGGGTATGTTGGCTCCTGAGTTTGAAGAGAAAATTACTGCGAACGTTGAGATTAGAGATACCTTTAAAATTACTAAGGTTGGTACAATTGCCGGCTGTATGGTATTAGATGGTACAATTACCCGTAACAGTAAGATCCGTATTGTTAGAGATGGTGTGGTAATTTACACTGGTGAACTAGCTTCTTTGAAACGTTACAAAGATGATGTGAAAGAAGTGTCAAGAGGTTACGAGTGTGGATTGAACATACAGAACTTTAACAATATTGAAGTAGGTGACATTGTTGAAGCTTACGAACAAGTTGAGGTGAAAAGGAAGTTGTAAAACTTTATACAATTATATTGTAAAGCGCATTGGAGAAATTAATCTTCAATGCGTTTTTTGTTATACATTTTTCTAGCTTTGAGGTAAAAAAGTATAAAGTTATAGTTGAAAGAATTATATCTCTTTTTTATAACTGACAACCATATTTTTCAAATAATGAATATAAAAAGGAGTATAACCAAAAGAGTAAATAAACTTTTTGGCTTAAATAAAACGAAGCCACTTGAGAAGCCTATCAGAAATTTATATAAGACTAACTATGATAAGAATGTATTGATATGTTATATAATAAAACCTTTTAGAGAGCCTAATGATTTTGCACATCAAAACTATATGACAGCTCATATCGTTGCTGAAAGCTTTTCTGAGCTTGGGTATAATGTTGATGTTGTGGACTACCAGGGAGGTTTCGATATAGATTATGAGTATTACTCCGTGATTTTCGGATTTGGTCGGAATTTCGAACAATCCTTTCATAGTAAGAAGAGAGAGATTCCAAGGATTCATTTTATAACTGGTGCGCATCCGGATTTACAGAATGCGATGAGTTTGCAAAGTGTAAATGATTTTTATAAGACATCTGGTTTATGGTTGCCGGAGCAAGGTAATATACTTTATGACAATTGCTATTATTCAACTTTTAATTCTGATTTTTCAATCATTTTAGCGCATGGCTTTATATTCGAGGATCATAAATCTAGAGTCAAAAGAAGATTACATTCTTTAAATAATAACATTTTAGGAGTGTTTAAGGACTTTAAACCGAAACAAGGGCGTAGTAACAGCTTTTTATTTCTAAGCGGTTCTCGTTTGGTTACGAAAGGAATATCGATACTACTTGAAGTAGCAAAAGAACGGAAGGATTTGAATTTTTATGTTGTTGTATTAGGTCTTGATGGAGAATTAAGGAGTTATTATCATGACCTATTATATGAGAGTCCCAATGTGTTTTTACGTCAAAATCTTCAAATGAATTCAGAGGAGATGAAACAGATTGTTGAAGATTGTAGTTATTGTATTGCACCAAGTTATACAGATGGGCTTCCTGGTGGTACTATAGAGCCTATGAGTGCTGGTTTAGTACCTATTGTAAGTAAATACTGTGGCTTTCCTGTAGAGAACTTTATTTTCGAAATGGAGGAATTATCTGCATTTGGTTTAAATGAAGCGATTAATCGTGCATTAGGCATGGATGATATGACTTATTTAAAGTCTAGTAATGAAGTTAAAGCATATGCTATAGAAAGTTACTCTGCTTCTAATGTGAAGCAGAGTCTATTGAAAATCTTACAGACGGAGCTTTTATAAGTTGTTTTGTGAGGATGGGCTTTTGAATTTACTTTTAATCCATCTTTTGAATTGTTTTTTTGGATGATTATGTTCCTTCCATTTCTCTTCTAATTTAAACTCATGTTTAGCAATTGCATAGTCGGCACCAGTGTCTGAAATCATGTCTTTTGGAAATGTAATTTCATCTATTTCTCCGAGTAGGATATTTGCAGATCTATCATTCGGATTCGTTGAATGTGTGGCGTCTGCTCTAAATCCAATATTGGTAATTAGGCTTACATTGGGGCAAACAGAAAGACCGTTATTTAAATAATTATGAATCGCCAATTGGTAATCCCATGTATCTATTTCACCCTTTTTAACACCATTAAACGCAATCATCCAGCTGTCAACAATAAAAGGATCGGAAAATATTTTGAAGAGTTGTTCTCGCATTTCTTCTTCTGTATGCCTACTAAGATTTTTGTCATAGTCCTGCCAAACTCTTCTCCAGCTTGCCCATCCCCAAACCTCTGTTCTTCTTGAAAAGAAAACGCTTGCTTCTCCCCACTTGGTTCCAAAATGTAAATTACATCCAGTAATGTGTCTGATACGTGTATCAAATCGATACTTTTCAAGTAAAGTGTCGCAATATTTAAAAAAGCTCTTTGAGGGTAGACAGTCATCTTCAAGGATAATTCCTTCTTCTTCTTGGTCAAAGAACCAGGTAACTGCGGATGCGACGGCTTCTTTGCAACCCAAATTTTCATTTCTATAAAGCGTTTTTACTTCACATGGCCAGTCAATATTATTCACGACAGCAATTGCTTGTTGGCAAAGATCTAGCTCACCTAATCTATTAGTTCTTGGACCATCAGCTGCAATATACAATTTAGGAGGTTTTGCATTTCTAATTTCCTCAAACACAGCTTTTGTCGTGTCAGGTCTATTAAATATTAAAAATAATACAGGAGATTTGGTACAGTAGTCTTTCATTATGTCGTGAAGATACAATGAATAATGTAAAATATATTGGAAATGCAGAGTATTTGTTAGCTATTAGATTAGTTCTGTTGGTCGAAGTGAGACTAAATCGTATACTTGCAGACTGCGTTTATGTTCGAGTAGTAAAATAAGATAATCCTATTAAAGAATTTTATGAAGAGTAAAATTACCGGTGGTGCAACGGAATTGGCATTTACTGCCAAGGTATTAAATAAATACGATGTAAAGTATTATAGATGTTTGGATACCGGATTTATTCAGACAGAGGATCCATTTTGGTTAAAAGAAGCTTATTCTTCTGCCATTACTAAATTGGATATTGGCTTGATTTCCAGAAATGAGGAATTAAGAAATAAGACTTTAAAATTGATTCAAACCTATTTTTCCCAGGACAAAAGGTTTTTGGATTATGCAGGGGGATATGGAATGTTTACTCGTATGATGAGAGATAAAGGATTGGACTTTTATCATCATGACATTTATTGTGAGAATTTATTTGCTAAGTATTTTGAATTATCTGACTGTATACAGCAGAAAGATTTTGAGGTAATAACGGCTTTCGAGGTATTTGAACATTTAGTAAATCCAATAGAAGAAATAGGCCGTATTGGAGATTATGGAGATAGTATCTTTTTTACTACTGTATTACAGCCCATGGAACTAGAGAGTATTTCTGATTGGTGGTACATCTCGAAAGAAACCGGGCAGCACATTGCTTTTTACACAGCTACTGCTCTTGAACATACTGCCAAAAGATTAGGGTATCATTTTTGGACTGATGGAATTAGTACACATCTTTTTACTAAGAAACTTTTAAATGGAAACCCGTTTATCGACTATAAGAAAGAGCCCTATTTGATTAGAACTATGAAGAGGAAACTCTCTCGTTTTGAAAGAAAAAATAATCCATGTAACAGAGAGTCATTGCTTCAAAGGGATTTTGATTATATTAAATCGAAATTATAGGGAGTTCTATTGAACCAGCTCTTTGTACAAATCAGTTGTTGCCTTCACGCATTTATCAAGTGTATATGATTGTAGTTTTAAAGCCCCAGAAGTAATTAAATCATTTTTTAGATCTTTATTCTCTTGTATTAGGGTTACCTGCTCTATAAGCGAATGTTTGGACTCAGCATCGAAATAAAGTGCTGCATCACCGGCGATTTCTGGAAAGCAGCTACAATTACTTAAAAGCACAGGGCAATTATTTTTGAATGCTTCAAGTATAGGAATACCAAAACCTTCATATTTGGAAGGAAAAATAAAACAAATGGCATTTTTATACAACGTATTAAGTTGCTTGTCTGTAGCAGCTAATTGAATGGTCTTCTTTAAGATATTATGCTCTGAAAGTAACTTGATTTCTTCCTCAGAAAAAGCCCCGCCAGCAACGACTAAATATAGAGTGTTATCTGTTTTAATAAGTTGAGCAAAAGCTTCCATCAGTAGGGAAAAGTTTTTGTAGCCCCCTCTGTTCCCTACAAATAGAATATACCTTTCAGGAAGATTTTCTACGATTTCGTAATCTAAATCATTACTGTTTATGCCATGAGGGATAACTTTTATCTTTTCTTCTGCTATACCAAGATACTTAATAATGTCAAGCTTTGTTGTTTCTGATATGGCAATAATTTTGTCTGCGGTATTAGCTAGAATCCTCTTCTGCTCTACAATTGGATCATCTATAGGGAAAAATTGAGGAAAACGTTCATGAATCATATCATGAATTGTAATTACCAAAGGTTTTTTTAGGTAGGAGAGATAATACGTATCATAATAGGTAGGATGGAATACGTCATAATTTCCTTGTTTTATCAAATGTTTAGAATATTTTTTATTTTTTTGATAAATTCCAGATTTTTTTCTTGTCAGTAGTTTGAAGATGCTCTTTCTGAGTGAAGATGAATCATCTTTATAATAATAGTTTATAGAGTAGAGTAATTTGCAGGTAACTGTTAATTCCCTGCTTGTCTCACAATTTTCTATGATATTAGTAAAGTATCTAGATATGCCACCATAAACCTGAAGACTAAATATTTGATGGTCAAAGAGGACTTTTATCATTACTTTTGCTGGAATCTATTAAAAGGAATAAATGCTTAACATTTCCCCAAAAATATCAATTATAACTGTTAATTATAATAATAAGACAGGATTAGCTAAAACTATTCAATCTGTGGTCAATCAATCATACTCCAATATCGAGTATATTGTAATTGATGGAGGCTCTGCGGATGGTAGTAAGGGCGTAATTAAAGCTCAGGAGCGCAAAATAGCTTATTGGATTAGTGAGGCTGACAGTGGGATTTATAACGCGATGAACAAAGGAATTAAGGATTCTACGGGAGAATATCTGTTGTTTATCAATAGTGGGGATGTTTTGGTCAATGAAAACATAATTCAGGAGGTGGTTGACCTTGGTTTAACAGCCGATCTGGTTTATGGGAATTTAGTTTTCGTGAATGGAGATAAGCGAAGAGAATGGTTTCCTACATCTGAATTGACATTTAATGTGTTCTTCAGAGAAAGCATACCTCATCCATCAACATTTATTAAAAGAACACTTTTCGATACAGTTGGGCTTTATAATGAGCATTATGCTATTGTGTCTGACTGGGAGTTCTTTGTGTTGGCAGTTTGCAAATTTAATTGCTCTTTCAAGCATATTGATAAATTTATTGCGCTATTCAATGAAGATGGGATTAGTTCTGGAGCAGACAACTATACAGCAATGAAGAAAGAGCGGGATAAGGTCATGAAAGAGCACTTTCCTCTCTTAATTAAGGACTATGAGGCTTTTGAAAAACTAGAGAAAGAAATGAAAAAAATCGAGTACTTTATTAATGCACGTGTTTTTGTAAAGAAGATGCTTAAGTCTATGAAGTTAGGGCCGAAGTGTTTTTAAGGAATTTATACTCTTACTTTTTGTTCAATTTTCTTCTTAGGTTCAAGGATTTTATTAAGCAGCTAAGAAATAAGAGGCGATTTTGTATCTGCTCGTAAAAGGCTTTAAATTTCTTAATGTTGCTGAGGCTTGTTTCGGCCATTAAGTGCTTATAAGTGTTAATTAATTCTTGTTTATTAAGATTAAGCGCAACATCTTTCTGATCATGCGTTAAATGCTTTGATTGTTGAATGAATTGCTTCATTCTGTTTCTCAGATAGCCTTCGCCTTCTTTAATTTTTGTGTCTTGCTGAGAAGCGCTAATGGAATGTGCCCTTACCAGCGCTAATGCTTCTGGATTATCCAAGTGTTCAAAACAATAATTATTTATGGCACATCTAAACCACAGGTCCCAGTCTTCCAAATAATCCATATGTTCTACAAAACCTTCTATTGTATTTAAAATTTCTCGCTTAAAAACTGGATTTTGAATTACTATTGGATTATTTTTTACAAGCTTAAGGACTAGTTCAAAGCCTTGTCCCTTCACTTCTTTACGCGTGCTGGTGTTGCTTAGGCTAAGGTCTGTGAAAAGTATATCTGGATGGTCCGTATGAAAGTAACGAGTGCGTACATTGACGAGATCAGCGTTTGGATGATTCTCGAGGAAATCAACTTGTATGTGTATTTTTGCGGTTGATACCAGATCGTCTGCATCAAGAAACTGGACGTATTTTCCTCGAATATGTTTCAGGCCTGTATTCCTTGCAACGGAGACACCACTATTTACCTGCCGCAAGTAAATAAAGCGGGAATCTTCCTGTACGAATTTGCTAACAACTATGCTTGTGTTATCTGTAGACCCATCATCGATAATTATAGCTTCCCAGTTCGCATATTGTTGGTTTTGAAGGCAGGATAAGGTTTCTGCTATCAAATGACCATAATTGTATGTAGGAATAATGATGGATATTATGGGACTAGTCATCTATAGGAGTTATTTCTTAAAAAGCTTTTGCTTCAACTTTTTAAATAAGGATTTCTTTTGCGAGTTATTTTTCGTGGTGTAATAATTAGGTAATGTAATGTACTGCTCATACTCATTGTTTTTTAATACTTCATGATACTTGATGAGCAATGGCTTGATATCTGGGCGCATTTCAAGATTAAATAATGCCCATTTAGAAATACCTAAGGGATTGTTATAATCCCAACCACTAAAGTGGAAAAAAGAAAGGCGACTAGTCTTATTCACCATAAATACACCTTCTTTCAGTATGATGGTACGCTCGTGTAAATTCCAGTAAGCAACATTTAACCCTTGATTTTGTTCGATATGGGCGTTTTTAAAATAAAGAGGGACAAAGTTGAGCCAAAGTTGCTCGCCATAGTATCCTCTTTTAAAATCGTATATACATTCCAGTACAGACCGTTCTCTAAGCCAGTTGATGTATTTATCTGTTTCTGCCGATTTTTTGAGCTTAAAAAATCCCCCGTTAAACAGACCTGCATTTAGCACTTCCAGTTCTTGCCTTTTCATTTCGATTGGCGGTGGGGTGGTAAAATGAGGGGTAAAAATAATATCATGCTCATTGAGGACACTTTCTGGCAAAGGACCAAAAAACAGCATGTCCGAATCTCCAAAGATAACTTGCGTTATTCCCGGTTTGTTAAGTAGATGTTTGGCAAATAAAACTTTTGCACTATTTGCCAGTTGCATCGGATTGTAGTTTTGAGTAATAAAATCAAATTCTTCTGCCGCTAATTCATGCAGTTGAAGAATGGGATATTTACTCATCAATTTATTTTGAGCTATAGTTTCTGGCGTTAAATAATCAGTGAGGCAAATGCAGACTTCAAATTCCGGATGTTGTTGTTTTACTGAATCTAATAAAGAAACTGCAAATGGGAGGTAATTGGTCGTTGCAATGGTGAAAAATAGCGTCATAGTTAAAATAGCTGATCTAATTTGTAATAACAAGATTTCTGGTCATAGCCGGATTCAAACGCTTCTTTCGCAAATAAGGTCTGTTCTTGATAGATTTCACGCTGCTGAAGTAGGCTAGTGATATGTCTGCTAAATTCTTCAGGTTCATCACTTACAAGGCATCCATTATTATTTTTATTAATAAGGCCATCCACACCTCTGGTATTACAAACTACAGGTAAGTGGTAGGAAAGCGCTTCTATAACCTTTATTTTTGTGCCTGTGCCTGATAGCATTGGGCATATTGCTACTTTGGTCTGATGGTAATAAGTCGTGAGCTCCTCAGCAAATGGAATAAGGGTGATATTTGGATGGTTTCTTTTAATTGATGCTGTGATTTGTCCTATAATACAGATGCTTAAAGATTGGGGTAAAAGTGGGTATACCTTTGATATGAACCAATTGGCGGCTTCTATATTATGAGGATTTTTACTCGCTATGTAGATGAGATCAAACTTCCGGTCTGCGACTGGAATCGAACTAGGAGAGGGGGCTTCAATCATCATAGGGGCCATGATAACCTCATTCTTACAAAATTGGCTAAAAAGATATTGCTCTTCTACGGAAATGGCTAGTACTTTATTGAAAAGAGAGAGTCTTCTAATTTCTTCTTTAAAAGAGGCGCCAATATCGAATTTATCTTGATTCTGAGCGGTTAAAAAATCATGTGTATCTAGTATCGTTTGTGCGTTTGTAATGTGCTTGTTGTTTTCAATTAAAGATGCCCAACTTGCATAGTTTAAAAACACATAGTCGTAATGGTTGTTTTTGATGATTTTGTTAAACGCTTTTTGTAAGCGGTAAGTAACTAACTCTGGGAAATTTACCGGGAGTATCCCCCATCTATTTTGATAAAAGAAATTTGGTAGCTTATAGCAAAAAAAATAGTAAAGCAAATTCTTCTTAGATGCCTTTCTGGGGAGTACCCAGGTGTTGTGTGCCAATCCGCTGTTTTCAAAATCAATGATGTCTTGGTTATTCCATTCTCCCCAATAATATTCACTTACAAAATCGACCTGATAACCTCTGGACTTAAAATAACGGAGGAAGCTTAGTGCACGGATCTTGTTGCCCGCATTTTTTTTTAATGGGTTATCGGGCATGAAGAATAGAATCTTTTTCATACTATTCTTCGAAGGTTTGCATGTCTATTAATCTCCGGTACAAACCGTCGTTTTTCATTAATTCATGGTGTGTCCCATGCTCTATTACAGTGCCTTTTTCAAGGACAATGATCTCATCAGCATTCTGTATAGTTGATAAACGATGGGCTATAATTAATGAGGTGCGGTTTTCCATTAATTTATAAAGTGCGTCCTGCACCAATTTTTCTGATTCGGTGTCAAGAGCCGAGGTAGCTTCATCCAATAACATAATAGGAGGATTGCCTAATACCGCTCTGGCAATACATAATCTTTGTTTTTGTCCACCAGACAAACGAATCCCTCTGTCGCCTACAAATGTATGATAGCCATTTTCAGCTTCAATAATGAAGTCATGTGCATTTGCAATTTTTGCGGCAGCTGTAACCTCTTCTAAAGTGGCATTGGGTTTGGCAAACGCAATATTGTTAAATATGGTATCATTAAACAGAATTGATTCTTGATTCACAAAACCCATTTGATTCCTTAGAGAGTTAGTATTAACATCTTTAACATTTATTCCGTCAATATAGATGTTCCCTTGTTGGGGATCAGTAAATCTAGGTACAAGATCCATTAATGTTGATTTACCACCTCCAGAGGGGCCTACTAAAGCAATTGTCTTACCTTTCGGGATCTCTATGTTTACTCGATTTAGCACTTGTCGTTCGCCGTAGGCAAAGGAAACATCTTTAAATGTGATTGCGTTTTGAAAAGAACTTATAGTGATAGCATTGGGTTTATCAATCAATTCCGGTTTAGTGTCTATAAGATCTAAAACTCGTTTGCCTGCAGCAAGGCCAGTATGGATAGCACTAAAAGCGTCTGTTAAAGCTTTTGCAGGGCGCATAACCTGGGAAAATATGGCAATATAAGCTATAAACTCTGCAGAGGTTAAAGTAGATTCGCCTGACAAGACTAATGAACCCCCAAAATATACAATTCCAGCCACCATCATGACACCTAAAAATTCAGATACAGGAGAGGCAAGTTGTTGTCTACGTACCATTTTTCTTGTAATATTTGAATAGTTTATATTTTCCTGATGAAATCTGTTTTTAACAAATTCTGTGGCATTAAAAGCTTTAATAATTTTGACGCCTGATAAAGCTTCGTCCAGATAGCCAAGCATAATCGCAAATGTCTCATGTGCTTTGGTGGCCTGTTGTCTTAAACGTTTTACTATTTTGGCGATGATGAATCCTGATAATGGAATGACTAATAAAGAAAAGAAAGTTAATTTAGCTGAGATGGTAAAAAGAAGGATAACATATACGATTAATGTAACTGGTTCCTTGAATATCACTTGTAAAGTATTGGTGACAGTAAATTGAACCACTTGAACATCGGAGGAAACTTTAGCAATAATATCGCCTTTACGTTGGCTGTTAAAGAAACCAATATGGAGGCTCATCACATTATCAAATACAGTTTTTCGTAGTTTTAGTAAAGTATGGATACGTAAGTCCTCCATTATTCTGTTGGAGAAGTATTTGAAAATGTTAGAAAATAATACAGAGATTACTATGACTATGCAGACGAACTTTAATGCGCCCTGTTTGCCATAATTAGCTATAGAATAATCTGTAATTTCCTTGAAGCGGGCCATAATATCCCACCATGATTTTTCTTCTAATGGAAGTGTTTTAGCCACTTTCGCTCCCGCCGAAGCATTATCACTATTAAACAAAGTATCTAATAAAGGAGCTAGTAAAGCTAGGTTTAAGGTGTTAAAAAGTATATAAAGAAGGGTTGCAACAATATAGGGTATTGCGAATTTTTCTATAGGTTTGGCGTAGGATAATAATCGAAGATAGTCTTTCATTAAAAATTTTAAAATTTTTCAAAGGTAAGCATTTGAGACCATCTTTTAGATCAATATTATTAATGCATGTCTGATAGTGTTTTGTATAGTTTGAGATATGATTTTGCAGTCTCATCCCAGCTGAAATGAGCCGCTCGTTCCTTTGCTTTTTGAGTCATATTTCCTGAACTGAAATCTATTAGTCCTTTTTTTAACACTTCTTGCATGCTTTCGGCTTCAAAATCATCAAAATAGTAGGCTGCATCAGCACCAATTTCGGGAAGGGAGGTGTGATTGGACAGAAAAATGGCTTTTCCATAATACATAGCTTCAATTACGGGAAGGCCAAACCCCTCTGCTATGGAGGGGAATAAGAAAGCTTCACAGTTTTTGTAATACCAGCTTCGCTCTTGGTTGGAAATAGAACCGAGAATTTTAACACGATCACTAACATCGTGTTTTTTTGCTTCTTCTATAATTTTATTGAGATATTCTTGAGAACTTAGGTTTCCAGCAATTATCAGCTCATAGTTATTATCTTGTAATAAAGCTGGAAGAACATGAAAATTTTTCTTAGGTAACACTGTTCCTATTGTAAATAAAAAAGGTTTTATGGGATTGTATTTTGGAGTATCAAAAGATGGATAGTCTTTAACAGTGCAACCATTATATATTACTAGTAGAGGTTTACCTTGGGTTTCAAATGCAGTTTGTACTTGCTTTGCAACAAAATTGGAAATGCAAACAATTATTGACGCTCTATCTATACGTGATTGTATCTGTCTAAGGTGTTTTTTTATTTTTGAAGGACGATCTTTTTTTTCGATCATAAAATTAAGATCGTGAATTGTTAAGATCATTTTAGTCCTGGATGATGTAGGAAGATATCTTGATACTTGGTTGCTAGAATGCCATACATCAAATTTTGAAGCTCCTGGAACGAAAATCTTATGCCAAGCCTTTTGAATTTTATAGTGTGCATCCTTTCCAAATATGTTTTTTTCAGAAGAAGGAATATAGGCGGTTATTTCCTGATTTGGGTACGAATTATCTATAAGTGCTTGTCCTAGGTCAGTACAAAATGTATGTAGTCCGGTATTTGGATATTTCAACCGCTCGCAATCGAATAAGATTTTAGTCATGGTATTTTAGTATTAAGATCATTTAACAATCTTATAGTTACGGTATTCAAACAGTCTAAGTCCGGTAAGGTCTTCGATTTTTTGTAGAACTTTTCTTTTAAGACTCATTTTTTGCTTTAACTGCTCCAAATCTTTAGCAAATTTCCAATTGGTTGCAGTAATGCGGTTTTGAATAACTTTAGGATGGGTGCCTTTGAATTTGAGTAATCGATCCGCATTTTCCATGGCAAAGGTTCCCTCGATGGGAAAATGTTGTTCCACCCATTCTTGGGTTTGATAGAATTGGTTGAAATTTCTGGCTTTCCCATACAGGGCCTTTGGGGTTTTTACCCACCCATAATGGTACACGAAAGCGTCAATTAACTTTACTTTTAGTTTTTTACCATTAATTCTGAAACCTTGTGCGTCTTTATAAGACTTGATGTCTGGTAGATTTTTTAGTACGCGTATTTCTCGTCTATACCAACGTCTGGACTCCGCATAGTAATCGTAGGAGCCATAAAAGTGTGTGTATTTTAAAAGTAAGCCTTCTATTTCTTGATCATCTAGAGTATCTCTCATTTCCTGTCTAATCACATCATGGTACTTTTCATGTATGCATTCATCACCTTGTATATAAATCATCCAATTAGTATCGGGTGAAATTGCTTTAATGGCTTTGTTCGTTTCTTCTGCAAAGGCTTGTCCACCTACCTGTAGTGAGTCATTCCAAATCGTATCGATTATTTTGATTTTATCAGGCGAAATTGATTTGATTAGTTCTGAAGTGTCATCTGTAGAATTGCCTAATGCAACAACAAACTCGTCGCACAAAGGTAAAACTGAACGAATGGCTTCGGCTATTGGGTAATCATTTATTATCGCATTTCTGATAAAGGTAAAGCCGGTGACTTTCATTGGATGGCTTGGTTTTCTATTAGGCATTTTCGATATTGAATCAAGTGTTTTTGGAGAAAGCGTTTAATAAATGTTGAATAAAATGTATTTCTTTGTAGCAAAGATAATTTAATTGATGCAAAACGAAGATTCTCTTATAAAAGGAATGCAGGAAAGGAGCTTCACAGCCTTGGCAAGGGCTATTACCATCGTTGAAAATGATATCCCGCCAGCAGCTCAATTATTAAGAAAAATTTCGGTGGAGAGAAAGGTTCCAGTGATCGGAATTACCGGGCCTCCGGGTGCAGGTAAAAGTACTTTGGTAAATGCAATTACAAGTCATTTTTCAAATGAAGGTAAAAGGATTGCCATTCTTGCGGTTGACCCAACATCCCCGTTTAACTTTGGTTCATTATTGGGCGACAGGATCAGGATGTCCCAGCAATTTAATAACCCAAATGTTTATATCAGATCGCTTGCAACCCGTGGTGCTCTTGGTGGGATATCTGCAAAAACAATTGAGATTGTAGATGTGATGAAGTCAGCAGAATTTGACTTGATTCTTGTAGAAACAGTAGGTGTTGGACAGTCGGAAGTAGAGATTGCTGGATTGGCCGATAAAACGGTTGTTGTTCTTGTACCAGAATCCGGAGATGAAATTCAACATATAAAATCAGGATTGATGGAGGTTGCGCAAGGGTTTGTGGTGAATAAGGCTGACAGAGAAGGGGCTGATTCGTTTGCCAACAATCTAAAGAAATTGGTTCATCAGCAACATCAGCATATTCCAATTTTTAAAACTGTAGCAGATAAAAACGAAGGTGTTATAGAATTGTGTAACTGGTTGCTTGAGCCCATAATGATTGAAAACAAGCGTAAATCATTTTTGCTTGCGGAAAAGGCATTTAAAATTATCCAGCATAATCGTATGAAAGATGTTGACAAACAAAAACTACATCATGCAATTAGCTTAGCAATGGAGAATGTCGATTTTAATATTTATCGTTTTACTGATGACTGGGCTTGATATGGCGTCTCTTAGCGATAGATTGTTTGTTGTCTTAAAAATAGGACTTGTTTGTATGACTGATTAGGACAATAATCAAAGTTACCCTGACCATTTGACGAAAAAAGAAAACATTCATGAAGTGTATTTTGAACACCATTTGATTCAGCGCCTTATTCAATGAAGTTTTAAAATGATAGGTAATAATTGCTTTAAATACGATAAAATAGTCTTGAGAGCTATAATTGTGGTTATTTAACGATGGGTTTTGAAGTTTGGAACGGTGTTTGTACAACTGTTTTGAGAATTTAAAAATTTGTTTAATTTTGCTACACAAAAAAATTATACATTTCTTAGATTTGTTTAACCTTAAAAAAGAAAATTATGAATTATTCTACTTTAAAAAAGGGTCTAGCAGCCTCTTTTGTAGCGTTATTAGGAGTTACGACTCTTGCTGAAGCTCAGGAGACTGCATCTTCAGCCAAGGTATTTGGTGGAAGAGGCCAGTACAGAACTTGGTCTATAGGTGTTAATGCTGGTGTTTTATCACCATTCATTGCAACTGGTGGATCAAATGACTTTAGTAACTTCGATGTTAACTTAGGTTACGGTATCTCATTAAGAAAACAATTAGGTCATGCATTTGGCTTAGAAGGTAACGTTTTCCGTGGTAAAGTATCTGGAACTAACAAAGATTTCCCAAGTTTAACTCCAAAAGAATTCTCTACTGAGATTGCTTATTCGGCTGACTTAAGAGGTGTTGTTAACGTAGCAACTGTAGATTTCTTACGTCGTGAGAATTCAGTTAACTTCTTCGTGACTGCTGGTTACGGTGTTGTTGCTTACAATCCAATTGTTGACGGTGCTGATAAAAAAGGTACATGGGGTGATGATGGCGATAAAGACAATATCAAAGAAGCTTACATTCCTGTAGGTGCTGGTATCAAATTTAAAGTGTCTGACCGTGTTTCATTTAACTTAGGTTATACTATGCACTTTATTGATGGCGATAACTTTGATGGTGTTTATGCTAAAGGAACTTCTAAAGATAAATTCTCTTACGGATATGCTGGATTAGAATTCTCATTAGGTTCTAGCTCTAAACCAAACTTGGATTGGGTTAACCCATTAGCTTTAATGTATGATGAATTGAAAGATCCATCTTTACGTAATGAAGTTGAAGCATTAAAAACTCGTGTATCTGCTGTTGAAAAATCTGTTGAAGATTTGAAAAAAGATAGCGATGGTGACGGTGTAGCTGATCAGTTTGATAAATGCCCAGGTACTCCAGCTGGTACTGCTGTTGATGGTTCAGGATGTCCTCTACCTAAAGCACCAGAGCCTACTCAAATTAACCAAGGTAACTTAACTGGTTTTGAAACTATCAACTTTGAATTCAACTCTTCAGTTTTAAAAACTGAGTCTTACCCTACTTTAGATAAATTATCTTCAGTATTGCGTGAAAACGGTGGTAAAGTAACTGTTAACGGTTATGCTTCAAGCGAAGGTACTGCTGCATACAACCTGAAATTATCTAAAGACAGAGCTAACTCTGTTAAAACTTACTTAGTTAACTCTGGTGTTAACTCTAGTCAAGTTGTAACTAAAGGATTTGGTGAAGCTAATCCAATCGCTTCTAACGATACTGAAGAAGGTCGTATCCAAAACCGTCGTGTTGAATCAGCTAGGAACTAATTATTTCTAATTATAATACGAAAAAGAGGGCTTCAGAAATGAGGCCCTCTTTTTTTTGTAATAATTGTCTCTCATAAAAGAGTATATACGACAGAGATAAGACTTTATTCATACCTTTGTATGATGTACTTGTTTAGGAAAAAAGATCCCAATAGACCTATTAATACCAATATTAAAATCATGCATATCATAAACACAATTGCTATTGTAATGTTTATTGGTGGTATTATATGGAAACTTATAGATTGGCTTTTACTAAGCTGATCACAGATTAAAATAAACTTAAACTCATGAAAAAGATCATTAACACAACTAATGCTCCAGCCCCTATTGGACCTTATAATCAAGCTGTGCTTGCTGGTGGATTTTTATTCTTGTCTGGTCAGATAGCTATCAATCCTGCTTCAGGAGAATTGGTGAAATCGACCATTGCGGAGGAAACACATCAGGTTATGAGAAACATTAAATCTGTATTGCTTGAAGCTTCTTATGGTTTTGAAGACATTGTTAAAACCACTATATTTTTGTCTGATATGGATCTTTTTGCTGCGGTAAACGAAGTGTATGGTTCTTACTTCGAAAAAGATTTTCCAGCGCGTGAAACTGTAGCTGTAAAAGGATTGCCGAAAGGAGTGAATGTGGAGATTTCAGTTACAGCGTTTAAAGGCTAAGTTTTGCCGAAATCTAATTTAAGGTATTTCTTTGCAGGGATTCTCTCATTTGCAATATGGGGGTTTTTCTCTATTCCGTTAAGAAATCTGCAGGCATATCCTTCAGAAGAAATTCTGTATTATCGTATTTTTACTTCTGTTGTTTTTATTTGGATTGCTATTCTTTTATTCAGGAGAAAGCAGTTGAAAGCGGATTTGACCTATTTCTCATCTATTGATACCAGAGCTAAACGTAATATCTTATTCCAACTTGTAGGTTCCACTTTATTGCTTACCTCTAATTGGTACACATACATTTATGCAGTTAACAATGTTAGTTTGCAATCTGCTGCTTTTGCCTATATGGTTTGTCCCCTTATAACGGCCTTTGGTGGTTACTTGATTTTAAAAGAGTCCTTATCTCGTCTAAAATTGATATCGCTAGGGATTGCCTTGCTTAGCATATTACTACTGGCTACTGGTTCATTGATTGAAGTAGTATGGTCTGTGGTTATTGCTACCTTGTATGCCTTTTATCTTATTATACAGCGTAAAATACAGCATTTGGATAAACTTAATGTATTGGCAGTCCAGATCGGCATCGCTGTGTTATTAATGCTGCCTCTTTACTTAATGAAACATGAAGGAATGCCTCAGGATATATGGTTTTGGGGTAACATATCTGTAATCGCTATATTCTTTACCCTTATTCCGTTGTTTTTGAGTTTGTATGCTTTAATAGGTATCCCCTCATCAACACTAGGGATAATTATTTATTCTAACCCCATCATTGCTTTTGCTGTTGCTATATTTTATTTTGGTGAAGAAGTTGACGTACATAAATTATTCGCTTATTCATTGCTTCTTATCTCTGTAATTATATTTAATTGGGGCATAATAAAAGATATCTTTACCTTTAAGAGAAAACCATAAAGATTTGTTTGCTTCTACTTTAGATACGACTATTGAATTTCTAAAGGGCGTAGGCCCTAAGCGTGCAGAACTCCTGCAAAAGGAACTTGGTATTTTTACATATAATCAGCTCCTGAATCATTTTCCATTCCGTTATATTGACCGAACGCGGTTTTATAAAGTTAATGAGTTAAGTCCAGATCTTCCCTATGTGCAGATTTTAGGTAGAATTACTGGTAAAGAACAAATTGGAGAAAAGCATAAAAAAAGAATTGTAGTACGATTAACTGATGAAACTGGCTCAATTGAATTGGTTTGGTTTCAAAGTTTGAAATGGGTCGATGAACATGTAATAAAAGGGAAGGTTTATATCGTATTTGGTAAACCTACAGTCTTTAATGGCAGCTTTAGTATTTCTCATCCTGAGCTGGAGACATATCCCAGGGCGGCGACAATGACAGGGAACCTTAGGTTACAACCTGTCTATAATTCTACTGAAAAATTAAAGAAGTTTTTTCTGGATAGTAAGGGTATTCAGAAGTTGCAGACTTTGCTAATTGAACAACATCTGGCTGAAGTTCGTGAAACAATTCCTCCATATATTCTTGAAAAGTACCAGATGATTTCAAGAAAGGAAGCTGCTTTAAATATTCATTTTCCAAAAGATGTAGCTATTTTAAAGAAGGCTGAGAACAGATTAAAATTTGAAGAGCTTTTTTTCATTCAGTTGCAGATGTTGCACAATAAGCAACTTAGAGAATTAAAGTTTAAAGGACATCTGTTCCCTGTAGTTGGTGAGCGTGTAAATACATTTTACAATGAAGTGCTACCTTTTGAGCTAACGGGGGCTCAGAAGAGAGTAATTAAAGAAATCAGACTTGATACTCAGCGTGGAATACAAATGAATAGGTTGGTACAGGGGGATGTTGGAAGTGGTAAAACAGTGGTGGCATTGATGAGTATGCTGTTGGCTAGTGATAATGGCTATCAGGCTTGCATGATGGCTCCTACAGAGATATTGGCCCGTCAACATTATGAATCTATCAGCTCGCTATTAAAAGATCGCCTGGTTAAAGTAGCCATTCTTACGGGCAGCACAACAAAAAAACAACGTACTGTTTTACATGCTGAATTGGAAGCAGGAGTAATAGATATTCTCGTCGGAACCCATGCCCTGATTGAAGACAAAGTTGTGTTTAAAAATCTGGGGCTGGTTGTGATTGATGAGCAACATCGTTTTGGTGTAGAGCAAAGAGCCAAACTGTGGAGAAAGAACACTGTACCTCCACATATATTGGTGATGACAGCAACTCCAATACCCCGAACATTGGCCATGACTTTATATGGGGATTTAGATGTATCGGTTATTGATGAGCTTCCTGCAGGTAGAAAGCCAATTGAAACCAAGCACTTATTTGAAGGGCAAAGGCTAAGAATGTTTGGCTTTATGAAGCGGGAGATTGCTAAAGGCAGACAGGTTTATGTAGTTTATCCTTTAATTAAGGAAAGTGAAAAATTGGATCTTCTGCATTTGGAAGCTGGAATTGAGCAAATGGGCTATCAGTTTCCCAGACCTGATTACCAGATTAGTATTGTTCATGGAAAGATGAGTAATGCTGATAAGCAATATGAGATGCAGCAGTTTATTGATGGTAAGAGCCAGATCATGGTAGCAACTACGGTAATTGAGGTTGGTGTGAATGTCCCAAATGCTTCGGTTATGATTATTGAAAATGCTGAACGCTTTGGACTTTCACAGTTGCATCAGCTAAGAGGAAGAGTTGGGCGTGGAGCAGAGCAGTCATTCTGTATTCTGATGTCAGGTAATAAACTGAGTGCAGATGGAAGATTGCGATTGGAAACAATGGTGAAGACGAATAACGGTTTCGAGATTTCAGAAATAGACCTTAAGCTACGTGGACCTGGTGATATTTCCGGAACACAGCAAAGCGGGGTATTAGATCTGAAAATAGCTGATCTTGCGACGGACCAACGCATTTTACAAGAAGCCAGAAACACGGTAATTGAGATCATCTCGGCAGATCCACATCTGGAACTGCCGGAAAATAGTTTGTTGAAAACCTATCTGTCTAAAAGACGGACAGGTATTGCTTTCGATAAGATTTCTTAATTAATCTTCGTCGCTACCAGGTAAAGAACCTGCTCCTGAGTAGGCTCCTTTGCGGATAACCGGCACACCTAGGTGTTTGTACAAGTCGTCTAATTGCATTAAACTACCATTGGTCAAATTGCCCAGAAATATAATTACAATGTTCTTTTCAAGATCACGCACATAAATGTGTCTGAATCCATGCCACCAACCTGTATGGTATACTACCTTTTTGCCTTTGTCACCATCAAATATGCGCCATCCGTAACCATAGTTGAAATGCCCTTTTACTGGCTTGTTACGTCCCTTATAAGCAGAATCTAGGCTTTTGTCAGTCAAGAGCCGGCCATTTCTTAAATATTTATCATACAATACAAGGTCATGTAATGTACTGTAAATGCCTTTATCCCCCACTGGGCCATCTAAAAAATTCTGCGCTACAGAATACCTCCAGGTTCTATCATGGCCAATTACATCAACTGGGATTTTTTCATACTCTGATTTAGAATATACATGTGTGTTTTTCATTCCGGCAGGTTTGAACACATGTTCTGCCATGTATTGCGAGTAACGTTGACCGGTCACCTTTTCAATGATTGCACCAAGTACCATAAAATTAGAGTTGTTGTAATGGAAACGGTTATTGGGCTTCGTATAAGGATTGGGTTTTCTATCAATGATCACCTGCATTGCTTCCTGGTTAGAAACTCCTTTTTTCATATCACGTTTTTCCTTGCGCCAGATGTCGTCAATAAAATATACATAATTCATCATTCCACTGCGGTGAGATAACAACAAGTCTATAGTGATTCCGTCATAAGGGAAAGCAGGATAGAACTTCTTGACATCGTCGGTCAGGTTTAATTTGCCAGCTTCTACTAACTGCATAATGGCAATCCCTGTAAAAGTTTTAGTGATTGATGCCAGTTCAAATTCAGAGTTTATTTTTAGGCTATCGCGAAGCAGGTAATTTGCCCAGCCTACTGCTTTTTCATATATGATTTTGCCATCTTTAGCAACCAACATGTTTCCATTGAAACCGTACTTTTTATGTAGGTTTTGTACAAAGCCTGCAATCCATTTGTCGCCTTTTGCAGGATTGTAAGCCAGATATAAACTGTCGGCCTTGTCGTCTTCAGGAACCCTTACCTTTTTATCGGCTTCAGCTTTTTTGGCCTTTTCTTCAGTGCTTGAACAAGATGAGAGTGACGAGAGGGATAAAATGGTTAGTGATAAGGCTAGAGTTAGCTGACGAAACTTCATGAAATATAATACAGATTAAAAGCCGAAAAATAAGGAATTTTACCCCTTAAAACGTAAAAGAGTTTTAAACATTGTTAGTTTTTATATTTTCTCTGACTTCTATTTAACATCTGACAATAAACACATCATTAAAAAGTATAAAAATCTTAAGTTTGTACAAGATTAAATTTAGAACAAAATGAATTTTAGAACCGAACACGATACGATGGGTGAAGTTCAGGTGCCTGCTGATAAATATTGGGGTGCTCAAACTGAACGTTCAAGAAATAACTTTAAAATTGGTCCTGAGGCTTCAATGCCTAAAGAGATTATTCATGCATTTGGCTATTTGAAAAAGGCTGCTGCATTGACCAATGCAGAATTAGGTGTATTAACACAAGATAAGGCAGATTTAATTGCTAAGGCTTGTGATGAGGTCATTGCTGGTAGTCTGGATGATCAGTTCCCATTAGTCATCTGGCAAACAGGCTCTGGAACACAGAGCAATATGAATGCAAACGAAGTTATTGCTTATCGTGCACATGTTTTAAATGGAGGTGCATTAAGCGATGAGAAAAAAGTACTTCATCCTAATGATGATGTAAATAAGTCTCAATCTTCAAATGATACATATCCAACTGCAATGCATATTGCAGCATATAAACAAGCTGTAGAAGTTACACTTCCAGGTTTGGAAAAGTTACATAAAACACTTGTTGCAAAATCTGAAGAGTTTGCTGATATCGTTAAAACCGGACGTACCCACTTTATGGATGCAACTCCATTAACGCTTGGTCAGGAATTTTCTGGTTATGCACAGCAGTTGGCTAATGGTATCAGGGCGATAAAAAATGCGTTGGTTATGATTAGTGAATTGGCTTTGGGTGGTACTGCTGTAGGTACAGGATTAAATACACCTAAAGGTTATGATGTGTTGGTTGCTAAAACAATATCCGGATTAACTGGGTTACCTTTTGTTACTGCACCTAATAAATTCGAGGCTTTAGCTGCGCATGATGCAATGGTAGAACTTTCTGGGGCTTACAAACGTATTGCTGTTTCATTAATGAAAGTTGCTAATGATGTAAGGATGTTAAGCTCTGGGCCTCGTTCTGGTATCGGTGAGATTATCATTCCAGACAATGAGCCAGGTTCATCTATTATGCCCGGAAAGGTTAATCCAACACAACCAGAAGCATTGACGATGGTATGTGCTCAGGTAATTGGAAATGATGTTGCAGTGAGCATAGGTGGTGCGACAGGCCATTTTGAACTGAATGTATTTAAACCGGTAATGGCTGCTAATGTTTTACAGTCAGGTCGTCTAATTGGCGATGCTTGTGTATCATTTAATGATCATTGTGCTGCAGGGATTTTACCAAATCTTCCTGAAATTAAAAAGCATCTTGAAAACTCATTGATGCTGGTTACAGCGCTTAATCCACATGTCGGCTATGAAAATGCAGCTAAAATTGCGAAGAAAGCACATAAAGAAAACAAAACTTTAAGAAATGCAGCTATAGAGCTGGGACTACTAACTGGTGAGCAATTTGACCAGTGGGTGCGCCCTGAGGATATGGTTGGCAGTTTAAAATAATTGCTGAATAGAGCATTGTATGGGTATGTTGAGATTGATGGTTTATTTGCTTCTTATTTTATGTGTGTCTGCATCATGTAGGAGATTACCAAACGTACAGGGAAGAGGAGAAGAGTTTTTACAAGGTGTATGGAATCAAGACAGTATAACAAATGCTGATAACTTGTTAAACTATACAAAACATAAATTTAAGTTTACCTGCGATTCATTTTACGTTGATCTTACAACACATTCCAAAGTAAATTATTATACTGATTCCTGTTTTAATAATGGAATTTGGAAAGAGTATGCAAAAGGGGTATATAAAGTTAGAGGTGACAGTTTATTTTTATCGGGTACTTATACTAAGAAAAATTATAAGCAGAAAGTGTCAGGCTGTTACCAAATAGGTCGGTATGAAAAGATTTTTTATATCAAATCTTCATCAGCAGATCAGTTGGATCTGGAAAGTGTGGGTAACCAGAGGGCATGCCATCTGGTTCTAAAAGAACATATAATTTGTGAACCTAAGGCATTATAAAAATAGGCTGTGTCATATGGATGGTACAGCCTGTTTTTATAAATAATCTATTTCAATGGAATTAAAGACAAAAATAATGAAAGGCAGTTTTAAAGTTATACTGGCTTTATCAATTGCTTTATATCTGCCCTTAAATGCTGGTGCATGGGGGATGCTTGGACATCGTATAGTCGGGCAAATTGCAGAAAAACACTTAAGTGGAAAAGCTGCAAAGGGAGTAAAGTCAGTACTTGGTAATGAGAGTTTGGCTATGGCGAGTAACTGGGGTGATTTTATAAAATCTGATCCGGCATACGATTATCTATACAACTGGCATTTTGTAAATCTACCTGCAGGTTTGGATAAACAAGGTATATTTGACTTATTGGATGCTGACAAGGAAGCTAATGTTTACAATAAGATTCCTGAGATGGTTTCCATTTTAAAGAATAAACAAAGCACTGAAGATCAGAAGAAACTAGCTATGCGCTTGCTTATTCATTTGGTTGGAGATTTAAATCAGCCGATGCATACAGGTAGAAAAGAAGATTTAGGCGGAAATAGAGCATCTGTACTTTGGTTTGGAGAGAAGTCTAATCTGCATAGGGTTTGGGATGAATCACTGATCGCATATCAACAATTAAGCTATACAGAATATGCCAATGCTATAAATTTTCCAACGGACAACCAGTTGAATACCTGGAAAAATAGTTCATTAAAAGATTTTGTATATGGCTCTTACCTGGCTAGTAATCGTATTTATGCAAATATTAAGCCTGATGAAAGGTTGAGTTATAAGTATAATTTTGATTTTGTAGACCTGTTAAATGAGCAGCTACTGAAAGGTGGGATCTGTTTGGCTAATATTCTTAACGATATTTATAAATAAAAAATGAAGATATTAATGGTTTGCCTTGGTAACATTTGTCGCTCGCCACTAGCTGAGGGTATTATGAGGCATCTTGTCAATAATGAAAAATTAAACTGGGAGATTGCATCTGCCGGTACTGGGGATTGGCATATAAATAAACCTGCTGATCATAGGAGTATTTCTGTAGCCAGGAACTTTGGGTATGACATTTCAAAACAAAGAGCCAGACACTTTAATACAAACATGTTTGAGCTCTATGATCATATCCTTGTAATGGACAAAAATAACCTTAAGGACGTATTAAGTATGGCGGCTGATGATGAGCAACGTAATAAAGTGCGATTATTCTTATCTGATGAAATGGAAGTTACAGACCCTTACTTCGATGACCGTTTGTTTGAACCTGTATTTCTGGAAATTGAAGAAAGGTGTAAACAATTGATTGAGGATTTTAAATAATTATTGACAATGGAGCAAACTACACCATTTAAGTTATTTATGATATTGCTTGGATGTAAGCCGTCTGGTAGGTATACCGAGCAACATGATGTGTTTTTTGCTATAGGAAGATCTATTGCAGATCTGAAAGATGAAATTGTTGACTTTTGGCCTGAGGCGAAAGGAAAAATACATATTGATGCCTGGAGGGAAGTTACAAAGGTTGATGGATACAGTCTGAGTATTGTGCCTTTTGAAAATGCTTTAGAGAGTAATTCTAATAAGTTGTTCTTTATCAATCTCGGTGGATATAAAAATGGTGAGTTTGATGAACTCCATTATAAAATGCTTGTAGTGGCTGAGACTTTGGGTGAAGCTAGCAAACTGGCCAAGGAATCAGCTTTTTATAAGCATACAGGATTTGAGGGTGCAGTATCTCATATTGATGATAAGTATGGTGTTGATGTTGACGATCTGTTCGATATTGCGGATGTACTTTCTGATACAGTAAAAAGTAAATTTAACATACAGATAGATTTGCTGACTAATGCTCCCGAAGACGTTCTGCATCTGGGCTATTTTCCTTTAAGTAAGGTCTGATTTTGTTCCTTTTTATTTAGTATACAGCCGTTTGACTAAATTTGTTATATCTTTGTGGTAATGAACAAAATCTGCTTATTAGTTATTGGCCTCTTTATTTTTAATCTGACTAAAGGTCAGACCGGACCCTTCTTGTCACAGCAAATCCCTCCATATAATGGAGCTGTAAATATTGTTACGTCTAATATAAATGAAAATGACGGAGATATTTATTTTGCTGATGCAGAGAAAAATGAACGGAGGGGTGACCTAAATGATGCAATTACCTTGTTTGGTAAGGCAGCATTTGAGTATAATAGCTCAAAAAAATTCACACAATATGGTTCTGCCTTATTACGTCTGGCAAATGTCCATTATTTGCTATCTCATTATTCAGAAGCAGAACAGGTAACGCTAAACGTGGCGCTAAAAAACTATTCAAAAATAGGGAGTAAAACAGGACAAATGGAATCTTATGCACAGCTTGGTAAAATATATTTTGCATCAGATAAGTTAACTCAGTCGTTATGGTTCTATACCCAGCAAGGTATATTAGCTAAACAGATTGGCGATAATAATGCTTATATCGATTCGGTATTGGGATTAGCACAAGTAAAAACAAAGAAAAAGGAATATACACTTGCTATTAAAGATCTGAATAGGGCCGAGTTGTTAGCCAAATCTTCAAATCTAAGTCGCTTTAAAAATCAGATCAGAGAAGCAAGAGCTCAGATTCCTGCTAAAGCAATAGCTAAAAAATAATTTTCAATACAATAAATTGAATATAAAAACAGTTTTTAATATAACTGACACTATAGTAAATTAAAACTTTTAGTATGTTTACAGAAAAGAGACAGTATTATTACTGTCTCTTTTCTGTTTATTTCTGAAATTGGTACCATATTAGTGCTATATATAAAAATGGATTTTAAAATAGTTAAAGAGATGTTGAAAAAGATATTACTGGTAACCTTTACTGCCGCCGTTCTTGCTTGCCATGCTTCCCCAAAACCACAGCCGATGGTAAAGGGTATAAGTAATATTGTACCTGATGAAAAGCAGGCGCTTGTATGTAAAGAAATTGTAACGCTAATTGAGAATTACAACTACAAAAAGATTAAAGTTAATGACTCTATCTCTTCATTGGTACTGGATAAATATATCAAGGAACTAGATCCTTATAAGAATTATTTCCTTGCTTCTGATATTAAGGAGTTTGAAAAATTCAGGTTTACATTGGATGATGATTTTCGTATCGGGGATCTAAACGCGCCATTTTATATATTCAACGTATATTTAAAAAGATACAATGAATTCTTAAGTTTTGCTTCAACAGAGATCAAGGCAAAGCAGAATTATAATTCGAATGACACTTATGTTTTCGATAGGGAGAAAATGCCTTGGGCTAAATCTAAGACTGAGTTGGACAACCTGTGGAAGAAAAGAGTTAAGTATGACCTTGTAAATCTTAAGATTGCAGGAACAGCAGATGCCAAAAATATTGAGACATTGACAAAGCGTTACGGAGCCCTTCAAACTCAGACTTCAAAGTTAAATAGTCAAGATGTTTTTCAAACAGTTATGGATGCCTTTACAGAGACTATCGATCCACATACAAACTATTTTAACCCCAGCAATGCACAGCAGTTTAATGAAGATATGGCCAGATCTTTTGAAGGGATCGGAGCAAAACTTCAACTTGAAAATGAAATATTAAAAATTGCAGAAGTTATTCCAGGAGGCCCGGCCTTTAAAAGCAAGCTTTTAAGTGCTGGTGACAGAATTATTGCTGTAGCACAAGGTAGTGCTGATTTTGAAGATATCATTGGTTGGAGAATTGACAATTCAGTTTCTAAAATTAAGGGGCCAAAAGGAACTAAAGTTCGCTTAAAGATCATCCCTGCTGGAAAGGAAATGTCATCTAAACCAGTAATTGTTGAGTTGACCAGAGAGAAGATTGTTATGGAAGAGCAATCAGCTAAAAAGAAAGTTCAGACAGTTTTATCTGATGGTAAACCATATAAAATCGGTGTAATCACAGTTCCAGCCTTTTATGCTGACTTTAAAGCCGCTAATGCTGGTGATCCTAATTATAAAAGTACAACCCGTGATGTGAGGTTATTGATAGATACCCTTAAAAACAAAGATAAAGTAGATGCTATTGTTATGGACCTTCGCGCAAATGGTGGTGGATCTTTAGTTGAAGCTATTGATCTTACAGGGCTGTTTATCGATAAAGGGCCTGTGGTACAAGTAAAAGATCTTAAAGGATCTGTAGAGGTTAGTGAAGACACTAATGCTGGAGTAGTATGGAGCGGACCTTTAGGTGTAATGGTAGATAGGTTAAGCGCGTCTGCTTCTGAAATCTTTGCAGGTGCAATTCAAGATTACGGAAGAGGAATTATCATGGGTACACAAACTTATGGTAAAGGAACGGTACAATCCTCTATTGATATGAACAGGTTGGTTAATCCATCTATTCTACAAAGATTAGCTGCATTAGTTAACAAGGGGGGTGTAACACTTAAAACAGATAATGGAGTTAAATTAGGACAGATCAACCTGACTATGGCTAAGTTTTATCGTGTAACAGGAAGTAGTACACAACATAAAGGTGTAATGCCCGACGTTGAGTTTCCTTCCTTGTACCCAATGGATAAAATAGGTGAAGATACAGAGCCGTCAGCTTTACCTTGGGATGAAGTAAGAAAATCAAATTTCACGCCAGTGGCCAATCTTACCCCTGTTAAATCTGAATTGGTTAAATTACATCAACAAAGAATGGATAAGTCTTTGGATTATAAAATGTTGCAAGAAGATCTTGCGGAAGCTAAGAAGAGTGGGGATGATACCTCAATATCTTTAAATGAAGCCAAATTGAAAGCAGAAAGAGATAGTGTAGAGGCTAAGAACCTTGCTAAAATAAATGCTTTAAGAGCTTCCAGAGGACTTCCTCCGGTTAAGAAAGGTGATAAAGTTAAGAAGGAAGAGAACTACGATTTTATACAGGATGAAAGCTTGAAAATTGTAGCGGATCTGATGAACCTAACAAAAACTAAAGGGAATGAGGTTGTAAAAACTAAAACAGAATTTTAACATAGATCGTTTTTTATCCTGAATAAATTTAAGATAAAATAAGACATAAAAAGGACAGAATCATTATGATTCTGCCCTTTTTATGTCCAGTAACAATCAGTATATTATTGTTGTTTCTTGTTATCTGTAGTTTTTTGCATTTGCATAGCCATCATCTCTTTCATAGTTCTGTTCATGCCTTCAGTTGATCCATCAAGGAAGATCACATTGCCTTCACTGTTCTCAGCGAATTGTTTTATAGATTCTGTCCACATCGTAAATAGAATTACAGAAATGTCAAGGTCAGCAGCTTCCATCTCCTGTGCAGCTTTAGTCATACCATGAGCAACTTCAGCTCTAAATAAAGCAATACCCTGTCCACGTAGTTGTGCTGCTTCACGTTCTGCAGCTGCCGCAATTTTAATGGCATTACCATCAGCTTCTGCACCTTTAGTTTTAGTGATTAATAGAGCCTGACCTTCATTTTCGGCAGCAGCCTTTAAGTTATTTGAGGCTACAACACGACTCATCGACCTCATAATTTCCTCGTCAAAAGTAATGTCGTTTAACTGAAGATCCTGTAAGTGATAACCCCAGGATTCTAATACCTGGTCAATTTGATGTTTTACATGCTCTACAATTTCATTACGTTGTGCAAGTACATTCGCCTGTTTCTGAGTGGCTACATAGGCTCTAATTGAACCCTCTATGGTACGAATCAATGCCTGCATTAAGTTAGTCGAATCGACAAACTTAAAAGCAACATTTTTAATAGTTTCTTCGTCGTGGTTGATTACGGAATAAAGCAGCATCGCTTTAAAATATACATTTGCCTGATCTTGCGTAACCGCCTGGAAAGATAATTCTACAGATCTATTCTGAATCGAGATACGGGAATGAATGGTTTCTATCAGAGGGATTTTTAAACTTAACCCTGGGCTTAATAGTCTTCTGTATTTTCCGAAAATTGTAATAACCGCAATTGTTCCCTGCTTAACAGTAACGAATGAGCTGAGAAGAATTACCAGAAGTAGAAAAATAATGATGTACGTGCTATACATAATATGTGTTTATGATTTGAAATATATGAGCTTTAAGATACAAAGAATTCCTGGGCTATAGAAGATTTAATGTGCTTTGTATTGAATTAGTTATATGGGCACAGATATTGTAATAGCATAGCATATTAAAACTAATTGCTATGAATGTTAAACGTACTTTTGGGACTATACTAACTATTTTAGGTATCATAGGTCTTATTTATGCAGGTTACGGTTTTGTAAAGCATAGCCTGCAGAGCAGAGAGCTAATCGTAGCTGGGATTATTGGATTGATATTTTTTGTATCAGGGATTGGCCTGGTTAAAAATACTAAGGACGAGTCTTAATCTTTCAATTGGATCCGGCCTGTTTTAGAGAAATCAAAACGATGCCCAGGGAAATCTGTATTCGTTAATAGTTTAATTTTATAGAAAGCAGCGTTTTCGGGGTCTAATTGCAGGCGGTTAATCTTGTCCTGTTTCACAGAGATAATATCGGCAAAAAGGAAATCACCTTTACTGTTTATTTTAAGCTGAACCAGTGGGGCAATTCCATTTGGACCTTTCAGGCTAAACATACCGTAAGTATTGAAGTTGCCAAGACTATAAGCAATAAACTTGTTTTTATAGACTTCAACAGCCCTTGTTACATGTGGGCCGTGACCTAATACTACATCTGCCCCAGCATCAATTACTGCATGTGCAAAAGCATGAACATCGCCACGGTTCTCGCCATAAAAGATTTCCTTTCTTTTTGGAACGTGTTCATGTTTAGCTCCCTCAGCACCACCGTGAAAAGAAACAATGACAATATCTACCTGAGTCTTTAAACGGTTTACCAATTGTTTTGCGCTATCAATTTTATTAATAGAAACGGTGTTCTCATTTGGCGCAAATGCACAGAAAGCATATTTTATACTGTCCTTTTCAAAAATACTAAAAGGATGAGATTGCAGACCAGCATATACAATGTTCAATGAATCCAGAATAGTGACTGTTTTTTTTCTGCCTGCAAGTCCAAAATCACCAACATGATTATTCGCTATGCTCAAAACATTAAAACCTGCATTCTTAATGATGCCAGCATATCGCTCAGGCATTCGGAATGCAAAGCAGCTATTGCTATTTGGGTCTTTACATTTAGTAGATTTTCCATTGTTTAAGAAGCAGCCTTCCAGGTTTCCGAAAACAATATCACCCTTTAAAAAGGAGTCTACTTCTTTAAAGCTGTTTACCCCATCGTCAGGAGGAAGATTGGTCTTTTCTGGGTAGGCAGATCCGATCATGATATCGCCTACTGCTGTAATGGAAAGGGTATCTGGGATTTTAAATTTTAGAGTATCTGTTGGTATTTGCTGTTTAAATTGTATTGAATCACTAGCTGTATTATTTGTACAGCTAAGCATAACAAAGATGCTTGTGGTAATTAAAAGGGCTGTGATTGGGGATTTCATTTTGCGATAGAGATAAAAAAAGTCCTTCTAAATTTAGAAGGACTAGTATTGTTAAAGGTTTTTATGGAAACTATTCCTGAATAAGGTCTTCCTTAACGCCGTCTAAAATACGGCCGCCTTTATAAAAATATCTTGAGTAATAAGGTTCATTTAAATTGCTGATCACTACCCCGCGGCTTGATGATGCATGAGCAAAGCGATTATCTCCAAGATAAATACCAATATGCGTGATGCTTCTGCTTTTTATTTTAAAGAATACCAGATCACCTTCTTTTAACTCATCTTTAGGTAAAGGGTCAACCATACTAAAAATATCACGTGAATTACGTAATATGGTAGTGTTGAAAACTTTATCATAAATTGCTTTTGTGAAGGCTGAACAGTCAATTCCCTTTTGTGTATTTCCACCAAATCTGTAAGGGGTACCAATCCATTCGTAAATGAATTTATACAATTTTACATTCGATGTAGCGTCTACGGCAACACCCATAACTTGTGAGAAGTATTGTGAAGCTAAATTATCAGGATCTGCTAATTTATTGGTTTCTTTTGTTTTTGTCTGTGCGTTGACTGCTGTAAGGCTGCAAAGACCGATTAAAGTAGAAAACAAAAACTTTTTTATCATGTTATACTGTTAAGTTTGGGTATTGAACACTTACACTTAAACGTACACCACTATGGGCTTATTGTTTGGATGGCAAACATATACATTTTACAAATGTTATCCAAATGTCAATACATTTATATTGAAAGTTATTAACATTTTAACAAACGACAGCTAAAATGTTGTGCCATATAACTTTCTGTTAGTAGCGTCTTAGCTGCAACATATGATTGCGTTCTTGATGATCTGTTTGCTTTTAATTTGTTAACTTAGGGATATGTGCTAATATTGACCCTGTTAGCACATATATTTACAATGTGAATTTATGTAACCATAGTGTGCATTTTACATCAATTACTTCTATATATTGCAATAAAAAAGTAGATTTGCTCTCGTAAAAAAATCAACACCCCAAAATGAGTGCAGTAGAAATAAATAAAGATACCTATTTGAAGTGGTTTGAGTCGATGTTGCTAATGCGCAAGTTCGAAGAGAAAACCGGTCAACTTTACGGACAACAAAAAATTCGTGGATTTTGTCATTTATATATCGGTCAGGAAGCGGTGGTAGCAGGTGCTATTTCTGCTATGCAGCAAGGAGATTCTATGATTACTACTTATCGTGATCATGCTCATGCACTGGCTTTGGGTGTAAGTGCAGACAGCATCATGGCCGAGATGTATGGCAAGGTGACTGGTTGTTCAAAAGGAAAAGGTGGTTCAATGCACATATTTAGCAAGGAACACCATTTCTATGGTGGACATGGTATTGTTGGTGGACAGATTCCATTGGGAGCGGGTATTGCATTTGCTGAAAAATATAAAGGCACAAGTAATGTTAATATTTGTTACATGGGTGATGGAGCGGTCCGTCAGGGTGCTTTAAATGAGGCGTTTAATATGGCTATGCTTTGGAAACTTCCTGTAGTATTCGTTTGTGAGAATAACTTTTACGCAATGGGAACCTCTGTAGAGCGTACCACTAACATGACTGATATTTACAAAATAGGTCTAGGGTTTGATATGCCATGTGCTCCGGTTGACGGTATGGATCCAGTTGCTGTTCACAATGCAATGGACGAAGCGATTCAACGTGCAAGATCAGGTGAAGGTCCAACTTTCCTTGAAATGAGGACATACAGATATCGTGGGCATTCAATGTCTGACCCAGCTAAATATCGTACAAAAGACGAATTAGAAGAATATAAAGCTCAAGATCCAATTGAGGCAGTAAGAGAAGTTGTTTTGAAAGAGAAATATGCAGATCAGGCCTGGATTGAAGAAATTGAAGCTAAAGTTAAGGATATTGTTGATCAAGCTGTGAAATTTGCTGAAGAGTCTCCATTCCCTGATGCATCAGAACTATTCAATGATGTGTATGTGCAACAGGATTATCCATACGTAAAAGATTAATTAAGAACGCATTTCAATAGATATTATAGAATGGCTGAAATAGTTAGAATGCCCAAAATGAGCGACACCATGACTGAAGGTGTGATGGCTAAGTGGCATAAGAAAGTTGGCGATAAAGTTAAAAGTGGCGATGTAATGGCCGAAGTGGAAACCGATAAGGCAACCATGGATTTAGAGTCATATTGGGATGGTACCATATTGTACATTGGTGTAGAAGAAGGTAAAGCTGTTCCCGTTGATGCTATTATTGCTGTTGTAGGTAAGGAGGGTGAAGACTATAAGGCTGCTTTAGCTGCTGAAGAAGGTGCTGCATCAACTCCTGCTAAAGAAGAAAAAGCTGCTGAATCAGTAGAAAAACCTGCAGAAAGTAAAACTGAAACTACTGGCGCTGCTTTATCAGAAGCAGACCTGGAGAAAATGGGTGTTACAGTAGTACGTATGCCTTTACTAAGTGATACAATGACTGAAGGCGTAATTGCTGAATGGCATAAGAAAGTTGGTGATAAAGTTAAAGATGATGATATCCTTGCTGATGTAGAAACCGATAAGGCTACTATGGAAGTAATGGGCTATGCTGCTGGTACTTTATTACATATAGGTGTAGAAAAAGGTCAGGCTGCGAAAGTTAATGGTATTATCGCCATTGTTGGGCCTGAAGGAACTGATATCAGTGGTATTCTTGCTCAGGGTGATGCTCCGGCTAAACCTGCTGCAGATAAAAGTGCTGATGCTCCTGTAGCTGAAAAAGCTGCTGAAGCTAAAGAAGAAGCTCCTGTGTCGTCTGGTAGTGGTGATCGCGTAAAAGCATCTCCATTGGCAAAAAGAATTGCGAAGGATAAAGGGATTGACCTTGCACAAGTTGCTGGTAGCGCAGATGGTGGTCGTATCATTAAAAAAGATATCGAGAACTTTAAACCTGCCGCTGCTACTGCTCCAGCTGCTGTCGCTCCGGCTCAAGGCGCTGCACCTGTTATTCCTCAATACGTAGGTGAAGAAAGGTTTACTGAGAAACCAGTATCGCAAATGCGTAAGGTGATCGCTAAGCGTTTAGCAGAAAGCTTGTTTACAGCTCCACATTTCTACTTAAATATTAGTATTGATATGGACAATGCAATGACTGCACGTACAGCTATCAATTCAGTATCACCAGTAAAAGTTTCATTCAACGATATCATCATTAAAGCTGTTGCTGTTGCTTTAAAACAACATCCAGCAGTTAACTCTTCGTGGTTAGGTGATAAGATCCGTTTTAATGAGCATACAAATATCGGTGTAGCAATGGCTGTAGAAGACGGTTTATTGGTTCCTGTGGTTCGTTTTGCTGATGGTAAATCGTTATCTCATATCTCAGCAGAGGTTAAAGAATACGGACAGAAAGCAAAAGCTAAAAAATTACAACCCTCAGATTGGGAAGGTTCTACTTTTACAGTTTCTAACCTGGGTATGTTCGGTATTGATGAGTTTACCTCAATCATTAACTCTCCTGATGGGGCGATTTTATCAGTTGGTGCAATACAACAAATTCCGGTTGTTAAAAACGGAGCAGTTGTACCAGGTAATGTAATGAAGTTAAGCCTTGGCTGTGATCACCGTGTGGTTGATGGCGCTACAGGTGCTGCTTTCTTGCAGACATTAAAAGGATTGCTTGAAGAACCAATTAGACTATTGGTTTAATCAAAATACATTAAATGTTTAAAAGGTTGTCTGTGTAAAGCAGACAGCCTTTTTTTATGCGCCTTAGTTTTGTACTTTTGCGCTTATGTCAAATATCAAACCCTCTTTAGCAAAAGGAACCAGAGATTTCTCCCCTCAGGAGATGGTAAAACGTAACTTTATTTTTGATACTGTTAAAACGGTTTTCCGTAAATATGGTTATGCCGAAATACAAACTCCATCTATGGAAAACCTTTCCACACTAACAGGGAAGTATGGTGATGAGGGTGATAAATTGATATTTAAGATCTTGAATAGTGGCGATTATCTGTCTAAGGTAAAACCGGACTTGTTGGCACAAGCCAATTCAAACTCCATAATTTCATCTATTAGTGAGAAAGCTTTAAGATATGATTTGACAGTGCCTTTTGCACGTTATGTAGTGATGCACCAGAACGACATTAGTCTTCCTTTTAAACGTTTCCAGGTGCAACCGGTTTGGCGTGCCGATAGACCTCAAAAGGGGCGTTACAGGGAGTTTTATCAGTGTGATGTGGATGTAGTAGGTTCTGATAGTTTACTTAACGAGGCTGAGTTTATCTTAATTTATCAGGAGGCTTTAAGCAACCTGGGTTTAAAAGATTTTACTATCAAAATTAATAACCGTAAAATATTATCAGGGATTGCGGAAGTAATTGGTAAACCGGAACTGATTATCGACATGACAGTAGCCATTGATAAACTTGATAAAATTGGATTGGATGGAGTAACCAAAGAATTGATTGAGCGTGGATTTACTCCTGAAGATATCGAGAAGTTAAAACCTGTCATTTTGCTGGAGGGCTCTAATGAACAAAAATTAGCTAGTTTAAAAACTGTATTGGCTACTTCTGCAACTGGTTTAACTGGTATATCAGAAATTGAAGCGGTATTCGAATATGTAAAAGCACTAATTAAAGCAGAGGCTTCACTTAAGCCTGATGTAGAACTTGATATTACGCTTGCACGTGGATTAAACTATTATACAGGTTGTATTTTTGAAGTAAAGACAAATGAGGCTGCCATGGGAAGTATTGGAGGTGGTGGCAGATATGATGACCTAACAGGGATGTTTGGTTTAAAAGGATTAACAGGGGTAGGTGTTTCTTTTGGTGCTGACAGAATTTATGACGTGTTGCAGGAATTGAATCTTTTTCCTGATTCTGTTGCTGCAGGTACTAAGGTTCTGATCAGTAATTTTGATAAGGAGGCCGAATTGTACGCGCTGCCGATCTTACAAGCTTTGCGTAGCGCCAATGTTTCTGCCGAGCTGTATCCGTCCTCAGCGAAACTTAAAAAGCAAATGAGCTATGCAGACGACAAGCATATTCCATTTGTAATATTAATTGGAAGTGATGAGATGCAAACTGGGCAGCTTACTTTGAAGAACATGCATAGTGGAGAACAACAAAAGTTATCAGTCGATGAAATTGTGATACTTTTGAAAACTGATTAAGCAGCTTTATCCATATACCTTTGTAGATTTTTTTTAGCGGTGGACCTGATCTTGTTTTTAAGAAAGCTGGTCCAGCCTAATAGTATTCCTGTCAGGCCAAGAGCCTGACTTGCCCATAGGTAGAAACTGAAGTGATCTGTATGTTTTATTATTTTTCCATTTTCAATCAGGAATGATGCATTTATATGGTTATGCACTTTTTTGCCTGTGGCAGAAAAAGTATACCATGCATCCCATACCGCTGTTGCACCATTTTGAGTTCCTTTAATATCCTTGAACTCGAGGCGCATATCTTTCCCGTTCATTATTAGCATCGCCCACATAGACTTTACCTCATCAGCATTCAAATTAGTAAATACGGGGTCGTTAAAACTAGCATTCGAAGCATAGAGGTCTTGCATCGCCTTTACATTTTTATCCTGAAAACTGGTGTAGAAATGATGAATCAATTGTTCGTTGCTATTCATAATCTTGCCCTTTTTACTAAATCTACTAAATTGATAGCGATTTACTATTTAATAGTTTGTTTGTAAAATATTATTTACAAATGACAAAAAAAGATTTTGGAGATGAAACCTTTTGCCATTTTTACTGTCATAATATTAGTTTTTAGTTTTAGGTAAATAAGGGGAGCAATTGTGGCGGTTGCTCTTCTTTTTTTATGAAAAGGTTTAGCATATTTTCTTTCTCGTGGTCATTTAAAGGCAATCTTGTAAATCAATTAAATCTACTTTTACAGATTTAATTAGCTTTGTAGGGAATTGGAGAAAAGGAGATTATATATAAATCATATCATTTCGGGTTTGTTGCTTTGGGTATTTGCCATAGCACTTACTCCTTTTGGGGCATTTCACCATCATGATCATCATGTTCATGAACATACTTGTTCATCAAATAGCACGAACTGCGGACATAAGCTGCATGTTACTACACAAACAGATCATTGTTTAATCTGTGAAGCCCATTTTGAAAAAAACTACACTACTTCAAAAGCTCATTTTCAGGTCTATCTGTTTAGTAAACCAGTTCAAAAGTTTTATGGTGAAGTAAGTAATTCCTACACCAGGCTCATCAACCTTGCGCTTCGCGGTCCTCCTTTTGTTTAAATTTCATACAAGGTTACAACATCCTTATTAGTTCTTAATTATCATTAAGACGGCTCCATATATACCTATGGGCTGGTCATGTCATTTAAACATTTTTTTTCAAATGAAAAGAGTACATCTTTTATACATAACATTGTGTCTGTTTTTTCCATTTCTGAGTTCAGCATCTAGTCTTGCTGAGGTACGTGGAAAAGTGATAGATGCATCCACACATAATCCATTAAGCGGGGCGACCATTTACATTACTGATTTAAAAGCTTATACTACTACCAATAACCAAGGTGAATTTATTCTTAGAAATATTCCTTCAAAAGGAAAATTTCTGCTCGAAGTACGTTTTGTTGGTTATAAAACCCATTCCGAGGCGATTGATTTGTCTGGACAAAGCAACCTGACTATTTCTTTGTATCCCTCTATAATTGAGAGTGCCGAAGTTGTAATTACAGGTTCACCATTTAGTTCAAAAAATAAAACGAACAGCTTATCTGTTGTTACTATAGCTAAAACAAACTTATTACAGTCTGGAGGTTCAAATTTGGTTGATGCTATTTCGAAAGTACCAGGGGTGTCACAAGTAAGTACCGGAGGTGCAATTTCTAAACCTATTATTAGAGGGTTAGGGTACAATAGGGTCTTAACAATGGTAGATGGTGCGAGAGAAGAATCTCAGCAGTGGGGCGATGAGCATGGGATAGAAGTAGATCAATTTGCGGCTGCAAGGGTAGAAATATTAAAGGGCCCGGCAAGTTTACTTTATGGATCCGATGCTCTTGGTGGGGTGATCAATGTGATTGACGATCTTGTTCCTGCTCCAGGAGTACACAATGGGACATTTAATTCAACATATAGCACTAATAACGGCCTTGCCGCTTCTTCCTTAATGTTACAAGGGAATGATGATGGATTTGTGTATCGTGGTCGTGCATCTTATAAAAATGCTTATGGATTTGGTTATAAAAATACTACAGTGCCAAATTCTGGATTTAATGAACTTAATTTTAATGGCATGATCGGTTTAAATAAAAGCTGGGGTTATTCCCATCTTACCTTCTCGCGTTTCCATACCAATGTTGGTTTGGTTGAAGAGGGACCAGATCAAAATGGGAATTACCTGAATGAGGATGGCGATGTGATTACCCAGTCTGAAGCTAGAGAAAGGAAGCTCAACCTTCCATATCAGGATATTACACATTATCGCACGGCATTAAATAGTAACTTCATTTTGGGTCAAGGACAATTGAAAACGGTATTTGCTTATCAAAGTAACATCAGGAAAGAGTTTGAAGAAAGTCTGCAGGAACCAGGTTTAGATTTGAACCTTAAATCCTATACTTATGATGTAAAATATAACTTTCCTAACTTGGGGCAATGGCAGCCAGCAATAGGTGTTCAGGGCATGTACCAGAACAATATTAATAGAGGGGATGAGTTCTTGATCCCTGATTATACTAGTAATAATATTGGTGCTTTTGCTTATTTGAAACGTAGCTTTACTAAAGGAGCAATTAATGCGGGTTTGCGTTACGATTACAAAAAGATGAATGGCGAAGCTTTAAACTTTGAGGGAGAGGAGATTTTTACAGGCTTTGACAATAAATTTTCTAACCTATCTGGATCGATGGGCTTTGCTTTTGAAATTGCGAAGGAACTGGTGATAAAGGGGAATATTGGTTCCGGTTTTAGAGCACCAAATATTGCCGAATTAGCTTCAAATGGTCGCCATGAAGGCACGTTCCGTTACGAAATTGGAAATAGTAATCTAAAGCAGGAAACCAGCATGCAGTTTGATCTAGGGCTAGAGTACACAGGTGAAAACATAAGTTTCGGCCTAAATGCTTATGCCAATCGGATCTTTAATTACATTTATGCAGGTAATTTTAATGGAGAAACGAAACCCTTTGAAAATGAAGATGGGAGTATTGATGTCTTACCCATTTACAGATATGTACAAACCAATGCTGATCTGCTGGGTGGTGAAGCATCGGTAGATTTTCACTTGATAAAATCCCTGCACTTCGAAAACTCATTCTCTTACACCAAAGGAATCAATCGTGCTACAGACCAGCCTCTGCCTTTTATTCCTGCGGCAAGCATCAATAATGAGGTCCGTTTCGAGCCAAGTATTAAAGGGTTGGAAGATAGCTACATTAAGGTTGGCGTAACAAATACCTTTAAACAGGCTAGATTTGATAATTTTGAAACACAAACAAATGGTTATACGCTATTAGATGCTGGTATTGGAACAAGTATTGCAACTAAGAAAGGATCATTTAATATTTGGGTAACGGGCCAAAATCTATTAAATAAAGTATACTATAATCATCTAAGCAGATATAAGCCTGTGGGGATTTATAATCCGGGACGCAATATTACATTCGGTATTGCTGTTCCATTTTTATAGGATTTTTATCCAAGAATTGGCCCTTGTTCTGATATTGAATAGTGATTGAATTATACTATATCTGAACAGGGTGCAAACAGGGTCTAAACAGGGTGATAACAGGGTCATTTATCTAATTGTTACACTGTTTAGACCTTCTTATATATACGTCTTTTCCAAACTGTTTACATCTCTTTTCAAATTTCATTTTATTCTCGGTTTCTTATTTTTTACACGCTTTAATTGTAATCTTTGGTTTAAATTACTCTCTAAAAATAAATTATGTGTAAGTTTAGATCTTTCAAAAATCATCATTGATTTAAAAACTACCTATGTTTATTAAAAGAATAACCTTTGCTCTATTTGTAATTTGTACTTCTACTTTAACGGTATTAGCACAAAAAACAGATACCTTATCTATAACATTAGAGAATGTTGCTTATGCTTATCCGGTAAAATACTTCCCGATTTCTATTGAGGGGCAGGATGTACGGATGGCTTATATGGATGTTGCACCTACTCAATTGTCTAATGGCAGAACAGTAATGCTCTTTCACGGTAAAAATTTTGCAGGCTATTACTGGTCAGGTGTGATAAAGTCTTTAACTTCAAGAGGGTTCAGAGTAATTGTACCAGATCAGATTGGTTTTGGAAAGTCATCTAAACCTTTTATACATTATAGCTTTCACCAGATGGCAGCATGGAATAAAGCACTGCTTGATGCTTTAGGTATTCAGAAAGCCAGTGTATTGGGCCATTCAATGGGAGGGATGTTGGCTACAAGATTTGCATTAATGTATCCGGAGCAGACGGAAAAACTATTACTTGAAAATCCTATAGGATTGGAAGATTATCGCAAATTTGTGCCTTATGTTTCTACCGATCAGCAGTATTCAAACGAATTGAAAGCTACAGCCGAAAGTGTTAGAAAGTATTACCAGAGCTCTTATTTTACGGTATGGAAGCCCGAGTATGAGGAGTTGGTTCGTATTGCTGCTGGTGTTACCAATAGTGCCGATTTTCCAAGAGCAGCTAAGGTTGCAGCGATGACTTATACCATGATATATGAGCAGCCAGTTGTCTATGAATTTATCAATGTAAGGGTGCCAACTGTTTTGTTTATTGGAAAGGAAGATAAAACAATTGTAGGGAAAGGTTTTTTAAGCCCTGATCAGCAAGCCTTATATGGTCAATACAGGTTTTTAGGGAAGCAAACTGCTACTAAAATTCCAGGGGCTAAAATTATTGAATTTGATGGGTGTGGACACATTCCGCATATTGAAATCCCAGCAGAGTTCGGTGTTGCTCTTTTAGGTAGTTTATAAGCTAATTATTTGCCCGATCTTGTAAAAAGGTTTGTGACAGGATCTTATACAACTCTGGATGCTTTGCTTTTAGTTGTGTTGGTTTTTCGAAAAAATATTCAGATACTACGGCAAAAAACTCAGCTTCATTGGTAATTGCGTAAGGATTAATATCTGATTTACCTTTTTCTATATTCTGCATTTCCTGATGAATCATTTTTACCCAGGGTATGGTGTATTCATGTTTCATTAGATAATCCGGGATTCCGTCTATTGCACCGTCTGATTTATCAAGCAAATGAACAAATTCATGGATTGCTGTATTTTCTTTATCAGTGACATTAGAAAATCCGTGGAACAGTGCGGCACGTGATAAGATCATTTGTCCGTTCATATAGCCCTCACCAACCATTCCCAAAATACTTCTTTCGGCACCCTCAAATTGAAAATCTTTGTTAAAAGTGTCGGGGTATAGGAGTACAGTTGATAGATTTTTATACTTCCAATCATCAAAGCCAAACACTGGTATAATAGCACTGGAAGCAATTAACATTCTATCTATAGGTTCAATTATTGTACCTACTCCTTCAATACGTATGTATGATAAAAAAGCAACTATCCTGTGTTCAAATTTTTGTTTATCAGCAGCATTCAGCTGCTGATAATATTGAACATGATTAATTAGCAGGTCGTGTTCCTGGTCGCTGAGTGAAATTATCGCAGCTATTTTTGACGTACGTGCTCGTAAAATAGTATAAACTATAATTATAAATATTGGAATGAGTAAAATAAGAGTAGTTGGCATTGGCTATGCTTCAAGAATCTCTAATTGCGTTATGATCTGATCCTCTGTAACCGGATAAGGGACATCATTTACGATAGCCTGATAAACAGCTTCAAACAATCCAATATAATTGCCATCCTCAGAGTCTACATAGCTCACCTGAGGATTTCCTTGATCATCTATAATGGTTAAACGGCCTTTACTTTCAGCAGGCTCTATTCCATAAACTGGATTACTAAGTTTCATTCCTTTTAGTAGTTGTTCCTCCTGGACATCGGATCTGCCTTTAACAAAAGAACCAGCTGAACCGTGTAGTACAAATGCTTTTTGTGGATCGGCTACCAATAAACTTGAAGTTAGGAAAATATTAAGATCGTTTGGATATGCCAGGTGTATCATGAAATAATCGTCAACTTTAGTATTTTCTCTATGTTTCCCAAGTACTTTATAAAAAGAGGATGGCTTACCAAACAGACTGATTGCCTGATCTAGCAAGTGAGGTCCAAGGTCATACAATAGACCACTCGCCGGATTTGGTTCTTCTTTAAAGGTTTTAGGACCAATGGCTTTCCTATAGCGGTCGTATCTGTAATGTACTTCATTGATTTGGCCCAATTGTCCACTTTCAACAACTTTTTGAATAGAGGTACAATCACTATCCCATCTTCTGTTGTGGTAAATAAAGATCTTTTTCCCCACACTTCTTGCCAGATCAAATAGTTCTTTTGCTTCTGCTGAGGTTGGTGTAAATGGTTTTTCGACCAATACATGTTTTCCGGCCTGGAGGCATCTGCGAGTATAATCAACATGAGTAAAGTTTGGTGTATTCACGATCACGAGTTCTATTTCCGGATCTGAAATCAGCTCATCAAAATTATCATAGCTTTTTACACCTGGATATTCTTGTACTGCATTTTTCTGATTACGTTCTAATACTGAGTGAAATTTGAATCCGGGGTGTGCATCAATAAATGGTGCATGAAACACTTTTCCCGACATACCAAAGGCCAATAAGCCTGTTACGATTGCTTTCTCCATAGCTCTAAAATTAGCAATAAGGTTTCAATTCTCATTCATTTATTATCACAAAGCTGGGCTTCGAAATTGTATCTTTGTACCATGAAGCCTGCAGAAACACATGCAAAATGGAAAGTTTTGCAACAAAAGATAGCACAGGAGTTTGACTCTGATATTCCTGACTTGAAGGTCGTACTGTTTTTAATAGGTGTTCAGGAACTTGGTAAAGGACCTGGCAAATACAGTAAGCGTCAAAAGGAAGAGCTAATGCATATTGCTACCTGTCGCTTGTTAAGCGAAATGGGATTCTATGAACTTGAAGGCTTAGATCAGGATGGTTGGCCCCATTGGACACTAGTAAAACCTGTTCCCTCTTTTGCAATGATGGAACAAGAGCTATTGTTAAAATCACTTGCCATTCATTATTTCGAAGATATCTACGGTTCATAGATCGACAAATTGAAAATGTAAAAAGCCCGTGTACTTAGTACAACGGGCTTTTACTTTTATAGGTAGATGTAAATAGACTAAATTATTTTCCTTGAGTTTTAGCTTCCTTTTTCAATTGATCATTGGCAACGATAACTACCTCAACTCTACGGTTTGCAGCTCTTCCTGCTTCTGTTGAATTATCTTCGATTGGCTCAGAAAAACCTTTTCCTAAAGTGATCAGACGAGATGCTGGTACACCTTGAGAAACTGCATATGCTTTAACAGCTGCGGCTCTTCTTTCTGAAAGTCCCATGTTGTAAGACTCAGTACCTTTATTGTCTGTATGGCCAATTACTTTAATATCTGTTCCTGGATATTGGTTAATTGAACTTGCTAATGATTTAACGTTTGTTTTTGCTTGAGCAGTTAAATCAGCCTTATCAAATCCAAATAGAATACCACTATCAAATTTAACAATGATACCTTCTCCCTCACGGATTACTTCTGCATTAGGAATAGCATTTTGTATTTCTGCAGCCTGTTTATCCATCCTTTTACCGATAAAACCACCAGCAGTACCACCTACAGCGGCACCTATGATAGCGCCAACAGCAGTATTACCAGCTTTTTTGCCAATAATTGCACCGATGACACCACCAGTAGCAGCACCAATACCTGCTCCTTTTTGTGTTTTTGTTAAACTATCGCAACCTTGAAATGCCATCGCACCAAGAGATAATGCTATACTAAATGTTGCTATTTTAAATTTTGAAGTCATCATAATTGTATTCATTTGTTATAAATTCGATTAGTCAAACCTAATGCCAAGATTTTTTGCTTAAGTATAAAAAGCTGTTCATTGGGAAATATGATGTACGAAATCCTCCAAACAATGATGAATGATATAAGATTGACCCAAAAAAAAGTGCGTGTGACTTTTTTGTGACTGTTTTTCTAGACACTTTTAGTTTATTCAGAAAAGTATTCTTTCAATTCCTCTAATGTGTTTTCGTCTTTATTGAAATCTTTTATAATTAGTCCTTTTTCTAGCAGGATAATTCTATCGCACACGTCGGTAACGTGGTTCAGATCGTGACTGGATATGATTGTCGTTATGGCCTGTTCTGTTTTAAGAGATCTAATTAATGTGATGAGACGGATTTGTGTCGTGGGGTCTAAATTGGCAAATGGTTCATCTAATATCAGCAATTCTGGTTTTTGCATGATAGCCGCTGCTATTCCAATTTTATTTTGATTGCCTTTTGAGAAATCTCGGATGTATTTGCCTCTGTTGACGATCTCTCCATTAAAAAACTCTTCGTACTGTTTCAGATAATCCATTACATGGACCGCAGTTAGATTATGTAAACTGCCGATAAATATAAAATATTCTTCTGGCGTCAGGTAGTCTATTAAAAAGCCTTCATCCAGATACGAAGCGGTATAATCTTTCCATCCATCATGGGTAGCTACATCTATTCCTTTTGATAATATTTTTCCATAAGTCGGTCGGATTAAATCGAGCAACATTCTAAATAATGTGGTTTTTCCAGCACCATTATTACCAACCAGACCAATTGTCTCTCCAACATTAATTTTTAAATCACTAATGTTTACAACCGTTCTGTTTCCGTAAACTTTTTTTAAGTCTGTAATTTCTAAGATCATAATTTTTATAGGCCTTAATCATTTAAAGGGCTTCATGTTAACGCTCTCTAAATCCTTCACCAATTTTATATTTTCTTTTATTCAATTCTTTTACGAGGAATGTTATCCAAAAGTTTCGGGTTGATAAGAAGATTATTCCAGCCAATCCTAAGCATGATATGCCCCAATAAGGATGGCCGTAATAAGAAAATGGCAGGTAAAACACATATGGTAGTACAAAGTATGGGATAACCATTATAAACTGACTGGCGCCAACACCCTGATTATTAAATGTGCCTCGTTTATTTAAGTCAATGGCTTTTGAATTCCTTGTAGCAAAATAAAGAATGATTATGGTTCCTATTCCAATATTATATAAATAGGTAGCAAGCTGAATGTACAGTATTTTCCAGCTGATGAGCCCATAGAGACAGGTAATTAGCATTACAATGGATGATATTGCTGTGAAGAATAAAAGCTTTGAAGTAATAAAGTCCTTAAGATTGATTTTATTTGCCATCAGACCATCAAAATGCGCAGCCTGCCAGCCAAACATAAACTGCCCATACATAGAAATACTAGTGCCCGTCATAAATACAGCAGCAAAAATGATTGTATTGATTCTATCCTGATCTATTAAGTCTTGTCTGTAAAAAATTAAGCCATAAAATAGGAAAAAAAGAGTCATGAATACCATAGTACGCGTCCTTTTATGCCTTAAAATAAGTTTAAGTTCCAGTGCTGTTAAGACTCCTACAGAACCAAATCTATCCAGAAAAGGATAATCTGTACTCATTTTTTTTACCTCAGCAGTATTTAATTCTTCTAGGTACATGTTCCTTTTTAAGTAAGCTTTATTTAGCATCAGGACAAGTATTGCTGCAATGGTAAAAGTAAAACCTGATATGGGATATAAAGCAATAAATCCGAATACAGCATTTGATACTGCTGAGATAGAAAAGATTTTGAAATATTCCATTGCTGCTACAACAGAAATTGCCAATACAACAAGTAAGATTGCTTTAATACTAAGTGTGGTTAGGCGTTTAACATACATAACTACATAGTTATTAAATATGCAGATGGATAAGATGGTGACGACATACATGAAAGCAGCAAAAACACTATGAATAGCAGCAATGGCTGTACAGCAAAAGGGAATAAATATAAATAGAGGTAAAATATTAAAAGCGGTGAATGAAGAGCGGATATTCAGAAAATTCACAAGCTTATCTCTTGAGATTTTTAGATGTAAATATGGCGCTACGCTCAATGTAGGTAATTCTTGTAGCTGCATGCGCATTATAAAGTCAACCGCAAAATAGTAAAGTATAAAACCATTAAATACAAAGATCGTGTCTTTACCTGGGAAGACTTTTTCAATAATCATTTCCATACCGACACCAATACCTATAGCTAAAACAAGTAGATATAATATGGCGAGTCCAATAAAAATATTTGCAGCGATACTGCTTCCTTTGTTTCTTGAGCGCCAGAAAGCTTTCCACTGATGACCTAAAAAGACTGCGAGCATATATTATAGGATTAGTAGTTGTATTTTGTTTTCCAGTTTTTTCTAAGCTGCTCCCTTAATTTTTCTTCAGCGGGATTACTTCCCGGGTCATACAATTTAGTTCCACTTAATTCCTCGGGTAGGTATTCCTGTGGCGCAAAGTTGCCTTCATAACCATGTGAGTACTTATAGTCTTTGCCATAACCAATGTTCTTCATCAATTTGGTTGGCGCATTCCGAATATGTAAAGGCACAGGTAAGTTCCCGGTTTGTTTAACCAAGGTTTGCGCTTTATTTATCGCTTCGTAAGCTGCATTACTTTTTACAGATGAAGCCATATAAGTTACAGCTTGAGATAAAATAATCCTTGATTCAGGAAAGCCAATCACGTTGACAGCCTGAAAGCAATTATTCGCTAATAATAATGCGTTAGGGTTTGCATTACCAATATCCTCAGAAGCTAGTATAACCAATCTTCTAGCAATAAACAATGGATCTTCACCACCTTCTATCATCCGGGCAAGCCAATAAACTGCCCCATTAGGGTCACTGCCTCTGATGGACTTTATAAATGCAGAGATAATATCGTAATGTTGTTCACCCGCTTTATCATATAAGGCCAAATTCTGCTGCGCATGGGCTAACACATTTTCATTGGTTAGCATTATTTTGCTGCCACCAATACCATTGATAGCAATTTCTAAGACATTGAGCAATTTCCGGGCATCTCCACCAGATAAACGAATTAAAGCCTCATGCTCTTTAATGTTGATCTTCTTGTCTTTGAGAATAACATCTTCTTTAATTGCCGTTTGCAATAGTCCAGAGAGTTCTTCTTCATTCAATGCTTTTAAGATGTAGACCTGGCATCGGGATAGTAAAGCTGAGATTACTTCAAAAGATGGATTCTCTGTAGTGGCACCGATTAAAGTTACTAAGCCTCTTTCTACAGCGCCCAGCAAGCTGTCTTGTTGCGATTTGCTGAAGCGGTGAATCTCATCAATAAATAGGATGGGTAGACCCATAAAGCTATCTTTAAGCGCAGCTGCTCTTTCTATCACATCTCTAATGTCTTTTACCCCGGAGTTAATCGCACTCAGGTTAAAGAAAGGACGGTCTAGCGTTTGAGAAATGATATAGGCAAGTGTTGTTTTGCCAACTCCCGGAGGTCCCCAAAAAATCATTGATGGAAGTTGTCCGCTTTGTAAGGCTTTTCTTAAAACTGCATCAGGTCCTACCAGGTGTTGTTGCCCCACATACTCGTCCAGATTCTGTGGGCGCATACGTTCGGCTAAAGGAGGGAGGTTTTGCATAAAAGTAAAGATACACAGAAACCTGTTTATCTTATTCTGCTTTTGGTTTCTTTTTCCAGAATTTACGTTTTGGCTTTCCACTAGCTGAACCAGATTTCTTTTCAGCTTTTAATGAATCTGGATCTACAGGCTTCTCCACAGGAGCCTCGCCAATATGTTCTGGTAACGGCATCCTGTCTACCTGTTTCTCAATTAGCTTTTCAATAAGAGCCAGTTTGCGTTTATCCCTATGGTTAACCAAAGTAATAGCAGTACCTTTAGTCGCTGCCCTTGCAGTACGTCCAATTCGGTGAACATAATCTTCTGCATCATGAGGAACGTCAAAATTAACAACCAGATCAATACCTTCTACATCAATACCTCTGCTCAGAACGTCAGTCCCAATTATGATGGGTAACTGTCTGTTTTTAAACTGCAATAATATAGCTTCTCTTTCTTTTTGACCGAGATCAGAATGGAAAGATTCGGCTTTAAGACCTAGTTTCCTAAATACTTTGCCAAGATTTTTAACTTTTTCCTTGGTAGAAGCGAAGACTATAATACTTTTATATTCATCTGTTTTTAACAGACTTGTAAGCAATGGTACTTTTTGTTCATCATGAACCATGTACACCTGTTGTGAAATTCCCTCTGCAGGTTTTGAAATAGCAAGGCTGATTTGTTCTGGGTGGTGCAATAAGCTTGCTGCAAGCTTTCTGATTTTTGGAGGCATGGTTGCGGAGAACATTACCGTTTGCCTTACTTTTGGAAGATAACTTACAATTTTCACAATATCATCATAAAAGCCCATGTCCAGCATTCTGTCTGCCTCGTCAAGTACCAGGTGCTGCAATTGATCAAGCTTTAAAACGCCCGATGAAAGATGAGATATCAAACGGCCCGGTGTGGCGATAATAATATCTACACCCTCACGCATTGATCTTTTTTGCTGTTCATAAGCAATTCCATCACCACCACCGTAAACAGTGAGTGAGCTTATATTTGTGAAATAAGAGAGCGCTTCCACCTGCAGGTCTATCTGCTGCGCAAGCTCTCTCGTTGGTGCTAATATCAATGTATTGTTATGACGTTCTTCTGTCCCTGCAATCATATTCATGATTGGGAGAAGGTAAGCACCTGTTTTTCCAGTTCCTGTTTGTGCACAGGCAATTAAATCTTTCTTAGCTGAGATAAGTGGAATTGCCTGTTGCTGGATTGGAGTTGCATTACGGAACCCCATTGCTAATAACCCTTCTAGTAGTTCAGGGTTAAAATTAAAATCTTTAAAATCCAATATACTTTTATGTTGTTAGTATTTACCCTATAAAAGTAAACTATTTATTTTACTTATTCTTATCTGCGTAACCAAACACCTTTTGTAAGAGAGGAGTAGACCTTGCTCCGAGTTGATCTCGGATTTTAAGTTCTTCTTGTGCAACCTGTATAAACATACCGTCAATAGCCTTTTGTGCTACGTAATCTGACAAATCTGTATTTAGAGGTTTTACCAATGGAAGTTTGTTGTACTGTCCAGTTGCATCCCCCCAATACTTCGTTGCTCCAACTTTTGCTAAACTAGTATTGATTACTGGTTTAAACTTTTCCATCAGCTGTGCTGTAGTTACTCTTTTAAAATAATTGGTTGCAGCATCTTGTTTACCTAATAATATGTTGGTTGCATCAGTAATAGTCATTTGTTTAATTGCAGATACAAAAATAGGCTTTGCTTCTTTTGCTGCATCTTCAGCTGCACGGTTCAGACTCAAAATTACATTGTCGGCAAGTTTGCCCATGCCAATGCTACGAAGTGTCTTTTCTACCTTTTGCGCCTCCGGAGGAAATAGGATTTTTACAGCCATATTTCCCATAAATCCATCTTTTGCTGAAAGCAAATCTGCCCCACGTGATGTGCCTATTTCAAGTGCTTGTTTAATACCGGAAGCAATTTCTAATGTACTTGGGCTTCCGGTTGTTGATCCTGCGCTGCCTGTTGCTTTTTTAAAGATATCTCCAATTTTCAATTGAGCTTGTGCCGGTAAATTAATTGCCAGGAAGCAGGCCAGAAAGGTAGTGTAAACAAGTTTAATGTGTTTCATTGTTGTCTGTTGGTTATTTTTCGATCGAAGATAGCAAATCTCCGGCCATTAATCTGGCAGATTTAACCAGTTTAATAAATTCAGAACGGTAACCTTCTCTGTCCGCCCCCATTGCTCCGGAAGCAGTTTGTATCACACGTTCAAATGAAGCATTTTGTTTAAAATCTGACTGCCTGATTAACATTCCAAATTCTGCAACACTAGTAGCAAAGCGAAAGTTGTTACTGGTGTTTATAAGAGGAGAGGAATGATCAACAACATTTTCTTGTATCATTTTGCTGGTATGGCCATTGGGATCTTTATACCTTAGTTTTACAGTTAACATCTCCCTGCTATTGCCATTGGTTTTGGTTTTTTTGTTTTCCTGATATTTTAAATCATCAATAGCACCAGCGAAACTACTTTTAACACCTGTTGGGATTATTTCATATAAAGCAGTTACTGTATGGCCAGAGCCCATTTCTCCAGCGTCTTTTGTGTCGTCATTAAAATCACGGTCTTCCAATAATCTATTTTCATAGCCAACTAAACGGTAAGCCTGTACTTTTTCAGGATTAAATTCAACCTGTAACTTGACATCTTTTGCAATCGTAAACAAGGTGCCGCCAAATTCGTTGATTAACACTTTTCGGGCTTCACTTATGTTATCGATATAGGCATAATTTCCATTGCCTTTGTTGGCCAGTGTTTCCATTTTGCTATCTTTTATATTGCCCATGCCGTAACCAAGTACGGTTAAATAGATACCTGTTTTACGTTTTTCCTCAATCAAAGTTTGCATGTCTTTATCGCTTGAAGCTCCTACATTAAAATCGCCATCTGTAGCAAGAATGACTCTGTTGTTTCCTCCTTTAATAAAGTTTTGTCCAGCCACTTTATATGCAAGTTCAATACCAGCACCACCTGCTGTTGAACCACCTGCACTTAAGGCATTCAAGGCTTCTTTAATTTTTGATTTATCGGAGCCTGCCGTAGCTGGAAGGACTAATCCAGATCTACCAGCATAAACAACTATAGCTACTTTATCTTTAGCGCGAAGCTGATCGGCCAAAAGTTTAAAAGAAGAAACTAATAAAGGCAGTTTGTTTGGCACATTCATAGAGCCGGAAACATCAATTAGAAATACAAGGTTAGAGGCGGGAAGATTGTCTGTCGCAATTTTCTTGCCCTGCAAGCCGATTTGTACTAGTTTATGCTTTGTGTTCCATGGTGCTGTTGAAATTTCTGTTATGATGTTTACAGGTGCATTTCCTTTGGGTTGTGGATATTCATAATCAAAATAATTGATCATCTCTTCTACCCTTACCGCATCTTTAGGTGGTAATGAGCCATTGTTTATAAAGCGACGTACATTACTATAGGATGCTGCATCAACATCAATGGAAAAAGTTGATAATGGATTTTTGAAGGGGTTTTGGAAGCCGTTTTCTTTAACTGTTGCATAGCTTTCAGTGTTTTGTTGGATATAAATACCCTTATGCACGGAAGACATTCCCCTAATAACTATGTTTTGAGCAGATCTTTGGGCGGGATCTGCTTTTTGCATCTCATATTGTGGTTCCTGACTTTTAATGACCATTTCTTTAAGCCTAAGGTTTGTGGCTTCGAGCTCGATATTTATGATTAATGAGTTGCCGATTTTTATAGTCTGAGTTTTGTAACCGATATAAGTAAACTTAAGTTGGCTGCTTTCATTTTCTATGGTTATCTTATATTTGCCATCCTTATTGGTTACAACATATTTTTTGTTGTTCATTGTACTGACTTGTACTCCCGGTATAGGTTGTCTGGACATTTTGTCAATAACTGTCCCGGTAATTACTTTCACTGAAGCGTGACTTTCCTGGAAGCCCATAAATATCAGTAGAACTAGAGGTAGCAATAATCTTTTCATTTCATTTTGTTTTGATTATGATGTTAGCTTTAAAGAATTTCCATACCAGTGTCAGAAAATATTTTTATACTTGAACAGATTATGCCTTAAATACCCATTGAAGTTTATAAAAAATAATACAGCTAAACAGGAGCAAGATGATGCTACTTTAATTGCACACTATAAAAATAGTGGCAATCTGGAGATGTTGGGTACTCTTTATAATCGGTATATGCATCTTGTTTTTGGGGTTTGCTTAAATTATCTGAAAGATGAAGAGCAAAGTAAGGATGCTGTAATGCAGATATTTGAAGAGCTTGTGCTGAAGCTAAGGGTTCATGAAGTTCAGAATTTTAAAAGCTGGCTACATGTGCTTACCCGTAACCACTGTTTAATGGCATTGCGCAAACAATCTAAAAATACTACGGTTTCAATAGATGATACTTTTGTGGAAAACACAGATTTTGTGCATCTTGATATTGATGATACAAAAGAGAAGAAGCTAACCGTTATGGAAAAGTGTATGGAAACACTTACTGAAGAGCAGCGTGTGAGTGTTGATCTGTTTTATTTGCAGGAGAAATGCTATAAAGAAGTTGCAGATATCACAGGGTATGAGTTGTTGAAAGTGAAGAGTTATATTCAGAACGGGAAAAGAAATCTTAAAATTTGTATAGAAAAGAATAACGGTGAATAAAGATTGGTTAGATATAGATGTTTTAGAGGATTACCTTGATGGTAAACTTGATGCTAAGACCATGAATAGGGTGGAGCGTGAGGCTTTAGAAGATCCTTTTGTGGCAGAAGCATTAGCGGGTTTAAGTACATCGCCTAAACGTTCTTTGCAGTCTATTTCTTTACTTCAGAAGCAATTGCATGAAAGGGTTGCTGAACATAAGAATTTTAAGAAGACTTCCGTAATTACCTGGCAGCGCTTAAGTATTGCTGCTGCTGCTGCGGTTATGTTTGTAGCAGTTAGTGTGATGTTCTGGTTGAAAGAAAATAACTATCAGAAAGAGTTGGCTGGCAGGGCTAAAAAGGTTGATGTGACTATTGCTCCCGTTACACCAGAAGTTGTGCCTCCTGCTGTTCAGTCTGCACCAGTTATAGCTAGTGAATCTGTTGATGAAATAAGAGAAAAGGAAATTGATAAAGCTGTTAAAGCGGCAAAAACGAACAGTTATGCTGCAAGAGTAAAACCAAAGGCAAGCTTGCCTCCTGCGGCTGCAGATCAGTTAAACGAAACTGTTGTTTCTGTTCATCCAGTCAAACCCAAGCATTTTGTTGAGTCATTGTCTGTTGCAGCGGCACCATTACAAATACAAACAAGAAATATAGATTCTTCAACTTTGAATGAGGTGGCAGTTGTAGGGTATGGTGCGCAAAAGAAAGTGAGTATTACAGATAGTTCCAGAGTTAATGCCGCGCTTTCAGGGCGGGTTGCCGGTGTGATGATCAGAGGATCGGCTAGTAGGGTTAACAAAGCTGTCCTGGTGTCGAACCCCATTGGCGGATGGGATAAATTATGGACTTACATTGACAAGAATAATGCTTTTAAAAATGAAGGTCTAATAGGCCAAACTGTTCAGCTAGAATTTAAAATAGGAAAAGACGGATCACCGGAAGATATAAAAGTGTTGAAAGTTGCCGATCAAAAATATGTACAGGAAGCAATAAGATTACTTTTAAATGGGCCTAAGTGGGAGCAACCTGCAAAGGAAAATGGCAAGATGACCTTTAAAATAGACTTCTAACAAAAATGCCAGTTTCATGATTATGAAACTGGCATTTTGTGTTATATGATTTTAAATTCTTAAAAGAAAAGGTGAATCACACTGAATAGGATTGCTGCAAGTGTTGCTGAAACTGGGATTGTTAATACCCATGCCCAAAGCAAACTTACTGTTACTCCCCAGCGCACTGCTGAAACCCTTTTTAACAAACCAACACCAACAATAGAGCCTGTAATCGTATGGGTTGTAGAAACCGGGATACCAAAGTGTTCTGTGATACCTAAAGTTACAGCACCAGCAGTCTCAGCTGCAACACCTTCAAAGGCGTTTACTTTAGTAATTTTTGATCCCATTGTTTTCACAATTTTCCATCCTCCGCTCATCGTTCCTAACGCAATGGCCGCATAACAGGAAATAGGAATCCATTCAGGCATTGCATCACCGGAATTCAATACATTACCCGCAACCATGGCAACATAAATGATACCCATAACTTTTTGAGCGTCATTACCACCATGTGTAAAACTTAATGCAGCAGATGAAATTAACTGAAGGCGTTTAAACCATTTCTCTGCCACTGATGGCCGGGCATTTTTTGAAATATGTAAAATTATAATGGATATGATTACTGATATGATCATACCAATTACGGGTGCAAGTACAATAAATGCCACAACTTTTAGAATTGGCGCAAAGTTAATGGCCGACATCACATCCGCGCCCATAGAAAACGCTTTTGCCATCCCTGCTCCCGCAAAGCCGCCTATTAGCGTGTGCGAAGAACTGGAAGGAATACCAAACCACCAGGTAAATAAGTTCCAGGCAATAGCTGCAAGGAGACCTGAAAGGATCACTTCAAGTGTAATAAAGTTTTCTACTACAGTTTTAGCAATGGTATTGGCAACTTTGTGATCTGTAAAATAAAAATATGCTGCGAAGTTGAATACTGCAGCCCACAATACCGCCTGAAATGGCGAGAGTACCTTTGTAGATACAATGGTTGCAATAGAGTTTGCAGCGTCATGAAAGCCGTTTATGTAATCGAAGGCAATGGCCAGGAAGATTACAACGACCAATAAAGTAGTTACCATTTTTTTAAAGGTTTAAGCATTCTTTACCAAAATAGATTCCAGCACATTCGCCGCATCTTCACATTTGTCTGTAGCCGTTTCTAAGGTTTGGAGCACTTCCTTTTGTTTAATCAGTTCAATGGCGTTTGTTTCAAATTCGAACAAACGTGCAATGGCAAGGTTACAAACATAATCTGCCTGATTTTCTCCACTGTTGATACGTACGCATGCATCTGCAATAACGCGGATGTTTTTGAAGCTTCTTAATTCTTTAATAGCTTTCTCAAGATCCGTACACATCTCTACCAATAACTCAGCAAGTTTAATCATTGCGTCGCCGATGTTAGTTACATTGTAAAGTTCTATGTTGCTGGCTGATGCATGGATATAATCTGCAATATCATCAACTGCACTAGCTAACGCATGGATATCTTCCCTGTCGAAAGGGGTGATGAAGTTCTTGCTAAGTTCAAGGAAAATAGAATGGGTAATGTCGTCGCCAACATGTTCCAGACGTTCTATTTCTTTAATGTGTTCTTTTCTTTTTTCCAGGTCTGTTGCACTTAACGCAAGCAATAAGGCCTGAGAAATCTTTAAAGCGTTGCTTCCAGCTTGCTCAAATAAGGGCTGGAATTTTTTGTCTTTCGGTGTGAAGAACTTAAAAATGCTGTTCATATTGATTTAAAATATGATACAAAAGTATGAGTGTAATGTTAACTTAGTGTTAAGTGTTAAGTTATTTTTACAAATACATCAGACTGTTAGCCAATCTTTTCAAGGGTAAAGGCAAAAGTAGTACCGATTTGTAAGGTACTTCTTACTGATATAATTTGCTCATGAGCCTCTAGAATGTGCTTTACAATGGCCAGACCGAGCCCTGTTCCGCCTTCTTGTCTTGATCTATGTGAATCTATTCGATAAAAACGTTCAAACAAACGTGCGAGGTGCTTTTCATCAATTCCGATACCATCATCTGTTACTTCTATCAGATACTGATCATGTAATTCGAAGATTTTTATGGCGGTCGACCCGCTTTCCTTCCCATATTTTAATGAATTATGAATCAGATTGATCAAAACCTGTCTGATTTTTTCGCGATCTGCTCTTACAAATGCAGGATGTGTGTACTTATCTTTAAATGATAGGGTGATGTGTTTTTTGTTTGCGGTGTCTTCAAGACCTTCCATCACTTCCCTAGCCAGTGGTACAAAATCAAAACGCTCATAGTTAATAGGTACCTCACCGGTTTCTAACTTTGATATGGAGTCGAGATCATTAATAAGGTAGCTTAATCGTTCTACATTCTTATCGGCTTTGTCCAGGAATTTGGCAGCCATTTCCGGGTCTTCATTCAAACAATCCTGAATAGTTTCTATATATCCTTGAATGGCAAACAGAGGTGTTTTAAATTCATGTGAAACGTTTGAAAGAAATTCTCTTCTGAATTTTTCCTGTTTTTTTAGCTCTTCAATCTCTCTTTTCTTTGCGCCTGCCCATTCTTTTACTTCCTGTTCAACATCATTAATTGGATCAGAACTTACGTATTCGCCTAAGGCATCTTTAAGGTCTTTACCCAGTTTTAAATTATGGATCATTTTATAGATCAAGACGATTTTCGAGTAAATATACTTCTCAAGTAAATAATAAAATACAATGAAACTGGTAATGAAAGTAACTGCAAAAGAGACTAGCATATAATACCAGCTTTGCTGGAAATAATAATTAACCAGACCGATAGAGAGACCCACTGCGAACGCAGCAATTAATACTAAAACACTTAATTTCATTCCTATAAATTTAAGGCAGGAGCATATGCTTGCCTGAGGAGCAATTTACAAGATAAAATTTTTATAAACCCATCTTTTCAGTAAGATATTTCCAATATCTTTTTGGCACATGCTGTACATGTAGTTTTGTGTTTTTTCGCGCGGCAATATTAGTACTTTTGAAATAGTCTTTCCATAATGTCGCATACAGTTTTTCATTGTCAGCCAGAATACTTGCTGCTGGGACTTGAAGTCTTTTTTCTTCATCATGGTTAAGGCTTATTTCTTCCACTCTATTAAGGTCGTAATATAAGCCGTAATGTCTGTTAAGGTCATAAATTAGCCATTTTTGATCTGCATACCGGTCTCTAAAATGGTTCATGATTAGAGGTAATACATTAAAATCCGGCTCTATACCACAGTAAAAAATACCATCTTCGGCATGCTGAAACCTTATAAAAGCTTCCATTCTATGCTTTTCCCTTTCTACTTTTCTGGAAATTTGGGAGAGGGAAAGTACGAAAGGGTTTCCATAATTGAAGGTTGCTCCATTAGGATTAAAGAAAATATAACAGCAAAATTCAAATAAGTGTTGATAGGCTTCTGTAGACTCTGAAAGAAATGTACAGTAAAAACGCCTCATCCAATTTTTATCTAATTTCTTTTGAAGTCCTTTCCATACTCTATCTGCCTTGTTACTGTCGTTGTATATTTTTAGTACTGGTCTGAAGACATCTGGTTGATGATGCTTTTCTAATTGAATTGAGATTTGTCCTGGTTTTCGTTCAAACCATTCAAATACAGCACAAAGAAGACTTTCTAGACTTCCATCGATTAAGTAAATCATTTTTCTTTAAAACAAGTTCAATTGTTGAGTATCGTTTTTTAGATATTTGCTCTGGCTTTCTGCTAATATGAATGATTTGATCTGAGTACCTTGATAGTCTTTAAGTTGATACGGAGTATCTGAACACCTGATAAAGTGTTTTGCTCTATTGTAAGCTACCCCGATTTTCTTGAGCTGATCAATCCTTAGTTTTCCGAACTTTCTCGCCTGTATTATCTTCTTAGCTGACTCTACACCGATACCTGGAATTCTCAGGATCATTTTATAGGCAGCAATATTGATATCAACAGGGAAGAACTGTAAGTTTCTAAGTGCCCAGCTAAGCTTTGGGTCTATGTCTGCATCTAATTGCGGGTTCGCATCATTTAATAGTTCATTGACATGGAAACCATAAAATCGCATTAGCCAATCGGTTTGATAAAGTCGGTTTTCACGAACGAGGGGAGGTTGACTACCAATCATAGGTAGGCGGTTATCATTACTTATAGGAATATACCCGGAGTAATAGACTCTTTTCAGTGAGAAATTCTTATAAAATACATCTGCCATTTGCATAATATCTTTATCAGTTTCAGGTGTGGCACCTATAACCATTTGTGTACTTTGTCCCGCAGGTACAAACTTTGGTGTGCTTTTGATTAGTTTTTTCTCATCCTTGAATTGTATAATTTGATTTTGAATAAGTGCTAATGGACGTTTCACATCCTCATGACTCTTTTCGGGCGCAAGGAGTTTTAATCCGCTTTCTGTAGGCATCTCAAGGTTAATACTCATTCTGTCTGCATATAAGCCTGCCTCTCTAAGCAAATCCTCACTAGCGCCAGGGATGGTTTTTAAATGAATATATCCATTGAAACGTTCTTCGAGTCTCAGCTTTTTAACTACTTTCAGCAGACGTTCCATGGTAAAGTCTGCATTTTTAAAGATTCCGGAGCTAAGAAAAAGCCCTTCAATAAAATTCCTTCTGTAAAAATTTATAGTTAACGAAACAACTTCTTCTACTGTAAAGGCAGCACGTTCTATATCATTGCTCTTTCTTGATACACAAAAAGCACAGTCGTAAATGCAATGATTAGTTAGTAAGATCTTCAATAAAGAAACGCATCGTCCATCTTCTGTATAAGTATGACAGATTCCAGAGGCATGACTATTACCAAGTCCTTTGTTGTCATTTTTTCTCGTTCCTCCACTAGATGAACAAGAGACATCATATTTGGCCGCATCGGCCAGGATGTTTAGTTTCTCTCTAATCCGTTCAGACATATCAGTATATTTTACTAACAAATGTAGTAAAATATACTAATTAATTTAGTTTAATAAAAACTGGGGATTAAACCTCTTGATAAAATTGCTCCAGGTAGGTAAGCATAAAATCATGGCGCTGTTGTGCTATTTTTCTACCTTCATCAGTCTTCATCAGATCTTTAAGTAGCAACAATTTTTCATAGAAATGATTGATTGTGGGCGAGGTTGAATTTTTATATTCTTCCTTAGTCATGTTTAACTGCGGTTTTATTTCAGGATCATAAAGCACCCTGTTTTTATACCCTCCGTAAGTAAAGGCTCTAGCGATACCAATTGCACCAATTGCATCTAATCTATCAGCATCCTGAACCACATCCATTTCTTTTGATTGAAATGTAATTATACCTAAACTACTTTTGTAGCTTAGGTTTCTAATGATTTGTTGTACATGTTCTATGACTTGAGGCGTGACATCAAGCGTGCTTAAAAATTCAACAGCTAATCTGGGTCCTATTTCTTCATCTCCGTTATTAAATTTCGCGTCTGCAATATCATGCAATAATGCTGCGAGTGCGACTACCAGATCGTCTGCTTGTTCAATTTTATTAATTGCAATTGCGTTTTTATAAACACGTTCTATATGGAACCAGTCGTGGCCTGCTTCAGCACCCGCTAAGGTTTCTTTAACAAATTGTATAGTGCGGTCAATGATTTGATTCATCGGAATTAGTTCTTATTCGGTATGTTTAACAGGTCTTTCATCTTCCGGTCTTCTGCTGCCATCATACAATTCGTATTCTAACATACGGCAATCCAGTTTACCATTATAAAATTCGATTTTACGTGCCGCTTTTAATCCGATTTTTTTAGCCAGATCAGGATTTCCAGTAAAGATGTATCCGAAATAACCTTTACAATGTTGCTTCATGAAGTCGCCCATACGTTTATAGGTAGCTTCCAGTTTAGAATGCACACCTAAACGTTCTCCGTATTCAGGGTTAAATACTACAACACCATTTCCGGTGTCTGGAACTTGTGTATCGGCAAAATCGCATACTTCAAAAGTAATTAACGTATCTACTCCGGCTGTTTTTGCATTTCTTCTGCTTACCTCTACCGCATCTTCAGATAAATCTGTTGCGAGGATTTGCAAGTCTACGTTTTTAATAACTTGATCTTTTAGGATTCTGCGTTCAGCGAAAAATACCTGTTCATCATAGCCCATAATGTGCATAAAACCATAATTCATGCGGAATAAGCCTGGGCGACGGTTCGTAGCAATTAAAGCAGCTTCTATAGCCAGTGTTCCAGAACCGCACATTGGATTCACAAATGGTGATTTCTGATCCCATTTAGTGCTTAATACTACTGATGCAGCCAAAGCCTCCAACATTGGTGCCTTTCCAGGGATTTTACGGTAACCATGTTTGGCCAGCGTTTCGCCAGAAGTATCAATAAATATATCTGCTTCACTATCCTTCCAGTATAAGTGAACTACTGCTTTGTTCGCATCGGAGCCGGAATTAGGGCGAATACCTTTCTTTTCCTTGATTCTGTCAACAATAGCATCCTTTACCTTTAAATTAGCAAATAATGGAGTTGTAATGGTTGGATTATCCACATTTGATGTTACTGAGAAATAACCAGAAAAATCAATCAGTTCTTCCCATGGCATTTCTACCATTTCCCTGTATAGTTCATCTGGATTATTTGCTTTAAAGCTTTTCAGGCAATATAATATCTGACTGGCACACCTTAAGTTCAGATTTAGCTTAATGCATTCTGTTAAGGTGATGTTCAGTTCCAAGCCCGTTGAAAAATCCCTTACGATTTCATAGCCAAGGTCTTCTACCTCTTTTATCAGATAAGAAGATAGGCGCTTGTTGCAGGTTATAATAACCTTATTTTTTGTGTGGAAAACTTGCATAATTTATTGTGCGAAGTTATCAATAAAAATATAGAGATTTGAACTTCGTAGTAGAATAAAAGAGTATTTGTTATGGAATTAAAAGGAAAAGTGCATGAAATCGGTGCATTACAGCAGGTGAGCGAGACTTTCAAGAAAAGAGACCTGATTATAGAATATGCAGAAAACCCTACTTATCCTGAATACATCAGGTTTGAGGCTTTACAAGATAAAACAGCTTTATTTGATAGCTTAAAACAAGGCGATGATGTAGAGGTTTCATTCAACTTACGTGGTCGTCCGTGGACAGATAAAACCGGAAAAACATCTTATTTTAACAGTTTAGTAGTATGGCGTATTAATGCGTTAACACCAGGCGCAGCCGCAGCATCTACTCCAGCATATGCACCACCAGCAGATTTAAATAGTGCACCAGGTGAGGAAGATGATCTTCCTTTTTAAGAGCTTTTTTAAAGTAAACAATTTACAGATTATGCCGGAAATATCTTCCGGCATTTTTTTTGATTAAACAACTGATTATCAGTGTTGTTTTTAGTCATGGTCTATTGCCTTTATGAGTCTCTAATGAGTCTCCTATGAGTATTGTATGACTTTGTATGACCTGGAGTCATTTAAAAGGCTATTCAGGACCTGCTTTTACACAGTTGATTTATATAGCTATATTATACTATTGATGCTTTATTAAATTAGGTATTTATTGAGGAGCTCAATTAGCTTTGCCAACCCTACTCCAAATTTCGTAGATTTTTGCTCCTTTACTGCTTAAACCACTATGGTGCCAATCGCCATTTTCCAACTTTCCATCAAAAATCAGAGAAGCACCCACGCGACTATTGTCTCTGGAAAAGAACTGAATGTTCTCTGTGTATTTACCGTCTTTAAAAGTGTAGCTACCACCTCCTGTTCCCGAAAATTGTTTTTTTGCGGGATCTATTGCTACCCATTGGAATTTGGTTCCAGTTAACAATTTGTAAGTTTGCCTTGTCCCGGTTTGATGTATGGCTGTTATCTTTCCGTCCTGCCTACGACCAGTAATGCGCCAGATGCCTGCCAGTTCAGCTTTTCCATTATCTACCCTTTGAAAGTTAGCCTCTCCTTGAGGTACAGAAAGAGAAAGCTGTGTCGCAGTAACAGAAAATGGTATTTCTTTGATGTTATCAACTCCGGTTGAATCAATGCTGTCGAATAATGCTTTTGTAACAATAGCATTGCCCTTTACCTCGAAATGACCGCCATCAGTCCCTATAAATTGATTTCCTTGTTGAACTGTATGAAAGTAGAAACCATCCTGGAAGAAAAGATGATGAAGTTTTTCGCCTTCATTAAATTCCCAGGCACCATTTAATAATTCGGTTGTTTGTGCTTTTAAGTTATTAAAAGCTGTGCTCAGTGTCAGTATGCAGATCAAAAATATTTTCATGATTTTTTAGTTAAACGGTTGATTATTATCACTAATAGGTCTAATAAATATAGTGATTTTGCTTCATCTCCGTGTTAAATTTTGTTAAATAAGGAAGCTTTGTGTGAATGCTTCTTTATTTTTGAGTATTCTATAATGAAGAAAAGAAGCCTTTGGTTAATTACCGGACTGATGACTGTAGCCTTGCTAGGGGTGTTTGTAATGCAATTGTATTACATCAGGGAGGCCTATTATCTAAAATCTCAGCTTTTTGAACAGGATGTAAAGCAAGCTTTGAATGCAGTGGCAAGTAAAGTGCAAAAACGCTATGCGGCTGTGCATATCACAAAAAAGGATTATGAGATCAGGAAAGAGAGAGAACAGGACTTTAGAGGTAAAGCACAACAGATCGTTGATTTTAAAGAGAAGTATAAAGAACAGGAGGCTAAACGTAAATTAGATCAGCAGAGAAGAATTGTTGCTGACCTGAACATGCGTGATAGTATAGTGAGGCGTACCTTTCTAAAGCCCGAGTTAATCAGTGAGGAGGTTTATCAGGAAATATCTAATCCTGAAAGTAAAGGGAGTTCATCGTTACAGGTTCAGGTTGATTTTGGTGTTGATGCTTTTGGAAATGTAAGTGGAAATGTAAATCAGACGGTCATATCTAGAAAGACGGCGACATTTTCTATGACACCAGGGCGGATTCCCGATAGTATCAGGTATCTGGCTGTAAATCCTAGGACACTAAATCCGATGACTGTTTCTATTGAGCGTATTGCACCGGAAACTGCATTGAAATTTAAAATGGAAGATCAGATTGCAGAGCAGAAATATAAGGTTGGCCTTAATGAATTGATGAAGGATACTCTTGCCTTAGAAGGGAAAGATCTGAATTATCTCGAGGATATAGCCAAAGAAATGCGGCAAGTATATGTCCCAATTAATCAGAGGGTATCCAGAGCATCGTTGGATACATTGATTAAAAAGGAATTACAGAATCAGAATGTAAATTCGACCTACGATTTTTGGTTAAAATTGGCTAATAAGGATTCAGTACTTTATCATAGGGCATCAAACCAATCCGAAGAGTTATTGCCTCAGAATACTTACCGTACAACTTTGTTTAGCAATGAGATTTTCCGTGATCCTGGGATGCTTTACTTATACTTCCCGAATAAAAACTCATTAATTTTAAGTAATATGTGGGCCACCATGGCCTCATCAGCGGCTTTGTTGCTTGTGTTGATTTTTATTTTCGCTTATACTATATATGCAATACTTAAGCAAAAGAAGATCTCTGAAATGAAGAATGATTTCATTAATAACATGACACATGAGTTTAAAACACCTGTAGCAACTATTATGATTGCCAGTGAGGCTTTAAAAGATCCTGAAATTGCTGAAGATAAGAATAGAATCAGCCGGCTTGCAGGGATTATATATGATGAAAATGTACGTCTGGGAAATCATATAGAACGTGTTTTGAGTATTGCAAGCTTAGAAAAAAAGGAATTGAAACTGGAACATAAAGATGTAAATATTCATGACTTAATTGCTGCTGTTGTAGATAGTATGAGCTTACAGTTACAAAAGAAAGATGCAAAAGTAAGCTTGAACCTAAATGCTGTTCATCCGTTTGTGTATGGAGATGAGCTGCATTTATCTAATGTTTTTTATAACCTAATTGATAATGCCAATAAGTATAGTGCAGAAAACCCTGATATTACAATTGAAACCAGAAGTACTGAAAGGACTTTGATCATAGAGATTGCCGATAAGGGAATTGGAATGACCAAGGAGCATTCAAAACGTATATTTGATCAGTTTTATCGGGTCCCAACAGGAAATCTCCATGATGTTAAAGGCTTTGGTCTGGGTTTAAATTATGTACAGGATATTGTAGAGCAGATGAATGGAACAATAAAAGTGCATAGTGAGAGAGATAAAGGGACCACGTTTGAAATAAGTTTACCACTAAACCATAACTGATGAAAAAAATTCTATTGGTCGAAGATGATCCAAACCTTGGATTGCTTTTGCAGGATTACCTTCAATTGAAGGGTAAATTTGAAGTAGTGTTATGCACCGATGGAGAAGAAGGATTGAAAGCATTTAGCAGACAAAGTTTTGATCTATGTATTCTGGATGTAATGATGCCTAAGAAAGATGGATTTACCTTAGGAAAAGAGATTAGAAAGATTAATCAGGAGATTCCCATAATCTTTGCCACAGCAAAAGCTATGATAGAAGATAAGGCTTCAGCTTATGATCTTGGCGGCGATGATTATATCACTAAGCCGTTTAGAATTGAAGAATTGCTGCTACGGATAAATGCCCTGTTAAAGCGTGTTGCTGTAAAAGAGTCTGTTAATCAGGAGCCTGAGCAAAATCAGTTTCAAATAGGGGATTATACTTTTGATTATACCACCCAATTGATACATTATAATGGATTGCAGCAAAAGTTGTCTACCAAAGAAGCTGAACTTTTGCGTTTACTCTGTCTTAAAAAGAATGCGGTTCTTACCAGGGAGGAAGCTTTGTTAAGCATCTGGCATGATGATAATTATTTCAATGGACGTAGTATGGATGTTTTTCTAAGTAAATTAAGAAAATATTTAAGAGATGATCCAAAAGTTGAGATTTTAAATGTACATGGTAAAGGTTATAAGTTGTTGGTAAATTAACTTACTTTACCCCCTATGAAAATCAAATTTCCCTCTATCAGTACTTTATGGTCAAGCTTTCTTAAAGTAGTTTTTCGATTTCCACTGCAAGTCTTGGTGGCCATTGCCGCTACAATTGCATGGTGTCTTGTGGTAGATACCTCAAAGCGAACTGAAGAAGAATTGATTCTATTCTTATGTACATGTAACCTGGCATTAACAGTTTTGTTGACTGTTGATTTATATGCTGAATCAAATAAATTTAGCGTAGCGAAGCAATGGGTGTTGCGTCTTATAGGCCTGCTTATCTGTGTCAGTCTGCATTTTATGTTAAAGCCTGCATTTTACCTGGCTGATGTATATCGAATTGCTCTCTTGGCATTTGCCTTTCATCTACTGGTTGCATATTCACCTTTCATTAATAAAGGCAGTGCAAATGGCTTTTGGCAATATAATAAAACCTTGTTTTTAAGGATTCTTACTTCAGCATTATATGCCGGGGTACTTTTTGCCGGACTTGCGATTGCGTTGGTAGCTATTGATGGGCTCTTTAACGTCAATATTAAATGGGAAGTTTACATGCGCCTTTTTGCTGTTGTTACAGCAGGCTTTATGACGATTTTTTTTCTTGCAGGAATTCCTTCAGATTTCGAAGAGCTTGATAAGGATGATAGTTATCCTAAAGGATTGAAAATATTTACGCAGTATGTGTTAATCCCACTTATGACTATTTACCTGGTTATTTTGCTGGTATATGAAGCTAAAATCATCGTCAATTGGGAGCTTCCCAAAGGGTTGGTGTCAACTTTGATATTGGGTTATGCTGTTTTTGGCATTCTTTCTTTATTACTCATTCAGCCTATTAAGGACAAAGAAGGAAATGGGTGGATAAAACTTTTCTCCAGGTTTTTCTATGTGATGATGATTCCCTTGGTGGTGTTGCTCCTGCTTGCAGTTTGGAAAAGAGTTGGTAGCTATGGAATTACGGAGTCAAGGTACATTCTTGTAATTCTTGCAATATGGCTTACACTAATCACAATATACTTTCTGTTTAGCAAAAAACAAAGCATTAAAATCATTCCTGTAAGTCTGAGTATTCTTGCAATATTATCCACATATGGTCCTCAAAGTGCCTTTTCAGTGTCTAAGTTTTCACAGGTGAAGCGGTTAAATATGCTGATGAAATCTAATGAAGAAGAGGATGTTAAACAACGTAGCGCAGTTATTGATTACTTGGTAGATAGGCACGGATTAACTGTGCTACAACCTTTCACAAAGGTAAATTTAAGGGAATTAGAGCATGAAATGGAGCTAAAAGATACTGCTCAATACCGTTATGCTATTAAAAGGAATAAGATAGATACTGCATATTCATTACTAAAAGTAAAACGCACAGAGTATGCTGCTAGTTTTGATTATAAGCAATTTGAGCCTGAAACAGGAACATTGACAGACATTAAAGGCTACGATTATTTAATTCCTATTGAATCTTATAACGATAAATTTTCTCAGAAAATTGGCAATGTTGAATTGCGTGTTGAGAGAGATAAACAGAGTAAAAGTACAAAGGTTATTGTCGGTGATACTGTTGTTGATTTTGACATATTAAAAATGTCAATAGAGGCGACGAATCTGCTTAAGGCGGGTAAATTAAAAGGTTCTGGAGGGAAATTTTATTTGCCAACAGAGTTGCTTTCTATTGTCCATAAGGTTGGTAATATGGAAGTGAAATTAGTTGTTACAACACTGAATACTACTATAAATGCAGATAAAAAGGAAGAGTTAGATCGTTGGTTTAATTATAATGGTTACCTATTAGTGAGGATAAAGTAGTAAGTTCTTCCTAGATTTGCAGTATGCTGAATTCAGAAATTGTTAATCCTGCTGATCTTGCGGCCAGATTTGTAAATTATACATCAAAACATATTTTTCTTACGGGGAAGGCAGGGACCGGTAAAACAACTTTTCTTAGAAGGTTAATTGGTCTGACACATAAAAAGGCTGTTATTGCTGCGCCTACCGGTATTGCAGCAATTAACGCAAATGGCGTAACAATACATTCCTTGTTTCAGCTGCCTTTTGGGGCTTATTTGCCAAAGCAGCCTGCTGCGGATGGAGATCATTACAATCAGCAATACAATACCCCGAAATCAATAGTTCGTCATTTAAATATGACTGCTGCAAAGCGTAAGGTATTAATGGATATGGAGCTGTTGATTATTGATGAAGTGAGTATGCTTCGTGCTGATTTACTTGATGCAATAGATATGGTGCTGCGTTACATCAGAAGGAACAATACAGCTAGTTTTGGAGGGGTGCAGGTGTTGTTTATTGGGGATTTGCATCAATTGCCCCCGGTAGTAAAATCTAATGAATGGACTTTACTGGGACAGTTTTATAAAAGCGCATATTTTTTTGATGCCCATGCTTTATATCATGAACCACCTATATACATAGAATTGGAAAAAATATACAGACAGGCTGATAATGTGTTTATTAACCTGCTGAATAATTTAAGAAATAATGAGGTAACGCAACAAGATGTCGCCTTGCTTGAAAAGTATTATCAGGCTGATTTTAAGCCTTCTCTGAATGATAAATACATCACATTAACGACTCACAACAACAAAGCTGATGCTTTAAATAAAGAAAGATTAGAGGAATTAAAGGATCCTTCATATTTATATGTGGCAAAGGTAGAGAATGAATTTAGTGAGTACTCATACCCCGCGGAACATATTCTGGAACTGAAAGTTGGTGCACAGGTGATGTTTATAAAAAATGATCCTACTGGTGAACAAAGATTTTTTAATGGCAAGATAGCAACTGTTATAGCACTTAAACCTGATATGATCGAAGTGCAGACAGAGGGTAATAATGAAAAAATTGTAATGGAAAAGTATAAGTGGGAAAACATACGGTATACCACTGATAAAGTTTCTGGAGAAATAAAGGAAGAACTGATTGGTACTTTCACGCAATACCCCTTGAAGTTGGCCTGGGCAATTACCGTGCATAAAAGTCAGGGTTTAACTTTTGATAAGGCTATTATAGACATTGGGAATGCTTTTGCTCCTGGGCAAATCTATGTTGCCTTGTCCAGATTGAGGTCTTTAGATGGCTTGATATTAACGTCTCTTATTTCAGGTTCCGGAATCAGACAGGATCAGAATGTGACTTTTTTCTCTAAGAATAAACAAGAGGTTACTACGTTGGAGAGCAGAATCCAGGAAGAGAGTGAAAACTTTTTGAGATCGTACCTCTTACAATGTTTCGATTTAACTCCGCTTGATAATTATGTTTATGAACATGTACATTCTTATACTAAAGACATAAATAAGTCGGCCAAACAGAAGCATGTAAAGTGGGCGGCACAATTGTTAAAAGAATTGAGTGAACTGAAGGGAAATGCCAATAAGTTTCTGGCCCAGATCAGGAGATTATATGAAGATAAATCTGAAGCAGGTTTGCAAACGCTACTAGAGAGGACTACTGCTGCGGAAAATTACTTTAATCCTTTGCTTTCTGATTTTTCTACAAGGATTTTTGAGCGTATGGAATTAGTAAAGCAGGATAAGCAGGTTGTCGCTTATTTAACCGAATTACTGGAGATGGAGGCTTTATTCTATGAGCAGGTAAAGAAGGTTCGTAAAGCGACTGGGTTGTTGAGTGCAACCATTAACGGTAAAGAGTTTACAAAGGATGACGTGAATGGTCTGTTAAGTCAGTCGGAAAGAGCTGCTCAAATGCAAAAGGTATTTGCGATGCCTGGAAAACTGGATTTTACAGAGAAAAAAGGGAAAGCTACAAAATCAGGTGCTACGAAATCAAAGGCAGTTAAAAAAGAAGCCGTGCCAAAGGCTGATACTAAAGAGTTATCGTTAATTCTTTTGAAGGAAGGAAAGACTATCGCTGAGATTGCTGAGGAACGTAAAATGGTTGTTGGTACTATAGAAGGCCATCTGGCACATTATGTTGCTTTACAAGAAATTTCAGCAAAGGATATTATTGGCTCGAAAAAGTTAGATAAAATTCTGGATGCGATTAAAGAATTAAAAACATTGCAGATGAACCCGATCAGGGAACGACTGGGTAGGGATTATTCTTTTGGTGAGATCAAGATTGGTGTAGCAGCACATTTGGCTGAAAGAGATTAAACTGAAAGGGAGTTAAAAACTTACCTCCCCTTCAAATACCTTTTCTGCTGGTCCCCCTAAAAAAACATGAGTAAACTGTTGGCCATCATAATCAAATGTTATGTTTAAGTTGCCTCCCAGAACCTTAACAGGGGTTTCGATATGCCCGGTTTTGCCTTGATGTTGTGCCATTGATAATGCTACTGCTGTAACTCCCGTTCCGCAAGCGTAAGTTTCATCTTCTACACCACGCTCAAAGGTGCGTACAAATAGATGATCGCCTTTGTCTTCCACAAAATTTACATTGATACCTTCTTTTTTATAGGTATCGTTATTGCGGATGGCTTTGCCGTTATTGTAAACGTCATAATTTTCCAGGTCTTCCTTTAGCGTTACATAATGTGGGGAGCCTGTGTTTAATACATATGAGTCTCCATCTTTGTTGATGATGTTAACATCTATCATTTGAAGGTCTACCCAATTTCCTGATTCTGAAATTTTGGCATAATGAGGTCCGTCGACTGCCAAAAAGTTTGTTTCCAGTCCAATAGCTCCAAGATGTCTGGCAAAAGCAACGATGCATCGGCCTCCATTTCCACACATACTGCCTGGTCGGCCATCAGCATTAAAGTAATGCATCTCGAAATCATACTGTTTATGAGTAGTTAAAAACATTAACCCATCTGCGCCAATGCCAAATCGCCTGTCACACAGTAGTTTTACGCGATCATAATCAATGTCTTTTAAAGGACTCATCCTGTGATCAATAAGTATAAAATCGTTTCCTGCTCCCTGATATTTATAGAAATGAATGTCCATCTTTATTATTTACTGCCTATTTAACATTTTTTAACAGTAATCATGACTGTTTACAGATGCAAATATCGGTGATATGGTATTAAATTTGAATAGATCAATGAAAGAAAAATATTTAAGTTTTCTTAATAGGTTAAATTTAAACTAATATATAAATGAAAAAGATAGGATTAATCGCGTTGGTTGCATTTATAGGTGGTGCAGCTGCAATTGGTGGCTACAAGTTGTTAGAGCAAAAAAATGACGGAATGCTGTCATTTGCGGATCAACAAAAGGTATTGTTCGCTAGTAACCCAAAAATATCATCAGCAGGTGCTGTTGATTTTGTAGAAGCAGCTGCGGCAGTTTCGCCAGCTGTTGTCCACATTAAAACATCATATACAGGTTCGGATTCGGGGCAAGGACGTTCATCATCTCCAATGGATATGTTTGAAGAATTCTTTGGTCGTGGTGGTCGTAAAATGCCTCGTGCACCAAGAGCAGCATCTGGTTCAGGTGTAATTTTAACACCAGACGGTTATATTGTAACTAATAACCATGTTGTAGATAATGCAGATAAAATCGAAGTCATATTATCTGACAGACGGAAAGTTAGCGCAAAAGTAATTGGTAAAGATCCAAACACGGATTTAGCATTAATTAAAGTTGAAGCAACTGATCTGCCTGTTGTGAAAATGGGTAATTCTGATAATGTTCAGATTGGTGAGTGGGTATTAGCAGTAGGTTTCCCTTTGGATTTACAAACTACCGTAACTGCTGGTATTGTAAGTGCTAAAGCCCGTAATATTGGAATTCTGGCCAGAAATCAACAACCCACAGAGGAAGAGTATGAAGAGTACCAAAGAACAGGAAAAGCTCCTGTAAACAATAGTATTGAATCATATATTCAAACAGATGCAGCAATTAACCCTGGAAACAGTGGTGGTGCATTGGTAAATGCTAACGGTGAGTTGATAGGCATTAATGCAGCGATTGCTTCTCAAACTGGAACAAACGTAGGCTATGGATTTGCTATTCCGGTAAACCTGGCTAAAAAAATTCTTGATGACTTTAGAAAATATGGTGCGGTTAAACGTGGTTATATTGGGGTAACGTTTTCTGCATTGGATGCAGATGCTGCAGAGAAATTGAATGTTAAAGATATCTCTGGTTTGTATGTAAATGAAGTACTTCCTGGGAGTGGTGCTGCTGCGGCAGGTATCCAAAAAGGTGATATCATTAAAAAAGTAGATGGAGCAGTTATTTATGATTCTCCTGATCTTCAGGAAAAAATTGGCCGGTTAAGTCCTGGCGATAAAGTAGAATTGACTTATTCAAGGAACGGACAGTTGAAAGATACAAGAGTAACTTTAAAAGGGGAAAGCAGTACTACACAGTCAAATGCAGTTGCAAAGGCATCTGGTAGTGCGAGCATAGAAAATCTAGGTGCTTCATTTGCCCCTGCCTCAGCACAGCTTAAAAGTAAATTTGGTGCTAAGAGTGGTGTTGTAGTGACTGCAGTAGAGCAAGGTAAAATCTTCGATTCGTTAGAGATTCCTAAAGGCTTATTGGTTACTGCAGTTAATGGAAGGCCGGTAAATAGTGCTAAAGATGTAGAACAAGCTTTGCCACAATCAAGAAACGGTATGACAACCATTTCGGGGGTAACAGCACAAGGTAACTTTACTTATTCTTTCTAAGTAGAATACTAAAATATAAAAACGGGGTATCTGAATAATCAGGTACCCCGTTTCTTTTTTAGGTAGAATTCATGAAAAATTACTTTTATCATCCAATTGTAATATTAGAATGTTTCTAAATAGCGTATTGTTGCTTGGAATTAACAAATTAATTCTTTTATTAAATACTTTTGCACATAATCAGAAATATAAAAACAATCTAATGGCAAGTTTCGGAAAGGCTTTTTCCTCATCAATTGGAAAAAAATTAATAATGGGCATTACGGGCCTGTTTCTCATTTCATTTCTTTTAGTGCATTGTTTTATCAATGCCTTGATTTTTGTAAATGATGGCGGGTTAACGTTTAACATGGGTGCACATTTTATGGGTACTAACTGGTTAATCAGAGCTATGGAAATCGTTTTATTCGCAGGCTTGCTTGCGCATATTATCCAGGGCTTCCGGTTGGTGTTTCAAAACCAGGCAGCACGCCCGGTTAAATACGCAGTTAACAATGGCTCGGCAAACAGTAAATGGTATTCTCGTTCAATGGGTTTACTAGGTACTTTGTTATTGATCTTCTTAATTGTTCACATCAACAAGTTTTGGGTGATGTCTCGTTTTACTGGTATTCCTACGATAGATGCGAATGGTAATCATGACTTATTTGCTGTAATGGTTGAAACCTTTAAAGATCCTTTATTGGTTTTACTTTATGTATTGGCAATGGTTTCACTGGCTTACCACTTATTGCATGGTTTTTCTTCTGCATTCCAGACTTTAGGATGGAACCATAAGAAGTATACACCAATTATCAAATCACTGGGAGTATGGTATTCAATCATCATTTCTTTGCTGTTCGCTTCTATGCCAATTGCAATGTACCTGGGGCTTATTAAATAATTTTAGATCTTAAAGTTTAAACAACATGGCAGAATTAAATGCTCATATACCTGAAGGAGAGTTAACAGAGAAATGGACTAAATTACGTTCTTCTATGCCATTGGTTAATCCGGCCAATAAAAGAAGCATAGAAATTATCGTAGTAGGTTCGGGGTTGGCAGGTGCTTCAGCAGCAGCTACCCTAGCTGAAATGGGTTATAAGGTTAAATGTTTTTGCTTCCAGGATTCACCGAGAAGAGCTCACTCTATTGCGGCTCAAGGTGGTATCAATGCAGCAAAGAATTATCAGAATGATGGTGATAGTACTTATCGTTTGTTTTATGATACCATAAAAGGTGGTGATTACCGTGCACGTGAGGCTAATGTACACCGTTTAGCTGAAGTTAGTGCAAATATTATAGATCAGTGTGTGGCGCAGGGTGTGCCTTTAGCGAGAGAGTACGGTGGTTTGTTAGACAACCGTTCGTTCGGGGGTACACAAGTTCAACGTACATTTTATGCTGCGGGTCAAACCGGTCAGCAATTGCTTTTAGGAGCTTATAGTGCTTTAGAACGCCAGGTAGGTATGGGTAAAGTGGAAATGTTTACCCGTCACGAAATGCTTGAAGTTGTAACGGTTGATGGTAAAGCACGTGGTATTATTGCCCGTAACTTACTAACAGGCGAGCTCGAACGTCATTCAGGACATGCTGTATTGCTTTGCAGTGGTGGTTACGGAAACGTATTCTACCTTTCTACAAATGCAATGGGTAGTAACGTAACGGCAGCATGGAAAGCGCATAAAAAAGGAGCTTTCTTTGGTAATCCTTGCTATACGCAAATTCACCCTACTTGTATCCCGGTTTCTGGTGACCACCAATCTAAATTAACCCTGATGTCGGAGTCGTTACGTAACGATGGGCGTATCTGGGTTCCTAAAAAGAAAGATGATACACGCAAAGCTTCAGAAATTCCTGAGGATGAAAGAGATTATTACTTAGAGCGCAGATATCCTGCTTTCGGTAACCTTGTTCCACGTGACGTGGCATCGCGTGCTGCTAAAGAGCGTTGTGATGCAGGTTATGGTGTGGGTAACTCTAAACTTGCGGTTTATCTTGATTTTAAAGCCAATACTGAGCGTTATGGCCGCATTGAGGCTAACGTACAAAATATTCATAATCCCGATAAAGAAACCTGTATGCGATTAGGCCGTGAGGTGATTAAGGAAAAATATGGTAACCTGTTTGATATGTATGCGCAGATCACTGGAGAAGATCCTTATGAATTGCCAATGCGTATTTATCCTGCGGTTCACTATACCATGGGTGGTTTGTGGGTAGATTATAACTTAATGACTACTGTGCCAGGCTTATATGCTTTAGGTGAGGCAAACTTCTCCGATCACGGGGCGAACCGTTTAGGTGCTTCTGCATTGATGCAAGGTTTAGCCGATGGTTACTTTGTAATTCCTTACACTATTGGTGCTTATTTATCTAAAGAGTTGGCTACAAAACCAATTCCTCAGGATCATCCGGCATTTGTAGAGGCTGAAGCTAGTGCAAGAGGAATTATCGACAAATTCTTTGCGATTAAAGGAACAAAATCTGTTGATCATTTCCACAAGAAATTAGGAAAGATCATGTGGGAAAAATGCGGAATGGCACGTAATGCTAAAGGTTTAACTGAAGCGATCGCAGAAATTCAGCAATTGCGTAAAGAGTTCTGGAGCGATGTTCGTGTGCCAGGAGAAGCGAATGAGTTTAACCCCGAGTTGGAGAAAGCAGGTCGTGTGGCCGACTTTATTGAATTAGGAGAGCTGATGTGTATAGATGCGCTAAACAGAAACGAATCTTGTGGAGGTCACTTTAGAGAAGAATATCAGACTGAAGAAGGCGAAGCAATGCGTGATGATGAAAACTACGCTTACGTAGCTGCATGGGAATATAAGGAAGGCGTGAAATTTGAGCTGCATAAAGAAGAGCTGAAATTTGAAAACATTAAGGTCGCACAAAGAAGTTATAAATAATAGCTAAGTACTAAAATCTCAATATCATGAGTACAGGAAATATGAATTTAACGCTGAAAATCTGGCGTCAAAAAAATACAAAAGCCAAAGGTAGTTTGGTTGATTATAAACTATCGGAGATTTCTCCTGATATGTCTTTCTTAGAAATGTTTGACGTATTGAACGAAGAATTAATTTCTAAGGGTGACGAGCCTGTTGTGTTTGATCACGACTGTAGAGAAGGGATCTGTGGTGCTTGCTCTATGTTTATCAATGGCAGGCCTCACGGACCAAAAGAAGGAATTACAACTTGTCAGTTACACATGCGCTCATTTAAAGATGGTGATACCATCGTTGTTGAGCCATGGAGAGCAAAGGCTTTTCCGGTAATAAAAGATTTAACTGTAGATAGATCTGCATTCGACAGAGTTATTGCAGCTGGAGGCTTTATTTCGGTAAATACAGGAAATGCACAAGATGCCAACAACCTTCCTATTCCTAAGGTGCAGGCCGATTCAGCTTTCGAAGCTGCAGCTTGTATCGGATGTGGTGCTTGTGTGGCTACTTGTAAAAATGCTTCAGCAATGTTATTCGTATCTGCAAAGATTTCACAGCTTGCACAATTACCACAAGGCCAGCCAGAGCGCTACCGTAGGGTTCAGAGTATGGTTGCACAAATGGATGCAGAAGGTTTTGGAAATTGTACCAATACAGGAGCTTGTGAGGCAGAATGCCCTAAAGGCATATCTTTAGAGAACATAGCACGCATGAATAGAGATTTTTATTCTGCAAAATTTGTATCTGAGGAAGATATTTAATAGTTTTATAGAACGAGACAAGGTACTACACGAAGAGACCCGGCCACATTGACCGGGTCTCTTTGCGTAGTACTTTTTGTTTATGCTACTCTTTCTTCTCTTGTAATTCGGAAGTTTTTTCTGGTATTTTGTTTTTCTTTGTGACAATAACAATCACCCCGTTAGCACCTTTTGTCCCATATAAAGCTGTTGCTTTAGCATCTTTAAATACATTTATTGATTCAATTGTTTTGGGATCTATATTTGCAATATTAAAATTATCAATAGTTTTTCCATCAACTATATAAAGTGGTTGATTCCCGGCTTTATCCCCAAACTTCATCTCTCCACTATTATTGTCACCAAAACTGACGCCCATATTATTTATAGGTGATGGATCTTTTTTGATTGTTGGGCTAGCTGTACTCTGAGATGTTTTATTTAAGTTAAAGCTGATTGGAATATTATATTTTACCCGTACAGCCTTGCCTTTTTGTATACCGGCAATCCATTTTGGTGATTCTTTTAATACACGCACTGCTTCTTCATCAGTGCCACTTCCCAGGCTTCGCATAACCGTAATGTCATTCAGCGTACCATCTTTTTCGACAATAAACGACAGAAAGACTTTACCTTCTACTTTGTTCTTGACTGCTTCAGTTGGATATTTAAGGCTTTTACTCAAATATTCATAAAACTTAGTCATACCCCCTGGAAACTGAGGTTGTTTCTCTATAGAAACAAAATCAAAGATCTTATTTTCTCCATCATTATTTGTTGGAGCATTAGTTTTGTTTCCGTATCCTATTACTACAATATCATTTAAAGCTGTGGTTACAACAACATCATTTAAAGCTGTATATCCCTTTAAAGGTGAAATTTTAGTATTTAGTATAGGCTCTTTGCTATTACTAAGTGAAAACTTAACTTTTAAGGTGTATTTACCATCTTTAATTGATTTGTATCCATCAAATAGGGCAATACATCTTAGCGCTTCTGCATCACAACCTCCTCCTAATTTTGTCACAATCCCTACATCTTCAAGTTGTCCATTTGCAACTGTGAATTTAATCATGGTAGTGCCTATGATTTTATCTCTTTGTGCCATTGAAGGGTATTTGATATTCATCTTTACAAATTTGTAAAAATCATCCCATCCAGTCATTTTATGTAGCAAGCCCTGAATAGAAGCTTGTTTTTCCTTTACCAATTTCGGTGTGATTGGTTCAACTGTAGCAGTCACTACATTATTGATCACTTCGAGTGGAGTGTTTAAAGGTATGTTATCGGTAACGCTTTGAATCTTCTCATTATCGCTAATCGTAGCTGAAGACATGATCAGGGCAATTGCAAAAAGGGGGATGAAGAGGCCATATTTAAGAATGGCTACTTTCCTTGATCTTTGTTTATGTAACATAAATATTCTTCTTTTTATTAATGATTTATTAAAAAAATTATTTGTTAATGTATTAACCGGGACGCCGAATGCACGGCTTAATAATAGCAAAGCGTACTCATCTTTACTTCCTTGAAATCTGGCTGCTTCATCGTCTGCAAGATATTCATGGATACTTTTAATTGAATTTTTGTAAAAGTAAATGATGGGATTAAACCAGGTAAAGATGTTTAATACTTCAAAAAAAATGACATCAACACTATGCCATTGGCGAATGTGTATGTCTTCATGTCTATGGATTGTATTAGAATGAGGTAAGCTGTTTCCTATTCTTTTACTGCGGAAGAATGAAAAGGCATCATCATCCTCTTGTCGCTTCATTTTTTTCTTCACCAACCATAGGTTAAATATGAATCTGGAGGCAAAAAATAAAGTGCCAGTCAGATAGACTAAAACGATGAGGTTGCCTATGCTTAAATCAGTACTTTTATCTTCAACAATGCTTACCTGACTCATTAATTGTCCTACACTTATATATACAGGTTGTACAACTGCTTGTTTGGTAAACCATTCAAATCTTAAATATGGAATAGCAAGGGATAATATGCCTGCAGAGACTAGATAGATTCGATTAAGGGTGAAATAAGTTTCTTTGTCTAACAATAACTTATAGAAGCCATAAAATACCACCAGGTAAATGTTGACTTGCAGTATGTAATGTGCCCAACTCATCTTGGTCTGTTTTTAATTTTATTAATCATTTTAAGAATTTCATCTACATCACTCAGGTCAAGCTTTTCTTCCTTTACAAAAAATGAGAACATGCTTTCTACAGAACTTTCAAAATATCCGTCCAATAGTTTTTCTGTTGCATGACGTTTATAATCTTCTTTACTGATCAAGGGATAATACTGGTGAGATTTACCAAAAGCCTCATGCCCAAGAAACCCTTTTGATTCCAGTATACGAATGATGGTAGATACGGTATTATAAGCCGGTTTAGGCTCAGGCAAAAGATCTACTACTTCTTTAACGAAGCCTTTTTCCAGTTGCCAGAGAATTTGCATGATCTGCTCTTCTGCTTTAGTTAAGTCCTTTAATTCCATATTTTATTCTGTTGAAAATTTTATATTGGCTTGTTATTCCGTTTAACGCGTATTTTGCGGTATAACTAAAATCTTAGTATAAATCTATAACTAATTTTTTAGTTTTCAAAATGTTCAACAAAAAAAATGGCGGTATCCACCGCCAGATTTATTATTAACTAAACTAAATTTTCTATGTAAGGGCCTGGAATGATGCATTCAGGTAAGAATGTACAGATCTATTGTCTGAAAAAAGGAATACTTACCTTTATAAAACTGTTCTGCGAGGCAGGTGTTTTTGATACTATACCCTCAGTTGGATTACTAGGTCCAGCCTTTGTAAAGGTTAATAATATCATTATAAAGACTGGTACCAGAAGCAATAAGAAAGGCGAAGTGTTTGCTAAAGTTTTCATATGTCTTTTATTAAGTTTTTAATTTCTTGTTGTTATTTGATGAAACAAATAGAATAATTAAAAACAGGCTGCTAAAATCTTTTAGACCAATTGTATAATTTCTTAGATAAACAGTAAAAAACGGAAGCTTTTGAAGAATCTTACCAATATTACCTGTTCGTAGAAGAAAAATGCCAGTTCGTCGATCACCTGCATTTTAAAATAATTAGATTTGTGTAATTTGATAGATCAAATCATAATTACTAACCGGTTTAAATGAAAAGCAAAGGGCCCTTAGCTGTACATCTTATATTTTGGATACTTATCCTATCTGTATTACTCTGGGATACTTTCGGCGCGCATGAACAACCGACATTGTATGAGGCAGGAGTTAGATTTGCTTATTTTGCTTTAATCAATCTGTCTATCTTTTATATTAATTATACACTGCTCATTCCGATACTGGTCAAGCAAAAGAAAAAATATGGCTTGTATATGGTTTCCATATTTATGCTCATTGGCGTTATGGTACTTATAAAAATCGTAGTGGCTAGTCTTAACAGTGATTTCTTTTTAAGTTACTTTGATGAGCGTACAGGTAAAATAGAGTACCTTGAACTGACTAAATATGTCGTGTTTTCCATCTTCGTATCGGGTTTTTTTGTCGTTGTAAGTGCTTTGTTAAAACTTGCTATAGATTGGTTTGGCAGTGAGCGGATTCAGCGTGACTTAGTGAGCGAAAAAAGAGATATGGAATTGCAGTTCTTAAAATCGCAACTTAATCCTCACTTCTTATTCAATTCATTAAATAATATTTATTCTCTTGCTTATCAAAAGTCAGAAAAAACAGCTGATGCTATTTTAAAACTATCTGAGATTATGCGTTATATGATCTATGAGAGTAACGATAGCTGGGTATCGTTGAGTAAAGAGGTTGCTTATGTTCAGAGTTATATAGAGCTGCAAAAATTACGTTTTAAAGATGGTGCAGCGGTAGAATTTACATTAAATGGAGAGATAGATGATCAGCCTGTTGTGCCTTTGATTCTGATCTCTTTTGTGGAGAATGCTTTTAAGCATGGCGTTGCTAATGACCCTAATGATCCAATCAGGATTAATATCATTGCTAATCAGAAGATACTGCATTTCAGTGTGAGTAATAAAAAGAATAAATACAATAAAGATATCATGGGTGGTGTGGGTTTGAACAATGTAGAGCGCAGATTACAGCTGCTTTATCCTGAACGGTATAAATTAAATATCGTAAATTCGGAAACTCATTATACTACAGAACTAATGCTTGATATATGACAAAGTTAAAATGTATTGCCGTTGATGATGAGCCATTAGCGCTGGATATTATTGAGGATTATGTTTCTAAAGTTCCTTTTTTGGAATTGGTTAAACGTACAGAAAATGCCATAGAGGCCTTGCAAATGGTGCAAGCAGGAGGGGTTGACCTGGTGTTTCTGGATATTCAGATGCCCGAACTTACAGGGATACAGTTTTTAAAGATTGCTAATGGTAAGGCAAGTTACATTTTAACTACTGCTTATTCTCAGTATGCATTGGAAAGTTATGATCTTAATGTATCGGATTATCTGTTAAAACCTATAGCTTTTGATCGTTTCTATAAAGCTGTGGAGAAAGTGCATGATCGCATGAAATCACAGCCTTCTTCTGGTTCAGCGATACAACCCTTATTTGGAGTTACATCTACACCTGCAGCTGTTGCCCCGGTACCCAACCCAATACAGGATTTTATTTTTGTAAAAACAGAGCATAAAATTCAAAAAATAGAACTGGATGATATTCTTTATATAGAAGGTCTGAAAGACTACATTTCTATCTTTACAAAGAACGAACGGATAATTACCTTACAGAATATGAAAAAGATGGAAGAAACCTTACCTAAGGATCAATTCATCAGGGTTCATAAATCATATATTATAGCACTGGATAAAATTGAAAGCATTGAACGAAGCAGAATTACTATATGTAGTAAAATTATTCCTATAGGTGATACTTACAGGGAGGAGTTTTTCAGACATATTGATAATAAGAATATTTAATTAAACCGCTTTAACCTGGTTTAGCTTAACTCTTATTGCATTTTCAGCATCCAGTACAATCTGTTCCGGATTCTTATCTGTTGTGTTTAAAGGAGGTAATACTGTCCACTTTAATTTTTCACCAAAGCTTAATGGGAACATTCCATATTGAACTAGTTTCCATGAGTTTTCAATCGCTACTGGTACAATCAGCGCATCGGGAACAACTTTTAATAGTGTAGCAATGCCCCCAACCTGGAAGGGTTTCATTTGCCCATCTTTGGCCCTGGTGCCCTCAGCAAATATCATGGCAGACCAGTTGTTTTCTTTCATGCGTCTGCCAAGTTTTATCAGTTCAGATACTGCCTGTTTGCTATCTTTACGGTTTATATTTGCTCCACCACCATATTTTAGGTTGTACGAAATAGAAGGAATCCCTTTTGTTAATTCAATTTTAGAAATGAATTTCACATGGAATTTTCTCAGGAACCAGATTAACCCTGGAATATCGTACATGCTTTGGTGATTGGCTACAAAGATAATAGGACGGTTAAGTGGTAAATTCTGGTCATTTACAAGAGTAATAGAGCTACCCATTAAGAGGTCGCTATATGTTAGAAAAAAATTAAGGGCATCAACAGAAGCTTTATGCGCTTTGTAACCAAAAAATCTGTAGCAAATCCACTGGATAGGATGAAAAACAACTAATGACAACCCGAAAAAGATGTAAAAAACCGGGCTGAAGATATAGCCAAAAAACTTGTTCATAAAATTAGTTCAGTAAGTATATGTTATAAGTGACCGTCCAGGATCAATATTTTTGTTTTTAAGATAGCAGCAATACTCATGCTGTCAGTAATTTCGCCATTCATTACCATCTGATAAGCTTCATCAAAAGGTAGTCTCTGTACTTCTAGCTGTTCTGTTTCTTCAGGAGATGATTTACCCTGATTAAGATCCCTTGCCATGTAAATAATGCCCAGTTCGTTACTTACTGAGTTAGATAAGTGAATGCGTTGCATTTCAGTCCATTCATTTGCCGTAAGACCTGTTTCTTCCAAAAGTTCTCGTTTTGCGCTTTCTAGTGGATCAGATTCAAGTGGTCCACCACCTTCCGGGATTTCCCAGCTGTATGCTTTTAATGGAAAGCGATATTGTCCGACAAGCCAGGTATTATGCTCTGCATCCAATACCATAATGCCAATTGCATAGTTTTTGAAATGTACTTCGCCATAAATGCCTTTACCACCAGATGGGTTAATTACATTATGCTCAGTTAATCCAATCCATTGATTTTCGTAAATCTTATGGCTGTCAATCGTTATCCAGGGATTATGCTGTTCCATGGGCGCAATATACGAAATTCTGTTTTTAGCCTGCTATTTGGGTTTAGGGACAGGAGGTACTTTTTTAATTTTTGTAAATCGATAGTTAACGCTCATCGTTACATTACTGGTGTTACGGGTGGTGAAGCTTTGAAGGTTAAAATTAAGACCTTCGCTATACAACATGTCGTTGCGCCTGCCAAATGGGTCTGAAATAGTTATGCGCGTACTCAGTCGGTTTTTAAGAAATGTTTTTCGGGCAGCCATACTGGTGGTAATTGAGCCTTTTGTTCGTCCTTGTGCATTTACATTGTTTGCATAATTTACATTGGCTTCAAATGCAGTTCTAAGAGGCAGCTGTATAGAGAGTCCCATGGCACTTCTTAAGCTCAACCCTGTTCTGTTCAAGGCTGAGTTTAGAGAAGACTTATAATTGCTTTGTGTGAGTGTTAAATTAGCATTAGTTGACAATTTTTTACTTGGCTTATAATTCCCAATCAATATTAATCCAAATATATCATTTGAACCTACATTATAGAAAGTTGTTTCGGAAGAGGCTACACCATTTACGACTTCTACAGATCGGTATCTTTCGATTACGCCACTGCTGGTAGAATATGATAGTCGGGGTGTGAAGGACCATGTTTCACCAAATACCCCAAAACTGATGTCCATTTGATGAGTATATGCAGGAACCAGACCTGGATTACCAAACGATATATTCAGAGGATCATTGTCATTGATTTGTGGATTTAAGGTATTTTCCCTTGGTCTGTTTACACGTACACTGTAAGTAGCGCCTATATTGTATCTTTTTTTGAAAAAGTGGTTTAAAGAAATATTTGGGAATAAGCTTAGGTAAGGTTTGATGTTATAGTTCGCACCAGAGGAGAGATCGAAATCTACATCAGTCAATTCAGCCCTGATCCCGGCTTTAACACCAAAACTTTTAGTTTTATAATTGTAAGAGCTATAGCCGGCAATTATTCTTTCATTGTATAAAAACTGATTACTGAGCTTTTGAGAAATTATATATTCATCCGTTGTAAAATTAAAGTCTCTAACCAGTAAATCATTGTCATTTTTCCGCTGTGTAAACATTAAACCTGCTTCAAACCGATCACGCTTATTAAATACGGGTTTGTCGTAATCCAGATTAAAAGTGAGCCCGCCATTACCTATATCAGTTCCAGTCTCTCTAAGTGATGGTTTGAGGGTGGTGGGTAAGGTATAATGTTGGTCTAGTATTCTTAAACTGCTGTTAGCGTTGTTATTATAGGTGATGCCAATTGTAAGTTTCTCTCCGCTCTCTTTTGCGGTCAAGCTATAATCAGCATTAAACACAACATTATAACTATTTCCATCAGCTATGCTCAATTGTTTACGTACCCGTCTTAAGTCAAGTTCTTCACTTAAGAAATTAAAATCAGTACCAGACCAGCTATCACTATTGTTGATGTTGAAGTTGGTGCTTACCCTTAAGTTTTGTGAAGGTGAAATGTCCCAATCAAGTCCAGCTCTGAAATTCCCTCCATTACTTTCACTTCTGCTGTCGGTATAATTATCGTAATAGAATGTAGTGTCTTTAACCAGATCAAAGTTTTCACGGTAAGAATTAGAATTACTTTTACCAATACCACTTCTATAAGCTGCACTTCCTGTTAATGAGTAGTTTTTACTGCGATAGGAGGCATTAGTGTTCATGTTTGTGTTACCTTGTACTCCGGCTGTAATACCAGCATTGCCATTAAAACCAATCGCAAAACCCCTTTTCATTACAATGTTGATAATTCCTTCTCCATCTCCAGAATACCTTGCAGGTGGGTTTGTCATGACCTCTATTTTTTGGATTGCATCAGAGGGTAAGACATTTAACAGATCTGCAATATTAGAAGTCATGTAATCAGATGGTTTACCATCAATAAAAATTCTTGTTGAACGTTTACCAGCAATAGTTGCATTCCCATCAATATCAACTTGTACCATTGGGACATTTTTAAGGATGTCATTTGCCGTGCTTCCTTCAGCTAATATAGATTTGTCTACATTATAAGTAATCATATCAGCGGCAAACTCAATAACTGGTTTTTCCGCTGTAATTGTAACTTCACTTAAATCATTCTGTTCGCTGCTTAGCTTTAAACTCCCCAGATCACGTTCAAGGCTTTTTTCGGCAATGATGACCTCATTAACAGTTAAACTTGCAAAGCCAACAAAGCTTACTTTAATTTTATAAGTTCCAGGTTTTAAGGCTTCGAATTTGAAAAGCCCATTTTCATCAGTTGAAGTTGTCCTTAATGGTTGTTCTGCACCTGCTTCATATATTGCTACTACTGCTGACGGAATCGGGAGTGCACCTTGCTGTTCAATGACCTTTCCGGTTATGATGCCCTTTTCAACGATAGCGTATGCATTAGTAACGCTTATCAGCAATAAAAAGCCAATTATAAAGGATAAATACTTTTTCAATATTGGTTAGGTTGGTTATGTTCGGTTTAAAATGACTCTTCGTCAGAACGCATTTCCTGCTGGTCTGATTTTTTATTCTTTTTAAAGTTAAAACTATTTTTACCAAAACGGTAAGAATATGTTAGGCTCATTACTGTACCTCTCATGTTACGCTTAAAGTCGGTAATAACACCATTTGCAGTAGTAGTCATGCTCCAGTTTCTGGTATTGAAAACATCTCTTACATTTAAGCTAAGTGAAGAGGCTTTATTCTTAAAATCGTATTTCGCACCAGCATCAACTACATACATCGCATTTCTTGTACCTTGTGCCATAATCTCTTTTGAACGGTAATCGCCTTTTACCTGTAAAGTGATATTATAAGGTAGCACGAAGTTGTTCGTTAAATTGGCGTTCCAGCTAAAGCCAGAACTTTCTACAGCACTATTTACAGGAATCCCATTTAATTTTCTTTGGTATAGGTTTGCGTTTCCTGTAACATTCCATGCTTTAGCTACATCAAAACGGCCAATAAGTTCCAATCCGCTTGATATCTCGCTAGCTAAATTTTGTGGTGTAACAAGGATATAATCATCAACATTTGTTCTGATTCGTTGGATGACGTCATTGGTTTGACGCACGTAAGCTGTGGAAATAAAAGTGATTTTTTTCCAGTATTTGCTATAACTCAACTCATAAGCATGAACATCTTCTGGTTTTAAGTTTGGATTACCCTGACGGCGAATGAGAGGGTCAGACACATCAACAAATGGATTGGTATCCCAGCCCCTAGGACGGTTAACACGTCTGCTGTAACTCAATTGCAGCTGCTGTTCCTTGTTCAGTTTTTGTGTTAAAAATATACTAGGATATAAACGTCTGTAATCTACTTTTCCAGGAGTATAACTTAAGGCACCATTTTCGTCAAAAGAACCAAGTCTGGTGTCAAGAACAGCATCTTCTGCTCTTAAGCCCACCTGATAACCAAAGTTTTTATATTGATTCTGATAGTTTACATATAAAGCATGAACCTGATCTTTACTATCGAAATTGTTAGTTAACGCATAATTCGGAACATAAAGATCGCTGGTATAATCATAGTTAGTAGAGAAAGTATTGTTGACTACATTCCTGATTTGACTGCGGTAACCCGTTTCAATTTTTCCGGTTTTGCTAACAGGTAGCGAATAATCTACTTGTATGTTGTAGCTGTTGTTAGTACCAGTTCCATCATTGATTTGAATTTCAATGGGATTGCTTACAGGAGCTCCATTATAAAAATACATATCCGTCGATAGGTTCTGATTACTATTATTTGTACCATTAGAATAGCTGAAATTGAAGGTCAGTTCTTCCTTAGGGTTTTTAAATTTCTGTACAAAGTCAAGGTTAAGGTCATAGGTATGTCCCCCGCCTTTATTGGTATTATTTCTATTGCTCAGGTCACGCGCAATATAATCTGGCTTCAGAATCTCAATATTTATGAACTCTCTCCTGTCATTGTCTCTTTGGTTAAAACCACCAGTGAAGCTAATAATACTTTTTTCACCTAAATAATAATCTAATCCAGCTTTTACGTTATGTCCAATGTCAGTTGATTTCGAGTCAGTGCTTTGATTTGCATAAGCCGTATCTGTTCTGAATGGGTTGTATGCTAGATTGTTATAACCACTTCCGAACCTATTTCCATTGCGGTAGCTATAGTTTCCATAAACGTTTATTTTGCTGTTTTGAAAACTCAAACTTGTATTTGCATTGTAATTGTCTCGATTCCCTGCAGTAAGTGCAACTGAGCCATTCAATCCTAATTTTTTGTTTTTCTTTAAAACAATGTTGATGATGCCAGATTGTCCTTCTGCATCATACTTTGCTGATGGGTTAGTAATTAGCTCTACTGTTTCAATGGAACTGGCAGGTAGGGATTGCAGAATCTGAGCTACATTGCCACCTGCTATCATAGAGGGTTTTCCGTCAATTAAGACTTTTACACCCGTAGAACCTCTAAGACTTATGTTTCCATCAATATCTGATTGTACCGAGGGAACATTCTGCAAAAGATCAGATGCAGATCCACCCTCACTTACTAAACTCTGGTCTACAGAGAAAACTTTTTTATCAATACCCAATTGCATAGTAGCTTTTTGAGCAGTGATGGCAACTTCCTTCAATGCTGTACCTTTGGCAGGTTTCATTTTAACTGTACCAAGATTTATATTATTGTGTGTGTCACTGATCGAAACGGAATCTCTAACCATAGTCTGGTAGCCGACATAGCTCACTTTAAAAGTGAAAGTACCTTTAGGAAGAGCATTTACTGTTAGATTGCCATTTACATCAGCCTGAACTCCCTTTACAACTGCTTTTGTTTTTCTGTCGATAACTATTGCTGATGCAAATGGAATGGTTTCATTGCTTTGAGCGTCAACAACTTTAGCGGTAATCTTTCCATCACCAGTACTTTGTGCATTTGCTTTTATTTGAAAAGTTAAGATAGCAAAAGTTAGAAGCAAAAAATTGCAGGCGTAATTCGTCATTAATGTGGTTCTTTTTTGTGTGTTTGTCTAAGATGGACAAAAAAACAATAACGAAGTTTAAAAAACGGGGCGTAACTATTTTATTACAAAGAGATTTTGTAGAGGTTAATAGTTGTAGTAATACTACAAACTTTAGTCAACAGTCGCAGTAAGTCCTTCTGACTGTAGTATTTTACGGTAAACTTCCATTTCTGTAAATGAACCTTCCAGAACTGCACACTTACCTTTAGTATGGACTTCCCATGCAATTTTTTCTGCTTGGCTTTCTGAGTAATCAAGATATTGCATCATACAATGAATAACATGCTCAAAAGTATTCACATCATCGTTCCAAAGAATTAAACGATGAACAGTTTTTAACGAACTTAATATTTCCTTTAGTGTAAATGTTTCCTCTTTGGTTTCTGTTGACATGCTACAAATTTAAGCTAATTTCAAAATAATGTTGTAGTTAAAGTTATTTTTGCTTAAAATTAGTAATTAAGCCAAGTATTATGTATCGTTCAAAGATCGCCGGAATAGGTTATTACGTTCCTAAAAATGTTTATACCAATACTGATTTATCACGATTTATGGATACCAGTGATGAATGGATACAGGAGCGTACTGGGATTAAGGAACGACGATTTGCAGATCGCTTAGAAGAAACGACTACTACAATGGGGGTTGAGGCGGCTAAAATTGCAATTGAACGTGCTGGTATTACTGCGCAGGATGTAGACTTTATCATCTTTGCTACCCTTAGCCCTGATTATTACTTTCCAGGCTGTGGCGTTTTGCTACAGCGCGAAATGAAAATGAAAGAGATTGGAGCATTGGATATCCGAAATCAATGTTCTGGCTTTGTATATGCTTTATCTGTTGCTGATCAATTTATTAAAACCGGTATGTATAAAAATATATTGGTAGTAGGTAGCGAAAAGCATTCATTTGCTATGGATTTTGAAACACGTAGCCGAAATGTTTCTGTAATATTTGGGGATGGTGCAGGAGCAGTTGTTTTGCAGCCAGCACAAAAAGAAGACCAGGGCATATTGAGTACACATTTACATAGTGATGGGGCAGATGCAGAGCTATTGGCAATGTTTTATCCTGGATCGAATGCCAATAAATGGTTGAAAGATAAGCCAGGTTACCCTGATCAGGAGCTTGGCGGCTTATTTATGACATCTGAACAATTGGAAAGTGGTGCTGCTTTACCTTATATGGATGGGCCTGCGGTATTTAAAAAGGCTGTGGTAAAATTTCCTGAGGTAATTAATGAGGCTTTAAAAGCTAACAAATTAACTGCTGCAGATATTGACCTGCTGGTTCCACATCAAGCTAATTTAAGGATCAGTCAGTATGTGCAACAATTGTTAGGCTTACCGGATAATAAAGTATTTAACAACATTCAAAAATATGGCAATACCACTGCTGCTTCTGTGCCAATAGCATTATGTGAAGCCTGGGAGGCTGGTAAAATTAAAGATGGAGACCTGGTATGTCTTGCTGCTTTTGGCTCAGGTTTTACCTGGGCAAGTGCTTTAATCAAGTGGTAAACTTAGTTTTAACTTCCCTTCGCCGATCTTGTCATTTGCTCAAAAGCATCCCACATTTCATTTGGGACAGCTTCTAATCCGTTAAACTGCCCAGCACCTTGCAACCATTCTCCTCCATCAATAGTGATTACTTCTCCGTTGATGTAACCAGAAAAATCACTAATCAGATAAGCAGCCAGGTTTGCAAGCTCCTGATGATCACCTACACGTTTTAAAGGTACTCTGTTTTTAAAATCAAACTTTTCAGCTAAATCACCAGGTAGCAATCTTTCCCACGCTCCTTTTGTAGGAAATGGGCCTGGTGCAATAGCATTGGTCCGGATACCATATTTACCCCATTCAACTGCTAGAGAGCGAGTCATGGCCAATACCCCACCTTTTGCACAAGCAGAAGGGACAACATAGGCAGATCCGGTAAAAGCATACGTAGTCACTATATTTACAATGCTTGCAGCTTGTTTCTCTTTAATCCAGTGTTTTCCAAAAGCCAGCGTACAGTTTACGGAGCCTTTCAGTACAATATCAATAATGCTAGAGAAAGCATTAGCCGATAAACGCTCCGTAGGAGAGATGAAATTACCAGCTGCATTGTTCAGGAGACTATCCACTTTGCCAAAGGTTTTTATGCTTTCGGCAAGCACATTTTCTACCTGATCATATTCTCTAACATCACAGGCCAAAGCAAGAACCTTTCCTCCGGTTTCCTGCTCCATCTCCTTTGCTGTTTTTTGGAGCACATCCAATTTGCGACTGGTGATAACCAGATTGGCACCTAGCTTAAGAAAGTAAGTACCCATTGCTTTACCAAGGCCTGTTCCACCTCCAGTAATCACTATAGTTCTACCTTTTAAGGCATCATCTCTTAACATAGGCTGATTAAACATATCTATTTCTTTTGAAGGTTATCAATAATAGTTTTTAAGATGTTTCTGGTTGTGGGTGCCCACCACTGCTGCAGCATTACCTTTAAAGCTTCAGACTGGTCAGCACTAGTACTGGCAATCAGATCCTTTCTAATACTCAGTTTACTTTGTTGCCAGGTGTTAGGCTCCATTGCCATATAATTCCTTATTTTGCGTTCCGCTGCGGTAATGATGCTGGCAGAATTTACCAGTTCATCTACCAGGCCAACTTTAAGTGCTTCTTCAGGTGTAAACAGTTTTCCTTCCAGTAAACTGCGAGAAGCAGTAGCAGAACCTAACCAAAAAGCATATAGATTAAAGATACTATTGGGTACGATAATGCCTACTGGAACTTCATTCAATCCAATAATGTATTTGCCTTCTGCCATAACTCTGTAGTCGCATGCCAATGCAATTACACATCCACCAGCAGGGCTATGACCATTAATGGCAGCTACCAAAGGCTTTTTAAAAGCAGTGATATTCGCTATGAAATTCAGGAACAGATGCCAGAATGATTCTGCTTCTTCCTCATTGTAATTGTAGAGCTCAATCAGGTCTAATCCAGCCGAAAAGAATGGCTCTTTTCCACTGATGATTACCCCGGCAATATTGGGATCTGACGATATATTATTTAATATGTCATTTAACTCTGTAATCATCTCACGATTCAAGGCATTTGATTTGCCCCTGTCAAGAGTGATCAGGCTTAAATGATCTTTTATATTTACTTTAATTGTATTCATAACATTCTTTACTTTACTTCATAGGTATATACCGCTCTGGCTAAACGGCCTGCCATATCTATTCCTTCTACTACAATTCTATAAGTTCCAGCCTCATCTGTATTGAAAAAGCTGAACTGACCTTTCCCGTCTGTATTGGTCAACAAGTGTGGTTGCCAATAAACTGTACTGCGTAAGTCGGCCCTGTTGTCTGGCTCGGTCGGAGAATATTTAGGCGAGTAGAATTGTCTGATGTGAGGATATCCTTTTGGTGCATAAGTCATGATTCCAGGGGCAAAGCTGGAAGATGAATAACCTCCCCCTCTTTTAGTGGTTATAATTAAGACACCACCACCACCTTGTGAACCATAAATTGCGGTATTACCAACGGATTTCAAAACTTCGATAGTCTCTACATCTGAAGGTATAATATTATCCAGGAAGTCTGAACCCACGTTCATGCCATCTAAAATGATTTGCATTGGGCTACCTGAAGACAGGTTTCTCATCAGGTAAGGTTCGCCATTTTGTATGATTAATCCTGCAACCCGGCCAATAAGACATTGTTCGAGCGTAACACAATTGTCCAACATATCGGAAGTCACTATAAAATCCGCACGTCCCGAACCGTTCAGGTTTGCTGAGGTTTCAGATGCTTTTCTCTGCTCAACAATGTTTACTTCCTTGAGCACCAGCGTTCGCTCCAGTAGCCCTCTTTTGGTTAACTCGTCGAAATAATTGTTGCTCTTTTTTAAATAGCCCTGAAGTGCTTCATTTACGTTTACTTCTATATCTCCAGTGTTTTTGTTTTTCGTTACGATTTGTCCTGGTACAATGTCCAACTTGATGTCCACACTCTTTTTGTTCTTGGCAGTTCTTCCCTGAACGATAAATTTAGTGCTATCCGAAAATATCAGTTTATCAAAATTGAATCTGCCTTGGTCATCTGTCAATGTATCAATAGCAAAAAAGCCACCTGAAGAAGAGAACAGTGAAACCTTGCTGTTTGGTAAAGGTTTACCACCATAGCTGGTGATGACACCGCTTATTCCCAGAGATTTTTCTGGTTTGAAGGAGTTTACCAGTGGCGTATTATTGATGACATTTTTCCATAAAATCCTTCTCCACCCTTGTGTAAGCATTAAAATGTCCAGATTCTGGGCAGTTTTTACATCGTTACTCAGGAAGTAATAATTTGGTGCTTCAACATAACCTGTAAGATCAGATGTGAGTAATAAACTTGTTAAAATATTGCTTTCATTTTCAGGATCTGGCTTTACAGATGCTGTATTTGTTACTGCTATAGAGTAGCTGCCACGCAAAGGTTTATCAGCAATTTTACCTGAAATAGTTAGATCTACTTTTCCTCTTTTTGTATAACTAGGTTTTAAATTTTCTATGGTGGTATTGATGCGGTCTTCCGTGTTGTTTATAAATGCAAGTCTTTCAGAAACAGGAATATTGCTGCCATTAAATAAGGTGAACTGCACAATTCCTGAAGGAAGGTCTTTTTTAGGAATACTGGCTGTTATAATTTGTTTCTGAGAGGGAGATTTTGTCGTAAAATAGATGTTCCCACCACTTTGGGCTATAAGTTTTAATTCTGTATTACCAATAAGATCGGCGCTTAACAGGATTTTTATTGCGATTTTATCTGGGTTATTGTTATTGATTGAAAGAACATAACCACTGGATTGTGCTTTAGTTATTGGGAACGTTTTTTCCGAACCATCTTTAAATTTAACCTTTGCAGAATAAGTTTTACCTGGTTGGGGATTTAATACAAGACTACCCATACCTCTGTGTTGAGTTTCAAAGCGGTTTATTTCAGTACCCTCGTTATCCAATACTGTACCGGATATGTCTTCGCCAATTCCTCTTGCATTTACCGCTTTTACAGCCAGACGGTTTGGTAGTGATTCAACAAAGTTGCCACCTTCAGGAAAAAACTGAACGTCTATAGCATTCGAAGTTGTTGTTATGGGAATATTCTTAACTATCTTTTCTTTATTGGGTAGTGTTAATGTTGCAATGATACTACCGGCTTTAGTATCCATTTGCTGATTATTAGTGAAGTTGATGTTTATTTCACCATTTGCATCAGTAATGGCTTTACCTTTAGCCAGGTTTTTATTGTTCATCTGGACTTCATAAGTAACTTCATTATTGTTATATGGTTGTCCGTTTTTATCTGAAAACTGAATTCTCGCATTTACTTTTTCATAATCCTTTTCAGTGCTGAAATTGTAGGCTGTTTTAGTGAATACTTTATTGGCCCATGAGTTTCCGATTTTTACGGTTTTATCAAAAAAGTATTCTGGGCCGGCATTCCTCATCCACTGCGTATATGCTCTTATTCGGTAATTGCCTTCAGATAAAGTATCAGGTAATTTAAAATCTCCCCATGTGATGCCAGATTCCAAGGGTAGTTTTAATTGTGTTGCTATTTTGTTTTGCTCGTTGATCAATTCTACATATAATGCTTTGCTGATGTTTGTTGGTTCGTAGGTTTGAGCATTAATTACATAGGCTTTAAACCAGATATCATCTCCTATGGCATAATAAGGTTTGTCCAGGTGAAGATGTACTTTTTCTTGTGCATTGGTTTTAGCGTATTCCTGGTAGCGCTTTACGAGAGCAGAAAAGGGATCTTGTGCCAGTTTGCTGGAAAATGAGAAACAGATTCCTAACATCAATAAAGCAGGAATAACGAGTTTAAGTTTCATAAAATGAGCATAAATAAGAAAGCCTCAATATACAAATATTGAGGCTTTCTTATTAGAAAAATATATTGTAATTTTTAGAACTTATTCTTCCACATCATGCTTTCTACAGGCTTAGTGGTTTTGTTATTATATTTTGCATTGCTTTTTGTGTTGTATAAAGTTTCAATGTTGCCTTCAACAACAAAATAAATGAGCTGTCCGATTGGCATGCCTGCATAAATGCGGACAGGTTGTGTACAAGAGATTTCTAATGTCCAGGTATTGCAAAAACCCACATCTCCTTTTCCTGCTGTTGCATGGATGTCAATGCCTAGTCGGCCAGTACTCGATTTTCCTTCAAGAAAAGGCACATGGGCATGAGTTTCTGTATATTCAAGCGTTACACCAAGATATAGGGTTCCGGGCTCCAGCACATATCCATCTTTAGGAATTTCAAAGTGTTCGATTTTATTATGCGACTTTGCATCTAACACCCTGTCTTTGTAGGTAGCAAGGTATTTACCCAGATGTACATCGTAGGAGTTGGTTCCAAGGTTTTCAGCCTTAAATGGCTCAATAATAATTGTGCCTTTATCTATTTCTTCAAGAATTCGTTTGTCAGACAGGATCATTTTTCGGTGTTATGTATAGTTATTTAAAGATAATGGGCCCTGCATCATATGCTTATCGGTGATTATAAGTCAGGAAGTTTTGCAGGTTTATCTAATTTGGACGAAATTATGATTAATTTAAGATACTTTTGCATTGTTTTCTAAAATAGAGATGCCTGTAGTTTTTAATAAAAATATTGACGAAGAGACCATACTTGCTGTATGGAAAATCGAGGAAACCGAAGCAGAACTGCTTTCTGGCTTACAGTTGAAACAACATGAACTTGATTTTATTTCTTCATTGAACAATGGTAAGCGCCTGTTGCATTGGTTGAGCACCCGTGTATTATTGAGGACAATGCTAAACACATCTGAATATATTGATTGCAGGATGGATGAGCATGGCAAGCCCTATCTTCCTAATCTAGAATATCATATTTCTTTAAGTCACTCTTATGATTATGCTTCTGTGATTATTGGGAAAACTAAAAAAGTGGGAGTTGATATTGAGCTGATCAAGCATAAGATAAAAAGTATTAAGCATAAATTTCTGTCGGATATTGAACTGGCACAAAAACAAATTGGCGACAATATTGATGGTTTATACGTTTGTTGGGTTGCTAAAGAAGCAATTTATAAATGGAATGGGACTAAAGGGTTGGAGTTTAAGCGCGATATTTATATTAAGCCCTTTAAATTAAGAAATGAGGGAGAGTTGACGGCTATGGTACATTTGCCTCAGGGAACGAGAGAACTTACTGTTCATTACTTTAAGACCCAGGATGGCTATATGCTTGGCTACGTGGTAGCATAATAATTGCAAGATGAATAAGAATGTCGAATTTATTGACTGGGGACTTACGGATTACCAGGATGCATGGACAAAGCAAGAAGCCATTTTTGATAAGACCGTTGCTTTAAAGATTCAGAACAGGACTAATAATACTGAACTTGACACGCCAAATTACCTGATTTTTTGCGAACATCCTCATGTTTATACGCTTGGTAAAAGTGGTAAACCTGAAAACTTATTGCTGGATGAGCAGGGATTGCAGAAAAAAGAAGCCACATACTATAAAATTAATAGGGGTGGTGACATTACTTATCATGGCCCCGGACAAATCGTAGGCTACCCGATATTAGACCTTGATAATTTCTTTACAGACATCCATTTGTATTTAAGGACACTTGAGGAAGCGGTTATTTTAACATTGGCAGATTATGGTATTACTGCAGGTCGTTATGCCGGGTTTACTGGGGTATGGCTGGATGCGGATAATGAAAAGGCCCGCAAAATATGTGCAATGGGAGTAAGGTGTAGTCGTTGGGTTACTATGCATGGATTTGCATTTAATGTGAATACTGATCTGGATTATTTTAAAAATATTGTTCCTTGCGGTATTGATGATAAGGATGTCACCTCTATGAATAGGGAGTTAGGTGCACAGCTTGACATAGAAGAAGTTAAGTCAAAGTTGAAATCTCATATTGCATCTTTATTTGAAATGCAGATAGTTTGAAAGGATGATTTGAGTCATTAGCATGTAAAAACATAGTTTTGATTTTTTATTACAAATCTTATCTTTACTAGATAAACAATAAAAAAAACAACAAACTATGGATTACAACTCGGAGTATTCAGCGGCTGGAGCAGGCATTGGCGCTGGGGTAATTATTTTTTACCTTGCCATACTAGTATTAGTATATGCAGGACTATGGAAAATTTTTGTAAAGGCTGGAAAACCAGGCTGGGCAGCAATTATTCCTATTTACAATTTAATTGTTCTTATTGAGATAGTAGGAAAACCAACTATATGGATACTTTGGTTAATTATTCCATGTGTGAATATTGTGTTTGCAGTTTGGCTTTACAACCTATTAAGTAAGAGTTTTGGGAAAACAGAAGGTTATACAGTAGGTATGATATTACTCCCTTTTGTGTTTATTCCATTGCTTGGTTTTGGTGATGCTCAGTATCAAGGGCCATCAGCTGCTGAAGCGCAGAATAGATTTAACCCTAACGATCCTTTTAATAAAAACAATCCTTTTGGCGGGAATAATCCATTCGGTGGAAACAATCCGTCTGGGACAAATGATCCGTTTAATCAACCACCAACAACTCCAAATGCATAATTGCTGGTGCTAAGTACATATATATTATCCGCCTGGTCTTTTTTATTAGATCAGGCGGATAATTTTTTCCTGCCATGTCCATTTAAGGTGTTAACAGGGTTTGATTGTCCTGGCTGTGGTTTTCAACGCTCTTTTTTAGCACTTTTAAAAGGTGATTTTCAGGAGAGCTTTCAATTATATCCTGCAACAGTTCCCCTACTTCTGACTTTTATCATCGTATTGCCTGCAAAGTATTTTACAAAGAGAGATGTTTCTTTATTGATTAAAATCGCATTTTTAATTACCGGAGCGCTTATTTTAATAAGCTATGTATATAAAATGATTTATGGGCATCATCATTGACATTAGAATTTTATGAACAAATCAGTATCCTATCTTGCTTTGGGTGACTCTTACACCATAGGTGAAGAGGTGGCCATAGAAAATAGCTTTCCATATCAATTGGCTAATGTTTTGAGTAAGAGAGGCTTTGTCGTAAATAGACCTGAGATTATAGCAACTACAGGCTGGACAACCAGTGAATTGCAGAATGCAATTGCTAAGTCAAGCTTAAATCAGAAATTTGATATAGTAACTTTACTTATTGGTGTAAATAATCAATATAGAGGGGAATCTTTAGTGTCTTACCGGAAAGAATTTAAGGCTTTATTGCAAACAGCTATAGACTTTACCAATGGCAATAAAGCCCGTGTATTTGTATTGTCGATTCCGGATTGGGGGGTAACTCCTTATGCTTTTAATAGCGGACGAGATCAGGAACTCGTAACCAAAGAAATAGATGCTTTCAATGCAATTAATTATGAGGAAACCACTATTTTAGATGTAAGCTATACGGATGTTACTACTTCATCACGTAAGGCAGGTTCAGAAACTGACCTTTTAGCTAAAGATGGATTGCACTATTCGGCAAAAATGTATGCTGAATGGGTTGAGCTTCTTAAGCAAGGGGTAATCAAAGTAATTTAAATGGCAATTGCTGTATGGTAATTATAGTCTTGAACCACTGTTTTTAAAAAATCCATTTCATTCATTCCGGCGGGTATGCTCACTGAAAGTAAGGCCGCTACTTTTGCAGACATTGTATAAATAAGATCCGTATTATACGTTTTATAATAAGTTGCAATCACTTCGTGAACTAACTCTATATCTCTGTCATTAAGCATACTGGTATTATTAAATACAGGTATGTATTCTTCCTCAACAGGATGAAAAGCAATATGATTAAAATCGGCCTGAGGTGAGGTTTTGATAACTGCAGTTCCAGCTACAATATCACCTATTCGCTGTTTTTTATCTGATGCAGCGATACAGATTAATCCTCCAACCTGTGCTGTTAAGTATAAATCAACCAAGCGAAACAGCCAACGGATAAAGTATTGACCAATACTTGCCTGGCTTCCGTCAAGGCTAATCACTTTTATTTTCATGATACGTTTACCAATGCTTTGACCATTCATGAAAATTTCACAAATGAGGTGATAGAAAACAAAGCTTGCAAAGTAAATAATGATGATTGTTAGAATTACAGATGGACTGCTGTTTAATAAACCCGAAACTCCACCTATCGCGGCCAATAATACAAAAACGATATATAGACCAATAAATATACCCAGATCAATTAATCTTGCGACAATGCGTTCACCTAATCCCGCAACGGGATAGTCAATGTCAACATGTTGACTAGTGTTAACTTTTATTGTTTCCATATAAGTTCAAATATAATATTGATGTTGAATTAATTGTTGTAAAATGTTTTTTTGTGCTATTTTAACGGAAAATTAACACCTTATCAATTTTATGAGAGAAGCATTGTTTGTGAAGCAGAATTCTGGGAAATGGAAATCCTATGAGCAGTTGAAAACGAGCAATCCTGATGAACTAGCTGAGCGGTTTATTGATATTACCAATGACCTGGCTTATGCAAAAACATTTTACCCTAAATCTAAAACCACAGTTTATTTAAATGGACTGGCCTCTATTCTGCATCAGTCTATCTATAAGAATAAAAAGGAAAAAGCAAATCGCTTTGCCATCTTTTGGAGATATGAGCTGCCAGTTTTGTTTTTTACCTATCGTCGTCAATTACTTTATTCTCTTATTTTTTTTGCCGTTTCATGCGCCATCGGTGTTTTGTCAGCCAAATATGATGATGCTTTTGTAAGACTGATTATGGGCGATAGTTATGTGAATATGACCAACGAAAATATTGCAAAAGGTGATCCTTTTGGTGTTTATAAACAACAGGGGCCAGTTTCTATGTTTCTTCAAATCGCCGCCAACAATATTTATGTTTCATTATTGATGTTTGTTAGTGGGATTTTCATCTCCATTGGGCCTGTTTTTATGCTGTTAAGAAATGGAATTATGCTAGGTTCCTTTCAATATTTCTTTTTTAGTAAAGGTCTTGGTGCTGCTTCGGTACTAGTAATCTGGATTCATGGAACCTTAGAAATATCTGCAATTGTAATGGCTGGTGCTGCGGGGTTGGTACTTGGCCACGGACTACTTTTCCCTAAAACTTATACCCGTTTGCAAGCCTTTAAAAATAGTGCAAAGGACGGGACAAAAATGGCATTAGGAATTGTCCCGATACTGATCGTTGCAGCTTTTTTTGAAGGTTTTATAACTCGTCATACAAATATGCCCTTATGGCTAAGTATAGGTATTTTAGGAGGATCATTTATTTTCATCATCTGGTATGTGATCATTTATCCATCACAGTTAAATCAACGTAATCAAAATAATTATTATGTCACAACAAATTGAATTTAAGAAGCTTAGGGATTTCGGAGGAATCATAGGTGATACTTTTCTTTTCATCAAGCAGAACTTTAAACCGTTATTAAAGGTATTCCTTTATTTATGCGGGTTTTTCATCCTGGCGGGAATTGTCGCCTCTGCAATGCATGAGATATCCATGCAAAATACTCCTGCGGTACAAAATGGCCCTTTTTCATCCAGAAATTTTTCTGATATTCTAAATTGGAATTATTTTCTGATGATCTTTGTTTCAATTGGAAGTTATACCGCCATCACAGTTTCAATATTAAGTTTTATTGCCTTATATATTCAAAAGGGTAAAGTGGCTCCCAGCCCGGAAGAAGTATGGGCATATTTTAAATATTACTATTTCAGGACTTTTTTTAGTAGCCTGGGAGTTGGATTATTTGCCTGTATAGCCTTTTTGTTTTGTATCGTCCCTGGGATCTATGTTTGGCCTGCTATGTGTTTATTTTATCCAATTATGATTCTGGAGAATGCTAGTTTTGATTATTCATTTGGCCGTGCATTTAAATTACTTAAGGATCAGTGGTGGAATACAGCAGCAGTTATACTTGTTATTTATTTCATTACTTATGCTTGTATGATGATCCCTGCTATCCCTGGGATGCTCTTTACCATGATTGGCACTTTTATTCCAGCTGTTAAGGAATGGAATAGTGCATTGATTATAATTGGTGCTATCTTTCAAAATCTTACTTATGTCTTTATGATAATTCCGGCAGTAGGAATTGCATTGTGTTATTTTAACCTGGTAGAAGTACAGGAAAGTGCAGGTTTGATGGATCGTATTCATCAATTTGGAGAAGAAAAGAATGAGAATCCTCCTTTAGAAGAATATTAATGCAAAAGACGCTCATTTTAATTTTTCTGGGTTTTATTTTCTCAGTAGTCTATCCCGCTGTAGCCCAGGTGAAAAGGGAAGTTTTAAAGGAAGCCCAGATCAGAAATGACAATTCCAGAGTTGATCTTAGAAGCTTTGATCTTCAGAAAATAAAAGATTACAGCCTCCAAAAAGAATTTCGTTATGATCAGTCAGTTTCGGTTGATACCAGTTGGTGGAATCGTTTTTGGAGCTGGATTTGGAAGATGATCAATGGAGCTTTAAGTAACAAGTATTCTGGAGATTTTGTTAAGTATTTGGTTATTGCTGTTGTTTCTGCATTAATCATTTTTAGCTTGACTAAGATTGCTGGATTGGATTTGATGATCTTCTCCAGAAAGTCTAAAGCCGTTGATGTTCCTTATGGTGAAGCAATGGAGAACATTCACGAGATCGACTTTAATGATGAGATTAATAAGGCAGTTATTAACGGGAACTACAGACTTGCCGTTCGCTTATTATATCTGCGTTCGTTAAAGTTGCTTAATGATCAGGAGTTAATCGACTGGCAGCCTGAAAAAACAAATCAGACTTATATTGATGAAATTGAAGATCTCGAAAGAAAACAGGAGTTTAAAATGCTGACGCTTCGTTTTGAATATATCTGGTATGGTGATTTCTCTATTGACAAGGAAATATTTAAAGTACTTAAGGGAAGTTTTGAACGATTTAATGTGAAAGCACTATGAACGGATTGAAACGGTATTTGATTTGGAGTGCTATAGTCATGATTGGTTATTTGGTAGCACAGTATTACAAGCCCAAACCTACAAATTGGACAGCTACTTATTTAAAAGAGGACAAAATACCTTTCGGCACTTATATCTTATACCAGGAGCTAGGAAAAATTTTTCCAAAAGCAGAGATTGCTCCCTCAAGACTGCCTGTTTATAATAATTTAAAAGACAACGAGTTCGTCAATTCTAATTACCTTTTTATTGCGGGGAGGGTAAACATGGATAAGTATGATTATCTGGAGCTTGTTAAGTATATGGAAAAGGGCAATAATGTTTTCATTGCAGCCTATGAGTTAAGTGATTTTTTAACTGATACGTTGAACCTGACTATGAACTCTGTATATGATTATGCTCATAAAAATGGTACTCCTATAAACTTCGTAGATCCAGCTTTAAAAGGTAAAAGGGATTATATTTTTAATAAAGGTCTGGGCGATCAGTATTTTAGTAAGGTAGATACCATAAGGGCGAGTGCTTTAGGAAGAAATGCTGATGGAGAGATCAATTATGTAAAATATACATTTGGTAAGGGTGGCTTGTATCTATTGCCAAGTCCGCAATTGTTAAGCAATTACAATATTTTAAATCCTTCGGGAGCAACCTATATATCCAAAGTGCTTTCTTTCTTACCGGATGCAAAACACGTAATATGGGATGAAAACAATACCAAAGGTACTATTGATGATTCCTCTGTTTTACGCGTATTGTTTAATAATGACAACCTGCGTTGGGCTTATTATCTGGCCATTTCAGGCTTATTGATATTTGTATTATTTGAGATGAAACGTAGACAGCGTATTATTCCTGTTATTGAGCCTTTAAAAAATACTTCTGTTGAGTTTGTTGAAGTTGTTGGTAAGGTCTACTATCAACAACGGGATAACCGCGACATTGCACACAAAAAGATTACCTACTTTTTAGAGCACGTGAGAAGCAATTATCGACTAAAAACTACAGTGCTGGATGAAGAATTTATATCAGATCTTATTCTTAAGTCTGGTATAAATGAGGAGATAGTGCGTAAGCTAATAGAGATGATAAATAGATTGAATGGTGCAATTGTGATTGACGACCATGCACTTATTCAGTTGCATAAATTAATAGAGAAATTTAATAAACAAGCCCGATAATTATGGAAGCAGAAATGTTTAACCAAAGAACTGACCTTACACAACTTAATACTGCCGTAACAGAAATCAGGCAAACCTTGGGCAGGATCATTGTAGGCCAGAAAGATACGATCGACTTTTTAATTGCTGGGTTATTGGCTGATGGCCATGTGCTTTTAGAAGGTGTGCCCGGTGTAGCGAAGACTTTAAGTGCCAAGTTGATTGCCAAGAGTATTGATGCTTCTTTCTCAAGGATTCAGTTTACACCAGATCTAATGCCTTCGGATGTGATTGGTACTTCTGTTTTTGACCCACGTTCTTCATCATTTGAATATCGTAAAGGACCTATATACGGACATATTGTATTGGTGGATGAAATTAACCGTGCCCCTGCAAAAACGCAATCTGCTTTGTTTGAGGTGATGGAGGAGCGACAAATTACGGTTGACGGACACACTTACCCTATGGATGAACCTTTTATGGTATTGGCGACCCAAAACCCAATTGAACAGGAGGGGACGTATAGATTACCTGAAGCACAGTTAGACCGGTTTTTGTTTAAAATAGAGGTTAAATACCCAACGCTTGAAGAGGAAACGACTATTTTACTAAATCAGCATCAGCGTAAGCTTGATGATGAGCTTAAATCAGTTAAGGCTGTTTTAAGTGTTGAACAGATTAAAGCATGTCGGGCAATTATAAGGACTTTACATGTAGAGCCTAAATTGATTGAATACGTGGCAAAGATTACGCATGAAACCCGTAATAATAAGTCTCTCTATCTTGGTGCTTCACCACGTGCATCGTTAGCGATGATCAATGGAGCGAAGGCTTTTGCTGCCATGCAGGGACGCGATTTTGTTACACCGGAAGATATTATAAAGGTAGCGCCAGTGGTTTTATCGCACAGAATTATGCTGACTCCAGATAAAGAAATGGAAGGCTTAAGCACAAATGATATTGTAATGCAGATTATTCAGAAAATAGAAGTACCTAGATAAAGCCATAATTTGAGACAATTTTTTATAAAATATTACAAAGACCTTTTTCTGGGCAAAAGATTTTTTGTCGGGATAGGGCTGTGTGTAAGTTTATTTCTTTTTTCTTTCTTTCTGCCCTGGCTTGGTGATCTGCCTGGTGTAATTTTCCTGGTGTTTGTGCTACTCGTATTAATTGATGGGATTTTGTTGTACCGCACAAAACGAGATGTATTTTTACGAAGGGATATTCCAGAAAGGTTAAGCAACGGAGATGAAAATGAGTTAAAGATTTATATAGAAAACTTCTATCCCTTTAGTATTCATATCGGTATCATTGATGAGATTCCTTTTCAATTTCAAAAAAGAGACCTATGGTTTAAAAGTAACTTAAAAGCAGGTGAACGTAAAACCATCATTTACACTTTAAGGCCGACTAAAAGAGGGGAGTATGTCTTTGGTCAGACTCGTTTGTATGTGCAGTCGCCTTTAGGTCTTGTATCGCGCAGATTTAACATTGGAGATGAGGCTACAGTCCCTGTTTATCCATCTTTTTTACAGTTACGGAGGTACGAATTGATGGCCATATCAAACAGATTAACAGAATTTGGTATTAAAAAGATAAGAAGATTAGGCCACAGTATGGAGTTTGATCAGGTGAAGAACTATGTGCAAGGAGATGATTACCGTACCGTAAACTGGAAAGCTACCGCAAGAAAGGGTGAGCTGATGGTGAATTCCTTTACAGATGAAAAGGCTCAGCATGTATATTGCGTCATTGATAAATCGAGGTCTATGAAAATGCCTTTTGAAGGTTTGAGTTTACTGGATTACGCTATAAATGCCAGTCTGGTACTTTCTAATGTTGCGCTTGTAAAGCAAGACAAGGCTGGTTTGATTACTGTGGCGGAGCAAATTGGAAATGTGGTTCCTGCAGATCGGAGACCTACACAGTTGGGCAAAATAATGGAGGTGCTTTATAAAGAAAAAACAAGATACCTCGAACTTAATATGGAAGCTTTGTTTACCAGCGTACGAGGAGTATTAAGACAAAGGAGCCTGGTTGTATTATTTACCAATTTCGAGAGTATGTCTGCATTGAACAGGCAGCTTCCATATTTAAAGCGTATAGCAAAGTATCATTTACTTCTTGTTGTATTTTTTGAAAATACAGAACTTAAAGAAATCACACAGAAGCAGGTGCAGGATGTTGAAGATATTTATATCCAGACCATTGCCAATAAGTTTGCTTATGAAAAGAAGTTAATGGTTCGGGAAATGGCTAAACATGGGATACTTAGTATCCTTACACCTCCTGATCAATTAACGATAAATGTAGTAAACAGATATCTTGCCATTAAAGCACAGCAGAAAATCTAACTTGTTTTTAAATGCTGCAGGCTTTAATTACTCTTAAACTAACATTCAGGTAAGCTGATTGGGATATTTGTAGCCAAACCGCCATCCGATGTCTCTTTATATTTAGAGTTCATATCCAGTGCAGTTTCCCACATCGTATTTACAACCGCATCAAGACTTACTTTCGCTTTGTCTGGATTACTTTGTAATGCCAGTTGGCAAGCTGTGATTGCTTTGATAGCCCCCATAGTGTTCCTTTCAATGCAAGGAATCTGTACCAGGCCGCCTATAGGGTCGCAGGTTAAACCCAAATGATGTTCCATAGCAATCTCTGCTGCCATCAATACTTGACGCTGTGAGCCTCCTAAACACTCTGTAAGCGCTGCAGCTGCCATGGCTGATGATACACCGATCTCCGCCTGACACCCACCCATTGCAGCTGAAATTGTAGCTCCTTTTTTAAAAATACTGCCGATTTCAGAAGCACAAGCAATAAATTGTGTGATCTTTTCGTCCGTATAGCCGTCGCAAAAAGCAATATAATATTGTAAAACTGCAGGGATTACACCAGCAGCGCCATTTGTTGGAGCAGTAACAACTCTACCAAAAGAAGCATTTTCTTCATTTACGGCAAGTGCAAAGCAGCTTACCCAATCTAATATATAATTGAAATCATTTCCGCCACTTCTGATAGCCATAATCCAGCTCGTATAATCTGTATAAACGCTATTGCCAATTAATCTCTTATTTAATGCTGCAGCCCTTCTACCTACGTTTAGTCCCCCAGGTAAAAAACCAGAAGTATGACAACCCCTGTAAGTACAGTCTTTCATCACTTTGAAATGCTGCATAATACCTTTCCTGGTTTCTTCCTCTTTCCGCCATGATAGCTCGTTCTCCATTACAATCTCGGAGACTTTAAGACCAGTAGATAAACACCAGTGAAGTAGCTCACTTGCTTTATCCACAGGGAATGGGAGGTCTACCTGTTCTTTTTCATTTCCTGTTTCTCCTTCTTTTACCACAAAGCCACCACCTACAGAATAATAGGTTTCAGAAAAGGCTTTTCCATTGTTTAAAAATGCCTGGAAAGTAACTGCATTAGGATGAAATGGAAGACTTTCCAAGAATAGAAAGATCATGTCATCACTATATTTAAAGGAAATCAATTGTTCGCCGGAAAGGGATAGCAACTGATCATCTTTAATTGAAGCAATGGTCGAATCAATTGCATTTACATCGAATGTTACGGGATCTGCACCTGTAAGGCCTAACAGGATGGCAACATCAGTTCCGTGACCAATTCCTGTTTTGGCCAGAGAGCCGTATAACAAGACTTTCACTTGTTCTACCTGAGTCAGCAATTCTTCTTTCTTTAGCGAAGCTGTAAATTGCTGCGCTGCTCTCCATGGCCCCAAAGTGTGGGAGCTTGATGGACCAATACCTATCTTAAATATATCGAATACCGAGATTTGTTCCCTTTGCATAAATACAAATCTACTATAGTTTGATCATATTTTTTATACGTTACAGGAATGATACGACTTAAAAGTCGAAAGCAATGATGTTTTTATCCTGAAGCATTCTATCTACAAATGTTTTATGGTTTTTCGGACTCCCAATCGCGATCCATGTACCACTGATAATACCATTTGCAAGCTCCTGTTTCCCCCTGGAAAGCTTTAATTTGGAAGTTTTAATGTCGTTCTCGTATTTTTCAAGACTTTCACCTTCATAACGTTTAACAATGCGATATATTCTTTTTGTAAAACGACGTTCAGCCATTTCCTCTAAAAAAGGGAAAATGAGTAGGGCCAGCAATACCACTACAGTTACACCTATGGCCTGCTCGAAGTAGCCAGACCCAATGGCCATACCAATTGCGGCTACAATCCAAATTACACAAGCAGTTGTGAGGCCTTTTACCTGGTTGTCCTCCTTAAAAATAACACCTGCTCCGAGGAATCCGATTCCGGTAACAATGTTGGAAGCAATTCTGTCGTGACTACTTATTCCTATTTTTACAGAAAGTATAGTGAAAAGGGTTGAACCAAGACCAATCATAATCATGGTTTTTAATCCCGCCTGCTTACTTCTGAACTCTCTTTCAGCGCCAATCAGACCACAAAGCAGAGTTGCCATTAAAAACTTATTTACCTCACTCTGTGTGAGGAAATGATTACTATCGAGAATGTTTTCCATATCAGTTTATAGAGTCTAATATAACAAAGATTTGCATCTAATTATTATATCTTCATCAATAGAAATCGTAACATCTCAGACCGTTAAATTTGTTATATCCCGAATTATTAGGGAAATATTTTTCGTAACCAATACTTCCTTCTGTTGTTCCACTGGTATTGGTATAATTGATTTTTGATGTTGTAGCATCATGGCTGATTCCTAATCTTAGCTTCTCGCCATTTCGGTTTCCTTTTAGCAAATCAAATATCAATGAAACAACTACGGCATCAGGGCCATTCTGACCACCGCTACGGTACCATAACCCTGCATTAAGTCCTTTAAATTTAAACTGTGCTCCGGCGCTTAAAGACGAAGAGCTAGCCTGTTTGTAATAAACAACAGACGGAATCAGGTATGAGCCTTCATCCTGATAATAAGTGCCACTGCTCAGTGGTAATCTAAAACTCGCATTGGCGGTAATACGCATAGGCAATTTAGCTACAGTGCCACTAAAGGATTCATCTGGTTGATTGATATGATGTACAGCAACTCCCGCCATTAAGTTCCTAAATACAATATTTGTTCCTGCTGCTGCATCGAAAAAGATTTTGTTGTCTACATCTGGTGGTTGTGCTGCGGATACGGTTCCTGGAATATAACCCAGGCGCATATCAATCTGATCGGAGAATACGAGTTTGCTCCAGTCTATCTGTCGGTTGGTAAAGCCTGCCTGTATACCAAATGAAGCAACAAAATCATCACCGCCTACACTGTAAGAATAAGTCGCTGCGGCATTGTTTTTTACCAGAAATGCTGTTCCCTCGCTGCTGCGGTTAAACATTATTCCAACACCGCCCCCAAATTTAGAGATGTTCATGTCTGCAGATGCTGTGATGTAAGATAAATCACCACTAAGCCCTGACCATTGATTTCTGTAAATGAGATTCATCCTGATATCCCCTTCAAACTGCCCTGTTAAAGAAGGGTTAAGATAAATTGGGGCATTAAAAAACTGTGAGTATACATGATCCTGGGCTAAAGCCGGTAGGCTCATCACAGTGGTTAATAAAGCTGTCATATATTTTAATCTCCCGCTCATCCTTTATCTGATTAAATGTATTGCACCTGTTCGTTTCGGTGGAGTTTTGTCGTAGGTCATGCCTTTCCACTCGGTTCCGTTGACCATCTCCACATCAATTTTCCAGTAATAAACACCTTGTGGCATAGGTTGACCTTTAAACGTGCCGTCCCAGGCCTCTGCCGGTCTGCCTTCATCTAGTAATGAAGTTTCCCATACGATCTGTCCCCATTTGTTAAATACGCTGAATCTCCAGGTTTTTATACCGGAACCTTTTGCCCTGAATAATCGGAGCTCAGGAATCTCGCCTCCAGGAATGAACGAGTTGGGTACGAATAAATACCCAGGAACGCCTTTAATGGTTACGTCTTTAAAGGTTGTAGTATGACAATCTTGTTGATTAGTCACTTTTAAGGTGACTCTATATGTACCAGTATCCAAGTAGGTATGGGAAGGGTTTTTTAATTCCGAAGTTGTTCCATCTCCAAAATTCCATTCCCAAGTGATAGGGTTGTTGGTGCTTTCATCTTCAAATTTGAACGTATAATTAGGGATACTGATCACAGTTGAAGGCACTACATTAAAGGCTGCTTGTGGGGGCGGTACAATGCGGATGTATTGGGGTTTTTCCACTTCCGTTTTACAAGTTAGCTGATTTGTAGCAATTAATTTTACGGTATAATATTCTTGGTCTCCGGTGTAAGTGTGTGTCGGTTCAAAGTCTGATGAAGAATTACCATCTCCAAAATCCCATAGGTAACTGTTGCCAAGTCCACCTACACTATTATTTTTAAATTTAACTACAAGTCCAGGGCAACCTAAGGTCTGATCTGCTTCGAAATCTGCCTGTGGCTGTGCAAATACTTCTACGTCCTTTGTGTCCGTAATTTTAGAACAAATGTTATAGGCAGTCATGGTCACAGTAAATTTTCCACTTCTCCTATAAGTATGTGGAACGATACCAGGAGCAAAGGTAGTTTGGATCGGACTTCCATCACCAAAATCAAATTCAAATCTGCTTGCGCCAGTAGAATTGTTTTCGAAATTTACGATATGAGGAGCACACCCTCTTATTTCATCCAGCTTAACATGAAGAACAGCAATCATGTTTTGAGGGAATACACGTATAGTCTGTATTTTTTCATTAGTACCGCATTCGTTTACGGCAGTCATTTTAACATTGAATACAGTAGTTTCTGTTACATCGTAAACAAATTCCAGAGGAGACTTGTCATCTTTCTCTATTATTTTAGATCCATCACCATAAACATCATAATAATATTTGTTTGTGTTTCCGGGAGAAGTATTTATAAAGGTGATTTTATAAGGAGAACAAACTTCTACTTTATCTGGCGTAAATACTGCTTTTGGTTTTGCTTTTACGAGTATGTCTCTTGTTACTGGACTGGTTCCACAATCGGTAATAGCTTTTAAGGTGACTGTGTAAATAATGTCTTCTCCACTAGGATCTGGTTCAAAAGTCATGGTAGGATGCACTGCTGTAGAGAACTGTCCATTTCCAAAATCCCATTCAAATCTGGCTCCGGCTGTTAGTAATGATGTATTGGTAAAGTTTACAGGAAAAGGGCCACAAAATTCGTCATCACTAACATTAAATGAAGCTTGTACCGCCTGATTGGTACTAAAAGTATGACTCATTTCATCAGTTGAACAGCCCAACTTGCTGGTAACCACTAATCGGACAATTACAGATTTGCCACTGCTTTCAATGGTATATCCTGGGAAATTCGGGCCAGTTGTGGTTTGGATTACGCCATCAACATTTATATGCCAGGTATAAGTATCATTTCTATCTGGATAAGGAACTACTTGAATAGGTAAAGTAAAAGGGAAGCAATCGGTATCTTTTAGTCCCCAGGTAAATTCAGCTTTAGCATTTGGCGTAACAGTTTTGATTATGGCATTACTAATGCTTTCTAAGGAACCGCTACATTCAACTGTGCTCACTATACGTCTGTAATGAGTAGTTTGTGTTAGTGCTGGAGGTTGATAGTCGGGGGTTATAATGTTTGGGATACTTGTCCAGTTACTTCCGTCAAGACTACTTTCCCATCGATAGAAGAAATGATCATCTCCTCCAGTCGGAAGAGTTCCAGTGATTAACATCGGTATTAATCCACTACAAATAGTTTGATTGTTAGCAATGTTATTATTTCCTATAGGTGGCTGAATGGTAATTGGAAGTTCATTACTAATGGATGTGCAATTTCCACTGTTTACTGTTCTTCTGAAACTGGTGATTCCAGTGGTAGTAAGTATTATAGTTAAATCTTTCGCTGTTTTTCCTGTCATTACTTCCCATGGACTGCCGTTAATCTGACTTTCCCAAATGTATTGGTACTGGCCTTCTTCACCGCCTGTTGGTAGATGTCCGACAATAGTTATCTGCTGACCGTTACAAACTATTGCGTTTGATGTAGTAAGGCTATTCAGATCAATAGGTTTATTGTTGCGAATAGTGACTTCATCTTCAGTTGGGTTACATGGTGCATTTCCGGTGATTGTCCATTTAAATATATAGGTAATTCCTGGCAAGAGGCCAGTTACAGAAGCTTCAGAATTTAAGCCAGGGGTAATCACTGCATTTGGATCACCGCTAACCATCGTCCATATACCTGTTTCTCCAGAAGCTATAGGATTCCCTTTTAGTAATACAGAGGTTTCATTACATAAAATCTGATCAACGCCAGCATTAGCTCTGGTTGTTGGAGGAGCAACAGAGATTGTTGTAGATGTTGAGTATGCTATTGTACATCCTTCATTTTGGACAATAGCTCTGAACTGTGTGGTAGTGCTTAAGTCGGTATAGCTATAAGTTGAAGCTGTGTTTACACCTGGAACATCTTGCCATGTAGCTCCATTGTCAGTCGACATTTGCCATCCTAAAACAGAACCGTTATTTCCACTTAGGGTAATTGTGCCTGTATTGTCGTTTTGACAAACTGTTTGCGCACCAGTAGTAATTCCAGGGACAGTAGGAATATTTACAGTAATAGTCACCTGACTCTCGGTGCCAGGACAAGCCCCTGTGGGAGAGATGATCCACTTAAATATATACACCCCATTTGCTTGTAGTCCCGTAACTGTAGACTCAAAATTTGTGTCATCGGTAATTTGGGGGCTTCCTAAAGATGCAGAAACAAGCTCCCATTTTCCGGTTCCTACATTAGCTTTATTTCCCTTTAATTGGTAAGTTTCTGTATCGCAGATACGCTCGTCTCCTCCGGCATTGGCTACGGTAACTGCTGGATCTACGGTTATAGTAACTGTAGTTGGAGTTCCTTCACAATCATCACCAGAGTATGACCTTATAGTATAGGTAACTGTTCCTGGTAAAAAGGAATTATTCAATAATGCTTCATTGATGGTAAAACTATTTTTTCCCCCTATTAATGAAGTTGAGCCTGTTCCATTGGTATTCCCTGTAATGTCGGCGGATGAAGCATCGCTAGTCCAGGTAAATCGAGTTGGAATGTCTGAGGTTAATACTATTCCTGCTGAATTACTATGGCAAATGGTTTTATCGGCGACAGGATCTACCATAGGTTTTGGAGTAACGGAAATAGTTACCTGACTCTCGGTGCCAGGACAAGTTCCTGTAGGGGAAATAACCCATTTAAAAATATACACCCCATTTGTTTGTAGGCCTGTGACTGTAGATTGAAAGTTTGTGTCATCGGTAATTTGGGGGCTTCCTAAAGATGCAGAAACAAGCTCCCATTTTCCGGTTCCTACATTAGCTTTATTTCCCTTTAATTGGTAAGTTTCTGTATCGCAGATACGCTCGTTTGGTCCTGCATAGGCTACAGTAACTGCTGGATCTACGGTTATAATAACTGTAGTTGTAGTCCCTTCACAATCATCAGCAGAGTATGATTTTATAGTATAGGTGACTGTTCCCGGTAAGAAGGAACTATTTAATAATGCCTCATTGATGGTAAAGCTATTTTTCCCCCCTATTAATGAAGTTGAGCCTGTTCCATTGGTATTCCCTTGAATATCTGTTGAAGAAGGTACACTAGTCCAGGTAAACCGAGTAGGGATATTTGAGGTTAATACGATCCCTGATGGATTATTATGACAAATTGTTTTGTCAGTTATTGGATCTATCACCGGTTTTGGAGTAACAATAACTGTAAAAGTAAAGGGGACACCAATACATGTTGCTGTGGATGGTGTAATGGTATAAACTACTACAGCATTTTGAGTAGTGCTGGTGTTTGTAATGGTTTGATTAATGGCTCCATTACCTGCAAGGCTAAAGCCTGTTGCATTTCCATCCTCATTTGTTGCAATCCACGTAAAATTACTTCCTGGTACTACTGAAGTTGGTATAAATGTTACTGCTTTCTCAGTACAAATTGTTGTGGTTCTAGATGGAAGCGGATTTGTTGTAGTATTATTTGGAGTAATAGTTACATCGATGGATTCCTCAACTATCGCACAAGGTGCTTGAAGGCCAGTATTTACCTGTAATCTGATATGGGCTGTTCCTGCAATACGTTCAGCCGTAGTTGGTGTATAAACTGCTTTTAGATGATCACTAGGGTCTGGGTATGCAAATGTGCCATTCCCAATCCAAAGGTACCTAGTCTGTGCTGTTCTATTCGTTATGTTCCCTTGTAAATTTATGTCGGCATCATAACAAATAGGATTAGGTGAGGCAATTATGCCAGGTACCGGAGATTCATAGATATTAATAACCTGCGTTTCAATTCTGGTGTTACAGCTGTTTTTGAATGTGAGTTTTACGGTATAAGTGCCGTAATCAGAGAAGTTTATAGTCGGATATTTACTATTGGCATTGCTGGTACCCACAAAATTGTATGCTCCAGGTCCAAGGACTTCCCATATATAAGTATCCACTTGTGGTGATGGATTATCTACACTTCCAGTAATAATCGTCCTTGTAATTGTTGCGTTTGGATCAAATGTTAAAGGACCTGTCTGGCAAATTTTAGCCTCATCAGATAAATCGACTATAGGGTCACTATCAACAATCACCTCCTGAACGGTGCTGGTCACCTCACAGTTCCCAGATTGTATTGTTAAAGAAATGATGTATCGGCCTATCTGGTTAAATTTAAACTGTGGTGTGGGGCTGTTTTTATCAGTACCATTCAAATATGCTACGACTGAAGGACCAGTTACATTCCAGGTATAAATTGGAACTGCCGTTAGGCAGCTATTATCTAGTACTGAGGTGTTTTCAGGAGTAAGAGTTCCAGGAATTAAACAAATTCTATTTACTGGTATTATAAAGTCAGGTTTTGGAGGGTTTTGAATACAAATGGTTCTTTCAATCGGTTCAGCCTGACAGACGCCTCCAACTGATCTGGATTCCAGTCTGATCCGTTTTATTCCGGGTGTCGTGAAATTATAGGTTAAATTAAAGTCATTACTTACTTCAACTCCATCAACGAACCAGGTATAGCGCATGGTGCTTGGTGCACATCCCGGTGCGTTGGCGATTGGGTTTTCTCCTGCAACAGATGTATTATTGAAAGTTACACTGCCTAAACAGGCAACCTCTGGTCGATCAAAGGAATTTATAGGTCTCGTAATTACTCTGGCAGGAGTTGAAAGAGGCCGTCCAATAGCGTTACAAAACGGGCTTATTACGCCCACATTTACTGCAAAAGCATTGTAAAATGTTTGAGCTCCAGAAGTGTAAGATAACCCACAGGAAGATCTGTTAAAAAGATGACTAACGCGAAAATTTTGATCAACAATGTCACAGTAAGTATATTCACTTGGTACTGTTCCATCACCCCAGTCTATTTTGTAAATGTTACCCGGAAAGTTCTGTTTGATATTTGGCCCCACTTCATATTCAAATTTTCCTTCAGGAAAACATACATTTATTCCTCCCGAGGTTTCAAATGCCGTAACCACTGGGTTGTTAATTAAAATGTAGGCCTTTGTACCTATCGAGCCATCTGGCATTATCGCTTTTGCAAACAAGGTGTAATGTGTCTTTGCAGCATTGAATGTCTTATAGCTGGCGTCGCCTGTACTCGTGAAAGTTAAGGTAGCTGATATTGTATTTGGGAATGTTGATTCATTTATAACGTCAACAATAACATTATTTGTTAAAGATTCATTCGTAAATTCGAAATCATTAGGTGTATTATTATCCACCTCACATAAACCAAACGTCCTCGGATTATCACTTGGTTTTGTTTCGGAGTCGATAATTGGATTAGCAATTTGTCCTGTTTTGATTTCAAAAGGAATAGAGTTTCCGGAGATAAATACAGGATTTGTAGATTTGATTCTAAGCGCATATCCGGTTCCAGCCGGCGTTCCGGGGGGAATTACACCGTTTACATAAGTTGTATAAAAACCATTATAGGAGCCAATACTACCAGGTATTTCTGTCCCATCAGGACTCACAAGATAGAGCTCGAAATTATTACCAGGCTTTATACAAGTATTTTGCAAAGTGAAAGTTGTGGCAATACTTGATCCCGGGCTATATGGACCAAGTTCAACTCTGCCTATATTAATCTGAGAAAAAACCTCAGAAACCTGAATAAAAAAGAGAGCAAGTGTAAAAAAGAGTAAATGTCTTACCATATATACAGGATGCTGTATAAAAGTAATTAATTTTTTGTTTGAATTAAGAGTTTTAGAATAAAATGATAGGAATAAAAAAAAACCACAGGAAATTCCTGTAGTTTTTAAAATATTTAACGAGTGGTTAATGATTACATCATACCACCCATGCCGCCGCCACCCATTGGAGGCATACCGCCACCTGCAGGAGCTTCTTCTGGATCATCAGCCAATACAACTTCTGTTGTCAACAACATAGCTGCAATTGAAGCTGCGTTCTCCAATGCTACACGACCAACTTTAGTTGGATCGATAACACCAGCTGCAATTAAGTTTTCATAAACATCTGTACGTGCATTATAGCCAAAGTCAGCTTTACCTTCTTTAACTTTCTGAACTACAATAGATCCTTCAATACCAGCATTCTGGCAGATCTGACGTAAAGGCTCTTCAATAGCACGACGAATGATTTGGATACCTGTCGTCTCGTCATCATTTGTTCCTTTCATACCTTCTAATGCTTCAATAGCACGGATGAAAGCAACACCACCACCAGCAACAATACCTTCTTCAACCGCTGCGCGAGTTGCATGTAAAGCATCATCAACACGGTCTTTTTTCTCTTTCATCTCTACTTCAGAAGCAGCACCAACATAAAGAACAGCAACACCGCCAGCTAATTTAGCCAAACGCTCTTGTAATTTTTCTTTATCGTAATCAGATGTAGTAGTCTCAATTTGAGCTTTGATCTGGTTAACACGCGCTTTGATATCGTCAGACTGACCAGCACCATTGATGATAGTAGTGTTGTCTTTATCAACAACAACTTTCTCAGCAGTACCTAAATAAGTAAGGTCAGCATTTTCTAATTTATAACCTCTTTCTTCAGAAATAACAGTACCACCAGTTAAGATAGCGATGTCTTCTAACATAGCTTTACGACGGTCACCGAAACCTGGAGCTTTAACAGCAACAACTTTCAGAGAACCACGGATCTTGTTCACTACCAAAGTAGCTAATGCCTCACCGTCTAAATCTTCAGCAATGATCAATAGAGGCTTACCAGTTTGAACTTGTTTTTCCAAAACAGGTAATAATTCTTTCATGTTGCTGATCTTTTTGTCATAGATCAAAATGTAAGGGTTTTCTAATTCCGCTTCCATTTTATCAGCATTGGTTACAAAATATGGAGATAAGTAACCACGGTCAAATTGCATACCTTCAACTGTTTTAACTTCAGTTTCAGTTCCTTTTGCTTCTTCAACAGTAATAACACCATCTTTACCAACTTTACCCATTGCCTCTGCAATTAAAGCACCAATAACCTCATCATTGTTAGCTGAAATAGAAGCTACTTGTTTGATTTTGTTATTGTCTTCACCTACAGTTTGTGATTGAGTTCTAAGGTTTTCAACGATTGCAGTAACCGCTTTGTCGATACCACGTTTCAAATCCATTGGATTTGCACCAGCAGCAACGTTTTTAATACCAGCAGTAACTATTGCCTGAGCCAATACAGTTGCAGTTGTAGTTCCATCACCTGCAATATCCGCAGTTTTAGAAGCTACTTCTTTAACCATTTGAGCACCCATATTTTCAATTGGGTCTTTCAACTCAATTTCTTTTGCTACAGTAACACCATCTTTAGTGATTGCTGGTGAACCAAATTTCTTGTCAATAATTACGTTACGTCCTTTTGGACCTAAAGTTACTTTTACAGCATTAGCCAAAGTATCAACACCTCTTTTCAGAGCGTCACGGGCTTCTACATTATATTTTACTTGTTTTGCCATTGTTTTAGTAGTAAGTATCTGCCGGTATTTCTCAGGATTTTCCTGATATACCTGTCGATACTATTGTTTAATGATTAATTAATTTGTGTTTTTAGCTATATAGCCCTCGACGGGGCATGCCAATCATTTAATATCCAGGTACTAAGAAAGTACAGCGTAGATATCGCTTTCGCGCATGATCAAATAGTCTTTACCATCAATAGGAAGCTCTGTGCCACCATATTTACCATAAAGTACAACATCACCTACTTTAACAGATGGTTTTTTACCTTCTGAATCTTCGTCTGAAACGGATACAACAGTTCCTTTGGATGGTTTTTCTTTTGCAGTGTCAGGAATGTAGATTCCAGATGCCGTCTTTTCTTCTGCCGCAGCAGGCTCAACAATAACTCTGTTTGCAGAACCTGAAATGGGTTTAAGGTTTAAAGCCATAACTTGATATTAGTTTATTTTTTAAGTTAAAATTTAAAACGTATTAACTACTCGGCTTTCGTACATCAGTTTTTATGCCAATACAAATATGCTTGACAAATTTGCACTGCCTTGTCAGCTATAAGATTTTAACAATGAGTTTTTGTGTCAGAGTGGCAGAACACAAAAAAGCCCGGTATAATTTATACCAGGCTTTATCTTAAACTTTAAAAGTTCTATTTCTTTGTTGTATCTGCTGCTGCAGGAGCGTTAGCAGGAGCCGTTCTACTTCCAATTGGAGAAGGTGCAACTGTTTTGTCTAAATGTTCCTGGATTTTTGATGGAGCTCCACTACCTGAAGAACCTCCAGATTTAGCAATTGTGGTGATCGATAATGAAAGCACAACAATTAATGTTAATAATACCCAGGTGCCTTTTTCAAGAACATCGCCTGTACGTTGAACGCCGAACATGTTGCTGCCCGCGCCACCACCAGTAGCTAGGCCACCGCCTTTAGGATTTTGTATTAATACAAATAAGCCTAGAGCAACGCAAACAATGATTAATAAAATAATTAAAAAAAGCATAATATGTTATATGGTTAAATTTTCTTTTCTATAGATTGGATAAGGTCGGCAAAGTAACGGCTTTTTTCTGGAAACTTCAAACTTAATTTTTCATAAGTCTCTATAGCCTTGTCGTAAAGCATTTGCTCAATATAAATTTTTGCTAGTGTCTCGGATACCAGATCATTATCATCCTCGGCACTTTTTTTAGCTTTATTCTCATTATCTATCTGCTCTGGTTTTGGCGGACTGATTTGAGGATCTTTTTTAATGAAGTTTTCAATGATCTCATCTCCCTTACTAGGATTTCTGAAGTTTTCTGTAGTGTAACCTTCTTCATCGCTATTAAAAGGACTTTGCAGATGGAATATGTGTTCTACATACTGATGCTGCAATTCACCAGGCCTTTGCATATTTGCAGGCTGTGTTTCTCCTTCTTGCTTTCCCTTTTTAGGAGAAGCATAAGGCTGGAATATTTGTTGATGTTCTTTCCTGGTTTTGGCCAGCCACCATAAGAATGTATAAGGAAGTTGATCATCATCATATTTACTGATCACAATAGGTTCTTCCTGTTTTGTAGGTTCCGGTGCTGGTGAAGCTTTGAAATCAGGATGTTCCTGATCTGGGATCACTGTCTCTGCTACAAAATTCTCCTGAAAGGCAAAGAAATCTGAAGAGACAATATTTTCAATAACCATATCATCAACCTCTTCTTTTTCTGCTGATGATCCTGGGCCGTTATCAATCTCCTGAGATTTGAAATTGTTTAAGTCAATCTCGGTGATTTCTTCGAAAACTTCCTGATCATCAGTTTCTTGTTCTGCTTGGGGCTCAAGTTGAACTTCATCTATTGCGGATACCTCAATAGGTTCGGGTTGATCGCTAGTTTGAGCCGGAGAAAGATGAACGATATTAAAATCGGTACGTGCAGATTCTTTATCACCATGTAAGAAATGATGAAGTTGCTGCCCATTGGTATATAAAGCGGCTGTTGCCAGATTGTTATTTTGTTCTGGCGACTGTAGCGTAGCTCTGGCAATTAATAAGTGTAACGGCTGAAAATAAGGATATAGCAATGCTAAATCTTTTAACACAGGAGCATTTTCCCTGGTTACACTTTCAGGCTTGGAAAGCCATTCCGCCAGTTGTTGTTTGATATCTAATTCCTGCTCCACGTTGCTAAGTTAATAATTGATCTTTAATTAGCCTACCATTGTGCAAAAGCCCTGTTAAAAATATCCTCTGTAAGCTGAGCAGTAACGTCTTTAATTAATCCTTGTTCCATAGATTGAAGACTTCCTGTTAGCTTAAATACTTTATATCTTGAAAATGTCTCTTCAAAACTCTGTTTAGGATTCAGGTTGTTCGTATATTTTACAGAAACAGAGATGGTGAGTCTGTTTGCTCCTGCTACAGGATTATTGTTATCAGTGATCGCTTCTGGTGTAACACTGTATCCCGTAATGTTTCCAGAGAAAACACCATGAGGATCATTTGCATTAATACTTAAACTGGTTTGATTACGTATCCTTGTTTTTAGTTCTTCAGTAAACTGTGAACTTAAGTATGGTACTACCAGGGGAGCATTGTTTTCAAAAACCTGTACATTGACAGTCTTCATTTCTGCAGGAATTGAAGCTCCGTTTAAGGCGATCTTACATCCGCTAAGTGCAATGGCCAACAAAAACAATATGGATAATCTTTTCATCTTAATTTAAGTTCAGTTCTTTAATTTTTCTGTATAAAGTACGTTCTGAAATACCTAATTCCTGTGCAGCAAATTTGCGTTTACCTTTATGCTTTTTTAATGCCTTTTTAATCAGATCAGACTCTTTGTCTACAAGTGAAAGAGATTCTTCTACCTCTTCTGCATCTTGTGTGTAGTTGTAATCAACTGGTGAACTCTGAGATGGATTCTTGATAGTCAGGGTAGCTTCATGTCCATCTGTCTGATCTACATCCTGATAAAGCTGATTGATATAATGCGGGTTATCAGCAATTATATGAGCTGTGTTTCCTCCACTTTGAATAATTTCGGCAACTAACTTTTTCAGTTCCATCATGTCCTTCTTCATGTCAAAAAGGACTTTATAAAGAATGTCTCGTTCTGTAAAATCTTCCTTCCCTGGATTGTTTATTGCCATAGGTAAATTGGCCGCACTTTCATTTGGGATGTAATTTAATAATGCAGAGGCACTTACATTTCTTTCTTTCTCCAGCACACAAATCTGTTCAGCTATATTCTTTAGCTGCCTTACGTTTCCTGGCCAGCTGTAATTGCTTAAGATTTGTATCGCTTCAGGCTCAAGTTGTATACCCGGACTTCTATATTTATCACTGAAGTCGGCAGAGAATTTTCTAAACAACAGATATATATCTTCTTTTCGCTCATGAAGTGCGGGTATGCGTAGTGGAACTGTGTTTAACCTATAATACAGATCTTCACGGAATTTGTTCGATTTAACCCTATTGTATACATCTACGTTTGTTGCAGCAATAATACGTACGTCGGTTTTTTGTACTTTGGATGAACCTACACGCAGGTATTCACCACTTTCAAGGATTCTTAATAAACGTGCTTGTGTACCAAGGGGCAATTCTGCAACTTCATCTAAAAAAATAGTCCCCCCATTAGCAACTTCAAAGTAGCCCTTACGGGCTTCGTGGGCACCTGTAAAGGAGCCCTTTTCATGTCCGAAAAGTTCTGAATCGATAGTTCCTTCAGGAATAGCACCACAGTTTACGGCAATGAAAGCTCCATGCTTGCGAGTACTCAATTGATGAATGATATGCGAGAAAACCTCTTTACCACTACCACTTTCTCCTGTTATTAATACAGACATATCAGTTGGTGCAACCTGTCTGGCTATATCTATCGCACGGTTTAGTAGCGGAGAGCCTCCTATAATTCCAAAGCGGTTTTTAATATCTTGTATATCCATTTAAAGTGTCTCTTTGGCTTGTTTAAGATTGTTTCTCTTCATCAACCACTCTTCCTATTAAAGTAGCAGACGTGCAACTTTCTATATAAACATACGCATATGTTCCTGGTTTTACTTTTTCTGTAACTGGAAAAACAACCATTGCATTTTCGTCATTTCTACCCCTATATTCTTTTTCAGATTTTTTAGAAAAGCCTTCGATTAATACTTTCACTGTTTTCCCAACAAATTCTTGTAAACAGGCTAAAGAGTCTTCTTGTTGCTTTTTGAAAATCTCTGCTAAGCGGCGTGCTTTTACATCCTCCGGTACATCATCCTTATACTTACGTGCAGCCAAGGTTCCAGGACGTTCTGAGTAAGAGAAAGTATATGCAAAATTATACCTGGCATAATGCATGATGCTTAACGTATCCTGATGCTCTTCCTCGGTTTCAGTACAGAAACCAGCAATAATGTCTGCAGAGATCGCACAACCTGGTATAATACGTCTAATCGCATCAATCCTGTTCATGTACCACTCACGTGTATAAGTCCGATTCATCAAGGCTAGAATCCTTGAGTTACCAGATTGCACGGGAAGATGTATATAATTGCAAATGTTGTCGTACTTTTTTATCGTATACAATACTTCATCGGTAATGTCTTTTGGGTGAGAAGTAGAAAAACGAATTCTTAATTCCGGACTAATTTCCGCAACCATGCTCAGTAATTGAGCAAAGTTTACTTCAGCATGCTCAATCCCGGCTTTTAAACGGTGGGTAGGTAGTTCGCTTTCTTTACTTAGCGCATCTAATAATGCATCACCGGTTAATGTATTGATTTCGTCTTTAAGGTCGTCTGATTTTGTTTTTTCAGTTTGAGATTGACTCCACTGGTAAGAATCAACATTTTGACCTAATAAAGTTACTTCTCTATATCCACGATCGAAAAGATCTTTTGCTTCTGCTAAGATAGAATGCGGATCACGGCTCCTTTCGCGCCCCCTTGTAAAGGGTACTACACAAAATGAGCACATGTTATCGCAGCCACGCATAATAGAAATAAAAGCAGTAATGCCATTTCCATTTAAACGAACCGGACTGATGTCTGCGTAAGTTTCCTCACGGGATAACAATACGTTAATCGCTTTATGACCGCTTTCTACCTCACTTAATAATTGTGGAAGTTCACGATAAGCATCAGGACCAACGACTACATCAACCAACTTTTCTTCTTCAAGAAATTTTGATTTCAGACGTTCAGCCATACAACCTAGTACGCCTACAATCAATTTAGGGTTCCTGCGTTTTTCAGCACCGAATTGCGACAGCCTGTTACGTACGCGCTGCTCTGCATTTTCACGAATAGAGCAGGTGTTTATAAATACGACATCAGCCTCTTTATAGTCACCGGTAGTTTCAAAGCCTTGATCTAATAAAATAGAAGCGACAATCTCACTATCAGCAAAATTCATCTGGCAACCATAGCTTTCAATATACAGTTTCCTTCCATTACGCACTAAAGGTGCATCTATAACCAAAGCTTCTCCCTGGCGTTCTTCATCGTGTGTTTTATCTGTAAGCTGTAAATCAATCATAAATGGTTAACATTATTATGGGCATCAAAAATACAGAATTTAATTTAAAAATGACAGATTGGCAGTAATGGAAATGCCACAAAACATTTTTGTGGCGTCGAAATTGTTAGAACTGGTTATATGCATTGGTTTTTTTACAAAAATGGCTCGGGGAAGTATAGACCTAAAAAGTGGGTAATTGTACTTCTAATATTGATTTTTATCAGTTCTGTAGGGTTTTTATTACTTATGTTAAGATGGAAACCGATGATCTCTCAAAAACTTAAAGATGGAGTGTATAATCGCTCTTTTCATCTTTATAAACTCGATTTTGAAGACATTAGTATGAATGTCCTAACTGGGACTGTAGCGCTTCACGAAGTGTCCTTAATTCCAGATACTTCTGTTTATAATCAGCTTAAAGAACTAAGAGTTGCTCCAGCTAATTTGTTTCATGTAAAGCTTAAAAAACTGCAATTAAATAGGGTTGCCTTGTTGACTGCATATTTTAAAAGAGATGTAGAGATAAAGTCGATCATTATGGATAATCCATCGATCAATATGACTCATTATACTATTAAGAAACCTCCTGTTGAGATCAATGAAGATAAAACGCTATATGAGCTTATTTCTAACAGGGTCAAATCTATTGATGTTAAGGCCATCAAAATCATTAATGCAGATTTCGATTATATTAATGGAGATAATGGAAGGAAAATGCATGGTGTTAAAAATTTAAGTATAAACGTTAATGAGTTCCGATTGGATTCAGTTTCTCAGTTTGATACCACAAGATTCTATTATGCAAAGGATATAGGAATGAAACTGATAGGGTATAAATCATTAAGTAAAGATAAAATGTATACCATTAAAGTTGATACAATCAGCGGTTCCGCACTGCGTAAAGGTGTCGATATTAAGGGACTCCAAATGATTCCAATGCATCCGGATCTTACTTTCACGCGTAAATATCGTTATGGAAAGGACCGTTATGACCTCAAGTTTAATACAATCAGTTTGGAGGGTGTGAACTTTTCTCTACTAAATGCAGAAGGAAAACTACAGGCAGATTCTTTGAAAATAGGGCCAGCAACAGTAAATATTTTTGTTAATCGAGAGTTGCCTCCTCCTCCGGGTTTAGACAAAGTAAAGAACTTTCCTCACGTCGCGTTAAAACGTTTAACTATCCCAACTATTATTAATGTTGTGGAATTAAAGAATATTGACCTTGCCTATACAGAATATAACCCCATTAGTCAGAAAAGAGGAACAGTATATTTTCAGAATCTAAGTGGAGAGATTGCTAATGTTACCAATGATACCCTGGCACTTGCTAAGAATAATCATGCGGTAGCAAATCTTACTGCTCTAGTGATGAAAACAAGCCGTATAAATGTACAGATAGATTTTAATCTTACGGATAAGAATGCTGCATTTAGCTATAATGGGAATGTAGCACCAATGAATTTGCAGGTTTTAAGTCCTATGGCACAAAATATGGGCCTTGTCGGTATAGAAAGTGGGAAAATGCAGAAAGCCGATTTCAATATACGTGCTAATGCAAAAGGCTCTTCTGGTACAGTTCATTTTTACTATACTGATCTTAAAATCAACTTGCTGAAAGAAGGGGAATTGGGAATGCCACCAAAAAAGAAAGGTTTTTTGTCCTTCCTGGCTAACAAGGTGCTGATAAAAGATGCAAATCCCAGCAAGGATGAACCTGCACGAACGGCAAATATTACCTTTGAAAGAACTCCGGCAGCATCTTTCTTTAACATGATGTGGAAAAGCATTTTTATCGGAATGCGTGAAACGGTAGGCCTCGCAGTCGTTCCTGTTAAAACACCTGAACAGGCCATGGAGAAAATTAAGGAGAAGAAGGAAGAGAGATTAGAACAAAGAAAAAAGAGTAAAGAAAAGGAAGCAAAGATTAAAGATTAAGCGCCTTGTCTCTTCCCGCTAAATATGTATATTAGGCTAAACGACTTACTTGCTTATGGCCGTAGAAGCTGGAAAGAAATATATGATCTTAAGATGGTTTGCTGCTTCTTTGCTGTTCGTAGCGTTATTGCTAACAGCTTTTACATTGTATTTGGGAGCTAAACTTAAACCTATTTTTACATCCAAGATAAAGGAGTTGGTTCTGGAAACAACAGATAGCCTTTATCGAATAGAGTTTTCGGGGGTTAATGTCAATGCACTTACTGGAATATCATCATTAACGGATGTTACAATTATGCCGGATACTGCGGTTTACCATCGCATGATTACCACCAGAAAAGCACCTAATAATCTGTATCATATAAAACTTAAAAAACTGGCTATCCGCAATTTCCATCCCTGGCGTTTATGGAGGGATAAACGGTTAAATATTGACCTTCTGTTGTTTGATAACCCATATGTTGAAATGGTGAACAGGCAATTTGATTTTAATGATCAAAAACTCCCTCAACCTAAGCAATCTCCTTATGATTACATTTCAAAATATCTTAAAGAACTGCGTATTCAAACTGTAGATTTTAAGAATGCAAGTTTTAAATACGTTAATAATAATGGTGAAAAACCTGAAATTGATGCTATTGAAAATTTAAATGTAACGCTTAAGGATTGGCTTATAGATGCTAATTCTGCTAAGGATGAGAGTAGGATTTATCTCCTAAAAGATGTGGTCATCAACCTGAATAATTATAGTTATTCAACTCCCGATAGCTTATACTACATTAAATTTAACCAACTTGATTTCGCTTCTTCTTCCGGGATATTAAATGTTAAAAACTTTAATGTAGAGCCGCGTTATTCAGAGCGCGAGTTTGGAAGTGATTTGGGGTACGCGAAAGATCGGTATAACATGCAGATCAGTGATATTGGTTTTACAGGAATTAATTTACCTCTGTATATATTAAAACACGAATTGTTTGCTAAAGAAATGAATATTGCAAATGGGTCTCTGGCAGTAGTAAATAACAATACGTTACCTAGAAAAGTAGAGATCAAAAAGGGGCAATTTCCGCATCAATTACTTCAAAGAGCTCAGGATAAACTAAGTATAGAAAAGCTGAACATAAAGAATGTTGACATAAGTTACGCGGAGTTTGATAAGGATGGACAAAATAAGGGTATTGTTACTTTTGAACGAACCTGGGGAACAATTTCTAATGTAACCAACGACGAGAAGATTAAAGCCAAAAATCACTTTATGGAAGCTAATCTGAGCTCTTCACTAATGGGATCGGGTAAATTGAATGTGGATCTCAAGTTTGATCTTACTGCAAAGAATGGTGATTTTTCTTATTCCGGAAGCTTAAATAATATGGAGGGAAAAGCGCTAAATCGTATTACCAGGCCTCTTGGATTAGTGAAGTTTAATAGTGGATATATTAATAAACTGGAGTTTGATATTCAGGCTAATGACCATTTGGCGAAAGGGGAAGTGACCTTTGCTTATAAGGACCTTTCTGTGTCGCTATTAAAGAAAGCAAAAGGGGAGGGCCGACTTGTAAAACAAGGGTTGATGTCTTTTCTTGCAAATGCATTAATCATCAGGTCTGATAATCCTGATGCTAATGGAGTATTGATTAAAGCTCCGGTTATGCACGAGCGCATAGAAACAGCTTCTTTTTTTAATTTTATCTGGAAAACGCTACTTCAGGGAGTAAAATATAGTGTAGGACTTACTCCACAAAAGGAAAAAGAGATAAAAGCTAAGATAGCTAGCTTTGAAAAGAGAAAAGCGGATAGGCAAGAGCGTATTAAGAGGAGGGAGCAACGTCTTAGGAAAAGGGATTAACGAAATAAAGGATAAGGATTAAAATAAAATAGGCGCCATTATTCAAAGGCGCCTATATATTCTTTATTTGTAATCTATAGATTACAAAACCCAATTCCAGCCAAACTCGTCTGGAATTAATCCGTAACGGATGTCGTTAAGGGTTTTAGCAATTCCTGCAGAGATAGTGCGTGTTGAAGGATCAGTTAGCGTATAAACTTTACCCTGGTAACCAATCTGTCCAATAGGTGTAACGGTTGCTGCTGTTCCTGCTGCAAAAGCATCAGTAAGGCTTCCATTTTCAATACCTTCAATGATCTCTTTTACACTTATACGTCTTTCCTCAACTTCAATACCTGCTTTTTTAGCCAATTGAATAATTGTATCACGGGTTACACCATCTAAAACAGTACTTCTAACTGAAGGAGTTACCAATTTACCATTGATCACAAAGATCAGGTTAGCTGTTCCAGCTTCTTCAATATATTCATGAGATGCAGCATCAGTCCAGATCAATTGATCAAAACCTTCTTTTTGAGCTTCAGCAAATGGGAATAAGGAACGTGCATAGTTTCCAGCAGTTTTGGCATAACCAACACCACCATCATCTGCACGTGTATATTCTGTTTCAATTTTAACTTTTAATGCTTTGCTGTAATATGGACCAGTAGGTGTAGTTAACAAAGCAAAGATATATTTATCAGAAGGCTTAACCCCTAGATAAGGGTCGGTTGCAAACATTACCGGACGAATGTATAAAGAATAATCTTCTTGTGCAGGAACCCATTTTTCATCAATATCGATCAATGCTGCAATACCTTGCATAAAGATTTCTTTAGGAATAGCTGGCATAGACATACGTGCGGCCGACTTATTGAAACGCTCAAAGTTTTTCTCTGGTCTGAATACACTGATTTTACCATTAGCCTGACGATATCCCTTCATACCTTCAAAAATAGCTTGTCCATAATGTAACGCAGAAATAGCCGGACTCATTGGGATTGGACCATAAGGCAGGACCTGTAGGTTTGACCACTGGCCGTTATCATATTCCGCAATAAACATATGGTCAGAAAATACCTTCCCAAAAGGCAACTGAGAAAAATCAGTTACTGTAAGTCTGCTGTTTTCAGCTTTTGTGATCGTTATATCAAGTGTATCATTCATTGTAGTAGTAATTACTTATTGCAAATTTAACAAAAATTGCCTTCACAGTGGTCATTATTAGTGAGATATTTATTCATTTGTTAATGAATAAAGCCGCCCATATGTAGCCATCAAAAAGTTTAACCGGGTGTCGGCCTATTACATTACACTTTTTGATATCAAGGTTCTCAGCTAAAAGTACTGTATTTCTTAAGTCGGCTTCATCTGCGGTTTCTTTTACCTCAAAACATCTTTCCTGATCCAGGATGAAATCAATTTCTTTTCCAGTTTTCAACTGATAATAGTTAATAGCTCCCTTGTGGTGTAGCTGGTTAAAAATGGCGTTTTCAAAAAGGGCACCACTGCCTGCTTCACCAGAAATTGAGGCAATCCCATTATCTAGAAAATATATCTTTTTTGCCTTGGTGATTTCTCTGTCTGGGCTTTTTGACAATACAGGTATAGTGCGGATTAAGTAACTTTGTTCCAATAAATCCATGTAGTTCTCTACAGTATATCTGGATATACCTGTTAAGCTGGTTAACTTAGATATATCTAGTTTTGTGCCTATTCGTATTGATAATAGTTTTATTAACTTGTACAGATTGGTGGGATTTCTGATATCGGAGAGCAGAGCTATATCAAAATTGATGTAGCTACTGATGATATCCTGTATCATGTCTTTCTTTTCATTAATAGAGTTTGATAAGACAACCTCAGGAAATCCCCCGTAATTGATATAGGTTTCATAATAACCTTTTAGCCTCTCATACTCTGTCCGCACAAATTTTTCTGCACTATTTAATGTAATCTTTGTCTCCAGAACCCCATTGAATGAAAGTAATTCAGTAAAACTAAGTGGGTAAATATTGGATTTCATCAATAACAATTAATACCTTTTCAGTGAAATTTGCACCCCGTTGAGTTAGAGAATAGATGATGGTCTCATAGTTGATCTCCGAAAACAAAAGACGATTATCCATTCGTTCTAAGTCAAAATAATATTTTTGAGCTATTGACGATTCCATCATCAATTGTTTTACCAATGTGGTTTTTCCCGTACGTCTCATTCCCGTTAAAACAGTGATCTGTTTTTTGTCGAGATGGGCATAAAGAGAAGGATAAACGCTCCTTTTGTGAAAATTCCTAGTACTATTTTGTAAATGATTTGCAAATATAGTAACACTATTTTATAAATGTATTTTGAAAATAGTATTACTATTTATGTTTTTTATTTGTAAAATAGTATAAATTGTTGTTAGCGAAGTTCCTTTAAAACACTAAGCACCCAGCCCTTGCCCCATTCTTCCATTTGCTCTTCAGTCCACAAAAACGGATAGAAAATTCTTTTTTGAAAGCGCGGAGGCAAGTATTTTTGCCAGTTGGTACCACCGGTTGCTGCAATATCAACAGGATCGCGCTCCAAATACCTGACTGCAGATTTATAATGCGATAATGGCCATTCCACGTTTACAAATAAATCAAGCTTTCTCAGTTCCTCGGCCAGGGCAGTTACATCATACCCCTCACCATGAAATTTATGGTAAAGTGCACTAAAATTACTTTGCTGCCTGTCCTTTATAAGTTGTAAAAACTGAGCTGCGTATTTATTGATAAACTGTTTTAGTGTAAGCGTTTGTTTACCGGTTGCTAATTCTGTAGCACCAAATTTCCAGTATATGTATTCAAACTGTTCTTCAATTGTAGCATTTGCCAGCTCTTCTCTTTTGCTCTTATCTATTAATCGGCTAAAATCTGAGGCAGAAATTTCAATCATCCGATATTGACCAGACTGAAAGCCACTTGCTGGTAATAAAGACATACGGAATTTCAGAAATTGATCCTTTTCCATTCCATCAACCATGACTTCAAAAGAAGTCGTTAATGCATTAAAGTAAGCATTAATGCGTTTTACTCTTGTAGTAAAAAACTCAACAGTTAAATCTGGATGTTCTGCTACCTGTTTAAACTCATGTAAGGAAAGCTTAAAGTAAAGCTCCGTAATCTGATGGTACATGATAAAGATCTCTTCATCTGGGAAGGGAGTCTTTGGATTTTGCAGACTTAATAAGGTATCGAGGTGGATATAATCCCAATAAGTTAAAAAATCTGCATATAATAAACCGTCCAGGTAAGATGCCATATCCTGCCCCATGGCAGCATACTTTTCCTGTAGCTTATCCAGTTTTTCTTTAATCTGTGGTGTAAGTTCCATTTAATAAGTTAGTTTACCACAAATGTAAGGAATGGATGGCTTACCCTGTTAATACAGTACCCTGAATTTTATAGTATGTTCAATCTTCTTTAAGAATTTAAACAATTGCTTATCGTATTCCGTGTTGATGTCAGTAATTACATAACCAATGCTCGAATTGGTCATCAGGAACTGACCAACAATATTAATATCGTGATAAGCAAAAGCGGTATTGATTTTCGCCATAATCCCAGGTACGTTTTTATGGATGTGGATCAGCCTGTGTGACTTATCTATTCTCGGCAATTGCAGATTCGGGAAATTACTACTCAAATGTGTGGTGCCAGTATTCATGAAGTCGATTATCCTTTTAGGAATAAACATATTGTTATGTGGGTTACCTTTAGGGTCATCAAAAACCACAATTCCCTGTTCGGTACACTTCTGCAGATCGATCTTGTTTTTTGAATTTCCAAGATAACCAATCGTCTTTAATGTAACAGCTCTTTCTAATTGGTTTTTTGTTATTTTTTCTCCATCAGCAAGTAACATCATATGTACATCCGCAACATATTTCTCTTCGAAGCTGGTCTTATGACGGATAGAAAAACCATCTTTCTTCAATAGCTCAATACTTTTAGGATCTACTTCACCGATAATCAAGCATAAAATCCTGTTTTTGGGGTAGGAGATAGCTCTAGGCAGATTATTAACATATAAGAACTCATCAAAACTCGGAGTAACGTGATCTGCTCTTTCAACGATGCTTTCTCTGGAAATATTTTCAGTAAAAGCATAGAATTTTTTAATTAAGCCACTCTCACGAAGCTGAAAATCAGAGTAACCATCACCAATGCCGTACAAATCGCCTTCAAGGTTCATTTGCTGCATTAGTTTTACTTTTCCACCCTCTTCACTTAAAGGATTGGAATGGTCATAATCTATAATTTTTCCATCTCCAGTAGTTACAAAAGTATTGGCATAAATGTTCTCTTTTTTAATGTGATACTGACTTACAACCGGGGTAATAAACTCTTTAAAACCACCAGAAACAATGAGTACTTCGTCAGCATGTTTTTTAAAGAACTCAGCATTACGTGAAAATGAAGCAGATACTTTCTTTTTAAGTACTTTGATCAGTTGTTTCAAATGATCTTCTGTAGCTTCCAGCAGCTTTACCCTTTGTGCCAAACTTTCACCAAATGAAAGCTTTCCTTCCATTGCAAGATTGGTGTAGTCTTCAATTTTTTGAAAAATAGCGTCCTTTTCAGGATGCTTACTTAGAGAGATTCTTGCAAGCTCATCTAAAGCTTCAACTTGGGTAAATGTACTGTCAAAATCTATGATGTAAAAATTCTTCTGCTTCATCCTTTAAGGAGTAATGGTATTAGGTGGTTATATGGTGCTAATAATTGCCTCAAAGATAGGAAACGATTATGGTTTTTTGCCAAAATTGGAAGAAAATGAATAAAACGCTGATACTTTCGTAAGAATTAATGAAAAATGTAATTCAGATGGAAATTAAGAATGCTGTTTACAAATCTCTTCTATACTTTGTTTTAGCGGTTTGAAATTTATACCAATGGTTTTTTTAATCTTTTCATTGCTGTAGAGACTTTCATTTAGGCTGCTTCTGGCTGCATCACTGGTTAGTGAGGCTGGTTTTCCTGTAAATAAGGAGCCTAGTTTAGCAGCTCTCCAGGCAATGTTTAACATCCATGGTTTTGCTTCTTTAGATGGAGCTTTAACACCATACCCTGCAGCAATTTCTCCGAAAAATTGTTTGTAATGGTAATTTTCTGAAGAGATGGTAAAACGTTCAGCGGTTTCATTACTGTTCATTAAAGCAATCATGCATTTGGCAACATCTGTGACATCAACAATTCCTGTTGCACCTCTTGTATAATAAGAAAGGCCATCTTTTACCAGTTTGAAGATCGCGCCGCTACCTTCAAAACCCGCTCCTTTGCCAATAATTACACTCGGATTTACAATAACGGCATCAAGTCCTTCGGATATCCCCCTCCAGACTTCCATTTCGCCTTCATATTTAGAAATTGCATAAGAATGAGCTTTAGCGTCATACTCCCAGAAATCCGCTTCGGTAATTAATGCACCTTTTTTAGCATTACCTAAAGCGGCAACAGAGCTAACGTGCAGTAACCGGACATTCAATTCCTGGCACAAATTCACAATATTGCTGGTTCCTTCAATATTAATCTTAAGCAACTTTGCTTTGTCTTTTGGGTTAAAAGAAACAAGGGCGGCACAATGGTATACCTGGTCTACACCATCGAATGCTTCTTCAAGATCAGATAGATCATTAATGTCGGCAATTGCCCATTCAATCAGCTGGTTGTCCTTAAGTAAATCAGGAATAACAGACTGTTTACGCTTCAATGCTTTGAGCTTTATGCCTTGGGCAGTTAACTGATGAATAAGCTCAGCTCCTAAAAACCCAGTGGCACCGGTAACCAATATCATTTCACTTTTTTTAGGATGTTCATTAATATATGCGCCCAAAAATAGATATTTGATGGCATACATTATATTACAATATGTCTTTATCAGATTTTTTTTCTCCCGTAAACCCCGATGATTTTACACCAAAACAGGGATTCTATACCAGTCAGCTAGGTTTAAAGGTTGGATTCTTTACCGATAAATTCCCTGATCTGGAGGGAAAAGAATACGATATTGCCATTTTTGGGGTACAAGATGATCGTGCCGCAGTAAATAATGAAGGCTGTGCGCTTGCCCCGGACTATTTTAGAGCACAATTTTATAGCTTGAATGAGGGAGCATTTACTACCCGCATAATCGATTTGGGAAACATTAAAGCAGGAGCTTCCATCTCTGATACTTATATCGCGCTAAAGATGGTTGTTTCTGAACTGATCAAATTAGATATTGTACCGATTATTATAGGCGGGGGACAAGACCTGACCTATGCGCAGTATCTTGCTTATGAGAGCCTGGAGCAAAAGGTAGATCTGGTAGTAGTCGACAGTAAGTTTGATCTTGATGAAGAAGATCAGGATGGTCTTGCAGCCAAATCAGATACTTATCTGAACAAAATACTTTTACATCAACCAAATTATCTGTTCAATTTTAGCAATATTGGTTATCAGACTTACTTTGTGAATCAAGATAGCTTAAAGGTGATGAGCAAGCTTTATTTTGATGTTCACCGTCTGGGAGAATTTTCTAATGATATTACCATTACTGAACCTATAATCCGTAATGCAAGTATGATCAGTTTCGATATGGGGGCTATACGTTCATCTGATGCAGGAGCCAATGCTAATGCCAGTCCTAATGGCTTTTATGGGGAACAGGCCTGTGCTATTGCCCGTTATGCTGGGATGAGTGATAAGTTAACTTCCATTGGTTTTTATGAGTTTAACCCTGCTTTTGATCAGAATGGACAGACTGCAATGCTTCTTGCACAAATGGTCTGGTATTTTGTGGATGGATATTATAACCGTAAAAAGGATTTTCCGTTAACGCCGAAATCTCATTACATAATTTATAGGGCAAGCCTGAACGATGGATCAGGGGAAATGCTTTTTGTCAAAAGTAAAAAATCTGATCGCTGGTGGATGCAGGTGCCATATCCGACAGGAATGTCTAAAAATGAACGCTTTCATCTTGTGCCTTGTCGTTACGACGATTATACCACTGCTGTGAATGGTGAAATGCCTGATCTTTGGTGGCGAACCTTCCAAAAGCTACTATAATATTACAATAAACTATGCGTTATATTTTAGGTCTATTCTTTACATTTGAACTTAGAATAACCAAACTTATTATTTCAAAAAAGAATACTATGAAGAAGATCGCATTGATCGCCGCTTGTTTATTGCCTGTTGCCGTAATGGCTCAAGGCCAAGGAAAATTCACCGTCAACGGTAAGGTTGGCAACTTAGGTTCGCCTGCAAAAGCATATTTGGCTTATGGCCCAAGAGCCAGCCAGGTTATCGATTCAGTAAATATTGTTGGAGGTAAATTTGCTTTTACCGGTTCAGTAGCTGGAGTAACACAGGCCTCAATTAGGATTAAACATGATTCAGCTCCTGCACAACGTGGTGTAGCGACTGATGCGATCATGCTTTACCTGGAGCCAGGTGCAATACAAGTTGTATCTACTAAGGATTCTGTAAAATATGCAACTATATCTGGTTCAAAAGTAAATGATGATAATGCAAAATATAAAGCATTAACTAAGTCGGCCAGCGAAAAAAATATGGCGTTAATGAATGAGTATTATAGCAAAACACCAGAACAACGCAAGGATGAGGCTTATATGAAGACTGTTTATAGTCGTGATGAAGCTATCAGAAAAGAAATGGATGCGCTGAACAAACAGTTTTATGCTGCTAACTTAAATTCTTATGTAGGTTTAGTAGCTTATAAACAAACTATGGATATTGATGCTGATCTTAAGGGAACAGAAGCAGAATTCAATAAGTTTTCTGCTGCAGTAAAAGCATCTGATCTGGGTAAAAGTATTGCTCAGGAAATTGCTTCTGCACAAAAAACAGGTGTAGGTCAAATGGCTATGGATTTCACACAGAATGATGTGAATGATAAACCGGTTAAATTATCTGATTTCCGTGGAAAGTATGTATTGCTTGACTTCTGGGCTTCATGGTGTGGTCCATGTCGTGCTGAAAACCCTAACGTAGTAAAAGCTTTTAATGCTTTTAAAGATAAAAACTTTACTGTTCTAGGGGTTTCATTGGATAATCCTGGTAAGAAACAAAATTGGTTAGATGCTATTGAAAAAGATGGTTTAACCTGGACACAACTATCTGATTTGAAAGGTTGGGATAATGCAGCTTCAAAAATGTACGGTGTACGTGGTATTCCTGCAAACTTCCTAATTGATCCATCAGGTAAAATCATCGCTAAAAATATTAGAGGTGAGCAATTGCAAACAAAACTTGCAGAGATTCTAGGAAAGGGAAAATAAGCATTTTCCTTTCACAAATGTAAAAAAGGGCGAATAGCTCGGGTTTTCCGGGCTATTCGCCCTTTTTTGTTGATTTACTAATGTATTATTTAAAGGAATGAATACAGGATAACTACAAGATAATCACTATCTAACTACTAGGTTGCGCTACCCTTGAGCTACCCTTGCGATAGGGTTAAACTACCTTAGGGGTATCTCAACGGTAGCGTAACGGTAGTTCAAGGGTAGCGCAACCCTGTATTCATCCTGTAATTATATACTTATCATCTTGTAATTATTTCAAGGTCTGGTAGGTTTTATAACACTTTCTTGTGTAGTTTGCTTTGTTCTATGCTTAATGTAGTTTTGGTTTTGAGATTGATAATCTTTAAATTGCGCAGGTAGAAAGACAAGATTATGAGAAGATATATTTTAGTTGTAGCGTTGTTGTTAGCTGTTAATTTGCATGGAAAAGCACAGCAACCAAAGATGCCTACAGCTCAGGAGATGACTGTTAAGAATGTAGACGAGTTGGAAAAGAGACTGAAATTAACTCCAACTCAGAAAAGTGTAATTTATAATTACGTATTCGATATGTCTAAGCAGCAATTGGAGCTAATTAAAAGGCAACAAGCCGGTACATCAAAGGAAGATGACGTAACTAAGTTCTATAAGCTTCAGAATGATACAAATGATAACATCAGGACAATCTTAAAAGGAGATCAGTTACCAGAGTTTGAAAAGGTATTAGAAGATCGCTTGAATGGTGGTAATACTAAGAAAAAGAAGAAAAAAGGTAAGAAAGGAAAAGAAGAGGAAGAAGAAGTGGTTACAGGGATTTCCGGATTGAAATTGAAACCTTAATTTTATTCTGTCTTTTAAAGATATAGAATAGCATAAACTTAAAAGGGTCTAAACAATTAGCTTAGACCCTTTTCTTATTTAAGATACCCTGTTTTATACCAGGTCAAATCCGATATCTTCTCTAAAGTATTTACCGTCGAAATAAATGCGGGCTGCGTCAGCTGTTGCTGATTGTAAGGCTTCGAATTGACTATCCTGCAAGCTTGATATCGCTAAAACACGTCCGCCATTAGTTTTCACTACGCCTCCTTCAAGTGCTGTTCCAGCATGGAATACATGAGACTGACGTACATTTTCAATTCCACTGATCGCTTTCCCTTTTTCGTAATCACCTGGGTATCCACCGGCAACTATCATTACTGTTGCTGCATTTTTAGGGCTGATGTTTAATTTATAGTCTTTCAGTTTTCTCTTCGCCGTAGCCATGAATAGTTCTACAAGATCATTTTCAATTCTCAACATCACGCTTTCCGTTTCCGGATCACCCATGCGGCAATTGTATTCTATAATCATTGGTTTGTCGCCAACTTTAAATAAACCGAAAAATATAAAGCCCGTATAATCAATTTTGTCCTTTTTAAGACCATTAATTGTTGGTTTGATGATGCTTTCTTCTACAGCATCAAGGAACTTTTTGTCGGCAAATGGAACTGGAGAAACAGAACCCATACCTCCTGTATTTAAACCAGTGTCAGCCTGACCAATCTTTTTATAATCTTTTGCTTCTGGTAAAATTACATAGTTGTCGCCATCAGTAAGTACAAATACCGAGAGCTCAATTCCTGTTAGATATTCTTCTATTACAACAAGTGAGCCTGCTGTACCAAATTTACCTCCAAGCATCAATTGCAATTCGTCTTTAGCCTCAGCTACAGTCTGACAAATAACTACGCCTTTACCAGCGGCTAATCCATCTGCTTTCAATACGATTGGTAAACTATGGTTCTCCAGGTAAGCCAGCCCTTGCTGCAAAGTTTCGTTGGTAAACGATTCGGATGCAGGTGTAGGGATGCCATGGCGTGCCATAAATTGTTTAGAGAAATCTTTACTACCTTCCAGAATGGCGCCTTCTTTTTTCGGGCCTATTACGGGGATTTTTGACAGCTCATCATCATTGATAAAGAAATCGTGAATTCCATTTACAAGAGGCTCTTCAGGACCAACAACTACCAGGTCTATGTTTTCTTTAAGGACCAGCGCTTTTACAGCATCGAAGTTATTGGGATTAATGTTTATGTTTTTACCATAAGCATTTGTGCCGCCATTACCTGGTGCGATAAACAGTTGTGAGCATTGCGAAGACTGGCTGATCTTCCAGGCAAAAGCACTTTCTCTGCCGCCGGAACCTAATAATAAGATATTCATCTATGTCTGATTTGTTGTTTTAATTGTGATGCAACGTGTATCGACAGCAAATATACCGCTTTAGCTAAATTATTACAGTTTATTTCAAATAATGAAGTCTTATGCCAAAGTTATAACTGCAAAAAGACCGGCAGCTGAAATAATAACCCATAAAACAGTTCCTTGTAAAAAAGGATTTAGGCCAATATTTTTTAATGTTTTAATTGGTAAGCCTGAACCAATGAGGAATAAGGTTAGGCTTAATAATGCTTTTGCTAGAGGTGTTGTATAATGTCCTGATTTTGCAAAGAAAGGAATATATGTGTTTGCAACAATAGCCAATATAAATAACCCGATAAAATACGGAATCTGAATTTTAGTTTTATCTGTTTTAAACAAATAGGTAGCAGCAAGAGATACAGGGATGATCCACAATGCTCTTGCTAGTTTAACGGTTGTCGCGATTTGTAAGGCCTGTTCCCCGTATTTGCTGGCTGCACCAACAACAGAACTGGTGTCATGTATAGAAATTGCACACCATAGACCAAACTGTGATTGCGATAAACGGAAGTAATGACCGATGGTTGGGAATATTACTAGGGCTAGCGCATTGAGTATAAACACTGTTCCTAATGCTATTGAAATTTGTTTCTCATTTGCTCTGATTACTGGTGATAATGCTGCGATAGCACTTCCTCCACATATTGCTGTTCCAGCAGAGATTAGCGAAGATGTCTTTAAATCAATTTTTAAGGATCTGCCGATGAAATAGCCTATGGTAAGTACAATAAATATAGACGCAATCGTAAATAATATTCCCTCCTGACCAGATTTGATTACGCTTGATGCGTTCATGCCAAAACCAAGGGCAATAATAGAAATCTTTAATAATTGCTGGGTTGCCTTTTGACTGGCTGTTGAATAGGGATGGGGTATGAGTTGTGCAAATAGTATTCCTAGTGTTAAGGAAATTACAGGCGTTATAAAAGGGCATAAGGACAGGAGCGCAGTGACAATAAAGGCTGTTTTTTGAATGAGGTTTTTTTTTGAGGACTCCATAAATCTTGCTTATTTCGAAAGCAAAATTACCTCGGTTATGTGGTGGATTATTATTCCTAATGCCTATGGCTTATTACTATAAGTTATAATGAAGCATAGCAAACCTCATCATTTTATTAACAATCGGGTTTTGGTTGCCCTGGAGATGAATAAGATAGAAATTTCTTGTTATACTGAGCCCCTTGATTTCTATGATACGTAATTCTCCATTCAAGAGCTCCTGGCTGATTGAATGTATCGACAGAAAGGCTATTGCCGATGAATGCATCAGGTAAGATTTTATACTTTCGGTATTACCCAGCTGAATCTCAATAGGTAAATCAGCTGTTCGTAGTCCTATTGTTTTTAGTGAATGGTCCACCACTTGTCTTGTGCCCGATCCTTGTTCGCGTATAATAAATTGGTAGGAAGGAAGTGCTGATGGATCAATTTCAGAAGTTTTTGCTAATGGATGATTTTTATGGCAAACCAGGACAATCTCGTCTTTTATGAAATCTGTATAACTAATTTCCTGGTTTTTTGAACGACCTTCTACAATGCCTAGTTCAATTTCTTTGTCAATTAAAGCACTCTCTATTTGTTCTGTATTACCTGTAAGTAATTTTAACTCTATCTCATTAAACTTTCTCTTAAAACCCGCAAGTATTGGGGCAATGATGTATTGTGAGATGGTGGTGCTTGCTCCAAGATTAAGTAGTCCTTTGTGTTTCTGTAAGAGGCTGTTCATGTCGAAATCCATCGACCTATACATGTTAAGGATGATTTCCGTATGATTTAATAATGTTTCTCCAGCCAGAGTAAGTTCAATTTTATTTCCCTTACGTTCAAATAGTTTGTTGTTGTATTGTTGTTCCAGTTCGCGCACATGCTTAGTAATAGCAGGTTGGCTGATATACAGTTCTTCTGCAGCTTTTGAAAAACTGAGCCTTTTGGCAACGGTATGAAAAACTGTTAAACGGAAGTCGGACATGGTTTTTGTGTAAAAAAGCTAATTGGTTGGCAATATCGGTAATAGTATTGTCGATAATATCCATATGTGGATATTATGAAAGATTTCGTTAAATTTGCAATGAACAACGTAGGCTTAACTATGAAAGAAGTAACCATAAAATATAAAAGTAATAAAACCCTGGAGGCTTTAAAAGATCTTGGGAAATATTTAGGGTTTTCTGTTTCTGAAGCTACCTCTCCGAAAAGTAAAGAAGATTTTTATATAAATGGCGTTAAAGTAATACCTGGTGACGAATCTATCGACGTTTCAGAGCTTCATGAGATTTTTACAGGTAAAGGATTAAATGCACATCAATTAAGATCTTCCGGATGGCAAAGGAAAGAGTGATTTGTGATACAGATGTATTAATTGATTACTTTGATATAAGCCAAAAACGCCATCAGGAAACGAAATACCTGCTAGAACAAAATATTGGATTTTCAAATGTTTTAATATCGTCTATTACAAAAATGGAACTGATATTAGGGGCGACAAATAAAGCTGATCTTAATGCAATTAGTAAAAAAATTAACAGATTCAGCGTTCTGTTAATCAATGAAGCTATAAATCTAAGGGCAATTGATCTCGTACAAACTTATAGATTGAGTCATGGTCTTGCACTGGCTGATGCGATCATTGCTGCTACGGCAATTCAAACAGAATTGGAGTTATTTACCTATAATACGAAGGATTTTAAGTTTATATCGAAGCTTTTATTATTTCGTAAAAAATGACGATGAGCTATTCTTTATAATAATGACTAATGAGTTATAATAACATTTTAACTATCCTTAATTTCATTATGTAAAAGATTAAAATTAGATTTGGCTCCTGAAACATTGCATGATAACTAAAAAAACAACTCTTTTATGAGGCATATTGTTACCTTATCGTTAGTCTTTTTTAGCTTGACCCACCTTGCAAAGGCGGAGCGGGCTGAGAGCATGCGTTTGGTAACTAAGTTTTGCAATAGTCAGCTTTTAAATAAAGATGCGTCAACAATCAGGTTAAAACAGGTTGATGACGAACACCATCCTTTCTTTTTATCTTACAGCGCACTTACCTCAATAGGTATATTACCTGAGAAACGGATAGAGCAACATAGAATTAATAACTATGTAATAGTAGACCTTACGATAAAGGAACAGACTAAAAACAATAGCCCATAATTCCCTCCTTCATTAAATTAATACATACGCTAAATTCTGAAGTATAGGATATTTTGTACTTTTAGCACCTCGCAACTGACATTGTGGCTTATTATGCTGCATGGCTTGGTTGTTGTAAATTGATCACTTTTAAGAAAAAACAAACACAAAACATAATATGTTAGGATTTTTAACCAAGGTATTTGGAAGCAAATCAGAAAGAGATATAAAGGCATTACAGCCTATAGTTATCAAAATAAATGAAGAATATGCGAAGTTATCGTCATTAAGTAACGACGAGCTGCGTAATAAAACAATATACTTTAAGGATGTTATTGCTAAAGCATTAGCTGATATTGATGGTAAAATTGCAGCGTTAAAAACAGATGCAGAAGGTAGTGAGTTGTCGCTCGTTGAAAAAACAGCGATTTATGATCAGATCGATGCATTGATTAAAGATCGTGATAAAGAACTTGAAGTCGTATTACAACAGATCTTGCCAGAAGCTTTTGCTGTAGTTAAGGAGACATCAAGACGTTTCTCTGAAAATGAAACGCTGGAAGTTACGGCTAGCCAGTTCGATCGCGATTATGCTGCTCGCAAAAAGAATGTAGTTATACAAGGTGATAAGGCACTTTGGGCTAACAAATGGGAAGCCGCAGGTGTAGAAGTACACTGGAATATGGTACATTATGATGTACAGTTGATCGGTGGTATGGTATTACACGGTGGTAAGATCGCTGAGATGGCAACTGGTGAGGGTAAAACTTTAGTAAGTACATTGCCAGCTTACCTGAATGCTTTGTCTGGACAAGGGGTACACATTGTAACGGTGAACGATTACCTTGCTCGTCGTGACTCTGAGTGGAATGGCCCTCTATTTGAGTTCCATGGTCTTTCGGTTGATTGTATCGATAAGCATGAGCCTAACTCGCAAGAGCGTAGAGATGCTTATCTGGCTGACATTACTTATGGTACTAACAATGAGTTTGGTTTTGATTATCTGCGTGACAACATGTCGCAGACTCCAGACCAACTAGTGCAACGTAAATTGCACTTTGCAATGGTGGATGAGGTCGATTCAGTTTTAATTGATGATGCACGTACACCTTTAATCATTTCAGGGCCTGTACCTTTTGGAGATCAGCATGAGTTTCATGAATTAAAACCAAGGATTGAACGTTTGGTAGCTGCACAAAGAGAATTTGTAACGAAGTCTTTAAATGAAGCTAAGAAATTAATTAATGACGGTAAAGCCGGGACTGAAGAGGGTGAAGGTGGTTTAGCATTGTTGCGTGCACACCGTGGTTTACCTAAAAATAAAGCATTGATCAAGTTTTTAAGTGAAGGTAATGTTAAACAAACCTTATTGAAAACTGAAAACCATTATATGGCAGATCAGTCGAAGAATATGCCTAAAGTAGATGCTGAACTGTTTTTCTATATTGACGAGAAAAACAATCAGGTGGAGCTTACTGAAAAAGGTATTGAGCTGATCACCAAATCTGGTGAAGATCCTCATTTCTTTGTATTACCTGATGTAGGTACTGAGATTGCTGATATTGAAAAATCATCATTAAGCAGCGAAGAAAAAATTGCTCAGAAAGATGCTTTAATGCGTGATTATTCGATCAAGGCTGAGCGTATTCACTCTGTGAATCAGTTGTTGAAAGCTTATACCTTATTTGAGATTGATGTAGAATACATCGTTGATGAAGGAAAGATCAAGATTGTTGATGAGCAGACGGGTCGTATTATGGATGGCCGTCGTTATTCAGATGGTTTACACCAGGCAATTGAGGCCAAAGAGAATGTTAAAGTTGAGGATGCCTCGCAGACATATGCAACGGTAACTTTGCAGAACTTCTTTAGAATGTACCATAAGCTATGTGGTATGACTGGTACTGCTACAACTGAAGCAGGTGAATTCTGGTCAATCTATAAACTGGATGTAGTGGAAATACCTACGAACAGAGTTATTTCAAGAAAAGATCATCAGGATTACGTTTACCGTACGGTACGTGAAAAATATAATGCTGTAGCAGAAGAAATTGTAAAACTAACTGAGGCAGGTCGCCCGGTATTGGTAGGTACAACTTCTGTTGAGATTTCGGAATTGCTGAGCAGAATGCTTAAACTTCGTGGAATCAAACACAACGTATTAAATGCGAAGATGCACCAGAAAGAGGCAGATATTGTTGCCGAAGCTGGTCAGGCTGGACAAGTTACCATCGCTACCAACATGGCTGGTCGTGGTACCGATATTAAATTAGGCCCAGGGGTTAAAGACGCTGGAGGTTTAGCGATCGTGGGTACAGAGCGCCATGAGTCTCGTCGTGTTGACAGACAGTTACGTGGTCGTGCCGGTCGTCAGGGTGACCCAGGTTCATCTCAGTTCTTCGTGTCTCTTGAAGATAACTTAATGAGGTTATTTGGTTCTGAAAGAATCTCAAACATCATGGTTAAAATGGGTATTGAAGATGGTGAGGTAATTCAGCACTCGATGATTACCAAGTCTATTGAGCGTGCACAGAAGAAAGTTGAAGAGAATAACTTTGGTATTCGTAAGCGTTTGCTGGAATATGATGATGTAATGAACTCACAGCGTTCTGTAATTTATGCTAAACGTAGAAATGCCTTGTTTGGTGATCGTCTGGATGTAGACATGAGCAATATGGCTTTTGATGTTGCAGAAGACATCGTGAGTGAATATAAAGAAGAAGGTAATTACGAAGGCTTTAAGCTGGAAGTAATTAAAAATTTCTCTGCTGATACTTCAATTGATGAGAATGAATTTTTATCAAAAGGTGTTCATCATTTAACAGATAAATTGTTTGAAGAAGTTTCGGCTTTTTATACAAGAAAATCTGATGCCATCATTGCTCAGGCAATGCCGGTATTGAACCAGGTGTTTGAAGAACGTGGTGAGCAGATTGAACAGATTGTTGTTCCGTTTACTGATGGATTGCGTAGCATACAGGTTCCTGTTGGTCTTAAAAAAGCAATAGATAATGGTGGGCGTGAAATCACGAAGTCATTTGAAAAAACAATCGTACTTGCATTGATCGATGAGTCCTGGAAAGAGCATTTACGTGAAATGGATGAATTGAAACAATCGGTGCAGAATGCGGTTTATGAGCAGAAAGATCCATTGATTATCTATAAAATGGAAGCATTCAATTTGTTCAAAAATATGCTTAATGCAGTGAACAAAGAGGTCGTAAGCTTCTTATATAAAGGTGGTATTCCAATACAAACAGATCCTAATGATGTACGTGAGGCACAGGCCCCAAGACCAGCATCAAGCAGATTAACTATGTCTAAACCAGAGTTCGGACAACCAACAGGCGGTGCTGATGGGATGGAAGATACCCGTGAACTTGCCCCTCAACAGCCAATTCGTAAAGAAGTAACTGTAGGTAGGAATGAGCCATGCCCTTGTGGAAGTGGAAAAAAATTCAAAAACTGTCACGGAGCAGGATTGTAATTTGTAATAAACATATAGAATGCCGAGTTTTGTAAAAAATTCGGCATTCTTTTTTTAATCCCCTTGATGAAGAAAATATTAACTGTTTTATTGTGTTGTTTGTCCACTGTTGCTGTTGCCCAGAATAAAGGGACTGTATCTGTGGTAAAAGATCCTTTAATCGACAGTTTAATTGCCAAACGTATTGAATTGAATCTGAAACCGACTACAGCTCCTGTAGCAGTAAGTACGGGTAAGCCTGGGAGAACAATTGTATCTCAAATGGGCTACAGGGTACAGATTTTTTATGGGTCTGACAGACGTGAGGTTTTTAACGAACAAAGTAGATTCAATAACATCTATCCTGAATTAAATACTTATATCACCTATAAGCAACCCAATTACTATTTACGGGTTGGTGATTTTAGAACGCGGCTGGAAGCACAGCGTTTTATGAATGAATTAAGAGGAACCTTCCCTACCTTGTTTATTTTCAGGGAAAAGATTAATGCACCTAACTTAAACTATAACAATGATTAAAGACAAGATTCAGGCACTTTCAGGTAATATATTTGAACAGGTTGTAGGCTTTCGCCAGCACTTACATGCTAATCCGGAACTATCTTTTAAGGAGTTTCAAACCTCGGCTTTTATTAAAGGTATTTTGACAGAATGGGGAATTCCATTTACTGAAATGGCCAATACCGGTGTTGTCGGTTTAATTAAGGGAGATTTACCTTCGGATAAAATAATCGCTCTTCGTGCGGATATGGATGCATTACCAATTCTGGAGGCAAACGATAAGCCTTATGCTTCTAAAAACCCAGGAGTAATGCATGCCTGTGGTCATGATGTACATAGTTCTTCATTGTTGGGTACAGCCTATATATTAAACACTTTGAAGGCGGAGTTTGGTGGTACAGTGAAACTAATATTTCAGCCAGGTGAGGAGATTTTGCCAGGTGGGGCAAGCATAATGATTAAAGAGGGAGTGTTAGAGAATCCAAAACCTCAGCACATCTTAGGACAACATGTAATGCCACTAATTGATGCAGGTAAGGTTGGCTTCCGTTCTGGTATTTATATGGCTTCAACAGATGAAATTTATGTAACAGTACGTGGTAAAGGTGGACATGGGGCTCAACCACATCAAAATATAGATCCTGTGCTAATTACTTCGCATATCATTGTGGCTTTGCAACAAATTGTGAGTAGAAATGCCGATCCTCGTCTCCCATCTGTTCTTTCATTTGGAAAGGTGATTGCTAATGGCGCAACTAATATTATTCCTAATGAGGTGAAGCTGGAAGGGACTTTCAGAACACTAAATGAAGAATGGCGTAAAGAAGCTAAACGACTGATGAAGAAGATGGCAGAAGGTATTGCCGAGAGTATGGGCGGAAGCTGTGAATTTAACATCATGGATGGTTATCCATATTTGATTAATGAGGAGAAAGTGACGGCTAATGCTCGTGCTGTTGCTGAAGAATATCTTGGCAAAGAGCATGTGATTGATTTAGATATCTGGATGGCTGCGGAAGATTTTGCTTATTATTCTCAAATTACTGATGCTTGTTTTTATAGGCTAGGTACAGGAAGTAAGGAGAAAGATACCTGCTATTCAGTACATACACCTAATTTCGATATTGATGAGGATGCGTTAAAAGTCTCGACCGGTTTAATGGCTTATATGGCGGTTAAACAGTTGGGTAATTAATGAGGGGAATAACTTTTCTTATAGCTTTTTTACTAGTTTGTTTTGATGGTTTTAGTCAGGTCGTTCCTCGTTTTAATCCTGATACGATACAAACTATTCAATTGGATTCTGCAGTAAACATTACTGCAGAACGTTTAAGTGCTGAAACTTTTATTCGTGCGGTAACTACCGATACCAGTTTTTATCAGTCGTTCCGAAACATGAAAAAGTATGCATTTACGGCTGAAAATAGCATTTTCACTTATGATAAAAAGAATAAGGTGAAAGGGAAGCTGTATCGTAAAATCAGAAGAAATTCGAAAGCTCCATGGATAACTTATCTTTCTAAACAAGATACAGGTCATGTTTTTAAGAAAAACGGAAAATACGAACTGTATACAGTTGAAATGTTCGACTATATCTTTATGAATGCTTATCAGTCGGCCTATACATCAGGTTCTGGAATAGGGAAGGCGGAGAATGCAAATGCCGGTTATAAGGAGAAATTGAAGACCTTAATATTTTCTCCCGGACGTCCGGTTAAAGGACTACCTTTTATTGGAGATAAGACGGCAATTTTTACGGCGAATATGCGACAGTATTACGATTATAACTTCTATAGTGCGACTTACCTGGACTCAATTCCTGTTTATCGATTTAAGGTTACGATAAAACCAGATTTAAATAAGGGAACTAAAGACGGATTGATGATTAAAGAACTGACCACAATTTTTGATAAACGTAGTTTTGAAATTTTGGGCAGATATGTAGATATGAAGTACAGTAATATGCTGTTTGATTTTAATGTACAGATGAATATTGAAATGCAGTATTTTGGCGAAGAGAAACTGCCTGCAAAAGTTAGTTACCAGGGGAATTGGAATGTGCCATTAAAGAAGCCAGAGCGTGCCAGCGTATTGGTACTGCAAAAGGATTACCGCTTAGAGAAGTAGCTTCCTGCAATGGATTTTTCTTAACTTTACAAGATTAAAGAATAGGCTAAGAATATGATAAATCAGGATACCATTACCAAAATTATGGACACTGCTCGTATTGAGGAGGTTGTTGGTGATTTTGTTGCGCTAAAAAAGCGGGGTTCCAGTTTAATCGGTAACTGCCCATTTCACAATGAAAAAACACCTTCTTTTAATGTTTCAGTAACCAAAGGAATATACAAATGCTTTGGTTGTGGTAAAGGGGGGGATTCGGTCCATTTTATTATGGATCACGAGAAGTACTCTTATCCTGAAGCACTAAAATACCTGGCAAATAAGTATAATATTGAAGTAGAGGAGACGGTGCAGTCTCCACAAAATATTGAAGCCCAAAATGCACGGGAGAGTTTATACATTGTTTCTGAATATGCTGCAAGCTATTTTGCTAATGAATTATGGACGGGAAATGATGGCCGCGCAATTGGGTTAAGTTATTTCAAGGAGAGAGGTTTCAGAGAAGATATTCTAAAGAAGTTTCAGATCGGTTATTCGCCTGATAATTGGGATTCTTTAATCCAAAATGCAATTGGGGCAGGTCATAAGGAAGAATACCTGGAAAAAACAGGTCTCGCCATTCGGAATGATAAAGGGAAGCTTTACGACAGGTTTAGAGGTCGGGTTTTGTTCCCTATCCATAACTTTACAGGTAGGGTAATAGGATTTGGCGGACGTACCTTAAAAACGGATAAAAATGTTCCTAAATATGTTAACTCCCCGGAAAGTGATATTTATCATAAGTCGAACGTGCTTTATGGCTTGTATCATGCTAAAAAGGCGATTCGGGAATTCGATAACTGTTATTTAGTTGAAGGTTATGCGGATGTACTTGCTGTTCATCAGGCGGATATTGAAAATGTGGTGGCCTCATCTGGTACTTCATTAACTACAGAACAGATCAGACTGATTGGTAGGTTTACACAGAATGTAACTATTCTTTATGATGGTGATGCTGCAGGAATAAAAGCCTCCTTGCGTGGATTAGATATGATCCTGGAAGAAGGGCTTAATGTTAAAGTCGTTCTTTTCCCAGATGGACATGATCCTGATTCCTATATGCACCATGTAGGCTCCGGAGCATTTAAAAAGTATATTGAAAATAATAGGGAAGACTTTATCCTGTATAAGGCTACAATGTTGCTTAAAGAAGCAGGTACAGATCCTATTAAAAGAGCTGGTGTAATCAGGGATATCATTGAAAGTATCGCTAAAATTCCGGATGAGATTAAGGCTGCTGTTTTTGTAAGGGAATGTAGTACTTTGTTACAGGTTGAAGAAAGAACATTGCTTTCAGAACTCAACAAAATCAAGGTTGCTAAGTTTAAAAAAGCTTCAGCAAATTCTCCAAGCCCACAGACGAAATCTTTTCAGCAGCATCAGAATAATTATCAACCTTACGAGGATGGCCCACCTGAGAATCTTTTTGAGAATCCTGGAGGCCCGTATGAACCATCGGAACCTGCAGAACCAGCAAATAATGATCAGATACAGGAGCGTGAAATCGTTAGGTTATTGCTCGCATTTGGACACGAATTGGTGAATTGGGATAAAATCGATAATATGTATATTGGATCGTTCATTATACAGAATCTTACGGATGTTGTATTCAAAGATAAGCTCTGTAACAGTATCATTCAGAGTTACAGAGAAGAGATAGATAACGGACACTTACCTGTAGCAAGTCAGTTTATAAAAAGTAGGGACAGGGATATTGCCGATCTTGCGATTACACTTTCCACTTCGCCTTATAGTTTAAGCGAGAACTGGGAAAAAAAGCATGATATCTATGTGAAAGATGAAAGTGAGAATCTTAAAGCTACTATTTTGGGTGGTTTGTTTCACTTGAAAAAAACGAAGATAGCAGGGATATTAACAGATATCTCCAATGAGATAAAAACAGAACAAGATCCTGTAAATATGGAAATTCTGTTACAGAGGTTTATGGCGATGAAAGGAGTTGAGCGAGAGATTTCCAAACATTTAGGCATCACTATTTTGAAATAGAAATGGCAGCACACAATGATCTTGGTAAACGGGGAGAAGAGATAGCGACCGCTTATCTGGAAAACCAGGGTTACAGGATTCTAGATGCCAATTGGAGATGTGCAAGAGCTGAAATTGATCTGATTGCTAATCAGGAGGGGACGATTGTTTTTGTGGAAGTTAAGACCCGTAGCTCCATTGAATATGGGCAACCTGAAGAATTTGTGAATTATAAAAAAGAGCGTCAGCTTGAGTTTGCTTCTTCAGTTTATATTGACATGAAAAATCATCAGGGAGAGATTCGTTTTGATATTATTGCAATTGTTTTTGAAAATGAACACCTTTATAAAATTAATCATATTGAAGATGCATTTTGGCCAAGTTAAAAATACGTTTAAAGCAATGACTCTAATTTGCTTGTTGTTTAGTTTATTGTTTACTATTTCCTGCAATGAGAAATCATCTGCACCGAATATATCATTTAAAATGCCTGAGCAAGGGCAGGCTTTTGGTGTGGGTGAAGAGGTGAAAATTGCGCTGGATGTGCCTGAGGGAACTAGTATCACTGAGGCTACTTATCTAATTGACGGTAAGGAAGTAGGCAAAAAGAACAATGCTGATGAGATCTCAGTAAATACTGCAGGTCTTTCATTGGGCTATAAGTTGATTACAGCTGTTGTTGATAATGGTTCGGTAAAAGATACACTTACGATCAATATTGAGCTTAAATCCTCTGTTAAGCCAGATTTGTACAGTTATCAGATTGTCAATACATACCCACATGACACCTCTGCTTATACACAAGGGTTGGAGTTCCATAATGGCCGCTTTTTAGAAAGCACAGGACAAAAACTACATTCTTCTTTACGTTGGGTAGATGTGACTACAGGTAAAGTATTGCAGCAGGTTAAACTGGATGACCAGTATTTTGGTGAAGGTTCTAGTTTAGTTGGCGATAAAGTAGTGATGTTGACCTGGGAGAGTCGGTTAGGGCTGGTATTTGACGCCAAATCATTTAAACAATTATCTACTTTCCCATATGGGGTAAGTATGCAAGGTTGGGGTCTTTGTTTTGATGGTAATCAGCTGATTAAATCTGATGGGACTAATAAAATCTGGTTTCTGAATAAAGACACTTATAAAGAAGAAAGTTCGATAGTTGTTTATGATCATAATGGCCCTGTCGATTCATTGAATGAGCTGGAATATATTGATGGGAAGATATACGCCAATGTATATACCTATAACTATATTGTGGTTATTGATCCTAAGACTGGGATTGTAGAAAAGCAAATAGACTTTTCAGGCTTACTTCCTGCTGATTATTTTAAAGATGAGGACGAGAAAGCAAATAATGTGTTGAATGGTATTGCATGGGATAAGGTGGGCAAACGTCTATTTGTTACAGGTAAAAAGTGGCCTCATATGTTTGAGGTGAAGCTGCAGCCTAAGAAATAAAATGATGATAAAATATTTGTCTTTTTTACTCTTATTTATAGCCGGTAACTTCGTTGTTCAGGCGCAGGCAATCAATTATGATGAAAAGGAGGTTCCGAAATATACACTCCCGGAAATATTAAGATTCAACAATGGTAGCCCAGTTAATACCATAAAAGAATGGGAAACAAGAAGGCGTCCTGAGATTCTATCAATGTTTGAAGAGTATGTCTACGGTAAAGCTATTCAGCATAAAAACAAAGTTAAATATGAGGTCCTATCTATAGATAAACAAGCTTTAAATGGGGCAGCTACACGTAAAGAGGTTACTATATTTTTATCTGAGGACCGCACGAAAAAATTGAATCTGTTGTTGTATTTGCCCAATAAGAGCAGTCGACCAGTACCGGTGTTTTTAGGCTTAAATTTCGCAGGTAATCAGAGTATTAATTTAGATCCTGGAATTTCGATTACAAAAAACTGGACTCGCTATGCCAAAAGAAAGGGATATGATGATAATGGGTTTGCAAATGAACAAAGTCGTGGATGGAATTCAGAAAGGTGGCCCGTTGAGGATATTATTGCAAGGGGGTATGGACTCGCAACAGCCTATTATGGAGATCTGCAACTAGATCGTAAAGACATCGATTCTTTGCCGGAAAGCTTCCATAAATGGTTTTATGAAAAAGATCGGGAGCAGCTTAAAAACAATCCAGGCGGGGCGATTAGCATTTGGGCCTGGGGACTAAGTCGTGCCTTGGATTATCTGATTAAGGATAAGGATGTTGATGGAAGTAAAGTAGCTGTAATAGGTCATTCCAGATTAGGTAAAGCTGCGCTATGGGCAGGAGCATTGGATGAACGTTTTGCAATGGTTATCTCCAATAATTCAGGAGAAGCAGGGGCTTCAATAACCCGACGTAAATTTGGAGAAACTATAGAGGTGGTCAATAGAGCTTTTCCGCATTGGGTATCCTATAATTTTAAGAATTATAACTACAAAGAAGATCAGTTGCCTGTTGACTTCCATGAATTAATGGCACTCATAGCGCCAAGACCTTTGTATGTAGCTAGTGCTGCCAAGGATTTATGGGCAGACCCAAAGGGAGAATATTTGTCGCTTTATTATTCAGGACCAATTTATAAGATGTACGGTAAACAGGTATTTACAAGCCTAGAACCACCTATGGTAGATCAGCCTATACAAACAGGACAGTTTGGATATCATAACCGATCAGGAGTACATAATATTACGTCTTATGACTGGGGAAGATATCTCGATTTTGCTGATAAATTTTTTATTTCTTTTCCTTAGGCTCACTCATGTAGCCGTTGAAAGATATGGGTTGTCTGTTGTTACTGTTCACATTTAGGGTAGCATAACCATTCTCTGAAACATTTAATACCATAGACTCAGCTGCTTTTGTGTCTTTAAACTTCATCACAATTTGCCATGAACCTTTTTTCTTTTTGTCAGCTTTATAAGTGAAGTCCTTAGACTTGAATTTGATACCTGAGTCGTCGGGATTCATTGTTGCAGTATAAGCTCTACCGTAGTAAGGTAAATAAGCTTCAATACTATCTTTATTCACAACTAATTGGTACTGACTTCCAGAAAGCTGAATATTTCCAGCTCCCATGCTTCCCGGCATTCTACTCAGTACTTTATTCACATCATGATTTGCCATAGGCATTGCTGAACTAGCATTAAATACATAGTTCTGGTTTTCAATGATTTTAATGGTAGTTTCCTTGTCTGTTTGGGCATTCACCTGCATCGTTATGAACAATGCAGCAAAAGCGAAAATATTTCTTATTGTTTTCATCTGTATATTTTTTTAGTTTGTTTAATAACAATTAATGTTTAACATTTTTATTAAGATGCCTGCATATGTTATTTTCCATAAAATATGCAGGTTCTTTTGTCATTTATTTATTAGAACAAAATCCTTTGTAAAGGTTTAATTTACTGATATTGAAATATATAAAAGAAATATTTGCTTTTTGAATTACCTCCAGCTTTTATATTGATTGATCAAACCGTTGGTAGAGCCGTCATGAGATGTTACTTCAGCATCGCCATCAAGTTCGGGTAATATGCTTTTAGCAAGTTGTTTACCAAGTTCTACTCCCCATTGATCAAAACTGAAGATATTCCAGATGATACCTTGAACAAATATTTTATGTTCGTAGATAGCAATTAGATTTCCAAGGCTATAAGGGCTAACTTTTTTCAAAAGGATGGAGTTTGTAGGTCTGTTTCCTTCAAATACTTTAAAAGGAGCCAGCTTTTCTATCTCAGCATCAGACATGCCGTCTTTCTTTAATTCAGCAACAACCTGCTCTTTTGTTTTTCCATTCATCAATGCTTCAGTTTGTGCAAAGAAGTTTGACAATAAGATAGGGTGGTGGTTACCAATTGGATTTAAACTTTGTGCTGGTGCTATAAAGTCGCAAGGGATAATACGCGTACCCTGGTGAATAAGCTGGTAAAATGCATGTTGTCCATTAGTGCCGGGTTCGCCCCAGATAATTGGACCCGTCTCATAAGTCACATCATTACCATTGCGGTCTACATGTTTACCATTACTTTCCATATCTCCTTGTTGGAAATATGCTGCAAAACGGTGCATGTACTGATCGTAAGGAAGGATTGCTTGTGTTTCAGCATCGAAGAAATTGATATACCAAATACCCAATAAAGCCAATATAACAGGTACGTTAACTTCAAACTCAGCATTTTCAAAATGTTGGTCAGCAGCATGTGCACCAGCAAGCAATTGTTTGAAATTATCATAGCCAATGCTTAACGCGATTGGCAATCCAATTGCACTCCACAATGAATATCTACCACCTACCCAGTCCCAGAACTCGAACATGTTGTCAGTATCAATTCCAAAAGCTGCAACATCTTTTGCATTGGTTGATAAGGCCGCAAAGTGCTTAGCAATATCTTCTTTAGAACCACCGTTTTCAATAAACCAGTCGCGTGCTGTATTTGCATTTGTCATGGTTTCTTGCGTCGTAAACGTTTTTGAAGCAATCAGGAATAAAGTCGTTTCTGGATCAACTGATTTTAATGTTTCAGCAATATGTGTTCCATCAATATTGGAAACAAAATGCATGTTAAGGTGATTTTTGTAAGCTTTTAATGCTTCTGTAACCATTACTGGCCCCAGATCAGAACCTCCAATGCCGATATTTACGACATCTGTAATAGCTTTGCCGGTATAACCTTTCCAGTTACCTGAAATAATTTGGTTACTGAACTTCTCCATTTTGTCAAGTACACTGTTCACTTCAGGAACAACGTTTTTTCCATCTACCAGGATTTCTTCGTTACTCAAGTTGCGTAATGCGATGTGGAGTACTTGTCTACCCTCAGTCTGGTTGATCTTTTCACCACTAAACATTGCCTTAATTGCCTCATCAAGTTTGCACTCTCTTGCTAACTGAATAAGCAATGCAATTGTAGTGTCATCTATTCTGTTTTTTGAATAGTCTACCAGAATATCTTCAAATAAAAGGGAGAATTTTTCAAATCGGCCCTCATCTTCCGTAAAAAGATCTTTTATACTTTTCTTGTTGATGTCGATGAAATGATCTGCAAGGTATTTATATGCAGCGGTTTCCGTAAAATTTATAGTAGGAAGCATAATTAAAAAATGTTATATTTATTTAACGATACAAGATAGTAAAACGTTTAAAAAAGAGACCTATGTTAGAAAATTTAAGTCAGTTGGTAAAAGAAAATGTTCAGGATGCTATTGTAAACAATGGTGATATTCCGAACGAAAAAAATGAAGCTGCTATTTCTGCGGCTTCCGGGTCGATTGTTGATGCCCTTAAGCAACAATTGTCTTCCGGGAATGTGGGTAATTTATTAGATGCTTTTAAGGGCGGAAATGCGGAAGGAAGTGTAGTAGCACAGGAGGCCGCATCGGGTTTTACAGATAAATTAGCAGCGATGGGTATTAATATGGATGCGGCAAAAAATATTGCAGCCTCAGTTATTCCTTCTATTGTAGGGAAGCTTGTGAACAAAACAAATGATCCAAATGATAGTTCTTTTAATATTCAGGATCTTATAGCTAAAGTTTCAGGGCCCGATGGGAAGTTTGATCTTTCTGATGTGACCAGGATGTTTACAGAAAAAACAGATGTAAATGGAGATGGCAAGGATGATGGAATAATGGATAAGTTAAAAGGCCTTTTTAATTAAAGGAGTGCAAAATTTTCAGGAAACAGGCTATATCAAAAAATGAATTAAAAGGATATAGCCTGTTTTGTTTTATATCCTATATTTGTGAAATGACTAAAGAACATATTCAGGATTTAAGGGACAGAGTAGCGTCGCTGAGGAGGTATCTTTGACGTCGAAAACCGACTAGAGGATATTCGTATTGAGCAGGAACTTACCCTGCAGCCTAATTTTTGGGATGATCCAAAAAAGGCCGAAAAACATATCGCAGAGATTAATTCCAAGAAAGTTTGGACAGATGCCTGGCAAAAGGCGAATGCCTTGCTTGAAGATACATTAGTGCTTTTTGATTTTTTACAAAGTGGAGATGCTTCTGAAGAAGAAATGCAGGAGCAATATGATCTTTGTTTAAAAGCAATCGAAGATCTCGAGCTTAAAAACATGCTGAAAAGTAAGGAAGATCAGCTTCCTGCAGTAATGCAGATCACGGCAGGTGCTGGTGGTACGGAAAGCTGTGACTGGGCTTATATGTTGATGCGGATGTATCTGATGTGGGGAGAAAAGAATGGATATAAAGTAACTGAGCAGGATTATCTGGAAGGGGAGATTGCCGGTGTGAAGACTGTTACTTTACAGTTTTCCGGTGAATTTGCTTATGGATACCTAAAAGGTGAAAATGGAGTACACCGTTTAGTTAGGATTTCTCCATTTGATTCAAATGCCCGCAGGCATACTTCTTTTGCTTCAGTATATGTTTATCCCCTTGTAGATGACACCATAGAAATTGAAGTTAAAGATTCTGAAATTGAGTTTGAGACTTTCCGTTCTGGTGGTGCAGGCGGACAGAATGTGAATAAGGTAGAAACTGCTGTACGTTTACATCATAAACCATCTGGTATTATCATTAAAAACCAGGAATCAAGATCTCAACTTCAGAATAAGGAAAATGCCATTCGCTTGCTAAAATCTCAGTTATATGAGATAGAAATGCGCAAGCGTATGGAAGCAAGTGCATTGATAGAAGGTAGTAAGAAGAAGATAGAGTGGGGATCACAGATAAGAAGTTATGTATTGGATGACCGGAGGGTTAAAGATCATAGGACAAACTTCCAATCATCTAATCCGCAGTCTGTATTAGACGGTGAACTAAATGATTTTTTAAAGGCCTATTTAATGGAGTTTTAAATGAAATATATAAGCGCATTATTCATGACAGTATTGTTATCTGCAAATGGTTTAATGGGGCAGCAGGTATTGCCGCTTTATTCGGGTGCTATTCCCGGGGCGAAATCAACTCCTGCGGATTATCAGGAGGTAACCACTATGCGTGGAGAAAGAGGCCCTGGTATTACAAAAGTGTCTGTACCTACATTAACTTTATTTAAGCCTGTGAAGGGCCAGGCGAATGGAACGGCAGTGATCATTTGTCCGGGTGGTGGTTATTCAGGGCTGGCAATGGGCCATGAGGGATATCAGGTAGCAGAAAGATTTGCTGCTATTGGAGTAACGGCCTTTGTATTGAAATACAGATTGCCAAGTGATGCGATTATGACAGATAGATCTATAGGTCCACTCCAGGATGTAGAACAAGCTATCTATAATATAAGAAAGAATGCGGCTAAATGGAATATCGATCCTGTTAAAATTGGAGTGATGGGATTTTCGGCAGGTGGGCACCTGGCATCAAGCTTAACTGTTCATTATAAAGATGTCAAGATTGAGAATAAAGAGGGGGTCAGTTTACGCCCTGATTTTTCAATTCTGATTTATCCTGTGATTTCATTTACTGAATCAGCACATACTGGCTCTGCAAAGAATTTAGCAGGTACTGACGAGAAGATGCTACAGTATTTTTCAAATGATAAGTATGTGAATGCAGAAACTCCTCCAACTTTCATGGTACATGCCAACGACGATAAGTCTGTTCCTGTAGAAAATAGCATTATGTTTAATCTGGCGTTGGTAAAAGCCAAAGCGAAAGCAGAGTTGCATATCTATCAGGCAGGAGGCCATGGTTTTGGTATGAAAAACCCGACCACTACTGAAGACTGGTTTCTAAATCTTGAAGGCTGGTTAAAAGGCAATAAGTTTTTATAAAAGGCTTTTACAGGTTGTCACCGTTTAGGATTTCCTGTAATTGCTTTAATTCGACCACTTTTTCTGTTGAACCTAGATTTTCATAAGCAGAAATTAGGTTTCTGATGATTCTTCTGATGATTTCTACATTGCTGCATGGAGCGTAGAAACCGGGCAATGGATCCAGGTTTAATTGACGCAGAAACTGATCTACATCGTGCTTTCCAAAGATTGCCCCCTTATTGAAAGCATTGATATAAAACAGCACCCCAAATTCATGCTCTTCCTTTCTGCTTTCGTCAATATAACCAAGTATAAAATGTTGAGGTAGATTTACTCCATATACTGGGATATCTAATTTTTGGGCAAGGGTAGAGTAAATAATTGCGAGGGAAATCTGATTTCCTTTTTTGCTTTCAATTACCTGACTGATATATGAATTTTGAGGGTCGTGATGGTTCTTCGTATTTCCGCTAAAGCCATACACATTATAGAATACATGATTGATGAGCTTTATTTTTTCTATTGAACTCATCTCATATTGAAGATCTAGCCAGATTTCTCTTTTAATCTCTTCTATTTGAATAATCAACTTCTGTTCATCAAGATCTGGGTATTGGTAACGATTAATAACTAAGGCTCCTTTTAATAAATCAAAAGCTCCACTATGATACCATAAATTAAGGTCTTCTTTTACACTGTTAAATTGAATTTTGTGCACAATGTTTTCTATGCGTTCCTGCAATAAAGAATCAAGCGAATGCTCCCACTCGTTTTCGAGGAAATCTACAACCTGTGTTCCATATTCAAGTAAGCGTTTCTCCACATGCTCATAAACTTCCAGATCTGGATCATCGAGGAGTTTTACTAATGCATTTATTTCTTTATTATTTTCCATTAAACATGCAACTTTGAATGCCTATTTTTGTGGCTATGATTTTTAATTTTATCGTCGACTTTTTGAAGCACCGTTTGACTGCTAAAAGCAGACACGGGACGCATTCCCCATTTGTATATAAACTTACCGATGAGGTAATTTACGATTTTAAGTCCAAAATAGATTACAAAAGTATCGAGGAACAGCGAAAAAAACTTTTAAATGACGATTCAATTGTTACTGTTACAGACCTTGGAGCAGGTTCTCACCTTAATAAGAACAGGACTAAGCAGGTAAAGGAGATTGCTAAGAATGCATTAAAAACTCCCCGCCTTGCACAGTTGATTTACCGCCTGGCTAAAGATGTTAATCCGGATAATATTATTGAACTTGGAACTTGTTTAGGTATAACTACGTCTTATTTAAGTAAGGCTTGTCCCGATGCACAGGTCTTAACTATTGAGGGCTGTCCGGAAACAGCTAAAGTAGCTGATGGGAATTTTAAGGAATTAGAGCTGAAGAACATTGAGCTTCAGGTTGGCAATTTTGATACGCTATTGCCAAAAGTCATAGCGGGAAAAGATCAGCTGGACTTTGTTTACATTGATGGAAATCATAGAAAAGAGGCTACTTTGAATTACTTTAAATGGTGCTTGCCGAAGGTGCATGAAGGATCATTACTCATATTTGATGATATATACTGGAGCAAGGGAATGAAAGAAGCCTGGGAAGAGATTAAGCGCCATCCTGATGTTATGGTTACTGTTGATTTGTTCTGGATAGGGTTGGTTTACTTTAGAAAAGGACAAGTTAAAGAACATTTTAAGATCAAGTTTTAACACTGTTTTTTAAAATGCCTCTGCCAGACTGATGTAAAATCCTGTCTGGCGTTTTTCATTTGCCCGTTTTTCACCAATCCCATAATCTAAACGGACGCTGAGCCCTTTTTCAGGATCAAAGAAATACCTTCCTCCAGCACCATAAGAAGGTTTAAAATTTTTAATAGCGAATCCTCCGTTTTCGAATACTTGTCCACCACCACCGAATACAGCTGCACCAAAACGATTATTATACCGGTACCTTAGTTCGGCTTGTGCAGCCAGGAGATTCCTGTCCCGATAACGGCCAGTATAGTAGCCTCTCATCATTTCATCATTACCCATTTGTGGCAATAGATAGAATGGAGGAGTCTTACCTTGTATAGAATGGAAAAGTCCGTTTACACCTAGTACTAATTTTGGAGAGAGTGACCAAAAGTTTCGGACATTGGCTTTGATTAATGCGCCTGTGAAGTTTTCTCCTCCCCAAAAGTCAGGTGCATATTGTAGGGATAATTTTGCCATTAAGCCTTTAGTGGTGTAATTATTCGAATTTCTTGTGTCGTAGGTCTGGGAAATGCCTGCGTAAAAAACTGAGCCACCTGTTTTATGCAGGATAGATTGGTCGTTTGTGAATATTCCACCTATTTCCTGATCATTAAAATGGTAATTTTCAAAGCCTATAGAAAGACCGGTGTACATATTTGGCGATACTTTCTTTTCTGCTTCGATTACGACTTTAACTGAGCTTTGTACCAATCTGTCTTTATTGGCGTCCTGTGTTTCATTTCCTATACCATAAAAATCAAATGGCATTCTTTTAAAGCGGACTTCGGAAATGTAGTGATATTTATTCTGTTTACTCCATATATCACTTTTTAAGGAAACGTTATATTGTCCTTTCGTAGAGACAGAAACAAGACCCGAAAAATTGGAGCTTCTGTTACTGAGGTCTTTTCTGTCCAGGTAGGTTGAATAAAGGAGGCCTGCGCCAAATTCAAAGCCTATTTCCTGAGAATACCTTAGTATTGGAACAGGCATAAAGCTAGCTCTACGCGATGAATCTGTTTTATTAGATAAATATCTTTCAATAAGTTTCTTTTGCCCTAATGCGTTTGTTGCAATTAAAACGAATATAGTGCAAATCGAAATGTTCTTCATCGGCCTGAGGTAATGTAAAGTTTTAGTAATGCGATCAGTTCAGCAACTTTGAGGCCATATCTTAAATGTTTTGAAAAATTGACTAAAAAAAGCCTCGACTGTTTGTTTACCAAAGTCGATATAAATGGGTTGAAAACAGGGGTTTTGCTGTAGTTTTATGTAAGTAAATATAGTATTTGCAAAAGATTATTACTGAGTTAGTGTAACAGTATGGATTGTATAGCCAATTGATCGGTGTAAAAGGGCCGAAATTGAGTAAAATATGCTATGTTTGCACCATTAAAAAAATAGATAAATAGATCAAGATGAGTACAAGAGGACCTATATCTCAGTTTATGGAGCGTAATTACCTCCATTTTAATGCTGCGGCCATGATGGATGCTGCTAAAGGGTATGAAACACATTTAGATGAAGGAGGTAAAATGATGATTACGCTCGCCGGTGCAATGAGTACCGCTGAGCTGGGGATTTCATTGGCGGAAATGATTCGTCAGGATAAAGTATCCATCATTTCATGTACAGGAGCTAACCTGGAAGAAGATATCATGAACCTTGTTGCGCACTCACATTATAAACGTGTTCCTAATTACCGCGACTTAAGTCCGCAGGATGAATGGGACTTGTTAGAAAACCACTATAACAGGGTAACTGATACATGTATCCCTGAAGAAGAGGCTTTCAGAAGATTACAAAAGCACATTAATAAAATCTGGAAAGATGCAGAAGAAGCTGGTGAGCGTTATTTCCCTCATGAGTTCATGTATAAGATGCTATTAAGTGGTGATCTTGAACAATACTATGAGATTGATCCTAAAAATTCATGGATGCTTGCTGCAGCGGAGAAAAATCTTCCGATTGTAGTTCCTGGATGGGAAGATTCGACTATGGGTAATATTTTCGCTTCTTATGTAATGAAAGGGGAAGTAACTGCAACTACTGTAAAGGGTGGTATTGAGTATATGGGATATTTATCAGATTGGTATATTAAAAACAGTTCTGGTAAAGGTGTAGGTTTTTTCCAGATAGGTGGTGGTATTGCCGGAGATTTTCCGATTTGTGTAGTACCTATGCTTTATCAGGATATGGAAATGCCTAACATTCCTTTCTGGAGTTATTTCTGCCAGATATCTGACTCTACTACTTCTTATGGGTCATATTCAGGAGCAGTACCAAATGAGAAAATCACATGGGGTAAACTAGATATTAATACTCCAAAGTTTATAGTGGAGTCTGATGCGACGATAGTGGCACCTCTGATATTTGCATGGATATTAAAAATGTAATTTGAATTTGCAAATCCTGTAATGGGATATTGCATGCAAAGGGTCACCAGTTTTAGAAAAAATTGGTGATTTTCTTTGTTTAAAGCAATAAAACGACATTATTTAGATTGGTTATAAATTGTATTTACTGTCATTTATTTGTCATTGGTACGTTAATAAATTTTACTTTTGTGGACGTTTTGGTGAAGACCCTAAGTTTAAACATCATAAACGGTTATAAAGTTTTTTAAAAAATAGCATAAAATACTCATTATGAGGGATATCTCATTGATCATTAGAAGAGTTTGGAAGTCGGCATTCATGTTTACGGCTCTATCTGTTTTAATCGTTTCTGCAACGAAAGCACAAGATGTAGTAGAGGGAAGAAAATTATTTAAAGATAAATGTGCTTCTTGTCACCAACTGGATCGTAATAGTACTGGTCCGGCATTAACTCCAAAGTTGAAAGAATTGGATGAAGCATTTGCAATCCAATGGATCAGAAACTGGAAAGTTTTAGTTGATGCTGGTAATCCTGTAGCAATTGAAGCAGCAAAGTTCTCTCCGGCGGAGATGACTGCGTTTCCAACTTTAACTGACGATCAGATTAAAAACATCATCGCTTATGCACAAGCTGGTGAGCCTAAGCCGGCAGTTGACCCAAATGCTCCAGTAGCTGGATCAGGTTCTACTGGTTTTTCTAGCTGGTCTATCGCAGGTATTGCATTGATTATAGTAATCTCTATAGCAGTACTGATTGTTTTAGGTCGCGCTGTGAAAATGCTGGAGCGTTTGATCTTAAAGAAACAGGGTGTTGAAATTGTGGAGGAAGAAAATCTTTCTTTCGCAGCTGGCACACGTAAATTATTTAAAAACAAGAAGTTTGTATTCTTCTTTATCCTGTGCTTAATTATAAGCTTAGGTTCATTCGGATGGATGGGAATGTGGAATACTGGTGTACATACAGGATATCAGCCGGTACAACCAATTAAATTCTCTCACGAATTGCACGCTGGTGTTAATCAGATTGATTGTCAATATTGTCACGCCGGTGCATTTAAATCTAAAAATGCTACTATACCTTCAGTTAACGTTTGTATGAACTGTCACAAGTCAGTACAGGCGACTGAAAAATATAACGGTGAGATCTCTCCTGAAATTCAGAAGATCTATACTGCTATAGGTTACGATCCAAATACGCTTACTTACGATAAATCGAAAGAAAAGCCTGTTGAGTGGGTACGTGTACACAACTTGCCTGACTTTGCTTACTTTAATCACTCACAACACGTTGTGGTTGGTGAAGAAGCGATCAGAAAAGAGAGAGGTTTAAAACCTAATGAGCCTGTGTGTTTCGCATGTCATGGTCCGGTTGATACGATGGAAGAAATTTATCAGTATTCTCCGTTAACGATGAAATGGTGTGTTAACTGCCATAAAGATGCTGAGATTTCAGGTAAAGACAACGCTTTCTATGCTAAAGTGATTGAAGCCCATGAGAAAATCAAAAAAGGCGAGAAAATTACTCCTGCATTGCTAGGTGGTTTAGAGTGTGGCAAGTGTCACTATTAATAGAGTTTAATAACAAAGAACGTTCGATAACAGTAATATAGCTAAATGGAAAGCAATAAAAAATACTGGAAAGGCTTAGAAGAGTATAACAACACTCCGGATTTTGTTCAAAACAACAAAAACGAATTTGCTGAGCCCCTTCCAATAGAAGATGTTTTAAATGAAGCAGGGTTAAGTACCGTGACTCCTCGCCGCGACTTTTTAAAGGCATTGGGCTTTGGATTAGGTGCGGTGACACTAGCGGCATGTCAGACTGCCCCGGTTCATAAGGCAATTCCTTATGTAATTAAACCTGAAGAGGTTGTGCCGGGTATTCCTAACTATTATGTGTCAAGCTTTAAAGGTCAACCGGTTTTAGTTAAAACCAGAGAAGGAAGACCAATCAAGATTGATGCAAATACAAATGCAGGTGTATTTAACCGTGGTACTGATGCTCAGGCACAGGCTTCAGTTTTAGACTTGTATGATGTATCTAAACTTAGATCTCCATTGGTAAAGGGTGCTGATGCAACCTGGACTAAGGTAGATGAGTTTGTTAAAGGTGAGTTGAACAAAGCTCAGGCTTCTGGAAAGAAAATCCGTATTGTTTCATCATCAGTGAACAGTCCGTCAACTAAAGCAGTTATTGCTGATTTCGCTGTAGCTTATCCTAATACTAAACACGTTCAGTATGACGCGGTTTCTTATACAGGAATTATTAAAGCAAATGAGAATAGCTTTGGTAAAGCAGTGGTTCCTAAATACAAATTTGATCAGGCAGACCTGATTGTAAGTTTTGGAGCTGACTTTTTAGGTACCTGGATTAGCGGTGAAGAATTTACTGCTCAGTATGTATCTAACAGAGATCAAAAATCGTTGAAAAAAGGCAAAATGTCTCGTCACTTCCAATTTGAGGCGGGCATGAGCTTAACAGGTACAAATGCAGATACACGTGTTCCGATTAAGTTATCGGAAGAAGGTCCTGCTTTAATTGCCTTATATAATGCCATCACAGGTTCTAATTTAGAAGGTGCTGCATTGCCTAACAACACAACTGCTGATAAGGCATTGAAGTTGGTAGGTAAAGAACTTTTACAAAATAAAGGTAAAGCACTTGTAGTTTCAGGATCAAATGATGTTTCTACACAGATCCTTGTAAATGCCATCAACTCCGCTATCGGTAGTTATGGTACTACAATTGATTTAGATAATCCTTGTAAGCTTTATGCAGGAAATGATGCAGAATTTGCTGAATTCATTAATGAGATGAACAGAGGTGAAGTTGCTGCTGTTTTATTCCTGGATAGCAATCCTGCATACGATGTAGCAAACGTGAAAGCGTTTACTGATGCTTTAGCAAAAGTTGCATTGAAAGTGTCTTTCTCTGACCGTAAGGATGAGACGGCTACTTTATGTGATGTAGTTGCAATGAACCATAACTATCTGGAATCATGGGGTGATGCAAGTTCATACGAAGGTGTTTACTCTATTGTTCAACCAACAATCAACCCTGTGTTTAACTCACGTCAGGCAGAGGAAAGTTTATTGATCTGGTCTGATAATGTAGTTAAAGAATACTATCAGTATGTGCGTAACAACTGGGAGAAAAGCATTTTACCCACTGTAGGATCTACCTGGAAAGATGTTTTACAAAAAGGTGTATTTGCTAGTGCTGAAAAAGCTGCTGGTACTTATACTTTTAGTCTTTCATTGGCTGCAGTTGTTCCTGCAATCATTGCTAATAGTAAGTCTCTGGCTAAAGACATTGAGTTACAAGTTTACTCAAGTGTACCGATGCGTGATGGTAAACATGCTAACAACGCATTCTTACAAGAACTTCCTGATCCTGTTTCTAAAGTAACCTGGGATAACTATGTTGCTATAGCTCCTAAGTATGCTGAGAAATTAGGATTTAAAGAATTTGATATTGTTTCAGTAAAAGCTGATAACGGTTACAGCATTGACTTACCTGTATTAATTCAGCCTGGTCAGGCACCTGGTACTGTTTCGATAGCATTAGGTTATGGTCGTACCAATGCAGGTAAAGCAGGAGACAATGTTGGTAAAAATGCTTATCCATTTGTAAGCTTTAGCAATGGTACTCTAAAGTATGCTACTACAGTTAAATTAGCAGCAACAGGCGGAAGAGAAGAGCTTGCTCAAACACAAACACACTACTCTTTTGAAGGAAGAAATGTAATCCGTGAGGCTACATTTGCTGAATACAAAAAGAATCCAGCTGCTGGTTCAGGTAATGACCACGCTAAGCATAAAACTTACGATTTATGGGATAAATATGAGACACCAGGTAACAACTGGGTAATGGCAATCGATTTGAATGCTTGTACTGGTTGTGGTTCTTGTATTGTTGCTTGTAACGTTGAGAATAACATTCCTGTTGTAGGTAAGGATGAAGTACGTAAGCGCAGAGAAATGCACTGGTTACGTATTGACCGTTATTACAGTTTCAATCAGGATGCTTCTGCTGCCACTGAACATGCAGGTCATGGACATGGTAATGGCATTAGCTCTGTAACTAAAGAGAAAGAGATTGCTCACCTTAAAGAAGAGCAAATGAACAATGTATCGGTTGTACACCAGCCAATGCTTTGTCAGCACTGTGATCATGCTCCTTGTGAGACTGTTTGTCCGGTATTGGCAACTGTTCACTCGTCTGATGGTTTAAACCACATGGCTTATAACCGTTGCGTAGGTACACGTTATTGTGCAAACAACTGTCCATATAAAGTACGTCGTTTCAACTGGTTTAACTACTGGAATGATTCACGTTTTGATAACTATTTGAACAATGAATTTACTCAGTTGGTACTTAACCCTGATGTAACAACACGTTCAAGAGGTGTTATGGAGAAATGTTCGATGTGTATCCAACGTATCCAGGGAGGTAAATTGCAGGCGAAAATTGAAAAACGTCCGTTGAAAGATGGCGATATCAAAATGGCTTGTCAACAAGCTTGTTCTGCGAATGCAATCATCTTTGGTGATTCCAATGATCCAGAATCGGAAGTTTCAAAAGCATTACGTAGTGAGCGTACTTACTATGTACTTGAAGAGATCAACGTACAACCGGGTATTGGTTATATGACGAAAATTAGAAATACAGATACAACAGTACAAGCGTAAGCGGATAGCTGATATTAAAAGAAATATAAATTATGTCAGGACATAACGAATCAATATTAAGAGAACCACTAATCACCGGTAATGATATCACGTATGCTAAGATTACGGATGATATTTTAATGCCGGTTGAAAATAAGCCGAATAAGGCTTGGTGGATAGGATTTATCGTAGCATTGTGTGGAGCTTTACTTTGGGTGGTAGCTGTTAGTTACACCTTCTGGTTTGGTATCGGTGCTTGGGGATTAAATAAAACAGTAGGATGGGCTTGGGACATCACCGGTTTCGTATGGTGGGTTGGTATTGGTCACGCAGGAACATTGATTTCTGCAGTACTATTACTCTTCCGTCAGAACTGGCGTAACTCCATCAACCGTTCTGCAGAGGCGATGACGATTTTCGCTGTTATTTGTGCGGCGACGTACGTAGTATCTCACATGGGTAGACCTTGGTTAGCTTACTGGGTACTTCCATTACCAAATCAGTTCGGATCATTATGGGTTAACTTTAACTCACCATTAGTATGGGATATGTTTGCGATCTCTACTTACTTCTCGGTATCACTTTTATTCTGGTATACAGGTCTGTTACCTGATATCGCGACTATCCGTGACCGTGCAACAGGTACAAAACGCAGAATTTATTCTATCTTATCATTCGGATGGACAGGAAATGTGAAAACATGGCAGCGTTTTGAGGCTGTATGTTTAATCTTAGCTGGTATTTCTACACCACTAGTACTTTCTGTACACACAATTGTATCCATGGACTTTGCTACCTCGGTTATTCCGGGATGGCACACAACAATCTTCCCTCCTTATTTCGTGGCTGGGGCGATCTTCTCAGGATTTGCGATGGTGTTAACCTTATTATTGGTTGCGCGTAAAGTATTAGGTCTTGAGAACTACATCACTATGTTCCACATTGAGTCGATGAATAAGATCATCATCTTAACAGGATCGATCGTGGGTGTGGCTTATTTAACTGAGTTTTTCATTGCATGGTATTCAGGTTCTGAATATGAGCAATATGCATTTATCAACCGTTCAACTGGTCCTTACTGGTGGGCATACTGGATGATGATGACTTGTAACGTAATCTCACCGCAGTTGTTGTGGTTCAAAAAGATTCGTACCAGCATCGCTGCTACCTGGATTTTATCTATTGTAGTAAACATCGGTATGTGGTTTGAGCGTTTTGTAATTATTGTAACTTCATTACACCGCGATTATGTTCCTTCAAGTTGGGCAATGTTCTATCCATCATGGGTTGACGTGAGTGTGTTTGTTGGTTCAATTGGTTTGTTCTTTACTTTGTTCTTATTGTTCTTAAGGGTATTGCCTTCAATTGCAATTGCAGAGGTTAAATTGTTGCTGAAGAGCGCAAGTGAGCAAGAGAAAATGAGACAGATAAAAGAAGGTCATCTTGATCCGACCCACGTATCAGAATATGTAGAGTCGTTAGAGAAATTTGATAGTGTTAAACAAGAAGATTACGCAAAAATATAACAATGAATAATATCAAATATATTTTAGGCAGTTTTGGTGATCCTGATGAAATGATGCATGGCATCGATAAATTGCAGGAAAACAACATTAAAATACATGATGTTTATACGCCAATGCCTATTCACGGCATAGAAGCCAAACTAGGAGTTAAGCGTTCAAGATTGGATATTGCAGCTTTCTTTTTTGGAATAACTGGAACATGTACCATGCTTTCATTTGTATATTTCGCGACAGTTGTAGACTGGCCAATTAATATCGGTGGTAAGCCTCACTTTCCTTTAGCGGATTTTATTCCAATTACTTTTGAGCTAACTATTTTATTTTGTGCTTTTGGCCTGGTTGGTTCTTATTATGCATCGACTCACTTATTTCCGGGAAGAGCACCTAGAGTAATGGACTTAAGAGCAACTGACGATAGGTTTGTTATTGCAATTGATGCAAAAGAAAATACAGAGCACAGTAAGATTGATGAATTATTAAAGGAAGCTGGTGCTTTGGAAGTAAAGCATAATGAAAGGAAATATGTTAGCTATGAATAAGAGTAAAATAGTTGTAGCCTCATTTTGTATTCTTGCTGGAACTGTTATATTTTCAGCATGCAAGGATAAAAGAAGCACAGGTTTAGAATACGCAAGGAACATGTATGATCCGCTTGCTCCTAACCCGGACCAACCGCTTTCTACTACAAATGAAGATTTGAAGAGTTTTAAAGGACAAACTGCTCAGACACCTCCAGCACATACTGTACCGGTAGGGTTTGATAAGTATGATCTTCCAAATACTAAAGAAGGTTATGAGGCATCAAGTGCGTTAGTTAACCCACTTGCATTAACAGAAGCGAACCTGGAGTCAGGAAAACATTATTTCACTGTATTTTGTGCTCCATGTCATGGAGAAAAAGGTGATGGTCAAGGTCACCTGGTAAAAATCGAAAAGGTTAGTGGAATTCCTTCATATCATGGCGATGCAGCTTCTTCTCGTGGTGGTCTGATGAAAGACTTAACAGGGGGAAAAATTTATCATACAATTATGTATGGTCTAAATAATATGGGATCACATGCCTCTCAACTATCTCCAGAAGAAAGATGGAAAGTAGTGATGTATGTTCAACAATTACAACAAATACAATAGAAAAGAATAATAGATGGGAACTCACAATTATAATTTAACTGAGCAGTTTGAGTTTACAGGCAAAGCTAAAACTTTAAGTATAATCGCTATTGTAATCGGTTTAGCGGCTATAGGTTATGGTTTTTCAGCTAAGGCGCTTCATGAGCGTACTTTTGCTAATCTTTTGCTGATGGCTTATTACTTTGCTTGTGTTTGTATGTCAGGAGCATTCTTCCTGGCTGTTCAATTCGTTGCACAGGCTGGTTGGTCTGCGTCAATTTTAAGGGTACCTGAGGCTATGGCTAAAGTGTTACCTATAGCGGTAATCATTTTGCTTATAGTAATGGGAGCAGGTTTGTATACTCACAATTTGTATCACCACTGGCATGCTGATGGATTAACTGATCCAAACAGCCCTAACTATGATAAATTAATCGATGGTAAATCTGCCTTCTTGAACGTACCGTTCTTTATGGGCCGCCAGATTGTATTTTTAGCAATCTATAGCTTCTTTGCTATGTATTTAGCTAAGTTGTCTAATAATGAAGATTTAGAAGGTGGTTTAAACTCTTATAGAAAGAGCTTTAAATACTCTTGTATCTTCCTTGTAATTTACGGATTTACTACTCCAATCTTTGCATTCGATACAGTGATGTCATTAGAAGCACACTGGTTCTCAACTATGTTTGGTTGGTATAACTTCGCAGCAATGTGGGTATGTAGTTTGGCAATTATTGCCATCATGTTGATCCTGTTAAGAAAAGCAGGTTACATGAGCTGGGTAAATAATAGTCACTTACACAACTTGGGTCAGTTTATCTTCGGATTTTCTATATTCTGGACTTATGTATGGTTCGCACAGTTCCTTTTGATTTACTATGCAAATATGCCGGAAGAGACAGTTTACTTCTACAAAAGATTTGAACACTATGAGTTCTGGTTTTACCTGAACCTTGTATTGAACTTTTTAGCTCCGGTATTACTGTTAATGGACAGGGATAACAAGAGACAGGAGAACATATTATTGACGGTATCCATCGTTGTTTTATGTGGACACTGGGTTGATTATTACCAGATGATTATGCCAGGTACAGTTGAAGAACACCATGCTTTTGGTTTCATCGAGATTGGTACTGCAGTAGGTTTTGTAGGATTGTTTACTTTTACAGTATTAACTGCTCTAAGTAAAAAACCTTTGATTCCTAAGAATCATCCATTTTTACAAGAAAGTTTAAATCACCATTTGTAGTCCGGTGATTTTTATAGAGAATAAAAAATAATAATATAATAGAAGTACAGCGTTACTACTTTTAAGGAAATGAGTTTAAGAAAATTTATAAGTAACAAATCAATAGCGGCACTAGCAGTAATCTTATCTGCATTTGCAAGCACCAGCGTATTTGCACAAGCTGCAGCCGCTGAGGCCGCTACAAAGCCCGTAGATATGGGGCCGGTTTATAAAACGGCAATATTTTATACCCTGGCATTTTTACTGCTATGCTTGTTCATAGCAATAATTGGAAAAGCATTAAAGGTATATGAATTGACCCGTGAGGCTCAGGACAAACCTAAAGGTATTAACTGGAATACGGTTAACGCTGTGCTTTTTGCATTGTTCCTTATCGTAGGTTTATATGGGGTATATTGGGAATATACAGTTCATGGTAAAATGATCTTACCTGAGGCAGCATCAGAGCATGGTAAGAAAATTGATCAGATGTTCAACGTGACGTTGATCATGACTACTATCGTGTTTATTTTAACGCATATTATTTTATTTGTTTTTACTTATATATATAGATATAATAAGAAAAGAAAAGCATACTACTATCCTCATAACAATACTATTGAGCGTATCTGGACAATTGTACCAGCATTGGCTTTAACAGTATTGGTATTAATGGGATTCCTTACCTGGAGATCAATTTTCTTTAAAATCGAGGATCCTAATAATAAGCCTATCAATATTGAAGTGATTTCTTCACAGTTTGCATGGTCTATTCGTTATGCTGGAGCAGATGGCGTTGTAGGTAATAAAAACTTTAAATTAATTACTGCTACAAATGGAATTGGTATCGATTTCAAAGATAAAAACGCTTTTGATGACCAATCGGCAGATGAAATGGTAATTCCAATTGGTAAACCAGTGCGTTTAATATTAGGTAGTAAAGATGTAATTCATAGTTTTTACATGCCGCACTTTAGAGTACAATTGAATACTGTACCTGGTATGACTTCCTACTTTGAGTTTACTCCAACGATCACAACAGAGGAGATGAAAGCTAAAACCAATGATCCAACATTTAAATATTTATTTTTATGTAACAAGATCTGTGGAGACGGTCACTATAAAATGCAAAAAGAAGTTAAAGTTGTTTCTATGGAAGAGTATGAGGCTTGGTTAAAAGAGCAGCCAACTTATTTAACTGATGATTTGAGAAAAGAATTTAACATACCTGTTAGTTCTGCAGCTGTTACTGTACCTGCAGATTCTGCAGCAAAGGATACTTCAGCGGTTAAAACAAAACAATTAGCTTTAAATAATTAATAATACTGGAATAGCACATTATGTCAACTATATCATTACACGATACACATAACCACGATAACCATGATGATCATGGGCATCACAAAGAGACCTTCTTAACGAAGTATGTCTTTAGTCAGGATCACAAGATGATCGCCAAGCAATTCCTGATAACAGGTATTATTATGGCTGTTATTGCAATGGGCTTGTCAATCTTGTTTCGTTTACAACTTGCATGGCCAGATAAGGAATTCCCTATTTTGGAGACTTTCTTAGGAAAGTGGGCTGAAGGCGGACGTATAAAGCCAGACTTTTATCTTGCACTTGTAACTATACATGGTACCATTATGGTATTCTTTGTATTAACAGCTGGATTGAGTGGTACATTTAGTAATTTATTAATTCCACTTCAGATTGGTGCAAGGGATATGGCTTCGCCATTCCTGAACATGCTTTCTTACTGGTTTTTCTTTGCTGCTTGTGTAATCATGATGGGTTCATTCTTTATACAGACAGGACCTGCAAGTGCTGGCTGGACGGTTTATCCTCCTTTATCAGCTTTACCAACAGCGATTTCCGGATCTGGTTTAGGTATGACTTTGTGGTTAATCAGTATGATCCTTTTTGTTGCTTCCTCGTTAATGGGCGGTATCAACTATGTGAGTACAATATTAAACATGCGTACTAAAGGTATGGATCTTTGGAAAATGCCATTGACAATCTGGGCATTCTTCTTAACTGCAGTTTTAGGTATTTTGTCTTTCCCTGTATTGGTAGCTGGTGTTGTATTGTTAATCTTCGATAGAAGTTTCGGTACAAGTTTCTATCTTTCAGATATCGTGATGGGTACGCAGATTCTTCCTAACGAAGGTGGGTCTCCAATTTTATGGCAACACTTATTCTGGTTCCTTGGACACCCTGAGGTGTACATTGTAATTATGCCAGCGATGGGATTGTCTTCAGAGATCATGTCTGTGAACTCTAGAAAACCTATTTTCGGTTACCATGCGATGATTTATTCATTGATTGGTATTACTGTTCTTTCATTTATCGTTTGGGGTCACCATATGTTTGTAACGGGTATGAACCCATTACTGGGTGGTGTGTTTATGATTACCACGTTGATTATTGCTGTTCCTTCAGCGGTTAAAACCTTTAACTGGTTGGCTACTTTATGGAGAGGAAATATCCGATTTACACCAGCTATGTTGTTTGCTATCGGAATGGTTTCTTTCTTTATCTCAGGTGGTTTAACTGGTATCTGGTTAGGTAACGCATCATTGGATATTACCTTGCATGATACATACTTCGTAATTGCTCACTTCCACCTTGTAATGGGATCGGCAGCTATTTTTGGTATGCTTGCGGGTGTTTATCATTATTTCCCTAAAATGTTTGGAAGATTGATGAGTAATAAATTAGGTTATCTACACTTCTGGATTACCTTTATTTGTGCTTATTTGGTATTCTTCCCATTACACTTTTTAGGTCTTGATGGTGTGCCACGTCGTTACTACGCATTTACTGAGTTTGAGTTTATGCAGAAATGGGTTACTGTAAATATCTTGGTTACATGGGCTGCGATTATCGCAGGATTAGCTCAAGTTGCTTTCTTATTCAACTTCTTCTATTCTATCTTTAAAGGTAAGGTTTCATCGCAAAATCCTTGGGAGGCTAATACTTTAGAGTGGACTACACCAGTAGAACGTATACATGGTAACTGGCCAGGAGAAATTCCTACGGTATACCGTTGGCCATACGATTATAGCAAGCCAGGAGCAGAGCAGGATTTCATCCCTCAGACAGTTCCTTTCTCGCAAACAATGAGTTCTAACATGCCTCATGATTTTGAAGGTAATGTTGAGTCTGAACGTATACAAAAGGAATGGGAATCTAAAAACCCTCCTGCTGATGCGTCAAAATTAGACTAATATATAGTATCTAATACAATGAGGTATCTGCAGTAAGTGAATACTTACCACAGATACCTCATTTTTTTTAATCTATCACATACCATGGTTCTTAAATCTGAAAATAGATTTATCAAGCTAAACCTTATTACAATAGTTGTAACCTTACTTGTCATATTAGCAGGTGGAGTTGTACGTAGTACGGGTTCAGGTATGGGCTGTCCAGATTGGCCTAAGTGTTTTGGGCAATACATACCACCGACACATGCTTCTCAGCTTCCTGCTGATTATAAAGAAAAATATGTTGCGGAACGTGTTGCAAAAAATGAACGCTTTGCTAAAACCCTGGAAAAAATGGGTAAAGGACATTTGGCAGATAGCATCAGACATGATGAATCTATACTTCAACCTGAAACATTTAATGTAGCAAAAACCTGGACTGAATATATAAACAGGTTAATGGGAGCAATTACGGGGTTTTTCTTACTAGCTTTAGCCGTTTCTGCATTTAGATATAAGAAAAGAGCGATAAGAATTCCTGTTCTTAGTATTTTAAACGTTATTACAGTTGGCTTTCAAGCGTGGTTAGGCTCTATAGTTGTTTCGACAAATTTAATGCCTTGGATCGTTACGGTACACATGCTTTTGGCATTGGTCATATTAGGTATTTTGGTATATACCTATAATTATGCAAAACAACTTGATCAACAACCTACTGTTGTAATGGGACAGTTGGTATGGCTTAAGGTATTAATCTTTGGATCGATTGTTTTGAGTACTATACAAATCGTAATAGGTACTGAAGTTCGTGAAGCTATTGATTCGATTTCAAAACAGATGATGTATAGCGGACGGAATACATGGGTTTCGAAAGTAGGAGATATGTTTTCTTATCATCGCGATCTGGCACTTTTGGTACTGGTTATAAATATCATAATTTATAAAATTGTGAAAGATAGATTTAACGGAAAGACTGTAGCATTAAGCATTGGTAATAGTATTGGAATAGTTTTAATTATTCAGATTGCAACAGGCTTAATATTGTCTAACTTTGCGCTTCCACCTTATGCACAGGCTATGCATATTTTGTTTTCAACTGTTTTATTTAGTCTACAATACTATCTGTATTTGTTGGTTTACAGATCAAGTACTTACAACCAACAGAATTAATTTATAAAAAAATTGAAAAGGTTTTTCTCAGATTTCTCTAAGCTCATAAAATTCAGGTTAACGTTCCTGGTAGTGTTCTCTGCGTCAGTTACTTTTTTGATTGGCTCACAGGTGCCTATAGAAGGGGTTATTCCTGGAATTAATTGGACTAACTGGATAATTCTGATTATAGGTGGTTTTTTAGTAACGTCTGCTGCAAATTGCTTTAATGAAGTGATTGAAGTGGATCTCGATAAATTGATGACGAGGACTAAAGATCGTCCCATGCCAGCTGGGCATATGACCACTGGTCAGGGTTTAGTTTCTGGACTGGTTATGGGGTTGTTAGGTACCTATTTATTAGGAAGATTAAATATTGAAACAGGTTTATTATCGGTATTCTCTATTTTTCTTTATGCCTTTGCTTATACGCCAATGAAGCGTAAGTCTCCAATTGCTGTATTTGTAGGTGCAATTCCTGGGGCTTTGCCTCCATTGATTGGATATGTGGCTGCTCATGGTAAAATTGATCAGATAGCCGTTATTTTGTTTTTGATTCAATTTGTTTGGCAGTTTCCTCATTTTTGGTCTATTGCCTGGGTATTGGATGATGATTATAAAAAGGCTGGATTTAGACTTCTGCCTACTACTAAACGTGATAAGGTAAGTGCTTTCATCACATTTTTAAGTACTTTAATATTGATTCCTGTTAGTTTACTACCGACTTTCTATGGCTTCGGTGGTTATTACATCGCAGGGGTTTCATTGTTGGCAGGATTAATTTTTGCCTGGCTAGGATTTAAGTTGTTGGTGAAGATGGATTTGGACAGTGCCAGAAAGGTGATGTTTTGCTCATTTTTTTACCTGCCATTGGTCCAGTTAGTTTTGTTATTTGATTTTATAGCTAAATAATTTTTTAAATGGTACACACATTAAAAGAAGAGGGTTTAAAGATGGATGTGGCTTTTAATGCTAAGCCCCGAAAGTTTGTGGTTTGGTTATTTGTAGTTTCATCAACAATTATGTTTGGTGGCTTTACAAGTTATTATATCGTGTTTGCCGCATCCAAGGGCAAAGGGCATGGTATTGTATTGCCTGATGTATTTATATACAGTACTGCAATTTTATTGCTGAGTAGCTTATGTTTATTCATGGCGAAAAAGGCATTGAAGAACGCAAACATTGGCCAGCAGAAAATGCTGCTTTGGGGTACATTGTTGCTAGGTACCACTTTCTGTTATCTGCAGGTTGATGCCTGGGGAACATTATTTAATACTGGTGCTGCATTTGTGAACAACAATGCTGCTATTTCTATGATTTATGTAGTTTCAGGAATGCACCTTTTACATATCTTCCTTGGTTTAGGCTTTATATTAAGTAGCTTATTTGGGGCTTATAAAGGGATTTCGTTAGAGAGGAACACATTCCGGATGGATATTGCCTCTATATTTTGGCATTTTATAGATATATTGTGGATATATCTTTATGTTTTTTTACTTTTGAACAGTTAGAATTTTTAACAAACTATTACTATTTACAAAAATGAGTTCATTATCACAATTAGATCAGGTAAAAACCACTCCCTGGAGTGGTGGCCGCTCGCCGTGGTCGGTAGAGTACGGCAAAATAATGATGTGGTTTTTTCTGGTTTCTGATGCATTCACATTCTCTTCATTGTTGGTTTATTATGGTGCGCAGCGCTTTAGTAAATTTACCTGGCCAGATCCGGATCTGGTTTTTCAATCGGTTCCAGGTTTAGCTGAAGGCGGCTACCCACTCGTATTTGTGGGAATTATGACGTTCATCCTGATCATGAGCTCGGTAACTATGGTACTGGCTGTCGAGGCTGGTCATAGAAGATCTAAGAAAGAAGTAACCTGGTGGATGGTAGCTACTATTATCGGTGGTTTTATGTTTCTTGGTTGTCAGGCAGCAGAATGGACGCACTTGTTCCATGAAGGATTTAGCTGGGGTAAAATACCTCCAATGGAGACTTTAAAACATTTATTTACTGGTGAGGTATCAGAGGTATCTGCATTGCAATTTTCTAACTTGTTCTTCACAATTACAGGATTCCACGGTTTCCACGTATTTACGGGCGTAGTTATTAATATCATCCTTCTGTGTATGGTTGTTAATGGAACTTTTGAAAAACGCGGTCATTACTTAATGGTAGAAAAGGTAGGCTTATACTGGCACTTTGTGGATTTAGTATGGGTATTCGTATTCACCTTCTTCTACTTGGTTTAATTATATAAGGATAATATTATGTCGGAATTACATACAGATCACGCTCATGGCGAACATGCACATGGCGATCACGGAGGATTAGGTAAAAAGAAAATATGGCAGGTGTTTTTTATTCTGCTAGCACTTACAGTAGTTGAGTTTATCATTGCTCTTTGGGCAATTCCAGCTGGACATATGAGTCAGCATATTGGAAACTATGTTTATATCATATTAACTCTATTTAAGGCTTATTACATCATTGCATACTTTATGCACTTAAAATATGAAAAGGTTGGACTCATACTATCTGTGTCAATAGTTTTCCTTTTCATTGTGTACTTTATTGTATTGATGCTAATTGAGGGAGACTTTTTGCATCTTCACATGCCGCTAGTTTAATGAAGGGTTCTTCAATAAAAAAAATATTAATCCTGGTAACCATTTTAGCGTTACCAGGATTTTTATATAATATACTTAAAGAAGAGGGCAAAAATAGGTATAAGCCACTTGCCATTTTTGGCCCTAAAAAAGTCGCTTCTACTGTCCATTCCGTTAGAGGAGAGCAAATACCTGATACTATTTATCATAAACCTGACAACTTCAAACTGGTAAATCAGAAAGGAGATACTGTTAGTCTGGAAAGCTATACTGGAAAAATTCAGGTTATTAATCTTTTTTACACCAAAGGTAACACAGAAGCCGTTCAGATTGCCAATAAGGCGATGAAGGATCTGGAGAATCATTATAAAAAGAACAATGTGGTTAATTTTATCGGGCTTACAATTGATCCGGAAAATGATAACCCGGAAGTATTAAAAACCTATGCAGATAATATAGGTGCTAAAGCTGGAAAATGGGATCTGTTAACAGGAGATAGTACAACTATTTACAACCTTGTTAATAAAGGTTTGCGCATTGATGCGCATAAAGAAAAGGCAGGTACTGAACAGAAGTTTGTGTACAGCAACATGTTTGTTTTACTCGACTACCAACACCGTATCCGCGGCTACTATGAAGCTACCAGTAATGAAGACTTGTCGAAATTAGATGACGAGATCAAGGTACTGATCATAGAAGAATTAAGAAACAATAATGATGGACGTTAGTCTGTATATGATATGATGGATAACAAAAGCTCAATTGAGCAGAAATACAATAAATGGATCATATTGCTCTCTATAATTATTCCTGTGGCAGTAGCCGTCTTATTTTTTGTTAAGATTCCTAACGCTACACCATTACCATTTTTACCGCCGATTTATGCTACTATAAATGGCTGCACAGCAATTTTGCTTGTTATAGCAGTTATAGCTGTAAAGAACGGAAAGCTAAAGCTACATGAGACCTTAATGAAATGTGCTATTGGCTGTTCAATCTTATTTCTATTGATGTATATTGCTTATCACATGACTACACCTTCAACTAAGTTTGGAGGAGAAGGTACGATCAGATACATCTACTTTTTTATCCTATTAACACATATCCTCTTGTCTATTGCTATTATACCAATGGTATTGATAACTTATGTTCGTGCTCTTGCAGAGCGTTTTGACAGACATAAAAAGATAGCAAAAATAACCTTCCCATTGTGGCTGTATGTTGCTGTGACCGGTGTGATTGTGTACTTAATGATTTCTCCTTATTACCTGCACTAGTTCCTTTAGAGTTACAACTTTTTTAATTTAAGTAATTTTTTAAATTGAAGCTTAGGGTTCCTTTTTTTTATCTGTTTTGATTTAGTTAGTACCGGTATAAATTGTACTTTAGTATTTAACGACTCACTACTGCAGTATTTTGATATGGGAACACCTAATAGGTTAGCATCAATAATTACCGGAAAAGACTTACTGTTATTAATTGAGGGGGGAGATACAGATGTTTTTACTGAGTTCTATCTGGATAATTTTAAGAAACTAATATTAGTGTCTGAAAAGTATGTAAAAAGTATTCCTGTTGCTGAAGAAATTGTTCAGAATATTTTTTTAAAGATTTGGGAAGATAAAGAGCTCCTTTTAAACATAGATTCTATAAAAGGATATTTATACAGAAGTACAACAAATTCTTCAATCAACCATTTAAATAGAGAAAAGAGTCTCGAGAAACACCATTTAAAGATTGCTGATAGTCTTTCAACTGAAAAGATCGATGATCTTGATGAGGAAAATGAAATGATTGTTTTGCTTTATAAGGAGATTGAATTGTTGCCCGAAAAATGTCGTGAGGTGTTTAAATTAAGCAGACTTGAGAAAATGAAGTATAGAGAGATTGCTTTAAATCTTAATATTTCTGAAAAGACGGTCGAAAATCACATGGGGCATGCTTTGAAAGTCTTAAGATTCCGTGTTTTAAACCATGCGAATGGTGCTTCACAAATTAGTAAACCTCGTTATTTATCTATTTTAAGTACCTTCTTGTACTAATCCGTACAGTCCTAAAAAATAAATATCAAATAATTATTTTTTTCTAAAAAAGGACTAGGGGTTTTAGCTCCGTTATTTGTCATTGTATAAAAGGAGCATACATGGATCATCAATCAAGATTTCAAGATATTGTCCTGAGGCATTTAAATGACCCGGAAAACCAGGATTTACTGGAAGAGGTTGATCGTATGAGAAGCTTATCTGTTGACCGAGAGAAGGAGTATCAGGATATAAAAAGGCTTTGGGAACTTTCTGCTCGAACTACTTCTTTATATGCGTTGGATGAGCAGCGTTCTGTGAGAAACTTAAAAGCAAAAATGGGCTTAACTGCCATTGGGAAATCAAGAAAGTTGTATGGCTGGTTAAGTACAGCTGCTGCCGTTCTATTAGTAGCAGGAATATCAACCTGGTATTTGATTGAACAAGGCAAGACAGAGTTTCTGATTAAGGAGACAACAGCCGGGGTAATAGATTCAGTCGTACTTGCAGATGGCTCAAGAGTATATCTGGCCGAAAATACTACGGTTCGTTATCCACAAAAGTTTAAGGAAGACATCCGACCTGTTGTTTTAGTTCGTGGCCAGGCTTTCTTCAAGGTAACAAAAGATGCGAAGCACCCATTTCAGGTTAGCATAAACAACTCTGTGGTCAAAGTTCTTGGAACCTCATTTAATATTAATTATACCATTGATAAAATAAACCTTTCTGTAAAAACGGGGAGGGTAATGTTTACACCTAATACTAAAAGTGAGTCATCTATCCTTAGTGCCGGCGAGGCACTTACTTATGATTTGAACAAGAATCTACTAAGTAAAGAAAATGGTCTGAATTCAACTAGTTGGCTAACACATGAGCTTCAGTTTGTGGATATGCCCTTAGAAGAAGTTTGTAAGCAGCTGAGTGACTATTACAAAGTGAAAGTTGTTTTACTCGCAGAAATGGCTAATGCTAAAAAATTAAATGCCAACTTTTCGAACAATAGTATAGACGAAGTTCTAAAGGTTCTTAAACAAATATATCCAATTCAAATAGAAAAAAATGACAGTACTATATATGTAAAAAATCTTTAAATCATCCTAATATCAACTATTAACTAACCTAAATTAACATTCATTTATGAAGAACAACTACAAAAGAACCATGTGGGGGTTGAAGTATTTCGTGCAGGGCATATTTATATTTGCGTTCCTCTGTATGTCGTCTGCCCGTGCCGAAAGGGTACAACGGGAAGTACTTAAGGCGGTGTCCTTAGAAAATTATCTTAAAAAAATTGAGTCTGCTTACAAAGTTAGCTTTGTTTACGATGCGACCCAAATTAGCAAGTCCATGAGCATTGATGCTCCCGAAAAGTTAATTTCTATTCGTTCTGATCTTGAACCTTTAGAGGCAAAAGGAATTACTTACAGCATTATTGGTAAACAGGTCATTCTAAAAAAAGTATCTGTTTCTGCTACTAATAAAGATCTAATCATTAAAGGACGTGTTACTTCTTCAAAAGACAAAGAACCCGTACCTGGTGTTAGTGTGAAAGAAAAAAACGTAGTAAATGGTGTTTCTACTGATGGTAATGGCTACTACCAAATTAAAGTTAAAGAAGGAGCTACACTAGTTTTTTCTGCAATTGGCTACAAACAAAGAGAAGTGCCCATTGCTGGAAGAATATCAATTGATGTATCTCTGGAAGAAGATGTAAGTCAATTAAAGGAAGTAATGATTTCTACTGGTTATCAAGAGCTAAACAAAAAGCTATTTACAGGGTCATCAACTAAGATAAAAGCTGTTGACGCAGAAAGAAGTGGTATTCAGGATGTCAGCAGAATGCTGGAAGGGCAAGTTGCTGGGGTATCAGTACAAAACGTTTCCGGTACTTTTGGAGCGGCACCAAAAATTCGTATTCGTGGTGCATCATCCCTAAACGGGGATAATAAACCACTTTGGGTGGTTGATGGAATTATGCTTGAGGATTTGGTAAATATTTCTAATGAGCAATTATCCAGCGGAGATGCGGCAACATTAATCGGTTCATCAGTGGCAGGATTAAACCCTGATGACATCGAAAGTTTTGAAATTTTGAGAGATGCCGCTGCTACTGCTATGTATGGTGCGAGAGCAATGAATGGTGTTGTTGTTGTAACTACTAAGAAAGGTAAAAATACTGAGGGAAAGGCTGTAATTTCTTATTCAGGGAATTTTACTACTTATCTGAAGCCAAATTACAACCAGTTTGATATCATGAACTCTGCAGATCAGATGCAAGTTTATCTGGATATGGAAAATAAAGGTTGGTTAAGACATTCAGATGTTTCTAGATCTGAAAATGGTGGCGTATATCGTAAAATGTATGATTTGATGTATGATTACGATCCAGTTACTGGTCAATTTGGATTGAGAAATGATGCTCCGAGTCGTTTACAATTCTTAAATCGTTATGCTAATGCTAATACAGATTGGTTTGATGTTCTGTTCCGTAATTCTTTGATGCAAGATCATTCAATAAGTATATCATCTGGTACAGCAAAGTCAAAATTTTATGCTTCAACAAGTTTTTTACATGATAACGGTTGGACAGTTGCAGATGGTGTAAAACGTTTTACGGGGATGTTAAGAGGTAATTTTGATATTACAGACAGGCTACAGGTAGAAATCTTATCGCAAGGATCAATCCGTGATCAGCGTAGTCCAGGAACAGTAAATAAAGAAGATAACACGGTTTTGGGACAGGTTGATAGAGATTTTGATATCAATCCTTTTAACTATGCACTAAATACTAGTAGAACGCTTACACCTTATGATGTGTACGGGAACAAAGAATATTTTGTTCAGAATTATGCGCCTTTTAATATTTTACAGGAACTGGAAAATAATAGTATTAAGACAACATTGATAGATCTAAAGATTCAGGGGGGATTGAAGTATAAGATTATTGATGGCCTGAAATATGCATTTACAGGTGCTTATAGATATGTAAAATCTGATAGAGAACATAGTATAACTGAATATTCGAATGCTGCAAATGCGTATCGTGCATATTATAACAGTAATGTAATTGAAAATAACAAGTTTTTATATAAAGATCCATCAAAACCTGGTTCACTACCAAGTATTGTATTACCCGGGGGAGGTTTTTATAATGTGACTTCAAATGGTTTAGTTAATTATTTTATGCGTCATGATTTGGAGTATGATAAGATATTTAAAGAAGATCATTACTTAAATATTCTAGGTGTTGTTGAAATGAGGTCTAATGATAGACAGGATCGTTTTAGCAATGGAGTAGGTTATCAATTTGATAATGGTGGTATACCATTTATAAATTCCGATTACTATAAACAGGCTATTGAAGCCAACTCTTATCCTTATGGAATGGGAATGGCCTATGAGCGTTTCTTATCTTATGCGATTAAGGCAGCTTACTCTTATAAAGGAAAGTATAGTTTTAATGCAACGGGACGTTATGATGGATCTAATTTACTTGGTGACTCACCAACTGCACGATGGTTACCTACTTGGAACGTATCTGGGGCATGGAACCTTCATGAAGAGGATTTTTTCAAAAAGCAGGACGTGCTAAACAGGGCAACGATCAGGGCGACTTACGGATTAACTGCGAGTACTGCAAATGCTAAAAATTCAAGTATGATTTTGAGAAATCAAACTACAAGAAGAACGGACGATATTGATAAAGAGCCCTCAATTTATATAGATGGTTTAGAGAATTCTGAGCTTACTTGGGAGAAAACTTATGATACAAATCTTGGCTTTGATCTAGGCTTTCTTAAAAATAGATTTTCAGTATCAATCGATCTTTATAATCGTAATGGCTTTGATCTGATCGGGCTTTTTCCAACTGCTGGTATTGGTGGCGAAGGATTAAAGAATGCCAACTATGCAGATATGAAGTCTAAGGGTATTGAATTTACATTAAATGCTAAAGTGATTGACAGGGACATATTTAAATGGAGTACAAACTTAAACTTTGGTTACCATAAAGGCAAAATTACTCGTTTAGACTATGATCCGACAATATTTCAGTTGGTTACACCAACAGGTGGTTCGAGACTTGGCTATCCACAAAGTGGCTTATTTTCCATTGTTTTTGATGGCTTAGACCATGACACTGGGGTTCCAACATTTATTGATGAAACGGGTCAAGGAAAATCTACGGATGTTTATTTTCAAAGTAATGAATTACGTTACTTGAAATACGAAGGACAGGTTGATCCGAAGATTACTGGTGGCTTTTCTAATAAGTTTACTTACAAAGACTTTACATTATCAGCTTTAGTGACATTCAGCGCTGGTAATAAAGTAAGATTGAATCCCAATTTTAGTGACAGTTATACCGATCTGACGGCCACATCTAAAGATTTTTTAAGTCGTTGGACAAAGCCTGGTGATGAACAATTTACCAATGTGCCAGCAATAGCAGATAAGTTTGTTGTGGGCAATTTTGGAGGTACAGAGCGGCCTTACAATGCCTATAATTATTCATCTGTGCGGGTCGCCGATGGTGGTTTTGCAAGGCTGAAACAAGTTATGCTGTTTTATCAGTTGCCTAAAGCATGGTCTTCAGTTATAGGGGCTACAAATGCATCTGTTGGTTTGGTTGGAAATAACGTTTGGCTAATATATTCTGATAAACGATTAAATGGTCAGGATCCAGAGTTTTTTGGTTCTGGTGGTGTAGCTATGCCTATTCCTAGACAATACACTTTATCATTAAAGGTTGGATTTTAAAAATATAGATCATGAAATCAATAAGATATCAATATATCATACTAGTTGCGATGGTGGTTTTCATGGCTTCTGGATGTAAAAAATTTCTGGAAAAGACTCCAGATTTAAGGACACAGTTAAACTCAAAAGAAAAGGTAGCACAACTTTTAGTGTCTGCATATCCTAAAGCAGAAAGCCTCTCGTTTATGGAGAATTCTTCTGATAACGCTGAAGATAAAGGACCTAGAACTGATTATAGGACTAATAGTTCTGTTGAATCGTGGACAAAGGCTTATTTTTGGGAAGATTTTGAGAACGGGGTAGATGTTGGTGGTTCAACAGATAATTACTGGAACGAAACTTATTTAGCTATTGCTTCTGCTAATACCGCTTTAAAATATATAGATGAACATCCTGAAGAGACTGATCTCCGACCATATAGAGGGGAAGCATTATTAGCTCGGGCTTATGCTCATTTTATGTTGGTTAGTTTATATGCACAAATATATAAACCAGGTCAGGCTAATGAATCACCAGGCATCCCATTTGTAACGGAACCTGAGATTACAGTTTCTCCTCAATATAAAAGAGGTACAGTTGCAGAGGTTTACGATAAAATTGAGCGCGATTTAACAGAGGGGCTGGCATTAGTTGATAACTCAGTTTATAAGGTTGCTCAGAAGTACCATTATAATCAGAATTCGGCCAATGCACTTGCAGCAAGGTTCTACTTGTTTAAAGGAGATTATGCTAAAGTTATTGAGCATACAAACAAAGTACTAATAACTCCAGACCAGGCGAAAGGAATGTTAAGACCATGGAATAGCACATATGCAGCAATGAGTGCTGGTGTTATGCAAGTTGAATTTACCAAGTCTTCACAGAATTCTAATTTATTATTGGGAGAGGCTAATTCTGTATGGGCAAGAAATTTTCAAATCCGTTATGGATTATGGAAAACTGTTACCAATACTGTGCTATTCGGACCAAATGTTTCTGGGGGTAATTACGCTTATAAATCAACCCCATATGTTGATCCCTTTTGGACCACAAGTAAAATCAATGAATTATTTTTTGAATCAAAAATTGGTTCAGGATTTGGTCAACCCTATATCATGACTCCTTTGCTTACCGCGGATGAGTTGATCATGAACAGGGCTGAGGCTTATGCATCAAGTAATCAGTTTGATCAGGCATTGCAAGATATTAATACTTTTCTAAGTACCAGGATTACAAATTATAATGCGACTACTCATGCTGTTACATTAGCTAAGATTGCTACTTTCCATAAAATTACTGACCCAAAAGAAGGTTTAATTAAAACAATCTTGGATTTAAAAAGAGCTGAATTTGTAAGTGAAGGGTTACGTTGGTTTGATATCATAAGGCATGATCTTACGGTAAGACACAACATTGTTGACCAGAATGGAGGGAATACATTCATAGAACTTAAACCGGGTGATCCGCGTAGGGTTTTCCAATTACCAATTCCTGCAACTAAAGCAGGTTTAGCACTTAATCCAAGATAAATTAACGATTATGAAGAAGATATTTTTATATATGATTTTGCTATTAACAGTAATAGCATCATGTAAAAAGGAGAAGGATTTAAATGTTGATATTACTAAATCAAATTTAGATACTTATGCAAAAGGTAGCCTGGATGAATGGTTGGATAACAATTTTTTAAATCCTTATAATATTGAGGTGTTATATCGTTTCGACAGATATCAGGCTGATATTAGTAAAGAAGTAGCTCCTGTAAAAGAGGATAAAGTTCAGCCAATTATGGAAGGAGTAGACGCCGTTTTTATTAAACCATACTTAGAAATGACTGGTAAAGGGTTTCTACTGCCATTATTGCCTAAAGAGATTGCGCTGTTTGGGAGTGGAGAATATTCAGATAATCAGTTGACTTTGGGAACAGCTGATGCTGGAAGACAAATCAATTTATACGTAGTTAATTCCTATGATAGGAATAGTTTTGAAAGTGTGATGGGAACTCCAGAACGACCTGCTGCATTTCATACTATGCATCATGAATTTGTTCACATCTTAAATCAGAATATTCCCGTTCCACCATCTTTTGAAGATATTTCAGGTAATTATGTCGGTGCTTCCTGGGTTGGGGCAGCTAATCCAACCTCTGTTGCCCGGAACTTCGGTTTTATTACCAGATATTCAAGAAATAATAAAAATGAAGATTTTGCGGAAATGGCCTCTACTTTATTGGTTGGAGGACAAAATCAATTTGAGTGGTATTTGAATCAGGCAACTGACCCTACTGCAGTAACGAAATTGAGAAAAAAGGAACAAGCAGTAGTTGATTACTATAAAAGCTCATTTGGTTTAGATTTCAGAACATTACAGGATAAAGTTAGAACGGCAATAGAAACTTATGCTCCAGTAACAAAATTACCTCTTTCTTTCTGGTTAAATGAGGGATCATTCAAAGGCTTTACTGCAGATAGAACAGCACCCAATCAAGCTCCTGCATTTACTGCAGCATATGCCAATGCCGCTGCTTTAGTGCTTGCAGCACGGCCAACTCTTCCACTTACATCCACTGTTGAGCTTGTATTTACTGACGTTACAGCTAATCGAACAAGGATGATTTTAAAATTTGTAGCAGGTGGTTTCGCTTTTTGGTATGATTTAACGGCTACCATAACTGTAGGAGATCCTGGGAGTGTAAAATTAGCTTTGGCGGCAACGCAAGGGACAACCCCACCTTATGTTAATGGAAAACTTATAGAAGTTCAAATGAAACCTATTTTGGATTATTTTACAACTAAGACTTTTACAATCAGCTGGGTTGAAAATATTTTTCCGGGGTCGAAAAATGCAAGAATGGGATTTTTTGATAGTACAACCGGCCAATTAGCATTTCATGCCACTATTCAACGATAACCTATTGTAAATTAAACTTTAGATTTAACATGAGAAAAATATTTATAATGGGTCTTTTTGCATTATTGATAATGCAGGCCTGTAAAAAAAATGATCAAGAATTGATCGATGGGAAGAGACCAGAAGAACGGGTGGCTGCTGACCTTGAAAAATATAGGAATGAACTTGTTAACAGTCCGAATGGCTGGGTAGCATATTTGAATACCACTATTGTAGGGGGAAGTTATAACTTCTACATGTCTTTTGACAAGGATAATAAGGTTATAATGCGGGCTGATTATGATGAAGATGCAGCATTAGAAAATATTCAAAGTACCTATAGAATCAAACAAGTAATGGCACCTTCTATTATTTTTGATACTTATACATTATTACATCTTTTACAAGATCCCGATGATGAATCTTTTGATGGCAATTATGCTGTGGGATATGGATCTGATTTTGAATTTGAAATCAGAGAACAAGTTGGAGATACCATTAAATTAATAGGTAAAAAAAGAAAAGCACCATTGATTTTAATAAAAGCCACAGCAGAGGAAAAAGCTTTTTATACCAGTAACCAGTTTTCTGATAACATTGCAGGGATTACACAATATTTGAAAGATAATCCTTTCACCTATTTTCTTGATCCAAAGGATGGAAATAGGAAAATTCAGGTTTCTATCAGTCCTGATGTAAGATCGAGAGCATTTTCATTTATTTCACTAATGGGTACTTCCGTTGTTAATAATACTGGAATCTTCTCCTTTTCTGATCAGGGCATAAGATTACCAAGCCCTATAAAAGAAGCTGGACTTATATTTACTGATGTAAAATGGGATTCTGGGGCGAAAAAGCTGTTCTTAGTGACCACAGCTGGGGATAAAATAGAACTAATCGTTTCCCCTGTACCTGTATTGCCATTAAGTGCAGTTTTGGGATCGGCTTATACTTCTGTTAATCTACCTAATGCCACAACTTTTCCAGGCTGGGGAACAGATTTTATCACAAGAAGGGCACAAGTTATTACCAGAATAAGAAATGCAGGCATTAATGTTGGCGGAGCTGCAGTAACTTTAGGGGCGATGTCATTTTCATTTAATAGTGTATCTAAATTAATGATTGTAAGAATGAATACACCATTTGGTACAAGCTCTCTTAACATAACATACCCCTACACCTATACAAAAGATAATAATGGTACATTTAAATTTACCATTGTTCCAGATTTTGATGGAAATTCTGCTTTCTTTTATAATAACGTTAATAAACCATTGGGGCCAATACTTGATGAAAGAATAAATGTAGATAGTTTCAAACTAGATTATTTTTTACATCCAACAACAGGTGCGGTTTTAGGCCAGTTTATAAGCATTGAACATCCTGATTTTATGTTTACGGGAACATTACAATAATAAAAATCTACCTATGTTCTCTATAAGCCTCACCATATATCGGTGGGGCTTTTTTATGACACAATTTTTAATTAGCTTCATATGTTAATCTGTATATTTGCCAGCAACAGAGCTGCTAAGGCCTGCTTTTAGGAATTTAAGAATAATAGTTTCGAATGAAAAGGATCGCATTTGTCTTCATATTTATTGTGTTGTCTGCCATTTCTGTTAGTAACACAGCCAATGCGCAATGCGCAATGTGTTCTGTAAATGCCGAACAAGGCACTAAAAATGGTAATACACAAGGCAAGGGGTTAAATACAGGGATTTTGTATCTTTTGGCCATTCCTTATGTTTTGATTACAGGTGTAGGCGTTTTATGGTATATGAAATATCGTAAAAAAGCGACTCAGAGCGTTTCACATTTGTAAAATCTTCTTTCTACAGCATTTTGTAATGCTGGTATCCCGTTAAAAATGGAAAAAAAAACATCCAAATTGTATGCTATAGTCAATGGCAAGTGTCCGCATTGCCGAAGAGGTAATATTTTTACAGGTAGTTTATACGGTTTTAATATTCAACATACTAATACTTTTTGCCCACATTGCAACCAACGCTATGAAATTGAACCAGGCTATTTTTATGCAGCCATGTATATAAGCTATGCAATGAACTGTGCCGAATTGATTACCCTGTCTATAGCCACTTATATTTTATCAGGAGGTTATCTTGAATTTGATGCTTTCTGGTTATATGTAGGTGTTATTTTTGGAGGGACTGTGATTTTATCTCCATTCAATTATCGATATTCCCGGGTGATTTTATTACATTGCCTATCTCCAAAAATAAAGTATAACGCCTATTACGATAAGCCATGATCAAGCCAGAAACACTTGACTTTATAACAGACGTAGTTGCAAATAACAATCGCGAATGGTTTGCTGAAAACAAAGAAAGGTACGAAATTGCCAAATCTGATGTATTGGCTTTTGTTGATCAGCTCATTCCAGAGCTTGCAGCAGCAGACCCGGCATTTTCTGCAGAGACACAATCGAAAAAGTGTTTGCTACGAATTTATAGAGATGTACGGTTTAGTAAGAATAAAGACCCTTATAAGAATAATTATGGGATTTTTTTCGCCGTTAAAGGTAAAGGCGTAAATGAACCAGGGTACTATCTGCACATTCAGCCTGGAGCTTGTTTTTTTGCAGCCGGATTTTGGATGCCTGAGGCAACAGATCTAAAAAAAATAAGAGAAGAGATAGATTACAATACCTCAGAATTTCTGGAAATCATAGAAGCAAAAGATTTTAAAAATACCTTTCAGTTAAGTCAGGAAGACAAATTGAAAAAGGCACCTAAAGGCTATGAAACCGATCATCCTCAAATAGAGATTTTGAAATTAAAAAGCTTTATCGCAACTTTTCCTATTAAGGACGAAGAATTTTTTAAACCTGGAATCGTTAATAAGTTGAAAAATGCTTTTAAAAGCGTTTATCCTTTTATCGTATTTTTGAGAAATGCTGTACAGCAGTAGTACTAAACACAAATAAACCATCACCTGCTTTAAAAGCTTAACCAGCTTTGCAGATATAATCCTTTAATAACCAATTACAATAATGAAGAAAATCAGTTTATTTTTATTTGTTGCACTGTTGGCCAGTGCATTTAGCTCTTGTGTTATCTTATCTCCACAAAAATATAAATCACTGTTAGCTAAGCAAGATTCTTTAAATAAGGGCTGGAATGAGTCGCAATTAATGAATGAGGATTTAGAAGGGCTGATCTCTAAATTGAGAAAAGATACTACAGGATTAAGTAGTGCCTTAAAAGATTTAAAGGGGCGTTATTCGGAAATGGACGACAACTATAGTAAGTTGCGTAGTAATAGTTCTAATGAGATCAATAAGCTGAGCTCAGACCTTAAGAAACGCGAACAAAGACTGAAGGAAGTAGAAGAGATATTGCGCAAGCGTGATGCAGCTACCAATCAGCTAAAAGAAAAATTACAAAAAGCTTTGCTTGGCTTCACTAAAAATGGTTTGACGGTTGAAATTCGTAATGGCAAAGTGTACGTTTCATTAATGGACAAATTGTTATTCCCTTCTGGTAGTATCATTATTGATGAGAAAGGTAAACAGGCACTTAGTCAGTTAGCTGATGTACTAAAACAACAACCGGAGATCAATATAGCAGTAGAGGGGCATACCGATTCTCAAAAGATCACTAACCTTGGACAAATCAAAGATAACTGGGATTTAAGTGTTTTACGTTCTACTTCTGTAGTAAGATATTTAACAGAAGTAAGTAAAGTTGAGCCAGTGCGTATGACAGCGACCGGCAAAGGCGAATTCCAGCCTCTAGGTCCAAATACTTCGGCTGAAACAAGAAGTAAAAATAGAAGAATTGAGATTGTACTTTCTCCAAAATTGGATGAATTATATGATCTGATCAAACAATAAAAGATAGAAAATAACAAGCATAAAAAAAAGATGAAGAAACCCTTCATCTTTTTTTATGTAGTATAATTTAGATGGTTTAAAATGGACTTTTAAATTCTTTGAAGCTATCCAATTCCTGGTCTTTATCCGATAATAAAAACGCTGAACCAGGCATATACTTAGTCCATTCTATATTTAGTTCAGGATCATTCCACATGACGCCTATCTCTGAATTTTTATCATAATAATTGCTCACCTTATAAGTGAAAATTGTTTGATCCTCCAGTGTCAAAAAACCATGTAAAAATCCGGGCGGTACCCAAAGTTGTTTGTGGTTTTCTCCACTTAGTTCAATAGTAAAATGTTGGCCATATGTTGCTGAATCCTTTCTAATATCTACAGCAACATCTAATACGCTACCTTGTAAAACTCTAACCAGTTTTCCTTGTTCAAAAGGCCTGTTTTGTGCATGTAAACCGCGAAGGGCTCCCTTTTGCGAAAAAGATTGATTATCCTGTACAAATGCTACATCAATTCCGGCTTCAGCATACAGTTTAGCACTGTAACTTTCATAAAAATATCCTCTGTTATCTTTCCATACTTTTGGTTCAATAACCAGAAGACCTTCTAGTGGTGTTTTAGTAATTTGCATATTTAATTAGGCGATATATTCCATTAATGTACGAAAGGAAACCGCTTTATTTTCAAAGATAACCTGAGCTTCTTTCTGTAGGGCGGGTGCAAAGTTTTGTTGGTAATCCAGATAATCTGCCATATGCTCCACAACAAACTGAGCACAATAAGTGACACCCTCATTTGGGGAGTCCAGTACCCTTAGAAGCCTGTGTGATACAAATTTTCCTGATGCCATAACACTTGGGATGTGTACATCTTCCATCCATTTCAGCCAGCTATCAGCTACTGTGTCATCAATTATTGAAGTTATATTGTATAAAAGCATAGCGCAAAGATAATACTAAGTGCCAACATTATCACCGCGAAGTTTGCGGAAACGCTTACGTGCTTCAGCAGTAAACATACTGCCAGGATAATCATTGATTAATTTTTGATATAGCTTTTTTGCTTGTTCCAAATCCTTTAAGTTTTTTTCATAAAGATCAGCAAGAGTAAAAAGCCCATCATCTGTCCAGATGCTGGTTTCATGTTGTTCTGTTAGTATTGTAAGAACCTTTAGGGCCTGATCAATCTCATTATTCTTAATATAGATTTTTGATTTTGTCATCAGGATATCGTCCGCGAGACTGTTGTTCGGAAAAGCAATATTTATACTGTCTAATTTAGCAAGTGCCTGGCTTGAAAGGTTCCTAAATTGCAGCATCTCTGCATCAGCATACATTTTAAGTGCATTGCTATCTAAGGTCGATTGAAGATTGTCCGATATCAGCAAGCTAAGGTTTAAAGCATCGTTGGCTATCAGTTGAGACGTTGAAGCCTTTAAAACATCAGCTTGCGATTTTGCATATTCAAAATTACCCTGATAGAAGGAAAGTTTGGCTGATCGATACCTTGCCTCGTTACCAATATCCTGGTTTTCAAATTGCTTCGCTACCTGTTCATAAATTAAAAAGGCCTCCCAGGGTTGCTTAGTCAGAATGTATATATCTCCAAGTTCAAGTTTAACCTGTCCCATTTCTGTTGCCTGAATATCTGTTATGGTTAGTATGTTTTCAAGTATTTGCTCAGCTTTATTCAGATCCTTAAGGTAATAGGCCTGTAGATTGGCCATTCGTTTTAATGCAAAAAGTGTCTGCCGGTTTTTCCCATATTCATCAATGATACTTTGGTAGGCCATTGCAAGTTCAGCAATTGCATTTTTATCAAAATGCCCACCGATTGCAAGTTGATATTTTGCATTAATCATTTCAACTTTTGCTGGCAGGTAATATGGGTTTTCTTTCCCTTTGCTTATTAAATATTCAAAAGCCTTTATTGCTGTAGTCCAGGCCTTATTTTCAAGGAATGTATTACTGGTATTAAACAAGGTTGCACCATTATCCTTTAACCTCTTATCTTGTGCAATAAGCTGTCTCAATGCCATTTCATAGTCCTGTTGTTGCAAATATTGCCAAATCAGTAATTTGGTGTAAATTTCAGTTTGCGGTTCTTTTTGTATTTTCTTTAATAATGCTGATTGCAAAACCTGATAATCAGTATTGTCTTCAAATACGGATGATAATACACTTTCCGCCTGAGGTAAAAGCTGAGGCATTTCTGGTAATGCATTCAGATATTCCTGTAAAAGCATGTTTTTATCCTTTTTAAAGCGATAAATACTTAGAAGTTCATACGTGAAAGGCTTGTTGTCATTAAGCACTTTTCTTCCCTGTAGAAAAGTAGATGCCGCCAGATCGTAAGCCTTAAAATTGTAAAAGTAATTGGCAATCTCCCTGATTTTAAATTCATCAGCGGGTAGGTTGCTGATAACCTGGGCATAAAGTTTATTCGCAGATTCTACTTGTCCTTTATCCTGATAAACCCTGGCCAGGGATATGTTGTACTGAATATTCCTGGCATCCTGTCTGCTCAGTTTTTTAACCAGTTTCTCAGCTTCATCATATCTTTTTAAGTTCAGTAATGAATTAAAATAAAACTCAAAATAAGTGTTACTCTTTGTTTTGTTGAATAGTTTTTCGAATAATACAACAGCCTGTTGATATTGACCTTGCTGGTAGTGCTGATACGCAAGGGCCTCATCAACGTTGTCTTGCGCCAGACAAAATACCGAACTGAAACAAAATATAAAGACAATTGATATTGATTTCATTAAAGGGTAGTTAAATCAGGAGTTTAAAATTAACGATTTTAATACACATTAGCCAGTTTGGTTCAAATGATAGTTTATTAATTTGTATATTTATTTATCAAAATAAGAATAATCCTTTTTAAGTATAATAAGCATTTTTTTTATGATCGTTGCCGGGCATTAAAGGAGGTTCAATCTGACTTAATGACAAAGCTGATTTTTAGAGGGACCTTGCTCGTACCTCGTTCGGGTTTGTTCGATCAAAACCCAACTGATATAGGTCGCAAATAAGAACAATATTAAAGCTATTTAAGACTATCCTATTCGGGGCATTCAGCATCTAAAAAAAATCACTTTTTCTCCTTTTTAACATTGCATCCTACTTCAGGAAACTAATATCCTTTCTGCAACCTGCATCAAAAAAAATACATGCCTCCCAACTCTGCATCATGCTTCAGTGAAAAATCACCTTCTCTGAAGAGGCATAGGCGCTTTCCGATTCTTCTTCGGAAAGATGCCAGCCGAAGCAGAGAACGGTTATTTTTCCTTTTAAAGTAACAATGTTAGTGTATTCCCCCTTTACAAAGATCGTGTTGCGTAGCTTTGTAAACTTGTTAACGATATGATTGAATTTAAAAGGTACTTTTTCTTTATTCTGGTAGCGCTTACAATTGCTTGTCAACAGCAAAAAGAAACCAGAATTATTCCTGTTGATGATTTTTTTAAATCACAGGGGAAAGTAGCGTATAGGTTGTCCCCGGACGGAAAAAAGCTCTCTTACCTTAAACTACAGGGAGCAGACAGAAATATATACATTGAAGATATAGAAACCGGGGAAGGAAAAACCATAACTCAACTCAAAGGAAAAAATATTGGTTTCTATTTTTGGGTAAGCAATAATGAACTTATTTATTATAAGGAAATAGATGCAGGTACCAATCAGTCCGATGTGTACATTATTGATAAGGAAGGAAACAATGAACGTCAACTTATAAGTAATGAAAAGAGCCGTTTAAGGATTATTGAAGATCAACTGATCGATGATAAATATTTACTTGTTTCTTCAAATAAAAGAGATTCGACGGTGTTTGATGTTTATCGTTTAAATGTACGGGACGGTAGTATGGAAATGGCAGCCAGAAATCCTGGGAACATTATTGATTGGCGTACAGATGCGGAAGGAAAGTTAAGGCTTGCTATGAGCAGTGATGGCGTGAATACGACCATCTTATATAGAGCTAATGAGAACCAGCCATTTAAATCTGTATTAACCAGCAATTTTAAAGATACTTTCTGGCCTGTTGCTTTTAGTCATAGTGAACCGAATATTATTTACGCTATATCAGACATAAACCGTGATAAAACTGCTTTGGTTGAAGTTGATTGTAATACAGGAAAGGAAGTTAAAAACCTTTTTTGTAATGATACTTTGAATATAACGGAAGCGCAGTATTCGCGGAAAAAGAATAAAATGTCTTTCGTGGTATACGAAACCTGGAAAAAGGAGAAGCATTTCCTGGATGATTCTGTAAGGAAGGTATACCAGAATCTAGATAAATTGCTTCCAAAAACCGAAACCAGGATTTTTGACAGAGATGACGCGGAAAATATATTTATTTTAAGAACATTTACAGACCGTAACCCTGGTTCTTATTATCTTTATTTTGCAAATACAGGAAAGCTGCGAAAGTTAAGCGATTTTAATTCATCAATTCATGAAGACGAAATGTCTGAAATGAAACCGATAAGTTTCCACGCCAGAGATGGATTACTGATTCATGGATATTTAACTACTCCTCTGAATAAAAAAGCTGAAAATCTGCCTGTAGTAGTATTACCTCACGATGGTCCGGTGGTAAGGAATTTATGGGGTTATAATCCTGAAGTTCAGTTTTTGGCAAATAGGGGTTATGCTGTATTTCAGGTGAACTTCAGAGGGTCTTCGGGATATGGCAAAAGTTTTGTAGCTGCTGGGTTTAAAGAATGGGGTGGCAAAATTCAGGATGATATTGATGATGGAGTGAAATGGCTGATTGATCATAAAATTGCCGATCCTAAAAGAGTAGCATTGTATGGAACTGGCCTGGGAGGCTATATTGCATTAAATGGACTTTGCTTAAGTAAAGATACTTATGCATGTGCGGTTTCAAATTCTGGAGTAATTAACCTTTTCACTTACTTAAAATCGATACCACCATACCGTAAACCCATTTTACAGATGTACTATGAAATTATCGGGAACCCCCTTACTGATATCGATAAATTGCGCCAGGTTTCACCTTTGTTTATGAGTGATAAAATTAATGCACCAATATTGCTTGCTCAGGATATTAAAGATCCTAATAACAACTCTGGTGAAACGATGCAATTTGTTAAAAATCTAAAGAAACGCAATGTTAGCGTGACTTACATTGAAAATGATGGTGATATTTTTGTAGGTAAGAATGAGGCAATCAGGCATAGGTTCTATACTTCTTTGGATGAGTTTTTAGAATTTAACCTGAAAAGGAAGTAAATTCATTATATGGCTTTAGAGAAGAAAGGCGTTTACCGTAAGAATTTTTCATTGATACTTACTTTCATCATTCTGATGTCTGTTTTGTTTCTACTCTCTTTAGGTCTTGCTTATAGGTTTAGTACAAAATACATTGAAAATGAATTTGTGTCTGAAAAGGTAAATGTCCTTGAGCAAAGCATAAAACCTTACAATGACTTTTTTCAGAAGAAGCTTCCTGAAGTTTCCTTTTATAATGGTTACCTGGATTCAGCAACGGCAGCACATTTTGTTGATACAGTTTTGCTGGAATATCCATTTGTATCTAAAGTAATTTTTTATGATTCAGAAGTTAGCAATTTGCCAGTTAGTGATGGTTTGAATACAGGTAAATTCTCTTTTGGGCCAAAAAATATCTATCAGTTCGGAAGTCTGGTCCCCATTGATTCTGTCGAACTGTTTTCAAGAAATAACACCAGGAATTTTATAGTTGGTAATGAATTTAATACGCTTGCACTAAAGCTGGCATCCTATATTGAAAGTTTGGATACTGCTAATATTCCAAACCAAGATGAACTGTTTAGCAATTTTAGTACTGTACGTGCTAATAAAATTACCTATCTCAATATCCCCAGATTTGAAGATTTAAAGGTTTATAAGGAGATGATGAGAAAGCAATTGTCTCCAAGTCCGGTTTATCAACAAGACATGCTTTCTTTTCAGTTAGATCCATACAAGCTAAAAATTATCAATACCCGGCCAGATCTATATCAATTTATCAGAATTGAGCAGCTTACTTACGATCCGCTGGATACGACCGAAGTATATTTAAGTACAGAGATCACTTTGCCAGGTCCGTTTTCGGATTATAAGCTTTACTTTATTTCTTCGAAATCAGTGGTAGAACGTGAAATATTTAATTACTTCTTACCCATTGCATTAGGTACTTTCTTCTTTTATGGTCTATTGGTTTTGGTTGCCGTTTTAATTTATCGAAACCTGAACATTAACCAGAAAATGTTCAAGTTGCAATACGATTTTGTGAATAACCTGACACACGAATTCAAAACCCCTGTCAGTGTGATAAAGATTGCAGGTAATAATATTAAAAGTGCCAGTTCATTAAGCGAACGGGAGCTTAAACTATACGGGAAAATCTTAGATGAAGAAGCCGATAAATTAAATGGTTTAATGAACAAGCTATTGGCTTTTACTCAGATTGAAAATAGGTCAATACAACTAAATCGTGATGAAATCAGAATTGTTGATTTTCTTGAAAGTACTGTAGAATCTCATTGTTTAAAACATCCTGACTTTAAGCTTACTTATGAGGTTAGCGGATTTAGTACATTCGTAACAGATCCGGTGTTACTAGGCTCCTTGTTTGATAACCTGGCAGAAAATGCCTATAAATATTCACCACCTGAACGGAAGAGGTTACACATTAGTGCAAAGTTAATTAAGGGGAAAGTGGTGTTTAGGTTTACAGACCAGGGGATCGGTATTCCTGCATCAGAAATAAATAATATATTTAAGAAGTTTTTCAGAATTCAGAATCAGTATAACCAAAATGGGAGTGTGGGACTTGGGCTTGCTTTTTGTAAGGAACTGGTTAACTTCATGGAGGGAGAAATCACCGTGAAAAGTAAAGTAAATAAAGGATCTGAATTTAAAATTGTATTACCATATAATGATTAAAGCATATGTCTAAAGGAATTAAAATACTGATAGTTGAAGATGATGAGAACTTACGTTTTTTAGTAGTACATCGCTTAAAAGCTGAAGGTTATGAAGTTTTGGAAGCTGGAGACGGTGAAGCCGCAGAACGGATGATTATGACGGATAAGCCGGATATTGTATTGCTGGACTGGATGCTTCCGGGTAAACAGGGTGACGCAGTATGTGAAAGCGTACGTAAACAGGGCTTTGATAACCTGATTATCATGATGACAGCAAAGGCACAGGACGTAGATAAAATTGATGCATATAACTTCGGTGTTTCTGATTATGTAACCAAACCTTTTAATATGGACGTATTGGTTGCGATGTTGGACAATAAAGTGAAGTTTATTCTAAATAATGAACGTTCTGAAATCCACCGCTTCGGAAATATGGAACACCATCCAAATGTTCACACTTTATTTAAAGATGGTAAAAAAATAGAGTTGACTATTTTAGAAAATAGAATTCTGCTTTATTTCTTACGTAATCCTAATAAGGTCATTAACAGAGATGAACTGATGCTTGTAGTTTGGGGCTATAATTCTGATGTAAACACACGTACTTTAGATATGCATATTGTGCGTTTACGTAAAAAGATTGAACAAAACCCTGATAATCCACAGTTGTTGCAAACAGTTAGGGGAGTAGGGTATCGATTTAATCCTGCTTCTTAAAACTTTAAGCTGACTAACACAAGTATCAGGTATTGTAAAAGCATTGTTCCATCCAGGTAAAAGAAATAATAATATTCATTTTTCCTGATACTTGATTTCAAAATTAGCCAGCCAGTTAAAAGCAAGGTTAATGTTAAGGCTATATTGTCTGCGTTTAAGTTCTTATCGAACAAGAAAAGCAGTAAAAGATAGCCACCTAACAGGACCTGACAGAAGATATATGCTTTTTTTTCGCCAAGCATTACAGGAATCGTTTTCAATTCATAAAGCTTGTCCTGAAATAGGTCACGGATATCAAAAGGGATCGTTATTGCTGCTATAAATAAAAAGCGCTTGGAGACAAGTAGCAATGTTTCCGCTGTAGAAATGTTGATCTCTAGGTTGTGTTCCAGTTCGACAATAGGAAGCAGTACACAACTGACTGACCATACCAGGGCAATTAGGAATAGTTTGATACCTGGGATATTTCTAAGTCCTATTTTTTGATGGTTAAGCGTTAAAAATGGGATATTATAACCCAATGCAAGAACAGAAGTAAAGATCATCAGTAACTTTGCCTCAATACTCAGATAAAGTAGTCCCAGAGGGATTAGACAGAGCACTGAAATTAAGGTAATGGATATAATGAGCCGGTGATGAGAAAAAATCCATCTTACCCTCACAAAAGGTGAGTTCTCGGGCTTTTTAGGCTTAGATAGCAACATACTGAAGTTGTAAACGCTAAGCGTACCAAAAAAGAGGATCGCCAGAATGTATTTGTCAGGCTTAACATTTAGCAAATGATAAGTCACCATTCCTTGAGCAACGGCACATATGGCAATAAATAAATTGCTGAAAAGCAGGAAATCCAGAATTGGCAACAGTATTTTCTTTACCATGCGCAGCTAAGGGTTTGAATTAGGCTCGTTTCAATTCAAATATCGTTATTTCCGGTAAAATTCCAACCCTGCCCGGGTAGCCTAAAAACCCATATCCTACGTTTACATAAAGCTGCTGATGTTGTTCCTGATACAAACCTGCCCATTCTTTGTAAATATATTGAACAGGGCTCCATTGGAAATCTTTTGTTCTAACACCAAACTGCATCCCATGGGTATGACCACTAAACATGGCATCTATTTGTGGATACTTTTCAAGGACCTGACCACGCCAATGCGATGGATCGTGAGATAGCAATAATTTTACAGGAAGATCATCCGTGTCTTTCACCGCAAGATCCATTCGTCCGTATTTAGGGAATCGGCCCATACCCCAGTTTTCTATACCTAGAATCCCGATTTCTTCACCATCAACTTTTAATCTGCGGTGTTCATTCATTAATAAATCCCAACCCATTAATTCATGAATTTTTATGAGATCCTGGAGGTTTTTAGCTTTAGCTGCAGATGGACCTCTGCCATAATGATAGTCACCATAATCATGATTTCCAAGTGTAGAATAAACTCCCAAAGGGGCTTTTAACTTTGCAAAGATATCCTGATAATTACGCATTTCATCGGTTTTATCATTCACCAGGTCACCTGTAAAGAAAATGAAATCAGGTTTTTCGCCAAGCAACATCTCTACACCACCAAGAACTGCTTTACGGTTGTAAAAACTACCTGAATGAACATCAGAAATCTGTGCCATTTTTATCCCGTCAAATGCCTTAGGTAGGTTGGGTAAAATTAACTTCTGGCGTTTTACTTTATAGTCATAAGCTCCATAAGCAATTCCCCAGGTTAGTGAGGTTAATGGAACAGCAGCAGTAAGCATTCCAGCTTTCACAAGAAAGGCAGACCTACTTATTGGTTCTGCTCCATTTGTCGCCACTGTAAGTGATTTCTCTGTTTTTTGATTTTTCTTCTTTAATCTTAACAACTTGATTACCCCTCTTCTCAAATCGTCAATCAGTAAAAATGGAAGCATAGCTACTTTGCAGACTACCGTCAAGAAGAACGCAACCATAATTACTGCTCTTAATGACAGATAAATGTTTAAGTATATGCCTGCAAAAATTCCAATCACCAAACCAAAGGTATAAGTCCACCATAGGATAGTAAATATCTTTTTTGTTTTTGGGCTCCATTTTTTGAATACAGATAAAATGGCCCTATAACAATAGTAGTCGAATATTAATAGGAAGACAGATAGAAAGATGATTAGGGGTAACCGGCCCATAGATATGTATTTGTGTTTTTAAATTAAAAAGATGTGTTAGTCTTCACTTTCAGAATTGATGTTAAACAGGCTGTCAAACATATCAGAAAAGCCATAACCACTATCCAGGTATTTTTTGCTCAATTGTGAATATTCAGCCAGACCGTGTAAAGCCAATTCCATCAGCAGATAATGCTGGTTTTCCGTAGCCTTGGGATGTAAATTACTGATTAACTCTTCTAAACCGTCTACTTTAAGCAGTTCTTTTTTATATTGAGCTGAGCTCAGATCATCAGAAATATCTAGCGTATTCCCTTCTGTAAACCATTCAATCACCCTCAGATAAGGGTTTGCAGCTTTCTGTTTGATAGCCTTTCCCGGATCTGGAAAATATCTTGGATAAAGTTTTTTTATGGCTTTGCCGATTAGGGTATGTGCAACCTTAGATGCTCCTTCAAGTTCCCCTTCATAAACCAGTTCAATTTTTCCTGTTATAGCGGGGATAATTCCAATTAGGTCCGACAACCGTACTTCTGTATTTTTTTCTCCTTTGATAAGCATTCTTCGCTCTGCAGTACTCATCAGGTTTTCAAATGCAGAAATAGTTAGACGTGCTGATACGCCAGATTTCTGATCGATGAACTCACTACTTCGTGCTTCAAAAGCGACCTGCTCAATAAGGTCTTTTATCAATGTGTCAACATGGATGTTTTTACGTTGCTCCGGACTAAGTTTTGCTTCCTGAGCAGTAATCTCCCCAGATATCTGAAGTGTTTTTGGATAATGGGTAAGAATTTGGCTTTCGATCCTGTCTTTCAATGGCGTTACAATTGAACCACGATTGGTATAATCTTCAGGGTTGGCTGTAAATACAAATTGAATATCTAAGGGGAGGCGTAATTTAAAACCTCTGATCTGAATATCCTTTTCCTGAAGCATATTAAATAAAGCAACCTGTATTCTTGCTTGTAAATCGGGGAGTTCATTAATTACGAATATGCTGCGGTGTGCTCTGGGTATCAATCCGAAATGGATAACTCGCTCGTCGTTGTAGGTTAGTTTCAAATTAGCAGCCTTAATTGGGTCTACATCACCAATAAGATCAGCTACAGTAACATCTGGTGTAGCAAGTTTTTCTGTATAACGTTCAGAACGGTGTTGCCAGCCAATTGCAGTATTATCACCATGTATTAATATCTGTTGTTTAGCATACCATGAAATGGGATGAAGAGGATCATCAAAAATCTCGCTCCCCTCAACATATGGTATGTATTCATCTAGTAAGTTCACCATTAAACGCGCAATACGTGTTTTTGCCTGTCCGCGTAAACCTAGTAAGAGTATGTTGTGGCGCGATAGAATTGCGGTCTGTAATTCAGGAATTACGGTATCATTATAACCTAAAATACCCTCAAACCCTTCAGACTTAGTTTGAAGCTGTTTGATCAGGTTTTTACGGAGCTCATCTTTTACAGATATTGATTTATATTTTGAGGCCTTAAGTTCGCCCAGAGTTTTTATGTTTTTGTAATCCATGTGTTTTTTATCCTTAGGCGATTATCTTACTGTTTTTCTTCTATTTTTAATATAGTCTTCAAAAATATACTCACCCAATCCTGTTAAAGAGCTGTAAAATGCTCTTCCTCCATTAATTTGGGTAAATTCTCTTACAAACTGTTGTAAGTAAGGGTCTTGAGCAATCATAAAAGTTGTGATTGGAATTTTGAGCCTTTTGCATTGAGCTGCCATATTCAAGGTTTTTCCGATCACTTTCCTATCTAGTCCCATGCTATTTTTATAGTATTGACCATTTTCTTTTAAGCAGGTGGGTTTACCATCTGTAATCATAAAGATCTGCTTGTTATGTGTTTTACGTCTTCGTAATAAGTCCGCCGCAAGTTCAAGGCCAGCAAAGGTGTTGGTATGGAAAGGGCCAACTTGCAGATAAGGCAAATCCTTAACTGTAATTGGCCAGGCATCATTGCCAAAAACTACAATGTCTAAGGTGTCTTTAGGGTAGCGGGTTTTGATTAATTCAGCAAGTGCCATTGCTACTTTTTTGGCCGGAGTAATGCGATCCTCACCATACAAGATCATGGAATGAGAAATGTCGATCATCAATACGGTTGAGGTAAGGGTTTTATAATCCTTTTCTTCCACTTCCAGATCACGTTCCGTTAAAGTAAAGTTTCCAATACCATGATTAATCTGAGCATTGTGGATAGAGGCTGTCATGTCAATCTGATCTAGGCTATCGCCAAATGAATATTCCCTGCGATCAGCATTCTTTTCTTCACCTATACCAGATATATTGCTGTTATGGTTACCCTTGCCGGCTTTTTTCAGCTGCCCAAAAATCTCTTCGAGGGCCGATTGCCGGATGGTTTGTTCTGCTTTTGCTGTAATGTTTAAATCACCGTTTGCTGGATTTTCTTTGATATAGCCTTTTTCTTTCAGCTCATCTATAAAGTTTCCCATACCATACTCATTGTTGGTCAGGTTATACTTCTTGTCCAGTTCATTCATCCAAGAAAGAGCTTCGCCGGCATCACCCGCAGTATAATTCAGCAGTTGTGTAAACAGCTTTAGTAACTCATCAAAGCCTCCCTTTGGTAAGTGTTCAGGCTTAAAGTCAGAAAAATGAAACCCTCTCATATACTCAGTATAAACGATTTATCGAAGGTAAAAGTTTGCGGTATTAATAATGTTATAGTGTTGTAAAAATACCGCTATTTACTTATTTTGGATTTCCCTGCGCCAGAGCACTTTCGGCTCTTTTAACAGCCAGACGTTCCCTCCATTTAGCATAAGGAGCTTTAAATGCCATTTTCAATACGCTGTCAACCCCGCCTTTAATAGCAAGATTAAAAACACTTTGTGCTTTTCTGGTAAGCGAGGCATCCCAGGCCCTAAGGCTTAGAGAAAAAGAACCATCTAAATACTTCATCCAATGCCACATACCCGTTGGCATAAACAAAGTGTCTCCGTGCTCCAGGAATACTTCGTAACCCTCTACGCCTTTTAAAGCAGGGAATTTCTCAAAATCAGGATTAGCTACATCATAGTCTTCCAATGCATATGTCGCATTAGGTATGCAATAGAGTCTTTTCTTCCATTTATTGTCGAACAATATGATGTGCTTTCTGCCACCAAAATGGGTATGAAAAAGGTGAGGTAAATCGATATCGTAATGTAAAAAAGTAACAGAGTTAGAACCTCCAAAGAACATTGCAGGCATACTTTCAATAAAGCCACCCATCAAGTCTTTAGGAATTACAATGTCATTGATCAGGTCTGGATGGTGTTTAAAAAGATTAAAAAAGAAAATGCGCAATTCTGTTGGCTCTCTTTTAATCAGGTCAAGATAATCTCCAAATTTCATTTCTGCTACTGAAGCATTGATCGGTTTAGATGGATCTGCTTTTGAATTGTCCATCAGACTAACCTTTAAATCTCCACCTATCTCTTTCAGGTAATCAGTTGTCCACTTCTCCCTTGCCGGCCAGGATTTAGTTAAGCCTTTAATGATCAAAGGACGACGTGCATCCAGATAGTTTTTTTTAAAATCAGCAGGGCTGATGCTCTCTACGGTATCTACCGGCTTTAAAATAAAGCTCATATCTTTCCTATAAGATACTTGTGAACTGCTTAATGCCAATCCCCGATCTCATTTGTAACAAATGTATATTAAAATTTACAAATTAATATACCATAGAATTAGATATGACGCTACTTTCATGAAGGCCAATGATTGCTCAATGCCTTGTTCGCTCTTCTTATTGCCAGTTCTTCCTTCCAGGCCATGTATTTATCTTTAAAATTCGCTTTCATGAAATCATCAAACTTCCGTTGGATAGTCAGATTATATAAGCTTTTTGCTTTCACTGCCCATGATTTATCCCATGCACGGAGGCTAATCGAAAAGGAGCCGTCCAGATATTTCATCCAGTGCCAGTATCCAGTTGGCATAAACAATGTGTCTCCATGTTCCAAAAATGCTTCTATACCTTTAACACCTTTTAAAGCTGGGAATCTTTCAAAATCAGGATTTTCAACATCGTAGTCTTCCAATGCATAAGTAGCATAAGGAATTTGGTATAAACGTTCTTTCCATTTGTTCTCAAACAAAATAACATGCTTTCGACCATTAAAATGGGTATGAAATATATGAGCCATATCTATATCATAATGCAAAAAGGTAACTGAACCTTTTCCACCAAAGAACATGTTGGGGTAGCTGTCCAGGAAGCCTCCCATTAAATCTTTTGGAGCCCTATAATCTTCCAGGAGTTTAGGAGCCTGTTTAATAGGATCGAAAAGAAAAATACGTAGATCGGTAGGAGTATTTTTGATTAACTCAATATAATCTTCAAACTTCATTTCAGCTGCCGAAGCATTGATTGGTTTAGAGGGATCGGCTTTAGAACTGTCATAAAGCGGAACCATCTTGTCGCCAACAACTGCCTTCATGTAATCGAGAGTCCATTTATCATGGGCAGGCCATGTTTTAGACATATTCTTTATGATCAGTGGTTTGCGGGTGTTCAGATAGTGTTTCTCAAAATCTGATTTGCTGATGTCATTAACGATATCAATAGGAGTTAATTCGAACTTCATATAAATAAGGTGTTAAGATTAAGCTAAATTAACAAACAATAAATCCGATGCCAATGTTGGTTTAAAAAATTAAAAACAACTGACAATTGGACGGAATTAGTCAGTTCTTATGCAGGCGTGATGTTTTTAGGACTTTACTTGGTTATGCGATAACAACAATCTGAGTTAAAATTGATAAAATTGCATAATCATTGAAGCAATTGTCGGTAAGAATAAAATGATCATTCACAGTACCTATACAGATCAGAATTTATTAGCCTTGTTAAGGAGGGGGGATCATAAAGCATTTACTGAAATTTATAAACGGTATTGGTCTGTACTCTATCTTCATGCAAGGCATATGCTTAGGGAAGAAGATCAGGCAAGAGATGTAGTTCAGGAGGTCTTTACAATGATGTGGAATAAGCATTCGGAATTCCAGCCTACTATTAATTTAAATGCATACCTGTATAAGTCTGTTCGTAATAGGATTTTGAATATCATCCGTCATGGTAAAATAAAGGAAAATTATCTGGCTGACCTGGGCGATTTTGTTGATCGGGAAGTCGTACAAACAGATGAATTGGTTCGTTACAATGATTTAAAGCGTTTGATAGAGAAGGAAATTTCAAATATGCCTCCAAAAATGCGAGAGGTCTTTGAAATGAGTCGGCGAGAGGGACTTTCACATGCTGAAATTGGAGAGCGGCTTGGTATCTCAGATTTAACCGTAAAAAAGCAGGTGAGTAAGGCCGTAACGATTTTGAGAAAGAAGTTTAAAATACCTCTTATCTCATTGGTTATTTTGTTGAGGATACTCCCATGAAAGAAGTTAGGTGTCTTAACAGTATAAATTATAAGGACAGTATTCTAAAATGATGAACCAGGAAGTAGTCGAAGAGCTTTTACAAAAGTATTTAGATGGCAATTGCGATGTCAAAGAAAGAGCAATTGTGGAGTCTTGGTACAACACACGTGGGGAAAGGAATGAGGTGTTTAATTCTTCAGAAGATCTGAATCTTGTTCAGGAATTAATTTGGAAGGATATTGTTAAATTTTCTCCTGTACCTAAAAGGAAGCTTTTTACGTTTAATCGAATAGTAGCCGCAGCCTCATTAACTATAATAATAGGGTTGGCATTTTGGTTTTATACCTTCCGGGATGAGCATAGCAATAAAAATTTAATCTCATCTTATGTCAATGATATTGCACCTGGTCGTAATAGAGCTATTTTGACATTGGATGATGGTAGTGTAATCAATTTAAGTGATGCGCAGACTGGGGTTGTTGTTGGCGAAAATGGACTATCCTATAATGACGGAACTGAAGTGGTTAACACTGTGGGGGGCTCATCGAAATCGGCTTTGAAAATGAAGTTGTTGAAAGCAAATACACCTAGAGGTGGACAGTATCAAGTGGTATTGCCTGATGGTAGTAGCGTATGGCTTAATGCTGCAAGTGAATTGAAGTTCCCTTCAACATTTACAGGAGCAGCTAATCGACAAGTAGAGTTAAGCGGAGAAGCTTATTTTGAAATTGTTAAAGATAAAGCTCATCCTTTTGTTGTGGTATCTAAAGGGCAGGAAGTTACTGTGCTTGGTACCCATTTTAATATTAATGGATACGTTGATGAGGCTAATACAAAAACTACTGTTTTAGAGGGCTCTGTAAGTGTGGCTGTATTAAGTGATGCTCATCATGCAAGTGTTTCCAAAGTGATTCTAAAACCTAACCAACAAGCAGTGCTTAGCGGTTATAAAAACTTGACAGTTAATGAGCTTGATGCAGCTAATGTGGCTTCCTGGAAAAACGGGAAGTTTACTTTTAACAGCGAATTACTTGGTAGTATCATGAAACAGGCTGAACGCTGGTATGATGTGGAAGTTATATTTCAGGATGATGTTAAGAATTTAAGACTCACAGGGTCCATATCGAGATTTGAAAGTATATCAGGTCTATTAAAGGTCTTGGAAGCAACCAACGAAGTCGATTTTATAATTGAAGGGAACCGAGTGATTGTAAAAAAGGCGAAGTAGTTTCTACTTTTTTTATGCCCAAAAATCTATTTTTTTATTTTTCAAATACATGTACTCCTTACATGTGGGATAAGTGTTCTATCAATAACAATGAACTAAAACCAAACTAATTTACTATGACCAGAATTTTACGAAAACGGAATTGATTGCCAAATAGGTAACTCATTATAAAGCCGGACAGTGGTTCGAAGCACCGCCCGGCAAGATTTGAGTTCACCTTTCCAAAGACAAGCAAAATGGTGCCTTTGGATCAAATAATTGTGGAACTATTGTATATCACTCAAACCAAGTCAAACTTAGGGAATATTGAGCATTAAATCAATGTTTATGGATGCTCAGCACCCCCTCAAGTAAGGCTGCAAACTATGCAAAGTATGAAATTGAATAATTTCAATTTAACCCTGTCACCTCTGTGGCAACAAACAAAAAAAATACTATTGATTATGAAACTAATCATAATTATCATGACTTTTTGTCTTTTACAGGTAAGCGCTGTCACTCGTGCCCAGCGGATTACTATCTCAAAGACTAATGTTTCTTTAAAAGCAGTATTTAAGGAAATAAAAGAACAAAGTGGATATGATATTGTTTATGCTGATTATTTATTGAAAAGTGCTAACCCAGTTACGGTCAATCTAAAGAATGTAACTTTAAAAGAGGCCATTTATGAAAGTTTGAAAGGACAGAAATTAGCATTCGAAATCCTTGATAATACTGTTGTTATCAAAAAGGAAAAGCTTACAATTGGGGATAAAATTAGTGCTTTATTCACTGCAATTGATGTGCGTGGCCAGGTGTTGGATGAGAAGAACGAACCGCTAGCAGGAGCAATTGTAAAAGTTAAAGGAACCAATAAGGTTACGACAACCAATAGCAAAGGCGATTTTGAATTTAAGGGAGTAGATGAGTCGGCGCTTTTGGTAGTTTCATTTATTGGCTATCTACAACAGGAAGTTTCTGTAAATCAATCTCCCATTACTATTCGCTTAGCGATAAATCAACAGCAGTTAGAAGAAGTGTCGGTAATCGTATCTACCGGTTATCAGCAAATTCCAAAAGAAAGAGCTACTGGCTCTTATGGGGTAGTTACTCAGAAAGATTTGGTGGGTAAGTTGCAAACAAATATTCTGGATAGATTGGAAGGGCAAGTTGCTGGATTAACTTCTTATAAGGGTGCCATTCAGGTGAGAGGAAAATCCACACTCGCAGGTATTACAGCTCCTCTTTATGTGGTTGATGGTATTCCATACGAAGGAAGTTTGGATGCAATTAATCCTGCAGATATTGTGAGTGTTACAGTGTTGAAAGATGCTACGGCGGCTTCCATTTATGGTGCAAGGTCAGCAAATGGGGTTATTGTGATCACTACAAAAATGGGAACAGCGGGTCCGTTGAGAGTTGCTTACAATGGGAGTGTTAAATTTACTCCACTTCCTGATACGGATTATAATAATTTGTTGACAAGTAGTGAGTTCGTTGATTTTCAACAAACGCTGTTCAAAACGGATCCAGGATCTATTTCTGGAGGTTTTTATGTGAATGAGGTACGTCAGTTGTTTTTTGATTACAAAAATGACTTAGATAATCCAGAGTTGAAAAGGAAATTGGATGTTTATCGGAATAGAGATAGAAGGGGGCAGCTTGTAGACGAATTTCTAAGAAAAAATTCGGCAGAGCAACAGCATAACTTGTCCCTTTCAGGTGGAACTGCAAAACATCGTTATGCTTTCTCTGCAAACTATTTACAAGAAGCACCGTACGAAAGAGCCCAAAGCAATGATCGGATTGGCTATAACTTTAAAAATAGCTTGGATATTACTTCTTGGTTGCGTTTAGATGCAGCTGTTTTAGGAAGTATCAGAAGAGCGGATTATAGCAACGGATTTTTGGGAATGAGTGTGTATACTGGAGCATCAAAGGCTTCGTATTTACAGTTTAAGGATGAAAATGGAAACCAATTGCCATGGTATCAGGCGAAGTCTCAAGGGGAACTGGATAGGTTAACAGGACTTGGATTGTTGGATGAAAGTTATTATCCGATTCAGGAATTAAACAATCAACGTTTTGAGTCTAATGATAAATATCAGAATTTTAATGTTGGACTTAATTTTAAACTTGTAGATGGACTGACATTAGATTTAAAATATCAGAAAGAATTAGGAACTAGTTTCCAAAAGCAATTCTATAATAAAGATTCTTTTTTTGTTAGAAACATGATCAATAACGCCACCCAGATTAAGAATGGAGAGACTATTCTGAATATCCCAACAGGTGGACAGATTAAAGAAACTCGTGGTGATCGTGATTCACATACCATGCGGGCTCAATTGAACTACAATAAAATGATCAGCAATGAACATGAATTTGTAGTCATTGCAGGCGCGGAACAGCGTAAGGTTAAAACATCATCTACAGGTATGTATAAAGTTGGATATGATGATAATAGCCTTTCTTTTAAGGCGATAGATGAAAAGTCTATGGCAAATTTAACGGGTACGGAAGCTTTAGGAGGCAGGTTCGCTTATAATAGTATGGGTACAGGTTTTTTCCAGAGTGAGAATCGTTACGTGTCGTTTTACGGAAATGCTTCATATACTTACAACCGTCGTCTTACGGCTAGTGCAAGTATTCGTATGGATCAATCCAACTTGTTCGGAACAGATCCAAAATACCAGTATCGTCCATTATGGTCTGCGGGTGTTTCGTATTTGATTTCGGAGAATCAGCTAGATTGGTTGGATCGTTTATCAGCCAGGGCAACTTATGGTATCAATGGTAATATCGCTAAAATGAGTGGGCCTTATTTAACAGTGACTGAATCAGGTATAAATGATTATATCAATGAGCCTTCATCGCAAGTGACTTTTCCTCCAAATTCGGGCTTAAGATGGGAAAAAACACGGGTAACCAATCTTGGGGTAGACTTTAGTGTACTTAGATCGGCATTGACTGGTAGTATTGAGTTTTACAATAAAAATACAACCGACTTGTTGAGAACAAAAGTTTCTGATCCTACCTATGGCTGGACAGCACTGACCGTAAATTATGGGGATATGTATAATCGTGGCTTAGAGATCTCTTTAAACTCCAGAAATATAGCAAGCAAGAATTTTACATGGAGAACAGGGATGAATTTCTCCTATAATAAAAACAAGTTAACAAGAATAGAAAATACAAATGGTGCGCCAATTTTTTATGTACAAGCAGATCAGATTAGGGAGGGAAAGCCAATAAATGGACTATACTCTATACGTTGGGCTGGACTTGACAATACTGGGGCACCTCAGGGATATGATAAGGATGGAAAAATTGTGAAATCATTTGCCGACTTTAAGCTTGAGGATCTTCAATATGAAGGAACAACAACTCCTCCTTTTGCAGCTTCTTTATCGAACAGGTTTAAGTATAAGAATTTTGACTTATCGTTCATGTTCGTTTATTATGGTGGTCATGTAATGCGTGGTATGTTTGGAGACTATATTGTTGGAACAGGACTTTCAACTAATTCGGATAGGCTGACGGCTAATTTTTGGCAAAAGACTGGGGATGAATTAGATCCATCTAAATCGCCAGCTTATAAAGCAAACGCAAGTGCTAACATGAAAAATATATGGTATGCCGCTGATAAGCATGTAGAAAAGGCAGATTATATTAAATTACGTGACATCTCTATTGGTTACGAATTGCCAGAGAAACTAATCCGCAAGTACGGAATGAGCAATATGCGCATCTCTGGTCAGGTGCAAAATGCTTGGCGTTGGGCTGCCAACAGTCAGGGTCTGGATCCTGAAGTTTGGAATGGTAGCGCGTTGTCGCCTAGCAGAGGTTTATTGCCTCCAACTACTTACACACTTGGATTATCCTTAAATTTTTAAACGCTGAAATCATGAAAAAAATAACATTAGCATTATCGGTATTGTGTCTGTTTTTAATGCCCTCATGTAAAAAATATCTGGATATTAAACCTAAAGGAATCCAAATCCCAGAGTTTTACGATGATTATGTAAAACTGCTCAACCATAAGACAATGATGGTTGCGGATAACCCTTATGTAGTTTATCTTACAGATGATATTTTACTGGGTGATTTATCGGTGCCTTTTGGACGTTACGATCAGGCGCAGGAAAATCAAAAAAACTTGTACTCTTTTGCCTCTGGAGCAATATTTAGTGATGGTGCTGACGATTATTTATGGCAAAGTGCCTATAAAAGAATCTACACTTTTAATGTGGTGATTAATAATGTGCTAAATGTCCCAGATGGTTCTCCAAAAGAAAGAGAAGCCTTGGCTGCAGAAGCTAAAGTAGGTCGCGCATTTGAATATTTAATATTGGTGAATACTTATGCGCTCGATTATAATTCGCAATCGGCTACCACCGATTTGGGGGTTCCCTTAGTGCTATCTGAAGACATCAATAAAGTATATAAAAGAAATACCATTCAAGAAGTTTACGATCAGATTCTTAAAGATTTGAACGCAGCTTTGCCTCATTTATCTGCAACCACTCCGCATCGTTTTAAACCCTCTAAACAAGTTGGTAATGCATTTATGGCTAAAATGTATTTATACATGGGAGATTATGAGAATGCAAGAATATTTGCCGAGAAAGCATTGCTGGACAATAATCAGTTGACAGATATGACTAAGTATAGCATAAAAACTACTAGTACTGGAATAGGTTTTGGTAGGATTTATAACGCAGTAACTGAAGATGTTTATCCTGAAGCGAAAGATAATGCAGAGAGCATCTACGCAAGATATGGTGATGGGTTTATTGGCCTTTCGAGAAATGTTTATGCAAGTGAAGATCTGCTCGAAACGTATAAGCATAATTTACCTACAGGAGCAATTGATCAGCGTAGAGCACTTTTCTTTGCTGATAACTCTTTTAAACTTAACAATCAGACTTACAGTTTTCTTGGCAAAAGTATGTGGGTTCCTTATGTGTTGTTTAATTCTGGATTTAATACTTCGGAACTGTTCTTAATCGCAGCTGAGGGCTACGCTCGAAAAGGGGATGCTGCAAATGCATTAGCACAGTTAGATAAGTTGCGCGATATGAGGATTAAGGGTAATACCAATTTGCCATTGGTAGACGCAAAAACTGCCTTGAAAATCGTATTGGAAGAAAGACGCAGGGAATTTGCCTTTGCTGGAAGTACACGCTTGATTGATCTGAAACGGTTAAATAGAGAAGCAGATTGGAAAAAGGATATTGTACATACAGCGGGTACAGAAACCTGGACACTTAAGGCCAATGATGCAAAATATATTTTGCCTTTACCACCAAAACTAATCAGTGTTAATCCAGGCATTCCTCAGTACAACAGGAATTAATATTCAATTCGATTAATGACAAAATTATATATGCAGTATAAGGTTTTATTCCTATTTCTTCTGATTGCAAATGTCGCATTTGGACAATCTAAAAAAACACTAGATCAAACAACTTATAACAGTTGGAAATCTCTTACAGGCGAGAGTATTTCGCCAGACGGAAAATGGTTCGGGTATGAGATTAAAAACAAGGCTTCTTACCAGGTCCTACTTTTAGGTAATCAAGTTAAGTTGGATACCATCTATCGAGGTGCTAATTTGCAATTCAGTTCAGATTCCAGGTTTTCTACTTATATCACAACTTCTGATTCCACGGGTAAGAACAGAGCATTTGTGTTGCGTAACATGCTGACCGGGGAAGTCGTTGATTTTAAAGGCCCCTCATTTATAATGGCTAGTTTTATAAAATCATCTCCAAGTTTGCTTCAATTGATTCGCAAAGGAAAGGTCGACTCACCAGTAGTGGCTAAACCCGGATTAACTAAACCAGTGTTAGTTAAACCAGGATTAGCGACAAAACCTACAAAGGTTACGAGCCTGAATTGCCTGGTGCTTTACAATCCCGTGTCTAAAGATTCTGTAGTTTTCGAATCTGTGATGAAGCATAAATATTCTGATGATTATAAATACCTGATGCTTTTGCAGAAGGAGAAAAACTTAACAAGATTAAGCTTATATCATATTCCTTCAGGTCAAAAGAAAACAGTAGCATCAGGAAATATAAATTATACTTTAGCTACTTTTTCTGAGAACACAGATCGTTTGGCATATCTTTCAGAAAGTATTGTTGCAAAGGATACACTCTACAAGATCTATATTGTAAAAACAAAAGGTGGACAAATACTGGATTCGGTAAGTAATTTAACGAAAGGCCTGCCCTTAGGTTATAGGTTGTCAGGTAATGAACAACTTAGCTTTTCGTCGAATGGAGAAAAAGTGTATTTCAAAGCCAGACCAAATGTTGTAAAGGATACAGTGATTAAAAAGAAAGCGCTGGTTGATATCTGGAAATGGGATAATGCAACGATCCCACCTATGGATAAAAGAGGTGTAGGGATGAGATCAAGTGATTTTTACCAGTACTTTATCAGCAGCAGAAAAGCCGTGCAATTAAGTGATACTGAAGTACCTTATTTGCAATTTCCATCCGGTGATGATGAAAGTATATCTATTGCTTTTAGTGATTTGAAATATCAGCGTTTGGTAGGCATTGAGGCAGGCAAGCTTTATGATTCTTATATCGTTGATATGAAGACTGGCAACCGTAAACTCGCGTTGGAGCGGAAATATTATACACCAAAAATCTCTTACGATAAGCAGTACATTAGTTGGTATGAGCCTGCTGATAGTGCTTGGTATAGTATGAATACAAAGACATTAGAGAAAAGAAACCTGACAAGGGATATTAAGGATATTTTTTACAATGATGAACTGGATATGCCAATGCACTCTACTCATTATGGTGACGCTGGTTGGGATTCAGAAAATCATTGGTTCTTGGTGCATAGTAAACATGACTTGTGGAAAATAGATGCATCGGGTAAAAATGCAGCTGTTTGTCTAACTCAGGAAATTGGTCGCAAACAAGGGATTGTTTTCAGATATATAAAACCGAAAAAAACTGAGCGTTACATTGATCTGAGCAAAACTCAATATTTCACAGCTTTTCAATCAAAAACGAAGAAAGATGGATATTATGTGCTTAAGCCGGGTGGAATTTTCGAAAAGTTGGTGTTGTCCGATCATACTTACGGCGGACTGGAGGTCTCAGAAAATGGAACTGCTTGCCTTTGGAGGAAGGGAGATTTTACTGAATATCCTGAATTATATTATTCTGATCTGAATTTTAAGGATATAAAAAAGGTATCTATTACTAACCCTCAACAGAAGGAATATAACTGGGGGACTTCCGAATTGGTTGAATGGGAAAGCTTTAATAAAGACTCTTTACAAGGGATTTTAGTGAAGCCAGAGAATTTTGACCCGAATAAAAAATATCCAATGGTTGTTTATTTTTATGAAAAAAGAAGTGACCTGTTACACCGTTATAATCCACCTCTGGCTATAAAATCTGTAGTAAACTGGTCATATATGGCGAGTAATGGCTATTTGGTTTTTATTCCAGATGTAGTTTTCAGAACTGCTGAACCTGGCGCAAGTTCTTATGATGCAATTGTGAGTGGTGTACAATCGCTAACGACGCGTTATAATTTTATCGACAAGGAGCGTATAGGTATTAATGGACATAGTTGGGGAGGTTATCAGTCAGCATATTTAATTACTAAAACAAATATTTTTAAAGCAGCAGTGGCTGGAGCAATAGTATCTAATATGACTAGCGCTTACGGAGGTATTCGTTGGGAAACCGGTCAAAGCAGGATGTTTCAGTATGAACATACTCAGAGCCGTATGGGTGTGACACTGTGGGATAATCCATTGGCGTATATGCGCAATTCGCCGTTATTTGGTCTTCCAAATATTAAAACCCCTGTTCTCATGATGCATAATGATCAGGATGGATCAGTACCTTGGGAGCAAGGGATTGAGTTTTTTAACGGACTACGAAGGTTAAATAAACCAGCGTGGATGCTGAATTATAAGGGCGAAGGTCATTTGCTGCAGAAGAAAGAAAATCTGGAAGATTTTACAAGAAAAGTAATGGGTTTTTTTGATTATTATCTTAAAGATGCATCAAAGCCAGATTGGATGTAAATAAATAAAATGATAAAAAAGCCCTTAAAAAATGGTTACATTTTTTAAGGGCTTTTTTGCGTAAGTGTATTTTTTTATTTTTAGCTTTAATCCTTATCACATTTTTGTTGTCATACCGTTATAAATCAAATAGAAGACATTGTATGAAAACTCCAGCCAAGGTTATTAGTTCATTTGTAATTGTCCTTTTTTTAACCGTCTTGTTTACTGCTTTTAAGAACGAAAAAGTAGTTGCGGTAAAATCTTCATTCCCCTATAAGCAGGCAGGGCTAAATGAACGACAGGCGGCAGCACATCTTTTAAGTCGATTTACTTATGGTGCAAGAGCTGAGGATATTGATGAAGTAGTTAAAATGGGACTGGAAAAATGGTTTTTGCAACAGCTGGATGGAAAGATCGAGGATGAACAGTTGAATAAAGCATTAAGTCAATATTCTGATATCAATCTCACCAATACAGAAGTAGAAAATATATACCCACGTCCTGGACAGGCGGTCCGTTTGGCCGTTAAAGAAGGCTTTATTGATAAGGACTCTGTAAATAAGGGAGACGGGAAAGAATACAGACAACAATTGAAAGCTTATATGGACTCAAAAGGTTATAAGCCTCAGGGAGAACTTTTCAGACAGTTATTCAATCAAAAAATATTAAGAGCTACTTATACCAACAACCAATTACGGGAATTACTAACCGACTTCTGGTTTAATCACTTTAATGTTTCGATAACCAAAAGTCAAAGCGCACCATTTATCCCATCTTATGAACGGGATATCATTAGGCCAAATGTTACCGGCAAATTTCAAACTTTATTACTTGCTACAGCCAAATCTCCTGCAATGTTAATGTATCTGGATAACTCATCAAGCAGTGGACAACCTACAGAGGATAATGATGGAATGGATATGCAGATGGGGGGAAGTATTGCTAAGAAGCGTAATGATACCAAAGTGAATGTTGGTGTGAATGCGGCAGGATTAAAAAGTGCACAACAAAAAGCTCCACAGAAAAAGAAAGCAGGAGGCTTAAATGAGAATTATGCTCGTGAGGTAATGGAGTTACATACTTTAGGTGTGGATGGAGGATATACACAAAATGATGTTACACAAGCTGCAAGAGTATTAACAGGTTGGACTATTGCGCCAATGGGCTTGAACGGATATGGTTCTCCAGCAAAAAATCTGATAGAGAAAGTTGGTGAAAGTACGCTGGAGAAACGCGGATTTGTTTTTGATGGCGACTTTATATTTATGCCTACGAGACATGATAATGGTGAAAAAGTAGTCTTAGGTAAACGCTTTGAAGCTGGTAGAGGATATGATGAAGGGGTAGAGCTTCTAACTATGCTCGCGCATCATCCCTCTACTGCAAAGTTTATTTCAACCAAGATTGCTACGCGTTTTGTCAATGATAATCCTCCGGCTTCTTTGGTTAATAAAATGAGTAAAACATTTACCAAATCTAATGGTGATATTAAGCAGATCATGTTGACGATGGTTTCTGCCCCTGAATTCTGGACTAAAGAATCATTACGTGAAAAAACTAAGTCGCCATTTGAATTGGCCATAAGTGCAGTTCGGAGTTTAAATGCCGACCTTACTCAGCCTTATCAGCTTTACAGCTGGATTAATAAAATGGGACAAAGGTTGTACTATTATCAGGCGCCAACTGGATTTCCAGATAAAGGTCAGTATTGGATAAATACCGGCTCTTTATTAAATAGGATGAACTTTGGTCTTGCGTTGGCTACTCAACGTATTCCTGGCATCAAAATTAATCTGGCTGCTTTAAATAATAATCGTGAGCCTGAGAGTGCGGAGGCAGCATTGAAAGTGTATTGTAAGCTGATTATGCCTGAAAGAGATGTGGAAGAAACGGTAAAACGTTTAAAACCGATGCTAAATGATCCCGATCTGGCTGCAAAAGTAGAAACTGCTGCGGCTAAGGCCAGTCCTCCGCAAAAAATGGATAGCATGTCAACAGATATGCAAATGATGGAGTCATCCAATAAATCAGAAGCTAAAGCTGCAAATAAAGGCTATGGTAAGAAAGCAATTAAAGTTGTTAATGCAACAGGAACCAATACCATGTTGGCGCAAGTCGTTGGCGTAATCATAGGTTCTCCTGAATTTCAACGTAAATAAATCTTAAAAACAGTATCATGACATCAAGAAGAGGATTTATAAAAGCAGGTGGACTTGCTTTATTTGGCATTGGGTTAGGCGGTATTCCTGGATTTTTAGCAGAAGCAGTAGCCGGAACTAAAGCACCAGGCTTGTTTAAAAGGAAAAAAATAATGGTCTGCATCTTTCAAAGAGGTGCAATGGACGGCCTTATGGCTGTTACACCATTTACAGATAAGTATTTAAAGGAGGCAAGACCAACATTGTTTATGTCAGCCGCAAAGGGTAAAACCCCATCGCTGATAGATTTAGATGGAAGATTTGGTTTACATCCTTCAATGGCAGCTTTTGAACCCCTGTTCAGGGATAAACGACTGGGGATTGTTCATGGTATTGGTTCACCAAATACTACCCGTTCGCACTTTGATGCACAGGATTATATGGAATCTGGAACTCCGTTTAGAAAGGGTACCGATAGTGGCTGGTTAAATCGTGCTGTTGGTTTGCTTGGCCATGATGCAGCAACACCTTTCCAGGGGGTAAGTTTAACTTCTTCATTACCACGTTCATTTTATGGTGAAAACCCTGCAGTGGCCATAAGTAACCTGCAGGATTTTAATATTCAGATGAGAGGTAATGTTAAGGGTGCAAATATGGCGGCTAAAAGCTTTGAAGATTTGTATGATACCACCTCGTCTGGCCTGTTAAAAGAAACAGGGAAGGAAAGTTTCGATGCGATAAAAATGCTTCAAAAAGTAGATGTAAAAAATTATAAACCAGCAAACGATGCGGTATATCCGAATACTGCGCTGGGCAATTCTTTAAAACAGATTGCCCAGTTAATTAAAATGGATGTAGGTATGGAAGTTGCATTTGCTGAATCTGGAGGATGGGATACACACTATAATCAGGGTACTGATACAGGTATATTTGCCAGGAATGTTGGTGATTTAAGCAATAGCATCATGGCATTTTGGACAGATATGGGCACTTTGCAGGATGATGTAACTGTAATGACGATGACTGAGTTTGGACGTACAGTAAAACAAAATGGAACAGGTGGTACAGATCATGGCCGTGCATCATGTAACTTTATTTTAGGTAATGGGGTAAGTGGCGGGTTAGTACATGGTTTGGTTAATCCATTATCTGTCGAGAACCTGGAAGATGGTCGGGACCTTGCAGTAACGACAGATTTTAGATCTGTTTTTAGTGAGGTAGCGGATAAGCATCTTAATATTTCTAATGATAAAGTACTATTTCCTGATTGGGATGGCCGTAAAATAGGCGTAATGAGGTAAGTTGTTTTTATGTTACTTTTTTTATCATTAGTTTAGCTAAGTGAAAAGAATCCTTTTACCCTTATTTGCAGTATTTGTTATTGCCGCATGTAACCAGAAAACCACTAATACTGATTCTGAAACCGCAGACTCTACAGGAGTCGCAAAAGCAGATTCTACTTGTTGTAGCGCCAAACTACCTAAACGCTTCGGAGTTATACCCGGAGTAGACTCACTGGGTGCCGGCGATAAGCAAACAAAGGCTTCTCATGATGGAATGAAGTTTATTCCCGCCGGAGAATTCATGATGGGGGCTTCAGATAATGAAGGTAGACCTGATGAATATCCTGCTCATGAAGTAGCTGTTAAAGGTTTCTGGATAGATGAAACGGAAGTCACCAATGCACAGTTCGCTCGTTTTGTAAAAGCTACTGGCTATGTTACACTGGCAGAACGTAAGCCAGATTGGGAAGAATTAAAGAAGCAGTTGCCTCCAGGAACACCAAAACCAGCTGATGAATTGCTGCAGCCAGCCTCATTAACCTTTAAAAAACCAACTAATCAGGTAAATATTAACGATGTTTCACAGTGGTGGGCATGGACTGAAGGGGCAAGCTGGAAACATCCGCAAGGACCTAAAAGCAATATTGTTGGGAAAGACAATTATCCGGTTACACAGGTTTCCTGGGAAGATGCTGCCGCTTATGCAAAATGGGCAGGTAAGCGTTTACCTACAGAAGCAGAATGGGAATATGCGGCCAGGGGTGGACTTAAAAATAAAAAATACCCATGGGGTGATGAAGACCTTACTAAAGGCAAGATCAAAGCAAATACCTGGCAGGGAGAGTTTCCTTATAATGACTTAAAAACAGATGGTTTTTCAAGCGTTGCCCCGGTAAAATCATTCGCCGCAAATGGCTATGGTTTATACGATATGTCTGGCAATGTGTGGGAATGGACAGCTGACTGGTATACTTCAGATTATTATAAAACAGTTAAAGGCAAGCAAGATAACCCTAAAGGACCGGCAAAAAGTTATGATCCAGAGGAACCTACAGTTCCTAAAAAGGTGATCAGAGGTGGTTCTTTTATGTGCCATTCCTCTTATTGCAAGGGGTATAGAGTAAGTTCTAAGATGAAATCTTCTATTGATACGGGGCTAGAGAATACAGGGTTTAGGTGTGTTGCTGATTAACGTAACATACTATAGGTAATTTCTTTTATCTGGTTTTACCGGGTAACCTGTGCTGTTCTCATATATTTTGAAAATCTGAGTGGAAAGAAGCGTTTAAACAAAACACCTTTCACCTCTTTTTTACCAATATATATTTCTTCTTTGTTTTGTTTGATGGCGGCCAGGATTTGCTGTGCACAGTCTTCAGGCAATACACCATTGTTCTGCCCCTCGTCCATTTTGCCTTGAGGTGTCCCATTTGCTGTTAAAGCATTTAAAGATACATTCGTTTTAATAAAGCCAGGACATACGATGGTGATTTGGATATTTTTGTCAAACACTTCAGAACGTAGAGAATCGAAATAGCCATGCAAAGCATGCTTTGAAGCAGCATATGCAGAACGGAATTTTGTTCCGAATTTGCCTGTTAGGCTACTGATGCAGACAATTTTGCCCCCGCCATGATTGATCATGTTTGGTAACACCGCCTTACTTAGTACTACTGTTCCCCAGAAGTTTACATTCATGAGGCGTTGTTCAGTTTGTAAAGTGGCTTCTAAAGCCAATGCTCTTTGACTAATCCCTCCTGAATTAATTAGGATATCAACATGCCCATAAATGCGAATTGCATCTTCTGCTTTTCCTGTTAATGTATCTGTTTGCTCCAGATCTAAAGGAAGTACATGGATATTTACCGGGCTTTTACAAGCGCTTTTAACTCTGTATAACTCATCTCTGTTACGTGATGAAATAATGAGTTTAGCTCCCGCATTGCTACAGGCGTAAACTAATGCTTCACCAATGCCAGAAGATGCTCCTGTAATCCAAACAACTTTATTATTCATGTTTAACATATTGATGCTTTAAAGATGGTCATCCTGAATCAAAAATAACTCAGATGCAATGTAATCTGCAAATAATTTACCTTCCTGTGTCAGAACGAGGTGATTGTCCAGATTGTTTAACCATTGTTTCTCAATAAATGGTTGTATCGATTTTAAAGTGTCGTTCAAAAATAGTTTTCCAAAATCTGCAGCTATTTTATTTAAGTCGGTCCCCCACATCGTACGTAATGAAGTCATAATGTATTCATTAAACCGGTCATAATCAGTTAACTCCTCTACAGTTTCTGCAAGTTCTCCATTTAGGAGGTGTTTTAAATAATGAGCGTTATTTGGGATGTTAAGATAGCGGGTCAGTCCATCAAAACCGTGCGCAGAAGGACCAATTCCTAAATAGGGTACACCTCGCCAGTAATTGGTATTGTGAACAGCATATTTCCCAGGCATACTAAAATTCGAGATTTCATATTGCTCATATCCACCAGTTTTTAATTTTTCTATCAGCGTTATAAATTGTGACGCACTTTGCTCATCATTTACCGGTGGCTGCAATCCTTTTTTGATAGATTTAGCAAGAACAGTTTTAGGCTCTACAGTTAATGAATAAGCTGACAAATGCGGTGTTTGTAATTCTATAGCTTTATTGATATTACTTAACCACTTCATATCAGTTAATAGTGGGTAGCCGTAAATCAGGTCAATGCTCAGGTTTTCAAATCCGGCATCCTGACTGCGTTTTACACAGTCTTCAGCTTCTCTGGCATTATGGGCGCGGTTCATCCAGATCAGATCTTCTTCAAAAAAGGATTGGATACCTATGCTGAACCTGTTCACAGGAAGCGTTCTTAGATCTGCTATTTTCTTAGCATCCAGGTCATCGGGATTGGCCTCAATAGTAATCTCGGCTCCTGAATGAACTGAGAAGTTTTTAATAATGGTATCAAATATTTTTTCGAAGTTTTTATATGGAAGTACAGAAGGAGTACCGCCACCAAAATAGATGCTACCTATCTGATCGGTTATTCTGCCTTTTTTAAGTATGATTTCCTTACATATCGCATCGGTCATTTCATCTACATATTTTAATGAGGTGCTGAAATGAAAATCGCAATAGGTGCAGGCTTTTTTGCAAAATGGGATGTGGATATAAATTCCGGACATTTGACAAAAGTAAGATATAAAAATAAGATATGTATCAATGGATTAATTCCATGGTAGTTATAATATATTCATATTAACTGTGTGGTTTTTTCAAAATACAGTGCAAAGGGTAATAAGAATAAGTTGAAAATAGGTGGAAAGATAATCTTTAAGATCATGTCGAGCCAGATTTAAATGATTTTGAACTGTCTTTTGAGGAATGTTTAATTGGATGCTGATTTCCTTTGTAGATACATCATCAATAAAATGCAGTTTGAAAATCTGACTTCTTTTTGCAGGTAGTGTTTTTAACCAATTGTTTAAAATTTGTTCCAGTTCTTCCTTTTTAAAATCTGAATCAGCATTATATGAAGATAAAGCCATCGCCTCAAAAGGCTCTACAAAGTGTGGCAATGTCCTGTTTTTAGCAAGCAATGTGTATGTCTTGTATCTAACAGCCGTATGAAGATAAGGTAGAAGGTCTGATATTTTTTTTATAGTCCTCTTGTTCCAGATGTCTACAAAAATATCCTGAACTATTTCCTTGCTGAGGTCTCGGTCTTTCAATCTCTTATAGGCAACATTATATACCGAAAGCCAGTGTCGCTCATATAACTCATCAAATGCAGAATAATTACTACCCTTTATTAAAAGCAACAATTCTGGGTCTGTAAGATTGGCATATGGGGTCATTCTGATGAGTATCGGCAGCCGAATATAAGGTGGAAATCACATCTTTAAAAGAAAATCATCTTTTTTCGGGAGATTTTGATTTTTTGTAGACTATATATTAAAAGCCCCGTATGCCTAAACATCAAAAGCAAAAATATCTTGCCCAAATTGCTAAAAAGGTTCTAAATAAGTCGTCCAGTACCATAGAACATAAGTTCTTGAATGAATATTATGACAGCTTCGATAAAATCCCCGATGTTTCCGATTCTCTGTCTAAGGAGGAGCAACTTTATTTGAAACAGGAAATAAAGATGGTTATTAATACAAAATTGAGTGTAGATAAACGGTCAAAATATCGCAAATTATACGTTTGGATGGTATCTGCTGCTGCGATTATTATTATTGGTAGCATTAGTTTTTACAGCTTCTTTTATACAGATCAGGTTTCACCTGGAGATAGTGAATTTGTTTTAAATGATATCAATGCCGGAGGAAATAAAGCTATTTTGACATTGTCAGATGGTACCAATGTGTTATTAGATACGGTTAAAAGTGGAATTATATCAGGACAGCCTGATATAAAAATCACTAAATCATCCGATGGACAACTGGTCTACACTTATACTGCTGCTTCAAAACATAATTCCATATCGGCAAATGATTTATACAATACAATCTCAACACCAAAAGGTGGACAATACCAGATATTGCTCCCTGATGGTACCAAAGTATGGTTAAATGCTTCCTCTTCTCTGCGTTTTCCCATTCGGTTTGCGAATAATGAACGTAGCGTATCTCTTTTTGGGGAAGGATATTTTGAAGTGGTACACGACAAAAAGAATCCATTTGTTGTAAAAACTATTAATCAAATGGTAAAAGTATTGGGCACACATTTTAACATAAACAGTTATAATGATGAGCAGTTTGTTAAAACTACCCTATTAGAAGGTGCAGTACAAGTTTCGCAATTGTCTGACAATGGCCAATCTGAGCTACTTAGACCAGGTGAACAGGCTATTAGCAATGACAAAGATATATTCGTTAAGTCGGCAGATATTGAAAGTGTTGTTGCCTGGAAGAATGGTGATTTTGTACTTCGGAATGAAGATTTTAAAGCCACAATGAGGAAGATAGCACGATGGTATGATATAGAGGTGGTTTATAGTGCAGATGCACCAGAAGACCTTGAGCTGGGAGGCTGGGTTTCCAGAAATAAAAATTTATCAGCTGTATTAAAACTAATGGAATTGACAGGGAAGGTTCATTTTAAAATAGAAGGAAGGAGGGTTACCGTGACCAAATAAAGGACCATTGGTAATGCTATAAAAAGCCGGAAGTGCTTGCTACACATTCCGGCAAAAGTTTGGCATTATGACTATAGAATTTAAATTGTATTAACTCTAATCAGCTAAGTACCTGTATCCTCAAACAGCAGGTCTTCAGCTTAACCAAACCTAACAAACTTAGGTAAAATTGTTTCATACAGCAATTTTGCCAATCGCTTTTTTGATAAGAAAGTTTGTTAAAAAACTACGAAGTAAGATGTATAAAATTTATACAAATAAATCCGGGATGTTTAAAGAGCATATCCATAAAATAATGCTGATTATGCGGCTAACCACTTTTCTCCTATTTCTTTCTTTTCTTCAGGTAAGTGCTACATCCTTGGCTCAAAGGATCACTTTAAATGAGAAAAACGTGACTCTGGAAACTATTTTTAAGGCAGTAAGAGCACAAAGTGGCTATGACTTTCTATACGATAGAAAGATCATCAGTCAGACCAATCCGGTAAACATCAACGTTAAAAATGCCAGTGTTGAAGATGTGCTGGAAAAATGCTTTGTTAACCAATCTCTGAATTTCACCATTCAAGAGAAGACCGTCGTGATCACAGAGCAGAGAAAATCGATGGCTGAAAGCATAACTGGACTTTTTTCGCAATATGAAATTAAGGGGGTAATAACAGATAATAACGGTAAACCTCTACCTGGTGCTTCTGTAAAAATCAAAGGAACGAATACTGCCGTAATCACGGATGGCAATGGACAATTTAAATTTAACATTACCGACAATGCTGCTGTACTCGTTATTACTTATGTGGGTTACCAAACCAGGGAAGTAAATACCGCAGATAGATCTGGCTTAATTTCTATCATTTTGCAAGAGGAAGAGAATAAGCTCAATGAGGTAACCATCAATACAGGTTATCAGGTAATATCCAAGGAACGGAGCACTGGATCCTTTTCTAGCCCAGATGTAAAAGTTCTCGCCAGTAGAAGTACTAGCATGAATATATTGGACCGTTTAGATGGTCTGGTTCCTGGCTTGTCAATGAGCAATGGGACTAATAAGAACTTTTATCCCGTTATGTTAAGAGGTCTTACCTCGATAAATGGGGCAACCCAACCTTTATATGTGGTTGATGGAATTCCTGTAGATAACTTTAATCAGATCAATCCGAATGACGTAGAAAATATTACCGTACTTAAAGATGCTACAGCATCATCAATATGGGGAGCAAGAGCATCTAATGGTGTGATTGTGGTGACTACCAAAACCGGTAAGAAAAACACAAATGGAATAGAGGTGAATTACGACTTCTTTTATAGTTTCCGTGGAAAACCGGAGATAGATGTGTTTCCAAGGTTAAAAAGTTCGGAATATATCCAAACTGTTCAGGAATTATATAACATGCCTGGTTATATACGTGCAGGAGCGACCGACTGGGCAACTATCAATGTCGCAGATGTTACTAGTGGGAAGAATTTTATTCTCCCACATGAATACCTGCTTTATGGACAACAGAGCAGTATTCCTTCTAGCTACAAAAGCTCCAGCCTTCAGGACTTAGCGGTATTTAACAATGTACAGCAGATTAAGGATCAATGGTACCGAAAAACCGTGCTTGAAAACCATACAGCTTCCATATCAGGATCATCAGATAAATATGCTGTATACGCTTCATTGGGTTATACAAATGACCAAAGCCCTACTCCTGGCGCAAAAGACAAAAACTATCAGTTGAATGCCCGTCAGGATTATAAGTTTAATAAATGGTTGGATATGTTTTTAACTACCAATCTAACTTATAACAATACTTACACGAAAAGGGCAATTGCCCCAGATAACCGCTTTGTGCCTTATGCATCTTTTGTAGATGAACAAGGTAATGGACATGATATTTCATGGATTAATATGAGCGATGCATTAAGAACATCGTATGAAAATAAAAGCATTGGACTTCCTAATATTGGGAAGTTAAATTTATCATACAACCCTCAAAATGATTTTGACTCTGGATTTACGAAAGGAACCAGCTACAATACAAGGCTGTTAACTGGTGTAACTGCAAAACTTTTAAAAGGACTTCGTTTTGAAGGAACTTATGGAGCAGTATTAAACAATACACAAACAGAAATATATGATGATGCTAGCGGGTATCTTGGTCAAATAGAAATTGCAAAGATGACGGTTACCACTCCGGCACTTAAATCCTTTGTGCCGACAACAGGTGGCAATTACGCTAATGTAAATGGGCAACGAAGAAACTGGACTATCAGGAATCAATTTGCTTATGATAACAACTGGGACAACTATAAACATCAGTTGACTGCAATAGTTGGGATTGAAATTCAGAAGCAGACTTTTTCACAGGTACAAACCCGACTCAGGGGGTATGATCTCGACATCTTATCTTACAAACCGATAGATTATAACACGACCAGTTTAGGTCTTGCAAATACCATTATCAATACGAACGGTACTTATAGAGTAAATGATATTTTTGCTCAGAGTTACCTCGACACCCGATTCCGTTCTTACTATATGAACGGTGCATATACCTACTCAGGAAAATATACGGTTAACGCCAGCACCCGATATGACCAGTCTAACCTATTTGGAGCAGACGTTGCTGCCCAAGCAAAACCGGTATGGTCAGTTGGTGGAAGCTGGTTGCTTTCTGGGGAGTCTTTTATGGATCAAGTTAAATGGGTTAATCGTTTAGCAGTAAGAACAACCTATGGTATTACTGGAAACTCCCCGATCCCGGGATCGGGGGGCTCGTATGATATCCTGGGAGCTGGCTTTGCACTTGGTGCTCCAGCAGGATTGGTTACACCATTAAAAATCATTACTCCCGGAAACAGTAAACTCACCTGGGAACAAACACAGAGTTTTAATGCCGGGATAGACATAAGTGTGCTAGATGACAGATTAAGTGGCTCAATCGATATTTATCATAAACATACGACCAATCTATTAGGATTTGTACCTCAAAATGCCTTTACCGGATATGCATCGGTTTATGGTAATGCCGGTACAATAAACAATAAAGGAGTAGAAATAACCTTAAATTCGGTGAATATTAGAAATGATAATTTCTCCTGGTCCAGCCAGCTCAACTTTGCATTTAATAAAGGAAAGGTTGTTTCGCTTAATTCTGAATATCCTATTGTATTTGCCAATACAGTTATTAAAGGGGCTTCTGAACAGTATTATCAACCGCAAACTTTGGGTTTAATAACAGGCTATCAGCCCTTTAGTTTATTTGCCTACAAGTATGCCGGATTAGATGCTGTTGGTGATCCTCAAATCCATTTAGCCAATGGTACAATTACCAAAAGTCCAGGTATTGCAAAAATGGAAGACCTCGTAAATATGGGCTCCACAAATCCATTGGTAACCGGCGGATTCAATAATCTGTTTCAATACCGTCAATTTAGTCTTGGCTTTAATATGGTGTTTAATCTGGGTTTTGTACTGCGAAGAGATGTTAATGAATTCTATACAGGAAGAATTATTGGTAATTCTTTCATTACAGGGAATATCCATGCAGAATTTGAAAATAGATGGAAAAAGTCAAATGATGAACTCATTACAAATATTCCTGCATTTGATCCTTCTGCAGACAGAGCTTCCAGAACTGACTTAAATTACTACGCTGCAGCAGATATTAATGTAGTTAAAGGTGACTACATCAAAATGAGAGACATCATATTCTCTTATCAGTTACCTAATTCGATCTTGAAAGATTTGAAAATTAAGAATCTTAGTTTGCGCGCTCAGCTTAATAATGTAATGCTTTGGCGTGCAAATAAATACGGTATAGATCCTGAATTCTACAATGGGATAGGAAACAGTAGTGCGATGTATGTAACGGGCTTACGTTCTGTTCCTGTTAATCAGAAAACCATTACACTTGGCGCACATCTTACCTTTTAATTGCATACCGAACTATAATAAATAATTAAAAATGAAAAACTATATATACATATTTATTCTGTTGCTGTTTGCTTCCTGTACAAAAGATTACTTGGAAGTAAAGCCAAAAGGAAACCTTATCGCAGATAAACTTGCAGATTATAACGATTTGTTGGAGGACAACACTTTTGTTTATCTTTCTACAGATGCTTTTTTTCTGAATGCCCAACATATCCTTGGAGATGATGTCGCTGCATTAGAGCCGCATTATAACAATGCTGCTTATTTCGGTACTGCAGGAACGCGTAATCAAAAGCTGTTTGAATGGCAAGATGATATTTACTTACCTAATGAAGACATGTATGAGGTAGAAGGAATGTACAGACGAATTTATACCGCCAATAAAATCATTGATGAGGTTCCTCAAGCAAAAGGGGACAATGAATTTTTAAAGAAACAGTACCAATCAGAAGCCAAAGCGCAACGTGCATTTGCCTATTTTATATTAGTAAATTATTTTGGAAAACCATATGTAGCTTCAACTGCTCAAACCGCGCTTGCTGTACCACTTATATTGAAAAATGATTTTGAAAGAAAGGATTTTACGCGCGCTTCCATTCAACAGGTTTATGACCAGATCATCAAGGATCTGAACGAAGCCATTCCTAATTTGCCATTGGTACAAACAACTGCCAACCGTTTCACTAAAGCCGCGGCAGAAGCTTTACTTGGAAAAGTATATATCTTTATGGCAAGACCTGCTGATGCCTTACTGCAACTTAAAAATGCAATTGAGCATTTACCTACAGCATTTTCTACAGGTGGCGTTTTCAGCTGGGTAAATTACAATACTGCAACGATATCAAATGCGCCAGCAGGTTATGTGTTTATTAATGCCAATGTGAAATCAATAGCCTCACAAGGAAATGGGTATCCCGAAACTTTAAATGCTCAGCTTGTTCCAGGGGTAATGTGGATGGGGCGTGCCGCACCATTGATTATTGCACCGGAAACTTATGCGTTATATCAACCTGGGGATTTACGCCTGCAACTATTCAGTAATACCTACGCTGTAACTGCTCCTGGTCCGACACAAACATTGCCTTCTGGTCTTTACCGCTCGCGTGCAGGCTTTTTTGGTAATTCAATAGGTATTCAATTGCCTGATGTTTATCTGCTAAGTGCTGAGGCTAAGGCGCGTACTAACGATTTGGAAGGTGCACGTGAAGACCTATTAACATTGCGTAACAATCGGATGCCGACAAACCTTGCTGCAACAGGTATTCCAACTGATCAGACTCTGATGATTAAATTTGTAATTAATGAACGCCGAAGGGAATTTGCAACAATGGGATTGCGTTGGTTTGACATGAGAAGATTATCTGTTGATCCATTGTTTAATCAGAGTTTTGATTACAAGCATGAAGTTTATACAAGTACAGGTATAATAAAGAGTACTTATAAACTAAAGTACGAGAGATTAGAACTTAAGTTTTCTGAAAAGTTGATGCTTTCATCCCCTGGTTTAATCAATAACCCGTAGTTTAATTAACTAAATTATTATGAAAAAAAATATTATATTTTTTATCCTTTTAGTTTCATTTGGCCAAATTGTGTCTGGGCAAAAAAAAGACGGATATTTTAGTATACAGGGTGACCTCTCTGAAATTAAAACTAAATTCAAAAAAGCGGTTCTATTATATCCGCTTCCAAATGAATACATAACTGATACTGCAACGATAGTAGATCAGAAATTTAGCTTTTCAGGGAAAGTCCCATATCCTACTATGGCATCTATAAAATATTTAAAGGAAGAAAAGGGCCCTTCTAATGTGCCGTTCATATTGCCGATTTTTTTGGAGAGTGGATCCATTAAAATTAATGCTGTTGATGGTCAGTTAAATCATATTAAGGTATCAGGATCAAGTAGTCATAATGAATTTGAAACACTTAAAATTAAAAACGACTTATTTTTAAAAGATGTTATTGAGCCTTTGGGTAAAAGAATAAAGGAGGTAAGTGTCTTAAAAGACACTGCTAAACTTGCTGAATTAAGAAAACTTCTCTTGGAAGAAATAAATAGAAGTAGAGAGTCAATCTATCTTGGCTATGTGAAAGAAAATCCAACATCAGTAATTATTTATTATTGTCTTATAGAAGGAGGGGGAATACCTTTCAGTCCCGCAAGAATAAAACCTTACTTTGAAGGGCTTGCGGCAAAGGAAAAGCAATCTATACAAGGGAAATCTATTCGTGAAATTTTTGAAAGCGGAGTTAGGGTAAAGCCTGGTAACCAGGCTCCTGATTTTACACTTAACACTCCTACTGGAAAGGATACGACTTTATCTTCATTAAAAGGGAAGTACGTTTTTATAGACTTTTGGGCAAGCTGGTGTGCTCCATGCAGAAAAGAAGTCCCGAATGTGTTAAAGGCTTTTTCGAATTATAAACAAAAAGGCTTTGAAGTATTAGCTGTCTCACTAGATGAACCAGGCTCCCGAGATAAATGGATTAAGGCCATACATGCAGATCAAAGTTCCGCATTTATCCATGTAATTAATAGGAAAGGATCTATAAATGATGTGGCCAAAAAATATGGGGTTTCACAAATCCCTGCAAGTTTTTTAGTTAATCCTGAGGGTAAAATTATTGCTGTTAACTTGAGGGATGAAGAGCTGCATAAGAAACTTGACGATATTTTTAAATAACCTTATCACAGCGAATAAATATATATTATCATTCGTACTTTAGTCAAAAAATAGGATACTAAATGACAGAATGCAACTTTAGCAAATTAGTCTTTCAAGTACATCAAAATAGGAAACTGCGGATACCAACAGATGTTCCTGCAGATTTTGATTATCTCGAAAATGTATGGTTAAGCTTTTATGGGCTTGGAAAATTTGAATTCTATTCTTTTTTGTATTCTGAGTGTAAGGACTTTGAACATTTTAAAGAATGGGTTATTAAGCTTAAAGGAACGCAATTTGTTCATGCTGCGGATCAACAATTTAAAAAATGGGAAGCTACAAGGAATAACTTAGATATAAATGGAGGGATTGTTCCTAAGGTATTGAATGCTGACCAGATGAAATTCTGGGAACAGAATGGTTATTTAGTAGTCCCCAAAGTTGTCGATGATCTAAAGTGTGACAAGGTGAGACAAAAAATCTGTCGATACTTGAATATACATTTAGATTTTCCAGCAACCTGGTATATGTCCCATCCGGATTGGCAAGGAATTATGGTTCAGTTATATCAGAATGAAGATATGGAAGCAATCAGGCAAGATCTTGAAATACGTAAAATATTTGCAGATCTTTATAATAGTGATCAAATCATTCCTAATACAGAAAAGGTGGGTTATAATCCCCCGGAAGTTGAAGGTTGGGAGTTTAAACATGGTGAATTGCATTGGGATCTTGATTTGTCCAAGACTGTTCAATTTGGTGTACAGGCACTTGTTTATCTGGATGACGTTCCGGTCGAGAGGGGAGCATTGCAAGTTGTGCCTGGTTTTAATAATAAGTTTGAGGATTGGATAAAGGATTTCACTTCTTTAGAGAGGGCACATACATATATGCGTTTAACAGAAACATCTGTACCTGTTCCTGGTGAGAAAGGCGACTTAATTCTTTGGCGTAATACAATTCCTCACGCTGCGGGTAAAAATCAATCAAATTTGCCTCGTTTTGTTCAGTATGTGAGCTTTACTAAAGTATAATATTTGTTTGTTAAAAAGAAAACCTGGACTTGTATGGCAGGCCCAGGTTTTAAGGATAATTAACCAACAGAAGTTAGTAGTCTGAATACCTCATTTTTTTGCGTTAAAGTAGCGTATTCACTCATCCCTGATATGCTGTAATTATGTTTTAAACTAGTGATGGTATTGAATTGATTAAATTCATAGGTTAATTCGCCAACAGTTTTTCCTTTTGAGCCTGCCTGGCTAATGAGTACATCATATTTATTTGCATTTTTCAATGAACGCGCGACTTTTGCAACTTTGCATATTTCTCCACCTATAATTAAATCAATGTATTTAGAGGCTTCTGCGAGTTTTTTATCATTGTAGTTTTTTTGATCCTGGCCAAATTGTGTCAAACAGATTATCAGGTCACATTGTAAATCTTTTTTAAGTTTTCGTGCGGTATCATTTACCGCTTGTATTGGTTCGCTCACTTGTATCCCTGGAATAGAAATGTAATTACCGACTCCAGTAATTCCAATTTTAATTTTTCCGACATTAAAAGTGAAGTAAGGTTTTATTCTGGAGGATAATATCGTATTACTAAATTTGTAATTACAGTTCACCATTTCAAAATCCATGATGGGTAAAATGGAAGCAAGTTGTTCTTGTCCCATATTTAGCTCGTTAAGGCCTGGCGTTGTAGCAAAATAGCCCATTTTATTCATTCGCTTTATGATTTCTATATGTTCATTTAGCTCACTTCCTAACTTTAGAAAGTTTCCTGAATCGATTTTTAAAGTGCTTTTATTGCGTCTAAGAAAAATCTGGTCTACTTTTTTTAGTCCGCCAAACGGACCAGCTGTAGGAGCAAGATGACCTGAAAGGTCAGAGGTATGTAAGATGGAGAGTGTATTTCCTAAAGAGACCTCCTTTTTTTTATAAAATGAACTTGCTGCCTCTAATGAGCTTCCTAATAGGATGCAGCTTGTCAGGATAGAAGAATTTTTTAAGAATGACCTACGTTTTGATACCATGGGATTACTTTTATAAAGGCAAAAGTTAGAAAAAAAATCAACAAACGGAATAAAAAATATTTTATTGTACAATATTTTATTTTTTTTTCTAAGTTTATATCCAAAATCAATTCCTATCGTCTTAATTAATGAAAATTCTCATATTTACGAATAGTTCACTGTTCGTTAAAATAGTTTCAGAATTAGTCAAACATGCTCAGCTTGTTGGGATAGTTATCCCTGAGATGGAAAATCATGATCTGTTTAGCACTATTGAATATGCTGATAATCAGAGCGTTCCATTGCTAAAAGTGAGTGATGCCGATTTGCAGGAAACGGATAAGGTAGACTCATTTATATTGAATACAGGATGTTCTGTTTCTCTTGTGATGACTTTTCCGTTTAAATTACCTGAACGGATTCTGAATATTTCGGGAAAAGGAATGTTTAATGTGCATTTTAGCAAGCTCCCATCATATAAAGGGGCTGATCCTTTATTCTGGCAATTGAAAAATGGCTTGAAAGAAGTTAGTCTGAGTATTCACAAAATGACTTCAGAATTTGATGAAGGACCAATTTCCTTTAGTAAGGAATTGCTTTTGTTTCCAGGTGAGAACTATGGTTTGGTGAAAACAAGGTTAGCTTTACTAATGCTAAATAATCTTAGAGAGATCCTTCAGAATATTTTAACAGGAAAATATATTGCAGTTACATCTTCTGTTCGAAATAGTTATTACAAACGGCCGCGAGTTGAAGATCTCACAATTAATTGGGAAAAGCAGTCAGCACAGGAGATTGAAAATCTTGTAAACGCTGCGAATCCTATTTACAATGGTGCGATTACATATTTACAAGGACAGCAAATCCAAGTTCTAGAGGTGTCAGGAGTCGACGGGGCTTTTGAGCCTGGTACAATTCTTCCTGGTACTATATTTCATATTGATCAATATCATGGGCCAATGGTGTATACAGCTGATAGGCAGTTGTTATTGCTTAATGTTGTTGCAACTGAGAATGGGGTTTTCAGCGGCAAAAAATTATGTGCAATGGGCTTGAAACAAGGAGATGTGTTTAAGAATTTAAATTAAAATTATAATAAGGAATAAATTAAAACGAAAATTTATGGAAGGAACTATAGGAGAAATCAAAATGTTTGCAGGAAATTTTGCACCAAGAACCTGGGCTTTTTGTCAAGGGCAAATTATGCCTATTGCTCAAAATACCGCACTTTTTTCAATTTTAGGTACAACATATGGTGGAGATGGGCAAACGACTTTTGCGTTGCCAAACCTTGCTGGAAGAGTACCAGTTGGAGCGGGGCAGGGGCCAGGATTAAGTTATATTGATTTAGGAGAAGTGTCTGGTAGCGAAAATGTAAGAATTACAATTAATGAATTGCCGGGACACACGCATATCGCGACCTCAAATGTAACCTTAAAGGCAAGTGGTTCGCCAGCCAATACTGCTATTCCAGTAGCAGGGACTGCATTGGCTGCAGCTAAAGATATTAATACAGATGCTGTGTCAATTTATTCTACAGGAACACCTGATGTTAATTTAAATCCTGCTTCGGGAGCAGTTACAACAACAGTTCAACCGATTGGAAACAATCTACCTTTTTCTATCAGAAATCCTTATTTAGGAATGAACTATATCATTTGTTTGAACGGTATTTTCCCATCAAGAAATTAATTTTTGACGTTTATAATTGGTACGCAATTACCAAAATTGTATGCCAATTATACTTACAATTACGCTTTGATCTAAGATAATGCTATGAGAAATTTTACTAAACTGCTCCTGCTTTGCTGTTTATTCCTTTGTGGATTTAAAGGCAACGCACAGGTTACTACAGGAGATATCGCCATAATTGGTTTTAATGGAGTTAACAATCCAGCAGAACTGGCAATTGTTACCCTGGCAGCAATCCCTTCAGGACAAACTATTTATATTACAGACAGAGGTTGGAAGGCTGAAGATGGCTTTCATACAAGCAATATTACTGTAGAAGGGTTAATTGCCTGGACTATAACAACGCCAATTCCTGCTGGAACTGTATTTAAAGCTTCTATTACAGCTCATTTAACAACTCCAACAGTTGCTGGATTAGAGGCATATGGTACATCTGTTGTAACTGGGTGGTCAAGTTTAGTAACGGCATCAGGAGGTGATAATTGGTTTGTTTATACTGGGTCAACAGAGAGTCCATCATTTGTTTATGGATTTGCCAATTGGGCAACCAATACACCAGGGGGTGGGGCAAATGGTCCATGGCAGAGTTCTGGTACCGTAACAGCAACTTCTTCTTACCTTCCACCCTCTTTAGCAGGAAATTTTTCTCCGGCTTTTACTGGGACGACACTTCATGGCGATTACATTATCTATACGGGACCTATTGTAGGTACGAAGGATCAAATATTAGCGAATTTGGCGGGAACTGGTAACTGGACGACTAGCGAGACTACTCCTGCTATGCTGACTCCCGAAGATCCTGCAGGTGGTTTTCCTGGTACTCAACCTATTTTTCAGCTTCCTCCTTCAGTTGCAAAAGTAACTTCGACTACAGAAGATAAAGCTTATGGAATTGGTGCTGAAATATCTATACAAGTTGTTTTTTCTGTACCTGTTACTGTAACAGGGGCTCCAACATTAGCCTTAAATAGTAATGCTATTGCAAGTTATGAATCTGGTAGCACCACAAAAACACTCAATTTCAAGTATGTTATAGCTGCTGGTCAAAACTCACTAGACCTTGATTATGTTAATACGACATCATTGTCATTAAATGGAGGATCTATCCTGGATGAAGATGGAAATATTGCAATACTCACTTTACCTTTGCCTGGCGCGACTGGCTCACTAGGGCTAAATAAAGCAATTATTATTGATACTCAGGCTCCAGTTGCACCGTCTATACCAGTATTGGCTGCCGCAAGTGACAGCGGGGTTTCTTCTACGGATAAAATAACCAACGTAACTACACCTGTAATTACCGGAACGGCAGAATCAGGTTCTACAGTAACATTGTACGATACCGATGGAACAACCGTACTTGGCTCGGGAGTAGCTAGTGGTGGAAATTGGTCGATCACAACGACAACCCTGTCCCAGGGAGCTCATACTCTTACTGCAAAAGCAAGAGATGCTGCAGGAAATATAGGTATAGCCTCTGCAGGATTAGTCATTACGATTGATACGACTTCACCAACACTGGTCATTAGTAGCAACGTGTCGATCTTAAAATCAGGAGAAACAGCAACCATAAGTTTTACCTTTAGCGAAGATCCGGGATCTACATTTACATGGGACGGTTCAAGCGGTGATGTTGTTGTTAGCGGAGGGACTTTAGGTGCGATTTCAGGTTCAGGTTTAGTACGAACAGCAACATTCACACCATCAGAGAACATCAATATGGGAAGTGTGAGTATTACTATAGCAGCAGGTTTGTATACAGACATAGCAGGGAACAATGGGGCAGCAGGTAATACACCTTCTTTAACTTTTGATACGCAGGCTCCGTTAGCACCATCTATTCCTGTATTGGCTGCAGGAAGTGATAGTGGTATTTCTGATACTGATAAAATAACTAATGTCACTACACCTGTTATTACGGGAACTGCTGAAATAGGCGCTACTGTTACTTTATATGATACAAATGGTACAACTGTTCTTGGTACAGCTGTCGCTACGAATGGAAATTGGTCAATCACCAGCTCGACTTTATCTTCAGGAAATCATACCCTTAGGGCAAAAGCTACAGACGTGGCTGGAAATATGGGTGTTGCATCAGCAGGACTATCTATCACGATTGATACGACTTCACCAACACTGGTCATTAGTAGCAACGTGTCGATCTTAAAATCAGGAGAAACAGCAACCATAAGTTTTACCTTTAGCGAAGATCCGGGATCTACATTTACATGGGACGGTTCAAGCGGTGATGTTGTTGTTAGCGGAGGGACTTTAGGTGCGATTTCAGGTTCAGGTTTAGTACGAACAGCAACATTCACACCATCAGAGAATATCAATGCTGGAACCGCGAGCATTACTGTAGCGGCAGGTTCATATACTGACGTGGCAGGAAACAATGGAGCGGCAGGTAATACACCTTCTTTAACTTTTGATACAGAAGCTCCGTTAGCACCATCTACGCCAGTATTGGCTACAGCGAGCGACAGTGGAACATCTTCTTCTGATAATATAACTAATGTAACTAACCCTGTTATTACGGGAACAGCTGAAATAGGTGCCACTGTTACTTTGTATGATACAGATGGTATAACTGTACTTGGTACAGCTGTTGCTGCGACTGGAAATTGGTCAATCACCAGCTCAAGTCTATCTTCTGGAAGTCACACTCTTACCGCCAAGGCGAGAGATATTGCTGGAAATACAGGTGTTGCCTCAGCAGGACTATCTATCACGATTGATACAACTTCACCAACGTTAGCCATTACCAGTAATGTGTCTACCTTAAAATCCGGACAAACTGCAACTATTGCATTTACCTTCAGTGAGAATCCAGGAATAACATTTGTTTGGGATGGTTCAAGCGGTGATGTTGTTGTTAGCGGAGGGACTTTAGGTGCGATTTCAGGTTCAGGTTTAGTACGAACAGCAACATTCACACCATCAGAGAACATCAATGCTGGAACCGCGAGTATTACTGTAGCGGCAGGTTTGTATACTGATGTGGCAGGAAACAATGGAGCAGCAGGTGTTTCACCAGCATTAACTTTTGATACACAGGCTGCAACTTTAACAGCGGTAAATATTGTTTCCAATAATGCAATAGGTACACTTGCCACAGTTGGCAATACCGCTAAACTGACCTTCACCTCAAGTGAAGCACTACAAACACCTGTAGTAACAATTGCAGGAAATACGGTAGTGCCAACTGCAGTAGGTAACAATTGGACAGCAAACTATATTTTTAATAGCACTGATATTGAAGGTCCCGTTACCTATAATATTGCTTTTAATGATCTTGCAGGTAATGCCGGTATTCCTGTTTCAACAGGAACTGGTACTATAATCTTTGATAAATCTGGACCAGCAATTCCTAATGATTTAACTGCGACATCTGGTGATGCACAGATTGAATTAAACTGGACTGGCAATACTGAAACCGACCTGGCTAAATACCGTATTTTATATGGAACAACGGCTAATCCTACTACAGCATTACCAGATATTACAGCTGGGACAACAGTCTTTACACATACAGGATTAACTAATGGCACTACTTATTATTACCGTATCCAGGCTATTGATAAAGCAGGAAACATTGGGGCAACTAGTAGTGCAAATGTTACAGCAGTGCCAAAGGCAAATCAAACGATTACTTTTAATGCCATTGCTGCTAAAACCTATGGAGGTGTATCTTTTCAATTGGGTAATGCCAATTCATCAGCTCGATTAACTGTGGTTTATACTGCTACAGACCCATCAATAGTTAGTATCACTGGAAATACTGCTACTATTTTGAAGGCTGGAAGTACAGTAATTACTGCTACTCAGTCAGGAAATGGAAGTTTTAATGCGGCCGTACCTGTTCTTCAAACATTATTAGTTAATCAAAAAACCTTGACTATTACAAGTTCTAATCGTAATAAAGAATATGGAGTTTTATTAACTATGAGTGATTTTACCGGGACTATTACAGGTAATCTGAGTGGTGATAATATTAGTGTCACTCGGAACAGTACAGGTGCAGGCATTACTGCAACTACAGCAAGTACTTATCCAATTATCGCAACCCTGGTTGATCCAAATAATAAGTTAGCGAATTATACTGTAACGAATACGCCTGGTGTATTGACGGTTAATCCGAAAGTTCTGACTATTACTGCTTCGCCTAGAGCTAAAACTTACGGTGATGTTGTTAATTTTACTGGAACAGAGTTTACTCAAACAGGACTAATCAATGGCAATACAGTTACCTCGGTAACTTTGAGTAGTAATGGTGCGATGGCCACGGCATCTGTAGCAGGTTCAACTTATCCAATTATAATTTCGACTGCAACAGGAACAGGCCTGAATAACTATATTATCAATTATGAAAATAGTGAATTAACTGTTAATAGAAGAAATCTAACCATTACGGCTGACTCTAAGGAGAAATTCGCCGGTACTGCAAATCCAGTGTTTACGGCTAGTTATACCGGTTTTGCAAACGGGGAGACCAACTCGGTATTAACAACTCAACCAATATTTACAACTTCTGCGGTTACAAATAGTCCTATTGGAGATTATCCGATAACTGTTAGTGGGGCTGCTGCTGCAAATTACACCATCGGTTACATGCCAGGCAACCTGAAAATAAAACCTGGAGCGCCAACAAGTATTACGTTGGCAGGTGTAACACTTTACGAAAATAGTGTCGCAGGGACTAATGCAGGTACGTTAAGCAGTACTTCTGATGATCCAAGTGCAGTATTTACATTTACACTGGTTTCTGGAACGGGTGACACAGATAATAGCTTATTTGCCATAGCTGGAAATAAGATCAATACAGCATCGGTACTTGATTTTGAAAACAAAGCAACTTATAGCGTACGTGTAAGAAGTACCACGCAGTATGGTTTAAGCCTGGATAAAGTAATGACAATTGCTTTAAGTAATGTTAATGAAATTCCAACACTTGCTACAATTGCTAATCAAACCATTTGCTTTAATACAGCTGTACAAAATGTTGCTTTAACGGGCATTACAGCCGGACCTGATGCAGGACAAACAACTACATTATCTGTTAGCAGCAATAACCCCGAATTATTTGAAAATTTAAATGTTTCAGGGACTGGTACTACCGGAACGCTTGGCTACCGCATTAAAGCTGGGGCTGTAGCAGGAACAGCAACTGTAACAGTAATGGTGAAAGATGACGGTGGAACAGCCAACGGTGGGATAGATACGTACAGTAGAACTTTCGTAATTACCGTAAATGCCTTGCCTGTTGTTTCAATCAACAGTAATAAAGGGATGGTAATTAGTAAGGGGGAATCTGTATTGTTAAGTGCAACCGGAGGAGCCAGTTATACATGGGCAAGTCATAGCAGTATCATTGGTGGACTAAGCTCTGCAACAATTGAAGTAAGGCCACGTGAGACTACGACTTATACTGTAACTGTTACTAATGCCAGCGGTTGTTCAGAAACCAAAACCTTTACGCTTACTGTACAAGAAGATTACGAGAAAGTGAAAGCGACCAATATCCTTTCTCCAAATAATGATGGTTACAATGATAAGTGGAAAATTGACAACATTGACTTTTATCCTAATAATGAGGTGAAGATTTTTGACAAGGCGGGTCGTATGATATACAGTAAAAAAGGTTACGATAACAGTTGGGATGGAACTTTTAATGGTACTGCTCTAGCTGAAGGGACTTATTATTATATCATTGATTTTGGCACTAATAGAAGAGCATTTAGAGGCTTCATCACAATAGTAAGAAACGATTAAGGAATTCCGAGAAATGAAAATCATATCTAAAACATTACTACTTATGGCCATTATGGCCATAAGTAGTTCAACACTAAAAGCACAGTTAAATCCATTGTCAGCACAGTATTATACTAATCAGTATTTGATTAATCCTGCATTTGCGGGGGCTGGACAAGGCTTAAAATTGAATGGAGCTTATCGTAAATTGTGGAGTAATGTTGAAGGCTCACCATTAACCCAAAGTCTGACCGCCGATTATGGCTTTAATAAATTAGGCCTCGGCTTAACCATAAACAATGAGAGTGAAGGTTTGCAAAGACAAACCAGAGTAGTAGGTAGCTATGCCTATCACCTGAAGTTAAGTGAGGATAATCACCAATTACACTTTGGGGTGTCACTGGGATTCTTGAGCCAGCGTCTGGAAAATGAAGATGCTTATGGTGATCCTAATGACCCATTGGTAGGGCAGTACAATGATCGCAGAACCTACCTGGATGGAGACTTTGGGATTGCCTATACTTCAAATAAATTAAATGTCCAGGCAGCAATTCCTAACTTAAAAAGCATATTGAAAAAGGATGTTATCAAATTAGCGGATGTAGCAACTTTTTATTCAGCTGTGAGCTATAAAATAGGGATCAGTGAAGGCCCTGAAGGAGTAGATGTAGAACCTAAAATTGCTTATCGTGGCGTTAAGGGATTTGATAATATCTGGGATGCTGGTGCGCAACTCAGTATCGCCAATAAACAGGTGTTTTTACTGGGTATGTACCACAGTACAGAGAGTGCAACTTTTGGCTTAGGAATGGATTACAAAAAGAAGTATCTGATTAGTGGAACATACACGACTCAAACCTCCGCATTAAGTTCTTATACCAATGGAAGTTTTGAGTTGAACCTTCGGATAAATTTAAATAAGTAATTCGTGACTGATCATAAGGAACTGAAATTGATTCTATCTTTCCTGAAAGAGATAGAGATTACAGTTATTGAAAGAGAACTGTCTGAACCAACATTTTTGCCTGGTTTAAGCCTTGGACCTAATTGTATATATGTTGATTATTCCAGGTTACTTTATCCCGGTGATCTTCTCCATGAAGCTGGACACCTTGCTGTTGCTACAGGTGAACAGCGTGGTAATATTGGCAACATATCAGCCGATAAGAACTGGCCAACGGAAGGAGAAGAATTAGGTGCTATATTATGGTCTTATGCAGCGCTGAAACATATTGGTATTCCTGAGCAGATTGTTTTTCATGAAAATGGTTATAAGGATGATTCGCAGTGGCTGATTGATAATTTTAGTAATGGAATTTATATTGGTCTGCCATTTTTAGAATGGACAGGAATTGCGCTGGGAAAAGAAAGGGCTGAAAAGGAAGGTAAACCAGAATTTCCCTTGGTTTTAAAATGGATTAGAGATTAAATGAATGTCTAAACCTATATATGTTCTTGGAACGGGCCTTTCCCATGATGGATCTGCTGTTTTGCTCAAAGATGGGAAAGTATTTGTAGCAATAGAAAAGGAAAGGGTTTCCCGACGTAAGCATGATGGGGGAAATGATTCATTAGCCATACAGTACTGTTTAGATGCCGCGGGTATTACCTTGGATGAAGTGCAGCTTGTAGTACAATGTGCAAATTTTGAAACACCTGCCGCTGAACGTTATCAAGGAAAAAGATTATTCCACAATAATCAGCCAAATTTATTCTCAATCTCACACCATCTTGCTCATGCTTATAGTGCTGTAGGAACATGTCCTTTTGAAGAGTGTGTAGTTATGGTAATCGATGGTGCTGGGAGTCCTTATCCGCAGTGTATTGATATCGATAAAGCTGAAGTTCTACCAAGGGACCTGGCTGTTCTTAGTAAACAAAAATTCTGGTGTGAAAAGGATAGTTTCTATTTTTTTGACGGGTACCAGTTGTTACCTGTTTTCAAAGATTTTAGTGAGTTTGATACACCTTCGAATAGCTTTTTTTATCATCAAACAACTAAACACTCTATTGGGGGTTTCTACTCTAGTATCAGCAAGTATGTATTCCGTGATATGGATGATGTAGGAAAGTTGATGGGCTTAGCTCCATATGGGAAACCTGGACGTTGGCCAAGCTGTGCATTTGAATTTAAGGATGGTCGTGTATTTGTTGGAAACGAATGGCAGCACTTTTTTGATCGACCTTGTAAAGATGAAAAAGACTTTAAAAATAATTTTCAATACTATGCTGATGTAGCACGCTGGGCTCAGGATAATGTTGAATTGGCTGTCGTTTTTTGTTTTAAAGATCGTTTGTCCAGGTTTCCACATGAAAATGTTTGCTTTTCTGGTGGAGTAGCTTTAAACGCGGTTGCGAATGCACGATTGTTAAAGACAAAGGAAATAAAGAACCTTTATCTTGAGCCTGCTGCGGGAGACAATGGTATCGCATTAGGTTGTGCCTACTATGGATGGATGGTACTTTTAAATCAGAAAAAAGTACTTCATAATGGAGATACCTGCTTTGGGAAAACTTATGCTGAATCAGAAATTCTTAAAACAGCTAAAGATAGTGGGATGGTATTTGAAACTAAGCAGATAGAAAAAGAGCTCCTCATGGATGTAGCCAGGTTTCTCGCTGACGGTAAAACTGTAGCCTGGTTTCAAGATGGCGCAGAATTTGGCCCTCGTGCATTAGGACATCGGAGTATTCTGGCACATCCTACTATAAACGGTTTGAAAGACCATATTAATAAAAATATTAAATTTAGGGAAGACTTCAGACCTTTTGCTCCTGCTGTTCTAGTAGAATATGCCAGTGAATACTTTGAAAGTGGAAGGCCAAGCCCTTACATGATCCTTGTTGATCTGGTTAAAAAGGAGTATGCAAATCAGTTGCGGAATGTAATACATGTGGATGGAACAGCTAGAGTTCAAACTGTAGATAGGATATGGAATAGTCGTTTTGCGGCTCTTTTAGATGAATTTAAACGATGTTCAGGGATACCAATTTTGCTGAATACCAGTTTAAACAAAAAAGGGATGCCAATTGTAGAAACACCTGAAGAAGCCATTGCCTTCTTTATTGAAACAGCACTTGATGTACTGGTACTCGGAAATGTGATTTTTAAAAAAGATTTAGGATTAACGTTTAAAAAAATGTCAGATAAATTTGCAGACAATGGGCCTATTAAACAATTAAAACTCCCTTTTGAATTTAATGTTTCCTTACTTCAAGCAGAAATGCAAAGTATTCAAGATAACATTTGGATTGCCCATTACAATAAGAATGACTATGATGGATCATGGACTAGTCTTGCCCTATATTCAAAAGATGGGATGGCCTCTACTATTTATGCTTCAATGGACAATAATTCTACTCTAAAGGCTACAGAAATAATAGGTTCATGCAAATACCTGCAAGAAGTTCTTGAAGTTTTTAAATTTGAAAAAGTTGCAGTAAGATTAATGCGACTGAATGCAGGGGCAGTGATTAAGCCACATAAAGATCATGCTTTAGGTTATGAGGATGGTGACTTTCGCTTACATATTCCAATTGTAACAAACCCAGATGTCAATTTCATGTTAGGTGGAGAACGGATTGTGATGAATGAGGGCACATGTTGGTATATCAATGCAAATGAAGAGCATGCTGTGAGTAATAATGGACTAACAGATCGGATTCATTTGGTTATCGATGGGAAAAGAAATGAATGGACTGATGATATATTTTTTTCACTTGCACCAGAATCTTCTTTTCAAAAAGTTGAGAGAAAAATGTCCTTAAAAGAGCAGGAACAAATGATTGAAGAACTGAAACGTATGAATACGCCTGCTGCAAATGCTATTATAGCACAACTTCAAAATTCATTTCCATAGATTTTAAAAAATTTAAATCTAAGATCAAATGATCTGTTTTTTTACTTAGATTTAACTTATGAGGAACTTGAAGGAGCTTTCTGATATGGAACTATGTGCATTGCTTGTTGAGAGCGATAATCATGCCTTTGAAGAAATCTTTAATCGTTATTGGTCTGTCTTATATTCAGCCGCTTATAAACGCTTAAAATCTCATGAAAAGACTGAAGAAATCGTTCAAGATTTATTTACCCTTTTGTGGTCTAAAAGAGAGAATATTCGAGTTCATACTTCATTGTCTGGTTATCTTTTGACCACAGTACGCTATCTGGTACTCAATTATTTTCAAAAAGAATCAGTAAGGGAATCTTATAAAAATTCTCTGGATCTTACCTATGCATATGACAACTCTACTGAGGATACCATTCTTCTTAATGATTTAAAAAGAAATCTTGAAATAGAAGTTAACAACCTTCCTCCGCAATGTCGGTCTATCTATGAACTTAGTCGTAACGAGCATATTGTTAACAGTGAAATTGCAACATTGCTCAGTATCTCCGAAAAAACAGTAGAAGGCCATCTGACAAAGGCTATCAAGCGATTAAAAGTCAGGCTTAAAACGCATACTGCTGGAATCATCATTGTAGTAATCTCATTGTTTTAATTTTTTTTCTCTATTGAGCAAGGGTTAGGGGAGAGCAAACTGTCTATATAAGTAAGCAACAAACTGAAAGTATAGAAAAAGCTCCATATGAATGATGATGTTTTACAAAAATTAGTTAAGAAGTATTTGAATGATGAATGCAACCCGCAGGAAATTCGTAGACTTCATGAGTGGTATAATTCTTTTGATGAGGATCAGGATATTATTGCTTTTCTAACTCCCGAACAATTACAGAAGCTTAGACAGCGTTTAATTTCGCGCATCAGGAAGAATATCTCTGCCGACTTGGAAGCAAGTCAAACAATAGTCAACAGAAATAGAAGCTCAAAGAAAAATATCTATCTGATAACCGGAATTGCAGCAACGGTATTATTGGTATTGGGCTTATTTCTCTTTAGGAGTAGCGATACTATATCTCCGTTGAGATCTATGTCAGAAGAAATAGTTGTCTTTAATACTTCAAAAAGTATTCAAAAGGTGATGCTTGAAGACAGTAGCATTGTATGGTTGAATCCGAACAGCAAAATTGTGTATCCAAGAAAATTTCTGGCAGCCAGTAGGGAACTTCATATGCATGGTGAAGCATTTTTCGAAGTCACTCCTGATGCTAACAGGCCCTTTATTATTTATAGCGACAATATAGTTACCAGGGTATGGGGAACCAGTTTTCTTGTGAGGTCAGTTGAAGGTGCTCAGGAAGAAGTCTCGGTGGTCACAGGAAAGGTGTCCGTACGTCTTCAAAAACAGGATGATGATGCTCAGATCATGTTAACGCCTGATCAGAAAGCTACCTTTTTTAAGGCTGATAATGTCTTGAAGAAGGGAGATGAGCTTAAAAAATCTCCTGTACGAATCTGGCAGAAAACAACCTTATCTTTTGATAATATGCCACTTAGAGATGTACTTAAAACACTCAATAAAAAGTTCATGATGAATATCAATAGTACAGATGAATTACTTCTTAATTACTCCTTAACAGCAGATTTTACAGATCAGAGCCTGCCTGCAATTTTGGAAATGCTGGAAAAATCCCTGAATCTGAAATATGAAATAGATGATAACCAAATAATTTTAAACAACTAAACTAAAAGAACCAATATGATTAACAAGAAGATTACTTCTAAACCTAAAATCCGTAGTGCTTTGCTCCGGAATAGGAGGGTAGAATTTACCTGGTCAGTTTTAACTGAATTGTCTCATTTTAACAGAAAAAACTAATGATCTTATGAAAATTAATTTACAAAAAAATAATACATGGTCTAGAATTATGAAGAATACACTAAGACAGTTAATCATAGCAGTCGTATTCACTGGTATTTCTTTTGCCAAAGAAATTAAGGCCCAGACTGTATTGGACAGACCGGTAACAATATCGGTTGCTGATGATAGATTAGAAGTTGCCTTAAGAGTATTGGAGCAAAAAGCTGATGTTAAGTTTGTTTACAGCAAGGATGTAATCAAAATAGATCAGAAAGTTTCTCTTTCCGTTAGTGGCCAGAAACTAGGTTCAGTACTTGACAGACTGTTGAATGCCAATGGGATTTCATACGAGGTATTTGATGATCGGATTGTGCTTGGAAAGCGTGTAACTAAAGATCCGGCTGCGTTGGTTAACCTGGAACCTGTAATTGAACAAACTCAACTTAAGGTCACAGGAAAAGTTGCAGATAAGGACGGACTGCCACTGATTGGTGTTAGTGTCAAACTAAAGGGGACTAAAATTGCCGTAAGCACCGATGCAAATGGTAGTTATGCACTTAATTTACCTGATGGAAATGGTACATTGGTTTTTACCTATATCGGTTATGTAACGCGTGAGGTGCCAGTAAATAATCGGACTTCTATTAATGTGAGCCTGGAAGAAGATTCCAAATCCTTAGATGATGTTGTTGTTGTGGGCTATGGAACTCAGAAGAAAACTAACCTTACCGGATCGGTTGATGTTGTTTCAGGCGAACAATTAGCAAACAGACCTGCAGCAAAAGTTGCGGATCTTTTGAAGGGGACGTCACCGAATCTTAACATTTCAATGAATTCGAGAGGAGGAGAGCCAGGAGCATCCAGTAATTGGAATATCAGGGGGATCGGTTCGATTAATGGAAATGCAAGTCCTCTGATTTTAGTTGATGGTGTGGAGGTCGATTTCAATAACATTGATCCGGAATCTATTGAAAGTGTATCTGTTTTGAAGGATGCATCAGCATCAGCAATTTATGGTTCAAGAGCGCCTTTTGGTGTGGTTCTGATCACAACTAAAAAAGGTAAAAAGGGTGAAAAGGTCAATGTTCAATATAACAATAACCTGTCATTTGCATCTCCGGCAAAAAGAATCAGTCAGGAAAACTCTTTGACCTGGGCAACTGCCTATAATCAGGCCAGTGCAAATGCCGGGCTTCCTCCAACCTATCCAAATGAACAGATGGAACGCATTAAAGGCTACCTGGCAGGTACGTATACGACTGAATATGATCCTAATAATCCGATTAATACCGTTTTTCTGGGCAGAAGAAATGGTAATGCCAACAACGACTGGGCAAGACAGATGTTTAGGGATTATTCATTTAATCAGAAACATAATGTTAATGTTTCTGGCGGCAGTGAGAATATACAATATTACATGGCAGGTGGATTTGTTAAGGATGAGGGGTTGTATCGCTACGGTAATGACATGTATGACCGGTATAATTTACTCGCCAATGTTGATGCCAGGATTACGAGTTGGTTAAAAATGAATTCCAGCTTTAAATATGCAAAAAGCCATTCCGACTATCCATTAGGTATTACTACCGTGTTAAGAGAGCACACTTTTGGTGAATTTATTACCTGGTCTCCAATGACACCTATGTATAATATAAATGGTACCATACAAAATCCATTGGTAAGAATGATGCAGGATGGGGGAAGAGACAGAACAGAAACCAATGATTTACTTTTGGCACTTGGAGGAGAGTTTGAACCTGTAAAAGGTTGGAAAACGAATGTTTCATATAATCATAATGTTATAACAAGCAGAGGGGCTGTTAACCCTAAGCCAGTTTTGGTAGAACTTGGGGATGGTAAATTCGGGAACATCGGGAAGCCTGTTTCAAGTTATCAGGCTAGTTTCGCACAACCGACATATTCATTATTCAACGTAGTCTCTTCCTACGAAAAAACGATTAATGATCATTATTTTAAAATATTGGCAGGGTATGAGCAGGATTTAAAGACATATTATTATCTCTACGCAACGGGTGCAAATCTGATTACTGAGGGAGTACCATCCATAGTTACATCACTTGGTGAGAGAGATGCAAAAGACGAAATATATCATTGGTCAACACAGGGTGTTTTTGGCCGTCTGAATTATAACTTCAAAGAGAAGTTCTTGTTGGAGTTTAGTGCACGGTACAATGGCTCTTCGCGATTTGGAGAGGGGTCGAGATGGGGTTTTTTCCCATCAGCGTCTGCAGGATATAACATTTCCAAAGAAGATTTCTGGGAACCTATAGCTCCTTATGTGAATACTTTAAAATTAAGAGGATCATATGGATCATTGGGTAATCAAAACAATGATGATAACTATCTTTATTTGTCAAGAGTCACAGGTATTCCTAATACAAACTGGATCATTGACGGGCAAAGGCCTCCTTATATACTTCCCCCTGGTTTGCTTATACCAGGATTAACCTGGGAAACCATTACTACACTGAATTTTGGTTTAGATGCCGGACTATTTAATAATCGTCTTAGTCTGAACTTTGATTGGTACGACAGGAAAACAAAGGATATGATTGGACCAGGAGAAACACTTCCTTATATTTTGGGCACACCTTCACCACCTCGTAACAATGCATCCCTGGTGACCAAAGGTTTTGAATTGTCTGTTAGTTGGAATGATCGGATTTCTGCTGACCTTGCCTATAACCTAAGACTTACCCTGGGTGACAATAAGACGAAGATTTTAGAGTACAACAATCAAAAAGGATTGATTGATACCTGGTATAAAGGTAAAAACTACGGCGAGATCTGGGGTTTTGTGACAGATGGTCTGATTCAGACTCCGGGAGAGTCTATGCCAGATCAGTCTAAGCTTGGTACCGCATGGGGGCCGGGCGACATGAAATATAAGAACCTTACCATAGGTGATAATGCTATTACCGAGGGATCTAGAACATTAAATGATCATGGAGATTTAACAATTATCGGTAATACTTCTCCAAGATTTAATTTTGGTTTTACCGGAGGTATTAACTGGAAAGCTTTCGATTTCAATATGTTCTGGCAAGGTGTAGCAAAACAAGATTATTATCCTCATGCTAATTCAAGTTTGTTTTACGGTCTGACTGCAGCGTTCTCATCATCTTCAATCCTTAAAGATTCTCCATCATTAGATTATTGGAGGCCTGCTGATGAAACAAATATCCTTGGACCGAATACAGATGCTTATTTTGCAAAGCCTTATTTTAATGCTCAACAAACGAATAAAAATCGCTGGGTTCAATCCAGATATGTACTTAATGGGGCATACATGAGGTTAAAAAATGTTACGATAGGCTATACATTGCCTCATAAATTTGCAAATAAAGTGTTCATGCAAAAAGCCAGGGTTTTTGTTTCCGGAGAAAATCTGTTGACATTTACCAGTTTACCTAAGACGCTTGATCCTGAAACGGTATTTGCTAACAATACGGGTAATTCTGTACAGGCAACCTATCCGATTTCTAAATTCCTGACCCTTGGTTTTAACTTAACCTTTTAACTAACTATTATGAAATCTTTAAAAATAATTATCAGTTTCATGGCATTGGGTATAACCCTAGCCGGATGCAAAAAGGATTTTTTAAATTTAAAGCCTTTAGACCAAGTACTCGCCAAGGATTATTTTAAGACTCCTGACGAGCTTAAGACTTATCTCAATCAATTCTACACGAATACCACGTTCCCAATATATGGTAATTATGGAAGTGATTTCGGTACCGATAATGAAATCAGGTTAAGTATTGACCAGCGGTTAGAGGGGTCAAGGTTATTGACCACCACTGGAACTATAAATTTTAGCAGTGTAAGAAATGTAAATTACTTTTTTGACAACTATAAAAGAGTTGAAAAAGGTTACACTTTAGATCAGTACAAACAGTATCTGGGAGAAGCTTACTTCTTTAGAGCAGTGAACTATTTTATTCTTATGCAAAGCTACGGAGATATGCAATGGATTACAACTGAACTCTTTACCGATTCTCCTGAGCTTTACAAAGCAAGAGATCCCCGTAACATTGTTGCAGATAATATTATATCATCATTGGATTCTGCTGCGAAGTATCTCACTGCAGATAAAACTACAGGTGCTGCAAGGGTAAATAAATGGATGGCTTTACTGATGCAGAGTAGGGTTGCATTATATGAGGGGTCATGGGAAAAGTATCATAATGGAGGTCCTTTTGCCGTAGCTAATTCTAATCCTAATAAATACTTTAATAAGGCTGTGGAAGCTGCGGGGAAAATTATGGATTCCAAAATATATGATGTTTATACAACTGGTAAGCCAGCTACAGATTATAAAGATCTGTTCTCTCTGCGAGACTACGCTTCCAATAGGGAAGTCATGTTTTGGAAGAAGTACGATAACGGGTTAACGAGGGGGGATGCGGCATTCGTAAATGATAGAAATTTCAGAATGGAATTGCCTACAGGAAATACCATTACCAAACAACTCGCCGATTCTTATTTGTGTACTGATGGGAAACCAATAACAGTAAGCCCACTTTTTAATGGTTACTCTACCATAAAAATTGAAGGACAGAACCGTGACCCGCGCTTTTTTCAAACCATTGCTTCGCCAGATGAGGTTTGGAAGATTACAGAGGGAGCAGCGAATAAATACTACAAAGAAGTTTATGACAAGCTCAATTCAGGAGGGGATTATAATGCACCTACCGGATATATTGTATTGAAAGGATACAATCCAAACATGATTTTTCATCTTCAGCAGTATGAAGAAACTCCTTCGATTGTTTACAGGTATGCAGAAGTATTACTGAATTATGCAGAGGCGAAAGCAGAATTAGGTACAATTACTCAAGATGACATCAACAATACGATTAAAAAGCTTAGAGACCGAGTGGGTATGCCAAATTTAGACATTGCCAGTATCACCGCTGACCCAGCATGGGATTTTCCAACGCTTTCACCCCTGATCAATGAAATCAGACGGGAACGTAGGGTTGAGCTTTCATTGGAAGGGTTCAGGTTTTTTGACATCCAGCGCTGGGCTGCTGCTGACGAGCTGATTTATGGTAAAAGACCCAAAGGACTTTTTGCTGCTCAATTTACCAGCAATACCTTCCCAGTTGATAATAATGGCTTTCTTGACCCATACAAAAATATCGCTCCTACTGGTTATGGATTTGTGCTAGGACGCGATTACTTAAATTCAATTCCTCAAAGTGAAATTGTATTAAACCCTACAGTTTTGAAACAGAACCCGGGCTGGCAATAAGCAGGAACGGATTGCAAATAAATCTTTAAAGCGATTAAGTAAAGCACTTGTTTTACTTAATCGCTTTATTGTTTTTGCTTCGGTTAACCAGCACATAGCAGATGTACAATAATAAAATCCATCCAGGAATCAGTTCAACTGATATTTTCAAGCCTGTTATCCACATAATTACTAAAATGCCTATTAAAAATACAAGGCATATATAATTCGATAATGGATAGATAAAAGAAGGGAATTTGGTTTTTATCTGATCTGCATCTTTACTTCTTCTAAATTTTAAATGGGTAATACTGATCATTAACCAATTAATAATCAGTGATGATACCACTAATGACATCAAAATCTCCAATGCCTTTTCTGGCATAATTTTGTTAATGATAATACATATTGCAGCAAACAAACTTGATATTAGAATTGCATTTATAGGTGCCGAGTTTTTATTCAGCTTCGATAAAAAAGATGGCGCATTCCCTTGTTCTGCCAATCCGTATAACATCCTGCTGTTACTGTAAACACAGCTGTTGTAAACAGACAACGCTGCCGTTAGTACTATAAGATTAAGGGCGTTAGCAATCACACTTGTAAAGTAAATGGTTTTGCCTAAAAAGCTAAATTGAAAACCCTTTAAACTCTCAAAAACCATTACAAAAGGACTACTATCGGTAGTAATGTTTTTCCAGGGAGATAAAGAAAACAGGATGACAAGCGCACCTACATAAAAAATCAAAATCCTGTAAATCACCTGATTAGTGGCCTTCGGTATTGTTTTCTCTGGCTGATCTGCCTCTGCTGCAGTTATCCCAATTAATTCTAGTCCGCCAAATGAAAACATGATGAGTGCAATTGCGGCAAACAATCCTTGAAAACCTCCTTTTCCATCGGCGCTAAACCATCCTTTAGCAAAAAAACCTCCATCATTCCATAGATTTTGAATCGTCGCTTGCTCTCCTCCGTGACCGCTAAAAAGCAAATAGATACCAAAAATGATCATAGCAATAATAGCGATAACCTTTATAATTGAAAACCAGAACTCTACCTCGCCGTATACTTTTACGGAAGTGAGGTTTAAGGCATTTATGACTATAAAGAAGAAAAGGCTTGATGACCATAGTGGAATTTCAGGCCACCAAAAATGCACATAAATGCCGATTGCAGTCAACTCCGACATACTTACCAGGATGTATAATACCCAATAATTCCAGCCTGAAGCAAACCCGGCAAAATGCCCCCAGTATTTATTAGCAAAATGGCTGAAACTACCCGAAACCGGTTCTTCGACTACCATCTCACCTAACTGACGCATGATAAAAAAGGCAATAATACCGGCAAGTGTGTAACCCAGAATTACAGAAGGACCTGCCAATACTGCTGCGGGACCAATACCTAGAAATAGCCCGGTTCCTATGGCGCCACCAAGGGCAATCAATTGAATATGTCTGTTCTGTAAACCTCTTTTGAGTTTCTGCTCTTCAGGTTTTTCGGGAGTTGATTTCAATATTTTTGGTATTTGTTAAACGGTAACTCGAAATTTCCCCAAAAATGGGAACTTATATTGATTATTTTACTTTTTCCGCAACCTAAACTATTTAAATTTCAATTGATGTACTGAAAGTTCTATTATTTTGGTAATATTAAATCATGATAATATATTATATAAAAAGGACAAAAAAAGTAAGAGAACAGTCCTGTTTGCATTATATATTTGATATCGCTTGAAGTAAAAACAACCAAATTTGCCTTGAATACCTATTACCCATAGTGATATGAACATTCAGTCTGACCAGCAATTGTTACAACAATTAAAGACGGGTGACACAAAAGCTTATGATGCTATTTTTTTAAAATACTATAAGCTACTTTGTGTTAACGCCTATTTCTATTTGCGCGACGAGCAAGAAGCCAAAGACCTTGTGCAAGCTTTTTTTCTAGAAATGTGGGAGAAGAATATATACATGCGCTTAAATGGCGACATTAAAGGTTATCTATTTCGCTCAGTGCAAAATAAGTGTTTAAACTATATACGACAGCAAGAAACCCAATCGAAAAGACAAGAGAAGTTGACCGATTTCCTATTTAATAATAATGATGAACAACAGGAGAATAACCATACTGATAGAATATACACTAAATTAGACGGGGCACTTAATGATTTATCTAAACAGAGGAAAGAAGCTTTAAAACTGGTTTACCTTCAGGATAAGAAATATAAGGAGGCCGCGGATATAATGGGGATTAGTATCAATTCTCTGAAAACACATTTGAAGACCGGACTCAAAAGTTTACGGGAAACATTAAATTTATTTTAAAAAAACTAACCTAAAATAGCCCTTTTGGTGTATTAATATTAATGATAACTGATCAAGACTATATTCGTCAATTATATATGGAGAAACTGACTGGCACATTAAGTCCGGCAGACGAGATCCATTTGCAAAAAATATTAAAGGCTGATATAACTAATCAAACCTTTTGGGATGAGTTGGAAGAGCAAAGTGCATTTTTAGGTGCAGAGAAGTTCATGACAGCCATTGATCCGGAGTCAGATTTAGAAGCTTTAAAAAATCGGGTACAACAAGCACAAAAAAAGAAAAACAGCTTCAGAATATATGCCGCTGCAGCCAGTATATTAATTATCGCTGGTTTATTTCTTTGGTTTGGGTTAGAAAATTATAGCAACAAAATAGAACCGTTGGCTCAAAACAAGACAACCGCTGATGCTAATCAAATACAACTCCAATTAGAAAACGGAGAGGTAATCACGCTAAATAAAGAAGAAAAAAATCAACAACTTAATTATGGAGGGATCAAGCTTCGCACCTCTAACAAAGGCTTAGAGGGTATAGAAGGAGCTCAAAATGATCTGTTTACTACACTCTCCGTTCCTGCCAAACAAGATTATCAGGTTACTTTATCTGATGGCACAAAAGTCAGACTAAACTCTGTTTCAAAGCTCCGGTTCCCAATTCGTTTTAATGGAAAGACCCGTGAAGTTTATTTAGAAGGGGAGGCCTTTCTGGAAGTAGCAAAAGATAGTTCTAGACCATTTATTGTACATACTAAACAATCTGATATCAGGGTGTTGGGGACTAAGTTTAATGTGAATACTTATGATGGTGTTAAAACTAAAACTTCGTTGGTAGAAGGAGCTGTAATGCTTAGTGCAGGCCGTCATACTTCTATGAAATTAATGCCGGGAGAACAAGGGGTCTATGATTCTTCTTCAGGGTTTTCTAAAAATGATTTTGATAAAGAGTTCGTGCTTAGCTGGATAAATGGAACGTATTATTTTCAAAATGCAAGAATAGAAGAACTTTCCGAGGTGATTAATCGCTGGTTTGGTCTTAACGTAATTGTTGAAAGTCCTAAATTGGAGGAACTCCGTTTATCAGGGATGTTGGAAAAGGATCAGCTTACTGGATTTTTAAAAGATCTGGAAACTTCAAGTAATATTCAATATCAGTTAATAGGTAATAAACTTATTCTAAAATAATTTTTTTTATTTCTCTGTCACCCGATTTCAACCCGCTTGTGTAGTTGTAGTAATAACCAAATCTAAACAAGCAATGAGAAAAATTTTACTAGCTTTTCTTGCCCTGTATACTAGCTATGCGGAAGGGCAGATTTTCAAACAAGACTTTAATTCTTCTACTAATAGAACAGCATATATAGGTTCTTCAGCTAACTTATTAGATGGTATCAGTAATTTCGGCAATGCTCCATCAACCATCACAAACAATGCCTTAAGGTTTTCTAAAAATGGAGCTTCTTCGGCTTTTTTTGTTCGAAGTACCATTTTAGCGGGTAGCGCTCCCAACTTTGTGAAAATGCAGTTTAAACTTAATGTTTCTGTCCCAGCCACAGTGAATGATAATCAAAATTATGATGCTACATTTTATCTGGGTGATGGAACAGATGTTGGCTTTTCAAATCCTAGTCAGGTCACAGCACCTGTAACTGCCAGTATTCACACAAAGTTTAACATTAAACTTTTAGTTTCATCGTCGCAAGCCAAGTTCTCTATCAATAGCAAAGAATATACAGGTGAGCAGATTGTTACTCTTTATATCAATAATACCGGTGATACTATTCCCAAAATATATACAACACCAAATGGCAAAAAGGCAATGGTAGCCGATGATAAGTTTGATCTTTGGGTAGGAAATGAGCAGGTAATTAATGAAGGTGCTGCGACTACTGCCGGAACAAGCATTAATAAATTTAAGTTTGTTTATCCTTCTGGTGCTCCTAATGCTATTATAGATTTTGATGATATAGAGCTTACTGGTAATGCTGCGGAAGCACCATCTCAATGGCTGAGTGTTGTCAAATACCAGCCACCTGCAAGCAATATTTATGTAGGTAGTCCGACTATTCTAAAACTGGCAAATGGAACTCTTTTGGTTGCGCATGATTATTTTGGCCCAAACCGGCCTCGTGATGCGCAAGGAAGATCAAATTATACGAGCATCTATAAATCAACTGACAATGGATTAACTTGGTCGCTTGTTTCTAATATTTCCGGGATGTATTGGGCAAATCTTTTTGAACATAAGGGGGCGGTTTACTTAATTGGAACCAGTGCTGCAATGGCTAGTATAGCTATTCGCAAAACTACAGATGGCGGACTTACCTGGACACAGCCAGTTTCTTCATCCACAGGTTTATTGTTTAATGAAGGTGCTTCAGGTGCAGCGCCTAGATATCATGGAGCACCTACGCCAGTACTAAAATCTGGAGGCAGACTTTATCGTGCTTTCGAGAATTTAGAGGACAATACTTTAGTAGGATACAGAGGATATAAAGCATTTACCATATCTATTGATGAAAATGACGATCTGCTAGATGCTACAAAGTGGACAAAAAGTAATGAAATAGCCTTTAACAGTGCCTGGGATCCTGCGGGTTCTGCTAGTACAACTGGATGGGTGGAAGGTAATATGGTAGAAGGACCAGATGGGAAAATATGGGATATACTAAGGGTAAACTCCACACCTTTTTTCGATAGGTCAGGCAAAATAGAAATCACTAATAGCGGACAGATAGCAACCTTCTCTCCCAGTAATTTCTTTACTTTTCCTGGTGGTTCCTGCAAATTCGTAATCAGAAAAGATACATCAACGAATATCTATTGGGCAATGCTTAATGACAATACCAACGGAGTGGAATCCAATCAACGTAACGTAATGGCATTATATGCTTCTACTGATCTTAATAACTGGCATCTGGCTAAAACCTTGATGGAGGATGATCAAAATCTTAGTGCTACAAAATCAATTGAACTGACAGGCTTTCAATATCCTGACTGGCAATTCGACGGTAACACTATCATCTATCTTTCCAGAACAGCTTATGGCGATGGCGTACCAAGAAGCCATGATTCAAACTTCATTACTTTTGGTCGGCTTGAGAATTATGCAGATTATACACCCGCAACTTTGTTGTCAGCTATTAAGGCAAATGAAAGCCCTTCAATAGGTAACAAAACTTTAAACAAGAAAAAGCTAACGGCTTACCGAAATGCAGAGAATGGTAATGCAGAAGTGGTCTTCTTTTGGGATCAGTCTAATGTTCCGGAAGGAGAACTTATAATTCGTGATATTTACGGAAAAATCATTAGCAAGCAAAAAGTTCTACTTAATAAAGGATACAATAGATACTCCATACCGCTGCAAAATAAAACCAGTCTACATATCAGTTATCTCAGGATTGGTAAAGAACAATTCACTTTTAAATTTTAAAATACTCACTCTAATTGACCCTCAATAGGTATTTATATTAAATCAAATAATCCAGTTTCCGATGGGAAAAATGAAACTTATTAGCACGAGCCCAATGGGCCACTTCTTCAAATTTGCTCTTGTTTACTCTTATTTAGCATGCTTTATTAATGCAGGAGCTTTTGGGCAAGATAAAGGAGAGGATGTAAAATTAAACGTAAAGGGGACAAACATTACCTTAGCCCAGGCCTTTCTACAAATTAAAAAACAAACAGGTCTTACTGTGTTTTACAACAATCAACTTTTAAACGATAAAGAAAAAGTAAGCATTGATTTGAAAAATACCAGTTTGGGTACTGTTTTAAATACCTTATTGAAAGGTAAAAATATCGGGTATGAGATACGCAGAGATAAAGTAATCGTACTCAATAATAAACCCACTCCAGCTATTCCAGCAAATAAACAAGAAAGCACTTACCTGCTTAAAGGGAAAGTGGCTGACTCAGAGACAAATGAAACTCTTATCGGGGTTTCAATAGTCGTTAAAAGTGAAAAGAATCGAATGTCGGTAACTGATAGAAATGGTAATTTTTCTATACGCGTGTCAAAATCTGATGTTTTAACTTTTATGTATGTCGGCTATAGTCCCATCGATGTACCTGTGGCAAATGTTAATAATGATCCGATTAGGCTTAAACCGAGCACAAGTGCCTTAGATGAAGTGGTGATCATTGGATATGGAGAGGTTAAAAGAAGTGATTTAACGGGGTCTGTTGCAGAGGTGAAAGTAAAGGATATACAAAAGGCACCTGTTGCTACTTTTGATCAGGCTCTTGCAGGTCGTGTCGCTGGTGTACAGGTAACCAGTAACGAAGGTCAGCCAGGTAGCCCCTCAAACATTGTAATCAGAGGAGGGAATTCTCTTACGCAGAGTAACTCACCGCTGTATGTAATTGATGGCTTCCCGATGGAAGATCCTAGTCTGGCATCCATAAATGCTCAGGATATTAAATCTATCAATATCTTAAAAGATGCTTCGGCAACGGCAATTTATGGCTCACGCGGAGCCAATGGAGTCGTAGTTATTGAAACAAAGGATGGTAAAGTTGGTAAGACTACCTTTTCCTATGATGCGAATTTTGGAATACAAAAGGTAACGGAAAAGATGGATCTGATGAGCCCTTATGAGTTTGTAAAATATCAGGCAGAGTTTGATCCGGTTTATGCAGAAAAGGCTTTTTTAAAGGATGGTATAACTTCTGAATATTATAAAGATGTTAAGGGCATAGATTGGCAGGATAAATTATTCAGGGATGGATTAGTACAAAACCATAGTCTGGCCATAAATGGTGGTAATACTTCAACTAAATTTTCTATTTCCGGTAATATTACTGATCATCAAGGTGCAATTATTAATTCTGGATTTAATCGTTATCAAGGCAGGGCTTATTTCAATCATAATGCAAATAAAAAGCTAAGTTTTAACCTTCAGATTAATTATGCCAAGGATAAAAGCTATGGTGATTTAGCTTCTACTAATACTTCAGGAACTCAACCTTATGCCAGCTTTTTACTTTACAGGGTTTGGGGATATCGCCCGTTGAACGCTTACGGAAGTACTATGGACCTCGAAAATGAGTTTATTGACAGTGATGGAAATGACGCCCGTTTCAATCCCATTATCGATTACAGCAATTCTGTAAATGATAGAAGTAACGAGAATTTTAATTTTAATGGCAACGCTTGGTATAAAATTTTACCTAATCTTACCCTCAAAGTTAAGGGGGGACTCAATTCCAGAACCTTAGAAGAAAGTAGCTTTTACAATGCTTTAACCTCAAGGGGTAGCTCGCTATCTACAGCAAATACCAAAGGAGTTAATGGCGGTATTAGGTTTACAAATTATAAAACCTGGGTTAATGAAAATACACTTACCTATAGACCTAAACTAAAAAAGGGTCAGTCTTTAACAGGTTTAATTGGCTGGACTATACAAGGTGATATCTTTAAAAGATTTGGATTGTCTGGAGAGTATGTTCCAAATGAACTGCTCGGTCTTTATGGTATTGATGAGGGAACGCCCGGAGCCAATACAGCTACGATCTCAGAAAATTACTTAATGTCTTACCTGGGACGTGTAGATTATTCATTAAATGATAAATACTTGCTTACTGCATCACTTAGGTCCGATGGATCGAGCAAGTTTGCTAAGGAAAACCGATGGAGCTATTTTCCTTCTGCTGCATTTGCATGGAAATTGAAAAATGAGAAATTTATGAATAGCTTAAGTTTTATTAGCGATGCTAAATTAAGAACCAGCTATGGTCTTACCGGTAATAATAGAATCGGTAATTATGCGATTTTCTCAGAAATGGGTTTACCGTATACCGCCTATTATTCTTTTGGAAATTCAGTTAGTCAAGGTATACAACTAAATACTTTTGGTAATAAGAATCTAAAATGGGAAACCACAGAACAAGTTGATTTAGGTATAGATTTATCATTATTTAAAAATAGAGTTAACCTTACTGTTGATTGGTATAAAAAAACCACCAGAGACTTATTGCTTAAAGCTAATGTTCCCTATAGCAGTGGATATTCTAATATTTTCAAAAATATAGGAAAAGTGAGCAATCAAGGCTTCGAATTTAGCCTTTCCACTATAAATATAGATGGTAAATCTTTTAGATGGGAATCTGATTTCAACATCAGCTTCAATAGAAATAAGATCCTTGCATTAGCAGAAGATGAGACAAGGTTATTGAATACAGTAAGTTGGGGCAACCATGGTCAAACCAATCTTTTTATTGCCCAGTTGGGCGGGCCTATTGCACAATTCTATGGATTAATGTTTGATGGCTTGTATCAGATTGATGATTTTACATGGCAAAATAATAGTGATCCTTCTATACAACACAATGCCAGATCGTATACCTTAAAAAAGGGAATTCCTACTAATGGGAGTTCAGTTATCAACCCCGGAGACATTAAATATGTTGATGTTAATGGTGATGGTATTGTAAACCTACAGGATAATGTAATTATTGGCCGGGGTTTACCCATTCATACCGGAGGCTTTAATAATAATTTTTCTTACAAATCATTTAGTCTGAATGTTTTCTTCCAATGGTCTTACGGTAATGATGTGATGAATGCAAACCGCATTTATCTCGAAGGAAATGATGCCAGTAGGTCTGCTCTAAACCAATTTGCAACTTATGCAAACCGTTGGACTTTCGAGAATCAGAATAGTAATATTCCGAGGGCAAAAGGACAAGGACCAAGTGGTTATTATAGCTCCAGAACACTTGAAGATGGTTCTTACTTACGTCTTAAAACAGTAGCATTATCTTATTCGCTCCCATCTGTGCTTACTAAAAAACTTAAAGTAGAAGATATAAGTATATATGCCTCTGCTCAAAATCTATTTACCTGGACGAATTACTCAGGAATGGATCCGGAGGTTTCTACACGTAATAGTGCATTAACTCCGGGATTGGATTACTCATCCTATCCACGTATGAAAATATTCACATTAGGGTTTAAAACATCTTTTTAATTTGAAAAGCAATGAAATACATTAAGATCTTAACAGCAATAATTACGATAAGCTTAAGCTCATGCAGTGGCTTTTTAGATGTAGAACCTAAAGACTCACTAGCCCCGGAGCAATATTATAATACAGAAGCTGAGTTACAAACGGCTTTAACAGGAGTGTATTCTACCTTTATTAAAGGAGGAACATTCTTGAATAATTTGGGACGCATGGGGCTAGACGCAGATGAGGTCTATAATTACAGGGACCAAAATGATGTAGCCGACTATGCGACCTCTCCAAACGACACTAAAATTTTAAATTTTTGGAGAGACTATTATGCGGGAATAGAAAGGGCAAATAAACTGCTCGCTAATATAGATAAAGCGACAAGTGTACCCCAGAACAAGAGAGATATTATTAAAGGTGAAACCCTATTTCTCAGAGCTTATTTTTATTTTCAACTAGTATCAAATTTTGGAGGAGTCCCATTAATACTAAAGTCTATAGAAAATTCTGATATCGAAGGTTTACAAGTTCCTAGAACTGATGCGAAAATTGTATATCAACAGATTGTAACAGATATGACTACCTCCTCGGAACTGGTACAGGATATTACTGCTATAGGCAATGGAGGTAGAGTAAGCAAATCGGCAGTTTATGGCATGTTGGCCAGGGTATGTTTGTATATGGCCGGTAATCCTTTAAATGATAAAACGCAATATCAGGAAGCCAGAAAATGGGCAAAGAAAGTAATGAGAGTTTCAGTTCATACACTTAATCCTAGTTATCAGCAAGTATTTGTAAATTATGCTACAGATAAATATGACATAGGAGAAAGTATTTTCGAATTGGAGTTTTTTGGTAATGGAATAGGTATTTATGCTAATTTGGGTGGTTTTGTTGGATCTGTAAATGGTATCCAGAATGGCGATGATACTGATAAAGGACAAGCTTTTGCTTATTTGCAGACTACTGCATATGTCAATAAAGCTTTCGAAACAGGGGATTTAAGAAGAGATTGGGCTATATCACCATTTACTTATAGTTCTGGGAATCCTGCTACGCCGACTAATGTTGCAGCGGGATATCATTTTAATAAATTTATTGGAAAGTTTCGGAGGGAGTCTGAAATTCTTAAACCAAAACATGCCAGTCGTACTCCGCAAAATTATCCAATAATTCGCTTTTCGGATGTATTGCTGATGTTTGCTGAAGCCGAGAATGAAATTAATGATGGACCAACTCAGGATGCTTATGATGCAATAAATAGGGTGAGAAGAAGAGGATACGGGGGCAATCAATTTACACCAAATACTATATGTGATTTAACCGGACTTGATCATGGAACCTTTTTAGGGCAGATTCAATTAGAAAGAACCCGGGAATTAGCTTTTGAGAACATGAGAAAAGCCGATTTGGTAAGATGGGGAATACTCACAAAAAAAATGAAAGAGAGTCTGGCAGATTCAAAGGTAACACCGGCATATTCCAGCATTGTAAGGGCTCAGGCTTATTTTACTAATGCATCAGACAGAGATATACTTTGGCCAATTCCGAGTTATGAAATTGGCGTTAATCCAAAATTAATCCAGAACCCAGGATATTAAAAGCAATCGAAATGAAGAAAGCAATATTATGTACTATGTTGATTGTATCGGCATTTGCATGTAAGAAATTGGATGACGTGAAGTCGCCTGAATTTAATGTAACAACAGAGAAAACAACCTATAAAGTAAATGAACAGGTAGATTTTAACTTTACGGGAGATGTAGACATCATCTCGATATTTAGCGGAACCATAGGTAATGATTATGATCACACCGATGGGAGAATCATGACTTCAAAATTTTTGATCAACTTTGAGACACATACGCTGGATGGCACACAAACTAATCAAATTGCGATTCTAATGTCTAAGGATTTCAATAAAGATTATTCGATAAATGGTGTTAACCAGGCTAACTGGATTGATGTTTCCAGTAAGTTCAGGTTGGCAACCCCTGCCGATAATAGAGCCTGGGTGAATAGTGGTTTTGGTGATATATCTGAATACCTGGATCTTCAAAATCCGGAAACCATTTATCTTGCTGTTAAACATACCGTAAGAAATCAGAATCTGTATGGTACAGGTAATTTAAATAGAGTACGCAACTTTAAACTATTGGCTTCAAATGATCTTGGTGAAACATCTGTTTTTACACATACTATTGCTAATTGGAATTTATTTTCAACGCCTAATAAAATGCCGAATAGAGCTTCATTAGAAGCAAGTCAGATGACGCTTAGACAGAGTGCCGGAACAGCTTACGCGGCAGAAAATACAGAGGATTGGGTAGTAAGTGTACCAATTAACATTACCCCAAGTATTGATATGGGGCCAGACCTGGCGATTGGGGTTAAAAACCTTGCGGAAAAGATGCCGAAATCTTATGCTAAAACTTTTACTAAAGCAGGGACTTATAATGTGGTTTTTAAGGCAATCAATCAAAATATAGAAGGTAGAAAAGAAATCATTAAACAAATAAAGATAATCATTGAAGACTAATCAAATAAAACCATTCATAGCTCTGTTAATCTGCCTTCTTTGCGGGGGGATAACAGTAGCACAAAATAAGGTTCCGGGAACAATTGTGGCGTATAAGAATGCTGCAGGCAAATCATATATAGGCTCTCCTGGTCTATGTATATTGTCTAATGGCAGTTACCTGGCAAGTCATGATTTTTTTGGAAAGCAAACCGGAGAAAATCAATCTGTCATTTATCGTTCTGATGATAAAGGAAAGACCTGGAAAGATATAGCACATTTAGATCAGTTTTGGTCAGAGCTTTTTGTACATCAGGGAGCCGTCTATTTTATTGGCCCCATAAAAGCTAATGGGAATTTTGTGATCAGGAAATCAACTGATGGAGGTTATACATGGACCAGCCCAACAGATGAGAATAACGGCCTAATTTTAAAGGGTAAATATCATGCCGCACCAACTCCAATTGCTGACCATAATGGCCGTTTATGGAGGTCACTAGAAGATTCGAGTTCTCCAAAAAAATGGCCCGGTACTTATAAAGCATTGACAATCTCTATAGAAAAAGTTAAAGACTTGTTACAGGCTAAGAACTGGACAAAAACTAACTTGCTAGAGCCAGACAGTGCTTATCTGGATCGTCAGTTTATGGGCTGGTTGGAGGGTAATAGTGTTGTCGGACCTAAGGGAGAACTCTTGAATATATTAAGGGTCCATACCCTGGATCAACATAAAGAATATGCGGCGGTTACTCAAGTTAGTGCTGATGGTAAAGTAGCTTCTTTTGATCCGATCAATGGGTTTATAGAATTTCCAGGAGGCAGTAAAAAGTTTAGTATCCGGTATGATAAGAAGTCAAAAAAATATTGGACACTAGCTAACTATGTTCCTGAAAAATATAGAGGGATTAAGCAACTGGATAGAATTCGTAATACCTTAGCATTATGCTCTTCTGCTGACCTTAAAAATTGGGCTGTAAACAGCTTCATCATTCAAAATGAAGATTATGATCACCATGGCTTTCAATATGCAAATTGGTTAATAGATGGTAATGATATTATTGCCTTGTCCAGAACTGCTTTTGATGATGGTGCCGGTGGTGCTAATGATTACCATAATAGCAATTATTTAACTTTTCATCGTATTAAAAATTTTAGAAATCTAAAGAAAGAAAAATAGAAATATGGCTAAATAACTATATTTAGTTTATTTACCTTGCATTTCAACGCAAGAAAATTAACCGTAAATGCTAAAAATAAGTTGTTTCCTCTCCGCTTTCTTTTTTTATACAATTTGTTTTGGATCCTCAACTTCGTCCTCTGATCCCGGGATCAAGCAAGATTCTATAATTGAAAAGATAGTTTCTTTGAATAAAACAGCGAAGAGACTAAATAGAGATGCTACAAATCAGGCCATTGCATATGCTTATAAAGCATATTTGATGGCCTTTGAAAATAAACTAAAAATACAACAAGCAGAAGCTTTGGTTATTCTGGCAGAAGGGTATTTATATAATGATATTTATGAGCTTGCTCTTGAATATGGTTTCAATGCACTGGAAATTTATAAAGGAAAGGGTACTGTAGAACAAATTGGATCAACTTATACCGTTTTAGGTTGGACCTATTATGATGTAGGAAATGCAGAGCTTTCCTTAAAGTATCATACTATGGCTTATAATCTATATAAAAAAGCCGGGTATGAAGAGAAAGCGTCAGTTTCCTTAAATGGAATCGGTTTAACCTATCAGCTGATGAATGAATTCAAAAAAGCAGCTGAATATTTTAATCAGGTTTTGGTTCTTGCAAAAAAGTTTAATAAAGAGCAGTTAATTAGTGCTGCTTATAACAATCTTGGAATAAGCAGTAATAATGCCAGTGATTATAAGCAGGCTATCCGATATTTTCAATTAGCGTTGAAGCATTCAACAAGAGAGTTACTTTCTCTTGCAGAAATACAAAATCAGATGTCCTATTCTTTTGTAAGGCTTGGTCGTTATCAGGAAGCGGAAGTTTCTCTTAATAAAGCATTTGGATATATCGAAAAGTCAACTTCCAATTCTAAAAAAGAGAATCTGTTGGATTATTATAAAATTTTCTCCCAATTGTATCAGGTTCGGGGTGATTATAAACATGCTTATGAATACATCCAGAAATACAATAGTGTAAAGGAGGATCTTTTATCTCAGAACAAGATTAATGCCTTGCTTACACTTACAATGAAACGTGAAACGCAAGAAAAGGAACAGCAAATAAAAGAGCTGAACCTCGAAAAGAGTTTGAAGTCTTATCAACGTAATACCTTAGCCATCATTGTCGTATTGTTAATTATCATAGGCTTTCTTCTATTCAATAAATTACGGAGCAGACAAAAGAAAAATGCAGAATTATCAGAAATGAAACAGCAGTTGCTAAGTAATAAGCTTGAATTTAACCATAGTGAACTAAAAAATTACTCTATGTACATGACTCATAAGAACGAGGTCATCAGTAATTTTATAGAAGAGCTGATCGTGCTTGAAAAAGGTGGTGGCCTGGATCTTATTCCACGACTGCATAAATTGATCAATAAATTCCGGTATGATATGAATAGCGAGAAATATATTGAAGATTTCAATTTACAAATTGAAACTAAATACCAGGATTTCTTTTACAATCTTCAACAAAAGTTCCCAAAGCTTACTCAAAATGAGAGAAGACTATGCGCCCAAATCAGACTAAATCTCTCTATAAAGGAAATCGCGTCATTAAATAACATTTCAGACAAGTCTGTAGAGATGGCCCGGTATCGATTACGAAAACATTTTGGATTGTCGACCAACGATAGCCTTAATGATTTTTTAAAGGCCTTTTAAGTAATGTTAAAACCATTTGTAGAGGTGGTGTAGGGGTAAATTACATATGATGTAGGGGTGTGAAAGATCGTTTCTTTCGTAGGTTAATATTAGGTTTGAGTAACCAACCAGATCGCCAGGTCTGAAATTAATCAACTTTAAACCAAATATTATGATTAAAAATTTACGATGGCCAGTTCACTTTCTTTTTGGGCTGCTCTTATTGTTTAATGCAAGCGAAAGCTTTGCTCAGGGTAATCAGGTCAAAGGACAAGTGGTAAATGAAATAGATCAGCCTATTCCCGGTATCAATATTAAAATAAAAGGAAGCACGACATCAACAGTATCTGATGTTGCAGGAAATTTTGTAATCAAAGCCTCAGCAAATGACATACTTGTCTTTTCTGCTATAGGCTTTAAAAGCCAGGAAATCCCCGCTAATCAAAGTAACATAAGAGTTAAATTGTTAATGGATATGCAGGGGCTTGAAGAAGTGGTAGTTATTGGTTATGGAACTCAAAAGAGGAGTAATTTAACCAGTGCAGTCACTTCTGTAAGTGGAGAGAAGCTGAACGAAGTCGCTTCCAGTAATCCGGTCAATGCTTTACAGGGAAGGGTAGCAGGACTATCAGTAAGCAGTCCGGGGGGAAATCCGGGACAGTCCTCTGATGTACGTCTTCGAGGTATCGGAACATTCGGTTCTCATCAACCTTTGTATATTATTGATGGTGTTCCCGGTGATCCATATTACTTGAACAGTAATGATGTAGCCTCTGTAGAAGTTCTGAAAGACGGCGCTGCTGCTTCTATTTATGGATCTAATAGTGCTAATGGAGTAATCTTGATTACGACTAAAAGAGGGAAAAAAGGAGCCCCATTAATAGATTTTTCAGCTGCTTATAGTTCAGTTAATCCAACTGGAAAATATGATTTTTTAGACGCGGATGGTTATAAAAAGCTGCATAACATGATGTATACAAATGCAGAAATAGATCCAGCAGATTTTCCAGCGTACATTGCAAAAAACAGTAGCGTTAATACAAATTGGCAGGATCTGATCAACAGATCAGGCGTATCACAAAATTATAATATAGGATTAAGTGGTGGTGGGGATTATCTGACCTATGCACTTACTGGTGACCTTACTGATGATAAAGGAACTTTCATCGGTTCTAATTTCAATAAGAAATCAATTAAGTCAAGAAACGATTTCACTAAAGGTATTCTGAACGTGAGCAGTAATATCGTATATACGGAAACAATTACTGAAGGTGCGAAGTTTAATCTAAAAGACAGTTACTTTCAATCCCCATTATTACCTGTTTTCGATACCAATGAAAAGTATGGATATGCGCTCACTATTGATGGTTTGCCTAAATTTCAGAATCCTATTGGAACAGACCACTTCATGGATGCAAATGCAAAAACAAGGTATCTGTCCGGAAACATTAAACTTAACCTGAAACTCTATAAAGGATTAAGCTTTACCAGTAATTTAAGCTATATCAATGCACAGACAGATGATTATGAGCATAAACCTCCGTTCAGATCTAATGCAAATGATCCATTGGTAGCCTATCCATACGTATATAACCGCAGTTCCAATTACAAAGAACGTTTGATGGAGCATTTGTTAAATTATGATCTGAATATTGATAAACATAGCTTTAAGCTACTTGCCGGCTATACTGCACAGGAGAAAACCAATCGGTTTTTAAGTGCATCAGTAGATGGAAAAACTGTTATCAGGACTGTTGTAAACGGTAAAATCGTAGAAACAGAAGTGCCTGGAGGATTTGCGAATCCGGATTTCAATACCATAAGAGCAGGGTTGGGTGGAACGTTTAATGCAGATGGTTCAAATAATAAGTATGTACGTCTGTCTACATTGGCCAGATTGAACTATGCCTATGATGACAAATATCTATTACAGGTATCCGTTCGTCGCGACGGTTCTTCTGTATTTGGTGAAGATAGAAGATATGGCGTGTTCCCTTCTGTCTCTGTCGGCTGGAATATGCATAAAGAAAGCTTTTTAAAAGAGGTAGATTGGTTGAATAGTCTGAAACTTAGAGCAAGTTATGGAGAGTTGGGTAATGAAGGTGCTTTAGGTTATTATGACCATCAGGCATTAATTACAACCGTTAACAATTGGAGTGGAGGATATGTACAAGGTACCGGAGCAACGCCATGGCCGGGCTCAGCTAGTTATACCTTATTAAACAGAGACCTGAAATGGGAAACTATTAAGTCTAAAAACCTGGGTCTTGATTTTGGTTTGTTCGGAGGTTCTGTATCAGGCGCATTAAATTATTATGAAAATATCACTGATGGTCTTTTAATTACTAAGGAAGTTCCGCCATCATCAGGTTTGGAGGATCCTATTTTAAATGTTGGAAAAATCTCAAATAAAGGTCTGGAACTAGAAGCAAATTATAAATTCGACAAGAATGACTGGCGCTTCGATTTGGGGGGCGCTTTTAGTTTGTTGAAAAATAGGGTGCTAAGTCTGGCGAATGCAGATCAGGTATTATATGGAACAGGTTTAAGGTTTGGAACTGATCATATTCCTACTCAAACGATTGTTGGGAAGGAGATCGGTGCATTTTATTTATATGAAGCAGATGGGTTGTTTCAGACTGATGCCGAAGCTGCTAACTATAAAAACGCTTCGGGAGATGCATTGCAACCGGATGCCCGTGCTGGTGATATACGTTTCAGAGATGCAAATGGCGACGGTGTTATTGATGAGGACGATAAAACATACCAGGGATCTGGTTTTGCAAAGTATGAGTACAGCTTAAATATGGGTGTTTCTTTTAAGAATTTCGACTTATCACTTTTCTGGCAAGGTGTAGGTGGAAATAAACTTTATAATGGAAACCGTTTTGAGCTGGAAGGAATGGATGCTGGAAGAAACTTCTTAAACAGTACATTGTCGGCCTGGACCCCGCAAAATACTAACACTAGTATGCCGCGTGCAGTATTGGGAGACCCCAACAGAAATGTACGTGAATCAACTAGATTTCTTGAAAACGGATCTTATTTAAGGTTGAAACTTGTCCAACTAGGCTACTCTATCCCTCAAGATTTGTTAAAGAAAATAAAAGTATCAAAACTTAGAGTTTATTTGAGCGGACAAAACTTGTTTACTATAACAAAGTACTCCGGACTAGATCCTGAAGTTGGAACTTTTAGTGCTCTGGATACAGGTGTAGACAGAATGTTGTATCCGCAAAATAAGCGTGTACTGGCAGGAGTTCAATTGACATTTTAATCCACTAAACTTTCTAAGATGAAATCTAATAAACTATATATAGGAATATGCATCATATTGTTTGCAATAACAGGATGCAAAAAAAGTGAGCTGGACCAGCAGGTTCCGGATCAGTTAACTGTTGATAATTTTTGGACCAATAAAGATCGTGCTCTTTCAGGACTAGCCGCAGCTTATTCGCAGCTCGAGGGCTTTGTTGGCTGGGATAATTATGTTGAAGCACGTTCAGTACGTGAATTTTATAGGGAAGATTATATTGTTCCCGGAGCAGATGCATTTAATTATCCATGGTGGACAGAGCATTATAATTTCAGTTTTACATCAGGGAATTATGCAATTGATTTACTTTGGAGAGAGAATTATAAAGGCATTAATTTCTCGAATCAAGTAATTGAGAATGTCGGCAAAATGAGTAATTCAGCAATAGATGATATGAGCAAAAAGCAAATCATTGCTGAAGCTAAATTCTTAAGGGCTTATTATCATTTTAAATTGCTGAACAACTTTAATAATGTCATTATCAGGGATAAGGTTCCTACCTCAGATGCAGATCTTGCTAAGCCATTTTCTTCACGTGCTGATGTATATGAATTTATATTAAAAGACTTGAAAGAGGCTGAACCTGATCTTTCTTTAAGGTCTGAACGCGCATCATCTGAGCTTGGTCGCGTAACCAAAGGTGCAGTTCAGGGTTATTTAGGAAAGGTATATCTGTATCGTGCTGGTGAGGATAAAACGGGAGCGGTTAGCTATTATACTGAAGCGAAGAACTGGTTAAATAAGGTCATCATTTCAAAAGAATACAAGTTGGACCCTGATTTTGGAAATATGTTTAACGGGGTTACAAAAAATAGCATCGAGTCTGTTTTTGAACTGCAGCAAACAGCTGATGCAACCAGTGGCGCAGTTTACCGTTCCTATCTAAGTGATTGGGTTGCTGCATCTGAGCTGGGTGGATATGGAGAAATCTATGGAACGTCGCGTTTGCTTACAGAATTGCTAAAAGAAGGTAAAATTGCTAATGGTACTTATGATAAACGGGTTTATCAAAGCATTTACTTCAATGATCCTTATTTTAACAACCCGGCAAGTCCACAAGTTTATGGAAGTACTTATAATGAAGTTTTCGGTGTAGGTTCTCAAACAATTGCATTTAGAAAATGGATTCCGGCCACGCCTGACCGTATAGGTATGTCTAATGCGATAAACTTCCCTCTAATGCGATATGCAGATGTGCTATTAATGTATGCCGAAGTATTGAACGAGCAGGGAAGCGCTGATGCAATGATCTATGTTAACGAAGTGCGTAACAGAGCAGGACTACCAGATGGAGCAGGTGGAAATAAACAAGCTGTATTTGATCAGATTGTCCATGAAAGAATAATGGAGTTTACACTTGAAGGAAGCCGCTTTTACGATATAAGACGTTGGGGAATATTAGGGCAGGCAATGCAGGCTGCCGGGCGTAAGTTTACAGCCGATAAAGCTTTTTATCCAACTCCGCTTAAGGAAGTTAGTAACAACCCACAAGCAAATTAATTATTCTCGTACCCAGGTTGTGTCATTAATTCGGTTTGCATACTGAATTTTTGATACAGCCTCTATTATCATTTGCTGATGAATTTTTATAGAAATTTCCGAACGCTGATCTGTTTTTTTTTATTTGCTCCTCAGGTTTTAACTGCACAGCAAAATGATTGGGAAAATCCTGAAAAGCCCTCGTTCAATACTGCTCCGGCACATGCTTATTTTATTCCCCAGGAGGCGGCTAAGATGTCTCTGGATGGAACTTGGCGTTTCAAAATTGTACAGAACCCCTCGTTGAGGTCGTTAGATTTTTTTAAAAATACTGCACAAACAAAAGATTGGGCACAAATAAAAGTGCCGGCAAATTGGCAAACAGAAGGGTTTGATAAATATATTTTTACGGATGTAGAATATCCGATTCCTGTCAACCCGCCCTTCGTCCCTCAGGATTATAATCCGGTTGGCTCATATCAACGGGATTTTGTAATCGACCGATCTTGGATGGGGAAACAGATATTTTTGCACCTTGGTGCTGTTAATTCTTTTTTTTATCTATGGATTAACGGACAATATATAGGTTTTAGTAAAGACAGTAAAACCCCTTCTGAATTCGATATTACAAAAGCATTAAAAGTTGGCCACAATACCGTGTCTGTTCAGGTGTTTCGTTTTAGTGATGCAACTTATCTGGAGGGGCAGGATATGTGGAAGTTGAGCGGTATTGAGCGTAGCGTATACCTGATTGCCAGGCCGGATTTTCATCTGGCGGATTTTAAAGTGCAAGGTAACCTGGATGGAACTTATAAAAATGGATTGTTTGAATTGCAAGCAGTGTTCAATAGAATTCCAAAATATAAAGCGGATCGGGGATCGATAAAAGTGCAGCTTAGCGATAATTCAGGAAAGGTGGTTTATCAATCCAGTAGGCAGGTAAAAAATGATCAAAGACTTTATTTTAAGACAGAAATTCCGGATGTTAAAGCATGGAATGCTGAACATCCCAATCTGTATCAACTCAGCATCACACATCTGGATCAGAAAAATAATATCATCGAAACGATCATCCACCCAATGGGCTTTAGGACTATAGAAGTTAAAGGCGGACTGTTTCTTGTAAACGGTGTGGCGATTAAAATAAAAGGAGTAAACAGGCATGAACATAACATGATAACAGGAAAAGTGATCACTGAAGCTGATATGTTACAAGATATTCGTTTGATGAAAGAGTTGAATATAAATGCAGTACGCACGAGCCATTATCCCAACTCAGAACGTTGGTATTCTTTATGTGATCAATACGGTCTTTATGTAGTAGATGAAGCAAATATTGAATGTGATGGGATGAGTTTTACACCACAAGCAACTTTGTCGGATAAGCCGGAATGGAAAAATGCTTATCTGGACCGAGTGCAGCGGATGTATGAACGGGATAAAAACTTCACAAGTATTATCACCTGGTCTACTGGTAATGAAAGTGGTTTCGGTGATAATCTGAAAGCATGTTATACCTGGTTAAAAGCTAGAGATAAGAGTAGGCCAGTGCAGTATGAGGCAGCTAAGGAGGAGCAATATTCTGATATCTATTGCCCTATGTATAAATCAATCACTGTTATGGGAAATTATGTGAAAGTATGGCGCAATCGACCACTTATTCAATGCGAATATGCACACATGATGGGTAATAGCGGAGGTAATCTGAAAGACGACTGGGATCTGATTTATAAGTACCCACAGCTGCAAGGTGGTTTCATCTGGGATTTTTCTGACCAGACTTTTGCGATCAAAGATAAAAAGGGAAATGAAATCTGGGGTTTTGGCAGAGACATGGGAATCGTAGGCCTGACTAGCGATACCAGCTTCTGCGCTGATGGATTGCTAGCCGCTGATCGTAGTTTTCACCCTCAGGCATATGAATTACAAAAAGTTTATCAGAATGTAGCTTTTGAAGTTATTGATTTAAAGAAGTATCTTTTTAAACTGAAAAATAGATTTGATTTTACAGATCTTTCGGAGTACAAATTGTATTGGACCATAAAAGGAAATGCTGAAATTGTGGCAAAAGGGGAGCTGAATGAACTTTCGCTATTACCTGGAAAAGAAATGGATATTAGTTTAGACGTGTCTTCTTTTAGTCCCCGGCCCGGAATTGAATATTTTATGAGCCTGGAGTTTCAAACTAAAAAAGAAACAGCATTGCTGGCCCAGTGTTTTGTGATTGCTAAGGAACAATTCGAACTTCCACACCTTACCGTAAATGAAGCAATAAAAGGTGCAAAATCGCCATACGCAAAGTTAGAACTAAGAAAAATTGCCAACCAGGTTCAGTTTAAAAGTAAAGACTTTGCTGTTGGGTTTAATCCGCACACTGGATTGATGGATAGCTACCAGATTGAGGGTAAGGAGCTTGTTCAAAAGGCACTGGTACCTCATTTCTGGCGTGCGGCTACAGACAATGATATTGGTAACAGCTTGCAAATCAGAAGTGCTGTATGGCAACATGCTTTCGAGAAATCTACGTTGAAGTCATTTAAATATAACAATACCGCTGCTGGTTATCTTGTCGAAGCCTCGTATATCCTCCCAACAGTTGATGCAATATGTAACATGAGTTACCTTGTTAAAGAAAGTGGAGATGTAGAGATCAGTTACCGATTAAAAACAGGAAAGGAGAAGCATCCTGAACCACAAAGAATTGGAATGAGAATTGTCCTTAATGCTGAATATGACGAAGCGGCATGGCTGGGGCGTGGTCCTTTTGATAATTACAATGACCGTAATTATGCAGCAGATGTAGACCTATATCAAATGAAGGCCGCCAAATTGTTTTACCCTTATCCCCGGGCTCAAGAAAGTGGTTATCGTACTGATGTTCGCTGGGTCGCATTGAGAAATAAACAGGGCTCTGGTCTAATTGCTATTGCGCAGTCAAAACTAAGCACAGGTATACTGCACTTTGATATGAAAAACCTTGACTTTGATAGGCATGCAAAGGAAAATATTCATGGGGGATCGATGGTCAACGAGGATATGATATGGTGGAACATAGACTTGCAGCAAATGGGAGTTGGTGGCGATAACAGTTGGGGTGCGCAGACACATCCGCAATATCGCCTTCCATATCAGGATTATCAATATTCTTTTATTCTGCGTCCCATATTTAAACAGGAAGTAATAACCAAGAAGATAATAAAATAGCATGAAGTATGGTATCCTATGCTTATTTAGCTTAACACTGACTAGTGTTTTTGGACAAATTTCGAGAAGGGAATTTCCAGATATTTTAAAACTGGCATATCAGGTAAAACATCCATCTGCCATTGAAACAAATGTGTTTTCTGATCTTGGAGCCTGGCACGCTTATACCTTGCCCTCAGATCATTTAGATTATGGTGCCTTCATAGGCCCAATGGTGATGGACTTAAGTGGACAGTGGCTTGCAAATGCTACTGCAAAGCTTTCTGTTTATGAGTCAGGCAAAATGGTCGACCTTAGTAAGGCGAGTGCCTCTATTCATTATTACCCTGGCTTATTGGAACAGCAGCTAAAAATTGATGATATAAACATCAGGTTGCAGTTGATCTTTATATCAAACCGTGAAGCAATGGTTAATACGACAATTACAAACCTTTCAAATCAGACAAAGCAATTGCAATTGGTTTGGACAGGGGGTATATTGTTAAAAAATGCGAAACTGAAGCAGGAAAATAACTGTCTGAATATAGATTTTAATCAACATTGTTTTCAGATTCTTTTTCAGAGTAATGAGCAGCTCAATTTTGAATTGAATAAGGACAGTTATCTGATCAAAAAACCTGTATTTAGTTTAAAAGCAGGAAAAAGCTATTCTATTAACAGGAAAGAACGTTACGATTTAGAGGGAAAGACAATGATAAAAGCAGAGTCAATTGATTTTGAGTCATTACTTCATGCTAATGAAAAGCGATGGGATGGTTATTTAAATAGCTATTTTAATAAAACAGATGGTTTGTTGAAAGACGCTGTGCAAAGGAAAATTGCAGTGAAATCTATCATTACACTAATCAGCAATTGGAGAAGTAAGGCAAAAGATCTATTACATGATGGAGTATTTCCATCACTCAATTATCAAGGTTTTTATGGATTCTGGAGTTGGGACAGCTGGAAACAGGCTGTAGGAATCAGTTATTTTAATCCTGAGCTGGCAAAGAGTAATATTCTTTCTATGTTCGATTACCAGGATGAACATGGAATGGTTGCCGACTGCATTTATACTGATAAAAAGGAAAATAACTGGCGTGATACCAAACCTCCTCTTGCTGCATGGGGTGTTTGGAAAGTTTATGAGCAGTCTCATGATCTAAATTTTCTAAAAAGCATTTACCCTAAGCTGGTGATCTACCATAACTGGTGGTATAAAAACCGGGACCATGATAAAAATGGTTTATGTGAATACGGCGCAACTGATGGAACCAGAATTGCAGCAGCATGGGAAAGTGGAATGGATAACGCAGTCCGTTTTGATCAAGCCAAACTTTTTAAGAACAACGATTACGCATGGTCCTTGGATCAGGAATCTATAGATCTGAATGCCTATTTGTATGCCGAAAAGGAATATCTGGCTAAGATTGCAGAGGTGTTAGGATTACATCTGGAGTCAAAACAGTGGCTCGGCCAACGAAAGCACCTCTCAAAGCAGATTAATGCGCGGTTTTACCACATAGAAAAAGGGTATTATTACGATAGATTAATTAGTGGAGAGTGGATTACAGCAGAGGGGCCTGAGGGTTGGGTACCGCTTTGGGCTGGCTTATCTAGTCCTAAACAGGCTAAATCAATTTTGCTCATTATGCAAAATAAGAGTAAGTTTAATACCAAAGTGCCGCTGCCTACGTTAACTGCAGACCATATAAAGTTTGACCCGACTAAAGGTTATTGGAGAGGGCCAGTTTGGTTGGATCAGGTATATTTTGGTATAAATGGTCTGCATAAATATGGCTATCATAAAGAAGCTGATGATTTTTTAAACAAGCTGTTACAAAATGCAGAAGGTTTATCCGGACAGTCTCCCATCCGTGAAAACTATCACCCGGTTAGCGGAAAAGGGTTAAATGCCAGGAACTTCAGCTGGTCGGCCGCACACTTATTAATGCTGATAAAAGAGAATGATTTATGATAATTTCCGAAGAATATACACAAGAACTACTCCATAAATACTATGCAATAGCGGTGTCGTCTATTGAAAAAATACAAGGCTATGAAGACCAGAACTTTCTTTTTAAGGATAGCTCAGGCCGAAAGTTTATTGCCAAAGTAACTGCAGATGCTACTGACCCTTCCTTTATAGATGCACAGCTCAGGGCGATGGAGCATTTATTCCGTAAAGACGAAAAAATCACTATCCCAGAGGTTATCTTTAATGTGGCAGGAAATAGCCTTACCCTTATCTATTCAGAAGATACAACTGTATGTCTCCGGGTACTGTCTTTTCTTGAAGGGACTTTTATGGGCGACTTAGCTCATACTCCTGTATCTGTTTTTGAAAGCCTCGGAACTTTACTGGCTACAATGGATGCGCATCTTAAAGACTTTTCTCATCCTGCAGCTTATCGCTTTAACGAATGGGATTTGGCTCAGGTATTAAATTGCAAAACGGATCTGCACCATATTATCGACCATGAAAAAAGAACCATAGCCGATTATTTTCTATTGCAATATGAGATGGAAGTATTGCCTTTGCGTCATTTGTTAAGAAAGGCGGTCATCCATAACGATGCCAACGACTACAATGTACTGGTAAAGGATGGTAAGGTATGTGGTATCATCGATTTTGGTGATATGGTGGAATCTGAACTCATCAATAACGTGGCAATAGCTTGTACTTATGCAATGTTTAAAAGTGAGACACCACTGGGAAATGCTGTGGCCTTATTAAAAAGCTATCACAGGGTATATCCCATAACGGAAACTGAACTTTCTGTTTTGTATTATCTGATTGCTGCACGTCTTTGTAAAAGTGTGGTCACCTCTGCTAAACAGAGGACTGAAAGTAATAATACCCATCATTTCGTATCTGAGCATGATGCCTGGGTACTTTTATATCAATGGATCAAGATCAGCCCATTAAAGGCTAATGAAGCATTTAATCAGTCTTGTGGTTATGCTTCAATATTGGGAAGTGAAGCTGATGATCTTGCATTAATCAAAGATAGAAAAGAACTGGTCGGTGCAAACCTGAGCATCAGTTATCAAAAGAAATTAAAAATTGTTAAAGGTGCTTTGCAGTATTTGTACGATGATAAAGGAGATACCTATATCGATTGTGTCAACAATGTAAGTCATGTAGGCCATTGTCACCCGGTAGTAGTTAGGGCTATGCAAAAGCAAATCGCAAAACTGAATACCAATACCAGATATTTACACGATAGCCTAGTCAATTATGCCAGAATGATTACTGCTAGCTTACCCCCTAAATTAAAGGTTTGTTATTTCTGTAATTCAGGAAGTGAGGCGAATGATCTGGCGATTCGGATCAGCAGACATTTTACTAAACAAAAAGATATTATTGTTTTGGATCACGCCTATCATGGGACTTCTACAGTTGCTATAGAGATGAGTCCATATAAGTTTGATGGTCCAGGTGGTGCAGGGCAGCAGTCCTATATTCATAAGGGGATGAACCCAGATCTATACCGTGGAAATTACCGTTATGGAGATGAGCAGGCTGGAGAAAAATATGCAGCAGATATTGCGGAAACCATTAAAACACTTGCAGATAAAGGAACCGGTATTGCTGCTTTTATTTGTGAGACATTGCTAGGGGTTGGCGGACAGATTCCTTTGCCAGATGGTTACCTTAAAGCGGTGTACCAACATGTGCGGGAAGCTGGTGGCTTGTGTATTGCCGACGAGGTACAGGTGGGTTTTGGAAGAGTAGGAGAGCAGTTCTGGGGGTTTGAACTTCAAGATGTTGAACCGGATATTGTCGTGCTTGGAAAGCCAATTGGTAATGGCCATCCGCTCGCTGCGGTGGTGCTGACAGAAGAAGTGGCTGCGGCATTTAATAACGGTATGGAGTATTTTAATACCTATGGTGGTAATCCAGTGTCTATGGAAACTGGAATAGCTGTGATGGAGGTAATTGAGCAGGAAAACTTGCAGGAACGTGCATCGGTAACGGGTAATTACCTTATTGGAGGGCTTAAAAAACTGATGGAAAAGCATGAAATCATTGGCGATGTAAGGGGCAAAGGTTTATTTGTGGGAGCCGAATTGGTTCTTGATAGACAAACGCTGGAACCGGCAGTTCCTGAAATTGATCAGATTGTAGAGCAAATGAGGAACCGTGGCTTCCTCATCAGTACAGATGGGCCATTACACAATGTTTTAAAGATTAAACCCCCTATGTTATTCAATATTGAGAATGCGGTGTCTTTTTTGAAAAATCTGGACGAAGTGTTGGCTAATTAGATTTAAATGCAAGCCAACTCTCCAACATAAATGCTGTTGCCTCGTAGCTTCCCATCTTTTTTGGAAAATTCATATTCCTAATTTATTCTTTTATCTGATATCAATCAGGCTATAGTATGATTGATATCATAATTTGGCCTGTTTAAATGGGTACCTTTGTGTAAGTTATTTGTCTGAATATTAAATGATAAACTATGAGTCCGTTATTGTTATTGACTGATTTTTCTGAAACTGGTAACCATGCAGTTGAATATGGTTATCATCTGGCAAAGCATTTAAAAACTAATGTATTATTATGTAATGCTGTTAACTTAACAGATAAAGCAAATGTTTTATGGCCATTAGAAGCTAACAGTTCACTTGTTTCTGATAGTCTTAAAGAGCTGAAAAAGTTAAAAATCTGCTTGGAGGATTCGGATCATCATACAGGGTTTTATCCACAAATTGATTGTTTAGCAACACTAGGAGGGCTTTTGGAAGTAGTTTCTGATTTGCGACAGCAGCAAACATTCTCTATGGTAGTTATTGGAGCACATAGGACAGGTTTTGGTCGTTTTTTAGTAGAGAACCATTGTAAAAGTATGATTGAGATCCTAAACTCTCCATTGATAATTGTTCCAAAAGATGCCCCTTTATCTGAGGTGAAGAAAATAGCTTTTGCTACAGATTACAAAGATCATAAGAGAGATTTGGATAGTGTTTATAGTTTGATTCCTATAGCAGAAAGAATGGAGGCTGTTATTATGGTTGTGCATATACACAAAGGAGAGATTAAGAATAAAAAATCGATAGAGAAGGCATTTTTGACAGAACTTTCCAATGGGGCCAATCATCCTATTTTTTATACTTCCATGGAACATGATCAGGCGGATGATGGCTTATGCGAGATGTGTAGTCATCAGCAGGTTGATATGTTGGTGATGTTACATCGTTCCCGTAATTTTATTGAAATGATCTTTAATGGCAGTCATACCCATAAGGTGGCCGCAAAAGTTACTGTTCCATTAATGGTGATTTCTGAATAGGTTAACTTCAAGTATTGCCGATTTTTATCTAAGTTTGTAGCAATGATTTTAAAGCCGGCCTTTTTTGTCTATTGCTTATTTTTTGTGTTGAGTTTTAACTGTGTAAAAGCTCAGAATGTAAATCCTCTGCCTGTAATAGACAGTGCCGCATTGGCAAAAAGAAGTTATTATCAAAGAGTAGCACGTGACGCTGCTTTTTTAGCCAGACAGAAGTTCGTAACGGATTCCATCATTTCGCATACATGGATTCTCCCTGATTCTTTAGTAGATAAAAACATCATTATTGATAGTATTTTAAAGGCAAAGGTATATGGTCGTTCTGACCTATTTAATCGCTATAAAGACTATAAAACTTCAGAGAAATTTAGTCAATACCGAACGGGGATGCCCGTGCCAAAGGGGAACCTTTGGGTTTTGGGGATAATTGTATTTCTATTGGTATTGTTTGCTTCATTAAAAGTTTCTTTTTCTAAACAATTACAAACCATTGTGCAATCTTTTTTTAGTAACAGGATATTAAATAACCTGAATAAAGAAGATAACCTTTTTACATCATGGCCATTTTTAATGCTGTTTGTACAGTTTGGTTTCACTATAGGAATGTTCTTTTATCTGGTGACACAATATTATCACATGTCATTTTCTGACAGTGGTTTTCGTTTTTACTTAAGTATTTCTGTACTTATTATCGTCCTTTATGTGCTTAAAATAGTTTTTTTACGAATGCTAGGTTACCTTTTTAACATTCAAAAGCCCATAAACGAGTATGTTTCCATATTATATTTAAGTTATTTTAATATTGCGCTCATGTTTATTCCTTTAGTGATCGCTTTTGCCTTATCTCCTTTAAAGTATGGACCTTACTACATTGCTATTTCCTTTATTTTATTAATAATTGTGTTTGTTTTTCAATTTATAAGAGCCGGAGTTAACATTTTATCTCATTACAGGTTTTCAAAAGTCTATTTGTTTTTGTACTTTTGTGCCCTCGAAATCTGCCCTATATTAATATTAATCAAGGCAATAGGACTATAACGCTGTAATTAGGTAAATAAAAATGCAAGAAAAGACAGAAGATAGGTTACGTAAGGTTAAAAGTATATTGGTGACCTTGCCAAAGCCGGAAACTGAAAAGTCTCCATATTTTGATTTGGCAAAAAAATATAACCTTAAAATTGATTTTAGATCGTTTATCCACGTCGAAGGCGTTCCCGCCAGAGATTTTAGAAAGGATAAAATTGCTTTAGGTGATTTTACAGCAGTAGTTTTTACAAGTAGAAATGCAGCGGATCACTTTTTTAGAATCTGTGAAGAAATGAGATATGAGGTGCCTGCAGATTTAAAATATTTCTGTATTTCTGAGTCTACAGCATTATACCTGCAAAAATACATTCAATATAGAAAGAGAAAAATTTTCTTCGGTAAACAAACTGCAGCAGATTTAGCAGAAGTGTTAAAGAAACATGCTGATGAAAAGTTCCTTTACCCATGTTCAGATGTAGCAACTGAAGCTACGATGAATTTCCTGCAAAAGAGTGGATATGATTTAACTCCAGCAGTATTATTTAGAACTGTGGTATCTGATTTATCTGACCTTGCAGAGGTGTTTTATGATATTATCGCCTTCTTCAGTCCATCAAGTATACAGTCCTTGTATACAAACTTTCCTGACTTTAAACAAAACAACACACGTATTGCTGCATTTGGTGTAAGTACGCATAAAGCTGTTACTGATGCCGGTCTTATTGTTGATATTGCAGCTCCTTCACCAGAGGCGCCTTCAATGATAATGGCAATTGAGAATTATATAAAGAAATCTAACAAATAATTTTTTTCTTTTTATTATAGTTTAATAAGTTTCGAATGCGTTATATTTGCGTGTTTAAAATTGGCTATGTGCTTGTTTTTCTAACATTAGGTCATATTTTTATCATTTAATAATTGTTTATATCAATCATTATTGATAAAATTGTTATAAAATTGCTTAACGCTAATATGAGAAATTTATACTTCGGTGCGTTTATTATTGTTGCTGCATTATTTTCTAGTTGTGGAAAAGGGGGACAGGGTGAACTGGTAGGTGTTTATAATAAGAAATTCAGGAATAATAAGATTCCTTTGGGTATGGTATATATCCCACCTGGCAGGACATTAATTGGAATGTCTGATGAGGATATTAACAATACACAGAATTCTCCAAGCAGGATGACATCATTCAGTGCTTTTTTCATGGACCAGACCGAGATTTCAAATGCCGAATACAGACAGTTTGTAAACTGGGTTAGAGATTCTGTCGCCGTTACTACATTAGGCCCAACAACTGCACCAGGTTTCTTTATACAAGCTCCAAAAGGTGCTGATGGTGCGGATGCTTTAGGCGCAAACAGAAATATTGACTGGAAAAAGGTTGGGAATGGCTCTTTACTTTGGAGTAAAAAGAAAGGTGGTATGGGTGACAAACTTGGGGATATGTATTATTCCGGAGCCGATGCTTTACCAGGTAGAAATGAAATTGACATCAGGAAACTTAAATATGCTTATAGTTATGTAAGTACTGATCTTGCTTTGGAGGGTAGAAAAGACCCGTCAAAAAAGAGACAGGATTTTATCATCACTTATACAGATAATCCAGACCCATCAAATCCAAATCACCATCCTTCAGTAGCAGTATATCCGGATACATTGGTATGGAAAGTAGATTATTCATATTCTCAGAATGATCCGATGGTGAAAACTTATTTTAATCACCCTTCATATGATGATTATCCTGTTGTTGGGGTTACATGGGAACAGGCAAGTGCTTTTTGCGTTTGGCGTACACGTTTCTATGAATCAGTAGCGCAATCAAGAAAATTGCCAGCAAATTCAAGACCTGAGTATCAATTGCCAAGTGATGCACAGTTCGAATATGCAGCGAGAGGTGGTAACGTAAAAACAAAGTATCCGTGGGGTGGTCCGTATGTACGTAATACAAAAGGTTGTATGCAGGCGAACTTTAAGGTTGGTCGCGGAAATTACTCTGATGATGGTGGTTTGTATACGGTTAATGTAAGATCTTATTTTCCTAATGATTATGGATTGTATAATATGGCTGGAAACGTTGCGGAATGGACAATAACAGCTTACAATCAATCGGCAGCTCCTATGTTGCTAGACTTTAACCCTAACTTTACTTATGTGGCTAAAGCTGGCGATAGTAAATACATGAAACGTAAAGTAGTGAGAGGTGGTTCGTGGAAAGACATTGGCTTTTTCCTTCAAAACTCTGTTGGTACTTACGAATATCAGGATCAGGCGAGATCATATATTGGTTTCAGATGTGTTAGCTCATATCCTGGTACTGATATCAACTATAGAAACTAAAAACTAAAAAAATATAATCTAATCCTTATTAACGAAGAAAATGGCTGCAAACAAAAAATTTGATAAGATGCACCTGGCAATATCGCTTGGTGCCAGTGTAGTAATACTTGGTGCACTTTTCAAGATCCTTCACCTTGGTGGTGTTTGGGGTAACTATATGATTGGTATCGGGCTGGGAGTAGAAGCTGTTCTCTTTGCGCTTACTGGGTTTATTCAACCTGAACCAGAGCCAGCATGGGAAAGAGTTTATCCTGAATTAAGGGATGATTTTGATGGCGAACTGCCTAAGGCTTCAGCAAGACCAGTTGCTGCTGCAACAGGTTTTTCTTCGACTGCTGCTTTGGATAAAATGTTAACAGATGCTAAGATCGGTCCTGAATTGATCGAAAGCCTGGGTAATGGTTTGCGTACTTTTGGTGATAAAGTAGCTACAATATCTAATGTTGCTGATGCTTCGACTGCTACAAACGAATTTACTGATAAAGTAAAAACAGCTTCTTCGAAATTTGATGCTTTAAGTGGTGCTTTTGAAAAGGCAACTTCTCAATTAGCAGAAATGGGCGAAAGCAATGTTGGTGCAACGGCATATCATGATCAGGTAAATGCATTAGCTAAAAATCTTTCGGCGTTAAATGCGGTATATGAGTTGGAATTACAGGATTCAAGTGCTCACTTGAAATCAATGAATAAGTTCTATCAGAACTTGTCATTAACGATGAACAACTTCAGCGAGTCTATGGAAGATTCGAAACAATTTAAAGACGAAGTTGGTAAACTGGCTAAAAACTTATCTTCACTAAACGCGATTTATGGCAATATGCTGTCTGCTATGAATCAGCCACGTGTATAATTAGTAATCAATTAGTTATTATTTAACCAAACAGACCTAATTATAAAATGGCCGGAGGAAAACAATCAACTAGGCAGAAGATGATCAATATCATGTATTTGGTATTGTTAGCTATGCTTGCCTTAAACGTTTCAGATACTATATTAAATGCTTTTAAGAATTTTAACGATAGTTTAGTTAGTTCTAAAACTAACGTTAGTACAAGCATTGATCAGTTGTTCGCATCGTTTCAGAATACAAAATTAAAAGATGAACCGGCAAGGGCGCAACCTATCTGGGAAAAAGCACAGAAAGCAAAAGCTTATGCTGATGAACTGAATAATTATGTTGAAAAACTTAAGGAAAAATTCAAAGAAGCAGGTGGTGGTATTGATGAGGAAACTGGCGATCTTGTAGAAAGATCGAACCTTGACATCGCTCAGGGTATCATGATCAATGATAAAGAAGGTGCTAAACTTAAAGCTAAGATCAATGAAACCAGACAAAATCTTATCAATTTGCTGGATAAAGAGGATCGTGAACATATTACATTTACATTGGAAGCATTAGATGCTAAAAAGAGTATAAATGGGAATAAAAAATGGGAAGATATTAATTTCGGTGAGGGCATGCCGCTTACAGCTGCTAATACAACCTTAACGAAGATCCAATCAGATGTTAAAAATGCAGAAGCAGAAGTAGTTAAAAAACTATTTGGTAACATGGATAAAGCATTGGTTAATCTAGATCAGTTTGAAGCAGTTGCTGTAGCACCTAGTTCATACGTGATACAGGGACAACCCTATACAGCTCAGGTATTTTTAACAGCTAGTGATAGCCGCTCTACTCCTGAAATCTTTGTAGGTGGAAATGGCCTTGCTGTTAAAGATGGCAAAGGAACTTATACTGGTAGTACTTCAGGTGTTGGAGTTTTTAAATGGAAAGGTGTAATCCGGGTTAAACAAACTGATGGCACTGTAAAAGAGTATCCTACGGCAGAACAAAGTTACCAGGTAGCAAAACCATCGGCAACGGTGTCTTCAGATAAAATGAACGTAATTTATGCAGGTATTCCAAATCCATTCTCTGTTTCGGCAGCAGGATTTCCATTGGAAAGTGTAAATGCAAGCATCTCTGGAGGCTCTATGTCGAAAGTTGGTAGCGGGCACTATTCTGTAAACGTGGGTGGTGACCAGATTGGAAAAACTTTGAGTATTAATGTCTCTGCGAGTAATGGCGGAAAATCCCTAAACTTAGGTACACAGCAGTTTAGAGTTAAAGCATTGCCTATACCAAGAGCAAATGTTAAAGGTAAATCTGGTGGTAATGTTCCTTTAGAATGGATTGAAGGTGCAGGTTCTATAGATACTCAACTGGAAGATTTTGTTTTTGATGTTAAGTTTAAAGTGATCAGATTTTCAGCTACATTTATCAATCCGCGTTCTGATGCAGTTACTATTTTAAACAGTGGTGGCGGTTTCGGTGGACAAGTTAAAGGTGCGCTAAACTCTCTTAAGCCAGGGGCTACGATCATCTTTAAGGATATAGTTTGTGAAGGGCCTGATGGTAGACAAAAGGTTTTAGATGGAATAACATTTATTGCTAAATAGAAGAGATGATGAAAAAGGTTTTATATACAGTTTTATTCCTGTTTTTGTGCTCAGTTTCAGTTTCTTTTGCGCAACGCAGAAACCAGGCGGCTAAGCCTGCAGTAAAAACTGCTGTAGAGACTGCTCCTAAAGAAGCAACGCCTGTTCCTGTTGATACAGTTAAAAAAGCCAAGGTGAAGATAAAAACTCCACCAAAAGATGGGTTTTCTGTGAGAATGGATATAGACAGCAATGTGATGGTGCCTTTTGCAGATGTACGTGAAGAGGATGTTTATTATTCGAAAAGGGTTTGGCGTGAGCTTGATTTAAGGGACACTATTAATTCTGTCCTGAAGGCCGAAAATGCCAAATTGATAGATGTCTTGTTGGAAGCTATTTCTAATGAAGAGCTTACAGCTTACTCTCCGAAGGATACTACAGCAGGTAAAATTCTGGAAGATAATGATTCGTTTAAAATAGCCCTGACTGCTAATCAGGCATTACAAAGTGCAAGAGGAGTAGTGGAAGGTGAGGCTGATGCTGTAACAGGTAAAGTTGCCGCTCCAACATTGAGAAGATTGCGCTCTGACGAGTTTTTGAAATATCGCATTAAAGAGGATTGGATCCTTGATGTTAAGCGATCTATATTCGAGCCAAGGATTGTTGGTATTGCTCCAATGAAAATGGTAGAAGGTAACTGGCAACCCGTATTCTGGATTTATTTTGATGATGCTAGAGAACTGTTAAGCAAACAAAGATTAACAAACCCTCTTAATGATGCTTCACAACTTACTTTTGATGACTTCTTTGTAAGACGTTTGTTCTCTAGTTATATTGTTAAGGAAACAAATCCGGCGAATAAAAATATAGTTGATATTTTAGGTCAAACTGATCCTAAAGACACTAGAAAATTATACGAATCGGAAAGGATTAAGAAATCTATTTCTGACTACGAACAGAGTTTGTGGGAGTATTAGTTCTGAACAAGGAGTAAAAGCTGCTCATATAAAATAAGAAAGCCGGAATACAGTTTGACAATTGTATTCCGGCTTTTTGCTTTTGCAACAATTTTTTAGTTCCAGGCCCATCTGTTGTCCAGTCCTGTTTTCCTTTTACCCATGCTCTAGAAAATAATCTTGTAATGCTTTTAGTTGTGCTTTATTCAATACTTTCTGCAATTCAGCTTCTGTTGCTTCTTTAATCTTTTTTACAGATTTGAAATGCTGTAATAACTTATCTGCAGTGGTTTTTCCTATTCCTGGTATCTGTTCAAGTTCTGTTTTGAGTGTTCCTTTATCTCTTTTTTTACGGTGAGCGGTAATTCCAAAACGATGTGCTTCATCACGTAGTTGCTGAATGACTTTTAAGGTTTCAGACTTCTTATCCAGGTAAAGTGGATAAGGATCACCAGGGAAGAAGAGTTCTTCCAGTCTTTTCGCTATACCGATGACCGTTACACGTTTCTCTATGCCTAGTTTCTTTAAGCTGTTCATAGCAGAGGATAACTGGCCCTTGCCGCCATCAATAATGATCAGTTGAGGCAAAGCCTCCTCTTCTTCTAGCATGCGCTTATATCGCCTGTATACAGCTTCTTCCATCGTCGCGAAATCATTCGGGCCCTCAACAGTCTTTACATTGAAAAACCTGTAGTCTTTTTTAGAAGGTTTTGCATCTCTAAATACAACGATAGCTGATACTGGATAAGCTCCCTGGAAGTTAGAGTTGTCAAAACACTCAATGTGTTTTGGTAATTTCGTTAAACTAAGATCTTTCTGCATTTGTGTCAGAATCCGGTCTGTACGCAAATCAGGATTTAACTTTTCATATTGATTGAGCTTCTCCTTTTTAAAGAACAAAACGTTTTTCTGTGAAAGCTCCAGTAATTTCTTCTTTTCACCGAGTTTTGGAACTGTAAATTTTAGATTTTCATCTTCAAGTACAATGTCAAAAGGTACGATGACTTCTTTTGAGGTACTGTTAAATCTGGTGCGGAATTCGGCCATAGCAATAGTTAACAGCTCTTCATCAGTTTCATCCAATCGCTTTTTAATCTCGATAGTCTGTGTTTGAATGATACTGCCATTCATTACTTTCAGGTAATTTACGAAAGCATATCGTTCATCAGAGGCAATGCTTACTACATCAATATTGGTAATGGCACTATTTACGACAGTCGATTTACTTTGGTACTTCTCAAGTACCTGCAATTTGCGCTGATATTGGTGCGCAAGTTCAAAGTTCAGATCTGTTGCAGCAGTTTTAATAACCTGCTTCACATCTCTGATTACATTGCCAATTTTACCGTTCAGGATATCTTTAATCTCTTCGATGTTCGAATCGTAATCCGGAGCCGATTGGTAAGCCTGACAAGGTCCTTTACAATTACCGATCTGATATTCCAGACAGACCTTGAATTTGCCATCATCTATATTTTTAGGTGTAAGTGGCAGGTTACAGGTCCGCAGGGGATAGGTTTCCTTGATCAGGTCGAGAATAGTATGCATCATACCTACCGAAGCGTAAGGGCCAAAATAGGTTGAGCCATCTTTGATCATTTTTCTTGTCCAGTACAACCTTGGGAAAGGCTCTTTTTTGATGATAATCCATGGATAGGTCTTGTCATCTTTGAGCATAATATTATACCGGGGCTGATGTTTCTTGATCAGGCTGTTTTCCAATAGCCAGGCATCAATTTCCGTATCAACAATGGTAAAGGTGATTTTACGGATTTTTGAAACCAGCACCCTGGTTTTACCGTTCATCTGGTTATCCTTATTGAAATAGGAGCCAACTCTGTTCCTTAAATCCTTGGCTTTACCAATATAAATAAGTGAATCTTCCAGATCCCAGTACTGGTAAACACCCGGTTTATGGGGAATATCTGTCAAGGCCTTTTTATAATCGAAAGCACTCATGGTTTTGGAAATAAGTTGGGGTTATTAAAAACCTAGTTTTTCATCAAGCTCGGTCTGCTGTTCCTGTTGCTGATATTGGTTGCAATCGTAGGTAATTGAAACACCATTTTTAGGTGGTTCAAAGTCTTTTTGCGTAATTTTTAGTTTAGGATTTGCGTAAACACGTTTCATAAAACCAGCAAAGATTGGTAATGCTGTTGTAGCACCATCACCACCAGCAGTACTGGTGAAGTGGAATGCGCGGTCTTCGCAGCCTGTCCATACACCGGCTACTATTTGCGGACTTATCGCCATAAACCAACCGTCAGAGTTGTTTTGTGTAGTTCCTGTTTTACCGCCTATTGCAGCTTTAACACCATATCTCCCAGCTAAACGCCATCCTGTACCATTGGTAACTACACCTCTTAGCATACGGGTCATTACATAAGCAACTTCTTCGTTCATTGCTGGTCTTGGAATAGGTTTTTCACTGTATAGAACAACGCCGTTTTTATCTTCTACTCTGACAATATAAGTAGGCTTGGTCCACACACCTTTATTGGCAAAAACACTATAAGCACCAACCATATCATATACTGAAGCGTCGAATGAGCCTAAGGCTATAGATGGGAATGCAGGAACATCAGAGGTAATACCCATTTTCTTTGCCAATGTAGCTACAGCGGTTGGACCAACTTGTTTCATTAAGTAGGCGGCTATATAGTTCTGTGATAATGCTAATGCTTTTTGCAGTGTCAGATAACCAGGAACTGTACCGGAAGACCTTGGTGTCCATGGTTGACTACCAGGAGTTTCTATGGTTACCGGCTCGTTTAATACACTGAAACAAGGAGAATATCCATTTTCAATCGCTACGGCATAGGTGAAAGGTTTGGCTGTTGAACCTACTTGTCTGGTCCCCATTTTTACCTGATCGTATTTAAAATGCTCGTAATTGATACCACCCACCCAGGCTTTAACAAATCCTGTCTGAGGGTCCATTGCCATCATCGCATTACGAAGCAACATTTTATAGTATTTTACTGAGTCTATAGGCTTCATTAAAGTGTCAATGTTGCCCCTCCAGGTAAAGATACTTAGTTTTGTAGGTGTATTAAAATCTTGCTTAATCTCAGCTTCAGATTTACCTTCCATTTGAAGTGCTTTATAACGATCTGATCTTTTTATACCCTGCTCAATTTGCATCTCCTTGCCTTTAAAAGCATTTCTGCCTTTCCAGCTTTTCTCGAATGTGGCCTGCAAAGTTTTCATGTATTCTTTCTGAGCTTCTTCAGCATAAACCTGCATGTCGTAATTTATGGTCGTATAGATTTTTAAACCATCTCGGTCCAGATCATATGGGACACCATTATTCAGGATAGAACGTTCCTGGAAAATCTTTTTGATATCATTTTTTAGGACTGCCCTGAAATACGGTGCAATGCCGTCACTTACTGTAGCTGCATTAAAGCGAAGGCCAAGTGGTTTTTCTTTTTGCTTTTCAAGTTCCTCCGGACTAAGCATATCAGCTTTAGCCATTAGCCCCATGATTGTATTTCTACGTGCTAAAGCACGATCAGGATTACGGGTAGGAGAATATCTGCTGATGCCTTTCAGGATACCAATTAAGGTGGCCGATTGCGAAACCGTCAGTTTATCAGGGGTGGTATTAAAATATACTCTTGCTGCCGATTTAATACCATAAGCCTGGTTACCGAAATCTACAGTGTTCAGGTACATCACTAGAATTTCTTCCTTAGTATAGTTCCGTTCCAGTTTTACGGCAATTACCCACTCCTGAAATTTCTGTAGAATACGTTTTAGGATATTTTTCTGTCTTCCTTCTTCCGAAAAGAGGTTAAGTGCCAATTGCTGTGTGATGGTACTACCCCCTTGTTTTTTTCCTATAATGGCATATAAAAAGATGGTGAAAGTACGTTTAAAGTCGATACCTGAGTGTTCCTTAAAACGAATATCTTCAGTAGCAATCAGTGCATTGATCACATTAGGAGAAATCTCCTGGTAACTAATGTCAGATCTGTTTTGTACAAAATAAGTGCCCAGTACCCTGTTATCCTCACCCAGTACTTCCGATGCCTGATTACTTTTTGGATGTTCTATATCTCTGAAAGAAGGGAGTTCTCCAAATAGACCAAATCCTATGGCTACTATAAACAATGCAAAGAATACAATTCCTGCTGCCAATAATTTCCATATTCTAAAGTTGTACTTTCTGATATCTTCTTTCGAAAGTTGATTCTTCATCTTAATAATTGTTTTTATAGAATTCCAGGTATTTGTTTAACAAATCTTTACTGGTTAATTTATCAAAGTTTTCTTTACTGATGATGAAGCCTTTGTAAATGTTGGCGGGCACTTTCATGATCCTGCCCAACAATGGCGTGATACCTTCAGCATAGGCTTTTGCGTCGTCAAAATTACTAAAGTTCCCTACATATATTAGCTGATCATTGTCAAATTCTTTTAATTGGTGCTTTAAACCGGCTTCAGAATAATTTCCCCTGTTAAATTGACCGATACCAAAGCGGGAAGAACTGAGGGTTAAAGAGGCATCCGCAACATCAATTACATAATAGTAAGTAGTTGAAGCTGTAGTGCTGAAAATACTAGGCTCTTTAACTGGAATAACTGCCTCAGCGGTTTTCTCTACAATTGGTGCTACAGGTACCACAGCTGCAATAACCTCTTCTTTTTTGGCTGGCGGTGTGTTAACTGCTGGTGGCGAAATTTTTACAGGGGCTGTAATAGGTTGTTTTGCCTGAAATAGAGGCTCATTTGGATCAGAACCAGGTAAAGCTATACGGCGACTTTTAAATTCGGCTATGTGTTCATTGATATAAGCAATATGTTCCTTTACCAATGGAGTAATGATTCTATCGTCCTGATAGGACGTTGTAATTCCTTCAAAAGCTGTTAGCAGGGAGTCGACATTGCTGGTGCGGCCAATAGCTATTGCTTTTAAATAGGCAAATTGTGGTGATAAATAATTATTCTTATTTGGTTGCAATACTTCGATAACCTTTTGAATTACAGCGGGGAAATCGCGATTTTGGTAGTGCTCAAAAGTCTCGTTGTATTGTTTATTAACTGCAGTTTCTAGTTCTGTTTGTTTCAGAGAGAACGAAGGGTCTAGAATAGTTTTAGCATATATTGAATTTGGATATTCTTTTAAAACTTTATTCTTGTAGGTATTTGAGCGGGTTACATCTTTATTTTTAGCAATTAGAAAAAGACTGTAATAGCTTGCTGCCAAATGGTTGTTATTAGGAAAACGCTTTAATAAAACCTGATATACTTCTTCGGCTTCCTCAGGATCGTTTAGTTCCTGAAGATAGAAGCTTGCAATATCATAATAGGCATCTATAATTTTTTGATTCGATTTGATAATAAGCTCTGGAGTAGTTGGTACTGCATCTGTATATTCGTTAATCAGCGCTGTTTTATCTGGCCCAGTTTGTGTGGCTTGATTATCCTGAGCTATTGCCCCGTCGTTCATATTCTTGGCGATATCTTGAGAGGTAGCTTGTGCCGATGAACGGATGCTTTGGCGCCAGTTGTCGTCCAGTTTGCGATTACCCCATTTCCTTTTGAAATCGGAATAGCCTGAGCTTACTGCAGCAGAATTACTGAAATAAAAGGTGCTATTGCTTTGAGATTTGTTTCTAATCGCTGTTTCATTGCCAAACGGATTGTTTACAGTATTACTTTGTACGGTAGTAACAGCTGCAACAACAGGATTAAAAATGGCTTCAATTTTAGCCTTACGGTCGCTTTCTGGTAAGCTGGCAATGACTTGTAATGTATCTTCTTTTGAAATGATCTGGTAGCGCTGGGTCAGGTATTCGAGGTTCTGATTCTTTTTAAGAATGATATCGTAACCAGGATAGTTTTTTGGTAATGTATTAACCGCACTATCATAATACAATTTAGCATTTAGGTAGTTATGTATGTGCTTAAAGTTCAAATCAGCCATCTTTAGATAAGACAGGCCTTTCTGGTATTGGTTTTTCTCACTTTTCTGAATAGAGAGATGATAGTATTTCTTTGCCTTTTCGAAATCACCATCAGCCGTCAGGCTTTCGGCAATCTGATAATACACCTGATCGTTATAATCAGTGTTCTTATCATCCTTTAAAAGTCTGAGTAATTCATCTTGTCTGTTTAATCTTTTGCCACCTGATAGTGCATTTATTTTAATGCGGTTTAAGTTGGCATTGAAATACATTTCAAATGGAGCATTGCTTTTCTCTACCTTACGATAATATAATAAAGCATTTTCAAAGTTTTTTTGCTGTTCCGAAAGCTGCGCTAAGATGTATGTCCACCTAATCTTATTCGGATTGTTATTACTTGCTTTTATGGCATCTTTGAGAAAGGAAATCGCTTCAGTATATTTATGTTGATATATAGCCATCTGGGCCAATGTAGCCAATGGTTCGGCAGTATTATTTTTAAGTCCTGCAATGGTATAAGCCAGGGTGTCTAGCAGGGAACCAGCTTCACTTAATCTTCTAACCTGCATCAAACTTCGGGCTTTCCAATTTAAGGCTTCGATATAGCTTTTTGTATTTTGACGGTAGTTTTTAGTGGTGTAACTAAAGTATTCTGCAGCGTTAAAATAATTGCCTTTATAAAATTGCGCTTTGCCTAGTAGGATATAAGCCTCGTCAAGATAATTGCTATAGGCTTTTTCCAGAATGATAACTTTTGCTTTTTTGATTACATCATCAATTCCTTTACCTCCAGCAGCATCTTTAACAATAAAGCTACTATCTATTTCGGGCCCCAGATAAACCGGAAGGATCTGGTCGTAATTCTCCCTGTGGTTTTCTGCAAGTTCCTGCTGATGATTGGTAATGATAACATTAGAATTATAAATGTAGTTATATCGTGCAGTTAAATTCTGAATACTTCTGCTGCTTGCATTGTCTTTTTGGGTGCCACATGAGTAGATGATGCAGGCACTTAAAGTAAATAGTATTACCTTTAAATTGCGGATAGCGTAATTTTTCAATTATAGGGAGATTTAAAGCTTATTAATATTAACATTATATGCAAAAGTATTTTATTCGGCAATAACTTCTTAACAAAACCTGTTTTATTTATAAATAGCGGATTTATGACAGATCTTAAAGAGCCCAAAAAAGGCTTAAATAATTTTGCGAAATACACTTCTATTAGCTTTCAGATGTTGATTACGATTGGACTTTTTGCTTTTGCAGGATATAAAATTGATGCTTATAGAAATAGTAAGACGCCTATTTTTACTGCAATACTAAGCTTGCTGGGGGTGGTTTTATCTTTGTATCAGGTGGTAAGACAACTAAATAAAAATGAATGATTATTTAAACCCACAGTAAATATATACTTTTGTGAAAATTTACTGATTTGAGTTTAGCACGATTTACATTTTCTTATTTGCTGTATACGGCCGTTCTTGGTGGCATAGCTTATATACTAACCATTATTTTTCCTGGTGTTACTATTCTTACCGGCAAGTTCTGGATTGTATTTGGGTTTTTGGCGGGTATTACATTTATTGCTTATGTAGTAGCAGACCTTGGCATAAAAAGGAATCCTGAAGTAGGTATAATGGCTATTATGGGGTCAATTGCATTGAAGATGATTTTCTCTATGGCTTTTGTACTGATTTACAGTCTAAACACTAAAGAAAAGGGTATGGTTTTCGTGCTGAATTTTTTTTCTTTATATTTATTGTTCAGCTTCTTTGAAATATACTCTTTGTTACGTAACTTGCGCCACCAAAATAAATAGTAAAAATCTGCGACTAAATGGATTGTAGCCACGTTTTTGAAGTTAAAGTTAATAGGTTAATTGTTGTTTTTGCGCTTTTTTTAGCGTTTTTTACCGTTCCATCTGCAGCTTTTGCTCAGGTTGATAGTTTACAAACAACAGAAAGTGCTCATGCCGAGACTAAGGCTGAGAAGAAGTTTGATATCGGCAAGTTTGCATTGCACCACATTGCCGATTCTCATAGTTGGCATGTTATAGGTGATGTGTATATCAGTCTTCCTGTAATATTGTACACAAAAGATGGTCTGGTGAACTTTAGTTCAGGAGATTTTAATCACGATGATGAAGCTACAGTCGTAGTGGAGCGTAAAGGACAACGTTTTGTTAAATTGCATGAGAAAATCTATTATGCATCTGATGTTGCGAATGCACATGGACAGTATGTGGATTTAGATGAGAAACATCATGCTTTGAATGCACGTCCTTTGGACTTGTCGATCACAAAGAACGTTTGTACTTTGCTTTTATCGGTTGTTATTTTGTTGGTTGTCTTCTTAAATGTTGCTTCTGGTTACAGAAAACGTAAGGGTAAATCTCCAAAAGGATTACAGTCGTGGTTAGAGCCAGTGATTCTATTTGTTCGTGATGATATCGCTAAACCGAATCTTGGTCATAAATATGAACGTTTCATGCCATATTTGTTAACTGTGTTTTTCTTTATCTGGTTTAACAATATGTTAGGTCTGGTTCCATTTTTACCTGGAGGTGCAAACTTAACTGGTAACATTGCGGTAACTATGATTCTTGCTTTGGCAACATTCCTGATTACTGTATTTAACGGTAATAAGTATTACTGGAAACACATTTTTATGCCAGATGTACCATGGTGGATGTATGTAGTTATGGTTCCGGTTGAATTGTTCGGTATTTTTACCAAGCCTATCGCCCTAATGATTCGTTTGTTTGCTAACATTACCGCAGGACACATTTTGGTGTTATCATTGATCTGCCTTGTGTTTGTATTTAATAGCATATATATTGCTCCTGTTTCTATCGCATTTGCGGTATTCATTGGCGCGATCGAACTACTGGTTGCATTTATCCAGGCGTTTATATTTACAATTTTGTCAGCTCTGTTTATCGGAATGGCAATTGAAGAACACCATTAATAAGAATTATTTTTTAACAACAATTAATATATAAAATCATGATTACAGGAAGTATTGCTGCAATTGGTGCAGGATTAGCTGCGATTGGCGCTGGTCTAGGTATCGGACGCATTGGTGGTTCAGCTATGGACGGGATTGCTCGTCAGCCAGAAGCTGCATCAAAAATCCAAACTGCAATGTTAATCGCTGCTGCCTTCGTTGAGGCTGTTGCGCTTTTCGCAGTGGTAGTTGCCCTAATGGGTAATGGCTAGAATTGAATTTGTATCGGGTTTAATACCCGGTACATTTTTTTGTTAAAAAAGAAAAAAATATAATATATACTTAAATGGACTTATTACTACCTGAATTCGGCTTAGTTATTTATCAATCAATTGCATTCTTATTGCTAATGTTCTTATTGGCGAAATTTGCATGGAAACCTGTATTGGCTTCAATTAAAGAGCGTGAACAGAGCATTGATGAGGCTTTAAACAAAGCTGAATTAGCGAAACAAGAAATGGCTCGTTTAACTGCTCAAAATGAGGAGTTGATGAAAGAAGCACGTGCTGAGCGTGATTTGATTTTGAAAGAAGCAAAGACACTTAAAGATAATATCGTTAATGAAGCTAAAACTCAGGCTCATAATGAAGGTGCTAAGCTGATTGAAAAAGCTAAGATTGAAATCGAAAATCAAAAGAAAGCGGCATTAGCTGAATTGAAAAATCAGGTTTCAACTTTATCTCTTGATATTGCTGAACGTGTATTGCGTAACCAGCTTCAGGATAAAGCTAAACAGGAAGACTTAGTGGCTAACCTTTTAAAAGATGTTGAATTAAACTAATTGATAGTTTATTTAACGAGATATAACGGAAAAAATGTCAGAAAATAAAGCAGCATCGAGATACGCCAAATCACTAATTGATCTTTCAACAGAGCGTAATGCTTTGGAAGAAATTAAAGGTGATATGGTACTTTTAGCGCAGGTGATTGATAAGAATCCTGAACTTGAGGCTATCCTTAAAAACCCCATTGTTCCTCTGAATAAAAAAGCAGGAATACTGGAAAATGTATTTGGACCTAAGGTAAACGAAGTTACCAATGCTTTCTTTAAGCTAATGGTAAACAAAGGCCGCTCTGCAATCCTATTTGATACAGCAAAATCTTTTGTTGCTCAATACAATTCAATTAAAGGTATTGTATTAGCTGAAGTTACTTCGGCTACTGAGCTTACTGCAGAAAATAGAGCTGAGATTGAAGCAATAGTGAAAAGAGAGATTGGAGCTAATCAAGTTGTGATTAAAGAAAAAGTTAGCGACAAATTAATTGGAGGCTTTATACTTAAAGTTGGTGATAAGCAGTTTGATGCAAGTATTGCCAGCGGTTTAAGCAAACTAAAAAAGGAATTTGCTCAAGGTATAGTTTAGGCGAAAGCATAAACAGCTATAAAGCGAAATAACAGATAATAATTACTGAATTTACAAAAGAAATAATATAAAATTATGGTAGAGGTAAGACCAGACGAAGTATCGGCAATTATCAGGCAACAATTGGCGGGCTTCAAATCAGAAGCAGAACTTGAAGAAGTTGGTACCGTATTGCAGGTGGGCGATGGTATTGCCCGTGTTTATGGTTTAACTAAAGTTCAATCAGGAGAGTTAGTTGAATTTGAAACAGGCTTGCAAGGAATTGTTTTAAACCTTGAAGAAGATAATGTTGGTGTGGTATTGTTAGGCCCATCAGACAAAATCAAAGAAGGTGATACGATTAAACGTACTAAGAAAATCGCCTCTATCAAAGTTGGTGAAGGTATGTTAGGCCGTGTTGTAAATACAATGGGTGAGCCAATTGATGGTAAAGGACCAATCATTGGTGAAACTTATGAAATGCCAATTGAGCGTAAAGCTCCTGGTGTTATCTATCGTCAGCCAGTTACTGAGCCATTACAAACGGGTATAAAAGCGATCGATGGAATGATTCCAATCGGCCGTGGTCAGCGTGAGTTGGTTATTGGTGACCGTCAGATTGGTAAAACTGCGGTTTGTATCGATACCATTATCAACCAAAAAGAATTTTATGAAGCAGGTATCCCTGTATTCTGTATATATGTAGCTTGTGGTCAGAAAGCAAGTACAGTAGCTAACATCGTTCGTACTTTAGAGGAAAATGGTGCAATGCCTTATACTGTAGTTGTTGCAGCTTCTGCAGCTGAGCCAGCTCCGCTTCAGTTTTATGCTCCATTCTCTGGTGCTGCTATCGGTGAGTTCTTCCGTGATACTGGAAGACCAGCATTGATCGTTTATGATGATTTATCTAAACAAGCTGTAGCGTACCGTGAGGTTTCTCTGTTACTTCGTCGTCCACCGGGTCGTGAGGCTTATCCGGGTGACGTGTTTTACCTACACAGTCGTTTATTAGAGCGTGCTGCTAAGATCAACTCAAACGATGAGATTGCTCGTGATATGAACGATCTTCCAGAGTCTATTAAAGGTATCGTTAAAGGTGGTGGTTCATTAACTGCTCTTCCAATTATCGAAACTCAGGCTGGTGACGTATCTGCATATATTCCTACTAACGTAATTTCGATTACTGATGGTCAGATCTTCTTAGAGTCGAATTTGTTTAATGCAGGTATCCGTCCGGCTATTAACGTAGGTATTTCGGTATCACGTGTTGGTGGTAATGCACAGATCAAATCAATGAAGAAAGTTGCTGGTACTCTGAAGTTAGATCAGGCTCAATATCGTGAGTTAGAGGCATTCTCTAAATTCGGTTCTGACCTTGACGCAGCTACAAAATCAGTACTAGATAAAGGTGCCCGTAACGTGGAGATCCTTAAACAAGGACAATTCTCTCCAATGACTGTTGAGAAACAGGTTGCGATCATTTATATTGGTACTAAAAACTTAATGCGTTCTGTTCCTGTAGATAAGGTTAGACAGTTCGAAGCAGAATATTTACAACAACTGGAATTACGTCATCCAGAAACTTTAGCAGCATTAAAAGCTGGTAAGTTAGATGATACCATTACAGGTGTATTGGAAACTGTAGCAAAAGAGCTTTCAAGTAAATACTAATTACCCCATACTGAACATTAACAAAGAATGGCTAATTTAAAAGAAGTAAGAATTCGTATAGCATCTGTGCAGTCAACACAGCAGATTACCAAAGCCATGAAAATGGTTTCGGCTGCTAAATTGAAGCGTGCTACAAATGCTATTATACAATTACGTCCCTATGCTACTAAGCTGAAAGAGATCCTGGGAAATCTTTCAGGTAGCTTAGAAGGATCATCCTCACCTTTTATCCAGGAACGTGAACCTAATAAGGTTTTGATTGTAGTAGTTTCTTCTAACCGCGGTTTAGCCGGTGCGTTCAATATGAACGTGATTAAGACTACAAACAATTTAATTGCCGAGAAGTATAGCGAGCAATACAAAAATGGTAATGTAAGCATTGTAGCAATCGGTAAGAAGTCTCAGGATTTTTATGAGAAACGTAATTACAATGTTATTGGTAATAACAACGATGTTTATTCGGCCCTTACTTTTGAAAATGTAACTAAGATTACTGATGCAATTATGGCTGGCTTTGAAAAGGGCGAGTTTGATAAAGTAGAATTGGTTTATAACAGATTTAAGAATGCTGCTGTTCAGATTTTAACTACTGAACAATTGCTACCTCTGCCAAAAGCGGAGCCTGAGGAAGCAGCGGTCAAAGCTTCTAACATCGATTATATCCTTGAGCCTTCTCAAGAAGAGATCGTTGAGCAGTTGATCCCTAAATCGATTAAAATTCAATTGTATAAAGCGGTATTGGATTCTCATGCATCTGAACACGGTGCACGTATGACTTCAATGGATAAAGCAACTGAAAATGCTGGTGATTTATTAAAAGCATTAAAGCTTTCTTACAACCAGGCTCGTCAGGCGGCAATTACCACAGAACTTACAGAGATTGTAAGTGGTGCTGCAGCATTGAACGGCTAATTGGCTTAATAAAGATAATAAGCGAGGGTATTCATAATTATGGGTACCCTCGCTTTATTTTATCTCTGACTGATAATTTAAATAATTGAATGTAATGTTGATTTATAGGTAATTAATCCTATTTTTGTGGCATAAATAGAAATCGTATGGAACAGAACATAAAACACAATACGGAAAGCATGAAAAGAGCTAACGATCCTTCAATTTATAAATTGATGGTCGTAGGAATTCTAATCGGTATTTTAGGCGTTTATTTACGCTTTGCTGCTGATTCAATGACGCTGTCAATTGTATCATGGGTAATTTTATTAATTGGATCTGTAATCGCTTGTAAAGGCGTATTTAAAATATTAGACGCTTAATATCTCGTCTTTCTGAAAAAAAATGTCCCTGTTGGTTTTGTCCAATAGGGATATTTTTTTTTGTAATATTTATGTGATTTCTTTTTCAATAGGTTACTTTTCTTGCGATCTGGTATTAACTGTAAAACGTATAATCTTAAGCGAGAAACCTGATATGACCAAATTAATTATAAAGTACCCGGGGGCAATAATTAGTTCAATCATCAAAGGCTCTAGCTGATCACTTAAAAACAAAACCTAGATAGATGAAAAAATATTTTATTTATTGCGTATTCGCAATAACAGCTTTCGGCTGCAGTAATATGGAGAAGGAGTCTTCAGCTGACGCCATAGAGAAAATTGAAAACGGTGAGGCTGTAATGGAGGCTAAGATCATTAAGACCGCTGACATGAAGTTTAGGGTTAAGGATGTTCAGGATACGAAGGAAAAGCTTTCTGCTGTGTTAAAGGCGGGAGGTGGCACTATAGCCGAAGTGTCTATCAGCAGTACTATACAGAATACAGAAAAGGTGAAATATAAAACAGATTCCTTACTGGAGCTTACAGCTTACCGTACTGAGGGAATGATTCTTGCTAAAGTGCCATCAGAGAAACTGGATGATTTCACCAATAAGGTAGCAAGAATGGCTGTGTTTGTTGACCATCAGTCAATGAAGTTTGATGACCAGAGCTTGGACTACCTGGTCAATGAATTAAAAAGTATTAACAGAGCAGAAGCAACAGCTTCAATGGAAAAAGCAAAAAAGGAACCTGCTACGGTTCAAAAGAATGTGAAACAACAACTTGCTATGAAAGATGAATATGTTGATAAGAAGGTGAGGAATATGTCTATCAATAGCAGAGTTCAATACAGCGATGTTACACTTAGTTTTTATCAGGACCATACAGTGAAACAAATTGTAGTTGGAAATGATAATCTGTCGGACTATCATCCTCCATTCTTTCAACGATTGGTTATTAACCTTCAAAATGGATGGTTCATTTTTAAAGAATTCATTTTAATCTTGTTCAATATGTGGTCTATACTTTTGCTGATTGCAGGAGCATATTTTGGATATCGTTATTATAAAAGACAACAGAAGAAAAAACTGTTGGCATAAATTCAGAATAAAGTAAAACGGATTATCTCAATCTCTTTTTGTTATCGCTCACAAAAGATTCCCAACCGGAGTAAGTTTTTCCTTTACCTCCTGTTGGGATTTTCTGAAAAGAATGACAAACGGCTACTGCAAGTCCATCGGTCGCATCTAAAAACTCAGGAGTTTCCTTGAAATTTAACAGGCGCTGCAACATTGCTGCAACCTGCTCTTTTCCGGCACTACCGTTGCCTGTAATGGATTGCTTGATCTTTCGCGGAGCATATTCATTGACAGGGATATTTCTTGATAAGGCAGCTGCCATTGCAACGCCTTGTGCACGTCCCAATTTTAGCATCACCTGAATGTTCTTCCCATAAAAGGGAGCCTCCAGAGCCATGGTATCTGGCTTATACTCATCAATTAATTTTACCGTCTTTTCGAAGATGCGCTGTAGCTTTAAAAAATGATCGTCCAGATGATCCATTCTTACAATGCCCAGGGTGATCAATTCAATTTTATTCCCTTTCTCCAGTACAATCCCGTAACCCATAATTGAGGTTCCCGGATCTATACCCATGATCACTCTTTCCTTTTTTTCAGCCAACATAAAACAATATTAAGCATATTTGCACAGAGTAAAAGTAAAAAGTTTGACATCCAGGTATAAAAAAATACTATCATACATTCTTAAAGCCACAATTGTAATCTTTGCATTTTGGTTTGTTTATAAGAAGCTATCCTCCAATGAGAATTTAAAGGAATTCCAGAATCTATTGGAGCAAATTCCTAAGCAGGAGATTGTTTTGGTGATGGGGTTGGTTTTTCTGTTGATGCTTTTTAATTGGGGACTTGAAGCTGTAAAGTGGAAAAGACTTATTGCCAGGGTAGAAAGCATTACTTTATGGAGGTCTATAGAGTCTGTTTTTTGTGGATTAACATGGGCAGTATTTACACCTAACCGATTGGGAGAGTATGGTGGCCGTGTGTTTTTTCTATCTCCAAAGCGACGGATTATTGGTGTGGTAGCTATGGCAGTAGGAAATATAGGGCAAATGGTGCTGACGAATGTTTTTGGAGCAATAGCCCTGAGTATATTTATTTACCGTTTTGTTCCTCTTGATTACAGGTTGTATTATGCTCTGCTTGTGTTGTCGGCAATGTTTTGTGTCTTTTTTATTGTGTTTTATTTTAACATTAAATGGTTAAACGGGATTTTATTATCTATACGTTTTACCCGAAAATATAAGAAGTTCTATAGTATTCTTGCTCGGTATAGTAAGCGTGAATTACTTCAAATTCTATTGTTTTGTCTGGCACGGTATATTGTTTTCAGCTCACAGTATTTTATTTTATTCTTTTGGCTGATCCCTGAAATTAATCATCTGGATATTCTAATGATGGTTAGCATCTTGTTTTTTGTGCAGTCGACACTACCCTCTCTTGATCTTTTTGATATAGGTGTGAGGAGCGTAACAGCTGCTTATTTTTTTAGTTTTGTAACCAGTCACGAGGTAGCAGTTATTGCATGTACTGCAAGTATATGGCTCATAAATATTATAATTCCTGCTATATTAGGATCCTACTTTGTGTTTAAACTTAATTTTTTTGGAAGTATTCAGCGTAATTAGTTATATCTCTTTAATCTTAACAGTTTTATACCTGTTTGTTGTGCTTGCTTTTATACGAGGTTGGCATAAACTGGTCTATTATGTGCCTAAAAACAAGGTATTGACGACAAAAGTTTCTGTACTTATTGCAGCGCGTAATGAGGCCGAAAATATTGCTAAGACTATAGAAGATCTGATTGCTCAACGTTATGATAAGGAACTGACAGAGCTTGTTTTTATCGATGATCACTCTACAGATGATACGGCTGAAATTATCCGTTCTTATGCATCTTCTGGTGTAAAACTGATTCAGCTAAATGAAGATCAGCCATTAAATTCGTACAAGAAAAAAGCGATTCAAACCGCCATCGCAGCAGCTTCAGGAACTTTAATTGTAACTACAGATGCTGATTGTCGTATTGGGCCAGAATGGTTAAGTACTATTGTGAGTTTTTATGAGGATCATAATTATAAAATGATTTCATCTCCTGTCACTTATTTTGAGGAAAATAGTTTTTTTGAGCGGGCACAAACATTAGAGTTTTTATACTTAATAGGGTTAGGAGCATCTACAATAGGAAATAAGAAGCCTTCCACCTGTAATGGTGCAAACCTGGCTTATGAGCGGGATGCCTTTTATGAAGTAGGGGGATTTAAAGGTATAGATGACCTGGCTTCGGGTGATGATGAATTGTTATTGCATAAAATGGCCGCTAGATTTGAAAATGGTATCGGCTTTTTGAAGAATGAAGCTGCCGTAGTGTACACACACCCTAAAGCTACGTTAAAAGAATTTATACAGCAACGTAAACGTTGGGCATCAAAAAGTACGAGATATAAAAATAGATCTATTATCGTACTGGGTGTATGTATATGGTTGTTTAACCTCAGTATACTGGTAAATTTGGGCGTGGGTGTATTTAGTGGCTTTTATTTTAAGTTGGCTCTGGTTCAGCTATTAGCTAAAATGTTGGTTGAATTTATTTTTCTGTATGATGTAACTTCATTTGCTAAAAGAAAGAACCTGTTGGTGATGTTGCCTATTTTGAATCTGATGCATATCTTGTATATCGTATACATTGGTATTGCTGGGAATAGTGGGAAGTATAATTGGAAAGATAGAATGGTAAAATAATGGAAGTTAACACCCCTTCGGCAAAAGTATGGAAGCAGTTTAAACGGAACAAAATGGCTTTCGGGGGCTTGTTATTTATTGCATTATTATTCTTTATGGGGATTTTGGGCTACCTGATCATTCCCGATAAAACGCCAATGGCCAATACCATGTATCTGCAATTGAGCAATAAGAAACCAGGCAGGACTTTCAACTTCTTAGTAATCAGTAGAAAAAATATTAAAGAGGTAGGTTTCTTCAAGCGTATGTTGTACGGGCAGGAAGCTAATTTTAAGTGTATTCCCATCACTTCATATCGGATTGCAAATGGTAAAGTTTATGCAAGGGAATACATTGGTGATGATGAGCAGGTGGAAGAATCTGAATTTCCGTTGCTTTCGGGTAAGCAGCAGTATCAGAAAACTTTTTGGCTAGGCACAGATACCTATGGGCGCGATTTGTTAAGTCGCCTGGTATTGGGAATCAGGGTGTCGCTTTCTGTAGGACTTATGGCGGTATTGATTTCTCTTTTTATTGGAGTCAGCCTGGGGGCAATGGCAGGTTATTTTGGAGGAAAAACGGATGGTGCAATCAGCTGGTTTATGAATGTGATCTGGTCTTTGCCCTCTTTATTATTGGTTATTGCCATATCCTTTGCTTTAGGTAAGGGGTTCTGGCAGATTTTTATTGCTGTTGGATTATCTACCTGGGTGGATGTGTCAAGGCTAGTCCGTGGGCAGGTAATGAGCCTTAAAGAGGTAGAATTTGTTGAGGCTGCCAGGGCATTGGGTTTTTCTACCCCAAGAATTATTATCAGACATATTTTACCGAACATGGCAGGACCAATACTTGTAGTTGCTTCAGCGAACTTTGCAGCTGCGATTTTGCTGGAAACGGGGCTTAGTTTCCTTGGTTTTGGGGCACAGCCTCCTATGCCTAGTTGGGGAACAATGATCAAGGAACATTATGCTTATATCATTATGGGGGATGCATATCTGGCGCTATTACCCGGATTAGCTATTATGTTAACTGTGTATGCTTTTAACTTAGTGGCAATTGGTCTGCGAGATGCATTTGATGTGAAGTCTCAGAATATATCGGTTTAGTTTACGAATTTATTAACTTTGGTCACTATGTTATTAAACTGTTATCAGCAAGAATTTATAGAAGCGGGATGTGATGAAGCAGGCAGAGGCTGTTTGGCCGGACCTGTGTTTGCAGCTGCTGTAATTTTACCAGCAGATTTTATTGCCGGGGAGCTGAACGATTCCAAAAAACTTAGTCATAAACAACGTAAGGACCTTAGGTTAATTATAGAAAGAGAAGCAGTTGCATGGGCTGTAGCTGAAGTAGATAACATAGAAATCGACCAGATCAATATTCTTAATGCTTCTTTTTTGGCTATGCACAGAGCTATAGAAAAGCTGAAGGTGCAGCCTCAATATCTTAGTATCGACGGGAACAGGTTTAAGAAATATCCTGATATTCCTCATACTTGCGTAGTTAAAGGGGATGGCAAATATTTAAATATTGCTGCCGCATCTATTCTGGCTAAAACCCATAGGGATGAATTTATGGAACGAATTTCTGATGAATATCCTTATTATCAATGGCATCAGAATAAGGGATACCCCACAACAGTGCACAGAACCGCCGCATTGACACATGGTTTATCGCCATATCATCGTAAAACTTTCACAGTTAGTGCACCTCAACTTGCCTTATTTTCTGAAATAGAAGGATAATTCGTATTTTCACGTTGTTGAAAGCACTTATCCTTACAAATAGAGTTCCTTTCCCACCCAATAGTGGTTATCCCATAGTGGTTTACAATACCATTAAGGGGCTGCTAAAACTTGGAGTAGAAATCACCTTATTTAGTATCAATACCAGTAAACACAGCATTGATGTGGATGATATTTATGATCCTGTTTTTGAGCAGATTGTATTCCATTCTCATAGTATTGATATTGAAGTAAATGTATGGGACGCACTCACCAATATTTTTTCTAATGAATCATATAACGTTTCCAGGTTTTTTAATGAGGATGCTGAGCGTCTTCTGGAAGATATTTTAAAAGAAAATGTATTTGATATTATTCAGTTCGAGGGTTTGTTTGTAGTGCCTTACCTGGATGTTGTAAAAGCAAACAGTCATGCTAAGGTGGTTTATCGTGCCCATAATATCGAATTTGATGTTTGGGAACGTATTGCGATGAGGGAACAGTTTACACCAAGAAGAAAGTATCTCCAATTTCTGGCGCGTCGTTTAAAACATTATGAAACTGAACAGATTAATAGGTTTCATCAGGTTTTTGCCATTAGCGAACGCGATAGGCAACATATTGTGCAATTTGGCTGTCAAGTACCTCTTGATGTTTTTCCGGTGGCCATCGATTTTGACCAATATGTAACGGATCATTCTTCAATAGGATTTCCTACACTATTTCATCTGGGTGCGATGGATTGGCGACCAAATAAAGAAGGGCTTGAATGGTTTCTTGACGAGATCTGGCCAGATATAGAAAAGCTAAACAGTGAGTTAAGATTTTATATTGCCGGTAAGAATATGCCGAGAGAGTTTTACGAATATGAATCAGAAAACCTGGTAGTTGAAGGAGAAATATTTGATGCTGTAGAATTTATCAACTCTAAGTCCATCATGATTGTACCTCTTCTCTCTGCGAGTGGTATGCGTGTTAAAATCATAGAAGGGATGGCTATGCGCAAATGTATTATTGCGACAAGTATGGCGGCAGAGGGGATTAAATACCAACATGGTAAGGATATCCTTATTGCCAATACTGCAGATGAATTTTACAGGTCTATTCTGCAATGCATCACTAACCCTAAAAAGTGGCGTGAGATAGGCGATAATGCCCGTAAAACAGTAGAAAAGGATCACGATGTGAATGTTATTTCGGAAAGGATGTTGAAAGTCTACCAAAAATTAATTAGTGCCTAAATTTATATACCTTTGCGGCGCTTTTATTTATATTAAACTGTATGAAGAATACCCCGTTAACTGAGAAACACATTTCATTGGGTGCCAAAATGGTGCCTTTTGCCGGATACAATATGCCTGTACAATATGAGGGCATAAATGCAGAGCACGCTACAGTAAGAAATGGTGTAGGTGTTTTTGATGTTAGTCACATGGGCGAGTTCATCTTGAAAGGTGAAAATGCATTGGATTTAATTCAACGTGTATGCAGCAATGATGCATCAAAATTATATGATGGCAAGATCCAATATTCTTGTCTGCCAAATGAAAATGGTGGTATTGTTGATGATTTATTGGTTTATCGCATAGACGATTTAACTTATATGTTGGTGGTAAATGCATCTAACATTGAGAAAGATTGGAACTGGATTCAGAAGTTCAATACTAAAGGTGTTGAAATGCACAATATTTCAGATAAGACTTCTTTATTTGCTATTCAGGGACCCAAGGCTGCTGAAGCTTTACAAAGTTTGACCGATGTGGATCTGGCATCGATGGAATATTACAATTTTGTAAAAGCAAAATTTGCAGGTGTTGATAACGTGTTGATTTCTGCGACAGGATATACAGGAGCTGGTGGTTTTGAGGTGTATTTTGAAAACGAACATGCTGAAGAAATTTGGAATGCCATTTTTGAAGCTGGTAAACCATTTAACATTAAACCTATTGGTTTAGGAGCCAGAGATACTTTACGTCTGGAAATGGGCTTCTGTTTATATGGTAATGATATTGACGATACGACTTCACCAATTTCTGCAGGCTTAGGCTGGATTACTAAATTCTCTAAGGTTTTTACCAATTCTGAGGCTTTGCAGGCTGAAAAGGAAGCTGGCGTAGCACGTAAGCTTATCGGTTTTGAAATGGTCGACAGAGGAATTCCTCGTCATGGTTACGAAATTGTAAATGCTGATGGTGAAGTAGTAGGTAATGTTACTTCTGGTACGCAATCGCCATCTCTGCAAAAAGCAATTGGAATGGGCTATATTGATAAAGCATTAGCTAAAGAGGGAACGGAAATTTTCATCAATATCCGCAATAGCCAGATTAAAGCTAAAGTTGTTAAATTCCCTTTTTATAAATAATTCTAAATAACCGTATTTTAAATCTCTGTATTACCCAGCCGATGCCTGATCAAAAAAGCATAGAAGTTTGTTTAACGCCCGCACTACTGAATTTATACGATACTAGTAGTAGTATAGTTGTTGTTATTGATATTTTAAGGGCGACATCGTCCATAGTGTATGGTATTGACAACGGTGCTGAGGCGATTATACCGGTTGCGCATGTAGAAGATTGTTTAAATTATGCAGACAAAGGTTTTTTATTGGCTGCAGAGAGAAATGGAGAAGTTGTTGAAGGCTATGATTTTGGCAATTCTCCATTTTCTTATACTAGTGAAAGGGTTAAAGGTAAGACTATCGTATTGACTACAACTAATGGTACGAAGGCCATGCACATGGCACGCGAAGAGGCTTATCAGGTGGTAGTTGGTTCATTCCTTAATTTGAGTGCATTGTGCAAGTGGCTTAAGGTTCAGGAAAAGAATGTTTTATTACTTTGTGCTGGCTGGAAAGATAAATTTAATCTGGAAGACACCCTTTTTGCGGGTGCGGTAGTAAATGAATTGCGTAAGGACTTTACGCATTTTGACGACTCTTGTGTAGTCGCAGAAGATATTTACCTGTTGGCTAAAGATGATCTTAGAACTTATCTGCATAAATCTTCACACAGTCATCGTCTTGCTCAACTTAATATTGAGGAAGATGTGAAATTCTGTTTACAGCGTAATATTTGCGAAACGATTCCTGTATTGATTGGAGATACACTGATTGCTTTAAAGGCTTAATTCACTAAACCTTTCATTGTTTTTTATTGTTTTAAGGGCCTCTTCGTAAGCTAGCCAATAAATCGTTTCTGCTTTGGCGGTATCAAAAATATTGATGCTACCCATACCTTTTGGTTCTACAAGGATATCGCATAGGCTTGTTTTTTCTTCCATGTCTTTATTGATTGACATTAATGTTGCCCTGGTCAGTAATGCGGTAATATTTGTGATTTTATCAACCGGGTTTAAGTGATTGCAGGATGATCCGATGATGAAGTCGCAATCTTTAAGAAGTGGTTCTATAGGGAAATTATTCAATAAACCGCCATCAACATACATTTTTTCATCTATCATTATAGGTTTAAAGATACCTGGGACACAGCTAGAGGCCTGTACGGCTCTTATGAGTGGCCCCTTATTGAAGTAAACCAGTTTCCCCTCACTAAAATTGGTAGCTGCAATGGTAAGTGGGATTTTTAAATCTTCAAAATTCTGAGGTAAATAGGATTTTAATAATTCTGCTGTATTTTCAAAATTGATCAATCCTAAACCCAAGGTTGGTCTTAAAAAACGTAATAATTTGGTTTTCAAGAAAATATTCAGTGCTTCTTCCGGGTCTAGACCTGCGGCATATAATGCACCTGCAATAGAGCCGGCACTGGTTCCTGTTATATGGCTAAAGGTTATTCCTGCATTAGTAAAGGCTTTTAATACACCTAAATGTGCAATACCTCGGATGCCTCCTCCTGCTAATACGATTCCAACTTTTGCCATATAATTATAACGTTAAATTACTTTGGCTTGTATTTAGATGCCTGTAATATTTTTTGAGGGTCTTTTTCTGCCATCAATTGTTGTAGGGTAACAGATGGGTTTTCTTTCATGTATTTTCTAACAATTTGCCAGCCAGTCCATATCCCAAGCTTTGGGGCAGATTCATTTTTCTGACCTAAACCCGGAGTAAAGGGACCCTCACTTATTAAGACCTGTATTTTTTGATAATCTGTTTGGAACAGTAAATCATTTTCCAGATAATAGCCCCAGATATTGGCTTCATAGGTCTGACACCATTTTAGCTGCTTTTCGGTATAACCGATCTTAACAGAGTCTGGTACCTCATCTGCGAGAACCTGATCCATGAAATACAGAATTTTACCATTATGAATCATTTTAGCAAGTAAAGTACGGTCTTCATCACGCTCCGTAAAAAGCTCTTCCCTGGCATACGTTTCTGTTACTCTTGGAACGATGTATTGCGGTGCAAAGCGTTTGGAAAGATATTGTGGTACACTTTCAACAATTGCGGGGTAAAACTTACTGTCTTTCCCTAAAAACATATCGAGACCTATCCCCATGTAATCGTTGCCGATTGGTGTTTGTACCGCAAAGCCTGAAATAAAAGAAATGAAGCGTGGAATTTGTGCTTTTGGATAATAGTATTTGATGTATTTAAAAGCTTGTGTTAATTCTTTTTCTATGGGGGCAAGATTGCTGAAAACGCTGTCTTTTTCATGATTTAAATCTTCATATGCCTGATCGTTGTATAGGGTCGATAGTATTTGCGTATCACTATAATCATAATTACCTACCATTTTATGCATGTAATCTTCATAAAAAACTCCATATTTTTTATGAAGTTGTGTGCTGATTTGCTCAAGGTCTTTAGACTTGCCTTGATACAGGTTCTGATCGAAACGTTCAATTTTTAAATCTAGTTTTATTGTGCTTACATCAGGTTTAGTACCCTGTTTACAGGAAAGAAAAGTTAATATAAACAGAAAAAATAGATAGCTTTGGCTGAATTTAACGTTATAGTAGTTCATGATGAACAAATATAAACGAAGTTTATTCATGCTATAGCACCTTAATATAAAAACAAGTAATGAAAAGAACATTTATAGGTTTATGCTGTCTATTTTTCACAAGTCAGCTTTTTGCTCAGCGGTCACTTCCAGAATATGATTTCAGATTAGGTTTAACAGCACATCCTACATTAGGTTGGATTAAACCAGAAACAGGTAAAACGAATAGTGTGGCATTAGGTTTTTCTTATGGCTTACTTGCGGATTTCAATTTTGCGGAGAACTATGCTTTTGCGACTGGATTAACCATTACAACAATCAATGGCAAGAGTACTGAAGTAAATGTAAAACCTTATTATGATGGTTCAGGTTCACAGGTGGCTTATGATCTGAAGTATAAGCTTCAGTATATCGAAATCCCCCTTACTTTGAAATTGAAAACTGATAAAATTGGGGAGATTAAATGGTACGGGCAGTTTGGCTTATCTAACGGATTTAATATTGGTGCCAAACAGAATGCATCTGAATCAGGAAGCGGTAGTAAAGTCATTATAGAAAATAAAGGGATTTCTAAACAGACTAATTTTTACAGAGCCGGATTGATTTTAGGTGTAGGAGGTGAATTTGATGTTTCAGGGAATACAAGTATAACAACAGGTTTGACCTTAAATAATGGCTTTACTGATATTGCAAGTGATAGCGATCGAAAAGTAAGGAATCATTATATTGGTCTTAACTTTGGCGTTTTCTTTTAAGAACAAAACCTGGATAATCTTAGCGCATAAAAAATGAAAATAGCATTAGCACAACTCAATTATCACATAGGTAATTTCGAATATAACACCAATAAAATCATTGAAAGCATTGAACAGGCAAAGGTTAAAGGGGTAGACCTGATCGTATTTGCAGAGCTTGCTATATGTGGTTATCCGCCGAGAGATTTCCTTGAGTTTGATGAGTTTATTGACTTGAGTGAGAAGGCTGCTTATCAAATAGCTTCACATTGTAAAGGAATTGCCTGCATTGTTGGCTTACCCGTTAAAAACGAAGCTCTGGCTGGTAAGGATTTGTATAATGCGGCTTATTTTATTGAAGATGGACAAGTAAAAAGGATCGTAAAAAAGGCTTTGCTACCCAATTATGATGTGTTTGATGAATACCGTTATTTTGAGCCTGGAAAAAACTTTGAATGTGTAGATTTTAAAGGGGTTAAAATAGCTGTTACCATTTGCGAAGATCTATGGAATATCAATAATAATCCGCTTTATGTTTCTTGTCCGATGGATGAATTGGCCAGACAGAAACCAAAGCTGATGATTAATATTGCTGCATCTCCATTTTCTTATATTCATGATGAAGCACGTGCTGCTGTTCTTTCTGCAAATGCTAAACAATACAATTTACCCTTATTGTATGTAAATCAGATAGGGGCACAAACGGAAATCATATTCGACGGAGGCTCGATGGCTTTTGATGCCAAAGGAAACATGATCGATGAAATGCCTTATTTTATCGAAGACATGCGTATTTATGATTTTGAGGATAATAAAATTCAAGGACTAGAACCTATACAGCAACAGACGGTACCAGATATTGAGCAGATCTATGAGGCATTAGTATTGGGTATCAAAGACTATTTTGTGAAATCTGGTTTTACAAAGGCAGTTTTAGGTTTGTCTGGTGGTATTGATTCTGCAATAGTTTGTGCTTTAGCTTGTCGTGCTTTAGGGTCAGAGAATGTAATGGGAGTATTGATGCCTTCTAAATATTCTTCGGATCATTCTGTTCAGGATGCTTTGGAACTGGCAAAGAACCTTGGGTGTAAGCATGAGATTATTCCTATAAAGGATGTTGCTGATGTCTTTGATAAAGTGATGGCTCCTGTTTTTACAGGCCTGCCTTTCAACCTTACTGAAGAAAATATTCAGGCAAGATGTCGTGGGGTAATTGTGATGGCCATGTCTAACAAGTTCGGGTATATCTTATTGAATACTTCGAATAAAAGTGAATGTGCAGTAGGTTATGGTACTTTATATGGAGATATGTGCGGTGCGATTGGTGTACTTGGTGATGTATATAAAACTCAGGTATATGAACTTGCACAGTTTATCAATAAAGATGGTGTCGTAATCCCTGTAAACACAATTGTAAAACCGCCATCGGCAGAGCTTAGGCCGGACCAGAAAGATTCTGATTCTTTGCCTGATTATGATACGCTTGATAAAATACTCTTCCAATATATCGAATTGAAGAAAAGTTCATCTGCGATCATTGCCCAGGGGTATGATGAGGCTTTAGTCAGACGGATCATTAAAATGGTAAATACAGCGGAGTTTAAACGTTATCAAACCCCGCCAATCTTGCGAGTATCACCCAAAGCATTTGGCATGGGGCGCAGAATGCCTATTGTAGGGAAATATTTGTCGTAGGTTAGTATGAGTTTTTAACTCATACTATGTCTTAAGCAGTTTTTTTAACCAATTTTCTAAATGGAATGATCGCAGCCAATATTAGTGCTATAACACATAACAGTTTAGCAATAATGTCACCGGTTTTTACGTAAACTGTCAGCTCATCATTCAGATTGATGTCTGCTTTTAAAGCAGTTCGTGTCCACCAGCCTGCTTGTTTAATTACATCACCTTTTTGATTGATGAAACAAGAGATTCCTGTGTTTGCAGAACGGACTACATAACGGCGACTTTCAATAGCGCGTAATTTGGCGTATAAGAGGTGTTGGTCTTTTCCTGAGGTGTTGCCCCACCAACCGTCATTAGTAATGATTGCGATGAACTGAGCGCCATTTTTAACTGCATTTCCAATCCATTCCCCCCATAAAGATTCGTAGCAAATTACAGGCGCTACTCCAATACCACTATAGGCGAAAAATACGCCTGATTCTTTTTGCCATCCATATCCGCCTACTGTACCTCCAAAGCCCTCAAATAAAGGGTTCAATATCGATAATACGGTTGGGAATGGCATTTTTTCTACACCAGGGACTAGTTTCGATTTATGGTAAAACTGAACGTTAGCTGAGTTTTCTATTTGCACAGCAGCATTAAAGGCATCAACATAAGTACCGTTGTCGTATTTCTGGGCCGATAAAGTTTGTTGATCCGTATAAAACTTATAGCTCTCTATACCAGTTATCAAAGTGCCATTTTTATACTTTTCTAAAAAGTTTTGGGCAATCTTAAAATCAGAATTACTTCTGATCTGATCCTCATTTACTCTTTCAGGAATAGCAGTTTCCGGCCATATAAAATACTCCGTATTTGGCTGTGCTACAGAATCGGAAAGATGTGTTAGTATGTTTAATTGCTCGGCAGCAGAAAGGCTTCCGAATTTTTGATAAGGATCAATATTTGGCTGTACTGTAACCACATTTACAGGGACAGACTTTTCCTGATACTGGTAATATTTAGTTAATGACAAGGCGATAGGCAGGATGATAAAAATTGCCCATATTAAAGCAGGTCTGAATTTTAAATACCCATTGGCACCAGATCTGAATTGTTTATAGGCTTCAAAAGCAAGGATGTTACTTAGTAATATCCATACTGAACCGCCGTATATACCAGTGTACTCATACCATTGTGCCAATTGGTGCATGCCCGATAGCCCATTTCCTAAGGTCATCCAAGGAAATGCGAGATCCCAGCTTTGATGTAGATATTCCATCGCCACATAAAAGGCGATTAGTCCGGCATATGCAACTTTCTTACTGCTTACCTTCTGTAGCCGGTAATACATCCAGAAAGCAAATGTCATGAGCAATGCGCCAAGGCCAAAAGGAATAAGTGATACAAATGCAGATACTATAGGATTGTTTACTGCACTGATCGCATTATATACCCAATAAATAGAAGCCGTATTCCATAGTAAAAAGGTAAGTCCGGCAGTAAGGAAAACCTGCTTACCTGTTTTACCCTCATTTTTAAGGATAATCCTATCAATTGCAATAAGTAAAGGTACTAGTCCAATTAATAATAATGGAGTGGTATAGGGAATTGGTGGCCAGGCCAGCCACATTATAAATGCGCTTAGCAGGGCCAGTGGGGCAGTACTTTTAAAGTTCATTTTTGCTGCTTATAAGCTGTCTAAAATGTCTGCTTTTTTCGCTTCATATTCCTCCTGTGTAATGAGGTGTTTGTCGTACAGACTTTTTAATTTCCTCAGCTTCAATGTCGTTTCATCTTCAGGTTCTTCAACATGAATAGGTTCAGCAGGAGGAGCTGAAAACAAAGCCACTGGTTCTTCAGCAGGCTCTGTTGCAACTGTATTTACAGTAACTGGAGAAGTTGCTGAACGTCTTTCTTCCAGTTCAGCTTGCCTTTGTTGTTCTTTATAATCTTCCAATTGTTCGTATGCTGCCTGGTACAACTTGCGGGCTTGTACTTTCGGAATATACTCAGTGATGATATTTTCACCATGTAAAGGAACGCAGATAAATTTAGAACCAAAGATTTCCTCTTTAAAAGAAACTTCTTTAACACTTTTCCATGAAATATCCTTAAAGTTCATAGTGATGCCAAAGTTGCCTGGCTCACAATAAAAAATACGTTTGTTACTTACAGCAATGCAATCGGGAAGCAAGTTTACAGCAGGTTTTTTTTGTACCGCCATATAAATGAGTTCCTCGTTGGCAGTGAGCATATCATTTAGTTTCCCTAATACCTTTTCAACGGCTTTAGGATCTTGTTCGTCACTTAAAAATCTATCTATTAAATTCATGATGTTTCTTATGGTAATGTATGTCTTTAGAGGTTACTCCTCTTCGTTTTTATATTTGTTTTTTTTCTTTACTTCTTCTTCTGCTCCGGCAACACAAATTACAAATTCTCCCTTTAATATATTGTTTTCAAAATGTGATTTAATTTCTGTTAAAGTGCCTCTCACAGTCTCTTCGTAAAGTTTGGTTAATTCTCTGCTGACAGAGGCTTGTCTATCTGCCCCCATATATTGTGCAAATTCCTCCAATGTTTTAAGCAAGCGATGTGGACTTTCATAAAAGATCATTGTCCTTTCTTCAGTTGTCAGCTTTTTTAAACGGGTTTGTCGTCCTTTTTTTACTGGCAAAAATCCTTCAAATACAAAAGCATCACAAGGTAGACCAGAGTTTACTAATGCAGGTACAAATGCAGTTGCGCCCGGTAAGCACTCTACTTCAAGATCGTGCTTTAAGGTTTCCCTTACAAGGAAAAAGCCAGGGTCTGATATTGCAGGGGTTCCGGCATCTGAAATTAAAGCAACGTTTTTACCCTCTTTTAAAAAACGGATAATTTCTGTTGTCGCCTGGTGCTCATTGTGCTGATGATGTGAATAAGCTTTTTTATCTATTCCAAAATGTTTTAATAAAGGAGCACTGGTTCGTGTATCTTCAGCAAGAATCACATCCGCTTCTTTTAAAATCCTTATGGCCCTGAAAGTCATGTCTTCCAGATTGCCAATTGGTGTAGGGACAAGAAAAAGTTTACCCATTTGTATTTATTTTACAATTTATGAAGCTGGATTGCTCATTCAATGCCCCCAAATTTACTAATTAATGCAGAAACCACAACTGGATAAGGCTTTCGCTGTAGTTCATCAAATAAATTATCAACATATATGGAACTAAATATACTTGTGTTAATCTCCTTATAAAAAACGCTGCTCTTGAGCCTGAAAATTGTAAATCAATCTTATCTTTGTTCAAAAATATATATAATGCTGCAAGTTAACTATATCCGCGAAAACAGAGATAAAGTTTTAGCAGGCTTAAACCTGAGAAACTTTAAACAACCAGAGCTGGTTGATGAAATTATTAAAACTGATGAAGAAAGAAGACAATCTCAAACTTCGTTAGACAATCTCTCTGCTATTGCAAACTCGAGCGCAAAACAGATTGGTGAATTGATGCGTAACGGTAAAAAGGATGAGGCGGAAGCATTGAAAGCAGAGACTACGGCTAATAAAGAAAAGATTAAAAATCTTTCTGATGAACTGGCTGTTGCTGAAGAGAAGTTACACAACCTGATTGTCCAACTGCCTAATTTACCGTACCATTTGGTTCCGGCAGGGAGCACAGCTGAAGAAAACGAAATTGTTTATACACATGGTACTGCGGCAGAAATATCTGCAAATGCTTTACCACATTGGGAGCTGACTTCCAAATACGATATTATTGATTTCGAATTGGGAACAAAGATTGCCGGAGCTGGTTTTCCAGTTTATAAAGGTAAAGGTGCACGTTTACAACGTGCGTTAATCAATTTCTTTTTAGATCAGTCGACCGCTGCGGGGTATCGCGAAATGCAGGTGCCGCACCTTGTTAACGAAGCTTCAGGCTTTGGAACAGGACAATTGCCAGATAAAGAAGGACAAATGTATCATGTTGGAGTTGATAATCTTTATCTTATTCCCACTGCAGAAGTTCCGGTAACAAATCTGTACAGGGATGTTATTTTAAAAGAAGAAGAACTACCTGTAAAGAACACAGGCTATACACCATGCTTTCGTCGTGAGGCAGGTTCTTATGGTGCGCATGTGCGTGGTTTAAACAGACTTCATCAATTTGATAAGGTAGAGATTGTACAGATTGTTCATCCAGATCAGTCTTACGAAATACTTGAACAAATGAGTGCATATGTGCAGTCGTTGTTACAGAAGCTTGGTTTACATTATCGTGTGTTGAGATTATGTGCAGGAGATATGGGCTTTACAGCTGCTATGACTTACGATATGGAGGTCTGGAGTGCTGCCCAACAACGCTGGCTGGAAGTGTCTTCAGTGTCGAACTTCGAAACTTATCAGAGCAACAGGCTTAAATTGAGGTTTAAAGGAACTACGGGAAAGACACAATTAGCACATACATTAAATGGAAGTGCATTGGCTTTGCCTCGTATTGTTGCTGCTATTTTAGAGAATAACCAGACAGATAAAGGGATTAAAATTCCTGAAGTACTTGTCCCTTATACGGGATTCGAGTATATCGACTAGTATCTAAATAACCTTATACATAAAAAAAGCTTCCCCTAAAGGAAGCTTTTTGTTTCTAACAGGTAGATGTTAATTGGTAATAAAAGTATTATAGGTTAGTTAATAAATACTATAAAATAAGGATCAGTAATAAGATAATAATGATAATTGCACCTACAGAAAGGTATACTCCACCACCCATTGCACGTGCCTGAGATTTTAATTCTCTAAGCTCTTTACGTAGTTCTTTTTTCTCCGCTCTGGATAGATCTGATTTATCCATGTTTCTAATTTCTTCTACACGACTAGTAATCCTCTCAAGTTGAACTTTTTGTTCTGCAGTCATTTCAGTTTTCGCCCTGTTGTTGCTTGCCGCACTTACAGTATTTGCGCTTAGTCCCAGTGTAAAGATTAAGATTAATGAGTAGATTAACTTTTTCATAATTCTAGTTTTTTAATTGTATGCTATTTTTAAGCGCTTAATAAAGATGATATGCTCATAATAACAAAAAACCTACCAAATCTAATTGGTAGGTTTTTTTTATGTTTTTTGAATTAAACTGTATACTCTACAGGTCAGATTTATAATCCTTTGATTTGAAATACTACATTCATGGTGTAGCTTAACTTTATCTTTTTAAAATCAATTTCAGCTGCCGGAGCTCCAGCCATGTCTGCACTTTCAGCTTTCATCATCATTACATTTGCACGATACATAGGCTGAGGAAATACGTCGTTATTGATTTCCTGAATATCGATTGCACTACCCAGTTTATCACCAAGTGCCTCAACCAAATAAGTGGCTTTGTCTTTAGCGGCTAAGATGGCTTTAATTTTAAGCTCTTTTCTTAAGCTTTCAATTTTAGAATAATCATAGCTGTCAATATTGGTACTTAGTATTCCTTTAGGGTCTATGCTGCCAATGATATTATTCCATTTATTCAGATCTGTTACTTTTAAGCGATACTGTTTGCTAGCCAGATATTCAGGGTCTTTTTTCTTAGAAATAACAGTTGAATAACTTGATAAATTGTTAATGGTTAAGTTTTCTTTACTGATACCAGCTTTTTGTACAGCATCAAACAAGTCATTTTCAAGATCAGTAATGTTTACTTTTTTCTTACTGTTTCCATCTTTTAGGTATTCCTTTAAAGAGATGTTGATGTATAAAATATCAGGAGTGATTTCTGTTTCAGCGGTTCCGCTTACATTGATTTTTTTACGTAAATCTGCTGTTTGTTGAGCCACAGCACTTAAACTAAATAAGGCAACGATGGCAAGGCTTAATAATTTTTTCATAATAGTATATTTCATTTGTGTATTTGAAGTATAGATGAAAGAATCATGCCGATTCCATATCTATACTTCAAAAAAATATCAATTATTCTTCAACCATCTCATTATTAGGGCCTATTTCTTCTATGACCTCTTCTTTAAAATAAGATTTTTGGAAGATAAGAATAAGGACTACACCCACAGAAATTGCTGCATCAGCTATATTAAATACAGGTCTGAAAAAGATGAAGTCTTCACCGCCCCATATTGGAAGCCAGTCAGGAAAATGTCCTTGTAATATAGGGAAGTAGAACATATCTACTACACGGCCATGAAATAAAGTCGCGTAACCATATATCTTACCATAAAATACAGAGTCAATGATATTACCTAAAGCACCAGCAAAGATCAGTGCTACGTTTAGAATCAAGCCTCTGTGGTATTTTCTTTGGATAAGATAATGCAATCCATAGGCAATTCCAGCAACAGCAATTATTCTGAATAAGGATAAAGCAAGCTTACCAAATTCACCGCCAAACTCTAAGCCAAAGGCCATGCCGTTATTCTCCGTAAAGTGGATAATAAACCAGTTGCCAATGATTTTGAATTCCTGGCCCAAGTACATATTGGTTTTAATCCAGGTTTTTAACAGTTGGTCTGCCAGTAAAACAAAGAAAATAATTAATAAAGGTTTAATATAGCCTTTCATTATGACTGCTTCAGTTTAGCTTCCATACTTAAAGTTGCATGCGGAACTGCACGTAAACGTTCTTTCTGGATTAATTTTCCAGTTTCGCGACATATACCGTAAGTTTTATTTTCAATACGTACCAAAGCAGCTTCTAAATTTTCGATAAATTTCTTCTGGCGTGCAGCAAGTTGATTCAATTGCTCCTTTTCCAATGTTGCTGAACCGTCTTCTAATGTTTTATAAGTTCCTGAAGTATCTTCAGTACCGTTAGAGTTAGGACTACTTAACGAATTGGTAAGGTCAAGAAATTCTTCTCTTGCCATTCTCAATTTCTCCTGGATTAGTTCTTTAAATTCTTGTAATTCAACGTCAGAATACCTTGTTTTCTCTTTTTCCATAATAAAATTATTGTTGTGCAATCAGAATTTGTAGTTCAACATCATCGATTACAATCGTGTTTGCGTTATTTAATGTTTCGGTTAAGTTAATGTTATCTGCTAGAATTTCCGAGCAAATGTATGTTTTATTTTGTGCTACCGCTTCTGTAATCAGGTTATGATTTTGTAAACTGACCGTTATCCTGTCTGTTACTTCATAATTCAACTCTTTTCTTAAATTTTGAATTCTGTTGATCAATTCACGTGATAAACCTTCTTGTTTAAGCGCTTCCGTAATCGATACATCAAGTGCTACAGTTAAGCTTCCCATATTGGTAACCTGCCATCCCGGAATATCTTCTGCAATGATTTCCACATCGTTCAGCTCAATCACATAATCCGTGCCGCTAACAACAAATTTTCCAGTACTTTCGAAATTTGTAAGCTCTTCCTGCGTCATATTGTTTACAGATTCGGCTACAAGTTTCATGTCTTTACCCACTTTAGGGCCTAAAGTTTTGAAATTTGGCTTAATCTTTTTCTTTATAAAGCCCGCAGTATCAGTAATGTACTCTATTGCTTTGACATTGGTTTCTGAAAGGATTAGCTCCTTAACCAGTTCTACTCTCTCTGCAAATTTATTATCTAATACAGGGATTAATATTTTGGCTAAAGGCTGACGAACGTTAATACCTGTCTTCTTACGTAGGGACAATACCATTGATGAAATGTCCTGTGCAAGGTGCATTCTCTCATTCAGTTCAGTATCAATCAGGCTGCTGTCAATTGCCTCATCCCAAAGGCTAAGGTGAATCGATTCGAAATGGTTCGACTCATCCATTTCCGTTAAGTTCTTAAACAACCAATCAGAGAAGAATGGTGCTACAGGCGACATGATCTGAGCAACACTTGTTAAACAGGTATACAGTGTCTCATAAGCTGCTTTCTTATCTTTAGTCATTTCCCCTTTCCAGAATCGGCGGCGAGATAAACGAATGTACCAGTTACTCAGGTGCTCATCAACAAAGGTTTGAATTGCTCTGGTTGCTTTAGTAGGTTCGTAAGCGTTATAACTTTCGTCTACTTCAGCGATCAAGGTTTGAAGTAAAGAAAGAATCCAGCGATCCAGTTCACTACGATCCTCAATCGGAGTCATGTTAGACTTGTCAATTTTGAACTTATCTATATTTGCATAAAGTGCAAAGAAAGCATAAGTATTGTACAGTGTTCCGAAGAACTTTCTGCGGATTTCGGCAATTCCTTCACTGTCAAACTTCAGGTTATCCCATGGGTTTGCATTCGAAATCATGTACCAACGTGTGGCATCAGGTCCAAATTCATTAATCGTGATGAAAGGATCAACAGCATTACCCAAACGTTTAGACATCTTTTGCCCATTTTTATCTAATACTAGGCCGTTAGAAACTACGTTTTTGTAAGCTACCTTATCAAAAACCAAAGTGCCAATTGCATGTAAAGTATAGAACCATCCACGAGTCTGGTCTACACCTTCAGCAATAAAATCAGCTGGAAAATCACTACCACCATCAATCTTATCCTTGTTTTCAAAAGGATAATGCCATTGTGCATAAGGCATCGCACCAGAATCAAACCATACGTCGATCAGATCACTTTCACGTTTCATCGGTTTTCCAGAAGGGGAAACTAAAATGATATCGTCAACCACGTTTTTATGCAGGTCTACCAAGTCGTAATTCTCTTCCGACATGTTTCCTATTTCAAAACCTTTAAAAGGATTTTCTTTCTGGAAACCTGCTGCAATTGACTGTTCAATTGCGTTATATAGTTCTTCAACAGAACCGATTAGGATTTCTTCTTTTTTATCTTCCGTTCTCCAGATAGGCAATGGTATACCCCAATATCTTGAACGTGATAAATTCCAGTCGTTGGCGTTTTTAAGCCAGTTTCCGAAACGACCTTCACCTGTAGATTTTGGTTTCCAATTGATGGTCTCGTTCAGGTCGAACATTCTGTCTTTTACATCAGTAACTTTAATGAACCAGGAGTCTAAAGGATAATATAAAAGCGGCTCATCAGTCCTCCAGCTATGTGGGTAACTGTGAACATATTTTTCTACTTTAAAGGCTTTGTTCTCTTCTTTTAAACGAATCGCAATTTCAACATCTACAGATTTCTCCGGAGCTTCACCTTCGTCGTAGTATTCGTTTTTAACGTATTTACCAGCCAGATCGCCCACATGAGCAGTAAACCTGCCTTGTAGATCAACCAAAGGCACAAGGATACCATTCTCGTCAAGTACCAGCATTGGTGGTACTTCAGGAACAGCTTCTTTAGCTACCTTAGCATCATCAGCTCCAAAAGTAGGAGCAGTGTGTACAATACCGGTACCATCTTCAGTGGTAACAAAGTCGCCAGAAATTACTCTGAAAGCATTCTCCGGGTTTTGGTAGGGCAGAACATAAGGCAATAATTGTTCGTATTTAATACCAACCAAATCATTTCCTTTGCATGCTGTAAAAATCTGATAAGGAATCTTTTTGTCACCAGCTTGGAAATTCTTGAAATCTTCTTCTGAATTACTTTCGAAATAGGTTTTATTGAATTGCTTTCCAACCAGGTTTTTAGCAAGAATTACATTAATTGGAAGGAAAGTATATTGGTTAAAAGTCTTTACTAAAACGTAGTCTATTTTAGGGCCAACCGTTAATGCCGTGTTAGATGGTAAGGTCCATGGAGTAGTTGTCCATGCCATCAGGTGGATATCCCCAAAGTCCTGTAAAAATGCAGGTAATGTTTCTGTAATCGCTTTAAACTGGGCAACTATTGTAGTGTCAGTAACATCACGGTAGGCTCCTGGTTGATTTACCTCATGCGAGCTTAGTCCAGTTCCTGCTTTAGGAGAGTAAGGCTGAATCGTATAACCTTTGTAAATAAGGCCTTTATCATAAATCTGTTTCAACAGCCACCATACCGATTCCATGTATTTGGATTTGTAGGTCACATATGGATCATCCATATCCACCCAATAACCCATTTTCTCGGTTAGATCGTTCCACACATCTGTGTAGCGCATTACTGTTTTTTTACAAGCTTCATTATATGCTACAATAGAAATGGTTTTACCAATGTCTTCTTTGGTAATTCCCAATTCCTTTTCAGTTCCAAGTTCTACTGGTAAACCATGTGTATCCCAGCCTGCTTTACGCTTAACCTGGTAACCTTTAAGGGTTTTGTATCTGCAAAAAATATCTTTAATAGCCCTTGCCATTACGTGGTGAATACCAGGCATTCCATTTGCCGAGGGCGGTCCTTCATAGAAGGTAAAAGGGTTTGATTTAGGGCGGCTTGAAATGCTTTTTTCAAAGATGTTTTCCGCTTTCCAAAAATCAAGTATCTCTTTACCTATTTTAGCTAGTTCTAGTTGTTTAAATTCCCTATACATCAATCAAGTATCTCCAAAAATTAAGGTTGCAAAGTTAAGGTTTTAGAATGAAACTTCTAAGAGTTCTTTATCATCATTTGAAATGTCCCTATGGAGGTTTCCCCAGTCCGACATTGCCTGAAGCATGGGCCTCATCGTTTGGCCAAGTTCGGTCAGCTCATATTCTACTCTTGGAGGTACTACCGGATAAATGGTGCGTTTTACAATTCCATCAGCTTCGAGTTCGCGTAATTGTGCAATGAGCATTCTTTCTGAAATGTTTGCAATCGAATTTTTAAGGTCGCTATAACGCATTGTTTGAACAGATAGCCTCCATAATATAGCTGGTTTCCATCTTCCTCCTAAGATCGATAATGAATAGGCCATACCACAGATGTCATTGATCTGTTTTTCATTAAAAGCATTCGTAGATGTTTCTTTTCTCATTTCTTACTTATTTGTTAGTACCTAACAATTTAATGTATACTAGCAAATATAGTTGTTGAAATTTACTTTTGATGATCATTTATTAAAAAGTTGAAGATGAAACGATTTGAAAACAAAGTAGCCCTAATAACGGGAGGTAGCAGAGGCATAGGAGCCGCAATTACAAAAAGATTAGCAGCCGAAGGCGCCAATGTAGCATTTACCTATTCAAAATCCAGAGAAAAAGCAGAAGCAATAGTGGCAGAAATCAAAGCTTCTGGTGGTTGGGCATTAGCTATTGAAGCAGATAGTGCAGATCCACAAGCTGTAGAAAATGCAGTTCATAAAGTTGTAAATGAATTCGGAAGAATAGATGTTTTGGTAAACAACGCTGGTATGTATATTGGTAAAGCTTTTGAGGACCATACACTGGAAGATTATGATCAAATTATGGGAATTAATGTAAAGGCAGTTTATGCGGCCTCGCTAGCAGCAGCGAATCATTTTTCTGCAGGTGGGCGTATCATTACAATTGGGAGTAATATGGCCGACAATGCAGCAAACCCGGAGACTACACTTTATACGATGAGTAAATCTGCACTCACTGGATTTACAAAGGGGCTTGCCAGAGATTTGGGTAAAAAAGGAATTACTGTGAATTTAGTTCAGCCGGGACCGATCAATACTGATATGAATCCTTCGGATACTGACCTTGCAGATTTTTTAAGGAGTAGAATGGCCTTGTCTGAATATGGTACAGTAGAGGATGTTGCTGGTCTGGTGGCTTTCCTGGCAAGTGAAGAAGGGAAATTCATCACAGGAACTGCTCTTACTATAGACGGTGGATTTAATGCATAATTTCTCTCGTTTAACTTTTATATTTGTGTAAGTATGAGTTATACTTTTAAAACTTATTAAGATGATTGAGACTAAAGGATATGCAGCACAGGACGAAAAAACACCATTGGCGCCCTGGACTTTCAACAGGCGTGAGGTAGGGCCACACGATGTGCAATTTGATATATTGTTTTGTGGTGTTTGCCATTCTGATTTGCATCAGATTAAAAACGATTGGTTCCCGGGCATATTCCCGATGGTACCTGGTCATGAGATAGTGGGACGTGTGGTAAAGGTAGGTGATAAGGTAACTAAATTTAAGATTGGTGACCTTGCAGGTACTGGTTGTATGGTTGATTCTTGTCAGGTTTGTGAAAACTGCAAACAAGACCTTGAGCAATATTGTCTAGAGGGAAATACCCAAACTTATAATGGGATGGAACGTGATGGTTCTATGCCAACTTATGGGGGTTACTCTAACACTATTGTAGTTAGAGAAGAATTTGTATTGCATGTTTCAGATAAGCTAAACCTTGCGGCTGTTGCTCCTTTGCTATGTGCAGGTATTACTACTTATTCTCCATTAAGACATTGGAAAGTTGGTAAAGGGCACAAATTAGCGGTCTTAGGCTTAGGTGGACTTGGGCACATGGCGGTTAAATTTGGTGTTGCTTTTGGCGCTGAAGTAACGGTATTGAGTACTTCGCCTAACAAAGAAGCTGATGCTAAGAAACTGGGTGCTCACAATTTTGTGGTTACTACTGATCCTGCGCAGTTGAAAGCTGCGACTGGTTCTTTTGATTTCATTCTTGATACGGTGTCAGCCCCTCACGACTTTAACCTTTACCTTTCTTTATTAAGAACTAATGGTACAATGATTTGTGTAGGTGTTCCACCTGAACCAGCTCAGGTAGCTGCATTTAGCTTACTTGGTGGCCGTAAAAGCTTAGCTGGCTCTGGAATAGGAGGAATTGCCGAAACTCAGGAAATGCTGGATTTCTGTGCGGAGAACAATATTGTATCTGATATTGAAATGATCGATATAAAGGATATCCAAACAGCTTATGACAGGATGGTGAAAGGTGATGTACGTTATCGTTTTGTAATCGATATGGAAACGTTATAATTTGGATCATTTTAAAAAAGAAAAGCCCTTGGACGTAAATTCAAGGGCTTTTTTGGTGATTGTAAAAATTATTTGTTATTTCTCGGAATGATATTTGGTATCTTGATTTTATATATTTACAACTAGCAACATCTTATCTCATGGAAATTGCCGAATCTATTTTGTATTACCCTTTGGGAGACAGCGCAGTTGTCATTGAACTCGGACAAGCGATTTCTGAAAGAATTCATAACCACATTATTGCAATAGGTGATTTTCTGGAAGAATATTCCTTTGATGGTTTTATTGAATACGTACCAGCATTTACTACTGTAACGGTATTTTATGATCCTTTGATTACAGATTATAAAACTGTTGAAATCCATTTAAAGGAAATGCTCGATGAGGTAAGTGAAGAGAAGAATTCTATTCCTGCAATAACTGTTGATATCCCTGTTTTATATGGGGGAGTTCAAGGCCCTGACCTCACTTTTGTAGCAAAAAATGCGGGGATTTCTGAGGCAGAAATTATTGATGTACATACTGAGAAGGAATACCTTGTATATATGATTGGCTTTGCGCCAGGTTTCCCTTATCTGGGAGGGATGAATGAAAAGATCGCTAGTCCGCGTAAAGAAGTCCCTTCGACTAACATTCCGGCAGGTTCTGTTGGAATTGCCGGAATACAGACCGGTATTTATCCTATAGAAACTCCAGGGGGATGGCAGATCATCGGACAAACCCCATTGAAGCTATTTGATGTAAACAGGAACCCTCCAGCATTAATCAAAGCTGGAAATAAACTGCGCTTTGTCGCGATAACTGAGGATGAATTTGATGAAATGAAAGCGGAATATGATGGGGATTAAAGTTTTAAAAGGTGGAATGCTAACTACAATACAAGATCTTGGTAGAACGGGCTATCGTAAGGAAGGTATTATTGTAAGTGGGGCTATGGATAGACTGGCTCTTGAAATAGGAAATTTATTGTTGGGAAATGACATTAGTGAAGCTGGATTAGAATGTACATTACTTGGTCCGAAGTTACTTTTTAAAACTACACAGCTCGTGGCTATAACAGGTGGAGATTTAAATCCGACAGTTAACGGAGAGCCTGTAAATATGTGGCGACCAATCATTATACCCGAAGGTGCAATATTGAGTTTTAGTACTCCTGTAAAAGGTTGTCGTTCATATATAGCCTTTTTTGGTGGTTTAGATTTGCCAAAAGTACTTGACAGTTATGCAACGTATTTAAAAGCGGGGATAGGTGGTTATAAGGGTAGGGCACTTAAAGCTGATGATGAGTTATCCTTTAAAAAATCATATCAACAAACAGGTAATTCTTTTAAATGGGCGGCTGACCTAAGGATGTATCCTGATCTTAATAATCCAGAGATAAGAGTCATGGAAGGGCCGGAGTTTGAGTCTTTTAATAAACAAACTATATCAGATTTATTTAATAAACAATATATGATTAGTAAAGCTGCTGATAGGATGGGCTATCGTCTGGAAGGGCCAGCATTACAATTAAGTCAGCCAAAAGAAATGCTTTCATCAGCTGTGACCTTTGGAACAATACAGGTTATACCCGATGGCGGAATGATCTTGTTAATGGCTGATCATCAGACTACAGGTGGTTATCCACGTATTCTACAAGTTATCACAGCTGATCTGACTAAACTGGCGCAAATGCAAAGTGGACAGCAAATCCGTTTTAAACTGGTTACCCTGGAAGAGGCTCGAACGGCTCTATTGAATAGAGAAAAGCAAATCAAACAATTGAAACAAGCATTAACATTAAAGAGATCAGTTTATGAATAAGGATCAATATAGTGTAGATCTGAATTGCGACATGGGGGAAAGTTTTGGGAATTATCAAATTGGTAATGATGAAGCTATTTTTCCATATATCACTTCTGCTAATATTGCCTGTGGCTTTCATGCGGGGGATGCAGCAGTTATGAAAAAGACTGTAAAACTGGCTTTGAAATATAATGTTGAGATTGGAGCACATCCTGGTTTACCCGATTTGCAAGGATTTGGCCGAAGGGAAATGGCAATTAGTACTGAAGAAGCTTATGATTTGGTTATTTATCAGATAGGGGCATTGATGGGCTTTGTAAAATCAGAAGGAGGAGTCTTACATCATGTTAAACCACATGGAGCACTTTACAATATGGCGGCTGTAAATGCAGGCATTGCTGAAGCAGTTGCAGAAGCAGTGTATAAGATTGATCCAACATTAGTATTATATGGGTTATCAGGGACTGAGTTAATAAAGGCCGGGAGTAAAATTGGATTGAGGGTAGCAAATGAAGTCTTTGCTGATCGGACTTATCAGGATGATGGAAATTTGACTTCCAGGAAATTACATAATGCATTAATTTGTGACGTAGGACAAGCAGTAGCACAGTCTTTACGAATGGTAAGAAAAGGATTGGTGACCAGTGTAAATGGCCTTGATATTGCCATCAAAGCAGATACGATATGTTTACATGGTGATACCGAACATGCAGCGACATTTGCAGCTAAAATTCATACGGCATTTAAAGAGAAGAATATAGGACTGCAAGCACCATAGTAAGGCGAAAAATTGGTTCAATATTTGTTAAATATTGATAATCTAAACTTAATACTGTGCATTATGATAAAGGTATTGAAGCTTCAAAAAGCCGTGTGGCTTATTGTTTTGGGCATTATCGGGCTAGTTGCCTTTAAGATTATGGAGGCAAATAAACTAGAGTCAGCTATTTATGCACTTAGGCTTTCAGGAATTCTATTTTTAGCGGCTGCTATATGGTTCGTTTATCCTATTCTACAAGCGAAAAAAGTAAATGATGAAGAGGTTCAGCTTGATCCTGAGAAACATACGGAAAATTAAAGATCCGATTACAACAGACCAGCCATAAAAGGATCGGTAATCGAATCGTTTTCAGTTTCTACATGCCCTGCGTAATGCCTTAAATACATAGGGTTGTCTTTTATTTTTATACTGAAATCATACCAGCAATTGCTACTTTTTAAATCCAGTATTAATTTTGATTTCTGCTTGGCTCCCAGTATGATCACCTTCTGAGTCATATTTTTATATATATCATCAGTTATTTCAATTTCAATTTTTTGACTACTTAGATTCTCTAAGTATAATTCAATATTTCCTGTTGTCTTTTTTGTTAAACGGCCTGAGCTTTCATAGAGACAGTTAATGTTTAATGAAGGATCGTTTTTACTACCTTTAAAGTTTCTGAAAAATCCATTAGGTGCAGTTACTTTAAGGTCATACTGCTCATTAGCGAAGTGACTCAGCCTGATATGATCACTAATTTCATCCCCATTAATAACGGCATAGTTCCAGGTTTTCCCTGCTTGTCCTTTGTATATATCTGATGTATATAATAAAAATGGGGCACCTACAGGAACAACTTTTTGCCCGAAGTTCCCTTTACCCGATTTCAAGGTCAATGTGATGTTTTCTTTCTTAGCATCTAGTTTACAGTCTGCAAATAGTTGATAAGGAAGCGAACAGGCTGGTTTAGTGCCTTTCTCCTGTTTTGGCATGACAGCAGGAGAGGATGGAGAAAAAGATGGATAGACATTGATGTCTTTTATTTCCTGAAGAGTTAAAGGATTAGGCTTTACCTGGGCGGGTTTATTTTTTGCATTATTAATACTGATAATTACCTCTTCCTTTTTCAATAATGGAGGTACATCAGTCTGAACTCCGATAGCTGGACGGAAAACAGATGTCAGATCACCACATATTGCACGTCTCCAACTACTGATATTATTACTCCTGATGGTTTTTCCTGTCTTTTTGCTTAAAAAATGTTCTAGAAACATCAGACATGAGGTATGGTCAAATACCTGTGAATTTACATAGCCACCTTTGCTCCATGGCGAGGCGATTAGCATAGGGACTCTGTAACCTAATCCAATCGGACTATCTTTTTTAAACTCATAATCTACTGCCACATCAATTTTAGCAGAAACTTTACCTGTGTCTGTTGCATTAGGTTTTGGTACTACATAAGGAGGTATATGGTCAAAGTAGCCATCGTTTTCATCGTAAGTAAGAATGAAAATGGTCTTCTTCCAAACCTCGGGATTTTTAGTAAGGATATCTATAGCTTCAGAAACATACCATGTACCGTATAGAGGTGAACTGGTATGATCAGAGAATTTCTCGGGTGCTACAAGCCAGGAAACTGTAGGTAGTTTGCCATTATCTACGTCTGATCGGAATTGATAAAAGATGTCGTTTTTGGGGATGGCGATGTTTTGTTGCTGCCCCATATCATCCGTAAACGAGAAAGGTTGTAGCGCCAGATAATTATTAGGTGAATTGATATTGGTTGCAAAAGCTTTGTCTATCAGGTTTTTTTCTCTTGTCGACAGCTTATCGTATTTTGCTCTTACTTCTTCGGCAGTTAAAGGTGGTTTAACAGATTGATCACCATTTTTTCTGAAATAAGCGGAAAACTTAACGTTATAGCGTTTCACATATTCAATCGCATTGTCGCCATAATTGCCCAACCAACTGTCAATGCCCTCCCCCTTTAATCTTGAAGTCCATAATTCATTCTGATATATTTTCCAGCTGATGTTATTGTCTTCCAGGATTTCAGGAAAAGTATCCCAGTCTACATAAACATTATCACGGGATTCTGCCTGTGAATTATTTACAGTTGCAACGGACTCTCCATTTTGTTCTGGTCTGATGGTACCTGTCCAGAAAAATAACCTATTGGGTGTAGTACCTGTTAATGAAGAGCAGAAATGGTGATCGCAAATGGTAAATGCATCAGCCATTGCGTAATAAAAGGGGATATCACTGCGATCATAATAACCTAAAGACATGGCACTTTTTACAGGCACCCAGCTATCGTATTTGCCATGGTTACGAGCTGCAAGCTGATCATTCCAGGAATGAGGGAGGCCACCTTGCCAGGTAATCATTGTCTTATTAATGTCGACATGAAATGGAGTATAAGTATTACCTTGTTCATCCTTTTGTAGCCATACTTTATTCTTATCAGCCTGGGCAAAAACTCTGGGATTGTTAAATCCCCGGACCCCTTTAAGCTTTCCGAACATGTGATCAAAAGAACGGTTTTCCTGCATTAAGAATACAATATGCTCAGCATCCATGAAAGTACTTCCGGGGTTGGCACTTATAGCCATTGCCTTCTGTATAGACATTGGCATTACATTGGGCAGTCCGGCTGCTCCTGATAATATTGCGGCTTTTTTTAGGAATTCTCTTCTTGAGCTCATACGGTTTACCTATTCGGGTGTAAACCAAACTTAGATATTTTATTTTATAAGTTCAAGGCCTTCCAGATTACATCATAAACCTGTGTAGCGTTTATATTTTCTTGGTTAATACTGCTGTCGGTAATGAGTACTGGATGGAATTCTACAGGGGTATTTATACTTCCATGTGAGCCTTTTATCAAATTCGCATCTAATGGAATTACATCCATAATATATCTGAAGCCAGCTTTCTTTCTTAATAGTTTATATGCAGCTCTTGGTTTGGACGACATAAACATCTCTACAGGATCATAGCCTGGTTTTTTATGTATATCTACGCATCGTGCATAATCAGGAGCTAAGGCATCATCTAACCAGAAATAATAAGTAAACCAGCTTTGTGATTCGGCCACCAATACAAAATCCCCTGCACGTTCATGATCCAGACCATGAGTCTGTTTGCCCTCCTTGTCTAAAATTAAAGCAATGCCAGGTGTTTCTTCAAGAATACTTTTTACCTTTTCAATAACGGTTGGATCATTGATGTAGACATGCGCAGCTTGATGGTCGGCCACTACAAAGGCCTTTGAAGCCCCCGCGTCTAATAATTCCAAACCTCGCTCAACGCGGATTTGTAAAAGTCCCGCATCTCTAAAAATACGATTCAAATGAATTGGATTTTTTACAGGGATTATGCCATACTCCGAAAGAATTATAACATTCGCGTTTTTACTTTCGTAATAGGTGATTAAGTCTTTTAAAACACTGTCAATTTGGTTTAGCTCCTCACCGATAAGACTAAAATCGTGACCAAATTTTTGCAGACAATAGTCCAGGTGCGGGAGGTATACAAGGGTCAGTGTAGGATCATATTGTGAATCAGTTAATATGGATGCATCGGCAATCCATTTGGATGATTTAATATTGGCTCCAGGGCCCCAGAATTGAAACAAGGGGAACTGACCAAGCTTATCTTGCAATACATCTCTCAACTCTGCCGGTTCAGTATAGCAATCAGGCATTTTTCTGCCATCGGCAAGATAATTTGGTCTTGGGGTTGCTGAATAATCTGCATTGGAATACATATTATACCACCAGAACATATTGGAGCAGGTAAAACCTGGATTTTCTTTTTTTGCACGGTCCCAAATTTTTTCAGCCTGTACCAGCTTGTTCGATTGTTTCCAAAACTTAATTTCCGCATCCGTTTTGTCATACCATCCATTGCCCACAATACCATGGTCACTAGGTAGTTTACCGGTTAAGTATGTAGATTGTACTGCAGTAGTTACAGCAGGTAGCATAGGAGTAATGTTATTCAGCTTTTTGGTCTTAATGTATTGTTCTAAAAATGGAGTATGTTTTCCAATCAGGTTTGAGGATAACCCCACAACATCTATAACTACAGTTTTCTTCATCTTAACGGCTTATGGTCTATGAGAGAGCGTTTATAACCCAATTTAGTTCATTGCTGATAGACTGGGCAATGGGTAATTTTATTTGTTCTGGCAAAACTTCCCAGGTATAGGTTTCTACCTCAAGGTGATTGGTAAAAGGTTTTGCTTTCTGCAATTGGAGTACTTTAACAATGTCTTCCTGTGTAGATTGCAGCAAACCAATTTCCTGAATAGAGATAGGTACATGGAAGTGTGAACGCCATTGCAATACATCATCATCATTCTCTGCCTCAAGTGCAGCTGGAAGATCCGTATAGCGGATTAAGCTCCCATCCTTTTTTAGAGCAACAACCTGATGTAAATATGTGGGTTCGTTGAATGTTGCAAAGTTTGTTTTTATTAAGCCCTTATCTTCAGTCGTTCCCATTAAATTTGCTTTCAGCGCAGCACTGATCTGTATTTTCCCAACTCGGATACCTTTTTGTTCCAGCTCAGTTAATACAACTTCATGACTTTCATAACCAATAGCAAAGTGACAAACATCGTAGCATAAGCATATGTGTTTTTTCAATAGCATTTCAGCATCATGATCTGAACAGCCAAACTGATTAGCAATCAGAGGAATTCCTAAAACGAGCAAATCATTTTCGAACCAATCTATAAACTCTGTTCCTGTTTCCAACATTCCATCAGGTTCTGGTTCAATATCAAGATGTAGGAGCTGGTTATTTTCCTTTGATATTTCTATTAATATTTTGACTACCTCGATAATGTTTAGCGTAGCTGTTTGCTTGGAAGCTTCAAAATCCGAAGAGCTTTTAAACCAGTGTCTGTAGCTTAGTGGGGAGGTAGAGATTCCTCCGTCCATACCTTCAGGTAGTAATGATTTAAGGATGTGAAACAACCTGATGGTATAATCCTTACGCTCTTGCGTAGTCCAGTCTGGGGTATGCACATTTTCTTTAACAATGGCGCGATGAAAATCCCCATAAGGGAAGCCATTCATGGTAAAAACATATGCTTCATTTTGTTGTAGCCACTGCTTTAACTGTAATAGATAATGAGGATTACTTAATTGAATACTAGCTTCATTTGAAAGCCTTAAGCCTAATCCCAAGGGCTGATCCGGAGAAACATTTTGTTTTATAGCAGGGAAATTCTGCTGTAAATTATCAAAATCTTCAGTCCAGTTTTTTCCAGCATGGATGTTTGTACAATAAGTCAGGTGTCCAGTATTTACTTTCATATTAATTGCTGCCAGCGGTTAAGATCATGTGGTTTTTAGCAAAGTCAGCAACATATTTGCTAGCTTTTATTAACAACTGATGATTCATTTCGTGTACTTCTTTTCCAGTTCCGAGAGCAGTTAAAAGTGTGATGGTTAGCTTGCCCCCAAGGTGTTCCTGGAACTCTGCCAAACCTTTTAAAATGGCCGATTGTTCATCCTTAATTTTAATAAAGGCATCGGTTATTTCAAAATCAAGATTTATTAATGTTTTAAGAATTCGCTGCAATTCATTTTCCGGAAGTAAGCCCGTTAAAAAGGAATAGGTGCTATCGAGTGCTATACCCATTGCTACGGCTTCTCCATGTAGAACACTGAAGTTACTCAGCTGTTCTTGTTTATGCGCACTCCAATGGCCAAAGTCGAGCGGCCTGGCAGATCCTGTTTCAAATGGATCATCACTTGCAATATGATCCAAATGGAGCTTTGCACAGTACTTAATCAGGTAATTCATATTTTCCTGATCTCTGTTTTTCAGGGCTTCTGTATTTGCTTCTATCCAGTTAAAAAACTCGACATCTTTAATCAACGCTACCTTTATGGCTTCTGAAATACCAGAACGGTAATCTCTGTTACTCAAAGTTTGTAAAAACTGATCGTCATTAAAAACTGCTGTAGGTGGTGCAAAGGTACCCATGAAGTTTTTTTTGCCTTTGTAATTAATTCCATTTTTAACCCCAATTCCTGAATCATTTTGTGAAAGCACAGTAGTGGGAATACGAATGTGTTTGATACCACGATGTGAAACCGCTGTGGCATAACCTACCAGGTCAAGCACCGCACCACCACCAATGGCAGCAATGTAAGAGTGTCTGTCTATGCCATGATTATCTACCGCCTCTACAATTTTGTCAAATAATGCTGTGTCATTTTTGGAAGCTTCTCCACCTGGAACAATTAGAATATCAGGGATCAGTTTTACTTGCTGTAAGGGCTCAAAATAAGCTTTAATCTCATTGTTAAGATTAGGGTGTGCTAAATACACACCTTGATCTATCACAAAATAGATTTTTTGACCACCTTCCGTTTTTCTTTCCTTAAAGAAATCTGCAAGGGTCGTGTTACTCGAGTTAAATAATGCGCTTGTGAAGTATATTTTATAATCGAATTTTACACTAAATGATTGTTGTAAATAACTCATGGTTGCTGGCGACTAGGTAACGGCAAAAGCTTTGCTTAATAAAATGGATACTGGTAATAAAATAACGATGAATATTGCAATATGGAGCATCCCAAAAGCTGAGGCCCATGCAGCGTTCATCAATATCAATGCAATTACTCCCGATTTTACTGCTTTTCCAATTCTTGGTCCGCTAGGATCTTGCATGGCAATAAAAAGAGGAGTGAAAATCATCAAATTAAATGGAACAATAAATGCCAGAGTAGTAGCTATATTCTTATTGATAGCAGCGAAGTATAGGATACAGGCTGTTACTACAGCATAAAGAATAGCTGCAAAAAAAAGTGTTTTCTTACTCCCACCATGAACTTCTCCTCGACTTATCATTGTTATTGCACCAATATAAATAATGGGAATAATTGCTAGAAACCACCAATTTTGGATCTCGGCAGGAATAATGCTGATCCCCAATAATAAATTAAGTCCTCTGCAAAGTCCCATATTTATTGGCCCAAAGATGGAGCTGTGTTTTAAAAATTTATTGTAAACCAGGCAACAAAACATAATTGCTGCAGCAAGATACTGAGAACTGGGATTATAGAGACCCGCTGAAAAGATACCAATAAAGAAAAATATACCCCCAAAAATGGTAGCTGCTTTTTTGGAAACCAGACCACTTGGAATAGGTCGCTCCGGACGCTCTTTTGCATCTAGTTCTGCATCAAAAACATCATTTAGTATAACGCCACCACTATAAAGACCAATGGTTGAAATACATAAAAGTAGGATTGGAAGTATTTGGGTTTGTTCTCCCCATCCGAAACTTCCGGTAGTTGATGGTATAAAGTAACCTGCTACAGCTATCCCTGCCAACACATCAGCTACTGCTGTAACTACGTTTGCGGGACGCATTAAACGCAGGTATCCTATTAATCTATTCATGTTATAATTAAGAAATAATAATTGAATTTTTGTCTATTCTTGGCTGTTGTCCACCTCGTAATACGGAGTTGCTTGCGAACTTTTGGCTTTGGTCAATGTTCTTAACACTGATAAAATCCTGCTCGTCAATCTGTCCACTTTGGCCAAAAGCTGTAACTGCATTTCGATAGGTAACGAGTTCAATATCTGATAAACTGATGCCCGATCTTTTCATCAAAGCTGCAGTTTTGGGAACAGCCAAAGGGTCGCTGATACCCCAATCTGCTGCAGAATTAATCATAATTCTTTCTGAACCATATTGTTTAACGACTTCAACCATTCTTTCGTTACCCATTTTTGTAAATGGATAGATGGTAAAGGCAGCCCAGAAACCTCTGTCTAGCACTTCTTTTACTGTTTCCTCATTATTATGGTCTACAATAACCATGTGTGGCTCTAAACCTTGCTCTATGGCAATGTCCATACTGCGTTGGGTTCCTTTTTTCTTATCACGATGTGGTGTATGAATCTGAACCGGTAACCCTGCTTCTTTTGCCAGGTCTAGCTGTAGACGGTAGTATTTTTCTTCTAAGGCTGTCTGATCATCAAAACCTATTTCCCCAATGCCAACCACACCTTCTTTAAAAATGAATTGAGGGAGAATTTCCATCACCTGCTCAGCCAGTGCTTCATTATTTGCTTCACGGGAGTTTAATCCAATAGTACAATAATGTTTGATGCCGAATTGTGAAGATCTGAATCTTTCCCAACCTATTAAACTACTGTAATAATCAGTAAAGCTGTGTACACCTGTACGGGGTTGTCCCAGCCAAAAAGCCGGTTCTATCAAGGCTACTATACCTGCATCGGCCATTGCCTGATAATCATCTGTAGTACGGGAAACCATGTGTATATGCGGATCGAAAAACCTCATTCCGCTGATATCGTTCAAATCAAGGGAAGTTGTTACCTTTTCTCCCTTATTCCTTTCTTCAAAATTTTCGTTACAGCACATAATTCATTGTTTATTTATGGGTTCATTTGTTCTGTCAGCTGATAAATCTCGGGTGCGACCGTTCTGCTCGCCGCCAGTCGCTCTTGGATATAGTCTTGTAACGTAGCGGATAATTTTTCATTCATACGCTCCTTCAGACCTACAATCTGGTTTACATTTTTTTCTGTAAAAAAGGCTTTTAAAACCAGTTGGTTCCATGAGGGGTCAGAAAGGAACCGAGCAGGATATGGGTTATGGTACATAATAGCTTCTAATACTGTTCCTATATTACTTCTTATCCCTTCCTCACATCTGTTCAGCCATTCTTCCGGATAACTGTAAAAGGGAAGAGCTGTATAAAGTGCAATTTGCTCATTCATCTCTGCGGTAGCAAACAGACTATTGATTTTTTTTAGATAGGTTTCTTTGTGTGCTGATGGTATTTGCATCAACAACCATACTCTGGCAAATTTATCTAAGGTCCAGTCATAAATTGTAAATCCGGCTAGCTGAGCCTCAATTTGTTTAATTTCCTGATCAAGGACTTCAAATGTTTGCTTGGTAGCAAAACGAGGAAGATGTGCAAAGCATAAGTGTAATTGTATAGATTTCTCTTCCTTTATAATTAAGTCAGTTTTACTCAGTAGCCATTCCAGAACAGCTGGACTTAGGTTTCTTCTCAAGATCAAAAAAAATACATCACTCAGTTTTTTTAAACCGATTGTATCTATTAACAGCATAGTGGATTAATTAATAGCTATAAAATAGTTTATTGCGAGTGCGCCACTGATGATTAACAGACCAAAAAATTCCCTTGTTTTTTCAATATAAGGTTTTGTGGCTTGCATACTTTCTACCAGACTGGGGCTTTTGTATCTGACAATCCAATCGCGTACCCCATCTTTAGCAAAAAATAAATATAAGGCATATATCAGATAAAAAGATATAGCAATAAGGTATATAGCAGGGTAAAAATAATTAAAAACTGCTAATCCGCAGCAAACAGATGCAATCATGTAAATTGGAACCCAAAGCCATGAATCACTGTCATTTAGATTTACATAAGCAAATAAAATAAAGGCAATGCAAAATATGGAGTTTAAAATACTCAGCAGCATAACAATCAAGTTTATATTTGTGTGTTTATTAACTTAATACAAATAAACAGATTATTAAGCCGAATTAGAAAGATCATCGCTTAATTTAGTTTTTTATTATTTACATTATTAATTGCAGGTGGAGAACGAAATCAGTGGTCTAACACATCATTATATTTTAGAAAATTTTAATATTTCCGGATTAACAATTTCCGGCATATTAAAGCATAATAAAGTAAGTATAGATACAGAAGTAAAGGGGTTTTATGAGCTTTCTCCTGCAGAGATAACGGTTAACTCTGCTGTATTTAGGGATCACTCTGATTTGATAAACAATCAGACAATTACTATTGTACAGACAACAGACCGTGTGATGCTTTCTTGTACTTGCATTTCTGTTTTTAATGGTTTATGTGAACACCAGACAAGGGTAATGTATAACATTATGGATCGGGCTTCACTTCGTATATTTTTTGATGAACCCCTTCGATCTATTAAACTAAGGGAGTTTGCTAAGGACTATGGGTTGGAGAATGAAAAAGATCTGGATACGCATTTTCAAATAGAATATGTTAAAGATAGCCTGAGTATCAGCCCTAAAGTAAAAGCGTTATTTCCTGTTAATAAGCAAACAAAAATAGAGCTTAATGAGACTTTGTTAGCTATTAATGAATTGCCAATGGCAATATCTGGCAGAATGACCAAAAGAGATGTAAAGACCATTATAGTTTTTAGTCAGCACCGCTTTTATAGCCATCTGAATGTTTCTTTATTTGAAGGGCTGGAAGGTAAAGATGGGAAGATTAAAAACCCATTGAAACTGATTGATCCTTCGGCGCTGATCTGGACTTCAGAAAGTAGTGACGAGTTGAAATTCCTACACGGTGTATTAAAGTTTCAGAATAATTATAATGATGAAGCCTCGGCTTCGGATCTTGAGGGACTAAAAGCATTGGCTAAAAATCCGCTTGGCCTGAATGTGTATTTGCACGATTCAAAAGTTTCGGCCAATATCTCTGCAAACTCTATTAAATTGGTGGAACTCCGTATTCTGGGGATCGATTTGCTATTGTCGGTAAGTGAGAAAGGAGATTTTTATGAAGTTTCTGGAAAACTGATCCTCGATGGTTTGCCCATCTTTATTGAGGATCTTGTTATTAAACATCATTATTTTATTCAGCTCATTAACAAGCTCTATCTGATTGATAACCCCGACTTCCTTAGGGTAATTGATTTCTTTAAAAAGCATTACGGTAAGATGTTGATTCATAAAACTAAGTTTGATGATTTTTATGAAACTATACTATCCAGATTGGAGGAAAAGGTAAAAATCAATTACGCTTATTTAAAACCTGCTACAAAGACACAGATTGAAGAAAAGGGATTTGATCTGGAAAATGAGCAGATTATATATCTATCGGAATCAGAAGATTTCGTGTTGATCACTCCTGTAATACGTTATAGCAATACAGAAATTCCTATCCTCTCAAAAAAGCAGATTATTGCAAAGGATAAGTATGGAAATTCCTTTACATTAAGACGTGATCAGGAAGAAGAGCTTCAGTTTATAACAAACATTGCAAAGCAACATCCTTTTTTTGCAGAACAGATAAAAGATGGATTGGCTGCTGATTGTTTTTATATGCACCGTAAACATTTTTTGGATATCGAATGGTTTTTGGATGCTTTTGAGGCATGGCGAAGTAAAGGGATCACCATTATGGGATTTAATAAGCTCAACAACAATAACCTGAGCCAATATAGAGTTGAGATTTCTATTAAGGTAATCAGTGGGATTGACTGGTTTGAAACGGTGCCTAAAGTGGAATCTAATGGTGAGGCCATTTCTTTAAAACACCTGCATAAATCTATCCGTAACAAGAGTAAGTTTATTAAGCTGGACGATGGTACTATGGGTATTTTACCTGATGAATGGGTAGAGAAGTTTACCAGTTATTTTAATGCTGGTGAGGTGGTGGACGAAAGTATTCATACCCATAAGATCAATTATAATATGATTGCTGAGCTTTATGATGAACAGCTTTTTGATGAGTCTGTAAAAGATCAGCTGGCGATGTATCGGAAGAAACTTTCGGGGCCAGATCAGATTACTTCTGTAAAAATATCTGAATCTTTAAACGCAGAATTACGTCCTTACCAGCAAGATGGTCTGAACTGGCTTAATTTTCTGGACGATTTTAATTTTGGTGCTTGTCTTGCTGATGATATGGGCCTGGGTAAAACTATACAGATTATTGCTTTTATACTCAGTCAACGTGAAAAGTCAGCCCACAATACAAATCTGGTAGTTGTTCCTGCTTCTTTAATTTTTAACTGGCAAGCTGAGGTTGCTAAGTTTGCGCCATCTATTAAAATCCGTACCGTTTATGGGGCAGACAGATTAAAGGACATACATGAATTTGATGATTATGAAATTGTACTCACCTCGTACGGCACTTTACTCGCTGATATTCGCTTTCTAAAAGCATATCGATTCAATTATATTTTTCTGGATGAATCGCAGAATATTAAAAACCCCGATTCACAACGCTATAAAGCCGTAAGGCTCTTGCAATCGCGAAATAAGGTTGTTTTAACAGGTACACCTATTGAGAACAATACATTTGATTTGTATGGACAGCTTTCATTTGCTTGTCCTGGATTGTTGGGGACCAAGCAGCAGTTCAAGGAATTGTATTCTGTGCCTATTGACCAGTTCAAAGATAGTAAGCGGGCTAAGGAGTTACAGCAAAGAATTAGCCCTTTTATTCTGAGGAGAACAAAAGAACAGGTAGCGAAGGAATTGCCTGATAAGACAGAAATGGTCATTTATTGTGAAATGGGAAAGGAGCAGCGGGAAGTTTACGAAGCTGCGGTACAGGATGTAAAGGATTATATTGAGGGAGTTTCTGAGGATGATTTAAAGAAGAGTAGTATGCATATTTTGCAAGGAATTACGAGGTTGCGACAAATCTGTAATTCTGCTGAACTATTGAAGGATGATAAGTTTTATGGTAATGCATCTTCAAAAATGGAGACTTTGTTGGAACAGATTGAGAATAAGGCATCACATCATAAGATCCTGGTTTTCTCTCAGTTTGTGGGAATGTTGGATCTGATTAAAAAGGAATTACATGAAAGGGGAATTGCGCATGAATACCTGACTGGGCAGACCAGGAACAGGGAGGCTGTAGTTAACTCTTTTCAGGATAACCCTGAAGTACGTGTATTTTTAATTAGTTTGAAAGCTGGTGGGGTAGGACTAAATTTAACCCGTGCAGATTATGTTTATATCGTTGACCCATGGTGGAACCCAGCAGTAGAAAATCAGGCGATTGACCGTACCTATCGTATTGGGCAGGAGAAAAATGTTGTAGCAGTTAGGTTAATTTGCCCGGATACGATTGAAGAGAAGATCATGAAATTACAAGATACTAAAAAAGATCTTGTAGGTGAGCTGATTAAAACAGAGACCTCAATTTATAAGTCGCTTTCCAAAAAAGACTTGCTGGGGCTTTTTTAATGTGAAAAGTTACCATTCTCTTCATCACGGGAACCTTTTGCCCGCTTCGCTAAAAGGGCAAAATTTTCCTATGCGCTTCAGAGAAGGTAACTTTTCAATAGCAGGACGCATAAGCAGGATGGCTTAATTTTCAATTATAGAACTGCTGGAATAGTTGAGTACTTCGTTAATATGTTGGATTAAAAATCAAAAAATGTTGATCAGTTTAGTGTTGATGATTTAATCATTTTTTATTACCAATATAAACAGGTATTTATGAAATTAAAATGTAACTGGTTTTTTCCATTAATTGCAATACCAATATTTATGATAGCGGCCTGTAAAAAAAGTGAAAAGCCTCCAGCAGTAGAACCTCCTCGTACTGAAATTCCGGGCAAGGAAAATCAAGATTGTATTTCATGTAAAAAGGTGAAAACAGCAGCAGATATTGCTGCATTGAGTCTTAAACCCGGAGATACGGTTATGATGGAATCGGGCGACTGGATAAATCAGAAAATAGTTTTTAAGGGAACTGGCACTGCTGAGAAACCAATTGTACTGATTGCAGAAAAGGAAGGCTTGGTGATTTTAAAAGGAACTTCATCACTGGTAATTGATGGAAGCTGGTTAGTGGTTAATGGATTGAATTTTAAGAATGGAGATCTTAGCGCCTCTAAATTAAATGTAGTTGATTTTACTTCTGCATCCAGGCATTGTAGATTAACAAACACTTCAATAGTAGATTATAATCCTGCTGATCAGTCAATAGATTACAGGTGGGTTTCCCTGAATGGTAAAAACCATCGTCTTGATCATTGCTACATTAAAGGTAAAGCACATCTGGGGCCTACCGTAGTCATATGGGGTGCAAATGATGCTTTAAATCATAGGATTGATCATAATTATTTTGGCTCCAGGCCAGAACTTGGTTCTAATGGAGGTGAGACAATCAGGGTAGGAACTAGTGCTTATTATTTAAGTGAAAGCTTAAATGTAATAGAAGAGAATATTTTTGACAAGTGTAATGGAGAAACTGAGATTATTTCTAATAAGATGAGCCGAAATACCATTCGAAATAATTTCTTTTTTGAAAGTAGGGGAACTTTGTGTCTCAGACACGGTAATAATTCTGAAGTGTATGGGAACTACTTGATTGGGAATGATGTTAGCAGCGCGGGAGGAATAAGGATTATTGGAGAAAGCCACCTGGTATATAATAATTACTTACAAGGCATTGCAACTACTGGACAAACGTGTGCGATTTCTATATTGGATGGAGTTCCTAACTCAGAACCAAGTGGATATTTTCAGGTCAAAAATGTAAAGATTATTGGCAATACCATTGTTAATTGTGCACAAGGTTTTGATATTGGTGCTGGAAAAGGAGGGAATAATAGAACAGTTCCTCCAGCAAATTGCACAATCGCAAATAATGTGATGCAGTTGAAAATCGGTTCATCTTTAATAAGGTTTACTGATGTTCCAGAGAACTTTACTTATGCTGGAAACATTGCATTTGGCATGGGCTCTGTTACTGGTCTGCCAACAGGGTTTTTAATTGCTGATACCAAACTGTCTATAAATGAATATGGTACTTATACTGCTGATCCAGCTAGTCCTGCTAATGGGGCTTTTGTAGGTACATATCCATTTTATTCTTCGCCAGATGCAGGTGCAAATAAGCTGGATAATCTCCACAAAAATTTACTTAAGGCGACTGGAATTGGTCCTTTATGGATAAGCGGTTTGGGGGATCAACTACTGATAAAAAGTAATTGATTTTGCACGCCAATATAATTGACAGCTTGGCCAATCTAAGCAATTAAAAATTGGAAACTTATTAGTCAATTGCATATAACGAATATATCCAAATAGATATTGAATTTAACCAAATATAACGATATGAATAAAAATTCTACTAGAGCAATCTCCTGTAATACGAAAGTGTATAGGTTAAAATGGGGTCGGCTAATGCTGATAATGCTTTTCGCAACCCTCCTGCAACTGGTTGCTGCAGAGTCCTACGCTCAGACCATTAAAATATCAGGAGTAGTGACTGATAATAAAGGAGAAACATTGCCGGGTGTAACGGTTAAAGTAAAGGGAACGGCTATGGGTGCAACAACAGGTAATAGTGGTAAATACAGTCTCACTGTTCCTGGTTCATCATCAGTTCTGGTTTTCTCTTACATCGGGTTTTTACCACAGGAAGTAACGGTCGGAACTAAAACAAGTATTAATATAAGCTTGAAAGAAGATTTAAGCAATCTTGAAGAGTTAGTAGTAACTGGTTATGGTGGAGTATCTAAAAAGAAAGATTTAACAGGTGCAAGTTCATCAGTTACTTCAAAAGATATTGAAGAACGTCAACCAATAAATCTTTTCGACGCCTTACAGGGGAAAGCCGCTGGGGTATTGATTGTAAATGATGGTGGTGGAGCTCCTGGCGCTAATGGCTCAATTCAGATTAGGGGTACATCAACTTTAAATGGTGGTAATGGCCCGTTGTATATTGTGGATGGTGTAATCGATGAAAATGGTGCAAACATAAATCCATCTGATATTGCTAATGTGGAGGTATTAAAAGATGCTGCTTCTGCTTCAATTTATGGTTCACGTGCTGCAAATGGGGTAATTTTAATTACCACAAAAAAAGGTATTGAGGGTAAACCAAGGATCGACCTAACCTATAATCATGTATTCGGCCGGTTGTCAAATAGTATTCCTGTAAGTAATTCAGCAGAGGTGAGAGCGTTTAGAGCAATACAAGGAAGAACAAATGCAACGGACTCTATTAACCCAAGTTTTAATGCTGATAATGATCTTCAGGATTTACTGTTGGGTAATTTGGCTCAGAAGAAAGAGATTAAAATGGGTGTTAGCGGTGGTCAAAAAGGATTGAGTTATTATACAAGTTTAAATTATTTAGACGATAAGTCGATTATTCTGAATAGTTGGGTGAAAAGAATACAATCACGGGTTAACGTGATTTATCAACTGTCTCCAAAATTAAAGTATTCAAATAACATGTCTTTCTCCTGGCAAAAAGGAAATCAAACTCCCATTGGTAATACTGTAAAGGTGGTAATCGATAGGCCTGCTTATTCTTTAATTTATTATCCGGATGGTAGTTTAACAAGTTATATTGCTTCCAAAAGAAATCCTATTGCCAACGCATTGTTTGAAAGGGATGAGGATGAAACATATTCAGCACAGCTTAACAATCAGTTAGATTATCAGATTATTAACGATTTGAAATTTACAACCCTATTTAATGCTAAACTAGATAATCTTCAGAATATGTATTTCTCACCAAGAATTCTTTCTGCAAACAAGGATAAGAATGCGGGAAGAAATGAAATGACAAAAACATTTTTCTGGGAATATCAGGCGTTTTTGAATTATAATAAAACAGTTAAAACAGATCATAATTTTACTGCATTATTAGGTTTTAGTGCTGATAGAAGGAAGTTTGACCGTATTCATACAGAGTATTTAAATAGTGTAAGTGAATCGCTTTTAGTAACAATCCCAGATTACCTCACTTCGTCTAAAAGTTATTCAAGTGCCACTGCAAATACAACTGCATCTATTTTTAGTCGATTAGGGTATAATTATAAAGGACGTTATATTTTACAAGGAACGTATCGGAGAGACGGATCATCGAGGTTTGGTCCTGATAATCTTTGGGGTAGTTTCTTTTCTGGATCAGCAGCATGGCGTTTTTCGGACGAGAAGTTTATGAGTTGGAGTAAATCTTTCCTGGATGATGCTAAAGTTAGGTACAGTTTTGGTCAACTTGGGAATGATCGCATTGGAGACTATGAGTCTTATCTTAAGGTCGACTTTTTCGGGAATTATGCAGGTGTTGGCGGTGCAGGATTGTCTAGTATATTAGGCAATGAATCTATCAAATGGGAGACTACTACTCAGAATAATGTTGGTTTGGATCTGACTTTTTTCAAAGGCAGATTAGGATTAACTGCGGATTATTATGTAAAACGTACTGAAGACCTTCTTTATCCGAGAGAACTGGCCAAAGAAACAGGTTTCAGCAAAGTTCAGGTGAATTTAGGAACCATACAAACTAAAGGCCTTGAGTTCGTATTGAGTGGAACCCCTATTACAAATAAGAATTTTGATTGGAATGTAACAGGTAACATATCTTTTGAAAGGGGAAAGATTGTAAAGCTAGCTGATGGTATTCCCTTTTTCCCAGGTAATAAATGGTACGCTGAAGATGGTGGTCGGATCGGTAATTTTTATGGTTGGAAGAATCTTGGGGTATATCAATGGGATGAGTCAAACGCTTATGATGATAACTGGAATAAGTTAACAGTTGTTTTAGAGAATGGTAAACCAAAATATCTCAATGGAAATCCTGTTTATACACTGGATGGGAAAGAATATGTTGGTAATATTAGAAGTAAATACGCACCTGATGGTAAACTAAAAGGTGGAGATGCCGAATGGGAAGACTTGAAGGAAGATGGAGTTATTGATGATGCTGATCGCCAGATCTTGGGAAATGCAACTCCTGATTATTACATGGGGATTATGAACAACTTCCGCTATAAAAACTTCTCACTATCATTCTTGTTTAACGGATCTTTTGGAGGAAAAATCTACAATTCACTATTGCAAACCCAAAACAAACCTTCTAATACAGGGGCAGGCTCTCCGGATATGGTTTATAATTCCTGGAGGAAACCAGGGGATATCGCGAAGTATCCATATTATATTGAAAAGGATAATAGAGGAAATCTTAAAACTGATCAAAATAGTATATATATAGAGGATGGCTCTTTTATTAGGTTATCTAGTGCAAGATTATCATACCGCCTAGATCCAGAATGGACAAAAAGGATATATTTAAAAGGAGTAACTGCATATGTTTATGGTATGAATCTATTAACATGGACAAATTATACAGGATATGATCCTGAATTTAGTACCAATAACCCTTTAACACCTGGTGATGATACAGGGAAATATCCGAAGAGAAGAGAATTTGGTTTTGGTGTAAATGTTAATTTCTAATAGAGATGAAAAAAATAATAGCAATAACAGCTTTAGGGGCCATAATGTTGTTTGGTGCCTGTAAGAAATTTTTAACTGAAGCTCCATTAACGCAGGTGACTTTAGGAGAGTTTTATAAAAGTCAATTTGATGTTGATGCCGCTATAGCAGGGATGTATTCTGCATTTCAGTTACAAATGGTAGGTGATAAACAATACACGGAAAAGTATTTGTATTGGGGGGAGTACCGTGCAGATAACTTTGACAGATTTGTTATCTATACGAAGGATTATGTAGATGAGATTGTTTTAAATAGCATAACTCCAACCAACCAGTTTTCTGACTGGACAGGTCTTTACGCAGTAATTGGCAGAGCAAATAATAACATCAAATATATCCCACAAGCTGCAGCACTAGATCCGAAAATTACAACTAAATTTTTTGATGGCTATATGGCAGAGTCATATGCCATGCGTGCCATGAGTTATTTTTATATTGTTCGTGTTTGGGGTGATGCGGTAGTGAGATTGGAACCTTATGAGGATATTAAAGCACCTTCAGAAGGAGAAAGGGTTTCAAAAGATAAGGTGATCGATGAAGTAATTATTCCGGATTTAAAGAAAGCTTATGATCTATTTGCAACAGGTAATGCACCATCATCTGGTATTTATGGAATAAGCCGCGCTGCGGTTTGTGCTACTCTGGCAGATGTTTATATGTGGAAAAAGGATTATGTTAATGCCATTATATGGATTAAAAACTTATTTCTTGCTAAAAATATTGCTGACCCAACCATTGCAAATCTTGAAGCTACAGCAACCTGGAAGAATGTTTTTACCAATCCGGCAAACAGTAAAGAAGCAATCTGGAGTATACATTGGGATTATCAAAAGAATGGATGTGCATGCATGCAAACATCATGGACTTCTAATAATAAGCAAATCGTAATCGATGAGGATATCTGGGAGAAGTGGTATCAGCCGCAGTATCAAGTTACAACTCGTACTACAGATATTCGTCCTCAACAAACTGCTGATGTGTTTCTTGCCCAAACTAAACCCAACAGAGATCGTTTTATAAAATGGTATAATACTGCCGCAAATCCTACGGCGGCTGATAAATGGCCTGCCTCAAGAGAGCTTGAGCCCGTTTACCTGGTGATGTACAGATTGGCTGATATTTACCTTCTTTATGCAGAAGCTCTGAATGGAAATAACCAATTGAGCGATGCATTGAAGTTTTTGAATATTGTTCGTAAAAGAGCTGGGGTAGCTGAATATTTAGGTACTGATCCTTTGGTTGCTAATAAAGAGGCAATGGAAGATGCTATTTTAAATGAAAGACAATTAGAATTGTTCGGTGAAGGGAAAAGATGGTTTGACCTCGTTCGTACCGATCATGTGAAAGAAGTAATGGACCCTATTCTTAAAAGGAGGCAATTGGATGGCGGAAATATAAATGCTCCGGGATTTATTGATCCAGATAAAAGGGTTTATTGGCCAATTAATAGAAATGTCCTGAACTCAAATAGCAAATTGAAACAGAATCCAGGTTACACAGATTAAAAATTAGAGGTTATGAATAAGATAATTTTATTAGCGAGAATGTTTGCATTCTTATCAATCATACTATTGTCAGGATGTACATTGTTTGATATGGACCTGCAAAAGAAGTATGATTATAAACATGAAACTCTGGATCCACATATTGGTATTTCAGCGAGGCAGTTTCTCGAAAATCGGGGTTCTTATGATCCTGCAGCAAAAGACACTGTTTTCAAGTGGATGAGAAAAGGGCTTGATTATGCCGAAATCGATTATGCAGAATTTGAAAAGTCAGGCAGGACTTTTATTTTCTTACATAACGAAGCAATTATGGTCTGGGATTCTAAAACCAAAAAAGTGACAAAAGGTTTATGGTTTGATTTTCCTATTGTGACGAGTGTTAATCCCACAACTGGAGTACCGGTGACGAGACCCGCCACAGATTGGAAAGATTATCCAAAAGAAGATGTAAGAAACTACTTCCTTTACTTAATGCTGCAGGGTGATTATAATTTTGATAAACTTACAATTACCAATTCTACTGCCCAAACTTTATTGCCTCCTGGAAAAGTGGCGTCCAAGATATCTATGCTTGGTTATTTAAATGGAGGACTTGGCTTTGACCAGGAAGGGAAGATGGATCTGCAATTGGTTAATAATGATGATTTAGCGCCGATATTAATTAATGGTGTGACCAAAAACAGGTCCGGTGGTTATATCACAACGAATGGTGTGGTACATGTTTATGGTGCTACGGTATACCCATTCAGAAAGCCAATTTAATAAGGTTTGATTTTTTAAACAGCCTCTGTGTATTTTATTTTAAAATTCCAGAGGCTATTTTTTTGTTCATTTTATGCTCTGAATTATGAATCGAATGTTCACATGTTGCCTATTAGGCTTAGTATTTTTTAATGCTTCTTCTTGTAAGAAAAAAACGGTTCCAGTAGATGAAACGCAACCGCCTGTAGTAACTCCGCCAGTGGTTGAACCACCGGAAAATGCAACCGCTCTGCTCTACCTCAATTCCGCAAATAAACTGGCCTATAATAAGTTCGCAAATGAAGGGGAAACGAATAAGGATAATGTTATCCCTGATTTTTCTAATGCTGGTTATAAAGGGGCTGGAGTAGCTTTACCTGATGTCCCTGTTAAGAAAACCATTACTCCGGTTGCTGGTGATAATAGACTTCATATTCAAAATGCAATTGATGAAGTTAAAAATCTTCCTCAGGATGGTAATGGATATAGAGGGACTGTATTGCTGGAGGCAGGTACTTATGAGGTAAATGGAACATTGGTTATTGATAAAAGTGGCGTGGTGTTAAGGGGAGTGGGACAAGGTTTATCGGGAACGGTTATTAAGGCGACTAAAACAGCTGAACATAATCTTATTGAGATAAACGGTTCAGGTTCCGGGATGCCCGAAATTAGTGGTACAAGGAAGAAAATCACTACTGAGTATGTGCCTACAGGGGCAATGAGCTTTGCTGTTGAATCCGTTGCAGGATATACTATTGGTGATCAGATTGCTGTTTATCGTACACCAAATCAATTATGGATCGATGATCTGGCTATGGCACAGTATGGCTGGACTTTTAGTAATTATGCCATTCGGTTTGAACGTAGAATAAAAGAGATTAACGGTAATGTGGTTACCTTAAATGCTCCTGTTGTTGATCCCATGCAGAGCAAATATGGAGGTGGGTATATATTTAAAACGAATATAACTGGTCGAATCAGCAATTGTGGGGTAGAGAATCTCAGATTAGTGTCTGTTTATGCAAACGACAATGATGAGTTACATGGTTGGAATGGAATTGAGCTGAATAGGGCAGAAGACTGCTGGGTAAAACAAGTTACTGCACAGTATTTTGGTTATGCTTGTGTATCGCTTACAGGTATGTCTGTAAACAATACTATTGAAGAATGTGCAATGGTCGACCCCAAATCGCAAACTACAGGAGGTAGGAAGTATTCCTTTAACCTTGAGGGGGGGGCGTCTTTCAATCTTTTTCAGCGTTGTTATACCAGCGGGGGACGGCATGATTATGTAACCGGTTCAACAGTTCCAGGACCAAATGTTTTTTTGGATAGTTATTCTATAAATACAAAGGCAGATATTGGCCCACATCATCGCTGGGCTACAGGAGTTTTGTTTGATAATATTTATGGTGGTCAAATCATCGTTCAAAACCGAAAAGCTATGGGCACAGGTCATGGATGGGCAGGTGCACAAACCATGTTCTGGAATTGTAAATCTCCTAATTATGAGATCAAGGTAGAGAGTCCTAAAGGTGCAATGAACTGGGGAATAGGTTGTGTGGCTGTGAAGAAGAATGGTGCAGGTTATTGGGAGAGTTGGGGAATACCTGTATTACCTAGAAGTTTATATATAGCCCAATTAAATGATCGTCTGGGAAGTGCTGCTGTTAATCAGGTCACTACAGCAGCTCAAAGAAATGGAACAATTTACGAATTGTTGAAAAATTGGGCTGGTGAAGGTAAACTCCCAGCCCAATAAGGTCAGATGCACATGAATAGCCATCTTTAAGATTATCTTAACAGTGCAGAGGCACACCAAAGTAAAGGGGCTTGCCCATGTAAGTCCCCTACATTTCTTTTACGGTCTAAATAGTATTGGTAATCATTCTTCTTGTTGGTACCTTCACACACATCAGTGATGTCATCATTCTCATTAATATAAGTAATCAGCTTAAGCCAGGCCTTACGCGCAGCTTTTCCATATAACTCCTTATCCAACCAACCATTTTTTACACCTGTAATAAATGCAAAAGTAAACATTCCAGTTCCTGAGGTTTCGACCCAGGATTCTGGTTTATCAACCAATTGTCGCCACATTCCATCTTCAGTCTGATATTTCAACAAAGAGCTCATCATTTCTTTATAGCCTTTCATAATTCTATCGTAATTAGGGTTGTTCTTTGGAAGTGACCTTAATAATTCGGCCATACCCACTGCCATCCAGCCATTTCCCCTTCCCCAGTAAAATGGAACATCAGGAGCATGATAAAAAAGACCATTTGGTCTTTGCAACTGATCAAGATAAAATACCATTTCTTTAGCTGCGCGGTCTATATATTTCTGATCGGCCGTAGACCTGAAAGCCTGAGCCTGTATAGCAGTGATCATAAACATATCGTCTATCCATAACCGGGTTTGCCAGGTATAGCCTTGATCATAGTATCCTTGTGATTCTTTGACTACTCTTGGTCCTTCGGGTGGGCCCCATTGTTTGTCGGCAATGGCTAGACCCATATCCAGATATCGTTTTTCTTTGGTTTGTATATAGAGTTCTAATGGAACAGCACCAAATACACAGTAATCTACATGGTCAGGTATTGGAATCATTTTAGCTTCTTCATTAAATAATGGTTCAAAGCGCTTTTGTAACTTCTTAATAAGTTGTTTATTCTTACTTTCTCCCGCAAAAGTGAGGGCGCCATACCAGGTGCAGCTTTCAGGGTAGGTAATCACCCGGGGAGGGGTAGTTCTGTTGAAATTGGTGTGTGGAGTAACATTAAAATGTTCTGCAATCCTATTACCGATTTCCTTGGGTGAAGTCCCTTTTGGCCAGTTTTTTAAATCGGCCATTTTAGATTGAGCATAAATTCCTTCAATATTGCTAAAAGTTAGGGTAGCTGTAATACAGAATATACTTAGAATGTGTTTTTTGTACATAATTACGTGTTGCTTTCTTATGTTTTGATTGGCTGTTTGTTAATTATCCAATTAAAGTTAAGGTTTATAGAAAGCTTTAAAAATCGTGTCATGACAGTTGGAACTGTTATAGCCGCATTTTGAAGGGAAATTGGAATTTATGGGTAAGATCGCTGATAACAAGGCTAATATGGAACAGTAATTTTTTATGAAATCAGTATGCTATTGTGATGTAAATCGAGAAATTGAATTAATTATGTAAATTAAAACCGTAATTGCTCATTTTAATGTTAAAGTATATGAAGAAGTATTTTGGTCTGGCCTTTATTATGGCTGCATCGGTAAGCGCTCAAGCTCAACATCGTATTGAAAAGATCTGGGAAACGGATAGTGTAATTAATATGCCAGAATCGGTATTGCCGGACATAAAAAATAAAGTGCTTTATACCTCTGTTATGGGAAACAGTCCGACTGATAAGGACGGCATTGGTGGGGTGGCTAAAATTGGGTTAGACGGTAAAGTTATTGATCTTGATTGGATTACAGGGTTGAATGCGCCAAAGGGACTGGCAAGATTAGGTAATACAATGTATGCCGCAGATTTAACAGAAGTGGTAATTATTGATATTGCTAAGGCGAAGGTGATCAAGAAGATTCCTATTGAAGGTGCCGTGTTTTTAAATGACATCACGGTGAGTGACAAGGGAATAGTATATGTTTCTGATACAAGGAAAAAGCTTATTCATAAAATTGAAAAGAATATCCCTTCTGTATATATGGAAAATATAAGCGGAGTAAATGGCCTAAAAGCCATAGGTAATGATCTTTTTATTGCTGGAGGAAAAACGGTTATGAAAGCAGATTCCAAAAAGAACGTGACCAATATTGCCGAACTCCCTCATGGCGGCGATGGTTTGGAACCCGTGGGTAATGGAGACTTTCTGCTAACAAGCTGGAGCGGTTATGTATATTATGTATATGCAAATGGTAAATATGATCTGTTGTTGGATACCACTAAAGAAAAGATAAATACAGCTGATCTGGGATATGACCCCGTGAAGAAGATTTTATACATTCCTACCTTCTTTAAAAAATCGATAATGGCTTATCAATTGAAATGAAATGAAAGTGTTGATTAATCAAATGAAAGCGATTTAATCTTTTTTTAACAGAAATTTTATATTAAACGATCGGATTCGTAACTTGAAAACCTGAAATTAGAAACTTAATAAAACATTAAGTAATAAACACACACAAGTTATTAATTATGGAATCCAGAAGAGAATTTATTAGGAAATCTTTGTTGCTATCAGGGGCAGCAGGGTTATCTACTATGTTGCCTGCATCTATACAACGTGCTTTGGCAATTGATCCGAAATTAGGCAGTACCTTTCTAGATGCCGAGCATATTGTTATTCTTATGCAGGAAAACAGGTCATTTGATCATTGCTTTGGTACTTTACAAGGTGTAAGAGGATTTAATGATCCACGTGCTATATCCTTGCCCGATCAGAAACCTGTATGGATGCAAACAGATGCACTTGGAGATACTTATGCTCCATTCCGGTTAAATATAAAAGATTCTAAAGTAACCTGGATTGGCTCTTTGCCTCATTCAAGGGCTAGTCAGGTTGATGCCAACAATAATGGGAAGTACGACCAATGGCTGAACACTAAAAAGTCTGGTAATAAAAAATATAATGGTATGCCTCTTACTTTAGGGCATTACAATCGTGAAGATCTGCCATTTAATTATGCTATGGCAGATGCTTTTACTGTATGTGATCAGAACTTTTGTTCGGGTATGACCAGTACGACACCCAACCGTTCTTTCTTCTGGACAGGTAAGGTTAGCTATGACCTCGACGGCTTACAGAAGGTGAATATTAGAAATGATGATTTTAGTTATGGTAAGTTGCCATGGAAGACTTTTCCTGAACTATTACAGGAAAATAAAGTAGCCTGGAGATTCTATCAGAATGACTTGAGCTGCGGTGGCGGATATAAAGGAGAAGAACGCGCCTGGTTGGGGAATTTTGGGTGCAATCTGCTCGAGTTTTTTGCAGCCTATAATGTTAAGTTCTCTAAACGTAATGTAGAAAATCTCCAAAAACTTGTTGACACACTTCCTGATGAAATCAATAAGTTACAAGAGGCAAGTCCTTCTTCTGAGGCTGCGGCAAAGAAAATACAGGCAGACCTGAGCCATAAAATGAAAGCATTGGATAATGCAACTGAAGAGTTAAAAAAATGGAGTAAGGATGCGTATAATAAACTCACAGATCAACAAAAGGAATTGTTTAAAAATGCTTTTGTCATTAATTCTGGTGATCCAGGTTATAGAGAGATAACAACATTGACTTATAATGATGGGCAAACCAAAAGAGAGGTTACTGTTCCTAAAGGTGATGTTTTACATCAGTTCCGTACTGATGTAAATACCGGTAAATTACCTGCGGTGTCCTGGTTGGCAGGTCCCCAGAATTTCTCTGATCATCCTAGTGCTCCATGGTATGGTGCCTGGTATGTTTCCGAAGTGCTTGATATTTTGACTAAAGATCCTGAGATATGGAAAAAAACCATCTTCATAACTACTTATGATGAGAATGATGGTTATTTTGATCATGTACCTCCATTCTCAATTCCTGATGAAAATAAGCCTGAAACGGGCTTGGTCTCTAAGGGCATTGACACTGAAATAGAACATGTAAGATTAGCTAATGAACTGAAGCAAGGTGTTCCGGAAAAGGCAGCACGGGAAGCACCCATTGGTTTAGGATTTAGAGTTCCGATGTTAATTGCCTCGCCCTGGAGCAGGGGAGGAAGGGTATGTTCTGAAGTGTTTGACCATACTTCTACCTTGCAATTTTTGGAGGTGTTTTTTAGTAATAAGCTGAAAAAGGAAATTCACCTGAATAATATTAGCAAATGGCGTAGAACTATTTGTGGTGATCTGACTTCAGTATTTAACCCTTTTAATGGAGAGAAACCAAGTAAAATAAACTTCCTGGACCGTAATAATATGGTTGAAACGATATATAATGCAAAGTTTAAAGCTGAGCCATCTGGATTTAAGAAATTGTCGGCAGCTGATATCACTACTTTTAAAGCTAACCCACGTGGAAGTGATGTGATGTCTGTTCAGGAAAAGGGTATCAGACCTTCTTGTGCACTCCCTTATGAAATTTACTCGGATGGGAAATTGACTTCAGATAAAAATGCTTTTGAGATCAAATTCAAAGCTGGAAATGTTGTATTTGGCAAAAAAGCTGCAGGTGTACCATTTACGGTTTATGCACCTGTGAAATTTAAAGATAATAAAACCAGCGAAATTTGTAGAAACTGGTCATTTGCAGCAATTGCAGGAGATACCTTAACGTATAGCTGGCCGGTAGAGTACTTTGAAGGTGGAAATTATCACTTGAGGGTAAATGGTCCAAATGGATATTTCAGAGAATTTAAAGGAAATGCTCAGCTCAGTGGACTAACAGTACTTTGTACTTATCACCAGGTTAATGGGAAGTTGACAGGAGGTATACTGTTAAAGCTAATAAATAAGCAGACTAAGCCATTGAGTATTACAATTAAAGATCAGGGTTATGGAAAAGCGGCAATTAGGAAGAAAATTGCAGCTTCTGGTACTGCAGAGCTTGTTCTTGATCTTAAAAAAAGCCATGGCTGGTACGACTTTAGTGTGTTAGCTGATGGCCTTGATGCTTTTGAAGAGCGCTATGCTGGAAGGGTAGAAACTGGTGTGGAAAGTTTTAGTGATCCGGTTATGGGAGGAATTCTTTAGAATATTTACCAATGATAAATAAGAATGTTTAAATTGGTAAATATTCTAAAAGAGATCAGTTATGGCTAAAGAACATCAATATCAAGCGACACTTACATGGGCAGGCAACAAAGGCTCGGGAACAATGGATTACAGGTCATACGACAGAAGCTATATTATTTCAATTGATAATAAGGCTGATATACTCGGGTCGTCTGACTCAGCATTTCTTGGTGATAAAACCAAACATAATCCTGAAGACTTGTTGTTGACTTCCATTTCATCATGCCACATGTTGTGGTATCTGCACCTTTGTTCTCAAAATGAGATCATTGTGATGGACTATAAGGACACTCCTGTTGGCAAAATGACAGAAAATGCTGATGGAAGCGGGCATTTTACAGAGGTAGTACTCTATCCGGTTGTGGTTATTACTGATGAATCACAAATTGAAAAGGCTAATGCTTTGCATGATGAAGCACATAAAATGTGCTTTATTGCTAATTCCTGTAATTTCCCAATCACTCATCAACCAAAATGTATAGTTGAGCATGGTTAATATAAAGCGTATTGGTGTATTCGCACTTACTGGTGCAGGGCTAATGATAGGTTTTGGATTCGGAAATGGAACTAATGATGTAGCAAATAGGAGTCCTCAGGTTACTATAGCTCATCAAGAGACAGTTTTACTTGCGGATCCGGCAACAAATTATAAGAATCTTTGTGCCGGTTGCCATGGCGAGAAAATAGACATGTTTGTCGACCGTAAATGGAAATTTGGCAATAAAAAAGAAGATCTGGTTAAATCGGTTACATTCGGTCATGCCAATGAAGGGATGCCTGCTTTCGGTGAAAGCTTAACAGATAAGGAAATCAGTGGCCTTGCCGACTATATCCTGAATGGGATTAAGAATGTAGATAAGTATACGAAGACTGCTACTGAACCCATCTCTGATGTGTTTAAAACAGAGGAAATGACCATAAAGCTGGAGACTGTTGCAGAGGGATTGGATATTCCCTGGGGAATGGCGTTTTTACCTGCAGGTGAAATGCTTGTAACTGACAGAAATGGGAAGTTTTACAAGGTGAAAGCAGATAAATCTTTACAACTTATAAATGGTACACCACAAGTACTTGCTAAAGGACAAGGAGGATTGTTGGACGTTGCTTTAGATCCAAAATTTGCTTCAAACAAACTGATATACCTTTCTTATTCTAAATCAAAGAATGTGGATGGTGCTGTTTTGGCTACAACGGCCATTATGCGCGCAAAACTGGATGGAAATACATTATCGGAGCAAAAAGATATTTTCGTTGCAGAACCATATTCTAAAACCCAACATCATTATGGCTCAAGAATGCAATTCGGTAAAGATGGATATTTGTATTTCTCAGTTGGTGACCGTGGAAATGAACAAGGAAATCCACAGGAGATAAAAGGAAATAGTCTGGGTAAAGTACACCGGATTAAAAGCGATGGTAGTATTCCGGCTGATAATCCTTTTGTAAAAACTCCGGGTGTTAGCCCTTCAATCTATGCGTATGGCCATAGAAACCCGCAAGGCATGACCATTCATCCGGTAACGGGTAAAATATGGACTAATGAACACGGACCGCGTGGTGGGGATGAAGTTAATATTGAGGAGCCGGGTAAAAACTATGGTTGGCCTGTTATTACTTATGGTATCAATTATAATGGAAAGCCTATCAGCAACCTTACTGCAAAAGAAGGGATGGTACAACCTATTCATTATTGGATACCTTCAATAGGACCTAGTGGATTAGCAATTGTAACAGGCGATAAGTATAAAAACTGGAAAGGTAATTTGCTTTCAGGTTCCTTAAGGTTTAAATTCCTTCAGCGTTCTGTGCTTAAAGATAACAAGGTTGTGAAAGAAGAAATCCTATTTAAGAATATTGGAAGGGTAAGAGATGTTAGAATGGCTCCTGATGGCTTTATTTATATTGCTGTTGAGTCGCCGGGTAAAATTTATAAATTGGTGCCTCAGTTATAAGAGATACCCAAAAACAAAACTGGTTATATGATTTCATACAGCCAGTTTTGTTTGAATATATAAAATTTATTTCTTTAAAAGCAGTTCAATCATTACAGGGAAATGATCTGATGGATATTTTCCGTCAAAATTATCTGTAATAATATTATGGCTTTTTACAGTATATCCATTCCCGGTTGATAGGAAAATATGATCTATTCTTGTTGTCGTATTGCTGTTTAAATCGTAATTATTATGTGTTCCCCTGTCTTTATTGGCATGGCTTTGTGCAAGATTATAACTATCTTTTAGTAAGCCTGAGTTCATTATTCTGGAATAATTTACACTGGTTTGGTTAAAGTTGAAGTCACCAGTAAGAATAACCGGATATTTAGCAGAAACAGCAGGAATTAACGATAACAGCATCTGAACACTTAGATCTCTTGCTGTAGTTCCAATATGATCAAGATGAGAGTTTAGAACTGTGAATATTTTACCAGTTGTTTTATCTTTCATTAAAGCACGGGTACATATCCTGGGTGAATAGGCATCCCAGCCAATACTACCTGGCGTAGCACTATTGGGAGAGTACCAGAATGTGCCCCAGTCCAGGATTTCAAACTTATCTTTTTTATAGATGATAGGTGTGTAATGCTGTCTCAAGTTACTGGTTTCGCCAGTAATGCTTACACCTACATAGGCATACTGAGGTAATAATATTTTCAGATCATTTAGCTGTACCAGGTAAGGTTCTTGTGCACCAATGATATCAAAATCATGTTGCTCTACCAATTTTTTAAATATGTCTTTCCGGTTATTCCATACACTTGCAGGTGCCTGAACTGTATTGTCATATTGAATATTGTAGCTGGCTATTCGGAGTGGAGCCAACCATTGATCATTAGGATCACTTTCTTTTTTACCACAAGCGTATAAGCAGCAAATGATTAATGCAAATAAGTATTTTTTCATGTTCTTTATATGGCTATTTGTAGTAAACTGCGAAATCGTCTATATTCAAGCGACCATTAGAAATATCAGGGTTCTTAGAGCCATCTCCTAAACCTATTTTGTTAATCCTGAAACGAACACGCCCTTCAATTTCAAGGTCAAATACAGCTTCTGTATATTTGTTTTTATTAGTCGCAACAATCAAGTCGCCTACAGCATGCCAGTTTTTACCTTTGTCTGTTGAATATTCCAGCTGGCACATACTTGGTTTGTCTAATGCGAAACATTTGTACCAGAATGAAACTTTTGAAGCTCCTTTTGGAAGGTCAAACATCATTTGCGCATAGGCTGATGTTGTATGATTCATCGCCATACGGAGTGCATGAGTCCCTGTGGTTGGGTTTTCATATTTCTGACTTTGAATAACAGCATTATCCAGTCTCCATGTGCCACTAGGTAAGTGTACATCATCAATCTGGTAGTTTAGTTTATTGTCTGATTCAAAACTTTCCGGGAATTTAGCATAGAGTTTATTTTCTTGTGAAAAACTGGAAAATGGTAAAATAAAAAGTAAAATTACCACTGAAATCGTTATTCTTTTCATAATTGTTTATTGTGATTTAACAATGTTTGTCTGGTATAATGCGGGAGTATTGAATGCAGTTTTCCAATACTCCCTGCATTATTTAGTTCGTTGGTTGTTTATATACCGAGAAGTCATCAATGTTTAAACGACCATTTCCTGCACCTGTTGCTACTTGTCCCTTTCTGTGAATTCTGAACCTTACTGGAACATTGAAATCTACAGGGAATGTAGCCAGTGTTGGAGTGTAGACCGCCTGAGTGATTGGGTTTCCTGTTTGTGTCCAGGTTGTACCTTGATCTGTTGAATATTCCAATACAAAAGTACAGGCAGCACCAGTAGCGGCAGTACCCCATGCACCATAGTAGAAACTTACTTTGGAAGCATTTGGAACATCAAACTCCATACCCAGGTAAATTGAGTAGTTAATATTAAAATTACTTCTCCAGGCATATCGGCCACTCACAATTTTGTCAACTGCATCCCCTCTGAATCCACTATCATTAAATTTCCATTGACCGGTTGATAAATTGATCACATTGGTTCCTGCTTTATAAACATTGGCAAAATTGGGATCTGTAGTTTCAAAGGTTTCAGGAAAACCTTGATAGATTATTCCACCTGTACGGTACTCTGGAAGTGACTTTAACTCACCAAAGAATTCTTCATACTGATCATATATCTCATCATTTTTTAATAATAAAACCGTTTCATTATTGTTATTTAAGGAGTTTCCGGTGAATGATAAAGTTCCTGTGATCACAACTTTAGAAACTGAGCCATCGAAGGTGCCCTTTATAAGTGTAAAACGATTATCCATATTGGTTAATGGCCTGTTGTTATCATTCACATTTAACATACGAATAAAACCACCATTAGATTCCAATGCTTCAAAACTGGATTGTGTAGCTGAGATATTACTTTTTATCACCAGTTCTACTTTTGCACCGGCCTGTTGTAACTGAACCAGTTTGGTAAGAATAGCGATGCGGGTATTGTCCCAAAATGACATGGCTACTTTTATTTCTGCAGTTGCAGGGTTACTGATCTTGTTAAGCAGATCAAGACTTAAATCTCCACTTATTGCAGCCCCATCATTTCTTTGTGGTAAGAAATAAGCTTCTATGCCATCTGGCACTGATTTGTAAGTTGCGAAATTATAGTCTTTCATTCCAGATATGGCCCTGTTTTTTAGCTCATTCCAATAAACAAGATAAGCATCATATAGCCCTTCATGAGAAAGCGTAAGTGCATCATGGCCCATATGTGAATCTGTTTCCGTAAAATTATGAGAGGTCTGAAATACAATATGCTGCTTAATTCCTGAGGTGGTTTCAATTTCACTGAACAAAGCAAACTTGTTTTCATTTAGGGCAGCATCAGCAATGTCATTATTAGTGTCCCAAACCTGAGTATTACTTAAAGCTGGATTTCTTAAAAAGTTCAGTGCTTTAGGATTGATACGTTGACTTTCCAACCTGCTCATATCAACCAGAATACGTAATTGCACCCCTCTATTGTCTGCTCTTTTAAGAGCGTCAAGCACATCATCATGGTTAATCTGATAAACAGAAATGTAAACAAATGTACCTTCATTACTTGCGTCTAGTAGTGAAATCAATCTACTTAAAATTCTATTTGAGGCCTGATTTGTACTGAAACTCTCTTTTTCTGTAAAACGAGCTTCTGGGAATGTCATATCTACAGGCATAAAAGTGGTATCAGCTACTTTGGTAGGGGTATCATCAGATGTCGTTTCCTCTATACGATGGTCTATTTTTTTGCAAGATATGGTGGCCAAACTTATTAACGATAGTAATAAGGACCAGAAAAATACTTTTTTCATTATCATATTATCTATAAGGTTGATAAACAGCAAAGTCATCAACGTTTAACCTTCCGTTACTTATGGTAGAAGTGCTTGTTCCTAAGCCTAGTTTATTGATACGGAACCTTACGGGTACATTTATATCCAGCATAAATGTTTTAAGCTTAGGTACAGCAGTGGCATCCGTAATATGCTCCCCGGTTTGTTTCCAGGTGGTACCCTGGTCTGTGGAGTACTCCAATCTCCAGGTAGAACCCGGATCTCCACCCCATATTGCATAGTACAAAGTAACTTTGGAGGCTCCGTTAGGAACGTCAAACTGCATCTGACCATAACATGAAGTCGTGTTGTTCAGGTTAAACCTGATGGCATTTTTACCGGTAACAATCCTATCTGTGGTTTCATTTCTAAGTCCCGCATTGTTAAATTTCCAAAGACCGGAAGGGAGAGGTACAGTGAATTCACCTGCGTTGTATCCAACTGTTGTTTCAAAGCTTTCCGGGAATCCAGGATACACTCTTCCACTTGGGTTTTCTACATCGGCAATATTTCTTATTCGTATTTCGACCCCGTTCGGTTTGCCTAAAGCAATACCTGTAAATGAAGCGTTATTGGGGAGTAACTGATGAGCAAATGAAGCATTGGCTGAGGTATTAAGCGTAACATCAAAGCTAAGTTCTTGCATTGTTTTTTCGCCACTAAATGTTTCACCTGGGCCTGGTTGTGGAGTAATGTCACCTAATACCTGGACTAAAGTATTCTCGTACCTGCTTAGGTTATTATATAAATTGGTAATGCTTACCGGTTGCGGTTTTACTTTTTTGTTACTGCTGATTTTGATTATTTTATCCGCATCAACATTTCTAATTTGTAATAAACCCTGGAAGCGAGTAAGTAGTTTGTTACTTACATTAATCACTACTGAATCACCTAACTTATATTTATCAGCGTCACTTACTTCAATTGCTATACCATCTAACTGATTTTGTATAATGATATATCCAGGCAGGTGATTTTTGTTGTCTATATCAGAAATAACCACCCCGCTTATCCTACTTTCGGATAGGGTGATATCTATATCATGATACAGCAGTTTTATGTTCTTTAAAGAGAGCGGATCTGCGTGATACACATCTTTTTCGCAGCTGGAAAATAAGGCTATTCCTGCGAGCAGTGTATACAGATATTTTTTAATCATCTTCATACTATGTTCTTTTATTGATTAGAGAATAGTTGTGAACTATTGCATCCACCATACTTTTACATTTAGGTTATCTCCGCCAATTCGGGCTGCTACTTCGTCATAATTTGCTTTGTTGTAAAGCGCTGCGCTAAGCGGGTATTGTAAACGGGCTGGTGGGCGACCATCATTTTGCATATCAGGACCTGTAACCAGTGTAGGGAAACCAGTTCTTCTGACATCATGCCATTGTTGAAATCCATTTTCGAACAAGGCCACATATTTTTGTCCTATGATGCGTTCTAATGTACCATCGTATTTTACATCATTATGGTTTAAAAATGTAGTAGCGTCTGTAATGCCCCAATAATTAAGTGAGGCAGTGATACCATTTTCATAGTTTGTTTTAGCATTGCCTGCCACATAACCTTTTAATATAGCTTCTGCCATCAGAAATTCCTGTTCAGAATACTGCATAATGTCGCCGAAATATTTAGAGCGTTTTAAGGCTAAAATAAAAGTAGAATAACTTCCTGTGCGATAGGATGGATCTGATGCAGGGTATCCTACAGGCAGCCCTACATAGCCATTGCCTACCGTTGTAGCCCATAAAGGGAGCCTGGGGTCATTTGTTGAGGCCAGTTTTCCTATAAAGGAATGAGAATACATGATCTGTCCATTGAAGGATAAATCCCGGACATCATAAAAGGCGTTGACAAATGGAGTGATGTTAGTATAAACCAATGTAGCTCCATCTTCATTGTTCCTCATTAATGGATATTTCACAGGATTGGCCAGTAGGGCTCTTAGTTTATCCTGATAAACCGGACCTTTTTTCTCTACCCGCATCAATAAACGTAATGAAAGTGCATTGGTAAAGCGTTTCCATTTGGTTACGTTGGCTGTTACATTTGCATTGTATAGGATGTCGTCGCCTGTTAAGGGTTTACTAAGATCATATAAATCATTAGCACGTTCTAGGAACACAAATATGGAATCGTAGATTTGTTTTTGTGTATCAAACTTTGGGGTCGAGTTTCCTTCGGCGCCTTTTAGTGCGTCAGAGAATGGTACATCACCATAAATATCCGTGATCTCGGAAATGAGCCATGCTTCCAAAGTATAGGCAATGGCCGTGTAATTACGATCTCCTTGTTGTGTCCCTAGTCGACGCATCTCTCTAAAGTTTAACAACTGTCTGTATGGTGTAGCCCACATGCTGTTAAATGTTGATGAGTTGATTTGGTAACGGTGTATCTGATTGTTGCCTGTAAGCTCACGTAAAACTGCAACCTGGGCAAGTTGTTGATTGATGGTATGTGCCTGTCTGCTGATATGTGTTACTGTCTGATATAGGGAGTTGTTCAGAAACGATGATGCACCAGGATTTGTAATTCCCTCTGGATTAACCCGCAGTTCATCTAAGCCAGTTGTACAGCTATATAAGGAGGTGATTGCAGCTAGCAGGCAGATGATAATTCTATTCTTTTTCATAATCGTCTGAAATTAAAACTCGATATTTAAACTAAGACCAAAGGATCTTGTTGATGGGAATTGTCCAATCTCTATACCTGGTAATACCTGCGCACTGTTCAGTGTAGCAGTTTCTGGATCAAAGAGTGGGAACTTTGAAAAAATCAACAGATCGCGACCGGTAAGTGCTACGCTTGCACTTTTAATAGCATGCCATTTTATGTATTTTTTTGGCACTTTATAGCTTACACTAACTTCTCTTAGTTTTAAAAATGAAGAAGAGAATAAATTGGATTCCATTACGGTGTAATTATAATATTGGGCATAATATAAAGCTGCAGGAACTCTGGTTGTATTTGTAGAGAAGCTGCCGTCAGTATTTTCTACTACACCTTTTCCAACAATACCATTTTCTCGACCAGGAAGAGAATTGGTCAGCTTGCCACCAAGAGAAAGGGTAGCATGAGAATAAGACATCATTTTTCCACCTACACGTGCGTCAAGCATAACTGATGCTGTAATACCTCTCCAGCTTAAACTGTTTTTTAAACTAGCTGTAAAATCAGGATTGGTATTGCCCCAGTTTTGAATCTCATCTGTATATACTGGTAAACCGTTCTTGAAAATCATTTGTCCATCAGGAGAACGTTTAAATCCAAGTCCGTACAATTGTCCTAATGCCTTGCCTTCTTCTGCAACTAAGTAAAGATTTGCCCATGAAATCTGATATAGGTTTAATTTACTCTCAGCACCTAAAGCAGATGCTACATCAACCACTTTATTACGGTTGGCTGCAAAGTTCACATTCACATCCCATTTTAAGCCACTGTTGCTTTGAACAGGTGTTCCTTTTAACTGAATTTCAATCCCTTTGTTTTGTACTTTACCCACATTTGTCATTGCTGAGGTATAGCCGCTTGATGGTTCAACTGGTAAATTGATAATCTGATTGCGTGTACTTCCTTTATAAATGGCAACATCTAAACTCAACCTGTTTTTAAATAACCTTAAATCAAAACCAGTTTCATAAGCATCGGTAAACTGAGGTTTTAAGTTTGAGTTTGGCATAGTTCCGGGAGTGGTTAAAGATCCCGGGAAATCTGTTTGTCCATAGTTATTTAAGAATGCATAAGGACTTTTAGAATCGACACCAGTAGAAGCAAAGGAGCCTCGTACTTTAGCAAAAGAAATCCATTTTGGAAGCGTTAGTATTTCTGTTAGCAATAAGCTGGTATTTACACTTGGGTAAAAGAATGAAGAATTGTGAATGGGTAAGGTAGATGACCAGTCATTACGTCCGGTTAACTCCAAAAATACCTTACCTCTATAATCAAAATTAGCAAAACCATATAAACTGTTCACCATAAATTTCTGTCTGTCACTTCTTGGTACAACAGGGTCACGGCTATTGGCAATATTGTAAACGCCAGGCAATGTTAACCTGTCGGCCATCATATTGTCATACTTATAGTCGTTGTAACGCTGGTTTCCTCCAACACTAACTGTATATTTGATTCTGCCAGGCAAGGTGTTTTTATATTTCAGTAAGAAATCTGTATTAGATTCAATACGGAATACATTCTGTTGCCTGTACATGCCTTCTTTCCAGCGGTAAGTGCTTTGTGGACGCTGTTGAGAACGGAATTCGTAGCTCATATCGGCACCTGAGCGTAAACTGAAATCCAGATTATTGTTTATTTGCATACTTGCCTGTAAACTACCTATCATATTATGGCGGTCACTGGCATTTGTCATTTCATAGGCAACAACATAAGGGTTGTCTAAGCCACTCCAGAATGGAGAGAACTCTTGAATGTTTTCCAGTCCTGGCATCCATCTCTGTTTATACCAATCTATATTTACATTGGGAACCTGCTGAATCATGAAGTACATAACTGTTTGGTTATTATATCCCTGACTTGGAAGGTTATCTGTGAATTTACGGGTGTAATTTGCTTTTCCGTTTAATGTGATACGGGAAGAGATTTTACGGTTACCGGAAAGTGAGAGTAACATTCTTTCAAAACCAGTATTTGGAATAATCCATTCGTTTTTATGATATGCTGCAGACGCTCTGAATCCTTCTCCTGCAATAGCAACGGAGTTATATTGTGTAATCGCAGGTTTAAAGAATCCTGAATAGGCTTCTTTATTCGCTACCCATGGTACTCGCTCTGTTCTTGGTGCTGTAATAGGATTAGAATATGTATCTGTATCATAAGGAGAGTGAAATTGGAAATAAGGTTGTCCTAAGAACCTGGGGCCCCATGCCCCCGTTGTTCCTCTGGTACTATTTCCGTCAACACTATTTAAATATGAATACCAGTTTTGTCCAACTGTACCTTGTCCATATTCGAATTGATAATCTGGATAATTGTTGACTTCATAATAAGTGAAATGGCTGCTTACATAGATACCTAGTCCTGGTGTTTTTTTGCCAGACTTTGTCGTAATAATAATTGCACCATTTGAAGCTCTTGAACCATAAAGAGCAGCAGCACCCGGGCCTTTTAAAACTGAAATGTTTTCAATGTCTTCTGGATTAAGATCGGTTAGTGAGCTGCCAAAATCAACTGGACTATCAGAGCCAATAATTGGCCCGTCACCTGTTCCTGTTTGTGAACTGCTGATGGGAATACCGTCTACCACAATCAGCGCGCCACTGCCTCCTAAAGCGAGTACATTATCACCTCTTAAAATAACATCACTGGTACCTAAAGGTCCACCAATTTTGTTCAGGTTCAAACCAGCTACTTTACCAGATAGCGCATTTAGCCAGTTGCTGGTTGGCGAATCGGAAACTTCTTTTCCATCTATTTTTTGTGCTGCGTAACCTAGTGCTTTCTCTTCTCTTTCAATACCGAGTGCAGTTACGATTACTTCGTTGAGTTTTTTTGTTTCGGGTTGTAGACGTATATCAATAGTAGTGGTTTTGCCGGAAGTGACTTTGACTTCCTTCCGGATTTGTGTAATAAAGGACATGTATCGTATTTCTACAGTGTAAGTGCCGGCAGGGAGAGATACATTATATACTCCATTGTTATTAGCGAGTACGGTACGTTTAAGTTCTGTAATATGTACCGTTGCTCCAGGTATTGGTTCTTCTTTTTCATCTAAGATTTTACCTGTAAGCAGGCCTGGTGTTTCCTGTCTGATACTTACTGTAGGTTTGGTCGCCGATTTGGGTATAGGAAATACCGTGATTTGTTTGCCGATAATCCTATAGGTAAAACCTGACTCTCTAAGTGCAATATCAAGAATTTCTGATACTGCTTTTTGAACAAGGTTTAAGTTAAGTGCTTTATTATTGATTTTTGCGATATGTGCTTCCTCGTAAAAAATCCTATACTCACTCTTTTTTTGAATCTGTTCAAAAACCTCAGTTATTTTCGCGTTTTTTATTTTTATAGTAAGTTTCTGTGAATAGGATTTCCCATAAACAGTAAGGATACTTATAAACGTTAAGATGGTGACAAGCTTGATCATGTGCAATAGGAGCTTATATCTTCTTTTCAGAAAATGTTGGCTTATGCCTGTTTTTTGCATAATTTAGGTGATTGTTTTTAATTAATTGAAACGGTTAATTAAATGAATTATGGGCGGGAGATGTTAGCGCATCTTTCGCCTTTTTTATTAAACATTCTATTTATTCCTGGTTGTTTATCTTTCTTAGTATCCACCCCCTTTCTGTCTTTAATGAGTGGTAACCAGTTGTTAATGCAATAATATCAATAACTTCTTTTATATCATTTTGTAGGGTTAAGCGTCCCGAAAAATATCTATCTTCTTCACTGTCCTCAAGTGCTACGGGTACATTGTAATACCTTTCCAGGGTTTTAAGTAAGTTTTGAAGCGGTTCATTACGGAGATACAGGTAACCTGACTTCCATGAGGTTTGTATTTCAGTGTTTACAGTATGGACATTAAACGGACTTCCATTTTCATAAATGGCCATTCGTCCGGGAATCAGGCGCGTCCTATTCTTATTATTTTCAGCAGATAGTTCTACACTTCCCGTTAACAGTGTGGTTTTTAAGTTTTTTTCATCAGGATAAGCTCTTACATTAAAAGAGGTACCAAGCACTTTTACATCAACATCTTTTACGTATACATGAAAAGGCTGTTCTTTATTATGGAATACCTCAAAAAACGCTTCACCTTGTAGGTACACTTCTCGTTTACTTCCCTTAAATGTATTTGGATAAACCAGGCGTGATCCAGAGTTCAGCCAAACCCGGCTACCATCAGCTAATAATACATCAGCGCGACGGCCATAAGGAACAACAAGTGTACTGTATCCGTGCTCATTCATTTTTAGTTTTTGGTCAGCCTGTTTTTGTGAATCATTATTTATACGTAATTCATCTCCTTCATAGGTAATCCCTGCATTTCCTTTTAAATTGAAACTGCTGCTTTTATCCATTATCAGGCGGGTTTCTTTAAGCCCTCTTATATTGATGTTTTCTGAAGTTGCAAATTGTAACAAATCTTTTTTGGTATCCGCTTCTTTAATATTCAATTTAAATAAAATGCCAATACTGATTAAAATTACAATTGCGGCAGCAGCTCTAAGGAATACCAAAGTTCTGTTTCTCTGTTTTTTATCAGCGGCTATTTTAGCTAACAGATTGTTTTTTAAGCTTATGTTTGTGTCAGTCCAGGCTGAAAAAGCTCTTCCATCATCTTCATTAAGCTGTTCGTACCAATCCTCTACTTGCCTGCGCTCTTCTTCGGAACACTGACCATTTAAGTATTTCTTTACCAGTTCTTCTAATTGATTTTTCACGGCTTTATTGGCTTATATACAAAGAGACAAAGCGAACTGAACTAAGTACTATTGGCAGTCTTATTTATTTTGCAAGATTAAATAAATTGGGATAATCAGATATGATTCCGTCAACGCCCATACTTTTTAATTTTTTAATGCCATCAAGGTCGTTAACAGTCCAGGGAATAACCTTGATTTTTTCATCATGACAAGCTTTTATCAATTCGGGTGTAACGATGTCATACTGTGGACTAAATATATCTGGTTTAAAGCCCAGTCTTGCTATATGTTCTTTTATTGATTTTGTATTTGACTTAAATACAAGGAAAGATGTTTTAACGCCAGGATAACGGGCATGGATTATTTTTAATGCATTTACATCAAATGATTGAATCATGGTGCGATTTTTTATCCCTTTATCAAGGATAACTTTCATTGCCAGATCTACAAATTCGTTTACTGGAGGGTGACCTTTCCCTTTGTATTCAGGATTAGTTTTAATCTCCATGTTGTAGTAAATAGTGCGTTTCTTAATTTTAGCATAAGCCTCTGTCGAGTCTATTAGCTCAGATAATAAAGGTTTATAAGCCGCCATTTTTTTCTGTTTAGGGAAATCAGGATGTGGTTTAAGGCCTACATCATATTTGCGGATGCTATCATACGACATGTTGTACAATAATCTTGAATAACCATCTTTAGAAGTCATCTCCTTCCCTTCTGGCGTAGTGCAGAATTTAAAACCCATGTATGAATCATGAGAAACTACTACTTTTTTATCTTTTGAGATTTGAAGATCCATTTCCAGTGTGGTTGTTCCTAAGTCAATGGTCTGGAGCATACCCTGGATTGTATTTTCTGGCATTAGACCTCGAGCACCACGGTGTCCCTGTGAATCAAATTGGGCTGCTGATGGTTTGTTTTTTTTACTAATACTGCATGATGCCAATACAAGCAGAGCTAATAAGCTGCAGATACTGTTTCTAAATCTCATATTCTTATTTGGTTTTTGTTGGTATGTTTATTTCAAGCATTACAGGGAAGTGGTCTGAAGGATAGATCCCTTTCAGCATATCTGTAAGTATACGGTAGCTCCTAACTTCTATTGCCGGGTTAAGAGAGACAAAAAGGTGATCTATACGATTGGATCCGTTAAGGTCCTGCTTGTAACCATTGTAGGTTGTCATTTCGCTGTTTCTACGGTTTTTAGCCAAATGGTAGCTGTCCTTTATAAGGCCTGAGTTATTTAGTGTGGCATAGTTGGCATGATGCTGGTTGAGGTTAAAATCTCCTGTTACAATAACTGGGTAGCCCTCAGCTATTACCTTGATCTTTGTAAGCAACAACTGCACACTTTCCTGGCGAGCTTTAATACCTATATGATCTAAGTGGTTGTTGAAAAAATAGAATTCTGAGCCACTTTCTTTTTCTTTGAATTTTGCCCAGGTACAAATCCTCATGGAGAAAGCATCCCAGCCTTTACTAGGCACATCAGGTGTTTCAGAATACCAATAGGTGCCCCAATCTAGCACTTCAAATTTATCCTTCTTATAAAAAATTGGGGTATAATGCCTGTTTAATATATCGGTTCCACCTAAGATGTTGATTCCGATATAAGTGTAGCCTGGGATTAATTCTAATAGTCCTTTGATCTGACTAAGGTATGGTTCCTGTGCGCCTACAATATCGAACTGATATTTGTTAAATACCTTGGCTACGCTCGGTAATCTTTTAACCCATGTGTTTACTTTATCTTTAGAGTTGTCATATTGAATATTAAAACTAGCAACTTTAAGCAGTTCAGTTTTTTTTGAGTTTTGGGCCATTGTAGAAATCTGACCTATAAGAAATATAAAAAAAATAACAGCAGCTAATCGTTTCATTATATAATTGGTTTATTGGTTCTTTGTATAAAGAGACAAAGCAATTATATGATGGTACTATTAGAAGATTAAAAATAATTGAACTTTTGTTAAAAAGCTTTTTAGTCTTTTGGTAACGGTGCTGAGTTGGTTTTTAATGGTTTGTTCTGAGGTTTTTAATTGTTCAGATATTTCAGAGATAGATAAATCCTGTTCTTTTCTTAGTGTCCATACCGTACGCATTTTTTCTGGCAGACGATTTATTTCAGCATTTACAAGTTGAGGTAAATCGAGGATTTCCATTTTGCCATTAAACTCATGATCTTCTTCTGAATAAGAGTTCGTATAAACCCTCATGTTTTTTTCACGAGTACTGGCTTGGAGTAGGTGATTTAGGATATGATTTCTTAAAGCAGTAAATAACCATGCTTTGAATGATGTCTTAACATTTAAGGAGGTTCTTTTTCTCCAGAGAGAAGAAAAGAAATCCTGAAATACATCATCTACATCATCCTTGTTTTTTAGTTTTTTGTAAATGGTATAATATACAGCTTCAGAATAACGGGAATAGATCATTTCAAAGGCTTGAACAGAGCCTTCGTTAATCTCTTTAACTAATTGAATGTCTTCTTTCTCGCCGTTCATTGGACGCCTAAATTAAATAAAGTCCTTGAAGCTATGTTTAACATCATGTTAACAAATGAAACATGAATGCCTGCTCTTCTTTATTTCTGTTTTTATATTTGGTTAATCGAAAAACGAAACATAAAGCAAGTATAAGAAATATAAATCGAAATAAAAGAAACAATTTAATTGGCTTAAAATCAGGAGGAATGAACTAGCTGCGGACTTGAATTTATATGTTTTGCCTAGAGGCAATTATATGGATTTGGCATAAAAAAACCGTTTTCAGATGCTGAAAACGGTTTTTTATGGTGGGAGATGAGGGGTTCGAACCCCCGACCCCCTCGGTGTAAACGAGGTGCTCTGAACCAGCTGAGCTAATCTCCCTTGGTTGTGCTTTTTTTATTTTGAAACAGCTAAGCTGCTGTTTTTATGGTGGGAGATGAGGGGTTCGAACCCCCGACCCCCTCGGTGTAAACGAGGTGCTCTGAACCAGCTGAGCTAATCTCCCATGTGTGTTCTTTTGTTTATTAAAACCAGCTGAACATTGCTGTAATTTTTATCGAGGATCCCCTCGATTTGGGATTGCAAATATACATCCTTAAATCATTTTTGCAAAAAAAGATGAACTTTTTTATGAAAGAACATCTTCTAAAATCTGATGAGAACGAATATCTCCAAAAGAAGCTGTGTGTAAGGTGTAGTAAACCAGTATTTTATCAAGGATGCTGCGTCTGGTTTGGTTCTCCATATTTATTTCATTTATTTTTTCAAAAGGGATAGAAAATAAGGAAATGAAGAGTGAAGCATCTGATTTTTCAAGGAAATATGGATGCACAGGAATAGAAGATCTAAATTCGCCTTCCTGTAAATCGAAATAACTTTGATCGCTCTTAGTTTGTGTACTTGGTGCAAATCCTAAAAAGCGGGAAAGCTTAAGTAAAAAAGCAAGGTGGAAGTTTACATTCAATTCTTCAGATTCATCAAACCAGCATACTGAACTAAAAATGAAATCGAATAAATACTCGTCAGTAGTTTGTTGGCGGATACTTTTGTACAGCACCTCATTTAAAAAAAGTACAATAGTGCTTTTAATGATATCATAAGGAATACTCCTGAAAATAGGAGCAGGTCTAAGTTCAGAGACTCTCTGTATACTCGTATTGTTTTTGTGATAAACAATCATTTCAACCAGGTGCAAAGGTTGCAGCATATTCATCCGGATCTTTGCCTTTGGTTTTTTTACCCCGTTAATCATGTACGACTGAATGCCAAACTTCTCTGTGAAGATTTGTACAACAACACTGCTCTCGCTGTATAAAGTCGTTTTTAAAACAATGCCCCTGGTTTTATGCAGCATATTGAAGTATTTTTGGAATAAAAATAACCAGGCCTATCCCTGCTGCAGTAATAGCTGTAATTAGTACAGCCCCTGCTGCTACATCTTTAATGATTTTTGCTTTTGGATGTATTTCAGGAGAAACAAGATCAACCAATTGTTCTATTGCCGTATTAATTAGTTCAGTCATCAATACAAGTCCAATGGAAGCAATGATCCACAACCATTCTGAAGATGATAGCTTAAAGCAATACCCGGAAATAGCAACTAAAAGAGCAAAGGAGACATGGACTTTGAAGTTGAGCTGGCTTTTAAAAGCATAACCCAATCCGGAAAATGCATAGCCAAAACCTTTTATAAACTTCCTCATATCCTCTAAATTGCTTGCGATAACTATATTATACAAAGTAACTCATGCTTTCTTACATATCCAAGTTTCCATAAAACGTTTACCTTTGCTCAATTTCATAAACGAATGTCTGTAGAAAAAAACATCCTTCATCCCAGAAATAAACACCGGTCCAGATATGATTTCCCTGAACTGATTAAAAGTTTACCGGATTTATATCCATTTGTTGCGATCAATGCTCATGGTGATGAGTCTATCGATTTTTCTAATCCTTTAGCGGTAAAAATGTTGAATAAAGCACTTTTAAAACATTTTTATGGGATCTCGACCTGGGATATTCCTGCAAATTACCTTTGTCCTCCTATACCTGGAAGAGCCGATTATATTCATTACATAGCCGATCTGCTTGCAGAAAGTAATGGAGGTATAATCCCCAAAGGGAAAAATATAAAGGGTTTGGATATTGGAGTTGGGGCAAATTGTATTTATCCCATTATAGGTCATCAGGAATATGGGTGGAGTTTTACCGGGTCGGATTTAGACCCCGTAGCGATTAAGTCTGCCAGAGCCATCATATCGGTTAATCCGCAATTGAAAGATGATTTGACCTGCAGGCAGCAGCATAATAAGCAGCATATTTTTAAAGGTATTGTTAAACCGGGGGAACGGTTTGATTTCAGTATGTGTAATCCACCATTTCATGCCTCTGCTGCAGAAGCGCAATCTGGTACGCGGAGAAAGCTGCAAAACCTGGGTAAACACAGAGGAAAAGAACAAGTGCTAAATTTTGGCGGACAAGGAGCTGAATTGTGGTGTGAAGGGGGTGAAATTGCTTTCATTCGGAGAATGATTGAGGAAAGCACAGCTATCGCAGATCAATGTTTGTGGTTTACTAGTCTGGTTTCAAAAAGCGCAAGCTTGCCTTTCATTTACAGTACTTTAAAGACTGCAGATGTAGCTCGGTTAAAAACGATTGAGATGGCACAAGGGCAGAAAGTAAGCCGTATTGTAGCCTGGACTTTTATGGATTAATCCAGCAATAAAGGCTCATCATCATCATCTGTTAAACTTAATTGTATACTATCTGTTCCTGCAATACCCTCAATAGATCCGCGGATGTGGGTTGCATTTAGCATGACTTTCTCTAGTTGCTTTTCCCTGGCTTTCCAGAGCCTTTCCATAGCGTCACGTTCTTTTTGAATAGATAACTTCATGCTCATGAAACCTTCTCTGATGGCTTTCCATTGCTCAGAAAATTCTCTGCTCGTTAGATAATCGTAAAGCATATGCATTTTATCACCGCGGTTTTCCTGTGATTTAGTTGCACTAAAAAGTTTAACAATACCATCCCTAAGAATATACGAAACAGCCTTTACCTCATCAAAAGAACAAATCCATACCCCGTCTTTTTCTCCGAAACAGTCCATTCCTTTAGGGTAAGCCTGGGTTACGATTACAGCGACATCAACCCCCATGCTACGCATGTCTTTTTTAAGTTTCTCAATCCATTCCATCGAGAAGTCTTTTGTACGTTTACTTTCGTAAATGATCTTGCCACAATCCTGGCCAAACTGATTCCGAACATGATGTACACAATCAGCACCACGAACACCCTTTCCAACTTCTGTTACCAGATCGAACGGAAAGGCATTACGTAAAAGCTCTTCCAAAATAAGTTCCTGTACCTCGCCCTGTAACTGCATGGAACCTTGTTCGGCTTTCCGTTTCATTTCTTCAGCCAATTTCTTCTGGTCGTCCAGTTGTTTTTCCAGTTCTTTTACCCTTAATTGGTGCTCAGTATCTTTTAAGTTTGTTTTTTCTGCTTCCTGTTTGCGAATTTGTTCAACCATTTCTCCGCGCTGCTCTTGCAACTTGCGTTGAATTTCAAGTTCCATCTCAGCTTCTTTCTCTTTCATCGCTTGTTCTTTCTTTAAGAAGTCAAGTTCCTTTGAACGAGCAAGTTTTAGTCTTTCTTCGTTTTCTTTATTAGCATTGTCTAGCATTTGAAGCTTGTTTTCAAAGTCTGAAGCGATGCTTTTACGTAAGTTTTCTTCCAAAACTTTTTGCAATTGTTTCTTTTCAGCCTCCATCTTTTCTTCGAAAAGCTGAGCTTGCTTCTTTTTTTCAAACTCAAATGCCTGCTCCTGTTGCTTTTGCTGCTGTGCAAATTCACTCAGTTTTTTGCTGTATTCCTCGTCCTTTTGTTTGGTAAAAGAAACCATCTTTTCACGAAGATCTTTTTTATACTCTTCTGCCATCACTTCCTCGATAGGAAAGGTGTGGGAACAATTGGGACATTTTATCTCTGTAGACATATTATTTGGTGGAATTAAAGGAGAAACAGTACAAATCTAATATTATCTCTTTACAAAGAGACTTTCAGCAAACTTCATCGATACACTTCTGGGTTCTTCGTTTTCAATTTGAAGGTTTAAAGAGCCATCAAAGTCTATTACTTCCAGAACTTTAATTTTTGTGCCTATAGTAATATTTAATTTTTCAAGGTATTGCAAAAAAATGGTAGAGGTATCTTTAACGGCTACAACATGACAATTCTCATCTGCTATGATCTCCGATAGTAGTACCCTGTTAATTATTGGAAAATCGCCATTGGCTTTAGGAATAGGGTCGCCATGTGGATCAAAATCAGGAAATTCAAGGAATTCCTCTAGTTTATTTACAAGTTTTTCTGACTGGATATGTTCCAGTTGTTCAGCTACTTCATGTACCTCATCCCAACTAAAGTCTAATTTTGCATATAAAAAGGTTTCCCATAAACGGTGTTTACGTAAAATAGACATTCCTTTTTTTCTACCCAGTTCAGTTAACAGAATTTTGCCATATTTCTGATAATTTACCAAATCTTTCTCCTTCAGTTTTTTAAGCATGTCGGTAGCTGTCGCCGGTTTAACCCCTAGATAGGCTGCCATTTCATTTGTGCCTGCTTCCGGACGGTCCTCATTCTTGAAGCTCAGCATCAGTAATGCTTTTAAGTAGTTTTCTTCGGTATAAGATAGCATGTACAAATATAAAATAATAAATAATTCAATTAACTTTATAGCATGATTTACCGTACCACGTACCAAGCCGCCAAAATCATTGCACCAAAAGTGGAGGCAATATTTTCGCAGTATCTGGCTACTGCTACTGAAAATGGTGAAGAAGATCTGGCTCCATTGCCAACAGCTAATGTTGCTGAAGCTCTGATTGATGCCGCTTTTTGGGCCAGCCTTAGAAAAGAAGAAGGGCACTCTCCTAAAATATCTTTAGCTTTTTTACCACCGGAACAGGCGGGTAATCCTTTGCTTTTTAAACAACGTTTACCTTTAAACCCTGGGACATTGACTAAAATAGCTCCAGGTGTAGAACGGGCAGGGATCCATTTAGGTATATGGATAGAAGAGGGAGAGTTATATGTATGGGGTACAACGGTAAGCATCCCTAATTTTTGCTTTGTTCTTGATGTTTCTGAACCAGCTTTATTGGTTATCAAACATCGTAGGATTTATGGCTTCGGAAAATTCACAAATATTGCTGTGCTTAAAGGCGACCAGGTAAAAATGGTAGATGGTGATCATGCAAATTTGCCCGATTGTCCACCAATGCTCTTATCTTTACTTGATCTTACTGCTCCTTCATATTGGAATGATTCTGTGAATGTAATGATTCAGCTGGCTGTTTCTATGCGTGCACATGGTCGTGGGGGAACACTCCTCGTTGTCCCAACTGTAAATAATAATTGGTTGCAATCTATTATTAAGCCTATTCAATATGCTGTACAGCCATCGTTTACAGGCTTGTCTAAACTGTTGCAACAGGATAGAAAAGAAGCCAGTCAGATTTTCTGGCAAACTGCTTTAAGACGCGAGGTTGAGCATTTATCTGGATTAACTGCCGTAGATGGTGCAACAATTATTAACGATGAGTATGAGCTCCTTGCATTTGGTGCTAAGATAGGACGGGCAAAGGGCAAAGAAAATATTGATGAATTATCCTTTTCTGAACCTATACTAGGCGGATCAGGAGTGGTTATGCATCCTGCTAAGTTGGGTGGTACCAGGCATCTTTCTGCTGCACAATTTGTCCATGATCAAAGAGATGCCACTGCTTTGGTCGCTTCACAGGATGGACATTTTACCATATATAATTGGTCTCCACAACAAAGCAGGGTACAAGCTTATCGTATAGATACCCTTCTGCTGTAATTTCTTTAAGAAAATATAATAGCAGCGATAATAACGCCGAGAATAAGAGTAAGCATTACAATACGGTCTACATTAATCCACTCTTTATGTGTGATCTGATGCCCCGCTTTTGCTGTTTTCTCTTTTCCCACCGCTTTATGCGCATTCTTCACATGTTCAGAATAATCTTCTTTTCGCCTTGCGAAAATCTGAAAGATCGAATAGTGTTTGACCAACATATTGTAGCAGTTTTAGTAGATGTATGAGAAAGAAAGCAAATTGTGAGCCAGAATATATCAATACTAAGAAATGTTAATAAATTGATTTTGCTATCCTTTTTTCATTTCATTTTCATGAGTTAAATCAATCAATTTGAAATTATTGATTTGATTATCAGTGTTTTGTGTGTTTTTGTGTTATTTTTATAGTACTATGTATTGCATATTACTATATAAAACATATAACTTTGTATTATGATAGCAGAAAATACGCAAACACAAATGCGAAAGGGCATACTTGAATACTGTGTGCTGCTTATAATATCGAGAGGCGAAATTTACGCTTCGGATATTATCGCTGAACTGAAGCAGGCTAAGCTTCTGGTTGTTGAGGGAACGCTTTATCCATTGCTTACCCGATTAAAAAACAATGGCTTACTGAGCTATAACTGGGTAGAATCAACTTCGGGGCCACCTCGTAAATACTACATACTTACAGATACAGGAAGAGGAATTTTAAAGCAATTGGATACCACATGGGAAGAGCTTTCTTATGCCATTAATACATCCAGAAAAGAAGCAGATAATGAATCTAAAAAACCTACTAATCAAACAGAATCATGAAGAAGACACACAATATAAATATAGGTAACTCCATCGTTCACATCGAGGAAGATGCTTATGAAATGCTTACCAATTATTTGAATGAGGTAAAAAATCATTTCTCGAAAAGTGCGGATGACTTTGAGATTGTAACGGATATAGAAAATAGGATTGCTGAGATGTTTGCCGAGATTTTGGCTGCACAACAAAAACAGGTGATCAATATTGAAGACGTACAGTCTGTGATAAAACAGATGGGTTCAGTAAGGGATTTTGAAACTTTAGAAGATACTGAAGGAGAACCTGAAGTTTCAAGTCATTACAATTCAATAAGGAAATTATATAGAGATACCGATCAGGCAATGGTTGCTGGTGTTTGCTCTGGACTTGGTCATTATCTGGATATTCAAACCAAGTGGATCAGGCTATTTACTTTTCTAAGTATTTTCATATTTGGCGCTGGTTTATTGGTTTATATCATTTTTTGGATTATGGTTCCGAAAGCCACAACCAGAATAGAGAAAATGGAAATGCGTGGTGAGGAAACTAATCTTAGAGGTTTTGCTAATACACATTTACACCCACTTGCAGAGCAATCACGTGGTTTCATAGCAGGTTTTATTCAAGGTATCGGTGAGTTTGTACAGGGTACAGGAAAGGTTGTTTTTAAATTCATAGTTGGGGGGATTATCGCTTTTGCTTCTTTCTTCTTATTAGCTTTAATCGTTGTACTGGCTGTATTTTTAGGGCTATGGAGTTCTGATGTGCAAAATTATTTTCCGATTAGCATGGTCAACGAAGAATACCTTTTTCCTATGTCTATAGCTGCATTTATTATTCTGTTTATTCCATTGCTAGGTCTTATCCTGTTTTCAATACGTGTAGGGTTTAATGGTCGTCCTGTTAGTAAAGTATTATCTTACGGGCTACTATTAGCTTGGATAGCTGGTGTATTCACTGGAATATTTTATGTGGCAAGAGTGTCTACAGAATTTAAGGAGGGGGCAGAATTTGCACAAACTACACCTTTGAATAGTTTTCCAGTTTATTCGCTGAACATAAATAAGGCAAGGTACTTTACCAAAGAAGATAGCTTAAACTATCGCATAGATGCAACACGGTATAAAGGCAGAAAAATAATGTCTAGCCTCGACGATGATTTCAATATGCCCAGGAGTATTAGCTTTAGAATGGAGAAAAGTTTAGATGGGAAGGTATCTTTAAATACAGCATTTAAATCGAGAGGAAAAACTTTTGAAGTGGCCTTGAAAAATGCTCAGAACATTCATTACGACTTTTTACAGGAGGGAGCCAATCTAAATTTTAACCCAATACTGCATATTCCAAAAATGGCCAATTGGCGCGGACAGGAAGTCGTTCTTGTTTTAAATATTCCAGTAGGTACAGAGGTTAGAATTAGTAAAGAGTTTAATCGGTATCTGAATGGATATGATTATTGGAACTGCGAACATGACGAGGGCTCTCAATATACCTCCTGGATTATGACTGAAACGGGTGTTAAATGCAAATTTGAGAAGGAGAAGAATGATAATTAAACACAAAAAGGGGCATGTTGCCCCTTTTTGTGTTTAATTACATATTTTAATTATTTAACTGTATAGCGATATACAAAACGACCAACATGACCATCTTTATCTACACCTTCAATAACTGCTTTGTAAGTTCCTTTGCCGTCAGCATTATAATATTCCAGAGATAAACCACCAGTAGCATTTGTAACTACTTTTGGATTCCAGTATATAGTAGATCTTAAATCATTGAAATTATATGTTGCAGCTGCATTAACATATTTAGGGGCATAAAACTCCCGTTGTTTGCTATAGCCCTTCGGACTAAATTTCAATAGACTTGGGTCTGGGATAAGTTTCTTGAAATCTTCCATACTCATCTTTTCACCCTTAGGTATTTTCTTCGTGTTAATAACCAACACCCCGTTTGTATTATACATTCTATTTACTGTACCCAATTCGTCTTTTGTAAATACTTCTACGTTCTCTACTTCATTAGATTGTACACTTGAAAGACCTAAGTAATCAATCGGCATGCCGTTCAAGAAGATCTGTACTGGTACTCTGCTGCCTTGTTGGTAATCTCGGTTTACATAAAAGTTATTCTCATAGAAGATTAACCCCGTAGCCATAGTTTGCAAACATAAAGCAAGCATATTACATCCTTTAAATCGTTCGCCTTCTATCAATGTTCCTGAAATAGAACTCAATCCTGATAAAGCCGGGTGATCAGCATGGCTTGGCCTTTTAGCTTTAGCCCCTTCAATTTTAACCTCTTTAAGTTGACGTAAATAGCTGTACTGTCTTTTACTGTTGTTTAAGTAGGCAGACATCGTGCTGTCTATATTGGTTACTTCTTCTGCCTGATAGGGGTTTTTAGTTAGTTGCGGAGCTGGCTGACCGTCTAATATAATCATTAGATTATTTCCATTTGGATTGTGCTTTGCACTGATCACTACCTCAGAAGAATCAGGGATGTTAAGGTTCTGGAAGGTGAATATTCCAGATGGACTGCTTAAGGTTTCCACTCCAATTCGTGTGCCTGGTACTGTTAAACGCAGGTTGCCTTTTCTTATAGGCATACCTGTACGGTCTCTTAAGGTACCGGTAAGCGTCATGCTTTGTTCTGGTAAAAAGGTAAGTGGAGTTTTTTTATCCGAAAGGATTTCCTTGTAACTATATCTTCTAAATCCTTGCGTCAGTAATAATACATCCAGGTCAGCCAATTTCTTTGCATTGGTTTTGTTGAAATAATAATTGGGTTTTTCTATATAACCTTTAAGGTCTGAGGTAAGCAGCAATGAACTCAAAATAGTAATTTCTGAGTTCTCATCAACAGGTACTTTCTGCTCATCAGTAACTGATATAGAGAAATCTCCCTCAGCAAACTGAGCCCCATTTTTGGCCGTTACAGCAAGCTTAACTTTCTGACGGGGTTTGTAAGTAGCTAAGTCGCTTTTTAAGGAGAGTTTGATGGAATTGGGTTGATAATTAAAAGCCAGTCTTTCACTTATAGGTTCACCTGTTTCATTAAATAAGGTGATTTGTACGATACCTGCTGGAAACTTATCTTTAGGTAACTTGGCTGAAGTTACTTGTGAATTCAACTTTGTTTTGGCCGCGTAATAAATAACAGCACCATTTGTGGCTACTATAAATAGATTTTTGTTTTTATTGGCCTCGAAATAAGCATCATTGGCAATGATTTTAAGATTAAAGACTAAAGAATCAGTATTGTTTACCTGAGCAGCGATACCTGAAGAAATGGCTTTTGGCAAATCGAAGGACTTACTTGAGCCATCTTTAAAAGTAATATTTGCTTTGTAAGTCTTTCCTTCTTCTGCATTCATATAAAATGAACCCATCCCAAGGTGACTGGAACTGAAATCGATCAATTTATTTCCGGCATTATCAACTATAGCGCCTTTTAGGTCAACCCCAGCCCCATTTTGCTTTAATGCTTTAAAACCAACTCTTGAAGCGATTCCATTAATGAGTTCACCACCTTCGGGAAAAAACTGAACATCATACTCTGCCGAGGTACTAGGCTTAAAGCTAAATGAACTTGTTAGTACGCTTTTATCCGTCATGGTAATCTCTGTGATCAATTCACCATTTTTGATCTTATCAGCTCTTCTTGGGTCTATTTTTATTCTTAAAAAACCGTTCTGGTCGGTAACTCCTTTTCCTTTAGCAACCTCATCATAATTAGATAGCGCTTTCCAGGTTACCGCTTTTCCTCCCTGAACAACATTGTCTCGATTTTTAAACTGTAAAATAGCATCAATCACCTGGCTTTTATCCGTTTCAGTAGTTTTAAAACTAAAATGTGTATTTAACTGTTTTTCAATTGCTTCACCTATTGCAATGGTTTTGCTAAAAAAGTAATCGTCACTAAAGTTTAACATCCACCTTGTATAGGCTTTAATGTAATAATTTCCTTGCTGATAATTACCAGGACTAAGGGGGACATTCCCTGTCGCTACTCCTCCAACAACAGGGAGCTTAAAGGTTTGGACCAATGAGTCCTTACTGCTCATAATGTCTACATAAACAATTTTGCTCAATTGAGAAGGCACATTTTGTTCCATGGTCAGATAAGCCTTAAACCACATCGTATCTGCAACAGAATAATAGGGTTTGTCAAAATGCAGGTATACTTTTTCTACCGGACGTTCATCCGATAGTTTTTTTGTTTTCTTTAAAATGTTATCTAAAACAACACTGTCCTGTTGTGCAAAGGCTGAAAAATGGACAGCAGTAATAGCAAATAGGAGTGCGATAGCAGAATTTATGAATCTCATCAAAATGTTTATATACGATTAATATTGCTAATATATTCATTTATGAAATGAATCGCTTAACATGCTCGCATCTTTAACATTTTTTGACAGTTTAATACGGGAGATTTTAGCGCTCGAGGATCTTTTAAAAAGACAAGAGGCCGTTCAATAAGTATTATACTTTATTGAACGGCCTCTTGTAATGATTAGGTCTGAAAGATGATCTTAATTTAATTCTGTTACAAAATCCTGTAAAGGTGTACGAACCTTTTTAAGGTTTACCAACCAGTCTTCTGCATCATCTCTGTAACCTAGAGGAAGAATTGTAGTACTGCGTAATCCAAGATCTTTTAATCCAAGTAATTCATCAACTTTTGCAGCTTCGAATCCCTCCATTGGTGTCGCGTCAACTTTTAAAAGGGCTGCTTCTGCAATAGCTACCCCAAACCCGATATAAGCTTGTTTTGCAGCATGATGGAAATGGTCTTCAGGAGTCATTTCTGAAAATTTTCCCAATAGACCATTTAAGTAGGCTTCTGTAGCAGAGTCTGGTACTCCTCGTTCTGCATTGGTATGTGAAAATACTCCTCTTACCCGATCTTCTGTATAACCATCCCATGCCGCAAAAACCAATACATGAGACGCATCAGTAATTTGTTGCTGTCCGTATGCTACACTTTTGATTTTTTCTTTTAATTCCGGGTCTGTTATTACAAATATTCTAAATGGCTGTAAGCCAGATGATGTTGGTGCAAGGTGAGCAGCAGAAATAATTTGGTCAACTTTGTCCTGAGGAACCGCTGTACCATTCATTTTTTTAGTGGCATAGCGCCAGTTAAGTGCTTCTATTAAACTCATAATCTATTGTTTATATCTTTTTTTTCTAAGTTTTCTGCATTATTTAAATTGAAATAATAACAGTGTTAGCAAAGATAAGTATGTTATTTTAATGAGTGGTAATAATTCTGAAGCTTATGACTTTTAAATGAAAATTATTCTTTTTATTATGCTTGCATAGTTTTATCTTAGCTAAAACATACGATAAACAATCTTGTTTTAAGTATAACAGGCATTTTTTAACTAACCAAATTATTAAAACATCTACTCCTCTACTAAACAACTACTTACTTATGAAAAAGATTTTATTGAGTTTTTTACTGTCGGTTCCTGTTTTGGGATTTTCCCAATCATTCCAGGTAAATCTTCAGGGACAAAAGCAAACAGCAATGGGCGGAGCAGGTGCCGGGCTTGCTCTTGATGAAGCAGCGGTATTTTTTAACCCCGGTGCTGTTTCTTTTCTTAAAAGAAATGGGGTACAGGCAGGTGCACATGGCATTTGGCTTAAGACAGCTTTTAACCAGACAGGTTCTGCAACAACCGAGTATAACAAAAACAAAATACCTACACCTTTAGCTGCATACGCAGTTTTTGGATCTCCAGAGAATCGTTTAAGGTTTGGACTGGGGGTATATACTCCATTTGGTGGAGCAATGCACTGGAATGAAGATTGGACAGGGAAATATACAGTTACTTCTCTTGATTTGCAGGCCATTTATATTCAGCCGACCTTGAGTTTGAGAATTACTGATAACATCGGAATCGGTGGGGGATTGGTATATGCTTTAGGTAAAGTAGATCTCCAAAAGGCTGTTCCTTATACCAATAATGGTGTGCAAACTACCGCACAGTTAAAAGGTCATTCAAAAGATTTTGGCTGGAATGCAGGTATATTTATTAAAACTGTATCAGGTGTTTCTGTAGGTGTAACTCACCGTTCGCAGGTAACGGCCAAAGTAGAAAATGGGGATGCGAACTTCTTTAATGCACCAGCTTCTGTACAATCATTATTGCCTACTAAATTTAATGCAACGTTGCCTTTGCCTGCTACAACTACTGTTGGCTTTGGATTTTATCCATCAGAAAAAACAACTATCGCACTTGATGTAAATTGGGTATGGTGGCATGCTTATAAGAATCTTGATTTTTATTATGATAAAGGTGATCCTACCTTATCTAAACGTAATTATCATGATGCTGCTACTTTCAGAGTGGGTATTCAAAATGAAACGACTTCTTTCCTTACACTTAGAGCAGGGGTTGCCTATGCACTGTCGCCCGTTGGCGAAGGTTACGTTACGCCTGAAGTGCCGGATGCTGACAGATTATTATTAAGTGCGGGTATCGGTTTGAAACCATCTGAGCGTTTCGGGATTGATTTCTCTTTCTTGTATGAAAATATAAAATCAAGAACTGAAACTAATATAGAAACAGGTCTTAGTGGCACTTTTAAAACTGTTGCTTACATCCCTGGTGTAGCATTATCCTATAAATTCTAATTTTCTAACAGCAACATTATGAAATCGACATATTTTTATAAAAGTGTTCTGGCACTGGCCATCCTGGGTTTGGCATCTTGTAAACCTACTATAGATACTCCTGCTCCAACCAAAGGAACAGCTGATTTTACACGTTATATTGCATTGGGTAATTCACTTACAGCAGGTTTTTCAGATGCCGGTTTATATTTGGAAGGACAAAAGAATTCTTATCCTGAAATGATTGCTGCACAAATGAAAGCTGTTGGCGGGGGTAGTTTTAGCACTCCTTTTTTTCCTGAAGCTCAATTTAACGGTTCGGGATATCTGAAATTAACTGCACTTGTTAATGGTGTGCCTACTATTGTTCCTGAGACTTCAAATTTGGCCATTAGAGGTCAGGTTGGTAGTGTTAATTTATATACAAAGTATACTGGCAATATTGAGAATTTCGGTATACCAGGTATTCAGCTGGCACATGCGAAAATTCCAGGTTATGGTACCAAAAATAATTACTATGAGCGTTTGTTAACTGATGCAACGATAAATACTCCTTATCTTGATTTTGTCACGGCTAAGCCCTGGACATTTTTTAGTAACTGGCTTGGAAACAATGATATTCTTGGCTATGCCAGCGCAGGGGCAACTGGAACGGCACCAACTCCTAAGGGGGCATTTGCAAGTCAATATGCTGAGGTGATCACAAAGTTAACTTCAACAGGTGCTAAAGGAGTGGTGGCCACCATACCTGACGTTACAAAAATTGCTTATTTTAATACAGTTACCTTGCAGACTTTGCTTGCCGCTATTAATGCTACTCCAACAGGTAAGGATGTAAAGGATATTTATATTCAGACAGGCGCAGGGATACCTAGACCTGCAACAGCTGAGGATCTGTTTACTTTAACATTAAGCTCTGCAGGGGTAATGGGGACACCGAATGGTTCAAATATCCCATATGGCTTACATCCTGCAAACCCTGTTGAAAGTCATTTTGTATTAGATAAAGCTGAAATTGCTGTGGTAAATGATTTTGTTACCTCTTATAACAATTCCATTAAGGATATCGCCAATGCTAAAGGATTGGCAATTATGGATGCATATAGTATGCTAAACGAATATGGTGCAGGTAAAATGGTTAATGGGATTCCGGTAAGCGCTGCTTTTATCAAGGGGAATCTTTTTTCATTGGATGGTACACATTTAACTCCTTTGGGTTATGCGATAACGGCTAATGCTTTTATTGCAGCTATTAATGCTAAATATGGTTCAAATATCCCGGTGGTAGATGTTTCTAAATACAGAGGAGTCAAGCTTCCCTAACATTGGTTTAAACAAAACAAAATTGCCTGCTCATTTTTAAAAATGAGCAGGCAATTTTGCTTATTGATATAATAGTTTGGATTATTTTACTTCTAATATCTTGTCAATTTCTTTTGCAAGGTTTCTATCTTTCTCTGTGACTACGTCGCCAGCATCATGTGTCGAAAGCCATATTTCAACCTTATTCCACTCATTGGTCCACCTAGGGTGGTGGTTGTTCTTCTCGGCTAAAAAGGCAACTTTTAGCATAAAAGAAAATGCTTCCTGAAAATCTTTAAAGATAACTGCCTTATAGAGCTTTTTGTCTACTTCTTCCCATTGCTTCTGTATGATCTTTTCCATGATTTTATTTTTTAAGGATATAGTTTTCTGCTAAATCTCCAGTAACTCTGTTACCGTCCATATCCAGTTGAGTTAAGGTATTCTCACCTACAAAAAATTGAGATGAGCGGTCTTTTAATCCTTCAAGAATAACTATTGAGCCAGTTTTATCCCATTTGAAGTCTCCTGTTTCTTCAAAAATCTTGTCGCCTTTACCTTTATACTTTGTTTTAATAAGGTAAGTCATGTCTTTATTCAGAGTAACCTCTGTCTCTATACCCTCACAGTCTGCACAAGGGGTAATGCCTTTATAAGTACCATTCCAGTCCAGCGAAATTTGTGCATTGTGCATATCTGCATCGGGAACTTTGTCAACTGCAACTGTGTCTATACCATCGGATACAACATTACTATCAATTGTGGATTGTTGTTTTGTTTCTGAATTACAGCCCCATGTGAAGATGGAGACAACTGCGAGAATGATGATTTGTTTTTTCACGTGATAAATGTTTTGTTTAAAAGATAGATAGCTTATTGTTTTAATTTCGCCTTGAACACTTTTTCTAATTTTTCCATTTTCGGTAAAATGACCAATCTGCAATAAGGCTCGTTACCATTTTTATTGAAATAATCCTGATGATAATTTTCAGCAACATAAAATGGAGCAGCTTTATTTATGACTGTAACAACAGGTTTGCCAAATGCTTTAGTGCTATTTAATTCCTTTTTATATTTTTCTGCTATTTGTTTTTGTTCCTCATTATGATAAAAAATAACCGACCGATATTGCGTACCTACATCTGCCCCCTGACGATTCAACGTAGTTGGGTCATGACTTTTCCAGAATACTTCCAATAAATCGTCATATTTTATTTTTGTTGGATCATAAGTCACTTCAATCACTTCAGCATGACCTGTAATGCCGCTGCAAACATCTTCATAAGTAGGATTCACTGTTGAACCACCTTCATATCCTGATCGAACACTGACAACGCCATGTAGTCTTTGAAATAAGGCTTCTGAGCACCAGAAACATCCCATACCGAAAGTCGCTTTCTGTAATTTTGTTTGTGCATCAACATTGTTCGTCATTAAGAGAACTAAGATCATAATCGATAAATACTTCATGATTATTATAAATAAAATGAGGAATCACCCCCGTTAAGCTCAATAAAACAATAATCATGCCCTTTGCATTATGTTTTTTGACTTTGTCTGTGTGTTATTGGATTACCACAGTTATATACTGAATTTTAGGGCGTTTGGTTTTAATAGATTTGCAGTCCTGAAAATTTTCAGTATATTCGATAAGTATTTTCTGAAAGATACTGAATTGTTTTTAATTATTCTTGCTTCAATATCGAAGAAAAAATAGCGTTTAAAATTCTTGAAAATTGGACTTAGTTCGGACTTGGAGGGAGTCTCGATCGGCCTTAAAGGTAAAGTCGAAATTGCTTCGTACCTCCTTCGTCTCTCCTTCGTGTTTGTTCGATCAATTCTGAATCAAAATACGTCTAATTCTGGTACAAGATCAAAGCCTTTCAGCTGCTTCATATTCAGTCTATTCTAAATCCTAAAAAAATCTAATTTATTTGTCTTCTTTCTCTCTTTAATGTGAGTATTTGATTTGAAACAAATACCTAAAAAAATTAGGTTATACCAAATGTCTGTTGTGCTTTTTCGAAAGACTGTTTAAATAGTTTGTGTTGGTAACTTAAAATATTTATTTGTAGGTTTTTATCTCAGTTGTGAACCCGGTTTAAGTTTTATCAACAATAGTTTCTTAAATTAGATTATTGTTACTTATTAAAATATAACATTATGTCTACACCTTATATCCCATGTTTAGACTTGGGCTCATACATCAATGGAACTGAAGGGGAACGAAAAAAGTTTTCTGATGAATTGGGTAGAGCCTTTAATGACTCTGGTTTTGTGACCATTACCAATCACGGCGTTAGTCAAGAGCTAATTGATAAGCTTTATAGTAATATTCAAGCGGTATTTAGTCTTTCTCCTGAACAAAAGAAGAAATACGAGAAAGTGGAACTGGCTGGTCAACGCGGTTATACGAGTCCAGGCAAAGAAACTGCCAAAGGGGCAAAAACGGCCGATTTAAAAGAGTTCTGGCAAATTGGTCAGGAGGTAATGGATGGCGACCCTATAAAAGACCAGTACCCTGATAATGAATTTCTTGAAGAAATTACTGGATTTAATGAGATAACCAGAGAGATTTATCAACGATTGGAGGCTAATGGAAAACATCTATTAAGGGCAATTGCAACTTATTTAAATCTGCCAATTGATTATTTTGATAAGCATGTGCATAATGGAAATTCCATTTTAAGAGGAATTCATTATTTCCCTATCGAAAATCCGGATGCTTTACCAGATGATGCAGTTCGTGCGGGTGCTCATGAAGATATTAATCTGATTACATTATTGATTGGGGCGAGTGCCGATGGTTTAGAAGTGCTGACCAGAAGTAATGAATGGTTGCCTATTAAAGCACATCATACAGATATTGTGGTAAATGTTGGTGATATGTTACAGCGTCTAACCAATAATAAGCTGAAATCAACAACGCATAGAGTGGTAAACCCTCCTCGTGAACTCATGAAAACTTCCAGATTTTCTGTTCCTTTCTTCTTGCATCCGAGAAGTGATATGGACTTAACAAGCCTGCAATCTTGTATTGATGCTGAGCATCCTAAAGTTTATGAGGATATGACAGCAGGAGAGTATCTTGATGAAAGATTAAGAGAAATTGGGTTAAAAAAATAAAAAGGAGGCTTAGCAAACTCTTTATGCAGGTTGCTAAGCCTTATTGCAAACAGGTGCAGATTAGGTGAGATTGGATTTTAAAAGTGCCTAAGGCGCCTAGAGCAATGCACGCTGAGAGCAGGAGGGTTATCTTGTTGTTGGTATATGCGTTTCAGATGATATATTTAGCCTGTATAAGCTACTTTTCCTGATTTTAGATTCTTAATATGTTCCTGGCAAATTAGATTGGCTTGTTTTAATAGATCTTCTATTCGCCTGATTAAAGCACTTAGCTCGTTATTGGTTATATTAAATTTATCATTGTATCGCGCATCACTAAACCCCTTCATTAGCAATGCTGATAATCTTGCGCTTTCTGGAGTAGGCTCGGTGGGTGAAAATGAAGAATCTGGAAGAACACTATCTATAAGTTTGCTCAATCTTTTTAAGCTGTTGCTATTGCTGCGGTATCCAGTCAATACTCTGAGCATTGCAGAATAGCAGTGTTGTAGACTTTGGTGAAGCATAAAAACAGCCAGGTTGTTGCGCTGTTCTCCGGAATAAAAATGTGCCCCCATTAGAAAGCTTTGCGAGAGTGCAAACCATTGGTGCCAGAATTTTTCTCGTTTAGAAATACGCTCGCTGATGTTTTTGCCAGTTGCAGCTGCGATAAATGGTTCAGCTTCATTATCATGTAGTAATACCCCTTTTCTATAAACTTTAGTGAAAAATGAACTGTTATTTTGTAAAGCAGCATTGATCTCTAACATACGGTGAACTATGACCGTTATGTTGGCTATACCTTTAAGTTCTTCTTCCAGCCTTTGCTGTATTAAAATATCAGGAATAGCCTCCGCTGCTGAGGGTATAACTAGCAGACAATAACTGTTTGGTTCTGGATTTATATCTTCCCCTTCCGAAGAAAAGCAGCTGATTTTCTTTTTGGCAGTTACGATACTTCCAAAACAGATGATCTTTTCTGCCTTGATTTTTCTAAGAATAGCATGTGTAATTTTTTTTAATTCAATTGTTTCAATGCTTTCGGCTACTGTTTTAGCCTTTGCTACTGGTGTTTTTTGCTTCTTCATACTACAGTTTATAATGGTGTTTTTAATATTTAAGTTTATTACATTAGCAATTGTTGTATGGTAAACGTGCGTTCTTTTGATGAGATATTGAAATCAAAAGAATGTTTTAATGAGATTATTTTGGAAGACATTGATTTGCAGGTGAATAAAATTGGATCTCGGTTAAGTGAGGTGCGAAAAGTAATGGAAATGACTAAGGAAGAGTTTTATAGTCCCATTACTAAACATGTAAGTAACTTTACGGCTATAGAGAACGGCAAAAGAAATATTGGTAGACGGCTGTCAGATGATATTGCTAAATATTATCATGTAAATCCGGATTGGCTGGAAACGGGTGAAGGAGAGATGTTTGAAGAGGGGTTCTCCAATGACGAGATTTCTGCGATGAAGAAAGGAGTTCCATATTTTAACGTGAACCTTTCAGAAATCTCTTTCGAAAGTTTTAACACATTAAAGGAACCACCGGAGTATTACGTAAATTTCAGGCCATTTAATGATTGTGATGCTTATCTGCCAATATATGGAGATAGCATGTATCCTAAATATGCAAGTGGCGAGATCATTGCAGTAAGAGAGGTCAGGAATTTTAACATCATCCAATGGGGAGAAGCTTATCTCCTGGTGGGTGATGAAAGAGCAAATAGTATCACTACAGTTAAATTGCTATTTGAGCATTCAAATCAAAGCAAGATTATTCTGCGTTCATCAAATCCAAATTTTAAAGGTGATACTGTGATCGATAAAGATATGATCAAAAGAATGTTTATTGTAAAAGGAAAAGTGACCAGAAATCAACTATAGGCTGGATTTGGGATTAAAGTGCCTTATCAATTGCTTCATTGATTACATCTTGTATTCTTCCTCTGATTTTCATCGTAATCAGTTTATCCGTTACTGCAGGATATACCCGGTTGGACAGGAAAATATATATCAGACCCCTTGAAGGATCAACCCATACACATGTTCCTGTATACCCTGTATGCCCAAAAGTTTGTGGTGATGCAGTTTCGGAAGGATATTTTTTTGTCAGATCAGGATCCCATCTGTCAAAACCTAATCCTCTTCTACTTACGTTAGACTGCTTCGTAGTAAACATATTTACAGTCTGAGGAGTGAAATATTGTTGTCCACCATAGCTGCCCTTATTTAGTAACATCTGATAAATGATCGCTACATCATTGGCGCTTGCAAATAATCCCGCATGGCCCGAAACACCGCCTGCTAGTGCAGCTCCCTGGTCATGGACATAACCCTGTAATAGTGTTTTTCTGAAATAATTATCCTGTTCTGTAGGTACAATCTGTTCTCTTGGGAATCTATTCCTGGGTAAGAAACCTGCAGTTTGCATACCAAGTGGTTTGTAAAATTTTTCCTGTACATACTGATCCAATGGAGTTTCAGTAATATGTTCAGCTATTTCTTTCATGACATACATACTGATGTCGCTGTAAACATAAGTGCCTCTTGTTTTTATTGGAGAATTCAGCATTTTTGGCCACATTACATCCTTAAAATAGTTTTTTCGGATGAAATAATTGTCGGCCACTTTTGTTGGGTAAGCAGCACTGGAGTCGCGACTATAATCGCCTGGTTGTATGTTGTTATGAAAGGGAATGTATGGTGTAAAGCCTGCCTGATGGAGCATAACTTCACGCACCTTTATATTGGCCATTGGAGTATTTCTTGCTCTAGGGATATAGGTTGCAATACTCGTATCAAGGTTTAATTTTTTTTGTTCAACCAATCGCATAATGGTTGGTGTTGTCGCCGTAGTTTTAGTTAAAGATGCAAGGTCAAAGATATCGGATAAACGATCCGGTCTGATATTATCATAAGAATGGTTGCCATAAGCCTTATTGAAAATAACTTTTCCATCTTTGGCTACCAGGACCACCATCCCAGGGGCAGCTTTTGCGTTAATCGCTTCATTGGCAATCTTATCTATTTCCCGTAGGTTGTTAGCATTTACATTTGCGTCTTCTGGTAATGTGTATTTTAGACGGATAGTATTTGTTGTGTAGCCTGTGCCCATGGTATACTTTGGAGAAAAACTTTGATTAAGTTTCTGAGTAATGGCTATACCTCCAAAAATCATTTGTGGAACAATAGCAGCAGAAATAGGAGTGTTTTCTGCAGTCCAGATGATAGGAGACTTAATTCCATCAAGAACATTTAGCGCTCTGCCTTCACCAAATAGTGAAAGAATAACCTGCTTACTTTTGGCTGTATTTAAAATGAAATTGATATTACGGGAATCGTTTACTGCGGTAGATGGTAAAGTGATGATAACCGTATTGAAATACTTTAAGTCATCTTCCAGATCATTTAGAGTGGAAGAGGAAGAGTAGTCGGCTGATGAGAAGCTGGTTACCTTTGCGTATTTATATAGCAAACTATCATATACCGATTGGTTGGTAAATCCGAGGTTTACTGAAGCAATGTTTCTTTTATCAAGATTCAATAAGGGTATAGTGTTTTCCTGATTATTCAATAGTATAGTACTATTCATAATGGTTTTGGATACCATTAATATCTGTTCATTTTGCTGATGGTCCTGCTGTGCGCAGGCGGTAAATGTAAATAAGGCAAAAAAACTAATGCTTATAATGCCTGCAAGGCTATTTCTTCTCATGAATAATAGATTTAAATCTATGTTTGCGAACATAAATATAATGGTAATTTTATGGTAATATCTGAATGTTACGGAACAAATATCTAAAAAGATAGGATAACATGAGCCGTATTTTGCCTAAATTAGCGACTTTACCGAAGATATTATAGATGTCAGATATTATACAGCTTTTACCCGATAGTGTAGCCAATCAAATTGCAGCAGGTGAAGTAGTGCAAAGGCCTGCTTCTGCAGTTAAAGAGCTTTTGGAGAATGCGATTGATGCAGGTGCGAATAAGATACAATTGATTGTTAAGGATGCAGGTAAAGCGCTGATACAAGTGATAGATAATGGATCTGGTATGAGTGTTACTGATGCCAGAATGTGCTTTGAGCGTCATGCGACTTCTAAAGTTCGTAAAGCTGAGGATTTGTTCGCTATCCGTACTATGGGTTTCAGAGGTGAAGCAATGGCTTCTATTGCTGCTATTGCACAGGTTGAATTGAAAACCCGTAAACATGATGAAGAGATTGGTACTTCAATTGAAATTGAAGGTTCTGAATTTATAAAGCAGGAACCTGTAGCCACATCTGCCGGAACAAGTATCAGCATTAAAAATCTTTTTTATAATACGCCTGCAAGACGTAATTTTTTAAAAAGTAACCCTGCTGAAATGCGCCACATCATTGATGAGTTTCAGCGTGTAACACTGGCACATCCGGGAATTGCTTTTACACTTCATCATGATGGGGTAGAAATTTTTCATTTACCTTCTTCTGTTTTGAAACAGCGGATTGTACACTTATTTGGAAATAATTATAATGAGCGCTTAATTCCGGTTGAAGAAGAAACGAGTATCATTAATTTAAAGGGATATATCGGAAAACCTGAGTATGCAAAGAAGACCAGGGGAGAACAGTTCTTTTTTGTAAACAACCGTTTTATAAAGGACGCATATCTGAATCATGCAATTAACAGAGCTTATGAAGAGTTGCTTCAGGATGATCATTTTCCTTTGTATGTGCTTTTTATTGATATTGATCCGGCTAATATTGATGTAAATGTACATCCTACAAAAACCGAAATCAAATACCTGGACGAGAAGTCTATTTATGCAATTCTACATTCAGCAGTAAAAAGATCATTGGGAAGGTTTAATATCAGTCCTACAATTGATTTTGATCAGGAAACTGGTTTTAGTGGTATGATTACGCATAAATCACCTGAAGAAATTGTACCCCCCAGCATCAGCTTTAATCCTGATTTTAATCCTTTTGCGGGAGATAAGCCAGTAGCCTCAAGAGAAGCGGCTTATGCTAGCTTTCCGAAAAGCTATGGCGGTGGTGGAGGGAATATGTCGCCAAGTACTAAAAATTGGGGTTCATTATATGAAATCGCTAATCACGATCAGGCTGAGCAGTCATCATTAGAATTACCTGTTGCCGAAACTGAGCATCAGTTTACACCTGTACAAAAACAATTGATGCAATTGCATAACCGTTATATCATCTCGCAGATTAAATCAGGTATTATGTTAATTGATCAGCAGGCTGCTCATGAGCGGATTTTATATGAACGTTTTACTTTGCATCTGGAAGATAGAAAGGGTGCTTCCCAGCAAAGTCTATTTCCCCAAACAGTAACGTTAAGTACTAATGATTACGAACTGGCCAAAGGTTTATTAGAAGATATTAAAAGTTTAGGCTTTGAAGTAAGAGATTTTGGTAAAAATACGTTAGTAATTGAAGGGATTCCTGTGGATCTTGGAGGTGGGAATATTAATGAAACTCAATTGTTTGAACACTTGATAGAAGGCTTTAAAAATTCGCAGCAGGAATTAAAATTAGATAAAAGAGATGCATTGGCCAGAAGTATGGCGAGAAACAGTGCGATAAAAAATGGTACAGCTTTGGGGCAGGAAGAGATGAATACATTAATAGAGCAGCTTTTTGCTTGTAAAACACCTAACTTTAGCATTAGCGGTAAGCCGGTAATCCAAACTATTGGTCTGGCTGAGCTTGATAAAAAATTTGATAAATAGATACATGAATAATATCCATATACCGCCTGTAGTAAAGAACTTATTGATCATAAATGTGCTGTTTTTTGCAGCCAAATATGTTCTTCAAAATACAGGTATAGATCTTGATCGCCTGTTAGGTGCATATTATTTCGATTCTCAGTACTTTGGAATCTGGCAATTGGTTACCTATATGTTTATGCATGGAGACTTTATGCATATTTTCTTCAATATGTTTGCACTATTCATGTTTGGAGGGGTGCTGGAAGCAAGATGGGGGGCAAAAAGATTTATAAACTTTTATCTGATTACAGGTTTAGGTGCTGTAGCTTTGCAAATGGCTGTTCAGGCTTATGAAGTATATAACATTACTGGAGCGATCTACAATAATCCGATTCAGCTTGAATTCTTAAAAAACCAGGGAGTTCAGGGCTATATTAATATTGGGGGAGTAATGGATGCTCAAAAGCAGACATTAATGGGGATTTATGGCTTTCCTATGGTCGGTGCATCAGGCGCTGTTTTTGGCTTGTTAGTGGCATTTGGCTTGTTATACCCGAATACACAGATGTATGTGATGTTCATTCCTGTTCCAATTAAAGCAAAATATCTGATTCCAGTATATATCCTTATGGAACTTTCTTTAGGTGTAGCAAGAATACCCGGTGATTCTATTGCACATTATGCACACCTTGGCGGGGCACTCGTAGGGTTTATAATGGTCAAATTATGGGGAGATAGAAACAACGATAGATTTTATACCTATTATGAATAGTAACCTGTTAAAAGATTTAAAATATAAAGTATTCCAATCGGGCAATCCTGTATTTTTTTATATAGGTATCAATGTCCTTATTTTTGTTGTTTTTGCACTGCTTAATATTCCTTTCTTCTTGTCTGGAAAGGGTGGAGTGATGTACGATGCACTTATAAGAGAATATGCGGGTTTCCCTGCCTCTTTATCGAAATTGCCTACCAGGTTTTATACCATCATAACTTATCAGTTTTTTCATGATGGTTTATGGCATATCCTTTTTAATATGCTTTGGTTGTTCTGGTTAGGTAATATCTTTCTTGATTTTTTAAAGCCTCGTCAGTTCCATTTTGTCTATCTGGCTGGTGGCATTGCCGGAGCACTGCTTTACCTTCTTGCTTATAATATTTTTCCTGTTTTTGCTGAAGTAAGGCCGGATGCTACCGTGATTGGTTCATCTGCCGCTGTGATGGCTGTTATTGTTGCAACAGCAACTTTATTGCCTGATTATAGCATGAGGTTATTGTTGTTTGGTGAGGTTAAACTTAAATATCTGGCCCTGGCTTATATCGTTTTAGATCTGATAGGAATTGCGTCTAAAGATGCAGGGGGCAGTTTTGCACATATTGGTGGTGCTGTACTTGGATTTACATATATTAAATTGCTGAAAGGTGGGGCCGATTGGAGTAAAATATTTAAGCGTAAACCTAAGCTTAGGGTTGTTAAAAATGATTCTGGAAAACAAACAGGCAGGAAGCAAAACGAAGGTGTAAATCAGGAAGAAATAGATCGTATACTGGATAAAATTTCTAAAACAGGATATAATAAACTGAGTAAACAGGAGAAAGAAACGCTATTTAAGGCAAGTAAAGACTAATGAAACGAGCTAAGCCTACATTTCTGGATAAATGCGTTCGTCTGATAGCCTTGGGGCTGCTTATCGGTCTGGTCCTTGGGATGCTGGCGGGCGGAATAGATCCACGTAGGTTTCAATATATTGCTTTTTTTGGTTTAGCTTATCCATATTTCTTAGTGCTGAATATATTAATGATCATTTGGTGGTGTCTGCGGAAAAGGTGGACTTTTGCAGCTTCAACCTCTGTATTGATTTTGATAGGTTGGACTCCCTTAACTGCAACATTTGGATTTATCGGTGAAAGCGGAGAAGGGGCGAAGACTAATGCTGAACACATCAGAATGATGACCTATAATGTGCATAGTTTTAAGCCGTATGGACAAAACTATATAGATCCGGTAAAACAACAAATGCTTAATCTGATTGAGGAGGAAAATCCTGATATCATTTGCTTTCAGGAATATTTTACAAGGAGAAAAGGGAGTTACGATATTACTGATAGCTTAAAACGCATTTTAAATAAACCTTATTATTATTTTGTCCCCTCATCTGAGAATGATTATGAAGCTACAGGATTAGCTATTTTCTCTAAATATCCAATCAAAAATAAAGGTGAGATTACTTTTGTTAATGGTTATGGAAATTCAAGCATTTTTGTAGATGTGATGATTGGAAAGAAAATGTTAAGGGTATATAATGTTCATCTTCAATCTATATCATTTGATAAGCAAGACTATAATTACCTGGATCAGGTTAAGTATAAAATGGAGCCTAAGCTTTATCCTTCAAAAAGGATAATGATTATGTTAAGGAATGCTTTTCTAAAACGCAGTGGACAGGTTGATGTGATGAAAGCACATATGGAAACTTGTAAGACTCCTTATATAGTGGCTGGTGATTTTAATGATACTCCGGCATCTTATGCAGTAAGGCAAATGACAAAGTCATTAAAGAATGCCTTTAAAGAGCAAGGGACAGGTTTTGGGAAGACTTATAATGGTAAGTTTCCAAATTTTCAGATCGACTATATTGCTACGACAAAATCAATAGATGTACTGAATTACCGCATTATACCTGCTAAATTGTCAGATCACTTTCCTGTTCGCAGTGATTTAATATTAAACCCATAAATTTTTTAACTTTACAGAATGAATAACGGCTTACAACTGTACAATACCCTGACACGAAAGAAGGAAGTTTTTGAACCGCTGAACGCGCCTCATGTGGGCATGTATGTTTGCGGACCTACTGTATATAGTGATGTTCATTTAGGGAATTGTCGTACATTCATTTCTTTTGATTTAATATTTAGATATCTAAAATATAGTGGATATAAAGTTCGCTACGTTCGTAATATAACTGATGCCGGGCATTTAGAGGGCGACCGTGATGAGGGGGATGATAAATTTGCAAAGCGTGCAAAGTTGGAGCAGCTTGAACCTATGGAGATTGTTCAGAAGTATACCTTAGGTTTTCATGATGTGCTGCGTATGTTTAATACCCTTCCTCCTAGTATTGAACCTACTGCTACAGGACACATTACCGAGCAGATTGAAATGATCAAAGAGATCATTGCCAATGGTTATGGTTATGAGGTTAATGGAACAATCTATTTTGACGTTGAAAAATACAGTACAAAATACAACTATACGATATTAACAAATAGAAATCTGGAAGATATGCTGGCCAATACGCGCGAGCTTGGTGGACAGGATGATAAAAAAGGCAGGCTTGATTTTGCGCTATGGATAAAAGCAAAACCAGAAACATTGATGCGTTGGCCATCACCGTGGGGTGAAGGTTTTCCTGGCTGGCACATTGAATGCTCGGCTATGAGTGCGAAATATCTTGGTGATGAGTTTGATATACATGGTGGTGGTATGGACTTAGCGGCCACACATCATACAAATGAAATTGCACAGTCTGAAGCCTGCAGCCATAAACAACCTGCAAAATACTGGATGCATACTAATATGCTCACTGTAAATGGTACACGTATGTCTAAATCTGCTGGTAATGGTTTTCTTCCTGGCGAACTTTTTACTGGTGATCATCCTTTGCTGGAACGTGGGTTTAGTCCAATGACGGTTAAATTTTTTATGCTTCAGGCGCATTACCGTAGTACGCTGGATTTCTCGAATGAAGCTTTGGACGCTTCGGAAAAAGGATTCAGACGTTTAATGAATGCACTGAGCCTGCTTGATAAGTTAAGCTCGTCGGCAGATAGTGACTTTGAAATTGACCCTATTATAAAGAATTGTGTAAAAGCAATGAACGATGATTTTAATAGTCCTGTGGTAATTGCAGAACTATTTGAAGCTACCCGGATCATCAATACTGTTTATGATGGGAAAGGGAAAATCTCAACAGCTGAACTTGATAAGTTGAAAAAGCTGATGAACGATTTTGTATTCGATATCTTCGGATTAAAGGATGAGGATAGCTCTAATATTGAACTTAATGCAGTTTTGGATATGGTGATTGATATCCGTAAAGCTGCAAAGGAGAATAAGGATTATGCAACTTCTGATAAAATACGCCTCGGATTGCAAAGTATGGGGATACAGTTAAAAGACAGTAAGGACGGCACAACCTGGACTAAAGCTTAATATGTGCAATTGTTAATTACTTTTTTAAAGAGAATTATATCCATATCCTATATTCGCAACGCAAACTATACATTATGATGAACAAATTTTTTTATACAATTATTGTTGCTTCACTAACAGTTGGTGCTTATGCCCAAAAATCTGATGGAAGCACAAAATCTCTGGTAAAAGCCGAAAAGGAATTTGCTGCAACCCTGGCTAAAAGTGGCTCTAAGGCTGCCTATGCTTCATTTGCTGCTGCAGATGGATTGGCATTTAGGCCAAACCCCGTAAATGCAAAAACATTTTACGCGTCACATCCAGATAGTAAAGACATCAGTTGGACACCTGTTTATGCTAAAGTTTCCAGAAGTGGAGATTGGGGTTTTACCACAGGCCCGTACACGGAAAAAGGGGATAAAACATCTTATGGTCAATATTTAAGTGTTTGGAAAGCCAATGGTTCTAAATGGGAACTTGCTCTTGATCTAGGAACTAGCAGCAATAAGCCTTTGAATAAAGTAACTCCTGTATTTATTGAACCTAAAGACTTTTATAAACCTAAGTTTTTAAATGATAAGCAAAGAGCTGCTGGAGCAGATATCATTGCTACTACAGAAAAAACGCTGAATACTACTTTAAAGTCTTATGGAATGCCTGCTTTTGCTGGGTTCTTAAATCCAGACGCACGTTTGCTGTTCCCAGGATATGAGCCAATGATTGGCAAAGACAATATCCTGCCTTTCTTTAATAGTATGATCAGTAAAATAGCGCTGAAAACTACTAAGGTAGATAAAGCTGATGGTGGAGATCTGGCTTATACATATGGTATAGCTACTGTTGATTATAAAGCGGACTTAAGAGAAAGCTTTAACTATGTTTTCATATATGAGCGTCAGGCTGATCATAACTGGAACATTATTGTTCAGGTGTTTTCGCCAGCAGAACGTTAATATGATTCTTAAATATGAAGAGGTACTATATGCAGATATGGTACCTTTTTTGTTTAAAGCCAATAAATCCTTAATTTATGCCGTTATTAAAATATTCATGAAGAACCTACTTATAATTACTACACTCATATTCGTATCATTTACTCCTGTCAGTGCTCAAAAGTTTATGTTGATAGGTCACCAGGGTGCAAGAGGTATTATGCCAGAAAATACCATTGAGGGAATGCTCAAAGCATTGGATCTTGACGCTAATGTATTAAACATGGATGTTGTGATTTCTAAAGATGAACAGGTTGTTCTTTCTCACGAACCGTATTTTAATAACGAGATCAGTAAAACTCCAGCGGGTAAACCTATTTCTTTTAAGGATGAAAAGAAATACAACATGTTTAAAATGGATTATGAGGAGATCAGAAAGTTTGACGTAGGGTCAAAGCTACATCCAAGGTTCCCTGGACAAATGAAATTTAAAGCATATAAGCCATTGCTTGAGGAAGTAATAGATTCTGTGGAAGCTTATGTAAAGAAGAATAGATTGGCAAAGCCACTTTATAATATAGAAACAGCCTTGATCAGAAAGGGAGATGGGGAGTTTCAGCCAGATGCCTCAGTGTTTATTGAGCGGATCATGGAAATAGTGAAGAAAAAGAAACTAACAAAAAGAGTGATCATCCAATCACTTGATTTGCGTACGCTTCAATATTTAAAAGAGCATTATCCGAGTATTAAAACATCTCTGATGGTTGATGAAAAGCAAGACTTTGAAGATGGTATACAGGCGCTAGGATTTACACCCGACTATTACAGTCCATATTATGTGCTGGTAGGAAAAGGTTTGGTAGACCGTTGCCATGCTGCTGGTGTAAAGATTATTCCGTGGACGGTAAATACTGCCAAAGACATGAATTATTTGATTAATCTTGGTGTTGATGGTATCATTACCGATTATCCTAATCAGTATACACGTATCATGCAGCAAAAAAGAGACTAGTATAAATTCTTAATGATGTTTTCTATCGATAAGCCTTCGGCTTCTGCACGGTAATTACGTACAATACGATGTCGTAAGATAGCTTCTGCTACTGCCTGTATATCTTCAATGTCAGGAGCATATTTTCCTGTAATTGCAGCATGGCATTTAGCACCTATAATCAGGAATTGTGAAGCCCTGGGCCCTGCACCCCAGTTGACGTATTTGTTTACCTCTTCAGTCGCCAAAGAGGTATTTGGACGTGTTTTACTAACCAGTTTTACTGCATATTCTACTACATTGTCTGTTACCGGAATATTCCTTACCAGTTTTTGGAAATATTGAATCTGACTGGCATTAATAATCTTGTTCAGTTTAACCTCATTATTACTGGTTGTATTTTTTACAATAGTCAGCTCATCTTCAAATGAAGGGTATCCCAAATGAACATTAAACATAAACCTGTCCAGCTGTGCTTCAGGTAGGGGGTAGGTTCCTTCCTGCTCAATAGGATTTTGAGTAGCAAGAACAAAGAAGGGCTTAGGTAAGATATGTGTTAATCCTGCAGCAGTGACAGCTTTTTCTTGCATTGCCTCTAATAATGCTGCCTGAGTTTTTGGTGGGGTTCTATTGATCTCATCAGCAAGAATGATGTTAGAGAAAATAGGGCCATTAATGAATTTAAAATTACGGTCTTCACCAAGAATTTCAGCGCCAATGATATCACTCGGCATTAAATCAGGAGTAAATTGTATCCTGTTAAAATTTAAGTCTAATACATTTGCTACAGTCTGAACCAATAACGTTTTCGCTAATCCTGGTACACCAACCAACAAACAATGTCCATTGCTAAAAATTGAGATCAGGACAGACTTGATAATTTCGTCCTGTCCAATCACCACTTTTCCTATTTCAGCTTTAATGCTTTTGTAGGATTGATGCAAAGCATCAACAGCTTTAATGTCATTGTCAAACTCCATAAATGTTATTTTTTTGCAGACTTAGCCGACCAGATTTTTAACTCATCACAGTTGTCGTAGTCCTCATCAATACGGATATAAGTGTTTTCTCTTCTTTTTTCGAACCACTCACTTAAGATCTTATCTGTTTTTTCCTGTTGTGCTCTTTCTTTAAATTTAGCATAATCCTGCTCAAGATTCCCTTTGTGAGGTGGGATTTTAGATTTCAAATAAAGAATCTTATAGCCATCTTTACCACTTTGATCGGTAAATAAGGTAGGTTTTGATATTTCACCCACTTTCATAGTATCTACAATCAGGAATACTTTAGGATCAAGCTTGTCAGCAGGTATAAATGTTGTTCTTGCCGTTACGTTGTCAGCATAAAGAATCATACCCCCATTGTATTGGGATTCTTTATTGTCTGAATACTGTGATGCTGCAAAAGAGAATGGTATTTTTTTACTAACAAGATTCTGATAAATGGTATCAGCTTTAAATTTGATGCGTTCCAAACTTGCCGGTGTAGTTTCCGGGCGAATTAAGATGTGACGTGCGTTTACCTGTTCACCACGACGCTCTATTACCTGTAGAATATGGAAACCATGTTCGGTTTCAAAAACAGGAGAAATGTCACCTGCTTTTAATTTAAAAGCCTGAGCGGTAAATTCTTTTACCATTCTGGTACGGTCAAAGAAACCCAGATCTCCACCATCAGGTGCCGATCCCGGATCCTCAGAATACGATTTTGCAAGGAAAGCAAAATCTTCACCGCTTTTTATTCTTAAGCGTAATGCATCAATCTTATCATGGAACTTTTGTTTTTCAGCTTTGGTAAGCTTAGGATACATTACAATTTCACCGATTTCGAACTCTGTAGGAATATCTGGTAAGCTGTCTTTTTTGTACCCATCAAAATATTTTTTCACCTCTAAAGGTGTGATGCCAACATCCTGAGTAATTTTTTGCTGCATTTTATTGGATATCAGCTGTTCCTTAATGTCGGGTCTGATCTCATCTTTATATTGCAATACGGAGCGGTTTAAGAATTGCTCTAAACGTTCCTGCCCACCAGCTCTTTGAATCTGGTAGCGCATACGCTTTTCTACTTCTTCATCAATCTGAGATTCATCTACTGTAACAGAGTCAATTTCCGCCTGCTGCTTCAATAGTTTTTGAGCAAGCATTTGCTGGAGTATATAGCATTTTACATTTGGATCATCTGGATTTCCAGAATTAAGAAACTGTGCATATTGCTGATTTAAATCAGATAACAATATAATATTGCTTCCTAATACCGCTACGACTTTATCTATGTTCTTTTTTTGTGCCTGGGTATTAAAAAACAAACAGATTAATCCGCTTGCGATCAAAAAAATTCTCTTCATTATATATTTATTCAATTGTATTCTTTTTGCAAATTTAATATTCTCAATTGCTATTGACTAGTTTAATCCAACTTTGCCAGTTTTCTTATCTCATTTTGATTAATTTTCACACTATATTTCTTTCTTAGTGTATCAATCCAATCTTTTTCAATTCGTTCCTGATCATCAATAGGCTTATTCCATACCTTTATTTCCGATACATTAAACATTAAAGCTGCATCTCGGTACTCATTCATCATCATTTTATGGGCCTGACTTGTTTTGGAAGTTCTTTTTTGAGCATCCAATGCAGACTCATAGTTTTTCATTTCCGCAAGATACGCAGTATCGGTGTCTAAACCCATACCTCTTGCATCTAAAACTTTAAGCTTAAAGTTGATATACTGGTTTAAATAATCTTCTAAATCTTTCACCGAGGTAGTTGAATTGCCTTTATGGTTCTTTTTATAAAACCATAAAAATTCCTTATTGCTAATAGGCTTTCCATTAATGGTTGCTACATTTTGTGCAAATGCACCTTTAATAAAAAAACATAAGATTAAAATGCAATAAGCTTTTCTCACAAAAGATATATAGTGTATATTTTTAAGGCATAAAAGTAATAAATAAAGGCACTATAATAAGATATTTAACTAATTTTAACAGAAAAAATATTCCTAGTAAAATTATCATTAATGGATAGCCAATTGACAGCTGATGGAACAGCCTTACATTTATTTTTTACAGACGATGTTTATTTAGTTGATGATGTTGGTAATCAGGGTGTTGAATTTGGTGTAAAAGCCGATAAACCAGGACTTTCATCTAAAGAAAATGTCACTTCTTCAGTTGAGTCTATTGTTAATTCTGCTGCTATAGTTGCTGAAACTCCAGTTGATATTATAGTTCCTCAATCGATAGCGTTTAAATACTTAGGTAAGAACCTGCGTAATATTCTGATTCTGGTTAACGATGAGCAAAATGATGTAAGTGATGAGAACGGGCGTGAATTGTTGCGTAAAATTGTAAAATCAATAAACCTAAGTGCGAATGATTTTGCCTTACTTAATTATGCAAAATACAAAGGGGTAGGGTTTGAACAATTGCAGTCACACTTTTCAAGCACTTTGATTTTCTCTTTTGGTGTTACTCCTGCTGATCTTTCTATGAGCAAAGCACATCCTGAACATGTTATTGTGATGGAAGGACCTGTAAAAATGATATTCTCTGCGGAGCTAAGAATATTAGATAAGAACCCTGCTGGGAAAAAGGCATTATGGGGAAGCCTTCAAAATCTTGGATTATAATATGAGAGAACTTGTTTTTGCGACAAATAACCAGCATAAAACGCAAGAAGTGCGTAATATGCTGATGAATGAATATAAAGTGTTAAATCTGAACGATATTGGCTGCGATACTGATATTCCTGAAACTGGTGATACCTTTGCTGAAAATGCCACATTGAAGAGCCGATACGTTACAGATCATTATCATATGGACTGTTTTGCTGATGATAGTGGTTTAGAAATAGAAGCATTAAATCAGGAACCAGGTATTTTTTCTGCCAGATATTCCGGTATAAAAGATGATCAGAAAAATCTTAATCTGGTGCTTCAGAAAATGGAAGGACAGTCTAATAGAAAGGCACGTTTCAGAACCGTTATTTCCTTAATTAGAAATGGAGAGGTTTTTCTTTTTGAAGGTATCATTAATGGTGTGATCAGGACTAGTCCTTCTGGTGAAAAAGGCTTTGGTTATGATCCTATTTTCGAGCCTGCAGGTTATGATATAACTTTTGCAGAAATGAGTATGGAACAGAAAAATCAAATTAGTCACAGGGCATTAGCCATGAATAAACTGATTACTTTTTTAAAGGAGCAACCTTAGTCGTATCACTTTTTGAAATGCTGTCAACAACAGGTTTTACGATACTTTCTTTAATAGTTTTCCTTGCGGTACTGTCCTTTTGAAGTCCTGGGCTAACAGGTTTTTCCAGCACTTTATTCTTTAAATCAACAATTGTTTTCTTTAAAGAATCTGTTGCGGCGACTGGGATTTTAGTGTTTTTAGGCGGGATTGTTACTGTATCTTTAGCTGGCGTGCCTTTAGTGCTTTTGACAGGTGTACTTTTTGCGGGTGCTTTTTTTGCGGGCGACTTAGCCTTGGCTCTTCCACTAATTACCTCCTTTTTAGATCGTGGTCTGAGTTCTGGTTTCCAGGTAAAGCCAGTTAAAAAAACATCTTCCTTTAATTCAGGAACGGGTGTTCTGATTCCTTCAGGTTCTCTGATTGTCACAATCCTTGCAATTTCTTTATCTTTAAATAAGATTTTTATACGACTACTTACCGTTTGGTTCATATCAGTATAGATCTTTTTTTCATTTTGATTGAAATAAATACTCTCTGCATTTCCATCCACAAACATATTTTGGAGCTTTCCGTCATCGAAAAAAGCAGTAATTAGTTTTCCTTTAATCTGATTGTATTTCGCAGAATCAGCGTTGACGTTTACCAGAAAAGCATTTTGCAGGACTTGCAATGTTCTTAACTTTTTGTTTTTTAACTGCAGGTAAATGGTGTCTCCAGTTTGCTGTGAACCCTCTGCCCAAAGAATAGGATCCCGGTACCAACGAAGAGTGGAGTCTGCTGCAGTATAAAATAAGGAGTCGGCTTTAGCCTGCATGTTCGACTTATAAACCCTTACATCATGGTAAGCCTTAATAATCCTTGTTCGTACAGTGTCTTCAGGATTGAATGGTATAGAATCCTTGACCGCAACATTTTTCATTTTATTAGCAAGATCCCCCTTTAAAGTTGTGTCTGCTTTCCCTTTTGGTAAGGGGTTTACTTTTCCCTTTAGAGCAGTATCAATTTTCCCCTTTACTATTGGAGCTGCAGCTTTAATAGCTTTTGAAACGCTGTCTTTACCTGTTTTTAAAATGGAGTCCGCCTTCGATTTTAACACGGAGTCTTTTGGTATCGGGGTTGTCTTTTTAAGCAGTTGCAGACTGTCCATTAGTGTACTATCTTTTAAAAGGCTATCTGCTCCTTGCTTAATTTCAGTACTTTCCAATGGCTTTTTGGGCGTATTTTTTCTTGCCTTTGCATTCTTTTTAATGTCCTTATCAAGCTTTTTTGGAGCTGAAGTGTTTTCATTTGGGATAGCCTTGGGGGCTGCAGGACTAACCTTTTTATCTTCAGGATCGTCTTCTTCACCTAGTTCATTATCTTTTTTAATGACAGGTGAGGAAATTAATGTCAGTGATTTTTTTAGAACCATTTGTGTCTCCAATGTATCAGCTCCCATCCATAAACTGTCTGGTTGTTTTATATTGTTTACCATAATGGAATCTGCAGTACCTAAGCCTATATAAGGGTTTTTGGTAACTAAGGTTCTTTCATCTTTTTTATAGTAAAAACCAAGTTGACCATACATCACTGTTTTATCAGTAGTGTCTTTAAAAACTATATTTCTTACTGCCTTTCCGTATCCGGCAATACCATCGTAGTATAAACTATCTCCTTTAAGGGATTTTGATCCCATGGTATACAAATTTTTCTTTCCGAAATAGGCATACTGTGTTTTAGTATTATAGGCGCCGTTTTCGGTGTATAGGTTGTCGTCTTTACCCTTGATATTGGTAGGTCCGTAAAAATAAGTCCAGTTGGTTAATGTGTTATAACGCAAGGTATCTGAATTGATCACACTCTCTGGGGTTACTACAACTACATTATATCTGAAATAAGCATCACGGGTATTTGAAAAATAATAACCGTTTTTACTGGTTAAAGTTACATCCTTACTTACAATTTTACCACCGGTAATATAGGTGCCATATTTAGTAGCCATATTGTAATCCAGTATATTGGTAGTCAGTACAGATTCACGGTCTACCATTCTTACATTACTGGTTAAATGTGCAATTTTTGTATTCCCGTTGTAATTTAGTCGGTCGGAATAAATGTTAATTGTATCAGCCTGATTAATGTGTACATTATTAAAAGCATCAAAAACGTTTTCATTTACATAAAAAACGGCACTGTCACAAGTCAAGGTCGCATTATCTTGTCTGAATACGGGTTTTCTTAAATAAGAAATATTCTTTTTTGCATCTACATTTGTTGCTTGCCAGCTTTCGACAATGATCTTGGTCTTCTGCTGTGCAAGCACAGAGCTGGATAATAATAATAGAAGTAGGAAATAGTGTATTTTTTGCACAATACAAAGTTAGTTTTATAATTTGTTTTTTTAAAGGTTATGATATCATCATGGATTATTATTCATTATTTTTGAAACCATGTTACCCCTGCAAAATTTTCAAACCTATATCAGTCAACATAAGCTTTTTCAGCCAGAAGATAAAATCCTTTTAGCTGTAAGTGGGGGTAAGGACTCTGTTTTAATGGCTCAGCTATTTAAACTCTCTGGATTTGAATTTGGTATTGCACATTGCAATTTTAATTTAAGGGCAGCGGAATCCCAAAGAGATGAAAATTTTGCAAAAATGCTGGCTGCAACGCTCGAGGTTCCGTTTTATGTGACTCATTTTAAAACGAAAGATTTTGCAGAAAAAAATAAGGTATCTACGCAAATGGCAGCGAGGACACTTCGTTACGAGTGGTTTGAGGAGCTTAGACTGCGAGAGGGATATGATTATGTTGCTTTAGCACAACATCAGGACGATGCTATAGAGACGGTATTGTTAAATCTTACACGTGGAACTGGTATTGCGGGATTACATGGGATTTTGCCTAAAAAGGATAAGCTGATCAGACCTTTACTGTTTCTTTCAGCGGCAGATATTACATCAATCATCAAAGAAAATAAAATAGATTATGTGGAAGACAGCTCCAATTTGAGTACCTACTATTCACGTAATAAAATCAGACTGAATGTGATCCCTCAACTTAAAGAGATCAACCCTAATCTTGAGGAAACTTTTAGTCACAACATCAGACGTTTTGCTGAAACTGAAATGGTTTTACAGCAGACCGTGGATAGATTAAAACAAGAAATATTAAAAGAAAAACAAGGAAGATTTTATTTATCCATAGAAGCAGTGAAAGCTTTAATTCCTAAACAATTATTGCTTTTTGAACTGCTCAGGCCATTTGATTTCACGGAACCTGTTGTTGCTGAACTTTTAGAGCGTTTAGATAAGCAAAGTGGTACTGTCTTTCTGAGTAATTCGCACAGGATTGTTATAGATAGAACGTCTCTGATTATAGATAAGTTGACCGATCAGGCATTAAGTAATTTACTTATTCATGCTGATAATGGCTTGATAAGATTTGGTGAAAGTCAGATTCTTATCAGTTCATCCGATGATCTGAACTTTAAGAAAAATAGAGATATTGCCTATGTTGATGCTAATAAGCTTGTGTTCCCATTGGTGTTGAGAAAGTGGCAGGATGGAGACCGGTTTATGCCATTAGGAATGGAAAACTTTAAAAAACTAAGTGATTTTTTTATTGATGAGAAAATCCCAATTAGTGAAAAGGAGCAAATTCCAATATTGATAAATGGAAATGGCGAGATCATCTGGATTGTAGGCTGGAGGCAGGATAATAGGTATAAGCTTACTAATAGTACCAGGAAGGTTACTGTTTTTGAGTTGCAGCAGTTACATATTACAATTCCTAAACAATCTTAAGCAGGTCGAAAGCAGGATGCAATAAAAAAACCAGTAACTTTATTGAAAATACACGCACACATGGGAAACCGATACGCTTTTTTTGAAAAACAATATATTGGCCGGGATTACATTAGAATTTGTATCAGGTTGGTAATGGCGGCATTTTGTTTTGCAGCTTACGTTTATGAACGTGATCGCGATAATACCCAGGATCTTTTTCTGGTGGTAGGTTTTGGCATTATAGGCGTTTCTATATTATTGCTTTTTCTGATTCAGTATAAAACGATGATAGCTGATAAGAAAATTATCATTGATGGCTTGTGGTCAGCAAGAAAAGTTGTGATTGATTTAAATTCAATAGTAAAGGTTAGAAAAGATTCTTATAGCAGCTTTTCATTAAATAATCCGGTGTACAATTTGCACCGTAAAGGCAGTATTAGGTTTTATTCTTCAGGTAAAGATGCCGTTGTCCTTACAGACCGTGATGGCTTAGAGTATTACATTGGTACACAAAGACCAAATGAGATGTATCTGGTTATTCAGGAAGAAATGAGAAGTTAGCTAAATAATTGCATTAGTTTAACACAATCATCGTTTTAAGTACTGTACTTTGCAGCGTTAAATAATTTCAATGAAACCGTCGTGAGCATAACGATAGCGGATATATGCTCATGATAGCTTCATGAAACTAATTTGTTTTTATGAAAATAGGTATTGTTTGTTACCCTACTTTTGGTGGTAGTGGCGTAGTGGCTACTGAACTTGGAAAGGCATTAGCCGATGAAGGCCATCAGGTACATTTTATTACATACAGTCAGCCAGCACGCTTGGATTTCTTTTCTGCTAATCTTTTCTATCACGAAGTATCTGTAAGAGATTATCCTCTGTTTGATTATGCACCTTATGAATCCGCATTAGCGAGTAAACTCGTTGATGTAGTAAGGTTCGAAAAACTGGATATTCTACATGTACATTATGCGATCCCACATGCTTCAGCTGCTTTTATGGCAAAGCAGATTCTGGAAACTTATGGTATTTATATCCCTTTCGTAACCACCTTACATGGAACAGATATTACACTTGTTGGGAAGGATCCAACCTACAAGCCTGTGGTTACTTTTTCGATTAACAAATCAGATGGCGTAACTACTGTTTCTGAGAGTTTGAAGAAGGATACCGAAGATCACTTCGATATCACAAATGAAATCAAGGTCATTCCCAATTTTATAGATTTCTCACGTTTTAGTTTAAAGCCAAAAGATCACTTTAAAAAGGCTATTGCTCCTAATAATGAGCGGATATTGATTCATACCTCCAATTTTAGAAAGGTGAAGCGTACCGCAGATGTAATTCGTATTTTTCAGAAGATTTTGCAGAGAATTCCATCTAAATTACTAATGGTAGGTGATGGTCCGGAGCGTGCATCTGATGAGAAATTGTGCAGGGATCTGGGGATTTGTGAGCATGTACGCTTTTTAGGTAAGCAGGATGCTGTAGAAGAGATTTTATCCGTTTCGGATTTGTTCTTAATGCCTTCTGATTCTGAAAGCTTTGGCCTGGCAGCCTTAGAAGCTATGGCTTGTAAAGTGCCTGCAATTACTTCTAATTCTGGTGGTTTACCAGAATTAAATGTAGACGGTTTCTCTGGTTTTATGAGTAATGTTGGTGATATAGATGATATGGCTGAAAAGGCTGTTCGTATTCTCGAAAATGATGAAGTTTTACAGCAGTTTAAGGAAAATGCATTTGCCAGGGCTCAGGACTTCGACTTGAAGAAAATCCTACCGGATTATGTAGCATATTATAATAAGGTTATTGCGGAATCAACAAAGTTGGTGAAAGTTTAAATTTCCTATTTAATAGGAGCAAAGACCAAACATACAGGAGCATTTAACTCAATTCTTTTACCGGTATCCTTTAAGATGCCGGTTTTTTTATTGCGTTCAAAGATGACAACGTTATTAGTGTATTGGTGGCCTATCAACAGGTACTTGCCAGTCGGGTCAATTGTAAAGTTCCTGGGTCCTTTACCCAATGTACTTATACGAGAAACTGATTTAAGTTTACCATTAGCCTGTATGGCAAATGCAGAAATGGTATTGGCATCGCCCCGATTGGTTTCGTACAAGAATTTTCCATCTGGAGAGATGTGGATATCGGCTCCGTCAATCCTTCCAGAGAAGTCCTTATCTGTAGTCGCTATTTCCTGAATTTTGTTCAGTTTTCCATTATTATAAGCATAAGTCGTAATGCTGCCATTAAATTCATGTGCAAGATAGGCGTATTTGCCATTAGGACTAAATGTAAGATGTCGTGGGCCAGAACCTGGAGTAGTTTTAACGATATTGTTAATGCTTAGTACCTTTTCTTTTCCTTCTTTGTTGTAGTTATATATGTATACCTGATCTTCACCCAGGTCTATACAAACTACATACTTATGGTCTGGTGTAAATTGGACCTGATGTGCATGAGCACTTTCCTGTCTTTTTTGCGGATCTATACTTTTTCCTGTATGCTGAATTAATTGTTTTAAAGGTGTCAAACTACCATTGGTTTCTATTCCAAAAACAGAAATGCTTCCGCCTCCATAGTTGGCAGAAAGAACATGTTTCTCATCAGCAAGTACAAAGCAAGCGCCGCGGCTGCCAGTTGACTGTTTGTTTAAAAAGCTTAATTCAGCTTTTAAACCATCAAAAGCAAAAGCACCTAATGTGCTGCTTGAGCCTTCAGAAACAGAGTAGAGGAATTTATTGTTGTTGCTAACAGCTACATAGCTGGGATTAGATAATTCTTTGGCTACACTTTTGAATTTAGAATCAGCAGTATTAATGTCAAAGTTATATATATAGATCCCCTCACTTTTACCTGGACTGGTGTAAGTCCCTATGATTAAATTGTAGTCCTTTTGTTGTGCGAAGCTTTGCAGTGTTAAAAGTATTAGCAATAAAAGCGAGGGGATCTTTTTCATATTATGTTTTTTATTTTATCAGGTGCTTAATCTGGATTAGCTCATGCTCTTCCAGGTAACGCCATCTTCCACGTGGAAGATCTTTTTTTGTAAGGTTACCATACACAACACGGTCCAGTTTTACTACATCATATCCTAAGTGTTCGAATATACGGCGTACAATCCTATTTTTGCCACTATGGATTTGTATACCTACTTCACGTTTCGATCCTCCGGTTACGTAAGATACAGAATCTGGTTTAATAATACCATCTTCAAGCTCCAAACCGAATTGAATTTTATTCAGGTCGCCCTGACTTAAACTTTTGTTCAATTCAACATGGTATATCTTAGTGATGCCATTTTTCGGGTGAGAAAGCTTATCAGCAAGGTCACCATCATTAGTCATAAGCAATAAACCTGTTGTATTGCGGTCTAGTCTGCCTACAGGATAAATGCGTTCTCTGCTTGCTTTGTCGACCAATTGCATAACTGTACGACGTTCCTGAGGGTCATCAGTAGTAGTGATGTAATCCTTAGGTTTGTTTAATAGCACGTAAACTTTCTTTTCGCGTTTAAGCAATTCTCCATTGTAACGCACCTGATCGTTTGCCGGGTCAATTTTATGTCCCAGTTCAGATACTACTTCACCATTTACAGAAACTACACCTGCAGCAATAAGCTCATCGGCTTTACGGCGAGAACATATCCCTGCATTTGAAATGTATCTGTTTAAACGGATTAATCCATCGTCCTTCTGAACAGGTGCATTTTTTCTACCACGCATGGTTGGAGCTTTTTCAGGACCTGCCCATGTGTTATTACGTTCCTGACGAGTTGGGCGTTCAGAACGCTCTCCGCGATCAGTACGATCAAAAGAACGTTCAGGACGATTGCCTGCACCCTTGAATCCGGTTTTAGCACCATCATCTTCTCTTTTTCTGAAAGGTCTGTTGTCAGTGCTTCTTGAAGACTGACTTTTTTTATCATCAAATTTGCGGAAAGGTTTATCTCCTTCAGTATTGAAATGATCTTTCTTTATATAACTACGTTTGCTTTCTCCAGCTGGGGTTTCTCTTGAGCCAGCATCTTTAAAAGAACGTGGTTTAAAATCTTTGTTATCGTTATCTCTGCTGCCAGATTTGAAATCTCTGGGGCCGGTGCTTCTAGAGCCGAAGCTTTTATTGTCGCCATCTCTGGAACCTCTTGATTTGAAATCACTGCCAGAACTTCTTGGTTTGAAATCTTTTGAATCTCCGTCTCTATCCGCTCTTGGTTTGAAATCTCTTTTTTCTCCCTCTCTGGGTTTAAAGTCTCTGCTTTCTCCGTCTCTTAGTGTTCTAGGCTTAAAATCCTTGTTGCCACCAAACTTATTGTCTCTTCCTTCTTTATCGTCAAACTTGCTTTTTCCCTTGTATGAAGACGACGCTCCAGCTGGTTTTCTGCCTGTTGTGCTTCGGTTTCCCGGTTTGGACTTGTCATCCCGACTGTTCCTGTTGTTGTTTTTTATCATGATACGCTTTTATCCACATAATTTATGCGGGCGACAAATTTACGAAAAAAAGTACTCATTCCTAATTATACTGTCTGAGAACTGCAATTAAGCGTCTGACTAGTACCAGATTTTGGTGAATTGGGAAATCAATTTACAAGATTTTATGCCATTTAAGCATGGTGGCTATGAGTACAAATAAAGCTACTTAGTGTATATGTGTTTTCTTAGTGAGTAATTGGCAGGCGTTAGACTCCGGGAGTTTTATATTTAGCCGAGAAAATACTGCTTTTCACGGCTTTTAGAAACGTCCTTTAAGTATGCTTAAACATTGATTTTGAGGGTTTGTTTTGTAATTCATTGATAATTAGATTAATATGTTGTATCTTTGCCGACGTTTTTAAATTATTCACCAAAAAAAGGAGGAAAATGATAAAGAAACACATAATAACATGTACGGTAATAATATCATTACTGGTTATGGCAAAAGTGTTTGCTTACAACATGCCCCAAGCAGCGAAAAGTATTTCAAAAGAAGAAAAAATAACAAGTACAGATACACTAACATCAAACATCACGAAGGAAGCTTCATTGATGGATCAATTAAACTTTGCAGACGAGACATTGCCACTTGGTGATGTCAAAGTAGAGCGGAAAATGAAGAGGACGCTTGCTGCACATTACTTCAGTAATTTACAGACCAATAAGCTGCACAGAAAAGCTGCAGAATGGTTTCCGATAATCGAACCGATCCTTGCCGCTTACGGCATTCCCGAAGATTTTAAATATATGCCTTTGGTTGAATCAGGGTTAAATAGTGGTGTCTCGCCTAAAGGTGCAGCAGGTTTTTGGCAATTTATGCCTGGAACAGCCCGTATGTATGGTTTGAAAGTTAATGCAAAAGTTGATGAGCGAAACAATTTACGTAAATCAACTATAGCTGCCGCTAAATACATAAAAGAACTATATCGGACTTTTGATAGCTGGACGCTAGTTGCTGCCGCTTATAATGTAGGTGATGGCCACATGAGACGTCAAATCTCCAAACAAAATCAGGATAACTATTTTAAACTAAAACTAAATCAGGAAACTGGTGGTTATGTTTATAAATTGATTTCTATGAAACAAATCGTGGAGAATCCTAATGATTACGGTTATACAGCACCACGTACATTATTGGCTTACAATGCCGAACGTGATAGAAAAGCTGAAGACAAAACTGTTGAATAAACAGTTAAAGATACTCGCAAATTGGGGAGCCGTTTAGTTTATACTAAACGGCTTTTTGGTTTGTAGGAAAATTATTATTTTACCCCCATATGGTATTGTTGAAACTGCAAATAACTGAAATGACCTATTGCCCGGGAGAAACGCTGATTATTCGTTTTGAGCCGGTAAATGGTGAAAAACCAAAGTATCTGGCAGGTCAGTTTTTAACCCTTGTCTTTGATGTAGCTGGAAAAGAATTAAGGAGGTCCTATTCCCTGTGTAGTTCACCCGATGTTGATGAGCCTCTTGCTATTGCTATTAAGAGAGTAGAGAATGGTGAAATATCTAGATTATTACACCATAAAACTGCTGTAGGGGATGTGCTGACAGCTGTGGAGCCAAATGGTCGCTTTAATTATAAACCAGAACTACTAAAGCAAAGAACAGTCTTTCTTTTTGGTGCTGGTGTTGGAATCACTCCATTGTTTTCTATTATAAAAACGGCATTGATCAGGGAAAAAAATAGTAAGGTTATTCTGATCTATAGCAACCGATCAGTGGCTCAGACATTGTTTTATGATGAACTGAATGCATTGCAAAGGCAATATACAGAAAGGTTTAAAATTGTTTATGTACTTAGTCAGTCGCAAAATCTGCTAATGGCCCGCCTAAATGGGGAACTAATAGAACGGTTGATTAAAGAGTATCTGGAGTTCGAGAAAATGGATGCTTTATTGTATACCTGTGGACCGATCGATTATATGGACGTATGTCGGATTACCTTATTGAACCTTGGTTTTGATCAAGAACAGATTAAAAGAGAAACTTTTGTTTTGCCAGAGGACGAGGTAGATGAGGACGATTCAACGGAAAAAGTTATCAAGCACACCAATACCTACAATGTTGTATTAAATTTTAAGAACAATATTTATAATATAGATGTTCCTTACAATAAGACAATCTTAGATGTAGCACTCGAAAACAAAATCGGGCTGCCTTACAGTTGTCATGCCGGGATATGTAGTACCTGTACTGCCAATTGCATCAAGGGTGGGGTTGAAATGGATTATAATGAGGTGTTGATGGATGATGAAATTGCTGCTGGAAGGGTATTGGTCTGTACCGGGCATCCAACAGAAGATGGTACTACAATAGTCTGGTAAACTTAAATTAAGTGATGACAATGTGAATGTAATTTTTAGTTTTGCACCGTTGTTTTGATAAAATTTTTAGCAATTTTGCAGTGTAAAGAATTGCAATCTTAAAATAAAGATTCAGCATCTTTTATAAATATATATGAGCAAAAATACTGTTGACCTTGGCGAGCAAAGAGATGTAGAAGTATATGGTGCAAGGGTACATAATCTTAAAAATATTGATATCTCCTTTCCAAGGAATAAACTAGTAGTTATTACTGGTTTAAGTGGTAGCGGGAAGTCTTCTTTGGCTTTTGATACCATTTATGCTGAAGGGCAGCGCAGATATATGGAGACCTTTAGTGCCTATTCCCGCCAATTTATGGGAGGAATGGAACGTCCGGATGTAGATAAAGTATCTGGCCTGAGTCCGGTTATTGCCATTGAGCAGAAAACCACTAGTAAAAACCCGCGCTCTACAGTGGGAACTATCACCGAAATCTATGATTTTATGCGTTTGCTATATGCACGTACTGCGGATGCATATTCTTATAATACCGGTGAAAAAATGGAACGCATGAGCGAAGATCAGATTCTTGAAAATATCTTCAAGAAGTTTGATAAAATGCCTGTTAATATCCTGGCTCCGGTTGTAAAAGGACGTAAAGGTCATTACAGGGAGTTGTTTGAGCAGATCCGTAAACAGGGTTATGTAAAGGTTCGTATCGATGGTGAAATCCAAGATATTACGGCTAAAATGCAAGTTGACCGCTATAAAATCCATGATATTGAGATTGTTGTAGATCGTCTGATTGTTGATCGTGAAGATCTTAAACGCTTACAGGATTCTTTGCAAACTGCGATGCGTTTAGGTAAAGGCATTATTAAAATTAGTGATAAGGAAAATAATGTAGCTCACTTCAGTCGTTTTTTGATGTGTCCAACTACGGGGATCTCCTATGACGAGCCTCAGCCGAATAGTTTTTCTTTTAACTCTCCTTATGGGGCCTGCGAGAACTGTGACGGTTTAGGGTATATCTTCGTCGTAGATAAAGAATCCGTAATGCCAAACCCTAAGCTCAGTATTATGAGCGGTGGCTTAGCGCCCTTGGGTGAATACAGAGATATATGGATGTTCCAGGTTTTAAAAGCCCTGGCAAAAAAGTATAATTTTTCTTTATCTACACCAATTGAAAAGCTAGGAGATGATATCATCAATATTATATTGAATGGTTCTCATGAGCTCCTTTCAGTGGCTGTGGAATATAACAAATGGAACGTACAGAACTACCAGATCACTTTTGATGGTATTATTAAACTGTTGGAGGAACAGCAAGAGCGTAAAGGTGAAGGGGCGGTAGATGATATGGAGAGTTTCCGTAAGTTAAAGACGTGCCCTGTGTGTAATGGTGCGCGTTTGAAGAAAGAAAGCCTGAATTTTAAAATAGATGGCAAAAATATCTTTGAACTTGCAGAAATGGATATCAGTTCTGTTAAAACCTGGTTTATAGGGTTGGAAGACCGGTTAAATGATAGGCAAAACACCATTGCTAAAGAAGTTTTGAAAGAAATCCGTTCAAGGCTTGGTTTTTTAAGTGATGTGGGATTAAATTATTTATCCCTTGATCGCACTGCGCGAACGCTTTCAGGTGGAGAAGCACAAAGGATTAGGCTTGCTACACAGATAGGGTCACAACTGATGAATGTGATGTATATTTTGGATGAACCAAGTATTGGACTTCACCAACGTGATAATGAGCGTCTAATTGGTGCTTTAAAGAATCTGAGAGATCTGGGAAACACAGTATTGGTGGTTGAACATGATAAAGACATGATCCTGGAGGCTGACCATGTGATTGATGTAGGGCCTGCTGCAGGCTTGCGTGGCGGAGAAATTGTTGCGCAAGGTACTCCAGCCGATATTTTAAAATCTGATACGCTTACAGCTGCTTATTTGAATGGAAAGAAAGGAATTGAGGTGCCGAAGAAGAGAAGAAAAGGCACAGGACATAAGCTTTCTATCATTAAAGCTAGTGGGCACAATTTAAAAGATGTGTCTGTAGATTTTCCTTTAGGTAAGTTCATTGCTGTAACAGGTGTTTCAGGTAGTGGTAAATCCAGCTTGATTACAGAAACCTTATACCCAATATTAAATCATCATTTTTTTAGAGCGAAGAAACATCCTCTACCATACGAAAAGATCAATGGGTTAAAGGAAATTGATAAAGTTATAGAAATTGATCAGGCGCCAATTGGACGTACACCACGTTCCAATCCATCTACTTATACCGGTGTTTTTTCTGACATCAGAAATCTGTTTGTGCAGTTACCTGAAGCAAAGATCAGGGGGTATAAACCTGGCCGTTTCTCTTTTAATGTAAAAGGCGGACGTTGCGAAACCTGTCAGGGTGGCGGAATGAAAGTGATAGAAATGAATTTTCTCCCTGATGTGCAGGTGCCATGCGAAGAGTGTAATGGTAAAAGATATAATCGTGAAACGTTGGAAGTACGTTATCGTAGTAAGTCGATCAGTGATGTACTGGATATGAGTATTGAGGAGGCTTGCGACTTTTTCGAGAATATGCCTGCTATCTACAGAAAGATTAAAACACTGAAAGATGTGGGGTTAGGCTATATTACTTTAGGACAATCTTCTACTACACTTTCTGGTGGTGAGGCTCAGCGTGTTAAGTTAGCTACTGAACTTTCAAAAAAAGATACAGGCAAGACATTTTATATTTTAGATGAGCCTACAACTGGCCTGCATTTTGAGGATATAAATGTATTATTAGGTGTGCTTAATGAACTTGTGGAACGTGGAAACACGGTACTGGTTATTGAACATAACCTGGATGTGGTAAAAGTGGCCGATTGGGTAATTGATTTAGGTGAAGAAGGCGGTGTTGGAGGGGGAAGAATTCTCTTTGAAGGTACTCCAGAGGGCTTGATACAAAACCCGATTAGCTTAACCGGCAAATTCCTTAAAAAGGAAATGGGCCTGTAAAATCAACAGTTATGGCAGTGTTTGTAAGCGATTTTCTGCCCGATTCTGATCCTTCAAGCAAACTTCAGGTTGTTGATGAAGGATTAGATCAATCTAACGCAGAAACAGATGGCTCTCCCTATAAGTTAATTGAAATAGCAGATGTCAGTGCTATCTTAAAGCGAAGGAAGCCTTTTTCGCATAAGGGGACATACGGGCATGCATTGATCATAGCAGGTGATGCAAAGACCATGGGAGCAGCCTTGCTTAGTGCAAGTGGCTGTGTGTATGGTGGAGCGGGTTTAACAACCGTGTCCATCCCTGAAAATGGTTTAACCGCCTTGAATACCTTCCTGCCCGAAGCAATGTATTTGGACAGAGCTCATCTGGTTAAGATCAAATCATTAAAAAAATATGATGCGATAGCAATCGGCCCTGGTCTTGGAAAGTTATTTGAAGCGATATGTATTGTGGAAGAGCTGGTTGTTTTAAAAACTCCGGTGGTAGCTGATGCGGATGCTTTGAACATTCTATCTAAACGAGAAGATCTCTTGTTGCATCTTGCTAAAAACTCAATATTGACCCCTCATTTAAAAGAGTTTGATTGTTTGTTTGGTAAGCACAAAAGTTGGTGGGAGCGATTACAAACAGCTAGAATAATGGCTAAAAAGCTGAGCCTTGTTATCGTATTGAAAAACCAATATAGCTTTATTATTGACCAGCAGGGGGATGTTTGTATCAATCCGACAGGGAACCCAGCTATGTCGCAAGGTGGAATGGGAGATGTTCTGACCGGTTTGATTACTGCTTATGTTGCACAAGGCTATAGTCCAAAAGCAGCTGCAATATTGGGATGTTACTTTCATGGCAAAGCAGGAGATGAATTGGCTGTAAGCCATTATAACATTACAGCTTCACAATTAGCCGCAAGACTTCCAATAACGGTCAAAAGCTTTTTAAATAGCAAAACTCATTAAAACTAAAAGTCGAATAGATGTTTTTCTGCATGGTATGATGAACGTACAAGCGGTCCGCTTTCTACATATCTTAATCCTTTTGCTAATCCTATTTCCTTGTATTTGGCAAACTGATCAGGATGGATCCAATCTACCACAGGATGGTGGTTACGTGTAGGTTGCAGGTATTGCCCTAGTGTTAAAATATGCACACCGTTAGCCACAAGATCATCCATTGCTTCCAGAACATCTTCCTCAGTTTCTCCAAGTCCAAGCATAATACCTGTTTTGGTTCTTAAGCCGAATTCAGAAATTCGCTTCAACGCTTCTAAACTTCTGTCGTATTTTGCTTGTATACGCACTTGCTTGGTTAGCCTTTTTACGGTTTCCACATTGTGAGACATTACTTCTGGACGTTCCTCTAAAACACGGTAAAGATTGTCCCATTGACCTTTAAAATCAGGGATTAATGTTTCTAATGTTGTTTCAGGACTTTCTCTTCTGATGGCTTGTAAGGTCTCAGCCCAAATAATTGAACCTCCATCTTTCAAATCATCTCTATCAACTGAAGTGATTACACAGTGTTTTACCTTCATTAGTTTAACAGAATTGGCTACACGGTTAGGCTCGTCTGTATCTACAGCTAAAGGTCTGCCTGTTGCTACTGCACAGAAGGAGCATGAACGTGTACAAATATTGCCCAGAATCATAAAGGTTGCAGTGCCTGCTCCCCAGCATTCGCCCATATTTGGACAATTACCACTTTCGCAGATGGTATGTAGCTTATGGGTATCTACCAAGCTGCGTACTTGTGCATATTCTTTACCTACAGGTAGCTTAACTCTAAGCCAATCTGGTTTACGTTGTACTGGGTTCTCTGAAACAACCGGAAGTGCGATCATGAGGCAAAGTTACGCAATAGGTTTGAATTGTTATAAAACCCTGTGTCAATAAGCATCAGATTAAAATCATAATTTATCTTGATTTTTTATGTTGCTTAAATAGGTAATGCTTATTTTTACCATATGAGTACTTCAAAAATAACTTACAATGGTGGTTTAAGAACCACATCTATACATCAGCGTTCTGGAAATGAAATTATTACTGATGCACCGGTTGACAATAAAGGCAAGGGGGAGGCATTTTCTCCAACTGATTTGCTAGCTACTTCATTAGGCAATTGTATGCTGACTATTGTTGGTATTGCAGCGAATGAACATGGATTTAATATTGATGGGACAACTTGTGACATCACAAAGATCATGGCTGAAAACCCAAGAAGGGTTACAGAGATTGTAGTTGACTTCCAGTTTCCTGCAAATAACTATTCAGATAAAGATAAAAAGATTATTGAACGTTCAGCTAATACCTGTCCGGTGATGTTTAGTTTACATCCTGATATTAAGAAAACAGTTAGTTTTAATTACTAATCACTTCTGCCACTTCTTCGGCCGAAATGTCACTATGTGAAGCATCCAATATGCAATCGCCGTTTTTAATCAATAGGATTTGCGGCGATTCATGGTGGACTTGAAAAGTTTCAGCTATATGGGTAGAAATATCACGGTGGCTGATCAGATCTAAAAAGTACAAAGAGGTGTCTTCAGGAATAACAGACCAGTCCTGTTCAAAACGTCTTTTGGCCATTGAACTCACAGAACAACGCGTGCTGTGCTTAAAGATCAAACTATATCCTTCTTCTTTCTGTATCTGACTAATCTGTTCCAGATCAGTAATGTTTTTCCACTGCATGATTTTATGAATTATCTACCCGTCTTTATCGTCTTCTTCTTCCTTCTGGATAGGAACTATAGGCCGGGCATATTTTGTTAGAACAGGCTTCCAGGACAGTTATTGCAAAAAATACGCCAAGCAATAGTATTGCAATTCTCTTCATCAGTAATATCGTTTTGAGTTTGTTATTTAAACTACTAATCTACAGCTTTTAGCAAGATAATCAAAATAGTTATACTGTTGCGGTAAGTTCTGCCATTTTTAATGCTGTAATTGCAGCTTCATCGCCTTTATTGCCATGCTTACCTCCAGCCCTATCTAAAGCCTGCTGCTGGTCGTTAGTTGTTAACACACCAAATATAACTGGTTTAGCATGTTTAATACCCACTTGCGTAATACCATTGGCTACAGCGTCACAAATAAAGTCAAAATGTTTGGTTTCTCCTTGAATTACACAGCCTAAGCAGATTACGCCATCAAGATTCTTGTGTTTCTGCAAAAGGATTTCTGCCGCTGCAGTAAGTTCAAAGCTGCCAGGAACAGCTACAGAGATAATATTGTCTGCAGATACACCATGTTTAAGTAGGGTTTCTAATGCGCCGTTATATAGACTGCCTGTAACTTCTGCGTTCCATTCTGCAACTACAATTGCAAATTTGTATGCACTACCATTAGGTATCGTTGTATGTGAAAAATCAGAGAGGTTCTTTAATTGAGTTGCCATACTGCAAACTTAGATAAAATTTCAGAAAGGTTTGGTGATATGGCACAAAAAAAGGCTAACCATTGGTTAACCTTTTCTTTAAAATTTAAGCTGTTTTTATTTCACTTGTACTGATGCACGCTCAATATACTCGTCAATCATAGTAGCTTCTTGACTTTCAGGGTACTGAGTTTTTATCTTAGTATATGCTTCTTGAGCATTTTTGAATTCTTTTTGTGCTTCATAAACCAAACCTAGTTTTTTAAGGAACATAGGAGAAGTGAATTTGTTACTTGCTTTATCAGCTGCTTTTTTATAATAAGTTGCTGCTTGTTTTAAATCTTTCAGCTCACTATAAGCATCACCCAATAAACCAAGAGCCAATGGATCTGCAACAGCGCTTCCAGTTTCAGCATATTTTCCTAAGACTTCTGTAGCTTTTTTATAATCACCTTTACGTAAATAAATACCACCAAGGTATAGGTTTGCAAGGTTTGCGGATTTTGTATTGGCATACTCGTCTGCGATTTTCTCTAAACCTGGGTAACCACCTTCGCCATTAATGGCTTTGTTTGCTAATGAATCCGCTGCACCTACGTATTGTTCTGCTTTGTACATTTTAGCAGAAGCTTCCTTCGCTCTGTTATCCAGATATACATTCTGATACCAGAAATATACACCAATTAATACTACAATTGCACCTGCAATGAACAAAAGGCTTTTCGAATTTTCTTCTAAAAAAGAACCCTTTCTTACCGGCTGATTTATTTCTTTCTCTGTTGTAGACATTTTATTTTAAAAAATTAAGGACTGCAAAAATACATTTTTACATCAAAGTATCAACCTCTTTTAAAAGTATTTAATAAATTTAATGAACTGATCGTTAATTAGAACCAATAGAAAGGTTAATAAATTGAGATAAAACCTCAAGCATTGCAGAAAACAAATCATAGGATTAACAAAGCTAAACGGTAACTTTGGCTACAGATACTATGTGGTTAAAAAACATTACTCTTCTTAATTTTAAAAACTATACAGATGCAAATGTTAGTTTTTCGGAAACTGTAAATGCCTTTGTAGGTGATAATGGAGCTGGTAAGACCAATTTATTGGATGCCATTCATTATTTGTGCCTATGTAAAGGATATTTTAATCCTATCGATTCCCAGCAAATAAAAACTGGTCATGACCTTTTTCTTGTTCAAGGTGATTTTGAAAGACAGGAAAAGAATGAGAAAATCACTTGTGGCGTAAAACGCAATCAGAAAAAGCAATTTAAAAGGAATAAAAAAGAATATGATAAGTTGGCGGACCATATCGGACTATTTCCTTTGGTGATGATTTCTCCCTATGATACCAATATTATTATGGAGGGAAGCGAGGAGCGCAGGCGTTTCATGGATAATGTGATCTCTCAAACGGATACTCATTATCTGGATGAACTGATTATGTATAATCGTCATCTTTTGAACCGTAATGCTTTATTCAAACAAATCGCATTAACACGCAGTTATGATCCGACATTATTGGAGATTTATAACGAACAATTGGTCGCTTCTGGGATTAAGATCTATAAGAAGCGACAGCAGTTTATGCTGGAGTTTATTCCATTATTTGATAAGTATTATCATTTTTTAACAGATGATAAGGAGCGAGTAAGCTTACAGTATCAGAGTCAGCTTCATGATACGTCTTTTGACCAATTGCTTTTACAATCTATAGAAAAGGATAAAGTTTTGGAAAGAACTACGACTGGAATTCATAAAGATGATTTGATTTTCACCATTGCGGATATGCCTTTAAAAAAGTTTGGTTCTCAGGGACAACAGAAATCTTTTTTAATTGCTCTGAAGTTGGCACAATATGCTTACCTTCAGAAGTATAAAGGTTTTAAGCCTTTGTTGTTACTGGATGATATTTTTGATAAACTGGACGACAATAGAATGCATAAGCTGATGGAGATGGTTTCACATCATGATTTTGGACAGATCTTCATTACAGATACAGGAAGAGAACGGGTTTTGGCAGTATTTAATAAAATTGATGTGCCAATTACTTTATTTGAGGTAAATAACGGGGGGATAAATCATGCGTAAGCCTAATGATATTACATTAAAAGAAGGCATCGGCAAGTTGCTGAATGTTTATAAGTTAAAGGGTAAATTTGATGAGACATCAGTTGTGGCTTTATGGCCTGACTTGATGGGAAAGGCAATTGCTAACCGTACTACGCAAATCTATGTCTCACAAAAGAAATTGTTCGTGAGGATTGAATCTTCGGTAATTAAGAACGAGCTTTTAATGGTGAGAACCGGCATCATTCAAAAAATTAATGAACGTGCCGGTTCTGAAGTGATTACTGATCTTGTTTTTCTTTAAGCGGTTATCCGCCAAAAATTCTGCTTATTAACCATATAATGAGTGCAAGTACCAGCACTACTATAATTATACCCGTCCATACTCCTGCTTTAAAGATGCCTTCGACAAGTTCGCAGCTCATAAGAGTCGAGGAAAGTAAAGCAATAATTGCCAATGGAAAATACCTTTTTACAGTCATAGATTTTAGTTTTGATGTATAGGATTAACAATAAACTATGACAATGGTTTTATATCGGTTATTTTCCGTTTACTTTTAGTAATTCAATTTCAAATATCAAAGTACTGTATGGAGGGATATCTGCGCCAGCACCACGTTCTCCATATGCAAGGTTATAAGGAATAAAGAATTTGTATTTTGATCCGGTTTGCATCAGTTGAACTCCTTCTGTCCATCCTGCAATTACACCGTTTAATGGTAGTTCCAGTGGTTCATTTCTGTCGTATGAGCTGTCAAATTGTTTTCCATTAAGTAAGGTTCCTTTGTAATTTACCAATACTGTATCTGTAGCTTTCGGTCTGATTCCGGTTCCTCTGTTGATTACCTGATATTGTAACCCACTTGCAGTAACCTGTACACCTGATTGCAGTTTGTTTTTTTCTAAAAATGCTTTACCCTCATTAATTGCAGGTGCATGTTTTTGTTTACTAACCGTAATAAATAGGTTGCTGATTGCTGTCTGCGACTTCTCTTGTGAAATTAAAGGAGTTGCACCACCAAAGGCATCTTTTAATCCTTTTACTAATAAATCATAGTTCAAGCTAGCTAACCCGTCGTTTTTCATACTGGTTGCCATAGTATTGCCAAAGGCATAACTTGCGGAGTCTAGTGTCGACTTGAAAACTATTGGTCCTGCAGTACTAGCTTTTTTTGCTGATGTTATCGGTTTTTTTACTGTGGTTGTTTTTTTAACCGGCGCTTTAGTCTGCGCATTTAAGGTAAGTGCACAAAGTGGAAGCATTAGTGTAATTAAAGTCTTTTTCATTTGTTTTATTGTTGTGCTTGAAAGGTACAAACTTTACAAAAAAATAAGCACCTTTTTTGAGGTGCTTATTTTAATATTAGATTCGTTATGGTCATAACGATGAAGAAATATTAATGTTCTTAGAAACGCTCTACAGCAGTAAAGAAGAAATCACCTTCAATTTGTGCGTTTTCATCAGAATCCGAACCGTGAACAGCATTTGCATCAATTGATTTTGCATATTTCTGACGGATAGTACCTTCAGCTGCTTCAGCAGGGTTAGTAGCACCTATTAATTTTCTGAAATCTTCAATAGCATTGTCTTTTTCAAGTATTGCAGCAACGATTGGTCCTGAAGACATAAAGCTTACAAGGTCAGCATAAAAAGGACGTTCTTTGTGAACAGCATAAAATTCACCAGCTGTTTCTGCAGTTAATTTAGTGTATTTTAATGCTATGATTTTAAAACCTGCAGTAGTAATATCATTAATGATTGCACCAATATGGCCATTAGCAACTGCATCAGGCTTAATCATGGTAAATGTTCTGTTTGTACTCATCTTGATTTTTAATTTTTTGCAAAATTACATTTTATACTGTTAATATTAAAGCGCTGATTTATTACCTTTAAAATCTTGCTAAAAGAGGTCGAAATATTATTGGCTTCAATTATCATTAAATTATTAGCTTTGCTGCGAAAGTTATGCTATCAATTTCAGAAATAAAATCATTACTGGCTACGCCACAGAAAATTGTAATTACTACTCATCATAAACCTGATGGTGATGCAATGGGTTCATCTTTAGGTTTATATGCCTATCTGATTCAGCAAGGACATCATGTTAAAGTGATTACACCTACAGATTATCCTTACTTTTTGCATTGGCTACCTAATAATGCTGATGTGATTATTTACACGGATGAGCAGGAACGTTCAGCAGAATTGGTTGCAGAAGCTTCACTTGTATTTTGTCTTGACTTTAATAGCCTTAGCAGAATCAATGAGCTTGGTGATTTGGTTAGAGCATCTGATGCTTATAAAGTTATGATTGATCATCATCTGGATCCTGAGGATTTTGATGATTATCGTCATTGGAATATAAATGCCTGTGCTGCAGCTCAGTTGGTTTATGAATTTATTGTAAATGAACTGGGGGATGGAGCAATGATGAACAAGGATATTGCGACTTGTTTATATACGGGAATCATGACAGATTCAGGCTCCTTCAGGTTCGAATCTGCAAATGCCGCTGTCTACCGCATTGCAGCGGATTTAATCGACCTTGGTGCAGAACATTGGAGAATTCATCAGTTGGTATACGATAATGCAACTGAAAACCGTTTACGTTTCTTAGGTCACTGTTTAAGTGAAAAACTAGAAATACTCCGAGAGTTTAATACAGCAATTATTAAGGTAAGTAAAGAGGAATTGAAATCATTTAATATTGTGACAGGTGATACCGAGGGTATTGTAAATTATGCATTGTCAATTAATGGTATTAAATTGGCTGCATTTATTATTGAAAGAACTGATAAAGTTAAATTATCTTTGCGCTCCACAGGAGATTTTCCTGCGAATGAGATTTGTAAGAGATACTTTAATGGTGGTGGGCATAGAAATGCCGCTGGAGGGGTTTCTGAAAAGAATTTAGAAGACACAGTGCTGGATTTTAAAGCACTTTTAGTAGAGTATAAAAACCAATTGCTACAGTAGTCTGTAGCAATTAACTATAGAAAGTAAACATATAAAAAGTATAATTTTAAAGAACACATGAAGAAAGGTATCTTAATTCTTTTCGCGGCAACACTTGGGTTAGCTGCTTGTAACAATTATAAAAAAGGTCCGGGAGGCCTATCGTATATCATTCACAAAGATGGTGGTGGTGCGAAAATTAAAGAAGGTGATATCGTTAAGTTGAACTTCATCCAGAAAAGTGAAAAGGATTCTGTGATGTTCAATACATGGGATATGGAGCAACCTCAGGTATTTCCTGTTGCTAAGAAAATGTATGATGGAGATATGAACGATGTGTTAACATTGTTTGGAGAAGGTGATAGTGCTACATTTAAGTTAGATCTTGATACTATGGCGGCTCGTTCTGGTCAGCCAAAACCTGCAGGTACAAAAGATAAGTATATCGTGTTTACTGTTAAAGTAGAGAAAGTATTGGCTAAAGGTGCTAATGAAGCAGATTCTACTTTCCAAAACAAAGCAAGAGATTTCTTTGAAAAGGATTATAAAACTACCATGGACAAGAAGAAAGGTGCTGAAGCAGGTAAAATCAAAAAATACATTGCAGATAATAACCTGAAAACTACAACAACAGCTTCTGGCTTACAATATGTAATCAGCAAACCTGGTGATGCTGTAAAACCTGCATTGGGTGATACAATGATGGTTAACTATACTGGTAAATTGACAACTAAAAAATCTGATGGTAAAGACAATGTTTTCGATACTTCAGACGAGAAAATTGCTAAAGCATCAGGTAAATTCAATGCAATGGCCCAGTATGGCCCTCGTCCAATCACTTTAGGCAGAGCAATCCCTGGATTTGATGAAGGTTTACAGTTAATTGGAAAAGGTGGAAAAATCACTTTAATTATTCCTTCAAACCTTGCGTATGGCGAGGGTGGTATGCCTCAGGGTGGTATCAGTCCTTTCTCTCCACTTGTATTTGAAGTTGAATTGTCAGACATTAAAAAACCAGTTGCTGGTCAGGCAGGTGCTACAATTGCACCAGTTGCTCCATAGAAAACTGAAAAAATAATAAAGAGACCCGGTACGCAAAAGCATACCGGGTTTTTTATTTGTTAAGCTCCGATGGTTTTTGTTAACTTCGCCAATGCTTTTTACAGACACCCATACCCATTTGTATTATGAAACAGATGGGGATAAACTAGATGAGCTCATGCAACGTTGTTTTGAAAATAAGGTTGATCGCTTATTTTTGCCTAATGTTGATGTTGAATCAATTGCAAAAATTGACAGTATGGTAAAAAAGTATCCTAAAAACTGCTTTGCCATGGCAGGTTTACATCCTTGTGATGTAAAAGAAAATTATGAGGAGGTTTTGGATGAGATATGTCAGAGCATGGTTGATAGGGATATTTATGCTATAGGTGAGATTGGTATAGACCTGCATTGGGATAAAGGTACACTTGCTTTTCAACAGATAGCTTTTTGTGAGCAGATTAAGTGGGCAAAGGATCTTGATCTTCCAATTGTAATTCATTGCAGGGAAGCGTTTGATGAGATTTTTGAAATACTAGAATCGGAAAAGGATAATCAATTAAGAGGGATTTTGCATTGTTTTACTGGGAACCTTGAACAGGCTAATAAAGCAATTGAACTTGGATTTTATTTAGGTATAGGAGGTGTGGTGACTTACAAAAAGGCTGGATTGGATGAAGTTTTGAAGCAAGTGCCATTGGCGAATCTTGTTTTGGAAACAGATTCACCATATTTGACACCAGTACCATATAGAGGTAAACCAAATGAAAGTAGCTATCTGGTGCATATTGCTCAGAAGCTGGCCGAGATTTATGAAACCAGTATTGAAGAAATAGCAGCCGTTACTACTGCAAACTCTATTAGCATTTTTAAGATTTAACAATGACCAAAATACTCATCATATACACAGGTGGAACTATAGGGATGGTAAACGATACCGATACTGGCGCCTTAATTCCTTTTAATTTTAAGCAGATACAGCAGAATGTGCCAGAACTGGCCAGACTGAATTATGAACTGGAGGTACATTCTTTTGATCCAATTATGGATTCATCAAATATGCATCCGGTTATATGGGCAGAGTTAGCGCAGCTGATTCATACCCGCTATAATGAATTTGATGGTTTTGTAATATTGCATGGCTCAGATACAATGGCTTTTACAGCCTCAGCATTGAGTTTCATGCTTCAAAACTTAAGTAAGCCAGTTATTCTTACTGGCTCTCAGCTGCCAATTGGCGAGATCAGAACCGATGCGAAAGAGAACTTGATTACGGCATTGGAAATTGCAGCTATGAAGCTACATGGGAAAGCTAAAGTTCCAGAGGTTTGTATTTATTTCGATTCGCAGTTGTTTCGGGGCAATCGTTCTATAAAATATAACTCGGAGAAGTTTGAGGCATTCCGTTCTCCTAATTATCCAATATTGGCCGAGGCGGGGGTGCATTTGAATTTCTTCAAGAATTATATATTGCCACAACCTGAAAAGGAATTAGAAGTACTATTGGATTTTAATTCGAATATAGGGGTCTTAAAAATGTATCCAGGAATATCACAACAGGCAGTAATGGCCATTACACACTCGCCAGTGGATGCGATTGTTTTGGAGACCTTTGGTTCCGGAAATACGACTACTGCCCCATGGTTTATTAATTGCTTAAGAGAAGCGATCAATAGCGGTAAAATTATTGTTGATATCTCTCAATGTCAACGGGGATCCGTAGAACTTGGCAAGTACGAAACAAGTAAGGAATTACAGCAGATGGGAGTAATCAGTGGATACGATATGACTTTCGAAGCTACAATTACAAAGTTGATGTACTTAATGGCTCAAGGACATGATAAGTCTGAAGTGGCTAAATTAATGGAGCAGTCGCTTAGGGGAGAATTGACCGCCTAAAGTAAAACTTATGCATTTGTTTTTTGTGCAGGGTTTATAATCTTAAATTTGGGGATCAATAAGTAAGACTAATGAAAATAGAGCAAATTTATACAGGGTGTTTAGCTGAGGCTGCCTATTACATTGAAAGTAATGGGGAGGCTGCAATTATTGATCCTTTACGTGAGGTTGAACCTTATCTTAAAAGGGCTAAGAAGGACAATGCTGTAATCAAGTATATTTTTGAAACGCATTTTCATGCTGATTTTGTTTCCGGGCATATCGATCTGGCAGAGAAGTCAGGTGCAGAAATTGTTTATGGACCAACCGCGAAGACTTCGTTTAAATCTTACATAGCTGTAGATGGTGAGCAGTTTAAAATTGGAGAACTGACGATCACTGCATTGCATACACCTGGTCATACGTCAGAATCTACTACTTATCTGCTTACAGATAAGGAAGGGAAATCACATTGCATTTTTAGTGGCGATACCTTATTTATTGGTGATGTGGGGCGACCGGATCTTGCGCAGCAAGGGGATCAGACTATTGAAGATATGGCAGGTACTTTGTATGATTCTCTGCATAGCAAAATCATGGGTTTACCTGATGATGTGTTGGTTTATCCTGCACATGGAGCAGGATCGGCTTGTGGTAAGAGCATGAGTAAAGAGACCTTTGATACATTGGGAAATCAGAAGCAGGTAAATTATGCGCTTAAAGCAACATCAAAAGAGCAGTTTATAAAAGAGGTTACTGATGGTATTTTGCCCCCTCCGCAATATTTTGCCAAGAACGCTGCGATGAATAAGTATGGATATGAGCGTGTGGATGATGTCTTTGAAAAAGGGCTTAAGCCTTTAACTCCCTCAGCGTTCGAAAGTATGGCGAATTTAACAGGCGCACTGGTACTGGATACGCGTGATCCACAGGTATTCGCTAAAGCTTTTATACCTTCTTCTGTTAACATTGGACTGAACGGACAATTTGCCCCATGGGTGGGCGCGTTGATTACTGATCTAAAGCAACCTTTATTATTGATTGTTGAAGCTGGTAAAGAAGAAGAAGCGATTACCCGTTTGGCAAGAGTTGGTTATGATAATACGATCGGTTATCTGGAAGGCGGAATTACAGCATGGCAAGAGGCCGGGAAAGATATAGATAGTATAGCATCTATTTCTGCAGATGAATTCGAGAAAATAGCTAAAGCGAATGCGGCTATTAAAGTGCTTGATGTGAGAAAACCCGGAGAATATGAAGCTGAGCATCTGGAGTTGACAATGGCACGTCCTCTTGATTATATAAATGATTGGACTAATGAGGTCAATCAAAAAGAAACCTATTATATTCATTGTGCTGGTGGTTATCGCTCTATGATTGCTGCATCTATCCTTAAAGCAAGAGGGGTAGATCATGTGATTGATATTGCTGGTGGCTATGGTGCTATAAAAAATACAAGTTTAAAACGGACTGATTTTGCCTGTCCTTCTAAAGCGATGAAAGCCTAATAAAGATGCCAGGGATAAATCAGATAAAGCTGCCTATAGCTGCAGAAATAGATGCCTTTGAGGAGAAGTTTAAAGCTTCTATGCATAGCGATGCACCATTGTTGGATCGGATTACTCATTACATTGTAAAACGTAAGGGGAAACAGATCAGGCCAATGTTTGTTTTTTTTGCTGCTAAGTTATGTGGCGGTATTATTGAGTCTACCCATAGAGGAGCAGCATTGGTAGAGTTGTTGCATACCGCGACACTTGTACATGATGATGTGGTGGACAATGCTTATGAAAGACGTGGATTTTTTTCTATAAACGCACTCTGGAAAAATAAAATTGCCGTTTTAGTAGGTGATTATTTATTAGCCAAAGGCTTATTACTTTCTGTGAATAATTCTGAATTCCGCTTATTGCAAATTGTTTCTGAAGCAGTAAAACAAATGAGTGAGGGCGAGTTATTACAGATCGAAAAGGTGAGGAGGATGGATATAAGCGAAGAACTTTACTTTGATGTCATCAGACAAAAAACAGCTTCGTTAATAGCTTCTTGTTGTGCTTGTGGAGCGGCTTCTGCAGGAGCTGACGAGGAAACGGTAGAGAAAATGAGGATGTTCGGTGAAAAGGTGGGGATCGCTTTTCAGATTAAGGATGATACTTTTGATTTCGGAACCGATGATGTGGGCAAGCCACTGGGTATCGATATAAAGGAGAAGAAAGTAACGCTACCTCTTATTTATGCACTAAACAGGTCTGAGAAGGCTGAAAAGAAAAGAATCATTAACCTGGTAAAAAACCATAATGAAGAACCTGAAAAAATACAGGAGATCATAGACTTTGTAAACGCAAAGGAAGGTGTACATTATGCTAATGAAAAAATGGTCCAATATCAAGAAGAGGCTTTTGATATCTTGCATAGTTTTGAGCCCGGTGATGCCAGAACCGGACTTGAGCAATTGGTACGATATACTACAGAACGTAAAAAGTAAGTTTCAAGGTTTCTTATTATATAATAGAAACCTTTATGCCATGCCCTTCTAGTCCTTTTTTTACCTGATCAGGAATTCCAGAGTCTGTAATGATGTGGTCTACAGCTTCAATTCCACAGATTTTCCCAAAACCACGTTTTCCGAATTTGGTTGAGTCGGCCAATACAATTACCTTCTGAGAAGATTCTATCATCTGTTTGTTCAGGTGCGCTTCAGATGCACTGGTTGTGGTTAAGCCAAATTCTAAGTCTATCCCATCGACACCCAGGTACAATTTACTGCAAAAAACATTACCCAATACATTATCTGAATAGGGTCCTGCAACAGATGCTGAACTTTTTCTCACCAGACCGCCTAGCTGGATAATTTCAACGTCGGCATGGTTAAGTAGTTCTAATGCTACATTTAAGGCAGAGGTGAGTACTGTTAAGTTGCCTTTAGGCTTAATGCAACGTGCCATGGCCAATACTGTAGTGCCTGAGGCAATAATGATGGAATCGTTGTCTTCAATCAGACCTGCGGCTAAAGCTCCAATTCTCATTTTTTCAGCAGATTGCAAATGCTCTTTTTCGTTTACTGGCCTATCTACCGTGTATGGATTGTTTAATGTTGCTCCTCCGTGCGTTCTGAATAAAAGGTTTTTATCTTCGAGTAGTTTCAGGTCCTTACGTATGGTTACGGAAGAAACGTTTAGTTTTTTGCAGAGCGATTGGACGTCTATTGCGCCATCTGTTTGAATTTTATTTAAAATATACTGATGTCTTTCGGCTATGTTAATCATTTGTGTGTCTATATCTATGAAGTAATATAAGCATTATTTTAATTTCAAAATGCGCTTTTTAACAAACTTAACGTTAAAAAAATAATATTACCAATTTGTTTTTTTTTAATATCTGTCTTTTTTTAGTTTCGTTTTATTATATTTGATATTGTAAACGAAAGATTACGAAATATTGATATTTAAAATTGAAAAGAAACAAAATGGTGTTTAAACGCGAATCATTTATTAGTCAGGTAGAAGAGCAAGTAGAGTGGGATGTTATTATTATTGGAGGTGGAGCAACAGGGTTAGGAACAGCTGTTGATGCAGCCAGTAGAGGTTATCGTACTTTACTGCTTGAGCAATCTGATTTTGCAAAGGGAACTTCAAGCCGCAGTACTAAATTAGTTCATGGTGGTGTCCGTTATCTGGCGCAAGGTGATGTTGCATTAGTATATGAGGCTTTGCATGAAAGAGGCTTGTTATTGAAAAATGCGCCTCATTTAGTTAAAGATCAGGAATTTATTATTCCTGTTTATTCGTTTTTATCTAAATATAAATACCTGATCGGTTTAAAGCTTTACGATTTGCTCGCAGGCAAGAGTGGTTTTAAGAAATCTTCCTTCTTGTCAGCTTCGAAAGTGCTAAGTGCAATACCAGGATTGAAGTCTGAGGGCTTGATTGGTGGAGTTAGCTATAGTGACGGGCAGTTTGATGATGCAAGATTAGCTTTGAACCTGGCGCAGACTGCGGCTGAATATGGTGGTGTTTTGTTAAATTATACTAAGGTTACTGATTTAACGAAAGAGAACGGAATTATAAACGGTGTAAGTTTTATAGATACTGAGACTAAGAAAAATTATACGTTAAAAGCGAAAGTAGTAATTAATGCTACTGGTGTTTTTGTGGATGAGATCTTAAAGATGGATGTGCCATCTGGTAGAGCTATTGTTCGTCCAAGTCAAGGTGCACACGTGGTGCTGGATCCGTCTTTCTTAAAAGGTGATAGTGCTTTGATGATTCCTAAAACTCCGGATGGACGTGTTTTATTCGCTGTGCCATGGCATGGAAAAGTGTTGGTTGGTACAACCGATACTCCATTAAACGAACATTCATTAGAGCCAAAGCCATTAGACGAAGAGATTGAGTTTATATTAACTACTGCAGGGAAATATCTTACTAAAGAGCCAACCAGGAATGATGTGCTTGCCGCATTTGCGGGCTTGCGCCCATTGGCAGCTCCTGGTAAAGATACCAATAGTACAAAAGAGATTTCCAGAAGCCATAAGCTCATCATAAGTGAATCAGGCTTAATTACAATAACAGGAGGTAAGTGGACAACTTATCGCAGGATGGCGATGGATGTAGTAGATAAGGCAATTGAATTGGGTAAGCTGGTAACGAAAAAGTGTGTAACTCAAGATGTTAAGATTCATGGGTATATGCCTGAAATTCAAGAGGGAACGCTTAGTTTGTATGGCGCGGATGCAGAGGGGATTCGTAACCTTTTGAAAACGAGCCCTGAGTTAGGAGAAGCATTACAAGTTGGTTTTAAATATACTAAAGCAGAAGTGGTTTGGATGGTTCGAAATGAAATGGCGCGTACAATTGAAGATGTACTCTCCCGCAGGATGCGTCTATTGTTTCTGGATGCAAAAGGGGCATTAACACTTGCTCCAGCCGTAGCAAAATTAATGGCGGGAGAATTAGGTAAAGATGACCAGTGGATAAATGGGCAGATAGAAGAGTTTACGGCGCTGGTTAGCCAGTATTTATTATATACGCCTTTAAAAGAAGGTTTTGATAAAGCTGGAGTTAAAGCCATAGCCTAACTTAATCGAGACTTAACATGTATTTAATATTGCAACCTTGATATTTGCAGCAAATGAAAGATTCGAAATAAAACGAAATATTGCAGAGGAAATGGAGCAGATTTTAAGATTGTGTTTTGGAATAAAGAAAATAAAAAAAAACGTTAACCAAATTATTAACTAGCATTATGATTAAAAATTTTACTAACAACGTGCAATTTAAAAGGCCTCTCAAGTACCTCGCATTAGCAGGCATTTTGGTCTTTTTACAATTGCCACAAATGCTTAAGGCGAGTGAAGCACAGCCTTTAGGTGAGCTGTTTTTTCAGGAAACAGTTAATGTAAAAGGTACTGTCAAAGATGCTGAAGATGGTCAGCCTATACCGGGAGTAACTATTTCTGACAGCCAGAGAAAAGTTTTAGGTGTAACAGATTCAAAAGGCGCTTTTAGTGTTAACGTAGTGAAAGGGACAGAAGTTTCTTTTAATATGTTGGGCTATACTATTGTTAAACGAATGGTTACTAATGCAACGACAGCTATGGCTGTTGAGTTGAAGAGCTCAAGTTCTGAGCTTAACGAGGTAGTTGTTACCGCATTGGGCATTAAACGTGAAGAGAAATCTTTAGGTTTTGCCACAACTACAGTTGATAGTACTCAGTTAACCAATGCCATTTCAAGTAACTGGACTGATGCATTATCAGGTAAAGTTGCAGGTTTGAACATGGTTCGTAATGATGGTCCTTCTGGTTCCAACAAAATTATTTTGCGTGGTGAAAATAACCTTACAGGTGATAATGAAGCCCTTATCGTAATTGATGGTGTTGTGGCATCAAGTAGTTCGAAACGTACAGCTGCTACTGGTGGAGGCGTATACGGTACATCTGGTGATATCATGCCTGCGGATTTTGGTAGTGGGATTAATGATATAAATCCCGATGACATAGAAAGTGTTACTGTACTTAAAGGCCCTGCAGCATCGGCATTATATGGACAGAGAGGTGCTAACGGAGCAGTTATCATTACTACTAAGTCAGCGACTAAAGATAGGAAGACAATGGGCATTACCTTTACGTCAAACAGCTCATGGCAAGATATTAACAGAGGACCAGACAGACAACAAGAGTTTGGTGCAGGTACTTTTGGCGTTCCTTATTTCTCATATGGTACTTCTCCTGATGGGGCGAGTACTAATGGGACTAGTTCAACCTGGGGAGCTCCATTTGATGGTGGAAGAATGTACTATCAATACGATCCATTAACAAAAAAACAAGGTCTGGAAAGGACTCCGTGGGTAGCTTATAAGGACCCTATTGATGCCTTTTTTATAACTGGATTCGAATCATTGAATTCAATAAGTTTAGATGGTACTTATAAGAAAGTTGCGATGCGTTTTTCTGCAAGTCATGGCAGCAATGAATGGATTGTGCCAAATACAGGCTACGAAAGAACTACTGTTTCCTTTAATGCAAACACCAACCTAACTAAAAAGCTAAGTATAAATCTAAAAGCACAATATAGTAACAGGCATAGTGATAACTTACCTGCTACTGGTTATGGTAACCAATCACTGATGTACTGGTTTATGTTTGCACAGCCAAACGTAAATGTTGATTGGTATAGAGATTATTGGGCTCCTGGTAAGCAATATGAACAATTGATTAATCTTACAACGACTAACCCGGAGAGTCCATATGCTATTTCAGAGCAATATATAAATGCGCAAAGAAGAAATGGAATTTTAGGTAATATTCAAGCTAATTACAAATTTAATAAAGAATTTAGTTTAATGGCTCGGGCGTCGATAGATTTAAATGATGAGATTCGTAACACTCGCCGCCCTTGGGATGCATCTGGAAATAAGTTTGCACATGGTTCTTATCGTGTATCAGATATGCGTTCTTATGAGATCAATGCCGACTTCTTGTTGAAATATGATAAGAAAATCAATAAGGATTTACATTTGACAGCAAATTTTGGTGGTAGTCAGATGCGCAATGAATATGGTAGGATGGAAACTCGTGCAGACGGTTTGGTAATCCCAAATGAGTATAGATTGGATAACAATGAAAACCCTTTGGTTTATGTTCCAGATACAGCAAGATATAGAATCAATAGTTTCTATGCCTCCGCTTCATTTGGATATAAAAACTTTTTATACTTAGATATTACAGGTCGCCAGGATTGGAATAGTACTTTGGCAACATTAACACATACAGACAACGTAGGTTTTTTCTATCCATCTGCTAGTTTAGCTTTTGTGGCTTCTGATTATTGGAAGCTCCCAAAGGCATTTAGCTTTGCTAAGTTAAGAGCCTCAATAGCCCAGGTAGGTAGCGGAAGTAATACTCCATATAGAACTGCATATTATTATTTAAAAGCAGCAGATGGAATTTATCCTGACACTTCAATGAACAATCCAAGAGCATTGCCTAATTATGATTTGAAGCCGCTTAAAACGACTACAATTGAATTGGGATTAGATTTAAAAATGTTTAAGAATCGTTTAGGTTTAGATGTTGCTGTGTATGCAGGTAATACCAAAAACCAAATATTAAATAGAATCGTAGATAAATCTACTGGTTACAATACGCAGATCGTTAATGTTGGTAGAGTAGATAATAAAGGAATTGAGATTGCACTTAATGGTACCCCCATACAAACAAAAAAGTTTAAGTGGACAACTTTTGCAACTTTTTCTGCCAATAAGAATGTAATTAAAGAATTGGCAGATAGTTCTGTTGTACTCCGTACAGGAGCATTGGGTGGTGGCCAGGTTGTGGCAAATGTTGGTGGTAGCATGGGCGATTTATATGGAAGAGGTTACCTCCGCTCACCAGATGGTCAGATCATATTTAATCCTGAGACAGGAGTAGCTTTAGAAAATCCTGACTTGCTATATCTTGGTAATACCATGCCAACTATGAGATTTAGTCTTGGTACAGGGTTTAACTATAAGCAATTTAACTTGAATGTTTTGTTTGATGCTCAGGTTGGGGGAGTTGGTCATTCACTTACCTTCTCAAGAATGGCTTCTTTGGGTAAACATAAAGTTACATTACCTGGAAGATATAATGGTGTAATTGGAGATGGTGTTTTACAGAACCCTGATGGTACATTCCGTAAAAATGATGTAATCGCTACTGACCTTGCTGCTTTTTATGAATCGGTATATGGAAGCGGTCAAGCTGAAGGAAGTATTTTTAGAACAGATTATGTTAAATTCAGAGAAGCAAGTTTTGGCTACTCTCTTAATAAAAAATTATTAAAATCTATAGGTTTTAATAAAGCAACACTTAGTGTTTATGGGCGTAATTTGTTTATTTGGTCGCCGTGGCCTGCATTCGATCCTGAGTTTGGAACCATGGCTGGTTCGGATATCGTTCAAGGATTTGAAACAGGCCAATTGCCATCTACGAGAACTTATGGTGTACGTTTAGTTGTGGGCCTTTAATTTATAGAAATTATGAAAAAGATTAAAAATACTATTGTATATACACTTTTAACGGTTTTGGGTCTGTCAACAACGCTATCCTGTAAAAAGGATTTCATCGATGTAAATATTGATCCTATTGGTGAGAGAGAAGTAGAGGCCCGAAGATTGCTACAGCCTGCATTAGTCAACATATTATATGCTAATATGATTCGTAACTGGAACTTCAACAATCAGTTGATGCAGGTTTCAGTAGAAATTAGCGATGCTGAGGGTAAGGTTTTTCGTTATGATGTAAGAAGAACATGGGCGGATTATACCTGGAATGCCTGGTATACAAATATGACGGATCTTAAAGACATCTATACCATTGCTAGTAAACCAGAGAGTCTAAATAAATCATACCAGGGAATATCGCTGATTACACAAACCTGGGTATCTTCATTATTAACTGATACTTATGGCGATATACCTTATTCCGAGGCGAATATGGGGAGGACTGGCAATATGCAGCCTGTGTTTGATAAGCAAAAAGATATCTATGAAGATATGTTTAAAAAGCTGGAAGAAGCAAATGACTTATTGAAAGAGGGTACAGCCATAGATGCAAGTGATCCCGTTTATAAAGGAGATATCTCAAAATGGAGAAGGTTTGGTAATTCGCTTTATTTAAGACTATTGCTTCGTGCTTCTGGGAAAATAGAAGTTGCAAGTACGGTAAAAGCAAAAATTAAAGAGATGATTGATACTAACCCTGCTGAATATCCGATTATAGAAAATAATACACAGACAGCTAAAATTTTATGGAATGGAACTAATAGTAGTAGTGCTGTTTATTCTTCTCCATATATGATAGGTATACGTGCGGTTGATTTTAGAAACATGCCTATTTGCGACTTCTTCTTAGGTAAATTGGTTTCTTGGGAAGATCCAAGAGTTGATCCTGCTTTGGGTACTGGCGGTGTACCTCGTTTCGGTATTGATAAAGGAGTAGATGGATATGTGGGTGTTCCAAGTGGGTTTTTGCCAGGTTCTGGTGTAATCATACAGGCTCATTTTAATTCAGATGCAGAGAACAAGTTTACCTTGCAAACAGATCCAAATACTGGTATCATTATGAATAGTGCTGAAGTAAGTTTTATCTTGGCTGAGGCCGCAGCAAAAGGTTGGATCATTGGCTCTGCGGAGAGTTATTATAATAAAGGAATGGCTGATGCAATTTCTTACTGGATGCCAACTTTATATACAGGTCCGACAGATGCTAATTTCATAAAGTATATTACTGATGCAAACTTAAAATGGAATCCAGCTTTACCATTAGATGATGCTAGCATAGGAGGAAATAGTAAGATGGAGATGATACATATTCAAAAGTATTATGCGATGTTTTTGGTTGATTTTCAACAATGGTTTGAGTATAGGCGTACAGGACATCCTATTTTACCAAAGGGACCGGGTTTAGCTAATGGAGGTGTAATGCCGGCTAGGTTAAATTACCCACTAGTAACGCAATCGACAAATCCGACTAACTATAAGAATGCTGTTGCCGCTCAAGGTGCAGATGATATCAATACATTGGTTTGGTGGCAAAAACCCTAATTCTTAATATTTAGAAAAATAGTTATGAAAAAGATTTTAAAAAAACATATACTGATCGTAGGGGCATGTCTGGCTATTTTGTCTGCATGTAAAAGGGATAGTGATTATATGATTGTCACACCTAGTCCATTTATTTCCAATTTTGATTTAAAAAAGCTTTATAGGGGAAATGATGTGATTTTAACCAGACAAGTTACGAGAGAAGCGGTCTCCGTAAAAGGACAAGTTACCTCTGATCATTCGGGTCACAATTTGCCAGAAGGCTTATTGTTTATCCAAAATTTAAGAATGACTGGTAATGGAATAGATTCTTTAAGGGGAATGGCCATTAATATTGGTGCAGCCGCAGCAAATTATATGCCTGGAGATTCAGTACATATTGATATTGAGGGAGGCACCTTAAAGCGAGTAAACGGCATTTTACAAATAACAGGAGTTCCTGCCTCTAATGTTAAGAGAGTGGCGACTGGTATTAATGTACTTATTATACCAATATCTACTGTAGCTTTGTCTGCTAAACCTGATAACTTCGAAGGGGTTTATGCAGCGGTGTATAATGGTAATTTTGAACCTAATATTGGTGTAGAAACGCTTGAAGGTACAAAAATACTAAACGATGGCTTAGGAGATCTTCAAATGCAGGTTAATAATACTGCTAATTTTAAGTCCGAATTGTTACCTTGGACAGCTAATGTAAAAGGGATTGTAATCCCAACAGCGACAGGTGTTTCTCAGATATGGCCACGTATAGAGGCAGATTTTGAAGCTACTAGTATAATAGTGGATCCTAATATTCCGTTGGGTCCAAATCCTGCAATTATTACAGGTTATTTTGCAAATCCATCTGGTACAGATGCTAACTATGAGTACATACAATTTATGGCAACTCAGGATTTGGATTTTAGACAAAAACCTTTCAGTGTGTATACCTCTAATAATGCAGGAGCAACTGGTTCCGATTTTCCTGTTAATGGATGGAATAGAGGTGGGGTACGGACCTATAAATTTAAACTTACAAAGGGAACCGTGGCAAAAGGGACATTCTTTTATGTCGGTGCTTTGAAACAAATCGCAGGCCAAACCTCAACTGATATCAGTAATGCAAACTGGATTGTTAGTAAGCTTTATAGTAATGAAGACGGGGATGATGGCATTGGAGATAAAACGAGTAATCTTCTGGCTAATAGTGGAAATGCAGCAGGTATTTCAATTTTTGCGACTACAGATGTGAGTCTATTTACGGTACCTTCAGATGTGGTGTTTTTTGGCGGAAATGGTGGGGATGTTTATGGTGCAGGGGTTGGTTATTCTATTAGTAATAACGATATGTATAATGTGTATGATGGAACCACATATCAACCGTTTTTCAGACAAGGAAAGAACACTGCAAAGTTTGTAGTCGCTGTCGATAGTCAGTTTAGTTATTTAGGTGGAGTGTATGATGCGACGACAAAAAAATGGACAACTAAAAGGGCGCATACTACATGGCCAATTGCTAAAAATTCTCCATTGTCTTTAATTGAACAAAGACCGGACACTAGCAGACCAGATGTAACAAAGGTTGTAAACTAAAAACAAATATTAATTTTTATCAACAGGAGCTATCATTATAGCTCCTGTTAATTTAAATAGCTCCTTTTTTAATTAGGCTACCATAAAAAATTAAGATTTAAGCCACTCAAAACCAAACTAGATGAAAAAAATGTTCCTTCTAATAATGCTTTGTGCATCAAATTATGTTTTTGCGCAAAAAGGAAATCTTTATGCCAACTTTCCTGAGCAATTCGAGTCACCTGATACTTCTGCTAAATCAAGATATAAATCTGCAAAGGTTGATTTAAAAAGCGGCAACTGGACTTTTGATGATGCACTTTTGGGGGCTCTTGAAAATAAAGATAGATTTAACGGAAAGCAATCTGTTAGGATGCAACAAAATAAAGACAGATCTGTATATCTACAAATGAATTTTGATTTGCCAAATGGTGCTTCAAAAGTAGAGGTTGCTTATGGCAGTTTTCAAAAGGATCTTACTTGTACCTGGAGGCTGGAAGCATCTATGGATAAGGGGAAAACATGGACTCAGGTAGGTACAGATATTTCTGACCTAGCACCGGCCTTAAAAGTAGTTACATTTAACCCTGACATTAAAGGTAAAGTTCGTTTCCGTATTAATAAGTTAGGTCTAGGTTCTTCAAAAGAAGATCCATCTATAAAAAATGGGCGTCTCAATATTGATGATTTTGCTGTATACGAAAACTAAATCACCAGTCATTTAAGATATGAATAGAAGATCTTTTATACAATCCCTCGGTTTAATTACAGGGGGTGCGTTTATCAGTTTACAAACTAGTGCATTCTCGGATTTAAAGAGAGATAAGCAAATTAAAGGTAGAGTTACTGATGGTAAAAGAGGTATAGCCAATGTAGTAATATCTGATGGCTATAGTGTGGTGTTAACAGACTCCAAAGGTAATTATACCATTAAAACGGACGATATGGCTACCAATGTTTTTATGAGTACACCTGCAGGTTATGAGTTTAAAACAGACTATAGCATCAGCAGACAGTACGAAACTCTGGGAAGTCGCAATCAATATGATTTTATACTTCAGGCATTAAAAAAGAACGATACTAAGCATAGTTTTATCGTTTGGGCGGATCCTCAGGTAAAAACCAAGAAAGATGTGAAGCAAATGATGGATACTTCTGTTCCTGACGTGCAGCAATTGGTGAAATCTATGGGACCAGATGCATTGGTTCACGGTATTTGTGTAGGAGATATTGTATGGGATAATCTCCCTTTGTTCCCAGATTACAATAAAGCTGTCGCGGATATGGGCATCCCTTTTTTCCAGGCATTGGGTAATCATGATATGGATTATAGAATGGGTGGTGATGAAACCTCAGATAAAACCTTTAAGGAAGTATTTGGCCCGACCTACTATTCATTTAACCGAGGTAAGGCACATTATGTTGTATTAGATGATGTACGGTATTTAGGTACTGAACGTAATTATGATGGTTATATCGTAGAAAATCAACTTGAATGGCTTGCTAAGGACCTGAAGTATGTTGCTAAGGATCAGTTATTGATCATTAATGCACATATCCCGATTCATAATTCAGTTAAAAATAATGCAGCTTTATATGCATTACTAGAGGGGTATACCAATGTACATATCATGACTGGTCATACCCACTATAATCTCAACAAAGTAATAAACGAGAACATCTACGAACACAACCATGGTACAGTATGCGGTGCATGGTGGACAGGCCCGATTTGTGGTGATGGAACTCCTCGTGGTTATGGAGTTTACGAAGTAGATGGAACCGACTTAAAGTGGTATTATAAATCAACGGGGTTTGATAAAACCAAACAGTTTAACCTGTTTGTTGAACCTTTAACCAATCAAAAACGGGCAATTGCCAATGTCTGGAACTGGGATCCACAATGGAAAGTAGAATATTTTCTGGACGATAAAGCAATGGGAATAATGGAACAACAAAAAGGTTTCGATCCTTTAGCCGTACAATTGTACAAAGGAGATAAACTCCCTGTTACCCGTTCTTTTGCTGAACCGAAAAAAACAGATCACCTGTTTATAGCACATTTTGGTCCTGAGGTAAAAAATGTGAAGGTCATAGTTACTGATCGCTTTGGTGAAAAATATACAATAATCGTTAATGCTTAAATAATTAGATACAATAACCAAATACAAATCAATGAAGAAAGTAATTTGTGTAGCCACAGTGGCTTTGTTAAGTTTGTCGGCTTGTAAAACCGTGCAAAAATCAAATACAATGACTAAAGTAGAATTCCCGGCCTTTAGTACTGAAGGGCATAGAGGAGCCAGAGGGCTGATGCCTGAAAACACAATTATCGGAATGCGTCATGCTATCGATTTGGGTATTACTACTTTAGAAATGGATACACATATTACCAAAGATGGCAAGGTTGTAGTGACTCATGACGATTACCTGAGTCCTTCATTTATGCTGACACCTGATGGAAAAGAAATTCCAAAATCTGATGCTAAGAAATATGCAGTATACCAGATGGATTATAGTCTGTTGAAGCAGTTTGACCTGGGGACAAAAATTAATGCTGGTTTCCCGGAACAAAAGAAAGTGAAATCATATATTCCTTTGCTATCTGATCTTATTGATGATGCGCAAGCTTACAGTAAAGGCAAAAAGCAAATGTTCTATAACATAGAAACTAAATGTAGTGCAAAAGGCGATGGGATTGTACACCCGGGACCGGAAGAGTTTGTGAAGTTACTGATGGATGTAATTGAGAAAAAAGGAATCACTCCTTATGTCGTTATTCAGTCGTTCGATAAAAGAACATTGCAGGTATTAAATAAGAAATACCCACATGTAAGAACTTCTTTCCTGATCAATAACAAAAAGACAGTTGAAGAGAATTTAGCTGATCTTGGATTTAATCCATTTATCTTAAGCCCTCTTTACAAATTGGTTAATGAAGAGATGGTAAAGAAATGTCATGAAAAGAAGATAAAGGTTATTCCATGGACAGTGAATACTAAGGAGGAGATTGTAGCCATGAAGCAGTTAAATGTTGATGGGATCATTTCTGATTATCCTAACCTATTGGTTAACTAGATTTCACAAAACCCAAAACAGCATGTTCATAACCAAACATGCTGAATCTTTAACGTTCTCTCATCAACAAAACCAAAAACGATTAAACAAGTAAAACTAACCATTTAATGAGTAATAAATTATTTTCTCCTGCTCCACATAAAGAGCTTTTGCCTTTAAGCAGGATTGATCCTGAGTATAAGAAGCAACGTTTTAAAGTTTTTTTAGGAATCTTTTTGGGGTATGCTGGTTACTATTTAGTTCGCAAGAATTTTTCGTTAGCGATGCCGGATCTTATTGATCAAGGATATACCAAGGCACAGTTGGGCTTTGCTTTATCTGGTGTTTCTATCGCTTATGGTTTGAGTAAGTTTTTAATGGGTAATGTTTCTGATAGAAGCAATGCCCGTAATTTCCTTACTGTTGGATTAGTCCTTTCTGCATTTACCATGATTTTTATGGGAGTGTTCCCATTTGCTACTTCATCCATAACAGTGATGTTTATATTACTATTTATCAATGGGTGGTTTCAGGGAATGGGGTGGCCTCCATGTGGCAGGGTAGTAGTGCATTGGTATTCAATAAAAGAGCGGGGTACTATGATGTCAATATGGAATGTTGCACATAACGTTGGTGGAGGCTTGGTAGGTCCAATTGCGATTCTTGCAATCGAGATTTTTGCAGATTGGCATAGTAAATTTTATTTCCCAGGTCTAATAGCTTTGGTTTTTGCAGTTATTGCATACATTTTAGTTAGAGATACTCCACAATCTTGTGGATTGCCGCCAATTGAAGAATATAAAAATGACTATCCTGCAAATTATTCGGTAGATCATGAGAAGGAACTTTCAGCGAAAGAGATCTTTTTTAAATATGTATTTAATAACCGGGTACTGTGGTACATCGCTTTTGCAAATGCATTTGTTTACCTGGTTAGATATGGTATTCTAGATTGGTCGCCAACCTTCCTTGAAGAAGCAAAGGGCTTCTCTTTGAAACAATCAGGTTGGGCATATTTTCTTTATGAATGGGCAGGAATTCCAGGTACATTGTTATGCGGACTGATTAGTGATAGAGTATTTAAAGGGCGCAGAGCACCGGCTACTATTATTTATATGGTATTGGTAACAATTGCTGTTCTAATATATTGGAAAAATCCGCCAGGGAACATTTGGGTTGATAATGCTGCATTAATTGCTATAGGCTTCTTGATTTATGGTCCTGTAATGTTGATAGGAGTGCAGGCCCTTGATCTGGTTCCTAAAAAAGCTGCGGGTACCGCGGCTGGATTAACAGGTCTTTTCGGTTATATGGGCGGGGCTTTATTCGCTAACATAGCCATTGGTCTGGTAGTAGATAAATGGGGTTGGGATGGTGGATTTGAGCTGATTATCGGTGCCTGTATCTTATCTATTTTCTTTACTGCATTAACCTGGAACAGGGAGAAAAAAAATTTAGGAGTTGCATAAACAGTAACTTGTAATTTTAAAAAAACACAGTATGAACCACAGATGTCAAAGAATTATAGCAGGGTTAAGTTTGATCATGCTATTTACAACTGGTGCAGCCAGTGCTCAGAAAGTAACATGGGATAGCACTTACAGACCTAAAGCTTATCTTAAAAAAGTAGAAGAGTTTAAAGCAGAAGGCATCAATAAAAATGACTTCGTGTTTTTGGGTAACAGCATTACCGCAGGTACCAATTGGGCAAAATTGCTTGATCTTCCCAATGCTAAAAACAGAGGGATTTCCGGAGATATTACTTTTGGTGTATTAGAACGCCTTGATCAGGTGGTGTCAGAAAAGCCTAAGAAAGTTTTTGTATTAATTGGTATTAATGACATATCAAGGAATATTCCTGACAGCATTATTTTAAGGAATTATAAAAATATCATCAGGAGGATACAAGCAGGCTCAAAAAAGACTAAAATCTATTTTTATACCTTATTACCTGTAAATAGTTCGTTTAATAAATTTAAAAACCATTACGGTAAAGACGATCATATTTTATGGCTCAATTCTGAAATCAGAAAGTTTGCAGATAAAAAAGTAACCGTAATTGATTTGTATACACATTTTCTGGATTCTGAGAATCATTTAAAAGCAGAACTCACACACGATGGGTTGCACCTGAAGCCGGAAGGCTACCAGGTTTGGGCAGAAGTGCTCAAAAAGGGTGGTTATTTAAAATAATCTGATCAACTTATTTTTTTAAATATACCATAGCGGGCCTGTTCATATATTGATCAGGCCTGTTTATGTAAGGGGTTTCACTGTAGGTCTCCTTACCTAACCTTCTAAGCGTTATATAGTGAGAAACAAGTGCCGCACCAAAAGTTGGACTTTCAATATAATCAAGATCAAACTCAGCAGCCGTTTGCTTTACAATAGCACCTATGGCAGGGTAGTGGATGTGACATATTTTAGGGAAAAGATGATGCTCCACCTGTCTGTTCAAGCCCCCGCAAAAAAAACTGGTGATTTTGCAGTCGCCCCCAAAGTTTGCCGTGGTTTGCATTTGGTGGACAGCCCAGGCTTCTTCAATATTTCCTTCTTCATTAGGAAAAGGAAAGCTAGTGCCTTCCACCACATGTGCAAGTTGAAAAACAAGACCTAGTACCAAACCTTGCGAAAATTGCATTACCAGAAAGCCAATTACAAACTGCCACCAGGTAATGTTCATCACTAATAAAGGCAGCAAAATGAATAAGAAATAGTAGATCCCTTTATAAAAGAAAAGCTTAAAATATTCTATTCTAGGATGGTTTGCAACCTGTTCGCCAATCTTTTTCTGAAAGAATTTCTTGTAATCTTTTCTGAATACCCAGGAAAGCATGGCAAAACTATACAGTAGAAAAGCATAATAATGCTGGTAACTCTGCACCTTATTTACCGTTTCAGATTCCGAGAAACGAATTAGTCCGGGCGCCACATCTATATCCTCATCATGTCCCGCAATATTGGTATAAGTATGGTGAACAATATTGTGGCAGATGTTCCACACATAGGGACTGGCACCAATAAGATTAAATACAAAACTAAAAAGCTGGTTTACCCTGGCATTAGAGGAGTAAGCCTTATGGATGGCATCGTGGCAAACATTAAAGCCTACAAAAGCTCCAAACATGCCCAGAAGGGCACATAATACAAGGGTTACTACCGGATTAAAACCTCCAAGAAGGATCAATAAATAAATAGCTAGTATTCCTATCAGAAAGAAAATTGTTTTAAACCACATCGCTGGGTTTGCATGGATGGAAATGTTGTTGTCAGTAAAATAAGCATCTACCCTTTTCCGCACTGTCACGTAAAATGTCGACTTACTGACATTCGTGAACTTAACCTTTTTTGTCATAAATTATTCCCTGCTGGGTAGTGTTATATCTTCTTGTCGATTTGCTAATGTAACATAATTAACACATACATCATGCCAGTACCATCATATTATTATATCAATTGATATTATTATTTAGTTACGAAATCACAAAGGGTTTGGATTTTCAATTATATTTACCGCTAAATTAATGGTTCTATACCAATCATTATCTATACATAGATGGAAAACATCAATATCAAGCAGTTGGCCAAAGCCCTGAACTTGTCAACATCGACAGTCTCCAGAGCTTTTAGGGATAATAGCGATATCAATAAGGAAACGAAAGAAAGAATACTGGCTAAAGCAAAAGAATTCAATTACCAACCTAACCATTATGCAAGTAATCTTAGGGAGCAACGGAGTAAAACCATTGCCGTAATTGTTCCTGAGCTGGCCAACAATTTTTTTTCTCAAGCCATACGTGGTATAGAGAAAATTGCACGCGACAAAGGTTACCACATTCTGATCTATTCAACGGACGACGTTTATGAAAAAGAAGTATCCTTCATCAGGCACTTACACAATGGCAGGGCCGATGGCATTATCATGTCTGTAACCGGTGAGGCAAACGATCATACTTATCTGAACGAACTAACCCAAAAACGCTTGCCACTTGTTTTTTTTGATAGGGTTTACGAGGATATCATCACTCCAAGGGTAATTACCAATGATTATGACAGTAGTTTTTCTGCAACACAACACCTGATTAAACAAGGCTGTAAACACATCGCTTATCTGGTTATCAATAAAAACCTATCGATAGGTAAATTCAGGATGCAGGGATATATTGATGCTTTACTGAAACATAACATTCCTTATGATGACCGTTATGTAGTCGATTGTACAAATAGCTATGCTAAGAATAATGTGATCCTAAAGCAAATGCTGCAAGAGCTAAAACCGGATGGTGTTTTTACTTCGGTAGAAAGACTTGCCTTTGCTACTTATTATGCTTGCTATGATTTAAATATATCTGTGCCAGACCAGCTAAAAGTGATTGGTTTCTCTAGTCTGGAAATAGCACCATTGTTAAACCCTTCTTTAACTACGATTACACAGCCCGCTACAAAGATTGGAACAGAAGCTGCAAACCTTTTGTTTAAAATGCTCGAGAATCCAGAATCTGTAGATCCGAATGAAAAAATTGTACTGAATTCAAAACTGGTTAAAAGACGTTCAACAGAAAATAACTAACTAAATTTTCGAAATCGATTATTGCCAACAGCGCATATTTGTTATGGCCGCTTTATGGGCCCATTGAAAGGTTCTGATTGGTCCGAATCTGGGACACAAATTCTCCCTTTAAACAAGCTGAAAAACGGTGGAGATTTCGGTGCTAAAAAACATGATTTTTTAGGCCTTGAAAAACGTCCATTTTGAAAAAAAAATCTGACGGTTTTCTTGTTTTACGCAGAATTTCTGCTCTTCCTTTCAACGGTCTCTCCAAAAAGTGTTGAAAACTCCGGGAACGATCCCGGGAACGATCCCGATAAAAGAGCTAAAAAACGTAAAGTGTAATAAATACACTTTCTTTGCTGATTTTACTTTGTAATTAATTGTTGTTCAGTATATTGCTTTTTTGTTTGGTGGTTTTTATCAAAATGAGCTTGCAAATAATTTTGCAAATAATTTGCAATTTGAAGTATAAAATATGGTGTTAAAAAAAAATATGATATAAAATTTTGAATTGTCGTTGGCGACTGTAAATTTACCATAAGTGTTACATACACTTAACGTTAACCGAATATTACACCTTAAAACGAGTTCAAATATGAAAGTATTTTACCTAAAAAAGCATTACCTTTTGGTGCTTTTGGTTTTAACAGCACTAGGGGCAAATGCCCAGACCGGAGCCCTGGTTGGAAAAGTACTGGATGAGACCGGAATCCCACTACCAGGCGCATCTGTACAGATCAAGAGTATCAGTAAAAGTACACTCACCAATGCTGACGGAACTTATAAGATTACAGGTTTAAATAATGGTACTGTAGCTTTGCTAATTAGCTACGTAGGTTACCAGCCTAAACAAGAAACAGTAAAGATAAACGGTAACACAGTTGTCAACTTTAGCTTGAAGCCAGATCAACAGAGTTTAAACGAAGTAGTGGTAGTAGGTTATGGCACGCAAACACGTCGCGAAGTAACCGGATCTATCTCTAAAGTAACCGGCGAAAAGCTAACCGCTATTCCTACACCAAGTTTTGAAGCTAGTTTGCAGGGACAGGCTCCAGGTGTACAGGTAACACAAGGTAGCGGACTTGCTGGAAGTGGTTCTGTAATCAGGATCCGCGGTATCGGTTCAATTTCTGCCGGTGGTGATCCACTTTATGTAGTAGATGGTATTCCAATTACTTCAGATCCGTTTATTGGTGACAATCGGGGCGGAATGAACCAGAATCCACTGGCAACCATTAATCCTAATGACATTGAGTCCGTAGAGGTATTGAAAGATGCAGGTGCAGCAGGTATCTATGGTTCCCGAGGTGCAAACGGGGTGATTTTAATTACTACAAAAAGAGGGAAGTTGGGCAGACCGACTTTCAATCTGTCTACCAAATACGGTTTAACCACCTATGCTAACCGTCCGGAATTTGTAAGCGGATCGGAGTGGTTGCAATTGCGTCAGGAAGCATGGGCAAATGATGGAAATGTAGGTTTGGCTACTTTGCCAAATGGAATAAGCTGGGAAACAGCTGAAAAAAATAATACTGATTGGTGGGGATTGTTAACGAAAACAGGACATACGAATGATCAAAGCATTTCATACAGTCAGGGGACAGAGCGCATAAAAGCCTTCGTGTCTGCGAATTACAGTGATAATCAGAGTTTTCTTAAAGGTAACAGTTACGAACGATATGGTTTCAGAACCAATCTGGACGTTAAAGCAAATTCGTATATCAATACCAGCATCAATGTAGGATACGATAGAGGAACGAACACCAGGGTAAATGCAGCCTGGGGTGGCGGTTTAGGTGATGCAATGTCCACAGCTTTACCAATTTATCCCGTTTACAATGCTGATGGTTCTTATTTCAACAGTGGTGCGAATCCAGTAAGAAATGTAAATCTGCTAGATTGGAAAGCGGTTACTGACCGCGTAATTGCCGGGGTTACTTTTGAAGTTAAACCTGTAAAGAATTTAAGTATCAAAGCGATTGCGAACATCGATAACATGAATGTTAAAGAGAACCAGTTTCAACCCGCAGAGCTTAGAAATCAATCGAGAGGATATGCTAATTCATGGCCAACAAAGATATTTAACAATACGCTAACCGGAACGGCTAATTACGATTTGCAATTGAATGATAAGAATAAGCTTTCGTTTCTTGCCGGTGTAGAAACACAAGTTACTTACCGTCACCGTCATCCCAATGGAATTTATGGAGAGGCTGACGGGCCTTTCAATAAAGATCGTGAAAGTTTGAATCAAGCAATGAATACCCTAAAATCTACGCCTCTCTTTTATGTGCCCGGAGATCTTAGAGATACATTTGAGTCTTTATTTGGAAGAATCAACTATTCATATGACAATAAATATTACTTACAGGTTCTTGCAAGGAGGGACGGATCTTCCAAGTTCGGACCGAATAACAAGTATGGATATTTTCCTGCAGCATCTGCTTCCTGGTATATCAGTGAAGAAAACTTCTTGAAAGGAAATAAAGTGCTGTCAAATTTAAAAATAAGAACAAGCTATGGTTTAGTCGGCAGTTCTCAGTTCCCTTCTGCACAATATGATGCCTATTATGGTCCGGGAAGCATATACAATGGAGGAGTTTCTGTATATCCAAGTAACGTAGCTAACCCAAATCTGAAATGGGAAGAAGGTCGCAACTTCGATCTTGGTCTTGATTTTGGCCTATTTAACAATAGGATTAGTGGAGAGCTGGCCTATTATCATAAAAAAACATCAGGTGCATTACTTAACGGTGCCGTATCTCCTTCAACGGGCTTTTTAACTGGTTGGGTAAATGTTGGAACTATTTTAAACGAGGGCCTGGAGCTAAGTTTAAATACGATTAATATCCAGTCAGATAAGTTTAAATGGGTGACGAGATTAAATGTATCGCAGAATAGCAATAAGGTATTGGATTTAAATGGGTTTTCTGCCGACGCGGTGTCTGGTGGAACAAATGATACCCGGTTAGCCATAGGCCATCCACTAGGTGTAAATTTTTTGGTGAGGTATAAAGGGGTTGACCCAGCTGATGGATTACCAATTTGGCTGAATAAAGATGGTTACGAAACTAAGACCTTCTCTTTAGATGACCGCGTAATTACCGGACAGGTATTACCTGATTATGTAGGAGGTTTAACGAATACTTTTTCATATAAAGGTTTTGAGTTAAATACCCTGTTTACTTTTGCAATTGGTGGTAATCTTTATGATGGATCTGCAAAGCGTCAGTTAGGTATTGTTACGGATTGGAATATTCGTACAGATATTGCCGACCGCTGGCAAAAACCCGGCGATATCGCTAGGTTCCCCAGGTTAACTTTAAATACGAATGCTTATCCCGGACTAGCAAGCGAATGGCAGTACAATTCAACCTTGTTTCTATATGATGCTACCTTTGTTAGATTAAGAGAAGTTACACTTTCTTATGCATTGCCTGTCAGTTTTGCACAAAAGTTACGGTTACAGAGTTTAAAAGTATTTGCGGCAGGGATGAATTTGCTCACCTTTAGCAAGTATCCCGGAGGTGACCCCGAAATAGCCAGAGATTTTGCGAATCCGCAGGACAGAAACATGAGTCCTAATGTCACTTATTTGACGACTCCTCAACAAAAGAGTGTAACATTTGGCCTATCTACATCATTTTAATTGTTGACTATAATAAAACGAAGATGAAAATCAACTATAAAAATATTATAAAAGTCGTGGCTGTTCTGGCTGTATTAGCTGGTACAGGGACAGGATGTAAAAAATTTCTTGATTCACCTCCAGCATCGCAGATACCTGAAGAGGAAGCGATAGCCGATGAAGCAGGATTGAGAACTGTACTTATCGCTGGATATCAAAGTGTGGGTGGCGATTTTGCATTTGGTGGGAGGATAAAAGTAATGAGTGAATTGCTTGCTGACCAACTTGATGGTAGTCAGCAAAGTGGGGATTTTGGTGAGACCTTTCAACGAAAATCTTCCATTTTTGGGGATTACAAGAAGGACATGTACAAAGAGTTGTATCAAGGTATTTATCGTTCAAATGTTGTGCTTAAGTTTTTGGATAAAGCCAATCCTGCAAATAGAAATGATATTGAAGGACAAGCATTATTTATTCGCGCTATACTTCATTTTGAAATCGTAAAGTTGTTTGCCCAACCTTATCGCGCCACAACTGACAATTCTCAACTAGGTATTCCTTTACGTATAGCTACGTCTACCGAGTCTAAGAATAGAGCTACTGTAAAGGAAGTTTATGACCAGATCATTAGCGATTTGAAATCGGCAGAGTCAAAATTAACAGGTGAGAATACGGGATTTGCAACAAAATGGGCAGCAAAGGGCTTGTTGGCTAAAGTATATTTCCAAATGAATGACTTTCAAAATGCATATAATTATGCTAACGAAGTCATTACTACCAATAAGTTTATATTGGATCCCACTTATACTACACGATTTTCGGAAGGAATGTCTAAAGAAGCTGTTTTCCAGATCATTTCAACTAGAGGTGTGTTTGAGGCTGGTGGGCATTTAAGGGATAATATGCGTTCGGATTTTGTATTACCTAATATTAGATTCACAAAAGCAACTTATGATTTGCTGAATACGCCAAATGATGTAAGAAAGACTTTTTTAGATGCTGTTAAATACCCTGCATTTTATCCACTTACAAAATATAATAAAGACAGATTTAATATTCCGGTTGTCTATTTGACGGAACTTAAGCTGATCAGGGCGGAATCTGCTGCTGAAAACAATGCCAACCTTGATGTTGCAGTTAAAGATGTTAATGATATCATGAACAGAGCCTATGCTGGTACAAAAAGTATCCCGGCAATTTCTACACCTGCTTTTATCATTACCAATTCAAGACTTGAACGTAACCTTGAATTTATCGGGGAAGGAGTTAGGCTTTCTGAAATCAAACGTATTGGCGCACGAAGCGGGGAGAATGTAGACAAACGTGGATCAGTTTGGAACTGCCCGGGTTTCCTTTTACAATTCCCTCAGGAAGAAATGGCTACAAACCTGACTTTCCAACGCAATCCGGAAGGCAACTGTTTTTAATTCTAAACTTTAAGAGATAAACGTATGAAACGTATTCAATATATCCTATTCGCCATCTGTATCCTCTCGATATGGAGCTGCAAGCCTGAAGAGTTTGCACCAATTGGGGAGCCACAAAATATTGTCAAATCAATCCAGGGAAACTGGGGCTTAACCAAAGTAACTCAAATTGATCAGGATGCCAGTACAAAGGGCTTCCCTTACAAACAACTGGACATTACCTCAGTATATCCGTATACCGATTTAGCCCTCTCTTTTTTAGGCGATGCACAAGGTAATCCGTCTACATTTACCATTACTTCTGGTAATGCACCTAAAATAGCCGATTTAACATCAGGCAATTGGACTGTAGATGACGTAAAAGCCCCGACTTCCATTTCTTTAACAAATGGAACATTAACCAACAGCTTGAGCATAGGTTCTTATGTAAGCCTAAAAGCGGGAAAACTGATCATCAAAAGAGATAAGAAATTGAACGGAAAGGTTATCCTTTCTTACCAGTATGAATTCACCAAAAAGTAGAGCGGTTATGAAAAAGATATTATTATTAGTGGTATGCTGTTTTGGTGCAATGTGGGCATCAGGACAAGGAAAGGTTACTTTTAGCCCGGCGACTTTTACTGCTGAGGACGAGGTGACGATTACCTTAGATGTTACTGGTACTCCATTGGAGGGTGCTAACGACGTATATGTGTGGGCATTTTCTAACGATGGTATTGGGGGAGGAAAAGATGCAAGTACTAACGGACAGTGGGGTAGTTCTTCTGAAGACGCCAAGATGACTAAAACTGCAACCAACATATTCACCTTTAAATTTACAGGGACTACACTTTTCGGACAAAGTCCGGCTGAGCTGATTAACTTCGGTTTCCTGGGGAAATCTAAAGATGGCTCGAAGCAAACACCGGATTATAAACCGTTTAAGTTTGACCCTTTAGTGTTTACCGCTTCGCAGTTCAGGATATTCCCTGCAAAGCTGGATTATACGGATATGGCTACTGTTTATTTTCACCAGAGCCTGGCTACCGATATTAACTTGCAAAGAATGACGAATATAAAGGTGAACTTAAGTTTCTATAATGAAGCAGGTGATCCGGTTGGCTCGAAACAAGGTATTGCAACGGTAAAAGAGTCAGCTATTCTTTTTTCTTACTCTTTTATTCCTGATCGGGTAGTTACCATTCCGGCTGGAATTAAACTGGGCAAGTTCAGTTACCAGTTTACAGGTACGGTAAAAGATGCGAATGGACTTGATATAACAACCAGCGGTCCGGTAACAGAAGTAGTTTATACGGTATTCAATTAATCTTAAGGCGATGAAATACAAAATATTATATACGCTTCTTGCATTTGTAACAATTGCATTTGGATGTAAAAAGGCAACTTATGATGATGCATCAAAAGGAGAGGCATTGGGGACTTTTACCGCAACGGCACCTGCCAACAATACCATGTTGGTGCTTAACTCAGCAACACCGGGTAAAACAATTGACATTACCTGGACAGCCGCAAAACCAGGTGTAAGCACAGCCCCCACTTATAAATGGGTAGCTGCATTAAAGACTGGCTCGATAGATCAGCCGATCATAGAATTTCCATCAGATAATGGTGGCAAGGCCAATACACTTACTTTAACCCAGAAACAACTGGACGATGCATTGAAAGCAAAAGGAATAGCAGACGGTGCTAAAGCAGAGTTAATATGGCGCATTGTTGCTGATAATGGCACAGTAAAAGTGAATGGCGATACTTTTAACATTTCTGTAACCAGGTTTGGTGATGGCGTATCCAATTTTATATTGTACGGTCCCGTTTCAAGTGCTGATGTAATCACCATCAATCCCATATTAACAGAGCAAACACTTAATTTTAAATGGCAAAAATCTTTTGCCGGAAAAGCTGGTGCAAATGTCACGTACAAAGTTAAATTCATCAAACCTGATGGTAGCTTTGAAACGCCATTATTTGAGCTTACTTCAAATAATAACGGGTTGGACTCTAACCTGAATGTATCTTATAAAGATTTTGATGCAGCATTGACCACTGCTGGTTTAGCAGATCAGTCGGCTGTTGCTACCTTAAAATGGAGTGTTGAGGCTACTTCTGGTACATTTAAAAAGTTCTCTGATTATGCCAATGATGTTTCTGTACTTAGGGATGTAAGCCTGTTTATGGTAGGTAATGCGTCTGAATTTGGCTGGGACAACGGTAATCCAACCCATATGTATCGCGATGAAACGAACAGAGGTAAATACGTTTATACAGGTTATTTAAATGCAGGAGACTTTAAATTCATTACGGTTGTTGGCAGTTGGGAAACACAGTATGGCAACGACGGTAGTAACGGTGTTAAGCTGAAAGCCAAAGGATCTGATCCTGATCCTGGAACATATAATGTTGCTACAGCAGGTTACTATACGGTGAAAATCGATATCAATGCGCTGACTTTCTCCATCACTCCATATGATGCCTCAGGCGCAACAAGCTATAATTCTATTGGGATCATAGGAGGATTTAATGACTGGGCGAACATTACTGCTATGAGTAAGACTTCCTTTAATCCACACATCTGGACAATTACGCAAACTATCACAGCAAATACTGAAATGAAATTTAGAATTGACACTGGATGGGATGTGAACTGGGGGCCTGTAGAAGCTAATGTAAATGGCAAATACGGCAAGGCTGTAAGGGACGGTAAGAATATCAATGTGAAGCCGGGTACTTACAAAATACAGTTCAACGATTTGACTGGAGACTATATTTTCTATAACAAATAACAGATTAACTAAGTAATGCCGACCTGGAATATTCCTTGTCGGTATTGCTTTCCTGATGCTGCTTGGACATTCTTTAAGTAAAAGCGCCTAACCCATTTAACATGAGAAAACTATTTATCGCATTATTTTTTACTCTTTTAAGCGGCCTGGTAAATGCCCAGAAACTGGAACGTGTAGAACCCATGTTTTGGTGGGTAGGGATGAACAATCCTAAACTACAGTTACTGGTACACGGAACAGACATTTCCAAGCTTGATGTCAACTTAAATTATCCAGGCGTTAAGCTGGTAAAGGTAAATAAGGTTGAAAATCCAAACTACCTTTTCCTTGATCTTGAAGTTGCTGCGGATGCCAAAGCAGGGAAATTCCCAATTGAATTCTTGCAGGCAGGGAAAAGAAAACTGCAATATAGTTATGAACTTAAAAATAAGGAAACTAATCCATTAAGGATACAAGGAGTAAGTAATAAAGATCTGATCTATTTGCTGATGCCTGATCGCTTTGCCAATGGAGACCTTAAGAATGATGTAGTAAAAGGAATGCGTGAAACTAAATTGAACCGTGATTCCATGTATTACCGTCACGGTGGGGATATTCAGGGACTGATCAATAAATTAGATTACCTGAAAGACCTTGGGGTAACCGCGATTTGGATGACTCCGGAAATAGAAAACGATATGCCTTTGGTTTCTTATCATGGCTATGCGGCAACCGATCATTACAAAATAGATCCACGCTATGGTACATTGGAGCTATACAAAAGCTATGTAGACAAAGCTCACCAGAAAGGATTGAAAATTGTTAAAGATATAGTGCACAACCATATGGGGACAGGACATTGGTTTTATAATGATATGCCAATGAAAGACTGGGTAAATCAATGGCCCGCTTATACCCAAACAAGTTATCGTGATGAACCTGTGATGGATCCATATACCTCTATCGCGGATAAAAAGAAAATGCTGGACGGTTGGTTTGTACCTAGCATGCCTGATTTTAACCAACGGAACCCATATGTGCAAAATTATATCACTCAAAACCACATCTGGTGGGTAGAGTATGCGGGTATTGACGGATTAAGACTAGACACCTATCCGTACAACGATCCTGATTACATGAAAGACTGGGCACAAAAGATAAAAGCAGAGTTTCCGACATTATCCGTTTTCGGAGAAACGCTGGTACATACGGCTGCGGCACAAGCGTTTTTTACCGGTGGCAATACCGTAAACCGTGGTTTTGATACGGAACTGCCGGGCATAACAGATGCCGTCCTTAAAAATGCCATTTACGAGGCATTGAATGGTAAGTCGGGCTGGACAGATGGCGTTTTCAGACTATACTCTACAGTAGCACAAGATTTTCTTTATCAGGATGCAGAGCGTAACGTCATTTTTATGGATAACCATGATATGAGCCGATTCTATTCCATGGTAAATGAAGACATCGATAAGTATAAATCAGGTATGGCTTTGTTGTTAACCATGAGGGGCATCCCACAATTGTACTATGGAACAGAGATCCTGATGAAGAATTATTCTAACCCAGATGGATTGGTACGTTCAGATTTTCCCGGCGGATGGGCAACCGATAAAACAGATAAGTTTACAGCTGCCGGACGTACAGAAAAAGAAAATGAAGCCTTCAATTTTGTAAGAACACTGGCTAATTACCGTAAAAATAATTCGGCCTTACAAACGGGTAAAATGATGCAGTTTGTTCCTGAAAATGGAGTATATACTTACTTCAGGTATCAGCCGGAAGGTGCTACAGCAAGTGATGCCGGCAAAACTGTAATGGTCATCGTAAATGCAGAAGAGACTGCAAAAAGCCTTGAGACTTCCAGGTTTGCGGAATGTATTGGAAATGCATCTTCTGCAACCAATATCATCAATGGCGAAAAATTAAATACACTTAAAACAATCGCAGTGCCCGCAAAAACAACATTGGTACTTGAACTGAATTAAATGAGTAATATAACAGAACATATGGCCTGCATATTTGACCTTGATGGTGTCCTGGTGGATACTGCCGTATACCATTACCAGGCATGGAAACAACTGGCAAATTCACTGGGTTTTGACTTTACACATGCGCAAAATGAACAGCTGAAAGGGGTAAATCGCATGCGTTCACTGGATATGATCCTGAATTGGGGAGGCATAGAAAAGAACGAAGCGGAAAGAGAAGAACTTGCCTCGCTTAAAAATTCTTGGTATGTAGCCATGATTAGTAAAATGACTACTGACGAAGTATTACCAGGTTCTTTAGAGTTGTTGCAGGATTTGAAAGCCTGGGGTATTAAAATAGCACTGGGCTCAGCGAGCAAAAACTCTTCACTGATATTAGAACGGACAGGCCTCACTCATTTTTTTGATGCTATCGTAGATGGGAACGCGGTGACCACCTCCAAGCCTGATCCGGAAGTATTTTTGAAAGCCGCAGAGCTACTTGGTGCAGCTAATAAAGACTGCATAGTGTTTGAAGATGCACTGGCAGGCGTGCAAGCAGCTATAGCAGCCGGAATGCATGTGGTAGGCATTGGTGAACCCGAAAATTTACCAGGTGCAAAGCTGGTGATAAAAGACCTCTCAGAAATAACAATTGCCGAACTCTCGGCTTTGAAAAGTCAGGAAATAGAAAAAGGATAATGTATGCCAACCGGTTAGCCGGTAAGTGTACCAGAGCAGTATAAAGATGAAGAATTACATAAAAGCAGACGAGTGGAATATTATTGAGGAAGGTTTTGATCCTCATTTAAATAAAGTATCAGAAAGTTTGTTCAGTATTGGCAATGGACGTATGGGCCAGCGTGCTAATTTTGAAGAAGCATATTCTGGAGAAACCCTGCAGGGTAATTACGTAGCTGGAGTATACTATCCAGATAAAACCCGTGTAGGATGGTGGAAAAATGGCTACCCGGAGTATTTTGCCAAAGTATTAAATGCTGCCAACTGGATTGGTATCGACATCACTATTGAAGGCGAAGTACTGGATCTTTTTACCGCTAACGTAACAGACTTCAAAAGGGTACTCAATATGCAGCAAGGTACGTTGAGCCGTACTTTCACCGCTGAACTAAGAAGTGGTAAAATTATTCAGGTCGAAGCGTTACGTTTCTGTAGCATAGCCGAAGATGAACTGGCAGCTTTACATTATAAGATTACTGCTGTTAACTTTGAAGGAAGTATTTTGATTACTTCATATGTTGACGGTGACGTGAAAAATCAGGATGCTAATTATGATGAGAAATTCTGGAATGAAGTAAAACAAGAGCAGGTAAATGATACGGATTATCTGGTGTTACGAACCAAAAAGACAGAATTCGACGTATGCACAGCAAGCCATACAGCCATCATTAATAATGGCCAAAAGCAAACGTTAAAACCTGTCTCTAAAGAAAAATATCTTGGACAAACTGTCGCAGTATACCTGAAACAAGACCGTACTGTTGATATCTATAAAATTGCAGCAAACCTTTCTTCACAAAATTATAATAAGGAAGAACTACTTGCAGTTGCCAAAACAAAAATGGCAAACGCAGTCGCAAAAGGTTTTGATCAATTGCTTAAAGCACAAATCGCTGCCTGGGCTGCAAAATGGGAAGAAAGTGACATGGTGATTGAGGGAGATGTTAAAGCCCAGCAAGCCATTAGGTTCAATATTTTCCAGCTCAATCAAACTTATACCGGTAAAGATGCCCGTTTGAATATCGGGCCTAAAGGTTTTACCGGCGAAAAATATGGAGGCTCTACCTATTGGGATACAGAAGCGTATTGCATTCCGTTTTATTTATCTACTGCCCCACAGGAGGTAGCCGAAAACCTGCTGGTTTATCGTTATAAACAGTTGGATAAAGCGATTGAAAATGCTGAAAAGCTAGGCTTTAATAAAGGTGCTGCCTTATACCCCATGGTAACGATGAATGGCGAGGAGTGTCATAACGAATGGGAGATTACTTTTGAAGAGATCCATAGAAACGGGGCTATAGCTTTTGCTATTTTAAATTACATAAGGTATACAGGTAAAGAAAATTACCTGGCGCAATATGGTCTGGAGGTATTGATAGGTATCGCACGTTTCTGGAAACAGCGCGTAAACTGGAGTGTAGATAAACAAAAGTATGTAATGCTTGGGGTTACAGGTCCCAACGAATATGAAAATAACATCAATAACAATTGGTATACCAACAAGCTTGCCGCATGGTGTTTAAGGTATACTATGGAAGCTGCGAATATTGTTAAAGCACAGCATCCTGAAAAATATAAAGCAATCGTAGAAAAAACAAAGCTTAATGAAGATCAGGAGTTTAAAGACTGGACTGCTGTGGCGGATCAGATGTATTATCCTTACGATGAAAAAGAGCAGGTATTTCTTCAACAGGATGGTTTTATGGATAAAGAACAAATCCTGGTTAAAGATTTGCCAGCCAGCGAGCGCCCTTTGAACCAGAAATGGAGCTGGGACAGGATATTACGTTCCTGCTATATCAAACAAGCTGATGTTTTACAGGGAATGTATTTCTTCGAAGATGAATTTGATCAGGAAACCTTAAAAAGGAATTACAACTTCTACGAAAGAAGGACTGTCCATGAAAGCTCTTTATCACCATGTGTTCACAGTATTTTGGCCGCTAAATTAAGTGATGAAGAAAAAGCTTATGAATTTTACCTGCGTACGGCACGTTTAGATCTGGATGATTACAATAACGACACGGAAGATGGCCTACACATTACTTCAATGGCCGGCACATGGATGAGTATTGTAGAAGGATTTGCGGGGATGCGTGTGCGTAACGGACAACTAAGTTTTAAACCTTTTTTACCAAAAGCCTGGAAGTCATTCTCCTTTAACATTGGTTTTAGAGGTATTCAGTTAAACGTACATATTACTGCATCCCAAATCAGAATTGTAAATAATGCAGATCAGGTATTGGAGATCAGTATATTTAATCAGCCTTATACATTTCCTAATGGAGAAAAGGCGATTAATTACAACGAACTATTGGTATGACAGCGCACCTAAGAATCCTTATTTTGATTTTACTGACGATTATTGCAGATCCGGCTATTGGCCAGGCGCAAAATAAACCGGTAATTTACCAGTTGTTGCCGAGGTTGTTCGGGAACAAACAAACAGCAAACGTTACTTATGGCACCATTGAACAGAATGGAAGTGGTAAGTTTAATGATATCAATGTGAAAGCATTGGAAAGTATTAAGGAACTGGGCGTTACCCACGTCTGGTATACCGGGGTGATTGCCCATGCAAGTATGACCGATTATAGCGCCTTTGGCATAAAAGCTGATGATGCCGATGTGGTTAAAGGTAGGGCAGGTTCGCCTTATGCCATCAGGGATTATTATGATGTCGATCCTGATCTGGCAGTGGATGTAAAGGGAAGGATGAATGAGTTTGAGGCTTTAGTCGGCCGTACGCATAAAATGGGTATGAAAGTGATCATTGATTTTGTTCCTAATCACGTAGCGCGCCATTATCATTCTCGTATGAAACCAAAAGGTGTGGAAGACTTTGGAATCAAAGACAATACCACAAAAGCCTTTAGCGTAACCAACGACTACTATTATATTCCGGGAGAGCATTTTGTAGTACCGGGAGAACTGGATAAGAACGATCCACTGTACGATTTAAAAGATTTGAAATTTGATGAAATGCCGGCTAAGGCGACAGGTAATAATGTATTCTCTAAAGCACCTTCGCAAAATGACTGGTATGAAACGGTAAAGCTAAACTATGGGGTAGATTATCTTAATGGAGAGAAGCAGTATTTTGATCCTAAACCATCGGTATGGTTAAAAATGCGGGATATTCTTCTCTATTGGGCTGCAAAAGGTGTTGATGGCTTTCGCTGCGACATGGCAGAAATGGTGCCTGTTGAATTCTGGGAATGGGTGATCCCCGAGGTAAAAGCTAAATATCCATCCATGCTATTCATCGGCGAAGCTTATAATGCCGCTGTCTATGCCACCTATTTAAATAAAGGTCGTTTCGATTATTTGTATGATAAAGTAGGTTTATATGACGGGCTTAAAAGACTTATCAGAGATGAACACAAGGCGGATGTTAAAGAAATCGCAAGAGTTTGGCAGGTAGAAACTGCTGGCTTTGGCGACCGTATGCTGCGCTTCCTGGAAAATCACGATGAAGAGCGAATTGCTTCAGCTGGATTTGCAGGTAATCCTTTATATGCACTGCCAGCGATGGTGGTTTCAGCAACCTTGTCTGCCGGACCTGTAATGTTGTACTTTGGCCAGGAGGTCGGGGAGCCAGGTAAAGGAGTGGAGGGCTTTGGTGGTGATGATAACCGTACCAGTATTTTCGATTATTGGGGTGTTCCGGAACATCAAAAATGGATGAACAATGGCGCGTTTGATGGTGCTCTATTAAATAAGGAACAACAAGAGTTACGTAATTACTATAAAAAACTAATGGGGATTGTTTCTGTGTCTGATGCCATTAAACGTGGTCAGATTTATGAAATACCTGTTTCTGGTAACATGAACAACAAGATGTACGGCTATATTCGGTATACCGCAAAGCAGCGTTTGTTGATTATTGTGAATTTCGATCGTAACCAAACGTTAGAAGCGAATATAGCACTCCCGGAAGAAGTCTTAAAAATTAAAGCTTCGGTACCCGTTACTGATTTGCTAACCGATAGAAAATTAAACATCCCTGCTGGAATTACTATTCCTGTAAGTGTGTTACCTGTTTCTGCACAGATTATAGAATTTTAAACCAAATAGATGAGCTTAAAAACATTAACCGAAAACCCAAAGCTAAGTTTAGTCCAAATCATTAATATGAGCGTCGGCTTTTTCGGCATTCAGTTTGGTTGGGATTTACAGCGTGCCAATATGGGCCGCATATATGAAAATCTGGGTGCAAATCCGGATCAGGTTCCATTATTGTTTTTAGCTGCTCCCTTAACTGGTTTGCTTGTTCAGCCAATAATTGGCTATATGAGCGATCGCACATGGCACCCAAAATGGGGTAGACGAAGACCTTATTTTATGATTGGCGCTATTGTGAGTTCCATTGCGCTTATTTTTATGCCACATAGCAGTGCGTTGTGGATGGCTGCAGGTTTGCTATGGATTTTGGATGTTGCAGGGAATGTGGCGATGGAGCCTTTCAGAGCTTTCGTGACCGATAAATTACCTGATTCTCAAGTCAACAGAGGCTTTATCATGCAAAGTATGATGATTGGGCTTGGCGGAAGTATCGCGTCGGCACTACCCTGGTTAATGAACAACGTTTTTCATCTGAGCAATACGGCCAGTCAGGGCAATATCCCTGAAAACGTGAAATTCTCTTTCTATATAGGGGCCTTCTTTTTCCTGGCTGCGGTATTGTATACGGTTTTTACTACCAAAGAATATCCACCCTCAGATGTCGACTTTAAAGAGAAGGTCCTGGAAAGCAATAAAGGTTTCGGTGCCGGCGCAAGAGAAATCTGGCACTCGCTATTGAATATGCCGAAAAGGATGCAGATTATTTCGTTGGTGCAGTTTTTTACCTGGCCGGGCTTGTTCTTAATGTGGTTTTATTATACTACTGCTGTTGCTGTAAATGTATTTGGCGGCAAAGATGCCAGTGATCCGGTGTATGCTCACGGAGCTGATTTTGGTAGTTTAACGCTGGCCTACTACAGTGTAGTAACCTTTTTGTTTGCATTGGTATTGCCTAAAATTGCCGACAAATTAGGTCGTAAAACTACACATGCATTGTGTTTATTGTGTGGTGCTTTCGGCCTAATCAGTGTAGCCTGGGTACAAGATAAGAACATGCTTTATTTATGTATGACAGGGGTAGGCATAGCATGGGCTAGTATTTTATCTATGCCTTATGCCATGTTGAGTGGTTCCTTGCCAAAGGATAAAATTGGCATTTACATGGGCATATTTAATTTCTTTATTGTGTTGCCCGAAATTATTGCTTCACTGGGCTTTGGCTGGCTAATGCGCGAAGCGCTACATAACGACAGGCTTTTAGCCGTACAGATGGGGGGAGGCTTAATGATTATTGCTGCAATTATTTGTTACGTTTTTATCAGAGAGCCGCGAAAGACGGATAAGAATTTAGCGGATAAATTGGCTATTGAAGGAAGAGATCAATAAAATTAAACCATAAACTAATGAAAAGATTTTATCTGGTGCTACTGATTTTATCAGTATTGGCCACCGCATGCAAAAAAGGAAAGGTTACGCCAGAGCCAACAAGACCAGTTGTTCCGGTTACTCCTAATCCTCCGGTTACACCCGACCCGGTTCTGCCAGCAGCAGCAAAGGATGGTGTTGTATTTATCAATAATGGTACATCAGCTATTGTTACCCTGTATGCCCCATACAAGAAAACGATAGCACTAATTGGTGAGTTTAATGATTGGAAAGCCTTGCCAATGAGAAATACTGCGGATGGAAACGTCTGGTGGGTACAGATAGATAACCTGAATCCCAATACGGAATATGCTTACCAGTTTTTGGTTGATGAAAGCTTGAAGGTGGCGGATCCTTATTGTGAAAAGATACTCGATGAATCAAATGATATTCATATTGATAACACTACTTACCCTTCTTTAAAGGCGTATCCGAAAGGTAAAACCACTGGTATTGTGAGTGTAATGCAAGCCAACCAACCTGCCTATACCTGGAAAAATACAGCAGGTTTTACAAGGCCTGCAAAGAATAATCTTGTCATTTATGAGTTGTTAATTAGAGATTTTACAGCAGAGCATAATTATGCATCAACCTTGCAGAAGCTCGATTATCTAGTAGGATTGGGCATCAATGCTATTGAGCTTATGCCAGTAAATGAGTTTGAAGGAAATTTAAGTTGGGGTTATAATCCTTCTTTTTACTTTGCGCCGGATAAGTATTATGGTACAAAAGCAGCACTACAAAATTTTATTGATGAATGTCATGGTAAAGGGATTGCTGTGATTTTGGATATGGTTTTGAACCATTCATTTGGGCAGTCGCCCATGGTTCAGCTTTATTTTGATCAACCTTCGGGTAAGCCTCTTGCCATTAGTCCATGGTTTAATACCCGGTCTGATACTCATCCATATAATGTGGGCTACGACTTTAATCATGAAAGTACTGCTACAAAAATATTTGCTAAAAATGTTATGAAGTTTTGGATGCAAGAGTATAAAATTGATGGTTTTCGCTTCGATTTATCGAAAGGTTTTACACAAAAGGTATCAACAGATGACGCCTCTTTTAGTGCTTATGACGCAAGCAGGGTCGCAATCTGGAATGATTACAATAATCATATTAAAAGTATTGATGCTAATAATTTTTACGTGATATTGGAACATTTTGCTGATGCTGCGGAAGAGAAAATATTAGCTGATGCAGGTATGATGCTTTGGAATGGTCTGAATGTAAATATGAACGAGGCAACTATGGGCTGGGTTAGCAACTCTGATTTCTCATGGGCTTTTTCTGCCCGTCATGGTTTCGCCAGATCAGAAAACCTGATCAATTTTATTGAAAGTCATGATGAAGAACGTACCATGTATAAAAACTTGAATTATGGAAATGTGACAACTTCTTATAGTGTGAAAAATCTGACTACAGCTTTAAAGCGAGAAGAAATGGCAGCGGCTTTTCTATTTGCTGTTCCTGGACCAAAAATGATCTGGCAGTTTGAAGAACTTGGATATGATATCAGTATAAATTATAACGGACGGACGGGTAATAAACCTATCCATTGGGAGTATTTTCAACAATCTGAGCGTAAGGCTTTATATGATACTTATGCAAAGCTAATAGGATTGAAAAAGAAGAATGCTATTTTTAATGCTACAAATGCGAGTTATAATTTATCTGGTGATATTAAGTATGTGAAGTTGGTTGAAGGTTCCAATACTGTGATGGTAGTCGGTAATTTTGATGTAAATAACAAGAATGTTAGTATTGATTTTGGTACATCAGGATTATGGTATGATGTACTTAGTGGAGGAACAATCACGCTAGGTACTTCGATTTATAACAAAATGCTTGCTGCGGGCGAGTACCATGTGTACAGTAGCGCACCACTTAACGGTGGTTGAAATAAATAACGTTTTTAAAATAAAATGTCTATTTTTACAGCCCGATTATGGAACAGATAAAAACATCATTCGATTTTGAAAAGCCTATTGTTGAATTAGAACAACAAATAGAAAAGGTTAAGCAAGTTGCGGAAAAAACCAAAGTAGATATGTCTGCTACCTTAACAGAGCTTGAAGGAAAACTAGACGCTACACAGCAAACATTATATAACAACCTAACAGGTTGGCAAAAAGTTCAAATGTCCCGTCATGCTGAAAGGCCACAGACGCTGGATTATATCAGTATGATCTGTGATGATTTCATCGAGATGCATGGTGATAGAACGGTTAAGGATGATAAGGCTATTATTGGAGGTTTTGCAACAATTAATGGCGAAACGGTAATGATTATTGGACATCAGAAAGGTAAAAACACAAAAGAAAGACAATACCGTAATTTTGGTATGGCTAATCCGGAAGGTTACCGTAAGGCTTTACGTTTGATGCGTTTGGCTGAGAAGTTCAATAAGCCTGTTATCTCTTTTATTGATACTATGGGTGCTTACCCTGGTCTAGAGGCTGAAGAGCGTGGACAAGGTGAAGCCATTGCACGTAATTTACTTGAAATGTCGGTATTAAAAGTTCCTATCATTTGCTTTGTAGTAGGTGAAGGCGCTTCGGGTGGAGCATTGGGAATTGGTATTGGTGATAAAGTATATATGTTGGAACACACCTGGTATTCTGTGATCTCTCCTGAGTCCTGCTCATCAATCTTATGGCGTAGCTGGGATTATAAGGAGCGTGCTGCAGAGTGTTTAAAGCTAACTTCTGATGATATGTTTAAGAATAAACTTATCGATGGTATCATTAAGGAACCACTAGGAGGGGCACACCAAAATCCTGAACTAATTGCGCAGACTGTAAAAGCTCAGATTATTGCAGATCTTAAAGTGCTTAAAAAAGAAAAGACAGAAAAAATGATTTCTGCCAGAATTGAAAAATTCTGTGCAATGGGAGTCGTTAACGAATAAAAGAGTTATCTGCCTATTCTGGTCGTATCTAAATAAAACAGCCTGTATCATGATGAATGATACAGGCTGTTTAGTTTTATTAGTATGTATTTATGATTACCTATTTCATTAAGTATGTTAATGCCTTTGGTCTTATCATATTTTCTGTATAAACTTTTCCGAATCTATCGGTAACTTTAATTTGTAAGGTATTGGTTGCATTACTGGCCTTAGCTTTAAAAATATGTGCTGTTGCTGTTGAAACGAAATCATCCGTTGGCACTGCATCTGCATTTACACGTTTAGCTTCGTAGGATATAATATGTAATGGATCATAAGCAGAAACTCTGGTAACAGTTAAAGGAGTTCCATTCTCTGTTACCTCAACTTTCCATTTCTCATCGTAGCCCCAAACGTTTATCAATATTTCATTATTGTTATTTGCTGTCCCATATCCTCTAGTGTAAAGACTCAATTTTGTATCTGTTGATGCCGGAGCAAATGCAGCGGCTGTGATATGGGTTTTGTTTAAATCATAAGCCCTGAATTGGTAATCTCTGCTTTCCCCAATTCCTTTGTACTGCCACTTTACATCTTTATTGTTGAACTCCCAGATTGCATAGCCACCCGGGCTACCATCCTTGGCAATGTGGTTACCTGCATAGCCATTTTTACCAGTCCACCACCAAGTGGCACATACAGCTGCAGTATTATGTTCCATGAATGTACCAGTAGCATTGTCTACAGCGTAGTTAATATGAGTATGTCCTGTTAATACGTTCACATTAGAAAATTCGGTAAAAGCTGCTTTAAATTCAGCGGAGTTATCCAGTCTTAGAGTGGAAACTGGTTTTCCGGCACTTAAGGTTGGGTTGTTGTTTAATTGGATGTGCATTCCTACAATAATAGGAGTAGATTTATCTTCAATCATTGCCAGATCTTTCTTTAACCATTCCATCTGACTACTAATGATCTTGCCTTTGTAGTCTCTTGCTCCTTCTTTTTCAAACATACCATCTGCATTTATGTATTCAACATTGTCTAAGACAACATAATGTATTTTACCTAAATTGAAGGAGTAATAAGTTGGGCCAATAATTTTTCGGTAAGCACCTTCAGACAGCAAATCACCCGCTACATAAGGGTCATTATCATGATTGCCAATGACATTAAATACAGGTGCATTTATCTTATTCATTTGTGTTAGGTAATCAGATAGGAAGTAACTATTTGAATACCAGTATAGGTCCCATGTTAAATCCCCTAGTGTTAAACCATAGATTTTAATTCCACTGTTTTTGTAAGTCTGTATTACGCTGTTTACATCAGGCATAAATCCCTTTTCAAACTGAGAAATGTCATCATTTCTATTCGCAAGGTGAAGGTCAGCCATTGCCAGAACAACATGTTTATTGTTATCCACGGGTGTTAGTTTAAAGTCTTTTATCTCAACCTGGTTTGCAGCTTTAGTTAATGTCTTATAAAACAATGGTGCACTTCCGTTATTATCTACTTCATAATTTCCAGGAATAGAAACAAAAACATAATGGTTTTCTTTTTTAGAAGGAAGATAATATATGCCGTCACTATCAGTTTTAGTAACTTCCACTCCATCAGAAACGACAACATTTGCAAGTCCAATACCTTGTGCATGGATTACACCTTTAATCGTCATTCCTGTTTTATCTGGAATATTTACATTAAAGATAATATCAATAGTAGTGCTTGCCAGGTAAAGATAGTCGTCTTTGCGTTTTAAAGTGAGTTTGTAACTTCCTTCCGGAAAATCATTAGGAATAATGAAAGTAATGCCATCTGCCAATACCTGTTTTACTGTTGAATTGTAAATCAGAGATAAATCTTTTGTTGAAGTTAACATGATTTCATCACCTTGTACAAAACCTTTTCCTGAGATCTTTATTTCTGTTTTATAATCAGTCGTTATAGATGTTGGGACTGCTATTTCTATTATTTTAATCCCAGATATTGGAGGTTCCGGTTCCGGCTGATCTGGTCCTACTTTACTTTTTGAACATCCTACTGCGAGGATTGAAAAAAATAGAAGGATAAAGGCCGCTTTTGTGAAGGGGTGATATTTTATTTTTTCCATACTTAATTCGTTTATTAATGATTGGTTTTTGGTTTTGAGTAGCGAAAATCCAGTTAAACAGTTAAACGAATAGTTATGGATTTTGCAAATGATAAATTGAAAGTGAAAATAATAAAAAATAATTAAAATGAAACAAAAAGAAGTTTTCTATTGTTTTGTTTTTTAATTATTATTCTGTAATGAACTTTCGTTTCTTCGTTTAGTTCAAGGAAGGTCTTGTCTATTTTAAGTCTAGCCAAAACAGGAGCGATAGAGTAAGGCAAAAAAAAACGCTGATAAACTAACGCCACATGGTGTTAGTTTATCAGCGTAAAATAATTTACCTTATATATCTTACTGTTGTGAGAAGTAAGCCGAGAATCTTGATTCTAAACCTTCAAATTGACTTGTCAGACTTTGGCTAAGTTTTGTTTGCTGGTTCTGTTCAGCTGTTTTAGACATTTGGTGCAGGAATGATAAGCCCAACTGAACATTTTGTCCGCCAACAAACTTACGTTTACTAGCAGAGACATCAGCAAGATATGTCAATTCTTTTTGGATATAAGCAGCAGATTTTTCTATTAAAGTATTTGCTCTTTTGGTATCACCAAGTAAGTAAAGGTTTTCTGCCATAAAATATGTACCCATCATAGAACGCATACCATAGAATTTATCAGGCATTACCTCGAAATAGCGGTTCACAACTTTTTTAGCATCTTCTACTCTGTTTTCTCTGATTAGCCCAGAAATTGTGTTGTTAAAAATGTTAGTGAAAATAGAAATATCATCAGCAGATTGAGGGTCAAGATATTTTGCATTCTTAACATTACCCCATACAAACTTATCCATTACATTTTTGTAAAGAACAGGCGTGTTGATCAGTTCTGCTTTTTGAGCTGATGTATCAGCCTTTAAAGGAAGTAAACGTAAAGCAAGTCCTTCATTATATAAATAATTGTCAAGGCCATTGTATTGGTCTGACGGAACTGTACTGGCAAAATAAATTGGTCTTTCCCAGTTGTTATGTACCAGGATGTCAAAGAATGCCAAAGTACCTTTGGTTACATAATTTTTATTAAAGCTCCATTCTAGTGCAGGTGCAATTTTACTTGAATCTGCAGCATTTACTACACCATTTTTAATCACGTCAGCTTTATTTACCGTCAGCTTAAAATTCTTTGTAGGAATAAAATTCTCTCTGCTGCCGTCTTGTAATGGAAGTTTATCTTCAGGATCTTCAGATAAAAGTATAGCAAGGATATTGCTTAATTCTACTGAACCTGCAATTTTATAATCCTGGTAATACATTACGTCTCTGACACCTTGAACGTATTGCGAGGGTTTCATTGAAATTGGTAATGCCGCAGATTCATTAGTAACTCGTTTTAATCCGTTGATATACCAATCGGTATCAAATAAACTTAAGTTAACAAGTTTGATATCAGGTCTGATATTCTCAACTTCTTGTGCATACCATAATGGATAGGTATCGTTATCACCATAAGTAAAGAGAATGGCGTTTGGTGCACAGGATTGCAGGTAGTCGACCGCAATATCATGGGCTACCATTTTGGTTGATCTGTCGTGATCATCCCATCCTTGAGCAGCCATAAGTACAGGAGCTGCTAATAGACCTGTTGCTGTAGCTAATATAGCTCCGTTTGCTGGGGTAAGTTTTTTGAATACCCATTCTCGAATAGCTAATACGGAGAGGCCTATCCAAATGGCAAAGGCATAGAATGAGCCAACATAAGCATAATCTCTTTCCCGTGGTTCCAGTGGTTTCTGGTTTAGGTAAAGCACAATGGCTAAACCTGTAAAGAAAAATAATAAAGCAACCGTTCCGGCATCTCTTTGGCTGCGACTAAATTGCCAGATCGCACCCATTAACCCAAGAATAAGGGGAAGGAAGAAGAAACGATTGTAGGAATTGCTGTCTACAATAGATGGAGGAAGGTTAGTCTGATCACCAAGCATAATAGCATCAATTGGTTTGATACCACTTAACCATTGACCTTCATACAAACTTCCCTGACCCTGATCGTCATTTTGACGACCTGCAAAATTCCACATGAAGTAACGCATGTACATTTGACCAATCTGGTATTTAAATAGGAAACTAATGTTGTCAAAAAGACCAGGGAAATGATTGTCATCAAAGCCCATCATGTCTTTATAATAGCCAACATGTCGACCATCATCACTATACATTCTTGGGAAAGGCGTAGTTTTGTCATACTCATAGTCAGTCTTTTTACCAGCTACTTCATATTTATCATCACCTTTTCTATATAGTGTTTTTCCTTGTGTAAGGTTAACTTTTTGCGAATTGTAGTTAGGGCCAAACAACAAAGGTCTGTCTCCATACTGCTCCCTGTTTAAATAACTAAGGAATGAGAATGCGTTATCAGGGTCACTGTTGTTAAGGTTCGGGTCGGCTTTTGCACGGATTATAATCATAGCAAATGAACAATAACCGAATATGATCAGTACCGTTGAAAGTAAAGCCAGGTTTAAAACTCTTTTCTGGTGTTTGATAGAATAGCGGATCCCATAAACTAAGCCAGCAATTACCAGTATTGCAAATACGATTACTCCAGAGCCAAAGCTCATTCCTAATGTATTTACAAAGAACAGGTCGAAATATGCGCCAAATGATACCAGGTATTGTATAATACCATATTGTATAACCGCAAGTATAAGGATACCGATAATACCTGTTTTAATCATGCCTGCAGTAGTTGGCTTTTCTGTTTTCTTGAAATAATAAACAAAAGCAATTGCTGGGATGGTTAGTAGGTTCAATAAGTGAATGCCTATTGATAAGCCCATAATATAAGCTATGAAAAGTAACCATTTATCTGCACCTGTCTCATTGGCTTTTGCTTCCCATTTAAGGATTCCCCAGAAAACGATAGCGGTAAATAAAGAGGATAATGCATACACTTCAGATTCTACAGCTGAGAACCAGAAACTATCTGAGAAAGTATAGGCTAGAGCACCAACAGCACCAGCTCCCATTATTGAGATTAGGTTGCCTTTCGATATTTCTTCATTTTCTTTAATCAGAACTTTTTTAGCTAAAGCAGTTATTGTCCAGAAGAGGAATAATATCGTTGCAGCACTTGCCATTGCAGATCCAACATTCATGAAGTAAGCAACTTTCTCTGCGTCACCAAAAGCGAATAGAGAAAAGAAGCGCTGAATCATTAAAAATAATGGTGCACCAGGTTGGTGTACAACCTGCATTTTTAAAGCAGAGGCGATAAATTCACCACAATCCCAAAAACTTACAGAGGGTTCTAATGTTAAGATGTAAGTTACGGCGGCAATTAAAAAGCAAAGCCAACCTGTAAGATTATTAATTTTCGAATAATTCATTTCTTTATTGAATAGTTAAATATGCGCCATTAGGCGAATAAAATGCAGCCGAAAATAAAGAAATAGATTGATACTAGTGCAATGTAACAATGAGTTTAACATTTTTTATCATTAAGAATAGCCCTGAAAGCATAGATCGGAATGGTTTTGCCTAATATAATAAATTGCTAACTGCTTTATTCTTTCTTTAATTTGATATAAGCCAACGATAAAGCAATCCTTAATTCATTCTTTAGTTCTTAATTTTGCTTCGCGTTATTTTGGATTCATAATGGAGAAAATATTTTTTTAAATAATGTAGAAAACAATTCATTCATTTATAGGGAGTTATTTTATAGTGATTAAATTTGTTCGAAATTATTTCAAAAAAAAATGCTTCAGCCCTTGCATTAAAGAAAAAACTGCTTACATTTGCATTCCATTTCAAAGCAACCCTTTCTCGAAAGGAGTTTTAAAAAGGAAAGATTGTCCGATAGTATAAGGGTAGTACAACGGTTTTTGGTACCGTTTGTCTTGGTTCGAATCCAGGTCGGACAACAAAACATTATTCGGATTGTGGTTTGTTTCACAATCCGATTTTTATTTAACCAGCATTGATCCCCTTTAATCATGCCTTTGCAATTTAACCCAGTTAAACTTTTCGCCGGAACAGGTACTAAAGAATTAGCAACAAAAATTGCCGAACATTACGGCAGACCACTTGGTGATGTAACTTTAAATAAGTTTAGCGACGGGGAGTTTCAGCCTTCTTATAACGAAACGGTACGAGGTTGTGATGTTTTTATCATCCAGTCTACTTATCAGCCTTCTGACAATTTAATGGAATTATTATTAATGGTTGATGCGGCTAAAAGAGCTTCAGCACATTATATTACTGCAGTAGTTCCTTACTATGGATTGGCTAGACAGGACAGGAAGGATAAGCCAAGAGTTGCAATAGGAGCAAAATTGGTTGCCAACTTATTAAGATCGGCGGGTATTCACAGAATCATGACCATGGATTTGCACGCAGCACAGATTCAAGGATTTTTTGATATCCCTGTGGACCATCTGGACGGATCGATCATCTTTGTTCCTTATATTAAAAGTTTGGGACTGGATAATTTAATCATTGCATCACCTGATATGGGTGGTTCTTATCGCGCTCGTACCTTTGCCAAATTCTTTAATGCAGAGGTAGTTATTTGTGATAAGAGACGTAAACGTGCAAATGAAATAGAATCAATGTCTATTATAGGTGATGTAGTAGGACAGGATGTAGTATTGATTGATGATATCTGCGATACTGCTGGTACCCTTGCTAAAGCTGCTGCTTTAATCATGGAAAATGGGGCCAACAGTGTAAGAGCAGTTTGTACACACCCAGTATTATCTGGAAAGGCATATGAAACTGTTGAAAATTCAATGTTAACAGAATTGATCGTTACCGATACGATTCCGTTGAAACAAGAAAGTCCTAAAATAAGGGTGTTAAGTACAGCTCCATTGTTTGCAAAGGCTATAGCTAATGTAAATGAACATGGCTCTATCAGTGACCTGTTTAACGTTTAATAATTTTAACAAATAGATATATATAAAATGAAAACAATCGCAATTAGCGGTTCTCCAAGAGAGAACGTAGGGAAACGCGATGCTAAAGAGCTTCGTTACGAAGGTAAGGCTCCTGCAGTATTGTATGGTGGTAAAGAGCAAATTCACTTTGCTGTATTAATCACTGATTTAAAGGACGCAATTTACACTCCTGAAGCGAACTTTGTAGAAATTGAAATCAATGGTGCTAAAACTAAAGCTATCATTAAAGACTTACAATTTCACCCATTAACAGACGTGCTATTACACGTAGATTTTCTTCAGTTATTTGATGATAAGGAAATTGTAATGGAAATTCCTGTTAAATTAACTGGAACTTCTCCAGGTGTTAAAATGGGGGGTAAATTAGTTCAGAAATTACGTAAGCTTCGTGTTAAAGCATTACCTACAAACATGCCTCAAACAATTGAAGTAAGTATCGCTAAGATGGAAGTAGGTAACTCTATCCGTGTACGTGATCTTGGAAAAGGTGATTATTTAATTACTAATACTGGTGAAGATACAGTAGTTTCAGTTGGTATGTCAAGAGCTTTAAAACAAGCAGAGCAAGCAGCAGGTAAAAAATAATTCTGTATAGCAGGCTAAATAAAAAGCAGTACCAAATCGGTACTGCTTTTTTTATGTACTTGTTGTAATAACGATTTATATTTTACTATTATATTTGAAAAAATGAAGTATTTAGTTGTTGGTTTAGGAAATATAGGTCCGGAATATGCATATACACGCCATAATATTGGCTTTATGATAGCGGATGAACTGGTAAATCAGCTGGAGGGTAAGTTTACCAATACCCGTCTGGCTTATTATGCGGAAGTTGGCTTTAAGGGACGTAAGATTCATGTGATCAAGCCTACTACTTATATGAACTTAAGTGGAAAGTCTGTAAATTATTATATGCAAGAGCTGCGTATTCCAATAGAAAATGTGTTGGTAATAGTGGATGATCTGGCATTACCTCTGGGTAAATTACGTTTGAAATTACAGGGGAGTAGTGCCGGGCACAATGGACTAAAAAGTATTGAAGGCCTTTGTGGCGGACAAGGTTACCCACGACTTCGTTTCGGTATCAGCGATAACTTTGGCAGGGGACAACAGGCCGACTATGTTCTTTCTCCTTTTGATAAAGATGAGTGGCCCGAATTACCCGCATTGATTGATAAAAGTGTAGAACTAATCAAAAGCTTTGTTACAATTGGTCCTGCTAAAACAATGACTGCTTTTAATCAGTAATTACATACTCCTTTATTTTTTTGTGAAGAACAGCTGCCTCAAATGGCTTGCTGATTACATCATTAGCACCCGCAGCTATTGCAGTTTCTTTATCCGTTTCCATTACAGCGGCGGAAAATGTGATAATAGGTATTTTTTCCTTCCCAATTGCATAGCCCTCTCTTATCAATTTAATTGCCTCTAGGCCATTCATAATAGGCATAAATGTATCCATTAAAATAAGATTATAGTCGTTTTCCCGGAGTTTTTCTATTGCCTCTTTCCCATTCTCAACTATATCAAAATTTACGTTCCAGCTTTTAAGTATTTTTTCAATAAGGAACTTATTAACAGGATTATCTTCTGCAACGAGTACTTTGGCATTATTAAATGGGAGAAGTTGTTCTTCGTTCATCTTTTTAGTTGCTTTTGTTTCTTTAACGATTTCATACCAATTGGTGAAAGAAAATGTACTGCCTATGAACTCTTCACTTTGTACCTCTAGTGTTCCTCCTTTAAGTTTAGCAAGATTTTTTACAATGGCGAGTCCTAAACCTGTTCCGCCAAATTTAATGGTGGTTTGTTCATCTGCTTGTTCAAATGTCTCGAAAATTTTATCAATATTCTCTTTGGCTATTCCAATTCCTGTATCAATAACAGAAAACCTAATCTGTACATTGTTTCCTTTTGTATCTAGTACTTCCACTTTTAAGGTTACACTACCCTTGTGGGTAAACTTAATAGCATTTCCTATAAGGTTCATCAGTACCTGATTTAGACGAAGAGAGTCTGCAATTACCGTGTTGGGCAGATCAGAATCAAGTTTTATGATTAGATCCAGTTTCTTTTCAATAGAAGAGATACGTAGAAGGTCGATCACATCATTACATATCCTGGAAAGATCAGTAGGTGTACGGTTAATTTTAAACTTGCCAGACTCTATTTTTGATAAATCAAGCACATCATTGATTACACCAAGTAATGAGTTGGATGATATTTCTAGCAGATTAACCATCTCATGTTGTTGATCCGTAAGATTACTCTTCTTTAAAAGTTGTGAAATGCCAATGATGCCATTAATAGGAGTGCGGATTTCGTGACTCATATTGGCAAGAAAGTTCTCTTTTATTCGTTTACCTTGTTCGGCTAGATCTTTGGCTTTAATTAATTCTTTCTGATAAGCTTCAAGCTCCTGGTTCTTTTTTTGGATTTCACGTTTGTGTCTTACAAATTGTATAAAAGAATCAACTTTTGCTGATGTTATATAAGGGTCAAGCGGCTTGTAAAGGTAGTCGACAGCCCCTGTATTTAATCCCTTAACTGCATATTTAGTTTCTTTAGAAATAGCAGTAACAAATATGATTAGTATTTCTTTGGTCCTTGGGTTACTTTTTAGGATTTCTACAAGTTCAAAGCCATCCATTTCTGGCATCTGAACATCAATCATTGCAATTGCAATATCCATTTCCCAAGATATTCTTAAGGCTTCGTTAGGGTTTGTAGTCGTTATAATATTAATGTCGTCTCTTTGTAGTAAAGCCTCAAGTGCGATGATATTTTCAGGGATATCATCAACGATTAATATATTTATTTTTTCCATTTTTTGAATTCTTAGGGAGATTTTTATTGCTAGGCAATTTTTTGGTAAATGTTATTTTTCTTATCTATGATCTTAAAACGGCCCAGTTCGGTACTTCTCAATGTTTCTTTAGAACCCAGACACAAAAAGCCAAAATTGGCTAGGCTGTTATAGAACAGTTCAATCACCCTTTTTTGTAGATCAGTGTTAAAGTAAATAAGGACATTACGACAGGAGATAACCTGGAATTCATTAAAAACGGAATCAGATGCCAAATTGTGAATAGAAAAAAGAATATTTTTTTTTAGTGAATGATTAATAGATGCTGCATCATATTTTGCAGTATAATAATTAGATAAAGTATTTGTTGTTCCAGTTCTCTGAAAGTTTTCAGAGTATTGTTTCATTTTCTGTAAGTTGTAAATTCCATTTCTAGCATGTTCCAATACATCTGTATTGATATCAGTTCCATAAAAAAAACACCTTTCGTATAAATTCTCCTCAGAAAATAATATTGCGAATGAGTAAAGTTCTTCACCGGTAGAGCAGCCTGCATTCCATACTTTTATGCGCTGATAAGATTTCAGATATGGAATGATATTGGTTGCTACAGATTTATAAAAAGAAGGGTCTCTAAACATCTCAGTTACATTTACTGTAACTTCAATTAGAAATAATTCAAAGTATGCTTCATCATTGGTCAATAAAGTACGGAGATCGAAAAGACTGAGCTTTTGTAACTCCATTATTCTACTGACTCTTCGTTTTAATGAGGCTGCCGAATAATCAGCAAAATCAAAGCCATGGACATTCTTGATAAAAGCTACAAGACTATCCAGCTCTTCGTAAGATATGGTTTCGTGTTCTTTATGCATAGTTTCAAGTTTAGCTTAACCAAACTCTTAACATAGATAGTAATTTATCAATGTCTACTGGTTTAGAGATGTAGTCATTTGCACCAGCATCAATACATTTTTCTCTATCGTTTTTCATAGCCTTGGCCGTTAAGGCGATAATAGGCAATTTGGCAAAATCCTTTTTACTTCTGATAGCCCTCATCGCTTCGTAGCCGTCCATCTCTGGCATCATGATGTCCATTAGCACAAGATCAATCTGGTTAGGTTCCTCTAGTCGGTTAATGGCCTCACGACCATTATTGGCAATTACTATTTTTAAATCATACTCTTGCAACGCACTTGATAAAGCAAAAATATTACGCATATCATCATCGGTAATTAAAATCGTTTTATCCTTTAATACCTTTTCCATCGTAGAGGAAGGCTTATGGTTCGTATTTGAACTAATTGAAGGCGGATAAATCGGAGTAGAGTTATGATTCTTTAGCTTATTCATGAATAGGCTCACTTCATCCATAAGTCTGTCATTAGACTTATTTGATTTTAGCACCATGGCTTCCGTATACTTCATGATATGTGCCATTTTTTCCTGGTCAAGCTCCATTGCTGTATTGATGATTACAGGGATATGTATTAATGCAGGGATAGCCTTTATAGTATCTAAAAGATCAAATCCAGAGATATCAGGTAGTTTAAGGTCAAGAATAATACAATCGAATTCGTGTTCATCTAATAGTGTTAGTGCCTCTTTACCTGTGAAAGCTTGTTTTACTTCTACGCCTCGGTCTGTCAGTTGCTGAGTAAGCATATTACTTTGCAATTCCTGATCTTCAATAACGAGCACTGTATTTAAATTGTATTTTGAATAAGCTGTACTTAGTAATTCAAAAGCTTCGTCAAGCTGTTCTTTTTGTATGGGCTTTTTCAAAAAGCCTATTGCACCCTCTTTTTTTGCCTTTGCTTCTTTTTCATTTCCTGCAGACATCATATGCACTGGAATATGCTTTGTTCTTGGGTCAGCTTTAAGCTTTTTAAGTATGGTCCAGCCATCCATTACAGGAAGCATAATATCGAGTATAATGGCATCTGGCAATTCGGAGAAGGCCATATCAATGGCTACATCACCACTATGAGCAAGTATTGGTTTAAAGCCTTTTTCAATGGCATAGTCATTAAGCACATCTGCAAAAACAAGGTCATCTTCTATGATAAGTAGTTTTTGACCTTCAGCCGGGTTAGGGAGCGTTAACAGTGGATCAGGACTGATAGGTGTAATCCCTTTTTCTTCTTCTTCGATTTTCTCATCCTTATTTTCATGCTCTATGGCCTCTAATTTATCAGGAATATACAGTGTGAATAGACTTCCTTGTCCTACCTTACTTTCAACCTGGATTTCTCCACCAAGGATATGCGCGAGTTCTTTACTAATAGATAAACCTAATCCGGTACCGCCGTATTTTCTGCTGGTTGAACCATCGGCTTGCTGAAAGGCTTCAAATATTAATTTTTGTTTATCAGGTGAAATTCCAATTCCCGAATCTTTAACTTGTATTGCTATGATGCTGCCATCATAGCTCTTTAATTGTTGTGAGAAAAATGTTGTTTCCGGTTTTGCTTTATTAATGTCTAGTAAGATCTCTCCATGTTCTGGAGTGAATTTAAACGCATTTGAAAGCAGATTTTTAATGATTTGTTCTAGCCTTGGTTGGTCTGTTAAAAACTGTTTAGGTAAAGAAGTATCAAGGTGTGTATGGAAATTGATTTTTTTGCTTTTGGCAAGTTCTGAAAACAAGGCTTCCATGTCCAGTTTAATCGTTATAGGCTTTAGTGGCTCTATGGACAGTTCGATTTTTCCGGACTCAATTTTAGACAAGTCAAGGATATCATTAATCAATGTCAAGAGGTCGGTCCCAGCATTGTGAATAACACCAGCGTATTTAATCTGATCCTCATTAAGGTTTTCAGTGCGGTTCTCTTTTAATATACGAGCCAGGATTAATATACTGTTTAATGGTGTTCTTAACTCATGACTCATGTTTGCAAGGAACTCTGATTTATATTGACTTGAAATTTCAAGTTCTTCCGCTTTTAAGCTCATTGCTTCCCTAGCCTGATTTACTGCAAAATTTCGCTCTTCAAGCTGTTGCGCTTTTTCTTCCAGTTCGGCATTGGTTTGACGAAGTTCTTCCTGTTGAACTCTCAATTCTTCTTCCGATGCCTGAAGCTGTTCTGATTTATAGATAAGTTCTTCATTGGTGGTGCGTAATTCTTCTTGTTGGCTTTCCAGTTCTTCTGCCTGTTGTTGGGTTTGCTCGAATAATGCTCTTAGTTTTATACGGGCAATTGCACTGTTTATTCCCACTCCAATACTTTCTGTAATTGTATTTAAGAATAATAATGATGATTCATCAGGTTTGTTAGTCAGACCGAGTTCAACTACAGCAATGGTGCTTTCTTCAAAGACAATCGGGAGAAGATAGATACTGGTTGGTACGGATTCCCCTAAACCAGAATGTATTTTAATATAGTCTGCTGGTATGTGCTTAAGTAATTTTGGTTGTTTTTCGACTGCAGTCTGGCCGACAAGACTTTCTCCGAAATGATATTCCTGACGTGTATTTTTTGAATTATGCCAGGCATAACCTCCTTCGAATTTTAAAGTATTTTTTATAGGATTAACAATGTAAAGGCCACCTGTCGGAGCATTTATATAATTGCAAATTCCTGAAATAATATTGTTCGCAAGTTCATCAATCTCTTGTTCACCACGCATGACCTCATTGATAACAGTTGCACCAGAAAGCAGCCAGTTTTTTTGCTCGTTTTGGCTAGATATTTTTCCAAGTTCAAGATTAGCATCTCGGATCTGATCTTCAGTCTCTTTCTGTTGATCAAAGGTTCGTCTGATGTATGATAATAAAAATACGATTAAACCAAATATAATAAATGAGCTTAGTACGACAACCAGTTCACTGCGGAAACTACTTTTATTAATCTCTTCTTTTCTTTTGATGAGTAACTCTTCTTCTTCATGGATTATTTTTCCACTCCATTCAAGAATTTTGTTTTTAAACATTTGCCCCGGACCAAACATGACCCGATGTCCGGCACTATTTTGCCCTTCGATATCGTATATGCGTAGAACTTCTTTCATCTCATCAACTTTTTGGTGTGCATAAAAGTTGAGTGAATCTATCATTTCTTTCTGCGCTGAAGTCTCACTAATTGATTCTTTCAAGACCTCAATTGTAGGTAATATTTTTGCTGCATTTTCTTTATAAGGACCAAGATATTCTTGCTTACCAGCAATTATATAACCCCTTATGCCTGTTTCGGAATTTAAGACATGGAATTCAATATCTTTCAGGTGGTTAATAACATCATAGGTATGGCTTTGCCATTTCGTATCATCATTTAACTTGTCGATGCTGAAATAAGATGTTATAGCAGAAGCGAAGACAAAAAGTAAGGAAACAGTAAAACCTGTTAATACTTGTTGTTTAAAAGTCAGTTTAAACATATCGTGGGATGATAATTAAAATCAATAGGTGTTATATTCAACAATATTAACGATTATATTTAATTAGCTGATTGCAGAAATAAAATTTGTTGTCAAAGTTAGCCTAATTACTGTAAACATAACATTTCTGCTCAGATATTTCCAATGAAGAACGTCTTTTTGCGCGGTTCATTATTCCAGCTTATTTTAAAGCTATTATTACTAAATTTAAAAATGTGACAAAATCCTTTAAAAAAGTGATGAATTAAGTTATAGTTTTGCAGCTATGATAGTTTATGGAATACCAAATTGTAATACAGTTAAAAAAGCCAGAGTGTGGTTAGAAGAAAATGGTTTTACTCCTGAATTTCATGATTTCAAAAAGCAAGGTATCAGCATTGAAAAACTGAATCAATGGTGTGATGTTTTTGGATGGGAAGTTCTTTTAAATAAAAAGGGTACTACCTGGAGAAACTTGAATCCGGATGTACAAAAAAGCGTTGTTGATCAAAAATCTGCGGTAGCTACTTTGCTTGAAAATACTAGTGCGATAAAACGTCCTGTTATTGAAGTAGATGGTAAACCCGTGCTGATTAGCTTTGACGAAGATGCATACGCTGATACGCTAAAATAATATGATAAGTAGCAGGGCTTATTAGCAAACATTTACTTGTTAAAGTTTGTTAAATGATACGTTAACTATCTAAACAACTTTATATTTGGTTATGATTAAACAGCTCCTTTTGTTTATTGTTATTGTTTTACCATTTAAATTATTGGGACAAACAACTGTTTCGGGAACAGTATACGACTTTGATAACAAAAGTTTTCCTCTACAGCATGTTATAGTTAAGAATTTAACCAACAGTCAGGTCGTATCGACAAGAGCAGCAGGGCAATTCACAATTCCAGCGAAAATTGGAGATTTACTTCAGTTTTCTTCTCCTGGCTTCCATACAGATACCCTATTCCTAATCAACCTGGATCCTAAAATTGTATTTATGCCGGGAAACTCAACAACTTTGAGAGAGGTTGAAATTGTAAGTGCTAAAGTGAATTCATCTATACTTGCCCCAGACCCTTTTGCTAACCGTTATACTCGTGTTGCGACTGATGGTCTTCAAGGAAAGGAAAATAATGATAGAGCTGGTGGTTTGTTGTTTAATCTTGGTTACGGTAAATATAAAAGACAGCAGGAAAAAATTAGACTTTTGGAGGAACGTGATCGTTACCAGGCTGAAATAAATGCTGTTTTTACGGAGGAGTATGTCTCAAATCTGGTAAAACTAAAGGGGGATGATCTGAAGAACTTCATGGCTCTTTACAGACCTCCTGAGGAACTCGTAAAGAGTGAAAGGCCTTTTAATTATGCCTATTATACGGTTAAATCTTATCATGCATGGCTTAAACTAAGTCCTGAAGATAAGAGGATATCTTCAATGCCTAAACTCAAGGCTAACTAATAAAACCGTTACAATAAAGAGCAGGTCGGTTTCATTTTATATCTTTATTAAATTGTAATTGACAACTTAATATGATTCATAAATTAACTTTATTGTGGACTGCTCTTATTGTTTGTAGTTTTTCTGGTTTTGCACAGCAAGGGGATATTCCAAAAAGTAATTACGATCCTCACGTAGCATTTAGCCCTCTTTTTTATACCCAAAATGGTAATGAATTTCGTTCCGCAAATGGTTCCCCCGGGCCTAAATATTGGCAAAATCGTGCGGATTATAGTATTTCAGCTGATTTAGATGATGCAAAGAACACCGTTTCAGGAACGGTTACTATTACTTATAAAAATAATAGCCCAGATCGATTACCTTTTTTATGGCTACAGTTGGATCAGAATTTATTTTCTACTGATTCAAGAGGGAATGCATTAATTTCTGGTAATAGTAGATATGGTTCTAGAGGAGAGAAATTGGATGGCGGTTATAAAATTGACGGGATTACTATATATCAAAAATTGAAACCCGTAAAGTATACTACGCTTATTGAAGATACGAGGATGCAGATTCGTCTTAATGAATCAATGGAGGCTAACGGTGATGTAATAACCATAAAAATGAATTTCTCTTTTGTAATCCCTGTAAATGGATCTGACAGGATGGGGCATTTAGCCACAAAGAATGGTGAGATATATTCGATTGCACAATGGTTTCCGAGGTTATGTGTTTATGATGATGTATTAGGATGGAATACTTTGCCGTATTGGGGCGCAGGAGAGTTTTATTGTGAGTATGGTGATATTGATTTTTCTGTTACTGCACCTGCAAGTCATATTGTGATGGGCTCTGGAGAATTATTAAATCCACAGGAAGTCTTTACGGCAGAGCAGCTTAAGAGATGGAATCAGGCAAAGGGGAGTGATAAAACCATTCCTATCAGATCAGAATCTGAAGTGACAGATCCTAAATCGAGGCCGGCAAAAGATAAGCTAACCTGGAGATTTAAGATTAAAAATACTAGAGATGTGGCTTGGGCTTCTTCAAAAGCGTTTGTTTTAGATGCAGCTCGTATCAACCTTCCTAGTGGTAAGAAATCTATCGCGGTATCGGCTCATCCAGTAGAGAGTAATGGGAAGAATAGTTATGGCAGAGGGGTGGAGTATGTTAAAGCTTCTGTTGAACATTATTCTAATAAATGGTTTGAATATCCTTATCCAATGGCTGTAAATATAGCCAGTAATGTAGGGGGAATGGAATATCCAGGCATTGTCTTTTGTGGGTGGAAAGCTAAAGGTGCAGCAGCCTGGGGTGTGATTGATCATGAGTTTGGTCATACCTGGTTTCCCATGATTGTAGGTAGTAATGAGCGTAAGTTCGGTTGGTTAGATGAAGGGTTGAATACTTTTATTAATGGTCTGTCAACCGCTGAATTTAATAATGGAGAATATGATGGCGGACGTACTGATATGCATACTGTAGCTATGCGTATGGGCTCGGTGCTGGCTGAACAGATTATGCTAAGTCCAGACGCAATGGTTGAAGGGAATATTGGCTTAAACTTATATTATAAACCAGGATGGGGAATGGAAATTTTAAGAAACGAAATTCTTGGTTCTGATAGGTTTGATTATGCTTTTAAAAATTACATCGAACAATGGGCTTATAAACATCCTACTCCTTTTGACTTCTTTCGTTCCATGGAAAATGCAGCTGGTGAAGACCTTGCTTGGTTTTGGAGAGGTTGGTTTTTAGAGAACTGGAAAATGGATCAGGCGATTGCCGCAGTAAATGAGGTAAATGATAAAGGATCAAAAACAGGTTATAATATTGTTGTAGCAAACCTCGAAAAGATGCCAATGCCTATTATTCTTGAAGTTAAAACTAAAAGTGGTAAAACAGATATACTTAAGATTTCTGTGGATGTTTGGATGAGGAACAAGGTATGGACGGTATTTTATCCTACCAATGAAGAGGTTGTTTCAGTAGTATTGGATCCTAAGCATGTATTGCCGGATGTTGATTCGAGTAATAATTCCTGGAGGGGAAAATAAACCATTCTATTCACAGTCTGGCATCTCTTAGGCTCCTGAAGGGGAGCAAAGAGCGCCTATGCCTGTTCACAGAAGGTATATTTTCCTGTTAGCAGGGTGCATATAGCATAATGCATATCGTGTGATGTATATTACCCCATGCTATATGCATCATGCTTGAAGCAAAATTTGCCTTCTGTGAGCGGACTTAGGAACTTTTGCCCTCTTAGCGCAGAGGGCAGAAGATTCCAGACTGTGAATAGAATGGTTTATTTTGCCCTTTATTTTGACATTATTGAAATTTTTTCTGCAGTTTTTTCAGATCCAGATCTTCCTCAGGCTCTTCCAGTTTTATCACCCATCCCTTTTGCTTAAGGAGAGCAACTTCTTCTTTTGCAACTGAAAGGTCTTTTCCTTTGATGCTTTTATTGAAAATTATTGGTGCTTTAGGTTCAATATTGGCAGAGGTACTGGTTAGCACTTCTAGTCTGAATTTTGGCCAAATCTGAATATCACCCAATTGTGCCGAATAAATCCTTTTTGCAGAGTTTGGTGCAATAGTACCAGCAAACTCTCCTTTAAAATTATCCTGTTTTTCGGTAGTAAGACTGGCTAAAAGCTGGTACGAACTTTCGTTAATGATATGAAAGTGTGCTACAGAGGCACTATGTTGATCTGCCACTAATGCAAGATGAATACCATCTTTTTTAAACTCAGCCTGTGGGATAATAGTTGTGGGTTTGGTGCTTACAATATCATTATCGTGCACATCGCCATGAACAAGTGTAACCTTTGATGCCAGAACCGGTATTTCGAAATCATTAGAGTCAGTTACGCCAATGGTATCCTTATCAATAATTCGGGTAATATACCCTTCAATATTCTCGTCTACAAAACGAACAAAATCACCTAGTTTTAAATCCATATACAAATCTAGTTATTCTTATTATTTTTGCACCATGGCCGAACAAGAACAGAAGAATAATCCATTACATGGTAAGTCGCTTGAATTTATATTGAAACAGTTAGTATGGCATTATGGATGGGAGGAGTTAGGGCAATTGGTACGAGTAGCCTGCTTTAATAACAATCCAACTATGAATTCGAGTTTGAAGTTTTTACGTAAGACTGATTGGGCAAGAAAAAAAGTAGAAAGATTATATTTAAATACATTTCATTAGTTTAATTACTGAACATTAATTCTGATCCAAACTATGTATAAGATGAGTATCAAAAGAAAATTAAAAAACTTTAATCTCAAGGTGCTTATATTTCTCGTTAGTCATTTTGCTTTTTTTTGTGCTGTGCATGCACAGGAAAAAGGAGATACCCGTAACAGCATAGAATTTACTCCACAAATGTCATTAGGTGTTTTTACGGCTCAAAATAAATTAAGTGGTACCGCATATGGTGGAGAGTTGATTTATCATTTGAATACAACTGGGAATCCCAGACCCTGGATGAAGATGTTGAATTTGAAGAGTTTGGATTTAGTCTTTAATTATAAGGATATGAGTGATATCATTATGGTATCAGACCCTAGACCAGACCGATTTGGTGATTCTTATGCTTTGTTGGCTGCACTCAATTTTTCTCTGTTAAAGACGGGTAGTACGGAAGTATTGGTATCGCCAGGCTTAGGTTTGGGTTATTTAGGTGAAACCTGGTTTACAAATGAGAATGTATTAGTTGGTAGTCACCTTAACTTTTCATCTAGAATAGGACTTAAAGTAGCTACGCAAATAGCACCGTCAACAAAACTCTCTGCAGGGATTGATATACTTCATTTTTCAAATGCGGGTACACGGGTACCAAATAATGGTATGAATGTGAGTAGTGCTAGTATAGGTATTATACAATCTTTAAGTACGAAGCAGAAAGTTGCAGGTGACACCACTTCATGGAGAAAGCCGCTTGATTTTAAGAAGCATAGTGTTGATTTTGGGATTAATTTTGGGCGCAGAGGTGTTTATAGAAGTAAAGAGGGTTTGTATAAGACAGGTTTATATGTAGGGTATAATTACAGGTTGAACTCTGTTCTTGGTTTGGGAACCGGGGTCGACGCGGTGTATTACCATACTATTTACGATCCCATTAGGAATGGAGAAACTTACCAGTCTAATGCCAGTTCGTTTGATAGATGGAGGGTAGGAGCCGCTTTTGGGCCCGACTTGTGGATGGGTAGATTGGCTATGATGGCTAAGTATGGATATTATTTACATTTTAATAGTTTAAAGGATATTAATACTTATTGGACAGCAGGATTAAAATATAATGTGGTAGATTGGGCTGCTATTCAGGCTAAAATATATATACATCAAACTGAGGCCGATTTCGTAGGCTTTGGATTTCTTTTTACCCCCTAAGAGCTTCTTTTTTTTCTCAATACCGGAAGGTAGTTGGTTATGCCTTTGTATTTTAAGTGATTAAATTTATGTTAACCCCTTGATTTATAAAATGTATTATCATACCTTTGCATTCCCTTATTTAGAGGGTAGAGTTTTTAAACATAAATAGAAAAACAAAAAAAAACAATGCCAACCATTCAACAATTAGTTAGAAAAGGTAGAGTAGCACTGGAGTTCAAGAGTAAGTCTCCAGCATTGGACAGCTGTCCACAGCGAAGAGGTGTATGTACACGTGTATATACCACTACCCCTAAAAAACCAAACTCAGCAATGCGTAAAGTAGCACGTGTACGTTTAACCAATGGTAAAGAGGTTAATGCATACATCCCTGGAGAAGGTCACAACCTACAGGAGCACTCAATCGTATTGATTCGTGGTGGTCGTGTTAAAGATTTGCCAGGTGTACGTTATCACATCATCCGTGGAGCATTAGATACTTCAGGAGTTGCTGGTCGTAACCAACGTCGTTCTAAATACGGAACAAAACGTCCTAAACCAGGACAAGCTGCTGCAGCACCAACAAAAGGTAAAAAGAAATAATTAGGAGGAAAAACAAATGAGAAAGTCAAAACCAAAAAAGAGAATCATTCTTCCTGATCCGAAATTTAACGATGTTCAGGTGACGCGTTTCGTAAACAACATGATGTTTGACGGAAAGAAATCTATCGCTTATTCAATTTTTTACGATGCTGTAGAATTAGCAGAGAAAAAAGCTGGTGAGAGCGGTTTAGAAGTATGGAAACGTGCTTTAGCTAATGTAATGCCTGCAGTAGAGGTTAAGTCACGCCGTGTTGGTGGTGCTAACTTTCAGGTTCCTACAGAGGTTAGACCTGACCGTAAGATTGCTTTAGGTATGAAATGGTTAATTTCATATGCTCGCAAACGTGGTGAAAAAACAATGAAAGAGAAATTAGCAGGTGAAATCGTTTCAGCAGCTAAGGGTGAAGGTGCAGCAGTTAAGAAAAAAGAAGATACGCATAAAATGGCTGAAGCCAACAAAGCGTTCTCTCACTTCCGTTTCTAATCTTACTAGAATCATAAAATGTCAAGAGATTTAAAATTTACAAGAAATATCGGTATTGCAGCGCATATTGATGCCGGTAAAACCACAACTACCGAAAGGATTCTTTTCTATTCTGGTGTTAACCATAAGTTAGGTGAAACTCACGAAGGTTCTGCTACAACAGACTGGATGGCACAAGAGCAAGAACGTGGTATTACCATTACCTCAGCAGCTGTAACTGTAGATTGGAAATACAGAAATCAAAAGTATCACATGAACATCATTGATACTCCTGGACACGTGGATTTTACCGTAGAGGTAAACAGATCATTACGTGTACTTGATGGTTTAGTGTTCCTTTTTTCTGCAGTTGATGGTGTTGAGCCTCAATCTGAGACTAACTGGCGTTTAGCAAACAACTATAATGTACCTCGTTTAGGTTTCGTTAATAAGATGGACCGTTCTGGTGCAGACTTTTTAAAAGTTGTTAAACAAGTTAAAGATATGTTAGGTAGTAATGCAGTTCCATTGCAGTTACCTATCGGTGGTGAAGAAACTTTCATCGGTGTAGTTGACTTGATCAACAACCGTGGTATTCAGTGGAATGAGCATGATAAAGGCATGACCTTTACTGAGATTCCTATTCCTGCAGATATGTTGGACGATGTTGCTGAATGGAGAGAGAAATTACTTGAATCAGTAGCAGAATACGATGAGTCATTGATGGAGAAATTCTTCGAGGCTCCTGAAACTATCACAGAGCGTGAAGTTTTAGATGCATTACGTAAAGCAGTATTAGATGCTAAAATTGTTCCTATGGTTTGTGGCTCATCTTTCAAAAATAAAGGTGTCCAAACTATGTTGGATTACGTAATGGAATTATTGCCTTCGCCAATGGATGTTGAAGGTATTACCGGAACAAACCCAGAAACAGGTGCAGAAGTTGTTCGTCAACCAGATGTTAAAGAGCCATTTTCAGCTTTAGCATTTAAAATTGCTACGGATCCATTTGTAGGCCGCTTATGTTTTATCCGTGTTTATTCGGGTAATCTTGATGCGGGTTCATACGTTTATAATACCCGTTCTGAAAGTAAAGAACGTATTTCACGTATCTTCCAAATGCATGCTAACAAGCAAAACCCAATTCCTAACGTAGAAGCAGGAGATATTGCAGCGGTAGTAGGATTTAAAGATATCAAAACAGGGGATACACTTTGTGATGAGAAACATCCAATCGTTCTTGAATCTATGGACTTCCCTGAGCCAGTTATTGGTTTAGCGATTGAGCCTAAAACTCAAGCTGACGTTGATAAATTAGGTGTTGGTTTAAGTAAATTAGCTGAAGAAGATCCTACATTTAGAGTTCAGACAGATCAGGAAACTGGTCAGACCGTAATCTCTGGTATGGGTGAGCTTCACTTGGATATCTTGATTGACCGTTTGAAACGTGAGTTTAAAGTAGAGGTTAACCAAGGTGCTCCACAAGTTGCTTATAAAGAGGCTATCAATGGAACCGTTCAACATCGTGAGACTTATAAAAAACAAACTGGGGGTCGTGGTAAATTCGCGGATATTCAGGTTGTTATTTCTCCAATTGATGCTGATTTCGAAAAAGGTGGATTGCAGTTTGTGAACGAAATTTCTGGTGGTTCTATTCCTCGTGAATTTATCCCGTCTGTAGAAAAAGGATTCGCAGCTTCAATGGCTAATGGTGTATTAGCTGGTTATCCACTACCTGACATGAAAGTTCGTTTGATTGATGGTTCATTCCACGCAGTCGATTCAGATGCTTTATCTTTTGAGCTTGCAGCTAAAATGGCCTACCGTGAAGCGTTACCTAAATGTAATCCGGTATTGATGGAGCCTATCATGAAAATTGAGATCCTTACTCCTGAAGAAAACATGGGTGATGTTATCGGTGATATGAACCGTCGTCGTGGTCAACTTTTAGGTATGGATACCCGTAACGGTGCCCAGGTAATTAAAGCTACTGTGCCTCTTTCTGAGATGTTTGGTTATGTAACTCAGTTACGTACCATTACTTCAGGTCGTGCGACTTCTACAATGGAGTTTGATCACTATGAAGCAGCTCCTAGAAACGTACAGGAAGAAGTTGTTGCTAAATCAAAAGGCAGAATTAAAGCAATAGATTAATTATAAGAATAAAGAGCAAGGATAAAAGATATAGTGTTTATGCATTAGTTTTGTTCCTTGTTCTTAATTTAAGATAAATCAGACCCTTGTTATTAATAGCTCTAACAAGGGTTCATAAATACAAATAACATGAGCCAAAGAATCAGAATTAAATTGAAATCTTACGATTACAACTTGGTAGATAAATCTGCTGAGAAAATCGTTAAGACTGTTAAGCCTACGGGTGCAGTAGTTAGCGGACCGATTCCGTTGCCTACAGAAAAGAAAATCTTCACTGTTTTACGTTCACCACACGTGAACAAAAAAGCACGTGAGCAGTTTCAATTATGTGCTTACAAGCGTTTGTTAGATATTTATAGCTCTAACTCAAAAACAGTTGATGCATTAATGAAACTTGAATTACCTAGCGGTGTTGAAGTTGAAATTAAAGTATAACTATACTGAATTTTAAAAGGAAAGGCCTCCCTGATTATTCGGGGAGGCCTTTTTGCATTTCAACTTTAGCGGTTTCTTAATTCATCAAGCTTATTTCGTTCATCCTGAAGTTCACGGGCAAGCTTTTTCTCTTTGTCGTTCGCTTTAGTTTTATAAGCCTGGTATTCCTGGGCAATTTCTTCATAAAGGTTACTACGGTATTTTGCTTCATGGATATGTTTGGCAGATCTGAATATGACTATAGTAAGCGCAACCGCAAGACCTATTATTAAACTCCATACCATAGTACTATAGGTCGATTTTGTAAATGAAATCCCCAGAAATGATATCTCATTAACTTTTGCGTTGGAACTGGCAAGAGAACTCTCATTGCCACTAATTTCTTTTTTTAAGCTCGCGATCTCATTTTCATGTTGTTTGATTTGCTTTGTAGCATTTGCAATATGTCTTCGACTGGTAGATAAACTGTCATTTACATTTTTCCAGAAGGCGCTTATGCGGGCAGGATTTATTAATTTATATCCATTTAGAGTTTTAGATTTTGAAAGCATCAATTGATATTGACCTCTGAGACTTGGATCAATGACCTTTGTTGAATCACTTGTGGTCTGGCCCTGAGCACTGAAGCTTAGTATTAAAGCCGAAATAAAGGAGAGTATGACTTTTCTCATAATGTATAGATTGGTTTACGTCTAATTTAACAATGATATTTTAAATTTATTGTGTTCAGGTTGTAGATAGTATATTTGTAGCAATGTCGGTATTACTATTTACAATTATAGTTTTAATAGGTGCTTTTATGGCCGGACTGGTAGGCTCGCTTACTGGATTGGGAGGTGGAGTTATCATTATTCCACTGCTGACATTGGTATTAGGTGTTGATATTCATTATGCTATCGGCGCGTCTATCATTTCAGTAATTGCTACATCCTCCGGATCCGCTGCTGCTTATGTTAAAGAAGGAATTACAAATATCAGAATAGGCATGTTTCTGGAAGTTGCTACTACAATAAGTGCGATTATTGGAGCCGTTATTACTGTTTATATTAATCCAAGTTATATAGCCGTTATTTTTGGTATGATACTTTTGTTCTCTGCTGCGATGATGGTTCGTAAGAAGGTAGATCGCTCTGATAATGATACTTCGGGTAAACTAGCTTTTTTTTTCAAGCTGAACGGTACTTATCCTACAGATGAGGGATTAAAGAACTATGCTGTACATAATGTTATAGGTGGTTTTTTGATGATGTTCATTGCAGGGATTGTTTCTGGCTTGCTCGGGATTGGTTCTGGAGCGCTAAAGGTGATTGCGATGGATAACATCATGCGGATTCCTTTTAAAGTCTCTACCACTACAAGTAATTTTATGATGGGGGTCACAGCAGCTGCAAGTGCAGTAGTTTACTTTCATCGGGGTCAGATTGATCCTGGAATTGCAATGCCTGTGACAATAGGTGTATTGCTCGGTGCAACCATTGGATCGAAAATATTGGTGAGGACTAAAACTGATAAGTTAAAAGTTGTATTTGCTGTTGTAGTAACATTTTTGGCACTTCAGATGATTTATAATGGTTTATCTGGTAAGTTATGAACAAAGAGAGTAAAAATTTTTTTGCCGATAAGGACATTCAGGTTATTCTTGGAGCCCTTTTAAGGGCAGGGGTGATTTCTTCTATGGTTGTTGTATTTATAGGAGCTGTGATTTATCTGTTAGGTAATCATTCTGCTCAGATAGATTATGCTAAATTTGATTCAGGCAAGTCAGGGCTGTCATCTATGACTGCAATTTTTACTGGATTAAAGCGCTTTGATGGAGCTTCAATTGTTCAGTTTGGAACAATATTATTGATTTTTACACCTGTAGCAAGAGTCGTTTTTTCTATTTTTAGCTTCCTTATAGAGCGTGATTACCTCTATGTTTTAATAGGATTGATTGTGTTATCCATTATATTATATAGCTTGAGTGATAAGTTAGTTGGTTAAAACTTGCTTTAATTACATGCTATCCAATGAAATCAAATATTTAGCATTTATTTGAAAATATATTTAGCTAACTATTTGAAAATTAAGATTTCTTTCTTATTTTTGCCCTCCCTTAAGTGGGATGTGTATCCACCTTGAACGAAGCCCTACTGCTTCGATGGGTGTTAAATTAAAAAAAGAAAATGTCAGGTATTATTGGAAAAAAAGTAGGAATGACCAGCATATTCGACGCGGATGGTAAGAACATACCATGTACTGTGATCGAAGCTGGACCTTGTGTTGTAACACAGGTAAAGACCGAAGAGAAAGACGGTTACGTTTCAGTTCAGTTAGGTTTCGACGAAGCCAAAGAAAAGAACACTACCATGCCTCTTAAAGGCCACTTTGCGAAAGCAAACACTACCCCAAAGCGTAAGCTGGTTGAATTTGAGCCGTTTGAAGAATCACTTGCTTTAGGTGATACTGTAACGGTTAGTATTTTCAATGAAGGTGATTTTGTGGATGTAGTTGGTACGTCAAAAGGTAAAGGATTCCAGGGTGTTGTAAAACGTCATGGTTTCGGTGGTGTTGGTGGGCAAACTCACGGACAGCACAACAGGATGCGTGCTCCAGGTTCATTGGGTGCTGCTTCGTATCCTTCTCGTGTATTTAAAGGTATGCGTATGGCGGGTAGAATGGGTGGAGACAGAGTGAAAGTTCAGAACTTACAAGTTTTGAAAGTTTATGCTGATCAAAATCTAGTTGTAGTTAGTGGTTCCATTCCAGGAGCTAAGGGTTCTTACGTAATCTTAGATAAGTAAGCAGATGGAAGTTAAAGTATTAAACATTTCAGGAAAAGAGACAGGTGCCAAGGTGCAACTTCCTGAGTCGGTTTTTGGCATAACGCCTGTAGACCACGCAATTTATTTAGATGTAAAGCAGTATTTGGCTAATCAACGTCAAGGTACTCACAAGTCTAAACAACGTAATGAGATTGCTGGTTCAACCCGTAAATTATATAAACAAAAAGGTACTGGTGGTGCTCGTGCCGGAAGTATTAAATCTCCATTGTTTAATGGTGGTGGTCGCGTTTTTGGCCCTCAGCCACGTGATTATAGCTTCAAGTTGAACAAGAAATTAAAATCACTAGCACGTAAGTCTGCTTTATCATACAAAGCTCAAGACAACAATGTTGTGGTTTTAGAAGATTTTACTTTTGATACGATCAAAACTAAAAATTATATCAACTTGGTTAGCGCATTAAACTTGACTAACGAAAAGACATTGTTGGTTTTACCTTCACAAAATAACAATATCTATTTATCAAGCAGAAACATTCAGAAAGTGAAAGTGATTACTGCAGATCAGTTAAATACTTATGATGTATTAAACTGTGGCAAGCTTTTGTTAACTGCGGATTCTGTTAAAACATTGGAGGAGGCATTTGCCAAGTAATATGGAATTTTTAAAGAAACCAATATTAACAGAGAAAGCTTCTGCATTAACAGAAAAGTCTAACCGCTTTACTTTTAAAGTAGAACACAAAGCAAATAAATTGCAGATTAAGTCGGCTATAGAGAAAATGTACGGTGTTAACGTTGTAGCCATTAATACAATGGTTGTAGACGGTAAAATCAAATCCAGAAATACTAAAGGTGGATTGGTTACAGGACGTACTCCGAAATACAAAAAAGCAATTGTAACCCTGGCAGCAGGTGAAACAATAGATTATTACTCGAATATTTAATAAGAATTGAATAATTTATAACTATGGGCTTAAGAAAATTTAAACCAGTCACTCCGGGAACCCGCTTTAGAGTAGGTGCCAGTTTTACGGAGATTACAGCAACCAAGCCCGAAAAATCATTGGTTGTATCTTCTAAAAAGTCGGGAGGACGTAACAATACAGGAAAGATGACTATGCGCTACATGGGTGGTGGTCACAAAAAATCTTACCGTTTAATTGACTTTAAACGTGAGAAATTTGATATTCCTGCAACAGTAGCTACTGTTGAATACGATCCAAACCGTACTGCACGTATCGCATTATTACATTATGCAGATGGTGAGAAGCGTTATATCATTGCTCCGGAAGGATTGCAAGTTGGGCAGAAAGTAGTATCAGGTGATACTGCAACTCCAGAAGTAGGAAATACATTAAAATTGAGCAATATCCCATTGGGATCTATCATTCACAATGTGGAGATTCATCCAGGTCGTGGTGCTCAGTTAGCACGTAGTGCTGGTGCTTATGCACAATTGGCAGCACGTGATGGTAAATATGCTACATTAAAAATGCCTTCAGGTGAGGTAAGATCTATCTTAGTTACTTGTTTAGCAACAATAGGAGCTGTTTCCAATTCAGATCATGCAAATGAAGTGTTAGGTAAAGCTGGTCGTAACCGTTGGTTAGGCCGTCGTCCGAGAACACGTCCAGTAGCGATGAACCCAGTAGATCACCCAATGGGTGGTGGTGAGGGTCGCTCATCAGGAGGTCAGCCTCGTTCAAGGAATGGTGTTTATTCTAAAGGATTTAAAACACGTTCACTTAAAAAATACTCAAATCGTTTCATCATAGAGAAAAGGAAGAAATAATGGCTCGTTCGATTAAAAAAGGACCTTATATTGACCATAACGTAGAGAAGAAAGTAGTCTCTATGAATGATTCAGGCAAGAAGTCTGTAATTAAAACTTGGTCTCGCAGATCAATGATCTCACCAGATTTTGTGGGACATACATTTGCAGTACACAACGGTAATAAATTTATACCGGTATACGTAACAGAAAACATGGTTGGTCACAAGCTGGGAGAGTTTGCTCCAACCAGAACATTTAGGGGTCACTCTGAAAAGAAAAAATAATTAGAAGATGGAAGCAGTAGCGAAATTAAACAATTGTCCAACCTCACCGCGTAAGATGCGTTTGGTTGTAGATCTTATCAGAGGTGAGCGTGTGGAGAAAGCTTTACATATTTTAAAGTTTACCAATAAAGAAGCAGCATTAAAAGTTGAGAAACTTTTATTATCAGCTATCAAAAACTGGGAAACTAAGAATGAAGGTTCTCGCCCTGAAGAAAGCCAGTTATTCGTGAAAACGATAATGGTAGGCGGTGGTCGTCAGTTAAAAAGATTAAGACCAGCACCACAAGGACGTGGTTACAGAATTCGTAAGCGTTCAAACCATGTAACTTTGGTAGTAGATAGTAAAAACGTTGAAACTCAAACTAATTAACAGAAATGGGACAAAAAGCACATCCAATAGGTAACAGGTTAGGAATCATCAAAGGTTGGGATTCTAACTGGTTCGGTGGCAACAACTATGCTGATAAATTAGTTGAGGACGAAAAAATAAGAAAATACCTTTCAGTACGTATCGCAAAAGGCGGTGTAGCAAAAGTGGTTATCGAGCGTACGTTAAAACGTATCACGGTTACAATCCACACTGCTCGTCCGGGTATTGTGATTGGAAAAGCTGGAGCTGAGGTTGATAAGATCAAAGAAGAGTTGAAGAAATTGACTAAAAAGGAAATTCAAATCAACATTTTTGAGATTAAACGCCCTGAGCTTGATGCACAATTAGTTGCAGAAGGTGTTGCAAAACAATTAGAAGCAAGGATCTCATTCCGTAGAGCAATGAAGTCTACTATCGCATCAACTATGCGTATGGGTGCTGAAGGTATCAAAATTATGACCTCTGGTCGTTTAGGTGGTGCTGAGATGGCTCGTAGCGAGCAGTATAAAGAAGGAAGAATTCCTTTGCATACTTTCCGTGCAGACATTGACTATGCATTAGCTGAAGCTTTGACTACTTATGGTAAAATAGGTGTTAAAGTATGGATCTGTAAAGGCGAGGTTTACGGTAAACGTGATCTTTCTCCTAACATTGGTTCAACAAGCAATGCACCAGGTAAAGGTGGCAGACCAGAAGGTGGCTTTGGCGGCAGAGACAACCGTGGCGGTGGCGACAGAAGAAACGATAACCGCGGTGGTGGTAATCGTGGCGGAAGAGGTCCAGGTCAAGGTGGTCCAGGTCAAGGAAGAGATAATAGAGGCGGAAATACTCAGAACAGAGGTCCTCGTAAATAATAGTTAACAGATCGTTTAACGATAATATTAAGATAAAATGTTACAGCCAAAAAGAACGAAGTTCAGAAAGATGCAGAAGGGCAGAATGAAAGGTTTAGCAACTCGTGGTGCTGAATTGTCATTCGGGTCTTTCGGGATCAAATCTCTAGAGTCGACATGGATTACCAGTCGTCAGATAGAGGCAGCCCGTATCGCCGTAACTCGTTTCATGAAACGTGAAGGCCAGGTATGGATTAGAATATTCCCGGACAAACCGGTAACTAAGAAACCAGCTGAGGTACGTATGGGTAAAGGTAAGGGTGCTCCAGAATATTGGGTAGCCGTAGTTAGACCGGGACGTGTTATTTTTGAAGCAGAAGGTGTTCCTTTAGAAGTTGCTAAAGAGGCAATGCGTTTAGCAGCTCAAAAATTACCGATCCAAACAAAATTTGTAGTACGTAGAGATTACGTAGAGGCATAATTAGAGTAGGGTTGAATGTTGTAAGTAACTTGTTATTACAACCTCTGGACCCGCCAATTAAAAATTAATAAAATGAAGAACTCAGAAATTACAGGGCTTTCACAAGAAGAGCTAGTAGCCAGGATTGCAGAAGAGACTGAAAACTTAGTAAAGTTAAAGTTTGCGCATACAATTTCGGCTATAGAGAACCCAAGCCGCATTAGCAAGGTTAGGAGAAATATTGCCCGATTAAATACTGAAGTGACTAAGCGTAAAGCTGAGTCTGCTACTGAAACTAAATAACTTTAGAGTCGAAATGGAAAGACAATTAAGAAAAACAAGAACCGGGTTGGTAGTGAGCAACAAGATGGATAAATCTATTGTTGTAGCGGTAGAACGTAAAGTGAAACACCCGATCTATGGTAAGTTCGTAAAGAAAACTACCAAATTTATGGCTCATGACGAGAAAAACGATTGCGGTATTGGAGATACAGTACTGATCATGGAAACTCGTCCGCTGAGTAAAAACAAGAACTGGAGATTAGTGCAAATTTTAGATAGGGCTAAATAACATGGTACAACAGGAATCAAGATTAAACGTAGCCGATAATAGCGGCGCAAAAGAAGTATTGGTTATCCGTGTACTAGGTGGTACAGGGAAGCGTTATGCTTCTATTGGTGACAAAGTTGTTGTTACCGTTAAAAGTGCATTGCCTTCTGGAAACATCAAAAAAGGAACAGTTTCTAAAGCAGTTGTAGTAAGAACAAAGAAAGAGATCAGACGTAAGGATGGTTCTTACATCCGTTTCGACGACAATGCAGCAGTATTATTGAATGCACAAGATGAGCCACGCGGTACACGTATTTTTGGCCCGGTAGCAAGAGAACTGCGTGAAAAACAATTCATGAAAATTGTATCATTAGCACCGGAGGTATTATAAAATGAAAAATAAAGTAACTACACCAAAAGTAAAAATCCGTAAGGGTGATTTAGTAAAGGTTATCGCCGGCGATTCAAAAGGTCAGCAAGGAACTGTGCTTTCAGTATTAATTTCTAAAAGCAGAATCCTAGTTGAAGGTGTTAACCTTGTATCAAAACATACAAAACCAAATGCTGCTAACCCTAATGGTGGTATCATTAAAAAAGAGGCTGCTCTTCATATTTCTAACGTAGCGCTAATTGATCCTAAAACAGGTGCAACTACGCGCGTTGGCAGAAAGCTTAATGCTGATGGGAAATTAGTTAGGGTATCTAAAAAATCAGGAGAGGAGATCAAATAATGGCTTACGTACCAAGATTAAAAAGTAAATATAAAGAGGAAATTGTAACTGCACTTAAAGATAAGTTCAATTACAAAAGCGTTATGCAGGTTCCTAAGTTAGAGAAAATTGCTATCAACCAAGGTGTTGGACGTTTTTCAGTAACTGACAAAAAGATTATGGACAGCTCTATTTTAGAGATGACTACTATCGCAGGTCAGCAAGCAGTTGGAGCACAGTCTAAAAAAGATATCTCAAACTTTAAATTGCGTAAAGGTATGCCAGTAGGTGTACGTGTAACTTTACGTGACAATAACATGTATGAGTTTTTAGATCGCTTAATTTCTGTAGCTTTGCCACGTATTCGTGATTTCAAAGGTATCAATGATAAAGGTTTTGATGGTCATGGCAATTACACTTTAGGTGTAACTGAGCAAATCATCTTCCCTGAGATTAACATCGATAAAATCAGCAAGATTTTAGGTATGGATATTACATTTGTAACATCTGCTACTACTGATGTTGAAGCATTGGAACTTTTAAAGCAATTTGGATTACCATTTAAAAATCAAAAAACAGAGCAATAATGGCAAGAGAAGGTGTAAAAGCACGCGAAATTAAGCGCCAAAAATTGGTTGCTAAGTATGCGGAAAAACGTGCAGAACTTAAAGCTGCAGGTGATTACGAAGGATTAGATAAATTACCAAAAAACTCATCGGCTGTACGTTTACACAACCGTTGTAAATTAACTGGTCGTCCTCGTGGATATATGCGTACTTTCGGCATTTCAAGGGTAACTTTCCGCGAAATGGCTTTAGCAGGGAAAATCCCAGGAGTAAGAAAAGCAAGCTGGTAATTACCAGCTTACTTGTGTTTGGGGTTCAATTCCTTAAACCGTAAACAAAAATTTAACCGATGGAAGGTCGTTCCGAATAGGTCGGAAAGGAAACCACTATCACAACTATATAAAAATGAATACAGATCCAATAGCAGATTATCTTACAAGAGTAAGAAATGCCATCAAGGCAAATCACAGAATTGTAGAGATTCCTGCATCAAACCTAAAAAAGGAAATTACTAAAGTACTTTTTGACAAAGGTTACATTGCTAACTACAAATTTGAGGACAATACAGTTCAGGGAATCATTAAAATAGCTTTGAAATATAATGCTATTACTAAAATCCCTGCAATCCGCACTTTAACACGTATTAGCAAACCAGGTTTAAGGCAATATGCCGGCGTAGAAAATATGCCAAGAGTATTAAATGGTTTAGGTATTGCAATTTTGTCTACATCTAAAGGTGTTATGACTGATAAGGAAGCTGCTAAACTAAATATTGGTGGCGAGGTTTTGTGTCACGTTTATTAATTAAAGGAGGATAGCAAAATGTCAAGAATAGGAAAAGCCCCAATTAATGTACCTGCAGGTGTAACAATTACTGTTTCTAAAGAGAATGTAGTAACTGTTAAAGGGCCTAAAGGAGAGTTAACTCAAGCAGTAGATACAGATATCACTGTTAGTCAGGAAGACGGCGTATTAACCGTACAACGTCCATCAGAACAAAAAAGACACAAAGCATTACACGGTTTATATCGTGCTTTGATCAATAATATGGTTGTTGGTGTAACAGAAGGTTATAAAGTAACTCAAGAACTAGTAGGTGTTGGTTACCGTGCTTCAAACGTTGGTAATACATTGGACTTAGTTTTAGGTTTCTCTCACCACTATGTTTTCCAATTACCAGAAGAGATTAAAGTTACAACACTTTCAGAAAAAGGTCAGACTCCAAAAGTAATTTTAGAGAGTATTGATAAGCAGTTGATAGGACAAGTAGCAGCGAAAATCCGTTCGTTACGTGCACCAGAGCCATATAAAGGTAAAGGTATCAAGTTTGTAGGCGAAGTGTTAAGAAGAAAAGCAGGTAAATCAGCTTCTAAAAAATAATCATCATGGCAGGGAAAAAATTATCTCGTAGAGATCGTATAAAAAAAGGTATCAGAAAAAGATTAACAGGTTCTGACAGCCGTCCACGTTTATCGGTTTATAGAAGCAATAAAGGTATTTATGCTCAAATCATTAACGACGTAACCGGTATTACAATTGTATCAGCTTCATCTTTATCTAAAGATTTTTCAGGTACAGGAAATAAATCTGAGCAATCAGTAGCTGTAGGAAAACTAGTAGGCGAAAAAGCAATCGCAGCAGGTATTAAACAAGTTGTTTTCGATAGAAACGGCTATTTATACCACGGTCGCGTTAAGTCTTTGGCTGAAGGTGCTCGCGAAGCTGGTTTAGAATTTTAATCTGAAAATTAGATAAGAATGTCAACTATCAATATAAAAAGAGTTAAGACTAGCGAGATCGAATTAAAAGATCGTTTAGTTAGCATACAACGCGTTGCCAAAGTAACCAAAGGTGGTCGTACTTTCAGCTTCTCAGCCATTGTGGTTGTTGGAGACGAGAACGGAATCGTAGGTTACGGATTAGGTAAAGCAAAAGAGGTAACAGAAGCAATTGCAAAGGGGATCGATGATGCTAAAAAGAACTTAGTTAAAGTTCCTTTGTTAAATGGTACTGTACCTCACGAGCAAATCGGTAAATTCTCAGGCGGTTTTGTATTAATCAAACCTGCAGCTGTAGGTACCGGAGTAATTGCTGGTGGTGCGATGCGTGCTGTATTGGAGAGTGCTGGTGTACATAACGTACTAGCAAAATCAAAAGGTTCATCAAATCCTCACAACGTGGTAAAAGCAACTGTAGATGCTTTAACAAAAATGCGTGATGCTTACACTGTTGCACAACAACGTGGTGTTGATTTAAATAAAGTTTTTAACGGATAATATTATGGCTAAGATCAAAATAACCCAGGTAAAAAGCATTATCGACAGAAGCGAACGCCAAAAAAGAACGATGAAAGCTTTAGGTTTAACTAAAATGAACCAAAGTGTAGAAGTTGAAGCCACTAACGCCATTATTGGAATGGTTAGAAAGGTGAATCACTTAATCGCTATCGAAAGTATATAAATTATTAAATAAGGTTGTGAATGTGGTTAATATAATTACATTTGCAACCTTTGTATATTGTTTAACCGTTGTCCCTGATTAGTGAAAGCGAAGGGCAGCACAATAAGTTTAAAAATGAACTTAAGTAATTTAAAACCTGCAGCAGGTTCTACTAAAAATAGTAAGAGAATTGGTCGTGGTACTGGTTCTGGTCGCGGTGGTACTTCCACTCGTGGTCATAAGGGTGCTGGATCTCGTTCTGGTCACAAAACTAAAATCGGTTTTGAAGGTGGTCAGATGCCATTGCAACGTCGCGTGCCTAAAGTAGGTTTCAAGCCTATTAACCGTGTTGAATACGTTGGTGTAAACTTAGATGTATTACAAGGTTTGGCAGAAAAATTTAACTTATCAAGTATAGATTTTGCTATCTTGCAACAGCATGGTTTAGCATCTAAAAACGACTTAGTTAAAATTTTAGGTCGTGGTGAAGTTAAATCTAAGATAGAAGTTAAAGCACATGCTTTTTCTGCAACCGCACAAAAAGCTATTGAGGCTGTTGGAGGCTCAATCGAAAAATTGTAATTAATGAAGAAGCTGTTTACTACCTTAAGTAATATTTGGAAAATTCAAGAATTAAAAGAGCGTATACTTTATACGCTCATGATTCTTTTAGTTTATAGGTTTGTATCTCACGTGGTATTACCAGGTGTAGATGCAACACTTTTAGGCGATAATACAAAGTCAGGCATTTTAGGTCTGTTGGATATGTTTGCGGGTGGATCATTCTCTCGTGTATCTATATTGGCCTTAGGTGTGATGCCTTACATTTCAGCCTCTATTGTAGTTCAGCTATTAGGTATCGCTGTTCCTTCTTTTCAGAAAATGCAAAAAGAAGGAGAAAGCGGAAGAAAGAAAATTAATCAGATTACGCGCTATCTGACAATAGCCATTACCGCTGTTCAGGCAATTGGTTATGTGAAGACTCAGGTTCCACCTGAGGCTATTGTAATTGATCATACTTTATTCTTCATCCTGGCGACCTTTGTTCTTTCAGCAGGTACATTATTTGTAATGTGGCTTGGTGAGAAGATTACAGATAAAGGAATTGGTAATGGTATTTCACTAATCATTATGGTTGGTATTATCGCTCGTTTACCCATTGCTTTATATCAAGAGGTAAGTTCAAGAGTGATTGGTGAGGGTGGTGGACTGATTGCACTTGTATTGGAAATAGTAGCACTATTTGCAGTTGTGATGTTTACAATCATGATTGTTCAGGGCGTTAGAAAAGTTCCTGTACAGTATGCAAAACGCATTGTAGGTAACAGACAATTTGGAGGAGTGAGACAATACATTCCACTAAAGGTTAATGCTGCGGGTGTTATGCCGATTATCTTTGCTCAGGCATTGATGTTCATTCCGGCTACATTAACTGGTTTCTTTCCTTCATTGCAGAATACCTGGTTGATTCAATTTAGTGATTATACTTCATTGGCATATAGTTTGACATTTGCATTTTTAATTATTGCATTTACCTTCTTCTATACTGCTATTACTGTGAACCCAACTCAAATGTCTGATGACATGAAGAAGAATGGAGGATTCATTCCTGGAATTAAACCCGGATTATCTACCTCATCATTTATTGATGATGTGATCTCTAAGATTACTTTCCCCGGAGCGATTTTTCTAGCTATTATAGCAATTCTACCTTCTGTAGCTGTCAAGTTTGGAATTAAAACTGAATTTGCTCATTTCTATGGAGGTACATCTTTGTTGATTCTTGTTGGCGTTGTTTTGGACACATTACAACAGATTGAAAGTTATTTATTGATGCGTCATTATGATGGATTGATGAAGACTGGTAGAGTTACTGGTCGTACAGGGATTCCTGCTGCGAGTGGTAGTAATGCAGTGATTTAATAATAGAATGTCTAAGATCTATTATAAATCAAAAGAAGAAGTAGAACTAATAAGAGAAAGTTCTTTACTGGTATCAAAAACTTTGGCTGAAGTGGCCAAAGTTATTGGTCCCGGGGTTACAACAAAACAACTGAATGATTTAGCGGAGACATTTATTAGGGACAATGGAGCAATTCCTGCGTTTTTGAATTATAATGGTTTCCCATATTCATTATGCATTTCACCAAACGAACAAGTGGTTCATGGATTTCCTGGAGACTATGTAATTCAAGAGGGTGATTTGATTTCTGTTGATTGCGGTGTAATTAAGAATAAGTTCTTCGGTGATTCAGCTTATACTTTTTCAATAGGAGAAGTAGATGCAGAGCGGAAGATGTTAATAGATGTTACACAAGAGTGCTTAAGACTTGCAATTGATAAAGCTGTTGTGGGCTCTAGGATAGGTGATGTAGGCTATGCTGTACAAGCTTATGCAGAGGCAAATGGTTTTGGAGTTGTAAGGGAATTAGTTGGTCATGGTGTTGGTGTTAAATTGCACGAGAAACCCGAAGTACCTAATTATGGTAGAAGGGGTAGTGGAATTAAGTTGGAAGAGGGGATGGTGATAGCGATAGAACCAATGATCAACGCGGGTACAGCAGGTGTTAAATTTTGGTCTGATGGCTGGACAGTTACCAGTAAGGATAATAAGCCTTCAGCACATTTTGAACATACTGTTGCAGTAAAAAGGGGTAATGCAGATGTTTTATCTACCTTTTCTTTCATTGAAGAAGTTTTAAAAGAAAAAAGGTAAATAATTAAATATTTTTATTTAATTTTGCATCCCGGTTTAATAGCAGCTAATTAAGTAAAAATCAATATTATATGGCTAAACAAGCCTCAATTGAACAAGACGGTGTAATAAGAGAAGCACTATCAAATGCCATGTTTCGGGTAGAACTGGAGAATGGCCACGAGATTATCGCTCATATCTCTGGAAAAATGAGGATGCATTACATCAAAATTTTACCAGGGGACAAAGTCAAATTAGAGATGTCGCCTTACGATTTATCAAAAGGCAGGATTACTTATAGATATAAATAAAATGAAAGTTAGGTCATCAATTAAAAAACGTAGTGCTGATTGTAAGGTTATTCGTCGTAAAGGTAAGCTTTACGTTATCAACAAGAAAAACCCTAAATTTAAGCAACGTCAAGGTTAATTAAATTTTAGATTTAAGATTTACGGAAGTAGATTGCGTGGATTAAGGTTAATGCCTTTTGAGCGTAGATCGTAAATCGAAGATCGTAAATCAAAATCGCTAAATACAAATATGGCAAGGATATCAGGTATAGATTTACCAAGAAACAAAAGAGGTGAAATCGGGCTAACCTACATCTTCGGAGTAGGAAGAGCAACTGCGCAACGTATATTAACGGAGGCAGGCATAGATTTTAACAAGAAAGTACAGGATTGGTCAGATGATGAATTATCTGCAATTCGTACCATTATCAACGATGGTATTAAAGTTGAAGGAGCTTTACGTTCAGAAGTTCAATTGAACATTAAGCGTTTAATGGACATCGGTTGTTACCGTGGTTTACGTCACAGAAAAGGTTTGCCGGTACGTGGTCAACGTACTAAGAACAACTCTCGTACACGTAAAGGCAAGAGAAAAACAGTTGCAAACAAGAAAAAAGCTACTAAATAAAATTAGTACTGAATAATAATTATGGCTAAGAGTAAAAAAGTTACCAAAAAGCGTATTGTTGTTATTGAGCCTGTTGGTCAGGCGCACATCAATGCTACTTTTAACAATATCATTGTTACCTTAACAAATAACAATGGTCAAACTATTTCATGGTCTTCTGCAGGTAAAATGGGATTCAAGGGTTCTAAAAAGAACACTCCATATGCAGCTGGACAAGCAGCATCTGACTGCGGTAAAGTAGCATTTGACTTAGGTTTACGTAAAGTAGATGTATTTGTTAAAGGTCCAGGTTCTGGTCGTGAATCTGCAATTAGAACATTGCAAGTTTCAGGAATAGAAGTAACCTCTATCAAAGATATTACACCGCTTCCGCACAACGGATGTCGTCCTCCTAAGAAGAGAAGAGTTTAATTTATTAATTTTTAAAGCTAAGAGTCTGCAGCGTAAGGTTGCATGATACTTTAAAACAAAGAACAATGGCAAGATATACAGGACCAAAGTCCAAAATCGCCCGTAAATTCAGAGAACCAATTTTCGGCCCTGATAAAGTACTAGACAGAAAAAATTACCCTCCTGGGCAACATGGTGCTTCTAAAAGAAGAGGTAAACAGTCTGAGTATGCTGTACAGTTAATGGAAAAACAAAAAGTAAAATATACTTATGGCGTATTAGAGCGTCAGTTCCGTAACTTATTTACTAAAGCGTCAGCACGCGGTGGTATTACAGGTGATACTTTATTACAATTATTAGAGGCTCGTTTAGATAATACAGTTTACAGATTAGGTATTGCTACAACACGTTCAGCTGCACGTCAGTTAGTTAGCCATAAACACGTAACAGTTAACGGTGAAGTAGTTAATATCCCATCTTATCAATTAAAAGCTGGTGATGTAGTTGCAGTTCGCGAAAAATCTAAAACTTTAGAAGCTATTACTAATTCAGTAGCTGGTAGAGTTATCAATAAATTTAATTGGTTAGATTGGAACGCAAGCGAATTGTCTGGTAAGTTTTTAGCTTATCCAAACCGCGACGAGATACCAGAAAATATCAAGGAAAACCTTATAGTAGAGTTATACTCTAAGTAATATATTTAGTTGATTGCCTTTTACAGGCAATTAACTTTTTTGCGTTACATAATTTTAATAACGATCTAAAAACATTATAAATGGCAATTTTAGCATTTCAGAAACCCGATAAAGTAATCATGCAGAAATCGACTGATTTCGATGGTACATTTGAGTTCCGTCCTTTAGAGCCCGGTTTCGGTGTAACAATTGGTAATGCCTTGAGAAGAATTTTGCTTTCTTCTTTAGAAGGTTATGCCATTACAAGTATTCGTTTTTCAGGCGTATCTCATGAATTTTCAACAATTAAAGGTGTTGTAGAAGATTTAACAGAAATCATTCTTAATTTAAAACAAGTTCGTTTTAAAAAATCAGGAGACGCTGGTGATTCAGAGAAAATTTTTATCTTAATTAATGGACAAGAGCAGTTTTTAGCTGGAGACATTACTAAATTCTCTAATAATTTCGAGGTTCTAAACCCAGATTTCGTTATTTGTAACATGGAGAAATCCGTTACTTTAGAGGTTGAGCTTACCATTAATAAAGGCCGCGGATATGTACCCGCAGAAGAGAATAAAATAAATGATGCTGTTGTTGGTGTGATTGCAATTGATTCAATCTTTACACCAATGAAAAATGTAAAATACACGATTGAAAACTATCGTGTTGAACAAAAAACAGATTATGAAAAATTAATACTAGATATTTCTACTGATGGTTCAATCCATCCTGAAGAAGCGCTTAAAGAAGCTGCGAAAATTTTGATCCAGCACTTTATGTTGTTCTCTGATGAGAATTTAGTATTAGAATCTCAAGCAAAAGAAGAGACTAAAGAAGTAGACGAGGAAATTTTACATATGCGTAAGATTCTTAAAACTGAATTAGTTGATTTAGATCTTTCAGTTCGCGCATTGAACTGCTTAAAAGCAGCTGATATCCGTACTTTAGCTGATCTTGTTTCTTATGATGTGGCTGACATGTTAAAATTCAGAAACTTCGGTAAGAAATCATTAACTGAGATTCAAGAGCTTGTTAAATCGAAAAGTTTATCATTCGGTATGAACTTATCTAAGTTTAAACTAGACGAAGAATAACTAGCAAAAAATAAATAACAATATTGTTAATAGTGTATAATTCCCTCGCATAGAAATAGTAGAGACGGTATACACTGAATAAATCAAAAAATGAGACACGGTAAAAAGGTAAACCACTTAGGAAGAACAGATTCACATCGTAAAGCGATGTTAGCAAACATGGCTTCTTCGTTAATTAAGCATAAAAGGATTTCAACTACTTTAGCTAAAGCAAAAGCTTTACGTATGTATGTTGAGCCTATTATCACTAAATCTAAATCTGATACTACGCATTCACGTCGTGTTGTTTTTAGCTATTTGCAAGATAAGGAAGTTGTAACTGAATTGTTCCGTGATATCGCAGCGAAAGTTGCTAATCGTCCAGGTGGTTATACCAGAATCATCAAATTAAACAATCGTTTAGGTGATAATGCTGAAATGGCATTGATCGAATTGGTTGATTACAATGAGGTTTATGGTAAAGAATCTGCAACGGAAGAAAAGAAAACTACTCGTCGTGGCAGAAGCAAAGCTAAAAAATCTGATGCTCCTGTAGCGAAAGCTGACAAAGCAGAAGTTGTAGCTGAAGAAGCTCCTGCAACTGAAGAGGTATCTCCAGAGGCTCCGGCAGCAGAAGCAAAAACTGAAGATAAAGGCGAATAATTATTCGTTTATCATCATAAAGAAAACCCTGATCGGATAATGGTCAGGGTTTTTTGTTTATAAATCTAACTGCATTTGTTCATCGCCGGGTCTGGAGTTGTAGTGCTTTAGAATATTCCATTGTATGTGATCGTGTTTGAGCAAAGTAAAATGATCGACCTGAAAGCTGGCTTCAAATCTCTCGTTTTTATAGTATTCGTGTATTACTTGGAACTTACCTTTTAAATCTCTATATGCAATAGTAATATGAGGACTGATCTGACTTCTTAAGTCTTTTGAAGCAGCACCTACTATTTTTTTAATGTTTCTGTATAGGTTTGTTATTTCTTTGTTGAGAAGAGCTTTTATGAAAACGACTTCATTGTCAGTAAAGGCATCATAGTTTTCCAGTTTTTGTGTAAAAGGTTTGAAGTTTCTGGCTGCCTCCAAACTGTTGATCAATTGTGTTTCTGAAGCATCGTCCATATTTGGGAGGAAGAGTAAGGTAATGTGAACAGGTGGACGTAGTGCCTTATATACTTTGAAATTTTCTGAACAGGTTTTTCTAACCTCGTCAATTAGTAGGTTCAATTCTGGTGGGGGCAGTATAGCAATTAAGTAGTTATGCTTCATAAAAGCCAATTTACAATTAAATTCAAAAGGTTATCTTTGCAAAGTAATTCAAATTCATGTCCAACCAACTCCATTTACAGCAATTTCAGGTACAGTTAACCGAAAGTATTTCCTCAAATATTTTTTTAAAAATTTCATTGGGTAATTACCAGGGAAATGAAAAGGAATTGAAGAATATTTATGTTCGTAAGGTAAAGATTAAGAGAACAGATATGCTTTCGTTTACCTATCGGTATAAAACCAGAGATATCTTTAAGAATTTTCAAATTGCAGAAGGGATTGGTTTGATCAATCATCTTTTGAGTAATGATTTTAAGATTGCTACACTTTTTACTACAGAAAAGGAAGTTATTTTGGAACATGGAAAAAAGCAGTTGATCTCTTTAAGAGAAAAGCTTGTTAAATCAAATTTGAAGCCTTCATTTTCTCATGATAAGGAGAAGAAGAGATTAATCCAACCTGTTGGAAAACCTTATCTTGAAGCATTGAGAATTACAGATCGTGAGGGAAAAGTATTTAAAAATGCGCAAGATAAATATCGTCAGATCAATCAATATATTGAGATACTAAGTTCACTAATAAAAGAATTACCATTAGGAACTATAAAGAATGTAGTAGATATGGGCTCAGGTAAAGGATATTTGACTTTTGCTTTGTATGATTATTTACGCCATGTATTGAAACTTGATGCCAAGGTTACCGGAGTCGAGTTTAGAGAAGATTTGGTAGCGTTGTGTAATGATATCGCTCGTAAGTCTGAATTTAATAAACTTGAGTTTGTAGAAGGGACTATAGAGGCTTATAATGTAAATCAAATCAACTTGTTGATTGCGCTTCATGCTTGTGATACGGCTACTGATGATGCGATCTATAAAGGGATACAGGCTAATGCAGAATTGATTGTTGTTGCCCCATGTTGTCATAAGCAAATCAGAAGAGAGATAGAAAAAGGAAAGGTGAAAAACGAACTGAACTTTTTAACCAAATATGGAATTTTTCTGGAACGCCAGGCTGAAATGGTAACTGATGGAATCAGAGCTTTGGTTCTTGAATATTTTGGATATAAGACGAAAGTTTTTGAGTTTATATCTGATGCACATACGCCTAAGAATGTATTGGTAGTAGGCATTAAGATTAAAGGTAAAGGAACAAATAGTAAGGACGCAAAACAAAAAGCTGAGATTTTAAAAAAGATCGAAGAAACAAAGGCTTATTTTGGAATAGGCTACCATCATTTGGAAAGATTGTTTGATTTGAGGTCATAGAAACAGACTGTTTTCTGTCATACTGTCACACTTTTGTAACAGCTTTCAGCCATAAATTTCACTAATTATTCCTTAGAGGGATGATTTTCTGCCAAAATCTGATTGGCACATTGCTTGTTAAATAGATTTTAAATAAAAAGATTTCATAACATAAACAGAGATAAATAAGATGTCAAAAATTATTGGTATAGACTTAGGAACAACAAACTCTTGCGTAGCCGTAATGGAAGGTAACGAACCTGTAGTTATAGCCAACAGTGAGGGTAAACGTACTACACCATCCATTGTTGCTTTTGCAGAGAATGGTGAGCGTAAAGTTGGTGAGCCGGCTAAGCGTCAGGCCATAACTAACCCAACTAAAACAATTTATTCAATTAAGCGCTTTATGGGAAGCAGCTTTGCTGAAGTTACTAAAGAAGCAGGCCGTGTACCTTATAAAGTAGTTAAGGGCGACAACAACACTCCACGTGTTGAGATTGACGACCGTAAATATACTCCGCAGGAACTTTCAGCGATGGTTCTGCAAAAAATGAAGAAAACTGCTGAAGACTTTTTAGGTCATGAAGTAACTGAAGCTGTTATTACAGTTCCAGCTTATTTTAATGATGCTCAGCGTCAGGCTACTAAGGAAGCAGGTGAAATTGCTGGTTTAACAGTAAAACGTATCATCAATGAGCCAACTGCAGCGGCATTAGCTTATGGTTTAGATAAGGCACACAAAGACATGAAAATTGTTGTGTTTGACTGTGGTGGTGGTACTCATGACGTTTCTGTATTGGAATTGGGAGATGGTGTTTTTGAAGTTAAATCTACAGACGGTGATACTCACTTAGGTGGTGATGACTTTGATCACATTATTATTGAGTGGTTAGCTGCTGAATTTAAAAATGAAAATGGCATGGATCTTCACCAGGATCCAATGGCATTACAACGTTTAAAGGAAGCTGCTGAAAAAGCTAAAATCGAATTGTCTAGTACAACTTCCACTGAGATAAACCTTCCTTACATCACTGCTGATGCTACCGGGCCTAAACACCTTGTAAGAACATTAAGCCGTGCTAAATTTGAGCAATTAGCTGCAGATTTAATTAAACGTACAATTGATCCTTGTAAATCAGCATTGAAAAATGCAGGTTTAAAAACAAGTGATATAGATGAGATCATCTTGGTTGGTGGTTCTACACGTATGCCTGCTATTCAGGAAGCTGTTAAAGCTTTTTTTGGTAAAGAGCCTTCTAAAGGTGTTAACCCTGATGAGGTTGTAGCTATCGGTGCTGCAATTCAAGGTGGTGTATTAACTGGAGAAGTTAAAGATGTATTATTATTAGATGTTACTCCACTTTCTTTAGGTATTGAAACTATGGGTGGTGTAATGACTAAGTTAATTGAAGCTAATACAACTATTCCTTCTAAGAAAGCAGAAACTTTCTCTACAGCTGCTGATAACCAGCCTTCGGTAGAAATTCATATTTTACAAGGAGAGCGCCCTATGGCTGCTCAGAACCGTACAATTGGTCGTTTTATCCTGGACGGCATTCCACCAGCTCCACGTGGAGTTCCTCAAGTAGAAGTTGCATTTGATATTGATGCAAACGGTATATTACACGTGTCTGCTAAAGATAAAGCTACTGGTAAAGAGCAAAAAATCCGTATTGAGGCTTCTTCAGGTTTAACTGATGATGAAATCAAAAGGATGAAAGATGAAGCAGAGCAAAATGCTGAGGCAGATAAAACTGCTAAAGAAGAAGCTGATAAAATTAACAGCGCTGATGCTTTAATTTTCTCGACTGAGAAACAATTAAAAGAATTTGGCGATAAGCTTTCTGCAGATAAAAAAGCACCTATTGAAGAAGGTTTGCAAAAACTGAAAGATGCACATGCTGCAAGAAACTTTGCTGATATTGATGTAGCGCAGGAGGCATTGCAAAATGCATGGAATGTAGCTTCTGAAGAAATGTATAAAGCTGGTCAGGATGGAGCACAACCTGAAGCTGGTGCTAATGCACAAGCAGAAGGACAACCTGCTGACAATAGCGATAATGTTACTGATGTTGACTTTGAAGAAGTAAAAGACGACAAAAAGTAATCATACTTCAAAATTAACAGAAAGCCCCCTGATCATTTGATCAGGGGGCTTTCTGTTTTATATTTTATTGAAACTTAATTCCAAAGATTCTCAGGATAAGTTCCATCTTTAACAAGCTCATCAATACAGTTTTGTACAAAAGGCTTATCTTCTTTATAAGTTACTCCAAACCATTGATTAGAAGTAGGAATCACTTTAAAGTTTGCAGTGTTATTTTTCACCAGATTCTCACCAATTAATGGAATAAAGAATTCAGCTTTAGGCTTCTCTTTATTTTCTAATGCAAAAATTTTAAAAAGGTCTTCAGTTAATTTGAAAACTGCAGGGGTGAAACCCCAGAAATTCATTGAAACAGGAGTATTGTACTCTAGAGGATATTCAACACCATTTTCTTCATAAACAATAGTATCTCCTTTTTTATATACCTGAGTACGCTCAGTAATTTCATCTAAATAACCGTCTTCATTGGTTTTGCAAACACCACGAGATACAGATCCGAAATCGGACAAGGTCTTTCCAATATGATAGCCAACAATTGCATAATTGCTATCTGTCGCTTCATCATTCAGAAAATCTACCATTTTTTTAAAAGCATCGAAACCATAGTAATCATCTGCATTGATAACGCAAAATGGTTCGTTAATCACTTTTCGACCAGAAAGAATCGCATGTGCTGTTCCCCATGGTTTTTCGCGATATATTTCTTCTTCGATACCAAATTGTTTTAAATCGAAGTTTTGAAATACATATTCTGTTTCAATTTTGCCGTTTAATTTGGGTTCGAAAATAGCTTTGAAGTTATCTTGGAATTCTTCTTTAATAATGAAGACTACTTTGCCAAAGCCTGCTTTAATAGCATCATAAATAGAGTAATCAATAATGGTTTCACCGTTCGGTCCAAAGCCATCAATTTGTTTCATGCTGCCATAACGGCTTGCCATTCCGGCAGCTAGTATTAATAAAGTGGGTTTCATTCGATAAATAAAATAATGAAAAGGTTAATAATCAATGTGAACAGTTGGAATGTTTGGGCTAAAATACATTTTTTGGTTTAGGTATGGAGAGTTTTTTGAGTTAAAATCCAAATATACCTTTCCCGCCACTACTTCTGGTTTTCTTTCCCGTAAGCATTCCAAATATACCCCTTACAATTTCCTTGCCGATTTGTCTTGTAATAGTTGCACCCATAACTTGTTCAACCAGACTCTTTTCACCTTTTTTAGGTGTTTCTTCTTGTTGAACTTCAGTTTCCTGAGCAGATTGTTTCTCATTTATGCGATTGGTGAGTATCTCATAAGCACTTTCAGGATCAATCGTTTCCTGGTATTTTCTTGTCATTGAACTTGATTGCGTAAGTGCAGTGTATTCTGCATTCGTTAATGGACCCATGATTGATCTTGGAGGGGTAAGCATGGTTGCTGCCACTTCTGTAGGAATACCCTTTTCGTTCAAAACAGTAACAAGAGCCTGACCAGTACCTAAGGCCGTTAATATCTGATCTATTTTATAGAAATCTGAGCGAGGGTAAGTATTTACGGTTTTCTTCAAGGCATCAGCATCATTTGGTGTGAAAACCCTTAATGCATGTTGAATTCGGTTACCTAATTGCGACAATACACTCTCGGGTACATCTGATGGTGATTGGGTACAAAAGAAGACGCCTATGCCTTTAGAGCGGATTAATCTGATGATAGTCTCAATTTGTTCTAAAAATGCTTTAGAAGAGTTCTTAAATAGTAGATGCGCTTCATCAAAAAAGAATACTAGCTTTGGTTTATCTAAGTCACCAGCTTCTGGCATATTATAGAATATTTCGGCAAGAAGACTGAGAAGAAATGTAGAATATAAAACAGGTTGATTTTGTACATCAGAGATGTTTAAAAGACTGATAGTTCCTTTGCCATCAACTTTTTCAAAAAGGTCCTCAATATCAAATGAAGTTTCACCAAACATTCCACCTAACCCTTGTTGTTCAATAGTTACTATTTTTCTGAGGATAGTTCCTGAAGTAGCTGTTGATATCTTGCCATACGTACTTTTAATCTCTTCGGCTCCTTCTTCATCAGAGAGATAAGCAACTAACTTTTTTAAATCATTTAAGTCGATAATAGGCATTTTATGATCATCCGCATATTTGAAGATAACCGCAAGTACGCCGGTTTGTGTATCGTTAAGATCAAGAATTTTTGCAAGTAAGGTGGGTCCAAATTCTAATACCGTGGCACGCATTTGTGCACCTAGTTTCCCAGAGAGGGAGTAAAGTTCTAATGGGAAGCCAGCTGGTGTGAATGGCTTGTTCAGTTGTCCAGCCCTTTCCTCGATTTTCGGGTTGATTGGTCCAGGTTGACTTAATCCTGATAAATCTCCCTTTACATCTAGCATAAAAACAGGGACTCCAGCGTCTGATAATTGTTCGGCAAGTAGTTGTAGCGTACGGGTTTTACCTGTTCCAGTAGCACCTGCAACCAACCCATGCCTATTCATCATATGTAGAGGCAGGTTAACTTCAGCATCAGCCAATACCTGGCCATCCAATATTCCTGCTCCTAAATATATGTAAGAACCTACAGGCTTGTAAGAGGCTTTAATTTTTTCTGTAAACTTTGCTGATTGATCATTCATAGAAGGTTGTTTTAATTGAAGGTCTATAAAAGTAATAAAACAGAGTTAAAAAAAAAGAAAGGTGCATTTGATTACAGTCAAATGCACCTTTCTTTATCGGTATATATTCGTTATCCTGATAGATATGTTATTTCGAATATTTAAAATCATGATCTTTCTTGATGTTTAACAAAGAATGATAAATCAGACTGATTACATTATCTACATCTTCTTTGTGAATCATTTCCACAGTAGTATGCATATATCGTAGGGGCAAAGAGATCAATGCAGATGGTACACCACCATTAGAATATGCAAAAGCATCTGTATCTGTACCTGTTGAACGTGATGAAGCCTGACGCTGGAAAGGAATGTTATTTTTCTCAGCCGTTTCGATCAGTAATTTATTCAGGTTCACCTGAACTGCAGGAGCATAAGATACTACCGGGCCTTTTCCACAAGCCAGGTCACCTTGAGTAATTTTATTAATCATTGGTGTAGTTGTATCATGAGTTACGTCAGTAATAATAGCCACATCGGGCTTAATTCTGTGTGCAATCATTTCTGCCCCACGTAAGCCAATTTCTTCCTGTACAGAGTTAACAATGTATAATCCGAACGGAAGTTTCTTCTTATTTTCTTTAAGTAGGCGAGCTACTTCTGCAATCATAAAACCACCAGCTCTGTTATCAAGCGCACGGCCTACATAATAGCGATCATTTAACACCATGAACTCATCTTCATAAGTAATGACACAACCAACATGAATGCCTAATTTTTCAACTTCCTCTTTCGAAGTACAGCCACAATCCAGGAATATATTTTTTAGTGCGGGAGCCTCTTCTTTTTCACCAGCACCACGTGTATGTATAGCGGGCCATCCGAATACAGCTTTCACCATTCCTTTATCAGTATGGATATTTACTCTTTTAGAAGGGGCAATCTGGTGATCAGAACCGCCGTTACGGATTACATAAATCAACCCATCTGAAGTAATATAATTTACAAACCAGGAAATTTCATCAGCATGTGCCTCAATCACAACTTTAAAATCAGCTTTAGGATTAATTACACCAACTGCAGTACCATAATTATCTATAAAGCTTTCATCTATATAAGGTTTTAAATAATCAAGCCATAATTTCTGACCTGGATATTCAAAGCCGGTTGGAGATGGATTATTGATATATTCTTCAAAAAATTGGAGCGATTTCTTATTTACTACAGCAACATGAGTCTGCTTGTCGTCTTTCTTTTTAGCCATTATTCAGTTTTTTATTATAAGCAAATATATAAATCGAGGTCTAAGCCTCAAGTTAATTATTAAGTTGTAACTCCATAATGACAAAATCTATGTCATTACTTAGAGATCTTTGATCTGTTTCAATAAATCCAAACTTGTTATAAAAACCAGTTGCTGAAACCCTGGCATTACACCACAACTTTTCAGCACCAGCTGTTTTAACATAATTTATCAAATGATTTAGTAATAATGCACCATAACCTTTTCCCTGTGCGCTAACAATTGTTGCAAACTTTCTGAATTGATACACTGTACCTTCGTGGAATAACGATACAACAGAAGTAAGCTGACCATTAGCAAATAACCCAAAGTGCATCCCGTTTTTATCTTCCTCAAGTTTAATTGAATCAAAAGGAAGATCAGGGTACATCACTTCATGGCGGATGCGCCAGGTGATGTCATGTCTGATTTGTTCAATTTGAATGTCACTCATTACACTTAAAGTGGGATGTTTCCATGTTTTTTACGTGGATTATTTACAACCTTGTTCTCAAGCATTTTAAAAGCTTTAATCAATTTACTTCGAGTTTGAGCAGGTTCAATTACTTCATCAACAAAGCCACGTTCAGCAGCACGATATGGGTTGGCAAATGTATCTGAATAAAGTTTTTCTTTTTCCAGCCATTTTTCTTCAGGATTTTCTGCTATGGTGATCTCTTTCTTAAAGATGATTTCTGCAGCTCCTTTTGCACCCATTACAGCAATTTCAGCACTTGGCCATGCATAATTCATATCTGCTCCAATGTGTTTTGAATTCATTACATCGTAAGCTCCACCATAAGCTTTTCTGGTTATTACAGTAATGCGTGGAACAGTAGCTTCGCTGAATGCGTAAAGGAGCTTGGCTCCATTTGTGATAATGGCATTCCATTCCTGATCTGTACCTGGTAAAAAACCTGGCACATCTTCTAAAACAAGCAATGGTATATTAAAACAATCGCAAAAGCGCACAAAGCGTGCTGCTTTTGTTGAAGCGTGAATGTCTAAAACACCTGCAAGATAAGCAGGCTGATTAGCTACAATGCCAATACTTCTTCCGGCAAGACGAGCAAAGCCAACCACTATGTTCTCTGCATAATCTTTATGTACTTCTAAAAAGCTTTCAGAATCTGTTACTTCTTCAATAATACTTCTTACATCATAAGGTTGATTAGCATTTTGCGGCATAATATTGTTCAATGCCGGGCGACTTTCATCCGCTGGGTCATAAGGTAGTATTGCTGGTATCTCCTCACAATTCTGCGGCATATAGCCTAATAATCTTTTTACATGGTTAATGGCATCCAGTTCATTACTGCAAGCAAAATGAGTAACACCCGATTTAGTAGCATGTGTAGATGCGCCTCCAAGTTCTTCGGAACTAACCTCTTCATGCGTTACAGTTTTAACTACATTGGGACCAGTAACAAACATATATGAAGTATTTTCAACCATGAGTATAAAATCAGTGATAGCCGGAGAATAAACAGCGCCACCTGCACAAGGACCCATTATTGCTGATAACTGAGGGATTACTCCGGATGCCTGTACATTCCTATAAAAAATATCTGCATATCCACCTAACGAAACTACACCTTCTTGAATACGGGCACCACCACTATCGTTTAAACCAATAACGGGTGCGCCATTTTTCATGGCCATATCCATGATCTTACATATCTTTTCGGCATGAGTTTCTGATAAAGAACCACCAAAAACCGTGAAATCCTGAGAAAATACATAAACTAGTCTACCGTTTATATTACCATAACCAGTAACAACACCATCTCCCAAATACTTTTCCCGTTCCATTCCAAAATCGGTACTACGGTGAGTAACCATCATTCCGATTTCTTCAAAAGAGTTTTCGTCCATTAAAAAATGGATTCTTTCTCTTGCAGTAAGTTTACCTTTTTTATGTTGACTTTCTATCCTGGCTTTTCCACCGCCTTCTTGAGCTTGTTTTACTTTTTCTTGTAATAACTCTATTTTGTTCTTCATTAAAAGATGATTTTATCAAATTTTATAAATATACTTTTTACCAGCGATATTGCAACCTCATTGTAAACACGTCATCTTTAAGATCATCCGAATAATCAGCTAATTGGGTACGGTCATTTACAACATGTTCATTATATACGGTTAGTTTTATTCTTCCATTAATCTGGCAGGTCATACCATAACCCAATGTATTGAACTTAATGTCTCCCGCAGTTGTATTGCTAGCAGGAGCTCCAATTTCTTTCTCCTTTACATTTGTATTTGGGTCGTAAGAATCATAAGCAAGCAGAGCCGTAAATCTGCTTTTAGCTATCTGGTGACTTAGCCATAAGTAATATCCCGAAAATTCACGTAAGTAAAGATCTGTGGTGGGTTGCGTAGAAAAACTCTGGCTTGCAAGTGTACCTGGAATTTTATCTGAGTTAGCTACACCTGGTTGTGTACCACCAACATATTCCGCTTTCAAGGATGTAGAACCTAAATTGCTGTCATATTGCAATTGTAAGTTCCCTCCAAAATAATCTCGCTTGGCGTTGTAACCTACAAAGTTGGGACTTGTGTTCTGAACAAAACCGCCGGCAGTATTTGTATAATAGCTTTCTGTATCGTTGCGTACCGAACCTTTATAGAAGGAACCACCAAAGCCAATATGTAATTTTTTGTTTGCCAGACTGTCAAATTTAAAACCCAAGTTTCCAACAATATCCTTTTTAGAGTCATAATCCCTTGATGAGTATCCACTTCCATTTATTACTGCTAAGTCTGCAGTTAAAAATTTAAGAGCTTTGTTTTGGGGATCAAAACTTACCATTGCTCCCAGGTCTCTTTCACGAGGCATTAAAGTCTGAAATACTCTTGCTCTCTCCGGGAAATCTCTATAACCCGATGAGTAAACAATTGAGTATCCAAATGGACGGTTAAAAAGCCCTGCTGTAAATTGAAAGTCTTTAGCATCTGGGTGATGCAATTGTATAAAAGCATCCATTAAGGCAACACCATTTTGAGTAGCATCAAGTTGAAAAACGATATTTGAATACTTATCTACCCGGTCAATTTTTAATCGACCTCTTCGGATCATGAAACGATCTTTAGAGTTTTCTGAAAAATCACCACCAGAATAAGATAATATACCTTCAGATTGTGCTCTCTGATATTGCGTCTGAAGATACCCCGTTATCGTAATTTCATGTGGATCTTTGCTAGAAGGAGCGTTATTGCTTTGTGCAAGAGTAATAAAAGGGCAAGAAAGCAATAAACAAAATAATATTCGTCTCATAAATGGGCAAAAGTTTTTTAAAATTGCTAAATTACATTTAATGGATCATTATTCTATGAATATCAGCTAGATTTTGATTTATCCTCCCCTGAAATAAAGTCTTTATAACAACTAAATTACATTTTTATTACACGAAAAGTTGTTGGTTTTTTCAGTTTGGAATTATTTTTGACCCCAAGTGAAAATAAAAACAGAGATAAATGTTCCTAAGTAAATATCGTTTACTGATTGTCATCACCTTTCTTGGCATCTTTTCAGCAAAGATGATTATTTCTGGTGCTCCTGTTTTTTTCAACCATATAGATAAGGATATGATGATTTCTGTAATTATGCAGCTAGAAGCTGAGCATAGTTCAGATGGTGATAGTGGAAAAGCTAAAGTCAAGCTTAGTGATTTTAGAACTGAAGTATATTATGATTACAGCTTTTTAGCTGTACTTAGTCTTTTTGGTGTCAATAGTGGATTTATAGATAACTTCAAACGGTATTTTGATCCGTTTCATCCATCTGTACCTACACCGCCTCCTAACCTCTGCTAGTTTTAATGCAATTCTCTCAATGGGATAATTGTGCAATTTTTTAAAATTAGTTAAAACATTAATATTCAGTTTTATGCAAAGAGGAAACTCAGTCTTTTCAAGATTGGAAGTGAAGAAGTATATATTAAAAAAGAATTTAAAAAAGGATTTACCTGCAAGTATCGTGGTATTTCTAGTGGCCTTGCCTTTATGTTTAGGTATTGCTTTAGCATCAGGTGCGCCGTTGTTCGCTGGACTTATTACAGGTGTTGTTGGGGGTATTATAGTAGCCAGTGTTAGTGGGTCACAACTCAGTGTTAGTGGACCTGCTGCCGGACTTACGGCAATTGTTTTGGGGGCTATCGGACAACTAGGGAGTTATCAGGTATTTTTACTTGCTGTAGTTTTGGCAGGAGTAATGCAGCTTATTTTAGGTTTATTAAAAGGGGGAACAATCGGAAATTATTTTCCTTCAAGTGTTATAGAAGGCATGCTTGCCGCTATTGGATTAACATTAATCCTTAAGCAGTTGCCACATGCATTGGGTGTCGATTCAGATTTTTTTGGTGATGAGAGCTTTTTTCAAAGTGATAACCAAAATACATTTTCAGCAATTGGAAATGCATTAAGTCACTTCGGAATTGCGGCTATAGTGATCAGTTCTTTATCGATTGCCGTACTTATTTTTTGGCCTAAGGTCAAAAAGTTAAGTATCATCCCAGCTCCTTTATTGGTTGTGGTTTTAGGGATTTTACTGGCAGTAGCTTTTCAAGGTACTCCATATGCACTTGGTGCAACACAAATGGTAGAAATACCAGTAGTAAATGGTTGGTCTGAATTTATTGGCTTGTTTACTACACCTAATTTCTCTGCTATATTAGATGGTAAGGTTTGGGTTGTAGCGGCTACAATTGCTGTGGTTGCTAGTTTAGAAACACTTTTAAGTATAGAAGCTGTTGATAAAATAGATCCTATAAAAAGGGTTTCGCCAACAAACCGTGAGTTAATGGCTCAGGGGACAGGAAATATTTTTAGTGGATTGATAGGGGGCTTACCTATGACATCAGTTATTGTACGTAGTTCGGCAAATGTGAATTCAGGCGGAAGAACTAAGATGAGTGCAATTTTTCATGGCTGTTGGTTACTTTTATCCTTACTTTTTATTCCAGGTCTGATAAATATGATACCTTTGGCATGTTTAGCTGCTATACTATTAGTAACTGGTTATAAACTTACAAGAGTGGCATTATTTAAACATATGTTTCATAAAGGTTGGGATCAGTTTGTGCCATTCGTGATCACAATTGTAGCTGTATTGCTTACCGATCTGTTGAAAGGTGTTGCTGTAGGTATGCTATTCTCTGTGTTTTATCTGTTGCGTACCAATATGCGGAACTCTTATTTCTATAAGATCCATGAAGAAGGGGATAAAAAGAATATCAGAATAAAACTTGCAGAAGAAGTGTCTTTCCTAAACAAAGCTGCCATTCAGGTTGCATTAAATAAAATTCCTAAAGAAACCAATGTAATTATTGATGGGACTAATTCCAAATATATCGATCCTGATGTGTTGGAGACCATTTTTAACTTTAAGCATAATGCTTATACAAAAGGGACGATTGTTGTCTTAGAGAATATCAAGAAGCAATATACATTCCCAAAAAAGAACGAAGAAGTTATACAAGAAATTAATAATTAAATTATTATGTGCGCTAAATTAGAAAAACAAGATACAGACAAAATAACATACGAAGGTTTATTACAAGGAAACAAAGATTGGGTAGCTGCAACGCTTAAAGAAGATCCGAAGTTTTTTGAAAGACTATCAGCTGGTCAGGCTCCTCCAGTTCTTTGGATCGGATGTTCTGATAGCCGTGTACCGGCCAATCAAATTACCAATACAATGCCTGGTGATATTTTCGTACACCGTAATATTGCAAATGTGGTTACACATACGGATATGAATTTGCTGAGCGTGTTAGATTATTCAGTTAACGTATTAAAAGTAAAACACATTATCGTTTGTGGTCATTACGGTTGTGGAGGTATAAATGCTGCTCTGGGCGACAAACAGGTTGGTCTAATTGACAATTGGTTAAGAAATATCAAAGATGTTATCAGAATGCATGAGCGTGAGATGCAAACGATTAAAGATCCAGTAAAAAGATCAAACCGTTTGGTTGAACTTAATGCAATAGAAGGTGCTGCGAATGTGATGAGTACGTCTATCGTGCAAAATGCATGGGCATCGGGTCAGGATCTTGCAGTTCATGCCTGGGCATATAGTCTGGAAACGGGCTTAATTAAAGACCTGCAAGTAAGTGCATCTGGAGCCGAAGATATTTCTCCGGTATTTAAAATGCAAGCTCATAAATAACAGGTAATATTTTATAAATAAAAAGACAAGGCCTTTGACATAAGTCAGAGGCCTTGTCTTTTTAATAGCTTTTTTAGGCAGGATTATTGCACGTAGATTTTTAAAAAGCAGTATATTGGTGTATGCTATAAAAACTTATAGAAATGCAAAAAACAGAACATAAAAAACCAGGGAATAAAGAAATGATGGAAGCTTATTCTTTATTGGCTTTAATTCCACCATTAGGCATGCTATTTATTATCGTAGATTGGTATAAAGGTGCAAAAGTCAATGCTGTTTCAGTATTTGGTTTGCTCTTGGGAGTTGTGTTGACAGTAGTGTATTATATGCAGTTAACAGGTCAAAGTTAAGAATGGTCATATTTTGTTATAAAGTATAAAAACGCCTCCTTTTCTTGAAAGGGAAGCGTTTTTATAGCACGGTATTTATATTGGTTTAAAAATTACCGCATCGGCAGTTACAACCCCATCTGCACCTTCAGTCGAAATTTCTACAAAAGCATTTTTTCCTTTAGATAACTTATAGGCACCTAAGCTAACCCATTCGCCAGAGCTTAATCCAAGTTCTTTGATATCTATGGTCTTTAATAAGATTGACTTATCTGTTTTACCATCAAATACCCTGAAAGTAGTTTGACTAGATCTTCCCGCAATTTTAGGGACATACACATAGACCTCATGCTTTCCATTTTTTTCAATTTCAGGAATAAATTTAGCCGTACTTATAGCTGTTGTTTTTCCTTTGTTGATAAACAGACCATGGCCGTATCCGCCTTTAACATTACTCCAGTCGCCTGTGGTTTTTACATTTTCTTTATCATCATTGTCGACCAGAACTTCTTTAGTACCATTATTCAATAGGGGATCTTCGATTAACTGTTTTTGGATTTCCTTAACGTTTAGCTGTTGTACAGGTAATTTTTTGTCAATAGCCAGTACTGCTGCGGTGGCGGCCGATTGCCCCATTACCATAAATACCGGCTCCATACGAATAGATCCAAAGGCAATATGCGAAGCCGATAAACAAACTGGAACAAGCAGGTTTTTACATTCTGTTTGTTTTGGTACAATAGCTCTGTAAGAAATTGGAAAAGGACTAGGCACACGTTTCTGTACATCACCTTCATTCTTTACCATTCCATTTACAACAATACGTTGGCAATTATGCGAATCCATTCCATAGGCAGCCATTCCGATAGCATCATCAATTACTTCAACACCCTCACAATGCTTTTGTGTCATGACTACTTCGCCAACCATTCTGCGTGCTTCACGAACATATAATTGGTTAGAGAAGCCCCCTAAATCTTTAAATTCATCTTTAGCAAACCCCCAGCTCTGCATATCCTTTCTTACTGATTCCGGAACTTGCTTGTTATGAGCTAAAAAATATAGCATCCCTTTGGTATAGTCTTCATGAGCTTTCCAGATTTGTTTCCTCGTATTATAGTCTCCCTCTGGATAATCATAGTTTGCCCCAATCATGTCAGTGGAGAAACCACCAAAGTTGTTGAAATCTGTCTTTCCATTTGGCATATTCTTAATCAGGAAATTGCCTTTGTTTTCTATTTCCAGAACACCACTCTTTGTCTTTGATTTAAAATCTCCAAAAATACCTTTCCAACCTTCTTTTTCAATTACACGAAGCAGTAAGGTGTAATCCGAAGGATTATAGTTTTCAGGCTTGCTAAATGGAATTTGATTGCCTTTATCTTGGGTTAAACACAAACGGAAATTGTAAGCCTGAATTAACTTATCGCCAGAGCCAGTCGGTGCTAAAGTGCCTTTTCCAATACCATAAAGTAACCCGCTTTCCGGTTTGCCAGGGATAACATAAGGATCTATACCATCCGGAATCTGGTGAAAATCTGATAATTGTACGCCGTTGTAAGTCTCTCCATAAGTGCTATTAGCTTCCCTTCCATAGGTATAAGAAACACCTGCTTTAGCCATTAAATCACCCTCATAAGTACAATCAATGAACATCTTCGCTTTAACAGTTTTATTCGTCGCAGCATTTGGATTGTCAGACATCTCCAAACTTATTTCGGTGATATAACCATCTTGTTTTTTTACACCAATTAATCTATGGTTTTTAACAATGTCCAGCTTTGCTTCTTTAATCATATCAGCATATACCTTATCAGCCACATGTGGTTCAAAAACCCATTGTTCAAACTTTCCGTAATGCTGTCCTAATCTCCTGTAAAAGTCTTTTGCTAATCCTGTAATGGCATATTTGTTGCCTATGTCCGTTGCCCCTAAACCCCCGGTAGTTAATCCGCCAAGGTATTTGCCCGGTTCAATAATAACAACGGTTTTCCCCATTTTCTTAGCGGTATATGCTGCAATAATCCCAGCCGAACTTCCACCATAGATACAAACATCTACAGGCTTTATTTCTTTAGCAACAGCGTTTAACTGCAATAGTACTATACCAGCAGCAAACAATAGAATATTAATTTTTTTCATTAATTGACCTTATTTTATGGTGATTTCTACTTCTCTAACTACATCAGCAGATTGATTATTACGGCTGTTTTTTCCTGCAAAAGTGACTTTATAAGTGCCTTTGGTAAGGTAAATGTATTCAAATTGATTTGGCATAGCTGTAATCATATCTTTAATAGATACACCATAATCTTTATTCACAGCGTCTACATATAGCGCTTTTGAAACTGCCCAGTTTTCGGTGTCTCCAGAGTTCTTAGCGGGAGCTGAGGTAAACAGTCCTCCACTTGTAGTCCAGCCATAAGTTGGGTTCTTAACACTTATAGCTTTCCAGCCCATCGCACTTAAGGCGCCCACTGTTAACGATGTTTTTTCATCGACCTTATTGATCAGGTTAAATACCGTGATTGTCCAATTTGGTTGTACGGTATTCGTACTATTTACCCCGCGATATCTAAAAGCTAAATATAATGGCTTGCCAGCTTTTTTTAGATCAGTAAGATCCGCGGTTCCAATATCGACAGATACTCCTGTAGTCGCCGTAGGCATTGTAAATCTATCCGTAATATCAGTCCAGGGAGCAGACATTACATCATCCAATTCTCTTGCAGTACCAAGCTCATTTGTAGCCAATAAACTGAGTGTATTTTGTTGCGTACCATTTCTTAAATTGGCCTTTATATTAAGTAATACTTGCCCTGGTGCAGTAGTCCTATCCTTATTCTCGTACTTAAACCCTGGTTCACCAGAGTACATCGTCAGGTAATCAACTGAACCCGAAAACTTGAACTTTACTGTATCGCCCAGATTATAGCTGGATTTGTCAACACTTACATCAAAAGTCGGTTCATGAACTTCATTTTTATCGCAGGAACTAAATAGTAGCCCTATGAATATGCTTAGATATACTTTTTTCATATCAATAATATTTACCATCCAGGGTTTTGAGTTAGTAATTTATTCAGCGTTATTTCTTTCGAAGGGATTGGCATTAGCAAATTCCGTGTGGTAATACTTTCTGCCGCTCTGTAAGCAACGGCAGGAGCACCGGCACCTTTAGCATAAGAGGCATAAGATTCCATCATAGAAACAAATTTTCCCCAGCGCAAAAGATCAGGTCTTCTGTAACCTTCAAAACATAGTTCTCTGGAACGTTCATCAACAATAAGATCAAAGAAATCTTCTTTGTTTAATCCTAATGGGATATCCGCATCATTCATATTAGAAAGTATTGCTGTTGCTACAGCCCCGGTTCCACCGCCTCCAGTTAATGTGATTGTAGGTATTCCCTGATAATTTTTTCCATTCGTAACCACATTAATTGCTGTTACCTTTCCGGCAGAAATAACTGCAGTTGCTGTAGCATTCAAGGATGGAGCGCCCCCTGTAATGGTTACCACAGGTGCAGTTGTATAGCCTGTCCCCTGTGCGGTAACAGCTATTGTTTTTACCACATTACCATTAAGTACTTTGCCATATCCTCTTCTTCTTACTAAATTAATAGCAGTATATGCGCTGTCAGTAGGCATACTATAAACTTCATTAGCAGCTTCAGCATACATTAAAAGTATATCAGAATACCTTAGAAGTGTTATGTTCATGCCGTTTACCTTACCCATCGGACTAAGCTCATATTCTCTGCGCCATTTTCCTGCATTCATAAGCCATGGATTTGTTACCGCAGTATATTTAGCTGTTGTAGTAGTTCCATAATTGTAATTGGCACAATTCCAGTCTCTACGTAAATCAAGAGTAGGACGGATGGTTGCAGTAGAAGCGGGGTTAATAACCTCATAAGAGTCAAAAAGTTTCTTCGTCGCATTAACCCTTCCAGATGAATACCCTACCTTTTCATCAGAACATAAAATACCAATAAAAGGACCTGTCGCCTGATTAGTTTCATCTATTCCACCAATGCCATATCCATAAAACTCAACTTCCCAAATGCTTTCCTTAACATCATACTCATCTTTGGCTAATTTTATAAAAATGTTGGAGTAGTCGGGGTTTAATTGGTGCTCTTCTGAAGTGATTACTTTATAAGACCATGCCTTTGCATCATTGTACTTTGCCTTATCTAATAGCGGATACCCTGCCATTTGCAAGCAGACTCTTGCCAGAATCCCCTGCACAGCAGTTTTAGTGACTTTACCACTATAACCTAAAGTTGTAACTTTTTGATTCTGCAGGAGCTTTTCAGCCGTCGTCATGTCGGATAGAATCTGTTCATATACCTCTTTTACGGGACTGCGTTTAATGTTTACATCTGTTACAGAGTTTGATGGAGTGGTGATCAATGGCACATCTCCAAAGTTTGTCACCAATAAAAAGTAATAATAGCCGCGTAAAAATAAGGCTTCACCTTTTATTTTTTCTCTTTGAGCTTCAGGCATATTAGGTTTATTGATATTGGCTAACAAAGTATTAGCGCCATTAATACCAGTATACAACGATGCCCAGAAAGTTCCTACTTCAGGAGTAGAAGCGGTGTATTGATAAAAGCAATATGCAAGGGCTCCACTAGATAGCCAGATATTAAATGCTTCTTCGTCACTTTGTGCATAAAATCCATATAGGATATCTCTTCCGTAAAGTGTTTTACTTCCAAGGACGTTGTATACACCGTTCAGGCCATTTTGCAGTTCTTCTGCTGTATTGTAATAATTAAGCGGACTTAAAAAATCAGTTGGTTTCGTATCCAGAACTTTCTGACAAGAAGTGCTGATCGAAATGAATGCTATGATGTAAAATTTTATTAGATGTCTCATAATCTTTGAATTATAAAGAAAGATTTAAACCGAAAATAATTGTCCTGGCACGTGGATATGCTGCATAATCAAAACCTTGTGTTAGGTTAGAAAAGCCAACAGATACTTCTGGATCAGGTCCGGAGTAATTTGTCCAGGTTATTAGATTTTGAGCCGAACTGTATACTCTAAGATTTTTTATTCCTAGTTTTTGAGTTAAAGAATTTGGCACATTGTAACTTAGTGATACCGTTTTTAGCCTTAGGTAAGAGCCATCTTCAATTACTCTGGTCGAATAGTTTGCTGGACCTGCACCACCAACAACTGGAATGATACTGCTTTGGTTTTCTAAAGACCATCGGTTTGCATAAGTGGCAAACTGGTTTAAGTTCCTTTGACTACTGCCTTCAAATATTAACCTGTTAGCATTAATTAAATCGTTACCATAAGACCATTGAAACAAAACATTCAAATCGAAACCTTTATAAGAGAAATTGTTAGTTAGTCCGCCAGTATGTTTAGGCAAACCACGACCAATTATGGTGTAATCACTTGTGTTAATGATACCATCACCATTTATGTCCTTGTACTTAATATGCCCTGGTTTAATGGTCGTCCTTGCATTTCCATTAGCAATAACATTGTTATTTAAAATATATCCACCATTGGCATCGATGTCAAAATCTGATAATTGGTAAAGACCGTCAGATACCAAACCATACATCTGTCCCAATGGTTGTCCAACCATAGATATATAGCTATACACCCCAATATAACTGTCGTTCCAACGTACTTGTCTGGTTAATGCATTTTGGTTTTCAGTTAAAGAAAGGACCTCATTCTTATTGAAACTGATGTTAAAATTAGTAGACCATGTAAAAGCTTTTGAGTTCAGGTTTACCGTGTTTAAACTAATCTCCAAACCTCTGTTTCGCATTTTTCCGATATTCTTAAAAGCTGAACTTACACCAGTTGTAGTTGGTAAATCAGCATTTAATAATAAGTTGTTTGTACGCTTATCATAAACATCCACTGTTAAACTAATTCTCTCCTTAAAGAAACCTAAATCAACCCCCAGATCTGCCTGGTTTGTTGTTTCCCATTTCAAATTAGGGTTTCCAATTGCAGTAATCATTGCCCCTTTAGTGGTGGTCGAGTTGTTATAAGGATACCCAGAGGAAAGCGGGAATGAAATCCGGGTCAGGTAATCAAAATCACCAATACGATTGTTCCCAGTAGAGCCATAACTTGCTCTGAATTTAGCATTGCTTATAAAAGTTATGTTCTTGAAAAAGGATTCTTTACTGGCATTCCATGCGAATGCAGCAGATGGAAAATATCCCCAGCGGTTATCTGCAACAAACTTTGATGAACCGTCTGAGCGAAAGGACGTTGTGAATAGGTACTTGCCTTTATAAGCGTAATTTAAACGTCCTAAGTAGGAAATCAATCCCCATGGACTGCTAGCTGTACTACCAACTTGTGTAATACCTTCGTCTAAACCATCAATTCCCAGGCTTTCATTTGGTATTAAACTAGATGAAAAACCTCTCCTAAAATATTTGTTGGTTTGTACTGTATAACCAGCTAAAGCTGTAATGCTATGATCTTTATTAAAAGTCTTTCTATAGGTTAGTGTGTTTTCGTTTAGTAAATTCTTAGTAGAGACGTCATATACAGAACCATTTACGCCTCTTGTAGAACTATTAAGTGGGCTGCCGGCACTTGTTAATGAATTATTGAATGATTGCGAAGTGGAAAGCCTGTCGGTCATTGCACCAGTAATCTTTAACTTTAAACCTTTTAAAATGGTGTACTCGCCATAAACATTTGCATAAAAACTTGTAGCCTTATTTTCTCTTAAAGTGTTTTTAGCTGAAATTATGGGATTAAACCTATAGTCGTCACCCGTAACGATAGGGTCAAACAATTCGTCTTCAAGATCCAACTCTTCCAAACCAGTAACAGGTCTGTATCCCCAAACAGAATACATTTGACTTAAAGAGGCATTAAATGTTCCATCAACAGGAATTTGTATGGTGCCATAAGTTGTATTCTGGCTGTAATTGATGTTGGTACCGACAACAAATTTGTTATTGATAGTTTGATCTAATGAAATCCGTCCTTGATAGCGTTTAAGACCAGAATTAATAATAATTCCTTCAGAATCCCTGATATTTGCGGAGATAGAATATAAGGTTTTATCAGAGCCACCCCGGACAGACATATCATAGTTTTGTACGGCAGCAGTTCTAAAAAATTGATCTTGAAGGTCAGTCCCTTTTACGGAGCGATATGATTCTAGGGTATTTCCGTCTGCTTTATAATAAGGGTCCGTAACCGGAAGATCGCCTGGTGTATAAAGATTGGCAGCAGTATTAATTGTAGCTCCTTGTGTTTGCTCTAGCTGAACCTTTACAAAATCATATGGAGAGAGCATTTTCATCCGTTTGCTATTGTCATGCAATCCATAATAGGAACTGATATTGATAACAGGTGCACCCTTTTTTCCTTTTTTTGTAGTAATAATAATAACCCCATTCGCACCTCTTGATCCATAAATTGCGGTAGAAGAAGCATCTTTCAATATATCAATGGATTCAATATCCGCAGGGTTAATGTTACTGTTATCCGAATCTTCAAGAGGGAAACCATCAACAACATATAGAGGAGAGTTGTCTTGGGTAATAGATCCTGGGCCGCGAATAACAATATTGTTCACTGCTCCAGGCTGTCCATCTGCCCCCGAAACGGTAACCCCCGCTACACGGCCTGCTAAAGCTTCATCAAAAGAGGTAACTGGCGCTTTTGCCATATCCACCATATTCACAGAACCTACTGATCCTGTTAAATCCTTACGGCTTACAGTACCATAACCAATTACAACCACCTGATCAAGCTTGTTGACCTCTTCCATTAGCTTAACGTTGATTACAGTTCGCCCGTTAATTGCCACCTCCTGAGTTGTAAATCCCAAATAAGAGAAAACCAAAATCCCATTGTCATTAGCAGATTTTATAGAATAGAGACCTTTTCCATTACTTAAGGCAATCGTTTTGCCTCCTTTTATACCTATAGTAACCCCAGCTATAGGTTCGCCATTTTTATCAGTAACTTTTCCTGAGATATCAATTACGGAAGCCACATTTATGAGCAATCGGTCTTTTTCCTTTATCGTAATCGTTTTATCATTGATGGAATAGGTTAGGGGTTGGTGTTCAAATACCTTTTTAAGTACCTCATTGAAATCCGCATTGTTCACCTTAATATCAATGGGATTAGCCATTTTCAAGAGGTTATCTGTATACAAAAAGATATAGCCACTTTGGTTTCTAAGTTCTTTTAGAACCACTTTTAAAGAGGCATCAGATTTAGATAAACTTATTTTCTGCGAATAGCCGGACGCGCTAACCTGCAGGAATGTAGCTATTAATATTACGGTGGTCAATCGCATAATGAGCCATAGTTTAGCGATATGCCTATCCGGCATACCGGTTTTGTTGGTATAATTTTTATACATTTGTTTAGTTTGGTTTTGAGCAGTTTACCTGTTGTTTCGAAGCTTGGGTATGCTGCATTAAACTTTGATAATTTATTATTAACGGAACCAGATTAAAGCCAGGAGTGTTAGACGCACTTTTGGCTTTTTATATCTTATGAGCTGGCTCAGCTATCCAGGAGTAGAAAATTCTTCATGTTTTTTGGTTTAGGTTATTATAATGTTGATTGGTTATTCTGTTGATGATTTGATTCCTTTATGTAGGACTATTTTGAAACAAGTATTTTTTTACCTTCAATTTTAAAATGAACTTTATTAGTGGATTCTAAAGACTTCAGCACTTTAGAAACATCGTCGAATCTGGATACCCCACCACCAAACTTTTCATCTGATATCTCTCCGACATATTCAATATCTACGTTATACCAGCGTGCAATCATTCGCATAATTACCTGGATGTTCTCACTGTCGAACATAAACTGGTTATTTTTCCAGGCAATGGCAGCATCTACATCGGCATCAGTTAATAGAATATCTCCCTTTCCGGAGAAGGTGGATTGTTGACCTGGTTTTAAAATTCTGGAGCTACTTTTTCCAGATATTTTGATGCTACCTTCAATCAGGGTCGTTTTGACTGATGCTTCCTCCAGATAAGAATTGATATTAAAATGTGTACCCAAAACTTCAACTTCCTGTTCGGCCGTTTTTACAATAAAGGGTTTGGATTTATCTTTTGCAATTTCAAAGTAGCCTTCCCCAATCAATTCAACCTTACGTTGTTTTGATGAAGAAAATGATGTTGGAAATTTAAGTGTTGAAGCCGCATTTAGCCAAACTTCGCTATGGTCAGGTAAACGGATCTTGTAAGTCTCACCATTAGAAGTAGATAAAGTATTAATACGGCTAGATTCGACACCGTTATCAATAATGTCATAAACAAGCTGGCCATCATCTGTTTTGGAAATCACTACTCCTGCTTCTTTGGCAAGTTCACCATTTACAGCATGAGATAGTATAATCTTTTTGCCATTGGCGAGTGTTAGTGTCGCACCTTGCTTACCGGGGACAATATCGCTGGTATAAGTATTGGGTTGTTGAGTCTGTTTATTGTGATTTATTTTGTAAAAATATAAACCTATGGCAGAACACAATAGGACAGAAGCTGCAATAGCTATACGACGTAAAATACGTTTGCGGTTTGATAGTTGAATAACCGCAGGAGAATTATTTATGGTATAAAGAATGCGTTCATTCAAATTCAAAATCTGTTCATTACCAATGGCTAAATCCAAATCTTCAGCATTCATCACTTCAATTGCGTCCTGAGATAATGCTGCATCCCACTCTGCCTGATGTTGACCTTCTTCAATGATGCGCAAAACCATTTCAAGCTGCTGCGGATTACATTGTTTATTCAAATATTTTTGAAATAGACTGATAATTTCTGTATTCAAGGTATTACTGCTTTTTATAACTAATACAATTGGGAAGCAATAAGCATCCAGTCAATTAGAAAAAAAAAGTAAATAAATCTATTTTATCAAGGAAATGCAGGTCAGAAGGATGGAAACTGCATTTTTGGTGTTCATATATTCTCTGATTAAAGTCAGCGCCTTGTTCATATGTTTGTTGACCGTACTTTCGGTTATCCCCAGTTCCTGGGCTGTCTGCTTGTAAGTCAGTCCTTTGAGGCGACAACGGACAAAAACTTCCTTAACCTGTCCGTTAAGGTTACTTATAGCTTCTGTAATAAGCGCATTACTTTCATTATAATCTACCTGAAGTTCGGTTGTATTTTCATCATCAGATGAATATCCCCTGATTTCCGACATAATAGCTGTTTCATGCTGAGCCCGTTTAAGCATGTTCAGCAAATTCCTTTTTGCAATGGTAAAAAGATAAGGTTTAAATGGCCTTAAGGGATCAATTAACAATCGATTCTCCCAGACTTTAACAAATGTATCATGTACAATGTCTTCAGCTAAAAATGGAGATTGAGCTGTACGCTGAGCATAGTACTTGAGTTGTTTGACATGTAGGTAATATAAAGTGCTTAAAGCTTGCTGATCTCCTTGCTGTAACATGGATATCAGTTCACTTTCATTATATCCTTTATATTTATCCATTTGTTCGATCTAAGTTATATCTGGCATAAAGCTTACGCTTTTCAACATTCTCTAATATTGTAAATATGTTAATTATTTTGAACTAAAACGTCGTGAAAAAGAAAAGCCTCCTGATTCACTGTCAGGAGGCTTTTCTGCACTTTGTGAAAGAAAAATCACCTTCTCCGAGGAGGCCTCAGGCGCTTTTCTTCTTCAGAAAAGATGCCAGACTCCGAGTGAGAATGGTTATTTTTTCCCTTTAACCTAAAAACGGATAACGGTAATCCTTAGGCATATCAAAAGTTTCTTTAATCGTACGTGGCGATACCCAACGTAACAAGTTGATCATAGAACCGGCCTTGTCGTTCGTGCCAGAACCTCTTGCACCACCAAATGGTTGCTGACCAACCACTGCACCAGTACATTTATCATTGATGTAGAAGTTACCAGCAGCGTTTCTTAACGCATGAGTAGCTTTCTCAATAGCATAACGATCCTGAGCAATAACAGCACCCGTTAAAGCATATATTGAAGTCGTGTCAATAATCTCTAAAACCTTGTCAAAATCTTTGTCATCATAAACATAGATAGTTAAAACAGGTCCGAACAACTCTTCGCACATTGTTGTATATTTCGGATCATCTACAACCAGAACAGTGGGTTCAATAAAATAACCTTTGCTCTTATCGTAACCACCACCAGCAATAACATCTACAGATTTATCATTTTTAGCTTCGTCAATATATTTAGCTAGCTTGTTAAATGAATTCTCGTCAATAACTGCATTGATAAAGTTTCCGAAATCTTCTGTGCCACCCATTTTAAAGGTTGCAAGGTCACGTAACATAAATTCTTTAACCTTAGGCCAAACGCTTTTAGCAACATAAACGCGAGAAGCTGCAGAACACTTTTGTCCTTGATATTCAAAAGCCCCACGAATAATTGCTGTGCTTGAAGCTTCAGCTTCAGCAGAACCATGAACAAGGATAAAATCCTTACCACCAGTTTCTCCAACAATACGCGGATAAGTTTTGTATTTATGAATATTGTTTCCAATCGTGTTCCAGATATTTTGGAAAACGCCAGTAGAACCAGTAAAGTGTATACCCGCAAAATCAGGGTGACTAAAAATGACATCACCTGCATCAGGACCAGAAACATAAACAAGGTTAATAACACCATCAGGCAAGCCAGCTTCTTTAAAGATTTCCATTAAAACATTCGCTGAATAGATCTGTGTATTTGCTGGTTTCCAAACCACAACATTACCCATCATAGCAGCAGAAGTAGGCAAGTTGCCTGCAATAGCTGTAAAGTTAAATGGAGTTAAAGCGAATACAAAACCCTCAAGCGGACGTTGCTCAACTCTGTTCCAGGAACCTTTCGGAGAAACAGGAGGCTGTTGCTTATAGATTTCAGACATATAGCTCACGTTAAAACGCAAGAAGTCAATCAGCTCACAAGCAGAGTCGATCTCAGCCTGGTAAGCATTTTTAGACTGACCAAGCATTGTTGCTGCATTTAATTTATAACGATAAGGACCAGCAATTAAATCTGCTGCTTTTAAAAATACAGCTGCACGATGTTCCCAGGCAAGATTTTCCCAATCAGCCTTAGCAGCCAAAGCAGCATCAATAGCTTGAGTTACATGTGCTTTTTCACCTTTGCTAAATTGAGCAAGTACATGTTGATGATCGTGTGGAGGAGTAACCTTTCCTTTATTTTCCGTGTGTACTTCTTTACCCGCAATATGCATTGGTATATCAATCTGTTTTGCACGGGCATCGGCAATAGCTGCCATTAAAAGTTCACGTTCTTTACTTCCCGGAGCGTAACCCAAAATGGGCTCGTTAACAGGAACTGGTACGTTAAAAAATCCTTTAAGCATGTTATAATAAGTTGTTTCTGCAAAGGTAGCGTTTATTTTTATTTCGTTGGTAATGCTCATTCTGTAATATATTCATGCAAATACGCTGTAATAATTCTTATTTTTGAACCTTGAGCATGATTAGATACCTGAGATTACTTTTATTCCCTTTTTCAATCCTGTATGGGATGGTAATTATATTCAGAAATAAGCTGTATGATCTCGGCCTGTTCAAATCAACCCAATTTAATCTCCCCGTAATTTGTGTAGGAAACCTGGTTGTAGGAGGCTCAGGAAAAAGCCCGGTTACGGAATATCTGGTCCGCTTACTCGATGGGCATAAAATCGCGATATTGAGTAGAGGATATGGCCGACAAACCAAAGGTTTTATCCTGGCCGACCAGACTGCAACAGCTCAAAGCATAGGTGATGAACCTATGCAGTTTTATAACAAATTCCCACATATTACAGTGGCTGTATGTGAAGACCGTGTAAAAGGAATTAATCTGCTGAAAGATAATCATGATCTTATTCTATTGGATGATGCCTATCAACACCGTAGTGTAAAACCAGGATTAAGTATTCTATTATTTGAATACCAAAAACTTCAGAATCCACAATTTTTATTACCTGCAGGAAATCTGAGAGAACCTTTTTATGGATATAAAAGAGCAGATGTATTGATGGTTACTAAGGGACCAGAAGAGCTAAAGCGCACAGAAAGATCAAAATGTACTCAAAAATTCAACCCTAAGCCGAATCAGTTAACCACTTTCTCTTATATCACTTACGGAAATTTAAAGCATTTATTTTCTGAAGAGACAAAATCCTGTAATGTCATTAGTGACAATACTGAAGTGTTTCTAATTACCGGTATAGCCAATCCTTTGCCTTTGTTAAATCATTTGAAAGGTTATTCCGCAAATATTCAACATCATGATTATCCGGATCATCATAGTTTTAGCAAGCAGAATATCGAAAATCTTGTAAATGCGTTTAATAACACAACTGGAAAAGAAAAAATCATTATAACAACAGAAAAGGACGCACAGCGTTTATTAGGTATTACTTTCAAAGAATTACTGTTAAATTTACCGATCTTTTATTTGTCAATAGAAATTGATTTGCAGAAAGAAGATAAAGTTACATTTGATCAAAAGATTTTAAACTATGTTTCAAGCACTACACGAAACCGTTGAATATATAAAGCGCAAAACCGATAACTTTGAACCAGAGTTTGGAATTGTATTGGGAACAGGTCTTGGCGGACTGGTTAGTGAAATAGAGGTGGAATATAATTTAATGTATTCCAATATTCCCAATTTCCCAATTTCTACGCTGGAGTTTCATTCTGGAAAACTCATATTTGGAACTTTACAAGGTAAAAAGGTCATCGCAATGCAGGGTCGTTTGCATTATTATGAGGGTTATAGCATGCAGCAGATCACTTTCCCAATCAGGGCAATGAAAGCTTTAGGCATCAAACGTTTATTTGTTTCTAACGCTGCGGGTTCATTGAATTCTGATTTCAAAAAAGGTGATCTGATGATCATTAATGATCACATTAATCTACAACCTGAAAGCCCCCTAAGAGGGCATAATGATGCAGATATGGGGCCGCGATTCCCGGATATGAGTGAGCCTTATAACCGTAAGATGATAGCTGCTGCGATGGAAATAGCTAAAGCTGAAAAGATAGCTTGTCACCAGGGAGTGTATGTCTCTGTAACTGGCCCTAATTTAGAAACTAAAGCGGAATATAAATACCTGAGCATAATCGGGGGTGATGCAGTAGGCATGAGTACCGTACCAGAAGTAATCGTTGCGAACCATATGGCAGTACCGGTATTTGCCATATCAGTTTTAACAGATGAGGGTTTTACTGATGTATTAAAACCTGTAAGTTTGGAAGAAATTCTGGAGACTGCTAAAATTGCTGAACCGAAGATGACTAAAATATTGAGCCAGTTAATCTCTACCTTATAATGTATAAACACATTGTTTTATTTGTTTTACTACTGTTAAGTATTGGTGCAGAGCCTTTGCTGGCACAGGATTTAAAAACTACAGTAAGAGACAATAAAGAGCTGGATTCTTTAAGAAAGAAAGAGGAAGAGGGGCTGGATTCAGTAGTGTTTACTTCGAAATATGTACGCTATACCACGCTCAAGCTAACCAAAGATAGTATTCAAACGCTGGCTTTAGATACCAGTCTAAATGGGTTCCATAATTTCAGTGCATTAGTTCAGCCACGCATGCCAACTGTAAGTACAGGAAATTTAGGATTGGCAGCTATGCCTATGTTATTTGAGCCTGTAAAAACAATCGGCTTCAATCCGGGTTTTCACGCATTGGATTTTTATGCACTTACACACGATGATATTAGATATTATCAGGCCAGGACTCCTTTTACCAGTTTGTATTATGTAGCTGCTGGCGATGCAGAACAGGTTTTTAGAGTTATACACTCGCAAAACGTAAAGAAGAATTTTAATATAGGGGCCAACTTTAACCGGATTGGAGCGAATGGAGTATATTCAAGACAAAGGGGAGATGATCTGAATGGTGCACTTTTCACCTGGTACCAATCACCAAATAAGCGTTATAACTTATGGACCAACGCCGTTTTTAATACTTTAAAAGCAGCAGAGAATGGTTCGGTAGCCAACAAGGAAATTTATACTGCTCCGGCTGATCAGATAATTAATAGAATAGCAGAGCGAACCAACTTAAATAATTCAAGACAAATATGGCGTCAGGGATCGCTGTTAGTTAAACAGTCGTATTTCGTTGGACGTATTGATAGTACTGCTCAGGAAATATCTGACAAGATATTACCAACTAATAAAATTACCTATACGTTTAAGTACGATAAAAATTCATACGCCTTTCAAAAAGACGAAGTTGATGATCATTCAGTAATTCCAAAAGGATTTGCAGATAGCACTTTTACGAACGATAGTACCAGTTACTCCAGGATTTATAATGAGTTTATATATAGCTTTTTCCTAAGAGCAAAATCAAGTTCAGTAATCAAAAATGAGTTGAAACTGGATGCCGGAATAAGGCATGAGTATTATAAATATAATCAGTTAGGGATGTATAAAGACAGAACTAACTTTTATAATTATACCTCAACTTTTCAAAATATAACTTTGCTGGGCTCTGCTGGATATAGATTTAGTAATCGTATTGACTTAAATGTCGATGTAGAACAGATATTTCAAGGCAGGAATATGGGCGACTTCCTTTACGAAGCTAAAAGTAATGTATTGCTGAGTAATAAAGTAGGAAGGGTAGTATTGGGAGGGTATTTTCAAAACAAGTCACCTGAAGAAATATACAACAGATATTTCGGTAACCATTATAGCTGGCTTAACGATTTCGACCGGACCAAAACGGTTAACTTATCGTTTAAGTATCTGAATGATAAGTTGAAATTGGATGCTACCGCAAATTACTACTTGATTACCAACTACCTGTATTTTAAAAATAGAGTTACAGATGCAAATACAAGCAGTGTAGATAGCATTACCATTATGCCAGCTCAGGTTAACGGAAGTATCAATCTATTGAAGATTGCAATAGGTAAGAAGTTCGAGTTCGGCAGGTTCAATCTGGAGAGTTATATCGTATATCAGAAAACAGATAATCCATCTATACTACGAACTCCAGAGTTCTATACATTTAATACCTTTTATGTTAGACAAACCTTTTTCAAGGCACTTAAGACTCATGTAGGTTTTGATGTGCGTTACAATACGCCGTATAAGAACTATTCATATTCTCCGGCTTCAAGTCAGTTTTATGTAGGAAACAATACCCCATCTGGTTCAACACCAATTGTTGATGTCTGGGTAAAAGCAAGCCTAAGAAAAGCGAATTTGTTTGTAAAATGTGATTACGTGAATCAGGGCTTCCCTAGTAAAGGGTATTATACTATCAATCAGTATCCAATGCAAGACAGAATGCTGTTCAAATTCGGTGTGCAGTGGAATTTCTATGATTAGGTCTTCTGAGGTTTCTTTTTAGCGGCTGGAAACAATACATTATTCAATATCAATCTGTATCCCGGAGAATTCGGGTGCAGGTTTAAATCTGTAGGAGGATCGCCAACTGCATGCTGGTAATCTTCAGGATCATGTCCACCATAAAAAGTAAACTGACCTTTCCCAATCTCGCCATTTAGGTAACGTACTTCTTCGGCTCCTTTGTTTTCACCCAGTACAGTAATACTAGGTTTCACCAAACGCTTTCTAAAAGCTGTAGTTTGTCCCATGAATCCTTTAATAACCTTATCGTGGTTCTGAGTGAGCATAGTTGGTACAAGATCCCATTTGGCCGAAAAATCAAATAAGGTAAAGTAATCGTTATCCTCTTTTAATGTCCTGGTCTGGGTCACATCAATATCCGAGAACTCATAATTAGAAGGATTCAAGTCGAGCTGGAAATCTTTAAAAGCAAAAGTCCTGTTAAAGTTAAGTTTAGCCTGTGCCTGTGCGTCAGCAGGATCACCATCAAACATTCTTTCACAGATGTCAATCCCGTCAGCACTTAAAGCAATGTCAAAGCTGTCAGTCCCAGAACACATGGCAAACAAAAAGCCTCCTCCTGTACAAAACTCTTTTATTCTTTTTGCAACTGCCAGTTTCATTTCAGATACCTTTTTAAACCCATTGCGCTTAGCTGCAGCTTCCTGATTTTTTACATCTTCCCTGTACCATGTCGCATTTCTAAAGGAACTCCAAAAACGACCATATTGCCCGGTAAAGTCTTCATGGTGCAGGTGTAGCCAATCGTATCCCGAAAGTTTATCTTTCAATACCTCATCATCATAGATTATATCGTAAGGTATTTCAGCGTAGGTCAGCACAAGTGTTACGGCATCATCCCATGGTAATTTGCTTTTTGGAGAATATACAGCCATTTTAGGAGCTTTTTCCAATTTTACCATTTCCATATTAACCTGGGGATCACTGATTTCGTTAAGAATAGAAGTCACTTTGCCGTCAGGAAGTACCTGATAGGATACTCCACGGGCTTTACATTCATCTTCCACAATTTTATTATACTTAATTAAAAAACTGCCACCCCTGTAGTTTAGAAGCCAGCTCACGTCTGCCTGTTGTTTTATCCCCCAATAAGCAAGGCCATAGGCTTTGAGGTGGTTCTTCTGATCCTCATCCATATATATAAGAATAGACGACGCTCTAAGGCCAACGCTAAGTAACAAGAAAAAAAATAAAAGACTTAATCGTTTTGAATTCATAAAGCAACTTATGGAACGAATGTACTTATATAACGGTATAAAAAGAAGGAAATTATGAGAGATTAACGATGTGCCATTTTGATAAATTAGTATTGTTTTCAAAAAAAAGTATGGGATTTAGGAATTTTCAATTACTTTTATGCAAACGGTTGCATAACTTGCAATCGGAAGCTTAAAACCAACAACGTATAAATAAAACCAACACTGAGCATATGTATTTATTAGGCCTTGATATTGGCACATCTTCTATAAAAGCATCTGTGGTCGATGCAGTTACCCAAAAAAGGATTGCAACCGCTCAATACCCTGAAGAGGAAGCAGAAATTAAATCACTGAAACCTGGATGGGCAGAGCAGTCGCCTGAAGGTTGGTGGAATCATGTTATTAAAGCAATCTCTAAAGTAACAGCAGAGAAAGGCTTTAATCCTGATGACATCAGTGCCATAGGTATAGCCTATCAGATGCATGGACTGGTATTGGTGGATAAAGATCAAAACGTTTTAAGGGATAGTATCATCTGGTGTGATAGTCGCGCTGTAAAACTGGGTGATCAGGCATTTAATGCCATAGGTCAGGAGCATTGTTTACAAAGTATGCTCAATTCTCCAGGAAACTTTACCGCTTCTAAATTGGCATGGGTAAAGCAAAACGAGCCTGAATGTTACCAAAAGATTGATAAAGTAATGCTGCCTGGCGATTTTATTGGTATGAAACTGACTGGAACAATCACCACCAGTGTGGCAGCTTTGTCAGAAGGTGTTTTTTGGGATTTCCAAAAGGATGAACTATCAAAAGAATTGATGGATTATTATGGCTTTGATGAAAATCTAATTCCAGAGATAAAACCTTTGTTCTCAGTGCATGGGGCACTTACAGATAAAGTTGCGAAATTATTGGGATTGAAAGCAGGAATTCCTGTAGCTTACAAATCAGGTGATCAACCAAATAATGCATTGTCACTCAATGTACTTAAACCGGGTGAAGTCGCTTCAACAGCAGGGACATCAGGTGTAATTTATGGAGTTAGTGAAGACCTGACCTACGATTCGCAATCACGTGTAAATACATTTGCACATGTAACCTATTCCAGCAAAAAGAAACATACCGGAGTGTTGTTGTGTATCAATGGTACAGGAAGTATGTACAGATGGGCAAAGCATAATTTTGCACCTCATTTATCATATACTGAACTTAATGAGCTGGCTGCAACAGCGCCAATTGGTAGTAAAGGATTAAAAGTATTGCCTTTTGGCAATGGCGCTGAGCGTATGCTTAATAATAGATATACAGGAGCTCAGTTATTGGGTATCGATCTTAATCTGCATACTCAGGCAGATATTTTTAGAGCCGTACAGGAAGGCATCGCTTTCTCATTCCGTTACGGACTAGACATTATGCGTGAGAATGGGATGCAGCCAAAAGTAATCAGGGCCGGAATGGCCAATCTGTTTTTAAGCGAGCTATTTACACAGACTTTTGTGGATGTAACCGGAATCCCGGTAGAGCTGTATGAAAACGACGGCAGTGTAGGAGCTGCATTGGGGGCAGGAATCGGAGCTGGAATTTACAATAGCCCTGAAGAAGCATTTACTAAACATGAGCTGATCAGGTATGTAGAACCACAAAATACTGAAGCATATGAGCCGATATATGCGCAATGGAAAGAACTTTTAAACAAAGCATTATAATAGACCTAATAACATATTAAACATGACAAAAGTAGTAACAGGAGAAAAAGAGTTTTTTAAGGGAATTGACCAGATCAAATACGAAGGCTTGCAGAGTGATAATCCTCTTGCTTTTAGATGGTATGATGCCAATAAAGTAGTGGCCGGAAAAACTATGAACGAGCATTTTAAATTTGCTTGCGCATACTGGCATTCATTCAATGGAAACGGTGGCGATCCATTTGGAGGAGCTACACATATATTCCCATGGGATGAAAAGAAAGATGCTGTGGAAAGAGCAAAGGATAAAATGGATGCTGCATTTGAATTTATTACCAAAATGCAATTACCATATTATTGTTTCCATGATGTGGATGTTGTTGATTATACAGACGATATTGCCGAAAATGAGCGCAGACTGCAGACGCTGGTTGAATATGCAAAAGAGAAACAAGCCAGTAGTGGTGTGAAATTGCTTTGGGGAACAGCCAATTTGTTCAGCCATAAGCGTTATATGAATGGGGCTTCTACCAACCCTGATTTTCATGTGCTGGCTCATGGTGCAGCTCAGGTTAAAGCCGCATTAGATGCTACAATTGCATTAGGTGGAGAAAATTATGTTTTCTGGGGAGGAAGAGAAGGGTATATGAGCTTGCTGAATACCAATATGAAACGTGAACAAGAGCACTTGGCTAAATTCCTGCATACAGCTAAAGACTATGCGCGCAAACAAGGCTTTAAAGGTACTTTCTTTATTGAGCCTAAACCATGTGAGCCATCTAAACATCAGTATGATTATGATGCAGCGACGGTTAAAGGTTTTTTACAGGAATATGATTTGCTTGCAGACTTCAAATTAAACCTGGAAGTAAACCATGCTACTTTGGCTGGACATACTTTCCAACATGAGTTACAAGTTGCTGTTGATAGCGGATTGTTAGGATCAATAGATGCAAATCGCGGAGATTATCAAAATGGTTGGGATACCGATCAGTTTCCAAATGACATCAATGAACTGACAGAAGCTATGCTCATCATATTAGAAGGAGGCGGTTTACAAGGAGGTGGAGTGAATTTTGATGCTAAAATCCGTAGAAACTCTACTGATATGGCTGATTTGTTTTATGCGCATGTGGGTGGAATGGATATTTTTGCACGGGCATTGGTAACTGCTGATGCTATTCTTCAGAAATCAGATTATAAAAAGATTAGAACTGATAGGTATGCTTCGTTTGATAGCGGTAAAGGAGCCGAGTTTGAACAAGGTAAATTGAGTTTGGAAGATTTAAGGAATTTTGCTGCTGATCATGGTGAGCCTGAAGTTCGTAGCGGAAAACAAGAGTATTTGGAAAATCTAATAAATCGTTATATTTAAAGCCTTAAATAAATCAAAAACCTAACCTAACCAATTAAATGAAAGCCAATATTCTGGATACCAAGGATTACATCGTATTTCTAGTTTACTTTGTAATTGTCGCAGCCTACGGGCTGTACATTTACAATAAGAAAAAGTCCGCAGCTAGTGGTTCACAAGATTACTTTCTAGCCGAGGGTTCTTTAACATGGTGGGCCATCGGAGCCTCTCTGATCGCTTCAAATATTTCTGCAGAACAGTTTATTGGGATGAGTGGTTCAGGCTTTAAAATGGGCCTTGCTATTGCTACATACGAATGGATGGCTGCAGCTACATTAATTGTAGTAGCAGTTTTCTTTATACCGGTTTACCTGAAAAACAAAATATCAACCATGCCGCAGTTCCTTCACCAAAGGTACAACGGAACGGTAGCTATGATTATGGCTGTATTCTGGTTGCTATTGTATGTAGTAGTTAACTTAACTTCAATTCTCTACTTGGGCGCATTGGCAGTGAGCAGTATTTCTGGTTTCAGCCTTGAATTGTGTATGTATGCCATTGCAGCATTTGCTATTATCATTACCCTGGGCGGGATGAAAGTAATTGGTTATACGGATGTAATTCAAGTGTTTTTCCTGATTCTTGGTGGTTTGGCAACAACATATCTTGCTTTAAGTCTGGTTTCTGAGCATTATGGAACATCTGGCATCTTGGAAGGTTATAGTCTTATGACAGAAAAGGCATCGGAGCATTTCCATATGATTCTAAAACCAGAAAATGAGAATTATATTGACTTACCAGGGTTGAGTGTGCTGGTTGGAGGTATGTGGATTGTAAACCTGAATTACTGGGGATGTAATCAATACATCACACAGCGTGCATTGGGTGCAGATCTTAAAACTGCACGTGCAGGTATCTTATTTGCAGCGTTTTTAAAACTGTTAATGCCGATTATCGTAGTACTTCCAGGTATTGCAGCTTATGTACTATACAAAGATGGAGCTTTCCAAACCGAAATGCTACAGAACGGAGAGGTGAATCCAGATAGAGCGTATCCTGTATTGCTTAATCTTTTGCCAGCCGGATTAAAAGGGCTTTCGTTTGCAGCATTAACCGCTGCGGTTGTAGCTTCACTAGCTGGAAAAGCAAATAGTATTGCAACGATCTTTACACTCGATATTTACAAAAAGGTACTTAAACCAGAGGCATCTGAAGTTAACTTGGTTAGAACCGGTAAAATAGCTATCGTTGTATCTATGATTTTAGGTGTGCTGATCGCTCCACATTTAGGTATCGATAAAAAAGGTGGTTTCCAATACATTCAAGAATATACAGGTTTCGTATCTCCTGGTATCTTCGCGATGTTTATCCTGGGCTTCTTCTGGAAAAAATCAACCTCAAATGCAGCGCTTTTCGCTACAATAGGTGGTTTTGGTTTATCGTTACTACTTAAGTTTTTACCGGGCATGACAGATCTTTCCTGGTTGTCGGAAGTAGGATTTGCTGTTAAAAATTCAGTAGGTATTTATGAAATTCCATTTATAGATAGAATGGGCTTTGTATTTATATTCTGTATTGTTGGTATGATCATTATCAGTTTAATAGAGAATAAAGGAGAAGAAGATCCTAAAGGTCTTGAAATTGATGCTACTATGTTTAAAACAACTACTGCATTTGCAGTGGGGGCCTTAATTATAGTTGGACTACTTGTTGCCCTTTACAGCGTATATTGGTAATCTTAAAACATCATCTTTAAGAAAGATAATCTAAGAGCCTGAATCATCATATGATCAGGCTCTTTGTAGTTTGATCGTTATTAGCCGCATTCCGGTCTAAACATATTTTTATTATAATTGTACAAAATAGCTATAGCCACATCTTGAAAAAGAAAACAACGATTTACGATATTGCCAAAGAACTGAATATCACAGTGTCAACAGTATCCAGAGCACTTAGTGGTTTTCCCGCAATCAGCGAAACAACGAGGCAGATGGTAATTGAGACTGCGAAAAAGCTGAATTATAGTCCAAATAAATTGGCCTCTGCACTAAAGTCAGGTAAAACATTTATTGTAGGTGTTATTGTGCCAAGTGTGCAGGCTCACTTCTTTGCATCAGTTATTCATAGTATAGAAAAGGGGTTAAAAGACAGCGGCTATCGGATTATCCTTTACCAGTCTAACGAGTCTGTAGAAAACGAAATAAATGGAGTGAAGACTTTGCTGGAAGCACAGGTGGATGGGATTATGGCATCAATATCCTTAGAAACTACTGATGTTTCTCATTTTCAGGAAATCATAAAACAGAATAAACCACTGATATTATTTGATAGGGTCAGCACAGAATTAAAAGTGCCAACGGTTACATTGAACGATTTTAATGCTGGTTACCTGGCTACTCAACACCTGATTGATCAGGGCTATAAGAATATAGCGTTTGTAACTACTATGCATAAGGTCAAGATATTCGATGATCGTTTAGAGGGGTTTAGAGCCGCAATGAAGGCAAACAATCTACCTGTAAATGAAGAACAACTTATTCTCGGTGGACTTTCTATAAAAGATGGTAGATATGGTGCGGGCAGGCTACTACGTGGAGACAACCTGCCTGATGCGATCATTGCCGGAGATGACTTTACGGCTTTGGGTGTAATAAAAAAATTAAAAGAAGTTAATCAGGTACCACCGAAGATAGGAGTAATCGGTTTCTCAAACGAAGCATTTTCTGCTTACATCACGCCAACCCTGTCTACCGTAGATCAGCACCCTAATCAAATGGGACTTGAATGTGCGGACATGTTTTTACAGATGATTAAACAGAAAAACCCAAATGACGGTATTCGTAATGTTGTTCTGGAACCAACCATTGTAGAAAGGGAATCCACAGGACTGCCTTTACTATCCGATATTAGCATCGATTAAAACATTCCTGGGAATAAAGAAATGCTTTAATGTTCTTGGATTGGTGTACACATCTGAGTTGATTTCGAATACCTCATAGATGTTTTTGGTATTTAAGACCTCTGCAACTGTTCCATCATACCACTTTCTCCCATTTTTAAGCATAATGATCCTGTCAGCATATTGTGCTGCCAGGTTTATATCATGTAAAATACTAACGACCATAAAGCCGCGTTTAGTCAACATTTTGGCAATAGCCAGGGTTTGCTGCTGGTATTGTAAATCCAGACTGGCCACTGGTTCGTCCATCAATAACAATGCATTTGGTACATCCCAGATCTGAGCAAGTACCCTTGCTAATTGAACTCGCTGTTGTTCACCTCCCGATAAGCTGAGGTAAGAGCGTTCAGCAAGGCTTGTAATGCCTGTCAACTCCATTACTTCAGTACAGATTTCATTGTCGCCTATGGATGGATTATTACGGTAGTGAGGATATCTGCCCATCATCACAATTTCCTCAACAGTAAAGGCCATGTTTACAACATTCTGCTGGTTGAGTACAGCACGTTTTAACGCGAGAGCTGAAGATGAATAGGTGCCAAGTTCTTTTTCATGCAGCTTTACACTTCCAGAAGATGGAGGTCTGTCGCCACTTAACAAACGGAATAAGGTCGACTTCCCAGCGCCATTCGCACCTAATATAACCAGCAATTCTCCTTGTCGCAAGCTAAAAGAAATGTCTTTTACCAATGCCCGCTTACCTACCTTAAATGTTAATGAATCTGCTACCAACATGTTATAATACGAGTTTCTTTTTGTCTTTAATTAAAATATACAAGAATAGAGGTGTGCCTAGCAGTGCAGTGATTACTCCAATAGGTAATTCTATAGGTGCTATAATTGTTCTGCAAAGCATATCGGCCAGGGTAAGCATTAGTGCACCTAACAGGGCAGAAGCAGGAAGCACGTGTTTATTGTCTACCCCTATGAGTAATCTGATGGTATGTGGTACCAACAAACCTACAAAGCCAATGATTCCTGATACAGCAACGGCAGCCCCGACCGCCATAGTAGCCAAAATCACTACATTTCTTTTTATGGTATTGACTTTCAGTCCCAATTGAGCTGCCTGGTTTTCTCCAAGTGCAAAAGCATTTAATGCCTTGCCCATCCGTGGTAACAGCAATACCGGAATGATGATAAAAGGAAATACGGCCATAATATTTTCCCAGGTAGCACCTCCTAAGCTGCCAAGCATCCAGAAGGTAATGTTCCTCAATTGCTGATCATCAGCTGCAAAGGTGATTAAACCTGTAAGGGCTCCTGCAAGTGCATTAATTGCAATTCCTGCCAATAGCATGGTCGCCACATTTGATTTTCCATCTGTGCGAGAAATCTGGTAGACAATAAGCGCTGCAATACCAGCTCCGCCAAAAGCTCCGAAAGCAAGAAGGTAATAGCCAAGGATATTACTTAGTGCAGTCAGCAAACTGATTTCAAGTACAATAATGATAACTGCCATCAAAGAGGCACCAGCAGAGATGCCTATTAGCCCAGGTTCAGCAAGTGGATTTCTGAAAATGCCCTGGATTGCTGTGCCGGATATCCCAAGCGCTGCACCAACCAGTATACCAAGTAAAACTCTCGGAATACGCACGATATTCATGACCCCCTCAAATTGAACTGGGATTTCCCTGCCGCTAAATAGTCCGATCTTTTTACCAAGAATAACCATTACGTCTGTTAAAGGAATTTTTACTGCCCCCAGACTCATGGAAAAGGCTGCTGCAAGAATTAATGAAAGCGTTAATGACAGATATAATATAAACTTCTTATTTACCATTTACTATTCAATTCACTAATAGCCTCTCCTAATCTCGCAGAGAAGTTAATCAGCAACTCTCCGTTCATTTCTATAATCTTTTTATTTTTTCCGGCATTGGTTAACATTACTCCAGGCATTTTTAAAATGCTGTTGATGCCCCCTAAACTCTTATAACCAAAATCAAACATCAGAATGATATCAGGATTGGCATTTACAAGCGCCTCGGTAGTATATGGCTTAAATTTAGAAAAACCCTGAGCAGCATTTTTTCCACCCGCCAATCTGATGATTGCGTCCATACTGGTGTCTTTGCCGGCAACCATCATTACTCCGGTGCCACGGGCATATAAAAATAATACTTTAGGTGATTTAGAATTCTTCTTTACATCAGCCAGGGCTTTGTTAATACTGATCTCTGTTTGTTTTGCCAATTGTTCTCCTTTGGCAGGATTCCCTAAAGCTGCGGCAACTTGTTTGATAAAGACCGGAGCCCCTTTAGCACTGAATTCTTGTTTAATAATAACTACTTTAATCTTCGCAGATTTCAATTGATATTCCAGTGATTTAGAGATTGCATTTTCAGGAGCAAGAACCAGATCAGGGGCAAAGGATATAATTCCCTCTGCAGATACTGCACGGTCTTTACTTACTTTAGGTAATTTATTGATGTAAGCAGGGTAAGTACTGGTTACATCTACCGCTACAATCTGAGCACCATAGCCTAAAGCATCTACTGTTTCAGTAAGTGCGCCACTTAAAGTGATAATACGTTTTTGTGCCTTGCCGGATATATTGAATCCTAGTATTAATGAGAGTAAAATAACTACAAGCTTTTGCATATTAATGTGTTTATGTTCATAATTTCTTTTACAAAGGAAGGTTTATTTAAAACCATTCCAAATAATTTACAATTGTTTAACGGATTTGGTATAATTTATTATTGCTGTGGGTGATTTCTTATTCTATCTTTTTGTTTTTCTGTAATCAATTGTTCTCAAGTCTTTTATGTTGAATTGTTTTATGGCAAAAAAGACAAGGTTATCATCTCTAATTCCATAAAAACATCCCGATTCCATTAAAATATTCCCGAAATGGTTAAAAATTATTACAGGATTGTTGCTTTTATCACGACAAATGTAAGCATATTTGCAGTCTTATTTAGACTGATTAAAAATAAATGCAGTAGTAATAATGTTTCAAACAACAATTTTAAAATGGCAGTTTCTGTTGGTCTTCATCTTTGTAGCCAGCTCAGCAATTGCCAATAATATTAAAGCTGGATTGACGGGACTGGTTGTTGATGAAACAGGTAAACCTCTTAAGGGAATTACAGTTGTTATGCAACCAGATTATAAAAAAGCGGTTACTGATGCTCAAGGTAAATTCTCTTTTGATGGTAAGTTGTATACTGGGACTTACACCTTAAATATCAATGCTATTGGTTTCAAAAAATATGAACAAGAAGTAAACATTGAGGATAATAAGATTTTGACTTTAAACATCCAATTACAACGCGGAGATCAGGAGTTAAATGAAGTGAGTGTGAATGGGCTTCACCGTAATCCGGAAAATTTCATCGATATGACCCGAACTGCCATGCCATCAAAAATAATTAGCAGACAGGAAATAGAAATGATGGGAAGCCGAAGGCTTGATGAGGTTTTAAAAGAGCAGACAGGTTTGGCTATCGTTAACGATATAGGCTCTGGAAGCAGAGCTGTAGGTCTACAAATGCAGGGCTTCGACAGCGGTTATACCATGATTATGATTGATGGACAACCAATGGTTGGCCGCAATAATGGGAACTTTGATCTTTCACGTATTACCGTATCTAATATAGAGCGGATTGAAATCATCAAAGGTGCTTCTTCTTGTCTGTTCGGAAGTGAAGCCCTGGCAGGGGTAGTTAACATCGTAACCCGTAAAAACATCAATTATCCCCAGGGAATGGCTGCCCTACGCTATGGGAGTTTCAATATGCTTGATGCTACTTTGGAAGGTGAAACCCCATTCGCAGGTAAAAATGGTTCGGTTTATTTATCTGGTAACTATTACCGTACGGATGGATTTAATGCCAACCCATATCTCGATGAGGGAAAAACCGCACCGCCATTTGAAAGTTTTGCATTTCAGGGGAGAGGACGTTATCTGTTAAGTGATAAAAGCACTTTGAGCTTTAATGGAAGGTATGTTACAAGATATTCTGATAATTATATCTCTTATGGTGCGCAACCATCTAAAGATGTATTGGATGAGCAGGATCTCAATGGTTCAATTGCTTTAAATAATAATTTCAGTAACGGATTCAGCTTAAAAAGCCAGTACTACTTAACCCGCTATAAGACAGCACAGGATATTACAGATTTAAACAGCGGATTTGTTATCCCCGGTAATCGTTTCGAGCAATATGTCCATAGAGCCGAAGTACAGGCTGTTAAACAGGTATCAGATGCAGTTGAACTTACTGGAGGTGCAGGTGCGGCTTATGAATCATTAGATAATACTGCTTACAGAGGCTCAAAAAGTATGACCAATTATTTTGCCTATACGCAAGCAAATTGGCAGCTTGCTCCGCAATTTTCGGTTGTTGCCGGTGCAAGATATGATTACCATGACAAATATGGCTCAAAAGTTAATCCGAGTATAGGATTGGATTATCAGCTGTTTGACAATTTCAGGCTTAAGGCTGCGGTGGCTACGGGTTTTAAAACCCCAAATTTTCAACAGTTATACCATGCATTTACGAATCTCCAAACAGGATATACCGTTTTGGGAGCTGAAGAATTCTGGTCTGAAATAAAAATATTGCAGGATGCCGGACAGATTCAGAATGTCTTTCCATCGGCCCAAAATATCGGGGAGCTTAAACCAGAACGTTCTGTTTCATATAGTGGCGGATTTAACTATAGTCCCACGAGAAGTTTAAAGTTCGATGTGAATATATTTTATAATGACATGAAGGACTTTATTAACTACGAGCAGGTGGCAGTTAAAACAAACGGACAACTGATTTATTCTTACAACAACATCGCCAATGCATATACTACCGGAGCCGAGATAGGTTTAAGTTGGTTGGCTACCAAATCACTTTCCTTATCGGCAGGTTATCAGTTGCTGTATGCTATAGATAAGGGTGTAATAGATTCGATAAAAAATGGTACTGGTTTGTACAACTCTATATATGATACGGATCTTAATAAAGTACGACCATCAACACGTAAGGACTATTTTGGGCTGAACAATCGTTCCCGCCATATGGCTAATGTGAAGATCAGTTATGCTCATGAACCGTCTGGTATTACAGGAACTTTCAGGGTAAACTATCGTAGTAAGTATGGTTTTTCTGAAGATAATAAAGCAAATAATTTCCTTGATCCTTATGATACCTATGTACGAAGCTTTTTTTTGCTGAATGCATCGGTACAGAAATCATTTTACAATAAGCGTTTACAGGTTCAGCTGACGGCCGACAACCTGATGAATTACCGCGATCAGCTCATGCCTGCACAGCATGGTAGGACCATTCTGGCCGGTTTGAGCTGGAGGTTTTTTAAACAGGAAAACTAAGAGAATTATGTTAATCAATAAATTAATAAAATGATGAAATCTAACTATTTAAAACAAGCATTAGTACTGGCTTTTGTAGCTGTGTTCAGCATTTCTTGTACTAAAGAAGAATTGAAACCTCAATTGGAAGATGGTAAAAGCACCGTGGTAAAAGATGTTGAAGGTGATGTCGGCAATACTGTTGGTGGAGGTGAGGCATTTGAAACGTTTTACTTCAGCTTTAAGACCAATAGTAAGGTAGGTAAAAGCAAGGTTCTTACTGCCGAATGGGACATCGCTTTTGCTAATGAATACAACTCCTATATATCACCAAATAGTGCTACGAATAACCAAAGTTTCGGTTATGGTGGTGTTGGAAAGGGAGCCTTGATGGTGGTAAACCAGGCTTATGATGCAATAAAGACAGCACCCTCTGATGCAGAATTTGCGAGCAAGGGTGTTAATACTTCGGGATTAGACCTTGGAGATGGAAATGGCTGGTATTTCTATGAAATGAATACTCATATCGCAATTCCGGTAAAAAACCGGACTTATATTTTAAAGACTGCTGATGGAAAATATGCAAAACTGCAATTGATCAGCATGTACAAAGGAGCCCCGGCTGTCGTGAGTGATATCAACTGGCCTGCGCCATATCTGACCTTCAGATACTTTGTGCAGGAAGATGGTAGTACAAATCTTTCAACCAAAGACTAAATCAATGTATTATATATTTTTTATCCATTTAACAATTAAATAATATGAACTATCTAAATTCAAAAACTATTAAAATTTTCAGTTTATTAATGCTGACGGCAGGAGTACTTTCGTCTTGTAAAAAAGATAAAGAACCTCAACAAGAAGAGCCTACTCATTATTATAAACTGGAGCGTATAGAAAACTTTGCGCCTGCTGTTACTGGAGCAAAGACTTTCTATTTCAATTTCGAAACTAAAAAAGAAATTGCAGAGTCACAGGTGAAGTCGGCCGATTGGGACTTGGCTTTTGGTGGTACAATGACTTGTATGCTTAGTGGCAATAATGGTAATGATGAAGCTAATTATGGGGTAGGAAGTACTGCTAAAGGTGGTATTCTTATATTAGAGAAACCATTTGAAGAAGTGAATGATGTACCTGCTGATGCGGATTTCAAGACCGGAAAGAATTTAATTGGTCTTGATGCAGAAGGAGTTTATGGTAGTGGAATAGGATGGTGCTTATATGACAGTAAAGGAACAATAAGGGGTGATGGTTCTGCAGATAAGCAACATGTGATTTATGCTATGCCAGAAAAACGTACTGTAATCATTCGCACAGCTAAGGGCGACTATGCAAAAATTAAAATGATTAGTGGCTATAAAGATGCTTTTACTGCAGATAAATGGTTCATGAATACACCTCACATGTTTTATACGTTTGAATATGTAGTTGTACCAAAAGGAAGTACCAAGTTTCAAATTAAATAACCTTATTTTAACCCATTAAATTTATAGATATGTTAAGTACCTCAATTAAAGAAGCGACCAAAGAAGCACACTTAAATCTTGAAAAAAAGGTAGTGCAAAAAATGAAAGCCATCCGTAGTGATGCAGACTATGCAGATTTTTTAAAGCATTTCTATGCTTATTTCAACCAGGTTGAAAAGGCTATCGCTCCATATATCACAAATGAATTATTACCAGATATTGCTGAGCGTCGTAATTCTTCTCATATCAAACAAGATATTGAAGAGTTGGGAGCAAATGTAAATGATCTGCCTGAAGCAAATGCGCCTCAAATAGATAATACCATCCAGGCTCTTGCAGCATTATATGTAATGGAAGGCTCAATCATGGGTGGACCAATCATCGTGAAAATGTTGGAGAAGTTTGGTATTACAAAAGGATTCTCATTTTTCTCTGGTTACGGAGCCGAGACTGGACAAATGTGGGGTAAATTTGTTGCCGTATTAAATGCTAATGCAAATAATGAGGAGGAAGAACAACAAGCAATTGCTACCGCTAATGAAACTTTTTCTAACTTCGGAGAAGTATTTGGTGAGGTAAGTGTAGCTTAATTTCATTATAATAAGATAGAATAGATACACTCCTATGAAGATAAAATCTAAAATAGAGGGGTCGGACGATTGGCTGTTTATCGAAGAAATAGCGGATAACTATACGCCCAATACCCCACTTTCAGAAAAGAGTGTAAATATTAAAAGTCTGCCTGCACAAAAGCTGGTAAATTATCAGCTTAGTGCAGGTGGGCTATTTCTCGTGCACTCTACCATGCAGTTTAATAGCAATGTAAAAGTATTCTCTGAGGTGGAAGGTGAAACCATTACTTCACAGTTTATTTTCTACGATACGCATCCTAATCCTGAGAAAAAGGATTTGAAAAATAATAGAAGAACAGGCAGCAGACATAATATCCGTTACATCCCTTCCATAAAAGGGAGTTATCCTATGGTGCCTGATATAGAGTATAAGTATTTCTTATTGGTGCTCTCAAAACCTTATTATTTTCATTTAATAAATCAGCATTCTCTGTTACATACAGATTTTGTGCGGGAGATTTTAAAGGGAAAATACACTTCTTTTTCTGCTAAAGATTTACCTGTGACCACTGAAATGAAACGGGTGATCAATGATATCTGTGAGTGCAAAAGAACAGGTGAATTAAAACGTATGCATACTGAATCGAGGATTTTGGAATTACTGATGCTTCAACTTGAACAAATGCAATCTGGTGTTGAAGAAGTTGATAAATATGTAATTAAACAGGATGACCTGCGTAAGCTTGAACATGCAAGAGATATTTTAGATGCACAATATACTTATCCCCCAACTATCATTGAGCTTTCAAAGCAAATTGCGCTAAATGAGTTTAAACTTAAAAGAGCTTTTAAAGAATATTTTGGAACTACAATTTATGGTTATGTAACAAGATTGAGGATGGAAGAAGCCCGAAGGTTGATTCTGGAAGAGAAAAAAACAGTAGGGCAGGTAGCCTCCGCAGTTGGATTTAATCACCAAAGCCATCTTACAGATGCTTTTAAACGCTATTTTGGGATTTTACCAAGCGAAATAAAGTTGAGCGAAGAATAGTAACTTTATTACATTAAACTCCCCAGCTCTGTTTTTGCATATCAGCGCAAATTTCTCTAAGTTTGCCCTCTACAAAAATTTTATCATGAGCAAAGCAATAATTAAAACAGATAAAGGTGATATGACCGTACAATTTTACGATCAGGATGCACCAAATACAGTTGCTAATTTTTTAAAGTTAGCTAAAGATGGTTTTTATAATGGCGTAACATTTCACAGGGTAATTCCTAATTTCGTTGTTCAAGGTGGTGATCCAACTGGTACTGGTGCTGGTGGCCCAGGTTATAAAATTGATTGTGAGCTAACAGGCGAGAACCAATATCATGACCGCGGTGTTTTATCTATGGCTCATGCTGGTAGAAATACAGGCGGATCTCAGTTTTTTATCTGCCATAGCAGAGACAATACTGCACACTTAGACAGAAATCATACTTGCTTCGGTAAAGTAGTGGAAAATGTTGATGTTGTAGACAGCATTAAACAAGGTGACAAGATTATAGGAATTGAAGTAATAGAAGATTAATTCTAATCTACTCAAAAATAGACAATATGAATTTAAGAGGAATTGTAGCAGTATCTGGAAGACCAGGTTTATTTAAACTTGTTGGTCAGAATAAAGCAGGATATGTTCTTGAAAGTCTGGATGCTCAAAAAGTTAAAATTGTAGCTAATATGACTACAACTAAACTTGCATCGCTAGAAGATATTACAGTATATGGTGAGGATGATGATTTAAAATTAACCGATGTTTTAGCAAATATGGTAGCCTCTAAAGGTAATGTTCCTGATGCAAAAGCTGAATCTGGTGTTTTAAAAACATTCTTCAAAGAAGTGGCCCCAGGTCATGACGAAGAAAAAGTTTATGCTTCTGATATGAAGAAAATCGTAAGCTGGTATCATATCCTTAAAGATCTTCCTCTGTTTACAGAAGAAGCTCCTGCTGTTGATGATGAACATGATACATTGAAAGCAGATGATAAATTAGATAAAAAACCAAAGGCTACGCCTAAGGCATCAAATGCAAAAGTGCCTAGTAAAACTACACAGCCAGCTAAAAAGGCTAATATGACCAGTAAAAAAGGCGTTTAATTAAGCCTGCATTTTTATAAGCTATTAAAAGGGCATCCCAAAAGGATGCCTTTTTTTATGGGCACAATTTTATAAATGTATATAAAAACCAGATGGATTCTGGTACTAAAGCCATATTGTAATTCGGATATAGTGTATGATAACTCTATATTTAATGTATAATGAATTCATAATAAATCCATGTATTTATGCTAAAACATGGACTTAACATGTAGGTACTATGAACTTACTATGGACTTACTATTTAGAATGACTAAAGAATTCATTAACTTGAGTCATTGATATTCTGGCTTTTGTCCGATTTTTGGTGTTTTTCGCTGGCGTTTAAACTAGAAACCAGATGGCTAAAAAAGCTATAATTGAGATAACGATAGCAATGATATAAGATAGCCGGTCTTTTTTACTATCAGTCTTGAATTTGTAGTTTCTTTTATAATCTCCGGGTAACATAATATCCTCCTTTTATTAAATGATGCTTGCGGAACATAATTTCCACAATGATTTTAAAATTATTCGTGATGGTAAGGTTCTCCTTTTAAAATGCTGAAAGCACGATAAAGCTGCTCCACAAAGAATAATCTAACCATTTGATGGGAGAATGTCATGTCTGATAGCGACATACTTCCGTTCGCTCGCTTATAAATGCTTTCATCAAACCCATAAGGCCCACCAATAATAAATACTAAATGTTGAACACTGCCAATCATTTGTTTGTTTAAATAATTTGAAAACGCAACAGAAGTATATTTTTTTCCTTTCTCATCCATTAAAATAACAGTATCCAGATTGCTGATCTGCTTATGGATCAGTTCAGCCTCCTTAGCCTTTTGCTGTGCCTCGCTAAGATTTTTTGTGTTTTTAATCTCAGGAATAACCTGCAGCGTAAAGCCAATGTAATGTTTTAATCTGTTCAGGTATTTTTCAATCCCTTCAATCAGGTACTTATCTTCTGTTTTACCTACAACCAGTAAAGTGATCTTCATTTATTTTATCTTTATCATCTAAACAATTCGTAACATCTCATACATACCGGGGTCAAAGTTTAAATGCCCCCTCAATTATTCAGGAATTCAAATATAATGGTAAATACAAAACATAGCATCTTAACCAGGTATCAAAATAACGTAGAATCACAACAAACAGTCATCAATCAGCTTAAACGGAAGCTAAATGGGATCTCTTTTTCAAGATTAGGGCTTTTTATTGCCGAAATCGCTATTGTTGCCCTGATCATAAATTTTGGTTTCGAATGGTTTTTTGCAGTTTTGGCTTTTCTGCCATTAGTATTGTTCTTGTTTCTTGTAAAGAAACAGGTTAAAGTACAAAAGGAATTGGTCTACGCTGAGAAACTGTTATGGGTTTATAAAAATGAGATAGCTCAACTTAAGGAAAGTAAGAATGGTTATAGTGACGGGACTGTTTATGCGGATGAGTATCACCCATATAGTTCCGATCTTGATATATTCGGCCCAGGCTCACTTTACTCGTTTGTTAACCGTTGTAATACACAGGAGGGGCTTGATATTCTAGCCAGAAGCTTAACCGAGCCAGGAAATCAGCAAGAAATTGAACAAAGACAAGAAGCTATTGCCGAATTAAAGGAACATATCGACCAGACTTTCCATTTTCGTGCGGAACTTCAAAATCATAAACCAGGACAACTAAAAGTTATTATCCGTAAACTTCAGGAGCAATTGCCGGAACAACTTGCATTCACACGTAAAGCCTCATTGCGTTTATATATAAAGGTTGTCCCTTTTATCATGATTGTCTTATTTGGTATGGGGATTTTCTTTGGTACCTGGGCATGGCAGCTTTTTGGAGTATTTGCTGTTATCAATATGGCCCTTACCTTTTTTAATTTTAAATCCATCAATCAGGTATATTATGGTTTTAGTGGGGAATCGGCAATGCTGAGCGCTTTTGCAGGTAGTATTAAGTGGACAGAAGATGTGACATGGAAAAGTAAGTATATTAAAAATTTTTTCACTCATAATACTCACCCAGTTCCAATCAGCAAACAGATCCGTAAGTTGTCGACAATTATACAGGCTTTTGATGCCAGATTGAACGTGATTGTAGGTGCTTTTCTGAATATTTTTATGGTGTGGGACATCCGTTGCTCTATATCGCTATGTAAATGGTATGATGAATCGGCTCAGGAGACTATTGAAGGAATGACCAGAATTAGTCGTTTCGAAGAACTCATATCTTTTGCAACACTAGCCTATAACCAGACCGATTGGAATTATCCTGTTATAATGCCATCATTTGAATTTAAAGCAACAGAATTGGGGCATCCGTTGATTCCTGAACAGGTAAGGGTGTTAAATACTTTTGAAGTTAAGGATGTGCCAACAGTGGATATTGTGACAGGTTCCAATATGGCAGGAAAAAGTACTTTTTTAAGAACTGTGGGGATTAACATGACATTAGCTTTTGCTGGTGCACCCATATGTGGCCAACAGATGTCATTGTCTATCTTTAAGGTGCTTTCTTATATGCGTATTAAGGATTCATTAAATGATCAGACTTCTACCTTTAAAGCAGAACTGAATAGGTTAAAAATGATTTTAGATGCCATACAGGCCAATCAGAATTCTTTTGTATTGATTGATGAGATGTTAAGGGGTACGAATAGTAAGGATAAATACCTGGGATCAAAGGTGTTCATCGAAAAACTGATTGAACAAAATACCCCTGCATTATTCGCAACGCATGATTTGCAGCTGTCAGAAATGCAGGAGGATTATCCTGAAAAGGTTCGTAATTATCATTTCGATATACAGATTACAGAAGGTGAAATGGAGTTCGATTATAAATTGAAAGAAGGACCTTGTAAAACCTTTAATGCAGCTTTATTATTGAAGCAGATTGGCTTATCATTAAATTGATTCTGCAAGTGTATATAATTCCTGATTTGTAAAATCAGGAATTATATGCTATTAATCCAAGTTGCTATTTTATGGAGTACAGCGGGATTAATCGTTTCTTCAATTTTTTCATATTCAGCCCCGTATCCGGTGATTGCTTTTTGAAATAAATGATTTAAGCCTTCCATCGGAACAATTTCAAAATTTTTGTTTCCTGCTTTTTCTAATCCGGCTTTAATAGCAGCAAGGTTTTCTTTGGCCGAGACTTGGTAGTCGAGCTTACCATTGATGGCCAATACCGGACATTGAACTTTAGTTAGGTATTCAGCAGGATCAAAAGCAATGAAATACCTGAACCAAGGCATTTTTAGACTGTTAATTGTTTGTTTGAAGTTTGCTTCTATAGCAGCACTGTCTGGCTTAACTATCGTTTGCTGACTCAATTCTTTACGATAGATTTGCTCAACCTCTGTTGATGCTTGATCAAGTGGAAGGTTCTTTGTGTTTTTAATTGTAGCAAAGATCTTTAAATTTATCGCTGCCTCTTGTGCTGCTTTAGCTGCTGACATACCTGATTGCTTCTGCAAACTTTCAAGTTGTTGAGTAAAAAGTTGGAATATAGGAATAGCAGGTGCAGCCATAGAAACAATAAATTTTACATTTGAATTGCGACTGGCAACCATAGGGGCAATCATACCACCTTCGCTGTGTCCGATTAGTCCAATGCTCATCTCTTTAAGCTCAGGGCGCGATAATATATATTTTACTGCAGCTTCTGCATCATCAGCAAAATCGGCTGAAGTGGCCATTTGGAATACGCCGGTCGATTTACCTACGCCGCGGTCATCATATCTGAGTACCGCAATCCCTTGCCGGGTTAACGCATCACTAAGTACAAGGAAGGGACGATGATTTAGGCCTGGTGATTCTTCATTTCTATCCTGAGGACCAGAACCGCTAATCAATACTACTATCTTACTGGCTTTACCATCGGCAGGTAAGGTTAATGTTCCTGCTAGCGTATGACCTCCATTGGCATTTGTAAAGGTTATCTCTTCTTGTTTGTATGGGAAGTCTTTAGGATCCTGAGGTCTTGGGCCGGATTTGACCAGTAAATTTGTATTGGGTTTGTTGCTTAGCGTTAAGGGAGCCCGTGTTGGCCCTTGTTCAAAAATCCCATTTATTTTGTTGCTGTCAGGCATAAATACACCTGTGTATTTCATTCCTATATTGGTAGCCTCAATGGTTAGAATATTAATCTCTAATGTTGTTTTACTGGTAGGCATACCTATAGCACGTTGATTAGGACTATCCATCTTTGTGCTGTATTCAGTTCCATTCTTTGTAATGTGAAACACCAGGGGTAACTGTAAACCTTTAAGGTTTAGGTTGCCATACCATGTGCCTACTGGTTCCTGAGCAAATAAAAAACTACTTATTAAGACTAAAGCTATGGTTGAATAAATTCTTCTCATGATCAAATTTAATATATAAGATGGTAATAGGAGTATGTTTCTGATGTTAAGTTAATTAAAATATTAAGGGTTTGTAAGTTTAACAGTAACTTCATAAATGATTAGCATATTGCTCATTATTAGGATATATGATCAAAGCATCTGATTTTGGGAATGATTTTTTATGGGGCGTAGCTACCGCTGCAGCGCAGATTGAAGGTGCAGCTGAGAGTTATGGCAAGGGTTTATCCATTTGGGATACTTTTTCCCGAAGATCTGGCAAGATTAAAAAGGGGCATCAGTTAACGACTGCTTGTGATTTTTATCATAGCTATAAGGATGATATTGCCCTTGTAAAATTATTGGGATTCAAGGTATTCCGTTTTTCAATCTCCTGGCCACGTATTTTGCCAACCGGAAAAGGGAAAGTAAATAAAGATGGGATTCTTTTTTATCATCAGGTGATCGACGAATGTTTAGCCCAAGAAATTGTACCCTATGTTACTTTGTATCATTGGGATCTACCGGATGCACTTGAGGATGAAGGGGGCTGGACTGCCTTCTCGGTAAATCATAGTTTTAATCAGTTTGTAAGATTGTGCGCAAAAGAATATGGCGATAAAGTAAAGAATTGGATTGTACTCAATGAACCTTTCGGTTTTACATCTCTGGGGTATATGTTAGGAGTTCATGCACCTGGCAAAACCGGGTTGACGAATTTCTTTTCTGCTGTTCATCATACGGCTATAGCACAAGCTGACGGAGGAAGGATATTAAGAGCAGAGGTTAAGGATGCAAACATAGGTACAAGCTTTTCATGCTCGGAGATTATCCCATATACAGAACGTGAATCAGATTTACTTGCAGCAAAGCGGGTAGATTGTCTGATGAATAGACTATTTGTTGAACCTCTGCTTGGAATGGGCTATCCTACGGCCGACTGGGAGGTATTGGAGAAGTTTTCTATTCAGCATTCGACTTGGAGACATACCGAACGCTTAACTTTTGATTTCGATTTTATCGGTATTCAGAATTATTTCCCCCTCACTATAAAGTACAATGCCTTTGTTCCGGTGGTACAGGCATGGGAGGTAAAAGCTAAAAGTCGGAAAAGGCCACATACAGCTATGGGTTGGGAAATCAATCCCAATAGCTTTTATAATATTATTAAGCAATTTTCAGCCTATCCAGGAATCAGAAATATAATGATTACAGAGAATGGGGCGGCCTATCATGACAAAGTAGTCGGTCAGAAAGTTAATGATCAGGAAAGAATAGATTATTTTCAACAGTATTTGGCTGGGGTGTTAAAGGCAAAGCAGGAGGGACTTAATATTACTGGTTATATGGCTTGGACATTGATGGATAATTTTGAGTGGGCCGAGGGTTTTAATGCGCGCTTTGGTTTGGTCTACAATGATTTTAAAACACAGCAAAGGATCATCAAGGATTCGGGGCTTTGGTTCAAAGATTTCTTAAATCGCTGATTTTTCCTTATATTAATGTCCAAGCACAGAAAGAATGGACAAGATCGTAGTATTTGAGACTTATTATAACCCTATTGAAGCCAATATTATAAAATCAAGGCTGATGGATAGTGGTGTGCAATGCTTTCTATCCGATGAGAATATGATTACCATTAATCCGCTATATACCCAGGCTTTGGGAGGGATAAAGCTACATTTGTTTGAGAAAGATGTGAATACAGCAAGAAGTATTCTTCAAGATGAAGATGTTCAGATTGCTTTAGGAGAAGCAACGGTAGATGTACCGGAATCTCAGAATAATGATATACAGAGTGATCATGTTTGTCCGAACTGCGGATCTTCCAATGTTGGTTATGTTCAGGCTACAAAAAAGCGTTTTAGTATCTTAACCATGATTGTGTCTATACTATTATTGGTTTATCCTTTTGCAGCTAAGAAAACCAATCATTGTTTTGATTGTGGATATGAATTTGAATAAAAAAAGGGGTTGCACTATGCAACCCCTTTTAATATAATCAGTTATTGATTAATCATTTTTCGCAGCAGCTTCTCTGCGAATTATGTTTAATGCACCACCTGCTTTAAACCATTCGATTTGCTGAGCATTATAGCTATGGTTAACAGAAATCTCTTCTTTAGATCCATCAGCATGGTTTAATACCAATGTTAAAGGAACATCTGGGGAGAAAGTGGTTAAGCCAATGATATCGATGCTATCATCTTCCTGAATTTTATCATAATCATCTTTGTTCGCAAATGTTAAACCAAGCATACCTTGTTTCTTAAGGTTGGTTTCGTGGATACGGGCAAAAGATTTTACCAATACTGCACGTACGCCTAAATGACGAGGTTCCATTGCTGCGTGCTCGCGGCTTGAACCTTCACCATAGTTTTCATCACCAACTACGATAGAGCCAATTCCTGCTGCTTTGTAAGCGCGTTGTGTTGCAGGTACCGGGCCATATTCGCCAGACAATTCATTTTTAACGTTATCAGTTTTATCGTTGAAGAAGTTTACAGCACCGATCAACATGTTGTTAGAAATGTTGTCTAAGTGACCACGGAACTTCAACCATGGACCAGCCATAGAGATATGATCCGTTGTACATTTTCCTTTTGCTTTGATCAACAATTTTAAGCCTTTAAGGTCGGTGCCTTCCCAAGGTTTAAATGGATCAAGCAATTGCAGCCTGTGTGAAGTTGGAGAAACAATTACTTGTACACCACTTCCATCCTCTGCTGGTTGTTGATAACCTGCATCCTCAACAGCGTAACCATTTACTGGTAGTTCATCGCCTTTTGGTGCATCCAGTTTAACCTGCTCACCTTTACTGTTGGTTAAGGTATCAGTTAAAGGATTAAAGCCAAGATCACCTGCAATAGCAATTGCTGCTACAATTTCCGGAGAAGTTACAAAAGCAAATGTATTTGGGTTACCATCAGCACGTTTAGCAAAGTTTCTGTTAAACGAGTGTACAATTGTATTTTTCTCTTGTTTCTCTGCACCAACTCTGTCCCACATACCAATACATGGTCCGCAAGCATTGGTAAAGATTTTAGCATTCAGGTCTTCGAAAGTTTTCAATAAACCATCACGGTTCGCAGTGTAACGTACTTGCTCAGAACCTGGGTTAATTCCAAATTCAGCTTTAGTTACCAAACCTTTATCAATCGCCTGTTTAGCAATAGATGCTGCTCTTGATAAATCTTCGTAAGAAGAGTTTGTACAAGAACCAATTAATCCCCATTCTACTTTAGTTGGCCATCCGTTAGCAGCGGCAACTTCTTTCATTTTTGAAATTGGTGTAGCCAAATCAGGAGTAAAAGGACCATTCAGGTAAGGCTCAAGCTCAGAAAGATTGATCTCAATCAGTTGGTCAAAATATTTTTCTGGTTCTGCATAAACTTCAGCATCACCTGTTAAATGTTCTTTTACTGTATTTGCAGCATCAGCTACATCAGCTCTGTTTGTTGCACGTAAATAACGCTCCATGCTCTCATCATATCCGAAAGTAGAAGTTGTTGCACCGATTTCAGCACCCATATTACAGATGGTACCTTTACCTGTACAGCTCAGGTTTTGTGCACCTTCACCAAAATATTCAACAATTGCACCAGTACCACCTTTTACAGTTAAGATACCTGCAACTTTAAGAATTACATCTTTTGGAGATGTCCATCCATTAAGTTTTCCTGTTAATTTAACACCAATCAGTTTAGGGAATTTAAGTTCCCATGGTAAGCCTGCCATAACATCACAAGCATCAGCACCACCAACACCGATAGCAATCATACCTAAACCACCTGCGTTTACAGTGTGAGAGTCGGTACCGATCATCATTCCACCTGGGAAAGCATAGTTTTCTAAAACAACCTGGTGGATAATACCTGCACCCGGTTTCCAGAAACCAATTCCATATTTGTTGGAAACTGAAGCAAGGAAGTCAAATACTTCTTTACTTTCTGTATTTGCTGCAGGTAAATCAATTTCTGCACCAAATTTGGCTGTAATTAAGTGATCACAGTGAACTGTAGAAGGAACAGCTACCTGTGGTCTGCCTGCCTGCATAAATTGTAACAAAGCCATTTGTGCAGTAGCATCTTGCATGGCCACACGGTCAGGAGCAAAATCTACATAGTCAACACCTCTGTTGTAAGAAGTATTCGTGTTTCCCTCCCAAAGGTGGGTATAAAGTATTTTTTCTGAAAGTGTTAAAGGTCTGCCTACTAATTTACGAGCCGCCTCTACACGGGGACCGAAGTTTGCATACACCTTTTTGATCATTTCTATATCAAAAGCCATATTTTTTAAAGATTACAGTCAGTAATAAAACAAACTAAATTAAACAATTTCTGACGGTTTTTTTGAGAATTGTTTAATTTAAAACAATTCTATGTGTGTTTTCTCATACATAAATCAAGAGGGTATCCGACACATCGGATACCCTCTTGATATTAATAACAAAATATGTGATTATTTGTTTCTTATTGTTTTGTAGAAATAGGGCTGAACTTTGTTAAATTGATTCCTTCTACAGCTACTTTGTATTCTTCTATACTCGGAATACGGCCTAAGATTGCAGAAAGAACAACTACTGGCGTAGAGGCCAATAAGGACTCTCCTTTTTTACCATCTCTATCTTCAACCACACGACCTTGGAACAAGCGTGTAGAAGTAGCCATTACCGTATCACCTTTAGCTGCCTTTTCTTGGTTACCCATGCATAAGTTACAACCTGGGCGCTCCAGATACATGATATTCTCATATTCGGTTCTTGCCGTGCCTTTAGGTAATGCATCGCTGAATTCAAATCCAGAATACTTTTGGAGGTATTCCCAATCGCCTTCTGCTTTTAATTCATCGATGATGTTGTAAGTTGGAGCAGCCACAACCAATGGCGCTTTAAATGACACTGTGCCAGTTTTTTGCTCTACATTTCTCAACATTTGAGAAACGATTTTTAAGTCGTCTTTATGTACCATACAAGAACCTACGAAACCAAGGTCTACTTTTTTATCGCCACGATAGAAAGTTAAATCCCTTATGGTATCGTGGGTATAGCGTTTAGAAACGTCTGCATTATTTACATCCGGATCAGCAATCATTGGTTCTTCAATCAAATCCAAATCAATAATTACTTCCGCATAGTATTTTGCATTATCGTCTGGCATTAGAGCTGGCTTAATACCAGTTTTAATTTCTTCGATACGTTTGTTTGCTTTATTAATCAATCCTTGAAGCACTTGGTTATGGTTGTCCATCCCCTTGTCTATCATGATTTGAATACGGCTTTTAGCAATCTCTAAAGATTGAATTAGGGTATCATCCAGAGAAATACAGATAGAAGCCTTTGCTTTCATTTCTGCTGTCCAATCGGTAAATGTAAAGGCCTGATCTGCTAATAATGTACCTATGTGTACCTCGATGATACGACCCTGGAATACGTTTTCACCATCAAATTGTTGCAACATTTGCAATTGTGTAGCATGAACAACGTCACGGAAATCCATATGTTGTTTCATCTCGCCTTTGAATGTAACTTTTACCGATTCGGGAATTGGCATGGAAGCCTCACCAGTTGCCAATGCTAACGCCACTGTACCAGAATCGGCACCGAAAGCTACGCCTTTAGACATACGAGTGTGTGAGTCGCCACCGATAATGATTGCCCATTCGTCAATTGTGATGTCATTCAATACTTTGTGAATAACGTCTGTCATTGAATGATATTCGCCTTTAGGATCACGAGCAGTAATTACACCAAAGTCATTCATAAATTTCATCAATTTAGGAATGTTTGCCTGTGCTTTTTTATCCCAAACAGACGCAGTGTGGCAACCTGATTGATAAGCCCCATCAACAATTGGAGAAATAACTGTAGCAGCCATCGCCTCTAATTCTTGAGCAGTCATTAAGCCTGTTGTATCTTGAGAGCCAACAATGTTTACTTCTACGCGAACATCAGAACCAGCATGTAAAACTTTACCAGGAGTTAGGCCTACAGCGTTTCTGTTAAATATTTTTTCTGCAGCCGTTAAGCCTTGACCTTCGATAGATACTTCTTTCGCTGGAGCAAATACTGTTGGCGCTTCGATGCCTAAAGTTCTCGCTGCAAAAGTTTGAATTTTTTTACCAAATACGATAGCATAAGAACCGCCAGCTTTGATAAATTCCATTTTTTGAGGAGTCAGTGCTTTTGAAATATTAATCAGCTCTTGATCTCCATTGTATAATTTCTGAGTCTTCGTATTGATCGTAAGAACAGTTCCGGTTTCGATAGAGTAAACTTCCTCTAAAATTGGCTCATCTTTTTCATTACGAACGACATTACCATTCTCGTCTGTTTTCTTTACCCAGTTTTTAAGGTCGATACCGATACCACCAGTTACATCAACAGTTGTTAAGAAAATTGGAGAAATACCATTGGTACCCCCAACAATTGGAGCAATGTTTACAAATGGGATATAAGGGCTAGATTTTTTTCCTGTCCAAAGTGCTACATTGTTCACACCCGACATACGTGAAGAACCCACACCCATGGTGCCTTTTTCAGCCACCAACATCACACTTTTATCTGGGTGTTGTGCTTGCAATGCCTGGATTTCCTCTTGAGCCTCGGGAGTGATCATGCACTTGCCATGCAATTCACGATCTGAACGCGAGTGAGCTTGGTTACCTGGCGACAATAAATCCGTAGAAATATCTCCAATACCAGCGATAAAAGTTACCACTTTGATTTCTTCTGGTACTTCAGGAAGTTTGGTGAAAAATTCAGCATTTGCGTAACTCTCCAATATTTCTTTAGCGATCTCATTGCCATTATTGTAAGCTTCTTTCAATCGATCTGTATCGGCATCGTACAAGTAAACTTGCGTCTTAAGAACATCTGCAGCTTTCTTAGCTTTATCTCCATTGTCAGCCAATGCGATGTCTAATAAAACTTTAATAGATGGTCCACCTTTCATGTGAGACAACAACTCGAACGCAAAATCAGACGTAATTTCTGCAACAACGGCTTCGCCTAAAATAATCTCTTTTAAAAATTGTGCTTTTACAGCGGCCGCTGCGGTAGTGCCAGGTAGGGTGTTGTATATGAAAAAATTAAGAGATTCTTCTCTGCTAAGATTGTTTACACTTTTGATTTGAGTGATGATTTCACTCAATAATTCAGCTCCATCAATAGGTTTAGGGTGAAGACCTTGAGCTTTTCTGTCTTCAATCTCCTGGATATAATCGTTATAAATACTCATCTTGGTTTGTTTATTTTTCTGCGAAAACTTTGCGGATCAAAATATCCACCAGTTCTTCACAAAAAGAATACTATTTTTGGCGTATTAACTCGTGATTTTTGGACAAAAAAACGAATTTTTTGTTTAAAACAAAAATAGCAAAAAACAACCTTTAAGTGCAATTTAGGCAGGCGATTAAGTAATTTGGAATCGTTCTAAATTGTGCTTATTGGATGTGAATCGTTCAGTGCTATAATGTTAAAAAACTGAAACCTTTATCAGTGAAATATTGTAGAAATCGTGGCAGTGCATATTCCAATCTATCGAATGCTTTTAAACTATCGTGAAAAACAACAATTGAGCCGCTGGTAGTGTGTTTAATTGCATTCCGATAACATTCCTCAGGAGAAAGATTGAGGTCGAAATCACCGGTGATGACATCCCACATAACAATTTGTAGTTTAGCGTTAGCAGTTTGAACTGGAAACTGACAATTGGAAATGGCCAACTGAATAAGTTTTATCTGTGATTTTTTTATCCTTCCATAAGGCGGACGGAATAAATTGGTTTGGGTCAATTCCTGACACATTTTAAAATTTTCAAGATAAGTCTTATCCTCAGTCTTCCAGCCTTTAAGGTGATTGAAAGTGTGATTTCCTACTTGGTGTCCTTCCTCTTTTAACTGTTTAAAAATATCAGGATGCTTCCTGATATTGTCGCCAATACAGAAGAATGTAGCCTTTGCATTGAAATCTTTTAAAGTTTTTAAAACAAAAGGTGTAACATCGGGGATGGGTCCATCGTCAAAGGTTAAATAAATAACTTTTTCTTTTCGGGTTTTATTCCATGTTAAAGAAGGGTAATACCATTTTAATAAAAATGGAGATTTGACCAGGTACATGTTCAAATGTAAGTTGTTTATCTTAATATTGTGAAAAAATTCTATGAAGACAGTCATCTCCTATAATACCTTTCCAAAGCTTCTTCTGGCTTTAACATTTGGTTTTGTCACCACTTTTGCACAAGAAACAGTTGCTCAGGAGGTGATTACAGTGCAGAGAGCAATCGAAATTACACTTCAGAATAACCTTCAGGTAACTAAGTCAAAATTGAACGAAGATTTAGCAGAAGAGAATTTAAAACAGGCGAAACTGGCCAGGTATCCGACTTTAAGTGCTGGAATTGATCAGGGGATGAGATGGGGTCGTAATAATATCAGCTCCGGAGTTTATGAAAATACACAGACTTATAGTATGAGCCCTGGAGTAAATTTTGGTGTCGATTTATTTGCTGGTTTTTCTAAACTCAACCAGATCAGGCAAAACAAAATCTTATTGGATGCAGGGAAACTTGGTACAGATAAGGTAAAGAATGATCTGATATTGCAGGTTGTGACGTCTTACATGGATATTTTATATAATAAGGATAGATTAAAAGCTGCAAAAGAACAGTTGGAAGTTGCTCGTAAACAATTAACTCAGCAGCAAGAGCTTTTGGAGGTAGGGAATAAAACACTGGCTGACCTGGCAGAGTCGAAATCGCAGGTAGCAACGGCTGAATTAGATGTTACTACAGCAGATAATGCACTGAATATATCCTTCATTTCTTTAGCCCAATTAATGGATATCCCCTCATCTACAAGGTTTCTTGTTCAGGCGCCTGATGTAGCTAAATACAGTCGTCCAACAAATGTATATGATGCTGAACAGCTTTATAAAGAGGTAATGGCAATTTTTCCTGATATCAAATTAGCAGCCTTACAAACCGAAGCCGCTAAAAAAGGAATTGATGTTGCAAAAGGTAATTTGTATCCTAGATTATCTTTTAGTGGAAGTTATGGTTCTTCTTATATTTATAGCTATAATTTACCGAGTTTTGATCCCAATAGAGCACCAAACATACCTCAGAATTTTCCATTTAAAACCCAGATAGAAAATAATGTTGGTAAAGGATTGGGATTGACTTTGAGCATTCCAATCTTTAATGGTTTGCAAGCCAAATCGAGTGTTAAAAAAGCAAGAATCAATTTATTGCAGACGCAAGCTGATGAGCAGATTACCAAAAATAATTTGAGTAAAATTATTTACCAGTCAGTAGCAGATTTAAAAGCTGCTGAAAGCACTTATGCTTCGGCTACCAAAGCATTTGAAGCGCAAAAGGAAGCTTTTTCAGTAATCGAACAACGTTATAATGTTGGATTGGTTAATTCTCTTGACTACAGCACTTCGCTAACTAAAAAGAATACAGCCGAGATCGATATGATCAGAGCACGTTATGACTTACTTTTCAGAGCTAAAGTGATTGATTATTATTTAGGTAAACCAATTGTTTTTTAACATCCATACAGATTCACATAATATATACAAGAATGAAATTAAAAACCATATTAATCATAGTAGGTGTTGTCATTGCCCTTCTTGGACTGGGAGTTTACACGGGAAAGATTGGAGGAGATAAGAGTGAGAAAGTAAGCACAGAAAAAGTTGCGAACAGAAAGGTTATAGAAACGGTTACCGCTAGTGGAAAAATACAACCTGAAACAGAAGTGAAGCTTAGCTCGGAGGTGTCAGGTGAGGTAACGGAGCTTTTAGTGAAAGAAGGCGATATTGTAAAAAAAGGACAATTGTTAGTTAAAGTCCGCCCAGATGTGCTTAAGTCGGGTTACGACCGTGCAGTTGCTTCTTATAGCTCTCAGAAAGCTAGTGTTGCAGGTGCAGCGCAAATGCTTAAACAAGCTGAAGCTAATTTTATAAATGGAGAAGTTACTTACAAGCGTAATGTTGAGTTGTTTAATAAAAAGGTAATTTCGGCTTCGGAATTTGATGCTGCCAAAGCAGCTTTTTTAACAGCAAAAACAAATTTGGGTAGAGCAAAAGAAGAGCTAAGTGCAGCTAAGTTTAACCTGGAGCAATCTGGTGCAAATGTACAGGAGGCAAGTGCAAATCTTGCTAAGGCTACAATATTTGCACCTGTTGATGGTGTGATTTCAAAGCTTTCTGTAGAATTGGGAGATCGTATTTTAGGTACAGTTCAAAATGCTGGAACGGAGATTATGCGTATCTCGAACCTTTCGTCCATGGAAGTAAATGTAGATGTGAACGAGAATGACATCAATAGGGTTAAGGTAGGCGATAATGCAACTATTGAAGTTGATGCATTTGCTGATAAAAAATTTAAAGGTACAGTTACTGAAATTGCGAGTTCTTCTAAAGATGTTGGTACTGCAACAAGTTCGGTAGATCAGGTGACTAACTTTGTTGTGAAGGTTCGTATTCTTGCCGAGTCTTATGATAAAATTACCAGTGGAGCTAAGGATCTTCCTTCTCCATTCAGACCAGGCTTATCGGCTACTGTTGATATCGAAAGTGATATGGTTGATGGTTTATCCATTCCTATCCAGTCTGTCTTTACAATTGACAAAAAGAAAGATGATAAGAAACCTGAAAATGATGATAGCCAGGATAAACAAAAAAGCAAGCTGACAGATAAAAAAATCAAGCAATATGTTTATCTGTACAATAAGGATGAAACTGTTAAACAAGTTGAGGTAACTACAGGCATTCAGAATGATCAGTTTATCATCATTAAAACAGGACTTAAATCTGGACAGGAAGTCGTGACAGGTCCATATTCTGCTATTCAGAACAAGTTAAAGGATGGTATGAAGGTAAAGAAAGTCTCTAAGGATCAGTTGTTTGCTGAGCCTGGTAAGAAGTAGGCTTTATCAATACTTTTTAAATGAGTAAATTAGTCCCGGTTTAAAACATTAAGCCGGGATTTTTTATTTATAATGTATGATACCTAAAGTCGCAATGATTGGTGGGGGTAGTTGGGCTACTGCTATTATAAAAATGCTCACGGATAACTTTTCTGCAAAAGAGATCTACTGGTGGATGAGGAATCCTGAAGCCATTTCACATCTTCAGAAATATAAGCATAATCCAAACTATTTAAGCTCAGTTGAAATCCGTGTCCCTGAAGACAATATCTCTAATGATATTGCTTTTGTTATTAAAGAGGCGGATTATATTATTCTGAATGTGCCGGCTGCTTTTTTAAAGGAAACGTTAGAGCATGTCACACCTGATCAGCTTCAAGGTAAAAAGATTATATCGGCAATCAAAGGTATTGTGCCGGAAGAAAATCAGATCATTGGTGAATTCCTTCATCAAAAGTATGCGGTGCCCTTAGCGGATATTGTAGTGATTAGTGGCCCTTGTCATGCTGAAGAAGTAGCTTTAGAGAAATTATCTTATCTAACAATTGCTTCGATAGATGTTGGCTTAGCTGGTTTTTTTGCCAATCTCTTAAATACAAGATATATCAAAACGAATGTTTCTGATGATATTTTTGGGACGGAATATGCTGCTGTGCTGAAGAATATTTATGCTGTGGCCAGTGGTATTTGTCATGGTGTTGGTTATGGTGATAACTTTCAGGCGGTATTAATTTCCAATGCTATTCGTGAGATTAAACGGTTTGTAGATGCAGTTCATCCTATTTCCAGAGATATCATGGAATCAGCTTATCTTGGCGACTTGTTGGTAACAGCATACTCGCAATTTAGTCGTAATCGAAATTTCGGGAAAATGATTGGTAAAGGTTATACAGTGAAGTCGGCCCAGTTGGAGATGAATATGGTTGCTGAAGGTTATTATGCTGTAAGCTGTATGCATTTCATTAATAAGAAGTATAAAGTTGATATGCCGATCAGTCGTGCAGTGTACGCTATCCTATATGAAAAGCATTCGCCTCAGATTGAAATGCGTCTACTTACCGAGCAATTGAATTAAACGCAAACAATATCTTGTCTTCTATTGTTATCTGGTTGATATTAAAATCATTTGACTATGAAAACAAAGTATTTTTTAGGGTTATTGGTCTTGGCTATTTGTGCTTCACTAAGCTTTAATGTAAGTGCACAGGAGAAGAAAAAAGAGACTGAAGTAGGTAAGGCATTAGATCATACCGGAAAAGCAATTAGTAAAACAGCCACAAAAGTTGGGAATAAGACTGCAGAAGTAGCTGTAAAAGGTACAGCAAAAGTTGCAGATCAGACTTTTAAAGGTAAAATGGCTCCTGATGGTTCCGATGTATATATTGATGGTAAAAACAAAAAGTATTACATCAATAAAAAAGGTGCAAAAGTTTATTTAGAGGCATCTCAGATTAAAACAAGACCTATAACAAAAAACTAAATAGGGGTAAAAAAGAAAAGCCTCCGGAATTTCCGGAGGCTTTTTAGTATGTATTGATTGCGATTAAGATCTACGTCTTCTGTCTCCGCCGCCATATCCGCCTTCGCGTCTGCCAGCACCAGCACCAGATCTTTCTTCACGGCTTCTTCCAGAGAAATCTCTGAAACCACCACGATCTCCGCCTTCACGTCTGTTTCCGCCACCATAGCTTTTGCGTTCACCGCCTTCGCGTCTTCCGCCGTATCCGCCTTCACGACGACCACCGCCAGATCCACCACGACTACGACCACCGCCGCCACCATCGCTATCAGATGTTTTTTCGATTCTTACACCGCGGTTGTTAAATTCAACACCTTTAAAGTTGTTGAATAAAGATTCCACAGATGCATTTTCAACTTCGAAGAATGAGTAAACACCTTTAAGGTCAATTTTACCAATTCCTTTTCCGCTGATTTTACCGTTGTTGCATACAAATGATAATAAATCACCTCTTGTGAAATCATCAACAGAACCAAGGTTTATGAACAGACGAGTATAACCTTCGCTAGTTCTTGGGCCTCTTTCTCCGCGCTCACCACGTTCTCCACGCTCACCTCTATCGTCAACATTGTTCAGATCCGGTGCATTTTTGTAATACTCTAAAAAGCGGTTAAACTCTAAAGAAGCAAAACGTTTGATCACTTCATCTTTGCTTAGTTCAGCAAACTCATCCATAATGCGCGGCATGTACTGCTCAATCTGGCTTTCGTTAACTTCTACATTGTGAACTTTGTGTACCAAAGCAAACAATTGTTTTTCACAAACATCAAAACCAGTAGGAAGAGTAGCTTTAGTAAACTGTTTTCCAATGATTCTTTCAATCTGACGGATTTTACCTAACTCTTTTGAGTTTACGATACAGATAGAGATACCAGTTTTTCCGGCACGACCAGTACGGCCACTACGGTGGGTATAACTTTCAATTTCATCAGGTAAAGAATAGTTGATTACGTGAGTAACGTTGTTTACGTCGATACCACGAGCTGCAACATCAGTAGCAATTAATAATTGCATGTTACGTTCGCGGAAACGTTGCATTACTTTATCACGTTGTTGTTGAGATAAATCTCCGTGTAAAGCATCAGCATTGTAACCATCTTTAATCAAGTGTTCAGCAACATCTTGTGTATCCAATTTAGTCTTACAGAAAACTACTGCAAAAATTTCCGGATTGAAATCCACGATGCGCTTTAAAGCAGCGTATTTATCTCTTGCGCGTACTGTATAGTACTCGTGTTCGATATTTACGTTACCAGTGTTTTTGGTACCCATGGTTAACTCAACTGGTGAGTCCATGTAGTTTTTAGCTATTCTTCTTACCTCAGGAGGCATTGTAGCGGAGAATAACCATGTTTTTTTATCGTCAGGTGTAGTAGACAAAATATCATTAATGTCTTCCTGGAAACCCATGTTCAACATTTCGTCAGCTTCATCAAGAACTACAAACTTCACGTTACTGAAGTCTATAGCCTTACGGCCAATAATGTCTAACATGCGGCCCGGTGTAGCCACTACGATTTGTACACCGTTTCTAATTTCACGCAGCTGCTGCATAATGTTTGCGCCACCGTAAACGGCAACGACATTTGCACCACTGATGTTTTTTGAGAAATTCTTGATGTCGCTAGTAATCTGCAAGCAGAGCTCTCTGGTTGGGCATAAAATTAATGCCTGAGGCTTATTGCTCTTGAAGTCTATCAATTCTAACAGCGGCAAACCAAATGCGGCTGTTTTTCCTGTTCCTGTTTGGGCCAAACCAACAAAATCGTTATTGCCCTCTAACAGCACAGGAATACTTTGTTCCTGAATAGGTGTTGGATTTTCGAAACCTAAATCCTTTACAGCATTAACAACGTCATCACTTATCCCCAATTTACTAAATGGGTTTATCATGTATTATAATTTATTAAGCCGCAAAGGTAAGTTTAATTTTTGGTATTTTATTTATATGTAACTAAATAAAAATCAATCAATTAATTATCTGAGCCTGTCAGCCGACTTCAATAATTGCTCATCTTTCTTAATTCCGCTTATTGCAAGCATTGAAAAAATGATAGCAATTAAAGGCAAAAATGTCCCGGGTTCAGGAGATATTCCTGCCATCCCACCAGGTAATTGCTGCGTATTGATGCCACAAAGTACACTTAATGCAATAATTATTAAAATAGCTACCAGGATTACCTTTTTTTGCATACTCCTGTTTCTGAATAGGAATATACTGGCAAAACAAAATAATGCAGCTGCAATATTTAGCGCCATTGGAACAATAGATATTTCTGTTTTTATACCTTCAGCAGTTCCTACTTTTACATGTTGATGCAGACTAGTAGTATAAATGCGGTACTCTATATTGTCAACAGTTTTTGTTAACAGAGGTAAAAATAATAAACAAATCAACGTCAAAGTCGCCAATAAAAGCCATATAGATTGTACTCTTTGTATCATATCAGTTCAATAATTTCAACAAATATATCAAAACAGAGATACTTACCAATCCGATATCCGATTAAAAAGATAATTTTGTAAGATTGAACATGCAACGGTATTTTATCGAATTGTCGTACGACGGCACCACTTATCATGGTTGGCAAATACAGCCCAATGCATTTACTGTACAGGAATGCCTTGACAAAGCTTTATCAGTTTATTTCAGGCAGCCCATTGTTACGATGGGCTGCGGACGAACAGATAGCGGGGTGCATGCAACGCAGTTTTATGCACATTTTGATTTAAATATTGAAGTTCCCGCAGTAGAAGGAAAGCCTGTTGCTAAAGTGCCGGATCCTCTAAATGCTGTTACAGGGATCAATTCATTGCTACCTTACCAAATATCGGTAAAACGGGTATTTGAAGTAGAGAATGAAGCTCATGCGCGATTTGCTGCTACACAAAGGGCTTATCATTATCATCTCCATTTTCATAAAGATCCTTTTAAATTAAATCGTTCTTGGTTGTATAAAGGGAAACTAGATATGGAAGCAATGAATGAAGCTGCAAAGCTTTTATTGGTACATACGGATTTCTCCTGTTTCAGTAAATCTCATACGCAGACTTTTACGAATAACTGTAAAGTAGTTGAAGCTTACTTTCAGGAAAAAGATGAAGGTTTGTTATTTACCATCAGGGCAGATCGTTTCTTGAGAAATATGGTTCGGGCCATTGTTGGTACTTTGGTGCTGGTCGGTAAAAAAGAATTGAACCTGCAGCAATTTCAAGAGATTTTAGAGAGTAAAAACCGAAGTAGTGCCGGACAATCTGTACCTGCTTGTGGTTTGTATTTAGTAAGTGTTGTTTATCCTTTTGTGAAATAAAAATGTCTAAAATAACTGGTGATGCATTTAATGTTAGCTTATTGAAAAGAGTTTTTCAATATGTAAAGCCTTATCGCAGAATCTTTATTTTATCTATAATCTTAACCATATTACTGGCACTGATTGCCCCCGCAAGACCTTTTCTTATTCAGCATACTTTGGATAATTACATTATGAAGGGGCATTATAATGGTTTGCTAACGATGACCATTCTGATGCTTGTTTTGTTAGTGCTACAGGCTGGAATACAATTTAGTCACACACTACTCACTAATACTCTTGGGCAGTCTGCCATTCGTGATTTGCGGATTAATGTATTTAATCATATTTCTAAATTGCGTTTAAAGTACTTCGATAATACCCCGATCGGACAGTTGATTACGCGTACTGTTTCTGATCTTGAAACCATTGCCGAGATTTTCTCCGAAGGTTTAATTGTCATTATTGGTGATATTTTGATGGTAATTGTGATTATTGGGGTGATGGTTTATAAAGACTGGGCGCTAACCCTGGTTGTTTTATTGCCAATGCCTTTATTGATTGTAGCTACCTCCATTTTTCAAAAAGCTATCAAATCTGCTTTTCAGCAAATCCGTACTGAGGTATCTAACCTCAATACTTATTTACAGGAACATATCTCTGGGGTATCAATCATCCAGTATTTTGCGAGAGAAGAGCAGGAGTATAAGAAGTTTGTAAAGATTAATGCCCGTTATCGCGATGCAAATATTCGTTCTAACTGGTACTATTCTATATTCTTCCCGGTTGTAGAGATCATCTCGGCCATGTCATTAGGCCTGTTAGTTTGGTACGGCTCAAGAAGTATATTAGCTAAACCTTTGGATGTGACTCCTGGAATTATCGCTGAGTTTATTCTATATATCAATATGCTGTTCCGTCCAATTCGTGAACTCGCAGATAAATTCAATACCCTACAAATGGGGATGGTAGGGGCTGAGCGTGTTTTTAAAGTTTTGGATACAGATGAGTTAACGGAAAATAAGGGTTCTTTTGTTCCTGAAAAAATGAAAGGGGCAATTTCCTTTGACCAGGTATGGTTTGCCTATATTGATGAGAACTATGTGTTAAAGAATATTTCCTTTACTGTACCGGCAGGAAAAACGATTGCATTGGTCGGTGCTACCGGGGCAGGTAAGTCATCCACTATTAACATCTTAAATCGTTTTTACGAAATCCAAAAAGGAGAGATCAAGATAGATGGAGTTAAAATTCAGGATTATGAGCTAAATTATCTGCGTAGGAATATCGCCACTGTTTTGCAGGATGTATTCCTGTTCTCTGATACCATTTTTAATAACATTACACTTAATAACCCTGACATAACAATGGAAGAGGTAGTTGATGCCGCTAAGAAAGTAGGTGCTCACGATTTCATTGAACGTTTACCTGGAGGTTATCATTATAATGTGATGGAAAGAGGAGCTACGCTTTCTGCTGGACAGGCTCAATTGATTTCTTTTATCCGAGCATTGGTTTATAACCCATCTATTTTGGTATTGGATGAGGCTACGTCTTCAGTTGATACTGAAACTGAAATGCTCATTCAAAGGGCGATTGAAAACTTGATGCAAGGTAGAACCTCTATTGTAATTGCCCATAGGTTGTCGACTATTCAGAAAGCAGATCAGATTTTGGTACTGGATAAAGGCGAAATCAAGGAAATGGGAACCCATCAGCAATTGCTTAAATTGGATGGTTATTATAAAAAGCTGTATGATTTGCAATTCAACTCTACCGGAGTAGAAAAATAAACAAAAGGGGTTCGTAATAGAACCCCTTTATATTAATTCATGCGTGCTGCAGGAATTGATTTTTTACTCAGATTTTCAAGTCCGATAGCATAGCTGTCGAATTCTGCATTTAATTGCGCAGTTAAAGCTTTTTTAGCCTCCTCATTACCTTGTACCTTTGCTCTCCACATTACACTTGTTTTGCTGTCCTTAGCTTTAATGAATATGGCATATTCAGCTGATTTAATTCCTTTAGGCAGATGCGTATCAGAAAGACTTATTGCAATTAGCTTATTGTGTGCTTCACTTTGTGTAATGTTTTCAAAACGATTTCCTCCGTTTGAAAAGGTTATTTTCCTAGACATGGGGAATTTCGGATCTACAACCTCTATGGCACTTACATAACCATTTGAGGCTTTTTGCAATTGTTCATTGCTAGTGAAAATGTCCCATACCATATCCATTTCCATATTGATTTCAACATTTTTTTCTACATCCCATTTTACTTTTTGAGCGGCAGCCATTTGGGCATAGCTTCTAGTTGCAGATAAACTGGTCAGGATTAATAATGATAATAATATCTTTTTCATTTTGATAAGGTACTTAATTGTTACTTGCCAAATATTTTTTCAAGGGCTTTATCTAATGATTCGCCACGAACGTTTTTCTCAATGATGTTTCCTTCTTTATCAACAACTACCAAGTAAGGGATGCCGCTGAATAGATAAGATGCCATTACAGGTTTAGATTCTTTAGCATTGATTTGTGGCCATGTCATTCTCTCTTCACTCATTGCCTTTTTCCATGCATCTTCTTTAGCATCTACTGATACAGCTAAGATTTCCAATCCTTTATCTTTATATTTTTTGTATACTTCTTTTAAGTGAGGGATTTCCTGACGACAAGGACCACACCATGAAGCCCAGAAATCAATAATAAGGTATTTACCTTTGAAGTCCTTTGGACCCCATTTTTTACCGTTAACATCTGGGAAAGAAAAATCAGGTGCTTTTTGACCATTAGCAATTTTAGCTGTTTGGGCCATGTTATCCAATATTTCTTTTTTCTTTGCTTTAGCCTGAGTTAACCAAGGGTATTTTTTAATCAGGTTATCAAGAGTTGACATCAGCAATTCACCATCTCTTTTCCAGCTTAAGCCATTCAATGCATAAAGTACAGATGGTTGGTCTTTGTACTTATTGATTAGATATTTGGTTCTGATGTCTCTATCTACATTGATTCTGTCAAATCCTCCTTTGGCGTGATTGATCCATAATGTATCCTTAGAAAGACCAGCTTTGTATTGTTCTTGACCAACCGCAATCATGCTTTGGTAGTTCAGATAGCTTACCAGGTTTACATCATTAATCACATCATTCTCTGCTGATGTATTTTCCATATAAATGTATGGTGGGTTTTTGATTTTCATCTTAGCCGTGTCAATACCTCTTACATTTACGTGAATGTTGTCTTTATTAGCCCAGAAATCAATGCGGTCAAAATAATATACACGTACCTGGTAAAAATCTGGTTTGTCTGCAGGAACCTTAAATGAAAAGCTATTTTTAGCATCTAAGGTAGTACTGTCAATTGCCACGAAAGCCCTTTTGAACCCTTCACCTACGTATTTGCCAAGGTAAATTGGATATTTTTTTTCTGTATCTGGAAACTTAACTGTTCCGGTGAAAGTTACGGTTTTTCCTTTTTGGGCAAAGCTGCTGCTTACCATTAATAAGACGGCAACTGCCAGTGTTAAACCTTTTTTAATCATGGTGTTTTGTTTATTTATTTAAGTTAATTTTTAGTCTTTTTATTATTTAGTCTTTCATCATTGGAGGAGTCATCTGCTTTTTTTGCATAGCCTCTTTCCTTAAGTCCTTTGCCTTGTTGGCCATTGCTTCTGCCTCTGTAGTTTTACCCTGTTTTTTAAATATTCTTTTTCTTAGGTCGGCCAGTTGGATACTTGTGAAAAGGTCAGTATTATTTTTCTCTAATTGATTAGCCCATTTAGCAGCTGTATGGCTATATTTTAATGGCGCTGCGGTAACCACATCATTTGCTGCCGTTACTACAAAACCAGGTTTACGAGGGAAACTGTTATCGGCGAGTATTGACTCCACTTTTGCTGTGAACCTATCCCATTGCTTTGCAGCAGCAAATTCAATCAGGTCTAATTGTGCAAGCATGGTCGCAGCGTTAGGTGTAGGTTTAGCTTGTATTCTTCTGATGGCAGTAGCAATTTCTTTAGCTTCTTTCAGATTTGTGTTTTTCTCATAAGCACTTTTCACTCCATAAACTGACATATTTAAGCTGCGTTCGAAATACATGTTTACTTTAGCTACATCATATTTCTTTTCCAAATCGGTTTTGTGTGTATATAGATAGGCAAAAGCTTTTGAGGATGGGTTGCTCAGATATTTTAATGCTAATTCCCAGTTCTTTTTATCTAGTAAAGAAGATTCTGGTAAACCATCAAAATATGTTTTGGCAACAGTACCCATTTTGCCAGCTTCATAAGCCTTTTCCAATGCTTCCATATATGCAATGGCAGTTGTTTCGGAATGATCCCCAGCGTTAAATTTCTTAGCAAGGCCAAAAGCAGTGCTTTCAGGGTTCAAGGCTTTAGCAGCTTCTGTCATGAATTCATTGGCGGGCATGCTACCTACAATTTTGTGAACCACTTCTCCATCAGCATTGATAAATAAGTAAGTAGGGTAGGCACTAACCCCATACTGATCTTTTAAAGCAGGTCCTTCACCTTTTTCCATGTCGTATTTAACATTTAAAAAGGTTTGGTTGAATAGATTTGCTACGCTGTCGCGGGTAAAGACATCCTTTGCCATCATTTTACATGGGCCACACCAGCTGGTATAAGCATCAAAGAAAATGATCTTATTATCTTTTTTAGCGGTAGCCAATTGGGTTTTCCAGTCAGCTTCTTTAAATGAGATTTCCCGGTTTTGAGCTATGGCTTGTAAGCTGGTTAAGCAAGCAATTCCAATAAGTAGTTTTTTCATATTGATGGGTTTTGTGAGTTGGAACTGAATTTATTATCCCGGACCTAAGAGCAGTCCGGGATAATATTTTTACTATGGATTTGGTACCAGATTTGGGTTCTTCTCAATTTCTCCTGGGGGCAGAGGGTAAACCACACGTTTATCATCGGCTTTAATAGTTATTGGAGCGTTATTGAAATAGTCCGTATAATTTCTAGTCATGTCCATCCCATTTCTGAAGTAATCATAAGACGAATGTCCTTCCCATGCTAATTCCAGTCTACGTTCATTTAAGGCAGCTTCAAAAATGCTCATGTTTGCAGTAGCAAGTGTTGTGGTTGTCCACTCTGGTGCTGTAGCTCTGGTTCTAACGGCATTAAGAGCGATTAAAGCATCATTGTCATGTCCTAGTTTAGCAGATGCTTCAGCTTTGTTTAAATACATTTCGGCAATGCGAATGTATGGTGTTCCACTTCTGCTCTCTGGGCTATACACGAAACCACCTGGAGGATTAATTTGCTCAAAATTGAATTTTTTGATTGTATTCCTGCTTTTATCTGTAGTAGTTACCCTTTTGTCGTTCTCTATTGTAATGAAGTTTTGCCTTAAATCAGTAGGGTTCTGTTTTAAAATAGCCATGTAATCAGATGAAGCTCCATATTCACCGAAATTTAAGTTTCCAAATACGTCTCTTGGTGTCAGGAATTCATTAATTTGGTTACCATTGGAATTATCATGTCTGAAACTGAAAATAGCTTCCTTATTGGTTTTACTGTCTACGGCAAAAGAATTGCTATAAGCTGATCCTTGTAAAAGAGTATATTTATTGGAAGCAATAACTTTATCTGCGAATTCAATAGCTTTGGTGTTATAATCTATCTGTGGGTTAACAGGTGTGCCGCCCATATAAAGGTATACGCGTGATAATAATGCCCATGCTGTTTCTTTACTGGCATAGTTGTTTGGTTTGACTTGAGTCATTAAAGCAGCTGCTTTCTCCAGATCAGAAATGATCTGCTCATAAACTTCCTTAACTGTATTGCGAGCCGGTGCATAGTCATTAGGGATTATAGAATTTAAAGAAAGCGGTACAGCAAGTGATGTTTCGCTGTTCTGATAATATGGACGACCATATACCCTTACCATGTTAAAATACGCCATTGCACGAAGGAAATAGTTTTCTCCTTTAATCTGATCGTAGGCTGCTCCCTGTCCTTCTGGAATGGCATCAATAACTTTGTTTGTGCCAAATACAATACGGTAAGACATCCTCCAAAATGCAGTAGTTGGGCCCTGACTAGGTGAATTTGTAAAAGTATAAGCATCATCTCTGGTTTGTGGATAAGCCCGTACAACAGCATAAAGATTGTTCCCTTTTAGTTCACTTAAATTGTACCAACTCAATGCATATTGTGCATCTCCGGCTGACTTAGTTACCATAAGGGCATAATTGCCATTGGTAGCCATGGCTAATCCATCAAGTGTACTTAAAAGTTCAGTGTCGGCTTTATCATTAAATGGTCTGATGTTTTCATTGATTGCTTTCTTGCAGCTAAACAAAACCATTGCTGCAAAGCCTATATATATGGATAGTATGAATTTTCTTTTCATTGTCTGCTTCATTAAAATGTTAACTGTACGCCCAATAAGTATTTACGGCTGGCACCATATCCCGCACTGATTCCATAGCTGTTGGTGTCTCCAGCCAAACCACCCTCAGGATCAACCCCAGTGAATGATTTTTTGGTAAAAATGTACAGGTTGTCTCCACTCAGGTAAACACTTGCTCTGTTTAATTTGGCTTTGTTGATCAACTTATCAGGAAGCGAATAGCTTAATCTTACATTACGTACTCTGATATGACTGGCATCTTCCCAGTACCTGGAAATATATTGTGTCCCAGCTCCATCAGTACGGCCACGATAAATCATGGGTTCGGTAGCTTTATCTCCTGGTTTTTCCCAGATTACCTTTCCGTGTAAAGGCTTGATTTGATTGTATCTTAAGACATTATTGCCCTCTGAAGAGAAATAGGTATTTGCGGAGTTGTTATATACCAGATAATCAGCTGCAAAGTTTAGTAATACAGATAGTTCAAACCCACGGTAACCAAAGCTGTTGAGCATGCCACCATAATATTTAGGGGTGGTAGTACCTATGTTCTGACGTTGAGCATTATTAGCTTCTCCACTTAGTCCAGCTGTTATAGCATCAACTGTGTTAACGATTGTGCTTTTATATTTGTTTGTGGCGGGATCAAATTCTAAACGTTCAAACTGAGGTGCACCTGTTTGCTCATCTACTCCTAACCATTTATAAGCAGCAACATCTGCTATATCAGCCCCTTCTTTTAGTATACCTGCATATCCGTAAGAGATGTTGCCTCCATATAGTTTGGTTAATTTGTTCTTGTTAAAGGTAAGGTTCATGCTTGTTTCCCAAGTAAATTCGCCGGTAAGGTTTTTGCTGGAAAGTACCAGTTCCATACCTTTGTTTAACATAGCTCCAAAGTTTTGATATTGACTTGGTACACCAAATAATGATGATACTGCAACTCTTTGAAGTAAGTCTTGATTGTTTTTTCTGTAGAAATCAGCAGAAAAGGTTATCCTATTGAATAAACCCAAATCAATTCCCAGGTTGGTTACATATGCACGTTCCCATGTGATCTGTCTGTTTCCGAGCTGATTGATAACAGCAGCAGGATCACCTCCATACTGGTAATTGAAATTATAAAAGCTTTCTGTTAAAAAGTCTTCACCGGCAACTTTACCACTGGTACCGTAACTACCTCTTAGTTTTAAATTGGTCAGGTACTTGTTGCCACGTAAAAATTTCTCATTTGAGGCGAGCCAGGCGCCACTTAGTGAATAGAAATGTCCAGCTCTATTGTCTATCCCGAAATTGGTAGAATAGTCCATACGGTATGATGCATTTGCAAAATAGCGGTCGTCATAACTGTAGTTACCTTCGGAGAAAAGTGAATAAGATGCCCTTGAAAAACGTTCTCCACTGAATGATTTGCCACTATAGGTATTCCATACTTCTGATGCTGCAGAAGGAACTTTTACACCTGTCGGCATGTTTTTTACAGCTAATGCATTATATTCAGAGTTGTTTTCGTTGTATTCAAAACCAGCTAAACCACCTACGGTATGTAAGTTAAATTGCTTGCGTGCTGTAATGAGGTTGGAAGTCATGAAAGAATTTGAACTGTTTTTCCTTTGCGCAAGTCTTCCTTTGTCAGCTGTCCCTGTTAGGGATAAGCGGTCTTCGTAATTGTCGTTATTCGTAAACGAAGTGTTGTAGGAGTTGTTAGATGATAAAGTTAACCAGTCGAACACTTTGTATTTAGCAGAGAATACACCAACTAGCTGTTGAGATTTTGTGATGTTACTATTAAATGGTAAATCATAAACAGGGTTCTGGTAAGTGTTTGATAATACGTCTGCTCCTAATATTTTTTTAGGTGTGCCATCTTCATTGTACATGGTAAACCATGGCAATAGATAAAGTGGTGTAATTCCACTGATTGGACTTTTATTACCTTCATCAAAAATGGCGTTAACATTAGCAGTAATGCTAAGTTTTTTTGTTATATTATGATCAAGGTTCAGCTTGAAACTGTTTCTTAAAAGATCATTGCCTTTTAAAGGGCCTTGCTCGTCAAAGCGGCTTGCTCCAAAATAATAGCGTGTTTTATCTGTTCCACCAGATAAACTTACATTTACTGCTTTGTTTGTGGCATCACGGTAAAGTTCGTTATTCCAGTTTGTATAGGTGTCTAATAAAGAAGCTGCAGGTAAATATTTTGCTAAGTAGTCGTTTTCTGTTAAACCTTCATTTTTAATCTTAAAAGAGTTTATTAACATTTTACGCTGATAATCGTACAGCTCATGACTGTTCATGAATTCAAGATTGCCCTTGTATCGCTGACTGATACCAATTGTGCTGTTAACATCAAGTCTAGTTACACCTGCAACCCCCTTTTTGCTGGTAATTACCAATACACCCTGACTTGCGCGCGAGCCATATATAGCTGTCGAAGCAGCATCTTTTAATAAAGTAATACTTTCAATATCTGTTGTTGAAATGATGTCAGTAGGGTTTGCTACGTCAGCATAAATAATTCCATCAACTACAACTAAAGGGTTAAGGTTATTGGTTACACGACCAGTTGTACTACCTTGAATGGGAAGAGTCCCTTGTCCACGTACTACCAAAGAAGGCTTGCTGTTTGGGTCGCCTGAAGGTTCTGTAATATACATGCCAGCAACTTTCCCCTTTAATAGAGCGATTACGCTATTACTCGTCACACCTTCCAGTTGTTTAGCACTGAAAGTCTGTAAGGCCCCTGTAACTTCGCTTGCTTTTTTAGTGCTGTAGCCAACTACAACAGCTTCCTGCAGTTGCGCGATGGCAGGATTTAATACAATATTGATGTCTGAATCATTGCCAGCTGTAACCACCTTTTCTATACGCTTGCTTTCATAGCCTACATAAGTAAACAGGATACGGTAAGTGCCTGGAGTAAGATTTAAACTGAAGTTTCCGTTTTCGTCTGTAGTGGTAACATTATTTGTTCCATCAATTTTAACGGATACTCCTGGAAGCGGGCTTTTACCATCTGTAACTTTTCCACGAATCGGTTTTCTGGCTTCAGAAGAACTTGTCTCTGTTTTAGACTTTATAATAACCGTTTTGTTTACAATTACAAAAGTTAGCGGTTGATTACTTAATGTTTGCTGCAAGGCTTGGTCAACACTTGCATTTTTTAGTGAAATGTTAATTTTTGAAGCATTGTTCCTTAGTAAGTCTATTTTGTAAAAAAAAGAGTAGCCACTCTGTTTTTCGATTTTTTTAATAACACTTTCTATGCTTGCATCTTTTTCGATCAAGCTAATACTTTGGCTAAATGCAATTGCATTCGCCTGAAAACTTATGATTAGTAAGCATATAATTAATTTCATGACCCTTAATGCGTCTAAAATTTTATTCATATTTTTGTTAGGTTTCGTCGTAGCTATTCCGGTTCTCTTTTTTAAGAGATTCAGTATTGGTTGTACGATCTGGTTGATAATTTAATGTGGTCTATCAGGATTCATTTTTTATTTACCTGGAACATTTATCCGGGAGTGGTCGAAACACTTCCGGTTTTTTTATACAGGTAAAATCTTTTTAGTTACGATTTTACAATAAGCGTTCTCCCTTCTATTTTTAAGTTAATACCATTGAGTTCAAATATTTTTAATAATTCAGTGAGGTTTTGATCTTTAGGAGCTTTAAAGTGGAAAAGATCGTTAGGAGAGCGTCCCTCAAAAACAACATCGATGTTATACCAGCGAGATATTTGTCTCATGATGCTGCCAAGATCAGACTCGTTGAATTGAAAGTAGCCATTTTTCCAGGCTACAGCCTCCTCGGTGTCTACCGTTTGTACTTTCAAAGTGTTGTTGTTTAAAATAGATTGTTGACCCGGTTTTAATATGGATGATGTATGATCTGTTAATAAGCTTGTTACTCTTACGGCTCCCTCTAATAAGGTGCTTCTGGTCAGGTTTTCATCCGTATAACTATTGATGTTGAAGTGTGTGCCCAATACTTCAACTTCTTGTTTATCCGTTTTTACGATAAAAGGCATTTTTATATGCCGTTCATCTTTTATTATTGATGTAACTTCAAAATATGCCTCGCCTGTTAATTCAACCTTGCGTTGATCTTTGCCAAATAGTATTGGATATTTTAAAGACGATGCTGAGTTAAGCCAGATTTTACTTCCATCAGGTAGATTTACCTGATATTGCCCTCCACGAGGTGTTGTAATCGTATTGTAAGTCAGTTCAGTTGGGACTGCGTTTTTTGTGTTATGGTCAGTAATGTTGTAAATAAGTTGACCATCAGCTGTCTTGGTGATTTTTATACCTGTTTGTTCTGCCAATTCTCCATTTGTAGCACTGTCAAGGTTAATTATTGTACCATCGGCAAGTGTTAATGTTGCTTTGTTTGTCCCTGCTTGAATGTTTGCTGTGTCAGCCTGGGAGATATGATTATTCTTTTCTTTTTGATAGAAATACACACCTGTTGTAATTATCGCAACCATTGCTGCGATTGCAGTAATGTAATGATAGATAGAGATCTTTTTTGTAGTAGCTTTTGGATGTTGAGATAAGATGTTCTCCAGTATATGATCTGCCTGAGGAAAGTTAAGCTCTTTTGTACTCAGATTATCCCAGGTGCTATCTAATAAGCTTCCCATGCTATGACTATCCGGATTTTCCGCTATCATTGATAGAAATTCTTCCCGTTCCTCTTTAGTGCAGGTGTCATCAACGTATTGTTTGTACAAATGTTCAAATCTGGTATTCATGGGTTATTGTTTAAGCTCCCTTTATTATAAGGACCCATAGCTAAGCGGGTAGGAGTAACGGGAATTAAAAAAAATAAATATTACCGAGATTCACTTAGTAACGTCATCAGAATAACAACGATTCCAATGTCGGTATGTGTACTCACGTAATTGCGTAGAAAACGCAACGCGTGTTGCATATGTGTCTTTACGGTTAGTTTGGAGATGTTCAGTCTTTCAGCAACCTCATCATATTTTAATCCTTCCTGATGGCAAAGCATATAAACTAGTTTTTGCTGAGCCGGCAATTTCTCAATTGCCTGATTTAAGATTTTTTCGGAGTCTTTAAATATGATATATTCTTCAGTTTCATTATGATCTTCCTTGAAATCATCTCTCATCATCCTGCTCGTTTTAGTTTCAAGGGCTATTCTACGTAATACTTTTAAGGTGTGATTCTTAGTGAGTACGTTTAAATAGGCATCAAGATTTTTAATTTCGTTCAGTTGCTCTTCAAGTTTCCATATTTTTACAAATACTTCCTGAACAATTTCTTCGGCAAGATTTTCAGATTTGATAATTTTTAATGCGTAATGATAGACTTTGGGGCTGTACCGATGAAAAATAATACCGAAAGCATGCGCGTCACCTATAGAAATTTGGTGTAAAAGAGATTTTTCGTCATTAAAAGTCGCTTTTGTTTTGGATGGTATCATTTTATCTTTCAGCTCATCTGAACCGAATTTCTTCCCCGATGTAAAGATAAAAAAATATGTATGCACTACAAAGATGGTGTGGTGACTTCCTGTTTTTTTACAGGCGTTTGTCTTTAAATCAAAAAGCCAGGATCAATGATCCTGGCTTTTTGATTTAAAGAATAGCATTTATTGTGTAGCGAGTTCTCTCTTCCTTTTCATATGCCTTTCAAGGCTTGAACCAGTATAGTGATCATGCTTTCTTAGTTCATTGATATTTATACGGAGCTGCTGACCTTTCCGCCATAAAAAACCACCTGCTGTAAGTGTATGTCCATTTACTGCCAGATGGATATTAGTGTTGTCTACCAGTGTTTCTCTTGCAGCAGCTACACAGTTTTTATACGTTTTTATCCAGCGTCCATCAAGGTCATACTGGGATATTCCTGATCTGCTGAGGGTAATTTTTGGGTCGACTGTAATCTTCTTTCTGATTACTTTACTCCATATAAAACCGCCATAAGTCATTCCTCTGCCGTTGATTACATTTCTGATTCCATTTTTATGGACTTTAACAGCTTTGGCAGCTTCTACTGTATTTGTATAGGTTTTAACCAGGTTGCCTTCAAGGTCGTACTGGCCTATGATGTGTTGCTGTTTTGCAAGAGGAGAGTGTCCGTACCATCTTTCTTTTAGCATAGATTTCATGTCGAGTTGAGGCTCATTTCCACGTCTCCACAAGTATCCGCATGCTGTAACAACTTTTCCTGTATCTCTTGCGGCAATTGAAATATAACCTTGAGCTGTGTTCATCGCTTCGGCTGCAACCCTTGCATTTGAATAAGTCTCGATCAGTTGACCAGTTAAAGAGTATCGGCTGACGTTGTATGTGCCTTTAGCATTTTTTGTTGCTTTTATTTTTTCACGACTTTTTTGCTTTGATTCTTCGCTGAATTCGGGGAAGAAGCTTTTTCTTCTTCCTGAAGCAATCATCCTTGCTGCTTTATCTTTTGGTGTGCCTAAAAGAAGATTTTCGGCTTTTAAGTTTAGATTATTCCCGTCTTTAGGGAATACCAGAAGTTGTTTGTTGTTAAGGTCAAATGGTGAAACAAAGCAGTAATAAACAAGCCTGGCTACACTTAGGTAATGTCTTTTGTTGCCGGCAGATAATGTTATTCCGGCATATTTTGCAGAATCTCCTGTTTGCAAGTTCTTGCTTTCGGAAATTATTGTCTTAATGATCATGCCTGGTTTTTTCCTGGCTATACCTTTCTTATCGATGGAGTTTTTCTCCAGTCTACGCACTCTCCCTAGATTAGAAACCTCATATGGTGCATCCAGTTTTGGAATTGGAGCCCATAGTTCACCCGGAAGAGCATCGGGTAAAAGATTTTCGTGTGGATAATTCATATTTGGCATATTGGATGTAAATATATTATTTTAAGGCACTTGTGCGGTTAATTTTATTTCTTTTTATTTTCATTCTTCTCGGAGTCATAACATTTGAACCATATTGCTTATTTATACTTTATTAACGCTGTAGTTCTAAGTTTATTTTTTTTCATAATCAGAAATGACACGAAAGAAACAGGATTTTGAAAAACTTGCTTTTTTTGTATTAAATAAACTCGATACAGGGGTTGAATAATGAGGCGATTCTGAGCTAAAATATTGTGTTTTTGTGAGTGAGTTAATTTTATTTTGAGTTTCTAAGAAGAAATGCGTTTAGTTTCTGTTTTTTTTAGGGTCATTTTAGTGAGCGATATAGAGAGTTGAGTCGTTGTTTTGTTTCTATTTGTAAATATGGGTTAAATAAAGCAGTATTTAAAATTTTTTTGCTGTTATTTGTAGGTAAAGTTAAGCTTTGGTGACGTTTATTGCGTTGATTGGAGGTAATAAGCTGTGTTATATGGTCAACAAGAGAATATTAAAAGTCGGATTGGACTCGGCTGCTCCATTTCCGATGCATTCAGACTATAATTCTGGAAATTTTGAAGGATTTGAAGTCGATTTGCTTCAGGCTATTACTCGTCATCTGAATTTAGAAGTTCAATATGAAGTGTCCTTATGGTCTACTATTCTTGAGAAATTGTTTAAAGGTGAACTTGACCTCATTTGCTCTGCAGTAACTGTAACCTCGTCTCGTGAGCATATTCTTGAATTTAGCAATCCTTATTTATATTTTAGATTATGTGCTGTTGTAGGTCAGCAAGATGAGTATTTAACAGTTCAACATTTTAAAGGGAAGACAATTGGAGTAAGAGAGGCAACGGAGGCAGAGAAATATGTCAGGGCTAAATTTCCTGCTAATAATATAGTATATGCTGTTACAAATAAGGAATTATATAGAAAACTACAGGCTGGTAAAATTGATTTGTTAATTGATGATTCTCCGATTGCAGGTGGTTTCTTGCAAAATAATAAAAAGCTTAAAATAGGAATGTTTCTCCCTAAAACAGACTCTTCATATGCAATCGCTATGAAGAAGGGGGATGTTGCCCTTAAAAACCAGTTTAATGAAACGCTAAGCCTTCTTAAAGAAAATGGGACATATCAGCAGATTTACAAGAAATGGTTTAGTGAGATTCAGTTTTAGTCATCATTTACTACTACAGTAATATCTTTATCTAGCTTAATGCTATGTAATACCTTTGTCTTTTCGCTATAAACAATTACTTTATTTTCATCCAGGTATTGAACCAATCGGTAAGGTTCGGAAATCTGAACATATCTCCACTGTGTGTAGAACTGGTCCTGTATACTTCGCTCGTTTGGTAAGAAAGTAATTATTGCCTCTATATCAGTTGCTTCGCTAATAAAGAAGCTGCTGCTGGTTTGAAGTGCCTGTTTACCATTTTCGGTATCAGCTAGTTCTTTTAATACCAGTTGTCTGAGTTCCGATGCGGGGCGAGTAGGATTTTTATTGATTACATCTACAATGAGATTGTTTACGGCATTCTTGTTTTTAAGAAGTTTGCCGTTTCCAATGGTTAGTATTTTGAAATAGATTTTTAATGGTTTCATAAAGTAAACTGCTTATCGCATTGCTGTTGTCAAATATATAAAACTTCCGCTCTTTAAATATCTGGTTTTTTGCTCTGCAATTGCTAAAGCTTATGTTGCTGATGTCATAGGGAAATTTTCTTCGGTAATTTATGTGCTGCGTATAGCTGGAAGTTTTATCAGTCCTTGAATGGTAGATTGTCGGTGATGTATTAATGGTAATTGTTTGATTTATACCAGATACAAGGGGCAAGAAAATGATTCAATAGGAATAGTGCTAATAAATTTAATAAAATTTGGATTGCATTTGACAATCCATTTCAATTAGCTTAGATTTGCACAAAAAAATAAAGATACATGAGTGTTTTAGTAAATAAAGATTCAAAAGTTATTGTTCAGGGTTTTACTGGAAATGAGGGTACTTATCATGCTTCTCAAATGATCGAGTATGGAACTAATGTTGTTGGCGGTGTAACACCGGGCAAAGGTGGACAAACTCATTTAGATAAGCCGGTGTTTAATACCGTAAAGGATGCAGTTGATAAGGCTGGCGCAAATGTATCTATCATTTTTGTTCCACCTGCATTTGCTGCTGACGCAATTATGGAAGCTGCTGAAGCTGGGATTAAAGTTATTGTTTGTATTACTGAAGGTATTCCTACTAAGGATATGATTCAGGTTAAAGAATATATTTCTGACAGAGATTGCCGTTTAATAGGCCCTAACTGTCCTGGTGTAATCACTGCAGATGAAGCTAAAGTTGGTATTATGCCAGGTTTTATCTTCAAAAAAGGTACAGTAGGTGTCGTATCTAAATCAGGTACTTTAACTTACGAAGCTGTAGATCAGGTTGTAAAAACCGGATTAGGTATCACTACAGCAATCGGTATTGGTGGTGATCCAATTATTGGAACAACTACCAAAGAAGCTGTTGAATTGTTAATGAACGATCCTGAAACTGAAGGTATCATCATGATTGGTGAAATTGGTGGTGGAATGGAAGCTGAGGCTGCCCGTTGGATTAAAGATAACGGCACTAAGCCAGTAGTTGGTTTTATTGCTGGTCAGACTGCTCCTCCGGGACGTAGAATGGGGCATGCTGGTGCAATTGTTGGTGGTGCTGATGATACTGCTGCTGCTAAAATGAAAATTATGGCGGAATGTGGTATTACTGTTGTAGAAAGTCCAGCTGAGATTGGTGCTGCAATGGCTAAACTGTTAAAGAAATAATTACATATAATAAGATCTTCTTGTATAATTTAAAAGCTCCGGTGATATTATTTCATTGGAGCTTTTTGCTTTTATTACAAAAGGGTGATGCGTATTTTGCTTTTTCATAAACCAAAAGGCATTTTACAACGTATATTGTATAAGCTAATGGATGCAGTTATGAATAAGTCTATTAATAAAGTGTTTTTGCTTTCCGCTGTGTTGGTTTTAATGCAGTTTGTGGCCTGTGCTCAGCAACCCAAAAAAGCAGATACAAAAAATACAACAAAGAATATGGAATGGAATAAATTAACAAAAGAAGAAGAAGATGTAATTGTACGTAAGGGGACTGAATATCCGGGTACAGGGAAGTTGCTGAATAATAAGGAGAAAGGGGTGTATGTATGCAAGCGCTGCCATGCTCCTTTGTATCGTTCTGAGTCTAAGTTTGACTCCCATTGTGGATGGCCAAGTTTTGATGATGAGATTAAAGATGCAGTTTTGAGAATCCCTGACGCCGATGGCATGAGAACTGAAATTGTATGTGCAAATTGTAAAGGACATTTAGGACATGTTTTTTTGGGCGAAGGTTTTACAGCTAAGGATACACGTCACTGTGTGAACTCAATTTCCATGGAGTTTGTGCCTGATAAGAAATAATCTATTTTATTATGATATTTTTATTTGCCCGATGATAAATTGTCGGGCATTTTTTGTTTTTACGGACTTAGTTTACTTAAGTTTGCCAGCTTACCAACTCTAAAAAATATGAAGTATTGTTTATTGTTATGTGGTATGCTAATTTCTTTTATGGGTTTTTCCCAGAATATTTCAGATGACCTGGCTTCTAATGATGCTCCGGATTCATCAGTAGCAACCTCATTCAAACCATCTTCTAAATTAATCTCAAAAACAGTTTACGCAACATATTACCATCGCAAATTTGAAGGTCGAAAAACGGCAAGTGGTGTTCGGTATCGAAAAGCAAAGATGACAGCTGCACATATGAAGCTTCCTTTCGGAACTATTGTGACAGTGACAAATCCTGCAAATGGAAAATCGATAGATGTTGAAGTAAATGATCGTGGTCCGCATTCTAGAAAATTCAAAATAGATCTTTCTGAAGCTGCAGCAAAATCGCTCGGTATTTTTGGGAAGGGAGTTGCAAAGGTCGAAATCAGTTATCTTCCTGAAGAAGATTAGTGATTTTAACTTTAACTGTGTTATAGTCAGTTTCTTGAATTTATTAACACTGTTTTTTCAGATTTTCTATCCTTAAAAAGAAATAGATAACAAGTTTTTAGGGTAATTAGTGTGTCAATTTCTCCTTTTAGTGTTGATAAAAATGCCCGCTTGTTAACAACTATTGCTCGCTTATCAGTGGCTTGTACTTTATATTTGTTTACATAAAGTTCTTTAATAAACCACTCAGGATTTTTTTAATAAAGCTGTAATATTTAGTTGTTTAGGGTTGTGCGAGGATAAGATGTCTTTTAAACTTTTACAATTGAGTATGGCTGTTCTGGCTGCTGGGTTTATTGAAGCTTTATGAATCAATTTATCTTTTACCCTATTAACACAGCTGCTTATGCAAGAAGAAGAAGTATTATTAAAAGAAAACAAAGACAGATTTGTTCTTTTGCCGATTAAATACCCTGAAATCTGGGAAATGTATAAGAAGAGTGAAGCGAGTTTTTGGACTGCTGAAGAAATCGACCTTTCTGATGACCAGAAGCATTGGGATAACCTGAATGATGGGGAAAGGCATTTTATTTCTAATATTCTTGCTTTTTTTGCTGCCAGCGATGGTATCGTTAACGAAAACCTTGCGGTAAACTTTATGAGTGAAGTGCAGCTTCCTGAGGCTCGTTGCTATTATGGTTTCCAGATCATGATGGAAAACATACACTCTGAGACATATGCTCTATTAATTGATACTTATATTAAAGATCCTGAGGAAAAAGATAGATTGTTCAATGCAATTGAGACTGTCCCTTGTGTAAAGAAAAAAGCAGAATGGGCATTACGTTGGATAGACAACGGTAGCTTTGCAGAACGTTTGGTAGCTTTTGCCGCTGTTGAAGGGATCTTCTTTAGTGGTAGTTTCTGCTCTATCTTCTGGTTAAAGAAACGTGGTTTAATGCCTGGACTTACCTTTAGTAATGAGCTAATTTCAAGGGATGAAGGTTCGCACTGTGAATTTGCTTGTCTGCTTTATGGTATGCTTAAAAATAAACTGAGCGAAGAACAGGTTCATGGAATTATCAAGGATGCCGTTGAGATTGAAAAAGAGTTTGTTACTGATGCATTACCTGTTGCGTTAATTGGAATGAATGCCAAATTAATGTCTCAATATATTGAGTTTGTAGCCGACAGATGGTTACAGGAACTTGGATATAGTAAGGTATACAATGCGACCAACCCTTTTGACTTTATGGAAATGATATCCCTTCAAGGTAAGACCAACTTCTTTGAGAAAAGAGTAGGTGATTATCAGAAAAGTGGTGTGTTGACTTCTGCTGAAGATAAGGCTGCGGCATTCTCATTAGATGATGACTTTTAGTACTTATCAGTTTTAGACGATAAGAAAATAACAAAAATTATAATTTGGTGCCTCTGTTGGATTAGCAGCTCTGAAACCCAGTACGCACTATAAATACCTGAAAAATATGTTTGTAATAAAAAGAGACGGCCGCAAGGAAGCGGTAAGATTCGACAAAATAACGGCTCGGATAGAGAAGTTATGCTATGGTTTTAATGCGGAACTCGTAGATCCAATAGATGTTGCCAAGAAGGTAATTGAGGGGTTATATGATGGTGTTACGACCTCTGAATTAGATAATCTTGCCGCTGAAACCGCAGCTTCTTTAACTACAAAACATCCTGATTATGCATTGCTTGCTTCTCGTATTGCAGTGTCTAACCTTCATAAAAACACTACCAAATCGTTCTCTAAAACGATGGAATTGCTGTATCGTTATATTGATCCGAAAACAGAAAAATCTGCTTCTTTAATTGCAGATGATGTTTGGGAAATCATTGAGAAAAACTCAGATATTCTGGATAGTACAATTATATATGACAGGGATTTTGGTTTTGATTATTTCGGGTTCAAAACTTTAGAAAAATCGTATTTATTAAAGGTTGATGGTCAGATTGTAGAACGCCCCCAACATCTTTTCATGCGTGTAGCGGTAGGTATTCACAAGGAAGATATCGATAGTGCTATTGAGACTTACAACCTGATGAGTGAGCGTTGGTTTACTCATGCTACGCCAACATTGTTTAATGCTGCTACTCCTAAACCTCAGATGTCATCATGTTTCTTATTAAGTATGCAAGATGATAGCATCGAAGGTATTTATGATACTTTAAAACAAACTGCTAAAATTTCTCAAAGTGCTGGTGGTATTGGTTTAAGTATTCACAATATCAGAGCTACTGGTTCTTATATTGGTGGTACTAATGGTACGAGTAATGGAATTGTACCAATGTTGAAAGTATTTAACGATACTGCTCGTTATGTTGATCAGGGTGGTGGTAAACGTAAAGGTGCCTTTGCAATTTATTTAGAGCCTTGGCATGCTGATGTTTTCAGTTTCTTAGACTTACGTAAAAACCATGGTAAAGAAGAATTGCGTGCGCGTGATTTGTTCTACGCGCTTTGGATTTGTGATTTGTTCATGAGACGTGTGGAAGAGAATGGCGATTGGAGTTTATTCTGTCCACATGAAGCACCAGGATTAGCCGATTGTTTTGGTGAGGAATTTGATGCTTTATATGAGCGTTATGAAAAAGAAGGCCGTGCACGTAAAACAGTTAAAGCTCAGGAGTTATGGTTTGCTATATTAGATTCACAGATTGAAACTGGTACACCTTATTTATTGTATAAAGATGCTGCTAATAGTAAATCGAATCAGCAAAATCTTGGTACCATAAAAAGCTCTAACCTTTGTACTGAAATTATAGAGTATACTTCTAAAGATGAAGTTGCTGTATGTAACCTGGCTTCATTAGCTTTGCCCAGGTATGTTATTAACGGAGAATTTGATCATCAAAAATTATATGATGTAACCTATCAGGCTACCATTAACCTGAATAAAATTATAGATTATAACTACTATCCTGTAGAAGAGGCTAGAAATTCTAATATGCGCCACAGACCTGTTGGCTTGGGTGTTCAAGGATTGGCAGATGCATTCATTTTAATGCGTTTACCTTTTGAAAGTGAGGGGGCAAAGATTCTGAATAAAGAGATCTTTGAAACAATTTACTTTGCTGCGATGACAGCTTCCCATGATTTGGCAGTTAAAAATGGTCCTTATCAAACTTTTGCGGGTTCTCCATTATCTGAAGGTAAGTTCCAGTTTGATCTCTGGAATGTAAAACCTGATAGCGGTCGTTGGGATTGGGAATCTCTCCGTGAGAAAGTAGTTAAGGATGGTGTATACAACTCTTTACTAGTTGCGCCAATGCCTACTGCTTCAACATCTCAGATTTTAGGTAACAATGAGTGCTTTGAGCCTTATACTTCTAATATTTATACAAGAAGGGTATTGAGTGGTGAGTTCGTTGTTGTGAATAAACACTTGTTAAAGGATCTTGTAGCTTTAGGATTGTGGACTCCTGCTATGAAAGACAGAATTATTTTAGCTAATGGTTCTATCCAGGACATTGCTGAGATTCCAGATTATATCAAAGAATTATATAAAACGGTTTGGGAAATTAAAATGCGTAGTATTATTGATATGGCTGCCGATAGAGGTGCCTATATCTGCCAGTCGCAATCACTAAACCTGTTTATCAATGCACCAAATACTTCAAAACTGACTTCAATGCATTTCTATGCCTGGAAGAAAGGATTGAAAACTGGAATGTACTACTTGCGTACTCAGGCAGCTTCTCAGGCAGTTAAATTTACTGTAGAGAATCAGGCTGGTAAAAATATGGAACCGGTAATTCCGGAGCATATTGAGCAAAGTGCTGAGGAGATTGTAGAAGGTCCGGTTTGTTCAATGGAAGAGGGCTGTATTAGCTGTTCAGGATAAATTGTTGAGCAGAATTTGAAATATAAAGAGTAAGGAGCAATTCTTACTCTTTTTTGTTTTAATGTATTTACAAAATGAATGTATTGATTCAAGGCTGCGCGGGCTCAGGCAGCCTGAAGGGACTGCAAACCAGACAAGGCCTTCATCAACACATTGCAATTTGTTTGCAAAACGCCAAAGCAAACTGCAGCTGGATTGTGTCTTAACATTGCATCTTGTATCTTTGTTCTTTAATTCTTATTCTATTATTCTGCAAATGGCAAAACACGAAATCATACCATGCGAACGTTGTAACACTTCAATAGAGTGTAAGGCCAATTCGTATACGAAATGCCAGTGTAGTGTGGTTCATTTAGATTTGAATGAAGTACAGTACATTAGCGAGTTGTATGATGGATGCCTTTGTGCCAAATGTTTGTTTGAGCTACAAGGAGAATATAGGGATAGTATCGCCTCATAATTACCGTTTTACTGGGAAGAGGCATCTTATGATTACTTGAGTCCGTATTTTGTTTTTTTTGGCTAACTTTGCACGAAATTATTTGTTGATAAAGAATGGCTAAAGTACAGGTTGGATTGGTACAGATGAGTTGTACCAGTAATAAGCAAGAAAATTTAGATAAAGCAATTTTAAAGGTTAGAGAGGCAGCAGCAAAGGGTGCACAAATCGTTTGTCTGCAGGAACTTTTTACTTCTCTATATTTTTGCGATGTTGAAGATTATGATAACTTCAATTTGGCTGAGGCTATTCCCGGCCCATCTACAGATGCTTTGCAGGTTGTAGCAAAGGAATTAGGTGTAGTAATTATTGCTTCTTTATTTGAGAAGCGTGCAGCAGGGCTGTACCATAATACTACTGCAGTTTTAGATGCTGATGGTAGTTATCTTGGTAAATATCGTAAAATGCATATCCCGGATGATCCGGCTTTTTATGAGAAATTCTACTTTACTCCAGGTGATTTAGGGTATAAAGTTTTCCAGACTAAATTTGCTAAAATTGGTATATTGATCTGTTGGGATCAATGGTATCCTGAAGCTTCTCGTATTACAGCATTGAAAGGAGCGGAGATTATGTTTTATCCAACTGCTATTGGTTGGGCAACAGATCAGGATGAAGAAACAAATAATGATCAATATAATGCATGGCAAACCATTCAGCGTTCACATGCTGTAGCGAATGGTGTTCCTGTAGTGAGTGTAAATCGTGTTGGTTTTGAACAGGATGGAGCTATGAAGTTTTGGGGCGGAAGTTTTGCTGCTAATGCACAAGGCAAACTGCTTTATTTAGGTTCACATGATCAGGAAGAGACGGAAGTGGTAGAATTGGATTTATCTGAATCTGATTTCTTCCGTAAGCACTGGCCATTCTTAAGAGATCGTAGAATAGACTCTTATCAGCCAATTACAAAAAGGTTTATTGACGAAGATTAAGAGAACGTTTAAGATTTAGAAATGTCATCATTTAACGAAGTAATATTTAACAGCAGCCCTAAAAAGGGGGGATATCGTTTTCCTGCTGAATGGGTAAAGCATGAAGCTACCTGGTTAAGCTGGCCACACAAGGAAGCTTCCTGGCCTGGTAAACTGGAAACTATATATGAGCCATATTGCCAGTTCATTAAGGTAGTGGCCAAAGGTGAAAAAGTAAGAATCAATATTAATGATGAAGCCACAAAAGCTTTTGCAATTGCAGAATTGGAAAAAGTAGGTGCTGATTTTAGTAATATTGAGTTCTATTTGAACCCAACAAATGATGCCTGGTGCCGTGATCATGGGCCTGCATTTTTATTAAATCCTGAAGGTACCGAAAAGGCTGTGGTTGATTGGGGTTACAATGCCTGGGGCGATAAATATCCTCCATATGACCTGGACGATGTGATCCCCACTAAAATAGCAAAGCATTTTGAATTGCCTTTATTCAATCCTGATATTGTAATGGAAGGCGGTGCGGTTGAGTTTAACGGAGCTGGTACGATTTTAACAACTACAGCTTGTCTGCTAAATGAAAATAGAAATCCACATTTAACTAAAGAGCAGATTGAACAGTATTTAACTGAGTTTTATGGTGCTGAACAAGTATTGTGGTTGGGAGATGGAATAGTAGGTGATGATACAGATGGTCATATTGACGATATTACCCGTTTTGTGAACGAAGATACTGTATTGACTGTAGTAGAAAGTAATCCATTGGATGAGAACTACCTATTACTTCAGGAGAACCTGGAAACGCTAAAAACAATGCGATTATTAAACGGTAAACCTTTGAATATAGTGGAGTTGCCTATGCCTTCGCCTGTTATTTATGAGGATACTAGGCTTCCTGCTTCTTATGCAAATTTCTATATTGCAAACTCTGCAGTTGTTGTTCCTACATTTAGGGATGTTAATGATGAGAAAGCTTTAGAGATTATCAGAAGTGTATTCCCTGATAGAAAAGTAGTAGGAATAGATTCAACAGATATTATCTGGGGATTGGGAAGCTTTCATTGTTTAAGTCAACAGGAACCAGCAATAAAGAAATAAATAGATCATAACTAAACATATATGAAGTTACTAGAAGGAAAAACAGCACTGATTACAGGTGCTTCTAAAGGAATAGGCCGCAAAATAGCGGAAAAATTTGCTGAGCAAGGAGCCAACGTGGCTTTTACTTACTTATCATCCGTAGAAAAAGGACAGGCTTTGGAACAAGAGCTACAGAGCTTTGGTACTAAAGTGAAAGGCTATCGTTCTGATGCTTCTAAATTTGATGAAGCAGATCAGTTGATCAATGATATCGTTGCCGATTTTGGTACTTTGGATATTGTTGTGAATAATGCTGGTATCACGAAAGACGGTTTATTAATGCGTATGAGTGAGGAAAACTGGGATGATGTAATCAATGTGAACCTTAAGTCTGTATTTAACGTGTGTAAGGCGGCTTCTAAGGTAATGATGAAAGCACGTAAGGGTTCTATCATCAATATGAGTTCTGTTGTCGGTGTGCAAGGGAATGCAGGTCAGGCAAACTATGCAGCTTCTAAAGCGGGTATCATTGGGTTTTCAAAATCATTGGCTAAAGAATTGGGTTCACGTAATATCCGTACCAATGTTGTAGCACCAGGTTTCATCCGTACGGAAATGACTGATGTATTGGATCCTAAAGTTGTTAAAGGTTGGGAAGAAGGTATTCCTTTGAAAAGAGCAGGTGAAACTGAGGATGTGGCAAATGTTTGTGTATTCCTGGCCTCAGACATGAGTTCTTATGTAACCGGACAGGTATTGTCTGTTTGCGGAGGAATGTTATAAAGATTTTTTCTATTAATAAAGGCGCTCAATTGAGCGCCTTTATTATATTATATCATTTCTAATTTTATTACATATTTACCTTTGATTTGCTTGACAGATGGTACTTCTTTATGTTTTTCGAAATAGGAATATCCAGGCTGTAAGTTTTTCCAGAAAGCTACTTGCCCTGGGTACTGGGCAGCATATTTTTTTAGGTTGATATCAGTCATTTTAAAAGGGAAGATGTGTACAGGAATTTGTTGCTGACCATTATTTCTGGCTTCTACAGCCAATACATATACTTCTTTAATCTTTTCATCCGTTAATGGAATGCAACCGATGGTAACACGGTCACCGTGAATGTAGATGTCGTTTCCAGGGTTTTCGTTACCACTTCTTTGCAAATCAACATTGTTTGGGTAGTTTACTCCTAATGATAGGTAAAAATTACTTTTAGGATTAAACACGTTGATATTATAAAACCCTTCTGGAGTCTGCTTGTCCCCCTGTTTTACCTTTGGTCCGAGCGTACCTGAATGTGCACTGAAATTATAAGTTTTAAAGAGTTTGTATTTTTTCTGAGGCTTATTCTGTAGCCAGACTTCCAACTTTCCTTCGCTTTTGTAAGCTAGAATGTACATATTAAAGGCTCCTTTTATAGCTTCATTTGATAGTTCTTTCTTAAGGATATTCCATTTTTGATCATAAGCAGTCCGTACCCTTTCGAATTTTAATTGCTGATCTTTAAAACTAGATTGTGCCAGGGCTGAGGTCGTCATAGTAAATAATAAAATGAATTTTAGAAAGCCTTTCATATTTTTTCGTAATAGGTAGAACAAACTTAAATAAAATGGCTAGCAGTTTATTTTAAATTTTAGCATCTTTATCCAAATACATATATGGGCGATTCTTTTAACGGATATACTATTTTATTGTTACTGGCTGCTTTGCTGATTGGGCTGGTATTTGCATGGTTGTTATATCGTAAAACACCCCAGCTTGATAAAAGATTGCGCTATGGACTGGCTACTGCTCGTGTTATTGTCATAACTTTAATTGGCTTTTTGCTCTTTGCTCCCTTGATTAGAAGCGTTTCTTATAAGCCCGAGAAACCTATTATCTTAATCGGTCAGGATAACTCATTGTCTGTCGGCAACATTAAACCTGGGAACTTTAAGCAGCAACAGTACGAAGAAAAAATGCGACAGCTGGCTGCAGAATTGTCCGACGAATATGATGTAAAGATTTATAGTTTTAGTGATAGTATAAAAACCGGTTTTGATTTTTCAAATAATGGGATGCTAACCAATGCAGCTCAACTAATTTCGAAGTTGAATGATGAATACATGAATAGAAATGTTGGTGCTGTAATTTTGGCTTCTGATGGGATATTTAATCGGGGGGGAAGTCCACTTTATGATCTGAATAAGCTAAAGGCGCCTGTATATACTATTGCAATGGGGGATACTATCCCTAAAAAGGATTTGTTGATTGCCAATGTAAATCACAATAGTCTGGTTTATTTAGATAATGATTTTACAATCGAAGTACAGGTCCAGGCATATGAGGCTAATGGTGCAGAAAGTATACTCTCTGTAATCAAAGATGGGAAAAAGGTTCAGGAGGAAAGAATTTCTATAAACTCTAATGCTTTTGTAAAGAATATCCCTGTTAAACTTAAGGCTACAAAAGTAGGCTTGCAGAAGTATACTATACAATTGAGTCCGATAGGGAATGAAATTTCGGTAAAGAACAATACACAGCCTGTTTTTATAGACGTAATTGATGGGAAGCAGAAAGTGCTGATAGCTGCTGCCTCTCCTCATCCTGATATTACAGCGCTTAAACAAGCTATAGAACTAAATAAGAATTTTGAAGTTAAGGTATCATTTGTAGACGATCTGAATACTATAAAATTGAATGATTATGGCTTGTTAATTTTGTATCAACTACCCCTGACTTCAAGCGACGCTGCTGTATTTCAGAATCAATTGAAAGCAACAAATGTCGCCGTCTGGTATATTTTGGGTGCACAAAGTAATTTGAATTTGTTTAATCAGTTTCAGAAACAAATAAATATTAGTGGGAATACGAGCACTATTCAGGAAACATTTAGTGTCTTGAATACCGGCTTTACTGCATTTGATTTAGATCTTATGATGGTTAAGCAAATTGAAAATTTTGACCCTTTGTCGGCCCCACTTGGTAAAGTGTTAATAAACGGGAATAGCTCGGTAGTATTAAAACAACGTATTGGGAAAGTTAATACAGATTATCCACAGTTGTTCTTTATGCAGGATGATGGCCGTAAAACTGGTTTTTTAATAGGTGAAGGACTATGGAGATGGAAACTTTCAGAGGCTGGGGAAGCTCAACAGGGAACTAACGTTTTTAATAGCCTAATCTCAAAAACAGTTCAATATTTATCTGTTAAGGATGATAAGAGAAAATTTAAAGTTTATACTACAAAAAACACCTTTGAGGAAAATGAAAATATAATCCTTAATGCGGTGTTGTATAATGAAAGTTATGTTCCAGTAAATACGCCAGACGTGAATGTGCTGATTAAAAATGAAGCAGGTAAGGTGTATAAGTTTCTGTTCTCCAGAACTGATGCTGCCTATCAGCTGGATGCGGGAACATTGCCGGCGGGAAATTACAGTTATGTGGCCAAGACCTCTCTCGGTAATACCTCCCATACCGCGCAGGGTATGTTTTATATTAATTCTATGATTGCTGAATACCAGCAAACTGTAGCCAATCATCAATTGCTAAATACAATGTCGGCACAGACAGGAGGAAAAATGTTTATGCCACAGGATTTGTTAAATCTCAAGGATGCCATTAAAGGCAACGAGCAGATTAAAACATTGACTTATGAAGACCGCAGGTACGAAGAATTGATTAATTTTAAATGGTTGTTTGCATTGATTATGGCATTACTCACTATAGAGTGGTTCTTCCGTAAAAGAAGCGGTGAAATTTAGTTATATTAAGGCTATGCAGATTGATACAATGGAAACCATTGAAACGCTTGGAACGATTGCATTTGCAATTTCGGGAACCTTTGCAGCTATGGAGCGGAGATTAGATCCCTTTGGTGTGCTGATCATTGCTTTTGTCACCTCTATAGGGGGAGGAACTGTTCGTGATCTTTTGATTGGCGATACCCCTGTAGCATGGATGAGAGATGTGAATTACTGTCTGCTGATTTTGGTTACAAGCTTAATGACCATATTTTTTAAGACTCATATTAAAAAGTTTAAGGTTACCCTTTTTCTATTCGACTCCTTAGGACTTGGCTTGTTTACAATGCTGGGTATTCAAAAGGGGATTATGTTTGGACTGAGTCCAGGGATATGTGTCGCATTAGGTACTATCACAGGCTGTTTTGGTGGGGTAATCAGAGATACCTTGCTCAACACCATTCCTTTAATTTTTCATAAAGAAATATACGCTACGGCTTGTATTTTAGGAGGGATATTATTTTATGCTTTAAAGTATTTTAATCTTAAAGACGATGTAGCAACTATATCGGTTATTGCCTTTATATTTTTGCTTAGAGTAGTAGTTGTTCGCTTTAAACTTGCTTTACCAAAGTTTAGCTATTAGTTTTTTGGAGCTTCTTTAATGATCACAAAGACATCTTCATTGTCTTTTTTCATAAAGTATTTTTCTCTCGCAAATTTTTCAGCAGTGTTTAAATTGGTGTTCAACTCGTTCAGATCTTTTTTAACCAGAGAGATTTCTTTTACATAGAAGTCTTTTTCTTCTTGAAGTTTGTTTACTTCTGATCTGTATTCATATTGAGAAACCATATCATTTCTGTCAAAAAATAGCATCCATACTGCAAAAGCTGCTACAGACAGAAAGTATTTATTACGTAGAAGATCAAATATGCGATTCATAATAATCAAAGATATAAAAAAGAAGATGATTTTTTCTTTAAGCAGGATGCAAAATAAAAAACCTCCTTGTAATTGGATCACAAGGAGGTTTTCTGTAAAAAAAATGGTATAAATTATTTTATAGCATATTTAAAGTTTTTGCCAATAAATCTTGCGGCGCCACCTAATTCTTCTTCAATACGTAATAACTGGTTGTACTTTGCAATCCTGTCAGAACGTGAAGCTGAACCTGTTTTAATCTGTCCACAGTTTAAAGCAACAGCAAGATCTGCGATAGTTACATCTTCAGTTTCGCCAGAACGGTGAGACATTACAGAAGTATAACCATTAGTTTGTGCTAATGAAACTGCATTGATGGTTTCAGTTAAAGAACCAATTTGGTTTACTTTTACTAAAATAGAATTTGCAGTATCAGAGTCGATTCCTGTTTGTAGTCTTTTCACATTCGTTACAAACAAATCATCACCAACAAGCTGAACACGGTCACCGATTTTCTCAGTTAACAATTTCCATCCCGCCCAGTCATCTTCGTGCATACCATCTTCAATAGAGATGATTGGATATTTTTCAGTTAAAGAAGTAAGGTATTGAGCTTGCTCCTCGCTGCTGCGGATAGCGCCTTTATCTCCTTCAAATTTAGTGTAATCGTATTTGCCATCTTTATAAAACTCAGAAGCTGCACAGTCAAACGCTAAAGCGATTTGCTTACCTGGAGTATATCCTGCTTTTTCAATTGCTTTTAAGATAGTCTCAACAGCATCTTCAGTACCTTCAAAAGTTGGTGCAAAACCACCTTCATCACCTACAGCTGTAGAAAGACCTCTATCGTGTAAAATAGCTTTTAAGTTATGGAATACTTCAGTTCCCCATCTTAATGCTTCAGAGAATGAAGAAGCACCAACCGGCATAATCATGAACTCCTGGAATGCGATAGGAGCATCAGAGTGAGAACCACCATTAACAATGTTCATCATTGGAATAGGTAGTGTATTTGCATTAACGCCACCGATATAACGATATAACGGTTGACGACTCTCTTGAGCAGCAGCTTTAGCAACAGCTAAAGAAACACCTAGAATTGCATTTGCACCTAGTTTTCCTTTATTTTCTGTTCCATCTAATTTGATTAGTAAGTTATCGATTGCAACTTGCTCAAATACATCCACACCTCTTAATTCAGTAGCAATGATATCATTTACATTGGCAACAGCTTTTAAAACGCCTTTACCCATATATACAGCTTTGTCATTGTCGCGAAGCTCTACTGCCTCGTGAACACCTGTTGAAGCACCTGAAGGTACTGCAGCACGACCAAGAATGCCATTTTCTGTAATTACATCTACTTCAATTGTAGGATTGCCACGGGAGTCAAGTATTTGCCGCGCATGAACATCGATTATTAAACTCATTTTTATCGGTTTTTATTAGTAAAATGGTCTTAGTGTATAAAGTACAATTACTAAGACAATATCCAAAGGTATAATAATTTTTAAATTATAAGCAAAAAAGGGCTGTAATTACTTACGGCCCTTAAGTTTAATGTTTTTATTTATGATTAAGCAGTCTCAGAATCAGCTGCAAAAAATGCTTTATATACTATCCCTGCTAAAATTGCACCTGCAATGGGAGCTACCCAGAATAACCAAAGTTGACCTAAAGCTTCACCACCAACAAAAATTGCCTGACTGGTACTTCTTGCAGGATTAACAGAAGTATTGGTTACAGGGATGCTGATCAGGTGGATTAGGGTTAAGCATAAACCAATTGCCAATCCTGCAAAGCCCTTTGGTGCTCTGCTATCTGTTGAACCTAGTATGACCAATAGAAAAATAAAGGTCATAACCACTTCACATACCAAGGCTGCTACCATGCTGTATTTACCCGGAGAAAGGTCACCGTAACCATTACTGGCAAAACCACCAATGGAACTTCCATTTCCAGTAGCAATCACATATAAAATCCCGGCTGCGACAATACCACCTAAAACCTGCGCTATAATATAGCCAATAAGATCTTTGCTTTCCATCCGACCGGCAATCCAGCAGCCAACTGAAACTGCCGGGTTCAAGTGTGCCCCTGAAATATGTCCGATTGCGTAAGCCATTGTTACGACAGTTAATCCAAATGCCAGGGCAACACCTAAAAAGCCGATACCTGCGTCCGGATAATTACAAGCCAAAACGGCACTTCCGCAACCGCCTAGTACCAACCAAAAGGTACCAATAAATTCTGCTGCTAATTTTTTCATAAGTAGAAAGTTGTTTGTTAGTTATAGGTTGAATTCATTAATTTATATAATGAATTTAACTACAAAAATCTAATTATCCTAATGTGAATATTTAAGCAGTAAAGAATGTTATTCCCACTTAAACACTTTAACAGCAACGGCATAGATGCCAATTCCCCAAATGGTCATAATCAGTATCTGATGTTTTACGTCCCATAAGCCAGCACCCTCAAAAGCAACTTTTCTCATTGCGTCATTCAGGTAGGTTAGAGGTAATGCTCTACTGATAGGTTGTAACCATGATGGAAAAGCATCGATAGAAAAGAAAGTCCCTGATAATAAGAACTGAGGTAAGGTAATAATATTAGAAATGGGAGGGATGGTACTTTCACTTCTGGCAACTCCTGACACGACAAAGCCAAAGCCCATAAAAACTATCAAACCCATAATAGAGAGCAGCAACATATTTAATACTGTTACCGCACCATTGATCAATGTGAATTCAAAAAAGAAATGTCCAAGAAGGATGATAAAAAGCGCACCTAACAATGCAAATCCTATCCTGGCTATTCCTTCGCCGAATACAATGCTGGATCTACGTACTGGTGTTGCAAAAAAGCGTTTAATAACCAGATTCTGACGTAGATTAAAAAATACAAATGCTGTTCCAAATACCCCTGTACTCAACAACGAAAAGCCTAGCTGTCCTGGGAGTATAAAATCTATTGTGCGGTATACACGCCCCTCAACAGTACTTTCGTGTAATTTTGCGATAGCAGGTTCTGTGTTTTGGGTATTGATGGTATAAAGCATATCATGCAGTACAGATTTAAAAATACTTCCTTTGTCGATAGAAGCAGAAGTATACTTAACATCGGCAAGATAGGCAGGTTTGCCTGCCTCATTCCTTTGTACAGATATCACAGCGTCAATTTGCCCTTTTTCTAAACCTGTTTTTATCTCCTCAGGAGTCTTGTCAATTAATACGTGTACAAGGTTGTTGCTTTCCAATGCATTTACAACTGGATTATCCAGGTCTGAGCCAGGCGCAATGGCTACATCGACTTTTACACCTCCACCGCCTAAAAATCCAAATACAAGGATAAAAATCAGGGGAAATGCAAGGGTGAATACCACTGCAGAAGGGCTCCGCATAATGGAACGAAAACTTGCTTTGGCAAGTGCTAGTGTAGCTTTAGTATGATTGTAAGGTTTACTCATGTTTATTTTAATTATCCTCCCGCCATTCTTTACCGGTAAGGTTGATGAAAACATCTTCCAGATTGGCTTTTTTAACTTCCTTTTTTCTTTCAAAACCACTGTTTACCAACTTGTCTATTAAATTGTCAGGTGTATCCAGGGCTATGATTTCTCCACGTTCAACAAATGCCACTCGATCACATAATTGTTCAGCTTCATCCATGTAATGTGTGGTGAGCACAACCGTTGTTCCATTGTTTCTGATATGGATAATCAGATCCCATAAATTGCGACGTGCCTGTGGATCAAGTCCTGTAGTAGGTTCATCAAGAAAGATGATTTTTGGAGAATTGATAAGTGTGGTGGCAATAGAAAAACGTTGCTTTTGTCCACCAGAAAGTGCTTTGTATTTAGCTTTTGCCTTATCCTGAAGGTTTACCTTCTCTAACATTTCCATAGGCTTAATGTCAACCCCATATAAGCCGGAGAACAGTTCCATTAGTTCTACAAGGTTTAAGTTTGGGTAATATCCGGCAGCTTGTAGCTGTACACCTATGATCCTTTTGATTTTATTAGCTTCTTTATCTACAGAAAAACCATCAACAGTGATTTCACCTGAAGTTTTCTCACGCAGGGTTTCAATAATTTCTAAAGTTGTGGTTTTTCCGGCTCCGTTTGGGCCGAGGAGTCCAAAGATTTCATTTTCATACACCTCAAAGCTAATGCCTTGAACTGCGGTGAAATCTTCATATTTTTTTACCAGGTTTTTAACACTGATAATGGCATTTCTATTGTCCATGTTATAAATGTAAGAAGGTTCGGCCAAATAGAAAATGCTATTTTGCCAAACCTCCTAAAATGTCTGTAATATGATATTTTGATCAGGTAAAAAGAATTACCAAGTCAGTTCACCATTAATCATATCGATGAAGTCATCGAACAAGTAACGAGAATCATGTGGGCCTGGAGAAGATTCAGGGTGATATTGAACCGAGAATGCTTTTTTACCTTTTACACGAATACCTTCAATAGATTTATCGTTTAAATTGAGGTGTGTTACTTCTACTTTATCTGATTTTAGAACCTCATCTGGAATTACTCCAAAACCGTGGTTCTGAGAAGTTACTTCGCAATGATTTTTAATGATATTTTTAACAGGGTGGTTTAAACCTCTGTGTCCGTTAAACATTTTCATTGTTCCGATACCATTTGCTTCAGCCAACAACTGGTGCCCTAAACAGATACCGAACATTGGTTTATCCGCAGCTAAAATGCTTTTAACAGTTTCAATTGCATAAGGCATTGCCGAAGGATCGCCAGGGCCGTTTGAAATGAAGTAAGCATCAGCGCCCCATTTTTCCATTTCTTCGAAAGTTGTTTTAGCAGGGAATACCTGTACATAAGCATCTCTCTTTTCAAAGTTGCGTAAGATATTCTTTTTGATTCCAAGATCAAGGGCTGCAACTTTATATTTAGCATCCGGAGAACCGTAGAAGTAAGGAGTTTTTGTAGAAACCTGTGAAGACAATTCCAGACCATCCATTGATGGAACTTCAGCAAGCTTGCTTTTTAACTCTTCAAGATCAGTAATTTCAGAAGAGATAATAGCATTCATTGCACCTTTATTTCTGATGTGACGTACCAATGCACGAGTATCAATATCAGAAATACCGACAATGTTTTCATCCTGAAAATAATCCTGGATAGACTCAGAAGCTTCCTTACGACTAAAACCGATGTTGTAGTTTTTACAAACCAGTCCTGCTATTTTGATACTATCTGATTCGATTTCTTCTCTGTGTATACCATAATTTCCGATATGGGAATTGGTAGTTACCATAATCTGTCCGAAATAAGAAGGATCTGTAAAGACCTCCTGGTATCCTGTCATTCCTGTATTGAAACAGATCTCGCCTGTGGTTGTGCCTATTTTTCCGGCAGCTTTACCATAATATACGGTGCCATCGGCAAGTAACAAGATAGCTGGTAACTTGGTGTAATTAGTCATTGTAGTTATAATCAGAAATAATTGGTGTAAAAAAAGAGAAAAATGAGGATTTGACTACGGTTTTAAACCCGATTACGTTGTTAACAAAAATGCTGTTAAGTAACTCATTCATTTCGGAGTACAAAGGTATGTTTTTACAGTGTTTTATTCAAGATTTTTTTGAGATTTCCTAAAACTATTATAATCTAGGCAGATAATAGCCATCAGAGTGTTTCATACCAAGTATAATATCAATATAATTTTCAATAAAAATCCCTTTACTTACGGATGTAAAGACTAATTTTGCTCAACAAAAAACTATAAAAGTATGTCGGTAAATAAAGAAGTAAAAAGAATCACTACTCATATATTACAGGAGATGAAACAACGTGGAGAAAAAATCTCTATGTTAACTGCATACGATTATTCTATGGCTACGATTCTCGACGATGCAGGTCTGGATGTATTGCTAGTGGGCGATTCAGCTTCTAATGTTATGGCAGGTCATGAAACCACACTACCCATTACATTAGATCAGATGATTTATCATGCACAGTCAGTGGTTAGAGGAGCTTCCCGCTCTTTTGTAGTCGTAGATTTACCTTTTGGTTCATACCAGGGTAATTCTAAAGAAGCCTTAAACTCTGCAATACGTATCATGAAAGAATCTGGTGCACATGGTGTAAAGTTAGAGGGTGGAACAGAAGTAGTTGATTCTATACAACGTATTATAACCGCAGGTATTCCGGTAATGGGGCACCTTGGACTTACCCCTCAATCTATATATAAGTTTGGTACCTATACCGTAAGAGCTAAAGGTGAAGCTGAAGCAGAGAAATTGAGAACCGATGCCCTGGCATTGCAGGAGGCAGGTTGTTTTGCAATAGTACTGGAGAAAATCCCAGCGTCATTAGGTAAAGAAGTTTCGGAGAGTCTACATATTCCTACTATTGGCATTGGTGCTGGTGGCGATTGCGACGGACAGGTTTTGGTTGTAAATGATATGATTGGATTGACAAAAGGATTTAAACCTCGTTTTTTACGTCAGTACCTTGATTTATATGAAGGAATAAAAGAAGCGGCGCAATCTTACATCAGAGATGTTAAAGGCAATGATTTTCCAAATGAAAAGGAGCAATATTAATAATGCCTGTAACAGATAAGGACATACTTTACGAAGATAATCACCTGATTGCCGTGATGAAAAGGGCAGGAGATATTGTACAGGTAGATGAAACTGGTGATGAACCATTGGATGAGCAAGTTAAAAAATACCTTGCAATCAAATATAATAAACCCAATAGTGCATTTCTGGGGGTTGTCCACCGATTGGATAGGCCTGTGAGTGGCGTTATACTATTCGCTAAAACAAGTAAAGCTCTGGAAAGAGTAAATGCATTATTTAAAAACCGGGAGGTTAAAAAGACTTATTGGGCTGTAGTACGTAACAGACCTGCAAAAGCATCTGGAACGTTAGTTCATTGGTTGATTAAAAATCCACAAAAAAATGTAGTAACTCCTTATAATACAGAGGTGCCTGGAAGTCAGCGTTCTGAATTGAGTTACAAGCTTATTGGCGAATTAAATGGTTATTACTTAATTGAGGTAGATCCTTTAACTGGTCGTTCTCATCAGATTAGAGTACAATTATCAACCATGGGCTGTCCGATTGTAGGGGATAATAAATATGGTTATCCTCGCGGTAGCCGTAAAGGCAGTATTTGTTTACATGCCAGAAGACTACAGTTTATTCATCCGGTTAAAAAGGAGCCGGTAAACATATTTGCAAAGCTGCCAGTAGATGGTTTTTGGGAAAAGTTTGAGGGATTTTGATAAATCCCTTTTTAGTTTTAGCTCTTACAAACAAAGAATCTGAGTAATTATGTTTAGTCGCAATTCGTTTTAGTGAATACCATAGCTGGACTAAATTTTAAAGTGGAGCGGTCTTTAAAAACCATTTTACCTCCTTTTTCCATTACTTCTCCATAGCCTTCGTAAATATTACCATCGACTCTTTTTACAAATACAACTTCCCGTATTGATCTCATACCTTCAGAATCAAATGTATATTCAGCAATAATGGTATCACCTTTCATTTCACCAGCAATTGTTCCTGAATTACGATCTTTTTCAAATAAATTGTAATTAAGATTCCCGGTCAGTTCTTCACCTTCTATGTTTATTTTAAGGGAAGCTGTATCCCTGTTTTTAATATATTCATAACAATCACTACTGCTTGTTTTAGGAGTTGAAGCTGTAAAAGTAGTATCACGTGCTATGATCTCGGTAGTGTCACTAGCCACCTTAGATTTGTTTTCATTAGTGCATGAGGCAGCTATCATTCCAATTAGTGCTAATGCGTAGATCGATGATTTCATTTACTAGGTTTTAGGATGAATTTTTATTATTTTTTATCAAATGACAACAAATTACTTAATTATTTGTTTCAAAAACTGAGCTGTAATTGTATTTAATTCAGAAATTATATATATAATTGGTTAGCTGATTCGTCGATTTAACGTATCATTGCTTAGTAAAAAAACTTAAAACGTGGAAAATAGTACCTCACAATCTGATTCTTCAAACCAACTTCCATTTTATAAACGTAAAGCATTTATTTATCTTTCAATAGCTTGTATCGCCTTAATAACTACTGGGATAGCTGCCATGTTTCATAAAAATTATCCTGGTGTAAAACTAAAAGATATAGCTGCAGAGTTGATCAATAATGATGTGCCTCCAGGAGGAAACAGGGCTGTTTTGACGATAGCAAGTGGTAGGACGATTGTTCTAAATGAGGCCGCAGATGGTGATTTAGGAGAAGAATCAGGCTTGATATTCCGTAAAACTGGAAATGGCGAGTTGATGTACGAAGCCAGCCCTGAAGTTACAGGAAATCTAAATGAAGATTTCCATACGATTACGACGCCCAAAGGAGGAACTTATCAAATAACCTTGCCAGATGGGAGTAGGGTATGGCTGAATGCCGGATCAAGACTTACATTCCCGCTAAACCTTGTTCACAACAAGGAAAGGAGAATAGAAATAAGTGGCGAAGCTTATCTTGAAGTAACAAATGGAGCAATGCACCCCTTTCGTGTAAGTACAAACCATCAGTTGATAAAAGTCTTGGGTACGCATTTTAACATCAATAATTATACTGATGATCATATTGCAAAGACAACACTTCTTGAGGGTAGTTTAAAGATGAGAGCATTTGGAAAAGAAGCGACCTCATCAGAAGATGTTATTCTAAAAGCCGGACAACAAGGGATTATAAAACGGGGGGATATAAATATAGTTAGGGCCGATACCGCTGAAGTATTAGCCTGGAAAAATGGGCTGTTTATATTTAAAAATGAACCTTTGGAAAGTATCATGAAAAGTATTTCTCGCTGGTATGATGTAGACGTGGTTTATCAGGATATTGATACCAGTAAAACATTTGATGTAAAGATCTCTCGTTTTGAACATGTATCGAAAGTATTAAGCTTGTTGGAAAAGGCAGGCGGGATACATTTTAAGATGGAACCCGGAAAGATTATAGCAATGAAATAACCTAAAAATACCCCGATGCACGAACAGTTTGAAAAGCTTTTTCGGGAACATTATCAAACGCTGTGTTATTATTCCAATATCGTTATTAAAGATATGGAAGCGGCAGAAGATGTGGTGCAAGATGTTTTTGTTAAATGTTGGACAGCAATTCAGGCTAATACCCTTGAAATTCAGCAAGAACATTATTTATATCGTTCAGTTAAAAATGCCGCCTTGAATTATGTAAAAGCACAAAAGATACGGCAGAATTATGCAGAGAACTATGGGGCTACACATACCGAAGCCGACGCAGGAAGAGATTCATTAGTTGCAGAGGAAACAAGACAGAGGATAATGGATGCTATTGACCAGCTCCCTCCGCAATGTAGAAAAGTGTTTCTACTTTGTGTATTGGAAGATAAAAGCTATAAAGAAGCTGCGGCCCAACTAGACATTTCTATAAATACAGTTAAAACACAAATGACCAAAGCTTTTTCTACCCTTAGACCGCAACTTAAAGATTTAACTTTCCTTGTTTTCTTCCTTTAATTCCTTTGGAAAAAGAATAATATAAAATATTTCAAATAAGCATCACCCTTTTTTTTTGTTGAGTTGTCATGGTAGTATATGGAGCAGATGGATAGCAACAATAAAGCGCGTATAAAGGAACTAATGGTTAGGAGTATAACCTCAGGAATGTTAACTCCTGAGGAGGAGCATGAACTTAACTCCTGGTTAGCTTTAGACTTAAAAAATCAGCAGGAACATGATGATCTTGTTGCAGTAAAAAGGCTATTTGAAAATAAGGGGACAAAAAAACCGGACACTGATGCTGCATGGAGAAAAGTAAAACAACAGCTTGTTGAAGCTCCTGTTCATCTATTAATACCTAAAAAATCATTTTCGTTTCTTAATTATGCGGCATCAATATTATTGGTAGTTGCAGTTGGACTGGTAATTTATACCACTATAATTAAAGATCAAAAGCAGAATCTTACGGCTCAGATTATTCATCCAGGAGGAAATCGGGCAGAACTTGTACTTCCTGATGGAAAGCGGGTGAGCTTGCAGAATAGAGCTACGATTGACATTTCAGGAGGTGAAAATTTACCGGTAGCCACAAATAATGGAAAGATGCTGGTGTATAATACCAATTCCGGGCAAGAAGGTTATCATAAACTTATTGTTCCGGATGGCGGGCAATATGAAATTATTTTACCTGATAAAACTCATGTATGGGTAAATTCAGGATCTGAACTTACTTATAGGGTTGATTTTAGTCATGCAGCTATAAGAGAGGTAAAGCTAACTGGAGAGGCCTACTTTAAAGTAGCAAAAGATAAAAAGCATCCTTTCATAGTTAAGACAGATCACATGGATGTAGAAGCCGTAGGAACAGCATTTAATGTTTTGGCTTATAAAGGAACAGGCTATGCCGAAGCAACTTTGGTAGAAGGTATTGTTAATGTGAGCGATAAGCAGGGGAATAAACAGCGTATGCTTGCCGGTTCAAAAATCAGAATTGGGAGTCAAAAGCCAAGTATATTACCAGCACTTAAACCAACCGCTTTAATCTATAGTGATTACGCATGGAAGGATGGAGTTTTTGTGTTTGATAATATGCCGTTGGAGCAAATAGCAGAAAGGTTTAGCAGGTGGTACAATATAAAAGTTGTATTTACGAATGCTGAGGCAAAAGCATTACGCTTTACGGGGTCAATAGAAAAGAATAACACACTTAATACTTTACTTAAACTTATCGGAACATCAACCAATGTAAAGTTCGAGATCCGAAACGAAACATTGTATATCACGAAATCTTAATACTTAATCAACTAACCTTTAATTTATGAACCAAACTTTTACTAAAAGTAGGCGTATAGAGCGCTTATTAAAACTTGGCAGGTTGTTTTTCCTGCTATACCTCATTTTTATTTGCACACTGCCTGTAAGTGCATTTGCACAGTCGGGGAAATTTACCATTTCAGAGAAACAGATAACTGTTCGCGAACTCTTCAGAATAATGAAAGAGCAACAAAAAGGTTTAGATTTTTTCTATAGCAATGATGAATTCAATGCAGCTAAGAAAATTGATATTAATGTATCAAATGCTACACTTGATGAGTTGATGAAAATTATTCTTGCCAATAAGTATACTTATGAGCTTATAGATAATCATTTGGTGATTAAGCCAAGGGTTAATAACCTAAAGGTGCAAAAAGATGCTGATCCTCATAATATAGGCGGTATTGTTACAGATAAAGATGGACGAGGAATTCCAGGGGTAGTGGTAAAAGCAAAACTTGCTAAGACAATTTCAGCTACAGACATAAATGGTAAGTATGTAATACATGTGCATGATAATGATGTGTTGGAATTCACCTATGTTGGTTTTGAAAAGCAAGAACTCAATGTTAATGGAAAATCCAGGTTAGATGTCTCTTTAAAAGAAGATGTAGCTTTTTTAAATGAGGTAGTGGTAACTGGATATCAAAGTTTGCAACGTAAAAATACAACGGGGGCATATTCGGGATTAAATTTAAAGGACATTGAACAGCGAAATAATGTAACGCTAGATCGTTTACTGGAAGGAACGATACCGGGATTAAGTGTGTATAAGGGAGTAAATGGTGCAAATGATTTACAGATTAGAGGAGGTAGCTCATTGCGCTCAGGAACTCAACCCCTTTTTATTATTGATGGTTTTGCCAGTACCATCCAGCCTGATATTAATGAAATTGAAAATATAACAGTACTAAAAGATGCTGCAGCTGCGGCTATTTGGGGTTCGCAAGCAGCAAATGGAGTCATCGTCATCACCACAAAAAAAGGAAAACAGGGTAAAATACAGGTTAATTATTCAGGAAATACAAGAATTACCAATAGGCCTGATTATGGCCAATTGAGACGTGCTGATGCACCTGCAATAATTGACTACCAAAAGGAACAATATGATAAGTTTTATATCATGGCTCCCATTTTTGATGGAAGTCCTTCTGGATATTCTCAATCTATTGGAATTTTTAATGATTTTGATCGTAAAGACATCACTTTAGAGGAAAGAGATGATCGCTTAGCAAAGCTTGCTGGTTTATCTAACAGAGATCAGATTGACAATCTATTGTTACGCCCAAGTGTAAGCCAAAGTCACTTCTTCTCTTTGTCTGGTGGTTCTGATAAAATCCAAAGCTTCTTATCTGGGAACTATAAATCAGATAAATCTGGATTTAAGGGGAATGACGCAGATGCATTTACCATCAGTAATAGAAATACCTATAATGTAACTGATTTTTTAAGCCTTCGTACAGATCTTTCTGCCACTTATACCTCTAGAAAATCTGGTTATTCAGGTATAGAGTCTGCAACCCGTAGCTTATTGCCATACCAAATGCTATTGGATGAAGGAGGGAATTACGTTTATGATTATTCGGATTTTAATAAGATTGAAAATGACCGGCTTATGGGGTTAGGGTATTTGGATAATGGATTCAATTTATTGGAGGAGAACAACATCGCTAATAATAAAACTTCCGGCTGGGGTTTAAAAACAAGAGTTGGAGCAGATTGGAAGATTGTTAAGGGTTTAAGTTTATCGAATGACTTTATATATGAAAAAACAACATCGGACAATAAGAATTTGAAAAATAAGAATAGTTTTTATGTACGTGATCTGGTCAATTACATGAGTTCTACTGATGAACAAGGGGATCTAGTTAATGACAATATACCATACGGTGATATTTTGGATTTAGGTACTGCAAATTATAAAAACTATGCCTTCCGTAATCAACTTAATTATTCAAATACATTTAAAGGAAAGCATTATTTGAATGTGATTGGAGGTTTTGATTTACGAAAAACGGTATCACAGACTAGTCTGGTGAGACAATTGGGATATAATGACGATCTACTAACTTCTCGGAATATTGATGCGGCTAAACTAGCTTCAGATGGAATAATATGGTGGTATGATGATCAAAAGCATAACTATTATGCAGATTCTTATAACGCTTTTACTTTTGTAGATAACCGGGAATATTCTTTCTATTCTACTCTAGCTTATACTTTTGATGATCGTTATACTCTCAGTGGAAGCTATAGAACTGATCATTCTAACTTATTTGGAGCTGATCCTAAGTTTAGAAAAACGCCATTGTGGTCTGTTGGCGGACAATGGAATATTAGTAATGAAGAATTTTTTAAATCAGAATTGTTTTCAAACCTGGGTTTGCGGATGACTTACGGTTTAACAGGGAACTTTGATCGAAACACTCAATCTACCACATTTTTGGTTGCAAGAAGATTTTTTAATAATGTTATAAATGATAATGTAGCTCGTTTAGATACACCTCCAAATCCTAAATTAAGGTGGGAACGCTCTAGAACCTTTAACTTAGGTACTGATATAGGCATGTTGAAGGGACGTATATCAATTTCATTGGATTATTACAGAAAGTATAGCTATGATTTACTAGGAAGTCAGGATCTTGACCCGACAGTTGGAATGACCAGTGCAAGTGTTAATGCTGCTAACATGGTTAATCAGGGGATCGAATTGGCATTAAAAGCAGACATCATCAGAACACCTGACTTTAGTTGGATTAGTAATTTGAACCTGGGATACAATAAAAATAAGGTAACTTTTAATAGGATTACTGATGCCAATCCCGCAATTAACCGCCCTAATGGAACAGTTCCTTTTCTAGAAGGTTATGCCCGTGAGTCTGTTTGGAGTTATAAATGGGCTGGTTTAGATCATGAGGGACGTCCTCAGGTGTATGATGCTGATGGTAATAAAATTTATGAGCCTGTTGAAGGCTCATTGATCTACAGTGGAACAGCAAGACCTAAATTAACAGGAGGTTGGAGCAACACTTTTAAGTACAAAGGCTTTGATGCCATGGCATTTCTGGTATTTAATTATGGACATGTGGTACGTCGTGAAATGCCTGATATGTATGGGTATGATTGGAGTGGTGCTTATAATAATCAAATTGCTCAACGCTGGCGTAAAGCCGGGGATGAGTTGATTACAGATATCCCCGCAATTCCTGAAATGCAATATTTAAGTGATTATTATGGTAGAGCTGCAACTAGATCCACCAATAGTATCATTGACGCTTCATTCATACGTTTACGAGAAGTGCAATTTGGATATAGTTTTAATAGTAACTTGTTAAAATCCACACCATTTAAATCAATTAGAATCGTGGCACAAATGAACAATCTGTATTTGTTTAAAAAGAATAAATACGGGATTGATCCTGAAGCAGTAATTGGTACAGATTCAAGATCGAGGGTCGCATCCATATATGCATTGCCTGAGCCAGTTACCACCACATTTGGAATTAATATAGGTCTTTAATTATTTCAATTTAAAAATGAAAACATCAATATACATAAAGATTAAAAGATATAGTTTTCTTTTATTTTTTGCTGCAACTACATTTTCTAGCTGTGAGAAATTTCTGGAGGTAACACCAAAAGGAAAATTCATTCCTAAATTTATTCAGGACTATGAAGAACTCTCTTCTAATCCTTCTTATTCCAGTAATAGTAATGCAATGCTAGAAAGATTATCTGATAATATTTTTCTTAGGGATGATAGGATTAAAACTTCATTAACGCAGGCGACTACTAAAGCCTACCAATGGATGCCGGAGTTTTATTTATCTACAGAAACTGATAGTGGCTGGGATCCTATGTACAATAATATTTTTAATGCAAATATCATTATTGAGAACGTAACAAAACTGGATGATGGTACTGAAAAACAACGTAAAGAGGTTTTAGGTGATGCGTATTTTAACCGTGCTTATGCCTACTGGTGTCTGGTGAATTTGTATGCAAAAGATTATAATGCAGGAAAAGCAGATACAGATTTGGGTGTTCCACTGATTACGGTTGCAGATCTGGAAGCAAAACCTACAAGAGCAACTGTTGCTGCGGTATATGAATTGATTTTGCAAGATTTATTGAAAGCTAAAGATCAATTACCTGATGAAGCCAAGAATGTCTATAGAAATGACAAAACAGCTGCATTTGCACTATTGGCAAGAGTCTATCAAAGCATGGATAATTTTCCCGGAGCAAAAAAATATGCCAATATGGCTTTAGCATTAAAAAGTACTTTGTTAGATTATAATACGCTAAAATTTAAAGATCCTTTAAAACCACTTGCAGGCATAAATGGCAAGCCTCTAAATCACCAGCATCCAGAAATGATTTCACTTAAAACTACTGGTTTTGCAAACATTTTAAGAGATCATTCTATTTCTCCTGAATTTTTGAATCTACTTGGTACTAAAGATTTACGTTATGTATTTGGCTTTACTACATTGGATAGGAATGGAAAACCTAACCCTGATATTTATCCACTATATATTCCTTCAGACCTTAATTTTAATATTGGTGTTCCTGAGATGATGTTGATCTCTGCAGAGTCTGAAGCTCGTGCTGGTCAGATTGCTCCAGCACTTAAATTATTGAATGATTTAAGAAAGAAGAGGTTTACAGAAGATGATTATGCAGATTTGACAGCATCTACATCGGATGAGGCGTTAAAATTAGTGATTGAAGAACGTAGAAGAGAACTATTTGGTAAAGGCTTGCGTTGGTTTGATATGCGAAGATTAGATAGTGATAGTCGTTTTAGACGTACTTATACCCGTGATAATACCGCTGCATCTTATAAGCTGGAAGTTGGTTCTAATATTTTTGTACAACAAATTCCGGGAAATGTAATGAAAATCAATCCGGGAATTCTTCCAAATCCAAGGTAATTATGTTTAATAGTAAAAGTATTGCTGGCACATTCGCATTGTTATGTTTTACAATTACAATTGCTTTTGCCCAAAAAGGATATCAGATAAAAGGAAAGATGGCTGGTCTAAACCAGCCATCTATGGCCTATCTCTATAGCTTTGATCAGGGAAGGAAGCTATTAGATAGCACTACAGTAATCAATGGCGAGTTTAGCTTTCAAGGGAAAGTAAATCATCCGCTATCAGTATCCATACAAATTAAGAAAGTAAGGAAATCATTGTCACTATTCCTTGAAAATGAGCAATACAATGTACTGATGTATCCTGATTGGAAAACTAAGGACAAAGTAATCGGAGGAACTGAAATGGGGATACAAAGAGCATATGAAGCAGAAAGTGAAGTCTTAAATACCAAACTACAGGAATTGTCCCTCCGATACGAAAAGTTGCCCAAAGAAGAAAGAGTAAAAGAGGGGGAAGAGATGAATGTGCTAAATGACCAGCAGATGGAAATAAAGTATAAATACATCCGTAAGTATCCAGCATCATTAGCAATGCTCCATGTGATGCGTCCACACTTTGATGTGATGAACCTGAAACAACTGACAGAAATGAAAGCACTTTTTTCTCCATCATTGGCTTATTCAGATGTTTATACAAAGCTAACCGATCAGTATAATAAGAAAAATGCCGCTTCTTTGGTAGGGAAAACAGCCCCTGATTTTAGTATCAAAGATTTATCAGGAAAGAGTGTAAAACTATCTTCATTACAAGGTAAATATGTGGTGGTCGACTTTTGGGCATCCTGGTGTACACCATGCAGGGCAGCTAATCAGAAAATAAAACCTGTTTATAATAAGTACAAAAACAAAGGCTTCGAAATCATTTCTGTTTCTATGGATGATAAAAAGAATCTTTGGCAGGCTGCGGTAAAGAAGGACGAATTACCCTGGCTTCAGGTATCGGAGCTAACCGGCATAAAAGATTCTCCAGTCGCAAGTCAATATAGTGTATCAAGCTTACCAACAGTTTTTCTTTTGGATAAGTCAGGAAAGGTGATTGCACAAAACATTTCGGAAAAAGAGTTGGAAGAGATTTTACATACAAATTTAAAATAAGAGCGATTGATCATGAGAAAAATACTATTGGGTTTCAGCCTTCTGCTGGCCTTAACTGCCAATGCACAAATTAAAAAGGTAACCATTCAGGGAGAGATACAAAACCTTGGGAATAATGAATTGGTGCTGTTAAATGTTGACCAGAGTGTTATCATGAAAACCGAGGCTCATAATGGTAAATTTAAAATTGTAGCAGATATGGAGATCGGAGACATGCGGTATTATTATTTGCATGCACCATCTTTGGGTAAGCTAGGTCCTTCTATGAATAGACCTGTGATATCTTTTTTTGTATGTAGTCCTGAAATTGAAATCCAGGCAACAGTTAAAGAGAAAAATATGACGTTAACTAAGCTTAAGGGTTCGTCATGTAGTGATGAGTATAATAATATATACGATAATTTAAAAGCGAATAAAGCTATTGAAGCTGCGACTAAGCCCTATAATGAGGCGTTCAATTTGTATAATAACGTAGCGAAGACTCCTGAAAATATGGCGAAATTAAAAGCTGCGGGAGATAAACTGGATAAATTATTCAAGCAAAAGCAAGAGGAAATAACGGCACTTATTCCAAAACATCGTAAGAGTATGCCTGTAGCGGTGATGGCAAGTTTATATACCATGTCTACTGACGATGTCCCAAAAATGGAAACCTTTTTAAAAGAGTTTGATCCTTCTATTCAAAACTGCTATTATCTGAAACAGATTCAGCAAAAAGTAAACAGGTTAAAGTCAATTGCAGTTGGACAGCAGGCTCCGGATTTTGAGTTGAAAGACCTGGATGGAAAGCTTGTTAACTTAACCTCTTTTAAGGGTAAGTACGTTTTGTTAGATTTTTGGGCTAGTTGGTGTGGGCCATGCAGGAAAGAAAATCCTACAGTAGTAAAAGCTTATGATAATTACAAAGCAAAAGACTTTACTGTACTAGGGGTGTCGTTAGATGCTAAAGAAGCAGATTGGAGAAAAGCAGTTCAGGAAGATGGAATGCCATGGGTTCAATTATTAAATGATAAGAAAGCTGCGGTAAATAGTTTGTATGAGATTAAGGCGATTCCGGCTAACTTTTTAATAAATCCCAAAGGAAAAATCATTGCGACGAATTTAAGAGGGCCTGCATTGGAGCAGGCGCTTGAGAAATTTATAAAATAGAACAGGCTAAACTTTTAAAAATAAACGGATGATTAAGATCAAAATATTGATGTCACTTTTATTGTGGCAGGTAGCAGTTTATGCTCAGACTCCTGCGTCAATCTTATTAAAAAATGCGACTATTATTGATGGTGATGCGAATGTGAAGCCGTTTAAAGGCTCAGTGCTGATTAAAGAAGGAAAGATTTATTCAATATCTGCTGCTGTGCCGAAAACAATTGATGCAAAAACCAGAGTGATAGATTGCACAGGTAAATTTATTACTCCTGGCTTGATGGATTCACATGTGCATTTAGGAACAGGTGATTTAACAGATCTTAAAAAGGCATATGCTACAACAGACAGTATCATGAAAAATCTGTTGCTTCATGGTATCACTACAGTAAGAGATATGGCAGGTAATGCGCCTTTCCTTGCTGAGTGTAAAAAGAAAGTTCAGGAAGGTAAGGTGCCCGGACCTGATATGTATTATGCTGCACAATTTGCTGGACCTGGATATTTTGCGATGATGGGTGCGGGTAGAAAAGGTGAAGAAGATTTAGGTAAAACTTCCTGGTATCGGTCCATTAGCTCCAAAGCAGATGTAAAACCTGCGATTGCAGATGCAAAGAAAGCAGGTGTTACAGGAATAAAAATATATGCAAGTCTTAGCAAAGAGCTAATTCGTGAAATTACCAATGAAGCACATCAGCAAGGATTATTGGCCTGGGCTCATGGTGCTATATTCCCATCCAAGCCAATGGATGTCGCTCAATCTAATGTAAATAGTATGTCGCATGCCAATGATCTGGTTTTTCAGCAGATTAAAGGCGATACGATTGAAATAGGCGCAGCATGGGCGCAACTATATAAAGGATTAAAACTGGATACTAATGTTCGTGACCAGATGTTATCGGAAATGAAAAGGCGTGGTACTTTTTTAGACCCAACTGTTTTCCATGCAGAGAATAACAAGATGGTGAATGCAGCACTGATTACCCGTCGTGCAAATGAGTTAGGAGTTAAAATTGTAGCTGGAACAGATTGGATTTTTCCTTCAAAGAATGAAAGTGTTCCTTTGCTGGATGAAATGAAACTATTAGCAGTTAAATGTGGAATGTCTAATCTTCAGGTAATTGAAGCAGCTTCATTAAACGGTGCTTTGGTGACAGGACTAAAAGACAGGGGAGTAGTTCGTGCAGGAAAAAGAGCAGATCTATTGATTCTCAATGCTGATCCGACTAAATCTCTGGAAACCTTTGATCAACCGGAATTTGTAATCCAGAAAGGCAAAATAGTTAAAAAGTAAAATACTTATAAAAAAGAAGCGGGAATAACCCTACCGGTCATTCCCGCCCATCTAAATTAACGCTCTCAAATATATAGACGCTTAATAAAGCATATTATTGTATGCGGTTAAATATTTTTTTAATCTAATGTTTATCATCATAGCGTTTAAAATAGCCACACTCTTTTAAAGCCTCCTTATAAAACTGGGTATCATTGTACTGACTCTTTAAAGTAGAGAAATATTTTCCAAAGAAAACGGGTTCAATATCTACATTCCAATAGCCTGCGTTTGCATTTTCCGGTTTATTATAAATCCTGTTATAACTTTCATTGCGTTCACACTTGCTTGCCATAAAAACACACTTTGCTTTCTGCTCCTTAGTTTTAGCCGCATTGGCTGCCATCAGGTAATACTTCTCAGAAACTTTATTCGATAACAACATCGATCTGAAAGCACTTGGCAATTCAAACGGTGTTGAACCTTCGGCTTGCATTGTTTTAGCCATATAAAATGATCTGGCATTACCATAAAACGTAATGTTATAAAAAGCATTGCCAAGTAATAGCGCATTATTATAGACGTTTTTACCTTGCTTTATTTCAGCTTTCATACTTTGTATGGTTTTTAATAAATCAAGACTATATATGTCTTTGCTTTGTTTCTTCGCATGGTCACAATCATGACAATCATTTATCCTTATATTAAAAGGGTTGGCGGGCATCAAGAAGCCCTCACTATCGGATTTTTCCATCATCATTATGGCCTCATCAATTTTATCCTGATAAGCAAGAACTAGTGCCTGGTGGTAATAAAGGTCACTCGTACTGAAAGGGTAATAACGAAGCATAGCCTGTTCAAAAGGTGTTTTCTGTTCTTTTTGCAACAACACTTTCATCTGCTCTATTCTATTATTATTTGTATAAAAGTCATTATAGCTTTTAAAGGCGTTTGCTTTAACAAAATCTCCCTGCTTTTTATATAGTTCAGAAATCTTATCAATACTCTCGTTTAATGCTTTGTAAAATCTCAAAGATGGAACACTATCCTTCTCTATTTTAAGATCCGAAAACCAATTTAAAGGCTCCATAATTTGGCTCTCGACCTTAGCATCAATTTTTTTAAGTTCATTTACATATAAAGTCCAGTCTAGTATTTTGTATTGAGCAAGAATAAGTTTATCTCCTTTGGGAAGTTGCTTTTTAGCGGCATTATAAAAACTTCTTGCTGCTGCATAATCATTGTTCATCACTTTTAAATGTCCTGCAGCCATGTTCCAGAAGTAGGGTTTGGCAGTATTGTTTTTTAATGCGATGTCACTTATTAAAGCTGTATTTTGTTTTAAGCTTTCTTTTATTGCTGAGTCAGGTTCTGTTTGATAAAGATTTCCAAGAAGATACTCTGTTTTATTTACAACCCTAGCCAATAGTAGGTCTAGCTTTTCTGATTTTGGGTCTAATTTGATGATTTCTTGGATGGCCCTTTGCGGGTCATAATGTATACCTAGTAAATGCCATAACGTAACTTTTTCGGCTGTGCTTTTTGCTAAGTCCAGAGTCTTATTCCAATCTTTTTCTTCTTGCGGACGAAAACTCCATTCTGCTGGTATTTTAGTTTCCCAGGAATAGTTATAGCACAAGCTATTGAGGTAGTTCGATTGTGCATAGTCCTCTTTTTTATAATACCATCCTGCAACATAACCTAAAGTACGGTAGTACATCATGTTTTTTGGAAAAGTATCTTTATAGCTGTTAAATATGCTCAGTGTTTTTGAAGTCTGGGTTGATACATCAGCATTTCCCTTTTCTAAGAAGTAATAATACCTGACCATTTGAAACCATAATCTTTGTTTAATAAATGGGTCTTTTACATTTTTAAAACGCTCCATCATAGGTTTTTCCAGCTTAACAGATGGAGCTTCGGGGGCTTTAAGGTCCCAGTAATAATTATCATCTGCAGTTGCAAAAGCTTCAGCAGATTTAGCTAATAACAAATAGTCGAAAAAAGCATTGGCCTTTTTGCTGTCTAACTTTAAAGATCTTAATTGTGGCATTTGATCTGGAAGCACTGCTATTTTTCCTTTAATGTTATCATACACCGAATCAATACCCTTATAACTAGCTTTGGTTAACAGATATTCCAAAGATTTCTTATCAACCTTTTTCTTAAAGTAAGTGTACCAGTCGTCGATATTTACATTGTTAAACCGAGTATTACTTGTTACAAAAGGATAGGTTTCGCCGTAATAAGAAATATATTCGGCATAAAAGAAAGGCGTATATTCTTTAGATACAAATGCTTCCGGACTAAAACTCGAATATTCATAATCATAGCCATAGTCGGCACATGCCCATACTATTCCCCCACCTGCAGTTAGGCCAACGAGACTAAAAATAAGCAGAAATTTCTTTGAAATCCTGTGCTTTAAATGCTGATAAATTGAGATTGCCCAGCTCATAGTAGATGATTGTTCTTTTTTCATTTTTATTAAGATGAGCGGCCAGTTGTTTTGCCGCCTGTTGTAGTAATACTTTATTTGTTTCTTCCAGTTTAAAAAGATCGCCCGTTTTTACGTAAATACCACCAGTAAAAAAGGAGCGTATAGCTTTGTAAGAGTCTTTTTGCTGCATTGGACTAAAATTCTCTGTGTTACTTAATTCAGCCCGCCCCATTTTTCCATATATCTGAATTATTTTATGATCCCTGATCTGTAATGCCCATGAAAATACAGGTAATGCAATATCCAAAGGCAAGAGATAGTTATTTAAACTATTCACATATTTCGCTGCATCTGCCGCATTATAAATAGAATTAGGTGCACTTAAGTCTGCTGATAATTGTCCCATATTGTAAAACATAAGAACACCACGATCTGCTGGAGGCACTCCGGTTTTAAACTGGTATTTTACCTGATGCAGCCTGATGGTTACTTCTAATGTTTTCTTGTTGAGCGCTTTCAATGAATTTAAAAAATTAAAATACTTGTCCTTTGTGCCCAAGGTCCAATCGCAATCTATTTGTATGGTTTTATAATTTATTCCATGTTTAAGTGCAATGCGACTAATAAGATCATTACATTTTAATGCAAGACTATCGACACCATATTGGTGTAATTTTTCAAAAGTCTGATTAGTAATGAATACAACTGGGGTAATTTCAAAGGAAGACGCTTTATCCTTAAAGCTAATAATGGATTCGGGATAAGGGTTTTGTTTTTTGTTATTCCATTTAATGTCAAAAAAACGAGCGTAGAGCTTATTGGATGTTGTTGTTTTAAGTAAGTTATCTTGCTTTTCATCCAAGTTAAAACTCTGTTTCCAATAATAAAAGGCAGTTGTTGTATTCTGTGTTTTGTTACAAGAACTACAAAAGACTGTTATAATAATCAGACAGAATATCGTAAGAATGCGTAAAATAGATGGGGCAATAACCATATTTGAAAATGCATCAATAACTTCGCCAAAATGCTTCAATTTATGCTCTTATAGAGGTGCTTTTCTAATGTTTTTACTTAAAGAACTGAAATGTATTCAGTTGAGTGAGGGTTTTATAAAGAAAATGACAATTGTAATAATAACTCGTATATGACTAGATATTGTATTATTTTTGCGGCGAAATAGGGAAATAAATGCCAAAAAAAATAATAAGGAAACAATACCGCAGAGCGAGGTACATTTTATACCGTGAAACATTGATAGATGCGAAGGAGCATGTACTTACTTTTATTGGATCATTTGTAGGGATTGGTTTAATAGGACTGCTAAATAGTCAATACTTGGTAGCCAGTGATAATTTATTCCTGATTGGGTCATTCGGTGCTTCGTCTGTGTTGGTATATGGACTTGTGAATAGTCCACTAGCTCAACCTCGTAATCTAATTGGTGGACATGTATTGTGTGCTATAATTGGAGTTACAGTTTCTAAACTTATCTCAAATGAAGTTTGGCTTGCTTGTGCGTTAGCCGTTTCTTTATCCATCGTAGCCATGCAAATCACCAAGACTCTGCATCCGCCAGGTGGCGCTACTGCATTAATTGCAGTTACAGGTGGAAAAAAAATAGAAGAGCTAGGCTATCTGTATGTTTTGTCGCCGGTATTGACTGGTGTACTCATCTTATTTGCAGTCGCATTAATTTTTAATAACCTAAGACATAGAGAATATCCGTCAAAACCTATATTAAAAAGAAAGCGGCCAATAAGAAAAGCCGCTGTATAAAATATCTATTCCATTTTCTTTATCCCCATGGCATACTGAATGCCACCGAGTAAGTGCTGTAAAAAAAGCGGGTCGCTATATGACTCTTCAACATGTCCGAGGGCAGTAACAAATGAGCGTCCGCCATCAAAATCATGGTACCAGGACATTGGGTGCTGAGGAGCATTTTTACCGCCTTGGTAACTGCTTTCGTCAATTGTAATCAATACTTTAATGTCTTTGTTGATATCTTTGAAGTTATACCATTCATCTTTTTTTATCCAGTTCTCAGGTAAGTGTTTTGTGGAAATTGTATTTCTGTTTACGACGTTTAGCGTTGCTACTTGAACCTTTGGGTGATTTACAAACCATGCACCTGCAAGTTTACCATACCATGGCCAGTCGAACTCTGTATCAGTAGCTGCATGTACTCCTACATAGCCTCCACCATTTTTAATGTATTTTTCAAAAGCAGTTTGTTGTTCATCATTTAACACATCACCTGTGGTGTTTAAGAAAACAACTGCTGCATATTGTTTCAGGTTTTTAGGAGTGAATTTTTTAGCATCAATAGTTGTATCTACTTCGAATTTGTTTATCAAACCCAATTTTTGAATTGCAGCTACACCGACTTTAATAGAAGAGTGATGAAAACCGGCCGTTTTAGAAAAGACAAGAATCTTTTTTTTCTTGGCGCTTACAGGGGCTGCGAAAAATACAACTAGTAACGATACAGTTAAAAAGAAGGTTAAAATCTTTGACATACTTTATTTGGTTTCTGGCTAAGTTAGTAAATAATACTTTTTTATAATGGCTGATAATTTTATAAAAGCTAGTTTTTGCTGAAACGAACTGCTAATCCACCATAAAAATTACGTTTTGCTGCGGCATTAAAGAAACGGCCACCCATTGCATTAAGGTCATTACCCAGGCTGTAGCTTTCATTCAAAAGATTGTCTGCACCTATAAAAAGTTCAATAGGGGTTTTACCGATGCGAAGGTTTCTCCAGCCAATTTTTGCTTGTAAAAGGTGGTATTTCTTCGCGTAAACTGTATTCGCATCATTGAGGGGTATTTGTGAAGTAAAGTTATGCTGCAAAAAAGCATAGAAGTCCTTGGGGAATTGTACGTCTATACTGCTCACTAAAACATTTTTAGGTACTCCTGTTAGGTTGTTGCCTGAATAATCGGCTGTTTTAGCTTGGTATTCGTCGAATTTAAAGTGGCTTAGGGTATAGGCATTGCGGAATTGCAGTCCTCTTACAAAGTTTGAAGAGTTGACAGGAATTGCCCAGAAAGCTAAGGTGCTTTCTAATCCCCATTGTTTAGTTCCTCCAGCATTGATGAAATAATCTGAGCCACCATCGTTTGTACGAATTACGATAGCATTTTTGAGGTTGTAAAAGAATCCTGTAAGATCAATATAAAGTCTGCTGTTTAAAGTCTTATATTTCAGCCCTGTTTCATAATTCCAGCCCTGTTCAGGTTGTAAGTCTACATTGATTACATTGTCTGATGCCCTTACTTCAGATAGAGTAGGTGGGGAGTAGCCTTTACTTACTGATGCCCTTAATGATAAACGTGGATCAACCAGATAAGATAATGCAGCTCTTGGTACAAATTGAACATTAAAGTTGTTAGTTTTTTTTGCAACTACAACAGGAAAACTACTCTCATATCCATAACCATAAAAATTAGCACTGCCCGATAGTTCTAATAACCACTTTTCAAAAAAATCTGCAGTAAAATGTGCAAAAGCAAAATTAGATCTTGCCTTTAGTTGATCAGCAACTGTAAGGTCGCCCCGCAGACTTGAATTGTTTGCATAATTGTCGAAATCTGTTGAAGTTTGCATACTTTCTACACCAAGATTGAATTTCAAATTTGCATCAGTTAAACGTTGTTGATATTCAACATATGACCTCAAACCTATGGTAAACTCTTTACGCTCTTCATAATTTGTGATAAAAGGGTTTTTAAAGTCAGTATATGTAGAAAATACGGTTAGTACATGTTTAAATTTCTCATTGATCTGCCAATCATGAGAAATACCTCCATATATTGTTTTACTATAAATTCCCGCGTTCTGCTCAATAGCACTTTTAAAAATACCACCTGCAGGCCTTGATAATTTAGGGTTTAAAGCATATTGTTCAGCAGTTAATCCTCCAGGGGTGTTATAATGTAAATCAGAATAAAAGACCAATGCCTTTAAAGCTGCATTTTTGGCATAATCCCATTTGTGAGTAGTCTGGAAATATTTACGATCCATTCCGCTATGGTCACGGTAGCCATCGCTACGCTGATAAGCCTGAGTGATATTAAAACTGTACTTATTGAATCGCTTATTTAAAGATAGGTTTTCCCTAAAGGTTCCATAAGAACCACCTTCAAGTTTTAGGCTTAATGCAGTGCTATCAGGGGTGCTGCCGGTCGACTGGACCAATATCACCCCACCAGAGTTGGCACCAAAGATATTCCCATGAGGACCTTTTAATACCTGAATGCTTTGAGTTGCCGATACATCTAATGCATTAAAATAAGTATTGCCACCAGCATCTGTTAAAGGAAAATCATCAAAGTAGATCTTAACATTTCTAATGCCGAAAGGAGAACGTAATAAACTTCCCCTGATGGATAGCCTGTAGCTGCCAGGAGAGCGCTCTTCCATACGGACACCAGAAATGGTGTTTATTACTGATACAAAAGAACCATTAGGTTGCTTTTCTAGATCTGCTTGATTAATCAAACCAATGGAGCCGGTCGACCTCAATAAAGGTTCCGTAGAAAAATATGGCCGAATTACTACTTCTTCAAGTTTTCTTGTTGTGTCTTGCTTAGTCTGGGCAATGCTTAAAAAACAAAGCATTGTGAAACAGGCGGTAAAAAATGTTTTCATCTAAAGCAAAGCTAAAATTTACCTTGAGAAATACATACAAAGAATGTGGCTATTTACTATCGCAATGTTAGCATATTTAGTCAATTCTCTCTTACTATGGTCGACATTTTCAATCTGCTCATATGAATTGTTGTACTGATTTTAACCGATTTATAACATTTTAATGGCTTAAAATTCATCTGTTTATTATATCTTTAGGCGATTTTAACAAAAGCAAGTTGTCATAAACTCCAGCTTTTATTTTCATTCATTAATCGTATTTATAAAACATTTATAAAACATGTCAAACACATCAAAAATTATCTATACCAAAACAGATGAAGCGCCAATGTTGGCAACATATTCCTTCTTACCAATTGTACAAGCCTTTACCGCTTCGGCTGGTATTGATGTAGAAAGCAGAGATATCTCTCTTGCTGGTAGAATTTTGGCCAACTTCCCTGAGTTTTTAAAAGAAGATCAAAAGATTGGAGATGCATTGACAGAATTAGGCCAGCTGGCAACTACGCCTGAGGCTAATATTATAAAATTGCCTAATATCTCTGCTTCTATTCCTCAATTGGTTGGTGCGATTACAGAATTACAATCACAAGGATTTGCAATCCCTGATTATCCTGATAATGCACAGACTGAAGAAGAGAAAGCAATAAAGGCGAAATATGCAAAGGTTTTAGGTTCGGCTGTTAATCCAGTATTACGTGAAGGTAACTCAGATCGTAGAGCACCTAAAGCGGTTAAAAATTATGCAAAAGCTAACCCGCATTCAATGGGTGCATGGTCTGCAGATTCCAAAACAAAAGTTGCAAGTATGACAGAGGGCGACTTTTATGGTTCTGAGAAATCAGTAACTGTTGCTGATGCTACTCAGTTTAAAATTGAATTTGTTGCTGCGGATGGTGCAGTAACTGAATTGAAAGGTTTGGCTCCTTTAAAAGCAGGTGAAGTGATTGACAGCTCTGCACTGAGCCTTTCTGCTTTAAAAGCATTCGTTGCTAAGGAAATTGCTGAAGCTAAAGCTGCAGGTGTCTTATTATCTGCACACTTAAAAGCAACAATGATGAAGGTTTCTGATCCTATCATTTTTGGAGCTATTGTAGAAGTGTATTTTGCTGATGTATTTGCTAAATACACGGAACTTTTTGCAGAACTAAACATCGATACTAGAAATGGTTTAGGTGATGTTTATGCTAAAATTGCAGGAAATGCTAAGCAGGCTGAAGTTGAAGCTGCTATTGCTGCTGCAATTGAAAATGGCCCTGATTTAGCTATGGTTAATTCTGATAAAGGAATTACCAACTTACATGTTCCTTCAGACGTAATTGTTGATGCCTCTATGCCAGCAATGATCCGTACTTCCGGACAAATGTGGAACAAAGAAGGTAAATCACAAGATACTATCGCATTGATTCCTGATCGTTGTTATGCTGGTGTATATACGGCTACAATTGATGATTGTAAAGCACACGGTGCTTTTGATGTAACTACAATGGGTTCTGTGCCAAACGTAGGTTTAATGGCACAAAAAGCAGAAGAATATGGTTCTCATGATAAAACTTTCCAAGCTACTGCAAACGGCACAATCCGTGTAACAGATGCTGAAGGTAAAGTTTTCTTTGATCAGAAAGTAGAAAAGGGCGATATCTTCCGTATGTGTCAAACTAAAGATGCACCGATTCAGGACTGGGTTAAACTAGCGGTGAACAGAGCACGTTTGTCTGATACACCAGCGGTATTCTGGCTAGATGAGCAAAGAGCACACGATAGAGAAATCATTGCGAAAGTAAATAAATATCTACCTGACTTCGATACGAATGGTTTGGATATTCGCATCCTTTCTCCTGTTGAGGCTACTAAATTTACATTGGATAGGATCCGTAAAGGTCTAGATACGATCTCTGTAACTGGTAACGTTCTTCGTGATTATCTGACGGATTTGTTCCCGATTCTTGAGCTTGGTACTTCAGCAAAAATGTTGTCTATCGTCCCATTAATGAATGGCGGTGGTTTATTTGAAACAGGAGCTGGTGGTTCTGCACCAAAACATATTGAACAATTTATTCAGGAAGGTTATTTACGTTGGGATTCATTAGGTGAGTTTTTAGCTTTAGCCGTTTCTTTAGAGCATTTGGGACAAACTCAAAACAATGCAAAAGCATTGGTACTTGCTGAAACTTTAGATGTAGCTACAGAAAAATTCCTTGCTAATGATAAATCTCCAGCACGTAAAGTAGGCCAAATTGATAATCGTGGTTCTCACTTCTACCTAACGTTATATTGGGCTGAGGCATTGGCTGCACAAGCAAAAGATGTAGCATTGCAAACTAGATTCACTCCTTTGGCAAAAGTATTGGCAGAGAATGAAGCTAAAATAAATGAAGAATTAATCGGAGCACAAGGAAAGCCACAAAATATTGGTGGTTATTATAATCCTAATGATGAATTGGCTGCTGCGGCAATGCGCCCAAGTCAAACATTGAACACTGCTTTGGCAAGTTTATAAGGTAATTTATAATTACCTGTTTAAGGAGGGGCTGGTCTAAGGACGTAGCCCCTTTTTATTTGAATGGATTTTAATCTTTTTATTTTTTAACAAAAAACATTTGTAACCCTATTTTGGTTGTATTAATAAAACTTACCATTATGATGACGGGCGAAAATAATCAGGAAAGTACTCCTAAAGCAGATGATAAACTTCATTCGATGGGTTTAGGGGAGACAAAGGACTTTGAAAATTTATCTTTTGATAAAGATAAAAATAGCTTTGAATTTGATGTGAAAGGCAAAGATACGGAATATGACCATCCACTTCCTTATGATACCTCAGCGCCCAATGGTGAGGATAGTATCTCTACCTATGATGAATCCAATCCTTATATCGGATCGGAATATGACAATATAAAAGAGATAAACGAACGGTTAGATGGGGCAGGTATGCGCATAGATAATTCTGGAGAAAGTGTTGTTTTGAGTCCGGAGGATGAAATCTTATCACGTACCGCTGAAGACGATCGGGACGACCTTGATGAAGAGGGCTATCCGATTAATGACAAACCAGGAAAATAACTTATGGGTTCACATCAAGGTTGAACCTTCTGCGCATTTCTTCCAGTTTAGGGTTTTTCTCTACCAGATATTGGTATTTCTCTGTACTGGTGTATAGCCTGTTTACTACCTCTTTAACAACCTGTTTTGTTTTAATGTAAATGCTGAAGTTTTTAAGCCTTGGTCTTAAAAAGTTAAGCAAATCAATCATCTCATCTTGTAACAGGTCTTCTTGTAATTTATGCTCAATATGTACCATGATTTCTTCCTGGCTTTCAAGGATAGGAGCTGAGGTACTCATCAGTGTGTAAATATTGATCTTATTGGCATCCTTTACCATATTGGTGTATTGATTCCAATAGAAAGTCAGTTGTTCCAATGTAAAGGACTCACGGTCGTCACCAGTAATGTATTTTGGCTCATCACCTTCTCCTCCTTCTGCTTTTTTTTCTATCCCATTTAAAGACGGGATTAAGGTTGCAGCTTTATTCTGTATTGAGGCTGATAAAGGCTGTAATGCTATTTTTCCGGATGGTGGTGCTGTTCTTTTAGGAAGTGGTATGCTTGCTGATGGAGCAACAGCAGGCTTTGTTTCAGCTACAGTTAGTGATGGTGTTTGAACTAGAGGCTGACTTGGTACAGGAATGCTAACACTAGAATGAGGTTGATTTGATATAGTATTACTTGTTGCTGGAACAGAATCAACAGAACTTACATTAGTTTTTTTTTTAATCTGATCTGTGTCAGTTGCGTTGTTGTGTGGTTGGCTGGCTAGCTGAAGTACCGAGGGGATATGGCACATTTTAATCAGGGCCATTTCTACCTGCAAACGCTGGTTTTTACTGTTCTTGTAATTCAGATCGCATTGATTAGCAAGATTTAAAGCTGTAAGAATAAACGATGCAGATGTTTGCTGGCTCTGGCTGATGTATTTTTGTTTGATACTTTCGCTAACTTCTAACAGCTTGGTGGTTTGAGGATCTTTTGCAACCAATAGATTTCTGAAGTGACTAGCCAATCCATTAATGAAATTGTTGCCATCAAAACCATTATTTAATATTTCATCAAACAATACTAGTGAATTACTTACATCAGCGTTATTGAGGTAATCAGTAAGTTTGAAGTAGTAATCATAATCCAGGATATTAAGATTGTCGATTACCGATTTATAAGTTAGGTTTTTATTGGTATAACTTACAATCTGATCAAACATAGATAACGCATCTCTCAAACCTCCATCTGCCTTTTGTGCAATGATGTGAAGTCCGTCTGCTTCTACAGCTATGTTTTCGCGTTGTGCGATTTTATTTAAGTGACCTGAAATATCATCTACCTGAATTCTGTTAAAATCAAAGATCTGACAGCGGGATAATATAGTTGGTAATATTTTGTGCTTCTCGGTTGTTGCTAATATAAAAATAGCATAAGAAGGTGGTTCTTCAAGTGTCTTTAGGAAAGCATTGAATGCATTTGCCGAAAGCATGTGAACCTCGTCAATAATGTAAATCTTATATTTTCCTGCTTGTGGCGGTATACGTACCTGATCAATAAGACTTCTGATGTCGTCAACTGAGTTATTGGATGCAGCATCAAGCTCATGAAAGTTAAAGGAATGACCAGTCTGAAAAGAAACGCAAGACTCACAAGTACCACATGCTTCTTGTTCGGCGGTTAAATTCGTACAGTTGATCGTTTTTGCAAGAATACGTGCGCAGGTCGTTTTACCGACACCTCTTGGCCCGCAGAATAAAAAGGCCTGTGCCAGTTGATTGTTCTTTATAGCATTTTTTAAAGTGCCTGTAATGTGCTGCTGTCCAACTACGGTTTCAAACGTTGCCGGGCGGTATTTACGGGCTGATACTATAAAATTTTCCATGCGTCCACGAAATTAGAAATTTTTTATGGAGCTAGGGTAATTTGTGGGAAAATAAAATGCGCAAACTGCCTTTCATTTTTTGTGAAATGGATACTTTAGGCTAAGTTTAGCAAAAAATTCGAATTTAAAAATTATGAAACGCTTTCTCACTGTGGTGCTTATCGCATCCCCTATACTTGGTTTTTCGCAAAAGAATTTCGACAAAGGATATGTGGTGACAAAATCAAACGATACTTTAAGAGGATTTATAGATTATAAAGAGCGAAAGAAAAATCCAACTACATTTGATTTCAGGTCAGCCATGGATGGCAAAATCCAGACTTTCACCTCAAATAATTGTAACGCTTATGGTATTGATGAAGCGGAGTCGTTTGAAAGCTTTGTGGTAGATATTACAATGGGTGAAACGGATATTGATAGATTGTCAAATGTTCCAGATCTTTCTTCAAGAACAGACACTGTATTTCTAAGAGTATTGCAAGCCGGTAAAAATGTAACCTTGTATTCTTATGTTGATGATGTTAAGGAACGCTTTTATCTGAAGTCTAAAAATGGAACGCCCTCAGAACTCATCAGGCGCGTATATATGCAGGAAGAGGGCGTTAAAAGAGTTGTAAATGGGAATCAGTATATCAGACAATTGCTTGATGTGATGAGGGAGTCTAATCCTGGAATTGCAGTTGATCAAGAAAAGTTATCGAAATTGGAATACAATGAAGATGCGTTGTTGGAATTGGTTGCTGAGATCAATCAGCAAAAGTTAACTAAGTCTAAACATAGTAGCAGTAGGTTTTTTGCCGGCCTGGCACTGAACAGGAGCTGGGCAAGTTATTCAGGAATGCATGATTTTGCGAGCCCGACGGCAAAGGTAAAGGTCTCATATCTACCTATGCTGACAACTGGTATAGATATATTTTTCAATCCGGTAATTGGAAAGTTGCTATTTAGAACAGAGTTGTCTTTACAAATGAGTAAAAATGAAATTGCACTTCATCGGGGAGATGATAACTACAGGCATTCTTTTGATCAGTTTCTTGCCGTGATTACACCTCAGGTTATATATAATATGTATAATGCCGATCATTTTAAGGTGTTTGCCGGAATTGGAGGTGGTGTGAATTTTATGTTAAACCGCAATGATGAATATGTAGCGTTAAATACGGTTAGGGGTGAATCCGATGTGCTTAAAAACCCGTTAAAAATGGAGGCCGTTAATTATTCTTTTCAGGGAATCGTGGGAGTGGTTTTGAATAAAAAGATAGAGATTTCGGCGGGATATAGTCCATATATGCCGATCAGCAATTATGGCGTTTTTAATATTAATGTAGAAAGGATGAGACTTGGGGTTAATTACTTGTTTGGTAAAAAGTAAACTTTTAATTCCATATTGTAAGGAAAAGTGTCGGTATTGTTACTTTAAAACTGACTTCAATTCTTTTCTGTATTCGGATGCACTTTTACCAGTAAACTCTTTAAATAGCTTATTGAAATGGCTGAAATTATAAAAACCACTTTCGTAACTAATATTTGCTATGCTGATTTGTTTTTCAGCTAATAGTTTGGCGGCATGTACAATGCGGTACTCATTTACAAACTTGGTAAATGTCTTTTTAGTAGTTTTTTTGAAATACCTGCAGAAAGATGGGGTAGTCATGCTGGCCATTTCTGCTACTTCAGCAAGAATGATTTCTTCATGGAAGTGGTCTTTTACATAATTAAAGATCATGTTGATTCTGTCATTGTCCTGGACCTGAGTTTCCATTGAGAAACCTGACGCATTTAATATCATATAATCCTTCGCGCTTTCCAGTTCTTTTAATACTGTTAACAAGGTGAGCAACCTTTCAAAAGGTTGTTGATTATCCATCATCTCAATACGCTCTCCCACGGCATTTTTTGTTGCAGCGCCAAAGGCAATACCTCCTTTAGCTTTGTTAAACAATTCGGGAAGGTATTTTGTCTCCTGTAGGCTTAAGAATTCTGTCCCAAGGAAATCCGGTTTCATTTGAATAACTGTTTCATTCTTATTGCCCGTCCTATCATCTGTAAAACCACAATGTGGAAGGTTGCTGCCGATAAGTATTAAATCTCCATCTGTATAATAAGAAAGGTGACTTCCAATCTGTCGTTTCCCCGAACCACCGTTTACAAAGACCATTTCAATCTCGGGATGGTAATGCCACACATGTGATTTGTTATTTAGCTTTTCAGCATACTTTGAATAATAAAACGAGCTTCCGAATGAGGATTCGATGATTTCGAAGCCCGGCTTGTTGGTTTTTATCTTCATTTTTCCTTCTCTCAGTGTAAATAAAATAGGTGTATTCTCTTTTTGGTCTTTATGAAGGGTAATATAGCATAGATATGTGGATATATGCAATAAGACTTTCATTTTAATGTGGGGTAAATTTGTATCATAAAGTAATTAAAACAGTTAGTTATGAAAAGTTTTATTAAAATCAGTTTGATCGCAGCATTATTAATGAGTTCTGTTGGTCTGTATGCAAGTGATGGTGAGTTTTCGTTTAGCATTAAACGTGTAAACGATAAGACTGTAACTTTTGCTATGAATGAAACGCAGGTTGTTGATGTGGCTATTTATGGTGCCAACAACGAAGCCTTGTATGAAAAGAAATTAAATGCAAAGAAGGGAACATCTAAAACTTATGATCTGAGTTCTCTTCCGAATGGAAATTATACCTTTAAACTATTGACAGAAGCACAAGCTACTGAGTATAAAATAGAAATTAAAGGAGATAGTGTTTTGGTTTCTGAGCCAGTAATCCTTAATATGCTTAATCCAATCTTAACTAAGATGGATGATGTTTTAGTATTAAATGTTGAAAACGCTCCTAAAGGACCTATCGAAGTTGAGATTTTAGATCAACATAGTGGTCAGTTATATCAAAAAGTTTTTAAAGGAGGCTCAACTTTGGTTAAGAAATTTGATGTAGCACGTGGATATGCAAGAGAGTTGACTTTTATCATCAGGTCTGCAGATCAGGTTGTTACCAAAACGGTTCAAATGTAATTGCATGTAGTATTTGGTTAGTACTTATAAAAGGTTGCCCTTTACAGGGCGACCTTTTTTGTTGTTGACTGTTTTATAGTCATTTGAAAATATGGTTAATTAAAATTAATTTTGTCCTGAATTATAAACCAAATTAAATGAAACGCTTTCTCATTGGCCTCTTGTGTACTATTCCTGTATTGAGCTTTGCTCAAGCTAATTTTCAAAAAGGATATGTAATTACCAATTCAAAAGATACGCTTAAAGGGTATATTGATTATAAAGAAAGGAGTAAGAATCCTGTAAATGTGGATTTCAGAACTTCATTAAATAGCAGTACACAAACATATAGCCTGGGGAATTGCGCAGGGTATGGCATTGATGATATAGAGCATCAAAGACGTTTTGCTGTAAATGTTAGTATGAGTAAGATCGATGTTGCCAATTTGAGTTATGGTCCGGATTCCTCATTCACAAGAAAAACAGTATTTCTGAAGGTGTTGCAGGATGGGAAGAATTTGACTCTTTTTTCCTATGAAGATGATGTGAAAGAACGCTATTATATGATGAGTAAAGATCATCAGGAGCCTGTTGAGTTGATTAGAAATACATACTTAAGCACAGTCAAGACAAATGCTATAGTAAATGACAATATGTATGTCAGGCAACTGTTGGCTCAAATGATGAAGAGTAATCCAGGTAGGCCCATTGAAGAAAAAGATGTTTCCAATTTGGAATATACAGAAAGGAAATTGTTGAAATTTGTTTCAGCGATTAATAATCAAGAACCTCCTAAGTCTAAATACAAAGGGTTCAGGTTTTTTGCCGGTGCAGCTCTTAGTGTAAGCTCAGCTAGCTATAGGGGACTGGGGGAGCTTGCAAGTGAGGATGCTATATCTAAAATTTCTTACTCTCCAATGTTAAATGGGGGGATTGATCTTCTTATAAATCCTGCAATCGGGAAACTGATTTTTAGAACAGAAATATCGTTTATGATGGATAAGTATGGAGTGTCAGTACCTGACTATATAGGCAACAGCAGAAGCCATACTTTTGACCGTGCTTCTCTTGTATTAACTCCTCAGTTTATTTACAATATATATAATACCAATAAATTAAAGTTTTTTGCAGGATTTGGCGCGGGACTTAATTTTTCAAAAATCAGTAATAATAAGATTGTGGTTACAAGAGACTTGGACAAGACCATTCTCCTTCAGAACAGTGATAGGGAAATCAATAAGTTTAACTACTCTTTACAACTCAGTACTGGTGTTGTGTTGAACAAAAAAATTGAAGTATTTGCGGGATATAGTCCAAAAGCTCCAATAACTGATTATTATTCTGTGGCACTAAGGGTACAGCGGCTTGCTTTTGGTGTTAATTACTTGTTTGGTAAGCATTAAAACATTTGATTATTAGAAATTTATTGTTACTTTTGCATCCCGCATTAAGAGCGGATTAATTAAAAAACAAATAAATAACAATGAATCAGTACGAAACTGTTATCGTTCTAACCCCGTTGTTGTCAGAAGAAGTTGCTAAAGAGGCTATTGCCAAATTCAGCAAAATCATTACTGACAGCGGAGCCGAAATTGTTCAAGAGGACAATTGGGGTTTGAGAAAATTAGCGTATCCGATTGAAAAAAAAGCAAGCGGATTTTTCCACCTTACAGAGTACAAATCTTCAGGTGAATTAATTAACAAGTTGGAGTTAGAGCTTAAACGCGATGAGCGTGTATTGCGTTTCCTTACCATTAGATTAGACCGTCACGCGGTTGCATATAATGAGAAAAAACGTAGTGGAGCTTTTAACAAAAAACCAAAACAGGAGGTTGCAGGATAATGGCTAAAGATCAAATACAATATGTTACTGCTCCAAAAGTGGACGATAACAGAAAAAAATATTGCCGTTTTAGAAAAAACGGAATCAAATATATTGATTACAAAGACGCAAACTTCTTGTTAAAATTCATCAATGATCAAGGTAAATTATTACCTCGCCGTTTAACTGGTACTTCATTGAAATTTCAACGCAAAGTGGCTCAAGCGGTTAAACGTGCACGTCACATTGGTTTGTTACCTTTTGTTGCTGACCAATTAAAATAGGAGCTGAGAGATGGAAATTATTTTGAAACAAGATATCAAATCCCTAGGGGAAAAAGATGATATCGTTACTGTAAAGCCAGGATATGGTCGTAACTACTTAATCCCTCAAGGATTTGGTGCTTTGGCTACTCCTTCAGCTAAAAAAGTATTAGCAGAAAACTTAAAGCAAGCAGCTTTTAAACAAGATAAAATTAAGAAAGATGCTGAAGGTATCGCAGAACGTTTAGCTGAGGTTAAATTGTCTATCGGTGCTAAAGCTGGTGAAACAGGTAAGATTTTTGGTGCAGTAAACACCATTATGATTGCTGACGCTTTAAAACAAAAAGGTTTTGAAGTTGATCGTCGCCGTATCACTTTCGAAACTGAACCTAAATTTGTTGGTGAATATGTTGCCAACTTAAACTTACACAAAGAAGTGAAAGTTAAAGTTCCTTTCGAAGTTGTAGCTGAGTAATCTTCTTACAAAGATAAAAAAAAGGCTTTCCGGATTCCGGGAAGCCTTTTTTTTATGCCTTTTTATTACCTTTGAGCGATGGCACAAAAGAAACGTTCGAATAGTAAATCAAAGCAATCTCTTACTAAAAGAATATCATCAATAGTAACCAGAATCTTTCTATGGTTTTTGCTGGTTAGCGTCCTCTGGGTGCTGGCGTATCGCTTTATTAACCCTCCGATTACCTTACTCATGGTATTGCGTAATATAGAACGTAAAACTGATGGTAAGGCTTTTAAATTACAAAAGGAGTGGGTTGATTTTGAAGATATGTCCGACAACATGAAACGGGCTGCTGTTTCGGCTGAAGACCAGTTGTTCTTAAAACACATAGGTTTTGATGTAAAGGCTATCGAGAAGGCTTTTGCAACGAACAAAAAAGGCAAAAAGATTAAAGGTGGTAGCACCATTTCGCAGCAAACAGCAAAGAATGTATTCTTATGGCCGGGCCGTTCTTGGGTGCGCAAAGGGTTTGAAGCCTATTTTACTTTGCTTATAGAAATGCTGTGGAGTAAGGAACGTATTCTAGAGGTATACCTGAATGTAATTGAAATGGGGGATGGTATATATGGTGCAGAGGCCGCTGCACAAGCTTATTTCAGTAAATCGTGTACCAAGCTGACGCGCTCGCAAGCTGCATTGATTGCTGCCTGTTTCCCGAACCCAAGAAGATGGACTCCCAAAAAGCCAACAACATATATCAAACACCGTCAGTATCTGATCATGAAAAACATGAAGAGATTGGGGCCTCTGGACTTCTAAGAAAAATAACCTGAAAAACTGAAACTACTATAGCTTTGAAAAGACTTTGCTATGCCAACTCTCTTCAAAAGTTGTTTCCCACTTATTTTGAAATTCATCTAGGTTTTGTACAAGGTTGTTGAAAACAATAGTTTTTGGTCCAACTTTATTAATACTTACCAGAGTTTCAAAGTCTTCTTTATTGGTCACAATTACTTTGTCGTCTATTTTATAGGCGATGTTAAATCTGTCAAACAAATCCACATTGTAAGTTTGCTCAATATCTTTGATTACACGAACCGAAGCATCGATTGAGCAACCCGTAACACCCGCATTCGCTTCATCAACTGTAAATACAATAAAGAATTTATGTACAATTTCTGCTTTTGCTTTTAATTGGTGACCATGTGCTTTCCACTGAGATGTGAAGTCGTCCAGTTTTTGTTGTATAGCTGGAACTTCGTCATTTGTAAATGGACGGTTACTTTGATAGATCCAAATTTTAGATTGTGGAGAAAAACTCATAGGTCAAATTTAATAAATTATTTAATTTGATGCAGCTAAATTTTTGACGTCATGAATAAGTTTACATTAGGCTTAAGAATGTTCCTCTCTATCTTGTTTTGCTTGATCTTGACGGCTTTCAGTACTGCTTCATTGATAGATGAGCAAATGATCTATATTCAGAATAAGCTTGTTGAACATCATGATAGTGAGCATGGGGCAGAGCAGATCCAACGCTATCAGCTTAATGTTACCAACACCGGATTCTGTAGGTACAGACGTTACTATGCTAGTGGAAAAGTAGAATACTTTTCTTTCAATCTGGCAAAATTTAAAGACCTGGATTATTACGGGACGGATAAAAATGGGCAATTATATTTGCGGACGAGTGGCGAGAATGTAATTGTGCAAACTTATAAAGATAAAAAAGGAGGGGATGTTGACAGTATGGCAACCTATATGATGATCCCACTAAAAAATATTGAACCTCAGGACCTCGTAGATTTATCAGAGCGACTGATTAAAATGAATGCACTGCTGCTGGCTCAAAAATAGAGTAAACTTCCGTTTCCTGATAGCGGGAGGCCACAATAATCTCTGTGCCATTTGCATGTTGAGTAAATAGATTTGATACAAGTTCGGGACAATTGTTGTCTTTTGATAAGTGAGAAAGAAGCAGATGACTCATAAAAGGAGGCTTATGGCTTTTAAAGAGCTCCAATGCCTGTAGATTTGATAAATGTCCTTTTCCACCACTAATGCGTCTCTTTAAAAAATATGGATATGCACTTCTCTGCAATAGCTCATCATCATAATTAGCTTCAAGAAACGCAGCATGACATTGCTTAAAGTGAAAAGTAAGTTGTTCACAAGCAGCGCCTATGTCTGTAAATATACCAACTTTTGTCTCTCCAAATGATACAACGAAGCTACATGGCTCAGAGGCATCATGTAATTTGGAGAAATTAGTAACCAGCAGCTCTCCTATCTGTACCTGTGTATTAATTTGTAAATTCCGAATGAGATCCGCCCTTAAATTAAATCTGCAGGCTGCCAGTGTGCCCTGATTAATGTAAATAGGTAGATTATATTTTGCTGCGAGCGTACAGAGTCCTTTTATGTGATCTGTGTGTTCATGAGAAATAAATATGGCCTTTACTTTTTGCATAGAAAGGCCAAGACGTAACATCCTTTTTTCTGTTTCCCGACATGATATGCCGGCATCAATCAGTATGGCCTCTTCGTGGTTGCCTACATAGTAGCAGTTTCCGTTGCTGCCGGAATTTAGGGATGATATAAAAAGAGGATTACAATCCATTTGCTCTTGCAGTGATTTCTGCTATATCTAAAACTTTAACATTCTGATCTTGATCTTTCATTTTAACACCATCATTAAGCATCGTCATGCAAAAAGGACAAGAAGCAGCTATAATCTGAGGTTGAGTTTCAAGGGCTTCTTCAATTCTTTCGATATTTATATCCTTATTACCTTTTTCCGGTTCTTTGAACATTTGAGCACCACCGGCACCACAGCATAAACCATTAGATTTACAACGTTTCATTTCTACAAGCTGTGCATCAAGGGCTTCAAGCGCTTTTCTTGGAGCTTCGTATACATCATTTCCACGGCCTAAGTAGCAAGGGTCATGATAAGTAATCTTTTTACCTTTAAAACTTTCCCCGCCTTCAGCCTTAAGTTTACCCTCGTCAATCAGCTGTTGTATCAGTTGAGTATGATGAATAACCTCATATGTACCTCCCAATCCTGGATACTCATTTTTTATGGTATTGAAACAATGGGGGCAGCCTGTGACTATTTTCTTGATATTATAACCGTTAAGTACTTCAATGTTTGTCATAGCCTGCATTTGGAACAGAAACTCATTACCAGCACGTTTTGCAGGATCTCCAGTGCAGCTCTCTTCAGTGCCCAATACTGCATATTTCATACCTACATGATGTAATATTTTGCAAATATCGCGTGTGGTTTTCTGTGCTCTTTCATCATAACTACCAGCACAGCCTACCCAGAATAAGATTTCTGGCTCTTCGCCTTTTGCTATCATTTCGGCCATTGTTGGCACGGTAAAGTTTAATTGCTCACTCATTTTTTGATCTTTCAGCTTTTGTCTTTAAATCTTTGCTCTTTAATCCTTGTTCTTTCTTCTCTGGTTCTTTAGTCCTGCTTCAGTAATGCTAACCCACTAATCTTGCTTAGCCCAGTTAAACCTGTCGGCCGGCGAATATTTCCACGGTGCACCATTGTTTTCTATATTGCCCAGCATTGCATTAATACTGGCTGGCGACTGCGATTCCTCCATTACAGCATATCTTCTAAGCTCTGTAATGATAGCCAGCGGGTCAATGTTAATAGGGCAGGCTTGTGTACACGCATTACAGCTTGTACAGGCCCAAATCTCTTCTCGACTGATATATGTGTCGATTAAGGACTTGCCGTCGTCAAATCCAGTTGCTTCCTTGTCTCCTGCTTTAACTGCTTTATCAATATTTTTGCCTACCTCTTCCATTCTGTCACGTGTATCCATCATGATTTTTCGAGGAGACAGGAGTTTACCCGTAATGTTTGCCGGACATACTGAAGTACATCTGCCACATTCTGTACAAGTATAAGCGTTCATGAGATTAACCCAGGTCAGATCATTCACATCTTTTGCTCCAAAACGCCCAACTTCTGCTTCTGCAGGTGTAAATGAGGGATCAAGCATTGCTTTAACTTCATTGGTTACACTTTGCATGTTTGTAAATTCTCCTTTTGGCTCCAGGTTGGAAAAGTAAGTATTGGGAAAAGCAAACATGATATGAAAGTGCTTAGAATAAGGCAAGTAGTTTAAAAAAGCAAATATGCCAACAATATGGAACCACCAGCAGCCTCTTTCAATGGCAATCAGCGCAGCTTCAGTATTTGGTAAAAGGTTTTGTAAGAATTGACTAACAGGGAATGCTCCGTATGCTGCATAATGTCCTGCGCCCATGGCTTGCAGTTTTGCATCTGCAGCATTCATGGTTAAAAACGCAGTCATCAATAATATTTCGGTAATGAGGATGTAATTGGCGTCTGATGTAGGCCAGTTTTTCATTTCTACCCCACTAAATCTTTTCAGTTTGATGATGTTTCTTCTGATTAGGAAGATTACACAAGCCAACCATACACCAAGGGCGAGGAATTCAAATGATCCGATTAGAACATTGTAAAAGATTCCTAATCCACCAAATATGCGATGCGTACCGAAGATACCATCAATCATAATTTCCAGTACTTCAAGATTAATGATCACGAAGCCTGCATATACTACCAGATGAAGTAGAGCGGGTATGGGACGAAAAAACATTTTTGTTTGTCCGAATGCTACTTTTAGCATGGTCATAAGTCTTTTCTGAGGCTGATCCGACCTGTCTACCGCTTTTCCAAAACGGATATTGCGGATAACCTTTTTTAAGTTATAGCTAAATAGAGCTATTGCAGCCAGCGTAAGGGCTATGAATAGGATTTGTGACACCATTTTAAATTCTATCTTATCGTTTGCTAAGTTAAAGTATTTCACTTAAAACAAATTACTATGCATGCATATAATAGGGAAATTTATTGTGTATTCAGATAAAAATGAACTATTTTAAAATATTTTCAAAAAAGATTTTAATCTTCGAAGAAAGACACTACATTTGCACTCCCAACCGAGGGGAACATATTTAAGAAGTATGTTAAATAAGATGGTACGGTAGCTCAGTCGGTAGAGCAATGGACTGAAAATCCATGTGTCGCCGGTTCGATCCCGGCCCATACCACTGCAAAAAGCTTCAGAGAGATCTGAAGCTTTTTTGTTTTATAGCATTTTTGTTGTTGATCCGTTTTGTTAACGTATAGGTGTCAGTTTATCACTACCGGCCTTTTTATGAAGCAGGAAAGAAACCTGGATGTCATCATCCTCAGTCTGGGCATGAATGGCAGACAGATAATCTTTATACATTTCGCTCGTTGGCTGTAAAGCAAGCACTTTTCCACCTGCATATAGCACCATTTTAAAATCTTTCAAGGGTAGAATCTCCCTTTTTTCACGGACTGTGCCGCTCATTTCGTCCCAGCGTTCTTTGGAATCTGTGGGAGTAACCCAGTAAAAGGCTTTTGCCAGTTCCACTTCTTTATCATACATCAACGATGCATAAGCATTCTCATCTTTTTTTATCAGTACATTTCTGAAATTGTTATATGCTGCAACCGCTTCTTTCAGTAATTCATCTTTATTCTCTTTACTCAGGTTCTCGGAATTTTTCCATCCTTCTAACTGATAAGGAATTTCTGCATCAAAATAGCCTTTAAATTCAAAAATCTTTTGCCCGCTGTCCAGAAAATTTTCTGTTCCCGGTTTATTAGAGGTACTGAATTCAAAAACTTGTTTATAGGTTTCTGTAGGAGCATCAGGGGCATGGTGAATCACTTTGATCTTAAATTTAGAAGCATCGACAAGTTTCGGTGACCAGCTTTGGTCTGAAAGCTGGGGCGGAAACAAGCGTATGATAATTTCCTGTTTTCCACTTGTTAATATATGATCATTAATTGGGATACGCTGCTCATTGGCACTACCCGATAACAAATAGCGGTGCAGGGGTACGCCATTGATTAAAATTTCGTAACCACAGGCATCCTGACTGAATTCTACCTCATAAAAGGGGTTATAATTGTATGTCTTTACCTGCTTATAAATATCCAGCATTTTCTGATCCATCTTTACCTGACTTTTAATAGTTGTACCTGATGATTGTTTTTGCTGGCAGGAAGCCAGGCCCGACAGTAATACTAAGCTTGATATAATTAGTGTTCTCATTTTAATCCATCTGGTTTTTCCGTCAATAGCAGTAGTAAATGTAATTCTTTCTTCTTTGGTCTAAGGTGCCGATCTAGTTAATTCTTAATTTTTCTGGCTAAAAAACGTCGGTGGTTTTTCTTTAGATCTTCATTGAATTCCTTGTTGATGAGCTCATCATTGATCTCTATATGATCACTTTTATATTGCCGGCCAATTTCTTTCTCTCCGGCTTCAGCGAGTTGGCTGAACGTATTAGTAACAAAATATCCGTTTTCTTTTTTTCTGGGAATTACCAAATTGGGCAGAGATTCCAGATAAACCTTCCATTTTCCTTCCTCTTTGCTTGCATACAGTACCTGAACATAATCCAGTGTTGCCTGTGGATCCTTATCCTGATTAAGTAACAATAAGTATCCTTTATCATTACTGCTGTTCAGAAAAATCCGGTCATCGATTTTCCATTCACTGGTCTTAAGGAATTGGACACCTTCAATACCTTGGGCGAGCCAGGAAGTCAGGATCTGGCTGGCTGCATTTTTTACTTCTTTCTGTGCTGTGGCATCCATTTCAGTTTTCTTCTCAGCATCCATATTTGTACAACTACCTACCGTACCAAACAGAAACAACATTCCTATAGCAATTAATACGTATTTAATCATATTGTTCTGGTAAAATGTATGACTGCACATGCTTGTAGAACTCTAACAACAAATCTACAGCCAAACCTTATCTGGTAGAATCATTCGCTGCAATAAACGGTATAATGGATGCTATTTTTGAACAGCATCCGGAATTGAAACAGCCTGAAACAGAGCTTAGCCTTTTATCCACAGCGTATTTTCAGGCAAAGAAAAATAAGTTTGAGGTGGAAGACGATCTTTTTGTTTTTAACTAGCTTTTGGTCTGGTGACGGGTTCCTAAGGATCTTAATCTTATCTTACTTAAGTATTACTAAGGCTTTTTTAGGGCTAATGGCCCTAGCAAGGCCCTAGTAACGCCCTAGTAATGCTCTAGTAAAGCTATGGTAATAAAAGCATGTCCTTTGTCTGTCCTATACTGGGATACGTTTACAATAAAAGTCTTGTTACTACTACTTGTTTAAATCTAATTTTAAGGGTTTTGATTTCCCGTCAATGGTTAATACCAAATCAAGCATTCCTTTTGCATAATTATTCCCTTTTTTTTCAGTAAGTGTAATTTTCGGTGCTTTGTTCCCCGTATAAGGATAAACTACACTGATAAAAAAAGCATTATTACTATTGGTCTTACCATTCTCAAATACCAATGCTGGTCTAGATAGTTCTTTTCCATACTGATAAGAAACTTTACCTTCTTCTTCTTTTAACTCTGTTTTTTGAGGAATTAAGCATTGAATAAGCAGGTTGTTGCCATCACTATAATTGGTAAAAACTTTATTTGTCTTTTTGTCGAATTGGGAATTACTATCTTCTTTTAACTGATAATGTATGCCAAGAGTACCTGTTTCAGAACCTATTGCCTGATCTACAATTACAAAATATTTCTTATCTACAAATAGAACACTACGACGATGGTCTAAATTAGTGTAACTTGGATTTGTATAGGTGAGTACATCCAGATCTTTACTTGTTGTCCATTTGTTTTGTTGAGCTTTAGTGATCAACATATTTTGGTTATTCAAAGTCATGGTGCTATGCACGCGAGTTTGACGGAACCAATTTCGTTGTTTCATAATCTCCTTATCTCCACTATAAACAAAGCAACCCGCATCAGGTGTAAAGTTTCTTCCATTTACCCAAAGTTCAAAAGTCCCGTTATCAGGTTGGGCATGAAACTCTCCCGGAGGGCTAGCCTTAAGCATCATAATGGTAGAACTGTTATCCCATCCGTTTCGGAATGTATAAAACCCAGCATTACTTAAGGCATTAGAAAACCAGTTTGGTTTATCACCTTTTTTACCATCAGTCGCAAAGTATTTGATAAATTGGTTTTCGGGAAACAGTTCAGACCATGCAGTAAATTGCCTTAGCCTAAACTCTTTATTTGTCCACCAGGAATCTCCGAACATCGGTTGATTATAATTAGGAAAGGTGATGTTGACAAAGGCCAATGCCATTTTTTCTACCGTTTGCTTATAGCTTGCCGGAAATTCATTTTCCAAACCAGCTTTTTGAGCCCCTTTAAAGGCTTTTGCAAAAATATCTATAGCAGCAGCATGATATACAGGAGATAGTTCAAATTGGACACCATCAGCATATACCTGTTTTTTTATTTCGGAGTTCAACACATCAATTCCACTTTTTCGCCATTCTGAAGCATCTAAAAGTTCAGGGAATGAAGCACCGGCAAATAAAGCTCGTTGGGCTTCAAATAAACGGTGGTTACCTTCTGCTGCATAATTACTTGGTAAATAATCAGCTTGTTGCTGGTAGCTGTTTAAGACAACCATCAGGAAGGCGGGTGTAAAATGAGGGGAATTGATGAAAATACTTATAGTGGGTACTAAACTTTGCACTCTGTCGGATACTTCTAATGGTCTCCAGGCAAAGCGATCATTATCAGCTGATAAGCCCAGAGGATTCTTTTTTACCCAATCTTCAAATTGAAATACCCATTCTTTAGCATATTTTTCGTCTTTAGTGCTATGATAAGTTAAAGCCATTGGTAGCCACCATTTTACTCGGTGTAGCTGCCAGCGAACTTCATTGTCTTTAACAGGCCATAATTGCCAGTTGATATTCTTCCCAAAATCAAAAAAGCCATAGCTTTCCTGGGTTTTAAAAAGGTGTTTCAAAGCATTGTCTGCAGTTTCAAGGATTTTCGCATCAAGTGTACCAGTGGTATCAACCGGAACTTCAAGATTACTGAAGTCGGGGTTTCTTGAGCCTAGTTTAGTTTTGTAATACTGTAACAGCGCAGCTGCGGCATCTTCGTATTTAGCTGCCTCTACAGCAGTTTTAACTTTTTCGAGCCCCTGATAATTTAAGTTTATTGCCTTAAAACTCTCTTTGGTGATTGTGTTTTGTGCTTTTGAAGCACCAATCTGTAAGTATAGCACACATAAAATTAATAAGGATCTTAAATACATATTTTCGATTGCTTTAAAGCGCTAAAGACTTGTTCAATTATAATTGTTGTATGATTTTTTTTGTTTTTCCATCAATTGTAAGGGTGATATTCAATTTGCCGGTTGCATAATCGTTACCAGAGTTTTCCTTTAAACTAATTGTAGGGGCTTTGTTACTAGAATATGGGTAGATAATGCTAATAAACGACTTAGGGTCTCTATCTTCTTTCTGTTGTTCAAATGCAAATGCCGGACGTGATGTCTCCTTTTGATATTCATAGGATACAAAACTTTCCTCTTCCTTTAATTCTGCTGACTTATTAAATGATTGTATTAACAAGTTATTATTGTCATTGTAAGTAGTATAAATAAGGTTATTAGCGCGATCGAAAACAGGTTTATTATCTTCTTTTAAATTAAAACGGATATCAAGTTTACCTGTTCCATCGCCAATTGCGCGGTCTATGATAATAAAATAGCTTTTATCTATAAAAAGAAATGTACGTTGGTGTTGAAGGTTGACATAACTCGGATTAATATAACTTAGGATATCAAGATTATCACTTGTTTCCCACTTTATTAGCCGAGCATTATTCTCAATGTTATTGTTGTTCAGCGTAAGTGTTTGATGCGCTTTAGTACTACGGTACCAATCACGTTTTGAATTTTCCTGGCCGCCAACGTTTGCATATACAAAACTCCCTGCATCAGGAGTGAAAGTGCGTCCCTTTATCCATAATACAAAATTACCATTGTCAGGCTGAGAGTGGAATCCAGCTGGTGGACCTGCTTTAATTTGCATTACGGTCGAATTTGTATCCCATCCATTTCTAAATGTATAAAATCCTGCATTTGGCAAAGCACTTGAAAGGTAATCTGGTTTATGACCACGAGCACCGTCTGTAGCATAATACTCAATTACCTTATTTTCAGGAAATACTGCTACCCAGTCTTTATAGCTCTTTAACATTTGTGCTTTATTAGTAATAAAAGCATTTCCAAACAAAGGGAATTGATAATCTGGGAACGAATATTTACCAACAGCCAATACCATTTTTTCTACATGATTGCTATATGTCTTTGGAAATTCTCCCGCTATACCGGCTAATTGGGCAATGCGCAAGGCATCTAAGAAGATTTTAATGGTTCCAATATGATATCCAGGCGAAAGTTCAAATTGCATGCCGTCTGGTAATACTTGCTTTTCAATTTCTGTATTCAATACCTCAATTCCACTTTTTCGCCAAGATGTTGCACCTTTCAATTCTGGAAAGTTACTTCCTGCATACATTAAATGTAGTGCTTCATATAAACGATGGTTACCTATATCTGTATAGTTTGCCATCACATAATTCGCCTGTTCGTTGTACGAATTAAGAAACTCCATTAAGAAAGACGGAGTAACATTTGGCGACTGTAAAAATAGATTAAAAAGGCCACTCCAATGATTCAGTCTGAATGAAACAACAAATGCTTTCCAGGCATATTCTTTATCATCGGAATAAGCACCTTGTTTGTTTTTTCTGATCCAGTCTCTAACCTGAAAAACCCACTCTTTAGCATAGGCTTCATCACCAGTACTTCTATAAACAATGCCTAAGTTTTCCCAAAATGCAGTTCTATGCAAAAAAGTAGTAAGTAGTTGATCTTTCACCGGACGATATTGCCAGTCAATATCTTTACCATAATCGTAAGTTGGATAGCCTTTGTGCGGTTTAAATTTGTGAAGCAATATATTATCTGCCAATTGTTTTGTTTCAGCATTTACTTTTTTGCCTTTGAATTTTATGAAGTCATCGCTATTAAAATTAAGATGGCGAACTGTAGTTCGTGCACGGTAATATTGTAACAATGAAGAGGCTGCTGCTTCGTATTTTGTAGCAGATACTGCTTTTTTGACATTCTCTAACCCTGGCTGATCTAAATTGATGTTAGCAAAACTTTCTTTATTTAGCTGTTGCTCCTGTGCATAGGATGTAAACGCTAATGTCGAAATAGCTGCACCAATAAATATTCTTTTTAATAAAATCATAGAAGGGTATGTTAGAGTTTTGTTATTGCAGCATATCTTTTTAAGGCTTCAAGATAATAATAGTCGGCATAGTCCAGAGGTGTATCTATTTCAGAGTTATATAGAAATGCACCCACACTGTGCTTTAGAATAAAGAAGTTGTTTTCGCCTGGTTTTGCTAAATAGGCATCAGATGATAAAGATTTCAAGATATCTTCTGCGTATTTGAAATACTTCTGGCCATCTTTCACTTGTGTGCTCAGGTTAAGGAGTGCCGAAGCAATGACTGCAGCTGCCGAAGCATCTCTAGGAGCTTTTTCCTCAACATCTAATGCATTGTGAACATCAAAATCCCATACAGGTACTTTATCTTTCGGCATTCTTGGGTGGTTCATAATGAATTTTGCTATGTTTTCTGCCTGAGCTAAAAATGTTGCATTTTTAGCATTCTCATTACACATCGCATATCCGTAAAGGGCCCAGGCCTGACCGCGTGCCCATGCTGATTCGTCCGTTACGCCTTGATGTGTCCTTTTAGCAATAACATTTCCAGTTTTAGCATCATAATCTATAACGTGATAAGAACTGTAGTCCTTTCTAAAGTGATTTTTAATAGTAGTTAATGCATGGGTATTTGCTGCATCAGCATAAGCAGGTTTTTTAAATTGACCTGATGCCCAATACAGATATTCCAGGTTCATCATATTATCAATAATAACAGGGAAATGCCACCATGAAAAATCCCATGAACGGATAGCGCCAACTTTAGGGTTAAAACGATTATAAAGGTTCTGTGCGCCATCTGCAAGGGCTGGTAAATAGGTTTTGTCACCCGTAATTCTATATGCATTGCCGTATGAGCAATACAACATAAAACCAACATCATGCGTATCTTTAATATATCTTACAGAATCTAAAGCAAGTGTAAAACGTTTTGCCTGGCTCGCCAGATCTTTATCACCAGTGAGTTCATAGCCATACCAAAGTGATCCTGGAAAGAAACCGGTAGTCCAATCTTTGTAGTTGGCTAATCTCACTGATCCATCTGGGTTTGTGGAACGAGGGTTTTGTCCAGGGCTGTATTTATTACTGGCTTGTTTCAACTGATAATTGATCACATCAGTTGCTTTTTTTAGCCATGGCGCAGGTGTTTTGTCCGTTTGAATAGATGCATGTCCATTAAATGCAATAGCCACTGCCACTAGTAAAATGCTTAAAGTCTTTTTCACGTTTATTATTCCGGTTAAAATATTCTCAGTTTGTTAACGAAAGGTGAAATTAATGTTTACTATCTCCACTGAGTTTTGATTTTTACCAGAATGGTTTTGAATTTGTTGAATTTAAGCAACGCCACAGCTTTGTGACGTTTTAGCACCTTAGGAGCTAAATAGTTTTAAATGATACAATTGAAAGTCTGTATTTACAAGCCGACAAAACATTGATGGTCTTATTGATACTTAAAATGTTGGAGGAGAGGCTTTGAGGTCCGAGTCCAGAAAATCATTAATCATTGGTACAAGCCAATCCATTCGTTGCATCATGCCTATATGTGTTGTACTTGGTAAAATAGCCAGTCGCGATCGAGATAGGCCATGTATATCGCCCATTTTGCCTCCACCTTTGGCTCTGAACAATGCTAAAGCATGTTCATACTTTACCCCGTCGGCATCACCAATGGCCATAAATATAGGTGCTTTAATGTTTTTTGCATCTTTAAACCAATCATATGGTTTTAGGTCTATGCTGATTACCTTTTTAACAAACGCGGGGAAATGGACTGGGTCGTTACCAAGACTATCGTACTGTTTTTGTATTGCTGAACCTTTAAACATATCTGCTGTGATAGATGAAAAACTAGCCTCTACATCCGGCCACCATCCATCATGTGCATAGGTGCCAGATAATACTATGAGCCTCCTCGTTTGTTCTGGGTGACGAATAGCTACCTGGAAGGCTACTCCAGCACCCATGCTGTATCCCAATATGTCTGCGCTATCTGTTTTGAGGTGCTTAAGCAGGCCGGAGATATCATCAGCCATGTTTTCGTAGCTAAATTCTCGGGAAGTATCCTTTGTGCGGCCATGGCCTTGCATTTCTGCCACTATTACTTTCCTGTCTTTTGCCAGTAACGGTAACATTTGTGCCCAGTTTAAAGGGATGCTCATAAAAGAACCATGTAAAAGCACAATGGGCTTCCCGCTACCATATACTTCGTAGTACATTTTTAGTCCGTTTACTTCTGCATAGCCTTTTTCAACGGGCTTTATGCTCTGGCTTTTAGTTGTATCTTTTGAAATGCTCGAGATGTTTTGACTTTCTTTATGACCAGGTTGACAAGATGCACCTAATAGAATTAAAAGAGCAATAGATAGATTGATTAGAATTAGCTTCTTCATATGTAAGGTAGTTTTGTTTCTTTACAAATTTGGATAAGAATAATATGACAGGTGCAGTATGTATGCGACAATTATAGGGCTAAAAGCGACAAGTAATGAAAAGTTAATGCTGTGATAGCGAGCGGTTAAAGAATAAATCGTAATTTAACATGTCAGAGTAATCAAAAAAGATATTACATTTGCATTCCCAACCGAGGGGAACATGATTAAGAAACATGTTTAAATAAGATGGTACGGTAGCTCAGTCGGTAGAGCAATGGACTGAAAATCCATGTGTCGCCGGTTCGATCCCGGCCCATACCACACTTAGAAAAGGCCTTTATTTTTTGAATAAAGGCCTTTTCTGCGTTTTAAACTTAAGGTCTGGCTAAATTCTATTACTTCTTGATCCTGATCAGTTTTTGAAAAAGCATCAGTATCTTTTGAGATACAGAGCTGGTTGTCACGAAATTTAGTTTAGTATATCTGGTTTGATTTCCTTGTAAATCAGTATTGAATATAGTAATAATTGTCGATTTAACATTTAATAGTTGAAAATATTTATTCAAAATGCTTTGTTTGATTAATTAAGGGAGGTTTATATAAATGTTTATTTAGTTTTGTGATTTTTTGCAACTGTTTTCGATAACGTTCTCATTGATTTTTATAGCTGCAAGCTTGTTTATTCGGTTAGTTTATGAGTGATTTGTTATGAGGTACTTCATCAACAACTGAACTTAATTAACCAAAAATCATGAAGAAAACAATCAATAAACTATCGCAGTTGCTCTTACTGATGGTAGCCTTTGTTTCCTTTCTCCCAGGCATGACCAATGCACAGGAGAACAGGACAGTCACAGGAAAGGTGACGGACGCAGCTACAAAAATAACATTACCAGGTGTTAGTGTAAAAGTAAAAGGAACTGCCAATGGCGCCTCAACTAATACTGAAGGAATTTACTCATTACAGGTAAAAGGAGGAGAAATTCTCGTTTTTTCTTTTATCGGCTATGAAAGCCAAGAGATTACCGTAGGATCTGGAAATAGAATAGATGTGATCCTGAATGAGTCTGCAGCAGATTTGAAAGAAGTTGTAGTTACTGCATTAGGTATTACACGTAAAACCAAGTCTCTTACTTACGCTACCCAACAACTCAATAATTCAGATCTGACCAATGTTAAGGAACCATCAGGGAATGTGATGAATAGTTTGACTGGTAAGATTGCGGGTGCGGTGGTTACACCTGCTGCTACCGGACCGGGGGGGGCAGCAAGAGTAGTATTGCGTGGCAACAGGTCAATTAGTGGTAATAATAATGCATTAATTGTTGTTGATGGTGTACCTATTGATAATACAATGACTACAGAACAGGGTGGTGGTGGATCAGCCAATACACCTGCAACGCAGCAAAAAAGTACAGCCAGTGGTTATTCGGGTAGTGATGGTGCAGCTAGCATTAATCCGGAGGATGTAGAGTCTATCACAGTTTTAAAGGGGCCTGCCGCTGCTGCGTTATATGGTAGCAGAGCCGCAAACGGAGCCTTGATCATTACCACTAAAAAAGGAAAAAGCGGATCAGTGTCTATCAATTATAATGGTGGAATTGCTATGGATAAAGCACTGATGTTGATGGATTTCCAGAATACTTATGGACAGGGAAATGGTGGGGTTAAAGGAACATCCTCAGCGGGAAGCTGGGGTGCAGCGGCAACTACCTATAAAAACAATGTACGAGACTTCTATAATACGGGAACAACGGTAAATAACTCTGTAAATATCTCGGGAGGAACAGATAAAATTCAAGGTTATGCTTCTTATAGTAATAATGCCATCGGCGGTATTGTACCGAATAATAAACTAGACCGCAATACGCTTAATATGCGTTTAAATGCTGAAGTCCTACCTAAATTAACCACAGACTTAAAAGTTACTTATGTAAATCAAAAAATACGAAACAAACCACGTTTGGGAGATAATGGTGTAACTAACGAAGTTTTAATTATGCCAAGGGATATGAGTTCCGATGCGTTAAAAAACTTTGAAACCATTAACCCGGATACAAAGCAACCTCAACCGGTGTATTGGACAAACAGTGGGTCCTTCCAAAATCCATACTGGGATGTAAACAGGACGGCTCTAAACGAAGAAAGAAATAGAGTTATGCTGGTGGGTACCGCAAAATATCAGATTAAAGATTGGCTATCTATTCAAGGAAGATATAGTCTGGATCGATATGATGATAAGATAGCTGGATCATTTTATGCAGGTACATTACCTATTAATACCTTACCTGGGGGCAGATATCAGGAAAATCAGGTTAACCGATGGGAAAGAAATATTGATGTGTTACTCTCTGGAAATAACAAAATTGGAGAAGACTTTGGGATCAGCTATAATGTTGGTGGGTCACTCTTAAACAATAGCGGTTATAACACCCAGTCATTAGCTAATGGATTACGTATCCCGAATGTGTTTAACCTGAATTTTGCAACTACGCCGGCATTCACCAATATTGTTGCAAAAAAGGAAATCCAGTCTGTTTATGGAAATGCAGAACTGAATTATAAGCAGATGTTATTTTTAGATGCAAGTGCCAGAAATGACTGGTCGTCAACACTTCCTTCTCCACATAGTTATTTTTATCCATCAGTGGGCTTATCAGGAATACTATCTGAGTTGTTTACACTTCCGGAATGGATAAACTTTGCTAAAATTCGAGGGGCCTATACGCAGGTGGGTAACGATGCTGATCCTTATTTGTTACAACAGACTTACACCTATAGCCCAGGGGCGGGAGGTGGCTTTATTGCCCGTGATCAGACCAGATATATTAATGACCTGAAACCTGAACAAACCAAAGCATGGGAATTAGGTGCTGAATTACGTTTTTTAAAGGATAGGTTAACTTTGGATGCTACGTTGTATAAAACCAATACCATTAACCAACTGATCTCAATCGGACTTCCACAGCCCTCAGGTTTTAATAACCAATATGTAAATGCCGGAAATGTAGAAAATAAAGGAATTGAGTTAATGATTAAAGGTGTTCCAGTTAAAAATGAAACATTTAGATGGAACAGCAGCTTTAATTTTGCACTAAACAGGAATGAGATGTTATCACTATTACCTGGTGTTCCATCAGCGAGTATTACAACAGCTACTACCTTTGCCAGTTTACTTGTAAAACCAGGAGGTGCATATGGTGATCTTTTTGGACAGATATGGGAGAAAAATGAAAATGGAAGATATAAGATCAATAGTAATGGCTTACCAGTAATTCAGGCATTGCAAAAGATTGGCAATTTTAACCCTGATTACACATTGGGCATGACCAACCAGTTTGAGTACAAAAATTTTGATTTGTCTTTCCTGATAGATGGAAGGGTAGGAGGAACTGTGATTTCAGGTACGGATGCTTTGATGGGGCAATTGGGGATTGCTGGTTACACGACTGCATTTAGAGAAGGCGGACTGGTGCTCCCAGGTGTTTTAGCGGATGGCAGCGAGAATACAAAAGCTATCAACGCAGAGACTTTCTGGATGGGGGTATCTCAAGGAACAAATGCCAATGCAGAATTTTTCGCTTATGATGCTACAAACTTTAGATTAAGAGAATTGTCTATCGGTTACAAATTTGACATCAAGAACAGCAAAATCAGAAGTGCAAGGATCTCGGCAACCGGAAGAAATCTTTTCTTTTTATACCGTGGAAAATCATTAATGAACATACCAGGTATGGAAAAACGCACACTTCCTGTTGATCCGGAAGCGGCAATCGGTACCAGCAATTACCAGGGAATAGAGAGTGGAATACTCCCTTCCACACGTAGTTTTGGTTTAAATTTAAGTGTCTCGTTTTAAAATATATACATATGAAAACGTCAAGAATATATTACTTCATTTTTGTGCTGCTGATCAGCATTACCAGCTGCACCAAAGATTTCGAAGAAATCAATACAAATCCATCGAAAATAACAGAAGTGGGACCGAGAGAATTTGGGTTTATGTTTTCCCGTGCCCAGTCGGCAGCTACCATACACAGACCATATACACAGACCATCTCTATTCTGATGCCTGATCTATATTCGCAATATTATGCATTAACGACTACCAGTTTTACAACGGATAGATATGCATTAAATGACGGATGGTTATCCCGGCCTGCTATTATTACTTATGTGCTGACAATGCCGCAATTGCAAGCTATTTTTAACAATGCTGCCCCCGCTTCGGAAGAGTACGCATTGGCGAATATTATTAAAGCTTATGCTTTTACCCGGTTTACCGATCAGTTTGGTCCTGTACCCTATTTTGGTGCAGGCAGAACAAGTCCGGTAATTGCTTATGATAGCCAGGAAGTAATTTATGACGATCTTTTTAAACGTCTGGATTCGGCCGTTGTAAATCTTAAAGCTAGTGCCAGAGGAAATGTTTTTGGTTCACAGGATTTAATTTATAGTGGGGATATCAGTAAATGGGTGAGTTTTGCCAATACTTTACGTTTAAGAATGGCTTTAAGGATCTCGAAGATTAGTCCTGATAAAGCGAAAAGAGAAGCTGAAGCTGCGGTTTTGGCAGGGGTGATGACCACTAACGCGCAAACTGCCAGTATTGAAAGATCTCTAAATGGAGATGATGCCAATGGTTTGGCATCCAATGCAGCAAATAATGAATTCAGCATGAGTTCAACGATGGCTTCTTATTTAAAAGGTTACGCAGACCCCCGCCTGGGTATTTATTTTCAACCTGCGATTAACAGTGGCCAATTTAAAGGATTAAGAAATGGCTCATCAGCTACGGCTATCAATTTGCCTGGAAACAGACCCGCAGAAACCTCTAATTTGGGGCCGAAATGGGTATTGATCAATAGTAACAAGACAGCGTGGACGCCAAATCTAGCAGCAAGACAAGAAGTTATGGCTGCTGCCGAAGCTTATTTTTTAAGAGCTGAAGGTGTGCTGAACGGATGGAATATGGGGGGCGGAACAGCAAAGGAATATTATGAAAAAGGAATTGAACTAAGTTTGCAGCAATGGGGAGTTACCGACTTGGCGGTTATTCAGAACTATATCAGTTCTGCGGCCGTTCCGGTTGCGCCAGGTGATGTTGCCAATTCTACAGCGGTAGCTACAACCCCCATCAAATGGAGTACAACAGAAGCTGTTCAACGTGCACAGATCGGTACACAAAAATGGCTGGCTGTCTTTCCTGATGGCATTGAAGGTTGGTCGGAGTTCCGTAGAACGGGTTATCCGGTGATGTACCCACTATTACAGTCTGACAATGCCGACTTGCCAATTGGTACCTTTATTAAGAGATTACCATATTCATCTGTCGAGGCCTCGACGAATGCTGAAGGCTTAGCAGGAGGTAGAAAACTACTTGGTGGCCCGGACAATGCGGCAACACGAGTATGGTGGGATGTAGATTAAAAATGTAATAGATGAATAAGCTGATTTTAAGATTTATGATTGTTGGTGTATTGATTACTGCTGATCTGGGTGTAAAAGGACAGGCTTTGCCTAAGATTTTTTTGGGGCAGCAGGATGATCTGGTCGATTTAAATTTAAAGAAGAGAGCAGCGTCGTCGATGGCATCATTGCAGCTACCCTCTTCAAAATCTGAATGGGTACAGTACAAACAACACCTTAAACTTAAAATTGAGAAAAAGGTAGGTGTATATATTAATCATACGCTGCCTTTAAAAATGCAGGAAACGGGGGAGGTCAAAATGGATGGTTTTAGTATTAAAAACATCCTGTTCCAAACCAGGCCAGAGGTTTATGCTACTGCAAGTTTATATGTGCCAAAAGGAGAGGGATCTTTTCCAGCAGTTGTAATTACACATGGGCATTGGCCTGATGCACGCAGATCGGAAATTTTTCAATCTGTTGCCCAGGTGCTGGCCAGTTCAGGCTATGTAGCTTTAGTAATTGATGCCTGGGGTACGGGGGAAAGATGTACGGAAGATGGCAAACAGGAATATCATGGGGCTAATCTGGGCGCATCATTAATGAATGCCGGCGAATCCTTATTAGGTATGCAGCTCACAGATAACATCAGGGCAGTAGATCTGCTTTCTTCTTTGAGCTATGTAGACAAAAATCAAATTGGTGCAACAGGGGCTAGTGGTGGCGGGAACCAAACCATGTGGCTTGCTGCCCTCGATGAAAGGATTAAAGCCGCTATTCCGGTAGTTAGTGTCGGGACATTTCAATCGTACATCATGAATAGCAATTGCGTTTGTGAATTGTTGCCACAAGCATTAACTTTTACTGAAGAAGATGCTGTATTAGGTATGATTGCACCCAGGGCATTGAAGATTTTTAGTGCAAAGAATGATACCAATAAATCGTTCTTCTCTTCAGAAATGCTGAAAAGTTATAACGCTGCAGTTCCTGTATTTGAATTTTATCAGGCTAAAGATAAAATTGCTTACCAGATTTTTGACACCGGACACGGCTACTGGCCGGAGATGAGGGATGCGATGTTGGGTTGGTTTAATCTTCAGTTAAAAGGAAAGGGTGATGGAAATGAGCTAAAAGCACCAGCGGTAAAGCCATTGCCTACGGCAGAACTGGCTACTTTTAAGGAAGGTGAAAGACCTGTAGAAATTGTGACTACTGCGGGGTTCTGCCAACAACAGGGGGAGAACTTGCATCAGCAAATGATGAAAGACCATAAGCCGAATTTGAAAACCAAAACAACAGCACTAGCGCATATTCTTGGAATAAACTTATCCGCAAAAATTAAAGATGTAAAATCTTATGAGCGTGAGGAGGGATGGCAGAAATTTGTGTTGGAAACTACAACTGGTAGTTTTATCCCTTTTCTTTTTAAGGCTCCGGAAAAAGGAAACAGCTATACTTTATTGAGTCATAGTGGTGGAAAGGACAGCATTCCACTTTCAGATATAACGGATTTAATAAAAAAAGGACATGGTGTTTTGCTGGTCGATGTATGGGGCACAGGTGAACAACGTTCCGAAACTGCTGTCAAAATAGATGGTGCATTACCTCCCTTTCATACCCTTTCAAGATCAGCACAGTGGTTTGGGAATACGGTTATAGGTAATTGGGTAAGCGACTTGCAATTGGTAGGAGAATGGCTAAAACAGCGTGATAAAAAGTGCATCCTCAATATTCAGGGATACAAGGAAACGGGAATAGCTTCCTTACTCTATACCGTGTTTAACGAGGTACAGCAGGCAACACTGATCAATACCCCTTATAGTTACAGGTTCGATGAACGGAAAGGAATTGACTTTTACAATATGGCCATTCACATTCCAGGGATTTTAAAATGGGGTGATGTGTCGCTGGCTACCGCTCTTTCTACAGCTACTATTGTATTTAAGGATACGAGAAGTATGTCGGGAAAACAGATGGATACTAAACAAAAAACAAGAATTACGGCCGAATTTGAGGCTTTAAAAAAATATACACAAAACAAGAAACTTGTAAGATTTACAGAAAGTAAAACCTATTAAATCAGAACTATGAAGAGTAACCGCAGAAGTTTTTTAAAGTATACGGGCATCTTTGGCCTTGGAACTGTTGGTGCATCAGCCTTGACAGCTTGTAGTGTGATGAAAACGGAAGGTAATGGCGAACTTGATCACATTCGCAAAGCAGCAGGCAGAACCCGTGCGCAGCAGTTTAATATGTGTGGTTTTGCTGCACCTAAAATTGATACCGTACGTATTGGCTTTGTCGGTTTAGGAAACAGGGGTTCGGCTGCAGTTGAGCGCGTAAGTTATATAGATGGCGTAAAAATTAGCGGTCTGTGTGATGTCAGGCCCCAGCGCGCTGCAGAAACTAAAGCTAGAATCAAAACCATGGGTCATGATCCGGTATTTTATACAGAAAATGCGGAAAGCTGGAAGAAATTGTGTGAACGGGAAGACATTGACCTGATCTACATTGCTACACAATGGGATTTACATACCCCTATAGCATTGTACGCCATGGAACATGGAAAACATGTAGCTGTTGAAATTCCTGCGGCCACTTCCGTTGAAGATTGCTGGCGTCTGGTGGAGATGTCGGAGAAAACCAAAAAGCATTGTGTAATGCTGGAAAACTGCTGTTATGATTTCTTTGAGTTGTTAACACTAAACATGGCCAGACAGGGATTTTTTGGAGAGATTGTGCATTGTGAAGGAGCATACATCCATGATATTCTGGAAGGACTCTTTTCAAAAGATAAGCGATATGATCTTTGGAGGTTAAAGGAGAATGCAAAAAGAAATGGAAATCTTTATCCTACACACGGACTGGGTCCGGTATGTCAGGTGCTCGATATTAACCGTGGCGACCGCCTGGACTTCCTGGTATCTGTTTCTTCTAATGATTTTATGATGGAACAACTGGCAGAGAAGAGGGCTGCTGAAGATGAGTCCTTTAAACAATACGTAGGTAAACCTTTCCGTGGAAATATGAATACAACTACCATACGCACACAGAAAGGAAAGACCATCATGTTGCAGCATGATGTAACTTCTCCTAGACCTTATTCCAGAATACACCTGGTTAGCGGAACAAAAGGCATAGCGCAGAAATATCCGCTGGAACCAAAAATAGCAACCAGTCATGAAGGCTGGCTGGACAATTCCACGTTTAAAAAACTGGAAGCGCAATATACTCCCGCTATCACTAAAAAAGTAGGTGCAATGGCGAAGGAAATCGGAGGACATGGCGGGATGGATTTCTTAATGGACTGGCGTTTAATAGACTGTTTGAGAAATGGCCTGCCAATGGATATGGACGTTTATGATGCAGCAGCATGGAGTGCTATAGGCCCATTAAGTGAATGGTCTGTAGCCAACAGATCGGGCTCAATCGATATCCCTGATTTTACCGGTGGTGCCTGGAAGTTTAACAAACCTTTAGATCTTGAATTGAAAGTTGGAGGTACAACAGGTGTACGAAAAGCAAAGTAGTAAAGCATATTATTAACCCCAAAATACAATTTAACAAAATGAACATTATCCAATCAAAAAATCCCAGTGAACTGGGCACTGTAGCCGGAAAGGCAGCTGCTGAGCTTATTAGGAATGTAATTGAAGAAAAGGGATTTGCTAATATCATTTTGGCAACAGGAACAAGCCAATTTGAAACTATCCGTCAACTGATTGAAGAAAAAGAGATCGACTGGAGCAAAGTAAATATGTTTCACCTTGATGAATATATAGGTTTACCAGTATCACACCCTGCAAGTTTCAGGAAATATCTTAAAGAACGTTTTTTAGAAAAAGTTAACCCCCTTAATTCTACGGTTTTGATAAATGGTGAGGTTGATCCTGTTGAGGAATGTGTAAGACTGGCCGGATTGATTACCGAACATCCGATTGATGTGGCGCTGGTTGGGATAGGCGAAAATGGTCATTTGGCATTTAATGATCCACCTGCAGATTTTGATACGGAAGAACCTTATTTAGTTGTGAACCTGGATGAGCCATGTCGCAAACAGCAATTCTCCGAAGGATGGTTTGCTAGTGTTGAGGATGTTCCGCGTCAGGCTATCAGCATGTCTGTAAAACAGATTTGTAAATCTACACATATAATCTGCTCTGTGCCCGACCGTCGCAAAGCACAGGGAGTAAAGGACAGTCTGGAGCAACCGGTAAATAATCAATATCCGGCAAGTATTCTTCAAAATCATCCAAACTGCAGTTTGTATCTGGATGAGGAATCTGCATCATTATTATCACCCGAAACCGTTAAATAGTTACCCTTATTTCAATCGTTATTATAGAGTAGCTGTTTCATATATGGATTCGTATTCTAGGTAAATGCAATACTGATCTCCTATTTTGTAATGTTAGTACCATCATACTTCTTAAAGTCTAAGGGCTTTAGGAAGTATGATGATTTGGTTTTAGACCATTGCTGCCGGTAGAACTTATATCACTGTATTGGGAACTAAAGAAGGAGTAGTCCAGAGAATCAGTATCATGGGAATCTGCAAGAAAGGAGATGTTCAAAGTCAAGATGTGTACGCGAAAATCGCATCGAGCTTTTGATTAAATTCCTGGAAGGATCCTAAATAAAAGATCCAATCCTTCAACTTGCGTCAAGTTCATAATATTGGGAACACAATGGAATTATAGGTGACCTATTAAATTTTCATTGTTGTAATTCGCCCACATAGTCCATCTCAATCATTTTTTTAAAAAATCATAAAATTTATTTTTTTTTAAACTTAAAAGTTAGCTAACTTAAGTTTAATATTGTTTTAGTTCTTTTGGCAAAAAGATGAGATGTGAAGCGTTTTGTAATAAATAATAATGTTTTGATTGTGAAATTGAAGCTAAAACTATTGTTGAACATCTATTTTAATTTCAATTGAAATCTATTAAATATCTTTTGACCAGGTAATCATAATAATAAGGGATTTAATAAGATGTTGAGTATTAAACAGGATTCTGAAAAATTAGATGATAAGTTTGAAGAGCTATTCAATTCTTATTGGAAAAAATTATATGTTATTGCCTATAATCGAGTTAAAGATAAAGAGCTTGCTAAAGATTTGGTGCAAGACGTTTTTATTTACTATTTGCAAAAGCGTGATGAGCTAATACTTAAAACAAGTATTGAAGCTTATTTACGTAAAGCACTCCAATATCAGATCATAGCCTATTATCGTAAACACCTAATTAATACAAGAGCTTTTGATCAAATCATCTATCAATTGAGTTTGCAAGAAACAATCTTGAATCATTCTTTAGAAACAAATGATTTATTGAATTCTGTAAAAAGAGAAATCAATAAAATGCCCGCCTCAATGCATACTGTTTTCGATCTGAGAATTAAGGATTATGGAATAGATGAAATTTCTGAAAAAACAGGCCTTTCAGAAAAAACAGTGAGAAACAATATTTCTATGGGATTAAACAGGCTTAAAAAAGCAATCGCAGAAGATTTCCCAAATGATTACGTGACAGTTTTCTTAATTGTATCTGTTCTAATCAATGTTTAATCCTAATCATTTCGGTTTGTAAATAATAGTTTTCTTTTTCTCGGGAAGATTCTCTTCTAAGTTCTACTTCTATTATAAGGACTTCTATTAGAACTCTATTTATGAAAAGAAAGAGAGCGAAAAAACTTTTTTCAGATTACTTAAAAGGTAAACTCAACAAACAAGACGAAGGTCTTTTACAAGCATGGTATGATGATTTTGGAGAATCCGAAAAGGATGTTCCTGGTTTAGAGAATCCTCAGAATGAAAAAATGCTACAGCGGGAGATGTATGCCAGTATAACCGCGCAGGTAAATAATCATAAAAAAGGGAATAGTTACAGCTGGTTGAAAATCGCTGCAAGCATTTTTGTAGTTGCATTTGCTGGCATTTTTGCAAAGCAATATGTAATGCAGGCGCCAGGTAAAAATATTAATACTTCATTCTATACTTATTCTACAACGGCTAAACAAATCAAAAAAATTATACTTCAGGATAGCTCAGTAATCACATTGAATGCCAATTCAAAGATCAGGGTGCCGGCAGTTTTTGCCAAAGACAAAAGAGACTTTGTTATAGTAGAGGGAGAAGCCTTTTTTAATGTAAAAAGAGATACCTCCAGGCCTTTTATTATAACTGCTTCAGGATTAAAAGTACGGGTTCTGGGAACTTCATTTAATATTAACTCTTACAAAAAGAACCGGGATATAAAAGTAAAAGTAGCTACAGGAAAAGTTCGTGTTAGTAATGGTAAAGAAGTTTTGAAAGAACTTATGGCCAATCAACAACTTTCATTTAATAAAAATGATGGGAACTATAAACTTTCTACTGTCTCTGAGAATGAATCAGGTGATTGGAGAAATGGAAATGTAGTGTTGAAAGATGCCGATTTTGAAGAACTGGCCCAGGCAGTACTGAATGTTTACGGCTTAAAGATTAAATGTATTAATCCAAATAAAGACAAATACAGATACAATATAACACTTAGGTCGGGTAAGACAGATGAACAAATCTTGAAGTTAATATGTGCTATCAACGACAATAAATATAGGAGGGATGAAAATGGAATAATTATACAATAGCAAGTAAATAACAAGAAACCTCATTCTTATAAAAGTCAAACTATACTCAGAAAAATATGAATCTAAAATTGCTTCTTTTAAAGAGAGCTAAGTACTTTCTATCGCTATTATGTTTATTGACATCCTTGCAATTGATATCAATAAGCGCTATTGCTCAAGTTTTAAATAAACCAATAACTATAAAGATTAATAGTGGAATAACAATTAACGATGCTATTATTAGCATCCAAAAAACGTCAAAAACAGATTTTGCATATGACAGTAATCTACCAGGATTAAAAACTAAGAAGACAGAAAAAGTCCATGATTTTAAAAATACTAGACTGCAGATAGTTTTAAGTTCATTGTTGGCAAATTCTGATATCGATTTCAAAGAAGAACAAAATTCTATAAGATTATTAAAGAAAGAAACAGGTAAGTTATTTGGAAAGGTAACTGACGATAAATCGCAGCCTATACCAGGTGTTAACATTAGAATTGTAGAATTAAATAGGCTCTTAACAACTAATAATGAAGGTAATTATAGTGGAAACATTAAGCCAGGTAAGTATGTGGTAGAGTTTTCTTTTGTATCCTATAAAACACAAAGAGTTATTGATGTTGTGGTCAAGGCTGGCGCATCTACTCCATTAAACATTTTATTGCGTGAAGATGCAGGGAACTTAAATGAAGTTGTTGTTATTGGCTACGGTAGTGTTAAGAAAAGCGATCTGACAGGTTCTGTATCTGTGGTGAAGATGTATGATATCAAAGATGTTCCAGTTGTACGTGTAGATCAAATGCTGCAAGGAAGGGTAGCAGGAGCAGAAATTGTATCAACAACGGGTGAACCAGGTGCTGGAACATCAATCCGTATTAGAGGTACAAGATCGGTGTCAGCCACAAATGAACCCTTATTCGTAGTTGATGGCGTAATGGACGGTATTGGAGATTTAAATGAATTAAATCCTGCGGATATTGAATCTATTCAAGTTTTAAAAGATGCTTCTTCAACAGCTATTTATGGCTCAAGAGGAAGTAATGGGGTGATTATTATTACGACTAAAATTGGTAGTGCTAACGGCAAATCAAATCTTTCATTCCGTTCTGATATTGGGGTATCTCAATTACCACGATTCCTGGATTTAATGAATGCTACAGAATTTGCACAATTACAAAATGACAGGTTTTACTTTTCGAGCACAGCTAATAGAGTGAAACCACTTGAAGAATATCCATATCCTAATCCTTTATCTTTAGGTGAAGGCACAAACTGGACTGATGTAATTACCAGAACAGCTCCTTATCAAAATCATACCTTTACTGCATCCGGAGGTGATAAAGTCTCTAAATTTTACTTTTCAGGGAATTATAACAATACCCAGGGTATTATTATAAATAGTGGTTTGAAACGTTATCAGGCAAGGCTTAATTACGATCGGACTTTCAGTAAATATATTAATGCAGGTATTCGTTTAAACTATTCTTATATCAATCAGAATGTGAATAAAGCTGATGTCGGTTCAAACTCTCTATGGTATAGATCGACCATATTTTTATCCCCAACCATGCCGGCATATAAAGAAGATGGTAGTTTTAATGATTGGAATACACAATGGTATAGTGGTACTTTATTTGATTCCCCATTGGCAAACTCTTCTTTACAACGGAAAGATCAATTAAAGAAAAGCTTATCAACTAATGTCTTTGTCGAAATAAAGCCAATAAAATACCTAAAAGTCAGGTCAGCTGTTTCGTTTTATGATTATAACCGATTTGATGATAACTTTTATCCATCTACATTACCATCCAGAGCGAGTAAAAGTACTGGTGCTTATGCCTATAAATCTGGATTCAGGAATAATAATATCCTAAATGAAAATACAGTAAACTATACACGAACATTTAACAAAAAACATAGTTTGGATGTATTGTATGGATTTACCTTCCAGCAATTATGGCAGGCAAATTTATTTGCCAGTGGCGACGGATATTTTATTGATGAGATAGAGACAAATGATTTAGGTGCAATACCTTCTAAAGAAACGCTAAATGCAGGCTCCAGTTATGAAGATAAAAGCAAAGTTTCAAATCTGGCTCGTGTAAACTATAGCTATAACGGCAAATACTATCTGACATTAACCGCCCGTGCTGATGCGGCTTCCAATTTTGCTGCTGATCATAAATGGGGTTATTTCCCTTCTGCAGCATTAAAGTGGAACATTAAGAAAGAAAAATTCCTAAAGGATAATGAAAGGATTAGTGAGCTTGGGTTAAGGCTGAGTGCAGGTATTTCAGGTAATGATGCGATATCAAATTATCAATCATTATCCCGATTGTCTTCATCGTCATCTGGTTATATATTTAGTGGGGCAATCCCGGTATCTTATTACCCTACGCGTATTTCAAATGAAGGCCTGACCTGGGAAAAAACCACCAGTTATAATGCTGGGATTGATTTAGGGTTGTTTAAAAATAAAATCAATGTAACCTTTGATGCTTACCTCAGTAAAACATCAGATTTATTGTTAACAGTTCAATTACCTACGCATACAGGCTACCCTAGTAGATTGGCAAATATTGGTAAAACATCAAATAAAGGTTTGGAGCTAACTATAGATTCTAGAAATATGAATCGGAAAAATTTCTCCTGGAATACCACATTAACATTTGCGCATAATTCTCAAATGGTTGATGATATCGGTGGTTTAGATAAAATTGTTGCCTATGCCAATCCTTATGGAGCTACATATATGATGTATGGCTATGTGAAAGATAGACCTTTAAATGCATTATGGGGAATGCAGTATGGTGGTGTTTGGAAAAACCAGGCAGAAATAGATCAGGACAAGATCGATAAAAAGTACGCGTCATCAGCGATTAACTTTTATACTCCAGGGCGTCAGCGTTATATTGATCAGAATAATGATGGTGTGTTAGATAATGCTGATTTGGTTTATTTAGGACAGGCAGACCCTTATTTATATGGCGGGGTTCAAAATTCATTTAGAATTTATAAGTTCAATCTGAATGTTTTCTTAAACTATTCTTTAGGTGGTAAAATTTACAATGTTACCGAAACCTTTATGGGAACGGGTACCTACTTAAGCAATCAATATAAGTATATGGTAAACGCCTGGCACGAGTCACGTAATCCACAATCTGATTATCCAAGAGCAGACTCTAAAGACGATATACCGAACGATAGATTTGTGCATAGTGCTACATTTTTACGCTTAAAAAATGTTTCTCTTGGCTATACATTTGATTTAGCTAAAAAAACAAATAATGCTTTAAAAGCGCTGACCTTAAGTGCGAATGGTAATAATTTATATCTGTGGAAGTATTATAACGGATATGATCCTGAAGTTTCTACAGAGAGTGGTGGATCAACCATGCGTCGTGTAGATAATGGAGCCTATCCGAATAGCAGGACTTTTACATTTAGTGCTGAAATTAAATTCTAAAGATTATGAATCAATATGAACGTCTCAGAATAAAACATACTCCAATGAAAACAAAGAATATAAAATATACTTTTTTGATTGCAGGTATACTAATGCTCAGTTTAGTCGCTTGTAAAAAAACTTTAGAAGAACAATCAAAGAGTTTTGTTACCCCCGCTCAGTTTTATAATAATGAAGGTCAGGCTTTAGCGGCTGTAAATGGGTGTTATATACCTTTAACAAGTATTTATAATGCAAATTTTATGATCGCAAATGAGGCGACGACAGATTTAGCATTTTTAAATTCCTCGCAACTTGACGCCAAATTTGAGATCTCTCCCGCAAATCCTGGTATGGGCCAAAGTTTATGGCAACAGTGCTATAAAGGTGTGATGTATTGTAATTCAACAATAGCAGGTATTGACAGATCTGAAAAAATTCCGGATGAAAGAAAGAAGGCGATAGCTGCCGAAGCGATAACCCTTAGGGCTTTATATTATTATATATTAACGGCTACATTTGGTGATATCCCTTATTATACGGAGGACGTATCTTCTTTAGAAGTTTTAGACAAAATTTCGAAAATTGGACGGATGCCTGCTATAGCTACACGTACAGCTTTAATTGATGAATTACAAAAAAGTGTTTTGTCATTACCCTTAAAACGAACTTCAGATGTAACCGATAATCGAATTTCTGCACCAATGGCTTATATGCTGATTGCTAAAATGTCCATGTGGAATAAAGACTATACAACAGCCTTAACAGCTTTAAAAGAGGTTCAGAAAATATACGGACAGTTAGTGCAGTATCCTTTAACGGATACTTATTTCAGAAATAAAAATACACCTGAATCTATATTTGAAGTGCAGTTTACCTGGGCTGCATTGGGACTAAAGAAAACTACCACCGTATCTGCCTTTTTTATGCCTACTAAAGCTTCTGGTACAAGTACTTATGACGGTGTTAATATTCCGGAATTAGGTTCAAAAGCAAATCCTTTCGCTTCTATAACACCATCCAAATACTTCGTCTCTTTATATGATGTTTATGATCCGCGTAGGGAAATAATTTTAGCGTACACCTATAATGGGGCCTACTTTAAAAGGCCAATGGCAAACAATGGAACAGGGAAGCCATGGATGGGACCTAAGTTTTGGTGTCCGGAAATGGATAACATCGCAGACGGAAATAATCAGAAGGTATTCAGGTATGCAGATGCACTATTGATGATTGCTGAATGTGCTAATGAACTGGATGATCCCATTACAGCTATATCAGCAATAAATGAAGTAAAAGGTAGAGCCTCTCAAGATTATGTACTGGCTTCGTACCCTGGTAAAACGGAGTTTTTTACAGAGGTAAAAGAAGAACGTGCCAGAGAATTAATGGGAGAGTATGGAAGAAAATGGGACTTAGTAAGATGGGGTATATTTTATGATGCGGTTAAAGCGACTACTGCTACTGAATATGTAAGTATCGAAGAAAATTTACGCCCTTACCATGAGTATTATCCAATTTCAGACGGAGAAATCAGTCGCTCATGGGGTAATCTTACTAATCCAGCATACAAATAATCTAAAATAGAGATACAATGAAACGAAAATCATTATATAAAATTTGGCTATTCACTATAGCATTTTTTATTACCGGCAATTTGTTTGCCCAGGATACACTTCGTGTTTTAAGTTACAATATTCTGGAAGGTATGAAAACAGATACTACTAAAGGAAAAACTGTATTTGTAAACTGGATTAAGAAGCAAAACCCGGACATATTGGCTTTACAGGAATGTAATAAATTTACTGAGGAAAGCTTAAATCAATTGGCCAGAAGTTTCGGCCATCCTTATTCTATTATTGTCAAATTGAAAGGTTATCCGGTAGGTTTAACATCAAAGTACCCCATTTTAAATGCAGAAAAGATAAATGAGACCATGACCCATGGGTTTATAGTTGCGAATGTGTTGAAATACAATATTTTGGTGGCTCACTTAAATCCACATAATTATGAGAAGCGTCGCGAGGAAATTGGGATTATTCTGCACAAAATAAAAGATTCAAATCAAAAGAAGAATTGGATCCTGATGGGTGATTTAAATTCATTATCTCCATTGGATAGGATTAACTACGCAGATGGAGTTTATCTTAATCGTTTAATTGAGAATGAAAAAAAGCATGCCAATCATCATAATCTGGAGGATGGGAAATACTTAGATTTTGAAGTTCAGCAAAAGATTTTAGACTCCGGTTTGATTGATGCGATGAAATCTCTCCCAACAGGGAACGATTTTAAATCAACACGTATTGACTACATCTATCTAAGTAAAAACTTAAGATCGAGTTTAGAACATTGTAAGTTTATCTATGATGACTTTACAAAAAAACACTCGGATCACAGGCCTATATTAATGAAATTAAGAAAATAAACAACTGCTATATGACAACAACAGTTAACTTAAGTAAAAGTGGTTGGTTATTATTAGCCCTTTTATTTGTTGCTATGACAATTTTATTTGGTTGTAAGAAGAACGATCAAGTAGAGTTTAGTACTGATATTGCTATTAATAATGAAATTGTACGTGTAGCTGATGCTGCGGGTACATCGAGAATTTTAGTTTTTGCAGATAAAGACTGGACCCTCACTACCGAGAATGAAACATCATGGGTAACATTTGATAAAACCAGCGGAAATGGCAACGGAGAATTTATTGTCACTTTTGAAAGTAATAAAGACCAGTTACCGCGTTCTGTAAATCTGGTGCTTAGTGCTTCTGGTAAAACACGTACCATTAGCTTTCAGCAAAAGGGTTTAACCCCCTCTTTAAATATAACTGATGCGACGGCCAATGGCATAGGAGCTGGTGGTGTAATGAAAACAGCGATTACTACCAATATCCCTTTTGATAAATTGGTGCAAAAAATCACGTATAATGAAGGGGCAGATTGGATAAGTGATTTGAAAATGAAGGATAATTATTTATACTTTACTGTAGGCCAGAACTCATCTGCTGCATTACGCTCAGGTAAAGTTTTGTTCTCTTATAAAGATGCATTGGGGACTACTGTTAAGGACAGCATAATTGTTTCTCAAAATGTGGCTGGAGATTTTGCAAATGCTGTATTAAAGGATTTTAATTATTTAAAAACTGCAGTGCCAGCAGGTGTAATCTCTGATGATATTTACATTGAAGGAACAATAATTAGTGACAAAGGGAATCCGAACATAGGTCAGAATCCGAATAAACCCACGAATAAGCACGAAATTGATAAGACCGAAAATGCGATAACAGTTTATGTTCAGAATAATGATGGAACTTCTGGTGTATTAGTCAGGACAAAAACTGGTGGAGATAATATTTTTGTCAAAAATGACCGGGTAAAAATATGGCTTAAAGGCTTAACGTTGCGTAAGGAAGTGAATCCTGCTCGCGTGATTTTAGACAATTTAGAATCGATTAATGTGATGTCTAAAGTTGAAGGTGCAGATGTTACCCCGCGGTCATTGTATATTAAGGATCTAACTCCCAATGATTTGTATACGCTTGTTAAACTTAAAGACGTTGAAATCGCTGTTCCACTAGGTAGTTTCTCTAATATTACAGAAGGTTATGTGGCAAGAACGGATGCTTATCCAAATTTCTTAAGAGATATTAACGGCAATACTTTAGCAATGATTGTGAATAATGATGTTACTTATAGACGTGATGGAAAAATGGTTCCACAAGGCTCTGGAGATGTAACAGGTGTACTTGTCTCTGAAAAGATGGAACGTTATGGAAGCAATATCGGGGATTATTCAATCAGACCTTTAAAAAGAGCTGACATAGAGTTAGCTGAGAGTCGTACATCTGGATTTTCGAATATTTTGGTGGAATGGAGCAGGTTTAAATCAGAACTTTCTGCTGGAGCAACATTGAGTAGTAACCCTTTAACTCCTGATATTGGAACAGGAACACTAACACATAGCGAAACAACTGCATTAAACTTTAGCAGTACTGGTATTAGTGGGACAAGTGATTATAATGGACTGATCCAAGAACCGAATACTGTAAAGGGATTAATTACGAATGGCGCCTGGACAGCAAAAACCTGGTGGAATGCTTCAAAGAATGCGGGTGCCTCCTGGAATATTCAAGTTTCTACGCTTGGGATTTCTAAGCCAATATCTTTACAACTAGAGGGCAATAGTGATATCGGTGGACCGCGAAATTTTGTAGTTGAATGGAATTCAACTGGCTTTACTAGTGCCAGCTGGAATCAAGTAGGTGAATTTACTTTTCAAGATCTGGTAAACTTTACAAGTACATTACTTACTCAGGTGCCAGGTTTTAAAGTAGTTAATTTCCAGTTCCCTCAACAAGCTTCTGGTTTAACAAACTTGTATATCAGAGTACGTGTTAAAGATAAGTCTGTAGGAAGTGCGACTTCCGCAACGGGGGGGACTCTTCCTGCTTCAGTGAATAGTCGTTTAGGACATGTATCTATAAAATACAACAAATAAGCGCTCAGATTTAAACAAAAAAAGTTGCAGTTTTTACTGCAACTTTTTTTTATTGTTTATGTCGACTATTTTAAGCTGTCATGAATCTTGAGCACTAAATGATTTCAATAATCGCAAGGCCCATGGACTTCAGCTGTATGTTAATGTTTATTTTTCCTCTTGTATAATTCCCAATTCTGGAACGGCCTTTTTCATTTAACAGATATATTTCTCCAGTACTTTTTAGTTCGTAGTCTGAAGCTGTAAGACTAAATTTACAAGCATATGGTTGTTCTTGAATACTTGCAAGTGTAATTGCAACTGAGCCATCTGCAGCTTTCCAAGCTCCAGAATAGATGGTAGGATAGCTTTTTTTGAAAGCAGTCACTTTTTCATCCTGACCCGCATAGATTGAGAGCTTAGATATTGCAATTTCTTTTTGTGGAACATCCATTTGAGGAGGGAGGGCGAATGAGCCATAAAGTAAATATTTGAGTGCTTTATTTCGTAACCTGGATAAAGAAAGTAAATAATCAATTTCAGCTTTTCGTTCTGTTTTCAAGAGGCTATTGTAGTTAGCAATAGCGGGTTGCATACCCCAAACGAAAGATCGTGCTTGTTCCATTAGAAATTGCTGGTTGAAGCTTTTATCCAAAGGTTCATTGGTCTTTTTTAATGCATATTTAGCTGGCCATAATTCATCGTATGGTGGGTAAAGTAAAGAAGAGTAGTTCCCAAATGTTATTCCATATTCATGATATACTGCCTGGAATAATGGGATAGTATATTTTTCAGAAATACCCGCATAACGCTCGCTACTTACTTGTAAAGTTAAAAAGGCATCCAGTGTAGGTAGCCAGCTTTCACCACCACCTTCTCCGGCCAATATGTAGGGCTCTTTTCTTTGCGTTTTCTCTCTGATTTGTTTAGTGAGTTGAGTAAAATTGGGAACCCAGTAATTGCCTCCTCCAAGGGGGTGTCCATGTGTTGGATCATAACATAAAGCACTCAGACAGGCCTGATCCATATATATACCTCCAACTCCATATTTGCTTAACACAGTATCTGCAATCCGCCCATACTTTTCTTTCCAAAAAGCTGTGGTCATACACATATAGGTAAGGGCTTTTTTAGTGAAAATATTGTAAACAAATGATTTACTCTCTCCATTTTGTTCCTTTACAGTAAAAGGTTCTGCATTTTCCTTATAATAACTGGGCATATTGTTTCCCCATTTAATGGAGTTCATGTATACAATTGCATTTACGTCATTTTCTTTTGCCTTTTTTACAGCTGTGACAAATGCCTTTTCGCCTTCTCTAGGTGGAATATAATCCGGAAAAGAATCGTCATAAGAACCATTGTGCCACCAATGCCAAAGAACACTTACAGGCAGGTCTAATTGCTTTTTTAAATCTATAGCCTGTTCCAGGACATTTTGTGATTCTCCCCGGTTCCATACCCATAAAGCAGTTTTAGTCAACCAGTCTGGAGTCAGTCCATTTTTTAATCTACTTTCCTTTGCCCAATATTGTTTGGTCCCCCAGGATTTGTATTTCTTTGCTGCTGAAATCCAATCCCCTTCAAAACTGGCGATTTCTACAGCGTATGAGGATGTATAGTTATCTATGTCTTTATCAAGAGGTAAGAACTGCGTAAGTTGATAACATAAGTTCCCGTCATTTTGATAAGAAAATGCAAAATCCTTTCTAAAAGATTTTGTGTCATTTGCTGCAACATAAAGTCCTTTTGCACTTTTTCCATAAAGTGCCATAAACTGCATCGATAGGTGTCCTGGATAGTATAACTCATAATTTCTTAAATTACCCGATAATTGACGTCGGGGGGATTTAATTAATTCGCCCATCCAATTTGGAGCAACCAGATATTCATCTTTCAAATCTCTTAGTCCGGATATTCTTGGGAAAATCACTTTTTCCATGGAGATATTCGATATTCCAGTAAGAGAAATGTTCCAGAATGAACTACCTTCTTTATTGAGGTTAACTGTAACCAATACTTGCAGGTTTTTTAAAGCAGGATCTTTGAATGATCCCCACTTTAACTCGACAATCTCTTTTGAACGGTGTACGAATTCAAATTTTGTGGCATCATTGTTAGTCAGTGAACGTTTTCCACTTTTTTTTGTGAAAGTGAATTGCCAAATAGATGCGTCTTGTATTTTTGATGTCAAGAAGTCTTGATTGCTACCCAGGTCTTTAAATGAAATAAGTGAGCCATTTTTTAAATCGAAAGCCCATCTAACTTTCGTATTGCTTAGGACAATTTGGTTTGTATTCTGATCTTGTGCTATTGAATTTGAAGACGAAAGTAAAACAAATGTTATCATCAAAAAAATAGGGCAGGCAAAGATGAATCTTATCATGGTAATGATTTTAATTTTTATTAATAAATAAAACTATATGTTGATCTATTTTTAAATTAACGAATATTGTTTTGTAAAATATACTCTAATTGTAAGCTAAATGTATAAACTAAATTATTTATTTTAAGGTTTTTTATAAAAAATATCGTTTTTCATAATTAGACATATGAAGTGAGATGTGGTAATGAAAAAATATTAAATATGATATTGAACTTATTGAATATTATATATAGATTTATAAAAAAAGGTTAGATGAATGGCTTTAACTCAGTTAAATAGATGTACAGACCAAGAACTGTTAATCTTGATTTTTCAAGATGACAGAACTGCCTTCGATGAGATTTATTTTAGATATTGGAAGAAGCTGTTTCTATACTCTGGTAAAATTGTAAGAGATGAAGATGAAGCCGAAGATATTGTTCAGGAGGTTTTTATTTCTTTGTGGAGGCGCAGGTCCGAACAGGCAAACATCATGTCCCTTTCTTCTTATCTGCATGGTGCAGTTCGGTTCAGAAGCCTGAGTTATATCCGGAATAATTTATATAAAAATAATTACCTCTCTTCTCTCAAGTCAATCTTTGAAGAAGGCACAGATATGGTTAATGAATACATAAATGTTGAGGAGCTAAATGGAGTTATTGATAAAGAAATCTCAAAGCTTCCACCAAAGATGAGGGAGATTTTTGTTTTGAGCAGGATTGAGCAAATGAGTCACCTTGAAATTGCAGAGCACTTAAATATATCTGATAAAACAGTGAAAAAGCAGATTAACAGATCTCTAAATCTATTTCGCCTGGTGTTAAATGAAAAGTCAGGTAGTTTGTTGGTGCTGGCTATTTTCAGCCTTTTTTGCAATTAGTAGTTCTTGAGATGTGTTTTTTTTGTAAATAATCTGTTTGATTATCAGTGATTTGCAATTGTTTTCTTTTTTGTATGTCTACCAAGGTGGATCTTATGCTACATGTAAGTATAAGGGAACCAAATATGAACAAAGAGGAAATAGTTGATTTACTAGATCGATACCTACAAGGACAGACCACTCCAGAGGAAGAGGAGAAGTTAAACTTATGGTATCATCAAGAAGTTGGCTTATCGGATTGGTCTCCGGAAAAGAATACAATGGAGATTGCTGGTCTTCTTAAGCAAAGAATTGATGCGGGTATAGATCAGGAGGAGATGCCAAAACGTAAAAACTGGCTTCGATATATTTCTGCAGCAGCAGCGATACTGATTGTGTCCAGCATTAGTTTTTACTTTTTCATTATAAATCCGTCCTCGGGATTAACAACAGTACAATTAAGTCAGACAACAGACATCTCGCCTGGAAGCAATAAAGCTGTTTTGACTTTGGCAGATGGAACCGAAATTTCTTTAACTGATGTTGAAAATGGTGAACTTGCAACTCAATCAGGTATTCTAATTACTAAAAATACAAGTGGACAGTTAATCTATACAATTAAAGAAACAGCTATAGCTAATGTAAATTCAACAGTACCCTACAATACAATTTCAACACCTAAAGGTGGGCAATATCAGATTAACCTTCCTGATGGAACAAGAGTATGGTTAAATTCATCATCATCAGTAAAGTTTCCTGTAAATTTTACAACTCTTAATGAACGGAAAGTCGAATTGGTTGGAGAAGCGTATTTTGAAGTTAAATCCAATAAGAACAAGCCTTTTAGAGTTAAGAGTGACCAGCAAACTGTAGAAGTTTTTGGTACGCACTTCAATGTAATGGCTTATCCAAATGAAAAGATTCTGGAAACAACATTATTGGAAGGTAAAGTAAGTGTTAAAACCGAACGTATAGAGAAATTTATAACACCCGGAGAACAAAGTCAGCTAAGAAATGGCAGTATAAAAGTAATGAAGCTGGCCGATCCGGAAGCAGTTGTGGCCTGGAAAAACAATCTTTTTCAATTTGAAAATACAGATATAGATAAGGTCTTACGACAGATTGAACGCTGGTATGATGTAGAAGTAAATTATGTTGGAGCAAGGCCTAATGTTTATTTTACCGGCGTAATCCCTCGTGATGTAAAAGCATCGAGGATTTTAATGGCCCTGGAACAAGCATGTGGTGTGAAATTCGAAATAGAAGGAAGAACAATTACTACAACAAATAATAAAACCAAAAACTAAAACCAAGAAGTATGAAAGAAAATCCTACTTGATTAAACCGAGCAGGGTAGCCATAAAAAAAGCATTCCGGATTGCGGCCGAAATGCTTTAAGTGTCTGGGCTAACCCTTGATTGTACTCAATAGATTTAGTGTAAACCAAAAACCCAAACAAACAAATGTATGAAACAAAATCTACATTTTAAGGGCATTCTATGCCCTGGAATTTACCTATACAAGAAGTGTATAGCGCTTCTTGAATCAAAAGTATTTCGCATTATGAAATTGACAGGTATTATACTCTTAGTACTTACCATGCACGTTAATGCAGCTTCTTTCGGACAAAAGATTAGTATTAGCCAGCGTAATACCAATTTAAAAATGGTATTTAAAGAGATTAGAAAACAAACCGGTTTCTACTTTATTTACAGTAATGAAGTTTTGCAGAAAGCTAAACCATTAAATATTGATGTGACCAACGTTGATCTTGATGAAGTATTAAAGGATGTTTTTAGTAATCAGCCATTAACTTATACCATTCAGGATAGGATCATCATTGTTAAATCTAAAGATATCATTACTCCAAATTTAAAGAATGTTAGTGCTCCTGTGGTGGTAGATATCAAAGGAAAAGTAATAGATGTTAATGGACAGCCACTGCCTGGTGTTAGTGTTATTGTCGTTGGAACAACAAAAGGGGCTACAACAAATACGGAAGGATATTATGCCATCGATGCGGGTCCTGGTGATATCTTAAAGTTTTCCATGGTAGGATACATTGAACAGGAAATTAAAGTACAGGCCAAGACTGCTATTGACATTGTACTTAAGGAAAAACTTAGTGATTTGGATGAAGTCATGGTGGTTGGTATGGGCGTCCAGAGGAAAGCCAGTGTGATTGGAGCCATTTCTACAGTAAAGATGGATGACTTAAAGATTCCAGTTCGTTCGTTAACTAATGCATTGGCTGGTAAAATGGCAGGGGCTGTTGTGGTTCAGCGCTCTGGTGAGTTGGGAAGGGATGGTGGAGGCTTGTGGATCCGGGGTATCGCCACATTCGGAGCAAACAGGTCGCCATTAATCCTTGTGGATGGTGTAGAAAGAAGTATGGATGACATTTCAGTTGAAGAAGTTGAATCTGTTTCAATTCTGAAAGATGCTTCTGCTACTGCTGTATATGGAGTAAGAGCTGCTAACGGTGTGGTATTGGTAACAACCAGAAGAGGTATTGCACAGGCGCCGGTAATTGAGTTCAAAACAGAATACGGAATATCCGATTTGCCGATGTTACCAAAATTTTTAAATGGACCTGATTATGCTACTTTATACAATGAAGCATTAGGTAGAGAAAATTATTCTAAGGAATATATTGAAAATACCAGGAGTGGAATAGATCCATATTTATATCCAAATGTAAATTGGTTTGATGAGACTTATAAGAAATATGCGCAGAATGCAAATGCTACCCTAAATGTAAGAGGAGGAGGTGAAGTTGCCCGTTACTTTGTAGGTTTAGGATACATCAAAGAAAATGGTAATTTGAAGGATAATCCCGATAACGATTACAAATCCAATCTAGATCTTCAACGTTATAATTTTCGGGCAAACATTGATGTTACCCTCTCTAAATCAACCATCCTTGAACTTGAGATTGGAGGTAACCTTACTGATTTGAGAACTCCTGGAGTAGGGGGGACGATTTATTCATCAACTTTTACACCAGCTGGTGAATTATTTTATTGGGCATATCAGGCCTCGCCTATAGGAAATCCAGTTAGAATTCCAATTGGTAAGGATCTGAATGGGAATGATATAATGGGTTGGGCTGCGCCTACACAGGTTGGTGAATCAAACCCGGTAGAGCGTTTGATGGGATCTGGATTCAATACGGAATTTAGAAATCAGTTCACCAGTCAGATCTCCTTAAATCAAGATCTTAAATCTGTTTTAGATGGTTTAAAGTTCAGGCTCTCTTATTCATTTGATGCAAATAATACAACTACTATTAGCAGAAGAAAGAATAGTACTACGTATGGTGTGCAGGGAAGAGATCCTGTTAGTGGCGACCTTCTTTTTAAAGAGGTTACAGTAGGGACAGAGTTTTTAGGCTATTCTAATGGCTTGACCAGTAACAGGGCCAAAGAAATGAAAGCTCAGCTTTTGTACAATAAAGCATTTGGAGAAAAACATCATGTAGGAGGGATGATGATGTATTACCAACGTGATTATATTCTAGGGAATGCTGGTTCTGCAATTCTATCTCTCCCATACCGCCGTCAGGGTATTGCGGGAAGGGCTACTTATGATTATGATGACAGGTATTTTGCTGAGTTTAACGTTGGTTATAACGGTTCTGAGAACTTTCCGCCAGAGAAGCGTTTTGGTTGGTTTCCCGCTGTTGCAGCAGGATGGATTGTTTCGAATGAGTCTTTCTTTAAGAACTTAAAAGGAACGGTTGATCTTTTGAAAATCAAAGGATCAATAGGATTGGTTGGTTCTGAGGCTTTGCCAGGGAGTGACCGCTATGGTTACTTATCTGTTTATGGTGCCGGACTCGGGGGGTATATATTTGGTGAAACACCAACAAATTATGGAGGAACAGGAGAGAACCGTATTGGAGTAGCAACATTAACCTGGGAGAAAGGCTTGAAGAAAAACATAGGTTTTGAATTGAAGATGTTCAAAAACGCACTTTCAATAGAAGCCGATTATTTTCACGAAAAAAGAACAGATATCTTATTACAACGTACATCATTGCCTGCAATTACTGGTTATGTAGCTGCACCTTATGCAAACATGGGGGAAATGCTGAATCGCGGAGTGGATGGTACAGTAGAATTTAACCAGCGTTTCGGTGATGTGGGAACCAGGGTTTATGGAAATTTTACCTATGCCAGAGACAAAATACTTTCACAAGACGAAGCGAATAAAAATTATGCTTATAGAATGCGCACAGGTAATAAGTATAACCAGGTTTTTGGATTGATTGATTTAGGCTATTTTGTTAGTGAAGCAGATATTAAGAACAGTCCGGAGCAGCAATATGGAGTAGTTAGGCCAGGAGATGTTAAGTACCTGGATGTGAATGGAGATGGAAAAGTAAATGTGGACGACGAAGTGCCTATCGGATACTCCAATTTGCCGGAAATTAATTATGGATTTGGTTTTCAGGTAGACTATAAGGGCTTCGATATTGGTGTCTTTTTAAGAGGTCAGGGAAGAGTAAGTTATGCATTGGGCGGGTCGTATGTTCCATTTGCTCAGGGAGTAGGGAAACTTAATCTATTTGAGGAGGCTTTAGATCGCTGGACTGTTGATAACCCTCGTCAGGATGCACTTTATCCGCGTATTTATAATGGTACTTCATCCAACAACTGGCAGAGGTCAACCAAGACTATATATAATGGTCGTTATCTGCGATTATCAGACGTAGAAGTTGGTTATACTTTTGGAGCGAAAGTTCTGTCTAGTATCAAGTTGAAAAGTTTACGCCTTTATGCACTGGCTAATAATGTTGCAGTTTGGGCTCCATGGAAAATGTGGGATCCAGAGTTGGAAGGGCCTGGAAATTATCCTCTTCAGCGTAAGATGAATCTTGGTATCAGAGCTAAATTTTAAATTAAATAAGATGAAAAGAAATTTTAACATATATATCATGCTATGCATGTTTGGGCTGATGACAGTAACGGGTTGCAAGAAGTTTCTTGATAAACAGCCTGATGACATGAAAACTGATGCCATGATCTGGAATTCACGTAAAGAAACAGAAGCATTTTTATATAATGTATATGCTTCTATACCTGCTGCAAATCTTTATCAGGATGATCCGTGGTTAGGTTTAGCAGATGAAATAGATTTAAGTTGGAATGTATATAACACTTATAATATTAATCTTGGAAACTGGAATACTGGTTCAGGTTTTTACAATAAATGGGCAACGTACTATAAAGCAATTCGTGCATCTTTTGTATTTGAAAATAATGTAGATAAAAATCCAGAGCTAAGTAATGCCTTAAAAACACAGTATAAAGCTGAAGTTAAATTTTTACGTGGATATTTCTACTGGTTATTACTCAGACAATATGGGCCTATTGCAATTATAAAAAGCGAGCTACCTTCAAATACTGATTTTGGAGCGATTCCAAGGACGCCATATGATGAATGTGTAAGTTACATCGTGCAGATGATGGACGAAGCAGAACAAGGCTTGCCTTTAGATTGGCAAAATGATAAGCAATGGTTAGGTAAGCCCAATAAAATTGTTTGTAAAGCCGTAAAGGGAATTGTTTTGACTATGGCTGCAAGTCCGCAATGGAATGGGAATGTCGATTATGCTAATTTTAAAAATCATGACGGCACTCCTTTAACTAGCACCACATACGACGAGAATAAATGGAGAAAGGCAGCAGAAGCTAGTTATGCAGTGATTCAGCTCGCTGAAAATAATCCAGTCGCAAACTTGAAACTATATAGGAACGATGAAAATGGTGATGGTATTTTTAATCCCCTGAAATCCGTTAGAGATGTTAAGTTAAAGAAATGGAATTGTGAGGTTATTTGGGGGCGAGCAGGCTATTATGCGTCAGGTTGGGAAATTCATACTTCTCCAGGACCAAATAACCTGGGGGGTGTAGGTCCAACTCAAAGAGTCGTGGATGCTTTCCTTATGAAGAATGGACGTTCGATTGATGATCCACTGTCAGGATACGTAGAGGAAGGTTTCACCACTACTGGTGGCGATAATTGGAATCCTAAAAACAGGAATATTACGACAGAGCGTGTAGCCATGATTGATGATATCCGTAGTGGAGACGCATGGGGTCATTGGGCTGGAGAGTGGAATATGTATGCAAATCGTGAGCCCAGGTTCTATGCCAATATACTTTATAACAAAAGAATCATTCCTCAGTTACCAAGCGATATCGATAAACGTGATTACTATAGTACTGGAACTCAAAAGAATGGTTATGGCAGAGCAGAGTTGTATTTTGGCGGAGCATCCAGATCGTCCGGTTCTTACACCTTTTATTCCCGTACAGGATATTTATGCTTAAAAGATGTCGATTATTTAAGTAATCTCAGAGATAGAGTACATGTTTCGAACCCAAGGGTTGAGATATTTATCCGCTATGCCAGTGTCTTATTAGATTATATAGAAGCCTTGAATGAATATAATCCTGGTCACCCTGATATTGAAAAATATTGGGATAAAATCCGATCACGCGCAGGTGTACCGAATATTTTTAGCGTATACCCGGAAATCAGGGGAAATAAAGAGGAACAAAGAGAGCATATTTTAACTGAACGTCAAATAGAACTTGCATTTGAATGCGACCGTTATTTTACCTCTAGAAGAAGATGGAGAGCACATGCAACCGACAATGGAGATCCTTTGAGAAAATGGGGTGATGGGGGCAAAATGTGGGGTATGGATGTAAATGCTGGCGCAGTTGCGACCAATAATTTTACCTATACTGGTTTTTACAAACGCACCGCATTTGAAGAAAGAGTCTTCCCAATGAAGTTTAATCTGTTCCCAATCCTCCAAACTGAAATTGATAAAAACCCTGCTTTGGTTCAGAATCCAGGGTGGTAATTAATCTTAAATAGACATGATTATGTTAAAAAAATATAGATTTTTAAGTACAATATTGTTTTTAGGGCTATTAACGGTATCTTCTTGTGAGAAGGGTATAGACGCCATTAAAATAGAGGGTACAGTATATATTCCCAACTCGGGACTGAGTACACAAACCGCGCTCCTTGGGGAGTCCGTTTTCAAATTGGGCGTTTATAGGGCAGGAGTAAATCAAGAGAATAGTGTGACTGTTAATCTGGAGGTCGATCAAAATGCCTTTGCGGATTTTCAAACCACTAATCCAGGATATGAAATTTTACCAGCCATTAATTATCGCATTCCCTCAGGAACTGTTGTAATCGGTAAAGGAAATGAAAGGGAAGATTTAAATATTCACCTGACAAATATCACTGAAAATACTTTTGTGGGTAAAAAATATGTTTTACCTATTAGTATTAAAAGTGTAAATCCTGATACGAAAATCAATGAAGGGAAAAAAATAGCTTTTCTTTATTTTTCTAGATTTCGCAATGCTTATGAGGCAAAATATAAAGCTTACGGAACGGTAACAAGTGATGGAGTCTCGGTTGTAAAAATAGATGAAGTACAGAGCCCTACATCAATTTCCGCAAATGTACTTGAGGTAGCCGGACCTTTAAGTGGAATGAAGTTGCGTTTGACAATTTTAAATAATAAGGTTCAGGTAACTGGTGCTCCTGGTTCAGAGGCATATGCTATTCAGAATGATTTATCAAGGGGCGAAAGTGCCTATTCAGGTCAATTTGATCCTGTTTATCAGACATATAAGGGTAGTTTTAAGTTGTTTTACACTTATGTGGTAAGCGGCAAAGTGCAACTAGCGACTGTTGATTTAACATTTACTTTATAAAACCTAATTATATGAATAAGTATATTTCATTTCGAATCATGACGTTAGTTATGTTGCTTGTCTACTCATGTAAAAAGGATGAGAATAAAGGAGATTTCAGCGCTTCCTCAAATTCTTTATATGTTACATTTGCAGATGGGACTGGGTTCTTTAATCCTGAAAGAGCTACTCCTTACGGAGATACAATTAAGTTTGTTTTTTCCACACACTTTCCTGCAGAATCGAACAATCCAATTGATATCAGCAGTATGAAAATTAAGGCAAATGCACCTACTACGGTAAGGGTAATTTCTAATGGTTCCGATCAAGCAGACTTAACGAAGCCCACAGAGATTATCATACGCTCGGCTGATGGTACTGAACGAAAACACATTTTAGTTGGAGAGATCAGGAAGAGCAGTGATGCGGTAATCAATTCTTTTGCATTGCCAGCAGCTAACCTTACAGGATTTTTGGTTGAATCTCAAAAGATTGTTGGGCTTGTATCGGGTGGGGCGAGTTTAACAGGGTTGGTTCCTGTGATTAATATTACCCCACATGCAACCATCTCTCCAGCTGTAAACGTAGCACAGGACTTTAGTAAACCTGTTACTTATACTGTAACTGCTGAAAGCGGTAAGGTTGTCCAGTATGTAGTAAAACCTATTACTCCTGAAAAAGTAGCTTCAGGAATCCGTCCTGGAAGTCAGAAGCTGTTGTGGACAAAATCGCTTGCCGAGCTTGGGATAAATGGTATTGATAATTTCACTACGTCTATTGCTATAACTGACAATTATCTTGCAGTAAATACGCGTGCGGCTGCAAATAAGTATCTTGATCGTTATACAGGAGCTCTTGTAGGAACAATGGTTCCCACGCCTGTGCTTAGTACACAATTCCCGAACTTCTTTGCAACCAGCGATGAAGCAGGGCATGTTCTGGTTTCAAATCTGGTAAATGGATTACCGAATACTTTATATGTTTATAAATATAATGACGTAACTGATCAGTCCCCTGTTAAATTTATTGAATGGACTTCAACGACTTATCTGGCTGGGCGAAAAGTATCTGTAAAAGGAGATTTGAGTAAGAATGCATTGATTTTTATGGGTTCTGCAAATTCAAACAATACCATACTAAGATGGCAGGTCGTAAATGGGCTATTATTATCACAAACCCCAACTACAATTACATATGGCGGAACAAAAATATGGACTTTGATGGCAGATGCGATATCTACAGGGACGAATCTTACGGATAATATATTTGTAGCCGGACAAACCAGTGATCTTGCATATATGAACGGTGCGACGGGCCAACCTATAAGTACAGTAGATCTTGCTGCATCTGGTATCGTGACTACTCATAGTCTGGATTATACGGAATTTAATAATGCACGATACCTGGCCGCTGTAAATGTCAGTTCAAATATAGCTGGTAATGCATTCTTATATAATGTCACTGATCCATTATTGCTTTCTACAGCTCCTGCAAGCGCCAGCTATAATAATATCTGCGTGTTCAAATCGCCTGTTCTTGCCAATGTGGCAAATGGAAATTTTACTGGAGATGTAGCACTGAAGGTATCCAAAGATGGATATAAAATGATCCTTTATGTAATGATTACGAACGGGAGCATAGCAGCTTATGAATTTGACTGCATTGACCTAAATAGCATTAAATAAAATAGAAACACACAGAGTACCCTACATCTGCTAATGTCCTTCTCTTAAGGGCATGGCAGATGTTAATAATTACACATAAAACACATACAAATGAGGCGATTATTAATTATTATTTACATTTTATGCCTGACAACTACTGCATGGGCACAGGAATCTGGTAAAGGCCAATACGGGAAAACCAATATTGCCGATCTGGTTTTAATTTACCAGGGAGGAACCCATCGTCCTATGGAATGGACTAAAGAGCAATTTCTTCCATATATTATCCATGAAGATAGTAAAGGAAAGAAAAACTGGCTTTATGATGGATTTCTTTTTTTAGAATTCAAAGATGGTAAAGGGCGTGTTTATGCACCAGGTTACGACAAGTTAAATGCTCGTAAAACTGAATGGGAATGGCTATTGGACCGTAACTTCGAAAAGAACAAGGCATTTTACGCTTTAAACGAAGCCATTCAGGAGCAAAAACCGAAAATGAAAAAGCTGGTGTTTAAGCATAAGCTTGTGGTTGGTATTCCATCACCTATCTTCAATCAAAAAGACTGGGGACAGGTAGACGGAAAGGATATGGATTTTTCGAAACATGAGGATCGAATTACTGCAGGTAAATGGTATATTGATAGATTCCTGGAACGTTATAAAGCTGCGGGATATAATAATTTGAAATTGGAAGGCTTTTACTGGGTGGATGAGGATGTGAACGGTTGTGCCGAGATCCTGGAGCCCTTGGGTGACTATATCCGATCTAAAGGTCTAAGATTCTATTGGATACCTTATTGGAATGCAAAAGGATTTGATCAATGGAGAAAGTTTAAGTTTGATTTTGCATGGCTTCAACCTAATCATTTTTTCAATAAGAAGATTCCAGATAGTCGTATTGATCAGGCTTGTGATCTGGCTAAAAAATTAGGTATGGGGGTAGAGATGGAGTTTGATTCTCATGGTCTAAATGCTTCTAAGGAACAGAAAAGTGGACGATTAAAGGCATATATAGAAGCTTTCAAAAGAAATGGAGCCTTTGAAGAGTCTCCAATCGCATATTATGAAGGAGGAAATGGAATGTACCTGTTTTCAAAGTCTAAAGATCCAAAAGATAAGGTGCTGATGGATGAGCTCGCTGCTGAAATCATTAAGCGTAAAAGCAAAAGCTTTATGAAAAAAATAAGCAAAGGGGACAAGTAGTATTATAAAACTTAATTCTTCTCATTATCTTAGTAAACACACAAAAAAAAATGAAATATGAAAACAGTAAAGTTTCTAAGGTATAAGAGTTTGATTATTGTTGCAGCGCTACTACTTCTGTCTTTTTCCAGAAGTACTGCACAAAAAGTAACTAAACAACCCCTGGTTTTTATTCAAATGACAGACACTCAGTTTGGATTTTTTGAAAATGATCAGAAGTTTGCCAAAGAAACTGAAAACTTTGAAAAAGCCGTGGCCGCAGCAAATCAGCTGCGCCCGGCTTTTGTAATTATAACTGGGGACCTTGTAAACCTGATGGGAGATCCGGCTCAGATTGCAGAGTATAAAAGAATTGCTGCAAAACTAAACCCATCCATTAGATTGTACAGCCTTCCGGGAAATCATGATGTAGCTAACAAACCTACACCAGAAATATTAGCTGCCTATCGTAAAGAGTTTGGAGCTGATTATTATACTTTCAAAAAAGGTGACCTTTTTGCTATTGTAGTCAATTCAGGTCTTATCTCCGACGCGTCAGGCGCAACAGAAGAGAGTGAAAAACAGTACAAATGGTTGGAGTCGTCATTTAAAAAAGCTAAAAAATCCGGGTGTAAATCTATCGTTGTATTTCAGCACCATCCTTTCTTTCTTGAAAATCCAGATGAGAAAGATCAGTATTTTAATATCCCAACTCCAATTAGAAAGAAATACCTGAACCTTTACAAAGAAAATGGCGTGAGCCATATTTTTGCAGGACACCTTCATAGAAACTCTTTCGGTAAAGATGGCGAAATGGAAATGGTTACTACTGGACCTGTAGGCAGACCACTAGGCAAAGACCCTTCTGGCTTGAGAATCGTAACTGTGATAGACGGTAAGATCCAACACACTTATTATGGCTTGGATCAGATCCCTAAAAGCATAAATAAGTAACTCTTCCTTATTCTATAGTTAAAAAAGCATCTTTTGATACAATAGAACCCAGTGCTGTAGATATGTTGTTGGTTAAGGCAAGTGTAATTTCTCTATCCTTCGACTTTTTCAACAATAAATCTACTGCTTTGGCATCTAGTTTTATGGTTAATTTTGATAGCTTATCATCTTGTGACTGATCTAATATTACGTTCCCTAATACCTCTCCCACTTTTGGTGCGTTATTCCATGTGATGGTTGTTTTGCTCCATGTATTTTCAGGTACTGCCTGTACATTTAAGCTAAACTTTAAATCTGGTTGTTCCGCATTTTTGTAAACCTTTATAGAAATGTTTAAATCAACCGAGTTTAAAGACTTTATGTCTTGCGGAATTTTAAACTTCAAAAATCCAGTTCTCGACCAATGGGTATTGGTGATAGAGCGCGCTACTAAAATCATATCTGGTTTTGTTGTGCCAAATGTTTCATCAGCTGTGTTTCCTCCCTGTATAAAAACTACTTCGGTCGGTTTAATTTTCCCACCTTGTGCATGGATAGAGGTAATGGCTAGGAAGCTTAATAAAAGGGTAGTTAAAATTTGTTTTTTCATAACATTTTTATTTTTGGTTTAATTGATTCAGGTTTAAATAGCACTTACCAAACTTATGTATTTCAATATAAGACTGTAGGGGGCTCCTGTGCTTATGTAGGGGGAGATTCAGTTCTTTAAGAATATTGTCGTATTTATTGAGTAAATTCTCTTGCTGTCATATTACCCCCCTATATTTGAACTGATTCTCCCCTAGCTGTATGTAGATTAAATGCAATATTTGAATCCTGTAGGAATAAAAACCCAAAACAAAACCAAGTATGAGCCGTTTACTTTATCTTATTTTATTGATCTGCTTTCAGTCTGCAAGCACCTATGCACAAATGCAAACCGATATCTGTGAGGGTACAGTCCCCCGTGATTGGCGTAGTATTAATGGGAACATAAACCTTAGTGATACACATTTTAAAATAGGTAAGCAGAGTATAAAATGGGAATGGACAGCGGGTAGTAAAAGCATAGTCAAAATAGAGAACGACGCTTTTAAAGCAGTTGCACAAAATCCTCGAAGTACATTTGTAGTTTGGGTATACAATGAAGTTCCAATTAATGATAAATTGGTATTCACATTTGGTAATGCAAACCAGACTGCCTGCAGCTTTGAATTCAATTTAAATTTTAAAGGATGGAGAACAGCATGGGTGATGTACCATAGAGATATGCTAGGTAAACCTGCAGTTGCAATGAATAGCATGCAAATACAAGCACCTGCATCAGTAAAAAAGGGGACACTCTTTATAGATCAACTGATGTATGATGTAACGATCAATCCACGTTCGCCTATGCGGGATGAGCAAATGCCTTTTATCAATCCAGAAGCGGATAAAGCAGCAAATGCACATTGGAATTCTCTATATGCCTTTAGTCGTACACCACATTTTCTTAAACTTCCATCAATGCTTAACAAAAATGATCTTGCCGATATGGCAAAGATTAACAAGCGTTATCAGGAAATTGTAGCTCCTTCAAAAAAGGAGTTAACTGAAAATAAATTAAAAGAGATTGAAACTGAATTTTCCTGGTGGAATATTGTGAGAAAAGGCAATCAGATTATTGGAAGACCTGTGTATTCTATGAATGACATAGAGTTGGTGTCTTTAAGTCCGCCGGCAAACGTTAAAGAGTTAAACCAGTTATCGGGCGTAAAGCGATATACCCAATTCATGCTACAGTTGGCACAAGCATACCATTCCTCATCAGATCAGAATACAAAACTCAAACTCGAAACTATGTTTAATGATCTGCTTGATCATTTCGAAGATCAGGGTTGGACTTATGGCAGTGGTATGGGTGCATTACATCATCATGGCTATAATCTGCAAGGTTATTATACTTCATGCTTGTTAATGAAAGAAAACATTAAAAAGGAAGGCAAGCTGGAACGAACTTTTAAAAGTATGGCCTGGCTTAGTGGCCTGGGCAGAACACTTCAACTGCCAGATCAACTACCATCATCTAATATTGATGTATTCAATACCCTGCTTGGAAGTATGCTTTCTGCGGTATTAATCATGGACGATACGCCTGAAAAGCTCCGTTATCTTCAGACTTACTCAAAATGGTTATCTAAAAATATAGCTCCCGATCATACCATAGAAGGTGCCTTTAAACCTGATGGTGCAGTATTTCACCATGCCAATCTTTATCCGGCTTATGGCATAGGAGGATTTACAGGTGTTGCCCCAATTTTGTACACACTTAGTAGTACAGGATTAAGTGTTGAAAAGGAATCGCATAAAAGTTTTCGGAATAGTCTGATGATGATGTATCAATATACTAATCCCTACAAGTGGCCAATAAGTGTTTCCGGTCGACATCCAACTGGGACATGGCGCATCCCTGATAGTCCATTCGCATATATGGCAATGGCGGGTACACCAGATGGAAGTTCAAAGATAGATACTACAATGGCTGGTATCTATTTGAAGCTGAATGATGGCAAAACAAACAAGTGGACTAATAGATTTAAATCTATGAAGATTGTACCTGCAGGCTATATAAGTGGACATTGGAATATGAACTATGGATTGTTTGATATCCACCGTCGTCAGGATTGGTTGCTTACTGTACGTGGACACAATCGTTACTTTATAAGTAATGAATCCTATCCTGGAGCCAATATGTACGGAAGATACCTGGCTTATGGGCATCTTGAGGTGCTTTTTCCCGAAACAAAGACAGATAATGGCAGTAACTTTAAAGATGAAGGATGGGATTGGAATAGTATTCCGGGGACAACAACCCTTCACCAACCTTTAGAGAAGTTAAGAGCGAGCATTATCAATGCGGATGACTTTAGTGGGATAGAAGAAATGCTAATATCTGATGAACGCTTTGCAGGTGGGACAACATTGGATAAGCAAGGGTTGTTTGCTATGAAAATACATGGACACGATAAGTATGATATGGGAAGCTTCAGAGCAACAAAATCATGGTTTATGTTTGATAGCCTTATAGTATGCTTAGGTTCAGATATTAATAATACTATCAAGGAATATTCTACCGAAACAACCCTTTTTCAAAATTATTTAAAGGCTTCAGCTGATGCATTGAACCTTAATGGGCAAACTATAAATCAATTCCCATTTGTTGCGAATGGAACAGCCGGAAAACCAATAACAATTATTGACAACCGCAATATAGGTTACTATATACCTGATGGGAATAAAGTTTCGCTGACAAAATCGACACAAACATCCCGCGATCAGAAAGACCAGAAAAACACTACAGGTAATTTTGCTAAATTGATATTTCAACACGGTAAAGCGCCAGTAAATCAAGAATATGAATATGCGATGCTGATAAAGACAGATCAGAAAAGTATGGAACATACTGCAGCAGTAATGAAAAGCAAAAAACCATTGTATAAGGTTTTAGAAAAGGACAGCATAGCTCATATTGTATGGTATGGTGCAGATCAGATTACTGCATTGGCCGTTTTTGGTAGCCATGTTAAAACTGTAGATTCTCTGCTGTTGGATAATAGCAGACCTTGTTTATTGATGTATAAAAAGGAAAAGCAAATGCTTAAATTATCTGTTACAGATCCTGATCTTGCCTTTTATGAAGGACCGGATGATAGTCCTTTAACAGCTGATGGCAAAAGGAAAGAAGTAAGTATTTATTCGCGCAATTGGTATAGGTCGCCCGCAAAGCCTTCCGTTGTTAAACTATTGATAAAAGGTAATTGGAGTGTTAAAATAGAAAATTCTAATACTCAAAAGAATGGTGTAATTACTGAATTGCAATCAGATGGGAATACACTTGTTAGTGTGCCTTGTGCAGATGGGTTGACATCAAAATTTGAATTGGTTAAAGGAAAATAAAAGGATTAAAATAGAATGAAGAAAATAATAATTGCAGCATTGCTCATTGCTTGTATTGTGGATCCGATTTTTGCACAGCATAAAATTTCAGATAAACCAAATGTGATCGTCATCGTTAGTGATGATGCCGGATATATGGATTTTGGGTGCTACGGTGGCACTCAAATCCCAACGCCAAATATTGATGCTATTGCTAAACAGGGTGTACGTTTTACAGATGCTTATGTCTCTGCATCGGTATGTGCTCCCTCAAGAGCTGGCTTGTTAACCGGACGTTATCAGCAACGTTTTGGTTTTGAACATAACACTTCTAATTTGGTTGCTTCGGGATATAAATTATCAGATGTAGGCATGGATCCTGCAGAACAAACTATCGGTAACGAAATGCAGGCCAATGGCTATAAAACAATAGCAATAGGCAAATGGCATCAGGGCGAAGAGAAGAAACACTTTCCTTTAAACCGGGGATTTGATGAGTTTTATGGTTTTATAGGAGGTCACAGAGATTTCTTTGCTTATAAAAATAAGCCATCCAATGAACTCGCATTGTACAATAATAATGAGATTGTTCCAGAAAGTAAGGTCACTTATCTGACAGATATGTTAACAGATAAAGCAACAGATTTTATAAAGGAAAATAGTAAAAGGCCATTCTTTATGTACCTTTCTTATAATGCAGTACATACACCAATGAATGCAAAAAAGGATCTGATGGATCGTTTCACAAGTATCGCAGATCCGGGAAGACGTGCTTATGCAGCAATGATGACATCATTAGATGATGGTGTAGGAAAAGTAATGGAAACGTTAAAACAGCAAAATCTTGACAAAAATACACTGATTATTTTCATCAATGACAATGGTGGAGCTACTGTAAACTCTTCAGATAACGGCCCGCTACGTGGGATGAAAGGATCCAAATGGGAAGGTGGTATAAGGGTAGCCATGATGATGCGTTGGCCGGGACATATTGCTCCAAATAAAACTTATAATAAACCGGTAAGTTCATTGGATATATTGCCTACCTCTATAGCGGCAGGTAATGGTAAACAAAAAGGGACAAAAAAGCTAGATGGTATAAATCTGGTTCCTTACGTTAACGGGAAAAATAAAAAGGTACCGCATGAAGCGCTTTATTGGAGGAGAGGAGTCGCTGCTGCGATGAGAGAAGGTAATTGGAAACTGATCAAAGTTAAAGAGAATGTTTTACTGTTCGATCTTTCTAAAGACTTATCTGAAACCATAAACCTTGCAGTTAAACATTCTGGAAAGACAAAAGAAATGCTGGTTAAGCTTGCGCATTGGGAAAAAGGACTGGATACCCCACATTGGACAAGTTCCTATGGAGATAAAAACCAAATCATGAAGCACCGTATGGAAACGACAGGTCGTGAAATGGAAAGAATGTATCCGTAGTTATAAAAGTGTTTAAATAAAATTGTATCAATAAGACTGGCAGTCTACAAATAAATCAAATGAAGAAACTAACCTTAACTTTTATACTTTTATGCTCAGTATTGACTTACCATTCTGTAAAAGCTCAAACAGGAAATACCAATGATGTGATCATGGCGCGGATAGTGGCCGACCTCAAGTCGCCACTGCGGTTTATAGATCGAGCCGCAGAAAAGAGTTTTGTAAAGTTACAGGATGATGGTAGCTGGAAGGATATTGACTATACTGCCAATACAATTACAAAATGGCAACCAGGAGATCATTTGCTAAGAGTACAGCAACTTATACAAGCTTATATCGAGAAGAAAAGTCGGTATTATGGCGATGAAAAAGTATTTACAGGGATTTCTAAAGCCTTAGAGTTCTGGTATAGTGCAGACCCTAAAAGTAGTAATTGGTGGCACAATGAAATAGCTACACCTCAAGCTTTAGGCGAACTGCTTATTATGATGCATTCTGGAAGCAAGAAGCTAGATGCTGCACTTCAGGCCAGATTAATAGAAAGGATGAAACGCGGTGATGTCGAAGCTAAGACAGGGGCCAATAAAACGGACATCGCTTTGCACTATTTCTATCGTGCATTATTAACCAATGATAAGGCTTTGCTAGATAAATCTGTGGAGGAACTTTTTTACCCCGTGCAGCTTGTTTACCAAAAGGAAGGTCTGCAGTATGATTATGCATACTTACAGCATGGTCCGCAGTTGCAGATTTCAAGCTATGGAGCTGTATTTATAACAGGTGTTTTAAAACTGGCCAATTATGTTAGAGATACGCCTTATGCGATCAGTACGCAAAAACTGGAGTTGTTTTCAAAATACTACAGAGAGAGCTTTCTAAAAGCAATCAGAGGTAGTTATATGGATTTCAATGTAGAGGGACGTGGGATAAGCAGGCCAAATATTTTAAGAAAGAATGGAGAGAAAACTCGTTTGGATGTCGCTAAAATAATAGACCCTGCACATGCAGATGATTGGAATGCAGCTATAGCCAGAACGGATAGTACACAAAGTCCGGATTATAAAATTGCTCCATACCATAAACAGTTTTGGACAGGCGATTACACACTTCATTTACGACCTTCTTATTCCTTTAATGTACGAATGGTAAGTACAAGAACCAAAAGAAGTGAAGCGGGTAACAAAGAGAACTTGATAGGAAGATACTTATCTGATGGTGCAACAAACATACAGCTTCGGGGTCCGGAGTATTATAATATTATGCCAATCTGGGAATGGGATAAGATTCCTGGTGTAACCAGTAGAGATTATGCTGTCGACAGACCCTTAACTAAATTCTGGGGTGAAGATGGGCATAACACTTTTGCTGGTGGAGTTTCCGACGGTTTGTATGGAGCCAGTGCTTATGTTTTAAATTATGATAGTCTTGAAGCAAAGAAATCATGGTTCTTTTTTGATCATGAAATTGTATGTCTTGGTGCAGGGATCAAAAGTAATACAGTTCAGAATATTACAACTACAGTTAATCAAAGCTGGTTAAATGGACCAGTATCGAATTCAGCAAATGAGACTCAAATTGGAAAGGGTAAAACACTTGAAATTAATGAAAAAGGACAGGCCTGGTTGCAGCATGATGGGATTGGTTATTACTTCCCACAAGGAGGAAACATTAGTTTAAGTACACAAAGACAAATAGGAAACTGGTATCAGATTAATAATTCATATTCAAAAGATGAAGTTTCTGGAGATGTATTTAAACTGTGGATTAACCATGGGGCTAAACCCGAGGGAGAAAAATATGCTTACGTTGTGTTACCAGGGGTAAAATCCGGATCGGAAATCAAGAAATACAACCCCGCAACTATACAAATTCTTGCTAATACAGCAAACCTACAAGCTACTTTTCATGAGTCATTAGATATACTTCAAGCAGTTTTTTATCAAGCGGGAACAGTAGTTTTACCAACCATGGAAGTTAAAGCAGATAAGGCTTGTATATTAATGGTGAAAAATATTAAAGGAAAAACCGTGGTTTCAGTAGCAGATCCGCTGCAAAAAGAGAAAACAATGACCATACGTATTAAGCATACAAAAACGGGGAAGGAAGTCCCATTTGTTTTTAACCTTCCACAAAATGAGTTAGCTGGTTCAACTATAAGCTTATAAACGATTCATGTATAATGAAAAAGACCTATATACAAATCTTGTCGCTTTGTTTTGGCTTGATGATCTCCATGTCTGTGAAAAGCCAAAAAATAGAAAATTTGGAACAACTGAAGAAAAATTCCAAAAATGAGATCTTCGGAAATTTAGGAAAGGCATTCAGAGTTCCATCAATGCAGATGGAAAACTATTGGGTTTGGGGTAGCTCCATTGTTAAGGATAAGGCAGGGAAATATCATATTTATGCCTCACGCTTTCCGAAATCATTGCCTTTTCATCCAGGTTGGATGGTTGCCTCAGAAATTATACACGGAACTGCTGATGTTGCACAAGGTCCATATACCTTTTCAGATGTTGCATTACCTGCCCGGGGGGCACAATACTGGGATGGTCGTTCTACTCACAATCCCAGAATACTATTCTTCAAGGATAAATATTACTTGATCTATATGGGCTCAACACATCCTTTTGAGGAACCTAAATATGATCAACTCACTTTGGATAGTAAATGGTGTATTGTTGGAAGGAGCAATAAAAGAATAGGATTGGCAGTTTCTGATAGTCCTTATGGACCATGGAAGAGATTAGATGAGCCTATTTTGAAAACGAAACCAAATACTTTCTATAGCTTCCTTACTTCAAATCCTTCACCTATGGTGCAAGAAGATGGTTCAGTAATGATGATTTTTAAGGGACGTGCTCATACCACGGATGGGAAATATTCCAATATGGCGCTTGGAATGGCTTATGCTCCCAATATAAACGGACCTTATCGTGTTCTGAATGAAGATCGGCCAATTTTTAATGTCGAAGAACAAGGAGAGGCTGAAGATCCTTTCTTGTGGAAAGACGCTAGAGGATATCATGCTATTTTCAAGGATCATGTGGCAAAATTTACAGGAGAACGTGGCGGTGGAGTGATGGCACATTCTAAAGATGGTATCAAGTGGGTAATGGACAAAGACCCAAAGGCATATTCTAAGACTGTAGCTTACGAAGATGGAAAGATTGAATTGCAAGGACAGCTGGAAAGACCCTTTATATTTTTTGAAAAAGGAAAACCAGCATATATTTTCTTTGCGACAATGGATGGGCCTGGTGGATTTGAAAATGCCACTAAATCATGGAATATGGTGATCCCGTTTAAAAAATAATAACCAAAACTTAACCACATGATGAATAAAACGTTATTGCTTACTTTATGTCTTACTGGCATTGTATATTTTTCCTTTGCACAGCAAGCAGAACGGAAATATGCTTTTGATAATTACCTTAAATATCAAAGTCAGGCCTTGCAGATTAAAGATCAGGCAAAAGAAGCGGCAATAGAAAAATTCAGACAAAACTATGCCCTTAGCGGATATCGTCGTGATCACTTGAGAACTAAATTGACCTGGCAGGAATGTATAAACAGTTTGGATGATCAAGGGAGGTTCGCTGATATGGTTACTAAAGAAGAACAATATGTAGCTCAGCAAGCATTTACGAAAGGTAGTCACGATACGCAACAGGATATTGGTGTGTTTCTCATCGAAGCTTCACAACGTCTATGGCGTATTGCTGATGCGGTTCGTTCTAAGGAGTTAAAGGCTAATGTAGCATTATCTGATAAGTATTGTAAGGCGATACTACATTATGGTGGACTGGAGATTAGCCGCAATAATAAGGGGAGCCGTTTTCATGCTTCTTGTTTCGCAATTCCTACTGCCGCAGTAAATATTTATTTTATCTTTCTGCCTCAGCTGGATGCTACAGACCTGAATAGCGCTGGTAACAAGCAATTAAAGGAAATCTCTGATATGCTTAAAGTCCTTGCGCTTCAAAGCTGGACACAGCCTTTGCGTCAGGATAGTACGGATAATAATGTAGTGCAGGTAGAACGTTTTAGAAACCATGTATGGTGGGTTGGGGGTAATGCATTGGCATACCGCCCGCTTTTGCCAACCGCAATGATGTATAAATCTATCCCTATGATTGATGTGTTAAGTGAAGTAAGTCAGAAAAGCATCAGTGCAGTATCGCAAACAACATATGATAAAGCCTTTTGGAATGAAGGTTTTACCGTAGATGGGGCAGGATGGGGACATGGTAAACAAAGTTTGGTTTGGGGCTATCCAATTGATGGTATGAATAGTGCACTAGGCATGCTAAGTAATCTTAGAGGTTCAACTTGGGCCAGAAAACTAAGTACAGAGAATACCGGTTGGATAATGAATTTCTTTCGTGGTGGGAATTGGTATTATTATAATGGATATACCCCATTATGCACCGACCGATATACTGCGGTTTACTACAATCAAGAAAAGAAAAACATAAAGTATGCTTCTTTAATCAATCAGGTCACTAAGGATTGGCTGGATTCTTTTTCTGAAGAAGAACAGAAAGAACTTCTGCAATTGAAAAAGGAGATCAGTAAAATGGAGATCAATATGGAAAATTATCCGGCGGGAGAGTATTCCGGGACACGTTGGTTCTTCAACAATGACGATCTGGTAAAGCGGAATAAAGACTATTATATACATATCAATATGGCTTCTGTACGCTGTGATGGATTAGAAGGGGCTATTAATTTTGCTGATGAATACAATTTTTTCAATGCAGATGGGCTTACCTTTTTCATGAAAAAGGGAGATGAATACCATAAAATTATTGGCGCTTGGGATATAACTGCATCTCCAGGTGTGACCTCAAGAAAAGGAATGGATAAAATCACCCCTGTAACCAATTGGAGAGGTTATTCAAGTAAACACAACTTCGCTGGCGCGGCAACTAACGGAGGTGAAAATGCTGTTGCAGGATTTATCTTTGAAAAGATGGATGCTTCAACCAAAAATGGTGTAAACGATAAAGGAAATCCAAAAGGTATTAAGAATGAGACCATATATGGTGTTAAAGCATATAAATCATATTTTACTTATGGTGATTATATGATTGCTTTGGGGGCTGGAGTAAGTAATCTGAGCCCTTCTTTGGCTGGGGATATTCAAACCACAATTGATCAGACATCAGTAGATTTTAAAGAGAATTTATATGTTATTAAAGATGGCAAAAGTCAAGTTATGAATGTTGACCAAGGCCCTTTGTCTTTTTTTGACAAGGGAAAGACTTTATGGATGCAACAAAAAGATGGTTTTGCCTATACTGTTTTACCGGAGTATGTAAAGAAAGCCTATTTTACCTATGAAAAAGATGTAAAAAATGAATGGGTAAAACGTAATAAGTCAAACTTACCTAATATTGCTAAACTGCCAGCCACGACTAATATACTCAGACTTTGGGTTGATCATGGTCATGCTCCGGTTAACGATTCTTATGGTTATGTTGTTTATTGTGGAAAAAACATACCGGGAAGTAATTTACCATTTAAGGTATTGCGTAATGATACTACTATTCAAGCCATACAAAGTGTAGACCTAAAGATAGTTCAGTCTGTTTTCTATAGTGGTAAGGAATCACTGATAGCTAAGAATATGCGGATTTCTGTCTCAGATCCAGCAGTTGTAATGATTGAAGATTTGGGCAATGAATATAAGATTACCATGAATGATCCAACAATGAATCCGGAATTAAAAAAGATAAGGTTAACCATTGAGGCTAAGAAAATCGAAGTAGAAATGCCGATTCAAGAGTATTGTGGTAAGCCAGTTACGGTCACCATGAAAAAGTAGGTATTTCATGAATTTTTTGATTATTTTCGGCAGCAATGTTAGGAGGCCGCAAAGAAATGCTTTTCAGGAAATTTACAATATTTGTTGGGCTATTATTTATATCCATCCGTATAAATGCACAGAAAGCAATAGTATACGAGGATATTAAATTCATAAACATTTCTTTAAATCAAGGACTCTCACAAAGCTCAGTATTGAGCATTTTACAAGATCGTAAGGGATACATGTGGTTGGGAACCAGAGATGGTTTGAATAAATATGATGGAGTAAGATTTTTAAAGTATAGATACAATTCAAGAGATACAAACAGTCTTAGTCATAATGTGGTTAGAACGTCCTGTGAGGATGAGTATGGAAATTTATGGATAGGTACAGCAAATGGACTGAATAGGTATAATGCGCTATTTGATAATTTTGTCCGCTATGAATTAACGCAGAAAAGTAACCAAAAGCAAAATGATATATTATCGCTTAGTCCAGATGGCAAAGGAAACCTTTGGATAGGAACGGCACAAGGCTTGTTTAAACTGAATATAAAAAAGGGGACAAAGGTTCTCTATCAGCATAAAGAAAAGGATCAAGGTAGTTTGTCTGCCGATATTATACAGGCCTTGTTAAAAACGCCGGACGGAAACATCTGGGTAGGGACCAATAATGGTGTTGATCAATACCGGCCTGCGTCAAATAGCTTCGTACGCTTTCGTCTTCCCGAGGCTGCAGGTACAAATACCAACTTTATCGCTTCTTTATATTTGGATAAACAGAAGAATCTTTTGTTGGGTTATAAAGGTGGACTAGCCATTCTTAACAAAAGAAACAATGCTTTTGAACATTATAAAATAGGGAAAAATTTTATTACAGATCCTGTAAGATCCATACAGGAAGATGGCCACCACAACTTATGGATTGGGACTTATAATGGCTTGTACATTTTTAATATAGCCGATAAAACTATCACACGCTATCAACATGATGAAAACAATAGCAGTAGCCTGAGTCAGAATTCAGTTTATAGTATCTGTAGAGATCAAATGGGTGATATGTGGGTGGGCACTTACTTTGGTGGAATAAATTATTACAGCAGCAGTTACAATAGGTTTAAACATGTGACAGCGGGTAATAATAACCGTACCCTTAATTATAAAGTAGTAAGTTCCATTATCGAAGACGATGCACATAACCTTTGGATTGGTACAGAAGGTGGCGGTATCAATTTTTATAATAAAAAGACGGGTATCTTCACTTATTATACCCACTCCGAAAAAGATCCTAATAGCATTAGTGCCAATAATGTAAAAACAATGTTAATGGATAAAACCGGTGGTTTATGGATCGGTTTACATGATGGAGGACTAAATTATCTGAACACAACTGCCCGGCCATATCGGTTTAAAAAAATCAACAGTGGTATTGATGGTAACCTGAGTAGTAATAGGGTGGTCTCCTTATTTCAGGATGAGATGGACTATATATGGATTGGTACATCGGGTGGGGGATTAAATAGATTAAATCCTCTTACGGGAAAAATAACACGTATTGTTCAGAATGAAAAGATCATAGGCGATATTGTTTATCTGATAGCAGCCTCTTCAAAAAGTGGAAAGGTTTTAATAGGAAGTAATGTTGGCCTGGCCGAAATGGATATAAAAACCTTGCAAAGCAAGCAAATAGTATTTAATGAAGCCACTAAAAATAGTGCAGCGGTACCTGTATTGTCCGTTTATAATAAACCAGGTAATGAGCTTTGGGTTGGGACTGAAGGTGACGGTCTATATAGTTTTAATCTCCTGACTAAAAAAAGCAAACATTACGGAATTGCAGAGGGCTTACCCAATGATGTTATTTATGGTATTTTACCTGACGCAAAGAACAATTTATGGTTAAGTACTAATAATGGCCTCAGTCAATTACAAGTTTCTTCTGGTAAAATAAAGAACTTTGATGAATCTGATGGTTTGCCTTCAAAAGAGTTCAATTACGGAGCAAGTATGCTGAACAAAGTTGGACTGCTTTACTTTGGCGGAACCAATGGTTTCTGCTTCTTTAATCCCGATCAGATAACCACCAATACTTACGTCCCACCTGTATATATTACCTCCATAAAAGTAAACAACCAATTGATCAATGCCTGGGATGGAGAAGAGGAAATAGAGCTGGCTCATGATCACAATATGTTGAACTTTACATTTGTATCGCTTAATTATTCGCAGCCTCAAAAAAACCAGTATGCAGTTCAGCTAGAAGGTTTCGATAAAGAATGGAATGATCTGGGAAATACCAATTCACTAACTTATACCAACCTGGATGCAGGGACTTATATTTTTAGAGTAAAAGCCTCTAATAATGATGGAGTGTGGAATAAAAATGGTACAAGCATTAAAATAAATATAGCGACGGCACCCTGGAAAACGTGGTGGGCATATTCCATATATGCTATCATTCTATGTTCTATTTTATTCCTGATGAGAAGGCAAACATTGCAGCGGCTTAAAGTGCGTAATGAGTTGGCAACTGAAAGACGCGAAAAGGAAAAAATGAAGTATCTGAACCAGCTGTTTACCAATATCTCTCATGACTTCAGGACACCACTTACCTTGATACTAAGTCCTTTAAAACAAATGATGCAGTTGAGAAAAGGAGATGATGATGTGCAAAAGCAACATCAGGTGATGTACAAAAATGCAATGGCGCTGATGATGCTCATTAACCAGTTGCTAGATCTTAAAAAGAGTGAAAGTGCGACAACCACACTACAGGTTTCGCAACAAAATATTATACCTTACCTGCAAGAAATAAAATCCTATTTTGACGAGTATGCCAGGGAGAGGGAAATTCATTATTATTTTGAAAGTACAGATCCTGTAATCATGGTTTGGTTTGATGGACTGCAATTTCAAAAAGTTATTTACAATCTTTTATCTAATGCATTCAAGTTTACACCTAATGGTGGTACAATAACATTAAGGGTAACAACAAATGATTCAAACTTTGTAAATATTGAGGTTCAGGATACCGGAACAGGAATATCTGATACTCATATTAAAATGATATTTGATGAGTTTTATCAAGTTAAACAGGGGCACGGAACTGGTATTGGTCTGGCCTTGGTTAAGAATATTGTAACCATGCATCAAGGGAATGTGGAAGTGCAGAGTGTTGAAGGCCATGGAAGTATATTCAAGGCGAGCCTACCTATAAAGAAACTTAGGCCTTCAGGTTATGATGTGTATGGTTCTGAGGTTGTAAAACCGATAAGTCCGGATATGCCTTGGCAATATGATTTACCTCAATTGCCTGAAACACCCTTCACGTTTGATGAAAAGCGTCCATCTATTTTAGTCGTAGATGATAATGACGATCTGCGTCGATTTATTTCAGGCTTGTTTAGTGTTGCTTATAATGTTTATAATGCAGGAAATGGAGCAGAAGCTATCAAAATAGCTAGTCAGAAAAGCATTGATGTGGTAATAAGTGATGTGATGATGCCTGAAATGGATGGAATGGAGTTCTGCAGGAGAATGAAGTCAGATATACTCACAAGTCATATACCTATTTTGCTCATTACAGCAAAAGCAACTTCCGAATCTGAGAAGTCTGGTTATGAATTAGGTGCTGATGCATACATCACCAAACCATTTGATCCGGATGTATTGAGTATCAGAATTCATCATCTCATCGAATCAAGGAAAAAACTTGTCGAAAAATATCACCGGGAATATATCATGCAACCAGCAGGCAATTCATTTGCAGAGACAGCTTCTCCGGATGAGCAGTTTCTAAGGGACTTTACAACTATCGTCGACGAATATTTAATGGAACCTGATTTTACAATTGATGTGTTGGTGAAAAAGATAGGTATGAGCAGGTCTGTATTGTATCGTAAGTTAAAAGCACTAACAGGACAATCAATTGCCGAGCTTGTTAAAACAATAAAGTTAAAAAAGGCAGCTCAGTTACTGATGACTACCAACATGTCTGTATCAGAAATAGCCTTTGCTTTGAACTTTAATGATCAAAAGCATTTCCGTCAATCATTTAAAGCACTATTTAACCAATTGCCTTCTGCTTATAGAAAACATGTAGAGGGCAGTGATGAGGCTTAAGAAAGTTTATGCATTAAAAATGAGCATAAACTCCCTCTTAATAGAATGAAAAACCACCCCTGCTTTATACACTCTGTTCTTATTTTAGCCCATATAAACCAAACGTAAAACCGTAAGAAGAATGAGAACGCAGTTCCTTTGGATAAATGCTAGTCTATGGCATCTATTTTTAACATTTTGTCTTGTATTAATTGGTATTACTGGTTTTTCGCAAGAAGGACCTTTTGTTGAGTCATTTGAGCAGGATGATATACTGAAAAATTATAAGGCATCCGAAGGAAGTATCATTTCTATCAGTGGCAGGCATTACCGATATGGAAATAAAGCATTGCAATGGAACTGGAAAAGTAAAGATGCTTCAATATCAACTTCCTACTTTAGGATTTTAGAAAAAGGAATGCAGAAGTTTGATTATGACTTTCCAACAAGTCCTACTTTTGTTTTTTCTGTATATAGTGAAAAGCCACAGAAGGGAACTGCTACAATTAGTTTTAGCAAAGGGGGTAAAGATGGAGTATGGTTTACCATCCCTCTTAATTTTTATGGCTGGCGTACAATGATGGTTCCTTTTTATGAAATGGAAGGACATACTCCCCGAAAAACAGCAGCTGTAGATTTTGATTCATTTAAAGTAACAACTACAGCATTATCGGGAAGCCTTTTCTTTGACGATGTTGTTTTTTCACAGTATGTAGACGACAGAATGCAAAGTCCCGATTACTTAGTGCCTTTCATTAAGAGAGAAGTACCTGTAGGTTCTGACCATTTTATGCCGAGCCTTTATCATGATTCCCTGGCTCAACAACTAAAACCAGCGGCAGTTACAGTTAAAGAAAAACAAGGGATTTTTGAGATTGAGCAGAAAATTTCGAAGGAACTGCTAACCGGTGTAAGCAAGTATAATTATATAGGCATTGTTACAGCATTTGTTAAATTAGGCATCCGGGAAAGTGAAGATAAGAGGATTGTCATAGGCCCACCTCTAACTCATAGAGATGACTTTTTTTATCATGATGTTGCACAGCAAGGGCAACGGTTGCAAAACTCTGCTAAATCGCTGGGGGAAGTAATGAAATCTATTGCCAGGGCATATTCAATAGCTCCTGATAACAGCGATGAGAAGAGAAAACTGGAAAGTATGTTCCTGCTGGCAACACGTTATTTTTTAGACCAGGGATGGCAAAGAGGCGCTAATGGTGGTAGCCGTAGTTTGATTGGATACTTCATAAGAGAGATAACTGAAGCATGCTATTTAATGAAACAACCTTTGGCTAAAGCAGGGTTAATTGCAGAGGTAACTGGTAGTTTGCAGTGGTTAAATAACCTTGGGAAAATGCTAGGCCCTAATGATAGTTTCACAGTGGACCTTGATTTTTTAAATACACAGGCTTATGGTTGTCTTCTGGTTAGCCTGCTTTCCGACAATAAAGACATACAAGCCGCATGGCTTGATGCCTATTCCAATTATATAAACGTTGTTTTAGGACAACAAGATAAGGCAGAAGCATATAAACCTGATGGAACAGCCTGGCATCATCGCGGACATTATCCAGCCTATGCTTATGGATCATTTGCTTCGGTACCTCGCATCATATCGACTTTATCCGGAACCAGTTTCAAAATTGGAGAAACAGGGCACAAGAATTTTAAGAAAGCATTTTTATCTGCTATAGCTTATAGTCATTTATATAGCTGGGGATTTGGTAATGCCGGTCGCCATCCACTTCATTCAAATTCTATTGAAGGGTTAAAAAATGCCTGTTTGGTATTAGCTATGAGTGGGAACCCTGAAGGTACATCAAAAATCGACAACGAACTTGCTGCCACCTATATCAGGCTCTGGGGAGTAAAGGATAAAGTCAATACAGATATCTTTAATAAGGCCGGAATCAGGAAGCAAGAACCGGCTCCTTATGTGGTATTTCCTTATGGATCAACAGCAGTTCAACGCAGTGATAATTGGGCAGCAATTATAAAAGGTTATAGCAAGTACTTATGGGCTTCTGAGATATATGCTGCTAACAATCGGTACGGAAGATATCCTGCAAATGGAACTATACAATTGTTAAATGAAGGAGGTGAGGAAGGTAGTGGCTTCTCGGAGGATGGTTGGGACTGGAACCGATATCCAGGCGCAACAATCATCCATCTCCCATTCGAAAAGCTGGAAAGTCCGCGGCCACTTTTAAAGTTTACTTCAAAACAGGTCTTTACAGGAGCTGCTACTTTAAATGGCTGCGGAGTGTTTGCTATGCGATTAGATGAGGGCGTCCCCAACGGGCCTTTCTCTGGAAAGCTTAAAGCGAATAAATCTGTATTCTCTTTTGGTGAGAAAATAGTTTGTATAGGAAGCGATATATCAGCTGTTGACCCTGCCTATCCTGTGCAAACAAACCTTTTTCAACTGTTACTTCCAAAAACAGAAGTGCCAGTATACACGGAACAGTCGGGAGCAGTAAAGGACTTTCCTTTTGCGGGGAAAGCAGGAAACTGGCTGGTAGATCAGCAAGGAAGTGGGTACCATATTTTACTAGGAAATGTTGATCTGCAAAAAAGTAAACAGCGCTCATTTAAAGGTGAGTATTCCGTTAATAAAGCTTTAAAAAATGGAATAAAGCCTGATGATTTACCTTACACTTATGGAGATTTCTCAGCAGCGTGGATCAATCACGGGTTAAGTCCTAAGGATGCTGCTTATCAGTATGTGATTTATCCTTTTATGACTAAGACTGATCAATTGAACTTTGATCAAAAAATAAAGGAAGATCACTCTTTCCAGGTTTTACAGGCAGACAGTAATGCACATATTGTGGCCTACAAGCCTGAAAAACTAACCGGATATGTTTTGTTTAATCATAAAGCATTCTCAGGAAAAGAGATGCTAGCCACAGTTTCAGCTCCTTGTATCGTGATGTTACAGCAAAAGGAAGCCGACAAAATTGCCCTAAGCGTGGCGCAACCTGATCTAAATTTCCCTATAGATAAGAAGAATAAAAACCTTTTTGAATGTTTTAGTAAACCTACAATGTTGACTCTACACTTGAACGGTCGCTGGAAGGTAAAAACAGGTGGTGCAAAAGTGCAAAGCTCCTATATAAATAATCAAACATCTGTTACGTTGGAATGTCAACATGGCTTTTCTCAGCTAATGGAACTTGAAAAAAATTAAGCAAATGAATTCGATTTATAAGAACCTGATTAGTGCATTTATTTTTACAATGCTAAGTTACAGCGCTTTTACACAAGAGCTAAATGGTACCAACGAAAATGTGTTAGATCGGACTAATATTGGTAGTCGTTCTAATATTGATGCTTATTTCTATGGAAAGACAACCTCTGAAGTCAAGCTCCCGGTAGAGACAAAAGAAGAATATGATCAGCGTATGATGTGGTGGAAGGACTCTAAATATGGAATGTTTATCCACTGGGGTTTGTATGCCATTCTTTCAGGATATTACAATGGCCAAAGGACCCCATCTATTCCAGAGTGGATTCAAAATACACTCCATATACCACTCGATGAATACAAAAAACTGGTTCCAGAGTTTAATCCGGTAAAGTTTAATGCAGATGATTGGGCTAAGTTAGCTAAGGCTGCAGGAATGAAGTATGTAGTATTAACGTCTAAACATCATGATGGTTTTGCTCTTTTTGATTCAAAAGCATCAGATTATGATATCATGAGCACACCCTATAAAAGAGATATTGTGAAAGCTTTAAAAGATGCTTGTCATAAGCAAGGCTTAAAGTTCGGACTTTATTACTCTCATAACATTGATTGGGAACATCCTCAAAATGCGATTTTGAATGGTGGTAAGCATTCGTGGATGAACCTGACAGACTTTAAGCCAGAGCAGATGAATAAAGAGCTATATCTAAAGGAAAAGGCCTATCCGCAACTTAAAGAGCTTTTAACAAATTATGGAAAAATAGATATCCTATGGTTTGATATGGGGACCGGCTTAAATAATGATGAAGTTCGGAATTTTGTTAAAATCTGTAAAGATTTGCAACCTGAAATAATCATAAGTTCACGTATTGGAGCGGAAGTCAACGAAAAGAAAGCAAATAGAGGGATGTTGTTTGATTTCTATACACCAGACGATAATTTCTTTACTGGTGATGACTTACCTATGCCTTGGGAAATGGTAGGTACAACCAATGGCTCATGGGGCTATAGAAGGGACGATACGCATTGGAGAACGCCTAAGATGATATTAAGCTCTTTGTTAGCCTGTGCGAGTCGTAATGGTAACTATATGTTGAATATGGGTCCTAAGCCTAATGGCTTAATGCCCCAAGAGGCCACAGATAGCATTTTACAAGTGGGAAAATGGCTGCAAAAAAATGGGGAAGCTGTATACAATACCAGTGGCTCTCCTTTTGCCTGGGATCAAGATTGGGGCTATGTCACTCAAAAGCCTGGCAAGTTATATCTTAATATTACCCAATGGCCCGAAAATAACCAGCTAAAGATTAATGGACTGCTTACAAAACCTGAGAAGATATATCTGATGGGCAATGCTAAAATATTACCATTTGAATATGACGGACATTATTTGAATATTAACCTGGCAGGGATCTCAGAAACAGAACTTGCTACAACTATTGTTGTAGCATTTGCAACGGAGAAAATATCAACTAACACTTTAATCACGCAAGGGAAGGATAACAGTATTTCACTTTATCGTATTGACAGTCATTATGATGCCTCGCAAAAATTCTCTACCTGGACCTTTAAGGCTAATACTCCAGGTAAGTATAAAGTGACTGTAACATCTAATGAGAAAGGTGGGCACGCGAAGCCAGAATGGATAGGGGCAGATCAGCAAGGTGCTTTAGAAGTAGCAGGGCAAACTATACCTATAAAATTGAAAAGAGATCAGGAGAAGATTAACCCAACTTTGTTTTTCTACAGAGAAGTAAAAAGTAATATAGGCACTATTGTATTACCTAAGGGTGGGAATTATACACTGTGTTTAAAAGATTTTGAAATCAATGCCCGTAAATGGCAACCAGGTCTGTTTTTAGACAAAATAGAATTGCAAATAATAGATAATTGATCAATTACCCCCCTTAAATAGACTTGTTTTTACCGCTTTCAGTGGAATGTTCCTATGTAGATTTGCTAATGATGATCTCGTAGGTTATTACTAACAACCAAATTTAAACTTTTTAAGTATGAGAAAAATTTACATTTTTTTAATGTTTATGCTCTATTCGGCCATATCTTTTGGCCAGCAAACGAGGCAGATTGTAGGCGTCGTTACAGAGCAAGGACCAAATACTCCTTTAGTAGGAGTTAGTGTATTGGTTAAGGGGACCAAAACTGGTGCTACCACTGATAAAGATGGTCGTTATGCCATTCAGGTTCCATCTACCGGCAGCAGCACACTTGTATTTACCTATATCGGTTACCTGAAAAGGGAAGTTAATGTTGGAGATAAAGGCATATTAAATGTTATACTCTCCGAAGACAGCAAATCCTTAAATGATGTTGTGGTAATTGGTTATGGTACAAGTAAAAAAGCAGATCTGGTAAGTTCGGTTGGACAGGTTGACATGAATGATATGGTAAAAGCTCCAGTTCGTTCTATAGACGAAGCACTTGCCGGTCGCGTTGCAGGGGTACAGGTCAACTCTTCAGACGGTCAACCGGGTTCTTCTGTAAATATCGTAATAAGAGGTGCCAATTCGATTACTCAAAGCAACAGCCCACTTTATGTTGTTGATGGGTTTCCAATTGAAGGTTTCAACTTAAATGTATTTGATCCTAAAGACGTAGAATCAATAGATGTGCTTAAAGATGCATCTGCTACAGCAATTTATGGTGCAAGGGGAGCTAATGGTGTAATTATGATTACTACCAAGAAAGGAAAGGTTGGTGAGCCGATAATTTCATTTAGCCCAACTGTGAGTATGGATAACAACATTAAGACTATGAAGCTGATGAGTCCATACGAATTTGCGAAGTTGCAGTTGGAATTGGTTCCGGGAGCAATGGGCTCGCCTTCTGATCCAACTCCCATTTATACTTTATTAACAAGACCTAACAGAACCCTGGAAGATTATAGAAATGTCCAAGCTACAGATTGGCAGGAACCTTTCTTCCAAACTGGTATAAGACAGGATTATTCTTTAGCCCTAAGAGGTGGTACTGGTAAAACAGTGTATTCCGTTTCGGGAAACCTTAATGATCAGAAAGGAACGATCATCAATACAACATATAAAAGATATCAGGGTAGAATTTCACTAGATCAAACCTTAAGTAGTAAACTTAAGGTTGGGTTAAATGGTAGCTATAGTTATTTATTGCGTGGAGGGAACTCGGCATCTCAAGGTACCGGGGGAAGTGGAACGACTTTGATTTTATATAGTGTTTGGGGCTATTCACCAGTATCGGAATATACTGTAGAAGAGGGAGTCGACGAAACAACTGGTAGTGGAACAGATTATAAATATAATCCTATTATGAATCAGGCAAATATGTTAAGGAATAATAAGACCTATAATTTAAACCTGAACGCATATCTTGATTATGCAATTTCTAAAGAATTAAAACTGAGGATAACAGGAGGAATGAACAATGCCAGAGTGATTAATGAGGCATTTAATAATTCCAAAACTTATCTGGGTAGCCCTAATACTTCGCCAGGTAGAACCAGCGGAGTGAATGGTTCCATAACTGAAGCAAATAATAATAACTGGTCGAATGAAAACACTTTGACCTGGACTAAAACTATCAATAAGCAACATAATTTAAATATTCTCGGTGGATTTTCAGCTCAGGGAAATACCAGTGATGCATTTGGTTTTGGAGCAATCTTATTACCGAACGAGAAGCTTGGCCTTAGCGGTTTAGATGAGGGGGAGGTAAGACCTATTACCACTGCTGGTAGTTCGTTATGGAACCTTGCTTCTTTTTTTGGAAGAGCAAAGTATAATTATAAATCTAAGTATTACTTGGAAGCATCATATCGTGCAGATGGCTCTTCTAAATTTGCTCCCGATAACAAATGGAGTTATTTTCCCTCTGTGGGAGCCTCATGGCGATTTATTAAAGAGGATTTTCTTAAAGACAACAAGATATTATCAGATGGTAAGCTAAGAGCTAGTTATGGTAAAACTGGTAACAACAGGGTAAGTGATTTTGCTTATTTATCTACAACAGATGTTGCACCAGGAAGTTCATATCCGTGGAATGACATCTATGTAACCAGTATTCTTCCTAAGGATCTTGGAAATCCAAAAGTAAAATGGGAAACTACAGATCAATATGATGCAGGAGTGGATGTTGCCTTTTTCAACAATAGGATATCACTAACAGCAGATGTGTATAAAAAGAATACAAAAGATCTGCTTTTGAAAGCAACACTTCCAACTTCTTCAGGTTATATTTCAGCATTTAAAAATGTTGGTGCAGTATCTAACAGGGGTTTGGAGTTTAGTCTGAGTACAGTTAACATCAGTAATAAAAATTTCCAATGGAGTAGTAGTTTCAACATTTCTTTTAATAAAAATAAGGTGTTGGAATTAACTGAAGATCAGTTGACTTTGCCGTCGACAACCAATTGGGATAATGGGTACACCAATATACCTTCTTATATCGCCAAAATTGGTGAGCCATTGGGTTTAATGTATGGCTTTATCTGGGAAGGAAGTTATCAATACAGTGATTTTACACAATCATCAACAGGTGAGTATCTTTTAAAAGACAATGTGCCTTCAAATGGCTCAAATCGTAACATTATTCAGCCTGGTGATATTAAATACAAAGATATTAATGGAGATGGTGCCATAACATCAGCAGATTATGCAGTTATTGGCAAGAGCTTGCCTTTACATACAGGAGGATTTTCAAATAATCTGACTTATAAAAACTTTGATCTGAACGTTTTCTTCCAATGGTCTTACGGTAACGATATCCAAAATAATAATCGCCTGGTTTTTGAAGGTGGTAGAGCTACAAGGTTCTTGCAGCAGTTTGACAGTTATACAGATCGTTGGTCGCCCGAAAATCAAGGTTCATCAAATTTCCGTGCCGGTGGTTTTTCTGTTGCCGGTTATTCTTCAAGAACGATAGAAGATGGCTCATTCCTTCGATTGAAAACGGTATCCTTAGGTTATAACGTCCCTAAACCAGTGTTAAGTAAAATTAAGATTAGTGCAGTACGCGTTTTCTTGTCTGCCCAAAATCTGTATACATGGACAAAATATTCTGGTCTTGATCCGGAAGTAAGTACCTATAATTCTGTACTTACAGGAGGCTTTGATTATAGTGGTTACCCAAGAGCTAGAACATTGGCCTTTGGTGCAAACATTACTTTTTAAGTTTTGTGTTAAATGAAATCAAAACATTCACAGAAAAAACAAAATCAAATGAAAAAGTTATTATTTTCTATCATCATATTGAGCTTGGGGTTTACCTCCTGCAAAAAGTTTTTAGATACTGTACCCACTGATAATTTGGTACAAAAAGATTATTATGATTCTGAAACCAAGCTGATTAATGCTTTGGCCGGTGTGTATTACCCCCTTTCGTTAGGTTCTATGTATGGTGATTTTTTAAACTGTACTTATAATATCTCTGATGAGGCTTTTTATCAAAGAAGCGCACAAACACTAGGTGTAATGGTTTATAATTTCGATTATGCTGATAATACCGTAGCAGCGCTTTGGCAACAGTGTTATGTTGGTATTGAAAGAGCAAATCTGCTTATCGCCAATATAAATGTTGCACAAATGGATGAGGAAAGACGTAAACCTATTTTAGGAGAAGCCCTATTTATGCGCGGTTATTATTATTTCTTACTTGCCAGTAATTTTGGAGATGTACCACTGAAAATAGAACCGACAAAATCACCATCTGCTGAAGATGTACAGATTCCAAGAACTCCTCTTAAGGATGTTTATGCACAGATTTTAAGTGATATGGAAAAAGCTGAAAGCTTAACATCTAAAATTACTGATTTTGGATTTAGTGGTCGTGTTTCTAAGACTGTTGTTCAGGGGATTCTAGCCAGAGTATGTTTAACAATGGCGGGTGAACCTTTAAAAGATGAGTCGAAATACAATGATGCAAGAAAATGGGCTCTAGAAGTAATGAATTCTGGTGATCATAGCTTAAACCCAAGTTATAGACAAACGTTTATAAATATGCATAGAGATGTTTATGAGATCAAAGAGAGCATGTGGGAAGTTGAATTTAAAGGAAATGGCGCTGATGGCAAAGGATCAACAGGTAGAGTTGGCAATACAGGCGGCATCCAGATGCAGGCGACAACAGCTATAGGAACTACAATTGGCTATTCATATGGATTTTTACATACCACTGCACGCTTGTTTAACCTTTTTAAGCCTGGAGATTTGAGACGTGACTGGAATTTAGCTCAATTTAGTTATAATACCAGCTATCCGGACAGATATTACTACAACTATTATACACCTGCGCAAATTTATAACCGTGATGCTGGTAAATTTAGAAGAGAGGCTTATGTATTAGACAATAAAAATCAGAATACAACACCTATCAATTACCCATTGTTAAGATATTCTGATGTGCTATTAATGTTTGCAGAAGCAGAGAATCATATAAATGGACCTACCCCATTGGCTTATGATGCTATTAATCAGGTGCGAAGAAGAGCATATGGCTTAAGTCCAACCACAGTTGGAGCCAGTGTTTCAGTCGTAAATACCATTAACCTGGTAACTACAGGGAATACGGGATACCTTGGTACCTTAAATAACATTCCAGTAACTATTACAGGTGGTGGTGGAACAGGAGCCACAGCTCAGGCTGCTGTTCATAACACATCAGGAAAAGTAACTGCAGTTGCAGTACTTAATCCAGGTAGTGGTTACACATCAGTGCCAACAGTAACAATTGGTACACCGTGGACAACCGGAGTAAACTATACTGTAAATACACAAGTTTTTAATGGAAATAATCTGTATACTGTGACTATTGCTGGTACTTCTACAGCAACAGCTCCCACTCATACTTCCGGTGCTTCATCTGCAGGTGTAACTGGAGCAGTATTTACTTATGTAGGTTTAAGGGCTACTGCTAATGCTACTATAGCAACATCAGTAGTTGATCTAAGTGGTTTGACACCAGGCGATTTTCAGTTGGCAATAGAAAATGAACGTTCTATGGAACTTTGTTTCGAGTCTCTTAGAAGACCAGATTTAATACGCTGGGGGAAATTTGTGAGTACAATGAATGCTGTTGGTACAGAAATCAGAGAGAACGGAGCTTCGTTTTCTTATGGAGGGTTGGCCGGTTCGAATGTGCAGCCAAGACATGTATTGTTCCCAATTCCTTCTGCAGAAACCACAGTAAATAAATTGGCAGTTCAAAACCCAGGTTGGTAATCATTTTAAGATAGAAATTATGAAAATTTTAAATATAAGCATGTTGGCCGGCGTATTGATGTTAGCGGCCTGTGATAAAACACTTGAGGAGAAACAAGTTTCTTTTGATGTGTCAAGTGCAAAAACAAATGGACAGACAAGTGATAGTTTTACAGAAAAGGATACAATTGTATATCAATTCAATGGAAACCCTGATGTGATCACTTTCTTTTCGGGAGCTATTGGACAGCGTTATGAGTTTAAAGATCGCACTTCCGCAAAAGGTGTTCCTCAACTTACATTTAGTACAATAAGAGCTACAGGTACACAGACAAATTCTTTGCAACTACTCGTGTCATCAGATTTTAATGGAGTTGTTGCAAAATCAAAAACAATTCAGGGGGTGGTTACACAAGACACGGCTGCTACAATGGACAATATTACTAAAGCCAATTGGACAGACATCAGTAGTCGCGCTACCTGGTCAACAGGGACTACAACAGCTGTAAGTTCAGGTGTAATTGATCTTTCTGATTTTGACAAGGGAGCACCTGTGTTTATAGCCTTTAAATATACTGCCACTGCTGGAACCATTCAAAATAAATGGACAATCAGTGCGCTTTCTTTAAATAATGTTTTGCCAGATAATACTGTTTATACGCAGGCTAATTTCGCTGCGCCTAATCAAAGTATCACTAATTATGGTGTAAATACGCCTGGCTTAGGATGGTTAAGTACTTATGATGTCGCGAAAAATGCAAACAGATACAGATGGGTTTATAGCGCTGGTATAGCTGCTGCAGGAACATTGGTTATTACTGGAGCTACAAGTGCGGGTGCTGCTACAGCTGGGGCAGAATCCTGGGCGATCATGGGACCTGTAGATTTGCGCAAAGTGTCTCCAGATGCTGGTTTGCCTATCAAAGATATCAACAAATTAATAAATAGCTATCCGGTTGCACCTATGTATACAGAAGGCAAGTATAAGGTGACATTCGTAGCTTCAAATAACACCGTTAACGGTAGTTCATCGGTAGTCAGACAATTACCAATCACGATTACCAAACCTTAGTTCACAATTAGATTATTTATTATATCAAAACAAGACAAATGGAGTTAAACAATCTCAAGAAGAAAAGGCGTTACCTGCTAATGGCAGCGGCCCTGGTCGTTACTGTTTCTACATCTTCTTATTTATGGCTTACACCTAAAACAGAGTTACTTAAGAAAGATTTTTCAGTTGCTGAAAAACAATACCGCAATTTGCTGAAAACTTCAACAGATATTACACAATTTCCACGTACAACCAATAAAGATGGGTCTGTAAGAAGTACAGATGTTTGGGATTGGACACAGGGGTTCTTTGCTGGAGGCTTATGGTACATTTATGAATATACAGGTAAACCGGAATGGAAAGCTGCTGCTACGAAGTGGACTGAAGCTTTAGAACAAGCTCAGTTTTTAACGCAACACCATGATGTAGGTTTTGTAATGTATTGTTCATATGGAAATGCTATCAGATTTGAAAAAGATCCTAAGAAATTAGAATTGTATCATAAAATTCTGATTCAGTCGGCAGAGTCTGCATTAACACGCTTTGATCCTAAAGTTGGTTTGATTAAATCATGGAATACTAAGGCTTCATGGGACAAAAAAACAACCTGGAAATTCCCTGTGATCATCGATAATATGATGAACCTGGAAATGTTATGCTATGTATCTAAATTGACAGGAAATCCGAAATATAAAGATGTAGCAGTAAGTCATGCTCTAAATACAATGAAGTATCATTTCAGACCAGATTTTAGTACTTACCACGTGGTGGATTATGCGCCTGATGGCAAAGTATTACATCAACAAACTAATCAGGGATATTCTGATAACTCTACCTGGGCCAGGGGACAAGGATGGGCGATATATGGCTTTACAATGATGTACAGAGAAACTAAAGACAAAAGATTCTTAAATGCAGCTCAGAAAGCTGCGGACTTCTACATCAATCATCCAAATTTACCAAAGGATAAAATTCCATATTGGGATTTTAATGCGGAGCAAAAAGGATATAAGCCAGATTTTGATTACAATGCTAACAAGCTGTCGTACATTCCCCGTGATGCTTCTGCGGGTTCATTAACTGCTTCAGCATTATTAGAACTTAGTACTTTTGCTAAGGACGGTAAGAAGTATTTTAATCAGGCTGAATTAATGCTGAAATCTTTGTCTGGAAGCGAGTATTTGGCTAAACCGGGTACTAATGGAGGTTTTATCCTGAAACATTCTGTAGGCAGCTTGCCTCATAAATCTGAAATCGATGTGCCATTGATCTATGCTGATTATTACTTTTTAGAAGCTTTGTTAAGGTATCAGAAGATTAAAGGGTAAAAACTGAAAAGCTGGTTTTTCATAGATAAAGGAGGTTAGATTTTACTAATCTCCTTTTTTGGTATATTGGGAATTATATGAAGCAGGAAAAAAAGAATGTTTATAAGAATTGCTCAGTTGAGCAAGTTAGTGTTGGGCGTTCCGGGATTCAATTGTCCGATCCTTTTTATCATATATATTTGTTCAAGGGAAATGGCGGTGTTAATGTTGATTTCACAGACTATGAATTTTCAGGTAACATTGTTTTGTTTACCACGCCTTATCAAACTATAGTATTCAAGGAACCTAATGAGATGCCAGTGCGTAGGCTTCTTTTTCATGGTGATTTTTATTGCATAGAATACCATAAGAAGGAAGTAGCTTGTAATGGTCTGCTGTTTAATAATATTTATGATCAGCCGTTCATTGTATTGAACGATGAGGAATTTTCTGACATGCATGATCTCTTTGATAAGCTGGCTGTGGAATTGGACTTTAGGGATAGCTATTCTCAGGCAGTTGTGAGAGCTTACTTACAGTTAATGCTTGCCTTAAGTAGTAAAGTGAAAAAAGCTGGAACAAACTTCTCTCAAGAGGAAGTGCTCAATCATCCGATAGGGAAATTTAAGGCGCTGCTTGAAGAGCATTTTAAAAGAGAAAGATCTCCCTCATTTTATGCAGAACAGTTGGGAGTGTTACCAAATACTTTTTCAAAACAATGTGCTACTTACTTTTTAAAGTCTCCATCACAGCTGATACATGAAAGGGTAATTTTGGAAGCTAAGAAACAGATTCACCTTACTTATAAGAGTATGAAAGAGATTGCTGCGGAACTTAACTTTGATGATGAGAATTATTTCAGTCGCTATTTTAAAAAGCATGCAGGCATTACACCAACAACTTTCAGAGAGGATGTAGGGATATCTATTGTGGCAGATTTGTCCAGGTAATATCCATATTCGTCCATTGTAAAATGTGGAGCTATTATTCAATTTTGTAAATAAAAAATTGAATGTATATGTTGACTCTTTTAGCAAATTCCCAAAGACAGTTTTTAAATTTAATGCGAATCGCAATCTTCGTGGTAATGGCATGGATCGGCGGACTAAAAGCTTTTCAATATGAAGCTGATGGTATTGTGCCCTTTGTAGCAAATAGCCCGGTAATGAGCTTTTTTTATAATGAGCCATCTTCAGAATACAAAAAGTACAAAAATAAAGAAGGAGAAGTAGTAGAAAAAAATATTCAGTGGCATCAAAAGAATGGCACTTATGTCTTTTCTTATGGCTTGGGAACGGTAATCGTTATTATTGGATTGATTACCCTTGCAGGCATTTTTAATGATCGTTTAGGCCTTATAGGGGGCTTGCTTACTTTTGGAATGTCACTTGTTACTCTTAGTTTCTTAATTACAACACCAGAAACCTGGGTGCCAGCCTTGGGTGGACCTGAACATGGTTTTCCTTATCTTTCTGGTGCTGGCCGTTTGGTTATAAAAGATATCATTATGATGGCAGGAGGATTATTGATTGCTTCTGATAGTGCACAGCGTATGCTTAAAAAATCAAGCGTTTTTTAGATTAAATGCTGCCGGTATCGAGTCAAACTTATGCCTTTCTGCTTCTTAAAGAACTTGTTCAGGTGACTGCCATCGGCAAAACCGAATTCATCAGCCAGTTCATTGATCCGCAGGTCACTGAACTTTAACCGCCATTCGATCAGCCGGATCCTATAGCTGGTAATGAATTGCTGGATAGTTTCTCCGCATTGCTTCTTGAAATAAATACCCAGATAAGCCTGTGAAATTCCAAAAGTCTGACTTATCACAGCCGCAGTCAGTTGATCTGGCATAAAAATATGGCGCTCGATATGGTTGATGATCTGAAGTATGCGCTTATCTGTATTGGTACGGACGTTTTCAGGCCTTATCTTTGAAATGTTCCTTGCCGCAATAACAATCAGTGCATTCACCAGGTTCATGTCCAGATCCTGTTGATAAACACCTCCAAGCTTCATTCCAAACAGTAGCGATTCGACAATCATTTCAACCAGACGGCTGTCATCCTTGCATCGCATTACGCAACCTGATAGATGGGTGGCATAGAAGAGCAGACACTCGAGATGATGAATACTTTTCCAGGGATAGCTGCGAATGTAACTATCACTAAACCGGATCAGCAGGAACTCTGTTACTTCGGTTATTTCAAAAGTATGGCGGTCGTTGGGCGTGAGCAGTAATAGGTTCCCGTCACGATAGGCCATGCGGTTGCCATTGATACTCACGGTACCTTTACCAGAAATGAGGTACACCATTTCAAAGAAACTATACTGCCGGTCACCTAGCGGGCAGTGATCAGTTTTGAGGTATTCCAGCTCCACCTGCTGGTGCATATTTTGTTTGACCATAATACAAACATACCTTTTTATCATAGAAATGAACCGAATAAGCAGGTCTTTTTCGGTCTACTTTTGTTGAAAATGACCTCAAAAATAAAAACTATGTTTAAAGAGAAAAAGAATACATTGACCCTGGCCGCTGTTTGCCTTTCCTCGTTGATGTTTGGACTGGAAATATCAAGTGTGCCGGTATTATTACCAACACTCGAAAAATTACTAAAGGGCAGTTTCAGTGATGTACAATGGATCATGAATGCCTATACCATTGCTTGTACTACGGTACTGATGGCTTCTGGCACGCTTGCTGACCGCTATGGCCGTAAACTTGTTTTTATAGCCGGGTTGGTGCTTTTTGGTATAACCTCTCTGCTTTGTGGGCTGGCTACAGCAATGCCCCTGCTCATCGTTGGGCGTTTTTTGCAGGGACTTGGCGGAGGGATTATGCTGATCTGCCAGGTAGCAATCCTTTCTCACCAGTTCCAAGATGGGCGCGAACGTAGCCTGGCCTTTGCCGCCTGGGGTATTATTTTTGGCATAGGGTTGGGCTTTGGGCCTTTGATTGGGGGTGTGATCCTCACATTTTCAAGTTGGAAATGGGTGTTTTTGGTGCATGTTCCGCTCAGCTTGCTTACACTGGGACTTGCATGGGCCGGGGTAAGGGAATCACGGTCGACTCAAATACAGCGGCTGGATACCTTAGGTATGGTCAGTCTTTCTCTAGCTGTTTTTGGACTGATTTATTACATTACACAGGGACCTGCAATGGGATTTTCAAGTCTTTACGCTCTACTCATTCTGGGAGCATCTTTAGCCTGTTTTCTGCTCTTTTTATATGCAGAAAAGACAAGCGTTCAGCCAATGTTTGATTTTACGGTATTCAAGATACGTGACTTTTCTGGGGCCATCATTGGTTCTATAGGCATGAACTTTTGTTTTTGGCCATTTATAATTTACCTTCCTATCTACTTTCAGGGTGTCTTAGGATACAGCAGCCTTATGGCCGGTACGGTGCTGCTGGCTTATACTTTGCCTACCTTAGTGGTTCCACCACTCGCTGAGCGGCTTCTGATGAAATTCCGCCCCGGCATTGTTATACCATTAGGACTTTTTATTATCGGATTGGGTTTTATATTGATGTGGTTTGGCATCCGTATAGCACCTATAGGGTCATGGACTATGATACCGGGCATGTTGTTGTCGGGCATTGGACTGGGACTGTCTAATACTACAGTTACCAATACTACCACAGGTGCAGTGAGTTCAGATCGTGCAGGTATGGCTTCAGGTATAGATATGAGTGCGAGACTGATCACACTGGCAATCAATATCGCTCTGATGGGATTCTTGTTAAGTAAAGGTGTATTTATCCATTTGAAGATTGCATTTTCAGGAACTTTGGATCAGGTTCAGCTTCATTCAGCAGCTGAAAAAATCGCGGCGGGAAATTTTGCCGGTCTTTTGGAAAAATATCCAGTGATTGGAACTTTAGATCCTGCTGGCGATATTACACATCATGCATTGGCTGGTGGCTTTCAATTGCTGACTTTGTTCGGAGGAATTGGAGTTGTTTTTCTTGCATTGGTCAGCTTCTTTATATTTAAGCCGCAATCTGAAAATGAGTTAACCCATTCGCCCGGAAGACTTGATGGATAAGCTTAAAAAATGTAGCAAATAGACTTCATAGGCCAAAATGGTTGACCTAAAAGCCAATTTACATTGATGCTAATGAATTAATTTAGCCTCCTGATACATTTTAGGAATAATACATGATGAAACAAGGAAGCATCGTATTAGCGGGCTTACTGTTTGTAAGTACAGTCGCAAATGCACAGAAAAAAAATATTTACCATAAAGGATGGGTAGATTTTAATAAGAATGGTAAAATGGATGTTTTCGAAGATCCATCAAAATCTATAGATGCCAGGGTAAATGACCTGCTGAGCCAGATGAATGTTGACGAAAAAACCTGTCAGACCGCCACACTCTATGGCTACGGGAGGGTCTTGAAAGATGAAATGCCAACTGCAGAATGGAAGACGAAAATATGGAAAGATGGAATCGCTAATATTGATGAACAATTAAATAGCCTGCCTTATAATAAGAAAGCAGAAACTCAGTATTCATTTCCCTATAGTAAACACGCCAAAGCCATCAATACTGTTCAAAAATGGTTCGTTGAAGAAACACGCATGGGCATTCCTGTTGATTTTACGAATGAAGGGATTCATGGTTTATGTCACGATCGGGCAACACCTTTCCCGGCTCCGGTTAATATAGGTAGCACCTGGAATAAGGATTTGGTATACAGAGCAGGAAGCACTGTTGGAAGGGAAGCCAGAGCACTGGGTTATACAAATGTATACGCGCCTATACTCGATGTGGCCAGGGATCCAAGATGGGGCAGGGTAGTGGAGTGCTATGCAGAGGATCCATTTTTGATTGCAGAACTTGGAAAGCAAATGACCATGGGTATACAGGATCAGGGGGTTGCTGCAACATTGAAACATTATGCAGTATATAGTGTGCCTAAGGGTGGTCGCGACGGACAAGCACGTACCGATCCGCATGTTGCACCAATGGAGATGCATGAGATGTTCCTGTACCCTTTTAAACGGGTTATTCAGGAAGCTAAGCCGATGGGTATCATGAGTAGCTATAATGATTGGAATGGCGAACCAATTACGGGTAGTTATTATTTTCTGACTGAGTTATTGCGTAAGCAGTATGGTTTTAAAGGTTATGTTGTTTCAGACAGCGAGGCCGTAGAGTTCCTTTCTGGTAAGCATCATGTTGCAGAAGATTATAAAGAAGCGGTAAGACAGTGTATAGAAGCTGGGTTAAATGTACGTACTCATTTTACCATGCCCGAGAATTTTATTCTTCCATTAAGGGAATTGATAAAGGAAGGTGCAGTATCCATGAAGACGCTGGATGAAAGGGTAGGTGATGTACTAAGAGTGAAGTTTAAATTAGGACTGTTTGATGATCCTTATGTGAAAAGTCCAGCAGAGGCAGATCAGAAAGTTAATACTAAAGCAGATCAGGAGATGGCTCTTCAACTCAACAGAGAGTCTATGGTATTATTGAAAAACGAAAAGAACCTGTTGCCTTTAAACATTAATAATTATAAGAATATATTAGTTACAGGCCCCTTGGCTGCAGAGGAGGATTATACAACTAGCAGGTATGGGCCTTCTAATAACCCTATCATCTCTATTTTGAATGGGATTAAGGCTTTCGTAGGAAAGAAGGCAAATGTGAGTTATAGTAAAGGATGTGATGTGATTGATGCGACATGGCCTGAAAGTGAAATCATTCCAACAGCATTGACCAGAGAAGAGCAGTCTCAAATTGATCAGGCTGTAGCTGATGCAAAAAATGTAGATGTTGTTATTGCAGTAGTGGGAGAGACAGATAAGCAGGTTGGAGAAAGTAAATCGAGGACCGGATTAAACTTGCCTGGTCGACAATTACTTCTTTTACAGGCTCTCTATGCAACTGGAAAACCAGTGGTGATAGTAATGGTAAATGGACGGCCGTTAACAATTAATTGGGAAAACCGCTATTTGCCCGCAATTTTACAGGCAGGCTTCCCGGGCCCATCTGCCGGAAAAGTGGTTGCAGAAACTTTATTCGGAGAAAATAATCCTGGAGGTAAAATAACCATGACTTATCCAAAATCGATTGGACAGATTGAACTTAATTTCCCTTTTAAACAAGGTTCTCAGGCTGCACAAGGAAAGAAAGATGATCCAAATGGTAATGGTACAACAAGGGTACTTGGAGCATTGTATCCATTCGGTTATGGATTAAGTTATACCAGTTTTGAATATAATAACCTGCGTCTAAATGAAACAGAGGTTCGCCAACAGGCATCAGTAGCAATAAGTGTGGATGTGAAAAATACAGGATCGCGTAAAGGCGACGAGGTAGTACAGCTATATTTAAAAGATGTTGTGAGCAGCGTCACTACCTATGAATCTGTTTTAAGAGGATTTGAACGGGTAAGTCTGGCACCTGGAGAAACGAAGACAGTAAAATTTAATTTACAACCTGACGACCTGGCGATCCTCGATAAAAATATGAACTGGACAGTTGAGCCAGGAAAATTTATTATAATGATAGGCAGTTCGTCGGAAGACATCAAACTGAAAAGAGAATTTACCGTAATAAAGTAACAGGATTAGCCATTGGGACAGTTTTTACACCGTTTCCCTTCCTTATACTTTTCACAGCATTCCTTTTTCTTTTTGTCTTTTTTCTTCTTTTTATCTTTTTTCTTTGACATGGTGTGTGTGGGATAATCATTAAACAAAAAAAAGCACTTACTGTTTTGCATTTTGCAGGAGTAAGTGCTTTTTATAATATGGCCGGAATACCGGAACTAAGCTATATTAAGCTTCTTCGTATTTAATCTGACCAACATGTTTGTCGATCTGCCATCTGCCAGTTCCTTCTTCGCCAATAACGTCAAACAATTCTAGTGCTCTTCTAGCTTTGTATTCTTCTTCTCTTTGTTCTTTAAAGAACCAATTTAAGAATTCAATAGTAACAAAGTCTTGCTCTTTATAGCAACGTGCAGCAATATTTTTGATAGATTGAGTAACTGCAATTTCCTGCTCTAAAGCCTCTTCAAAAACCTCACGGAATGAATTGTATTCAGCTTTAACATTAGTAATCTCAGGAGAAATTGAATTACCACCCATATCTAAAACATATTTAAAGAATTTCAGTTGGTGTTGTCTTTCTTCTTCAGCTTGTTTAAAGAAATAATCTGCAGAAAAGTCATAACCGTTACGGTTACACCATGAAGCCATTGATAAATATATTGCTGAGGAATGAGCTTCTTTTTTTATTTGTTGATTTATAAGTGTCTCTACATCTGATGAGAGTAAACACTTAACACGCATAATGTCTTTCATTGTATATATGTATTAAGTTCTATTGTTCGTATTTCTTAATACAAAAATACTGCTAACTATTTAAAATAGTGAAAATAAGGCTAATATGGAAAGAATCTAATTCTAGTAAGATTAGATAATGATGCGATGTAGACGATCGTAAATAATGTGATTCAATTCTAACATCACAAAAGTTCCTTGCAGAAGCTCCTTTAAAGCAATGATTTCCAGTAAGGATAACACATAGCAATGATCGCAGGCACAGATAAAGATAATCTCTACATCCGGTGATTTTTCACTGTTTAAGAGGATGTCTTCAATATCAATATTATAAACAGCCTTCTTTAATTTTAAAATATTACGATAATCGAAGCGCGCCAGTTTCCCTGCAAAATCAATATACCAGCAATTCTCAGCGTCAGACTGATAAATAGAACCTGATTTAGTGCTAAACACTTCAACAAAATCGATAGTTGGCTGAATGGTTAAATCTTGCATATTAAAAACTGATTAGCACAAAGGTGATTATTATTTAGATTTATTCCAAATCAAACTAGATTATTTTTAATTATTATCAATTAATTGCTTTTTTTTACTGACTTTTGGATCTGTTTTGTCAGTATGATGTGGAAGTAATTATTCTAAATAAAAGCTAAACACCTTTCTAATTAGAAAATTGCATTGTATTTGTACTGCAAGAACTAACTTTACAGAATTATGGCTCAAGGTTTGCTTCAATCGTTACGGACGAGAAAGAGCCTTTGTGTTTTTGATACCTCTAAGAGACAATTTATGAAATTAAGCCTTATTCATGGAGAACAAAGCTGAAAATATATCCATACCCGAAGAAGAAGTAGAAATAAAGGGGCCAGGAAAACTGGCTCGTATGTTCTTGACTTTATACGATGTTTATAAATTCATAGCCCGCTTTTTTAAAGAAGGTTTTCTTCCTCCTTATGAATGGAAAGAGTTGTTTAGACAATGTTATGAAATTGGTTATCGTTCCGCATTGCTCATTTCTACCACTGGATTTATTACTGGTATTGTATTTACTAAACAATCACGTCCATCATTATCTGAGTTTGGAGCTACCTCTTGGTTGCCCTCATTAGTGGGGATCGCTTTACTTAGGACACTTGCACCTCTGTTAACGGGACTTATTGCCGCCGGTAAAGTGGGTTCAAGTATTGGTGCTGAATTGGGCTCTATGCGGGTTACCGAACAGATAGATGCCATGGAAGTTTCGGCCACTAATCCTTTTAAGTTTTTAGTTACTACCCGGGTCCTTGCTGCCACCATTACCATTCCGATTCTTACTTTTTATACAGCTATGGTGGGAATGCTGGGTGCTTTACTAAACGTTTCTTTAAGTGAAGGTACCAGTGCTAAGGCATTTTTTCAATCTTCATTGGAACAAATTACTTTTCTCGATATTACGGCTTCAACAATTAAAGCTGTTTTATTTGGATTTACAATAGGTATGGTAGGTTGTTATCAGGGGTATAATTCCTCAAAAGGAACTGAAGGTGTTGGAAAAGCAGCCAATTCTGCCGTAGTTATAGCGATGTTCCTGATCTTCATTGAAGAGGTAGTTTCAGTACAGTTTTTCGGTTTATTTAGAGGCTAAGCATTATGATGGAAGTAAAACCTGTACTTAAAAACACCGAAAAGGTGATTGAAATCAAAGGCTTGAAAAAGTCGTTCGGAAATTATCATGTACTTAAAGGAGTAGACCTTGACCTATTTAAAGGAGAAAATCTTGTAGTACTCGGGAAATCCGGGACAGGGAAATCTGTATTGATAAAAATCCTTGTTGGTCTCCTTAGCCCTGATGCAGGCATGGTGAAAGTATTGGGCCAATATGTTGATCAGATATCTTATAAAGAATTATTAAGCCTCAGGTTAAAGGTAGGCTTCTCTTTTCAGAATAGTGCGCTATATGATAGTATGACGGTGAGAGGGAACCTCGAGTTTCCCCTGGTGAGAAACCAAAGAAACCTGACTAAAGCTGAGGTAAATATGGCGGTAGAGGAAATGCTGGATGCTGTTGGTTTATTACAAACAATTAACCAAATGCCATCGGAGTTGTCGGGCGGACAAAGAAAAAGAATTGGTATTGCCAGAACTTTGATCTTACGGCCAGAAATTATGCTTTATGATGAACCAACTGCAGGCTTAGATCCTATCACCTGCCTGGAAATAAATAACCTGATTAATGAAGTGCAACAGCGCTTTCATACCAGCTCTATTGTGATCACGCACGATTTAACTTGTGCTAAAGCAGTTGGAAACAGGGTAGCAATGCTTTTGGATGGACAGTTCCAGCGTATCGGCCCATTTGAAGATGTATTTAACACAAGCGACGAAAGGGTGAAACCTTTTTATGATTATAATTTTATTCAATAATATATGCAAGCAACAGACAACCGTAAACAGATAACAGTAGGGGTATTTATACTTCTGGGACTGGTGATATTCGTTTTAGGGGTATTCACTTTAGGGAGCCAGAGAAAAGCCTTTGTAAAGAGCTTTACTGTAAATGCTGTCTTCAATGATATACAGGGGTTGAAAGCCGGAAATAATGTGTGGTTTTCTGGTGTTAAAATCGGAACCATCAAAAAAATTCAGTTTTATGGAATTTCTCAGGTTCAGGTTTTTATGAATATTGAGGAGGATGCCCATAAGTATATCCATAAAAATGCTGCTGCAAGTATCAGCTCTGATGGATTGATCGGAAACAAAATTGTGGTGATTACAGGTGGTAGTCCTAAATTTCCATTTGTAGAGGATGGTGATCAGTTACAGGTTGCAAATACGCTTTCTACTGATGATATCATGAAGACCTTTCAGGTAAATAATAAAAACCTCGTTGATGTCACATCTGACTTTAAGGTATTGGCGAAGAACCTGGTGGATGGTAAAGGGACTGCTGGTGCATTGCTTGCTGATGAACAGGTTGCTAATAATTTTAAAGCTATAGTAGAGAATTTGAAAGCAACGACTGCCTCTGCAAATAAAATGGCTGCTGAAATGACTGCTTTTTCTAAAACATTGAATACCAAAGGTGGTTTAGCGGATAAGATGATGACCGATACAGCAGTGTTTGCACAGTTGGAAAGGTCTATCAATGAATTGCAGAAAACAGCCGCCTCGGCATCTGTAATGACTGATAATCTGAATAAAGCTACAGCTAAATTTAATCAGACGGACAATGCTGTAGGTTTATTGATCAATGATCAGAAAACTGCAGATCAGGTGAAAGGGATTATGCATAATCTGGAAACAAGCAGTAAGAAGTTAGATGAAAATATGGAAGCATTGCAGCATAACTTTTTGTTGAGAGGCTTCTTTAAGAAGAAAGCTAAAGCAGAGGCAAAGGCTGAAGCTGAGACTCAAAAATAATAGACAGAAATAACGGACAAAAATAACCGTTCTCTTTATCGCTGGAACCTTTTGTCCTGAAGGAGGACAAAATTTTCCTATGCTCTTCAGAGAAGGTAATTTTTGTTTTAGCAGGATGCATATAGCATGTTGTTATTGCGCTTTGAAATAAAAATCACCTTCTTTGAGCCGGCATAGGCACTTTTTCCCTTCAGAAAAAGGTGCCAGACGGAGAAGAGAATGGTTATTTTTAACTTTCATTACAGGTGGTAACCCTGACTTTGCATTTCTACTGCGATAAACCTGTTATATTGTTCCAGGTGTAGGGGATAGTCCCAGCACCCCATTCTATGATAAAGTTCACCACCGAATCCTGTTTTGAATTTATATAAACCATAAAGCGGATGTGAAGGTTCTGCTCGAGGTGCGACACCAAAAAAATCATACTCCATACAGCCACGTTCTTTTGCAATTTTCATTGCTTCCCATTGTAGTGCATAGGTAGCCATGTAATTTCTGTTTGAAGATGAGGAAGCGCCATATAGATAAGTGCCCCGGTTACCTGATATCACCAGGAACATTGCTGCTAAAGGAGTTCCATCCAGTTCTGCAAGCAACAGTTCTACATCGGCAGGTGAGGCTGTGTTTTCAGCACGCGCTGTTAAAACTGTTTTAAAATAGCTGATGTCATTGATATGTATTCTATTTCTTTGCGCTGTTTCCTGGTATAAAGCATACCATATGTGAAGGTTTTCCATCCCTACTTTTTTAACATTTACACCTTTACGGTAGGAGAGGTTAATGTTGTACCTCGTTTTAGGTTTCATATCCTGTAGGATCTGATCATTGTCTTTTTGTAGATCTAAAAAAATAGTATTGGAAGGAAGAATATCGGAGTTTGCTTTTCTCAGATTCCAGTTTACCGTATCGAAATTAAAACGGAACTCCTGGTATTTCTTTTCTGGAGGACCATTCCAGTTTCCTAGTTCATCAAAGCGATCACTTTCTTTAGCCCAATGGGATTCCCAGGCCAGATCATACCTGATTAAGATACATTTAGATGGCAGATAAGTCCTTAGGGATTCTGAGAGCTCTTCCAGGAATTTACCTTGATTTTCTTCATTGGGCTCTATTTCTGGTCCATAGGGTACGTAAGCCACAGAGTACTCATTATCCAATGGCTGTAACAATACCAGAAAATCGGCATGTGTATAAGTGTTTTTTAAAGCATTGCCGAAAATTTTTTTATTCTCAACTTTAAAATTAAATGCTTCTGATTGTAAACCCTGCTTAGTTTTTACTTCAGACCAAAAAGCAGTTTGCTGTATAATAGCTGTTTCGTAAACCTCTTTAATGTCTTTTTTCTCAATAACAATATTCATCTCATTTTGCTCAACCTGCAAAGGACTGCAATTTTAATAGGAGAAGCCAATAATAAATAATCTATGGCATGATTATGATATTATGATAAGAAGGGTGTTTCAATAATGTCTCCCAGATGATAGCAATGACGGCAACGCGGTTCATAGCTGTCTTTTTCACCTAACAGAACTCTGTTTGCATTAGCAACAGTGCGGTAAGAATATATAGCAGGACTACCACATCTAACGCAGACTGCATTAACTTTAGTAACCAGCTCAGCAATGGCCATTAATGCCGGAACAGGGCCAAATGGTTTACCCATAAAATCCATATCTAAACCGGCAACAATAACCCTTATTCCTTTTTTTGCAAGCTGATTGCATACTTCGGGTAGGTTATCATCAAAGAACTGCGCTTCATCAATACCCACAACCTGAGTATCTGCTTTTAAAAGTAAGATAGCTGTTGAGCTGTCGACAGGCGTAGATTCAATGGAATTCAGGTCGTGCGAAACTACAGCCGTTTCATCATATCGGGTATCTGTTTTAGGCTTGAAGATTTCAATATTTAATTTAGCAATCTGTGCGCGCTTTAACCTTCTTAGCAATTCTTCCGTTTTACCTGAAAACATAGAGCCGCAAATTACTTCAATGCTGCCGCAATACTCTCCTCGTCTGTAATTTTGTTCGCTGAATAACATGCTTAATAGGATTTTAGAGCCTGCTAATATCAGAATTTTGTAGTACTTTTGAAGGTCAAGTTACTAACATAAAACATCAATTTTTCCGTTATTAAATTATGATGAACCAAGAGGGTATTTTCAAAAAAGTAGGACAAATATTAAATGAACTTCAAGATCAATATGATTTTTTAGCACGTAATCCGGGTCAACTCAATGATTTGGAACTGGAGTTGTTCCTGGCAAATGCAAACTTTTTATCAGATCATGTTCAAATTGTAAAGAAATTTAATAGCAATAAACCTTTAAAAGAACTTCCTGAACATAGCGAAGATCAATCGGAAGTTATCGCTGTAACTGAAATTGAGCCAGTAATACTAAGCGAAGTCGTTGAAACCCAAAAAGCTCCAGAGCATCTGGAAATTGCAAAGCCGGAAGAAGAGGTTAAAATGGTGAAAGAAAAGACACTTGAAGAACTGGAAGCCGAGTATGCTGCGAATGAACTGCAATCTGTAAATCAAGAGGAAGAAGCAGCAGGTTCCCCAGAGCCTTTAAAGTTTGAGTTTTTAATGAATGATCATATTGAAGATGATAAGTTTGAATTTGAGCAACAATCAGTTGAAACTATCTTCGACAGACCTTTAAGTCAGGAAGAAGAAGAAATTATTGCTGAGAAAAAGAGATTAAGAGAGCAATCAGCAGAAGTTCAAAATTATCAGTCTAATGACGGAGTTGAAGAGCAGGAAAATTCTGAACAAATAGTTACCAGTCCGGAACCAAATCCTGTACAGGTAAGTTCCGTGGCTGAACAATCTGAAGAAAAGGCAATAGTAGTACCAATTGCAGCTGAGCCTGTTACTCCGGTTTTTGAAAAACCACTTGAAAAAGTTGAAGAAAAGATAAATGTACAAGCCGTTGAATCAGACGTAGTACAGGTAAGGCCTACATTAAATGATTTGCTGGCTAGCAAAAGCTCTGTGTCAAACACCTTGAATAAAGATAATAGCAACAAAGCTAAAGTAACCGATCTGAAGCAGGCGATTAATCTGAATGAAAAATTACTTTATATCAAAGACTTGTTTAATGGTTACAATTTAGCTTACGCTGAGGCGATTGAACTGATCAATAAAATGCCTGATTTTAAAACTGCAGACAACTTTTTACGGAACAATTATGCTGTAAAAAACAACTGGGCAGATAAGCAAGGTACGGTAGATAAGTTTTACGAATTATTGAATCAACGTTTCGAAGCTAAATAAAGCCCATTCGGTTTGAATCCAGTTTCAAAAAGATAAATAACAATACGGTGAAGCTCCACAAAGAGGAGCCACCGTAACTGATAAAGGGCAGTGGAATTCCAATTACAGGGACAATACCTATAGTCATTCCGATATTGATGAATACGTGGAAAAATATAATACAGGCTACGCAATACCCATAAACCCGGGAAAATGTAGAACGTTGCCGCTCTGCGAGGTTAATAATTCTGAGCAGTAAAAATATGTATAAGGCAATTACTACGAAGCAACCTACAAAACCCCATTCCTCACCTATAGTTGAAAAAATAAAGTCTGTACTTTGTTCAGGCACATAACCGTACTTAGTTTGTGTTCCCTCTAAAAATCCCCTGCCTGTAAGTTGACCAGAGCCAATTGCAATTTTAGACTGGTTTACGTTATATCCAGCTCCTTTTGGATCCGTTTTAAGCCCAAGGATCAATTCTATACGTGTACGTTGATGTGGTTGCAGTACATTTTCAAACATGAGCTTAGCAATAAATAAATAGCCAATAGCCGAAAGTGTGATAATGCCAATGGTAATCATCCTACGTTGCTTCTTCCTGTTGAAGTAGATGAACAAGCCTCCTAAAGCTATAATTAGCGAGATGAGAAGCCAGGAAGTAAGATAAAGGTTCAGGATAAATAAAACCACCATTCCCCAAAATATGATAAGCAGGTAGCCCGGTAAGCCCTCACGATATAAAGGGAACATGAAAGAAAGGAATACCAGCATTGAACCTGCATCGGGTTGCAACATGATCAGGCACATAGGCAGAATAATAATTGCCGCGGCGACCAACACAGGTTTTAGAGTTGTTAGCTTTGGATTAAAGGAACTGATATACCTGGCCATGAGGAGTGCTGTTCCGAATTTTGCCAGTTCAGAAGGTTGCAAACGAAAAGAACCAATAGGAATCCAGGCCTGATTACCCCCAACGTTACGGCCGATAACCAATACAGCTAGCAATAGCAAGATGGTAATCCCATAAATAATGGGAGAAAATATGCTGAAAAATTTGGCATCAAGCAATAAAATGGAAAGTCCCAATACTAAACCTGTGATAATAAAAATGAGCTGTTTACCATAATTGGTGGCAAAGTTGAATGCTGTCGACTCATCTGGATTATAAACAGAAGCAAAAATATTAGCAAAACCAATAGTACATAGTGCTACGTAAATCAGGATTGTAATCCAGTCTACATTAAAGAAAAACCTATTGCTGTTTTGCTGATTGATCATTGTGTAATAGGGATAGGGGGATTGACATTATGATTTTGTTCAATGTGAACCGCAGGAGGAGTTATAGGCTTCGCTGCCGAATCCAGACCTTTTGGTTTTAGCTTAACCTTAGGTTTAGGAAGCTCTGGTAAAATCACCTGCTTTTTCATCCATTCTACCTGGTCCAGTTTGTTTTTAGCGATTGATCCTTTCAAATATTGCTCGGCAATATAGCTGGCCATAGGTGCTGCATAAGTACTTCCATAACCTGCATTTTCAACGATAACTGCTATAGCAATTTTAGGATTGTCCCTTGGTGCAAATCCGATAAATACAGAGTGGTTTTTTCCACGTGGGTTCTGCACAGTACCAGTCTTACCACACATGAGTATACCATCAATTCTTGATCTGATCGCCGTTCCCCATGGTGCATTTACAGCATCTTGCATCCCATCAATTACCGGTTCAAAATGTCTGGCCTCAACATCTACATAGTTCTTTTTTACATATTCCTTTTTGATCACCTTGTTTTTCCCAATTGCCTTAACAAGGTGAGGTTTGATGTAGTAGCCACGATTGGCAATAATGGCCATAATGTTAGCCATCTGTAATGGAGTCGCATCCATTTCCCCCTGACCAATAGCAAGAGAAATCACAGTTCCGTGATTCCAGTATTTACTGTATTTTTTGGAATAATAGGCCGCGTCATATAGTCGTCCGTCCTTTTCTGATGGCAGATCAATTCCTAACTTTTCTCCTAAACCAAATTTTCTAACTTTCTTTTGCCATTCATCATAAGCCACCCGTTGGTTTACATATTTGCGTTGTGTGAGTAATTTTTGGAACACATAGCAGGCGTAGGTATTACAAGAACGGGCAAGCCCTTTTCTTAAAGCAATATTTCCATCAACGTGCTCGCATTTAACGGTATGGCCTCCCACTTTAAAATAACCAGGACAATTAAATGTTGTATTCGGATCAATAACTCCTTCCTGCAAACCAATTAAAGCATCTAAGGGTTTAAATGAAGATCCTGGAGAATAATATCCTTGTATAGGTCTGATGTTAAATACACGATTTGGATTTCCTAACAGGTCCATATAGTTATTTCCCTGGTTCCGGCCAACCATTAAATTGGGGTCGTAACTAGGGCTGCTCACAAAGGCTAGAATTTCTCCTGATGCTGGCTCTATGGCTACAATACTACCGATCTTATTGCGCATCAGGTCTTCTCCCAGTTTCTGAAGCTTGATGTCTAAAGATGAAATGAGGCGTTCTCCAGAAACTGCAGCAGTATCAAATCTACCTTCAGCATAACTACCTTTAGGTACGTTTCTGGCATCATACATCATATTGACCACACCTCTTTCGCCTCTTAATAAGGTTTCGTAAGATTTTTCTACACCAGATTTTCCAATATAATCTCCAGAACGATAATAGCCTTCTGAAATTTTAATGTCTTTTGGAGATACCTCTTTGATATAGCCGAGGAAATGAGCTGCTACGCTATCTGGATAATGGCGGATGGTTCGACTTTGTACAAAGAAGCCAGGAAATCGTGAAAGTTGTTCAGATAATTTAGCGTAAACCTGTACAGATAATTGTTTCTCAAAAATACTGGGTTGATACCTTGACTGACCCAAAGCTTTATTAAAATTTCTTTTAAAGCGCTTCAAGTCAATGTCAATCAAATTGCACAGGGCCATTGTGTCAAATGGTTTTACCTGGTTGGGAATCACCATCAGGTCATAAACGGCTTCATTTTGTGCCAGTGCTTTTTCATTACGGTCAAATATTACTCCACGCGCAGGGAAAGTATAGATTTTACGGAGTACATTACTCTCAGCAGAAATAAAATATTTATCACTCGCTACCTGTATATAAAATAATGTTCCAAGTAAAATTAAAGCAACAACAATGAATAATCCCTGTAAAACATATTTCCTATTAAACAGATTATCCATTAGCGCATTTTTCTATTATAGAATACAAATTCTATAAGTATAACACTAAACAAGGTAAATATAGCGCTAAAAAAGCACCTCAAAAGCGTGTAAGAAAACTCAGCTAATCTGAATGTTTCTAAAAAGAAAAGTACAAGATGATGGGATATGGTACATAGAAAAGCATAGAGGATAAACCATTTAAAGCCCATGTTCCCTAATGTCGGTTCTGGTTCATCAAAGCCATCCCTGTTCATCGTTAATGATATAAAAGATATTCTGACAAAAACCAAGGTAACACATGCTGCAGTATGTACACCTAAAGTGTCATAAAAAGCATCAAGCGTTAGACCAGTAATAAAGGCAATAAGATATAACAGCAGGTTAGGAGTTCCAAAAGGAATCAGCAGTAGAAAAAGGATATAAACAAATGGTGTAGCCAGGTTATAGAAACTCAGGTTCCTTAATAAGAGGATCTGAATTAATAGGAGTACAACCCATCTGACGATATTTATCAATACTAATCTGCTATTCATGGGGCAACTTGGCTTCTAATTCTTTTTGTTCGGCTGCATATTTATCAAGGACTACATAAACGTACTGTAAGGTACTGAAATCATTGAAAAGTTTTATTTCTACGGACATGAAGTTGTCTCCTGTGGCTACAGCAGTATTTGTCACAGTTCCCACAGGAATACCTGGAGGGAAGCTTGAAAAGCCTGAAGTAACGATAGTGTCTTTTAGGTTAATTTTGAAATGGTTCGGAATTTCTTTTACAAAAGCTTTTGTAAAATCAGCATTGCCTATGCCCCATACCAATATTCCCAATGCATTGCTTTTTTTTTGGGTAACACTTATTTTGGTGTCTTTATGAAGGAGGGAGCGGACAGTAGCCAGATGCTCGGAAACATCCATTACAAAACCTACCACACCTTGTCCAGGTGAAATTACAGCCATATCAGGAGCAATTCCATCAGCACTACCTTTATTTATAGTGATGACATTATTACGAAGTGTAATGGAGTTTTTAATAACCCTTGCCGACAAATAGGTATACTGAGGATTATTCAGTGTATCCTTAACAACACCTGTCTTTGCAGAGTCAATATTTTTAAGGGCGAGGAGTTCTGTTTTTAGCTTTGCATTTTCAGCACCAAGGCTATCATTTACAGGACCAAGGTTAAGATACTTTTTAAGTACATTCATGTTCTGATAAACATCCCCAACGATTTCGTTGGTGGAGTTTACAGTTACACTACGCTGGTAAACATTATTTTTTACAGTCAGGATAATACCTATTGTGAAAAAAATAATGAAAAAGAAAAATGCGTTATATCTGTTTATGAAAATCCAAAGGTTACGCATCTCTTATTATGGGTTATGATTTACGATTTATAAATATAATCTTTATCCATAAATCGCAAATCTATAATCAAACATCGTTATCTTATTATTGCATTAAAAATTTAAAGCCGCCAATGTTTTTAAGGGCTATACCAGTGCCACGAACAACAGCACGAAGAGGGTCTTCTGCTACGTGAACCGGAAGCTTTGTTTTTGCTGCAACACGTTTATCTAAACCACGAAGCAAAGCACCACCACCAGTTAAATAAATACCAGTCTGGTAGATATCCGCTGAAAGTTCGGGAGGAGTAATCTCCAGGGCCTTAAGAATTGCTTCTTCAATTTTCGAGATCGATTTATCAAGACAGTGTGCTATTTCTGTGTAAGATACAGTGATCTGTTTAGGAACACCGGTCATCAGATCTCTACCTTGTACAGCAAAGTCTGAAGGTGGATCTTGTAATTCAGGTAAAGCAGCGCCGACTTCAATTTTAATCTTTTCGGCAGTACGGTCACCAATCATAATGTTGTGTTGGCGACGAATATAATTTACGATATCAGAATCGAAGTTATCTCCGGCAACACGGATAGACTGATCACAAACAATACCGGACAATGCGATTACTGCAATTTCAGTAGTACCACCACCTATGTCAATAATCATATTACCCATCGGCTCTTCCACATCAATCCCGATACCTACAGCTGCAGCCATCGGTTCATGAATCAGGTATACCTCTTTAGCTCCTGCAATTTCCGCTGAGTCCCTAACCGCACGTTTCTCAACTTCGGTAATTCCTGAAGGAATACAGATCACCATTCTTAAAGATGGGAACATCCATCCCTTACCACCGTTCAACATACGGATCATCCCTTTAATCATAGCTTCAGCAGCATTAAAGTCTGCAATTACACCATCTTTTAAGGGTCTTACGGTACGTATGTTGTCATGGGTTTTACCCTCCATTTGCATGGCTTGTCTCCCAATGGCTATGATTTTATTTGTCTGTCTGTCAAAAGCAACAATTGAAGGTTCATCAACTACTACTTTGTCATTATGTATAATCAAGGTGTTTGCTGTACCTAAATCGATAGCAACTTCTTGTGTAAACCAATTAAATAGACCCATTTATAGGTAATAAGTTAAGTATTAAAAATTCTGTGTTCTATATTAATGTAAAACTACGGCTTTTTATTGTATTCGCAGACAAATAAATTAGTGTTTAAAGTGACGCACTCCTGTAGTAACCATGGCAATTCCCTTTTCATTAGCCATATTTACAGAATCTGCATCTTTAATTGAACCACCTGGTTGTAAAACTGCAGTGATACCTGCTTCAGCAGCAATTTCCACACAATCAGGGAAGGGGAAAAATGCATCAGAAGCCATTACAGAACCCTTTAAGTCGAAACCAAAAGCATCAGCTTTAACAATTGCTTGTTTTAATGCATCAACTCTTGAAGTCTGCCCTACACCACTTGACAATAACTGGTCGTTCTTAACAAAAACTATGGTGTTCGACTTAGTATGTTTTACAATTTTATTAGCGAAGAATAAATCTTTAAGCTCTTGCTCAGTTGCTGTTTTTTCAGTTACTGAAGTCATTTGCTCCGGACCTTCGATAATTAAATCTTTATCCTGCTCAATTACACCGTTCAATAAAGTTTTAAACTGTGTTTTGCTCAATTCAACCTCATTGCGTTGTAAAATCACTCTGTTCTTTTTAGCACGGAAAAGCTCAACAGCCTCTGGCGCATAAGAAGGAGCAATTAATACTTCGAAGAACAATTTGTTGATTTCTGTTGCAGTAGCCAGGTCAATTTCCCTGTTGGCAATCAATACGCCACCAAAAGCTGAAACCGGGTCACATGCAAGTGCTACATTCCATGCTTCAAGGATAGTAGCTTTTGAAGCTACACCACAAGCATTGGTGTGTTTTAGAATAGCGAAAGTCGGCGCATCGAATTCATCGATTAAAGCAACAGCCGCATCAACGTCAACCAGGTTGTTATAAGAAAGTTCTTTACCGTTTAATTTGGTAAACATTGCGTCTAAATCACCAAAGAATACCCCTTGCTGATGTGGGTTTTCACCATATCTTAAAGTTTGTGCCTGATTGATACTATGTTTAAATACGTTTAAAGGTTCTTCATTATTGAAGTAATTGAAGATCGCAGTATCGTAATGAGAAGAAGTATGGAATGCTTTTTTTGCGAAAGCTTTACGTTGTGCTAAAGTAGTCTCACCATTTTGCGCTTCAAGCTGTTGTTGTAAAGTTGAATAGTCATCTTTAGATGCAAGAATCACAACATCATTGAAGTTTTTTGCAGCTGCCCTGATTAATGAAATACCGCCGATATCAATTTTCTCGATAATCTCAGATTCAGAACCTCCGGCTTTTACCGTTTCTTCAAATGGGTATAAGTCAACAATAACCAGATCAATTTCAGGAATTTCATATTCCGCAATCTGCTCCTGATCACCAGTAAGTCCTCTGCGGTTTAAAATACCACCGAAAACTTTAGGGTGTAATGTTTTTACACGACCACCTAAAATTGAAGGATAGCCAGTAAGGTCTTCAACAGCAGTAACAGGAATATTCAGGTCTTTAATAAACTGTTCAGTACCTCCGGTAGAGAATAATTGGACACCTTGCTCGGCAAGTAATCGAACCAAAGGTTCTAAGCCGTCTTTGTAATAAACTGAAATTAAAGCGTTTTTGATCTTTATGGATTGACTCATTGGGGAAAAAATTTGAGCCGCAAAGTTACCTGTTTTTCTTTTATTGTCAAATGTTTATTTATGGTATTGCAAACGGGGTTTGATGTAGCAGATGACTGCCTGTTTTAGCCTATAGAAACACAAAATTCCAATTAAATTCCAATTAATTTTTTTGGTAGAAAATTTACAAAGAACCTGCATCAATATCCCATTTGTCATATAGTAACTTTTAGTAGCATATATAAGAACTGTTAAAGTTATATGATTATAGTTTGACTTAATAAATTTAACCATAATATTTGAGTAGCGTAACTTTGCTCAATATTAATTACAAACTTAAATCGTAAACAAATGTCAGTATTATTAAAGAAAGGACCAGTAAGAAAAGATGGTCTTCAAGCACTATTTTTATTAACATATCATAAGGCTTATCATGAGAGTAAGCCCCTTAGGGAGTCACTTAATACCTATGTGTATGCAATAGTTAAAACGAAGCAACAGAAAGAGCACAATAGAGAAAGACTGTTGTTTGCTGAGAAGTTAAGAGTGCAGAGAGAAGCACAATTTGATAGTGGTGGGCATTTAGGGACAGATGCATTCAAAAGTCAGGGTAGTTTCATCCTGTATTTTAAAAAACTTATGAAAGAAAAGCGCAATGTCGAAGGAAGTTACACTACGTGGAAAGCAACTTACAAACATTTGATGTGCTTTTTAAATGATGGTGATATAAAATTTAAAGATTGTAACGACATCTTTTTACAGGAGTTTAAAGAATATTTGTTGAAATGCAAATCTATTAAAAGCAGCAATGCAGAATTATCAAATAATACAGCCAATATTTATTTAACTAAAGTAAAAGCAGCATTGAATCGGGCAGTCAAAGGGAGATTTATGACCGATAACCCGAGCAATAGGGTCGAAAATATCAGGATGGATGAGACGTTTAGAGAATATTTAACTACAAATGAACTCATTGTTTTAATGCGTTCCAAGTGTAAACTGCCATTACTTAAAAAGGCCTTTATTTTTAATTGCTTTACAGGATTGAGGTGGTCAGATATGCATAACCTTAAATGGGGCGACATCACATATTTCGAGCAAGAGAAAACATGGAAGATCATTTATATACAAAAAAAAACCAATTTGTTACATCATCTTCCTATTACCGAACAAGCTGTAAGATTGTTAGGGAAATTCGGAGATAATGAAGAAAGGATATTTAAAGGGTTGGAGTACAGTGCTTATCATAACCAGGTTTTAAGGGACTGGGTGAAGCAGGAGGGGATTAATAAACACATAACGTTTCATTGTGCCAGACACACATTTGCAATTATCATGCTTATAAAAACAAAAGATATTTTTGTTGTTTCAAAACTTTTAGGTCACAAGAGTTTAAAAACTACAATGATTTATGCTAAAATTGTGAATGCAACATTGAATGATGCAGTAGTTTTGTTTCCCGATATTAGTTAGTGAAAAAATGTGTAATGCCGACCCTCAAATGAACAATAGTAACAAGCCTGATCAAATCCCTAAGGAAGTTGTCGATAAGAGTATTGTTGACCTTAATGATGATATGATGCGCCATGATATTGGTGATATGTATGACGAACAGATGGAGGGGTTGCGTAAGGAATATATAGAAGGTAATCAGGTCAAATTTGAACGTTGGCCTGCTACCCTCTATTTTATATTTGAATGGTTTAGAGATAAGCAATACGATAACATTGAGGAGTATGCCAACAGAAATGCAGAGTTTGGTGATCGGCAGGAATTTAGTTATGCAGATAAGTTAAAGTACGTTGAACATGTAGGTCGGTGCTACTACGTTGGTTTTCATGAGTTCTGTCTAGAGGCTACCTTCTTTACGATAAAACCTAATGGGCTAAACGAGCAAGTGGCATATAATAGGTGGGTCATTGATAATTGGAGGTTTTGGTTACATAGTGGTAAAAAGATTATTGGAGAAAATGACTTTCCGGAAGTTTACGGACATATAGATGAACTTTTGAAAGGATATGCCGAGAACACTGTTAATCTTCGGAAGAAAGAGAAGATAGCTTATATAAATAAAGAGTTAGGTGCTGTCAAATCTTTTATAAAAAGGGCAAAGGTTTCAGATCGCTTAATAGAAACAATGTTGGTTAAGTTCAAAGCAAATAGAGAAACTCATATTTATCATCAAGAGGTTGATACTTCGTCAATGTGGAATGACTTAAATGATATTGCCCAAGTTTGGGACATGCTTAAGTATCAGGTTTTTTTGGATGACGAAATTAAGCGATCAACGAAAGTAGCAGGGGTAGATGAGGCATATAGACCGGTTCCCTTAAAGATGCTTAATGATGATCAGATTAGTCTTCTGTATAAGCGTTTGATTGATGAATGCTTTATTGATAGAAGTTGCAACTATATAAAGTTTAAGCATGCACTTCTTCAAAAGGAGTCTGATGATGTTGCAAAAATTCGATGGATTGATCCGGCAGATAGTAACTATATTAACAAAGTGACTTTAATCGAATTGATTGATAGGATTATTGAGGATGAGGGTACTGCTGCTGATAGGAACAGTTTTATAGTTAGGTATTTTAACACCTACATCGCTAATGTTGATCAGGATATTTTTAGAAAAGATCTAAATCAGTCAAAGAAGCGAGTGAAAAAACAGAAAGCCCCTACAGATCGTCAGATAACAATTTTTCATATCTCTGATGCGGTATTAAATCTTAAATAATGAAATCCACACCTACATCCGATGGGGGTGTAGTTCTATTTTAGGCGGGATTGTATTCTCAACTTTACAAAAGATTAAGGCGCCATTAATCTTTAAATAAAGAAAAAAAGATGAATACAAAAGAAGTAACAATAGAAAGGGGTGAGTCCCTCCTCCTAAATCAAAAGGAAATATTTAATATGGTTGATTTTTGTAGGTATACAGGATTTTCTAAGTCCTATGCCTATAAATTAACAGCGACAAGAAGAATAAAATATAGTTGTCCCCAAGGCAAGTTGATTTTTTTCAGGAAGATTGATGTCGATGAGTTTCTGATGGGCAATCCCATCAAACCAATGGATGACATAAATCAGGAGGTAATTAATGTTGTTACTGGCAAAACATCGAGGAGGGGTTATTATGGTAATTAATTCTGTTTATAATTTTCAGATAAAGGCTATTAACGATCAAAAGCAAGTGTACTCTATAGAGGCGCTATCTAAGTTTGGTAATCACGACATGTTAAATTTGGTTTTCGAGTATTTTGAGGCAATAGACTTAAATAAAATTGGTCCTGTTGATAACGCCAGTGGTTACATTGCTTATTCAGTAAAAAAAATAGGGTCATTATTGGAGTACGAACCGATAATTTTTGAAACATCGATACAGTCACAGGCTTTTGGTTTAGTCAGGTCACTGAAGAAAGACGATGCTATTTTGTTTAAAATGTCTCATGGAGGAATGTTGGAGGTGTATGTGTTTAACAATAAATACTCATCCCGTTTGCTTCTCTTGCAGATGTTGAGGGATGGTGCTTTCGATCATATGATCGAAGAAATAAACGAAGTAATTAATGCATTGTTATAATTCACATGGGCTGTTAGATATTTCTACTTTAACAGCCCATGTACAATATTAACATGAAATTTATAATTTGAACTTATAATAATGATAGATACAATAAAAATAAAAATAGATGCAACAGAGTTAGAAGATGATTATTCTTATACTTTGGAAAAAAGGTTAGGTATTCCTGAATATACATTTAAGAAAAATGGAATAAAGGTGTTTAGATGGGAGATTGATAACATGATGATAAGGTTAGATAATATGGGATTAACAGTACAAGGAAGTTTAACTAAGTACAGTGTCGGAGATAACCTGAAGTCGGCAGACAAAGAACAATTGAAGATTGCAATAGAAAAATTAGGTGATGTTCTTGGTATAGACTTGTATAAAGGTGTTGTAAAGGGTGTTGATATAGCAGCAAACATACGGACGGTATATCCAGTTAAGGAATATTACCCATTTTTAGTTGATTTAAGTAGGTTAAATAGGAATGAGTTACATAATGGGTTGTCTTTTAGTAATACTTTGAGATATGTAAGCTTTTACGGTAAAATCAAGGAAATGAAAAGGAAGAGAGGAGTGGAGGTGGATGAAGCATTCGTAAATGAAAATATTTTGAGGTTTGAATATAAACATACACCAAAAAGTTTGATAGGTATGCTTAAGGTCAAGGAACCAACTGTACAGTATCTTTTTGAACAGTACAATAACGTTGTATTATTTTGGAAAGATGCTTTTGAATCTGTCGAGAAGATGAGTGATGTTTGTGAACCAACATTTGAAATGTTCTCTGTTAAAGGTGGGTTTGATACATTTTTAATGATGAAGGGCATTGAAGCAATAGGAGGCTTGAGAAAGGCCTTAAATATGGTAGATGTGGCAAAAGGGCGCAAGTACTTGTGTCGGTACCCTAATCAAAGCACCAATATTAAAAACAGGCTTAAAAAAATTATGGCCTCAACTCAATACATCAGGAATTCAAAGTTGGTTGAAGAACTGGAAGAAAAAATAGCGATGATATATCAGCATGCATTAGCCCGTTGCTAAGTTCATCAAATATTAGATCAGTTTGATTGAGTGATATTTTACATTCACTAGCCTTGCTTAAAAGGCCTTAAAATGTGATTTTCCAAATAAATTCCAATTAAAGTTGTGCAACTTGTTGGTTTTCAATGTCAGGTTACTTTTTAAATAGAAAAGTAACCTAGAAAAACACAACATTTTGGTTGTAATAATTAAAGAATATTTGATTTTAAAAATTTAATAAAAATCCTAATGCTTTGACCCAATTGGGTTTCTAATATAAGTTGAAATGCAGACAGAAATTAAAGAGTTATCAATAATTGAGTATTATAAAAGTTATCATAATTATGATGTTAATATAATACCTAAAATCGTCCGTTATCGTGTTAATGCGATGTACAAGCAAGGTAGTCCAATGGAAGTGGATGCTATAGAAGGAATTATCAATATGTTAAAAATAAGAATAAAAGAACCAATATGGGCTAATCCGGTTAAACAAGTTATCCCAAGTGGAGTCAGAAGAAACATACTGCGAGGTTCAGGATAAAGTCGGGATGATAAGGTTTTAAATAGTGATCTACTTCTAATTAGGCATTTTAGTTATCTAAAGTGCCTTTTTTAATTAAAAAGGTTTGTCTGGAAAAAATGCGTTAAAATCACAATCAAAGATTTTGGCCAGTTTGTTAAGATGGTTAATGTTATATTTTGCCCTATGACTGCTGCTTTCGACTTGGCCAATAAAACCATAAGATACATCCATTTTAAATGCCAGTTGCGACTGCGTTAAACCAGCCTCTTCACGCATCTTTTTTACTCTTGCAATAACAAAAAGGTCAATTTCAGATGTATTTGATTTATCTGCCATAATTGCTCACAAGAACGCAATCCCAAAAATCTCATGAACTTATACATGTCTAAGTAAATGTTTTTATATTTATCGAAAATTGAGCAATTCATGAATAAAGAATTAAGAATAAAAGAATTAAAAAGGGAGTTGTTAGAAATAGAAGGTAGAGAACTACAAAATGTAGAAAGAGGTTCCAATAATTTAATGGGGTCCGGAGGTGTAATAATTGCCATTGGTGCTATTTGCCTTACTATAGGTGCTGCCAACGCAATGTTTTGGTTGTTAATATTGGGGCCTGTAACTATGTTGATAGGGGTTTTAATGATGTCAAATGCGAAGTCAAATTTAAATGAGTTTGAGCAAAAGAAAAAGGAAAGAGCAGAGCGTATTTTGAAAATAAAAATGGAACTTGTTGACCTAGAGTGATATTATAGCAGGGATGCCGAAAACTGCTTTCAGAAAGAGTAGGCTAAACAAAACCAAATAGACAAACATGAAGAAAATTTTATTAAGCACTATTGTATTACTTTCATTTTCAGTATCCATTCTGTTATTTCAAATAAGTTGTAAAAAAGAGGCAAAAGCAGAATCACCAGTAACAGGCGCCGCATTAAATATTTTAGTTTTTACAAAGAGTTTTCCAGGGGTTAATTATAAATGGGAAATTTGGACAGCAAATTATGATGGGAGTAATCAGAAGAAAGTAAATCTACAATTACCATCCGGTGTTAACCTTGATGGTCTACCTCCAATTCTTTCACCGGATGGAAAAACTATTTTTTTTAATGTATTAGGTACGCCTAATAGTAATCTTGATGGTGCAGATATTTATTCTTGTAACATTGATGGAAGCAACGTTAAAAAAGTGATAAGTCATGGGGATACGTATGACGTCTCTTTAGGGGATGCGAAATGACGTTAATGGTAAATAATGAGGTCTAAGGCGTTATAATATCTTGCGCCTAATAAGAGTTAGGTTGTGATAGATTTCCCCTCTTAGCATGAGGGTAAATGAGTTTTAATGCAAAGATTAAGAGGTCATCTATTGTGGATGACTTTTTTGTTGTAAATCAACGTTTTTATGATGAAGATAAGAGGAAGTTGATGCGTATTTAATCATGACTATAAATTGACTAATTTTTAAAAGTCTTATTTTAATACTAACTTTACTAAATACCTAAATTGACAGCACTCGCCAATGAAATATAAATATGAAGAGCCTATCAGTGGATTTAGCCATTGTGTGATAAATTCTTGCCTACCTAAAAATAAGATTGCATATCGGTGGACATTCGAATCCATTCAAAATACTAACAATTTTATTCCAAGATATTTGACATCAGCATACGAAAGTTTACCAAAGGACGATTGTGTAGGATATGCTTTGTCAATGTTTGATGAAGAGGATCGAGCAATAGCCCGTTTAAATAAGATATGTGAGGGAAAAAAGTACCTTTATAAAAAATTAGGTACTCACTTGAGTAAAGGAATACTTTTAGAGAAAGAGGGAGTTTGCAGCGATTCTGATGAAAATGGTCATTTTAGTTTTTTTGAAGCTGCAGAAGTTGATTTGTCAAGTAGTTTTACCGTGATTAAGCCAATAATGCAATGAGTATTGTTCAGGGGATAAAAGTTAAAGAGATTTCATTTTCTGGCCTGAAAAGGGTGGGCGTTTTATTTTATGACGAGTTTCCTTCGACTTTAATTTATGCTGATGACAAAAATATACCTTTCGTTCTAGAATGGGTTGACTGTGACGACGAGGGAGTTTTAGATAGATTCTTGCTTTTTCAGACCACAAAGAAACTATTAACCAAATTTCTATTAGCGGAAATATCACATGTAAACTTTATTCGGACGTCTTTAAAGGAATATATAACATATTTTGAAGGAAGTTTAGAGAAACCATTGAATCCTGCTTTTTTACGTTTTGATGAAATTCCTGATGGTTATTTGCCTTCAAATAATGTCTTTTTCAATAAGGAAGAGAGTGTGCAGTTGCAAGAAATTACTACCAATTTTAATATTTCATTAGAAGACCGTTCTGTGGCGATTTTTGGCGGAGGTCTTGTTAAAGAGAGGTTAAATGAATTGTTGGTTTATGACAGTGAGCCATCTCCATTGGAATGGACAAAGTTGATCGCTGAAAAACAATTACGTCAAGTCTTTAATATTCATTTACAAGAAGGTAAAGATATAGACTTTGGTGTAGCGAATACCTCAATTTTAGGAAATGTTTTAACTTCATTTGATTCATTGTATAGGGCGACTGCATTGGATGTTTTTGAAGGTGTTACTAGGGGTAACATTGTATCGTTTAATTCGAAGAAAGCTAAGGCATTATTGCCGAAAATTACGACCGAGGTATTTTTAGAGAAAGCCGCATCATTTAGTATATTTATTCGTCCTGTAGTCTCCAATCAACAGTTGTTAATTGACAGCAGTACAGAAACAGATGTTGTTTCTGATCGTCTATTTTCCCTTTTTTTTACTAGTGAGAACAAAGAAGGACTAGAGTCTTCATTTAATAAATACAGCAGTTTTGTGTATAAGTCTTACATCGAGTTCTTAACTGTTATAAAAGAGAATAATTTAGAAGTTGATTATAACTTTTACAGCCCTTTTAATAAGGCTGAATACGTGAGAACCTTTGATTCTATCAAAGCATGGGAGGTTTTAGAGATCATTGATCAATTGTCTAATAAGGAAACGGAGAAATTTAATCTCATTGTAAGGTTTACTGCTCTGAACTGTAATACAGGGCACTACTATTGTGAAAGTAGCGATAAACAGATTTATTCTGGTCACTTTGATAAGTTGCTACATGAAGGTATGCCAGGATTGAATTTTACAGATATATATGAAGTATCCGTAGAGAGGAAAATTACAAAAATTACAGGTAGAGTCGACCCTAAAATTGAGGATACGGTACTGTCCTGTTTAAAACAATAATTCGTGAAATAATTATCTTAAAGATAAGATTCTTAAATAATAAAAATGGGCATATGGATTTGATGGAACAATTAAATGAGCAGAAACGAAAAGTAGATTTTAATTCTTACGATATAAGTGTAAAGGAGTTGATATCAATGGTCTCAGAATCTATTATTGATATTGCTCCAGAATATCAACGGCAATTTCGCTGGCCAAATGACAAAAGATCTTCATTGATAGAATCTGTTCTTTTGGGAATACCATTGCCGAATTTATTTATGGCAACCAATCCTGATGGTTCATGGGAGTTAATAGATGGTGTGCAAAGGCTTAGTTCAATAATACAGTTTGCAGGTTCAGAGAGTGCTAGACAGAAAATTAATGTTGAAGATGAGTTGAAATTAGTGCATTTGCAAAAACTCAACCTATTTAATAATTTGAAGTTTTCGGAGTTGCCAAAGTCTGTTCAACTTGATTTTTTGCTTAAGCCGTTAAAAATAACTACGTTAACGGATAAAAGTGATCTTGAAGTGCGATTTGATTTATTTGAGAGATTAAATACGGGAGGTGTAGCTTTGACGAATCAAGAGATTCGTAGTTGTGTTTATAGAGGTAAGTTTAATGATTTTATTAAATCATTATGTAATGATGATAATTTTAAGAATGTAGTAAAATTGACCAGAACTCAGGAGGATGATGGTACAAGAGAGGAGTTTGTCCTAAGGTTCTTCGCTTTCTTTTATAATTATGAGAATTTTGATCACAGCGTTGTAGATTTTCTAAATAACTTTATGGCATCTGCAGTAAAATCTTTTAATTACAAAGAGGGTGAAGAGATATTTATAAAGACGTTTAGGGAACTATCAAATCTGCCAAATGGTATAACTCGAGGTCGGACTACTACACCGACAAATCTATTTGAAGGGGTATCAGTTGGTGCAGCATTAGCTCTGGGGGAGGTGTTGCACTTAAATTTAAATAATGCCCAAGATTGGATTGAAAGTGATGAACTTAAGGTTTATACCACAGGTGCTACAAATTCTAAGGCCAAAGTTTTACAAAGAATTAATTTTTGTAAAGATAAGTTTGTAGGCTAAATATTATGCTAACTGCAGTCAAAGCCGAATCAGCCGAAAGATTGACCGAAATACGGCAATGCTTAGATTTTATTAGTCCTTTAATTCCTGTAGCGCCTACCCCTACGCCAAGACATCTTAATAGTTTAAAGGGAGAAATGTTTGTTCAATTATATGGAGCCATCGAGTGCACTGTTACTCTCACGTTGAAGTCTTCTATAGATTATATAAATAGTTTAAACTTAAATGTGAACGATATAAAACATTCGATATTGGGTTTAGTCCTAAATTCAGAGTTTGATGCACTTATAAGTGTTGCTTCGAAAAAATGGGATAAAAGGTATGATATAACTGATAAGATTAAGTTAAATCCGATATGCAGTATAAATAATACGTTGATCCCTACTGATGGGAAGAATTTTGGACGCTCTCAACTCCAAAGTGTATGGAAGACGTTCTCAATTACAGAACCGATTTTTCATGATGTTGCTTTCACAGGACGTTTAAGTGAAATTATCGATTACAGAAACAAGATTGCACATGGTGTATATGCTGCTTCAAATATAGGTAATAGAGTAACGTTAATGGATTTATATAATCGACAAACAGAAGTGTCAAGGTTTTGCTCATATTTTATTTCTGTTTTTGAAGATTATTTAAACAGGTCTCAGTTTAGAGCATAAAATTGATGTCTCTAATGCATTGTAATTGGCAGGATATACATTTACGTGAAAAAATGGAGATGTATTCTTAGGGATAAGTTAAACGTTAGGTAGTGCGAAATAGCATCTGGATTTAGAATGTAGAAAAAAATTAAAATCTCTTGAATTTGGAAATTGATATATCGCAACAGCGCTATCAATCACATAATGTGCCTGGTCATCTATTTTATCTTCTACCATTGATTTACTTTTTATAGGATTTCAATTCCTTACAACGCTTATCTAAAAATTCATACTGCGAACTTGGTAATTCCGCCTTGGCTTGGGTCATTAAATAATCAAGATACTTTTCAGCGCTATCATAGAGATTTACAGGGCGATTTTTGATTTCTGTTGATTTATCTGTAAATGTTGTCCCACCTGTTGAAATTTCAAATGTATAAGTATTTCTATCGTAAGAAATTTTATAAGTAGTTGGCTGCCAAAACAACCTAATTTTCCAATGAAAATGATAGTTTTTTTGTTCCTTGGGAAACTGTTCCGCTAATGTTTTCAAAGCCTTACACATTATCGCACATTCAATTATTTTGCTTTCCCAGTGACTAGGTTTTGATGGTTTGATAAACTTAACTTCATTAGAATTAAGTATTGAGTTACGGGCTTCGTCTAATGATGAATATGCTACAATCATTGTGTAAGTTTGGTATCCGCTAATATACATAAGCGTAATGTCAATAAAAAATTCCAACTGATGAGGTAATAGAGGTTGCAAAATGCTGTACATGTACAAGGATTAGTCCTTGCTTTTCATAACCTATGCTTGCCTATGCTCTAACCTGAATCCAATCAAATTCCAATTAATTTGGTGTAATTGCTTGAGAATCACTGGTGGTTGACTTTTGAGCCGCAAAGTTACCTGTTTTTCTTTTATTGTCAAATGATTATTTGTGGTATTCTAAACTAGGTTTGGTGTAGGAGAAGGTTGTCTATTTTCTAGTCCGTTTAGGAAATAAGCTTTAGATGCATTGCGATTTGATTCTTATCAATGAATTTATACAATTATATCTATACATTGTTGTTACATCTTAAGGACTTTAGGTGGTTTTTTTTCATTAAATTTATTAATCAATAAACAAATACACTAGGTCTATTATATGCAGAATGGAGAAAATTAAAATACAAGGTTATGATTCAACCGGGAACTTACTTTTAAAGATTATAATAATCCTGAAATGATTAATAATAGCCGATACAGAGCACCTTCCCAAAGATTATGTAATGATGCTTGCAAGTATTCTTGTATTCAGATAAGTTGAAAATTTAGTACCTTTGCCCTTATTATTTATTGTACAAAGCGAATAGTTAAAAGGTTATGAAATACCAGGCGAAATACCAAGATGTAGATCCTGGAACATATATCCATCTAAGGGTATCAAGTGGCTTAAGCCCTAAAACCCTCGAAGCTGCAAAAATTGGATTAAATAACTCGATTTGCAGTGTAGTTATCCTGGATGTATCAAACAATGACCAACCAGTAGGTATGGGTCGTATTATTGGCGATGGGGCTTGTCATTGCCAGGTTGTTGATATCTGCGTTTTACCCGCACACCAAAAGCAGGGCCTTGGTAAATTGATTATGCAATACCTTAAAGACTTTATAGATGAATCTTTGCCTCCATCCTGCTATATCAGTCTTATTGCTGACGGGGATGCCTATAGACTGTACGAATTGTATGGCTTTAAAGAAGTTTGGCCCGCATCACGTGGTATGGCCTTTTCTAAAGCGGTAAAGTAATCATAATCTGTAACCTACTTCTTTATTTTTTTGATAACACTTTCTACAATTCTTGGATAGTGAAGGTGCTCCAGTTGCTGCCCTTTAAATTTAACCATTTCAAGGTTGTCATCTTTTTCGATGCGATATTTAGCCTGATAAATGTATTCCCCTTCATCGTAGTTTTCATTTACATAATGAATGGTGATACCACCTTCAGGTTCTCCAGCAGCCATCACAGCATGGTGAACATAGTCGCCATACATGCCTTTACCTCCAAATTTTGGTAAAATTGCAGGGTGGATATTAATGATACGTCCAGGGTATTCAGCAATAAGTCTTTTAGGAATTAGCCATAAGAATCCAGCAAGAACAATCAGGTCTATTTCCAGGTTTTTTAACAGATCTATAATGTTCTCTGTGTGATAAAATTCGTGTCTGTCAAAAATATGAGATGGAATTTCAAAATTATCCGCTCTTTGTAAAACAAAAGCATCAGGATTGTTCGTCAGTACCAGGGCTACCTCAGCTTCTGTACTCTTTTTAAAATGCTCCATTATTTTTTGAGCGTTGGATCCTGATCCTGAGGCAAATATAGCTATGCGTTTTTTCATGACGTTTTTCTTAGGGTATGATATTCTGCAATAAAGCTATAATTAGCCCCTTTATTGAATGATCAAAGATAAAAATTAATCATTAGGTTCAAAAAAAGAGCATTATACTGGAAATAGTAATCATTGTTCAAATTGTTGAGACTATGTAAAAATTAGAAGATGTGTAAACTTTTTTCCGCGAGATCAGTTTCTTTATATTAAAGACTCTCACCAAGCTTGGTAATCAATAAAACAATAGAAATTATGGAATCGAACAATAGAAGGAATTTTATTAAAAATACTTTAACAGCTTCATTAGCTATGGCAATAGGTACTCCTGTTTTGCTAAATGGAGGAATTGCTAAGGCAACTGATTTTATCGATAGTAATGATAATAACTTTACTGCTTTTAAATTTACGCAGTCTCCTTTAAAGTATGCTTATAATGCACTCGAGCCTAATATTGATGCGCAGACCATGGAGATTCATTATACAAAACACCATGCTGCCTATGTTAAAAATGTAAACGAAGCCATTGCTGCTGAAAAAATACCATATACAACAGCAAAAGAGTTTTTTAATAATGCATCGAAGCTGTCGGCCAAGGCACGTAATAATGGTGGTGGTGCATGGAACCATAATTTCTTTTTTGATACACTAAAGGCGGGTACTTCTGCAGGGCCACAAGGTCGCTTAAAACAGGCTATAGATAAAGCATTTGGATCTGTAGATAAGTTCAAGGAACAGTTTTCAGCCGCTGCGGCTTCACGCTTTGGCTCCGGCTGGGCCTGGTTGGTTAATGATAAAGGAACTTTGAAGATTACCTCTACTGCGAACCAGGATAATCCCCTATTTGATACTGCTGAAGTAAAAGGCACGCCTTTATTAGGGCTGGATGTCTGGGAGCATGCTTATTACTTAAAATATCAGAATAAGCGCGCAGATTATATCGCCAATTGGTGGAATACAATAGACTGGGATGTGGTGAGCAAAAGGTATGAAAGTAAGTAATTTAAAAATATTTGCATAATGGCTTTGTAAATTAAAAACATTAATTCTATATTTGCAGTCCGAAAAATAGAACAATAAAAGGGCGTGAGCTCCAAAAATAAAAATATTAATAACATAAAATGGCAAATCATAAATCTTCAATAAAAAGAATTAGAGCAAACGCAACTAAACGTTTACGTAATAGGTACCAGGCAAAAACAACTCGTACGTTTATCAAAAGATTGCGTGCTGCAGAAGATAAAAAAACAGGATTAGAATTACTTCCTAAAGTAGTATCTATGCTGGATCGTTTAGCTAAAAAGAATGTTATCCACAAAAACAAAGCAGCTAACAATAAATCTAAGCTGACTAAATTTGTTAATGGCTTAAAATAAACATAGCTTTATAATATTATAGAACGGGATATGCAATGCATATCCCGTTTTTTTGTTTAAAGGTATTTTTATATGAAACCATATCGGAAAAAGCTGGGAATAAAATCTTGGGCGGAAGCAGACCGTCCGCGTGAAAAACTATTATTAAAAGGGAGGCGACAGCTTACTGATGCAGAGTTGATCGCTATTTTGATTGGATCAGGAAATAAGGATGAAACGGCTGTAGATCTGAGCAGACGAATGCTGGCTACTTACAACAATGATCTGGATAAACTTGGAAGAGTTACTGTAAAGGATTTGTCTAAATTCAAAGGTATAGGCGAAGCAAAAGCAATAGCTATTGTGGCTGCTTTAGAGATAGGAAGAAGGAGAAAAGAGAGTACTCAAAAGGAGGTAGTTAGAATAACCTCTTCAACAGAGGCTTTTGAAGTATTACTTCCTGTATTTGCAGACCTGGATCATGAGGAGTTTTGGATTTTGATGCTGAACCACGCTAATTGTGTGATCGGCAAACAGCCAATTAGTAGTGGAGGCTTAGCAGGGACAATAGCTGATCCGAAAATTATCTTTAAAATAGCGCTTGAACATAATGCTTCTAATGTGATTCTGGCACATAACCATCCTTCCGGAAATTTAGCACCTAGTGAGCAGGATATTGATGTTACCAAAAAGCTGGTTTTAGCAGGAAGCTTGCTGGATTTACATGTGCTTGATCATTTGATTGTAACAAATAAGTTATATTATAGTTTCGGCGACGAAGGATTAATTTAATATTGGAGCTGTATCTTGGCTAGATGAAAATGACGATTAAACTATGCTCAGTGCTCTTATTGCTGAGTCTGACTGTAAGTGCTCAAAGAAAACCAGCGAACTACATTAATGTAATGAGTTTTAACATTCGTTATAACAATACAAATGATGGAGTGAATGCCTGGCCAAACAGAAAAGATAATGTAAAGGCATTGGTGAAGTTTCATGATGCTGATATATTGTGTGTTCAGGAAGCTCTGGCTTTACAGGTTGATCAGCTTTCAGAAAATACAAATTACGAAAGAGTTGGAGTGGGTAGGAATGACGGTAAGCTTGGTGGCGAATTTACCGCTATATACTTCGATAAAGACAGGTTCAAGAAAAAAGATGGTGGTACATTTTGGCTTTCGGAAACACCTGATGTGCCTTCGAAAGGTTGGGATGCTGCAATAATAAGAATTTGCACCTGGGTTAAGCTTCATGATAAGTGGAACAAGAAAGACTTTATCGTGTTCAACACGCATTATGATCATGTTGGTGTTCAAGCCAGAATTGAAGCTGCTAAACTTATCAAAAAGAAGATTATGGAGATTGCACCAACACTGCCGGTTATTTTAACAGGTGATTTGAATGTTACTCCGGAAACAGAAGCAATAGCTACTCTAAAAACATTTTTAACAGATACTAAAGAAGCTGCAATTGAACCGGCTTATGGTCCTGAAGGAACGTTCAATGGTTTTAAATTTAATGCAAAACTACAGGATAGAATTGATTATATCTTTATAAACAAGGGGTTTAAGGTACAGAAGTATGCTTCCCTTACGGATAGTAAAGATCAGAAGTACCCATCAGATCATTTGCCGATCATGGCAAGGTTGTTTTTCTAATCATTAAACAAATCATATAACTTATAAGAATTGACGTTCCCGGTTCAGTTTACGCTTTTTGGTGAATTATATCACTGGCACTATATTTTTGAGCTACTGGCTTTTTTTATAGGAGTAAGGCTTTATTACTTTTTAAAGAAAGGGATAAAGGATCCGATCTCTGATGAAAATAGGTTGTGGATTATGCTGGGTGCTATGATAGGTGCCTTGATAGGATCGAGAGTTGTGGCGGTGTTGGAAACGCCGGAGACATTAAATATTTTGACATTCAATATTTTGTATCAAAGCAAAACAATTGCAGGTGGATTATTAGGTGGTCTGTTTGGCGTAGAGCTGATTAAGAAACTGATTGGTGTAAAAACGGCCTCGGGTGATGTGTATGTGATTCCTATTATAGTCGCTATGTTTGTTGGCCGTATAGGTTGTTTTTTAATGGGAATTGAAGAGCCTGTTTATGGTGTAGAAACTTCCTTTTTTATGGGGATGGATTTGGGTGATGGACTAAAACGTCATCCTGTTGCACTTTATGAAATGATCTATATGATATTGCTATTGGGCTTTTTTATTTCGATCAGAAAAAAAGAAATGCTGAATGGTGATCGGTTTAAACTGTTCATGGTATTGTATTTTCTATTTCGGTTTTTAACAGAGTTTATCAAACCCTATCATCCGCTTTTCTTAAATTTAAGCAGTATCCATTGGTCGGCTTTATTTATTTTTCTTTATTATTATAAATTCATCACCAGGATGGTAAAACCTAATCCATGAAGACAAGAGATTATATTTATTACGACTACACTAAAAGCCTTTGTCCGGAGTGCTTAATGCTTTGTGATGCTAAAATAGTTTTTCAAGACGAAAAGGTGTTTATGCTAAAGCATTGCCGCACACATGGCGATAGTAAGGTGATGATTGCTGATGATGTGGAGTATTATAAGCAGATCAGGAATTACAATAAGCAATCTGAAATGCCTTTAAAGTTTAATACAAAAGTGCATTATGGTTGTCCGTATGACTGTGGATTATGTACAGATCATGAGCAGCACTCTTGTCTGACTGTTATTGAAGTGACTGACAGGTGTAATTTAAGCTGCCCGACTTGCTACGCTATGTCTTCTCCTAACTATGGACGGCACCGTACCTTAGAAGAGATCAATAAAATGATGGATGTTGTAGTCGCCAATGAAGGGGAACCTGACGTTGTTCAGCTTTCTGGTGGTGAACCTACGGTACATCCCGATTTTTTTAAAATACTAGATCTAGCCAAAACAAAGCCTATTAAACATTTAATGGTGAATACCAATGGAATCAGGATTGCAAAAGATATTGCTTTTGTAGAACGTTTGGCTTCATATATGCCCGATTTCGAGATTTACCTGCAATTTGATAGCTTTAGTGCTGAGGTACTGAAAAAGTTAAGAGGAGAAGACCTGACAGAAGTAAGAAAGAAAGCAATAGATCATTTAAATCAGTTTAATGTGTCTACAACTCTTGTTGTTACTTTACAGAAAGGTGTTAACGATCATGAAATTGGTGAAATCCTGGATTATGCATTAAAGCAGAAGTGTGTGAGGGGGGTAACTTTCCAGCCTACACAGGTAGCGGGAAGAAATGATAATTATAATGATCAGGCAGGACGGATTACATTGACAGAAGTAAGACGGAAAATATATGAACAATATCCTGTTTTTACACCTCAGGACTTAATTCCCGTGCCTTGTAATCCGGATGCTTTATGTATGGCTTATGCCCTGAAGCTAGGTGATGAAGTGATTCCAATGACACACCTGATTAATCCTGAAGATTTGTTGAACAATTCAAAAAATACAATCGTTTTTGAGCATGATGAAAAGCTAAAGGAACATATGCTTAACTTGTTCAGTACAGGTGTATCTGTTGATTGTGCTGAAGATACATTTGGAGAGCTGATGTGCTGTTTGCCAAGGGTGAAGTCTGATCACCTTAGTTACGATAATCTTTTTAGGATTATCATTATGAATTTCATGGATCCCCTGGATTTTGATGTGCGAGCTGTAAAGAAGTCATGTGTTCACATTGTAAGTGATAAGATGAAAATCATCCCTTTTGAAACGATGAATATATTTTATAGGGACAACAAAATAGATTCTATAAGAGAGGAATTAAATGTCAATTAAAACATTTGTTTATAAATTAACACATTAAAGATGGAGTTGTTTTTAGTTTACTGGGTTATCGTAGGTATTTTGCTTTTGGTTGGTTTTATAAGATTAATCGTCGATGCGGTAAATAATAAACCCCTAAAGCCTGCTTTAATATTGCTAATTATTGGGGTGATTTTAATAGTTGTTGGAGCTGGAGCTTGCGCTGTGATATTAAGTGGTCTTAATGTACGCTAGTTTTCTTGTGTTTTATTTAATGTATGGGGATTAGGCTTTCTGCTTTCCGCTTTAAATAATATCTTTGCGTTTTATATTGAATACGCAACATGAAGATATCATACAATTGGCTCAAACAATTCATTCAAACAGATAAAACACCACAGGAAATATCACTTATCTTAACCGGTATCGGTTTGGAAGTAGAAAGTCTGGAAACAGTACAGCCTGTTGCAGGTGGATTGGAAGGATTGTTCATTGGACATGTATTGAGTTGCGTGCAACATCCAAATGCAGATCGCTTACGTGTAACTACGGTAGATGTGGGTGGGCCCGAGCCTATTCAGGTTGTTTGTGGAGCCCCTAACGTGGCACAAGGACAAAAAGTTGTTGTTGCAACAGTAGGAACAACCGTTTATCCTAATGAAGGAGAACCTTTTAAAATCAATAAATCTAAAATACGTGGAGAAGCATCTGAAGGGATGATCTGTGCTGAAGATGAAATTGGTTTAGGCGTATCACATGATGGGATTATGGTGCTTCCAGAAGACACTGTAGTAGGTACTACGGCAAAGGCATATTTTAAATTAGAAGACGATTATCTTTTTGAAATTGGCTTAACGCCAAATAGAGCGGATGCAACATCCCATTTAGGTGTAGCAAGAGATTTAGCCGCTTACTTCCGTACATCAGTTCAGATGCCGGATATCTCAAGCTTTAAAACAGATAATGAAAGTCTGGTGATTGATGTGGCAGTGGAAGATACAACTGCTTGTCCGCGCTATAGTAGTGTAACTATTAGTGGTGTTACTGTTCAGCCTTCGCCAGATTGGTTGCAAGATAAATTGAAAGTTATCGGCATCAGACCAATCAACAATATTGTAGATATAACCAATTATGTGTTGCATGACCTTGGTGTGCCGTTGCATGCTTTTGATGCAGATCAGATAAAAGGTGGAAAAGTAAGCGTTAAGAAATGTGCAGAGGGTACTCCATTTGTAACACTAGATGGAGTAGAGCGTAAGCTTTCGGCAGAAGATCTAATGATTTGCAATGCAGAAGAGCCAATGTGTATTGCGGGTGTATTTGGTGGAAAGAGTTCTGGTGTTAGCGAGAGTACAACCAATATCTTTTTAGAAAGTGCTTATTTCAATGCGGTATCGGTACGTAAAACATCAAAACGTCATTCCTTAAAGACTGATGCTTCGTTCAGATTTGAGCGTGGGACTGATCCTGAAATGACTGTTACAGCTTTAAAAAGAGCTGCATTATTGATTACTGAATTAGCCGGAGGAAAAGTATCTTCTCAGGTGTCGGATTTATACCCAACTCCTATTAAACCGTTTGATGTAGAAGTTACTTATCAAAATATTACCAGGTTAATTGGTGCTGATATTGCCTCGGAGGAGATCAAGTCTATTATTAAAGCTTTAGGAATTACCGTTGCTGAAGAAACAGCAGAAGTATTGAGTCTGAAAGTTCCAACTTTTAAAGTAGATGTAACACGCGAGTGCGATATCACTGAAGAAGTACTTAGAATTTATGGATACAACAACATTCAAATTCCAAGCAAAATAAATGCTTCACTTTCGTATACTTCAAAGCCAGATAAAGAGCAGACACAGCATGTGATTGCTGATATGCTTACCGCAAATGGTTATTTAGAGATTTGGTGTAACTCTTTAACAAAAGGTGCTTACTCAAAGAACCCTGAAGAAGCGGTACAGATTCTGAATCCATTAAGTTCTGATCTAAATGTAATGCGTCAACATCTGCTGATGCCAGCATTAGAGAGCGTAGCTTATAACCAGAATAGAAAAACACCTGATATTAAGTTTTATGAGTTCGGTAAAACATATCACCTGATTAATGACAAATATGTGGAGCGCCCGCGTCTGTTGATCTTGCTTTCAGGAAATAACCAGACTGAGCAATGGAACCAGAAGCCTTCGCCAGTAAGCTTCTATCATTTAAAAGCAGCTGTTGATGGAATTATAGGTCGCTTAGGAATCACTACCTATCAGACTGAAGAATTGAATGATGAGAACTTTGCTTTTGGATTGAAGTATTTCAGAGGCGATAAAGCTATTGTGAGTTTTGGAGCTGCAACTGCGGCTGACAGAAAGAAAGCTGATGTAGATAAAGAAGTTTATTATGCAGACTTTGACTGGGCTCTGATGCTTGATATGGTAAAGAAAAACAGGATCATTAATAAAGAAGTCCCTAAATATCCGGCAGTAAGAAGAGATTTATCGATGTTGGTGGATACAGCTGTTACTTTTGATACATTAAAGAGCATTGTTTTTAAGTCAGAGAAGAAGTTGGTTAAGAATGTGCAGGTGTTTGACGTTTATGTAGGCGATAAATTGCCAGAAGGTAAGAAATCGTACGCTTTGAACTTCACTATACAAGATGAAGAACAAACGTTAACTGATAAACAAATTGATAATGTTATGCAAAAGATTATTCATAACTTAGCACAAACAGCAAAAGCAGAAATTAGAAAGTAAAAAATATAAATATTTATTCATGTCATCAGTAGCAGATCAATTAACCTCCGTATTGCAGAAAACTGCTCGTTTAATAGAGCTTTGTAGTGCATTACAAGAAGAGAATGAGTTGCTTAAGCTGGAAAATGAATCGGTAAAAGTTGCACTTGATACCTCAAAAACCAAGAATACGGACCTTGAAGAAAAGCTAAGAGTTTTAAAATTGGCGAAAAGTATTGAGGGAACAAGTGAAAAGACACTTGATATAAAGCAAAAAATTAACGATTTTGTGCGTGAAATAGATAAGTGTGTTGTGTTACTTAAAAAATAAGTGATGCTTGAATTGAAACAAAGCTAAGAAATGGGAGAAATCTCGATAAAAATAACCATATCCGATCGTATATATCCGTTAAAGGTAAATACGGAAGAGGAAGAAATTGTAAGGCGGGCAGCCAAAATTATTAATGAGCGTATAAAAGACTATCAGGAAAATTATGCGGTCAGAGATAAACAGGATTTGCTTTCTATGGCAGTGCTGCATTATGCAACAGCAGTATTGAGAGTAGAAAATAAAGTGCAAAACCAGGATACTGCAGTTGCCGAGAAAGTGGAGGAATTGGATAGTTTATTAAACGGATTTTTCTTAAAATAAGGTTTGTTCTTTTTACAAGTTAAGATTAGCACAAAGATATAGCCGTAGCTATTTTTTGAGTTTCACTTTTTAAAACTTAACACTTCAATATTTATAGGATTAAGAGAGTGTATTTCATTTGCATTATATGTATCTGAAAATGACTTAAATCCTAATTATAACTCGTTGAGGTTTTTAAAATTGAGACTTATTAAAATAGTTGCGGTTTTTTTTTAGTTAGAAAAACCACATGTAAACAAAGAAATAAATAGTCAGATAGGATTTAAATCTAATATGGATGTATAAAACATCATTAAGATTGTATCTGATTAAAACAATAAATACAAATAGAGAATGGAAATATTAGGAATAATAGGATATGTACTGGCCGGCCTTGCTGTCGGGATTCTGGTAGGGAGGTTCCTGCTAAGGAATTTACTAAAGACCCAGGAGATTGCAGCCCAGACCAAAGTGAAAAAGATGCTCAAAGACGCGGAAAGCAAAGCTGAGATCTTAAAGAAGGACAGGCTGCTAGAAGCAAAAGAGAAATTTTTGCAACTTAAATCCGAGCATGAGCAGGAAGTAAATAGTAAAAACAACCAGATCAACCAAAGGGAAAATGCAATCAAGCAAAAAGAGCAAAGCATTAACCAACGTTTAGAGAATTATAACCGCAAAGAGCAGGAACTAGATAACCATAAAAAGAACCTGGAAAAACAAACCGAGCTTGCAATTAAAAAACAAGAAGAGGTAGATGTTTTAAAGAACCAACATGTTAAACAATTGGAGACTATTGCTGGCTTAAGTGCTGATGAAGCAAAGAACCAGTTGGTAGAAAGCATGAAACAGGAAGCGCGTACACAAGCTATGATCCAGGTTAAGGATATTGTAGACGAAGCTAAACTTACTGCTACTAAAGAAGCTAAAAAGGTCGTAATTCAGACCATACAGCGTACTGCTGTTGAAGCTGCAATAGAAAATACAGTTTCTATCTTCCATATCGAAAGTGATGAGATAAAAGGTCGTGTAATTGGTAGAGAAGGTCGTAACATACGTGCACTTGAAGCTGCTACAGGTATTGAGATCATCGTTGATGATACTCCTGAAGCTATCATTTTATCTGGCTTTGACCCGGTAAGAAGAGAGATTGCACGTCTGGCATTACACCGTTTGGTTACAGACGGTAGAATACACCCGGCACGTATTGAAGAAGTTGTTGCCAAAACTAAAAAACAGATTGAAGACGAAATCGTAGAGATTGGTGAACGTACCGTAATTGATTTAGGTATCCACGGTCTTCATCCTGAGTTGATCAGGATGGTTGGACGTATGCGTTATCGTTCGTCTTATGGTCAGAACTTATTACATCACTCACGTGAGGTAGCAAACTTCTGTGCTACAATGGCTGCGGAACTTGGCTTAAATGCTAAAATGGCTAAGCGTGCAGGATTGTTACACGATATAGGTAAAGTGCCTGATGATAACCCAGAATTGCCACACGCAATTTTAGGTATGCAACTGGCTGAGAAATATAAAGAACATCCGGAGATTTGTAATGCAATTGGAGCTCACCATGATGAGATCGAGATGACTTCAATGATTTCACCAATTATTCAGGCTTGTGATGCAATTTCAGGAGCCCGTCCAGGTGCACGTCGTGAAGTTGTAGAAAGCTATATCAAGCGTTTGAAAGAATTGGAAGAGCTGGCATTATCTTACCCAGGTGTAGAGAAAACATTTGCAATTCAAGCAGGTAGAGAGCTACGTGTAGTGGTAGAGAGCGAAAGAGTTACTGATCAGCAGGCAGAATTGTTGGCAGCGGATATTTCAAACAGGATCCAAACCGAAATGACTTATCCTGGTCAGATTAAGGTAACTGTAATCAGAGAAACAAGATCTGTGGCGTTTGCCAAATAACCCTAAGAAGTTAAATAATTAATATGAAGCGATAGGTTATCCTATCGCTTTTCTTATTTTTACAGAATAATAGTAGAAACATGAAGAAGGGACAAAATAAAGTAGTTCAGGTAGAACCTAAGAGACCGGTAGATGTGCTTTTTGATAAATATGCAGAAAGTCATCAGGATCATACGAACAAACTGATACATTGGATCTGTGTGCCCTTAATTGTTTTTAGTTTGTTGGGTTTAGTGTGGGCAATCCCTTTTCCTCACCTCGAGTTTTTGGGTAAATACAATGGCTTTTTAAACTGGGCATCCTTTCTGATTGCTTTTTCTTTATATTATTACTTTATTTTGTCACCTGCATTATCATTTCTGATGCTGTGGGTAGTTGGTTTGATGAGTTACTTCATTGTCCAACTGGAATATTGGGAAGCTGCTGGCGGACCTGCATTCTGGCTGGTATGTCTGGTGATTTTCGTGATCGCCTGGATAGGACAGTTCATCGGACATAAGATAGAAGGAAAGAAGCCTTCATTTTTAGAAGATGTTAAGTTCTTGTTAATCGGGCCAATTTGGTTATTACACTTTATTTGTAAAAAAATTGGCATAAGATATTGATCTGAAAGCCATTTAACGATTTCTTAACACGTCGGTAAACGAATGGTAATTTGAGGCTAACATATAGCTAACATTGTGGTAATAGCTTTGCTGGAAATTAAAATACAGCAAATTGAAATCACAACTAAATCTCAAACAAGCAATAATTACGGTTCTATTTGTAATTATTAGTGCAGCAGTATTTGCGCAAACGGGAAAAATTTCTGGTAAAGTGTCTGATAAGAAAACGGGCGAAACACTGATCGGTGTTACCGTGAAAATTAAAGGAACAACAAAAGGTGCTTCAACAGATTCCGATGGTAAATTCGTTCTGAATTTATTAGCAGCAGGAAAGTATACTATTGAAGCTTCTTACGTAGGCTACACTACTAAAAATATAGCAGATGTAGAAGTTAAGGGTAGTGGTTCAACATCGGTTGAAATCATCCTTGAAGAGTCTAATTCACAAAAACTGAATGAAGTGGTTGTAACCGGGGTAGCTGGCAAGGAGAGTCAGACTGCCATTCTGATGAGTCAGAAAAATGCAACTGAAATCAAGCAAGGTATTGGAATCCAGGAAATGTCCCGAAAAGGTGTGAGTGATGTTGAAGAAGGATTAACTAAAATCACTGGTATTACTAAAGTAGACGGTAGGGGATTATTTGTAAGAGGCTTGGAAGACCGGTACAATAACTTATTGATCAACGGTCTTGCTGTTCCTTCAAATAACCCATTTAAAAAAATCATCCCACTAGATTTATTTCCAACGGATATTGTAAGTGTATTGGAAACTTACAAGACTTTTAATTCAGGCTTGTATGGTGACTTTGCCGGTGGAACATTTAATATTGTAACCGCCAAAGGCGAAAGAAGCATTACTAAAATCAATATTGGAACAGGGTTCGTTTCCAATACTACATTTAAAAGATTCTTGAGGGCAGAAGACGCGACATCATTTAGCAGCTATTTGGGATTTAATGGAGATAAAAGAGCCATGCCGAAAGCATTTGGAAAGGCGCCATCCGCTTATATGATGTCATCCAATGAAGCGCTTTCTCAATTTGGTTCTGGATTTGATGTTGATAATGGTAAAGCACCACTTAATACAAGTGTTGGAATTCTGCATACACAAAAAATCAACCTTGAAAATAACCGCTCTTTTCAATATTTGATTTCCCTAAATACCGATAATAGCTTTCAAACGAGGGAAGGTTCAGACAGATTTTTTAGTACTACGCAAGGTATTTACGATAATAACTTGTATACTACTAAATATAGTTTTTCCACTAACTCTTCTTTGTTAGGTGCGTTAAATTATTCTAGCGAAAAGCTAAGCTTAAATATGAATGCCTTTTACTTAAAAGGTACAGAGAATATGATTCAGGACCAGTTAGGTTATACCAATAGCCAGGCAACAGTAAACAACTCTTTCATCAGGTTAAATCAATTGCAAAAAACAGATTTTTTTACAGGACAGTTATTTGCAAATTACAAGTTAACGGAGGACGATGAACACAGCATTAAAGCTGGAGCCTCTTATTCGAAAACACAATATGAATTGCCGGACAGGAAGTCTTTTAAAGGCTCTCGTATAGATGAAAATACTACATCATTGAGCTACAGTGGAAATAGTTTGTATAGACAATATATGGATTTCAATGGCAAGTTTTTTGGCTCCGGAATGTTGGAGTATAATTGGAAGTTTGGTAATGAAGATTTGTCAAAAGCACACAAGCTTAGCTTGGGTTATAATGGTTCATTTAACAAAATTGCTTCAATATCAAGATTTGTAGTTTCACAAAATTTGGCATCAAATCTCATTACATTCAATACAAATAATCCAGATGCAACACTTGCTAGTGAAATTGGTAAAGGCAACTTTACCTACAGGGAGGGGAGTAATGCTACTTATTCAGCATCAATGCAAGAAGGTGTTAATGCAGGATATGTTGATTTGGCATTTGTACTTAATGATAAACTGAATCTAAACGTTGGGACTAGGTTTGAGCAATCTCAAAGGGTTACAAGATTTAGGGAAGCGGGAAGCTTTAATGAACCATTTAAAAAAATCATAAAAGACAATTTTGATATTTTACCAGCGGCAAATTTAAAATACAGTTTAACGGACAAAGCAAATTTCAGGTTATCAGCTTCAAAAACTTTGACAAAGCCTGTAATCATGGAAGCTTTCCCTCTAGAGTTTGTCAATCCTGACGCTACCATAGAAAATGGTAATCCCGCTATTGTAAACAGTAAAAACTACAACTTTGATATAAAGTATGAACTGTTTCCTACTAACAAAGAAATGTTTGCTGTAACGGCATTTGCAAAATATATAGAGGATCCAATTGAAAGGTTATTTCAACCAACAGCGGGAAGTGGTGGTTTGCAGATTACTTATAACAACTCTAAAAAGGCTGTGCTATACGGTGCTGAGTTAGAATTTCTTTTACAGTTGTCCAGAATTAACGAGTCGCTTTCAAACTTCTCCGTTGGATTCAACACCTCTTTGATGTACACGAAAACAACCATTGATGTAGCTAAAAACAGTGCGGAAACTGCGGCCATTGGTGATGATAATACAAGAAAGTTACAAGGTGCATCTCCTTGGTTAATTAATGCAGATATCAAACACGAGGTAGATTTTACCAAAAAATGGAAAAGTACAATGACGCTTGCTTATAATATTTATGGTGAACGTATTTATGCGGTTGGAACCAATGGATTGGATAATTACTATGAAAAACCATTTGGTAAATTGGATTTCATTTGGAACAATAAGATCTCTACTAAATTGGATTTAAAGATTGGTGTTGAAAATATCTTAAATCCAACTTATAGAATCAATCTGGGTGAGGAAAGTACAATTAAAATATTTGAGAATGACCTAACTGTTAAGGATTACAAAAGAGGTGTTGGAGTGTCTATCGGTCTGGGTTACACGCTCTAAATTTAGTTTACAATTTATTAACAATGGATTGATGTAATGGTAAAACATCCTTAACCTATTAAAAACATTACTGGTATATATTTACATTATAAAATTAAATAAACATGAAAAAATTACTTTATGCAATAGCGGTTTCAGCTATAATTTTTACAGGCTGTTCTAAAGATGATGAAGATCCAATAGTAAAAACTCCAGTTGAAGGAGAAATAACCGGTGATATTACAGCTAACAGAACACTAGCTTATGGTAATTACACTTTAAAAGGGTTAGTTAAGATTCAACCTGGCGTTACATTGACAATTGAGCCAGGAAGTACTTTTACTGCAGACCAAGCTGATGGGGAAGATGGATTAGTAGTGTTAAAAGGTGGCGTATTAATAGCCAATGGTACAGCTGATGAGCCAATTGTTTTTACAGCTAAAACTAAATTAGGTGGACAATGGGCTGGTATTATTATGTATGGAGATGCTCCAATTGTAAATTCTGCTACTGCGCCGGGAACTCAAACAGCAAACTCAGAAGATGGTCTTTTACAATCCTATGGTGGTGCTAATGCTACACATAGTAGCGGCTCATTAAAATATGTGAGAGTAGAATATGCTGGATTGGTATTTGCTAACAATAGTAGAGAGCACAATGGCTTTTCATTTTATTCTGTTGGTTCAGGAACGGTGTTGGAAAACTTAGTTGCATACAAAGGAAATGATGATGGATTCGAATTTTACGGTGGTACTGTAAGTGCTAAAAATTTAATTTCCTATGGCAATGGTGATGATTCATTCGATTGGCAAGATGGCTGGAGAGGTCAAAATAACACAAATTGGTTTGCTTACCAGACAGGTACTGGCAATTATGCAATGGAGATTGAAGCAAAGGGTGTAAACAATGCATTTTCACCTAAGGTGACCAATATTACCCTTAAAAGAGCAGCTAATACAGCTACTGAATCGCTAAACGAAAAACAATATGATGCTATACAGTTCAAGGCACAAGGAAATGGCGATTTTAGCAATATCAATATTGATGGTTATGCTTCAGTTGAGGCTGGTTTTGGTTCTGCCGTGCAAGTCCGTGATCTAGCAACTTATACAGACCAAGTTCTTGGTGGTAAGATTAAATTAACAAGCGTAAAAGTAACAAATACACCCGTTCTATTCCTTTCACAAAATTCTGGCGGTGCATTTACTTTAAATGCTGCTAGTTTCCCAGGAACAAACTGGGGTGTGTCTACAACTGCAACAGGTGCTGTGCTAGCTGGTGGCAAATGGGCTACAGTTGATGGTGTAAACTTATTAGCAAACTTATAGTATTAAAGATTTCTATAAGGAGATCGAATAGAAAGCAGGCTGCTCAATTGGGTAGCCTGCTTTATTTTTTAGGAATAATTTGTCGATCATTCTGTCTTGTCGCCACTTTTCTTTTTAGGCTTACTTGCCTTCTTATGTTTCTTTTTCTCATTGAAGACCATCTCCATCCAACCTTCCTGTTTAGTCTGTTCTCCAGGGCAAAACTCTGCCTTTAATACTGCAGATGGACAGAAGTCTTTATTATTGATTACAGCATTTCCTGCAAATGTTTTTTCTGAATAGTATAATGCAAGCGTAACAACACACAATGAACCTGCTGAGCTTTCAAAAATTAGCTGTTGTGCGGGATGTGTAAATGATTTGGCTTTCATCTCAATTTCAAAAGATTGTATGTCCTGAAGTTGAAATTGATCGTTTTCCAGATCAAATAATGTTACACTAAATGCTACGGTACAATACCTGGCATTGGGAGGGAATTTTAAATCCTTCGGAACTTTAATCTCTGGGAAATCTATCGTTACATTTTGCTCAGTAAGACTAACTATTGGCTGTGCAAACAGATAGTTTTTTACCGGTGACATATTGTTGAACTCAAAACCGTTTAAGCGGTTAAAGTAATCCTGACGAAAATCGAAAACTCCTTCTTTGTCAGTCGATGCCTTTTGTACAATCTGATTACATTCGCCAGTAAATCTGGAAATCATTCCTCCATCATGAAAACCTATAATTGGTTCAGCACTTCCTCTGATATAGGAGGCTAATGTGCTGGCTCTTCCAAAAACGTAAGCTGCATTATACGTTGCGGGAGTCATATCAATGAACTCCTTTTTTGATTTCCCTACAACTACTTGTTTCTTTCCTACCTTTTTAAAAATGACAGCTCCAGCTGTCCCACGAATAAATTTGCCATCAATGTAAGCCATAATGAATAGAGGTTAAGTTGAATTTATAAATGGTTAGACTATAGTTAATAATAACTGCATTATAAATATAAGTTATATCTATAGTAATTCCAAGTAATTATTTAAAAATATGGACTTACTATGGACTTAACATGGACTTACTATGGACTTACTATTTAGTATGACCGAACAAAACCTTATGTATAGCACTTGATTTAGGTTTTTCCTTATTGATTTTATCCCATAAAATAGAAAAAACTGAAGCTTATTTATGAATTGGCTCGTAAGCGTAAACAACCTTGTACGGAACATTTCTAAGATCAGTGGAAATCTGTCCAATATTCAAATCTTCTTTTTGAGGGGTAGGTTCACAGAAGGAATAGGTTTTTCCATTGTACAAGATCGGTTGGCCTATAGGTTTATCAAATTGAACGGCCATAGTAATATGAGTAGGATATAATAATGCAATCATAGGCAGGTTATAGATCTCTTTTACAAGAAAAAAGAAAAGGGCTGCCCGATCATCGCAGTCGCTGTATTTTGCAAAGAGAGTCTCCTCTGGCGACAAGCGCTTTTCTTTGCCAAAGTTCTTATCGTCGTCCTCATATAAAAAAGCATATCTGGTAAAGCGCATTAAATAATCAATCCCCTTTTTCTGTTTCATCCCCTCAAGGTTTTTTCTTAACATTGGAATAAGGGATCCGTAAGTTTCCTTGCTTAATGGTATGTTGAAATAGGATTCAAAATCAACAACAGGATAGTTGACAAAGATATTCTCGACTTCTGAGTTTAGTTTGATGTTAAAGTGATAAGTTTTATGCTTGTAATTGAACTGTACTTTCTTTTCGTAATAGTCCTCCGGCTTGAAATCAGGCATCCTCGTGACTTTATAAGAAAAGGCTTTCTTTGATTCAGGAATACTAATCATTTCGTGAGGAGGGACCTTATTAAGGTCCGCATAAGCATAATCATGACGATTTAGACACATGTACTTTTTACTCATAAACATGACAAAAGGAATGTCGGATATATCTTCATCATTGTAGACATAAAATATGATCCTGTTGTCTGACAAAGTTAGCCTGGCATCATAACCGGATTTTCCTAAAAGAAACCATTTGTAAAAGGTATAGCGTTCATAGTTGTCCTTTTTGGGACTAATAGCCTGGGCTGTTCTTCGAATCAGCTGATAGTATAACCAGTCATTTAATTGATGAGATTTCTTATATGCTAGTAAACTGTCCAGTACAGCCGTGTACTTTCCTGTATTTACCCGGTCATAGTAGGAGAGAATTTCGGTTTTGTCTAGCGCAGGATCATTTCCTACTATGATAGAAGAGTCAACTTCCAGATTAAACGTGTTATTAGAGAACTCAAAACTAATGCGATAGCTATCCCTTTGACCGTAAATAAATCCTCCTGTCATTATAAGAATGAGCGTACCGAATATTTTGAGCAGACGGTTCATAATAAGTTAATGTTGTATTTACTTTAAATATACATAGAATTAACCTGAGATGTATATTAAGCTTTTACCCTTAAAAACTTTTATAATAATCAGTAATTAACAAACCCTTAACATGACGACCATACTTTTGTGGCATAAATATTTGGTTAGTATTTATAAAGTTTAGGTTTAGTTGATACAAAAAAGCCACGATGGATGTCGTGGCTTTTTTGTTTAGAAATTCTTTCCTACCTTTTCCAACATCTCTGCTGGGATATTTTGCATGTCCACTACCAGGAAGCCATCCAGACAGTCAGAAAACTTAGGATCTATATTGAAGCAAATGATTTTTGCATTCAGATTCATGTATTGTCTTAATAAAACAGGGATCTTGATATGAGAGTTTTCAATATCAGAAATCAGGCTATCGAGGTCTTTTAGCGATTCACTACTTTCAACAAGCAAATCTTTATCAATGGCCGACAAGTCCGCTTTAAACTTGTTTTTAGGTTTTACGTAATGTGCCAGCTCATAATCGAAGTGGTTTTTGGTGATGTAATCAACTATCAGCGATTTAGAAAACTTGGAGAAGTTGTTGCTGATGCTCACCGGTCCGAACATGTACCTGTACTGAGGGTTATCCAATAGGTATTTTAAAATACCTTTCCATAGTAAGAACAGGGGTAAGGGCTTTAGCTGATATTCTTTTCTGATCCATGAACGGCCAAGCTCAATACCTTTTCTCAATAATGGATAGAATGGCTCTTTAATTTTAAACAGTTCTGAAAGGTAAAATCCTCTGCGACCCATAGTGTTTAAAATTTCATCGCCTTTACCGATACGGTAGGCACCTACAATATTTTGAAGCTCCTTGTCCCATATAAATAAGTGATTGTAATAGATGTCGTAATTATCGAGGTCAATTTTTTTATTTGTCCCTTCGCCAACTTCTCTAAAGGTAATCTCCCTTAAGCGACCGATCTCTCTTAATATATTAGGGATGGCCACTGTTGGCGCAATATATACTTCGTAGTTTTTTTCCTGCCAGACCCTAAAGCCTTCCAGTCCTTCAATCTCTTCGACAATCACATTGCGATCTGTTTCTTCGATAACCGGCTCTGGCTTTTTCTTAATTTTGAAAAGGTTGATAGGGTTAAACAACTTCTTCTCTTCTTCAAGTCCGGTACCTAATGCATAAGTCCGTGCCCTTAGAAAATCAAGTAGCTTATTGGTGTTGTTCCGGTATGATATATCTTCAATATGAATAGGCTTGCCAATCCTCACTTTTATCTTAAGTCCTTGTTTATTTAAAAATTCAGACGGAAGTTTTGCAGTCCTTAATGTCGGATGTATAAAACTCAGGATATTAAACAAAACCCCATTATTACCATGAAAGTAGATAGGAACAACAGGCAGCTTCGCCCTTGCGATCAGTTTCCCTACTACCGGGTGCCATAATCTGTCGGTAATCTCCTGTTTGTCCAGACTGAATGTCGAAACTTCTCCGGCGGGGAATATTCCGATAGGAGTTCCGCTTTGTAAAAGATCGAAGGTCGCTTTTAATCCACTTATACTTGAGGTGTGTTGTACATTTTCGAATGGATTTACTGCTACAAAGAATTCGCTCAGATTAGGAATTTTTTTAAGGATAAAATTAACCATTACCTTAGATTCTGGTCTTACCGTACATAGTAATTTTACGAGTGCAAGGCCTTCAATACCTCCATATGGGTGATTGGCTATGGCAATAAATCCGCCTGTTTTAGGTATGTTCTTAAGGTCATCTTCGTCAAAATCAATACTAACGCCTATCGTTTCCAGTATTTTATCTACAAACTCAAGTCCGTTAAAATGTTCATTTTTAGAAAAGACTTTGTTGATGTCATTTAATTTCATCATCTCCATGAGCAAAGCCGCTAAACCGGGAACACCTAGCTTATCTATTTTAGTAGCTTTTGCAAACTCTTTGGTAGTTATGATCTTCATTTAAAATCTGTTTTATAGAATGTAATGCAGTTTCAAAAATAAGACTAATATTTTTAATTTGGTTACATACCGGAAATATATGGCCTGGAATAAACATGGGCTTAATTGTGGATGCTTCAATCAGGCTTGCCTAAATTAGCTGATGCGTAAATTGTTGGATACTTATTTCGGTTTTAATAGAAAGGAATACAATGGATTGATGACTTTAGTAGCACTTATTGGGTTGACAATGCTTGTACCTTATGTATATAGTTTAATAAAAGAGGAAGAACCCATTACAGAAGCTGATGAAATGGCGATTCAGGAGTTGATATTAGCTGAACAGAAAAAGTTTTCGACTATAAATAGAAATAAAGAGGGGTTTAAAAATACTAAAAGGGATAAGTCAGTACTGTTTATTTTTGATCCGAATATAATTGGACAAGCAGATTGGGTACAGCTTGGTTTATCTGAAAAGCAGGCTTCTGCAATTGTAAGGTATAGAGAGAAAGGTGGACGATTTAGAAAAGCTGAAGATTTGCAGAAAATGTATACCATTAATGAAGCCATGTATGAAAGATTGAGACCATACATAAGAATTGCAGAGGATCATTCGGTTATTAAGGAGGATGTTGTAGGAGTTGTTAAAAAACATGTCTATGAAAAGAGGATCCCCGTTGTCATTGAAATTAATGGAGCGGATACAACTGAACTGGATAAAATAAGAGGGATTGGAATGGCCTTTGCAAATCGCATTATAAAATATAGAGACCGTATCGGGGGCTTTTATAAAAAAGAACAGTTAATGGAAGTGTATGGCCTGGACTCAGTAAAGTATATTGAAATTAAAGATCAGGTGCAGATTGATGTTTCGAGGATCAAAAAGATAAATGTAAATAAAGTTAACTTTGAGGATTTTAAATTTCATCCTTACATTAGATATAAGCAGGTAAATGCGTTAATACAATATAGAAAACAGCACGGAAATTATAGTAATATTGCAGACTTAAATAAAGTAGCCATTTTAGACCAGGAAACGATAGACCGTCTGGCAGCTTATCTTGAATTTTGAACATGATCGAATCGAAAATAAAATTAACTGTACGAGATGTAAACGATTTTCCAAAACCAGGTATCGTTTTTAAAGACATTACTCCGATATTAAAAGATCCTGCTTTATGTTTAGAGATCACGAGGGCAATGGCTGCACAGGTAAAGGGAATGGATATTGATGTTGTTGCTGGAATTGAGAGCAGGGGCTTTTTGTTTGGACCACAACTTGCTGAACTTTTAAATGTGCCTTTTGTGCCAATAAGGAAAGCTGGAAAGCTACCATATACTACGGTGCAGCAGACTTATGACCTGGAATATGGTACGGCAACCATAGAAATGCATGAGGATGCTTTGCTGCCAGGACAGAAAGTTTTGATTCATGACGATTTGCTGGCAACCGGGGGAACTGTTGTTGCTGCCTCAAAATTAGTTATGCAGCTAGGTGCTGAAGTTGCAGGATATTCATTTATAATTGCCCTCGATTTTTTAAATGGACGTTTAAGATTAGCGCCATATAGCGATAAAATTTATTTGCTGGCATCATACTAAATCGAATCAGCGTATTCTATTTTATAGATTTCCATATTTATCTGTTTTTTTGAAAAAAAAATAAATATTTTTTTTTGACCTTTTTGATTTCCCTAAAATGAAAGGGTAAGGTTAATGAACTAAATACCATTTCGTTCTACCTATAATCGGGCTTTTAAGTTGTGTTGCTGTGGTTTTATTTGATTATCATTGCCCAAATTCAAACCATAAAATATGTTCGAAACGATGGATAATTCCGTAGGCTTTAATTTTAGTATTTCAGAAAATCAGGAGATGATAAGAGGGATGGTGAAAGATTTTGCCGAAAAAAATATAAAGCCCAATCTGATGGAATGGGACGAAGCACAATATTTTCCGATTGAAGTTTTTAAGCAATTAGGTGAACTGGGCTTAATGGGTGTATTGGTTCCTGAGATTTATGGCGGCTCTGGCTTCGGTTATCAGGAGTATGTGGATGTAATTGTCGGAGTGGCAAAAGTTTGTGGTTCAGTAGGTTTATCATTGGCGGCCCATAACTCATTATGTACAGGACATATCCTTACGTTTGGTAATGAAGAGCAGAAACAAAAGTGGTTACCTAAGCTGGCCACTGCTGAGTGGATAGGAGCCTGGGGGTTAACTGAGGCGAATACCGGATCGGATGCTTTAAGAATGATGACAACCGCTGTTCTGGATGGCGATGAATATATTATTAATGGTGCAAAGAACTGGATTACCCATGGTAAATCAGGTGATGTGGCTGTTGTAATGGTACGCACAGGAGATAAAGGAGATGCTAAAGGTATTTCTGCAATTGTTGTTGAACGTGGGACACCTGGTTTTTCTGCCGGCAAAAAAGAAAATAAGCTGGGAATGAGAGCTTCGGAAACAACGGAAATGATATTTGATAATTGCCGTGTGCCTGCTGCTAATCTTTTAGGTAAGGAAGGGGAAGGTTTCAAGCAAGCTATGAAAGTACTGGATGGTGGAAGAATTTCTATCGCAGCTCTAGCGCTGGGTATTGCCAAAGGAGCTTATGAAGCTTCTGTTGCTTATGCAAAAGAACGTCACCAGTTCGGACAACCTATCGCAAGCTTCCAGGGTATCAGTTTTAAACTTGCTGATATGGCAACAGAAATTGAGGCTGCCGAATTACTGATCAGACAGGCTGCTGATTTAAAGAACCGGGGTTTACCTATGACTAAAGAATCGGCAATGGCCAAATACTTCGCTTCTGAGGTGTCAGTTAGATGTGCGACGGAAGCTGTACAGATTTTCGGAGGCTATGGATATACTAAAGATTTTCCGGTAGAGAAGTTTTATCGCGACAGTAAGCTTTGTACCATTGGAGAGGGTACATCTGAAATACAAAAAATTGTAATAGCAAGAGAAGTACTTAAAGCTTAGCTTTCTCCATTTATAAAAAAGACTATTCTAACCAAATATCTATTAAAACTGGTAAATCCGGCGTATTGAAATGATACCCGGATTTATTTTATATACCTATTATTTTATAGAAATAATACTGTCTACTACATAAGGGCTGTAACCTCTCCAGGGTAGGGAGTTGACATACTCTTTATAATGCAGTTCGAATACCTTGCCGCTATTCAGCATCATCTTTTGGGCAATGGCTTCATCACTTACAGAAAATTCAAATTCATTTGACTGAATATTTCCTGTTTGTCTGGACCGTATCCCAGATTGGATCAACTTGCCTTCATAGGTTTTAAACATGTAACCCTTTTTAACTACATAATTCAGTTCGCCAGCTTTAACGCCTTCGCCAAATACAAAGTAGTAACGGTAATAGATGAACCCGCCTAGAATAAGGATTAGGATGCCGATAGTAATGTAAATTGGTTTTTTAGATTTCATAATAGACAGATTGATGAATAAATATAGCTAAATACTTTTTCATATCAAATGAAAGTTCTATCTTTGCAATCCTAAAAACAACGAGAGGAGGTATTTTTACGTTATGATCATTATTAATATTAAAGACGGCGAATCACTAGATAAGGCGTTAAAACGTTTCAAAAAGAAATTTGAAAAAACTGGGGTGTTAAGAGAATTACGTAGCCGCCAAGCTTATGAGAAAAAATCTGTAGCTCGTCGTATACAAGTGAAACACGCTATTTATAAGCAGAACATGCAACTTGAAGGAACAATCTAGTTCTTAAAAGTTTAATATAAAATTAAAACGCCATCGATTATTCGGTGGCGTTTTTTTTTGTTTTTAAAAGACATGTATTGAATAAATATTTTGTATATTCAAAAAACGAGTAATACAAGATCATCTATGACGGTTGAACAATTTTTGACCTATTTGCAGCACGAGAAGAGATATTCTTCACATACCATACAGTCTTACAGAATAGATCTGATTCAGTTTGGTGATTTCATGTTAGAGACATATGAATTGTCTTTGCCGGAAGTGAAGTATATACATGTGAGAGATTTTATGGTGTCTTTAATGGACAATGATCTCTCTGCAAATTCTGTGGGTAGAAAATTATCAACCTTACGCAGCTTTTACAAATACCTTGTAAAGCAAAATATAATCACAGCAAATCCAATGAAGTTGATAAAAGCACCAAAGGTGCCCAAAAAGCTTCCTGTTTTTGTTGATGATGAGAAACTTGGTCTTTTGCTCGACTCTGAAGAGGTTTTCGATGACAGTTTTTCATCTATACGTGAACGATTGATAATTGAAACTTTATTTGGAACGGGGATGCGTCTGGCAGAACTCATTTCGCTTAATGATTCTGATGTCAATTTTTATGACTCCACGATTCGTGTAACAGGTAAAAGAAACAAAGAACGGGTCATTCCTATAGGCCGGATTTTGAGTGATCAGTTAAAAGCTTATATCGAATTAAAAACATTACAAAATTTTGATAACAAAACAGCACGCCTAATCGTTACTAATAAAGGAGCGGAGGCTTACCCTGAATTTGTGAGAAGAATAGTTCAGCGTTGTTTGGCATATATAACGACACAAGACAAAAAGAGTCCGCATGTATTACGACATACTTATGCAACGAGTTTGTTGAACAGGGGGGCTGATTTGAATGCTATAAAAGAATTATTGGGGCATGCCAGCCTGGCTGCCACGCAGGTGTATACACACAATTCAGTAGAAAGATTAAAAACAATATATAAACAGGCCCATCCAAAGGCGTAAAAAAGGAGGAAAACATGAAAATTACAGTTCAATCGATCCATTTCAATGCAGACCAGAAGTTGTTAGATTTTATTCAAAGGAAAGTTGATAAGCTGGATCAGTTCTTTGATCAGATCATTAGTGGCGAAGTATACCTAAAACTAGAAAATGTAGATGATGAGGCTAATAAAATAAGTGAGGTTAAACTCATTGTCCCGGGAGGTACAATGTTTGCAAAAGAACAATGTAAAACATTTGAAGAGGCAACGGATTTGGCGATAGAATCATTAAAAAAACAAATCACTAAACATAAAGATAAGACCAGAACTAAATTGAGCGAACATAAGATTTTGTTGAACGCGAATGAAGTATCTGATTATTAGATATATATTTCTTCGGTTTTTGATAATGAATTGGCAGATTTAGTTCTGCCAATTTTTTTTTGAAAATAATTTTGCTTCGTATAGAAATTCTTGTAGATTTGCATTCCCATTCAGAGAGGGCGTTGGCCCGGTAAGAAAGAGGGAAGTTCTGTGAAAGATTAATATTGTAGAAAACATTACTAAATTATAGTAATGGGTTATATAAGCCTCCTTAGCTCAGCTGGTAGAGCAACTGACTTGTAATCAGTAGGTCATTGGTTCGATTCCGATAGGAGGCTCTTTCTAATTTTAGAATTATGTTCTGAAATTGAAAGAGGGGGGATACCAGAGTGGCCAAATGGGACAGACTGTAACTCTGTTGTCGCAAGACTTCGAAGGTTCGAATCCTTCTCCCCCCACTATAATAAAAGCGGAAGTAGCTCAGTTGGTAGAGCGATAGCCTTCCAAGCTATAGGTCGCGAGTTCGAACCTCGTCTTCCGCTCAAATTGGAAAAAGAAAGCTGGGCAGTCTGCAGGCAGTTTTTTAACCTTTGTTACTGGTTAGAAAAATGCAGGCTAAGAATAAAAGCCGAAGTAGCTCAGCGGTAGAGCACTTCCTTGGTAAGGAAGAGGTCGTGGGTTCAAGTCCCATCTTTGGCTCAAAAAAAGAGATGCTTTGTGAATCTGTTATAGAAAGCAGCTGAACAAGGTTTTTCGTGTTGAAATAGTATCAAAACAAATAATAAATAAAAAGTTAACCTACTAATAAGTATAAAAACATGGCAAAAGAAAAGTTTGACCGCAGCAAGCCGCACTTAAATATCGGCACAATCGGTCACGTTGACCACGGTAAAACAACCCTAACAGCAGCTATCTCTAAAGTGTTGTCTGATGCTGGTTTGTCTGAGGCACGTTCATTTGATTCTATTGACTCTGCTCCAGAGGAAAAAGAAAGAGGTATCACTATCAATACATCACACGTTGAGTATTCAACATCAGCTCGTCACTATGCACACGTTGACTGTCCAGGTCACGCGGATTATGTGAAGAACATGGTTACTGGTGCTGCGCAGATGGATGGAGCTATCATCGTTGTAGCTGCTACAGATGGTCCGATGCCACAAACTCGCGAGCACATTCTATTAGCTCGTCAGGTTGGTGTTCCTTCATTGGTTGTATTCATGAATAAAGTGGATATGGTTGATGACCCTGAATTGTTAGAATTAGTAGAAATGGAAGTTCGTGAATTATTATCGTTCTACGAATTCCCAGGTGATGATATTCCAGTTATTCAAGGTTCAGCTCTTGGTGGCTTGAACGGAGATCCGAAATGGGTTGGAAAAATTATGGAATTAATGGATGCTGTTGATAGCTACATTCCAATTCCTCCACGTTTAACTGATCTTCCATTCTTAATGCCTGTTGAGGACGTATTCTCGATCACTGGTCGTGGTACTGTTGCAACTGGTCGTATTGAGCGTGGTGTAATCAACTCTGGTGATCCAGTTGAGATCTTGGGTATGGGTGCAGAAAATCTTAAATCAACTGTAACAGGTGTTGAGATGTTCCGTAAGATCCTTGATTATGGTGAAGCAGGTGATAACGTAGGTCTATTGTTACGTGGTATTGAGAAAACTGATATCCGTCGTGGTATGGTTATCTGTAAACCAGGTTCAGTAACTCCTCACACAGATTTCAAAGCTGAGATCTATGTATTATCAAAAGCAGAAGGTGGACGTCACACTCCATTCTTTAACAAATACCGTCCACAATTCTATTTCCGTACCACAGACGTAACTGGTGAGATTTCACTAGCTGAAGGAACTGAAATGGTTATGCCAGGTGATAACGTTACGATCACAGTTAAATTGATCAACGCAATCGCAATGGAAAAAGGTCTACGTTTCGCAATCCGTGAGGGTGGTAGAACAGTAGGTGCTGGTCAGGTAACTGAAATTTTAAAATAGTCAATACCTCCTTCGGGAAGTAGAGAATATAAAGCAAAGTACTTAGGCTTTATCGCCTGAGTACTTTGTTCTAAAGATTGCCAATTCTTAAGACAAGAATTAATATACACGGGAATAGTTCAATGGTAGAATAGAGGTCTCCAAAACCTTTGATCAGGGTTCGAATCCTTGTTCCCGTGCAAAAAGATAATTATGGCTAAAGTAGTTCAATTTATTAAAGAATCATACGATGAAATGACCCACAAGGTTACTTGGCCTACATGGGGCGAATTGCAAAATTCGGCAGTGTTGGTTTTGGTAGCTTCATTAATCATTGCGTTAGTAATATTTGCGATGGATAAAGGATCTACTTTTGTTTTAGAGACTTTTTATAAATCACTTTCTAATTAAAAGAGCTAAATGGACAGTCAGTTGAAATGGTATGTAGTTAGAGCTGTTAGCGGAAAAGAGAAGAAGGTAAAACAGTATATCGATTCTGAAATTAGCCGTTTAGGTTTTTCTCATTTGGTACCGCAGGTATTGATACCAATGGAAAAATATTATCAGATGAAGGATGGTAAAAAGATTGCAAAAGAACGCAATTTTTATCCGGGCTATGTTTTGATAGAAGCTACTTTAGATGGAGAATTAGAACACATTATTAAGAATATTAATAGTGTGATTGGCTTTTTAGGGGATAAGGGAGGAAACCCTGTACCTATGCGCCAGGCAGAAGTTAACCGCATTTTAGGTAAAGTTGATGAGATGAGCCAGCAAGGCGAAACCATGAACGTAGCTTACTATGTTGGTGAGAACGTGAAAGTTATGGATGGACCATTTAATGGTTTCACCGGCGTAATCGAAGAGGTTAACGAAGAGAAAAAGAAATTAAAAGTTATGGTTAAGATTTTCGGAAGAAAGACTCCATTGGAGCTTAACTATATGCAAGTTGAAAAAGAATAGTTTTATTTTTTTAAAACAATATCAAGATCTTAAATGTTACTTGCTTCCAACATTATAACATTGAGTATTACAAATTAACAAAAACAGAAAATGGCAAAAGAAGTCAGTGCACTTGTTAAGTTACAGATCAAGGGTGGAGCTGCAAATCCATCGCCACCAGTAGGACCTGCGTTAGGTGCTAAGGGGGTGAATATAATGGAATTTTGCAAGCAATTCAATGCTCGTACCCAAGATAAGCCAGGTAAAGTATTACCAGTTGTAATTACTGTTTATGCTGACAAGTCTTTCGAATTTATCATCAAAACCCCTCCTGTTGCTATCCAACTTAAGGATGCGACTAAACTAGCGAGTGGTTCTGCTGAGCCCAACCGTAAGAAAGTTGGTTCGGTGACTTGGGATCAGGTTAAGTCGATTGCTGAAGATAAAATGACTGATTTAAATGCATTTACTATCGAATCGGCAATGAGTATGGTTGCCGGTACAGCACGCAGTATGGGAATCACCGTTAGCGGTGATGCACCTTGGTCAAATTAATTAACAATTAACAGTTTACAACAGTGGCTAAATTAACAAAAAATCAAAAAAAGGCACATGCTAAACTAGAATCTGGAAAAACGTATTCTTTAAAGGATGCGGCTGCTTTGGTAAAAGAGATTACTACAACTAAATTTGATGCATCGGTTGATATCGACGTATCTTTAGGCGTAGATCCACGTAAAGCCAATCAAATGGTACGTGGTATTGCTACTTTACCACACGGAACAGGTAAAACTGTACGTGTATTAGTTCTTTGTACTCCTGATAAGGAAGAAGAGGCTAAAGCGGCAGGTGCAGATTTTGTAGGTTTAGATGAATATGTAGCCAAGATTGAAGGTGGATGGACTGATGTTGACATTATTATCACTACTCCTGCTTGTATGGCAAAAGTAGGTAAACTGGGCCGAGTTTTAGGTCCACGTAACCTTATGCCAAACCCTAAGTCAGGTACTGTTACTAACGAAGTTGGTAAAGCAGTAACTGATGTAAAAGGCGGTAAGATTGATTTTAAAGTTGACAAAAGTGGTATCATTCACGCTTCGGTAGGAAAAGTATCATTCCCAGCAGAAAAAATATATGAAAATGCATTAGAAGTACTTCAGGTAATTTCTAAGCTAAAACCATCTGCTGCAAAAGGAACTTATTTTAAGAGCATTCATGTTTCTTCAACTATGAGTCCTGGAATTGCAATCGAAACTAAATCAGTAGCGGGGATCTAATTATGAACAGAGAAGAAAAACATGAAGTCGTTTCGGCTCTTCAAGTGAAGATGCAGGAATTCGGTAATTTTTATATCACCGATACATCAAGCTTAACTGTTGAGAAGATTAACGCTATTCGTCGCAAATGTTTCGAAAGCGGGATTGAAATGCAAGTAGCTAAAAATACTTTGATCAAAAAAGCGATCGAAGGATTAGATGGCGATGCATCAGAAATCTTTGTTGCGCTAAAAGGTCAGTCAGCATTATTATTCTCAACAGTAGGTAATGGTCCAGCTAAGCTGATCAAAGCCTTGAGAAAAGGATCTGACAAACCACAGCTTAAGGCTGCATATATCGATTCAACAGTATTTGTTGGTGATAACCAATTAGATACTTTAGTAAGCTTGAAATCAAGAGAAGAGCTTATTGGAGATATCATCGGATTATTACAATCACCAGCTAAAAACGTTATTTCGGCATTAAAGTCTGGCGGTAACAAAATTGCAGGAATTGTTAAAACTCTTCAGGAAAGAGAAGGTTAAGGGACACCTTAAAAGTTCATATTAAATAATTATTATTACGTAAATTTTTAAAAATCTATAAAAATGGCAGATTTAAAAGCGTTTGCTGAGCAATTGGTAAACTTAACAGTTAAAGAAGTTAACGAATTAGCTCAAATCTTAAAAGACGAGTACGGTATTGAACCAGCTGCTGCTGCAGTAGCTGTTGCAGCTGGTGGCGGTGACGCTGCTCCTGCGGCTGAAGAAAAATCTACTTTTGATGTTATATTGAAAGAAGCTGGTGGTCAGAAATTAGCAGTTGTTAAATTGGTAAAAGACTTAACTGGTTTAGGTTTGAAAGAAGCTAAAGACTTAGTTGATGGCGCGCCTAAAGAATTAAAAGCTGGTGTTGCTAAAGACGAAGCAGAAGCTTTGAAAAAACAATTAGAAGAAGCTGGAGCTGTAGTTGAAATTAAGTAAGAACTTAAATTCGATATAAATTAAACGTAGACTCCGACTTTATAGTCGGAGTCTATACCTGTTTATAAACATTTCATTTAGTTTGGTTGATGGAATAGTTGAGCGGCAAACCAAACAAATAGTTTATTCTTAAACTAAATTAACTTTAGTCCATTGGCAAATAAAGTCGACCAAAGAGTAAATTTTGCACGTAGTAAGCATATCATAGATTACCCAGATTTTCTAGATGTGCAGTTGCAATCATTCAGAGAATTTTTTCAGATTGAAACTACTTCAGATAACCGTCATACAGAGGGCTTATTTAAGGTGTTTGCTGAAAACTTTCCAATCACAGATTCCAGAAATATCTTTGTTCTAGAGTTCCTGGATTATTTTATTGACCCACCACGTTATGATATACCTGAGTGTATTGACCGTGGGTTAACTTATAGTGTTCCATTGAAAGCTAAATTAAAGCTTTCGTGTAATGATGCTGAACACGAAGATTTTGAAACCATCATTCAAGATGTATATTTAGGAACCATACCTTATATGACTCCTAAAGGTACCTTTGTGATTAACGGTGCAGAGCGCGTAATTGTTTCGCAATTACATAGATCTCCGGGAGTGTTCTTCGGTCAAAGCCGTCACACTAACGGAACTAAGTTATATTCTGCTCGTGTTATTCCTTTCAAAGGTTCATGGATCGAGTTTGCTACTGACGTAAATAACGTGATGTATGCATATATCGACCGTAAGAAGAAGTTCCCTGTTACCACGTTGTTACGTGCTATTGGTTACGATTCTGATAAAGACATCCTTGAGTTGTTTGATCTTGCCGATGAGGTGAAGGTTAGCAAATCTGGTCTGAAGAAATACATCGGCCGTAAACTTGCTGCAAGAGTATTGCGTAAGTGGGTAGAGGATTTTGTGGATGAGGATACTGGTGAGGTAGTTTCTATCGATCGTAATGAGGTAATCCTTGACAGGGATACTGTTTTAGAAGATGACCATATTGATATGATCATTGACGCTGGCGTTAAAACGATTATCTTATCTAAAGATGATGGTGCTAGCCAAGCTGATTATACCATTATATATAATACTTTACAAAAGGATACTTCTAACTCTGAAAAAGAGGCTGTTGAAAACATCTATCGTGCTTTGCGTAACGCAGAACCACCTGATGAGGAAACTGCAAGAGGTATTATCGAGCGTTTGTTCTTCTCGGATAAACGTTATGACTTAGGTGATGTGGGTAGATACCGTATCAACCGTAAGTTGAAAATGGATACTCCTGATCATGTAAAGGTTTTAACAAAAGCAGATATTATTGCTATTGTTAAATATTTGATTAAACTAATCAACTCTAAAGAAGAGGTGGATGATATTGATCACTTGTCGAATCGTCGTGTTCGTACTGTAGGTGAGCAATTATACGCTCAATTTGGTGTTGGTTTAGCACGTATGGCCCGTACCATCCGTGAGCGTATGAACATTCGTGATAACGAGGTATTTACACCAACAGATTTGATTAATGCCCGTACTTTATCGTCGGTTATTAATTCATTCTTTGGTACTAACCAGTTATCGCAGTTCATGGACCAAACGAATCCTCTGGCAGAGATTACGCACAAGCGTCGTCTGTCAGCCTTAGGCCCAGGTGGTTTATCACGTGAGCGTGCAGGTTTCGAGGTTCGTGACGTTCACTATACGCACTACGGTCGTTTGTGTACTATTGAAACTCCGGAGGGACCAAACATTGGTTTGATTTCATCTCTGTGTGTTCATGCGAAGATCAATAACTTAGGGTTCATTGAAACTCCATACAAAAAGGTTGAGAATGGTATCGTTGTTGTTGATGAACCGGTTATCTATTTATCTGCTGAAGATGAAGACGGTAAAACGATTGCACAGGCAAACGCTGCTTATGATGATAAAGGTAACTTCACCACTTCACGTGTAAAAGCACGTTATGAGGGGGACTTCCCGGTTATTGAGCCTGAGAAATTAGACTTAATGGACGTGGCACCTAATCAGATTACATCGATCGCTGCATCGTTGATCCCTTTCCTTGAGCATGATGATGCGAACAGGGCTTTGATGGGATCGAACATGCAACGTCAGGCCGTACCATTGTTACGTCCTGAAGCTCCGATTGTTGGTACAGGTTTGGAAGGTCGCGTAGCCCGCGATTCAAGAACACTGATCAATGCTGAAGGTGATGGTGTTGTTGAGTATGTTGATGCTAATGAAATCACTATTAAATATGTTAGAAACGACAGCGATCGTTTAGTTTCTTTCGAAGGTGATAGCAAAACTTATAAACTGATCAAATTCAAGAAAACTAACCAGAATACTTGTATCAACTTGAAACCAATCGTTCAGAAAGGTCAGAAAGTTGTTAAAGGTCAAGTACTTTGTGAAGGTTACGCTACTGAAAATGGTGAGTTGGCATTAGGAAGAAACTTAAAGGTTGCTTTCATGCCTTGGCAAGGGTATAACTTTGAGGATGCGATCGTAATTAGCGAGCGTATTGTTCGTGAAGATATCTTTACTTCATTACACATTGAAGAGTTTGAATTAGAAGTACGTGATACAAAACGTGGGGAAGAGGAGTTAACACCAGATATCCCTAACGTTTCTGAGGAAGCTACTAAAGATTTAGATGAGCATGGTATTATCCGTGTTGGTGCTGAGGTGAAAGAAGGTGACATCCTTATTGGTAAGATCACTCCTAAAGGAGAGTCTGATCCTTCACCAGAAGAGAAGTTATTACGTGCAATATTTGGTGATAAAGCAGGAGATGTGAAAGATGCATCTTTAAAAACTCCTCCATCGATTAAAGGAGTTGTAATTGATACCAAATTATTCTCAAGAGCTAAGAAAACTACTAAAGCTGAAGAAAAATCAGCGATAGAGAAATTAGACAAGCGTTATGAGATTGCTACTACGAATCTGAAAAATGAACTTGTTGACAAGTTGTTCCAGATTGTAAATGGCAAAACATCTCAAGGTGTATTCAACGTTTATAAAGAATTGTTGTTCCCTAAAGGTGCTAAATTTACTCAGAAGAGCTTAACTGATCTTGAATATGCTCACATCAATCCATACAAATGGACTACTGATGATGATAAAAATGATCAGATTAAAATGTTGTTGCATAACTATGGTATTCGTGTAAACGAAGAACTTGGTGCTTACAAACGTGATAAGTTTGCCATCAGTGTTGGTGATGAACTTCCATCAGGTATTGTACAGATGGCTAAAGTTTATGTAGCTAAAAAACGTAAGTTAAAAGTAGGGGATAAGATGGCTGGACGTCACGGTAATAAGGGTATTGTTGCTCGTATTGTTCGCGATGAAGATATGCCATTCCTTGAAGATGGAACTCCTGTTGATATTGTGTTGAACCCACTGGGTGTACCTTCACGTATGAACTTGGGCCAGATCTATGAAACTGTATTGGCATGGGCCGGTAAAGAATTGGGTGTTAAATTTGCAACTCCGATTTTTGATGGTGCTAAACATGACGAGGTAGAAGACTGGATCGCTAAAGCTGGTGTTCCTGCTTCAGGTAGAACCTATTTACATAATGGTTTAACGGGTGAGAAATTTGACCAGCCAACAACTGTAGGTATTATCTACATGTTGAAATTAGGGCACATGGTTGATGATAAGATGCACGCCCGTTCGATCGGACCATACTCATTGATTACACAACAACCATTGGGTGGTAAAGCCCAGTTCGGTGGTCAGCGTTTTGGTGAGATGGAGGTTTGGGCATTGGAAGCATTTGGTGCTGCCAATATTCTACAAGAGATATTAACTGTGAAATCAGATGATGTTATCGGTAGGGCCAAAACTTATGAGGCGATTGTAAAAGGCGAGAACCTTCCTACTCCTGGTGTACCAGAATCGTTTAACGTGTTGGTGCATGAGTTACGTGGATTAGGTTTAGATATTACGTTAGACTAATGTTGAAAGTTATTTTGTTGGGGTGCTTAGCATCCCAACTTTTTAAATTTTTCAACTTTCAAACAAAAGAGCTATGTCTTACAAAAAGGATAATAAATTAAAAAGCAATTTCACCTCGATTACCATTAGCTTGGCATCGCCGGAGGCTATTTTAGAGCGCTCAAGTGGTGAGGTGTTAAAACCTGAGACTATCAATTATCGTACTTACAAACCTGAACGTGATGGTTTGTTTTGCGAGCGTATTTTTGGTCCGGTAAAAGATTACGAATGTCATTGCGGTAAATATAAACGTATCCGTTATAAAGGTATTGTTTGTGACCGTTGTGGTGTTGAAGTAACAGAAAAGAAAGTACGTAGAGAGCGTATGGGACACATCAATTTGGTGGTTCCTGTTGCGCATATCTGGTATTTCCGTTCTTTACCAAATAAAATTGGATACTTATTAGGCTTACCAACAAAAAGACTTGATCTGATCATTTACTACGAGCGTTATGTAGTAATTCAGCCAGGTTTTATGGCAGAAGAAGGTATTCAGTATATGGATTTCTTAACTGAAGAGGAATATTTAGATATTCTTGATAAGTTACCTAAAGAAAACCAATACCTGGATGATAAAGATCCTAATAAATTCATCGCCAAAATGGGTGCTGAAGCATTAGAAGATTTATTAAAACGTATTGACTTAGATACATTATCATATAACCTGCGTCACCAGGCTGCAAACGAAACTTCTCAGCAACGTAAAAACGAAGCTTTGAAACGTTTACAGGTGGTTGAAGCTTTCCGTGGATCAAGATCTCGTATTGAGAATAACCCTGAGTGGATGATCATTAAGATTGTTCCTGTTATTCCACCAGAATTACGTCCTTTAGTTCCATTGGAAGGTGGTCGTTTTGCGACTTCAGATTTGAACGATTTATATCGTCGTGTGATTATCCGTAACAACCGTTTGAAGCGTTTGATCGAGATCAAAGCTCCAGAGGTAATTTTACGTAACGAAAAACGTATGTTACAGGAAGCTGTAGATTCGTTATTTGATAACTCACGTAAAGTAAATGCGGTAAAAACTGAAGGTAACCGTGCTTTGAAATCTCTTTCAGATATCCTGAAAGGTAAACAAGGTCGTTTCCGTCAGAACTTATTAGGTAAACGTGTGGATTATTCGGCACGTTCGGTAATTGTTGTAGGTCCTAACCTTAAATTACACGAATGCGGTTTACCTAAAGATATGGCTGCTGAGCTATTCAAACCATTTATCATCCGCAAGATGATAGAAAGAGGTATCGTTAAAACAGTAAAATCTGCAAAGAAAATTGTAGACAGAAAAGATCCATTAGTTTGGGATATTCTTGAGAATGTTTTAAAGGGACACCCTGTATTACTAAACCGTGCGCCTACGTTGCACAGATTAGGTATACAGTCGTTCCAGCCTAAATTGGTTGAAGGTAAAGCGATCCAGTTACACCCATTAGTGTGTACGGCTTTTAACGCGGATTTTGACGGTGACCAGATGGCAGTACACTTACCATTAGGGCACGCCGCAATCCTTGAAGCGCAAGTATTAATGCTTGCAGCACACAACATTCTGAACCCTGCAAATGGTACCCCAATTACAGTACCTTCTCAGGATATGGTTTTGGGTCTTTATTATATTACTAAAGGCCGTAGAACTGATGAAACACGTGTAGTTAAAGGTCAGGATTTTTCTTTCTATTCTCCAGAAGAGGTAATCATTGCTTACAATGAGAAGATGATCGATCTTCATGCATTTATCAAAGTAAAAGTAAATGTTAAATTAGAAGACGGTACAATCGCTAATAAATTGATTGAAACTACTGTAGGTCGCGTATTGTTTAACCAAATGGTACCGGAAGAAGTAGGTTATATCAACGAATTGTTGACTAAAAAATCTTTAAGAGATATTATTGGTGAGGTTGTTAAAATCACAGGTATGGCTCGTGCATCAAGGTTCCTTGATGACATTAAGGAATTAGGTTTCCAAATGGCATTCCGTGGTGGTTTATCATTTAACTTGCAGGATGTAAACATCCCTGTTGAGAAGCAAGCGCTATTAGAGCAAGCTTCTAACGAAGTTGATGAGGTAAGAAACAACTATAACATGGGTTTCATTACCAACAATGAACGTTACAACCAAATTATCGATATCTGGACTCGTATCAATAACAGATTAACATCATTCGTGATGAATCAGTTGTCGAGCGATAACCAAGGTTTCAACTCTGTATATATGATGTTGGACTCTGGAGCCCGTGGTTCGAAAGAGCAGATTCGTCAGCTATGCGGTATGCGTGGTTTGATGGCTAAGCCTCAGAAATCTGGTTCAGGTGGTGAGATTATTGAAAACCCGATCTTATCAAACTTTAAAGAAGGTCTGTCGGTATTAGAGTACTTTATCTCTACCCACGGTGCTCGTAAAGGTTTGGCGGATACGGCGTTAAAAACTGCCGATGCTGGTTACCTGACACGTCGTTTACATGATGTGGCCCAGGATATGATCGTTAATTCTGAGGATTGCGGTACATTAAGAGGTATGTATACTACAGCATTGAAAGATAATGAAGACATTGTTGAACCGTTATATGACAGATTATTAGGTCGTATCTCTCTACATGATGTATTCAATCCTTTAAATGGAGAATTATTAGTTGGTGCCGGACAGGATATCACTGAAGAAATTGCTAAGACAATTGAAGAATCTCCGCTTGAGGGTATTGAAATTCGTTCGGTGTTAACCTGCGAAAATCAAAGAGGTGTTTGTGCATTGTGTTATGGTCGTAACCTTGCAACTGGTAAACGTGTTCAAAAAGGAGAGGCTGTTGGTGTAATTGCTGCACAGTCAATCGGTGAGCCGGGTACACAGTTAACACTACGTACGTTCCACGTTGGGGGTACTGCATCGAACATCGCTGCAGAATCTCAGATCATTGCTAAGTTTGATGGTCAGATCGAATTTGAGAACGTTCGTACTGTAGCAACTAAAACTGAAGATGGTGATACTCAGATTGTATTAGGTCGTTCAGGTGAATTCAAGATTGTTGAGCCAGGTACTGGTAAAGTAATCATGACAAACAATATTCCTTATGGTTCATTCTTATATGTTGAGGATGGCACTAAGATCACTAAAGGTGATAGAATTTGTTCATGGGATCCGTACAACGCGGTTATCATCTCGGAATTTGCCGGTAAGATTGAGTTTGATGCAATTATCGAAGGTGTAACCTTCCGTGAAGAGTCGGATGAGCAAACTGGTCACCGTGAGAAAGTAATTATTGATACACGTGATAAAACTAAAAACCCTTCAGTAAGAATCGTTGACAAAAAAGGTGAATTGATCAGAGGATATAACATCCCGGTTGGTGCCCACATTGCAATTGATGAAGGTGATATGGTTCAAACAGGACAGATCCTTGTTAAGATACCTCGTGCAACTGGAAAAACAAGGGATATTACGGGTGGTTTACCACGTGTAACTGAACTTTTCGAAGCACGTAATCCATCTAACCCTGCTGTAGTAACAGAGATTGATGGTGTGGTAACTTTAGGAGGTGTGAAACGTGGTAACCGTGAGATGACTATCGAATCGAAAGATGGTGAGGTTAAAAAATATCTGGTTCCATTGTCTAAACACATCCTTGTACAGGATAATGACTTTGTAAAAGCAGGTATGCCTTTATCAGATGGTTCAATCTCTCCTGCAGACATCCTGGCTATTAAAGGCCCTGCGGCTGTACAAGAGTACTTAGTGAATGGTATCCAAGAGGTTTACCGTTTACAAGGTGTGAAAATCAATGATAAGCATTTTGAGGTAATTGTACACCAAATGATGCAGAAGGTTCATATTGAAGATCCGGGAGATACAACTTTCTTAGAGAACAACTCTGCGGATCGTTGGGACTTCATGATCGAGAATGACGAGATCTACGACAAAAAAGTTGTTGTTGAAGCTGGTGATTCTGAGACTGTGAAACCTGGTCAGATCATTTCATTACGTAAATTAAGAGATGAGAATTCTCAATTGAAACGTAAAGATTTGAAACAGATTGAAGTTCGTGATGCAAGACCTGCAACGGCAAGTTCTATGTTGCAAGGTATTACACGTGCTTCATTAGGTACGAAATCGTTCATCTCGGCGGCATCGTTCCAGGAAACTACAAAAGTGTTAAACGAAGCAGCAATTGCTGGTAAACGTGATAGCATGCTTGGATTGAAAGAAAACGTAATTGTTGGACACTTAATCCCTTCAGGTACTGGTGTACGTGGATATGAGCGTATCATTGTAGGTTCTCAAGAAGAATACGATAAATTATTAGCTTCGAAACAAGAAGAAGTAGATGCTTAATATTTAGATATCTTTTAAAGATCCCCCTTCTTTTTAGTTGGGGGATTTTTTTTGCCATCCACACTAAAATTTTCTCTAAGTTTGTTTTATGGAAGAACAAAACAACGATAACCAATTAAACATTGAGCTTTCTGAAGAAATCGCAGAAGGGGTATTTTCAAATCTTGCCATTATAACGCATTCAAATACTGAGTTTGTACTTGATTTTATCAGGGTTATGCCTGGCGTACCTAAAGCAAGAGTGAAATCCAGAATAATATTAACACCAGAGCATGCCAAAAGGTTGGTAGCAGCGATGTTGGATAATGTAGAGAAATATGAAGCAGCAAACGGGCGTATTAAAACGCAGGAAGAGCCTCCAGGTTTTCCAATGAATTTTGGTGGGCCAACAGCTCAGGCTTAATCTATTTTTTTACTGATGTAATTGATGACAGTATCATCTTGTCCCGGTTCAAACCAGGCGGTGCTGTCATCTCTTCTAAACCAGGTTAACTGGCGCTTGGCAAATCTTCGGGTGTTTTGCTTAATCTGATCTACAGCTTCTTTTAAACTGATATCTCCATCTAAATGAGTAAATAACTCCGAGTATCCTACGGTGTTTAGTGCGTTATTTTTTCTAAAAGGCAGTAATCCTTTAACTTCATTAAGTAAGCCCGCTTCCATCATTTTATCTACCCGCATATTTATGCGGTTATAAAGTGATGCACGATCCATATTTAATCCTATTTTAAGGATATTAAAAGATCTGACTTTTTTGTTATTAGTTAGGTGTGCTGATAATTTTGTGCCAGTTGATAAATAGAACTCCAATCCCCTTATCATGCGTTGAGGGTTCGCCTGATCAACTTTCTGATAATATTCAGGATCAAATTCACTCAACTGTTTTTTAATAGATTCCAAGCCCTCGCCAGCAAGTTGTTGATTGAGCTTTTCCCTGATATTTAAATCAGTTTCAGGCAGATCATCCAGTCCTTTACATACCGCATCAATATAAAGTCCGGAGCCACCTACCATCACAAGTGTATCGTGTTTTTTAAACAATTGTTCAATCAGCTCGATGGCTTGTACTTCAAAATCACCCGTACTAAACAGGGTTTCAATACTGTGAGAGTTGATAAAGTGATGAGGAGCAGCAGCAAGTTCTTCTGCCGAAGGCTTAGCTGTGCCAATTTCCATTTCTTTAAAAAACTGTCTTGAATCTGCTGAAATGATTTCTGTATGGTATTGCCTGGCTATAGAGATAGCCAAGGCAGTTTTTCCTATTCCTGTAGGGCCGACAACGACAATCAGGGTTTTATTTAATGCCATGATAGGCACTAATAATCATCTTCTTTATATTCCTCATCTCCGAAGTTATCATCGTCAGAGAATTCATCATCCTCATCAGCAGTCTCTTCTTCCTCAGCGTCGTCAGACTTTTCTTCAGCATTGATACCTCTTCCACCCATTGCTTCAAGTTCTTCAGTATCTTCAGGAACAAAGTCCATCTCATTTAAAAAGTCAAAATCTGTTGATACAGGATTTGAAGATACAGCCACAGCATCAAGATTGTTTTTTTCGATGATTTTTGGGGCTTCTCCAGAACTCTTTACTAAGAAAGGGTATTCGATATTAGGATCAGTATTCAGAATAATTTTAATCAGTTCTACGTGAAAGTCAAATGGACGATCGAAGTTATAGATATAATAAAATTTTTGATGAGGGTCATCAATAAATTTATTCAGTCTGGCATTCTCCATAAGCGCAACACCTCTGTCTATTTTACGCTGATTAGGCAAGTATGCAATTTCATCACCCTTTATCCAATTATCGGTACTTACAAAAAAGGACGATGATTTTTCCGTTGAATATCCGGTTGAACGATGAATTGCTTTATGTAAATCTTCAAATGTCTGGGTCGATTTGATATCTATTTCCCTAACTACTTCATCGAAATCTTCGAAAGTTATTCTAAATCTATAAATTGCCATTTTAGCCTCTTTTCTAGGTATAAAATTAAAAAATAAAATATACTTTATATAATTGTATTAACGCTTTATGGGTTGAAGTCCGAACTCCTTAGCCTTTTCGAGCATAAACTTTAATGCGTTATCGTATGTGTTTGTTATTTCACCTTCCAGAATTGCTTCTCTGATTGCATTCTTAATCAGTCCAACTTCTTTCCCTGCAGTTAACCCAAATGTTTCCATAATGTCATTGCCAGAAATTGGAGGTTGCCAGTTTCTGATCTTGTCCCGTTCTTCTACATCTTTGAGTTTTTGTTTAACCAGCTCAAAGTTATTACGGTACTTCTTTACTTTGTACTCATTTTTTGTAGTTACATCAGCATTACAAAGTAGCATCAGACTCTCAATATCTTCACCTGCATCAAATAAAAGCCTGCGAACTGCCGAGTCTGTAACCACCTCTTGTGCAAGTACAATAGGGCGTAGGTGTAATTGTACCATTTTCTGCACAAACTTCATTTTTTCATTTAATGGAAGTTTGAGTTGTGCGAATATTTTAGGAACCATTCTAGCCCCCTTATCCTCATGACCATGAAAGGTCCAGCCATGCCCCTCTTCAAATCTTTTTGTTGCAGGCTTGGCTATATCATGCAGTATTGCTGCCCAGCGAAGCCAAAGGTCTGAAGTAGATTTACAAATGTTATCGAGCACCTGTAAGGTATGATAGAAATTATCCTTATGTCCTTTTCCATTGATGATATCAACTCCGTAAAGTTGTGCCATTTGAGGAAATATAAGATGCAATAATCCAGTATCAAATAAGTATTTAAAGCCGACAGATGGTACCTCTGATAGGATAATTTTATTCAGTTCATCAGTTATACGTTCTTTAGAAACTATGCTGATCCTTTCTTTTTGCTTTTTGATAGCATTTAAAGCCTGTTCATCAATTGTGAAATTAAGTTGACTTGCAAAACGAATTGCACGCATCATCCTTAAAGGATCATCAGAAAAAGTCAGTTCAGGATCTAAAGGTGTTTTGATCAATTTATTGTTAAGATCTGCGATCCCATTAAAAGGATCGATCAGCTGTCCATAATTCTCTTTATTAAGCGATATAGCCAGCGCGTTGATGGTAAAATCTCTCCTGAGCTGATCATCTTCAATTGTTCCGTTTTCGACAATCGGTTTTCTCGAATCAGAACGGTAAGATTCTTTTCTTGCACCTACAAATTCTATTTCAAGATCCTGAAATTTCAGCATTGCTGTGCCGAAATTTTTAAATACAGCGACTTTACTTCTCAGGTGTTTGCCAGCGAGTTCTGCAAAATGAATTCCGTTTCCAAGAACAACAATATCAATGTCTTTCGACGGTCTATTAAGGAAAATATCCCTAACATAACCACCAATTATATACGCTTCGATATGATGCGTATTCGCAATATCTGCAAGGGCTTTAAAGACAGGGTGTTGTAAATGTTGTTCCATTGATGAGATTGCAAAAGTAGTAAAACTTACCTTCTAATAAAGGAAAATTGACCTCCGGGTGCTAATTTCATTATAGTTGACGGCTTTTTATTGGTTCTGAGTTCTTGTTCCCAGTCTACCACATGATCCACAGCATCTTTTATTTCATCACTGATTTCATCAAAAAACATTGGGGTGGGTACACCTGATACATTCGCAGAGGTGGAGGTAATAGGTTTGCGGAACCTTTGGATTAGCTGCTGACAGAAGTCGTGTTTAGCTATTCTTATTCCTACGCTTCCATCTGCATTTATGACATTTTTTGCTAAATTTTTTGCTCCTGGAAAAACCAATGTAAGTGGGTTTTCTGCATACTCAATCAGGTCGTAAGCAACATCGGGTACTTCATTTACATAACTTTGCAATTTAGCATCTGTATCCAATAGAATGATAAAGCTTTTATCAGCTGTGCGCCCTTTTATTTCATTTATTTTAGCAACAGCCTCTTCATTTGTAGCATCGCAGCCTAAACCCCATACGGTATCGGTAGGGTAGAGTATAACACCACCATTCTTTAAAACAGCAAGTGCTTTTTCAATTTCTGTTTTTAGCATGAGGTAAAATTACAGTTTATCCAAGAGTTTTAAGGTATAACTGCATCATTTGACTACTGATATTCTCGTTATTAAATTTTTGAACATAACTCAGGCCTTTTCCTATCATCTCTTCTTTCAGCGATGGATTTGTTAAGATCTCGTTAATGGCTTTTGATAGTGCGGTATGATCATCAGGATGCACATATAGACTATCTGGTCCGCCAGCTTCTTCAAGACAAGAGCCGGTAGCCGCAACAACGGGAACTTTGCTATATAAAGCTTCAATGATGGGGATACCAAAACCTTCAAAAACGGAAGGGTATGCAAATACCGATGCCATTTGATAAATGACGGGCAGATCAGTGAAAGGAATATGCTGAAGAAATACAATGCGATTTTGTAGGTTGAGTCTATGGATCTCATTTTCAACCAGTTTAAAATAGCTCGTTTTTTTTCCAATAACAATTAGCTTAATTTCCTCATCAATAGTTTTTAATGCCCTAACCAGTGCAATCAGGTTTTTTCTGGTTTCTATGGTACCAACATTGAGAATATATTTAGCTGGTAAATTATATTTCTTCTTTATCTGTTCTTTAACTTCCTCTGTTGCTGCTGATTTGAAACTATCATCACAGCTTTGGTAGATGACTTCAATTTTTTCAGGGTCAGTTTTATAAAACTCGATGATATCCCTTTTAGTCTGTTCGCTAATGGCAATGATGCGGTCTGCATTTTTACAAGCAGTTTTCGTTTTTATTTTATAGATAAAACGATCAATTGCACTAAAATTTTGCGGATACCTGATAAAGATGAGGTCGTGGATGGTGACTATAGACGGTATACCTGTATTGCGAATACCTATTGGAAGTTCATGGCTTAAGCCGTGAAACAAATCTATTTTGTCATTTATGAGTTGTTTTTTTATTCCCAGTGCCCGCCATAAAATGCCTTTTGTATCAGGTAATTTCAGGTGGATAGATTTGATATCAGTAAAAAAACTGATTTGAGGATTGTCTTTTACCTTGGGGGTATAAACGAAATATTGGTTTTGAGGGAAATATTTTGCCATGTGGGCAATAAGCGATCGACTATAGTTTCCTAAGCCGGTAAGGTTATTCGCTGCTCTTTTTCCATCAAAACCAATCTTCATTATATTATACTGATACATTGTTTTCTCTCAATGCATCATTAAGAGAAGTCTTTTTATCTGTTGATTCTTTACGTTTTCCTATAATTAAAGCACAAGGAACGCTGTATTCGCCTGCAGGGAATTTTTTAGCATAGCTACCTGGAATTACCACAGAGCGGGCAGGAACAATACCTTTATATTCTACAGGAGAAGGACCTGTTACATCAATAATTTTTGTAGAGGCTGTTAATACTACATTGGCACCTAGAACTGCTTCTTTTTCTACACGTACACCTTCAACAACAATTGCTCTTGAACCAAGGAAACAGTTATCTTCGATAATTACCGGAGCAGCTTGAATAGGCTCTAATACCCCTCCAATACCAACACCACCACTTAAATGTACATGTTTTCCGATTTGTGCACATGATCCCACAGTAGCCCATGTATCAACCATTGTACCTTCGTCAACATAAGCCCCAATATTTACATAAGAAGGCATCATGATTACACCCTTAGCTAAATATGCTCCGTAACGTGCACTTGCACCAGGAATAACTCTTACGCCAATTTCCTTATAATTGGTTTTTAATTTCATCTTGTCATGGAAAACAAAAGGGCCAACTTCTATTTCCTTCATTTGTCTGATCGGGAAATAAAGTATAACTGCTTTTTTAATCCATTCATTGATACCCCAGGAATTAAGTACAGGCTCTGCAACGCGTAACTCACCTTTATCTAGCTGCATGATTACAGTTTCAATTGCCTCGCAATGTTCACTATACTCTAGTAAGGTTCTGTCTTCCCAAGCGGCTTCTACTAACTTTTTTAATTCTGCTATCATGATTGATTGTATTTTTTGACAAAATAAATGAATTTTATGTATTGATCTATGTTTTCTGTGTATTTTCCTCAGGAAATTTAATAAAATTGTTATTATCACTATTTTTGGGGTGTTATGAGTGAACAGGAAAAATTAAGGATTGATAAATATTTGTGGGCAATCAGGTTGTTTAAAACCAGAAGTTTAGCAACAGAGGCTTGTAAAGCGGGGCGTGTTAAGTTTAATGGTCAGAATCTTAAACCATCAGCTATAGTAAAACCGGGTGATGTTTATCAGGTATCAAAGGGGATAGAGAAGAAAGTGATTGAGGTGGTCGAATTACTTTATAACAGAGTAGAATCGAAGATTGCGGTAACCAAGTATAAAGATATTACTCCCGAAGAGGAGACTTATGCTTTTAAATCAGTTTTTCATGCACCTACTTTAAAAAGAGACAGGGGAACAGGAAGGCCAACGAAGAAGGACAGAAGAGAAACAGATGATTTAATTGGTGGTTTGTTTGAGGAAGAGGATTAGTTCAACCTGGTCTGGTCTAATAAACGTAATCTATAAGCCTGCATTGCAGTTTTACCTAGTTTCTTTATCAATTGATAATTGGCGACAGCACCAACAGCGGCGCCGACTACAGGTAATAATTGAGCCAGTTTAGCAAGATCTATGTAATCGCGGTATTCTTGCTGGAAGGTTAGCCAGTCAAATTCTTCAGGTTTTTCAGGTAATGTTTTTAATTGATATTCCCAGTTTTGAATGTGCTGGAATACTTTTGTAGTTCCTTGTTTACTTGAAAAAGCAAGTTGAAATATGTAAAGAATATACAATCTTTCACGATAGTCTTTTACATTATAACCATATAATGAAGCAACTTCAAAGAGGAGTTTCATTTTAATTCCAATTAAGATTGGAAAATCAGCCATACTCATTAAGAACCCTCCGGCTCCCGTTATGCCACCTTCTGCCGCTCCGGTTTTGCAGTAACTATCTATCTTTTGTGAAATCAATGCTTCTCTTTGAACCAGGCTCATATCTGGGTAAGGCGTAGCAGTAGTCGTATAAGTAGAGCCATACAAAACAGTTTTTACCATTCCCTTCATTGCTGTAGTGATAGCTTGATGAACTTTTTGAGGAATATAGCTATTGATTTTTTTCTGAACGTTGTTCGTTACCTTATTCAGAAAAGAGGGTTTTTGCATCATTTCTCTTTTCCAGAATTCAAGTTCAATTCTTACTTTTTCTTCATATTTCATGGCTAAACAAAATTACAGATTATCGTAACATAAAAAGAGCCTGATCAATGATGATACAGGCTCTCAAAATTATTATGTAATGTGTTTATTTAAAATGTATAACCTAATGATAATGCAAATCCTTTGTTTTTGATTTTATCCTGATTCACATCATCCTTTAATGCATTTTGGAAGTCCATCATATACCTGGCGTTCAGGTTGATGTTTGGAGTAATGTCATAACCCAAACCTATTGCAGCGCCGGCTAATGACTTACTGAAATTTTCTGTATCCGTTGATTCTGTTTGAGGATCGTTATTTACCAAACCTGTTGATTTTTGAGAAAGCAAGAACGATACCTGAGGACCGGCAAATACAGTTAATTCAGGAGTTGCTTTATAGCCAATTAGTAATGGGATATCTAAATAGTTGACTTTAGTGTCAAATTCTCCGGTAGTTCCAAGAACTGTTTCCTTTATTTTAGCCCCTTTTTGGATATACATAATCTCTGGAAGGAAGGCAAAGCCTCCACCCATAGGTAGATCTCCATACAGCCCAACCTGAAAACCAACTTTTGAATCTGTTGAGTAATTTTGATCAGCTACCTGAAGTTTTCCCATGTTCATCAAGTTTGCACCAGCTCTGATACCGATTCTCATTTGATCATTTGCAGCTGATTGTGATGTTTGTGCGCTCGCCTTAAAAGCCAAACTGCTAACAGTTAACCCAAGACCTATAATGAATAATTTTTTCATAATTTTCTGTTTAAAATTCAATGGGTGTATTGTAATAACCATGCCAAAACTTTGAAAAATATAGAATAGAGGTAGTAGGTGTTGTGTGTTAATTGATTTGTTTTCTGATAGTTAAGTTTGTTTGTTGGAGGTTAGTGAAACTTAAGTGAAGACTGTCTAAAGGTTGTCCCAGATTTGAGACACTTAATAAGATTAATGTGAATCTCAAAAAAAAAGCCCGACCATTTAATGATCGGGCTCCTTGAAATTTTAATATTTAATTACTTTTTGTAAGCTTCGTTTAATCCGATAATTACTTCACTTGTAACATCTAAACTTTCGTCAGCAAATAGTATTGTACCGTTTCCTTTAGAATAACCCAATACCATTTTGTAGCCTTTCTTTTTTGCGTACTCTTTTAGGTAGTCAGCAACTTTATCATAAAGCTTTTCATTTTCTGCAGCTTGCTCATTTTGGATGGCTGCACCAGCATTTTGAGTGTACGTCTGTAATTCCTGTTGCTTACGTGCTAATCTTTCTTCTGTTGATGCTCTTTGGTCTGCAGGTAAAGTGTTCGCTTGTTGCTGATATTGTGCAACTTCACGTTGAAAAGCCTGTTGCTTAGAAGCCAGGTCAGTCTGAGCAGTTTTAGATTTAGCTTCAAGCTTTGTTTTAAGGTCTGTAAAGTAGTGGTATTTTGTTAACAAAGAATCCGAGTTTACATAAACGATTTTTTCGCTGTTAGCTACTGCTGTAGAATCTGTTTTTTTAACTGTAGCACCCTTGTCGTCCTTATTCTGGCACGAAGCCATAACTGAAACTATGGCTACTGCTGTAGCGATACCGCTTAATTTTAATGTTGCTTTCATTTAAGTATAATTATCTTTTTTTGTCAAATGTAGCGTTCGTTATCTCTTTTTACGCCCTTTTGCGCTCATTTGAATACCGTACGGCTTATCTTTTTATGATAAATTTCAACAAATATAAAATTTCAAAATTACTATCCTAAGGATTCTGTTTTTTAGAATGTTTTTAGGCCATTATTTGGTCAAATAGTTATCCACATTTGCCGGAAATTGACCATAATTGGTTAAATTTGAATCTTATTGTATAATAAAAAAATATGAGCGAAGAAAAGGATCCAAAGTCAAATTATTCGGCAGATAATATACAGGTACTAGAAGGATTAGAAGCGGTGCGTAAGCGCCCTTCGATGTATATAGGCGATACTGGAATTAAAGGTTTGCATCACCTTGTATATGAGGTAGTAGACAATTCAATTGATGAGGCATTGGCAGGACATGCCGACTCTATTTATGTAACGATATTAAAAGATAACTCAATTAGGGTTGAAGATAATGGCCGTGGTATCCCAACAGGGATCAATACCAAGGAGCAGAAATCAGCTTTGGAGATTGTAATGACGGTATTACATGCCGGTGGTAAATTTGATAAAGATACCTATAAGGTTTCTGGTGGTTTGCACGGTGTGGGGGTAAGTTGTGTGAACGCATTGTCTACACACTTAAGAGCTGAAGTTCACCGTGAAGGTAAAATATGGGTACAGGAGTATAATATTGGTAAACCTTTATATGATGTAAAGTCTATTGGCGATACTGATAAAAGGGGTACAATTGTAACATTTACTCCGGATGCTACTATTTTTACTCAAACTACTGAGTATCGTTATGATACTTTAGCATCCAGATTAAGAGAATTATCTTTCCTTAACAAGGGCATTAAATTAACTTTAACTGATGAGCGTGAGCTTGACGATAAAGGGGAGGCTTTAACTGAGCTTTTCCACTCTGAAGGTGGCCTGAAAGAGTTTGTTCAGTTCCTGGATGGTACTCGTCCATCATTAATTCCTGAACCTATTTATGTAGAAGGAATTAAAAACGGAATTCCGGTAGAATTAGCTTTACAGTATAATGATAGTTATTCTGAAAATGTTCATTCATATGTGAATAACATTAATACTCATGAGGGTGGTACACATATCGCTGGTTTTAGAAGAGGTTTAACCAGAACATTGAAAGCTTATGCTGATAAATCAGGTTTGCTTAAAAATGTAAAATTTGAGATCACAGGTGATGACTTTAGAGAGGGCTTAACTGCTGTTGTTTCTGTTAAAGTTCAGGAACCTCAGTTCGAAGGTCAGACAAAAACCAAGTTGGGTAACTCTGAAGTAATGGGTGCTGTGGATATTGCTGTTGGTGAAGCTTTAGGTATTTACCTTGAGGAGTATCCTAAAGAAGCAAAAATGATCGTTAACAAGGTTATTCTTGCGGCAACAGCTCGTGCAGCGGCACGTAAAGCACGTGAAATGGTTCAGCGCAAGAGTGTTATGGGTGGCTCAGGTTTGCCTGGTAAACTTGCCGATTGCTCTGATAGTGATCCTGAAAAATGTGAGCTATACCTGGTGGAGGGAGACTCTGCGGGTGGTACTGCAAAACAAGGTCGTGATCGTAACTTCCAGGCTATTCTTCCTTTGAAAGGTAAAATCCTTAATGTGGAGAAAGCAATGGAGCATAAGATCTATGAAAATGATGAGATCAAAAATATGTTTACAGCTTTAGGTGTAAGTATAGGAACTCCGGAAGATGATAAAGCATTGAATATGACGAAGCTTCGTTACCACAAAATTGTGATTATGACGGATGCTGATATCGATGGTTCTCACATTACCACATTGATTCTGACTTTCTTCTTCAGATATATGAAAGCACTTATTGAGGCTGGCTATGTTTACATTGCTGCTCCGCCTTTGTATCAAGTGAAGAAAGGTAAAGAGTTTGAATATTGTTGGAATGATGTACAACGTGATGCTGCTGTACAACGTTTAAAAGGTGCAGGTAAGGAAGAAAGTGTACATATTCAACGTTATAAAGGTTTGGGTGAGATGAATGCTGAACAGCTTTGGGATACTACATTGAATCCAGCTACCCGTACTTTAATGCAGGCAACTATAGAAAATGCTGCTGAATGTGATCATACTTTCTCTATGTTAATGGGAGATGAGGTTGCACCACGCAGAGAGTTTATAGAAAGAAATGCGAAGTACGCAAAAATTGATGCTTAAAAAAGGGTAAAAATAACCATTCTCTTCGGAGCCTGGTACCTTTTGCTGAAGGGCAAAAGCGCCTCAGGTCTCCTCTGAGAAGGTGATTTTTATTTCATTAAGATAACCAAACAGGGCCGCTGATTCAGCGGCCCTGTTTGGTTATGTGTGTTTTTACAAAAAAAAAACCTTCTCGGAAGAGACATAGGAATAATTTGCGCTTTTTCAGCGCGATTTGTTCCCGCCTCAGCGGAGAATGGTCATTTTTAGCTTCATTTTTTTGTAATTGATTACTGCATTATATTTAAGTAGCAGGTCGCCCCCTAAGATTGCTGCGATTGGACCATGTCCTAATCCCTCATAGGCTTGATTTACTGCCTCAAGATCCAACGCAACGGCTTCATAATCTTTGATGATCAGCGAGCCGATTTTTAACTTTGGAATGGTTGCCTGTAATGTGCTTGATGTGGTGAAAAGTGTAGTTGCATGTACTTCTTCTTCATTGTTTTCCAAATCTGTGATATGAGTTTCGATAAAAGTTTTATCAAAAACAGTTCTTGAAGCCCCGGTATCAACTACAGCTAATATGTTTTGTCCAAAAACAACAATTTCCACTAATAAGTGGAAACCATCGTCTTGTAAGTTTATTAAGGTGAGCGGAACAGAAATTGTTCTCATTTAATATTGTACTCCTTATCTTGTTTTAAACTAGATTCATGTCTGTTAATACTGCATTCATATTGCGTACAGCATCAGCACTTTTGTTAAATGCAGCTTGTTCATCGTCACTCAATTTAAAATCAAGGATTTTCTCAACGCCATTTTTACCAATGATGACAGGTACAACAAGTGATATATCTTTTTGTCCATATTCACCATCAAGGTAAACTCCCGACGAGATGAGTTTTTTCTCATCACGAACAATGCTTTCAACCATTGCTGCTGTTCCGGCTCCAGGGGCATACCATGCTGATGTGCCGATTAATCCTGTTAATGTAGCTCCGCCAACCATGGTTGCTTTTACAACTTTATCCTGTTGTTCTTTGCTTAGCAATTGTGTTACAGGAATGCTGTTCCAGGTTGCATGGTTGATCAAAGGAATCATTGTTGTGTCGCCATGACCACCTATCACTACTGCATTAAGGTCAGCAGGTGAACAGCCTAATTCAAGGCTCAGGTAATATTTAAATCTTGATGAATCCAGCGCACCGCCCATACCAAGAATACGGTTTTTAGGGAGTCCGGATGTTTTTAAGGTAAGATAATTCATCGTATCCATTGGGTTTGAAACCACAATGATTATGGTGTTTGGTGAATATTTTAGGATATTCTCTGTTACACCCTTTACAATATTTGCATTTGTACCAATCAATTCTTCACGGGTCATTCCAGGTTTACGTGGGAGCCCAGAGGTAATTACAACTACTTCAGAATCTGCCGTACTGGCATAATCGTTGGTAACACCTTTAATTTTAGTGTCGAAGCCTAGTAATGCTGCGGTTTGCATCATGTCAATTGATTTACCTTCGGCAAAGCCTTCTTTGATGTCTAGTAAAATAAGTTCTTCAGCTAATTCTTTTCTGGCAATATTATCTGCGCAAGTGGCGCCTACAGCGCCGGCACCTACAACTGTTATCTTCATAAATTTTATTTTTTTATGTATGTTACCTTCTGTCGAAGTTATAAAATTACCCCAGTTTAAAAAATGCTTTTAAAAACTTTATTCTTGGTTAGGGGTTTTATGATAAAGAATTTACATTTGCCAAATACCAAACAACCGGAGAGCTTATGGACAACCAACCAGTACAACGAGTAGATATTATGGCTTACGCTGGAAAGTGGTATTCTTTGTATTCTATTCCAACATTTATGGATAAACATTGGCGAAGGAAAATAGAAACGTATGTGATTCATCCTGATGGTTATTATGCTGTATTCACTACTTACAATGTTGTAGGCGAGCAGAAGAGAAAATATATCCGATCTAAACTTTTTGTAACCAAGAAGACTGGTAATGCAGTTTTTAAGGCACAACTGGTATGGCCTTTTAAAGTAGATTATTGGGTGGTTGAACTGGCGGAGGATTATTCTTATGTGGTGATTGGACATCCAAAACACGAGAGATTATACATCATGTCCCGAAAACCAGAACTGCCGAAAGACTTGCTTAAGGGGATTGTAGACCGTTGTAAAGAAAGAGGCTATAATATTAGTAAACTTGTTTCTCAGGGACATAAGCCTGTGCATCAGGAGCTCGAAAAGGAGCATGCCTAAAATTACAATTACGTTAGTCAAAGGCAGCTAAAAATCCGTATTTTTGGGGTAATCATTTTCATTTCAGAAAGCAAGAATAATTACCAGCTATGTATTTAATATTTGATACCGAAACCACAGGTTTACCACGCAATTGGAATGCGCCAATTACTGACATAGACAATTGGCCCAGGTGTATTCAGATTGCATGGCAATTACATGATGAACTTGGTAATCTTATAGAGCATCAGGATTACCTTGTAACTCCAGATGGCTTTAATATTCCTTATGATGCAGAGCGTATTCACGGTATTTCTACTGAACTAGCTGCAGAACAGGGAATCGCATTGAGCGAAGTACTTGAAAAATTCAATATAGCTTTATCCAAAGCTAAGTTTGTGGTGGGTCAGAATGTTGGCTTTGATGTCAATATTATGGGTTGCGAGTTTCACCGGATGGGCGTTGAGAGTCCTATGGCCAGCATGCCTGTATTGGATACCTGTACAGAAACCACAGCAGAGTTGCTTAAACTTCCAGGTGGACGTGGAGGTAGATTTAAGCTACCTACTCTAACTGAGCTTCACGAGTATCTTTTTGGTGAGCCTTTCTCAGAAGCCCACAATGCTACTGCCGATGTTGAGGCTACTACCCGTTGTTTCTTACAGCTGGTTAAGCTTGAGGTTTTCAGACCTGAACAACTACAGGCTGATCCAGCCTATATACAACGTTTTAAACAAAACACGCCACAAGTATTTGAGCGGGTTGGTTTAAATCACATTAACCTTAAATCAGCTTCTGATGAAATCAGAAAGCGGTTACAGCAAACAGAAGTCCCCAAGGTTTCTAAAAGTACACTTAATGAGAATAAGCGAGAACTTGCTTCGGCAAATTTCGTGCATTTGCATAACCATACGCAGTTTTCAGTACTGCAATCTACCATCAACATCCCTTCCTTGATTAAAGCGGCTGCAGGCTTTAAAATGCCAGCTGTGGCCATGACTGATCATGCCAATATGATGGGAGCCTTTCATTTTGTTGCACAGGTTCTTAACCATAATAAAGGAGTGGAAGCAAGAAATGAGGCTGCTAAGGCCGAAGGAAAAACTCCTGAAGAAACAATTATTAAGCCTATTGTAGGTTGTGAATTCTTTGTGTGTGAGAACCATGAAGATAAAAGCAGGAAAGACAATGGCTACCAGGTCGTATTATTGGCCAAAAATAAGGCAGGTTACCATAACCTGGCTAAGATGTCATCCATAGCTTATACAAAAGGATTTTATTATATTCCAAGGATAGATAAGGCAGTTATCGAACAGTACAAGGATGACATTATTGTATTGTCTGGTAATCTTTATGGCGAGATTTCGAGTAAACTATTGAATCTTGGTGAAAAACAAGCTGAAGAAGCTTTGTTATGGTGGAAATCGCAATTTGGTGATGATTTTTATGTGGAACTAATGCGCCACAGTCAGGAGGATGAAGATATTGTAAATACCTCACTGGTTGCCCTGGCTAAGAAACATGATGTTAAGCTGATTGCTACCAACAATACTTATTATATCAATAAAAAGGATGCCAATGCACATGATATTTTATTGTGTGTAAAGGATGGTGAGAAACAGGCAACTCCTATTGGTAGAGGTAGAGGTTTCAGGTTTGGATTACCCAATCAGGAATATTATTTTAAGTCGCCTGATGAAATGAAAAACCTGTTCACAGATCTGCCTGAGGCTATCGTGAATATACAGGAAGTTGTAGATAAGATTGAGATCTATAAATTAGCAAGGGAAGTGCTCTTACCTAAATTTGATATTTCAGATGAGTTCCTTGTAAAAGAAGATGAGGAAGACGGAGGTAAAAGAGGGGAGAATAAGTACCTGCGACATTTAACTTATGTCGGTGCTAAAAAACGATATGGAGAAATCACACCAGAGATCACTGAGCGTTTAGATTTTGAACTTCAGACGATTGAAAAAACAGGGTACCCAGGTTACTTCCTTATTGTACAGGATTTTATTGCAGAGGCCAGAAACCTTGATGTTTCTGTTGGTCCGGGAAGGGGGTCTGCTGCAGGGTCTGCAGTAGCATATTGTTTGGGGATCACCAATATTGACCCGATTAAGTATGATTTGCTTTTTGAGCGTTTTCTGAATCCCGACCGTGTATCCATGCCGGATATTGATATTGACTTTGACGATGAGGGTCGTGGCAGGGTTATGGATTATGTAATCAAGAAATACGGAGCAAATCAGGTTGCCCAGATTATTACCTATGGTACCATGGCTGCCAAATCATCTGTTAAGGATACAGCAAGAGTGTTGGATCTGCCATTGTTTGAAGCTGAGAAAATAGCGAAGCTCATTCCAAACATGAAGCTGGCAAAGATCTTCACACTAGATGAAGCTAAACTTAAAGAAGCGTTACGTGCAGATGAATATGAGAAGGTTCTGGAGCTTAAAAACCTTGCTGGTGCAAAGGATCTTGGTGCTAAAACACTGGAGCAGGCTCAGATATTAGAAGGCTCGTTAAGGAATACAGGTATTCATGCCTGTGGGGTAATTATTACCCCTAGTGATATTACCAATTTTGTTCCTGTTGCTACTGCAAAAGATTCAGATTTATATGTTACCCAGTTTGACAACTCGGTAGTTGAAAGTGCTGGGTTATTGAAGATGGACTTTTTAGGGTTGAAAACATTAACGCTGATTAAGGACACAGTCAAACTGGTTAAACATAGACATAATATAGATCTTGATCCGGATAATTTCCCGATTGACGATGTGAAAACTTACGAGCTTTTCCAAAGAGGTGAAACCATCGGGATTTTCCAGTACGAGAGTACAGGGATGCAGAAATACATGAAGGAGTTAAAGCCTACTGTATTTGCCGATTTAATTGCGATGAATGCTTTGTATCGTCCAGGCCCACTAGAGTATATACCAAGTTTTGTTCGTAGGAAAAATGGTGAAGAAGAGATTACTTATGATTTAGATGCCTGTGAAGAATATTTAAAGGAAACTTACGGAATTACAGTTTACCAGGAGCAGGTAATGCTTTTGTCCCAGAAACTTGCAGGATTTACTAAAGGTGAGGCCGATGTTTTACGTAAGGCCATGGGTAAAAAGCAAAAGGACGTACTGGATAAAATGAAGCCTAAGTTTGTTAAGCAGGCAGCGGAAAAAGGTCATGATGCAGCAAAGCTGGAAAAGATATGGAAAGACTGGGAGGCGTTTGCATCTTATGCTTTTAATAAGTCACACTCTACTTGTTATGCCTGGATCGCTTATCAAACAGCATTTTTAAAGGCACATTTCCCAGCGGAATATATGGCTGCCGTTTTATCAAACAACATGAACGACATTAAGCAGGTTGCATTTTTTATGGAAGAATGTAAGCAGATGGGAGTTCAGGTGTTGGGTCCTGACGTAAACGAGTCGGGTACAAAATTCTCTGTAAATAATCAGGGAGAGGTTCGTTTTGGTCTGTCAGGTATAAAAGGGGTAGGTGAAAAGGCCGTAGAGAGTATCATAGAAGACCGTAATGAAAAGGGCATATATAAGGATCTTTATGATTTTGCCAGGCGGTCTAATACCAGAACTGTTAACAAGAAAGCGTACGAGAGTTTTGTGTATAGTGGGGCTTTTGATTGTTTCGGTTACCATAGGGCTCAATATTTCTTTGTTGGTATTAACGACAAACTGAATGGTATCGAGAAGGTGATCAAATATGCAAACGACTTCCAGAATAATGAGTCTTCTTCACAGTCATCATTGTTCGGTGGTTCTGTAGCTGACCTGATTCTGGAGCCAGCTTTACCTGTGTCACCTGAATGGAGTTTAATAGACAGGCTGAAATGGGAAAAGGATGCTATTGGTATCTTTTTATCAGGGCATCCGCTAGATAACTATAAACTTGAACTGAAGGAGTTTTGTCAGAACAAGGTTAGACATCTGGCATTGGTGAATAAGATTAGGACTGGAGATACTAACGAAGAAGTACTTGCAGAGTTTGAAACGATAAAAAACCGCGAGCTTGTGGTGGGTGGATTGGTAGTTATTGCTGCACAGCGTATGACCAAGACAGGAAAGCCTTTTGGTACCATGGTTTTTGAAGATTATGATGATACTTGTGAGCTTGCTTTATTTGGAGATGATTTTATCAAGTTTAAACAGTTTTTAACAGATGGATATTTTCTTCAGATTCGTGGCAGAGTAGGTGAACGTTTTAGAAAAGAGGGGGACTGGGAGTTTAAAATCACCTCGATCAACTTGCTTTCGGAATTGAGAGACAAACTGGCTAAGAGTGTGACCATACAAGTTCCCATAGAGCGTGTCACAGACGATTTTATGAGTCAGGTACTGGCTATTTTAGAGAATAATAAGGCTACTACAGAGCAGCAGAACTGTCAATTGTTGTTTGATGTATACGATCGCGAACAGAATGTCGTAGTTAAATTACCGTCAAAGTCTATGAAGATCAATCCTACGAATGATTTTTTACAGCAGCTGGAAGCTTTAAACGTAAGTTCAAAGTTGAACTAATGTCATAATGGCATTAGCCGGATAGATGGCATTACAATTGATGATATATTTGTAGTCTGCAAGAGCTACACGGTTATAAAGCAATCCTGCTCGGCAAACTAAATTAGAGAACTAATATAAAAAAATAGAATTATGGCTTTAGAAATCACAGATGCTAACTTCGAGGAAGTTGTGTTAAAATCAGATAAACCCGTTTTAGTAGACTTTTGGGCAGAATGGTGTGGTCCATGTCGCATGGTAGGTCCTGTTGTAGATGAAATTTCAAAAGAATACGAAGGAAAAGCGATTGTAGGTAAGGTTAATGTTGATAACAACCCTCAAATTTCTACTCAGTTTGGTATCCGTAACATCCCGGCTTTATTATACTTTAAAAACGGTGAAGTTGTAGATAAACAAGTTGGTGCTGTGCCTAAATCAGTACTTGCTCAGAAATTAGATAAACAGTTGTAATAACTTATATCATAGCAATAAAAAAAGCGTTCATAACATTATGAACGCTTTTTTTATATTTACACTATGCAGTCGCCCATTGATGAACAAAGCTTACATTTTAGTGCCAACCTTGAATTGCTTGCGCGGCAGGTAGTAGAAGGATTTATTACCGGTTTACATAAAAGTCCGTTTCATGGGTTTTCAGTTGAGTTTGCAGAGCATAGACTTTATAATGTTGGTGATAATGTTAAAAATATAGACTGGAAGCTTTTTGCACGCACTGACAAGCTGTTTAGCAAGCGCTACGAGGAAGAAACGAATCTACGGTGCCAGTTCATAATAGATGTATCCTCATCAATGTATTTTCCATTAAAGGAATATAATAAGCTTAGTTTTTCTGTACAGGCTGTCGCCTCGCTCATTTATCTGTTAAAAAGACAACGCGATGCTTTCGGGCTTAGTTTGTTTACAGATCATTTGATATTGAATACTCAGGCCAAATCTACAACAACACATCAGAAATTTCTATTTGCAAAGCTGGAAGAGATTTTAAAGACAGAGCAACTAGATGTGCGGACAAATCTTGAGCAAGCCTTACATCAGGTTGCAGATTTAATTCATAAGAGATCTTTGGTTATCGTATTTAGTGACATGCTGAGTACAGTACAAGATGAGCGTCATATCGATGGATTGTTTGCCTCCTTGCAGCACCTTAAATTCAATAAACATGAGGTTGTGATCTTCAATGTGACAGATAAATCAAAAGAGGTTGAGTTTAATTTTGAGAACCGTCCGTATGAGTTTGTAGATATGGAAACCGGCGCAGTGTTAAAAACACATACATCAAAAGTTAAGGACGCATATCTTGCCAGGGTGCAGGAGTACCGGCAACTTATTCAGCTGAAATGCATACAATACAAAATAGATATGGTTGATGCGGATATTGCGCAAGGATTCCATCCAATACTTCAGGCATACCTGATTAAACGGCAAAAAATGAGTTAGTATTTATCAGTTATTTCTAATTTCTGGCTATTGCTTCAATATTTTTCAGAATTATACTACAAGCCCATTCAATTTCAGCTTCTGTAATTATAAGTGGTGGTACCACACGCATGGCATTGCTGCAATGCAAGAACCAATCGCTGATCAGTCCATCGGCAATACAAGCATCAATAACCTTTTTGTTGATTTCGAAATTTTCGAAGGCTATACCCATCATAAGTCCAATACCGCGGACTTCTTTAATTGCCGGGTGTTTCAATAATTTTTTAAAGAGCAATCCCTTTTCTGTTACACCAGCTACAATATCATCATTTAATATGGTCTGTAAAGTAGCTAAACCGGAGGCGCAGCTTACGGGGTGACCTCCAAAAGTAGTAATATGTCCTAATATAGGGTTTGTTGCCAGAGAGATCATGATCTCTCTGGAACTGATAAATGCGCCGATTGGCATTCCTCCACCAATTCCTTTGGCTAATAAAAGTATATCTGGAACGACGTTAAAGTGTTCAAAACCGAACATTTTTCCTGTGCGACCAAATCCACATTGGATTTCATCAAGTACTAACAGTGCTCCTGTATCTGTACATTTTTTTCTTAGTGCCTCAAAATAAGCCTGATCGGCTACTCTTATACCTGCTTCACCCTGAATAGTTTCAACAAAAACAGCAGCTGTATTTGAGGTAATCAGATCTAGGTCTGGAAGAGCCCCATAGTTGATAAAGCTAATTCCTGGTAAAAGAGGTCTGTAGGCTTGTTTAAATTCTTCATTCCCCATTAAGCTTAGTGCACCCTGGGTACTGCCATGATAGGAGTTATAACAGGCAATGATTTCAGATCGGTTAGTATATCTTTTGGCTAATTTCATAGCTCCTTCAACAGCTTCAGCTCCTGAATTAACGAAATACGTACAATTTAAGTTAGCGGGTAATACATCAGCAAGTGCTTTTGCAAAATTTACCTGGGGACTTTGTACAAATTCTCCGTAAACCATGATATGCATATAACTTGCAGCTTGTTCCTGTACAGCAGCTACCACTGCCGGATGACAATGGCCAACATTACTTACTCCAATGCCGGCAATTAAATCCATATACTTTTTGCCCTGGCTATCATAAAGATACATGCCATTGGCTTTATTGAATTCTAAAAGAAGAGGTTCAAGAGTAGTCTGGGCGTTATGTTGTAAAAATAATTGGCGTTGTGTAAGCATTGCCAAAAATAAGAATTAATTCTGTCTTGCTTGCCCGCTATTTCTGTATTTGGCCAGTAATTCCCGTTTGAATGCTTCCTGGGCTCTATAATATTTACCAACTATTTTAATTGGCAGACTTGATTTTAATTTATAATAATATTTCTTATCAAGATTTAAATCACGTTGTTTAAAACTGAAGTCGTTAGTGATCAATGCTTGTATTTCAGTGTCTGACAGCTCCTCAATTTCTGTGATTTTTCTAAAGCTGATCATTTTCTGTGCACGTTCTTTACGCAACGCTTTCTGTTCTTTCTGCCAATCGTTATAAATAGGCCAGAAAACCTTAGCTTCTTCAGCTGTAAGGTCAAGTTTCTGCGTTAAATAGGCAATTCTGTAGGAATCAATTTCATTATTGCGTTCGCCCCCCCGTTGTGCCATGGTGATAGTAGGAAGAAGAAAGAGCATAACGATGATTAGATGTTTCATTTGATGATGTTTATAAACCCGATACAATATCACTCTGTGTATAATTATTAAGGATATAGGTTTCCAAAGCTATATCAGAAGCGCTTTTTTTTGCCTGATCTAGGTTATTTGCTTCAATATGATCAATTATAACCTGTTCATCTATATCGTATAACATTTGTTCAGTTGGTAGATCTGAATAAATAGATTTAGTAGGGTGATCTTGTGCTTCATAAAAGTATAAGCCAGCTGCACTTAAAATAATAAAACAAGCTGCTGAAGCATATTTTAAGATATTAGAACGGAATAACCTGACAATTTTGGCTGGTTGTTTCTTGTTGTTCTCATTAACTGTTTTAGATAATATATTAGACTGCAGCTGCTCAAAATAATTAGCAGGAACAGTAGGGTATTCATTTATAGGCGCGACTACTTTTAACCGATCAGCAAGTATTTCTGTATTGATTGCTTGTGTAAGACCTTCAAAATAGTTAACAGGAGTATTAAAGCCTGTATCAGCGGTTCTGGATTTTAATTTTTCCAGAAATATGCCATTCTCAATTTGAAGAGGTAATTGGTCAAAATATCCTTCAGGTACAGAAAAAGAATGATCGTTATTTTCTACTTTATTATCCATCTCAAGTATATTGATGCATTATAAGCCAAAAGGTTTAAAAGGTAATGTCTTCATTTAGCATAAAAGTTTCAATTTTCTTAACTGCGATGTGAAAAGAGGCTTTTAGTGCGCCAACACTGGTGCCGGTTATTTCCGAAATCTCTTCATACTTTAATTCGTCAAAATATTTCATGTTAAAAATCAGACGCTGTTTTTCAGGAAGCGTGAGTAATGCCTGCTGAAGTTTTAGCTGAACTTTGTCCCCGTTGAAATGTGAAGAAGCAACAAGCGTTTCTGCTAGTTCTGACGAAACCTCATCTAAAGGAGTATTATTCCTTTGTTTCTTTTTGTTAAGGAAAGTAATGGTTTCATTTGTAGCAATTCTATAAATCCAGGTATAAAGCTGGGAGTCGCTACGGAATTTTTCCAGGTTCTTCCATACTTTAATAAAAGTATCCTGAACCAGGTCATCAGCATCATCATGATCAATTACCAGGCGTCTGATATGCCAGTAAATTTTTTGCTGATACTTATTTAGAAGCAGGTTAAAGGCTTCATCACGAGTTTTTAAGTTTGCAAACTTTTCTAAAATCTCTGAATCTTCAACCTGCTTCATTTATTTTTCTTTAGTCTTTGTTTCTAAATCCTAAGATTTAGCTCTTTTGATTACTTTTTGAGCGGCTTCAACAATGTTAATACTGTCTAAACCGTATTTAGTCATCAATTGATCTGGAGTACCACTTTCGCCAAAGCTATCATTCACGGCAACAAATTCTTGTGGTGTTGGTAATTCTGTAGAAAGTAATCTCGCCACACTTTCTCCTAAGCCCCCAAATTTATTATGCTCCTCACAAGTAACCACACAGCCCGTTTTCTTTACAGATTTCAGAACTGCCTCTTCATCTAAAGGCTTAATGGTGTGGATGTTGATGATTTCAGCATCAATGCCAAGTTCAGCAAGTTTTTCGCCAGCTTCAATTGCTTTCCAAACCATGTGGCCGGTAGCAATGATGGTTACATCTTTACCTTCATTTACCATCCATGCTTTTCCGATTTCGAATTTCTGATCAGGATCAGTAAATACAGGGATTACTGGTCTGCCGAAACGTAAATATACTGGGCCTTCGTATTCAGCAATTGCAATAGTCGCAGCTTTAGTCTGATTGTAATCACAAGTGTTAATTACCGTCATACCCGGAAGCATTTTCATTAAACCTATATCTTCAAGAATCTGGTGAGTAGCACCATCTTCACCTAATGTTAAGCCAGCATGTGAAGCACAGATTTTTACATTTTTATCAGAGTAAGCTACCGATTGGCGGATCTGATCGTAAACCCTTCCTGTTGAAAAGTTTGCAAAAGTTCCTGTGAAAGGAATTTTGCCGCCAATTGTTAAACCAGCTGCAATACCAATCATATTGGCTTCGGCGATTCCTATTTGGAAAAAACGTTCAGGAAATTCTTTAATAAAGGCGTCCATTTTTAAAGAGCCAACAAGGTCAGCACAAAGTGCTACAACTTCAGGGTTCTTTTTTCCAGCTTCAAGCAAACCTGCGCCGAAACCAGAACGAGTATCTTTTTTTTCAGTATATGTATACTTCTTCATGCTTAATAATCTTTAAGGGTACTACTTAATTGAGCTAATGCTGCGGCAAGTTGTTCGTCATTCGGAGCAACACCGTGCCATTTGTGCGATCCCATCATGAAATCAACACCAGCACCCATTTGGGTACTCATTAAGTTTAAAACTGGCTTTCCTTTACCTGTTAACGATTTGGCATAATGTAAAGCCTTAACAATGGAATCCATATCATTACCATCTGAGTTAATTACATGCCATCCAAAAGCTTCAAATTTAGCTTGAAGGTTTTCCAGCGACAAAACTTTTTCAGTTGGTCCGTCAATCTGTTGGCCGTTATAATCAACAGAAGCAATCAGGTTGTCTACCTTGTTGTGAGGAGCATACATAATGGCTTCCCAGTTTTGTCCTTCCTGCAATTCACCATCACCAAGTAATATATATACTGTAGACTGATCTTTATTTAATTTTTTAGCTTGCGCTGCACCAATAGCTACAGACAGACCTTGCCCTAAAGATCCAGAAGCAATCCTGATACCAGGTAAACCTTCATGAGTAGTAGGGTGGCCTTGCAACCTTGTGTTTAGTTTTCTGAAAGTAGCCAGCTCACTTACATCGAAATATCCTGATCTTGCTAAAACACTGTAAAAAACAGGAGAAATATGTCCGTTCGAAAGGAAGAATAAATCTTCTCCTTTTCCGTCCATTTTAAAATCAGTAGAGTGGTTCATGATTTCAAAATACAATGCAGTCATAAAATCTGCACATCCCAACGATCCTCCCGGGTGACCCGATTGGCAGGCATGCACCATTCTAACAATATCCCTTCTTACCTGAGTGGCGATATCTTCTAATTCATTTATTTTATGTTTCATTAATTGGGGTTGTTGATTAATACGACAAATGTAATTAAAAATATGTTGAGGGGAACATTTATGCTTATGTTCGATGATCTGAAACAAATTAAACAAACGTTTGCGCTAAAAAAGTTAAATAAGTATGTAATTCAATGAAAATTTATATTTTTAGAGCTTGAAGTTTTTAAAATAGTTAAACAAGTTATTCCACACATAAAACAAAACCTTAAACTTAAACCATGAATTCTACTCAACCTCAAAACAGAACGGCCTTATTGCCAATGGTAATCTGCTGTGCATTGTTTTTTATCTTGGGCTTCGTTACCTGGGCTAATGGCTCTCTTATCCCATTTGCAAAAAGAGCATTTAATCTCGAAACTGACTTACAGGCATATTTAGTGACATTTGCATCTTACATTGCTTACTTTTTTCTTGCCATCCCTAGTTCGTGGATCATAAAAAAAATCGGCTTTCATAATGGTTTAGTATCAAGTTTGGTAGTTTTGGGTATCGGATCTTTATTATTTGTTCCGGCCGCAGAAAAAAGTAGTTATACGCTTTTCTTAATTGCAATATTTGTTCAGGGCTCAGGTATGGCCTTGTTACAAACTGCCGTGAATCCTTATTTAAGTATTATTGGGCCAATAGATAGCGCTGCTCAACGCATTTCAATTGCTGGATTTTGTAACAAAACAGCCGGTATTATTGCGCCTGTTATACTTAGCTCCCTGCTTTTAAAAAGAGCTAATGCATCTGAGGCAAGGTTATTAGAAGCTGTCACTGAGGTAGAGAAACAAACTATTTTAAATGAATTGCTAGATCAATTGCATGCACCATATATAGCATTGGCCGTTGCTTTAGGTGTATTTGCACTGATTCTTAAATTTGTGAAACTACCGGAAGTAAATGTAGATGAGGAAGAAGTTACGCATGATGCACATACAGACGCTAAAAGATCAATATTTGATTACCCACATTTATTTTTAGGATCACTAGCCATATTCTTTTGTGTAGCCGTAGAAGTAATGGCGGGAGATATTATCGGAACTTATGCAAGGGAATTAGGTACAGTTCCACATGTCTTTAGAGATAATGCCACGGCATTTACTTTAGGTTTTATGTTGTTGGGTTATTTAATAGGTATTTTAACTATCCCTAGATTTATAAGTCAACAAGCCGCACTTAGGGTTTGTACTTCTGTTGGTATTTTATTTACAGTACTTTCTGTATTTACAACAGGTGTAATATCTTTTTGGTTTGTTGCTTTGCTAGGTCTGGCTAATTCATTAATGTGGCCAGCTATTTTCCCATTGGGTATTAAAGGCTTGGGTAGATTTACGAAAACAGGCTCGGCCATTATGATTATGGGTATTGCCGGGGGTGCTATCTGGCCATTGGTGTATGGGTTTATGAAAGATAAATTACATATCGATTTCCAACACGCATTTTTATATGCAATGTTACCAGCTTATTTATATATCGTTTATTTTGCTTCTGCAGGACACAAAGTTGGCAAAAAGGCATAAGACTATCAAGACTATCTTCATGTAATTGAAGGCAAAGGAATAGCTTAAGGGCTATTCCTTTTTGCGTTTAATGGGAGCCGTATTTTTGAGTTGAACAAAATGAATAGCGTTAATGGCTTGTGTATTAACTAATTTTATCCTAATTGTTAATCTACAGGGGGTTTAATAAATTTAACGCATTACTATTTATGTTCATTTCTGGTTTACTTCAGGGGCTGAAGGATATAGGAATTTCTAAAAGACTATATACTTCAATTGGATCCATTATTTTATGTGTCGTATTAGGAGTGTGTATGTTGATCTTTCCTACTGGGGCCTTTTCCATAGCTATAGTTGTAGTATTTACACTTGCTGGACTATTTGCTGCCTTATCTATACTTTCAGTGATTGCAGCGCTTAAGACTGGATTTGAACAGGTAGCGCTTAGGATGCAATTCATTAAAGAGAAAGAAGAGTCCGGTCCGCAAGATATCCATTCAAAAAATGAGTTTAGTATGCTGACCTCCAATTTTAACCAGCTTGCAGATCAGTTTGCAGAGAAGTTAAAGCAAGTTGGTTTACTCCAGGTAGAGCTTGAAAAGGAACGGTTGAATGCTGAACGTAATGAGTGTGCAAAGGATTATTTTCTGGTCAATATGAGCCATGAAATCAGAACACCTATGAATGCAATACTGGGCTTTGCGGACTGTCTGCAGCATTCTTTAAAAGATAGGGACGACCTTAAATCTGTGGGTATGATTATTAGGTCGGGTGAAACTCTATTGGCTACTTTAAATGATCTTCTTGATTTTGTAAGTATACAAACCGGGGATCTTGGTTTTTCGCCCTCTGTTTTTAATCTTAAAGATACCATTCATGCCATGGTCCTGCGCAATGAGTCGTATGTTAAACAAAAGAAAATACGAATAAACTATACTATTGATGAAGATATACCTGAATCTATTTTTGGTGACCCAGCCAGACTTACTCAAATTCTTCAGAACCTAACCTCAAATGCAATTAAGTTTACTGATATGGGTGGTGTACTTATTTCCGCAAGACTAATGGAGGATCACAAAGACCATGTTATTATTGAGTTTAGAGTTCATGACACTGGTATTGGTATTGACGTAGATATGCAGGAGACTATATTTAACCCTTTTGAACAGGGAGTGAGTAATATGCAACGTAAATTTGGGGGCACAGGAATCGGGCTTAGTATCGTAAAACATTTAACAGCAATTCAGGATAGTGAAATAGAGGTGAAAAGTCAGCTGGGTGAGGGCTCTGAGTTCTATTTTAGTTTATCTTTTCTTAAATCACATGCAGGTGGACATTTAGAGGAATTTAACAGTTTAGATTCCTATGAGAATGATGCGTCAGACTTTGGTAAAGATGTTCGTGTGTTGATTGTTGAAGATAATATGATGAACCGTGAGCTGGTGATTAAATTACTGCAGAAAAAGGGGTACAAGACCTTTACGGCAGAAAACGGGAGATTAGCCCTGGATAAATATGAGTACTCAGATTATGATATTATTTTGATGGATTTGCAAATGCCTGAAATGGATGGTTATGAAACTACACGGCATATTCGTAATATGAAATCTGGTAAAAAAGATATTCCTATTGTAGCTATGACTGCCCACACTATTAAAGGAGAGCAGGAGAAATGCCTGAGCATCGGAATGAATGACTTTATATCAAAACCTTTTCAAGCTAAAGAGCTATATGAAAAGGTCAGAAAGCTTGTCAGCGCTAGCAAAAATACAATGTTAAAATAAAATATGCCTTTCTAATAAGGCATATTTTAGTGTTATTTGTCGAGTAATTCCAGAACCTGAGCGGTTGGATTCTTAGAATCAACTTTCTTTATGATGTGAATGATATCACCATTTTCATCAATGATAAAAGTAGTTCTGTGGGTACCCATATATTTTTTTCCATACATGTTCTTTTCTCCCCAGACTCCATAATCCTGTACAATTTTCTGATCTGTATCTGCAAGTAATGTAAAGGGCAGATCGTATTTAGTAATGAACTTCTGATGTGATTTTTCATCATCCACACTTACACCTAAAACAACAATACCTTTGGTTGTAAGACCTGCGTAATTATCTCTGAAATCACAAGCTTCTGCTGTACATCCCGGCGTGTTATCTTTAGGGTAAAAATAAAGAACTACAGTTTTTCCTTTAAACTGCTCCAGGCTTACCGCATTGCCGTTCTGATCTTTCGCAGAAATTGCGGGGGCTTTCTGACCTTCTTTTAATTCGCTCATAATGCTATTTGTAAAAAGTAATTGAATAGTTTTTAATGTTGTCTTTCATGTCCGTAACAATAATTTCCAACGTATGTTTTCCAGGGGCCGTACTTTCATCAAAAGTATGCCATAAGGAGGCCGATTTGGTGTCAAATTCCATCAATATCCACTTGCCATCAATATATCCATTAAAGTTTTTAATCCCCGAAAGGTTATCTCTGATTTTGAATGACATTTTACTGATGCCAGCCATGTTTTTGCCATTTTCTATGTTAACTGGTGTAATGGTAGGAGGGATGGTGTCAATAGAGATGAAAAAACTACCAAAGTTACGCGGTTTGGCTTTCACATATCCATTTTCAAAATAACCACCCTGAGATGCTCTTCCTGTGTTTACAATAACAGCTTTATTTTTATATGGCAATAAGGTGCTATCAGCTTTTATCCACAGTTCAAAACCCGTATGTAAAGGAGTTAGATTGTTATGGATCTGGTGTACGGACGAGTAAGCATTTAATGCTGGTTTAGGTAACTTTTTATAGACAAAATTCAAATCATTGTATAAACTGCCTTTAGGGATTATGACCTTTACTTCATCATTGTTAAACTCATTGGCAAGCCCATAAGCAAAGTTTAATCCTGCATTTTTAGGTTCTGGTGTATCTATTATAGAACTCGCATTTGATTGTACATTAAAAGCTAAAGTGCTTTTATTTCCTTTGCTATCGGTAATGGTATATTTCATTTGATGCAATTTGCCATCATTAAAAGTTATACGGCCATTGTTAACCAGATTATAATAGATTTTTAGAGGATTCCCTGGATCTACAAAGCTCTTTTGAATACTCTTTTTAGTATTTATATAAGTAGGATAGTCAATATGTGAATTGATTCCTTTACTGTTTTCAAATGAAAATCTTTCTAAAGCGGAAGTGTAAACATATTTTCCGTCCATTTCAAGCTCAATTGAATAAACGCCATTTGTCCCTGATAAACCATTATGTCTGTCTGTCGTAATGACTCCAAAACCTACTTCACCTCCTAGTGTAATGGTGCTTACTTTGTTTAAGTGGTATTTCCCATTTGCACCGAGAACCTGGAAATACTGTTTAGGAACAGATTCATTAAATGGTTTGTTGTTTAATCTATACACATACATAGAGTGGATAACAGGGGGGATGTTATCAGGTATTTCAAGGCCAAAAAGCTGTGGGTTAATGGTTGCTTCAGTTTTTGTATCTCTAATTTCAAAATGTAAATGCGGGCCGCCTGAACTACCAGAATTTCCTGTGTAAGCAATAACATCACCTTTACGGACAGGAATTAATTGAGCATTGGGGAACTCATCTATTTCATATGATTTTTTCTGATACTGTATGCTTTTAACCTGTTGTGCTATTTTTGGTCCAAATCTTTGCAAATGCCCATAAACAGACGTATAGCCATTTGGATGATTTATGTATAAAGCCAGACCGAATCCACTATTTTGAACACGTAGTCTTGATATATATCCATCAGCTATGGCGTACACCGGGTAACCTTCACGCTGGTTGGTACGATAATCCATTCCAGAATGGAAGTGATTACCACGGATTTCACCGAATGAACCCGACAGGGCCGCTGGCGTAATGTCAAGAGGTGATCTGAAATCTACAAGCGGGTACTTATTGTTACTAAATATTTGCTGACTAAAAACCGGTAATGAAAATAAGGTTGCAATGAGCAGCAGGAAATGTTTTCTAATCATCAATGCTATTTTATATCAAAATTAAGTAATTGGCGTCCTTGCAGCCAGGCTTCCAGTTTGTCGCCCTGTTTCACTTGTCCAACTCCTTCTGGTGTTCCTGTATAGATTAAATCTCCCTTCTTTAGTGTGATGTATTGAGATACAAAACTGATGATCTTTTCAAATGAAAAAAGAATATCCCGGGTATTACCATTTTGCCTGGTTTCATTATTAATTTTTAATTCAAAGGACAAGTCATATAAGTTCTCAATATCTGCTTTAGGGATAAAGTTACTTACTGCTGCAGAGTGGTCAAATGACTTAGCGAGCTCCCATGGTAACCCTTTAGCTTTATGTGCTGTTTGAATATCCCTGGCAGTAAAATCTATTCCTAAGCCAAGTTCTTCATAATATTTAGGTGCAAATTTCTCAGAAATGTGCTTTCCTTCTTTGCATATTTTTAAAACGACCTCAAGCTCATAGTGGATGTCTGATGAGAAATCGGGAATATAAAAGGGTTTATTGTCTTTTAACAGAGCTGTATCTGGTTTTAAAAAGATGACAGGCTTGTCCGGGATCGGGTTATTTAATTCTTTTGCGTGTTCGGCATAGTTGCGACCTATGGCAATTATCTTCATGCTGGATATTTTAAATGATGTAGCTACAAGGATTAAGCCACTATGGGATCAAAAATACAAAAGAAATAAATGGGGAGCAATTGTACAGAGACTATAAAACGGAGATTCGTTTTACAACGGTTTCATTCCCTGACATAATTTTCAGGAAATAAATTCCGGCATTTAAGCGGTTTGGAATGGTATAGCTTTTTGTTTGTTCACCTGCAGGAATACGTTCATTGGCAAGTGTTACAATTTCATTCCCTAACAAGTCCATTATTTTAACTGAAAGATTAGATTCTCTATCCATACGAAGAATCAGGTTAATCTGATCATCTACCGGATTAGGATATACCTTTACAACGGTAAGAATTTTTTCAGGTTTAATATTGTTTGAAACTTTGTTGTTTGAAACCAGGTCATTGTATGGAACATACCCAAAGTTGTATTTAGGTTTGTAAGTAGGCACACTTCCTTTAATTTGAGGAGTCTTATTGATCTTTTTAGATCTTACTCCAACAGCCGAACTATCTGCTTTTTGACCAAAAACACTAACGCTGCACAAAACACTCATGCATATTATGCAAGAAATGTTCAGGAGAGCCGCTATTTTTCGTTGTATCTTCATGTTTGGTATTGCCAAAAATATAAATAATAAAATAAAATAATCAATGAATTCATCTACTATTTTAACATTTAACAATATTTAACATGTTTAGCCGTTTAATATCGTTTTATATTTTTGAAAATGTTTGATATCTTCTTAAACATTAATGGATTGAATTTTGTTTATTTACTGTACTTTTGCCCGCTACTTAATTAAAATAGTATAAAATCATAACGTTATATAGTGTCAACTCATAAGAATTTTAACGCGCTTTCAGCTGGTGGTTTATTAGTTAGTTTAGGGATTGTATATGGTGATATTGGAACTTCGCCTCTTTATACACTTAAGGCAATTTTTAATGCTGTAGTTGGAGGCGGACAAGTGGTTACTCCAGACTTGGTATTAGGTGCCTTATCATGTATAATATGGACACTAACACTTCAGACCACGATCAAATATGTCCTTATAACTTTAAGAGCGGATAATAAAGGAGAGGGAGGAATTTTTTCACTTTATTCCCTGGTGCGAAAAAATGCTAAATGGTTGGTTATTCCTGCAGTTGTGGGTGGTTGTGCTTTGCTCGCAGATGGAATTATCACACCCAGTATTACAGTGACCTCTGCCATTGAAGGTCTTCAGCTAAAATTTCCTACAGTAAGTGTAATTCCTATTGTTATAGCGATTATAACTGGATTATTTATCATCCAGCAATTTGGAACCAACCTTGTAGGTAAGCTGTTTGGTCCAATTATGTTTTTATGGTTCGGAGCTTTAGGTGTATTGGGAATGTTATTTGTAGTTCAGGATTTATCGATCTTTAAAGCATTAAATCCATATTATGCTTTTAATTTGCTGGTAGATAACCCTATGGCTTTATTAATCCTCGGAGGGGTCTTCCTATGTACTACAGGGGCGGAAGCTTTATATTCGGATATGGGACACTGTGGGCGTTCTAATATTAGAATTAGCTGGATCTTTGTTAAGATTATGCTTATTCTGAACTATTTGGGGCAGGGTGTATGGATTTTACATCATGGTAATTATGATACGGGCTTAAATCCGTTTTTCGAAATTGTCCCGGCACCATATCTATTGTTTATGGTTGCTTTGGCAACAGTTGCTGCGGTGATTGCTAGTCAGGCCATGATCACAGGTTCATTTACATTGATTTCTGAGGCCGTAAGACTAAATCTATGGCCAAAAGTAAGAATCAATTATCCAAGTAACCAGAAAGGACAAATCTATGTGCCTTCTATCAACTGGATCCTATGGGCAGGTTGTATTGCTGTTGTTTTAATATTTCAAAATTCAGGTGCAATGGAAGGCGCCTATGGTTTAGCTATCAATGTTACTTTCTTATCAACAACGATATTGATCGCTGCTTATATGAAGCGCAAAAAGGTACCTGTTTATGTGATAGGAATATTCCTGACTATATATTTATTGCTGGAGCTTACCTTCCTGGTAGGTAACATGTCTAAGTTCTTTCATGGTGGATGGGTAACTGTGCTGATCGGTTCAGCATTATTCACGGTAATGTGGAGCTGGTATGTCTCGAGGAAGATTAAAAATAGATTCGTTAAGTATGTGGAGATTGAGGATTATTACCAGATCATCAGTGAGCTAAGCGAAGATATCTCTGTTCCAAAATATTCTTCTCAATTGGTTTATTTAACCAGTGCCAACTTTAAAACTGAGATTGAATCAAAAATCATCTATTCAATTATACAAAAGGAACCTAAAAGAGCTGATGTTTACTGGCTGGTTCACGTAGATGTAGTAGATGAGCCCTTTACTAAAGATTACAAAGTTGAATTTTTAATTCCTGGCAAATTAATCAGGATAGATTTTAAGCTTGGATTTAGAGTTGAGCAGCGTGTGAACCTTTTGTTTAGAAAAGTGGTTGAGGAATTGGTGAAGAATGGTGAAGTTGATATCACCAGTCAATACACTTCTTTAAATAAACATAAAATTGCCGGCGATTTCCGTTTTGTACTTTTAGAAAAGCATTTGTCTAGATTCTCTAAACTAAGTTTTTACGAACGTAGTATTATGGATTATTATTTCATTCTTAAGCGCTTGAGTCTTTCTGAAGAACGAAGTTTTGGATTGGATTCCAGTTATGTTGATGTGGAAAAGGTTCCGTTGATTTTTGTCACTCCTGACGATATTGAATTGAACAGGTTACCTGTCTAGGTAGGTCATTTCAATATTTCTTAACTTTATCTTTATACAAATAAGGCTCCGGGAGGAGCCTTGTTGTCTGACCCTCCGATCAGAAAACTATAGGGATAATTAGGAAGGCGATATTAAGCTCAATTTTACGTATGCTAACACATAAAAGAGCAATAAGTTATACGTTAAAATTCGTTTGCCTAATGTAAAGATATATTCTCAAAATACGACTATAACAATAAAAATATTTCTAAATGTGAACTTTTTCTGTATTGAGTTTGCTATGTTTATATCCATACAGGAAATAAACAACTAGGCCTACAACCAACCAGATACCGAAACCTATCCAATTGGAAATTCCAAGCTCACACATCATATAAAGGCAACTCAGTAAACCTAGTACGGGGATAAGGGATAGGTTTTTAGTGATACAGTAATAAGTAATCACAACACTGATAAATAAGAAAATCCACATTGGGATTTTATGTCTGAACAGTTCCCAACCTGTTTCATATTTTTTTAGTGGACTTATGGCCGAGTTGTCTATAAAATTTTGGTATTCCTGTTCAGTTAAGCGGTTTAGATAAGCCTCTGCATCAACATCGTTGTTTGAGCGTATGCCGACCTTTATATTAGCATCAACAATTTCTTGTTTAATAATTCCTCTTTCTGAATCATTTAGAGAGGTCACAATCCTTATTGGGTCATTAATTACCGGGGTATTAAAAATAAAAGATTTAGTTTCTTTTTCATAAGATGTAAATCCTACAGCTATCAAAGCCAGAAAAATAACCGGTATTACATATTTAGCATTTACATAGGGAGTTTTGAATTTACCTCTTTTAACATCTGGTCTGTTCTGCAATACCAGTACCCCTGCACAAACCAGTACAAAAGCGAATAATGTACCGATAGAACACAGATCAGTTACAATTGTAAGATTCATAAACAAAGAAGGCACGGCAACCACAAAGCCAACCACAATAGTAGAAAAGGAAGGTGTTTTATATTTAGGATGGATCTTCGAAAATGACTTAGGCAGTAATCCATCTCTGCTCATACTCATCCAAATTCTTGGTTGGCCCATTTGAAAGACCAGCAATACACTAGCCATTGCAAAAACTGCGCTGACTGCAATAATGCCGCTCATCAATTTTAGGTCTATCTGATCAAATACAAACGCCAGGGGATCACCTACTGCCAGTAGTTTATAATTTACGATACCTGTCAGAACAAGAGCGATTGCTACATACAATACCGTACAAATGATAATGGCCCACATCATTCCACGTGGCAAATCGCGTTGTGGGTTTTTACATTCTTCAGCCGTTGTTGATATGGCATCAAAGCCTATATAAGCGAAGAATACAGCAGATACTCCTTTTAAAACCCCTGAAACTCCATTCGGTGCAAAAGGATTCCAGTTTTCTGTATCTACATAAAACACTCCAACAGCAAGAACGAGCATAATAACTGCCAGTTTTACAATAACCATGGCATTGCTCGCATTTCTGGATTCTTTCATTCCTCTGTATACCAGCCAGGTAATAAAGATGATGATTCCTAATGCAGGTAAATCAGCAACCAGATGAAAACTGCCAATTTTGGGCGCTGTCATCCAGGCATTATTTGCTAGTCTTGTTGCATCATCAAGATTGGCAAAGCTTTTACCAGCGTTGATCAATGCTTCAGCATGTTTATGTCCATTGTAAGCAGTCAGATAGTCCATTGTCATCCAATCAGGCAGATGAATTCCTTTAATTCCTAATGCCGGAATATGTATGGAAGAGAGGAGTCCTGTAAAATAATCAGACCAGGAAATAGCCACCGTAATATTGCCTATGGCATATTCCATAATTAAGGACCAGCCAATAACCCAGGCTACAACCTCGCCAAATGCAACGTAAGAATAAGTATAAGCACTACCCGAAACTGGTACCATTGAAGCAAACTCTGCATAAGCAAATGCTGCAAAGCTACAGGCAATAGCCGTAAAGATGAATAAGAATATGACAGCCGGGCCACCATCGGCACTAGCTTTTCCAATTGTACTAAAAATACCTGCTCCAATAATGGCGGCGATACCAAAGGCGGTAAGGTCTCTTACCCCAAGCGTTTTGTGCAATGATGAACCATGTTCACCATAACCCTTTTCGGCATCCGCCAGTATTTTATCTATTGATTTTTTACGAAGCAGTTTTTGAAGCATAAGCTAGTTTAGTTTTTCTAATTCTTCTTTAACAAAAGATGCAAGTTGATCAATGTAATCAAGACTGAAGTCGAATTTGATGCCAGCAGTTTCGTAAATCTCATTAATAGGTTTGGTATAACCTAAAGCAAGTGCATCAAGGTATTGTTGTAATGCCTTTTGTGGATTTTCTTTATAGTTTTTCCAGATAGCTATGGCACCTAGTTGAGCAATTGCGTATTCAATATAATAAAAAGGCACTTCAAATAGGTGAAGTTGCTTTTGCCAGATATTACCGAATTCTTTCTCCAGGTCGTCCCAATTCGCAAAACCACTTCCAAACCTGGTATAAATTTGTTTAAATGCCTCTTCACGATCGGTAGCATTATGACCAGGATTGGTATATATCCAATGTTGAAATTGGTCTATTACTGCAACCCAGGGAAGTGTTTTAAGTACGTCGGCCAGTTGTTCTTTCTTTGCCCGTATCAGATCTTCTTCGTTGTCGAAATAAATATCCCAGTTATCCATAGATATTAACTCCATGCTCATAGAAGCTAGTTCAGCTACTTCAGAAGGACAATGTTTAAAATCGTTCAGTTCCAGGTTGGCAGTCAGAAAAGTATGAATGGCGTGTCCACCCTCATGTACCATTGTGGTCAAATCTCTGAATGAGTTAGCCGAATTCATGAAAATGAAAGGCGCACCAGTTTCTGCCAATGGATAGTTGTATCCACCCGGGGCTTTACCTTTTCTACTTTCTACATCAAACAATTGATTAGCTTTCATAATCAAAAGCATCTGTCCCAGTTTAGGGTCAATTGCATTAAAACAAGCAATCGTTTTGTCGATTAACTCTTCACCATTTTTAAATGGTTTTAATGCTGCTTTACCTGTTGTACTTACATCCATGTCCCAAGGTTTCAGAACTTCAATGTTAAGCAGTTCTGCTCTCTTTTCAGCTTGTTCTTTTAAAATCGGAACGATTTTCTTTTCAATAGCTTCATGGAATTCATAGCACTCTTTTGGCGTATAGTCAAACCTGCCCAATGCCTGGAACATGTAGTCCCTGTAGTTCTCAAAGCCAGCATTTAATGCTACCTGGTGGCGCATGCCTATCAGTTCATCAAACAACATGTTTAAGTCGTCTTTATCAACAATGCGGCGTTGCTGTACTGTTTCCCATGCCTGTTGTCTGACAGATCTGTCAGTATCTTTAATAAAGTTGGCGGCTTGTTCAAGTGTATATTCTTGTCCGTTTATGGTAACAGTCATTGCACCTGTAATGCCCTGATATTTTTGTTGACTGACTTGTAATTGGGTTAGCAATTCAACGTTTTCTTCGCGATAAATTTCAAGTGCTTTCCTGATTGCTCTGATGTAAACGAAATATTTGTCATGATCCAGTTCTTCAATAAAAGGACTGTTGTTAAACTTCTGATTCAGTAAGTTCGCAACTGGCGAAATTTTAGGCTCAATCTCTGTGGCAAAGTATTGAAAGTTTTTAACGAGTTCTTCATTTGCCGTATCACAGCTCATACGGATATAACGCCAGGCAAAGTCTTCTTCTAAAGCAGCTTCCAGTTCACTTTTATCTTTAAGCCATTGCTCCAGCTCAATCACATCATTAATCGGGCGTTCCAGCAATTCGTTAAATAAAGGTTCAAGATTCTTCCATTCAATCTGAAGGTCCTGAGGGATGTAGTTTCTTATTTTCTTGGGTATGCTTAGGTTGATCATTGGATCTAAAAATTATAATGAGTTCTTAAAAAAGCGTCCAGCAAAAAGCAGATCGCAAAAAATACAGAGGCATAACCATTAGCTGTCATAAAAGCCCTGTTAACCTTACTGAGGTCGTTAGGTTTTACCAATAGATGCTGATAAATTAACATCATGCAAAAGAAGGCTACACCAATATAATATACCCAGCTAAAACTACTGAAAAAGATAGGAAGTATTACACATATTGCAGATAAAACATGCAGAAAAACTGATAGGTTTAAAGCGTTTTTTACACCTAATGCAGTTGGAATAGAGTGTAGTTTTTCACCTTTGTCAAAATCTTCATCCTGCAGCGCATAGATAATGTCGAACCCACTAACCCAAAAAAGCACTGCAAAAGAATAAAATAAAGGTACAATGTTAAATACCCCTGTTACTGCTATATATGCCCCAATAGGTGCAAGAGCAAGGCCGAGACCAAGTACCAGGTGGCATAATGCCGTAAATCTTTTGGTATAACTATAAAATAAGACTACAAACAAGGCTATGGGAGATAAATAAAAGCATAGGTTATTGATGAAAAATGTAGTCGCAGTAAAAAGAACACAATTGATAATCACAAATGTCAGGGCTTCTTTCGCTGATATTTTACCAGCTGGAATATCACGCATTTTTGTGCGCGGGTTTTTAGCGTCTATATCTCTATCCAGGTACCTGTTAAAAGCCATAGCTGCATTACGGGCAAAGACCATACATAACAGCACAAGTACTAATTTCAGCCAGTTAAAGGGATTGTCAGTAGTTGTTACACCCAGAAAAAAACCAATCATAGCAAATGGTAATGCAAAGATTGAATGTGCAAACAGTACCAACGAAAAATACTTCTTCATGTAAAATTTTAATTAAAAACCTGGAGATGATGATAAGTCAGGCATAACGAAATCCTTGTTTACCTCTTCAATAAACTCGAGTACTTTATCTTTACCCTGACCTTTTTCTGCTGAGGTTACAAAATAAGGAGGGATTTCTTCGAACCATCCTGAAAGCTCTTTTTTGAAAAGTGCCACATTTTTATCTGTCTTAACAGCAGATTGTTTATCGGCTTTCGTAAAAATCAATGCGAAAGGGACTTGAATTTCTCCCATCCAGCAGCAAAACTCAAGATCAATCTTTTGTGGTTCTAACCTGCTATCGATCAATACAAATACACACTGCAGACTTTCACGTTTGGTGATGTAATTACGGATAAATTTCTCCCAGCTTTCTCTGCTGGTTTTGGAAACTTTGGCATAGCCATATCCAGGTAAATCTACAATATACCATTTCTCATTAATCAAAAAGTGATTAATAAGTTGGGTTTTACCTGGTCTTTGCGATGTTTTAGCAAGTCCATGCTGGTTTACCAGCATATTGATCAATGAGGATTTTCCTACATTTGAACGTCCGATAAAAGCATATTCGGGCATGTTTGCGGTAGGTAGTGCCGAAACCTTTGTATTACTACAAATAAATGTTGCTGATTTTATAATCATTTGACAAAGGTAGAAAATTAGTTTTCAACAATACTTATCTTTGCGGCTTACTATGAACGAAAACATTACACCCTACCAATCTCAAAATGCTACCAAGAAAGAACAGGTGGCTACAATGTTCAATAATATATCTGGAACTTATGATTTTTTAAATCATTTTCTTTCTTTAGGTATTGATGTTTTATGGAGGAAAAAGGCAATTAAGGAACTTAAATCCATTAAACCCAGGGTTATGTTGGATGTAGCGACAGGTACTGGTGATTTTGCTTTTGAAGCCATTAATATATTAGAACCCGAAAAAATTATCGGGGTAGATATTTCCGAAGGGATGCTTGATGTAGCAAGAAAAAAAATCACTGATCGTAATTTGCAGCATATTTTTTCTGTTCAGATGGGTGACTCTGAAGGATTGCAGTTCTCTGATGATCATTTTGATGCCATAATTGTAGCTTTTGGGGTAAGAAATTATCAGAATCTTGAAAAGGGACTGGCGGATATGTACCGTGTATTAAAACCTGAAGGTAAAATTGTTATTCTAGAATTTTCCAAGCCAAGGGCATTCCCGGTTAAACAAGGATATAATTTTTATTCAAACAAGGTGCTTCCTTTTTTTGGAAGAATGTTCTCTAAAGATAAAAGTGCTTATACTTATTTGCCTGAATCTGTTGCCGCTTTTCCTGATGGGGATGATTTTATTAAGCTGATGGATAAGGTAGGTTTTAAAAAGAGTAAAGACATTCGACTTACCTTTGGTATATGTGCAATTTACACGGGAATAAAATAAGCTGATTAACTAAAAAGAAGGCTTAATTGAAATAAATGCTGAGCAAAAAAAACTTTTATCTGCTATTTGTAGGTCTAATGGCTATGCAAACTGCCAATGCCCAGAATTGGGGTGGGGGGGTAGATGATGATAATCTGCATTTTGGTTTTACTTTTCAATATGTCTCTTCAGAATTTAAGTTTTTAAAAAAGAGGGACTGGCAGGAGCCTTTTCAATCCGTTGATGAAGGTATACCTTTTACAGGTACACGACTGAGGTCCCTTTCTTCCAAACCCTCTCCGGGCTTTGGAATTGGGTTTGTAGTGAACAAACGTTTAGGAGAGAATGCTGACTTAAGACTTACACCAACACTTGTTTTTAATGACCGTTTGGCTTATTATGAATTTGAGGGGGAGGAAGCCATTATTGAAAAGAAAGTGCAGTCGACAATGGTTGAATTTCCCTTAGGTATCAAATTAAAATCTGACAGGAGGAATAATTTTAGAGCTTACATTATCGGGGGTGCAAAATATTCAATAGACATTGGATCGAAAAAGAGAACCAATGATGCTTCTTTTGGCGCTATGGAGAAATTTCTAAAGAACAAAAAGAACTTCCTGTCTTATGAAGCCGGATTCGGCTTCGATCTTTATTTTGAGTACTTTAAAATGTCTCCCGAACTAAAACTGTCCTACGCCCTGAACGATATCTTGAAGAATGACGCTAGTCCCTATTCAAAGCCTATTGATAAGTTAATGTTACGTCATGTTACCTTCAGTTTATTTTTTGAGTAAGGTGTTGGTGTTAAAAAACAATAGATTCTGGTGAAAAAATTATAGATTTGCTTGTCAGAGATGCCTCGAAGAGGTAAGCGAGGATGACAATGCAAAAATATATACCACATGAAAACGGTACTAATTACAGGAGCAACTTCGGGCATAGGAGCGGCATGTGCACATTTGTTTGCAGCACAGGGATATAATCTAATACTTGTAGCACGAAGAGAAGAATTACTAAAGGAAAATGCTAGACACCTGGCTGATAAGTATGCCGTTGAGGTAAAAAGTATTGTTGCTGATGTAAGAGATTTCGAAAACCTTTCATACGCTTTAGAAACCCTGCCGGCACAATGGAAGAAAGTTAATGTACTGATCAATAATGCCGGACTAAGTCAGGGACTAGACCCTATTCATAAGGGCGAAATTGGTGATTGGGATACCATGATTGATACCAATATTAAAGGATTGCTTTATTCTACTAAAATTGTATCAAACTGGATGGTTGCAGAGCAGACAGGGCATATCATCAATATAGGTTCTATAGCCGGGAAGGAAATTTATCCTAATGGAAATGTATATTGTGCTACCAAACATGCCGTTGATGCTTTGAGTAGAAGTATGCGGATAGATCTACTTACTTATGGCATTAAAGTAACGGCAATACATCCTGGAATGGTTGAAACGGAGTTTTCTAAAGTTCGTTTTAAAGGAGATGAAAGTAGAGCCAAAAAGGTTTATGATGGTGTAGAGCCATTAATAGCAGATGACATTGCAGAGGCGATTTGGTTTGTAGTGAGCAGACCTGCACATGTAAACATTAATGATATGCTGATTATGCCTACTGCACAGGCAACAGGTACGATAATAGATAGAAAATAAATAGAAAACAATGATATCAAATACAATAGATCAAGAAATAAAACAGGCAATGCTGGCTAAAGATCAGGCAAGGTTAAGAGGTTTGAGGGCTATTAAAGCCGCATTGTTATTGGCAAAAACAGAAAAAGGATCTGCTGAAGAAATTACAGAAGAGACTGAGCTGAAATTGTTGCAAAAATTAATAAAGCAAAGAAAAGAATCTGCGGATATTTATAAGCAGCAGGGGAGAGAAGATCTTAGTGTAATCGAAGACGAAGAAATTGCAGTAATCAGCACTTTCCTTCCTAAACAGCTTGATGCAGCAGAAATTGAAGCCATTATTGTAAAATTGATCCAGGATTCAGGTGCTTCATCTGTAAAGGATATGGGTAAAGTAATGGGAATGGCTAATAAAGAGCTGGCAGGTAAGGCAGATGGCAAATTAATTGCTGAATTTGTTAAGAAACACTTGGCATAAAATATGCTAACATAAATTGCAGGAATTCAGTTATTTCATTAAATTAATATATTAAATTACATTAAATTAATTTTACTCTACTAACTTAGTAGCAATAATTATTACACAAAATACATATATGACATACGAAGTAATAGACGAAGGCGGGTTTAAATATATAGAAGCCGGAAAAGGTGAAACCCTGGTATTACTTCATGGATTAATGGGTGAATTGAGCAATTGGGAGCCTGTAATCGATTATTTTAAAGACAGGTATCATATACTTGTACCAATTTTACCAATTTATGAATTGCCTATCCTCACACTTGGGGTAAGGAGTTTATCTAAATACGTTAACAAATTTTTAAAACATAAAAAGCTAAATCAGGCAGTTTTAGTAGGAAACTCACTGGGAGGGCATGTTGGATTGGTATTTACATTGGCACACCAGGAAATGGTGAAAGCTCTTGTACTTACAGGTAGTTCTGGATTATACGAAAATGCTTTTGGGGGATCTTTCCCGAAAAGAGAAAGCTATGACTATATCCGTGAAAAAGTAGAGTTTACTTTTTATGATCCTGCAACTGCTACCAAATCACTGGTAGATGAAGTTTATAAAACAGTAAATGAACGATCAAGAGTAATCAGGATACTGGCTCTGGCAAAGTCGGCAATCAGACATAATATGTCTAAAGATCTTTCCAGAATTACCATTCCTGTATCTTTAATCTGGGGACAACAGGATAAAGTTACACCACCAGAGGTTGCTGAAGAGTTTCATGAACTGTTACCAAATTCAGAGTTAAACTGGGTTGATAAATGCGGACATGCACCGATGATGGAGCGTCCGGAGATTTTTAATGATTATCTGGATAGATTTTTAAATAGAATTTTACTTAAATAATAATGCTGGCAACTGAACTCATATCTAATTCAATCCCTCCATTAAGGACATCAGACACCGTTCAGAAGTCGATGGAAAGGATGACTGAGTTCAAAATTTCTCATTTACCCATTGTGAATGAGAGTCAGTTTCTTGGCCTGCTTGCAGAAGATGAATTAATAGAGGTTAAGGAAGTGGATACACCTATTGGAGATCTGTCATTGGCTCTTTTAAATCCATTTGTATACGAAGATGCACACATTTATGATGTGATCAGATTATTTACCCTGCTAAATTTGTCTGTTGTACCAGTGCTCGATTATAAGAAAAATTATATCGGATTAATTTCCATAAACACTATATTAAGCTACACAGCGGATATTTTTGCAGTGAAAGAACCGGGAGGAATTATTGTCCTTGAAATCAGTAACAGAAATAATTCTCTCGCCCATATGGCGCAAATCGTTGAAGCCGATAATGCCCAAATCCTCTCTTCCTATGTACAGTCATTTCCAGATTCAACAAAACTGGAAGTAACACTGAAAATTAATAAAACAGAACTTTCAGGTATTATCTCTTCTTTTGAACGATATAATTACCAGGTGCAAGCTGTATTTAATAGTACTAAGACAGATGACGGAACTGAAGATAGATTCAATTCTTTTATGAACTATCTGAATATCTAAATAAATAATTATCTACTGATAAAACTAAACATTAAATGAGGATTGCAATTTACGGTAGGGAATTCAATAATAGTGTATTGCCTTATGTTCAGGAAGTTTTTAATGTCCTTGATCAATATAAAACCCCCATACTTGTTTATCAAAAATATCTGGATTTTATAAAAGATAAAATTAAACTTCCAGCACATATAACGGTTTTTACCCAACATGCAGAACTGATTGATCAGACAGATGTGCTGATTAGTTTGGGTGGTGATGGAACTTTGTTAGATACCTTGTCTTTGGTTAGGGATTCAGGAATTCCTGTGATCGGAATTAACTTCGGCAGGTTAGGCTTCCTGGCAAGTATCAATAAAAATGAAATCACAAAGGCAATTGAAGCCTTAAAGAATAAAGAATATTCACTTGATAAACGGACTCTTTTAAGTTTAGAATCTACTTACGGACTGTTTGGAGAAGAGAATTTTGCATTGAATGACATCACAATTCACCGGAGAGACAATTCGGCCATGATGATTATTCACGCTTATATGAATGAAGAGTTTGTCAATTCTTATTGGGCTGATGGTTTGATTATTGCGACTCCAACAGGCTCCACAGCATACTCCTTAAGTTGTGGGGGACCAATTATCTATCCCAGTTCTCAGAACTTTGTCATTACGCCAATTGCACCTCATAATTTAAATGTCAGACCTTTAATTGTGCCTGATGATGTATCTTTGACATTTGAAGTAGAGGCCAGAAGTGCTAAGTTCCTGGTGTCTTGCGATTCAAGAACTGAAACGGTAGACCGATCGGTAAAGGTTACACTTAACAAAGCTAAATTTCACGTGAATTTGATCAGGTTAAACAATGAAGGGTACCTGACAACGTTAAGGAATAAACTACTTTGGGGTATAGATACCCGTAATTATTAACATGCAATATATACGGCATTTCCTTTGGTTAATCACTTTTATGTCTGGAGTTTCAACGGTTTGCGCACAAACTTTTGAGCTCGGAATAGGAGGAGGTGGTGCAGGTTATATTGGCGATCTTAATCAGGATAAGCTTTTAAAAATAAGTGGTTTGTCATTAGGAGGTTATGCAAAGTTAAATATTGATCCATATTGGGCAGTAGGGTTTCATTATACCTACGGGAAGATAAAAGCGAATGATGCTGAATCAGATAACAGCCAGTTCAGAGATCGGAATCTCAATTTTAAAACTCCTTTAAATGAACTGAGTTTACAGGTTGATTTTAATTTTCTGAATTATTTTGCCGGAGGAGGTACCAAGAGGTTTACACCATATATTTTTACAGGAATAGGAGCTGTTTTTTTTAATCCGAAAGGAGTTTATAAAGATGGATCAAACAATGATGTTGAGTATAACCTGAGGTTTTACAATACAGAAGGCCAGGAGCAGGCATACAGAAATTTTGCCTTGACCGTCCCTTATGGAGTTGGGGTTAAGCTGAGGTTAAAAGAGAAATGGGGGCTGTTTTCGCAGATTGGTTATCGGACAGTCTATACGGATTATCTTGACGATGTGAGTGGTAAATATCAAGATCCAATTGTCTGGGATGGTAAGTCTTATCCAGAAATCCGAGAATTTCTTTCAGATCCAACTGATCCCAAAATAGGTGCCCCAGGCATACAAAGAGGCGATTTTAGAAAAAGAGATACATATATGTTTGTAGGTATTGGCATATCTTATACCTTTGTGTCCCAAAAATGTTATACATTTTAAGCATATTTGCGGAAATAAATGGGATTTAAAGAACAAATAGATACTACACGCTTGCCAGAGCATATTGCGATCATCATGGATGGGAATGGCAGATGGGCTAAAAATCAAGGTAAATTCAGGGTGTTTGGCCACGAAAGTGGAGTCTTATCCGTAAAAGATATAGTTGAAGGTTGTGTAGATATAGGTATCAGATATCTTACAGTTTATACTTTTTCAACAGAAAACTGGAACAGGCCTGTTGATGAGGTAAATGCCTTAATGGAATTATTAATTTCAACCATCAATCAGGAAACTGAAACCCTTACTAAAAATAATATCCGGCTTAATGCCATTGGAGATATAGCATCCCTGCCTCAGAAATGTATTGACGATCTGAAAAGTGCTATGGACAAAACTGCAAATAATACCCGTTGTACTTTGACACTGGCTTTAAGCTATAGTGCAAAATGGGAAATTACTCAAGCCGCAAAAAGGCTGGCACAACAGGTAAAAGATCAGAAAATGAGTATTGAAGATATTAATGAAGAGCATTTTGCGGCTCAGTTGAACACGGTAAATATGCCCGATCCGGAATTGATGATCAGAACAAGCGGTGAACATAGAATCAGTAATTTTCTGTTGTGGCAAATGGCCTATACAGAACTTTATTTTACAGAAACCCTTTGGCCAGACTTTAGGAGGGAGGATCTTTTTGAAGCTATCGTAGACTATCAGAAACGCGAACGCCGCTTCGGTAAAATTAGTGAGCAGCTTAACTAATTTTACTTTTAACACTTTTTAACATGTGTTTATAATAACTTAGCATCGATTTTTAGATTGTAAATGAAAAGAATATACCAACTTATATTATTGTTGTTGATTGGGTTACCGTCAATGGCACAAATTACGCGTCCTCAGGTAAACCCTGCAACTCCTACTTTAAAAGTTAAAGGGTTAGATCTCGATTATTTCAATCCTAGAGAGTATGTTATTGGAGGTACTACTTTAACAGGTACAAAGTATCTGGATAAAGAAGTAATTATCACCCTTTCAAAATTGATTCCGGGTGAGCGTGTAGTGCTTCCTGGTGAAGCTACAGCTAATGCAATTAAAAATCTTTGGGCGCAGGGCCTGTTTGACGATATTCAGTTGGATATTGTTAAGCTTGTAGAAGATACCGTATATTTTGATATTGAAGTTGTTGAACGCCCTCGTTTGGGTTCTTTTGAGTTTACAGGAGTTAGTAAGTCGCAGAAGACAGACATCCTTGAAAAATTAAGCGAAAAACCAGGTAAGGCAATCATTAATGATAATTTATATAGCAGTACCACTGCAACCGTTAAAAAGTTCTTATTGGGAAAAGGATATTTCTTTACCAATGTTGAGTATAAAACAAAACCAGATCCAAGTCAGGAGAATAGCGTAATCCTGGAGGTTATTGTCGACAAAGGTCGCAAGGTTAAAGTTCATGAGATTGTTTTCACTGGAAATAAGGACTTTTCATCGAAAAAATTGCGCAAGTTTTTAAAGAAAACTAAACAACAGGCATTTTATAAAGTATTTGGTTCCGGAAAATTCAATAAGGAAAAATATGATGAGGACAAAATAAAGCTGATTGCCAAGATGCACGATAAAGGTTACCGTGATGCGGTAATTTTGAAAGACAGCATTTACCAGTATAGCGACAAAGCTGTTGGAATCAAAATAGACTTATTTGAAGGGCCTAAATATTATTTTGGTAACATCACCTGGGCCGGTAATGCCAAATACACCACAGAGTATTTACAAAGAGCTTTGGGTATTGAAAAAGGAGAAGTATTCAGTGAAGAGAAACTGGAAAAGAAATTAAGAGGTAGTGCGAATGGTGATGACGTTTCTAGTATTTACCTGAATGATGGTTATTTGACTTTTAACGTTGATCCGGTTCAAACCAGGATTTATGGTGATACCGTTGAAATGGAAATGAGAATCTATGAAGGTCCTCAGTATACCAATAATCGTATTACAGTTGTTGGTAACACCATTACAAATGACCGCGTTGTTTTACGTGATATCCGTACTAAGCCAGGAGAGAAATTCTCAAAAGACCTTTTGATTCGTAGTGTGCGTGAGATCGGACAATTGGGTAACTTTGATGAGTCTAAAACAAACCCTATTCCTAAGCCTAATCCGGCAGATGGTACAGTAGATATTGAATATCATGTTGAGGAAAAACCTTCAGACCAGATTGAACTTTCAGGTGGTTTTGGTGGTGGTAACATCATCGGTACATTGGGTTTAACATTTAACAACTTCTCATTAAGAAATCTGTTTAATTTAAGTGCTTACAAACCTTTACCAAAAGGAGACGGACAGAAATTAAGTTTACGTGGACAAACAAATGGTAAGTTCTATCAGTCATATAGTTTCTCTTTCTCTGAGCCATGGTTAGGTGGTAAAAAACCAATCAGCTTTGGAATCAGTGCCTTTACTTCATTGCAGTCTAACGGCGGAAGAAGTTATTACGGTACAATTGAGGAATCAAGCAGTCAATATTCTAAAATTCGTTTAAATGGTGTTACTGTTAGTTTAGGTAGAAGATTGAACTTCCCTGATAACTACTTCCAGTTGGTACACGCTGTTAACGCACAACAGTATATCCTGAATAACTACGGTGGTTTCTTATTTAGCACTGGTACTTCATATAACTTTAACTTAACCCAGGAACTGAGCAGGGATTCAAGAGATTCCCCAATCTTCCCTACAGGTGGTTCATTCTTTAAATTTACAATTCAGGCAACACCTCCATATTCCTTGTTGAACAATGTGAATTATGAGACTGCCTCAGATAAGGAACGTTATAAATTTACTGAGTACCACAAATGGAAATTTGAATCACAATGGTTCCAAAGATTAGCTGGTAAGTTTGTCGTAAAAGCACAGGCGCAGTTTGGTTTCTTAGGATCATATAACAGTGCAGTTGGACAGTCGGCATTTGAGAGATTTAAGTTAGGTGGTGATGGTATGCAAGGCTTTGACTTCCTTCAGGGATCAGAATTGATCGCTATGCGTGGATATGCCAATAACTCTGTAATTCCAGTAGGTGCAAACCCTAATATCGCTCAGCAATCAGGTAGTCCAATCTTTACAAAATATGTAATGGAGGTAAGATATCCGGTAATTGCAAGTCAGCAGGCAACAGCGTTTTTAGTAGCCTTTGCTGAAGGTGGTAATACATGGGATAAGTTTTCGGACTTTAATCCGTTTAATGTTAGGCGTTCGGCAGGTTTTGGAGCGAAGATATTTTTACCGATATTTGGATTGTTAGGCATCGATTGGGGTTATGGATTTGATAAAATCCCTGGTTCACCGGATGCAAATAAAGGACAGTTCCACTTCAGTATTGCTCAACAGCTTGGAGGATTTAACTAACTCTATTAATTTAAAAGATTCAGATATGAAAAAGTATATTATAATTTGCATCTTGCTATTCGTAAGCATTGGTGCATCTGCTCAGAAGTTTGCTTATGTAGATACAGAGTATATCTTGAAACATTTGCCAGACTATAAGTCGTCATTAAACCAGTTAAATGTTTTGTCGCAACAATGGCAAAAACAGGTCGACAATAATTTTGTTGAGATTGATAAAATGTACAAAGCTTATCAGGCAGATCAGGTTTTGCTGACAGATGAGATGCGCAAAAGAAGAGAGAACGAGATTATAGAAAAGGAAAAACAAGCGAAAGAATTTCAGCGCAAGGTTTTTGGCCCTGAAGGGGACTTATTCCAAGCGAGGACAAAATTGCTGAATCCAATTCAGGAGAGTGTAACCAAAGCGGTAGCCGAAATTGCAAAAGCTAAAATGCTTGATTTCATTTTCGACAAAAGTAGTGAGGCTACAATGATGATTTATGCCAGTACTGGTTACGATGTGAGTAACGATGTAATTAAAAAGTTGGGATATAAGCCTGATTCAGCAATAAAATAAATATATTAAACATAAATTAGAAACAATTATTAATACAAATAGAATGAGAAAGTTAATTAGCGCATTTTTTTTAGCAGCAGGATTATTGTTTACTGCTAACATTGCAAATGCACAACAAAAACTCGCACACTTAAACTCTGCAGTAATCATTGAGGCGATGCCAGAGGTTAAAACAGCACGTGGAACATTAGAGACTATTCAGAAAGCTAAACAAGGCGAGATTGAAAAAATGATCACTGAGTACCAAAGCAAACTTAAAGCAGCTCAAGACAAAGAAAAAACAATGAGTGAGGCTAATAAAGAAGTAGTGGGTAAAGAATTACAAACTATGGGTGCTGAACTTCAGGATCTTGAAAAACGTATTACTGACGCAAGAACTAAAGCACAACAAGAATTAGAAGCTAAAAATGCTGAATTGTTTAACCCTATTCAAGTTAAAGCTGATAATGCAATTAAAGCTGTTTCTAAAGAAAAAGGTTTTGCTTATGTATTTGATACTGCAAACCAGGCTTTGATTTATTGGGATGGTGGTGAAGACATCACAAATGCTGTGAAAACTAAATTAGGTATCTCTACTACAACAGCTGCACCTAAGAAATAATAATAAATATAATTAAATTGCGGGACTGAGTCATAAAACTCAGTCCCGTTTTTTTTTACAATGAACATTCAACAATCAATAGGGGTATTCGATTCTGGCTATGGCGGATTAACCGTTTTCAAGTCTATTGCCAGGAAACTGCCTGAATACAATTATATTTATTTCGGTGATAATGCACGCACACCATACGGGGATCACTCTTTTGAAACGATTTATCAATATACACTTGAATGTGTAGAATGGTTATTTGCACAAGGTTGTCCATTGGTGATACTTGCCTGCAATACTGCGTCAGCAAAAGCACTACGTTCAATACAGCAAAATATATTGCCATTCAAATACCCTGATCATAGAGTCTTAGGTGTAATAAGGCCAACAGCAGAAATTGTGGGAGATTTTACAAATACCAAAAGTATAGGTGTAATGGGGACTCGTGGTACCGTTAATTCGGAATCTTATCTCATGGAAATCAATAAGTTTTTTCCAGATATAAAAGTAGCACAGCAAAGCTGTCCGATGTGGGTTCCGCTGATCGAAAACGATGAACACCGAAATTCTGGTGCTGACTATTTTGTAAAGAAATATGTAGATCAGCTGCTGGCTAAGGATGAGCATATTGATTGCATTGTGCTTGCTTGTACACATTACCCATTATTAGTCCCTAAGATAAAAGAAGTGCTGCCAAAGCATATCAGTTTATTGGCGCAGGATGATATTGTAGCAGATAGCCTGGCTTTGTATTTACAGCATCATCCGGAAATAGAAAGCAAAATCTCTAAACAAGGACAGCAGCATTTTTTTACTTCAGGAGATCCGAAAGCATTTGACGCGAGTGCATCTATCTTTTTTGGAAAGCAAATTGTTTCTGAACATGCATCGTTCTTAAAATAAAAGTTTCTGATGATGATCCTTTAATACCCCTTTGGGGGCTGTCGTGTAAAAATTACATAATGTTGACTTGCTAAAAGATTAAAAAGGAAAAGCTTTTTAATTATCTATAACCTATTAAATATGGCCGTAACAGGCTGTATAGCTGGTTTTTGATTTTTATCCTATTAATCTTATCAAGATTTTCTTTCCATTTCTTTCTAGGTTCTGATAATTATTAACGGTAAATTTGCGGCTCAAATAGCAACACGAATGAGTGACTCAATCAAACATGAATGCGGAATTGCCTTTATCCGCCTTTTAAAACCGCTCTCATACTACCAGGAAAAATACGGTACATCTCTTTACGGACTCAACAAGCTTTATCTTTTGATGGAGAAACAGCACAACCGGGGACAAGACGGAGCTGGGATTGCCACAATTAAACTGGATGTTAAACCAGGTCACCGTTACATCAGCAGGTACAGGTCTATGGCTCAAAATGCTGTGGCTGATATTTTTGGATATGTGCAGAGTAAATTTGTAGATATTCAAGAAGAAACTCCTGAATTGATGCAAGATGCGGAGTGGTTGAAACAAAATGTAAGTTTTATAGGTGAGGTTTTACTAGGCCACTTAAGGTATGGTACACACGGTAAAAACAGTATTGAAAATTGCCACCCTTTCTTACGTCAGAATAACTGGATGACAAGAAACCTTGTGCTTGCTGGTAACTTCAACATGACCAACGTTGATGAGTTATTGGAGCAATTGTACGAGCTTGGGCAGCATCCAAAAGAAAAAGCCGATACTGTAACAGTTCTGGAAAAGATAGGTCACTTCCTGGATGATGAAAATCAGGAGTTATTTGATACATATAAAAAAGAAGGTCTGGATAATGTTGAAATCACACATAAGATTTCTGAACACCTGGACATTGCTAAAATACTGCGTCGTTCGGCTAAAAACTGGGATGGTGGATATGCCATATCAGGGATAGTAGGTAACGGTGATGCCTTTGTACTTCGTGACCCTTCAGGTATACGTCCGGCATATTACTATGCTGATGATGAAATCGTCGTTGCAGCATCAGAAAGACCAGCTATACAAACAGCCTTTAACATACAGTTTAAGAATGTTAAAGAAATTGAACCTGGACATGCGTTAATCGTGAAAAAAGATGGAACAGTTACTCAGGAAATATTCAGAGAGCCTGAAGAAAAAAGAGCCTGTTCATTCGAACGCATTTACTTCTCAAGAGGAAGTGATGCTGAAATATATAAAGAGAGAAAGCATTTAGGAGCTTTGCTTTGTGATCAGATACTGAACGCAGTAAATAGCGACCTGAAAAATACAGTATTCTCTTTCATCCCTAATACTGCGGAGGTATCATTTTACGGAATGGTAGATGGTTTACATAGCTATATCAGAAAAGTACAGAAAGATGCCTTACTTCACCGTAAAGAGGTACTAGATGATACTGCTCTTGATGAGTTGCTTTCTATGCGTCCACGCGTTGAAAAGCTTGCTATTAAAGACGTGAAACTACGTACTTTCATTACTCAGGATGCTGATCGTGGTGATATGGTAGCTCACGTTTATGATACAACTTATGGCGTTATTAAGAACCATGTTGATACTTTAGTTGCTGTAGACGATTCAATTGTAAGAGGTACAACCTTAAAACAAAGTATCATTAAAATTATCGACAGGCTGCACCCTAAGAAAATCATTATTGTTTCTTCTGCACCTCAGATTCGCTATCCGGATTGCTATGGTATTGACATGTCAAGAATGGGACAATTTGTCGCCTTTGAAGCTGCGATACAATTGCTGAAAGAAAGAGGAATGGAAAACGTTATCGATGAAGTTTATGAGAAATGTAAAGCTTCTTTATTGTTGCCGAAGGGAGAAATTGTAAATCACGTTAAAGATATCTACAGACCATTTAAACAGGAAGAGATCTCAGCTCAGATTGCTAAGATCATTACTCCGGCAGGAACTGTGGCTGAAGTAGAAGTGATTTATCAAACTTTAGATAACCTTCATGTTGCTTGCCCTAATCACAGCGGCGACTGGTATTTCTCCGGTAACTATCCAACTCCAGGTGGTAATAAGGTAGTAAACAAAGCCTTTGTAAACTGGAAAGAAGGAAACAATCAGAGAGCGTATATTTAGCAGTTAGATATAAAAACAAATACAGCTGTTTTAAATAAATCCCCTGTCTCTATCAAATGAAACAGGGGATTTTTATTTACATGAATTCCGCTTGTGCGCATCATGCTATATGAATCATGCTTGAAGCAAAATCTACCTTCTATGAGGAGGCCTGAGGCGCTTTTGCTTTTTCAGCAAAAGATGCCAGACTCCGAATAGAATGGTTAATTTTGCCCCCTCTACTGATAATACTTAATAACCACATCAATTAACAATCTGATCGCAAATAACAATATCACTGCTCCTGCAATCCTGTTCAGGTTCCTTATAGTCTTCTCCCTGATTTTATGCCTTAATTTGGCTGCATAATAAGTCTTAAAGCCATCAACAGTAAGTTGAGTGGCCATGGCCATAACAAAGAAGACAATCTTTTCCTGCATATTATAATGCAATTGAACAGATATGATTCCACCAACCATGACCCAAAACATCAAAGTTGTAGGTGATAGCAGGCACATTAGAAAACCCTTAAGCACATAACCTCTTTTTTTTACCTTTGCGATTTCGGCAATATCATAATTAACCTTAACCTTATGGAGTAAATAGTATAAGCCTATACCAAATAAAAACAGTCCTCCAATAATTCCCACATATTCAAAATACTCAGTTTTATAACTTACATACTGGGTACTGAATATCGTTAAGGTAATAAAAATGATGTCACTTAAAATAACGCCTATAGCCAATGAAAAACCGGCTTTGAATCCTTTTTCAATGCTTGTTTTGATCATTGAAAAGAATACCGGCCCTGTCAAAAACGAAAATAAAACCCCTGCACCAATCCCTTGTAATATAGCTTCAAACATTCACCTAACGTTATATTTTGTGCTAATATGCAATTTTAAACATAAATTAGCTTCATAAAATTCCATCCTTTTATTATAAATATAGAAATACAACGCTTGTGATATTTTAAAAGTATCATGAGTTTATTGAAGAACATGACAGTAAAACCGAGTTTTAACAATATTTTTATGAATTTAGCTGGCGACCTGGCATTTCGTTCGCATTGCGTACGTGCACAAGTCGGAGCTGTGTTAACAAAAGACACCCGTATTATCTCCATTGGATATAATGGGCCACCCGCAGGAACGCATAATTGTGATGAAGAATGGGGAGATGCAGGCTGTGCCAGAGACTCAAAGGGAAGTTGCTCATTGGCACTTCATGCAGAAGAAAATGCAATATTATATGGAATGAAGAATGGAGCACAAATAGCAGGTGCAACATTGTATACTACATTATCGCCATGTATTGCCTGTGCCCGCTTAATTTTGTCGTCCGGTATAAAGACCGTTTACTACAGAGATTCCTATGCAGCTTATAAAGGATTGCCAAGTGATGAAGGCGTCGATTTTTTAACGAGATTTGGCGTGGAAGTCATTAAGTATTCTTAACTTTGGCCATGCTAGAAAAAATCATAATTCTCGATTTTGGATCCCAATATACACAGTTAATTGCACGTCGCGTACGCGAGTTAAACGTTTATTGCGAAATTCATCCTTTCAATAACATTCCTGAGATTACCTCAGACGTAAAAGGTATCATCTTATCAGGTAGTCCATACTCGGTACGCCAGGAAGATGCACCACAAATAGATTTAAAACAATTCCATGGTAACTACCCGGTATTAGCGGTATGTTATGGTGCACAATATTTTGCGCAACACATGGGCGGAGAAGTTCAGGCTTCATCGACCCGTGAATATGGACGTGCAAACCTTAACTTTGTAGCTCAGGGAAATAAGCTTTTCAATAGCATAGCATTAGATTCGCAGGTTTGGATGTCACATGGTGATACCATTACAAGCATCCCTGAGAATTTTGAGTTGATTGCGAGTACAGACAATGTAAGAGTAGCGGCTTTCCAGATCAAGGGTTCAGATACTTATGCAATTCAGTTTCACCCTGAAGTAACACATAGTATAGATGGTAAACAATTATTGGAGAACTTCCTGGTAGACATCTGCGGATGTAATCAGGAGTGGACGCCTTATGCATTTGTTGAAACCACAATTGCTGAATTGAAAGAAACATTGGGTGATGACAAGGTTGTTCTTGCACTTTCAGGTGGAGTAGATTCAAGTGTTGCTGCAATCTTATTACACAAAGCAATTGGTAAAAACCTGCACTGTATTTTTGTAGACAATGGTTTGTTGCGTAAAGATGAGTTTGAGGCTGTATTGGAACAATATAAACACCTGGGTTTAAATATTAAAGGTGTAGATGCTAAAGAACGTTTCTTAAGTCAGCTTGCCGGAGTATCAGATCCTGAATTAAAGCGTAAAGCAATAGGAAGAGTGTTCATCGAAGTATTTGATGATGAAGCTCACCAGGTACAAGATGTGAAATGGTTAGCACAGGGTACAATTTATCCTGATATCATTGAGTCTGTTTCAGTAAAAGGACCATCTGCAACAATTAAATCTCACCATAATGTAGGTGGTTTGCCAGATTTCATGAAGCTAAAAGTTGTTGAACCACTTAAAACATTGTTTAAAGACGAGGTTAGAAGAGTTGGTACGTCACTAGGATTAGAGCATTTTATCATCGGACGTCATCCTTTCCCCGGACCAGGTTTAGCGATCAGGATTCTTGGTGAAGTAACTGCAGAGAAAGTAGCTATCCTTCAGGAAGCTGATGCCATTTATATTAATAATCTAAAAGAAGCTGGTTTATACGATAAAGTATGGCAGGCCGGTGCAATATTCCTTCCTGTTCAGTCAGTAGGTGTAATGGGTGATGAACGTACTTACGAGAATGCCATAGCCTTACGTGCTGTTGAATCTGTTGATGGTATGACGGCAGATTGGTGCCACTTACCATATAACGTACTCGCTAAAATTTCTAATGAAATAATTAACAAAGTAAAAGGAATTAACCGCGTTGTATATGATATTAGTTCAAAACCACCAGCCACAATTGAGTGGGAATAAATATTGGATCATTATAATTTCGGCTTTATTGTTTTCAGCTTGTTCTCCAAAAATAAGACCTGAAACAAAGAAGCCGGAAACACCAAAACAAGTCGAGAAAAAAGATAAGCCTGCTGAGAAATTCAAGCAGGCTAATATTTCCTTACTTGTCCCTTTCAGGCTAAATGAAATTAACCTGAAAACTGCGACAAAATCTGAAGTTGAAAAGGCTGCCATGGCAATTGATTTTTATCAGGGCTTTAAGCTTGGGGTAGATTCAGCAGCAGCAAATGGCCAGAATTTTAAGCTTAAGGTTTACGATACGCAGGACAATAATAAACAAATTGCAGATCTGATCAGTAATGATAGGATAGCAGGCAGCAACCTGATTGTAGGCCCTGTATTTCCTGATGGGATTAAGTATATTGCTAATTACTCCATATCCAGAGGTATTCCAGTGGTAAATCCATTGGCTGCATCCCAGCCATCTGATTTTGCAAATCCTAACCTTATTTCGATTGTCAACAACATTAATCTGCATGCCGAAAAGGTTGGTAGTTATATCACTAAAACTTTTAATCCTGCCAATACAATCATTGTACTCATCAATCCGAAAGGATTAAGTGATGAAGTGTTTGGTAAGCCTTTAAGAGCTTATTTTGCCAATTCTAAAAAAGCTTTTACTTTTCAGGAATATGCTTCGGTATTTACCATGGAGACTAAAATCGTAAAAGGTAAGCAATATGTGATTTTGCTTAGTTCATCTGATAAAAAGTTTGTTGTACCTACATTGGATAAACTGATGAAGTTAAAAAGGACAGGCTTGAATGTGTCGTTATTCGGGCATCCTGATTGGGTTAAACAAGATTACAATACCGATCAGTTACAGGCTTTAAATACCATGATTTCTGCTTCTTATAAGATAGATTACACCAGACCTGAAGTAGTAACTTTTATAAAAAAATACAGAGCTTTATTTACCTTCGAACCCGGAGAGTTTGCTTTCAAAGGATTTGATATTGGGTATTATTTCGGAAAATTACTATCTTCTTATGGGGAAGATTATATCAAATATCTGACTAAAGAAAACTATAAAGGACTACATAACTCTTTTCATTTTAAATACGATCATGAGTTTGGATACATCAATACCAGTCTGATGTTGTTACGATATAAGAATTTTGCTCTAAACATTGTTGAATGAAAGTAGAACACCAGATCAGAGCATTTGATCAGATCTTTAATAGTTATGATGGCATGTCGCCATTGCATCGCTTTTTATTTGCTTATTTTAAGCGTAATAAGCAGATGGGATCCTCAGACCGTCGCTGGGCATCACGCTATATCTATAGCTTTTTTAGATTGGGAAAAGCACTGATAGCTGAAGAAAGAACCTTAAGACTTGCTATTGCTGATTTCCTTTGTAATCAAAGTTCAAGCCTGGTTATCGAAGCTTATTTACCTGCTTTAAAGGATAATCTTAATCTTCAGGTTCAGGAAAAGATCAAATTAATTCAGGGTGCTTATCCAGAATTTAAACTTTCTGATGTGTTTAGTTTTCATGAAGCACTTTCGGAAAGTATTGTAAAACAGGAATTTTTTGAATCTTTCTTTACTCAGCCTGATTTATTTATCAGGACTGCTAAGGGGCAGCAAGATTATATAGCGACTAAATTGGACAGTGAAGGGATTGTTGCGGAAAAAATCGGCACACATACCATTGCAGTTCCAAACGGGACTAAATTGGATAAAGTCTTGACGGATGACAGCTTATACGAGGTGCAGGATCTTTCTTCTCAGCAAACAGGTACTTTCTTCCTGCCTCAGCCATGGGATCAATGGTGGGACTGCTGTGCTGCCTCAGGTGGGAAATCTCTGTTGTTACATGATATTGAGCCTAAAGTAGAATTGCTGGTTAGTGATGTAAGGGAAAATAGTTTAAATAATCTGGATGAACGTTTCAGGGCTGCAGGGTTAAAAAAATACCAGAAAAAGGTGCTGGACTTGCTTCAGAATAATGATCAGATACTGCATCATTATGAGTTTGATGGCATTATCCTGGATGCTCCATGCTCAGGATCCGGAACCTGGGGAAGAACTCCTGAAATGTTATATTACTTTGAGGAACATAGAATAGGTTATTTTTCAAAATTACAAAAAGCAATTGCCACTAACATTGTAAAGTATCTTAAAGCTGATAAGCCATTGATTTATATTACCTGCTCGGTATTTAAGGAAGAAAATGAGGATGTAATTGATTATTTGCTTAAGAACTTTCCTTTAAAACTCGAAAAGATGGAGCTTATTAAAGGATATAATCATAAAGCAGATACGATGTTTGTCGCGCGCCTGATAAAAACAGCGTAAGGGCTTAATCGTGTATAATTTGTATTAATTTATAATTCGTAACCTAAGGTTATAAACCAGTATTGTTTCTGAATAATTTAATGGCAATTGCCAGCAAAATGATTCCGAAAGCTTTACGTAGTACATTCAGTCCTGATTTGCCAAAAAGCTTCTCTAAACGTTCGGTATTCTTTAGAACGAAATAGACAAACATCATATTGACCAGAATGCCTATAATGATGTTTTGTGTGGCATACTCGGTCTTTAATGACAATAAGGTTGTCATAGTACCTGCGCCTGCAATAAGCGGAAATGCAAGGGGAACAATGGATACCGTCTCAGGTGCGTCTCCTTCTTTAAATATAGTTAAGCCAAGTATCATCTCCATAGCAATGAAAAAGATAACCATGGAGCCTGCAATCGCAAATGAGGCTACGTCTAAACCGATGACTTTTAGTAAAGTCTCGCCGGCAAAGAGAAAAATAATCATCAATACTGTTGCTACTATGGTTGCTTTTTCTGATTGGATATGTCCGGCCTTTTTTCTAAGCTCGATCACAATAGGGATGGCGCCTAAGATATCAATGATAGCAAAAAGAATCATTGAAGTAGAGAGGATTTGACTGAGGTTAAATTCCATGGCGTAGATTTATTTTACAAATGTAAGCGAAAAAATAACCATTCTCCTCTTGGACTGGAATCTTTGCCTGAAAAAGGCAAAGTTCCTATGTCCTTTCATAGCAGGTAATTTTTTCTTTAAGCATGATGCAGAGCTGGGTGGACAGTTTTATTTTACCGACTATTTTTCTCGTTTTACCGAGGGTTTTAGTGCCTCGGCCAGTTATGGGTTTTTGCGGGGCTATATAAGGTGCATATTTGAGGTGTAATTGAAAACATAGTTATGAATACGGTCATCTTTAAAACATCAGTACAGAGTAGAATTGAAATGATTGCGGTAAAACCCGTTTTGAATCTTCTATTTGGTAAAAAGAACTGGTTGTTTTCTTATGAAGATAAGTTGTTAAAGGTGATGACGACGGTGCCTTGTACGGATATGATAAAAGCAATCTTGAAAGAGAATGGTTTAGTGGGAGAGGAATTGAGATTGGCGTATTAATTATCGCAATACAAGTCGTTAAAAAGCAATGAACTGGAGGGTATACCTGATGGTTTGTTGCTTTTTTTGTTGATTTTGGATATAAATTAAAAACAAATTTCTTTATTGAAAGAATAAGTTGCATTTTAAGGTTTGTACATGTATTTATTTCAATTTAATGAACGAACTCCTTTCTATCAAGAATGGCAGCGTAAAATCCTTTGAAGAGGCCTACCACTTGTGGAGTGAAAAGATCTATACGTTCATATTCCGGCAATGTGGATCTGAAGAAATAGCAGACGAGGTTGTACAACAGGTCTTTGTTCGTTTGTGGGAAAAAAGAATGAACCTTTCATTGGATTATCCATTAAATGTTCAGCTTTTCAGGATGTCCAGAACCATATTTATTGATGAATTGAGAAATGCAGCGCGTGCACGCCGATATCTTGACAATCTACAACAAAAAAAAATCAGAGATTTTACAGAAGATAATTTTGAGGATAAGGAAGTTCTGCAATTGGTTAATAAGGCTATTGAAAGTATGCCACCCGTTAGGAAGCAAGTGTTTTTGATGAGCCGGACTGAATATCTGTCACATCAGCAAATTGCAGAAAGATTGGGTATTTCTTCTAAAACTGTAGAGAACCATATTGGTCTTGCTTTAAAATATTTACGTCGTTTCACATTAGTAATGACCTTGTTAGCTCTTCTGTAGCATTCTGCTTATAAAAAAATAATTTACTATTAGGGGATAGGCTTCTCTCAATCGTATTGTTAATATATGATGATTGATAATACACTTGTGCGTAAGTTTTTCAGGAACGAATGTTCTGTGGAAGAGGCTTTAGTGGTAGCGAAGTATCTTGAAGAAAATCCTCAAATATTGGATGAGTTGATTCCTCAAGAACTATGGGATGAAATGGACGAAACATCTTTGATGTCTGCTTCCAAGAAGAAGAATTTGTTAAAGACAGTCTCTGAGCAAATACAGGTTAAAAGAAAGAGACCTGACCTGATCCGAAGCCTTTCAATTGCAGCATCCTTACTATTGATATTGGGATTAGGATGGTGGATAGGTCTTGATACCAACAATAATTTGCTTAAACAGACAAAGCAAAGCGGGCCGACTACAGCCTACACTTTGGTTAAAATCAACTATGGCAAAGAGGATATGGTTTTGAAAATTGCTGATGGTTCTGTTATTTATTTAAAACCTGGTGGGGAGATTCGCTATTTGGAGCAGCTTAGCAAACAGAGAAGAGATTTTAACCTGAAAGGAGCTGCAAGATTCAAAGTTGCTGCAGACAAAACACGTCCATTTAATGTATATGCTGGTGGAACAGTAACTACCGCATTGGGTACAGACTTTACAATTTCATCCGAAGAGGACGAAGATAATATTATTGTATTGCTGTATAGCGGTAAAATTGTGGTCGGCCCCGATAGTAGTATGAACACCAAAAACATGAAAAGAACCTATATGTTCCCTGGTAATAAACTGCTTGTTAAAAAGGGAGACTTTAGCTTGTCGCTGATTAAGGATATGGATCAGCAGATGAAAAAGCAAATTGTAATGCCAAATGGCCAAACTGAGCTTACATCTACGGAAGTATCATTCCGTAACCAATCCCTGGATAAAATTTTCGGCGTATTACAAAGCGACTTTTCTGCAATTATTCAGTTCGAAAAAGTCCAGGTAAAAGGCATGTATTTTACAGGATCATTTAAACGAGATCCCCAAACTGTAGAGCGCATCTTAAATGAAATCGCCTTGTTAAACCACTTAAATATAGAAAGAAAAGACAGCACCTACATTCTACTAAGCCCACAACCAGCAAAACAACCCAAAAACTAATCAATAAAATTAAATCATGTAAACTAAATTCTATGAGACAATTTTTATTAAAAAACAGAAATGTTTTCCACCACATCGTTCTCAGCTACTGTTTCTTGCTTTTATGCAATGTTACAGCGCTTGCACAGACCGGTGCAACAGCAACAGGAATTGTAAAGGATGCTACGGGCAACCTACTTCCAGGAGTTTCTGTGAGGATAGAAAACAAAACAACAAATTTTAGAGCAGGAGCCAGCACCAATGGCCAGGGAATGTTTTCTATCGGCAATATCCCTGCCGGAAAGGATTATACCATCACCTTTACCTCGGTTGGCTTTAAGCCAAAAGTAATGGATGGCTACACCATTAATCTGACCGATAAAATTTCCATCGCAGTAGTATTGGATGAAGATGCTGCTGCCTTAGGGGAGGTAGTAGTGACCGCTTTGGGTATAAAACGTGATAAAAAAGCACTCGGATATACCATTGCCGAATTAAAAGGTAATGAGCTGACACAAGGGGCGGAAGCCAATGTCGCTAATTCATTATCAGGAAAAGTATCCGGAGTACAGGTGAGCAGGGCTGCTTCAGGCTCAGGAGGGTCATCCAAAGTAATTATCAGGGGGAACAACTCATTGATCGGAAACAGTCAGCCCCTATACGTGGTAGATGGTGTTCCTATTGATAATCAGAATATTGGTTCTGCTTCGAGTACAGGAGGTACCGATTATGGTGATGGTATTTCTAATATTAATCCTGATGATATTCAGAGTATTTCAATATTGAAAGGGCCAAATGCTTCTGCCTTATATGGACAAAGGGGAAGTAATGGTGTAGTTTTAATTACGACCAAGTCTGGAACAGCTGGAAAAGGAATGAACATCCAGTTCAATAGTGATTTGTCATTGGGCAATGCACTGGTTGCTCCCGATTTTCAGAATGAATATGCACAAGGTTTAAACGGAAATTTTACACACCTGAGAAAGGCAGATGGAAGTGTTATAACCATGGCCGCCGCAATTGCAGGAGGAATTTCAGGAACACCAAAAATGAGTTCAGGAAGAGATCGCTTAACGCGTTCCAGCTGGGGACCAAAAATGGAAGGCCAAAGCTATGAAGATCAATGGGGAAACCTTCTTTCACTTACGCCACAACCGGATACCTACACCGCATTTTTTCAAACTGAAAAACAATACACCAATAATATAAGTGTAGAGGGAGGTAATGAAAAGGTAAACTATAGGTTGTCTTATGCCAATACCTATATTGATGGATATGTACCTACAAATGTGATCAACAGGAATAATTTTAACCTGCGTACACAAGCTAAGATTACAGATAAATTTAGTCTGGATGCCAAGGTTAATTACATCATGCAGGACGCAACAAACAGACCGACTTTATCAGATGCCTCAGATAACCCGGCTTATCTGCTGATCAGTCAGCCAAGGAGTATCCCTATGGATATCATGTCGCAATACAAATGGACGGCCAATGACGTAGCAAAGCAACTGGGTTACACTAATATTTTTGCAGGTTTGGAAAAAACTTATGCTACTAATAGTTCCACTGCAAACCCATACTGGACAATTAATGAGACGAAAAACACTGATCGTAGAGACCGCGTAATTGGCTTTCTTAGGTTGTCTTACGACTTTGCACCCTGGTTAAAGCTAACTGCTACAGGAGGTACAGACTTTTATACTGACCAGCGATTACGTTATCGTGCGGTGAATACTTATCAGAGTTTGAACCGTAAGGGAGATATGAGTGAAACTGTTATCAGGGTTCGGGAAGATAATTATGACGCCCTGTTAAATAGTAATTTTAAACTTGACAATGGACTAGGTTTTACGATTAACGTTGGGGCCAGTCACCTGAGCCGTTATTTACGCCAAACTGGTAACTCTGGAAGTCAGTTTGTAGTGCCAAACCTGTATGTCATTAACAATACACTAACCAATTCTTATATTTTCGGCTTAACGGAGTCTGAAATCAATTCAGTGTATAGCTCTGGACAGGTTTCCTATAAGGATTACTTATATCTGGATCTTTCCGCCCGTAATGATTGGTCTTCTACCTTATCAAAAGATAATAACTCATTTTTCTATCCTTCTGTAAGTGCCAGCTTTATCGCTTCTGAAGCATTCAAATTTAGTGGGGATGTTGTCCGCTACTTAAAACTAAGAGGGTCATGGGCGCAAGCAGGAAGTTCGGGGAACCCATATCAGTTAACAGGTACCTATAGTTTAGATCAGTTTAATCATGGTGGCATTCCCTTGGCGTCATTCACAACTGTACTTCCAGATAAGAATTTAACCAATGAGTTGACCACATCAATTGAGTTTGGAGCAGACTTAGAGTTGTGGTCAGGCCGGGTAGGCTTTGGTTTTACTGCTTACCAGGCCTCTACAAAAGATCAGATTCTTGATGTACCGATTTCACCATCCAGCTTGTATACTATTATGAGGATTAATGCTGGCGAGATTCGTAATCGTGGTATTGAGCTTTCCCTAAACGCTACGCCGATTAAAACCGAATCTGGATTGACCTGGAAAACAACATTTAACTTCAATAAAAACTCCAATAAAGTAATGTCGCTTTACCCTGGGGTTGAAACATTTTTGCTAGGTTCAGACAGAGGGATAAATGTTGTTGCTGAAGTAGGTAAACCTTTCGGACAATTGATAGGTACCCAGTTTGCATGGTTAAAAGATGAGAACGGAAACCGTTTGATTGATCCAGTTACTGGTTTGCCTTTAACAACAACAAGCAGAGTACAGGAAACTATAGGTAATGCGCAACCAGACTGGTTGGGTGGATTTTTTAACACCTTTTCGTATAAAGGCTTTACTTTAAATGCATTGGTAGACATTCGTCAGGGTGGTATGATCTTCTCTCAAAGTAATCGTGAGGAAATCATTTACGGAACAACAAATAAAACTGTAGCAGGCAGGGACGGTTCTTATCTGGCAACTGGAGTAGTGGCCAAAAAGAATCCTGATGGCAGTTGGAGTGGTACTGGAGTAGCCAATACCAAAACGGTAAAAGCCCAGGACTATTGGAATGTTGTAGCTAGTGATAAGGAAGTTATGGTATCCGAAGAGATGTTAAATGATGGAAGTTATATTGCTATGAGGGAATTGAGTCTGCGTTACCAGATACCTGCGAAGTTTTTACCAACTACTAAAATCCGCAATGCCGCAATTGGTGTATATGGGCGTAACTTGTTTTATTTTCAACGTAAAACTGATGGATTCTCACCAGAATCAGCATCCTTTAATACTTCCAACTCTTCCATCGGTATTGAGTCTACATCATTACCTATGCTTAGAAACATTGGATTTAACCTGAGTATTGGATTTTAACTTGACCATTAGCATTAGAAATTATGAAAACGAAAAATATCATCAAAATATCTTTGTATAGCTTATCAATTGCCATTGGTTTTACTGCGTGTACTAAAGATTTTGAAAGACTGAATACGCCACCTACTTCTATTACCACAATTGACCCGGCATTGGTGTTTTCTAAAGTATTGAAAGACGGTACTTTTGCTGAAGGCGGGGAGTTACCTAATAATAAATTTGGTTCATGGGTGCAACACTGGGCCGGTGGAGCTGTAGTACCTGTATCGAGGTATATAGAATCATCAGAAGATGCAATATGGGAGCAACATTATGCTTTGATCCGCGACCTGAGACAAATCCGTTTAGAATTGGCTGGTAAGGAAAATGATGCAACAGGAAGAACAAAACTGGCTATTGCCAAGATTTATGAGATTAGTATATGGCAACGTCTCACAGATCTTTTTGGTGACGTTCCTTATTCGCAGGTTTCGAAGGATGCAAGTTCTATTAATGTTACACCTGCATTTGATACACAAGAAAGTATATATAAATCCTTAATTGCAGAGCTAGATGCTGCTCTAGATAATCTGAATGATGCAGATGAGAACTATGGTACAGCAGATTTCTTTTATAAAGGAGCAACAGCTACCAATTCATGGCGTAAATATGCCAATTCATTAAAATTAAGATTAGGTTTAAGATTACGCTATGCAAACCCAACACTAGCCAGAGCTACTGTTGAATCAGCCATGGCTAAGCCGGCTTTACTGTTCAGTTCAAATACAGATAATGCTGCTGTACCAACGTTTAACAATGCGCAGCCAGTAAATACCAATCCTATGCTACGCCAGTTTCTTACCGGAAGTTCCGATTTAAGGTATCTTGCCTCTGCATTGGTTGATAAACTGAAAGCCTATAATGATCCGAGGTTGCCATTATTGGCGCAGTTAACGGTAAATAATGTTAATGGGGGACAACCAGATTATGTTGGGCTAGGAGCAGCTTTAAATGATGCACAATTGTCTCAGGTAATTAGAAATAACTATTCAACAGCTTCGTTGAGTACATGGTTCAGTTCCAGTTTTGCACCTATCCCAGTTTATTCATTAACCTATTCTGAAGTATGTTTTTTCAAAGCAGAAGTGGCGTTATTGGGTTGGGGTGCACTATCTACGGATGCCGAAGGTTTCTTTAAAGCAGGAACTGCTGCTGCACTTCAATTACCTCCATATAATATTACTACTGTTCCTCCAACATATAATACTAATGTGTTGTCATTTACCGGACTTACTGATGAACAGAAGCTGGAAAGAATAATGACCCAAAAATGGATTCATCTTTTCGGAAGAAATTATGAGGCTTTTGCAGAATGGAGAAGAAATGGCTTGCCAGTATTAACTCCGGGAAGTAATCTGGGATCTACTAATGGTCAGATTCCACGCAGAGCCATTTATTCTACTAAAGAGTCCCAGTTAAATACCACCAATTACAATGCTGCGGTAGGTCGTTTAACTAATGGAGATTCGTTCCTTTCTAAAGTTTGGTGGGATAAACGATAGTGCAAAAAAGGTTTTCTTATAAACAAAATGCCCCCAAAAAGTTTGCTTTAAGGGGGCATTTTTATTTTGAAGCTTTTTACCTGATCCTATTAATTATTTGATCTCTTTGATGGTTACCTTATCTGAATTAGCTGCTTTATAAGCGTAAAGAATAAAGTGTAAAGCTGCAAATATCAATGAGAAGTAATATAAGTTCGTGTCCTTACCATCAGTAATATAATGGTGAATAATGGCTACTACGACTAATAGAACTGTTAAAGCCAGACCGATGTAAGAAACAGTTTTAGTACTCTTAGCTAATGTAGCCTGGTTGTTGTCTGATAAAAGGCTGTTTTTCATACCATAGAACAAGTACACGTTTACACCGATAATCATCCAAACCAATAAACGTACCCAGGTATCAAGAGGTAAAAATACCATCATCGATAAACAAACCAATACCCCTAAGATCGGGATTAATGGAACCAATGGTACTTTAAATGCTCTTGGCAAGTCAGGCATACGTTTTCTTAAAATCATTACACCAATACAAACCAGGATAAAGGCAAGTAATGTACCAATACTGGTCATTTCTCCAACCACTGTTGCAGGTACAAACGCAGCAAACAGGCTGACAAACATCATGAACAATAAGTTACTTTTTGCAGGAGTACTGTATTTTGGATGAACTTTAGAAAAAACTTTAGGTAATAAGCCATCTCTACTCATCGAAAAGAATACTCTGGATTGTCCCAGTAACATCACCAGGATTACAGAAGCATAACCGCCCAGAATAGCAAGGATGATCAGTTTGTTTAACCATGGATAAGCAGGCTGAACGATTCCGGCAGCATTTTTAAGACCCATATTGTCAATAGCTACCGCAACAGGCGCAATACCATCCTGACCTTTAAACAGGTTGTAGTTGGCAACACCGGTCATTACATGAGCAAAAAGAATATACAGAACAGTACAAATAAACAATGAAACCAGGATACCAATTGGCATATCTTTCTTAGGGTTCTTAGCTTCTTGTGCAGCAGTAGAAACTGCATCGAAACCGATATAAGCAAAGAATACAATTCCCGCAGCGCGAATTACGCCGCCCCAGCCGTGGGTAAAGAAGCTACTGTGAACACCTTCATCTTCAGGAATAAAATATGGAGTATAGTTAGCTGTGTCGATATATTTCCATCCAAGGAAAATAAAGATAAATACAATAACTACTTTAATTGCAACAATTAAACCATTAACAAAAGCAGATTCACTTGTCCCTCTGATCAAAACAAAAGACATGAGTACAATGATAAATACAGCAGGTAAATTAAACATACCATAAACAACTGCTCCATCCAAAGTTGTTACATGTTCAAAGGGGGACATTGTGATCTCCGGGGGGAGATGAAGGTCATAGTAGCCTAAAAATTTGACCAGGTATCTGCTCCAGCTAATAGATACTGTTGCAGCTCCTAAGGCATATTCAAGAACTAAATCCCAACCGATAACCCAGGCTACAAATTCGCCCATAGTAGCATATGAATACGTGTAAGCACTACCTGCTACTGGAATCATGGATGCAAACTCTGCATAACACAATCCAGCAAAACCACATCCTAATGCTGCGATGACAAATGAAATGGTAATAGCAGGGCCAGCATTGTTGGCCGCTGCGGAGCCGGTAATAGAGAAAAGCCCTGCGCCAATAATAGCTCCAATGCCCAAGGCTACCAGGTTTACCGGTCCTAGTGTTCTTTTTAGTGTTCCCTCACCGCTTTCAGCTGCTTCCCTGGTGAGTAAGTCAATTGACTTTCTAAAATTCATAAATTATGGTTTAGGTTTATAAGTTAGTAGTGAATAAGATTTATCATATTAATGTCAAACCTAAATAAAATATATCTAAAAATAAAAGGGATTCTTTCTAGAAATCCCTTTTATTGTTTTTAAAACTATTGGTATTTGATGATTGCAGGTTTAACATTTGCCACAACGATCTTTTTAACCGGTTCTTTAATTTTTGCTTTATCTGATGAAACACCTACAGCAATGTATGGCGCGATGACCAATGAAACAATAGACATTAGTTTGATCAGGATGTTCATAGATGGGCCTGAAGTATCTTTAAAAGGATCTCCAACAGTATCACCTGTTACAGAAGCTTTGTGTGGTTCTGATTTTTTATAATGCATTTCACCATTAATCTCTACACCTTTTTCAAATGATTTTTTTGCATTGTCCCATGCCCCGCCAGCATTAGATTGAAATATACCCATTAAAACTCCTGATACCGTAACTCCTGCAAGTAAACCTCCAAGAATTTCAGCAGAGCTTACAAGAGGGAAAACACCTTTAAAGCCAAAGCCAACAATGATCGGTACCAGTAAAGCAATTGCACCTGGTAACATCATCTCACGGATAGATGCTTTAGTAGATATGGCAACACATTTTTCGTATTCAGGTTTTGCTTTATATTCCATAATTCCTGGAATTTCGCGGAACTGGCGACGAACTTCCTGAACCATATCCATTGCTGCTTTACCAACTGCGGCAATACATAATGCAGAAAAGATGAAAGGAATCATTGCACCAACAAATAAGCCTGCCAATACAGGTGCTTTATAAATGTCAATTGCTGAAATACCTGCAACACCAACAAATGCCGCAAATAAGGCTAATGAGGTCAATGCAGCCGAAGCAATAGCAAATCCTTTTCCTGTCGCAGCAGTAGTGTTTCCTACAGCATCTAAATTATCTGTACGCTCACGTACTTCGGGAGGGAGCTGACTCATTTCGGCAATACCACCTGCGTTATCTGCAATTGGTCCGAAGGCATCAATAGCTAGTTGCATTGCAGTTGTAGCCATCATACCAGCCGCCGCAATCGCTACCCCATATAAACCAGCAAAAGCATAAGAGAAAATAATACCTCCGGCTAAAACCAGGATAGGTGCTACAGTAGATTTCATCCCTACAGATAAACCACCAATAATATTGGTAGCATGACCCGTACCCGATTGCTGAATGATGGAATTAACTGGGCCCTTACCCATTGCAGTGTAATACTCAGTAATCACACTCATTAAGGTGCCCACTATTAAACCAACAATAATGGCATAAAACACATCAATATTAGAGAAATCAACACCACGTAAATGAAGTTGTGCAGGCAACATCCACATCACTATAAAATAAGAAGCGATAGCTGTGATGACAATAGAACCCCAGTTTCCAAGGTTTAATGCGGTTTGAACATTTGAATCTTCGCCTTTAATACGTACAAACCAGGTTCCAACAATAGAAAATAAAATGCCAAGTCCGCAAATAACCATTGGAAGTAAAATCGGAGCCATACCACCAAAACTATCCAATGACACTATTTCCTGACCTAATACCATTGTTGCAAGAATTGTTGCCACATAAGAACCGAATAAATCGGCCCCCATACCAGCTACGTCGCCCACGTTATCACCTACGTTATCGGCAATTGTTGCAGGGTTACGTACATCATCCTCAGGGATACCAGCTTCAACCTTTCCAACTAAATCGGCACCCACATCTGCAGCTTTGGTATAAATACCACCCCCAACACGAGCAAAAAGAGCGATAGACTCAGCACCAAGTGAGAATCCTGTCAGCACTTCAATTGCAGTTTTCAATTCCGTGCTATTAGCACTAACAACATTAAATATCTGAAGAAAAACAATAAACAGTCCACCTAAACCTAAAATGGCCAAACCAGCAACACCAAGGCCCATTACAGTACCTCCGGTAAAAGAAACTTTTAATGCTTGTTTTAAACTAGTTCTTGCAGCTTGTGTAGTACGGACATTCGCTTTGGTTGCTACTTTCATTCCGATATATCCTGCGGTAGCAGAAAATACAGCACCAATAATAAAAGCAATAGAAATGATCCAGCTTGAGTGTAAAGCTATCCCATTTACTTCATGAATAGTTCCTGAGTAAGCCAGTAAAGCTGCGGTAAATACCACAAAAATGCTCAATACCCGCCATTCAGCTTTTAAAAAGGCCATAGCCCCATCTGCAATATAGCCCGCAAGCTCTTGCATATTTTTGTCGCCCGCATCCTGCTTATTTATCCATGCACTTTTAATGGCCATTACCAGAATGCCAATTAAGCCCATTAAAGGGATCAGATAAATTAAATTGTCTTGTAGAAACTCCATACTTTAATTCTTCTAGTTTTAGGTGGTTAATTTATATTTGGTTAAATTTTTTATAACAAGTGGTGGCTCAATTTTGTGTTTGTCTCAATCGGAGCTTATAACAAAAATAACGGTGTAAACGTAATTAACAAATTTTTAATCAATTGATTGCAACCTTTTTTAAAAATATAATTCAACACTCATTTTTTTGTATTTCAGAAGGTTTTTTGTTTTATCTTAATCCGTATATAGTTATACATTTTTTTCGCTTTGTTAAGGACATGACTCCAACTATACTCCAACTATATTCCAAGTTGATACCGACTTTTCCGCGAAATAGTTGGAGTCTAGTTGGAATATAGTCACTTTGAATCTCCTGTTTTTCTGATAACTGATCTATTACTGATTGCCGGGAATTAAAATGTACTTTATTGATAAAAAAATATTTTGCTATAGTGTATGGTGTTGATTTTTAAATATATTAGCTGTAGAAAAGGCTGAGCTTGTTGAGCGTAGCATATAGTATCAACCTAGACCAAACCAACCAACAAATAATGGAAAAAGAAAATCAGGATGGCTCTTTTAAGCGGGAGCTGGGCCTTTTAGATGGTACAATGCTGGTCGTAGGATCAATGATCGGCTCAGGTATATTTATTGTTAGTGCAGATATTGTACGGAATGTAGGCAGCGCCGGATGGCTAATAGCAGTTTGGGTAATTACCGGCTTAATGACCATGACTGCTGCTATAAGTTATGGTGAAATGAGCGGAATGTATCCCAAAGCCGGTGGTCAATATGTTTATCTTAAAGAATCTTATAACAAACTGATTGCCTTTTTATATGGTTGGAGCTTTTTTGCAGTGATACAAACAGGTACTATTGCAGCAGTGGGTGTCGCTTTCTCCAAATTTGCAGCTTATCTGATTCCTGCATTGAGTGAAGACAATAAACTACTTAAGATCCAGACAGGTCTTGATGCTTGTAATGTTCCAACTTATTTCTCTATAAGTTCCGCTCAGATCATGTCTATAGCCATTATAGCTTTACTTACCTATTCCAATACCCGTGGTGTAAAAGGAGGGAAATGGATTCAGAACATTTTTACTTCCACTAAATTACTTGCACTTTTTGGATTGATCATAGCAGGGTTTGTCATGTTTAAGCCTGAAGTATGGAGTGCTAACTGGACCAATGCCTGGATGGCTACGAAGGCCTCATTAGTAGATAGCTGTAATGTTGCTGCTGGGTTCAGTGTAACGCCAATTGCAGGAACAGCTTTGTTAGGAGGTATTGCTGCTGCTATGGTGGGTTCTGTTTTTAGTAGTGATGCCTGGAATAATGTGACATTTATTGCAGGTGAAATGAAAAACCCGAAAAGGAATATAGGGCTTAGTCTGTTTCTTGGGACACTTATTGTGACCATTATTTATGTCTGCGCCAACCTGGTTTATCTTGCGGTATTACCTATGGATGAAATAGCACATGCTACAAAAGATAGGGTGGCAGTAACTGCTTCTACAGTCATATTCGGTAGTATTGGTACGGGATTAATAGCAGTGATGATCATGATTTCAACTTTTGGTTGTAACAATGGGCTTATCCTTGCGGGATCAAGAGTATATTATACTATGGCAAAAGACGGTTTGTTCTTTAAAAATGCAGGGAAATTAAACAAGCATGGTGTACCAGAATGGGCACTTTGGGCACAATGCCTGGTCGCCGCTATTCTTTGTCTTAGTGGTAAATATGGCGACTTGCTGGATATGATCTCTTTTGTAGTAGTGATATTTTATGTACTTACTATCGGTGGAATTTTTATTCTCAGAAAAAGATTGCCCGATGCCGAACGCCCATATAGAGCATTTGGATACCCATTATTGCCAGCCTTATATATTATTCTGGGTATTACTTTCTGTCTTTTGTTAATTTGGTTTAAACCACAATTTACATGGCCTGGGCTAATTATTGTGCTAGTTGGAATCCCTATTTATTATTTAACCAGGCAAAAAGAAACAAGCTAAGTGCTATTTAATTAAAACAGTTGCAGATTCACAGCTTGCTGATCATTAGTGGCGGCATTAGGTTTTGAACTTTTAGGAGCCTTATGCTTATTGATCCAGGAAATATAATCGGCTGCAGCAATAGGTTCTCTAAGTAGCCCTGCTCCATATTGCATTAATGCCATTCGGTTCTCTATCACCGCTCTGTACTTTTGCATGAGGTGCTGCAGTTGCTGCTGAATTTTGTTTTTAGGTTTTACCCTGATGTTCTTATTGAGCTGATTGATCAGTTGCAGGTTAAGCTCTTTACTGAAATAGGTTAATGCCGACTCAATTCTAGCTTGCAATGCCTCTTGATCTTTAAAGCCATGTTGCTGATGAAGCTGCTTTACCTGATTCTGGAAACGGTCAGACAGTCCGATTAAATCGTTAACCGATTTGTTTAATTGCGCCAATAAAGACTTAAATTCAGGAAGAATAGATTTTACTACCTCTGGATGAGAAGCCATGACTTCCAGTCCGGTATAAATCCGAGAAAATGAGAAGTGGTTCAACACCAATTGCAGAATAAAGCTTTCCTGTTCCTTAATCAAAATGCTGTCCAGCTCTTCTTCTTTAACTGGCTTCATGTAATTGATGACTTCCGTATTGGACCTTAAACTGTCAGTACTGATCTTTGATTTTAGGATCAGACCATTTAGCGTTCTTACACGACTTAAAGCCACATATACCTGTCCTGCTACAAAGGACTTTCCAGCGTCTATAATGGCGCTGTCGAACGTTAAACCCTGACTTTTATGAATGGTTACCGCCCATGCCAGTTTAATCGGGTATTGCGAAAACTCGCCGACCTGTTGCTGAACAATAGCTTCTTCATTATCAGTTTTATATTCAAAAGATTGCCATGAAGTTTTTTCAAGTAGCAAATCATCCTCATTAGGGAAGGAGATATAGATGTCATCGCCTTTAATAGATTTAACCTTTCCAATTTTGCCATTATAAAACTTGCGGTTTTCGCCCGTGTCGTTTTTAATGAACATAATCTGTGCACCTTCTTTAAGCTTTAAAGTTTGTTCAGCTTGTAGACCAAGATCCCTGAACTCCCCGCTGATTTCACCTTCAAATGTGTATTCCTCCCCTGCAAGTTCATCCAGCTTTCCCTTATTGATTGCATTGGCTTCCGCATTATGCGATGTGATGATGATCGGACTTACTTCATCGGCAACATTAAACTCAGGAAGATATCTTTTATTCAGCAATTCAAGTCCGGTTTCATTAATCTGATTGTTCCTGATGTCATTTAATATATTGATAAACTCAGGTTCCGTTTGCCGGAATACAGTGGTCAGCTCTATTTGTAAAACAGGATATCTCCTGATCACCAAGGCATCAAAAAAGTATGGAGAAGGATATGCTCTGCTTAAAAAGCTCCAGTCTTCCCTTTTAGTAACGGGAGGAAGCTGGTAAAGATCACCAATCAATAAGAGTTGCACACCTCCAAAAGGAGCATTGTTTTTTCTTACCGAGCGGAGGATAGCATCAATAACGTCCAGCAAATCGCAACGTACCATTGATACCTCATCAATAATCAAGAGTTCCAGTTCATTAAACAAACTTAGTTTCTCCCTGGTATAACTGAGGTCAGATACCATTGATTGAATAGAGATAAAGCCCGATTGCAGGTTCTCTAAACTGATATCACCAGGAAAAAAAGAACCTGGAGGAAGTTGGAAAAATGAATTGATGGTAGTGCCTTTAGCATTCATGGCAGCCACACCAGTAGGAGCAATGACGGCCATTTTCTTAGTACTGGTTTCCTTAATCCTTTTCAGCAAAGTGGTTTTCCCTGTACCCGCTTTTCCTGTAAGAAATATAGGCTGATTGGTATAATCAATGAAAGATAAGATTTTGTCGAAAATAGAATTGGAAGAAGCAGCATTACTCATACAGCAAATTTAATTGATTTTTTCGGCTGTTACATGATATGTTGAAATGTATCTGATTGTTGGGGACCCGAATATGAATTTTTATACTAATGACCTTTTAATGGTAATTATTTCACGAATAATAATTAGCTTTGCTAAAAAAAGTAGTATTACCGATATTTAGCCGATGACCGTAACTGTCCTTGCGATTATAGAACCAGATGTTAAGCCAGCACCTCCGTTGGCAAAAGTGATGAACGAAAGATTAGTGCGTTTTGCCAAAGAATTGCAGGATACACACCTTAAAGGTCTTGAAAACGTTGAGCCATTGTTTGATGATGTAGTCGTTTACATTGGTTACAATAGTAAGTACAGCATACGTTGGAAAATTGTGAACGATGTACCCTCTAATATAGAATACGAAGTTGCAGAGCAATGTGCGAAATTGGGCTATATAAAATGGAAGACTACAGTTTTTGGTACTATAGAAAAGCCTTAATTAGTATTTCAGCAATTAGCAGATTAGCGGTTTATTAAAACTCTTTAACCTCATCGATACTACTTGTGTCATAACTTCGTTTTAAATAGGTATTCATTTTAAGATGTGAAACTTAATTTTTATTATTACGAACACAAACACAAAAAAACAAATGAAATATTTAAGAACCAGTTTATTATTGGCGGCTATTGCCTTGCTATCGTTCTCTTTACAGTCTTGCAAAACTAAAAAAGCTATTGCTAAACCTGTACCAGTAGAAAAGCCTGCACCGGTAGTAGAAGAGAAAAAGCCTGAGCCTGCTCCAGAACCAGCACCAGCACCTGCGCCGGTAGTTGAAAAACCTAATTACAACTTTAGTAACGTACAATTTGAGTTTAACTCAGGTGTGTTGAAAACAGAGTCGTTTGCTATTTTAGACAAAATTGCAGCTGAAATGAAAAAAGATGCATCTGTGAAGTTTGTGCTAAATGGCCACTCATCAATTGAGGGGTCAGCATCACATAATATGTCGCTTTCTGTAGATAGAGCTAATTCTGTAAAACAATATTTGCAAAATGCAGGTGTGAGTTCTGCGAACCTTACTATAAAAGGCTTTGGTGCAACACAACCAGTTGCTTCTAATGATAACGAAGAAGGTAGAGTATTGAACAGAAGGGTTGAAGTTAAACGCAACTAAATAAAAAAGAAATGAGCGAGTCCGTGTTTTATAAAACACGGACTTTTTTTGCGTTTTTTTTACAAATCAAAAAGTATAACTTGTTGATTTGTAATTTGTTGCTTGCTCTTTGTCTATGGCTTGTATGAGTCTTGTATGACTCTCCTATGAGTATGGTATGACTCTATATGACCTGTAGTCATTTAAAATGCATTTTAATTGCATTTTTTAGCCTGGTGAATGGATGACAACAAAGCTTATCTTTGTAACTTATTGATGAATTATGCCTGTAATATACCTGATTCTTTCTGTGCTCCTCTTTTCTTGCTCCACAGTTTATTCACAGCAGAAAATTGATTGTGAGAAGGTGTTGGACAAAGAGCCTTATTTTGTAAAACATAAAACCGCAGATACTGATAGCTTGTTAAAACGGGATATTGAAATCCTCAAGCATTGTGGCAATTTTGAGGGTATAGATACTGTCTTTCTAAAAGGGCCGATGCTGGGTAGTTTAATGCTTGATCAGGTAAGGATAGGGAAGCCTGCCACTTATAGAACTCTGATCGATTATTTTGCAGCGTTTAAAAAAACGATTTCCTATCAGGATTTTGTAAAGGGGCTGGTTTTGTATCAGGAGATGGCTTCTAAGAAAGTAAATCTTGATAATTGGGAAAGCGATAAAGAGTTGTTTGTAAGGATGGGCTTTACAGTAGGTGACCTGAACGATCTTAAAGATTTTTTGTCTGGCTTAAAAGCAGAGAATCTGACTTATAAAGCTGCTATGACCCGGTACCTTGCTGAGATTGAAGCCATGCGGGTCGATAAATAATTACATTATTTCAAGAAGAACCAGCCGATTAATAGGCTATAAGATATTCCAGAGTCCTGGAATTGTTTTCGAAGTGTTTTAAGTGCTTCTACCAAATGGTTGTTTACGGTGTGTTTAGAGATGTTCAATGATTCAGCAATCTGATCATGAGTAAGGCCTTCATAGCGACTTAATTTAAAAATTAATTGCTGACGAGCCGGTAATTTAGCAATACTTTGCTCAGTAAAAGCCTCTAAATCGGCCAATAGAATGGCATCTTCTGTCTCATTATGTGCCTGTTTAAGTTCTGTCCAAAGTTTTTCTCTGGCAGCATCTGCAGTGGCAGCATTTCTTAATGCATTTAAGGTTAATCTGCGCGCAATAGTAAACAAGAAAGAACCTAAAGGGTATTTAACATCAAGTGTAAGTCGGTTGGTCCACAAAAGAATTAAGGTCTCCTGTACAATTTCCTCACTCAATTCACGGTTTTTTAAAAACCGAAAGGCGAAGCTATAAAGCTTGGCTTTATAAATGTTGAACACAAGGGCAAAAGCAGCTTCATCGCTATTTAGCAAATCCGCAATAAGCTGATCTTCATCATATGTTTTTACATTCATTTTATGAATTTACATGTAATTTGAAAAAATAATTACAATTCGACTAGTTATATGCTTGCTTTGCCGTGTATTACTATTATATCCTGCGTAAAGATCAGGATTTATAAAGAGAAAATGGACAAAAGGCGACTGCAAAAAATATTGATTGCATACTCAACTAATGAGATTCAGCTGAAAGATTATAATGAACTGATGGATTTGGTCTCAGAATCAAGTTATAATGAGGAACTATATGCTTTTATGAAAGAGGTATGGAATAGCAGTCCGATCGAGAAATCTTTCACTGATTTACAGTCTGATATGCTATTTCAACGAATCGTTGGAGATAGTCGTTTTAAACAATTGCCAATTCAAAAGCAAAACAAAATGATTAAGCTGTGGCGTAGTGTTGCTGCAGCTGCAGTAGTGCTGATCACTTTGTCGGTCGCTCTTTTCTTTTATACCAATAAAAATATATTTATAGGATCAGGGAAATCGGATTTTACGAAATACGATCTGAAGCCTGGAGGTAACCATGCAGTATTAACCCTTGCGGATGGACGTAAGATTGAATTAACAGATGCGGCCACCGGAAAAATTGCAGAGCAAGCGGGTGTGTCTATTCAGAAAACGGCAGATGGACAAATTGTTTATGAGGTAGCTTCTCAAACTAAAGGAAAAAATGGTGTTGAGCAAGGATTTAACATAGTGTCGACCCCAAAGGGTGGACAATATCAGGTGAATTTGCCTGATGGTACAAAAGTTTGGTTAAATGCAAATTCATCATTGAAATTTTTAGCGGCCTTTACAAGTCATAAAAAGCGGGTTGTAGAGCTGACTGGAGAAGGATACTTCGAAGTGGCAAAAGCAAATAAACCTTTTATAGTAGAAACAAAAGAACAAGAGGTTGAAGTTCTGGGTACACACTTTAACATCAGTAGTTATTCTAATGATGGAGAAACAAAAACCACTTTATTAGAAGGACGGGTAAAAGTTAGCACCGGTAATGTGAAAAATAATGCAGAAGATGTTATACTTAAACCTGGGCAACAAGCCTTATTAAACGCAGGGCAATTAAACGTTAAAGCTGTAGATGCAGGAGCTGAAGTAGATTGGAAAAGTGGTTATTTTATATTCAAAAATGAAGATATGCGCAGTATCATGCGCAAAATAGAACGCTGGTATGATGTGGAAATCGTTTTTGCGAAGGACTTTAACAACCGCTCTTACGAGGGCTCAATATCCCGCTTTAAAAATATATCAGAAGTATTAAGGAAATTCGAACTCACAGGAAATATTCACTTTAAAATGGAAGGAAGGAGAATTACCGTTATGCCATAGATCTTTACGTATAACTGGGTAATATATAAGAACCAGGAGTGATTCGAGCCACTCCCGGTAGTTTTATAGGGTTACCCTTCAAATTGCAGTTAACAACCATATCAACTAACCCCATCAAATCAAAAGTATGAAATTTTACCTACAATTTTTGCAGGTTTATAGTGCCTATATATGGCAAAAAATACCAGTACCGTCAAAACGAACCATCATGCGAATTAATTTAACTTGCATCGTTCTCCTGATTAGTTTACTTCAGGTTAGTGCATCAACATTTGCACAGAAAATCAATCTGTCGAGAAATAATATCACCTTACAGCAACTATTTCAAGAAATTAAAGGCCAGAGTGGCTATGATTTTCTGTATGAGCCTAATGAATTAAAGATTGCAAAGCGAGTAAATGTAAATGCTAGCAATACAGATCTTAAAGTATTGCTGGATGATGTGTTTGCAAATCAACCTTTAACCTATGCAATTGACCAGAATACCATTGTGGTGAGAAAAAAGGGAGTAAGTGTTTTAGAAAAGATCGCTTATCTTTTTAAATCTATAAATGTAAAAGGCGTTGTAGTAGATGAAAATGGTGGTGCACTACCTGGTGCTACGGTTAAAGTAAAGAATGGAACAAAAGCTGTTATAACCAATAGCAACGGACAGTTTGAGTTATCTGGTGTAGAGGAAAATACAACTGTTGTTGTGTCTTATATAGGATATAAAAACAAAGAAGTCAATGTAGGTAATGGACAGGCTTTAAAAATACAGATGGAACCAGAATCATCAAGTCTGGAGGGTGTGATGGTAACGGGTTATCAGAAAATATCAAAAGAACGCGCTACAGGTTCATTTAGCCAGGTAGGTAGAGAAGCTTTAGACCGTCGACCGGTATCAAACTTATCCACAGCATTACAAGGTACAGTTGCAGGTATGCAGGCTAAAGAAAATGCGGATGGTAGTGTGGATTTCTTAATCCGTGGTAATACTACCTTATATGCAGACAGAAAGCCTTTGGTTGTAGTTGACGGTTTCCCGATTTCAAATAGTGATTTCTCTGACATAAATCCTAATGACGTTGAATCAATTACGGTCTTAAAAGATGCTGCGGCAGCTTCAATATGGGGTGCACGTGCTGCAAATGGGGTAATTGTTATAGTTACCAAAAAGACAAAAGCTGATACGAAGCTTAAAATTGAAGCTAATGTGTTTTCAAGAATATCAAATAGGGTAGACCTTGACCAGGTGCTGATGCAAGCTAATTCGGCTGATCATATCGCTTATGAACGTAAAGCTTTTGAAAACAATTGGGTCTTTGATCAATTTGCTGGATCTTTTGGAGATATTGATAAGTCGCTTACCCTGGCGCAAGAGTTGATGTATGCCAATGATGCAGGTACCATAAGTAAAGCGGAAATGGATGCTGGACTTGATCGTTTAAGTAAAATCAGTAACAGGTCGCAACTTCAGGATTTACTGATGCGTAAAGCAATTTTAAGCCAGTATAACGTAAATCTGCAGTCGGGCACTGAACGATCTAAAACGTATGTGTCTTTAATGTATGAGAATAATAAAGGTTCTTATATTAAAAATGGCTATGATCGTGTGAACCTTAATTTTAACAATGATTATAAGATTTCTAAGATTCTGAATTTTAACCTTTCTGCTAATTTACAGTATAAAGACCAGGAAAATGGTGGAGCAACAATAGCTGAAATGCAAGAGCTTTCTCCGTATGAAATCTTGTTAAATTCTGACGGGAGTTATGGAACGAATTTAAAGGACTATAACCGCCAGCAACTTTCACTTATTCCGTATGATAAATTTACATATTCTGACTGGTCATATAACTTATTACGTGAGGTGAAAGGCCGCAATTTGAAAAGTGAGACACTGAATGCAAGAATTCAGGCGGGACTGAACTTAAAAGTCATGAAAGGATTAACTTTTGATACTAAGTTTCAATATGAAAGAGCAAAGACTGATTATAATGATTTTTATGATGAAAGTACCTTCTATGTTAGAAAGTTGGCGAACAGCATGACGGAATATAATGATAATACTAAAACTTTAGGGAAAGCTTATATTCCAAAAGGTGGTATTTTAAAGGGGCGTGAGTTTACCAGATCTAACGGAGCCAAATATGATGTTAATCATATGGACGTGGAAAGTTATTTGTTAAGAAATCAGCTCAATTTCGATAAAAACTTTGGAACCAAACATAGTATTTCTGCAATTGCAGGTATGGAAATTGCACAATATACCACAAATCAACGTGCCAATCCATATGTTTACGGTTATTATTCGGATAAGCTTCAGGCTGCCACGCCTCCATATGGTTATGGCAGTTCTGTTGATCAGTTTAAGGATTTTGAAGGTAAGAATGCTACTGTTCCAGGTGGAAATACTGTCTTTGATTGGGGACGTACTAAGTATGTTTCTTTCTATAGTAATGCATCCTATACATATGATGATAAGTATACTCTTACAGGAAGTGTGAGAAGTGATGCTTCTAACTTTATTACTGATGATCCAAAACTGCGCTGGTCGCCATTGTGGTCTGTTGGTGCAAAATGGAATGCGAAGAATGAAGCATTTATGGATAAACTGAATTTTATAGATAGGTTAGATTTTCGTTTAACTTATGGTAAAAATGGCAATGTAGATGGTAGTACATCTACAAAGGCACTTTTAAGTATTGGTTCAGCACTGAACGGAAGTACGGGAACAATTACAGGTACTGTTGCTGATAATGGGAATCCATTTTTACGTTGGGAACAAACAACGAGCACAAACTTTGGGGTTGATTTCGCTTTATTAAACAACAAGTTGTTTGGATCAATAGACCTTTATAACAAAAAGGGAGAGGGAATTATTGGTATAGTAGCTTTACCATCTGCAACAGGAACAACAAGTCAGAAATTTAACAATGCCGGGATTACAAACAGAGGTATTGAAATTTCATTGGGGACCAATATTGCAATTCCAAATACGCCGATTCAATATAGTACCTCATTTAACTATGCCTATAATTATAACAACATCAATAGCTTGTATAATCCATCATTATACGTTTATCAGATGATGGATGGAGCCTTTGTAGAAGGAAGACCAGTAAATTCGGTTTACTCGTTTGATTATCTGGGAATGAGGGATGGAGTACCTTATGTTGCCGGACCTGATGGTACTTCGCAGTCGTTTAATGATGTGAGTTTATATAACAGGGGATTGGGCTTGCCTTTCCTGAATTATGAAGGTACAGAAACACCACCACATACCTTAGGTTGGGTAAATAACATCAAGGTGCAGAATTTTAACCTTACGGCCATATTTGTGGGGAAAATGGGGGGTGTATACCGCAACCCTACTTTCAATTATTCTACAACGGTAGGTTATGATAAAACTTTTGTAAATAAATATATCAGCGATGTATTGGCTGGTGATCCAAATATTCCAGGTTTTGGTAATCCTGATGAAACTAATCTTTATCTGTGGGATCGTTATACTCCAGTTTTGAGTGGTTTGGTAGAAAGCTCTTCTTATATAGAACTTAAAGAACTGACATTGGAATATAAGCTGTCGAAAAAACTGGCAAAAGTGATACAGATGAACAATGTTAAAGTTTTTGCTCAAACTCGTGATCTGGGTATGATATGGCATGCCAATAGTAAAGGGTATAACCCTGATTGGTTACCTGGTACAAACAGACCTGTTCAATCCTATACTTTTGGTGTAAACCTTCAATTCTAAGACCTATACATTATGAAATTAATAAAATCGATATTGATAATAACTGGGATCATTCTATTAGGAGGGTGTAAAAAATACCTTTCAGAAGAGCCTAAAAAACAAGCTAGTATTAAGACAATTGATCAACTGGAAGCCTTGGTAGACAATGCGACAGCTTTTGCTTTAGTTTATAGTGCAACTGCCGTTTATTCGACGGATGATACAGGGATTCCCAGGGATCTATATAAAAATAACGTAGTTGCTTTTACTATGGATGAAATTCAATACTATGTAAATAGTGTTGATGGAGTAGTTGCGCTTGCTTCAGATCTTTTATGGACGGGTGAATATAAAAAGATATTTACTGCCAATCTTATTCTTGCAAATGTTGATGAAGTGGCTGGAGATGAATCACGTAAGCAACGTGTAAAAGCTGATGCACATTTTATAAGAGCATATGCTTATTGGGTATTAGCCAATTATTATTGCGCACCTTATAATAATGCAAATTTAAATAGTTTAGGTTTACCACTTAAGAAAACGGTAGATTATAATGAGTCCTTAAAACGGTCCACATTAAAGGAAACTTATGATTTCATATTAGCAGATCTTTCTGAGGCGCAAAAAGTAGCAAATGATGAGGTTGATCCATTACGTGCCTGGAGAGTGAGTAAGAAAGCAATAGCTGCGTTTATGAGTCGTGTGTTCTTGTTTACCGGTGAGTATGACAAGAGTATAGCACAAGCAGATATTGCACTGACAAGTACTGTAGCTAAATTGGTAGACTACAATACTTTAAAGCAGGGGCTGTCAAAGTCATACACCAGTCCGGAAGCTAAATTGGAATATGTTGAGCAGAATGATTGGGGGGCATCTAAATATTTATACTGGTCCGAGTTTTTTTATACACGTTATGTTGCTACTCGTGGTCAATGGTATTTGCCAAGTGAAGATTTGCTGTCTGTTTATCATGATAAACAAAATGATCTGCGTTATAAGAGTTTTATGATCTCTAACGGAGGAAGAAGATTTGCTGTAATAACCCCGTCAGCATTCAGATATACAGTATTCTCTGATGGACAGTATATTCCTGAGGGACCCACTTTTTCGGAGGTTTTGTTAAACAAAGCTGAAGTGTTGGCGCGTAAAGGAAATATATCAGGTGCTATGGAAGCGGTAAATATTCTTAGAGGAAAGAGAATGAGAAAAGACATGCCTTTAACAGATATTTCTTTGACCGCCACAGATAAAGACGATGCTATCAAAAAGGTTCTGGAAGAAAGGAGAAGAGAAATGCCTTTTTCAATGAGGTGGTATGATATCCGCCGTTTCAGCGTAAATGAATATCCAGCAGATGATGTTACTGTTACTCGTGATTTCTTTGACGTAAGCCTCAGTGGGGTAAATGTAAATGCACCTAAGACTTATACTTTAAGTGCAAAACGCTTTTCGGTACCTATTAATGGTGTTGAAATGGATGCTGGTAAAGGTCAGATTGTACAAAATCCTTATTAATAAGAGTTTATGAAAAGATTTATAAAAATAGCCATGCTTTGCGGTATGGCTATACCAAGTCTGGCTATAGCTCAGCATAAAAAGACAGAAGTAGTTGCCAGTAAAAGCGAAATTTCAAAGTTGGCTAAGGCTGTAGAGGCTGCTCCAGATAGTTTAAGTTTCCATAATGCTTATCTGAAGGCAGTTGATGTAAATAATGCTAGTGTAGTTGCGCAGTACGACAAATGGATGAAGAAATTTCCTAAGTCGGCCATAGTACCTTATGCCATAGCCGAAGCTTATTTAAATGATGAAAGTCCTAAAGCAAAACCATATTTGTTAAAAGCAGTCGCTATTGATCCCAAATTTGCAGAAGCCTGGGATGGGCTATGGATAGATGCACAACGCTGGGGCGATTTTAAGAGTGGAGATGAGTACTTGAAAAAGGCAGCAGAGAGCGATCCTCAAAATGCAGCTTATGCATTTTATTATTCAAGTAGTTTTGAGGATAAAGATCCGCAAATGTATCATGATTTAACAATGGATGTTGTAAAACGTTTCCCTGAAAGTGATCGCGGAGCTCAGGCTTTATACTGGTATGCTACTCGTTCTAAGGCTATTGCTGATAAGTTGAAATATTTTGAGTTGTTGCGCAAAAGCTATTCGCCAGCAAAGTTTAACTGGTCTTCAAGTGGTATGACTTCCTATTTTGATCTATTGCTGATGGAGGATGCAAAAAAGGCTTTAGCCCTGGCTGAGGATATGGCTAAGATTGAAAAACATGAAAAGGAGTGGGCTAATTTAAAGCTGCAAGCGCAACGTGTTAATGATGCCGGTGATTTAGCAAAAAATAACAAGCTTTCGGAAGCTATGTCTCAATTAGATCAGGTAAAGGTTCCGAGGTACTTTAAATTTAACAAAGAGCTTATTTTTTTAAAAGCAGAAATGGAAAGCTCAGCGGGTAAAACCAATACTGCATATACGTCATTGATTACTTCATTTGCTAAGCAACCGAACACGAAGTTAATCTGGGCAATCATGGGTATGGGGGCAAAATTAGGTAAGGATCCACATCAGGTAGATGCTGATATTATGAAGTATATCAATGATAACGCTAAACCTGCAACACCTTTTTCGTTGAAAAATTACTTTACGTCCAGCCAGACATCATTGTCCGATTATAAAGGCAAAGTAGTATTACTAACCTATTGGTTTCCCGGTTGTGGTCCATGTAGGGGTGAATTCCCACATTTCGAAAATGTTGTCAGTAAGTTTAAAGGACAGGATTTTGATTATGTGGGTATTAATATTGTCTCAGAACAAAATGATTACGTAGTTCCGTTTATGAAAGGAAGTGGTTACAGTTTTACGCCCTTAGAAGATGTTAAAGGAAGAGTAAAAGGTAATCTGGATAACAGAGGGGCTGCACCTGTAAACTTCTTAATAGACAAGCAAGGTCGTGTTGTCTTCTCAAATTTCAGAACTGATGGAGATAATGAAGATGAATTAGAATTGATGATTAAAATGTTGTTAGCTGATAAAAAGCTATAATTTAAAATGTTGTAATTGAATTATTAAATAGAAATGTTAAAAAAACTGATCGTAATTTCCTGCCTGGGTTTATTTATAATGGGTGGTGCATCTGGACAGCAGAAATCGGGTTTAATTACCATAAAAGGTCAATTGAAAGGCTTTAGTAATCAAACTGAGATCGCGGATTTGTCAGAATTTCAATACTTACTCCCTCCTTCAGCAGAAAGAGTAATTGTGCCTGATGCAGATGGGAATTTTAGTATTAAATTTAAAGCAGCTCATGCCAGTTACTATCGTTTGGGTCGTAATACGCTTTATCTTTCTCCAGGCGACAATTTAGAAGTGTATATTGATCAAAGCAATCCTGGATTAGCTAGGTTTAATGGGCAGGGTGCCTCAGCAAATATTTATATGAAGAATACGCCTTTTCCTAAAGGAGGGTCATTTCTTGAAGCAGGTAAGAATCTAAAGGAAAGCCCGGAAGCTACCATAGCTATAGTTGAGGAGAAAGCTAATTTGCGTACTAAGGAGTTAGCAGGAATAAAAAATGTAAGTAAGGAGTTTATCCGCCTGGAAAATGCTCGTATTAAAGCAGATCTGATCAATAGTATCTATAGTGGAGAAGTGTATGGCCGTTACGTATTTAAATTAAAGGATTCAGCAGCTAAAGTTTATGCTGAGAATTATGTAAAAGCAATTGCTTCAACAGTGGCTAAGTATAGTAAGGGTTTTATTGATCCTTCTTTGATGAAATTGGTGGTATATCGGGATATTGCTGAAGAGGTGATAAAACAGGAAGGCAAAACGAACGACATTCGAACTATTAGTGAATGGTATGCGATAAGTACGTTGGTTGAAGATATGCAAAAAGTAAGCGACAAAAAAGTGCTGGCTACTTTTGAGCCAAAAATTGCTCAGTTTAAAACGGAAAGTTATAAAGCTGCTGCACGAAAAATGTTGCAGAAATTAATGTCTTTCGGAAAAGGCGATATGGCAGTGGATTTTATATCCGTTGACCTGAACGGGAATCAGGTATCATTGAGTAGCCTAAAAGGTAAAGTGATTTATGTTGACCTTTGGGCAACCTGGTGTGGGCCTTGTATGAAAGAAATGCCATATTACGAAAAGCTTAAACTACAGTATAAAGATAACCCGAATGTGGTTTTTGTCTCGCTTTCAATTGACGACAATGAAAAGCCATGGAAAAAAAGTGTAGAAGAGCGTAAAGCAGATGGATACCAGTGGTTAATCAACAGGTCAAAACTTCAGGCTTATAATATTGTAGGTATTCCTAGAAGCCTGTTGATTGATAAAGATTTTAAAATGGTAGATATGGATGCACCAATGCCTTCACAACCAGAAGTGATAACAGCTATTGATAGCTTGTTAAAGTAATTTTCTCAGTAGAGTTTATTAAAACACAAAGGCTGCCCCATTAATTTGAGGTAGCCTTTGTGTTTTAATGATTCTGTTATTTCAAGTTCGTTACCTGCAATAAATAGTCAAAAAGGTTGACTTCTGAAGAAAGATTCAGTTTCTTTCTTAATCTGTAGCGACCAACTTCAACACCTCTGATCGTAATACCCAATAGCTGGGCAATTTCTTTTGATGATAAGTTCATTTTCAGGTAAGCAGACATTTTAAGGTCATTCTGACTAAGATGTGGAAACTTCTGTTTTAGCGTGGCCAGAAAGTTATTGTGAACCTGATCAAAATGTAAGGAGAACTGGCTCCAGTCGTTATCACTTTTTTCTGTTTCATCCAGCAATTTTAACAGGCCTTTTATCTTTTCTGTATTCTTTTCATCTCCTTCAGGTTTCTGTAAGGCATATAAATCTTCTTTTATTCTGAGTAGTAACTTCCCTCTCTGTGCAAGGTGCATAGTTGTAATGGCCAGCTCTTTATTTTTGAAATTAACTTCGCTTTCTAACTTCTCATTCTTCAATTGTATAATTTCACTCTCAGATTTTTCAATATCCAGTTGATGTATTTTTTTAAGTTGCTGTTGAGCCTTAATATGCTTTTTTGCTTGCCATTTGATAAGTAGGTAAAGGAAAATGACAATAAGTAAGAAATAGACTAGGAACGCAATATTCGTTTGATACCAGGCAGGTAGAATCGTAAAAGTATAGGTAACTGGGGCAGTTTCGCTACCTAAGTTATTTCTGGATTTTACTTTAAAACTAAAAGTGCCATAAGGCAGATTGGTATAGTCTTTTTCACTTTTGGCCGACCAGTCTGACCAGTTTTTATCGAATCCTTCCAATTGGTAACTGAATTCGATGTTATTTTGTTGTTCAAACAATGTTGATGAGAACTCAAAACGAAGAGAGTTTAAGCTGTTTTTAATCTGTACAGGAGTTGCATCAATAGTAGCTGGAGTATGCCCTCCGTAAATAATACTGTCCTTTTTACCGAAAAGTGCCACTTCGGTTAGTAGAACATTGAGCTTTTTAACATTATGCGTGTATTTTAGATAATTGATATGGTAAATTCCCTTGTTGGCCCCTACAAAAATATTCTCTTTATCATAGGGATAGATGCTTTCAAAACCTGCCACTAGCTTTGAGTTTAGTTCAGGGAAATGAACAATAGTAAATGGGCCTTTTTTTGAGTTTTTTTGATAATCGACTACTCCAATTTCATTGTTGCTTACAAACCAGATATTGCCATCATTATCTTCTTTAAGGTATTGAAGCGGATTGTTGTTAAAAATGGGTTTAAAAAAGTCAGAAGGTACAAATCTGTTTTTCTGGGATATATATTCATAAACACCTTTTTCTGTCGCAATAACAATTCTGTTTTTAATATGGAATACAAAATTGTTTAGGGTTGATGGTAAGCCCTCTTTTTGGGTGAACAGATATTGTTTTATGATGTTTTTCCTATCGCTACTCAATTCCAGTTTATATACACCACGATAAGGATGTGAAGCCCATACTGTATTACTGCTTTGGTCATAGTGAACAAAACGTAAGGGTTCGGTAAGTCCGCCTATTGTGCCTTTATCTGTGAATTTTGAATTAGAAAACTCAATGTTATGCAAGCCATTATAGGTGCCGGAAATAATTCCAGAAGAAGGATAAAGGGAGGAGACTGCCTCAAACAGCCAGGTGCCTATATTGCTATAAATAGGCATGGCATTGTTTTTCTCAATGATGAAGGCACCGTCTTCATGTCCAAGTAATAGCTTCTGATTGATTTCATTTAAACTCCAGACCTGACCTTTGGTGTTTTTTACCTCCTGGAAATAGTTTTTGGAATAACTGATGTCTTTTATGCCAGGACTAAGCGGACTATAGAAAAGACCATTGGAGGTGCCCAGGTATAGTGTTTTGTCGAAAATTCTTGTAGAATAGCCCGTTACTTGTTTGTTTTTATCCGGGAATATCTGTTTAACCGGACTGTTATAGGCTACAAAGTCAATTCCATCGTCGAGGCCTAACCATAGATTTTGATCATAATCGATAAAAAGACTTCTGATATTATTTTTCTGCAGGCCTTCATCATAGGAGAACTTTTGAAGTACGTTTCCATTTTTATCGATGATAATGCAGGCGGCAGAAGTTGTGCCTAATGCAAATTGTTCATTATTGAGCTGGATAGCACAAAAAATCCTGTCGTTTTTGAAGATATTATCGGCATTTGTTATTTTTTTGGTAAGTACATGGTCCTTAAGGAGGAAGATTCCATTCTTTAATGTTGTAATCAGCGTGGTTTCTGCATCATAATTCAGAATTGCTGTTATGGTGTTATATTTCAGGTTAGCGTCTTCATTGATGATTTGCCATGCTCCATTCTTAAACCAGAATAAGCCTTTTCCTCTAATCTGTGCGTAAAGCTGATCATTGACTTTACCTATAAAGTCCCAAATTTCATTTGAGGGATAAACTTTGATTGCCTTGTCTTTTAGTTGGAAGATTTTTTCTACGGTTCTGAAGAAGACCTGGTCTTTTAGTATGACAATGTCCCAGATATCAGAAAATTGTCTATAATTTGATGGGATAAGTTGCTTTAAGGAAGTGTATTTTAATACTCCGTTTTGATCTGGGTAAAAATAACCGAACTCATCCTGGCCTCCAACATATATTCTTCCACTGGTATCTATTTTTAAGGAGCGAATGATAGTTTTGTTTGGAAGCGGATAAAGTTTCCAATATCTTCCGTTAAAAGTCAGGAGGCCTTCATTGTTTGCAAAGTACATGATGCCACTTTTATCCTGCTGGATATCCCAGTTCTGAATGCCTCCTTTATAGGTCGTATTGCTGTAATTTACAATCTGTGGTAAGCCGATTGGATTTTGAGCCCTTAAGATGGATACCGAGAGATTTATTAAAACAATTAACAACAGATTCTTCATGAAATGGTATTAAGAGCGGTTTTTTTAGTTTGTGTAGTATTAATGTAGTAGGGCTGAGCAGGCTAAGTTATAAATTAAAATACATTGTATTGTTTTTATAGTAGGCAGATTTTCGAGGTTTAAAAAGCTTCTGAATAAATTTGAATTACATATGTGTTCATAGGACAACTAAACTAAACTACTATTGAACTGCTAACCAAAATAAACCAATTAAATTAAAAACAAGCAAATTTATGAGAGAGAACTACAAAAAAGTGCTCGGGTTAATGACATTAATTATTCTCCTGTTTTCTTCCGTCAGTTCTTTTGCACAGCAAAAGATGATTAGTGGAAGGGTTGTAGATGGTTCGGACAATTCTACTTTACCAAGTGTAAGTATTAAAGTAAAGGGAACGCAAAAAACAACATCTACAGATGTAAATGGTAAATACGAAATATCAGTGGCTGATAATGATGTATTAATATTTACTTATATAGGTTTCCAGGTGCAGGAAGTGCCTGTCGCCGGCAAAACAGTTTTAAATATTGTTTTACAATCATCAAATCAGCAAATGCAGGAAGTGGTTGTAGTTGGTTATGGTAGCCAAAAGAAATCTGATATAACAGGCGCTGTTTCTACGGTAAGTATGGAAAAGGCAACAGCAATTCCGACAACCAACGTAGCAGAGATGCTTAGAGGACAGGCTGCAGGAGTGCAGGTGACTTTAGGTTCGGCCAGGCCTGGTGGTACTTCCAATATTCAGATCCGGGGAAGAAACTCTATCCGTGGAGGAAATGATCCTTTAGTTGTACTCGATGGATTTCCGATAGAAAATATCAACGATGTGAATCCCGAAGATATAGCTTCAATAGAGGTTTTAAAAGACGCTTCGGCGCAAGCTATTTATGGAGCAAGGGCATCAAATGGTGTGATTCTGATTACTACAAGAAAAGGTGCTACTGGTAAAATGACGGTAGGTATAAGTTCTTATTTCACTGCGCAAAGACTGACGAAGAACTTTGACCTGTATAATGCAGAAGAGTTTGCTCAATTTAGAAGAGAAGCAAAAAGAACAAATAATCCAGATGGCTCGTACAGTACAGATGAAGTTAACTTTGGTGGTTCAGCGCAAGCGCCGGAGTATATCAACTTTAAAGCTGGTAATTATGTGAACTGGGAGGATGCAGTTTTAAGGGATACCTGGTTAAGCAGTAATACGGTAAGTTTAAGTGGAGGTACAGACAATACAAAAATATTTACCAGTGCTACTTATTTTAATCAATCGGGTTTAATACCATCTTCTGCTTATAAAAGAGGTTCATTCAGATTCAACATAGATCAGAAAATCAATGACAGGGCAAGTATTGAAGCTAACATCAATATTGCAACAGATAAGCAAAGAAGGGAATCGGCCAACCTGGACTTTATAACTATTTCTCCATTCACAGGTCCTTATGACCTGAACGGAAACCTGGTGAGAAATGTGGCTGGAGCAAATGCAAGTAGCAGCACAATAAATCCTTTGTGGAATATTCGTGAGTCTGATAACGAGATTAAAAACAATTTTTATAACCTTAATCTTGTTGGAAACTATAAATTCAGTGAAAATTTCAGTTATAAACTGAATACTTTATTTAGCAGGAAGTTTGCAGATGAAGGTACTTATCTTTCTAAACTACATTCGGCAGGTGTTACTCCCAATGGAAGTGCTACACTTGCAAATGTGCTGAGAGAAGAGTTTTTGGTAGAAAATATTCTTAATTATAAAACAGAGATCAATGAAATTCACAAGCTGGACTTCACCTTTGTACAATCAATAAATCAACGCAATACTTCCAGGACGTTAATGACGGGAACAGGGTTTGGGAATGATTTGTTGGGTTTTGATGGGATTACCAATGCCTTGAATTTTAAAACAACACGTGCAGAAGAACAATATAGATTGTCTTCCTTTTTAGGTAGGGCACGATATAACCTAATGGATAAATATTTATTAACCTTAACGGCTCGTCGTGATGGTGCATCGGTATTCGCAGAGAACAAGAAATGGGGGTTCTTTCCTGCGGCTTCCGTTGCATGGCAAATGCATAGGGAGAACTTCCTGAAAGATGTTAAGGTTATTGATCAGTTGAAATTCAGAGCCAGTTATGGTGCTGTTGGAAACCAGTCTTTAAATCCATATACCACCTTAGGTGTAGTAGATGCAAACCCGTATATATTTGGTGGGGTGATTGTAGGAGGGAATCTTCCGGGGACTGTGCTACCTAATCCCAATTTAACCTGGGAAACATCGACCACTTTTAATGCAGGCTTTGATTTCGGATTGTTTGGAAACCGAATTACTGGATCAATGGAGTATTATAATACACAAACTACAGACTTACTAGCTGATATCTCATTAGGTGGGACATCGGGATTTAGTTCTACAATTACCAATGGAGCAGCATCTAAGAATAAAGGGATAGAATTGTTATTAACCGGCCAACTGATTAGAAATTCTAAAATGAACTGGTCAGTAACAGGTACATTCGCTAGAAATACCAATGAAATTGTTAAAACGGGAATTGTTGATGTCAATGGAAAGCCCAAGGATGATTTAGGTAGAAGCAGATATGTCGGTCGTCCAATAAATATAATACGTACCATGGTTTTTGATGGTATTTTCCAGACTGATGCAGAAGCGTTGGCTTCGGCACAAGGTTCAAAAGGAGGTACGGTAACACCATTCCAAAGTTTAGCGACTTTATATGCAGGAGCGATCCGACTTAAAGATGTAAACGGTGATGGCATCATCAATGATCAGGATAATGTGATTATTGGTACAGATCCAAAATGGTTCGGTTCAATCTCTACTAATTTTGAATACAAAGGTTTTGAATTGCTGGCAGATTTATATATTGTAGAGGGTGCAACCCGTTACAATCCATATCTGGCAAGTTTTAATGAGGGTGGAACTTTCCAATCTGTAAGGAATGGTATCAAAGTAGATTACTGGACACCGGAACGTCCATCAAATAAATATCCACGTCCTAATTATAACAATGCTCCGTCGAACATTACGGCTTTGGGTATTGCAGATGCATCATATGTAAGGTTAAGAACACTTTCATTGGGTTACAGCTTGCCATCATCATTGATCAATAAGGCAGGTGTAAGCAATGCTAAAATTTATTTAACAGGAACAAACCTGTTTACCATTACAGATTATAAATCCTATAGTCCGGAGAATAATCCAAATGATTTTCCAGATACAAAGGCATTTACATTGGGTCTGAAAGTTGGATTTTAATTAACCCTAAAAGAAATTAGAAATGAAAAAGCATTATATAAATATCAGGATAGCAATTGTAGTCTTAGTTGCTGTGATGAGTTTCTCTTCTTGTAAGAAGTTCCTGACAGAGGAGCCTACTTCTCAATTTACAGCAAATTTTGTTTACAATACTCCGGAAGGGTTAGAGTCTGGAGTGGTAGGCTTGTATAACATACAACGTGCCTTTTATGAGAACCAGGCTAATAATGGCTCAAATCCAATAGTGATTGATTCCAGAGATGATCTGACAGTTCCACGTGGTGGAGAGATTTCCAATTATGGCTTGATGAAATCGGGTACTCATGCTGATAATAGCGGTGTTTATTCAGATTATTGGAGGACTTATTACCGTATTGTGGATCGTTCTAATGCGCTGATACAGGCGGCAGAGAAGATTCAGGTTATGGATGAAAAGCGTAAAAATAAAGTACTGGCTGAGGCTAAATTTTTTAGAGCAAACTCTGTGTTTATTTTGTTTAAACTGTTTAATAATATTTATGTGACTACGGAGCCGACTACGCCAGAGAATGCATTAAATATTATTCAGGATAAAACTCCGGAGGCTGATATCTATAAGTTGATTAAGGATGACTTGACCTTTGCTATTGCCAATCTGGAATGGACAACAACGGAAACAGGACGGATTACGCAGGGGACTGCCCGTCATGTGAAAGCAGAAGTTGCACTTTGGCAGAAAGACTGGTTGGAGGCAAAATTGCAGTCGGAAGCTGTAATAAATTCTGGTCGTCATAACTTGGTTGCTCAGACTGGATTGGTTTTTAAAGGTGATTTAAACCATTCAGAAGCATTGTGGGCATTACAGTGGAAACGTCAGGTAAATGGCTCTGCTTATAAAATAAACTTTAACCTGATGCCAAATTATGCTGAGCTTATTCCGGGTTCGAAGTATAGTATTGAACAAGGGGGGAGAGGCTTTGGATGGTTAACGTTGAATAACTATTTACGTGATCTGTTAAAAGAAGATCCAAATGATACCAGGATGAAGGGTTCATATTATATACAAGATTATGTATATAATGATGCCGCAACTTTACCGGCGGGAAAAGTATTGGGACAGAAAATTGTCCATGCAACGTGGCAGGAGTTTGCTCCTGTGGCAGCAGACAGGAATGCTTTCTTTATTCGCTTAAATGCAGGTTGTAAAAAGTATTTCCCGGATGATGGCATTCCAACAGAAGATTCGCAGACAAAAAACCTGATGGTATACAGATCTGCTGAAACCTATCTTTATGCTGCGGAAGCCAATATGATGCTTGATGATAATGATAAGGCCTTGTTCTATCTGAATGAAGTACGCTTCAGAGCCAATACGGCTAGGTTAACAGGGATTGTAACTATTGAAGATATATTAGATGAGGGGGCCAGGGAGCTGGCATTTGAAGGCCGTAGATTTTATATGTTGAAAAGAACCGGGAAGCTTTATAACTATGTTGTAGATCATGCTGGTTATGGAAAGGCAGGTGACTTGACGGTCGAGAATGCTCCGGGTCATGCCAATACTCCTTCAGATCCATTCCCATATCGTTCGGATGCCAGAAGAGTAATGAGACCTTATATGGTAAATTGGGTTATACCAAGGTCAGAGTTGAATTTGCTTGGACCAAATTATCCACAGAACGACGGATATCCGAAATAAATTTAAGGGGCTGCCAGGAAAATACAATTTTTGGGTAGCCCTTAATACGCCCTCATTTTTTAAAAAAAAACAATTAAATTCTGGAAATGTCTGGAATGATTAATCTTTATTAATTTTAGTAATGTTGAGATATACTTTAATAATCGTTTTAAGCATGCTTGTTATTACCTCTTGTCAGGTAAAGAATTCGAAAAAATCTATAGATAACTATACGCTGGTATGGTCTGATGAGTTTGATTATACCGGCCTGCCTGATAGTACCAAATGGGGATATGAAGTTGGTGGAAGCGGTTGGGGTAATAATGAATTGCAGTATTATACAAAAGCCGATACTTTAAATGCGGTAGTGAGAAATGGAAAACTATTCATAACAGCGAGAAAAGCTGATATTGAAGGGAAAAAGTATTCGTCGGCACGTTTAAGTACTAAAGGTAAGGCAGAATGGACTTACGGTAAGATAGAAATTAATGCGAAATTGCCTGCAGGGAGAGGTTTATGGCCTGCGTCATGGATGCTTGGGGCTAATATCAATGAAGTAGGATGGCCCGAAAGTGGAGAAATTGATATTATGGAGCACGTAGGTTTTAGCAGGGATTCCATCTTTGGTACAATTCATACATCTGCATATAACCATATTAAAGGAACGCAGAAAGGTACTACCGCTTTTATAAAGAATCCATATACAGAATTTCATACCTATTCTGTTGAATGGACACCTGAAAAAATGGATTTTATGTTAGATCATAAAGTATATTATACGGTAATTAATGAGCATAAAACGAATGCTGAATGGCCATTTGATCATCCGTTTTATCTTTTATTGAATATTGCAATAGGTGGGAACCTGGGTGGAAAAGAAGGAGTTGATGAAAATGTGTTTCCAGCAGTAATGGAGGTTGATTATGTAAGGATTTATCAAGCAAATAAGTAGTAATGATCATCATCCTTATTTGAATAAATTAAAAAGCCGTACTTTTGCAGAAAATAAAAGCAAATTGGGAACTCTGTTAGATTTAGGTATTAAGGGATATAATAATTACGGTACGCATCTTAAACAAAAGTATAAGGGGCAGCGTGTGTTTAAAGTAATTGTTGATGGAGGATTTACATGTCCTAATCGCGATGGCAGTAAAGGCTATGGTGGTTGTACCTATTGCAACGTTGATTCATTTACACCGGAGCTTTCCCGAAAGTTACCTACTATCCGCGAACAATTAGAACAGGGGATGGAAAGAGGGAAAGGCTTTTATAAAGCTGATAAGTTTATTGTTTACTTCCAGCCTAATACGAATACCTATGCGCCTGTGCATTATTTGAAAATGATGTACGATGAGGCCTTATCTATAAATACTGATGATGTTGTAGGCTTTTCTGTAGGAACAAGACCTGATTGTATTGATGCGGAAAAGGTAGCCTTGCTGGAAAGTTACACCGATCGGTTTGATGTAGATCTGGAGATGGGTATGGAGTCTATATATGACGAAACCCTGAATCAGATCAATAGAGGCTGTAGTCATGGGGAGTTTGTAGAAGCTGTAAAGTTGCTTGAAAATACAAAGCTAGACCTTTGTGTACATACTATTTTTGGTTTTCCCTGGGAAACTGAAGAAATGATGCTGGAGTATATTCATGAAATTAACCGATTCCCGCAAATTAAATTCGTTAAATTCCACCATCTTCATATTGTTGAAGGTTCTATAATGGGTGTGAAATATAAGAAAGAACCTTTCAAGCTATTCAGTCTTGAAGAATATACTGATCTGTTATGCAAATTGATTCCATTATTAAGGCCTGATATCGTTATTCAGCGCTTATTTGGAATTTCTGATTGGGATTTACTTATTGCACCCAACTGGGGATTGAATAAATCTGCTATCCAAACTTATATTGATAAGGAAATTGAACGCAGAGGAGTAGTTCAAGGCTCCGAATATTTGCCTAAATAGGTAAAATCAATAAAATCATTCATTAATTCTGTTTTTCGCCTTTTTGAGAGGTGTATTTTGCTCGTGTTTATCATTCTGTCTAAAATTTAATCTCATTTTAGGTCAATTGGTGATTTTGTTTTGTTGTTTTTGTGTTTTTTATATCTTTTGTTTGTTGTTTTTGGTCTTTTGGCAGAATATTTTTCAATAAATATCTCAATTAGTGTGATTTTTATTTATTTATCAAAAAATAACTCCATTTTTTGCTATAATGTTATGTTGGTTTTGATTTTTGCCATATAAATTACTATAGTTTTATAGTTTTTGCAATTTTTATGTGTAAAAATTATTGATTTTACTGTGTTTTTGTTGGTGTGTTTTGAATTTTACAAAAATAAAACGCTTTATTTGTGGAGTAATTAGACAAACAAACATTATTAACAATAAAAATCAAATATTATGGCAAAAGTTTTATTCAAACAGTGGGGTCCCTTTGCAGTTTTACTTGCAATTGCAATTATTGCACTATTTATTCCCCTGCTTCCGAACTTTGACGAAGGAAAATACAGCGGACCAGACATTGCATTCGTCCTAATTGCATCAGCTTTAGTGTTTTTAATGACTCCAGGCTTAGCATTTTTCTATGGTGGTATGGTTCATCGTAAAAATGTACTCTCTACAATGATCAAAAGTGTGGTTGCTGCAGGAGTTATAACTGTTTTATGGATAGTTGTAGGTTTCAGTCTTGCTTTTGGGGATTCAATCGGAGGTCTTATTGGTAATCCTTTAACATTCCTTTTCTTTCAGGGAGTAAATTCCGGACCAGCATGGGGAACGATTCCTCTTTCATTATTTGCAGTATTTCAACTGATGTTTGCAATCATCACTCCAGGACTGGTAGTTGGTGCAGTTGCAGAACGTATTCGTTTTACTTCTTACATTCTATTTATTGTACTATTTGCATTGTTTGTATACTCGCCGTTAGCACACTGGACATGGCATTCAGATGGTCTACTATTTAAGATGGGAGTACTTGATTTTGCGGGAGGTACTGTGGTACATATTTCTGCTGGTATGGCAGCCTTAGCTGGTGCTTTAGTACTTAAAAGAAGAAAAAGCCATTTGGAACACAAAGAAGTGCCACCTGCTAATATACCATATGTATTAATTGGTACAGGATTACTGTGGTTCGGTTGGTTTGGTTTTAATGCAGGATCAGCATTGGGTGCAAATGCATTGGCTGTTTCAGCATTCTTAACAACTAACATTGCAGCTGGTTCTGCTGGTTTATCCTGGATGTTTTTTGATGTGTCAAGAGGGAAAAAACCATCGGTGTTAGGTTTCTGTATCGGTGCTGTGGTTGGATTGGTAGCAATTACGCCAGGAGCTGGCTTTGTGAGTATTCCTTCTAGTATTTTCATCGGCGTATTTGCTGCTGTAATATCGAACCTTGCCGTTTCATGGAAACAAAAAACTTCATTGGATGATACATTAGATGTGTTCCCTTGTCATGGTGTAGGTGGTATTGTTGGGATGTTGCTTACTGGTGTATTTGCAACTAAAACTGTGAATGCAGCAGGAGTAGACGGCTTATTGTACGGGAATGTAGAATTCTTTTTAACTCAGGTAAAAGGTGCTGCAATAGTTATTGTGTTCAGCTTTGTGATGTCGTTTATCATCTTCAAACTAATTAACCTTGTACAGCCAATTCGCGTTACTTCTGAAGAAGAAGAAGAAGGATTAGATGCTAGTCAGCACAATGAAAAATACTCACAAGGTACCTTGATCGTGGAATCAACCGGTGAGGAGCTTCAGAATGCTTTTTAAGAAATAATGAACAAGGATTAAAGAGTAAGCTAGTCTTTAGTCCTTGATTCTTAATCATTACGCTAACAAAATCAACCTAAACCCAAACCAAACCTAACAGATTATGAAATTAAGATCAGTATTAACTTTAGCATCTTTAACATTGGCCTCTGCTACTTATGCACAAGAGACGACGGAAGCACCGCTTCAAATTTCCGGATCAGTAGATACGTATTTCAAATACGATTTTGCTAAAGCGCCTAATATCAGTACGTATTTTGCAAATGAGCATAATTCGGTTTCTATCGGCATGATTGATCTGGCATTAAAGAAAACTACCGGTAAAGCATCATTTGTTGGGGAATTGTCTTTTGGACCACGAGGACAAGCCCAGTCACTTGTACCGAGTGCTGATGGTGAATCGTTTCATATTCAGAATTTGTATGTAAACTATGCCTTTACTGAGAAGTTTAGTATGACTGCAGGTTTTATGGGGACTTTCATTGGGTACGAAGTGATTTCCCCTGCAGCTAACTTCAACTATTCTACCTCTTACTTATTTGGAGCAGGACCTTTTCAGAATGCCGGTGTTAAAGGTACCTATGCATTCTCTGAAAAGGTCAGCTTAATGTTGGGTTTGTTTAATGAATGGAACACTTATTCCGCATCTCGTGGGGTGTCAAGTGTTGGTGCACAACTAATGGTGTCTCCTGTTGAAGGCTGGACAGCCTATATCAATGGTTTACATGGCCTGGATGCATATGGAAATTATAGTACAATTGTTGACCTGACTACAGCATATCAGGTTGATGAGAAAATTAAAATAGGTTTAAATGCTGCAAATCTTAGCGCTGGTGATGATAAGGTAGGATATACAGGTGTAGCTTTGTATCCACAATATGCCTTTACTCCTTCAGTAGGTCTGGGAATAAGAGCAGAGTATATGAATTTCAAAGGGATTTCAGGAGCCCCGGATGCGAGTGTATTATCTGGAACCTTATCTGCAAATATTAAAGCAGGTGGGTTGACTTTTATTCCAGAGGTTCGTTTTGATAATGATAAAGATTTATCACAGGGTTTTCTTAAAAGTGATGGAATTACAGCTACAAAATCAGCTTCACAATTCTCCCTGGCTGCAGTATACGCATTTTAGTCTCGATTATATTATCTTGAGCCACCGGGATATATCCGGTGGCTCTTTTATATCTTTATGTTATGAAACTTTCAACTCTGATTATTTTATTGTTTTTTACAGCGACAGGATTTGCACAGGAAAAAGCATTGTCTACTGATGACAGGGGTAAGCTCATCTATTATGAAGTGGTGAACTTAAAAGAGGTGTCAGCTGATTCTTTAAAATCCAGAGTAAAAGCTTTTCTAAAAAAAACACCGAAAACATTAAAACTGAAGTCGGCCGATACGGATTCATTGATGTATATCACGGGAAAACTGATCATCAATAAAACAGCGTTGGTTTTGAGTCGCCCATCAGGCGAAGTTCTTTATAACTTTTATGTAGAATCAAAAGACGGCAAATACCGTTTTTGGATGACTGATTTCAATTTTATCTCCTACCAAAGGGATCGGTATGGGAATTTTGTGCCATCCACTGCAGTAGGAATCCCATTAGAGACTAAACCTGGCAAATTGAATTCAGCAGAATGGAATGGCTATGTAAAGGCCACAGCCAAAGAGCTAAATGTTTTTGCCGAACGTTTTAAAGAAGCGATGATGAAAAAAGTCATAACTCCAGCAGTGGTTGCGCCATCGGCTGTTGGCCCTCATCAAAAATGGTAAGTTCTAATGTACCATTTTATCAGCACAAGTTGAGCTGGCAAATGCTTCTGGCTTAGCCTTAAATATAAAACCCATACTTAAAATATACCCCATTGCTTCATTTAAGGCTTTGTTGGATTTGAACATCGGATTGGTGTTGATGTCTGCATGAACTTCCAGATCAACACGATATAAGTCTAATAAGTCGCAAATAGAGTATGCCGTTTCAATTGATTTCTGTACTTCAAACAGCATTCTCTCTTTGATGCTCATTTTATGAGCCGTTTTTTCCTGGTGGATGTACATAAACCCTCCATGGTGTTCTCTTAATAAAACAATTACAGTAGCAAAATCTGTGTAGGCACCCTTTACCTGTGAGTCAGTTCCGATGCAAACTTTAAGCCGGTAACCGTTGTCACTCTCTCTGATGATGGCATTTTCTACTTCTTCTAAAATGGACGAGTGGATAACTTCGCCGCTAAATTTCTTCCAGGTCATACGTTATTGGTGTTAATATTTAAACAACCCGTATACAGGTTTCCTAAAAATAGGTGGATAAAATTAAAAACGTGTTAAGTTGTTATTGTTTAATTGCTAACAAATATCTAGTTGTCAACACTTTAATTTATATTTAAACTCTTTTGATGTAGAGTTGTTACAATAAGGCGGGGGTGCTCCCGTTAAATAAACAGAACCATTAACTAAATATAAGCATTATGAAAGCAGAATTGTTAAATGAATTTACTTTATTGCAACGTAGCCTGGCTTCAGTTGATTATGATGAAATGGTAGAAGAGCAGGTTTATGTACCAATTAAGCGGGTTAATAATAAGATGCATACCTGGATTTCTGAAAGAGGGCACATGCTGATGAACCTGGATGCCCGATTAAACAGTTCTTTGAGGTATCTAAGGAAGAAATATCTAAAATTTTAATGCTCTAATTCCACTATCTTTACCAAATGATGGTAGAAAAGATATTGGAGAAATTAAAGATTACTTCCCTGAATCAAATGCAGCTGGATACATTAGCAGCGGGAAAAAATGGGAGTGATGTAGTTTTGCTGGCACCTACAGGTTCTGGTAAAACACTAGGTTTTTTACTTCCGGTATTAAACAACCTAAATGCGCAGTCTCAAGGTGTACAAGCTTTAATTCTTGTGCCATCCAGGGAGTTAGCCTTACAGATCGAATCTGTGTTCAGACAAATGTCTACCGGATTTAAAGTGAACTGCTGTTATGGGGGCCATCCTGTAAAAACAGAAAGAAATAACTTTGAAGAACCACCTGCGGTATTAATCGGCACACCAGGAAGGATTGCATATCATTTGCGACATGAAAATTTCGACGAGTCGGCCGTTACTACATTAGTGTTGGATGAATTCGATAAAGCATTGGAGTTTGGTTTTCAGGAAGATATGTCTTATATCATTCGTAAGTTACTTTCCTTGAAACAAAGATTCTTAACTTCAGCTACTGCCATGGATGAAATTCCTGATTTTACAGGGATCGGTAAACCAGTAGAGATAAACTATCTGCAAAATGCAGAGGTCGCACCAGATTTAAAGCAAAAAAAAGTAACAACTACTGCAGAGGATAAGTTGGCAACTTTGTTAAAGTTGATCTGTAAAGTTGGCAATAAAAACATGCTGATCTTTTGTAACCATAGGGAGACTGTTGATCGTATTAGTGATTTGTTAATAGATCAGGATCTTGCACATGATATTTTTCATGGTGGTATGGAACAGGATGAACGTGAGCGTGCATTATTGAAATTTAGAAATGGCAGCATCAAAATTTTGATCACGACTGATCTTGCTTCAAGAGGTCTGGATATTCCAGAGGTGGAGTGTATTATTCATTATCAATTGCCCTATACAGAAGATGCCTTTTTGCACCGTAATGGGCGTACCGCACGTATGAATGCAAAAGGTACGGCATATCTGATTATTGCTGATGATGAGAAATATCCATTCTTAAAAGCTGAAATCGAAACAGAAAGTCTTAAAGGTGATTTTAAATTGCCTCGCGATAGTGAGTGGCAGACCTTATACATTGCCGCCGGTAAAAAGGATAAAGTAAACAAGATAGATATTGTAGGCCTGCTCTTGAAAAAAGGAGGCTTGCAAAAGGAAGATGTTGGCTTGATTGAAGTAAAAGATCAGGCTTCTTATGTAGCTGTAAAGCGTAAAATGGTAAATAATATTTTAAAGGCGCTGGCTAACGAGAGAATAAAGAACAAAAAGGTTAAGATTGAAATAGCAATGTAAAATGAGTAATAACGATATTTTTAAAAAACTCCGTGTAGCGTTATCGCTAACAAATGACGATATCATTAAGATAATGGAATTGGTACAATTTAAGGTGAGTAAAAGTGAGCTTGGTGATATTTTCAGAGCTGATGATCATCCCAATTTTAAGAAATGTGGAGATCAGATTTTACGTAATTTTTTAAATGGACTGGTGATTTATAAAAGAGGACCAAGGCCTCCAAAACAAGAAAATCCAGTGCTAAAAGGTTAATCTAGTTCTTCCTTTTTATTTATTCTCAATCGTTCTGAAAGTAAGATTTACTCTGGCTTTGTGCGTTTGTTTGGTAGGGGGGAGTCTGTGCAGCCAATGGCTTTGGGTTTCATCTTTCATTACAAGTAAGCTACCGTGTTCTAAGATTAAGGAGACGGTTTGCTTATTCTCTTTGTGTTTAAAGGCAAACTTTCTTTCTGCGCCAAAACTCATAGATCCAATGGCACCATTTTTTTTCAAGTCTTTTTCACCATCGCTATGCCATGCCATGCCCTCTTCTCCGGTATGATAAAGATTAAGGAGGCATGAGTTGAATTTTTCTCCTAATGTTTTTTCTGCAATTTCTTTCAATTCAAGCAATGCGGCAGTCCAGGGTAACGCTCTTTTCGTGGTATTAGAGTATGTGTATTCAAATTCTTTATCACCGTACCAGGCAACCTTTCTCTTTGTTAATATGTGTTTACCAAAAATGACAGCCTCATCATTTTTCCATTCTATATTGTTCAATAATTCATCCAGATAATGATTGGCAGTTTGAGTTGACATTAATCTGCCATAATAGATTACCGTACCATTGTATGGTAGTAAGTTGCGTTGTTCATCTGTTTCACTGCTGAATAAGTCCATTTTTTTAATTCAGGTCATTTTTGTAAAGTTATTATATTTCTATGATTGACCTTGTTTTAATTATCTAACTTTCGTTAGAACTGCTATGCATTAAGGCGTCAATAAATTGATGATTGAGTCGATTATTTGTATAAAAGGTTAAAGAATTAATTTAAATGTAATTTTATATTTATATAAGTTGTTTTATCTATGTTTGAGAATGATGTTGATACGAGTTTTATGTTGTTCACATCGAGATTTATATGAATATTATGAAAATGACATTAGGGGAGAAATTCAGGCTTTTAAGAGAACGTGCTCAAAAAGATGAAAGGGAGATTTCTGAAATTTTAATGCTATCGTTAACAACATATAAGAGGATAGAGGATGATTTTATTTATCCTAAGGATTATTTGATCAGGAAGGCTGCTGAATTGTATGGTTTGGATTATGATGGTTTTCTGAAAATTGGTGAGGAATAAATTGATATTGGAATTAATTTACTGAGAAAAAGCTTAAAACATTTTAATAAAGCGGTTTAAATTACTTTATTTGAAGACGTAACCAACCAACAATAGTTTTTATGAAGAAAATTCTTTTTTTATGCTTTATTACGCTATTCAGCGTCCAACTTTCTTTTGCTGCTAAGGTAGATACAGTAGTAACCTATAGTGCCGCAATGAAGAAAAATATTAAAGCTGTAGTTATTACTCCTGATGGGTATACGCAGGCTAATAGTATGCCGGTCGTATATTTATTGCATGGTGCTGGAGGTTCATATTCAAATTGGATTTTAAAAGTGCCTGCTCTACAGCAGCATGCTGATGATTATAAGACAATAATTGTATGTCCTGACGGTAATGTAAGTAGTTGGTATTTTGACAGCCCAGTTGATCCGGAATGGAAATACGAAACTTATGTGGCCACTGAGCTTGTCAATTGGATTGATAAAAATTATAAAACAATTAAAGATCGTAAAGGTAGAGCTATCACAGGATTAAGTATGGGCGGGCACGGTGCATTGTATCTTTCCTTCAAACATCAGGATGTTTTTGGAGCAGCAGGAAGTATGAGTGGGGGTGTGGATATTACTGGTTTTCCATTAAACTGGGCTCTAGCAAAAAGATTGGGGGACTATGATAAAAATGCGGCACGATGGAAAGAAAATGCTGTTGTGAATATGACTCATTTGTTGGTTCCCAATAGATTGGCCTTAATCATAGATTGTGGTAAAGATGATTTCTTTTACAATGTAAATATGAAATTACATGAGGAATTGCTTTACAAGAATATTCCGCACGATTTTATCATCAGACCAGGTGCTCACAATTGGGAGTATTGGGACAATGCAGTAAAATATCAACTTCTGTATTTTAACAGTTTCTTTAACCGTAAATAAAGGATTAGTATTCTGTAATCCTTTATTCAACTTATTGATTTGTTACTAAATAGATCAATTTTATAAAGACTACTGATAGATAGTTTTTCTTAACTGTAATGACAAAAAACGATTGCTAAAGTATATTTTTAATTTTATATTGTCCGAATTTAGAAAAATATTATACTTATTTAAAATAAAAACATATATCTTGCACCTTCAAATATGGGGGTTTTGGACTTTATTTCAAGTGTAAGTTGTTTTTTCTTGCTCTTGCTTCCGCTTCACTTGTTTTTTGCGAAACGTGGGGTGAAATTATTAAACCGTTTACTCTCAGTTATTTTTATTTCAAGATTTGGGCAGGTATTAGTCTTCTTGGTAGTAAGCTCTAATGAAAAGGCTATTTATCCTTTTTTTTGCCAGCTTTTTATTCCGGTTTATTATGCTGCCCCTGCTTGTTTTTATCTGTATGCGACTGGCTTTATTGCTGGTCGTACTCGACTTCAGAAATTTGAGTGGTTTCATTTTGTTCCATTTTTTCTGGCAATTGTACATGTATTACCCTGGTCTTTTTCTCCCGCTGTTAAATGGGATGCCATTGTCGCACAAATTCTGGAAAATAAACAGCTTTTTATCACAGAACAGAGCGGACTATTTCCATCCTGGTTTTATTACCTCGGTAGGCCTTTTCTATTGCTGGCTTATTTGGTTGCGACCTGGGTTACTGTTTTGAAGTCAAAGGTTATTGATGAAAAGGTTAGTGCTGATGGTAAAAAATGGATCTACTTTTTTTTAAGGACGGCGACTTTTTTTCAGTTGACAAGCTTTTTCCCTTTGGTCATCTGGAACTCAGAAGAACCTTTGTTTAATGCCTTGTTTATACTGTTTAATTGTGTGGCTCTTCTGGCAATTGTAATTTTTGTCATGCATCAGCCGAAATTATTTTACGGCTACTTGTTTGTAGCTGTGGACATGGAGGATAATGAAACTGTAGTAGGGGATGATAGAGAAGAAGTTAAGAAGCTCGCTAAGCCTGTCGTGTCAGCTAAGAAATTAAATCTCATGCCTGATCAGCTATCAGCCTATTCAGATTTGATGAAATCTTTTATGGAAAATAAAAAGCCATATCTTCAACCTAATTTTCAAATTGTTGATCTGGCTAATGAAATTAATATTCCTGTTCATCAGTGTTCTTTCGTAATCAATAATTTTTTGAAAAGGAATTTTCGCGACTGGATCAACAGCTATCGTATTGATTTTTTTATCAAGGAATATCCCCTTAAATCTAATAGAATGACTATTGAAGCTGTGGCTTATGAATCTGGTTTTAAGAGTCTGACTACATTTTATAATGCCTTTAAGAAGGAAACAGGCTTGATGCCAAAAGCTTTCTTTTCTCAGAAATAGGAGGTATAAATATCCCCGTTTTTATATAACCATTGAATCGTTGAATATTTCAGACTTGTAGATTTAACTGTTGTGATATTTTGGTAGATATATTTGTTCAATTTTCCTCGTATGGGTATTTATAGAGCCTAATTGAGCTTTATGCCGGCGCGTTAAAGATCAAGATCAGATACGAAATTAATAGGTTAGATGATATGATTATTGAAGAATTAAGACAACGGATAATTTTAAAAACAGGGTTATCAAATATTACCCCCCGCGACTGCCATTATATTTCAATGGATATCTATGAATCTTTAAATAGAAATATTAGTGTGACCACTTTAAAACGAGTGTTTGGCTTTGCCAAAAGTAAGTACCTTCCTTCTAAGTATACGATTGCAATCTTAAATGATTATGTCGACCAACCTGTATCAATTTCAATTTCTAGTATACCTGAATCTGAACATATTCGCTCATTTATCTTACCACCAGAAACTTCTTCTTTTCAATTAAGTGATGATATTGGTTTACATCCTCAAATAATGGTACTGGACGCTTTGGATGTTTTGCTCAAAAAGAATCAGGAGAGTTCGCCGCTTATCATTGCAGGAAAATGCTTGGGTATGGTTTATTTTAAAGACCTTATTCGTTTCTTAACCAGCGAGGATAAAATGAATGGAACGCTTTACCATAAATTTAATTTTAGTTTGCAAAGTGCTATAAATTTGCTGCAAACTGGGAATGTTGGGGCAATGCTGTAAAATATTAACTTCTGTATTTTAACAGTTTCTTTAACCCTAAATAAGAGTCTGAAATATTGTTGTAATGCGAAGTAATAGATAATTGCAAAAATTAATATCTTGTAGACCTTAAACATAAATGATGACAACAGATCGCAGAAGTTTTTTAAAAGATTTAGGTTTATTAACCGGTGCAGCGGCATTTGGTTCAATAATTCCATTAGAGGCATTTAGTGCAGGTAAAAAGGAGTTTTTCAAGATATCTCTGGCCGAATGGTCTTTGCACAAAACCTTATTTGCTAAGAAATTGAATAACCTTGATTTTCCTTTGAAAGCCAAAAAGGATTTCGGGATTGATATTGTAGAATACGTTAGTGTTTTTTTCGAGAATAAAGAAAAAGACCCTGCTTATTTAAAAGAGTTGAAAACCAGAACCAAGAATGAGGGCATCCAAAATCACCTTATAATGGTTGACCGAGAAGGTAATTTAGGAGATACTAATGATGCTGCCAGATTAAAAGCTGTTGAAAATCATTATAAATGGGTTGATGCGGCTAAATACCTGGGCTGTAAAACAATACGTGTAAATGCCGGAGGTAAAGGGACTGCCGAACAAGTAAAAGCCGCTGCTATAGATGGTTTAGGAAGACTAACGGAATATGGTAAGAAGCAAAAGATCAATGTGATTGTTGAAAATCATGGTGGCTATTCATCTGATGGTGCATGGTTGGTTGATGTGATTAGACAAGTAAATAGTTCTTATTGTGGAACATTACCTGATTTTGGAAATTTTGCATTAGGTGGTGGAAAAGAATATGACAAATACAAAGGTGTAGAAGAGATGATGCCTTATGCTAAAGGTGTAAGTGCTAAATCAATGAACTTTGCTGCAAATGGTGATGAAAGTGATATTGATTATTATCGTATGTTCGAGATCATTAAAGCTGCAAAGTGGAGCGGACTTGTTGGAATTGAATATTCTGGTAAGGGGCCTGAGGATGAGGGCATCTTAAAGACAAAAGTCTTATTAGAGAAAATATTACAACGTTATAAATAAGAAAAACATAAAAGACCGGTACCGCTTATAAGCAATACCGGTCTTTTGGTATAAATGGAGATTTAAACCAGTTTTTTATATCTGATACGATGAGGTGTTACATCACCAAGGCGTTTTTTGCGGTTTTCTTCATAATCGCTATAATTCCCTTCAAAGAAGTAAACCTGAGATTCACCTTCGAAAGCAAGGATATGTGTACAGATACGATCTAAGAACCATCTGTCGTGGCTAATTACTACTGCACAACCACCGAAATTCTCTAAAGCCTCTTCTAATGCTCTAAGTGTATTTACATCAATATCGTTGGTCGGCTCATCCAGTAATAATACGTTGGCACCTTTTTTCAAGGTAATTGCCAGGTGTACACGGTTACGCTCACCACCTGAAAGAATACCTACTTTCTTTTGCTGATCGCCACCATTAAAGTTGAACTTAGATACATAAGCTCTTCCGTTTACGGCTTTATTACCAAGCTGTATGTTATCGAGGCCATCCGTAATATTTTCATATACTGTTTTTTCAGGATCTAAATCATTGTGCATCTGATCTACATAGCCTAGTGCTACAGTTTCTCCAACGCGGAAAGTACCTGCATCAGGAGTTTCCTGTCCTGTGATTAATCGGAACAAGGTCGTTTTACCGGCACCGTTTGGCCCAATAATTCCAACAATACCAGCTGGAGGTAATGAGAAGCTTAGGTTCTCAAATAAAATCCTGTCGCCATAAGCTTTAGTTACTTCATTGGCTTCGATGACTACATTCCCCAACCTTGGTCCGGCTGGAATAAATAGCTCCAGTTTATCTTCTCTTTCCTTGCCATCCTCAGAAGCCAGTTTGTCGTAGTTTGATAAACGTGCTTTAGATTTTGCATGTCTGGCTTTCGGTGCCATACGCACCCATTCCAACTCACGTTCCAAGGTTTTTTGACGCTTACTTTCAGTTTTTTCTTCTTGTGCAAGGCGTTTTGCTTTTTGGTCTAACCATGAAGAGTAGTTTCCTTTCCACGGAATACCTTCGCCTCTGTCTAACTCAAGAATCCATCCCGCTACATTATCCAGGAAGTACCTATCGTGGGTTACTGCAATAACAGTTCCTTTATAATTCTTTAAAAATTGCTCTAACCAGTCGATACTTTCGGCATCAAGGTGGTTGGTAGGCTCATCTAATAATAATACATCAGGTTCTTGTAACAGTAAACGGCACATAGCAACCCTTCTGCGTTCACCTCCAGACAAGACGCTGATTTTGGTTTCCGGATCAGGACAACGCAATGCGTCCATCGCACGCTCCAGCTTAGAGTCCAATTCCCATGCATTGACAGCGTCAATTTTGTCTTGTAACTCACCCTGACGAGCCATTAATTTATCCATTTTATCTGGATCTGAATAATTCTCTTCTAATCCGAATGCTTCATTAACTTCTTCATACTCTTTTAAGATCGCTGTGATTTCGGCAACACCTTCCTCAACTACTTCTCTAACTGTTTTGCTATCATCTAATATTGGTTCCTGTGCAAGGTAACCTACAGAGTAACCTGGAGAGAAAACTACTTCGCCCTGAAAAGATTTATCAAGACCTGCAATGATTTTTAATAAGGATGATTTACCTGAACCATTTAGACCAATAACACCAATCTTGGCACCGTAAAAGAAGGATAGGTAAATGTTTTTTAAAACTTGTTTCTGAGGGGGGTAAATTTTGCTTACACCCGCCATTGAAAATATTATTTTTTCGTCTGACATATTTATATGATATACTTTACTGCCTAAAAAAGGCATTGATTACTTAAGCTATAATATGGTTGGACATTTTTAATGTCCGGCACGCAAAGATAAGGAAGCAAAGGGCATTAAGCAAGCTCATCACTACCACATCAGGGCCTCTTTAAGTAGATTTGTTTAAATGTGTAATGCTTTCTTTAATTTTAAAGATTGTGTAGTATTGTATAATTAACAAAATCAACTAACCAAATTTATAAAGTATGAGGAATAAATTAGCAGCCTTAGTGCTGTCTGTTACCTTATTGGCCAGTCCGGCCTGGTCTCAAAAGAAAATTTATGATGCGGATATTGTCATTTATGGTGGTACATCTGCTGCAGTAACAGCTGGAGTGCAGGCAGTGAAATTAGGCAAGTCTGTTATTATTGTTTCCCCTGACATACATCTTGGTGGTCTATCTTCTGGTGGACTTGGCTTTACTGATACTGGAAATAAAGAGGTTATTGGTGGATTAGCGAGGGAATTTTATCATCGCATCTATATGCATTACACTACCGATGCTGCATGGAAATGGCAGAAAAAAGAAGGATATGGTAATAAAGGTCAGGGCACGCCGGCAATTGATGGTAATGAAAGGACTATGTGGATTTTTGAACCTCATGTGGCAGAAAAGGTAATGGAAGATTTTGTGAAAGAAAATAAACTTAATGTGCATCGTAATGAATGGCTTGACAGGAAAAAGGGTGTTCATAAGATAAACGGAAAGATATCATCCATTACTACTTTAAGCGGTAAAAAGTTCAATGGTAAGGTATTTATTGATGCAACTTATGAAGGTGACTTGATGGCTGCAGCCAAAGTAAGTTATCACGTTGGAAGGGAAGCCAATAGCGTGTATGGAGAAAGCTGGAATGGTGTTCAGACAGAAGTATTTCATCATGGACATTATTTCTCAAAACAAATAGATCCTTATAAGGTGCCTGGTGATAAGAAAAGTGGATTGCTCACTGGCATCTCTAAAGATGACCCAGGGAAAAAAGGGGAAGGTGACCAAAAATTGCAAGCGTATTGTTTTAGATTATGTTTAACCAACTATCCTGAGAATAGAATTAAGTTTCCAAAACCAGACCGTTACAATCCTGCAGATTATGAGTTGTTGGTTAGGATATTTCAAAGTGGTTGGAAAGAATTATTTGATAAGTTCGATCCCATTCCAAATAGGAAAACTGATACAAATAATCATGGGCCTTTTAGTATGGATTATATTGGTATGAATTACGCTTATCCTGAAGCCTCTTATAAAGAGCGTCAAAAGATTATCAAAGAACATGAAAACTATCAGAAGGGTTTACTGTATTTCATGGCAACAGATAAACGTGTGCCTAAAAATTTACAGGATAGACTGAATAACTGGGGCCTGGCAAAGGACGAGTTCAAGGACAATGGGAACTGGCCACATCAATTGTATATAAGAGAAGCAAGGAGAATGGTGAGTGATTATGTGATGACTGAGCATGAAATTTTAAGTAAAAGAGAAGTACCAAATCCGATTGGTATGGGATCTTATACTTTAGATTCACATAATACACAACGATATGTAACATCAGCAGGTTTTGTTCAGAATGAAGGGGATATTGGTGTTAAAGCGCCTAAGCCATATAGTATAGCTTATGAAGCCATAGTTCCAAAGGAAAAAGAATGTACCAATTTGATGGTACCGGTATGTTTGTCTACGTCTCATATTGCTTTTGGTTCAGTCAGAATGGAACCTGTATTTATGATTTTAGGAGAATCAGCGGCTACAGCGGCTTCATTGGCAATTGATAACGGAGTAGCGGTGCAAAAAGTTTCTTATACACAATTGGAAAAAATGCTATTACAACAAAAGCAAAGGCTCCGCTTATAGCATGATTTTTTGATATGTTAATTAGTTAATAATCAGTAGTTGTAAGAATGTGAGATTGTTTGTTTTTATTGGTAGCTTTATAAGAGAAACATTATTTAGTCTGCCATTTTGTTAGGTATTATTGTTTTAGGCGGCATTTTTGACAGGGATCGGAAAATGAGAGATTATGATTACAATTAGCGTACAAATGGATTTATTTAACCTTTGAAGCCTGTTTACATCTAATCCTAAAGCTAATTAATTTTTCTTTTAATGTGCTTTGGTGTGTTTAAAGTCAGAATCCCGTAAGTTTTCTGATATACTGGCAGTTGTAACACATAAAATTAGGTGTATGGCTTAATTGTTGATAAATTAAAAAAAATGCGGGTGCATATTTATAAAACAATTTTTATAGTTTAGAGCATTCCCGAATTAGAAAGGTATATATGGAAGCTAAATTTTCACCACAAGTCAAAGATGTAATCTCCTTTAGCAGGGAAGAAGCCCTGAGATTAGGTCACGATTACATAGGCGCGGAACATCTATTGTTAGGCCTTATTCGCGAGGGCGATGGTATGGCCATTAAGATATTGAAATCATTGGGTGTAGATACTTCAAAACTTCGTCGGTCAATAGAAGATTCGGTTAGAGGGACATCTAGTGTTACAGTTAATCTTGGCAATATACCCTTAACCAAGCAAGCAGAAAAAGTTTTAAAGATCACTTACCTGGAGGCGAAAATCTTCAAGAGTGATTTGATAGGTACAGAGCATTTACTGCTTTCTATACTTCGTGATGATGATAATATTGCATCACAGATTTTACTACAGTTTAACATCAATTACGAGATATTTAAACAGGAGGTTGAAGTGAATAAAAACGGCTTTAGAGATGAAACGCAAAATAGCGCATCAACCGGTGGTGACGATGATTATCGCGAAGAAGAAGCGTTTAGCAGTCCTAAAAAAGTATCTGACATTAAATCTAAGACTCCGGTATTAGATAATTTTGGAAGAGACTTAACAAAAGCAGCTGAGGAAGGTAGATTGGATCCGATTGTTGGTCGTGAAAAAGAAATTGAGCGTGTATCGCAGATTTTGTCACGTCGGAAAAAGAACAATCCTATTCTGATTGGTGAGCCAGGTGTGGGTAAATCTGCAATAGCAGAAGGATTGGCATTGCGCATTGTTCAACGCAAGGTGTCGAGGGTATTGTTTAACAAACGTGTAGTAACATTAGATCTTGCTTCACTGGTTGCAGGAACTAAATACCGTGGACAGTTTGAAGAGCGTATGAAAGCAGTGATGAACGAATTGGAGAAATCTACAGATGTCATCTTATTCATTGATGAGATTCATACTATTGTTGGTGCAGGTGGTGCTTCGGGATCGTTGGATGCATCAAATATGTTCAAACCTGCATTGGCTAGGGGCGAAATACAATGTATTGGAGCTACAACGCTGGATGAGTATCGTCAGTACATTGAGAAGGATGGAGCTTTGGACCGTCGTTTCCAAAAAGTAATGATTGAACCGGCTTCTCCTGATGAAACCATTGAGATTCTAAACCGTATTAAAGAGAAATATGAGGATCACCATGGTGTAACTTATACCGATGAAGCAATTAATGCCTGTGTGGCCTTAACTTCAAGGTATATTACTGACAGGTTCTTGCCAGATAAAGCAATTGATGCATTGGATGAGGCAGGATCAAGGGTTCACTTAACAAACATCCATGTTCCAGATAATATTATTGCTATCGAGAACAAGATAGAAGAGATCAAAGTAGAAAAAAATAAAGTTGTTAAAAGTCAGAAATACGAAGAAGCTGCTAAATTAAGAGATACTGAAAAGAATCTGTTAGAAGAACTTGATCGTGCTAAAGCAGAATGGGAAGCAGAAACAAAAACAAAACGTTATACTGTTTCTGAAGACAATGTTGCCGAAGTTGTTTCAATGATGACTGGTATTCCTTTACAGCGTGTTGGACAAACAGACAGTGCTAAACTGTTGAATATGTACGATACTGTAGCTACTAAGATTATTGGACAGGATGATGCCATTAAGAAATTAACTAAAGCTATTCAACGTACCAGGGCTGGATTGAAAGATCCTAAAAAACCTATCGGTTCATTTATTTTCCTGGGCCCAACTGGTGTAGGTAAAACAGAATTGGCTAAAGAGCTTGCCCGTTTCATGTTTGATAGTGATGATTCACTGATTCAGATTGATATGAGTGAGTACATGGAGAAATTTGCGGTATCACGTTTAGTAGGTGCGCCTCCGGGATATGTGGGATACGAAGAAGGCGGACAGCTGACTGAAAAAGTACGCAGAAAACCTTATGCAGTAATCCTATTAGACGAGATTGAAAAAGCACATCCTGATGTATTTAATATACTTTTACAGGTATTAGACGAAGGACAGCTTACTGATAGCTTAGGTCGTAAGGTAGACTTTAGAAATACAATTATCATCATGACATCTAACATTGGTGCACGTCAGTTGAAAGATTTTGGACAAGGGGTAGGTTTCTCTACTTCTGCAAAAACGAATCAAGCTGATTCACACTCAAGAGGTGTAATTGAGAATGCTTTGAAACGTGCTTTTGCTCCTGAGTTCTTAAATCGTGTAGATGATGTAGTTGTATTCAATACTTTAGGTAAAGAAGAGATTTTCAAGATTATTGATATCGAATTGAAATCTTTGTTTGGACGTGTTCATAATTTAGGTTATGAAGTTAAGTTAACAGATAAGGCTAAAGAATTTATTTCGGATAAAGGCTTCGATATTAATTTTGGTGCCAGACCACTTAAACGTGCTATTCAGAAATATCTGGAAGATCCAATTGCTGAAGAGATCCTTAAAGGTGAAATTCATGAAGGTGATATTTTGGAAATCGATTACGATAAAGAAAATGATAAGATCGTTGTAGAAAACAGAAGTCCGGGTAAGAAAAAGAAAAAAGAAGAAGGAAGCGTAGAGTAAAATACCGGATCTACAAGAAGAAACCCTGATAAGCGAAAGCTTGTCGGGGTTTTTTTGTTTGATTAAATAAGCATAATTGGCAACTTAGTGTGTTTTTTACACAATTTGTGAAATTATGTTTGGTTAGATTTTGGTTATTAAAATAAATGCCTCTATTTTAGATATTAAATAGGTTAGGAAAATATCATTTATATCAAAAATCATTATTAATGAATTTTAAATTATCATTGGCATTGCCGCTGATTATCTGTGTCTTTCAGACATCGGCACAAGAAAAGCAGGAGGGCTACACTCAGCAGATAAATGGCACAAAACTAAGCTTTGAAATGAAAGCTATTCCGGGTGGTGAGTTTTTAATGGGGAGTAAAAAAGGGAAGGCCGATGAGCTGCCAGTACATAAGGTCAAGCTTGATCCTTTCTGGATGGGTACATATGAAGTAACCTGGGATATATATGAGCCTTTTTTATATAAAGACTATGAGACTACACAAAGCATTGGTGCTGTTCCGGCAAATGTTGATGCAGTAACAAGACCAACAAAGCCATATTTGGATATGACTTTTGGTATGGGTAAGGAAAATCATCCTGCTTTGGCTATGACACATTATAATGCTATTCAATTCTGTAAATGGTTGTATGCACGAACAGGTGTATTTTATCGTTTGCCAACAGAGGCAGAATGGGAATATGCGAGTCGTGCCGGAAATACAACTGAATATTTTTTTGGTGATGATGCTTCGACATTAGGTGAGTATGCCTGGTTTAAAGCAAATAGTGAAGGTAAAACCAGTGAGGTGGGGAAAAAGAAGCCAAACCCATGGGGATTGTTTGATATGTATGGAAATGTGGCTGAATGGACATATGATCAGTATAAAGCAGATTTCTATGCCAGTGTAAAAGGTGACAAAGCAAATAACCCTGTTTCTGTTCCTGAAAAGTTATATGCAAACTCAATCAGAGGGGGATCCTATGAAGATGGACCAAAAGAGTTACGTTCTGCTGCTAGACTGGCATCAGATCCAGTATGGAAACAGCTGGACCCTCAGATACCGAAAAGTAACTGGTGGTTTCCAGAGGCACCATTTATTGGCATGCGGCTGGTTAGACCTGTAAAGGTTCCGTCTCAGGCTGAAATTGATGCTTATTACAATAGAGCTCCAATTGCTGATTATTAACAAGACACACAATTCAAAACCAAATATAGACGAAAATGAACAATGACAATCTTAGTGAAAATAAACGCCGGGAATTCCTAAAAGCTACTGCATTAGTTACAGGAGGTGTTATGTTAAATCAATTTGCATTTGCAGGTGGTCATTCCTCTACTGATGATACCATTAAAATTGCTTTAATTGGTTGCGGTGATAGGGGGACCGGAGCCGCATTTCAGGCTTTGAGTACTAAAGCTAACCTGAAATTGGTAGCCATGGCAGATGCTTTTGAAGATAGGTTAAACAACAGTTATCAGAAATTGTCTGAAAGGTTTAAGGATAAAGTTGATGTGCCAAAGGATCGTAGATTTGTAGGTTTTGATGCTTATGAAAAAGCGATAGCACTAGCTGATGTAGTACTGTTGGTAACTCCTCCAGGATTCAGACCGATGCACTTTGAGGAAGCCGTAAAACAAGGCAAACATGTGTTTATGGAGAAGCCTGTAGCTGTTGATGCACCAGGGGTACGCAAGGTTTTAGCAGCAGCGGAAATTGCGAAACAGAAAAAATTAAATGTAGTTGTCGGTTTACAACGTAGATACCAGACCAATTATAGAGAAACAATTAAACGCATCGAGGATGGCGTAATCGGTGATATCGTTAGTGGACAGGTGTATTGGAACAGTGGTGGTGTTTGGGTTAAAAAACGTCAGCCAAACCAGACTGAAATGGAATATCAAATGCGTAACTGGTATTATTTTAACTGGTTGTGTGGAGATCATATTGTTGAACAGCATGTACACAATATTGACGTTGCCAACTGGATTAAAAATGCTTATCCTGTATCCATACAAGGAACCGGAAGTCGTGCCTGGAGAACAGGGAAGGATTACGGAGAGATTTATGATAACCATGCGGTAGAGCTTACTTATGCTGATGGTTCGGTAATTTATAGTCAATGTCGCCATTTTGAAGGTACTTCAAACCGTGTTGATGAGACATTTCAGGGTACAAAAGGGCGTACATATATGTCTGCAGGACATAACGGTGTACTATGGAATAGCAAAGGGAAAGAAATATTTAGTCACCCGACAAAAGGTAATGCCAACCCTTATCAAACAGAGCATGATGAATTATTTGATGCTATTAGTAAAGGACAATTTAAATTCTGGGATGCGGAACGTGTTGCTAAAAGCTGCTTAACTGCAATTATGGGGAGGTATGCTACGTATTCTGGTCAGATCATTAAATGGGATACTGCATTACAGGCAAATAACAGCTTAATGCCAGATGTTTTAGACTGGAATGCAAAACCAAAGTTATTGCCTGATGAAAACGGTCTTTATCCAGTTGCTATACCAGGTAAAACAAAAGTTCTGTAATTCTGAGTGTTCTATATAACTAAATATCTTTTTTTGTTATTCCCGCTGATCGTTTTTCTTTTTAATGGAAAGAAGAACGATCTGCAGGAGTACAATATTCATGGTTATGCCCAGGGTACAGATTATTCTGTTAAGTACTTTGCTGCAGATAGCATAATTACCAAATATGCTGTAGATAGTATTTTGAGCGTAATAGATTCTTCTATGTCGCTTTATAAGCCTTATTCCCAAATTGTCAGGTTTAATAAGTCGAATGATGGATTAGATCTCGACCCACATTTTGCTGCTGTAATGCGAAAGTCTTTTGAAGTGTTTAAAGCGACAAATGGTAAGTTCGATGTCACCGTTGCGCCATTAGTTCAGGCCTGGGGTTTTGGACCTAAGCGAATTGATAAATTCCCGGATAGTGCTGAAGTTAAGCAAATATTGCACTGTGTTGGTATGAGCAACCTATATTTAAAAGGGAACCGTCTGACAAAATCTAAGCCTTGTATTAGTGTAGACCTGAATGGAATAGCTCAGGGCTATAGTGTTGATGTACTTGCAGACCACTTAATAAAAAAGGGGATTAAATCTTTTGTTGTTGAGATTGGAGGAGAGTTGAGAATGAAAGGCCCGAAGCCTGATGGATCATCTTTGCGAATTGGTATTGAAGGACCTGCATTAACATCTAATGCGGAACCTGTAATCAGACATGTGATCAGCATTAATAAGGGAGCAATTACTACTGCAGGTAATTACAGAAAGTTTCTGCAGAAAGGATCTGGAAAGATAGCACATCTAATAGATCCTAAAACAGGTTATCCTTTAAGCAATGCGCTAATTAGTGTAACGATCTACGCAGAAGATGCCATTACTGCTGATGGTTATGATAGTCCAATTATGGCTATGAATGTTAGGGAAGCACTCGATTTTGTGAAATCGAAAAAAGGCATGGAAGCCTATATTATATATCACAAAAAAGATGGTAGTGTTGCCGATACCCTAACAAAGGGTTTTAAAAAAATGATTGTAAAATAATCATTTTAATTTGTAATCAAACACCAGATAAACTAATGTATGAACAGAATTGAATTTCTTAGAAATAGCTTTACAGCTGCGGGAGCACTTGTAGCAGGATCTTCTCTGGCTGCTGTTGCAGCAGCTGAAAATGGGCTAAAGACAGAAGAATCATTGGCAGGAAAAACATTTAATTTAGATTACGCCCCACATGAGGGAACTTTTAAAAATAATGCTGGTAATGATATTTTAGATCAGATCAGGTTCATGCATGACCAGGGTTTCAGATCTATAGAAGATAATGGGTTTTTAAAAAGACCGGTTGAGTTACAGACAAAAATAGGAGACTTGCTTGCAAAATTAGGCATGAGGATGGGTGTTTTTGTTGTCGACGGTGGAGATAACTGGAAAACATCATTAACGACTGGTAAGAAGGAATTTAAAGATAAGTTTGTTGAAACATGCAAACTTTCGGTGGAGGCTGCAAAAAGGTGTAATGCCAAATGGCTGACAGTAGTTCCTGGCTTTTATGAACGCAAACTACCATACGGCAATCAGTTTGCTAATGTTATTGATGCGATGCGTGCTGGGGCAGAGATCTTTGAACCACATAATCTGATTATGGTATTAGAGACTTTGAGTGATACACCGGAGCTATTTTTGCAGCAAACACATGAAACATATGCTGTTTGTAAAGCAGTGAATAGTCCGTCTTGTAAAATCCTTTATGATATTTATCATATGCAGAAGACTGAAGGACAGTTAATTGTGAATATTGACCGATGCTGGGACGAGATTGCTTATATTCAAATTGGTGATAATCCTGGTCGCAAGGAGCCTACAACAGGAGAAATTAACTATAAGAATCTGTTTAAACACATCTATAACAAAGGATATAAAGGTGTAATGGGGATGGAGCATGGCAATTCGAAACCAGGTAAAGAAGGAGAAATGCGGGTAATTCAGGCTTATCGTGAATGCGATAATTTTTTATCTTAAAACATACTGAGCTGGACTTTAGGTACTTTGAAAAGACTGGAGTCCAGTGTTGGTTTTACTTCATTGAGATGGTTTATTCGGCAGTGAAGCTTAAAGCTATCCTTTATTAATTTTGCAATATTGCCATCACCACGCATCCTATCACCAAATCTGCTATCGTTCACATTACCAGCATGACAGGATTGTATGGCATGCCATACCTTATCAAAGCGATCAGGATAGTTTTTGCGTAGCCAGTCTTCAAATATCCCCCCTATAGCCCCATTCAGTCTAACCACAGTATAACCAGCTGCTGTGGCGCCACAATTGGTTATAGCTTTTAGAATAGCAGGGATTTCATGATCACTTAAGCCTGGAACCAAAGGAGCAACCATAACGCCCACTGGTACACCGGCATTACTTAGTTGCTCTACAATTTTTAAACGTTGTTTTGCCGTTGTAGTTCTCGGTTCCATTTTTTGCCTCAGTTGTTCATTTAGACTGTTTATGGAAACATAAACCATGCATAGATTTAGTTTTGCCATTTCGGTTAGAAGGTCAATGTCTCTTAAGATGAGTGCATTTTTAGTGATCATGCCAATAGGTTGCTTGTATTCCAATGCAATTTCCAACAATTGCCTGGTGATCCTGAATTTCCTTTCTGCTGGCTGATAGCAATCGGTATTGCCAGATAAAGAAATGACTGATGCATCCCATCCTTTGCGTTCCAGAAATTTTTTAAATAGTGCAGGAGCATCTTGTTTTACGATGATCTTTCGTTCGAAATCCAGGCCGGCACTAAAACCCCAGTATTCATGTGCATTTCTTGCATAGCAATAAGTACAGCCATGTTCGCAGCCTTGATAAGGATTTAAAGAATAAGCCATACCTACATCTGGACTGTCTACTTTATTGACTATTGATTTAGATTTTCCAAAGATAAAGGTGGTCTTTTGATCTTCTTCTTCCCATTCGTCAATGCCTTCTTCATGTTCCTTTACATAGTCGTTTTTTGCAAAACGGTTATGAGGATTGAATTGAGCGCCACGACCTTTTACATAATTGTCCGGTTTTTCTTCGTCTAAATTCATTTGCTAAAAATACTAATATTTTTAGCAAATAGCAATGCGGCTATTTAATTTTTTGCGCGAGGGATGTAATCCATAGGTACCATATCGGCTACTTTTTCGTAAGCCCAAAAACCTTCGAAAAGCATAGCTCTTGAATTATTTACGCCACCGTTTTCATAAAAGCGCACACCATTTTCTGTTAAATTTGCAATAGATATCTGATAGTCCGGAATTTCTAATGGCCTGAATACCCAGAATCCTGTTTTTGAATATATTAAGGACTCTCTTTCTTTGGTATAGCTGATGGCAAGGGCACCATTACAGTCCAGTGATTTTAGGTTGTGGTTATAGACAGATAAAAGGCTGGCAGGTGAGATCTCTTTCCGGTCGAGATGATCAATGTATTTAGGCATATCCTGTTGCTTTTGCCAGAAAGCGATCATGACATTGTCTTTAGGCATTGTCGCTTTGCTAATGACCGTTGATTTTGCCGGAGTCTTTAAACGGATAAGATTCTTGTCAATAACACTATCAGGATAACGATAGGGGTTAGGTATTTTTATCATTTTATTTATGATAAATCCTTGCTCTATTGTGTTCCCGGCATATAGGGATCTGAAAAAGTGTTGTGAAGAACCATAATAAGCAGTTTCACGCTTGTCAATATACTTTTTTTGTTTTGCTCCGGACGCCTTCAATTCCTCAAAAAAAGGATGGCCAGAGAAATAAATGATGCGCGTTCTGGAGTTATATTCAAAGTTATCCAGCATATATTTTAGTCTGTAACCCAAGGCCTTATTTTCAACAATTAGAAACTCTGTAGTAGTAATTGTAAGCAGACTTTTGGTAACATCGTAATCAATGTTTAATACCTGTGGATTTAATATTTTACATTGTGCCGCATTGGGGCTTGTACCAATGAAGAACTCTTTAAATTGTTTGATGTATTTAGGACGGTTTGGATCTGCCCTGATGACTACCTCATTTAGGATAGTTGTGCTTTCTTTTAGAAGAAGTTCAACCTGAACAGATTGATCAGAAATAATAATATTTTTTGAATAGGGGAGATAACCAACCATTTGTACAAGTACATTATAATTTCCAGGTTGAAGGTTGTTGATCTTGAATTTTCCTTCTCCATCAGCTACTGTAGAAACCTTGTATCCACTTAGATAAATTCCAGCTCCTGGTAGGGTCTCTTTTTGATCTCTGACAATGCCCGTTATTGAAAACGAATTTTGAGAGAAAGCCAAATGTCCTGTAGATAAAATTAACAATAATAAGAACAGGTATGTCTTCATTGATTGCGAATGTAATATTTAACTAGGAGTATGGCAAGAAGCAAATGAATATGAATCCTATATTTGTATATTCACAGCCTCTTAATTGTAATATTATGCATAAAAAATGCTTATTTCTGGCCATAATATTCATGGCATTTAATACTTCTGCTCAAGTTAAAAAGAAGGAGCAATTGCCTAATGTTATTTACATTATCGCCGATGATTTGGGTTATGGTGATTTAAGCTGTTATGGTGCTCAAAAAATCCAGACGCCTAATTTAGACCTATTGGCGGCGAATGGTATTCGGTTTACAGATGGACATTCTACTTCTGCCACTTGTACACCATCTCGATATGCACTGATGACTGGTGAATACCCATGGCGTAAGGATGGTACAGGGATTTTACCGGGAGATGCTGCCTTAATTATACCTACGGATAAAACAACCTTGCCTAATCTCTTTAAGAAAGCAGGTTATCAGACTGGAATTGTTGGCAAGTGGCATCTTGGACTTGGTGAAACTGTGGCTAAGAATTGGAATGGAGACATTAAACCAGGACCGAATGAAGTTGGTTTTGATTATTCTTTCATTTTTCCGGCAACAGCCGATCGGGTACCAACCGTTTTTTTACAAAACCATAAAATAGTTGCGTTGGATAAAAGAGATCCGATTGAAGTAGATTATGCAAAAAAAATAGGGAATGATCCAACCGGAAAAGAACATCCTGAATTGTTAAAAATGAAATCCTCTCAAGGACATGATCAGACTATTGTGAACGGTATTGGTCGTATAGGTTACATGACAGGTGGTACAATGGCCCGATGGGTAGATGAAGAACTTTCTACTACCTTTTTAACTGAAGCACATGAATTTATTGAGAGAAAGCAGAAACAACCTTTCTTCCTGTATTTTGCTTTAACAGAACCACATGTGCCACGAATGCCAGCCACAAGATTTAAAGGGAAAAGTGGCCTTGGTTTAAGAGGTGATGCTATTTTACAGTTGGATTGGACTGTAGGTGAGATTGTGAAGCAATTGAAAGAACTGGGGATTGATAAGAATACGTTGATCATATTTACCAGTGATAATGGCCCTGTGCTGGATGATGGTTATCAGGATGAAGCTGTAGCTAAACAAAATGGACATATGCCTGCAGGAGCATTTCGGGGTGGAAAATATAGTTCATTTGAAGGGGGGACACGTGTTCCTTTTATCATCAGCTGGCCTGGGCAGATTAAACCTCAAGTGTCTTCAGCTTTGGTAAGTCAGATGGATTTGATTGCTTCATTTTCTAAATTGATTGATCAGCCTGTTCCTGCAGGTGATGCACCGGATAGTGAGAATTTATTAGAAGCTTTTATGGGAAAATCTCAAAATGGGCGATCAGTATTTGTAGAGCAGGGAGTAAGAACACTTTCTATAGTCAAAGACGGGTGGAAATACATTACACCAAATGGTGGTACTCCTTATATGAAAGCTGTTGGAATAGAAACGGGGAATCTACCTACTGCTCAGTTGTATAATCTGAATACAGATCTTGCTGAGAAAAGTAATCTTGCAGATAAAAATCCAACGAAAGTAAAAGAGCTTGCTGCATTATTGGAATCAGTTAAATCAGCTAAGAAATAAATAATTAACCCCACAGCTTTTAAGCTGCGGGGTTTTGTTTATAAAGTTCTTTTGGTTTTATTCTTCTTCCAGACCCATTTTCTTCATCACGATATCGCTTACTCCAGTAGAAGAGTAACCACCATCATGGAAAAGGTTCTGCATAGTAACCATGCGTGTTAAATCAGAGAATAAAGTGATACAATAATCTGCACATGATTCCGCATCAGCATTACCTAGTGGAGCAATAGCATCAGCATAGTCATAAAAATCACCAAACCCTTTAATACCTGAACCAGCAGTAGTTTTGGTTGGGGATTGAGATACTGTGTTGATGCGGACTTTTTTCTCTAATCCATAATGGTAACCAAAGCTGCGTGCAATCGACTCCAACATTGCTTTAATATCAGCCATATCAGTATAAAATGGATAAGTACGTTGGGCAGCCATATAAGTAAGTGCTACCACACTACCACCTTCAGCAATTGCATCAAGCTTTTTAGCAACAGCCAACATCTTATGAAATGACATTGCTGAAACATCAATTCCTTTCATGAAGTAATCGTAATTAGATTCTGTATAAGGGATCTTTTTACGAATGTTTACGCTCATACCTATTGAGTGTAGTACAAAATCTATCTTGCCACCTAATATTTCTTGTGATTGGGTAAACAGGTTGGTCAGTTCATCAACATTAGTTGCGTCAGCAGGAACAATTTGCGATCCCGTCTTTTCTGCCAAAGCGTTAATTTCTCCCATACGCATCGCGATAGGAGCATTTGTTAATACAAATGATGCACCTTCTTCGTGTGCTTTTTCTGCAACTTTCCAGGCAATAGAGTTTTGATCTAATGCTCCGGTAATGATGCCACGTTTACCTTTTAATAAGTTATACATAGTATTTTTGTTTTAATTTTTATAGCCCAGCAGATCTTTGGCGTTTTCCATTGCAGATACACCTGGTTTTTTACCGCTTAACATCTCTGCAATAGCATCAACACGAGCGGTATTGTCTAGTCTGCGGATACCTGTTGTAGTACGTTCTCCCTGTTCATTTTTGTACACAAAATAATGAGCATTCCCTTTAGCTGCAATCTGAGGGAGGTGGGTAATACAGATGACCTGCATGTTTTTTTCCAGTTCGCCAATAACATCACCAACACGTAGTGCTGTTTCTCCAGAAATCCCGGTATCGATCTCATCAAAAATCAAGGTAGGGAGTGAAGTGTGTTTGGCCATGATGGATTTAATAGCCAGCATGAGACGAGAGAGTTCTCCACCTGAGGCAACTTTACCAACAGGAGCAGGTGCTTGTCCGCTATTGGCTGAGAATAATAAAGAAATGAGGTCATTACCGTCTTTGTTGAGCTCTTTTGCTGTCGACTGCTCTATCTTAATTTTTGCATTGGGCATTCCAACCTGCTGCAATACTTTACCCACACTTTTTTCAGTAATCTCAATTGCTTTACTGCGGTTAAGACTAAGTTTTCCTGCGATTTGTTCTAGCTCAGTATTCATCAATTCAAGCTCCTGGATGATGCGCTCAATTTCCTCATCGCCACTTAAAATATTAGCCAGATTTTCTGATAACTGTTCCTGTATGGATAGTAATTCGGGAATAGAATTTACCCTGTGTTTCTGTTGCAAACCATAAATAAGATCTAAACGATTGTTTATAGCTTCAATTCTGGAAGGATTAAAAACTATGTTTTCTTCCAGTGTAGATAATTCCGATGTAATGTCTTTTAATTCTATCAATGAAGAACGTAATCGTTCATTTAATGCCTCATAATCAGCATTAAACTTTTCTATCTGTTGCAGCTGACTGATTACTTCTTTTAAAATAGGCAATACTGCTGCCTCTTCATCACTTAACAAGTTGTATCCTGTTAGTAAGCTCCTTTTAATACTTTCCGCATTATTGAGCATTTGTAATTCTGTTTCCAGCTTCTCCTGTTCATCAGGTTGCAGTTCCGCAGTTTCTAATTCATTAAACTGGAACTGTTCATAGTCTTGTTTGTTTCTGGCTTCAGCAGCTTTTTCCTGTAAATTGGTTAATAGCTGCTGTTGCTGTTTATACTGCTTAAACTTGATGCGATAATCACTGAGTATCTGCTGATGTCCGGCAAGTGTATCAACAACAGATAATTGAAAGGTAGGATCGCTGATTTCTAGTGTAGCATGCTGGGAATGTATGTCAATCAGCCGTTCTCCAACCTGCTTCATAACAGTGAGTGTTACAGGTGTGTCATTAATGAATGCTCTCGATTTGCCATCAGTAGAGATTTCTCTCCTTAAGGTATTTTCCTCATAAAAATCCAGATCATTTTCTTCAAATAATCCTTTTAGCAATTGGTCAGACAGCAGAAACCAACCTTCAATGATACATTTCTTCTCCTGGTTGAAAAAATACTTTGTTTCGGCACGTTGGCCCAATATCAATGATAATGCACCAAGCATGATTGATTTACCAGCTCCGGTCTCGCCGGTGATGATATTTAAACCTTTATCAAGTTCAAGCTCAACGCTGTCTATCAAAGCGTAATTACGGATCGAAAGTTTTTGTAACATATGATGTTGCTAAATTAGGAAAACTTAGTGACGAACAACACAAAAAAAGCCAGAAGATTATTCTTCTGGCTTGTAATTAAATGGTATAGATCGGCTGGGTATGCTATGGTTTATGATCTTGCGCTTCTTTTTCTTTAATTGCTTTTTTTGCCTCTTCAATTTTTAATTGAAATTCCTTGCTGTTTATGTGTTTTTCTATTTTTTCAGCGTTCTTTTCTATTTTTTCAGCATTACGGCGAATGTTTTCCTGTTGCTTTTTCCACTCTTTTGAATTGAAGTACTTGCTGATATTCTCTGCGTTTTTGTTGATTTCAGCTTGTTGTTTTTTCCAATCAGCTGAACTAAAATAACTGCCAATGTTCTCTGCAGAATTTCCAATTTCGGCCATAGATTTCTTCCATTCAGGAGACTTCAGGAAAGCCAGGCTTTTGTTTAATATAGAGTCGACATTAATGTTTATTTCATTGTCCAAATCAATTTTGTAAGTATCATTAAGCATCTGGCTACGTTCTTTTTGAGGTATTTCTTTTACAGACTTATACTCTTTCCTATTGCCTTGTTCATCGATTGTAATGATCCGGTATTTCGATTTCTTCCTTGTTGTATCCTGACCAATATGATGAGGGGGGACTGGTGGCACAGGAATAGAAACCTCAGGAGCATGGGGAGCATTAGGAGGTGTCGGTGGTTGAGGAATGCATATCGCTGTGATGTTATGTCCGGTAGAAGATTTAGGAACTGGGGGGGCTTTTGGTGGAGTTTGAGTTTGCTGAATACTGAAACCTGCAATCTCTGTACGTGTTTGCTTACTGATTTTTGTAATTGTTTTTTCAGCCTTTAAGGGTTTTATCCATGCTAGTGAAATTATTGTGGCAATGGTTAATGTAATGACAAACATTTGTTGTCTTACGTTCATATAATTATTTTTCATATCAGTGATTCTTTTAATACGTTGATATAGATGTTGATTCTTTCCTGAGGCAGCCATAGAGAATGCTGGTGCTGATTTATCTTTCAATAACTCGAGTTTTAGAAGTGCATGAGCATAGGTCATCGGATTTCCAGTGAACTTCAATACGAGATCGTCGCAAGCATGTTCCCGTTCAATGTTTATGAATTTTCCACTTAACCATATAAATGGATTAAAGAATAGCAATGTTTCAATGCCGGTTTTAATGAGATTGAGCAGGTAATCGTTTCTTTTGATATGTGATAGCTCATGAATTAAAATAGCCTCTACCTGGTCCATGTCAAGTTGCGATATCAAACCGATAGGGAAGAGTATGATAGGTTTAAAATATCCGACTACAAGAGGTACATTTATTTTATCAGACAAATAGAATCCGATAGGTTGACGAAATTTTAATTGTAAAATAAGTCTTTTAAATGAAGCATCCCATTCGGCAGGAACAGAGAAGTGAACCGCCTTTTTAAGGTCAAGCATACGCTTATAGCCTATTCCAAGTACCAGTAACTGACATAGTAAACCCATACTGTAAACACCAACAATGTAAGGGAAGAAGAGTTCTGTTTTACTACTAATTAGTTGTGGAAGAGAAGTAATTGATTGATAATATTCAGCAGGGATAAAAAATGTAGTACTATGTTGGTGCGTTGTAGATGTCGGTAGTTTAAAGATGGAAAAAAATGTAAGGCAAAAGCAGATAAATATGAGCGCAATGGCACCAAAAGCAAGGTTATGCTTTATTCTGGATTTCAGTTTAGGGACAGTCATGGCAATTAGCAATAATAATCCATAAATTATAGCTCCCTGCCATAAAGAGTGTAAGATGCTCCAGCCTACTGCTTTAATCAAGTTGTTTAAAATTGGTTCCATAGCTTATCTTTTACTAAGTTGATCCAGGTATTCCTTTATTGCATTTATTTCATCTTTGCTTGTACTATGATTGCCTAATGCTTGCATCACCATACGCGCAGCAGAACCATTAAACACATTATCAATCATTTTATTGACCAGGTGCTGTTGTGTTTTTTCCTGATTTTGCAAAGCATGATAAATATGAGTTTTAGCAGAGGTGTCGCGGGCTACTAAGCCTTTTTCGAGCATAATCTGCATTAATTTCAAAGTGGTGGTGTAGCCAGATTCCTTGCTCTTTTCTAAAATTTCATGAACCTCTCTAACTGTACAGTTCCCTTTTTCCCACAGAATTTGTAAGATTTCGAGTTCACTTTCTGTAGCTTTAAGATGATTTATTTCTGCCATGATATTGTTCTACGAATTGTTTCGTAATCAAATATACGAATCTATTCGTAGATGCAAAATAATTTAACATTTTTTTTAAGATGCTGTAAATAAAAGTTTAGCGGGATGTTTTTAGTGCCTCATATTTATTGAGGTTTGCAGGGTCAATTTCTGAAAGCAAGTTATAGGCTTTTATTTTCTCTTGTTGATCAGTTAATGAGATAATGTTTACCAACTCATCTGCTTTAGTTGCCAGGTACATATTAGGGAATATGGAGCCTACTTTTTGTTTATCCAATTGCTTTAAATCAGATAATAGATTAATAATTTTTCTGGCACCTCTGGCTGGGTCTTCCTGTAAACGGTCTAATCCATTGAGGTGGTAGGCATAAATAAATTGCCTAAGGCTTTCAAAGCCTTTGTTCTGAAGGTTTTCAATAAGCCAATACCTGTTTTTCAAGCCATCGAAGGCCTGCCAACCTTTATTGCCTGCAACCTGGGCAACATTTAAAACATTTTGAGCCTTATTATAATAAGGCGTGCCACCAAGTTTACTATAACTGTCTTTATCCAAACCTATAATGGTATAAGCATAAAAACTAAGCAACGAGCTTAGGTTGGAAATGAAGTTCTGATCAGAGAAGTCAAGCGATTGCCCTTCACTATAATTAAAGTCAAAATCTTTGTCGCTTATATTTAGTAATGTGCTATTGTAAGCTGTATTATATACAGGGCGGCTGGATTGTATTTGTGCTTCAGCTTTATAAGCAGAGTTTCCATCCCAAGCTGTTAACGTGATGACAAAATTGCATTCAATCCTCTCGTTAGCTGTATAAGTTTCGTTACTCCATTTATTATTATTTAAAAAATCTCTGATCGCATTTTGAAGTACCTCTACATTTCTTTTATTGATGTTTGGGACAGTAGGGGCCAAAACCTGTACTCTAGTATTGAGTTCCTGGGCATTTGAAAAGTTATAGCAGAAGAAAAATATCAGAAATAAAAAGGAGTAACGTTTCATGCTTTAGCCAGTTTTAATATTTCATTACAGATATCGACGGCAACTTCAGCTTTTGATTTCATTTCATAAACTGTTTTTTCGGCTGCTTTATTAAAGATAGTGATTTTATTGGTATCCATTTTGAAACCTGCCCCTTTATCATTCAATGAATTTAAAACAATAAGATCCAGGTTTTTCTTTGTTAGTTTAGCTTTGGCATATTCTTCTTCGTGTTCTGTTTCTAATGCGAAGCCTACCAATATTTGTTCAGCAGTTTTTAATTGTCCAAGTGTAGCAAGTATATCTTCTGTCTTTTTTAAATCGAGGCTAAACTCTGTATTTGTTTTTTTTATCTTCTGTTCGGCTTGCTTAACAGGTGTATAATCTGCAACTGCTGCACTCATTATTGTAATTGCCGCTTCTTTGAATTCTGATTTGCAGGCCTTCAACATATCGGCAGCACTAATCACATCGATACGTTTTAACAGCTGACTACTTTTTTCGGAAGTTGGCCCTGTAATCAGGGTTACATCTGCGCCTAAACTTGCAAATTGATCTGCAATAGCAAAGCCCATTTTTCCGGAGGAATGGTTGCCAATAAAACGTACTGGATCAATAGCTTCATAAGTTGGTCCGGCCGTTACCAAAACTTTCTTACCCAATAGGGGAAGGGAGGTTTTAATTTTGTCAGACAGAAAATTTACGATTTCTTCAGGTTCAGCCATTCTGCCTTCGCCATATAGTCCACTAGCTAATTCTCCACTGCCTGGTTGTATAACCTGATTTCCATATGATAATATTTTATCAATATTATTCCTTGTACTTTCGTGTTTCCACATGTCCAGATCCATTGCCGGGGCAACGTATACAGGGCATTTGGCAGATAAATAGACGGCTGTAAGCAGATTGTCGCACAAGCCTCCGGCCATTTTTGCCAGAGTATTAGCACTTGCAGGTGCAATAATAATAAAGTCAGCCCATAAGCCTAACTCTACATGATTGCTCCAAACACCGGTTTCTTCTTCGAAATATTGAGTGTAAACAGGATTCTTACTTAGGGTGGCCAGAGTGAGCGGGGTGATAAAGTTTGCCGCATCGGCCGTAAGAATTACTTTGACGTTTGCACCAGCTTTCACCAATAGCCTAACCAGTATAGCTGATTTATAAGCTGCAATGCTGCCACAAACGCCAAGAATTATTTTTTTATTTTTAAGCATGGTTTTAAGGTATGCAAGAATGCAATTTAATACCTATGCGTATTTTTATTGTTGCTCTTTAGCAGGATTTCTGAAATAGATCTTATCATTCAGGAACTCATCGATTGCTATTAAAGTAGGTTTAGGCAAACGCTCATAGTGCTTGCTGATTTCAATTTGTTCTCTGTTTTCGAAAATCTCTTCCAGGTTATCGTTAGAAGAAGCGAACTCAGCAAGTTTGCCATGTAACTCTTCCTTCATGTTGTTTGAGATCTGATTAGCCCTTTTAGAAATAATAACTAAAGACTCATAAATATTTTTTGTTTTCTGATCTAAATCATTAACATTTCTGGTTACCGTAGTATTCGGTACAGCTGGTTTATTAGTACTCATTATTTGATGGGGGTTTTTGTAGTCTTACTTGTAGTGTCTGATTTGGCATCCTTTGCCAATAACGCTTTATATTTTTCTTGATTCTTAGCAACTTCAGCAAGATATCGTTTTGCATTTTCTATACCTTCTATGCTAGATTTTTTCAAGTCTTTAGCATCTGCCAATAATTTGCTTTCAGGATGGTTTTCTATAAATTCATCTGCATATCCGATAGCTTCATTGAAACGATCTTCCTGACGAGTCTCCAAACTGTTCTTTGCATAAGCAAATTGTGATTTGATGATCAGCAAGTCCATTTCTTCAGCATACTTAATATCTGGATAATCAATTTGTGCATTTTGTAATGCAATAACTGCGGCTTTGTAATTACTTACATCATAACCACCAAGATCATAGTATAACTTGGCATTGGAGTAAGCTTTGTCTTCCAGTTTTGCACGCAATAAACCTATATATTTACTGGCATCTGCAGCACGCTCGCTTTTAGGATAAAAGTTGATGAACAATTGTAAAGCGTCTATTGCTTTGTAAGTATTTTCCTGATCCAGGCTAGGTGCTGGTGAATCAAGATAATAACAATAAGCACTCATATATCTGCATTCTTCAGCATATTTACTGGTAGGGTAAGTATCAGCAAATGATTTAAACTGATATCTTGCAGTTGTATAATCCTTTATCTTGAAAAGTGTTAATGCATAATGATAATTCAACTCCTCAGCTTCAGCCCTACCTCTGTATTTTTGCGAAAGATCTTCAAATAGAATTAATGCTTTTGAATAATTCTTCTTGTTATACAGCCGCATAGCTTCCTGGTATTTTTTGGCTACATCGTTGCTCAGTCTGATTTTTTCAAACTGGCTTTTGCAACCCGCAATAGTTAGGGCTATAATGGTGAAACTTAATAGTAGTACGTGTTTAATTTTAAACATTGTGCAAAGATAAGGTAATAATACGATAACGTCAATTAAAAATAACAGGACGCTAAGCTATGTAAAGGCATTGAAGCTAGCAAGGGCTTAACATAATTTAACATAAAAATATAAAATAACCATTCTCCTCAGAGTCTGGCATCTTTTGTTGAAGGAACAAAAGCGGCTTAAATCTCTTTGGAGAAGGTGATTTTATTTTCAAGCGAGGTGCAGACATACTAGGACAAAAAAACGGATTATCTGTAGAGATAACCCGTTTTTTATAGGTAGATTAAGATGTAATTTAGAATTTATATGTTACGGTAGTCATGAATTGTCTTGGCGGAATTGGGTTCACACTATAGTTTTCATGAATGTAGTAGTTTAGTTCATCGGTGATGTTTGACAGTTTACCGAGGATACTGAATCTTTTGAAAGCATAACCAGCTGATAAGTCGAAAGTTGTGAAACCTTTAATAGGGATAATGCCTGAAGAAGTTCCGGCTTTATTTGTGTTACGCCCACCGTTACGATCACCAGTATAAAATGCTGAAGCACCTAATTTGAAACCTTTTAGGCCACCATTTTGAACAGTATAGAATAAACTTGCATTAGCAGTGTTTTTAGTGGTACCAACTAAACGCTCACCTTCTACTATACCACTAATAGTTGTTGTCTTATTGGGATCAGTTTCTGTCGGTGTTTTCAAAACAGTAAGAGGTAATGTCTCTGTATAACGCATGTAGTTATAACTATACCCAGCAATAAAGTTTAAACCATCTACAAGTGTTGCTGTAACATCTACTTCTACACCATTGCTTTGCGTTTTTCCAGTAAATTCTTTAAGGTTCGCATCTGGGTTAGGTTGCCCACTTGTGTTAACTAGTGCTTGCTGTGCAAATCTATCGTTCATGATTTGGTAAGCGGTAACATTTAATGATAGTCGCCCATCAAGGAAGTCATTTTTAATTCCTGCTTCATATTGATCAATAATAGAAGGACCCATAGGAGCATTAGTTGCTACATCTATTCCACTATTTGAAGTGAAGTTATTGGAATAACTTGCATATAATGAGGTTGATTTAATGGGTTGATAAATCAATGCAAATTTTGGGGAAAAAGCTTTGTCGATTTTTAAATCAGCAGCTCCTTTTGTTTCTTTTCGACTTTCTAAAGTTGTTATAGTTGTTTTAGGTGTTTCCTGGAATGTCCATCTTACACCAGCTAAAACTTTAAACTTGTCGGTAAGGCTAATCAAATCTTGTACAAAACCACCAAATCTGTTTACTGTTGCTGCTGTGTTATTTAGTAGTGTAGTTTGTGGTCTGTTAAAGTTTGAAGCTATGTTGAAGCTATTAGGGTCAAGTAAATTCACCTGATCATAATATTTACCACTTACTGGCCCTAATAAGTTAGGATTAGTAAAGCCTCCAGTAATGATTTTGGATTGGTCACCATCTACACCTATTAAAAGTTGATGTACAATGCCAGCCGTTTTAAAAGTACCATTTAAGTTGATCTGCTCATTATATGTCAATTCTCTTGTTCTGGAGCGCGTTACCGCACGATTCCATTTACCATCAGTTGTGAAAGGGCGCTCACTAGAGAAGTAGTCTCTATCATATGATTGTACACCTGCAATAGCACTCAATTTCCAATGATCATTGAATTTTTGATTTAATGCAGCTTGCAATGTACCTGTATTGGTCTTATTATATGCCCATGCGGTATTTACAAATACATTTCTTCCAAGTGGAGAAATCTGATTTCCTACTGTCCCGATTCCAAAATCTGGAGTGAAATTGCTTTTTAAATAATCAGCTTGTACCAATAGGTCGGTTTTTTCACTGATCTTATATAAGATAGATGGGTTAACATAAATTCTGTCGGATGTTACACCCGCTCTGTAGCTGCCTGCTTTTTCATAAGAGCCGATAGCACGGTAAGCAACTTTATCAGATAGTGGCCCATAAACATCTACAATAGGTTTGTACATGTCATAGCTGCCAACACGCATAGATACTTCGCCTCCTGATTCAAACTTAGGTTTTTTGGTAACCATATTCACAACAGCTCCTCCACTAACACCGCCATATAACAAGGCCGCACTACCTTTAAGTACCTCTACGGATTCTAATGTACTGGCTTCAGGCATACCGCCAATGGTGGTACGGGCACCGTTTTTAAATACGTTATTTGCTCCCAGACTATAACCTCTTGCATAAAAGTTTTCACCCACAGAACCACGATTGGCTCCGAGGGCTACACCGTTAACATTCTTCATTACATCGCTAAGACGGTTCGCTTGCTGATCGGCAATAACTTTTGTACCTATGATCTGGACAGACTGTGGCAGGTCTTTAGGCGCTATAGCTATTTTACCTAAAGTTGTAGGCTTCTGATTTGGACTCTTGTAACCACTTATGGAAACTTCATCAAGTTGTGCAAGGCTTTCGGAAAGTATGAAATCAACAGTAGAGGTTTCTCCTTCTCTTACTGTTACCTTTTGCGACTGAACCTGAAGTCCGACAAATGAAGTTTTTAAAGTATATGTGCCATCTTTTAAATTGATGAAAGTAAAAGAACCGTCTTCATCTGACAATGTTTTTTTATTATTCTCTACTATAAAAATGCTTACAAAAGGAGCTGGTTTTCCATCATTAGTTCTTACTCTACCTTTTATACTCCCTCTTGCAGGTGCAGAGGCTAATTGAGAAAAGGCTTTCTGATTAAACGAAAAGAGCATTGGGATAAGTACGAATGCGTATATGTATTTCATGTATTTATTTAGATTAATTCTATGGGCGCAAAAGTAATATCGAATGGTTTAATTATCAAATTTATTTAGAACTATTTTAAATAGTATTTAAGAGGAAATGATGATCAATATTTAAATGTGCGTCGTACAATGGTGGCCGCATATTTTTAATGCTGGAAAACGATTGCACAGTTTTAAACCATCATATACTTTTTTTATTAATGTATTGTATTTAATCTTGTTAGTGCCAGATATATTAATCTTGTTAGTGCTAGATATAATTGAGTATGTATTAAGTTTGTATTATGCTTAAACGAACAGGGCTATATTGTGTTTTTTTACTGCTGTTATTAACTGTTAAAGGTAATGCGCAAATTAAATGTAAGATTGAGCATTACTCGACTGAAGACGGTTTGTCGCACGATGGGGTAATGAATATCATGAAAGACCGAGATGGTTTTATGTGGTTCGGCACCTGGGACGGTATAAATAGGTTTGACGGCCATAATTTCGTAACCTATAAAACCCGACCTGGAGATAGTTCAAGTCTGAAGATAAACAGGGTTGATAATATAAAAGAAGATAAGTACGGTTATCTATGGCTTGAAGTTTACGATAACCAGGTATACAGGTTTGATAAGAAGAATAAGAAGTTCCTGTCTATTTCCAATATCCTCGAAGAAAAGAAAATTAACAATGTTTTATTCTCCAATATTGTACTTGCTGGAAAAAATGGAGTATGGCTAAGTACGCCTGATAAGGGCATTTTTGCGATCAAAGATGTGCCGACAGGTAAGCCGGAAATAACGAGGTATGAGGCCAATTTAAGAGCTGATTTCAAATTGTTTTCTAACAAGGTTAATTTCATATACGGTGACAGACAGCAAAATGTATGGGTGGGAACACATGGGGGACTTAATTGTTTGTCGGCCAGTGCATCTGATAACTATAAGAATAAAACTATTGATGCCAGTTATGCTGCTGGAATGGCCTATACATGTATTGTTGAAGATCAACAATATGTTTGGTTTGGTACAGGCGACGGGCATTTGGTAAGGTATCAAAAAACTTCAGGCAGTTTCATTAAGGTAAAAATATCTGAAAACAGGATTAACGATTTACACCTTGCTAAAAGTGGAAAGGTGGTGTATGCAACTGCAGTCGGGGAATTGATTACCATAAATAGAGCAAACCTTCAGCGTACTATTGCAATTATATCAGGGAAGTTGCCATTGCTTTCTATATATGAAGATAGATCTGGGTTGTTGTGGATTGAACCTGAGAAAAAGGGAATGGTTAAGTACAATCCCCTTACTCGAAGTTTTAAATATTTTTTTCAGGAAAATGATGCTAATTTCTTCAATACGGCAAAGGAATACAAGGTTTTTGAAGATCATAACAATAGGGTTTGGATGAGTATGAAGAGTGGCGGCTTTGGTTATTATAATCCTATTTCGGATGAAATTGAATATTTTTACAACAAACCTGGATCAGCAAATCATCAATTTTCAAATATTGTTATTTCAAGTTATTTTGATCCCGCAGGGGTAATGTGGCTAAGTACAAGAGATCGGGGGATAGAAAAAATCATTTTTCAAGCTAATGACTTTAAACATGGTTTGTTGGTCTCAGAAACACTTAATAAATCTGACAATGAAATAAGAGGGATATTTAGTGATAGAAATCAACGTTTATGGATCGCTTCAAAATCGGGTAATCTATATGTGTATGACCAGGGGAAAAAGGTTGATAATATTTTTGTAAACAAACCACCAGGAAGTTTAGGCTTGGTTTATAATATGATCCAGGGACGAGATGGGACAATCTGGTTAGGAACAAAAGGAAACGGTTTATATAAGGCAATACCTAATGACAAGAGAGGTTTAACTTATACGCTTACTCACTATAAGGCTGATAAGAAAGATGTCAATAGTTTAAGTAGCGATCTGATTTATTCTGTATTGGAGGATGCTAAAGGAAGGATATGGGTGGCTACGTATCAGTATGGTATCAATTTACTTTTGCAGGATGGAGAAAAGGTGAAGTTTGCAAATATCCGAAACTCTTTTAAAAACTACCCTGTAGGATCCTGGAAAGCAAGACATCTTGCTCAGGATGCAAATGGTAAAATATGGGTAGCTACCACAAATGGACTGGTTATATTCGATCCGGATAAGGGAAATCCTGATGATTATATTTTCAAAAGCTATGGCAAAGTCCCGGGGGATAAAAATAGTCTTGGTAATAATGATGCACAGTATATATATAGGGATAGCAAGGATAGGATGTGGGTTGCGACATCTGGAGGTGGATTAAACAAGGTACTGGAATTTTCCGAAAAAGGACCAAAATTTAAGGTGTATACCAAAGAAGACGGGATGCCTAGTGATTATATTCTGAGTATTATTGAAGACAATACCCATAATTTATGGCTGGGAACGGAAAATGGTATTGCAAAGCTAAATCCTGAACAGGAACGTTTTCGGAATTACGATTCCTATGATGGCTTGCCAAAAACGGGGCTTTCCGAAGGTTCAATTATAAAATTGCCTAATGGTAATTTGTTATTTGGCTGTATAAATGGGTATATTACTTTTAATCCTACAGCGGTTACAGATCAAAAGATCAAAGCTCAAATGGCTTTTACCAATCTTCAGATAAATAACAAGGATGTAATATCTGTTGATAAAAACTCACCTCTGAATATAGATATTAATGACACAAAAAAGATCAAGCTTAAATACAATGAAAATATCATCAGTATAGATTTTACTGCATTAGATTATCGTTCCAGTAATAAGCAAGTGTATGCTTATCGTTTAAAAGGATTTGATCCGGAATGGCATACGGTAAAGAATCAACGTAAAGCTACATATACCAACTTGCCACCAGGCGATTATGTTTTTGAGGTTAAGAGTACGAATACTGATTTGTATGATAGTTTGCCCGTAAAAACTTTATCCATCACAATTGCGCCACCACCATGGCGTACCACATGGGCGTATATTCTATATGCTCTTTTACTTGGTGGATTAATAGAGATTGCACGCAGGATTATATTTACGATGATCAGATTGCGCAATAGAATTACTGTTGAACAACGATTGACAGAACTTAAACTTAGTTTTTTTACCAATATTTCTCATGAATTGCGTACACCTTTAACGCTGATCGTAAACCCAATTGAAGAGATTTCCAGACAGGAGAATTTGTCACCAAAAGGACAAGAATATATTAATGTTGTACGTAGAAATGCTAATCGGATGGTTAGGTTTATTAATCAGCTGTTGGACTTTAGAAAGGTTCAAAGTGGTAAAATGAATCTTAAAATAGCTTATACTGATGTTTTGGCTTTGGTGAAGGATATTGCTGCACATTTCTCTGAGATTGCTAACGAGAAACAAATTGAACTCTTAATTTCTGCAAATGTAAAAGAGCTCTATGCCTGGATTGATGCAGAAAAAATAGATATTGTGTTGTATAACTTATTGTCAAATGCCTTTAAGTTTACACCGTCAGATAAGATCATTACAATTGCAATTGATGATAGCCCTGGTGATGGATTTTTCACTATCAGGGTTGTTGATCAAGGCATTGGTGTCCCAACAGATAAGCTAAATGATATCTTTGAGCTTTATTATGAAATTGATAAAGCGCCTGGAAATACCCTTGAAGGAACTGGAATTGGACTTGCGCTTTGTAAAGAAATAGTGGGCATTCATCATGGTGAAATTGAAGCTAGAAATAATAGTGGAGAAGGATTAACAGTTGAATTGAAATTGCCTTCGGGAATAGAGCATTATAAAAATGGAGAAAGCTTGGTCACCGATTTTGATGTATTGCCTAAATTGATTTCGCCTAATTCTAATGAAGTGTTAGAGAAGCCCGGGGAGATATCCGAGAGAGATAATGAAGCTCTTCCACTTGTCCTTCTTGTAGATGATAACAATGAACTTCGAAAATTTCTGGCAGACCAGCTTGCTGTGTATTATAGAATAATAGAAGCCAGAGATGGAAAAGAAGGCTTTGAGCTGGCTCTTAAATTTATTCCTGATTTAATAATGAGTGATGTGATGATGCCGGAAATGGATGGTATTCAGCTATTGGATAAATTGAAACGCAATGATTCAACCAGTCATATTCCAGTGATTTTGCTTACGGCCAAATCATCCATTGAAAACCAAATAGAAGGATTGAAATATGGTGCCGACTATTATATTACCAAACCTTTTCAAACTGATTTTATTCTTGCATCTATAGAAAACCTTTTGAAACAGCGTAAAAAGGTATTCGAATCGCTTTTGGCCAGTAAGAAAACTATAGAGCTAAGTCCGGGCGAAATCGTGATTACTTCAAGAGATGAGACATTCTTGAAAGATATCATTGATATCGTTGAAAATGGTATGGTAGATGTAGAATTTAACATCGATGCTGTAGCAGAATCTATAGGTATGGGTCGGACAACCTTCTATAAGAAATTCAAAAGTCTGACCAACCGTGCACCTGTAGAATTTGTTCGGGAAATGAGATTAAAAAGAGCTAGACAGTTTCTGGATGCTAATGGTCAGAATATCTCTGAGATCGCCTATGCTGTTGGTTTTAATAGTGCAAAATATTTCAGTACCTGCTTCAAAGAAGAATATGGGATCTCTCCTTCTGAATATTTAAAATCAAAAGCCGCTAAAAACTAAATAGGGCTATAAAATGCTTTTGAAGTAACTTTTTGATATTTTTTGGATGTATTTCGTCAATTATTGAACCTCAAAAAAGCCCCTGTTCAGTAAGTTTGTTAAAACGAATAACCAAATATTAAACCATTCGAACATCTGCTTCTTATTTCATCTGGAAACGAGAGAAATTTTAAGATTCTGAAAAAGTAGAATTGAATAGCATGTTTGGTTGATAAAAAGAAACTAAATATAAACTATGAATAAATTACTACTTCCATTTTTTATGCTGCTACTTATCTGTAGTACAGCATGGGCGCAATCCCGGAAAATTACTGGTAAAGTTACTGATGACAAGGGGCCTTTAATAGGGGTAAGCATTAAGCTTAAGGGGACGACTAGTGTGACTACGACAGATCGTAACGGCGGTTATAGTCTCAGTATTCCTAAAGAAGGTAATGCAGTATTGGTTTTTACCTATGTCGGTTTTATAACCAAAGAGGTGACTGTAGGAAGTCGCACAGAATTAAATGTTAAACTTGAAGACGATACAAAAGGTCTGAACGAGGTAGTCGTAATTGGTTACGGTACAGCTAAAAAAGGAGACTTAACCGGGTCGGTAGGGATAGTGAAAGGGGAAGACCTGGCAAAAGTGCCAGTTGCGAACGTTGCTGAAGCTTTGATTGGCAAGGTAGCCGGACTGCAAGTGGTGGCCACAGAAGGCTCTCCCGATGCCGATATTAAAGTAAGACTTCGTGGGGGTGGTTCTATCTCTCAGGATAACTCGCCGCTTTATATAGTAGATGGCTTTCCGGTTGATAACATTAGCAATATATCTTCTTCAGATATTGCATCTATTACTTTTCTTAAAGACGCTGCATCAACGGCTATTTATGGATCAAGAGCTTCCAATGGTGTAATTGTAATTACAACTAAAGAAGGTAAAGAAGGTAAGGTGAGTGTAACTGCAAACGCTTACGCTGGATTTAGAAACATCACAAAAGAATTAAGTGTACTTAGTCCTTATGAATACGTGCTTTATCAGTACGAATTAGATCAGACAGCAACTTTTCAAAATTATTATGGTGTATTCCAGGATCTGGACATTTATAAATCGATTAAAGGGAGAAACTGGCAGGACGAGGTTTTTGGTCGCAATGCGCCGCAACAGTTTTATAATATAGGTCTGAATGGAGGATCTAAAACTTCCAGATACAATCTCGGACTCACCAGAAATAAGGAAGAAAGTGTAATGCTTGGTTCCGGATATGAACGGAATAACCTAAACTTTAAACTGAATACCGAGATTTCATCTAAGGTAAGTGTAGATTTTAATACGCGCTTATCTTATATGATGATTGATGGTGCAGGGGTAAATACGGGCTCAGGATCTAATACCAGATTAAGAAACTCAATTAAATATGCACCAACCAGGGGCATAAGAGAGTTTGACCAGTCGGTAGTAGATGATGATGATTTTATTGATGCTGAAACAAGTAGTTTGTTGTATGATCCTGTAAAGTCTGTAAATGACGAGTACAAAAAGCAATATCGTTTAGGAACAAATTTCAACGGAGGTTTACGCTGGAAAATTACGGATGCCTTATCATTAAGGTCAGAATTGGGATACGAATTTAAGAATGAACGAACAGATCAGGTTTCGGGACCTGCAACTCCTGATGCTCGTAATTATGGCGCACAACCAGTGGGAAAAATAAGCACCATGAATGGCGGTAGTTACAGGATTTCAAATTATCTGACCTATAACAAGACCAAGTTTATAAATGAAGATCACAGTTTAAATATTGTGGCAGGGCAGGAGATTATTTCAAAATGGGATAAGTCAGTAAATAACCAATCCCGGTTCTTTCCAATAAATATGACATCAGAAGAGGTTTTGGCAAGTATGGCGTATGGTACACCGATCCCAACGGTTACTTATATTTCGCCTGAAACTAACCTGTCCTCATTCTTTGGACGTGCCAATTATTCATATTTGAATAAGTACTTGATGACAGCAACATTCAGAGCAGATGGATCCAGCAAATTTTCAAAAGAGAATCGATGGTCATACTTTCCTTCTGTAGCTGTAGCCTGGAAAATTTCAGAAGAAGGATTCTTAAAAGAGCAGTCGGACTGGCTAGATCAGTGGAAATTAAGAGTGAGTTATGGTAGTACAGGAAATGATAGGATTAATAGTGGTATGTGGGCGTTAAATTATAGTTCAAGTAACGAAAACAAACCTTATTATCCTGGGGAAAAAGAAGCAAATCAATTAATTCCCGGCAACGCCTTGTTTAACCCTGCTTTGAAATGGGAAACTACCATCAACAGAAATATAGGTACAGATATTAGCTTATTTAAAGGTAAAATCAACGCAACAATTGATGCTTATTGGAATACAACTAAAGATTTACTCGTACAAGCACCTGTATCTCCAAATTCAGGGTTCCAATATCAGTTCCAGAACTTTGGTAGTACCTCTAACCGGGGAATCGAGTTAAGTATTGACGGCTATATCATCCAAAGGAAAGACTTTTCTTTGCAAGGATCATTTAATATTGGTTTCAACAAGAATAAAGTAGATGAGTTCAGAAATGGGGATGTAAATTATAAAACTTATACCTCTGGATGGAATGGTACGGCACAGCCACTTGATGATTACTTAATACAACAAGGGCAACCAGTAGGGCAGATGTATGGCTATATCACTGAAGGAATGTATGGATTTAATGATTTTAACTGGAATGCAACAACACGTAAATGGGATATTGCTTCAGGTGTAGCCGACAATAGTGGAATAATCTCGGCAAATTATTTTGGACCGGGAACTTTAAAGTTTAAAGATGTTAATGGTGATGGATTTATTACCGCTGAGGATAAGGTGGTATTAGGTAATGCAAATCCTAAACATACAGGAGGTTTTACACTTACCGGAACTTATAAAGCATTTGATTTATCAGCAGCATTTAACTGGACTGTAGGCAATAAGATTTATAATGCGAATAAGCTGGATTTCTCTTCTTATCTGCTTTCCAGAAAGTACCAGAATATATTAGGAGAGATGAGTCTGGCAAACAGGTTTACGACTATTGATCCGGTAACTGGTTTTAACGTGGCTACAGGAGCCAATGGTAATCCAGCCAGATTAATGGAGCTGAATCAAAATGCTTCTTTGTGGAGCCCTATAATGACACAAACACCTTTGCATTCATGGGCAGTAGAAGATGGCTCTTTCTTAAGGTTAAATACACTTACCCTAGGTTTTACCATACCCAAAAAGGTTTCTGCTAAATTGGGTATGAGTAGTTTGAGGTTTTATGTGACAGGTTATAATCTGTTTATCATTACCAATTATACGGGCTTTGACCCGGAAGTTGATACCAGAAGAAACCCTCCAGTTACACCTGGTGTAGACTATTCTGCTTATCCAAAGAGCCGATCATTTATTGGCGGACTTAATGTAGCATTTTAATATAATTAGCGATGAAAAAGACAACACTTATAATCTATATAGCTGTTTTAGCCCTGGCAGCAAGCTCTTGTAAAAAAGGCTTTTTAGATAGTTCATCTCCATCAGAATTTACTTCAGATGTAGTGTACAATTCAACCACCTATGCAAGCTACGCCTTAACAGGGATTTATTCTTTGTTAACGCAAGATCAAATGTATTCGGCAAGGTTATCTTTAAACTATGCGACTAACTCCGATATTGAAATTGTAGGGGCTGATGCAGGCAGTTACAAAGAAAATACAAATAGAGGTCTTTCTAATTACCTGGGAACGCCAGATAATAACTCTATTGCCAGAGAATGGTCTTTGATTTATAAAATGATAGAAAGATCAAATCTGTTCATCGATGGAGTAAAAAAGAGTCCTTTAATGTCTACAAAAGACTCGACTCTGATGAAAGGTTATATGGGAGAAGCATTGACACTTAGAGCACTTGCTTATTTTGAGCTGGTAAAAAACTGGGGTGATGTACCCTATAAATCTGAGCCTTCTAAAGCAGATCTTTCCAATGTATATCTGCCTGCAACTGATAGGGATGTGATTTATGATCATCTGTTAGCAGATTTAAGTGAAGCAGAGCAATATGTGCCATGGGTAAGAACAGGAAACTATTCTTCTACAGAAATGGTAACCAAGGGTTTTGTTAAAGGTCTGACTGCTAGAATTGCACTTTTTAGAGGAGGTTATTCTATCCGTAATAAACCTGGATTCCCAACTGAAAGAGGATCAGATTGGAGAAAGTATTATGAGTTGGCAAATCGTCAATGTAAGGAAATCAAACTTAGGGGAGTACATCAGTTAAATACTAATTATATAGATGTATGGAAAAAGTTGGGGCGTTTTGAACAAGACGCAGCATTTAACGAAAATATGTTCGAAGTAGCGCACGGACTGAGCAGGAGTGGAGAAATGGGGTATTCTATAGGGATCAGATTCTACACAAATGCGAAATATGGCTTTGGAAATAATGCCAACGTAGTCAATACGACAGCTTACTATTTTTACTCTTTTGATCAGAAAGACATTAGGAGAGATAATACCATCGCTTACTATACTTATAGCAATGGTGCTGCAGATATTAAGGAAGTATTTCAGACCAACCCTATGTCCTATAATTTTGCTAAATGGGACCAACGCTTTATGGGCGAGAGCTGGAGTGTGTTAAATAAAGCTGCGGCAGGGAAATTTGGATATGGTATCAATTGGGCGGTAATGCGTTATTCTGATGTTTTATTGATGTTGGCTGAAACTGAGAATGCTTTAAATGGTGTGCCTACTGCTGAAGCTAAACTTGCATTAAAAGAAGTTAGGCGCAGAGCATTTGCTGAGGCTGATCGCCCTTTAAAAGTGGATGCTTATGTAGATGCATTGGGTGATGAAATTTCTTTCTTTAATGCTATTGTAAATGAAAGGGCCTGGGAGTTTGGTGGTGAAGCAATCAGAAAGTTTGACTTGATCAGATGGAATCTGCTGGTTTCAAAAATAGAAGAACAAAGGGTAGAGTTTAAAAAACTGTTGGCGGGTACTGCACCCTATCAGTCAGTTCCAAAAGCATTGTTTTATAAGTATGAATCTAATAATGAGATCCTGGATAAACCAGGTATTAATTTCTATCAGGATAAAGGAACAGTAGATATTCCAGGTTATACAAAGGTAAATTGGATGTCTGGATATTCAGCAAATGATATTACCAGTTACACGGAGCGAATCAATCTTTTTAGTAGCGGACTGAATGCAAATGGTGTTCAAAACAGGCATTTGTATCCAATACCAAATTCTGTAATCAGTGATTCTCAGGGTAAATTAAAAAATTCATACGGTTTCTAATTATGCTAAATAGCTGTAAAATGAAAAAACATAGTTTAAATAAAATATTTACGACAGCAATCCTATTCTTACTAATTGGGTTGACTATTACTTCCTGTCGGAAGATGAATGAATGGGAAGTGGACGAAAGTTACAATAGATTGTTTAGACCTTCTGAAGTTCTGGCATCTGTAGATGGCGTTACTGCAAAATTAACATTTAAAGGTAAACCAGGTGTAAACAGTTACATTGTTGAATTGAGTAAGGATAGTTTAAAATTCACTGAAATTGTTAAGTCTTATAATGCAACAGTGATAAAAGATGGAAGCGGATTTTCCTTTGCTATTCCAGATCTGCTTGAACCAAATACCCAATATTCAGCCCGAATAAAAGGTACAGATAGTACAGGGGGCAAACCGGAATCGGAATGGGCAATGGTTGCTTTCAAAACAAAGACGGAACAGATCATGTATCCAGTTGATATAGCCGACCTTACTACAACAACTGCAAAACTGAAATGGAAAATTCCTAATCAGGTGTCGCATATAATGATTGGGTCAACTAGATACGATATTAAGACAGAAGAAGCGACTTTAGGAGAAAAAGTAATTAGCAATCTAACTCCGGCAACAGCTTATACCGCTACATTGTATTTCAATACATCTATAAGGGGGACGAATGGCTTTACAACTATATCTTCATTACCAACTGGGCCAAATGTAATTAACGTTGGACCTGCAGATGATTTGGCTACGATGATTCAGTCGGCCGCCAATGGAACTATTTTTGTCCTTTTCCAAGGTTCAAAATATAATTCTGATAATCCGGTAATTATTCCTTCAGGGATCTCTTTAACTATCTATGGTGAGGACGGCCCTAATAAGCCTATTGTGGCCTTTAATGGAATTACTTTGCCTGCTGTTACAGGAACATTGAAGTTTGAGAATATTGATTTTACTGGTTATGCTAATGGAGATCCAAATCAAGCTAAACGTAATTATATTTTCAATCAGGGGGCAACAAATACAACTGCAGAAATAAACTTTGAAAACTGTTCTATAAGAAACTTTGTAAACAGTCCGATGCGTGTACAAAGTGCCAACGTAATCACTATAGATAAATTTACCGTTAATAACTGCTTGGTTTATGATATTGGTGATAATAATTCTAATGGAACTTATGCCTTTATACATGCAACAGGTGCTGCAAATAGCAGAATAAATAACATTTCTATTAAGAATAGTACTTTCTATAAAATTGGTTATGCACTTATTGTACATGGCACCACTCCATCACAATCTGTTGCAATAGAGAATTGTACATTTAACAACACGACAGGTAACGGACGTATTTTTATAGATTATAATAGTCAAACGATTGGAAGCTTCTCATTTAACAATAATATTTTTGGGAAAACACTTTCCCCAGCAGTTACTGCAAAAGGGATACGTTATGCAGGTACAAATCTAATTGCTAATAATTGTTTCACGACTTCTGATGCTGCGATTACAGGAAATGCCTTTACTGCTACTGGTTATAGTGGACTGAGTACACAGCTATTTGCAGATCCGGACAATGGCAACTTTAAGATTATTGATAATGCATTTACTGGTAAGGAAACAGCTGGAGATCCACGCTGGAGATAATTAAAATGCAAGGGTTGTCCGAATTGGACAACCCTCTTTTCTAAGCAAATAGTTACAGATTTTTATAGACGTTTATTTATGCGTGTATAGGATGGTATTGCTTAAAATTTATGGAAGAAGTAATAATAATCAGACCTAAAAAAATATAAATAGATGATGAATTCAGCTACCATTATAAAGCTGTTAATGATTTCAACAATGGCTTTTACTTCATGTGAAAAGCAAGAGAAATTTGCAGGACCAGGAATATATATTGATCCAACGTTAAAACCAGAGGAGCCTGGTCAGGTTACTGAAAATGCCTTGGCATTTCCTGGAGTTGAAGGCTATGGAAAGGCTGCTTCAGGTGGTCGTGGTGGTAAGGTTATTAAAGTGACCAACCTTAACGATGCTGGTGTAGGAAGTTTGAGGGCCGCAATAGAAGCAACTGGCGCACGAATTATAGTTTTTGAAATATCTGGCAACATAAAATTGAGCAGACGTTTGCAAATCAAAAATGGAGATATAACCATTGCCGGACAAACTGCTCCTGGTGATGGGATTTGCATTCAGGATTATGAGATGAATATAGATGCTGATAATGTAATTATTCGCTTTATGAGGTTCAGAATGGGTGACTTGACTGAAAATGAGCAGGATGCTTTATGGGGACGTTATCATCAGAATATTGTAATTGACCATTGTTCCATGAGTTGGTCAATAGATGAATGTTCTTCTTTTTATGCCAATAAGAATTTTACGATGCAATGGTGTATCCTTTCGGAAAGTTTAAATAAATCATTCCATGGTAAAGATGATCATGGTTATGGGGCAATATGGGGAGGCTCTAATGTTACTTTTCATCATAACCTGTTAGCGCATCACAACAGTAGAAATGCTCGCTTTGATGGGGGGCACAGGACAGGGACAGGAAGTAGTCCATTTGGAATTGACAAAGTAGATTATCGCAATAATGTGATCTATAATTGGGGAGGAAACAGTGCTTATGGTGGAGAAAATGGAGAATACAATCTGGTAGCTAATTATTATAAACCAGGGCCTGGGACTGCTAGTAACAGAAGGAGTCGGATTATGGAAATATCAATGGAGGCGGATCTGACAAAGTATGGCCCCGGTTTCGGTAAGTTTTATGCATCTGGTAATTATGTTGATGGTAATGCGACTGTAACTGCAGACAACTGGAGTGGGGGAATGGATAAGGGAACAGGGCTGGGAGATGCTAATTATGCATTGGCAAAAATGACAAATCCATTTGTATCAGAATCCATAACAGCTCATACTGCATTGCAGGCTTATAACGCGGTCCTGTTATATGGAGGAGCAAGCCATAAAAGGGATGCTGTAGATACCCGGATTTTGAAGGAGCTTAAAGATGGAACAGCCACCTATAATGGTTCTAAAACTGGTAAAAGAGGGATAATAGATTCGCAGACAGATGTTGGAGGATGGCCAGTTTTAAATGCGACTGCTCCCCTTATAGATACAGATGGAGATGGAATGCCTGATAGTTGGGAGGTAGAAAAAGGACTAAACCCTAAGGTAGCAGATGCAAATGGCCATGATTTAAGTACTGGATATACCAATATTGAGGTATACATTAACGGCCTGGTGAAAAATATAACTGATAACCAATATAAATTATAAACCTAAAACTATGAGATATTTAATATGTTTTGTTCTGCTCTTTAGTATGGTGTCTTGCGAGAAAGTGGAAAAATACCAGTTACCTGAATATATACCTCCGCCAGCTCCTGTAGTTGTTCCAGATAAAATTGATAAGACAGTTGCAAAGGATGGTACTGGAGATTACACTACAATACAGGCAGCAATTGATGCGGCCCCTAATAATGGTACAGAATATTATGTAATTGCTATTAAAAATGGCACTTACAAAGAGGTACTAACTATTCCTAAAAACAAAAACTATATTTATTTTAAAGGAGAAAACAGTGAAAAGACAGTTCTGACTTTCGATAATTATGCTTCAAAACTAAATGCATCGGGAGCAGAATATGGCACTTCGGGTTCGGCATCTGTATTTATTAACGGAAATTACTTTAAGGCAGAGAATCTGACTTTTGAAAATAGTGCTGGAATAGATGCTGGACAGGCTTTGGCCATTAATATTGGTGGTAATTATGCTGCATTTAATAAATGTCGATTTTTAGGCTTTCAGGATACTTATTATGCTGGCAACAATACTATACAATATTTAAAGGAATGCTATCTTGCTGGTACAGTAGATTTTATGTTTGGTGGCTCAACAGCCTTGTTTGATAAATGCACCATCCATAGTATAAGAAGTGGTTATGTAACTGCTGCATCAACCCCAGAGGGTCAAAAATATGGATATGTTTATTTAAACTGCAAATTAACAGGTGTATCAGGAATAGCAACTGTTCATCTGGGCAGGCCATGGCGTCCTAATGCTAACGTTGTATTTATAACTTGCGAAATGGGCTCTCATATTAAGCCTGAGGGTTGGAACAATTGGGGGAACGTAGCTAATGAAACTACCGCATTTTATGCAGAATACAAAAGTACGGGTGATGGCTATAAACCAGGACAAAGACAACCATGGTCTAAGCAGCTGACTGACGAACAAGCAAAAGAATATACATTAGAAAAAATATTAGGTAACTGGAAACCATTTTAAATTATTTTTTACTTATCCGTGCAATCGTTTGCACGGATTTAATCTATTCATCCTTCTTGAAAATATTTTCAAGTTCGTATGATTGTTTAACCAAATTATATTCAATATGAGCACATGTAAGAAGTTCAAATATCTTCTGGTCTTTTGCCTTTCTTTATTAATGGCCTTTACTACTCCGGCGAAGAAAGTAAAAGTTTATCTGGTAGGTGATTCCACTATATCTATAAAGCCGGTTTCCAAATATCCTGAAACAGGATGGGGAATGCCATTCGCTTATTTCTTTGATGAATCCGTAGAGGTTGATAACCGGGCACAGAATGGTAGAAGTACTAAATCTTTTATAAATGAAGGGCATTGGAAAGCCGTAACGGATAGCTTAAAAAAAGGTGATTATGTTTTTATTCAATTTGGGCATAATGATGAGGCTAAAGCTAAAAGTACTTATACAACAGAGCAAGAATTTAAAAGCTATCTGGAAAAGTACGTTAATGAAACTTTAAAAGCAGGCTCATTTCCAGTATTGATCACTCCTGTAGCCCGTCGCAGATTTGATTCGGAAGGAAAAGTTAAGGAAAGTCACGAGCTATATTCGGCAATTGTTAGAAATGTTGCCAGTGCCTTGAAGGTTCCGATGATAGATCTGGATAGGAGGAGCATGGCTTTGATGCAGGAAATGGGAGCAGAAAATTCCAAATTGTTATTTAACCAACTTATACCAGGACAACATCCTAATTATCCAGCCGGTATGAACGATAATACTCATTTTAATGAATATGGTGCCCGAAGAATTGCTGAACTGGTTTTATCGGAGCTGAAAAAATTGAATCTCGAACTTGCCAGCAGAATTGTAAAACGATGACGGTTAAAAAAATGAATCTTATGACCATTAAAAAAATACTATTGAGCATAATTGTCTTGTTTATTGTTTTCAGCTTTACCAATTGCGAAAAAAAGAAGAAAATTGATTATGCACCAACTAAGGACGAAGATAAAAATCCTCCTGGCCCCAGTGGACCTCAGCCGATTTCAGAATCTGCACTTGCTTTTCCGGGTGCGGAAGGTTTTGGAAGGAATACAACAGGAGGCAGAGGGGGCAAGGTGATTAAAGTAACCAATCTTAACGATGCCGGTGCAGGTAGTTTAAGGGCAGCTATAGATGCAACGGGACCAAGGATTGTAGTATTTGAGATTTCAGGAACTATAGCTTTGAAAAGCAGACTTGTTATCAGAAATAAAGACATCACAATTGCAGGACAAACGGCCCCCGGAGATGGGATTTGCCTAAGAAACTATGAGGTAAATGTTGGCGCAGATAATGTCATAATTAGATATATGCGTTTTAGAATGGGAGATTCAGAGCAACAAGAGGGAGATGCTTTGGGTGGAAGGTTCCAGAAAAATATTATTATTGATCATTGTTCCATGAGCTGGTCTACAGATGAGTGTGTGTCGTTTTATGCTAATGAAAACTTCACTTTGCAATGGTGCCTGATTACCGAAAGTTTGAGGAATTCCGTACATGGTAAAGGTGCTCATGGTTATGGTGGGGTTTGGGGTGGTAAATATGCTTCTTTCCACCACAATCTTATGGCCAATCATGATAGTCGTAATCCCAGATTCGGAGAAGAAGCAGGTAAGGCTTTTGCATTAACGGATCTGGTTGATGTTAGAAATAATGTTTTTTACAATTGGGGACCTACCAATAATGCTTACGGTGGTGAGGGAATGAATATCAATGTCATCAATAACTATTATAAACCAGGGCCTGCAACGACTAAGAAAGAACGCATTCTTTCTATAGATAAAAATAAAATTGAGGGTACTGAAGTGTATGACATTTGGGGTAAGTTTTATATTAATGGAAATTATGTGAATGAAGGTACACAGGCAACAAATGATAACTGGGCATTCGGTGTATACAACCAGTTTCATGGAAGTTACGGTACAGTTTCAAGTGCAGATAAGGTAGCAATGAAATTAAATGCTCCGTTGGCAATTGATAATAATGTAAAAACCCATACTGCTTTAGAAGCTTATGATAAAGTACTGGATTATGCTGGTGCTGTATTAAAAAGAGATGCGGTAGATACAAGAACAGTTTTACATACACGCAATAAGACCTTTTATAAACCTGGATCGAATGGTAGTACAAATGGAATTATAGATACACCCGCTGATGTGGATGGTTGGCCAGCATTACAAAGTTTACCTGCTTTGTTAGATACTGATGGTGATGGAATGCCTGACGAATGGGAAAAAGCAAAAGGACTTGATCCTAAGGTTGCGAATGCAGCTGGACGTAACTTAAGTACTGCTTATGATAATATAGAAGTGTATATCAATGGTTTGGTAGCTTTAATTTTAGATAATCAATTGAAATAATGAAATATTTAGTTTTTTGTAGCTGTTTTTTAGTCAGTGTATTGGGGGCCAATGCTCAATCTGTTCCTGCAAAGTATGTTTCGAAAGTATGGGTTGCCGATCAAGGCAATGGGACTTACAAGAACCCTATTCTTGATGCTGATTATTCTGATCCGGATGCCATAAGGGTAGGCAATGACTTTTATATGGTAGCTTCTAGTTTCGATGCAGTGCCTGGATTGCCAGTTTTGCATTCCAAAGATTTAGTGAATTGGACATTAATTAATCATGCTTTAAAAAGGCAACCTCCGTTTGACCATTTTTCTAAAACACAGCATGGAAACGGGGTATGGGCACCAGCCATTCGCTTTCATAAAGGTGAATTTTATATTTATTATCCAGATCCAGATTTTGGGATTTATGTAACAAAAGCTAAAAATCCAGCCGATGAATGGTCTGAACCAATATTGATAGAAGGTGGAAAGGGCTTGATTGATCCCTGTCCGTTTTGGGATGATAACGGAAAAGCATATCTGGCTTACGCTTATGCAGGAAGTCGCGCTGGAATAAAAAGTGTGATTGCTGTGAAGCAATTAAATCCTGAAGGTACTAAGACTATAGATGCAGGAGTATTGGTTTATGATGGTCATGAAACGGATCCGACAATTGAAGGTCCAAAGTTTTATAAGCGTAATGGTTATTATTACATATTTGCACCCGCGGGAGGAGTTTCTACAGGATGGCAACTGGTATTGCGTTCAAAAAATATATATGGTACTTATGAACGTAAGGTGGTAATGGATCAGGGGAAGAGTACTGTTAATGGCCCGCACCAGGGGGCCTGGCTAAATACACAGACGGGAGAAGATTGGTTTCTTCACTTTCAGGATAAGGATGAATATGGTAGGGTAGTCCATTTGCAACCTATGAAATGGGTTAATGACTGGCCAGTAATAGGGGTTGATAAAGATGGAGATGGAGTTGGTGAGCCGGTAATGACTTATAAGAAACCTAATGTGGGTAGGACTTATCCGATTCAAACCCCGGTAGAAAGCGATGAGTTCAATGAAAGGATATTGGGTTTGCAATGGCAATGGCAGGCAAATCCGAAAGCCACATGGGCATTTATGAACACAAATAAAGGTTCATTACGTTTGTTTTCAGATCAGATACCTGAAAATGCGAAGAGTTTATGGGACGTTCCCAATATATTGATGCAAAAATTCCCTACAGAAGAATTTACGGCTACAACAAAGTTGAACTTTTCACCAAATCCTAAGCTTGAGAATGAAAAAACAGGGCTAATAGTGATGGGGTTGAGTTATGCCAGCTTGAGTATTAAAAGTAAAAAAGATGGTAATTATCTTGTTTATGCTGTTTGTAAAGGAGCAGAAAAAGGTAATTCGGAAGTAGAGAAAATTATTGCTAAAATTGATATTTCAACACTTTATTTACGCGTAACTGTAGGTAAAGGTGCAAAGTGTAGATTTGCTTATAGTACCGATGGAACTAAATTTATAGATGCAGGAACAGATTTTCAGGCGGAACCCGGAAAATGGATAGGTGCAAAAATGGGCCTTTTCTGTATCAGAGAGACAAAGACTAATGATTCTGGATATGCTGATTTTGATTGGTTCCGAGTTGACTCTGTTAAATAAAGGATGTAGTATATAATACATATATATAGTATGAAATTTTTATTAAGAACATTGTTTCTGATGATGTGTTGCTTAGTGCCTTGGTTCTCTGGACTCTTTGCACAAGTAACAACACTTAAGGAGATAACAGTAGCACAAGATGGGACCGGCAATTTTAAAACGATACAGGAGGCAGTGAACGCTGTTCGTGATCTTGGCGAAGCGAGGGTGAAAATATTGATTAAAAAGGGTAGTTATAAGGAAAAACTTGTCATTCCATCCTGGAAGGCCAATATTTCTTTAATAGGGGAGGATAAAGAGAAGACCGTTATAACTAACGATGATTATTCTGGAAAGCTTTATCCGAAGGGTAATGATGTTTTTGGTAAAGATAAGTTCTCGACTTTCACTTCTTATACGGTACTAATACAAGGGAATGGCATAGAAATAGAAAACTTAACTATTGCCAATACTTCCGGGCCAGTAGGGCAGGCGGTGGCCCTTCATGTTGAAGGTGATCGATTTGTAATTAAAAATAGTAATTTATTGGGTTTTCAGGATACGCTTTATGCAGCAAGTTCACAAAGCAGACAGTTTTATAAGGACTGCTATATCGAAGGTACTACAGATTTTATTTTTGGCGAAGCTACTGCCGCGTTTCAAAATTGTACAATTAATAGTTTGTCGAACTCTTATGTTACGGCTGCGGCAACGCGATCTGGACAAAAGTTTGGTTTCGTTTTTTTAAACTGCAGGCTTGTTGCATTAAACCCTCTTAATAATTCTACTGTAAATAGTACTACTCAAAAAGTAAATAAGGTTTTTTTGGGTAGGCCATGGAGGCCTTATGCCAAAACAGTATTTATAAATTGTGAGTTGGGTGCGCACATTACGCCCGAAGGCTGGAATCCCTGGAAAGGCGACGCAATGTTTCCTGATAAGGAGAAAACAGCCTATTATGCTGAATTTGGTAGTAAAGGATCAGGTGCGGTGCTGACTTCACGTGTTCCATGGTCCAAACAGTTGAGCGCAAAGGATGCTAAAGTTTATATAATAAAAAATGTTTTAGCTGGAGCAGATAACTGGGAACCATAACAACACTAAGTCTTATTTTGACTTTTAAAGGCATTTAACCTCTAATACTCAATTTTAATTTTAGATAGGCCCTTGTAGTTTGATACTGCAAGGGCTTTTTTGGTTGCTTTCAGTTCTATCTGAATAAGATCTCTCACTGGATGTTTTTCCAGTCTTTAACGCTATTCTGTCAGCTTTAGGGATATCAGACGTGTTCATAACTACAAGATAATTACAGTCTGATCACTATCTGAAAACTAGATTGCGCTACCCTTGAGCTACCCTTGCGATAGGGTTAGGCTACCTTAGGGGTATTTCAACGGTAGCGCAAGGGTAGTTTAAGGGTAGCTCAAGGGTAGCGCAACCCTGTAATCATCCTGTTGTTATCCTGTAATTAAGTAGTCCTTATTGTCTTATTTGGTTTGTTTTCGATCCATTTACCATCCCTGTTCAATGGCTGTTTAATTTTTCTACTTGTGGATTAGCGAGTTATGAAATAAATGCAAATAATAGTGGATATATGTTTGTGGGTTTATAATATTTTCCTACTTTTGCATCCCGCTTCGGAGGAAGGGAAACAGAGAAAAGGATATAGAGAAGGGTGATTTGAGTAGTTGAGCGTAGAGATTGGTAATCTTTTAAAAGTGTTGAAGAGCACTAAAAAAATAAAAAGAAAAAAGTTTTAAAAAACTTTGCAACTACCAAAAAGATTTCTACCTTTGCAATCCCAAACAGAACGGGTTTATCAGACGGAGTTTGATAATAAGAATAACAAGATTGAAACGTTGAAGTAATCGAAACTGAAACCAGGAACATTAAGACCTGGACGAAACAGAGAGCGCGAAACGAAGATATATACAGAAGACCCGCGAGGCGATTCGAGAAGTTCATTAAAGAGATGTCATTTATAAAGCGTAGCGAGGTACGATAGTACGATTTCAAAGTACATGA